>Ga0315338_1000012_pt1 | contig 1170826 bp, 1056 predicted proteins | sample ASW8metaG_FD_204518 | JGI IMG/M metagenome (GOLD analysis project Ga0315338, IMG submission 204518) | Ammonia-oxidizing marine archaeal communities from Monterey Bay, California, United States - ASW #8 | ecosystem: Environmental > Aquatic > Marine > Coastal | place: USA: California... | reverse complement strand
ACAACGTGTTCAACGGTAATCTGGAAGACTTGGGCCTGGGCCCAGTGTTCCAAAGCCTGACAGCGACAGGCAATGATTTCGTCAACGGCGTGATTGGCAACTTCACCGGTGTGGTGGTCAGTTTCGGTCCGAACGATTTCGGTGGTGCGAGCTACGATAGCCTGCAAATTGGCTCAGCCAATGCAGACATGCTGACTCAAAGTGTTGGGGACGACTACATTGATGGTGGCGCAGGTGTAGATACACTGACGGTTGCTGCTGACATTGAGGTAGCAGACTTCACATTTAATGCTGACAGCTTCATGTTGACCGTGGATGGTGATGACACCGTTCTTAACGTAGAAAAAGTGGTTGCCAACAACCAGACCTATTTGATTGTCGGCTCTGGTGGTTTTGCAACCATTCAGGACGCAGTGGCTGCCGCGATGGGTGGCGAAACGATACTGTTGACCGACGACATCACTGAATCTGTGGTTATTAATGCCTCTGAGCTTACTCTCGGCAACAAAGGTTTGACTATTCAGGCTCTTGATTCAAGTGTCGAGTTGACTGGTTCAATCACTGTATCGGGAACCTTGAATGGTGAATTCAAAGTCGATGGATTGAGCATCAACGCACTCGGCCAAACACGCGGCATTTTCGTTAATGCGGGCTCGGAAATGTTTGCCGGTTCGATCACCTTAGACGGCGTTTCAGTCACGGGTGCCGATAGCAACGGCTTCGCTTATATTCTTCAAGGCAATGGTTCCACCGCTGCGGGTAGCGATGCAACCGTGGGCAACATCAGTATTTTGAATAGCGATTTCACAGGCAATTTGTTGGATCACGGTATGCAGGGTGGTGGGGCTGAAATCCTGTTCTTCGGCTACAACCAAGACCTGACAATTCAGAATGTGAATGTTCAAAGTGCGACGTTGGGTCCGTTTTATCCAGGTACTTCACAGCCGATCTCGGGCGCGCAGAAAGCCATTCAGCTTGACGGTCTGCGTGCAGGTTTGATGGATGTTGGCGGTACCGTCGTGTATGACAACATCACTGTAAGCGGCGACTATTCACAAGATGTGATCGCCATTTATACCTTCACTGGTTTTGAGGCGGCTCCGCAGTTTACGGATGTCGTATTCAATGACGTGACCTCTGGATTCGGCAATGTGCTGTTCAACGTAGATAACGTGGGCGGACCTATTGATCTTGGCGGTGTGTCCGCAACCCCTTTGAATACCGATACTGCTTTTGTGGGCAATCTGCAAGGTTCCAACCTTGCAAACTCTGCTGAAGTGTTCACTGGCACAGCCCAGAACGACTTCTTGTTTGGTCGCGGTGGTGCTGACACATTATCAGGCGCTTTGGGTGATGACGTTATTTTGGGCGACTCAGCAGACGCGTTGATCGATGGAGGTGAGGGCACAGATACATTGTTGGTGAACGCCAACTATGTACAGGCCGATGATGCAAAATTGATTGGTGTGGAGAAAGTCTCTACAACATTGATTCGTAACCAGACTAACCAAGACTTCACAATAGATCTTTCTGGTCAATCGGAAGGTTTTGAGATTACTGGTGGAACTCTCAATGACACAATCACAGGTGGTGCCGGCAACGACATGATCAACGGCGGTGATGGTACGGACACAGTGAACTACACAGGTGCCGTGACGATTACGTCGGATGCAAATGGCTTCATGGTCGATGCAGGTCTGGAAGGCATTGACACCTTGAACGGTGTTGAGAAGGTGGTTGCTGGCATGCAAACCTTCTTGCTGGTGGGCAACGGTGGGTATGACTCGATTCAGGATGCAGTAGATGCAGCGACAGGTGATGAGATCATTCTGGTATCTGGTAACTACATTGAATCTGTAACGATTGGTTCGACCAAGGCAGGTTTGACGATAGAAGGTCTTGCTGGCTCGCAGTTGACCGGAGGTATTTTCGTTCAGGCTGATGGTGTGAATATTAGCAAACTGATGATTCTCGAGGGAGCCACGCTTGGTGGTCAGCCTGGAGGTATCGTGGTTGCAGCCAGCGACGTAACTCTTTCCGATTTGACGTTAAGTAAGTCGGGTACGGAAGGTACTCTGGGTGGCACTACACGGGGTATTGTGAATGCCAGTGGAGAGGGTGCCAATCTTCTGATCAGCAATGTGACGGCAAGTGGCTTTGCCACGGGTGTGTTCTTGAACCCTGGGGCCGACGGAGCTCGAGTTGTTGACAGTGTATTGAGCAATAACTTTGTAGGTCTTTCCAATGATGATCCAGACAATTTTGAGATCACTGGTACACAGTTTGTAGACAATGCCTTTGAGCAGATAGGTCTTGGTATTGTTGATCAGTCAGAGGACCTGTCTGGGTTGGTTGGTGCAGGAAACACATTTACAAACAGCAACGCTGCTGTGCCGAATGTGAGCATTTACCCGCTTGGCGCGACCAATGCGGTTCAGGAGATCATTGGAACTGCGCAGGCCGATCAGTTTAACGGCGACCAAACCAACGTCGGTGCAGTGCAACGCTTTGAAGGTGGCGCAGGCGATGACGTGATCAACCTTGGTGGAGGCGACGACGTCGCGGTAGGTGGTGCCGGCAACGACACGATCAACGGCGATGATGGTACAGACACGGTGAATTACACAGGTTCCGTGACGATTACGTCGAATGCGAATGGTTTCATGGTCGATGCTGGTCTGGAAGGCATTGACACCTTGAACGGTGTTGAGAAGGTGGTTGCTGGTGCTCAAACCTTCTTGCTGGTGGGCAACGGTGGGTATGACTCGATTCAAGCTGCAGTGGATGCTGCAACTGGTGGTGAAACGATCCTGATTGCCGAGGACACTTATGTTGAAGATTTGATTACTGTCTCAAATACAAAGCAGAACCTTTCTTTCCTCGGTCTTGGTAATGTAGTTCTGGATGGTGCCTTCTCGATTCGTGGGAATGGCACAAGTATCGATAACGTCGACATTATTGATGGCAATTTGAATGTTGAGGGAAGTAAGACAGCCGTTTATGTCGCCGCTTCTGACGTTAGCCTGCAAAATCTGTCCATCACCAATCCAAGCAATGTGGCAGGGGTGTTTGCAATATTGACGGTCTCTGGTTTTGGGGCTGGTCTTAGTGTTGATACCGTCAATGTTTCTGGCTTTGACACTGGTTTGTATATGAATCCGGGTGCCACTGGTGCCGAGGTAGTTGACAGCACTTTCGAAGCAACGCGGGCTGGTCTGGGTATCGACTCTGTACAGGGCGTAGTCCTGGATGGAAATACATTCAGCGGGGGTGATGTTGATGCGGAATTGTTCAACATTGACCCAGCCATGTTCACCGCAACAGACAACACATTCTCAACCGGTGTAATTGAGCTGACAGGCGGTGTGCCTTTGTCATTCGGCCCAAGCACACTAATCAATGTTGCTTACGATTCTTTGCAAATCGGTACATCAAATGGTGACATGCTCGTTCAAACCGCTGGTGATGATTTCATAGACGGTCGTGCGGAAGTTGATTCCCTCACAGTCGATGCCACAGTATTGGCAACAGACTTCATGTTCACCGATGGTGGATTCAACTTGAATGTCTCAGGTCAAGACACAATCTTGAATGTTGAAAAGCTGATTGCAAACAATGAAACTTTCCTGTTCGTTGGCAACGGTGGATTTGCGACACTTCAAGATGCCATTCTTGCCGCGGCAGAGGGGGATACAATCTTCGTCGGAGCGGGTGTTGTGACCTCGGGCGACTTGATCATTTCCAAGAACGATCTCACCATTTTGGGTGCGCAGTTCGACACTCTGGCTTCCGAATCTTCAAGGGTCGATGCGATCGATAATTTAGCTGAGTCCTTGCTAATGGGGCGTGTCACGATTAGCGGTTCTGGTGTCACATTGGCTGGTTTCAAGCAGGAGTTCAACGCAGCCAATCCGATTTCCTCAATAAGCACAGGTTCTGCGATATTGGTGACAGGTGCAGACGTAAGCGTGGTCAACAACATCATCTTGCGCTCTGATGGCTTGGTCAGTGATGACGTTGCGGGTATTCGCGTACAAGGCGAGAGCGCCGAGATCGCTGGTAATTACATCGCCAATCCTGGTGACCTGACCAATGGATTCGGCGATGCGCGCGTCGGCTTCAACCAAGGTATCTACGGTGATGTAGCTGCAAGCGGTGACATGCAGTTGCTCAACAACTTGATTCACAACGTGCGTTCTGCTCTGTCTTTGGATTACGCAACCGACTCGACTTTGGTTTCGGGGAACACAGTCACAGCATCTGGTACAGGTGTGGCGGTTGGTGGTCCTTCCACAGCCAGAGACTTCACGAATTTGATTGTCGACAATGAATTCGATTTGGTGGAGTTCGGGACAACCTACAACTTCCAGAATGTTCTCTCAGGCAGCGGAATCACTTTCGATGCTGAAGCGTCTGGTAATACTGGTTCTCTCAATGGTGTTGAAGGTCAAAACTTGCTCGGATCGAACAATTCTGTTGCGGGTGATGTATTGGTTGCATCAACTGGCAACGATGTACTCCAAGGTCGTGCTGGGGACGATTCCTTAACGGGCGGTGCCGGTCAAGACATTATGGTAGGCGGCACAGGCTCAGACACCTTCGCCTTCACAGCAGCAGGTCAAACGGCAACCGTCGTCGCGACTGACAATGATGCCAACGGAGCGGTCTCGAACGGCGATACCTTCTCCGGTAACTTCGATGTCATTACCGACTTTGTCAGCATGGAAGACTCGCTCAACCTAAGCGCGATCAACGATATGACTGTGCCAGGCGGTAATATCTTCGAACCTACGGGCCTTGATGCAGATCAGTTCCAGTTCATCCGTGGTGATTTCGCAGCAAATGTTTTCACCGCAAACGATGCTGGCGCAGACACATTGCTGGCCTTCGATGACGGTACAAGTGACGTTGGCGTGATTCTGCTGGGTGTTGAAAGCCTGAACGAAAACGACGACTTCATTTCCTGATTGCATTAATCGAGCTGCTGATCAGGTGGCTCAGTTGGCAAGCGCATCAAAAACCCCGCTCACAAGGCGGGGTTTTTTGTTGCTTCACCAGCCACCCACACTGGCACCCGCAGCATCAAATCCGCCAATTGCGCCATCGGCGAACCAGCCGGAGAAGTCGATCAGATCTGCTGTTTCGGTAACCAACACCGTAGGTAGTTCGGTGGCTTGGGCCAGGCCAATTCCGGTCACGAGAACAAAAAACATCAACAATGCCCTGAATGTTCTGTTTGCTGTTTCAAACAGGTTCCAGTTCAGGTCCAGGCCAGGCAGGTTTTCGGGCCATTCATTCATGATTCACACTCCTTTTGAGATGGTGTGAAGCCATGGTATTGATGTACATTGTGCAAATAAACTACTTCCAGAGAACTACACCATTGCGCCATGAGCAATAATTTCAATGAGCTCCAAGCTGCTGAAACATTTTTGATGGTGGTTAACACCGGTAGCTTTGCTGCTGCGGCCAAGCTGAAGGGTGAAAACCCGTCCAGCATTAGCAGGGCAATTGCCCAACTCGAGGCGAATTTGAACATTCGCTTGTTGAACCGCACCACGCGGCAGGTCAAAATCACCGAGGCAGGTGAAATCTATAGAATCCATGCCCAACGCATGCTGGAAAGTCAGCAGGAAGCGCGCGACGCGATCACACAACTACAAAGCGGGCAGCCGCACGGCACCGTGCGTATCAGCCTTCCTGTGATCGTGGGCGAAAAAATACTGGCGCCCCGCCTGTCTGAATTTCATGCCAAATACCCTGATGTGCAATTGCAGGTTGACCTGTCCAACCGCAACGCCTTGATTGTGGAAGAGGGCTTCGACATCGCACTGCGTGTCGGGCCGCTTCAAGACTCCACACTGCGCGCCCGAAAAATTGCCACCATTTGGCGAAAGTTGTATGCCTCGCCTGCGTACCTTGAAAAGCATGGCGTGCCACAAACTCCCGCTGATTTGGTCAACCACCAATGCATCGCGTTTTCTCAGCGTGGCGACATGAAAGAGTGGGAGTTTTGGCCCAAAAATGGGGCACAGCCCAGCCAAAAGCATCGCGTTGAATCATGGTTGACCTGTTCCAGTCCCATGATGGTGGTGCGGGCCATTCAAGCCGGATTGGGCTTGGGGCGTAGTTCAGACTGGATGCTGCAGGGCGCGCTGGCCCGTGGGGAAATTGTAGAACTGCTCACCGACTGGTATTGCGACAACCCGGCAACAGGCGGTTTGCCCATGTATTTGGTGTTTCCACCCGGCTTGAGTAGTCAGTTGTCACTGAAAACCCGGGTCGTTGCCGACTTTCTGGATCAAATTGTTCGCACAGAATTCAAAAAGGCGGATTAAACCTTGGTTTGATGTCCGCGTAATGTTCAGCCTTCGGCTACATTAGTCGAACAAGAAAAAAATAATTTCGGAGACACAATGCTAGGCAACAATTACATCACGATCGGTTTGCCCGTTTCGTTATTCATCATCATGATTGGCATGGGCTTAAGCCTGACGGTTGAAGACTTTCGGCGAATCAAGGAGCAACCCAAAGGTGTCATCGTGGGCACGGTGTTGCAGTTAATTGGTGTGCCCTTGCTCGGTTTTGCTATTGGCGGCCTGTATGGCGGCGGGGTCATGGCCGCTGGTCTTGTGCTTTCAGCTGTTATGCCCGGTGGCACTACATCGAACGTGTTGACTTACATGGCGAAAGCCAATCTGGCCCTGTCAATTACGCTGACCGTGATCGCCAGTTTGCTGACGGTGCTCACGATTCCCTTTTACATGGCCTATGCCCTACCGATGTTTGTGGGTCAGGACACGGAGTTGCAGCTCCCATTCCTGAAAACCCTCATTACCATGATGGTGATCGTGATCATTCCAGTGTGCATTGGCATGTTCATTCGGGCCAAGAGACCCGAGCTTTCCAAGAAATTTGAACCTGCGATCAACAAGTTCGCTGTGTTTGTACTGGTTGCCATTATTGTGCTGATCGGGGTGAGTGAATCTGAAAACATGCCCGCCTGGTTTGCTCAGGCCTGGATGCCGGTGGTCACCTTGAATTTCGCTGCAATTGCTTTGGGTTTACTCGGAGGCAAGATCAGTGGCTTGACTGCGCAGGACAGCCTGACCGTGTCCATTGAAATGTGTGTCAAAAACTCCACTTTGGGTTTGACAATCGCTTTGTCATTGCTGGGCAATGCCGAGATTGCCGTTCCTGTGGTGGTCTATGGCCTGCTGATGTACGTCACGGTGGGTTGGCTGTGCTGGTACGGTCGTCGAATCGCCAGCAAATCAAACGCTTGAATTACTCAAAGTTGCTTCAAAGTTCAGTCAAGGCCACACTTCGGTGTGGTCGAACCGGGCCGTTACGGGTATAATTCCCGGCTAGCTGAATGATTCTTAGGCAAAAAGCCTGCGCGGGTGTTATTTGTCCCCGGGTGTTTTGTCGCATCTATTGGAGTTTCCCTTGTCGAAATTAGTCGCAAGCGCCCACCCGCGCGCCTTGCTCGCGCTCGCAGACGGCACAGTATTCGAGGGCATTTCTTTTGGAGCCCCTACCACGCAAGTGGGTGAAGTGGTGTTCAATACATCGCTCACGGGTTATCAAGAAATTGCCACCGACCCATCCTATTGCCGTCAAATTGTCACTCTGACCTACCCCCACATCGGCAACGTTGGCACCAACCCTCAGGATGAAGAGTCCGCAGGGTTGCACTTGTCCGGCCTGGTCATTAAGGACCTGCCTGAACTGGTGTCGAACTTCCGTTCAACCTTGCCTCTGGCCGATTACCTGAAAAAGCACGGTGTGCCTGGCATTGCAGGCATTGATACCCGCAAGTTGACCCGAATTCTTCGTGAAAAGGGTGCCCAGAACGGTTGCCTGTTGACTGAAGGCAGTGGCGAAACGTTCAGCGCCGAGCGTGCCATTGAACTGGCCAAAGGCTTTCCCGGTCTGGCTGGCATGGACCTGGCCAAAGTGGTTTCTTGCACTGAAGCCCATGAGTGGGTGGAGGGCGAATGGGCCTTGGGTGTCGCTGCTGAAGAGCCTCATTTCCAGACTGGCGAGCACCCGCACCACGTGGTGGCATTCGACTACGGTGCCAAGCGCAACATTTTGCGCATGCTGGCCCAGCGCGGTTGCCGTGTTACGGTTGTGCCCGCACAAACCCCAGTGGAAAAAGTGCTTGCCCTGAACCCCGATGGTGTGTTCTTGAGCAACGGCCCAGGCGACCCAGAGCCCTGCGACTATGCAATTTCTGCAATCAAGCACATTCTGGACAACACCAAGCTGCCCGTATTCGGCATTTGTTTGGGCCACCAGCTGATGGCCCTGGCCAGCGGTGCCAAAACCATGAAAATGAAGTTTGGTCACCATGGTGCCAACCACCCGGTACAAGACCTGAAAACCAAGCGAGTGGCCATTACCAGCCAGAACCACGGTTTTGCGGTCGATGCCGGTTCATTGCCTGCCAACCTGCGTGTAACCCACGTGTCGCTGTTCGATGGCTCTATTCAAGGCCTTGAGCGCACCGACCGTGCAGCCTTCTGCTTCCAGGGTCACCCTGAAGCCAGCCCGGGCCCGCACGATTTGGCCGAATTGTTTGACCGTTTTATTTCAGACATCAAGGCAGCCAAAGCCTGATTGGCTTTGAGTGCACACCTTCGTCTGAACCGACTTGAAATTTTTAAAATTAAAGGGAAGTTATGCCAAAGCGTAACGATCTAAAAACAATCCTGATCATCGGCGCCGGCCCCATTGTGATTGGTCAGGCCTGCGAATTCGACTACTCAGGTGCCCAAGCCTGTAAAGCGCTTCGTGAAGAAGGTTACAAAGTGGTGCTGGTTAACAGCAACCCGGCCACCATCATGACCGACCCGGAAATGGCCGATGTCACCTACATCGAACCCATTACCTGGCAGGTTGTTGAGCGCATTATCGAAAAAGAGCGTCCCGATGCCGTGTTGCCCACCATGGGCGGTCAAACTGCGCTGAACTGTGCGCTTGATCTGGCCAAGCACGGTGTTTTGGCCAAATACAATGTTGAGTTGATTGGCGCAAAAGAAGAAGCCATTGAAAAAGCCGAAGACCGCTTGAAGTTCAAGAATGCCATGACCAGCATTGGTCTGGATTCTGCAAAAAGCGGCGTGGCCCATTCCATGGAAGAAGCGCTTGAAGTGCAAGCCAGCATCGCCAAGCAAGTCGGCAGCAACGGTTTCCCCGTGATTATTCGCCCCAGCTTCACGCTGGGTGGCACCGGTGGTGGTATCGCTTACAACGCTGAAGAATTCGAAACCATTTGCCGCCGTGGGCTGGAAGCATCGCCCACGAATGAACTGCTGATCGAGGAAAGCTTGATTGGCTGGAAAGAATACGAAATGGAAGTGGTGCGCGACAGTGCAGACAATTGCATTATCGTGTGTTCCATCGAAAACCTCGACCCCATGGGTGTGCACACCGGCGACAGTATTACTGTTGCGCCAGCACAAACCCTGACCGACCGTGAATATCAGTTGATGCGCAATGCGTCCATCGCGATTCTGCGCGAAATTGGCGTGGATACTGGTGGTTCCAACGTGCAGTTCTCGATCAACCCGGCCAATGGTCGAATGATCGTGATCGAAATGAACCCGCGCGTGTCGCGTTCGTCTGCCCTTGCTTCCAAAGCAACCGGCTTCCCGATTGCCAAGGTGGCTGCCAAGTTGTCTGTGGGTTACACGCTCGATGAACTCAAAAACGACATCACCGGTGGCCTGACTCCAGCGTCGTTCGAGCCATCGATTGATTACGTGGTTACAAAGATTCCACGTTTTGCATTCGAAAAATTCCCGACTGCTGACGACCGCCTGACCACACAGATGAAGAGTGTGGGTGAAGTGATGGCCATGGGCCGCACTTTTCAGGAAAGTTTCCAGAAAGCCCTGCGTGGTCTTGAAGTGGGTGTGGATGGTCTGAACCAGAAAACAACCGACCGCGAAGTGATCGAGCGCGAACTGGGTGAGCCCGGCCCCGAGCGCATTTTCTATGTGGGCGATGCTTTTGCCCAAGGCTTCAGCCTGGAAGAAGTGCACCAACTGACCAAAATTGACCGTTGGTTCCTTATCCAGATTCAAGACATTGTTGACACTGAACTGGAGCTGGAAACCAAAACGCTGGCCGATCTTTCTGAGCCGGTTTTGCGCTTGCTCAAACGCAAGGGTTTCTCTGATCGCCGCTTGGCTTATCTTTTGGATGTATCAGAAGCTGAAATCCGCAAGCTGCGCCACCAACACAATGTGCGCCCCGTGTACAAGCGCGTGGACACCTGTGCGGCCGAGTTCAAAACCGGCACAGCCTACATGTATTCCACCTACGAAGAGGAATGCGAAAGCAACCCAACTGACAAGAAAAAAATCATGGTGCTGGGCGGTGGCCCGAACCGGATCGGCCAAGGTATTGAATTTGACTACTGCTGCGTACACGCTGCCATGGCACTGCGTGAAGATGGCTATGAAACCATCATGGTCAACTGCAACCCCGAAACAGTTTCCACCGATTACGACACCTCGGATCGCCTGTACTTCGAGCCGCTGACGCTTGAAGACGTGCTGGAAATCGTGGCCATTGAAAAGCCGGTTGGCGTAATCGTTCAGTACGGCGGTCAAACGCCATTGAAATTGGCGAAATCGCTTGAGGCCAATGGTGTGCCCATTATTGGAACCAGCCCTGAAAGCATCGACATCGCTGAAGACCGCGAACGTTTCCAGAAGCTGTTGACCAAGCTGAACCTGCGCCAGCCGCCGAACCGAACCGCGCGTACCGAAGGCGAGGCGATTGCCCATGCCCAGGAAATTGGCTACCCATTGGTTGTTCGCCCAAGCTATGTACTGGGTGGCCGTGCCATGGAAATTGTGCACGAGCAGAAAGACCTCGAGCGCTACATGCGCGAAGCTGTGAAAGTAAGCAATGACAGCCCTGTGCTGCTTGATCGCTTCCTGAACGACGCGATTGAAGTGGACGTGGATGCCCTGTGCGACGGTCAAACCGTGATGATTGGCGGTGTGATGGAGCACATTGAACAAGCTGGCGTGCACAGTGGCGACTCGGCTTGCTGCTTGCCCCCGTACAGCCTGTCGGCTGACATGGTCAATGAATTGAAGCGTCAGTCCGAACTCATGGCCAAAGCCCTGAACGTGATCGGCCTGATGAACGTACAGTTCGCCATTCAAAACGACACCGTGTATGTGCTGGAAGTAAACCCACGTGCATCACGCACCGTGCCCTACGTATCCAAAGCCACTGGCAAACAGTTGGCCAAGATTGCAGCCCGCTGCATGGCTGGTCAAACCTTTGCTGCACAGGGTGTGACTGAAATTCCAGTGCCCAAGTACTTCTCGGTGAAAGAAGCTGTGTTCCCGTTCGTGAAATTCCCGGGCGTTGACACAATTTTGGGCCCTGAAATGAAGTCCACCGGTGAAGTCATGGGCGTTGGCCGTACCTTCGGCGAGGCCTTTGTGAAATCGCAGCTGGCTGCTTCGGTCAAGTTGCCTGAGGGTGGTACGGCCTTCATCAGCGTGAAAACCGAGGACAAAAAGCACACGGTCAAACTGGCCAAGGGCTTGGTTGAACTGGGCTTCAAGATCATCGCGACACGTGGTACGGCAGCGGCAATTGCGGCCGGTGGTATTGAATGCACCGTGGTGAACAAGGTGCTGGAAGGTCGCCCCAACATTGTCGACATGCTGAAAAATGGTGAAGTGCAGCTTGTGGTGAACACGGTTGAAGAGCGCAGAAGCGCGATTAACGACAGCCGTTACATCCGAACCACGTCGCTGAGTTCTCGTGTTACGATCTTTACAACCATGGCAGGTGCACTGGCTTCAGTCGAGGGCATGAAACACCTCGGCGCAATGGACGTTTACAGCGTTCAAAGCCTGCACGCGGAACTCTCCGCTTAATCTGCCTGTCTGAACCTTTAAGCCGTCTTGTAGCAATTTCTGCTATCAGGCGGCTTTCCATTTGCAGGAACAATTGAATTTATGGCCACTATCCCGTTGACCGTCAAGGGTGCTGAAAAGCTGAAACAAGAATTGCACCGCCTGAAAACCATTGATCGCCCCGCGGTGATCAATGCGATTTCCGAGGCGCGCGCGCAGGGCGATCTGTCTGAAAACGCTGAATACGATGCAGCGAAAGAAAAGCAGGGTTTTATCGAAGGGCGCATCAAGGAAATTGAAGGCAAGATGAGCAATGCGCAGATCATCGACCCGACCAATGTGGACGCCGAAGGCCGCGTGGTGTTCGGTGCCACTGTAAAGCTGCAGGACATTGAGGCAGGTGCTACCGTGGAATATCAGATCGTGGGCGACGACGAGGCTGACATTAAATCAGGTTTGATTTCTATTTCCAGCCCGATTGCCCGTTCATTGATCGGCAAGTACGAAGGCGATGTGGCCCATGTTCAGGCCCCAGGCGGTTTGCGCGAATATGAAGTACTGGAAGTAAAGTACATTTGATGTTGAATCAATAAAGGAGTGCAAGAACAATGACTTGGCGCGGTTTTCGGAGTGCGGAACTGGCGTTCTGGGCAATTTGGCTCGGGGCTTTGTGGTTCATGGCCATTCTGGTTGCGCCAGGCTTGTTCAAGTGGTTGCCACGCCCGGAAGCGGGTTTGGTGGCCGGTCGGCTGTTTTACATGTTGGCTTTGTATTCGTCGGTAAGCAGCGCAGTGCTGCTGGCCCTGTCGAATTTCGCAGGTGAGCTGCGTGCCGGCTTGCGTTTGAATGTGTTGATGGCTGTTATTTTGACTGTCAGCGTGATCGAGCTGGCTTGGCTGCAGCCGCACATGGACAGCCTAAGGGCTGCCATGGCCAACTTGCAGGGCGATGAACTGGCCGCCATGCGCAGCCAGTTTGGCAATATGCATGCCGTATCGAGCGTGCTGTATTCCGTCAAAATGATTGGTGCGCTGGTGTGGGGTTTGAACCGCTTCGGCGTGAAGCAGGCCAGCGCATAGGGCCAGTTTAGCCTTTCGAGGCGAACTGGCGCTTTGTTTGGCGCGGACCCTTGGGTTTTGGGCGGCTTTTTGCTTTGGCTTTCTCGTCGTCTTCTGCCTTGGGGCGAAAAAGCACCAGCAGCTTGCCGATGTGTTGCACCAAGGCAGCGCCTGTTTCGTCACAAATGGTTTGTGCGTATTCAAGGCGGGCCTCGCGGTCATCGCCAGCCACACGAACCTTGATCAGCCCATGGGCATTCAGGTTCATGTCGATTTCTTTGACAACATTGGGCGTCAAACCCTTGTCGCCAATCAAAACCACCGGATCCAACGCATGGGCCTGGGCTTTGAGCGCCTTTTTTTCGGCAGGTGTCAGGGTTACAGCAGTGGTGTCCGTCATATTAATTTTTCACTCGGTTGGGTAATCGGTGGCTAAAAAGAAGAAACTCAATAAAAACTGGTTGCACGACCACATCAACGACCCCTACGTGAAAATGGCCACGAATGCGGGTTATCGCGCCCGTGCGGCCTTCAAACTGAAGGAAATCGCAGAGCCGGAAGGGTTGTTGAAGCCGGGCATCAAGGTGGTCGACCTGGGCAGCGCGCCAGGAAGTTGGTCGCAGGTGCTTCGGGAAGCCTTGGTTGGGCCCGGTGGGGTCATCAATGGCCGTATTATCGCACTGGATCTGCTTCCAATGGAACCAATTGCGGGTGTTGAATTCATTCTTGGGGATTTTCGCGACGAAGCGGTGCTTGAAGACCTGAATCAACGCTTGGGCGGGGAAAAGCTGGATTTGGTGGTTTCTGACATGGCCCCCAATCTTTCCGGGGTGGCGGCAGCCGATTCGGCCCGAATCGAGCATGTCTGCGAGCTGGCCATTGATTTTGCCTTGAATCACCTGAAGCCAAATGGCGCGCTGATCGTGAAGATTTTTCACGGATCGTCCTACAGCAATGTCGTGCACCAGATGAAGCAAGTGTTTAAAAGTGTTTCACCGCGCAAACCCAAGGCTTCCAGAGACAGGTCGCGTGAAACCTTTTTGCTTTGCAAAGGTCTTAAACAGGTCAATTAAAGCAGCATCATTCAAGCGATTGTCATTGTTAATGCACACCATGAATTAGTGTGATGGCGTATTTCACTGGCTTGGGTTTAAAATGGACAACCTGCCCCCATTTCCTTAGGGTGGGGCCAGTGTCCTCGAGGAGAAGTAGCATTGAATAATTCGTTTTCCAAAGCAGCAGTCTGGTTGGTTGTAGCGCTGGTGCTCTTCACTGTGTTCAGGCAGTTTGAAGGGCAGCAAACCCGCTCCAACGAAATGACCTATTCCGAGTTCATGCAGGATGCGCAAAATGGACGCATCAAGAGCGTGATCGTTGAAGGCCGCACTGTACGCGCCCTTACAACCGACGACCGTGAGCGGTTGGTTTACTCTCCAGGCGACATCTGGATGGTGGGCGACCTGCTGAAGTACGGTGTTCAGGTGCGAGCCAAGCCCGAAGAAGAGCCATCCCTGTTGATGAGCCTGTTCGTGAGCTGGTTCCCGATGCTACTGCTGATTGGTGTATGGATTTTCTTCATGCGTCAAATGCAGGGTGGCGGCAAGGGCGGGGCGTTCAGCTTCGGTAAAAGCCGTGCCAAGCTGCTGGATGAAAACACAAATCCTGTGACTTTCGCGGACGTGGCCGGTTGCGACGAAGCCAAGGAAGACGTACAGGAAATGGTGGATTTCCTGAAGGATCCATCAAGATTCCAGAAACTGGGCGGTCGTATTCCGCGTGGTGTACTGATGGTGGGTTCACCAGGTACTGGTAAAACACTGTTGGCCAAAGCCATTGCAGGCGAGGCCAAGGTGCCGTTCTTCGCGATTTCCGGCTCGGACTTCGTTGAAATGTTCGTGGGTGTGGGCGCGGCCCGTGTTCGCGACATGTTCGAACAAGCCAAAAAACAGGCACCCTGCATTATTTTCATTGACGAAATTGATGCGGTGGGTCGCCAGCGTGGCGCAGGCCTGGGTGGCGGTAACGACGAACGCGAGCAAACCCTGAACCAGATGCTGGTTGAAATGGACGGTTTTTCGACCGACCAGGCCATTATCGTGATTGCGGCTACAAACCGCCCCGATGTATTGGACCCAGCGTTGCTGCGCCCGGGTCGATTCGACCGTCAGGTGGTGGTGAGCTTGCCTGATATTCGTGGTCGTGAGCAGATTTTGAAAGTGCACATGCGCAAGATCCCCATGTCGCCTGATGTAAACGCTTCCGTGTTGGCGCGTGGTTGCCCGGGTTTCTCGGGCGCTGATTTGGCCAACCTGGTGAACGAAGCTGCTTTGTTTGCTGCACGCCGCAATGGTCGTGTGGTTGAAATGAACGACTTTGAAAAAGCCAAAGACAAGATCATGATGGGTGCCGAGCGCCGCAGCATGGTGATGCCTGAGGAAGAACGCCGTAACACGGCATATCACGAATCAGGTCATGCCATTGTGGCCAAGCTGATGAGCAAGACCGATCCGGTTCACAAAGTGACCATCATTCCCCGTGGCCGTGCTTTGGGTGTGACCATGCAGTTGCCTGAAGGCGATCGTTACAGCCTGGACAAGGAACGCATGCTGTGCACCATCGCTGTGTTGTTCGGTGGTCGTATTGCTGAAGAGATCTTCATGAACCAGATGACCACTGGTGCATCGAATGACTTTGAGCGGGCTACAGCCATTGCCCGTGACATGGTGACGCGTTACGGCATGACCGAAGCCCTGGGCCCTGTTGTGTATGCAGAAAACGAGGGCGAGGTGTTCCTGGGCCGCTCCGTGACCAAAACCACGCACATGTCTGAACGCACCATGCAAATGGTGGATGCCGAGATCCGCAAGATCATTGACGCGCAGTACAAGGTGGCTTGGGATATTCTTGACCAGAACCGTGACAAGGTTCACCTGATGGCCAAGACCCTGCTGGAATGGGAAACCATTGATGCAGATCAGATCAATGACATCATGGACGGCAAGAATCCCCGTCCGCCGTCAGCAGGCGACAGCACACCACCTACCGGTGGTAGCCCAAGCTCCAGCGGCGGTGGTGGCGGCGAGAAGGTAACACCTGCTCCACAGCCTGCACCTGCAGCGATGAGTGTGAAAGCCGAAGACTGATTGTTTCGGTTTGATGTGAATTCAGGAAAGCCGCTGGTGTTAATCAGCGGCTTTTTTGTTGATGGGGTTGTGGTTTTGTGGTTTTGTGGTTTTGTGATTTGCAGCGCGCCACTCATTCTGCCTTGACCAGGTCGAAATCCCCGGTATTAAATCTGGCTCAGGGCATGCGAAACACCAAAGGTGTGTTCGCATCGATTGCTTGCGCAATCGCCCCTCGCGGCGAATCAAACCGGGCGACCTGATCATGAATCGGCAGAACGATGCGACGCTGCTGCAAACCACCACCACAACACCATCGAACTGTGGTGCAGAATAAACAGTGACTTGATCAACACCGGAGCCGCAAGTCGCAAGTCGCAAGTCACCAGCGTCGAGCAGCATTCGCAAAGTTCGCATTGCCCTGATCCCGCCTTCAGGAAAGTCTGCCCGTTTGAATTCACACGCCACGTTCGGCGAACAGCCGACACCGAGTTCGGCCATCTTTTTTGCCGAATCTCGGTGAGTCAGTGTGAACTTCAAAAAGGGAAATACAGACTTTCAGGCGGGGGAGGGCATGCGACTTTTTGAATGCGGTACAGAGGCATGCGACTTTTTGAATGCGGTACAGAGGCATGCGACTTTTTGAATGCGGTACAGAGGCATGCGACTTTTCGAATGCGGTACAGAGGCATGCGACTTTTCGAATGCGGTTTGGAAGCATGCAACATCGCGAATGTCGTAAAATGAACCGCATCGCAATTCGCAAGGCACCGCATGAGCCGCATCTGGAAAGCAGGTCGATTTGAACTTAAGTATGCCCACGGCAAGCCACTGATCATGGGCATCGTGAATGTCACGCCCGACTCGTTTTCTGATGGCGGCAAGTTCTTCAATACACTGAAGGCCATCGACCACGCCCGACAATTGCTTGAAAACGGAGCGGATATCCTCGACATCGGCGGTGAATCAACTCGCCCCGGCGCAGAAGGGGTAGATGCGCAAGAAGAATGGGTGCGTATCAAAGACGTATTGAAAGAACTGCTCACCTGGAACGTGCCCCTGTCGATTGACACCATGAAGGCAACGGTCATGGCCAAGGCTGTGGACATGGGTGCCGACATTTTGAACGATGTGAACGGTTTTCGGGCTGAGGGTGCGGAAACTGTTTTGGCGCAAAGCAACGCCGGGGCAGTGTTGATGCACATGCAGGGCGAACCGCGCACCATGCAGAATTCACCGGTGTATACCAACGTGGTTAGTGATGTGGAAGCGTTTCTGAACCAGCGCCTGGTGGCACTTGAACGCTTGGGTGTTGACAAAGACCGCATGCTGGTTGATCCGGGTTTTGGTTTTGGTAAAACGCTGGAACACAATATTGATTTGATGCGCGCCACCCTGTTGTTTTCAACTTTGGGGGCGGGCGTGCTGGTGGGTGTTTCCCGAAAGCGGATGATTGCTGAACTGACTGGCCACAGTGAACCCGCACAACGCACCATGGGTTCCGTGGCTGCTGCAGTTTATGCAGCTCAGCACGGCGCTGCCGTGTTGCGTGTGCATGATGTACTCGAAACGGTGGATGCGTTGAAGGTGTGGTCCGCTTTGGAAAAAAGTGCAGGCTGATCGCATGCTTGCCGCCCCAGTTCCCACTATTTTTGTCAGTTTGGCTGCCTTCTGTGAACCACATTTGCAGCTGACTGTTCACCAGTTGTTCGCGAAGGCCACACACCCACAGCGTGTTTTTGTGGGCTTGGTGGATCAATCAGAAAACCTGAATCCCGCCTGGTTAATTGATTTTCCTGCGCGCAAACACATCAACTATGTGGGCGTGTCGCCAGTGGATTCGCGCGGTGTTAGTTGGGCGCGGTCAATCGCTTTTTCCCTGTACAACGATCAAACCTATTTGCTGCAAATCGATTCCCATACATTGTTTGACCAAGGCTGGGACGAAGCGTTGATCCAGCAACACCAGCAACTTTCAAACACGCGTGCAAGGCCTGTGATCAGCACCTATCCGCCCGGCTTCAATTTTGATACGCATGGCAGGGCGGTGGCGGATGAACCTTTGAAATCCAGCGAAATTTTCTACATGGATCGCGATCCGGGCAATGTGCTGAGCGCGGACCGGGCAGTGCTGAAGTTCAAGGTGATTCGCAAGACCAGTCAATCCAGTCATTTGCCAGGTTTTCACATTGCAGCAGGTTTTTTGTTCACAGCAGGTCGTTTTGTGATTGATGTCCCGTATGACCCCTATTTGTATTTTCGGGGCGAGGAGCAAAGCCTTTCACTGCGCGCTCATGCCAAGGGTTATCAGGTTTTTCATCCGGCACACAATCTGATTCCCCTTTACCATCTGTACAAGGAAGAAGGTACTCAGCATGAAGGGCAGCACTGGCGCCCTGACATGGATTCAAAACGCTCAACAGATTTCAAATGGTTTGTTCAAAGGTCGAATGCGCGCATCAATGCGCTGTTCACCCCAGGCTCTGATTTGGGTGTTTATGGCATTGAGAACCCCGCTCATCTTGAAAGTTTCTGCAAGTTGAGCCAGATTGATTACTTGAATCGCACTTGAACGTTCTTACTGCAGAGTTCCCGTAAAATCGGGCAGATTATAACTATTCACACAACTGTAGACATTCAATGAGCAGACAATATTTCGGCACAGACGGTATTCGCGGCACAGTGGGTCAAAGCCCTATGGTGCCTGACTTTGTTTTGCGGCTTGGGCAGGCGGCTGGCACCGTGTTGGCCCGGCACGAGGGCGATGGGCAACGGCCGCGGGTATTGATTGGCAAAGACACGCGTGTCAGTGGTTACTTGCTGGAGTCGTGCCTGGAGGCGGGCTTTACGTCGGTGGGCGTGGATGTGGTCATGGTCGGCCCCATGCCAACTGCGGGTGTCGCTTATCTGGCCAAGGCCTTGAACATGTCAGCCGGTGTGGTGATCAGTGCGTCGCACAACCCATACCAAGACAATGGAATCAAGTTTTTTTCTGGTGAGGGCACCAAGCTGCCCGACGCCTGGGAAATGGAAATCGAAGCGCAACTCGCGTTGAATGCGCCTTGCAAATCGTCGGAAGAACTGGGCAAGGCCAAGCGCCTGAACGATGCGGCGGGCCGTTACATTGAATTTTGCAAAGGCACTTTTCCGCGGGACAAGAACCTGCGCGGTTTGAAGATTGTTGTGGATTGCGCCAACGGCGCGGCTTACCACATTGCCCCGGCGGTGTTTCGCGAGTTGGGTGCCGACGTGGTGGTGCTGGCCGACAAGCCCGATGGCTTGAACATCAACCGTGGCGTGGGTGCGACTTACCCCGACTTTGTGGCGCAAGCCGTGCTGGAACACAAGGCCGACTATGGTTTTGCGCTGGATGGTGATGCCGATCGTTTGATTTGCGTAGACGGTACAGGTCGAATTTTCAATGGCGATGAGCTGTTGTTTGCCTTGGTGGCTGAGCGTCTGCACATGCAGGGCAAGGTCGATGGTGTGGTGGGCACGCTGATGACCAATTTGGGCCTGGAATTGGCACTACAACAGTTGAACGTGCCTTTCGAGCGTGCCAAGGTCGGCGACCGCTATGTATTTGAAAAACTACAGGCCAAGGGCTGGCAATTGGGTGGCGAAAGCTCGGGCCACCTGTTGGTGCTTGATCGCCATTCCACGGGCGACGGCATTGTCAGCGCACTGCAGGTACTGCGTGCTGTGCGGAACCTGGGCAAGCCACTGGCCGAAATTTTGAAGCCAGTGGCCATGTTGCCGCAGGTCCTGAAAAATGCTCGCCTGCCCGTGGGTTACGACTGGGCGGGCGATTCGAAAGTACAGGGTGTGTGTGAAGCAGTGAGAGAGGAACTCGGCTCGAACGGCAGGCTGCTGATTCGGCCTTCCGGCACCGAGCCTGTGTTGCGGGTGATGGTGGAAACTGCCGATCAAGCGATTGCAACGCATCTTGTAGATTCCATCCTGCAATCCTTGCCGCGATGAAAGAAAGCAGCCAGGCACCCATGCAGCAAAGCGCCAATACCCTTCAGGCGCAGTTGTTGGCAGAGGCCCGGCTTGCGTTGCAATCGCGTTCCCCTGAACTAGAGGCGGCTGCCCGTGCCTGTGGTGGGAAACTCATTTTGTTTTTCTCGGTGAGTGATGGCGAAAGTCGTGCGCTTGTGCATCACGTTTCCGGATCAAGTTTTTCAGCAGTCTGGGAACAAGCCGAGCCAGCCCTTTTAAACGCTTGTGGCCGCAATGGCAAGCCTTGGCAGTGGCTGCGGGTGGATTGGGCAAGCGCAGTGCATGAGCCTGTTTCCCTGGGGCAGTTGAAGCAGAATTGGAAGCAGGTCAAACGCAATTATTTTCGTTGCGGTTTGAGCCTTGATGCTGATTTCAAAACTGCTTTTACTGAACAGGAATTGAACGCAAACGCTTGCCTGTACGGCGGTGGCGAAGTACCCCATGTTCAACTGAATGAAAAGAATTTTCAGCATTACAGCAACAGTCGATTCGGTACCGAGTTAAAGCTGGCATTCCACGATGAGTCGGCAGTTTGGGTGTTTGAAACAGCTGGCCTGTTTGTGTCTGAAGAAGGCGTAAATGTGATTGATGCCAGCCCTCGCAATGAGGGTCGACGCGTGCTTCAGAATCTGAATCCCGACACCACATGCACCGTGATCGACAGTGCCTCCAGCTATCTTGCGTCGCAGGTGCGCGATTCAGGTCAGTTTGTGTATGGGCACTTCCCCGTATTTGGTCAGGAAATTCCCACTTACAACACTTTGCGGCATGCCAGTTCGGTTTACGCCATGCTGGAGGCGTGGGAGCTTTCACAAGACCCGCAATTGATGGAAGCAATTTTGCGGGCCATTGATTATTTGCTGAAGGAATGTATTCGCTCCTATGAACTGCCGGGTGTGGGCACCCTGGTTTTCAATGTAGAAACCGGTGCCAACGAGATCAAGCTGGGTGCATCGGCAGTGGCAATTTTAGCCTTGGTGAAATATGAGCAATTGACCGGCGATCAGCAATACCGCCGCCTGCTGGAGCAACTGGCACTGGGCATTGGGGCCATGCAGAATCAGCAGACGGGTCAGTTTGTGCATGTGTTGCATGCCAATGATTTGACACTGAAGGAAGCGTTCCGGATTGTGTACTACGATGGCGAGGCCGCCTTTGCACTGATGCGTCTGTATGGCCTGACCCAAGACCCTCGCTGGTTATTCCTGGTCAAGAAAGCTTTCGACTATTTCATCGAGGCCAAGCACTGGAAGCACCACGACCATTGGTTGTCGTATTGCGTGAATGAATTGACGCTCTACACCCAGGATCCTCGTTATTTCAAGTTCGGTGTGCAGAATATTTTTTCGTACCTGGATTTCATCGAGCAGCGCGAGACCACATTCCCCACCTTGCTTGAATTGTGCATGGCCTTTGAGCAAATGCTGACGCGAATTCAAGCAACACCCGCTTTGATGCCATTGCTGGACGGGTTTGATGTGGCGCATTTTTACCGCGCCATGCACCACCGCGCCAATCATTTGATGAACGGTTTTTTCTTTCCGGAAGTGGCCATGTACTTCAAGAAGCCGAACACTGTGGTGGGCGGTTTTTTCATTCGACACCAGGCGTTTCGAGTGCGGATCGATGACGTTGAGCATTACCTGTCCGGCTTGGTGGCGTATCACAAATTCTTGTCGCGTCAGCCAGCCTTGCCGATTCAAGCCATTCAATTGCCCGCCGTGCTGAACGGCTTCAGTAACGGTGAGTTGCCTGCGGAATTGCTGCAGGGTGTGCGTGCAGGCCGATTGTTGACGATTGTCGCGCAGCCCTGGAATTCCATGCGGGCTGCCGCTTTGAAAGACGGCGTTGTGTTGTTGCCTGTTAGCGAGGTTGACACGTATCGACCCTTGTCTGTGCAAGAGTCGTTGTTCAGGAAGCGATTCTCCCCGTGTGACCCGGCAACACCCGGTGCAGTGGAGTGGGGCGGACAATTCTGGACCTTGCAAAGTGGTCAGGCTTTGGCTGCAGTACCAGGAACTTCCAGTCATGGCTGGGGCATTGCATTGGATGTGCGACTTGACCGGCATGGTCGGGTGAAAGAATGGTTACTGAACAATGCGGTGCATTATGGATTTTGTTGGGAACATGAATCAGAGCCATGGCACCTTGTGTATTACGCTGGGGATTCTTCATTGCCCAAGCGAAAAGATCGCTTGTGGAGCGCCCAAACCATTGCGCAGGCCACACCGGGTGCCTGGGCCATGGAACCCGATACCGACTGGTGTGCACAGGGTGTGGCGGTTTGGCGGGGAAGCCACAGGGCTTCAGACATTGCCGTGTTGGCGAGCAATGAAAGTGATCGTGGCATGCAGCCGGCGTATTTTTCGAATTTGCCATTTACGCCCGCTGCGCTGTTGACCTCGATGCCATTGCAAGAGTTGGCCAGGTATTCCTGGGCCAGATCGGTGCCGGTGTACCAGGTGCAAGACAATGCGAAAGCGATAATTGATTTGGCCTACTATGCGCGCCAGCGTTTCGCAGGCAAGGTGATTGGCGTAACAGGCACTGCGGGTAAAACAAGCACAGTGCAGTTGCTGGCTCATGTTCTGGGGGCATTGGGGCACGAGGTGCCGCACAGCCGTGGCAATGGCAATCTGCCCTTTGGCGTGGCCTGGAATTTGTGTCAGGTGGACTGGTCAGCGCCGTTCAGTGTGCTTGAGCTGGCGATTGGATCAATGGACCTGAACACCCGCATGACCATGCCAAATGTGGCGATTGTGACCAACATCGGCCCTTCGCACCTGGAATACCATGGCACCACACGCAATGTGGCGCTAAAAAAGTCTGCAATTTTCCGGGGTGTGCCCGACGGCGGTGCTGCAGTGGTGTGTCTCGACACGGAACATTCAGACCTGTTGATCAAAGCCGCCAAGGCGCAGCAGTTGCGCTTGTACAGTTATGGTGAACATGCACAGGCCACAGTGCGCCTGGTGGATTGGAATCCATTGACGGGTTTGGCCCGACTCCAAACGCCTGTGGGTGAACTTGAGTTTCTGATGCCAGGGCAGGGCAAACACATGGTGCTCAATGCCATGGCGTGTGTGGCCACGGGCATTGCACTGAACCTGCCGGTCGCGCCATTGTTGAATGCCATGGGTACTTTCAAGGCGGCCGAGGGTCGGGGTGAGTTGCTGACAGTGAAAGTGAACTGCAATGCGGTAACTTTGATTGATGAGAGCTACAACGCAAATCCGGTTTCCATGGCTGCTTCGCTTGAGTATCAAGGGGTTTTGTTTCAGCAAGGCGGGTACAAACGCAAGGTCACCGTGCTGGGCGATATGCTTGAACTCGGAGAAAACTCGGCTTTGTATCATTCGGATTTGGCGGCACTGGTGGCAGCGCAAAAGCCTGACGTTGTGGTGCTGTGTGGCCCACACATGCAGCAATTGGCGGAACAGTTGACAGCGCAAAATACCGGACTTGTTGTTGCACTCGAGGATTCAGCCGCAGTTCAAAGGCGTTTGCCAGACATGCTTTCTGATGGTGATTTGGTGCTGATCAAAAGTTCTCACGGCACGGGTTTGCACAAGGTGGTTACCGCACTGAAGCAGGGGGGTAATAATTGAAAAGCCGGCACTTGATTCCAGTTGTCTTTGGCACGCTTGCCATGCTTTCTCAGGGCAGTGTGTTGGCATCGGGTTGCGACAGGTCGGTGGCCAAGCCACCTGAACTAATGCACCAGCTCGGCAGTTTTTCGCTGCACTATGCACTGGAAGGGCCGAATGCCTTGGTCGATCCACAAGATTCCAACAAAAATGGTGTACCTGACATTGTGGAAGACGCGGCCCTGCAATTGCAGGTAATGCACGAACTGTTGATGCACTTCGGCTTCGCCAACCCGTTGTTGCTCGACCGATATGCAGGCCAGGGTGCGAAAGTGGTTCATGTGCGTTTTGTGGACATGAAAGGCAATGGCGTAGCCATGGACGAGCCCCGTACCCCCAGAGGTCAAGCTTGTGGATTGTTGATGGATTTGTCGACGAAGCTGAACCGAGGAAACTTGACGCCAGCGCATGAGTATTTCCATTTGCTGCAATATGCCTACGCGCCGTACAAGCGGGGCTGGTATCTGGAAGGCATGGCAAGATGGTCTGAAACCCTGTTGGGGCGTGATGTGTCTTTTGAAGGCACCTTTAAAAAAGCAGGCGATGCCAGACCTGCCGAGATTTTTGAAATGAGATACGACGCCTATGCCAATTTTTGGCAGGGTTTCGCGCGTGAATCCAAAGAGCCCTTCGAGCACAAATTGCCCAAGAATCTGGTGCAGGCCCGCTACAGCAACGCAGACACGGTACTGAAAGACACCAGGGTGTATGGGGTGGGGCGAATGAAGTCTGCGCTGCAGGCTTTGGGCGCACAAGGTGTTCAGGACAGTCAACGGCTTGGGCTTGATCCGGCGGCCTGGCCTGAAAAGTTGCAGCGGGATGCGGTGCATGATCAAGTGATCTGGAACGTGCTGCAGCGGCTTTGAAACGCTTGACGGAATGTTCAATAGGCATTAGAATTCCGCTTCTTTGTCGGGGCATAGCGCAGTCTGGTAGCGCATCTGGTTTGGGACCAGAGGGTCGAGGGTTCGAATCCTTCTGCCCCGACCACCGAATTTTAAGGATGTTCTATCCTTGTCCAGTGGGTTACTTCTACCCATTCGCGTGTGCGAGTTACAATGCAAATTCTGCCCGTAGCTCAGTTGGATAGAGCATCGGCCTTCTAAGCCGAGGGTCGGGGGTTCGAACCCCTCCGGGCAGGCCAAGAATTTAGTACCGGTTTACGGTGGCGGTGTTAGCTCAGTTGGTAGAGCAATGGATTGTGATTCCATGGGTCGTGGGTTCGAGCCCCATACATCGCCCCAACAATATCAAGGACTTAGCGTGAGTGATCCGCTAGGTCCTTTTTGTTTTGGCGACTTCATTCTCGATTAAGACACATTTTCACTGGTCGTAAATTTCGTAAGCTCCCCTCGAGTCCCCAGCTTCGATCAAGCGGCTGTGACAAGTCTGTGACAAATTCTGTGACAAATTTTTTGTCACAGGCAATTTGTGAGTATCGACCTGTCTTTGGCACATTTCATTTGTCACATGTAGAGATATCAAACTTGGAGGCAGTGTTTAGCCACAAATTGCCTCTGCAAAAAAGCTTCCACTAATCGGCCAGAACAGACTTTCAAATATTCTTGAGAAACGACCGCTTTCGACCAGAAGCGGACCTTCGCTGTTTTGAATACGCCGAGCTGGAGCGGCCGTCCAATCGGCGTGCCGACGCACTTCTTGATCGACGATCGGACCCGCAGCATCATCGCAAGGGCCAGCCTCGCAATCACCTTCGATGAGCGCGTGACAACCTGCCGCAGGCTTCACTATCCAGCAGGGTTTGGAGCAGCTTCCTCAGCCAGTTCATCGAGCACGGCAAAAACCCCATCGAGATCGTCTCGATAGAACGCCGTGTAGCTCGGCAAAAAAACGCATCGCCCGCTGTCTTGGAGACCAAGCGCCCGAACGTGATCACGATGCGTAAGCCAATACCTTCCCATAGCCTTCGAATCCAACCCACCTGGTAGCCCCGACTTGGTCGCGACATAGCCCTCTTCGTCCCGCCCCGTGTGGAACGGGCTGCTCAAGTGGGCGAGGCAATGGTCGAGGAACAGCAGCACGTTGTCGCCGTCGACGACCGGGCTAAAGCAGAAGCCAAAGACGTACTCGTTCATCAACCTGGAGATGCCGCCGCCATCTTCAGAACCGCTTTCATCGTAGTACCCGCATCCAACGCCAGAGCCATTCGGGTGCAGCGAATTGCTGAGCTGATAGATGACGAACGACGCGGCAATGGACCGTGCGGCCGCAACTCGACGGGCAATCGTTGTATCGCCTTGCTCGGATGCGGGGTCCAGCGAAGCCTGCTCATGAAGATGCGCAAAGGCCTGGCCGAGGACCGCGTCCACAGGCACTGCATGTGCTTCAGCGAAGAAGTTCCTTCCACTCTCAATGTAGGTGCGCTTGAAGTGCACGAAGACCTGCTGAGACAACGTCCTCATCCCCATCTGCGCCAACTGACTGACCAACCCTGACCTTGGAGCAGACATATCCAGGTGGACGATGAGCGCAGTGTGCAGGTTGTACAACTGGCCACCGCGATCTGCTGAGCACTGCAACCTGAAGAGCATAAGGTCGTTCCAACCCAGAACGCCGCGGTCTGGGCTAGCAAGCCGCTCCAGCAGGCCTCTTCCAACGAAGGCGTGCTCGCCAAAGATGCGCCACGCGATCTCGATGACATTCTCCGGACTGTTCGCTCGTCGCCGACCCGCAGTACGCCCCCAGCCCGCGCGATCCAACAGCCGCAATAGCGAGTAGATCGACCTCGGCCGCAGTCCACGGTCATCGTTGTCAAACGACGAGTAGCGTGGCAGATACTCAACGAGCGTTTCGATGGCGTCTTCTGCGGTCGGGCTGGTGAAGTCGTGGGCCTGATTGACCAGTACCCGCCAGAACTGGTCGTGTGCGGTCTCTGCTCGCTCCAGGGCAAACTCAGCCTCCGCGAGAACCGAGGCAATCGACCGACCCTGGCGAACCCGATCCACCGCTGTTTGGTAGAGAACAAAGGTCTCCTGCGGCTCCGGCGTGGCAAAGCGAACGATGAGCTTCAGAAAGCCTTCCAGGTTTCTGGTATCGCCCTTGTTGAAGCACGCCCGAGACCGAAGAACGGACTCTTCAATGTTGCGCCCGTCGCCCAGCTCCAAAACCTCCACATCAAACAACTGCTCCAGCAAGAACCTGGCAGAACCTGGGTGCTCTTCCTTGACCTCTGAAAATCCATCGGCGTTCTTGAAATCTGGTTCGTCGTACTTGCGCCGAATCGAGAAAGTACCACTGCGCCCCTCTGTCTCCTCGGCGTATATGCGCCTGAACAACCCAGGATAGTTCAGATGCAAAAGCATCAGGTTAATCAGGTCACGCTTGTCGAAGTCGGTACGTCCCAGGTTCGTCTTCTCAATCTGCATGAGAAGAATCGCATTGATGAATCGCTTAACCTTGCGCAGATCGCCGACCAAAGACAGGTACTTTGCCGCAGAGTCGCCATCCAGAAAATTCGCAAGCTCATTGAGAACGGCACCAAGCTTGACCATTGTGTCTGACGGCACTGAGTCGAGCTGACTTTCGGCGCGTTCCCAGTCACGCCGCAGAAAATTGCGGATACTGGAACTATCCACGAATAAGCTCAGTTTGACTGTCACAAACTTCTCAAGGAACTCACGCGCCCTGGACCCTTCCTCCTTGCCGCCAGCCAGTACCTCGGTGTCATAGCAAAGTACGTAGGTTGCTTGCGACAACTTGAATGTGCGCCGAGTTGCGAATAGGACGTTGTTTACGGTCTTCGCGTCTAAACGATCTAAGTCGTCGATAACAACAACCACTCGTCGGCCAATGCGACGAAGGACCTCATCTATGTCATCGAGCAGCTCATCAACAGTTTCTTGCGATGGCTCCAAGGAAAGCTTGAAACCCAGGAACGAAACGTCCGCCTTCCCCTTGATGAGTCGAGAGTATCGAGAGGCCGCTGGACGGAACTCTGGTGCAAAGACCTTGTTTTGAATCGCAGCAGACAGGTCGCGAATCAAGCGATCAGCAAGATCTGGCTCCGACGCATATCGCAGGGGCTCAAACCGACAAACGATCACCTTGTCCGCTGCTTGTTCCCAGTAGCGCTCGGCAAGATTAATGAAGCTGGTCTTACCCACACCCCATGGGCCATCGACACCGAAAACCAATCCCGAGTGCGCACCGCTTGCGAGGACTGTCTCTGCGAACGACTTTGCTTGGGTCTCATTCGAAAGCAGATCGTCGCTCTCGCGTCTGATCTCTTCGTCCGCAAGGAAATGGAGTTGCGAAGGAGTCTGTCGTCTCCTTGGCCAATGCCGTTGAACGAGCGGGGACAAAAGCACAGTTAAGAACAGCAGAAGAACAACTGGCGCCCAATACGGGTCCGACGCTTTCAATGCTGCATGGAACTTAGAAAGCCAAGGCATGGTCAACTCGTTTGACCAAGCTCCCAAGCACATCGCGATGAGTAGGTCGAAACGAAGGCTTCGCCCCATTTTTACGGCAGAAATATGCGCCCCACGACTGACGGCGTAGGCCACACAAATCACCAGCCCGATGAGAACCAATATAGCCCTTTCACAAAGGGAAAAGTCGGCTATCTTAGGAGCAAACGCAGTTCCCAGGTAGTAAGCTGCCCTGAAAACTTCTGCGGCTACCCAGCCCACAACGAACATCTTGGTGAAGACCAGTAGCTCTGGCATCTTCATAGTCTGCTTGGTAGCCGCCATTCACCACTCCTCCTTGTAAAGTGTTGGATTCATTGGTCGAAACGCCAAGGTAGCAGAAGTCGCCTGCTACGACGTCGAGACCACTGACTGATTGCATCAATAACAGGTGCTGCCTAGCCTAACCGGGAAATTCTGCAAACAACCTTGGCGGCAATTAAAATAAAACAAGCGACTTTCCGCTTTTGGCCGATAGCTGACTCTGGGAGTTAAACCTTGAAGGTCCGCTTAGGCCGAAGAGCAGAACGGTAAGAGTGAGGATCCGTTATTCGGCCGAAGCAGACTCTAGAACTTACGGCTGGGACGTCTGAGTTAGTGGCGAAAGCAGACTTTGAAACTTATGCGGTAGCCGATGATGACAGTGACTCTCGGAATCGAGTCCCTTGCTCCCGATTTTGTGGCGAATAACCAGGGTTTATTTTTCATCCTGTTCGTGCAATGCTTCGCAAATAGCTGAAATATTTAGGTTTGAAAAATAACTCGTGACGTTCGAATAAATGGATATCGCTGTTATTGTTCGATAAATTAAGTTAGGCATCGAAAAGCGTGACGACCCCACATCCCTCAGACAGCCAAATCCTAAGCGCCCTTGAGAGCTCTGGGTTTCTCTTCGAGCAGGAAATTGCGACGCTCCTAGAGACCAACGGGTTTCATGTAGAAACAAGCTGGCCCTTTCTTGACGCAGACACAAAGAAATCGCGTGAGATTGATCTTCGTGCAACAAAGAACTTCCTACACAGTGACGACCTCAAACTTCAGGTGTTCGCGGAACTCTTGGTTGAGTGCAAGGATTCTGACGCTCCCTTCGTCTTCTTGGAGCGTCAAAAGAACAAGCGCGAGCAACAACGCCAAAACCCAAAAGAGTATGTCTTCCCCAAGAAGCACTACCGGCATGACCTTGGCGTCGGCTCCTATCGTGAAGTCCCCGCATTTGAGCACCTGGGCCTTGGAGCTTCACATTACTATTTCAAAGAACAGAACAAGGCCACTCAGTTTTCTAAAATTGTCAGGAAGGGCAGCGACTGGGTGGCCAACCACGAAGGGATCTACGACTCACTGTTCTTGCCCATGGCAAAAGCCCTAGAGGCACGAGTCAAATCTCTACCTAAGTCGGGCCAAACTGGAAAGTGGCGCACCATCTGGCTCTTTTTTCCAGTAGTTGTTTTGCGTGACCATTTGATGGCACTTAGCATCTCAGGGCACGAAAAGCACTTGGCAAATAGGAGTCGCGTTACTTTTATTCGAAACATGGACTCTGACGTGCTCAAGGGCGAGTACTTGGTTGATTTCGTAACTTCTGGCTGCTTGCAAAGCTATCTTGATAACGACGTTGGCGTGTTCGCAAAAGCCACAGCAGATCTAGGGCTGTCATCGCCGGCACTGCTGCGTGGCGACGATGCCTAACAATTCATTCAAGCCGAAGCCGCTTCGCGGCTCGGCTTAACTCAGGCGTTAGCCAAATATGATATCGATCGAGCATCCTTCAATTCGATCTGCCGTCGCGGACATGGGCTATGGCCTTCTGCCACTTCACTTCGTAGGTACGGATAAGTTCGCCTTGATTGTGAAGACCACAAAGGAGGCGATTCTGACCGCACGTTTGAATCAGGAAATGAAACTCTACCTCGTGCCTGATGGCGCAAAGGGGGGATGCTCGCTGGGGTTAATTACAGCCTTTTTTGATGATCACGACGAGCCTCTGGTCTTGTTCACGCCAATGTACACGGGCGACCAGCTCCAGAGTGATCTTATTGGAGTGCTTAGCCAAGCAGCCTTCGACGTATTCTTTTTTGATGAAAATCATAGAGAAATTATGGGCGTGCGAGTCCAAGTGAACAATACGGCACAAGTCCTTACAGCATTAAAGCAAGCACGGTTTAAAGAGCTCAAGTTAGAAAGTGTTGGAAAAGATCTTGAAGCGATGGGTGCTTGGTTTGGAAGGCGTTCTGAGCTGGACGACGCTGCAGCATTTCAATTGCAGTTTGAGGAAACGCTCTATCCCGATGATTTGCTACTGATAGACATGAATCCGGAAGCCTACGATTTTCACGGGGCGGAGGGGAATCCGGCAGTTACGAGCCTAGAAAGGCAAGAGCCAGGAGCTTTTCAGGAGCGTGACATCGTCGCGTTTTTGAAACGAGCATTTCCGGCACATACTATTTTCCTGAATCCGATCCGTTTAGACACTGGGAGGGAGTTTTCCGATGTACTGTGTTTGACTGATGAAGTCTTATTGGTGGTTCAGGCCAAAGACAGTCCAAACACTGAAGCTACACTCCGTAGAGGTATTAATAGGAAAAGGGCCGTGATTCGGTCTCACATCGAAAAGGCGGCACAACAACTAAGAGGCGCGCTAACGTTTGCAAAAGAACGGGATGAGCTCAAGGTTAGTACGTCAAGCGGTGATCATTCTCTGAACATTCGAGGGCGAGCCACTTGCGGTTTGGTTGTAGTTCGCGAGTTGTTTGACGATGACTATCGCAGCTGCAGTGCGCCAGTATTGGCCGTATCAAGGGACTCTGAATTGCCGTGCGTACTCACCGATTTTTCTGCGTTGCATATGATGACTATGCATTTGAAGTCGCCAGTTCGCATGATGAATGGACTTGTTCAGTTGTATGAGTTTGGAGTGGAGAATGGTGAATTCCCGAAGCCACGCTTCCTTGGCCCACCAGCAGGCTAACAATCGGCTGCACAGCGACCGATTTTCCGCCGCTTCGCGGCTCCAAACCGGCGCGTGAGCCGGGCGTTAGGGCAATCGAGGGCTAGGGCGCATACCTATGGAGCTGGCATTAGTAGACGGCGAAAAAGTCGAGGCATTTTCTGGAGGTAGAGGGAATTGTCCTATGTGTGGTGCCGAGGCTATCGCTAAATGTGGTCCTCGAGTAATGCATCACTGGGCGCACCATAGAATTAGGCAATGTGATCCGTGGTGGGAAAATGAGACGCCATGGCACAGAGAATGGAAAAACAGATTTCCATTAGTTTGTCGAGAGGTTTCACATGTGGCTGAAGATGGAGAGATCCATAGGGCAGATATTAAAACACCAACCGGAATCGTAATCGAAATTCAGCATTCCAGCATGACCGATGCGGAGAGAGTTTCTCGAGAAGACTTCTATCAGAATCTAATTTGGGTAATCGACGGAACTGTATTCCAAGATAATTTTGATATCTATCATATGCTGCCTGACCCGAAGTCAGAGCTGGCTCGGGACTTGGTTTGGAGTAAAGCAAAACGGCATATGAACGGGGCAAATGCAGGTCTATTTTTCCGCCTGTCTGAAGCACTTATGGACGATCCGTCGGTTACAAAAGCTACGTTGCGGGGCGGCTGGATTCATGGCATGCGTGATATTGAGGAAGAAGTGAAGAATTCCTATAACGGCTACCATCAATACGATTGGGTTAGGCCAAGAAAGACTTGGCTTGATGCCAAATGTCCCGTTTATATCGATTTCGGTGATGAGTACCTTGTTAAGCTGGATACATATGATGAATCCGGGTTGAAATGCATCAGGCTGGTTTCAAAGCGAAAGTTTGTGCATGACGCTATGGTTGAAGGTAAGGCGGAAAATGTTGCTACACGGTTTTACCCAATTTCATCAGGCAGGCCCTAACAAAGTGCTGCTAGGGACAAGCCTACGCTGCGCTTCGGCTTGCCCCAGAGCACAGCGTTATCCAACGTCGGTTTATGATCATTTTGCAGACTTTCAAAATCTAGAGGCTCATGACTGCTCCGGCCGATCCCCCGCCTGGTGCTAACGACAACGGGCAGCACCTCGGCCGAAGGAGACATTAGGACTGGCGGACGAAACGACTGAGTTATTGGCGAAAGCAGTCTTTAAAACTTAGGTGGTAGTCGATGATCACGCTGACCCTCCGAATCGAGTAATTGACGCGCCATCTTGTCGCGAATGACCGAGGTTTATTTTTCATCCTGTTCATGCGACGCGTTGTAACTAGTAAATATAAAAAACATTTGCGATGTGCGGATAAATGAATATCGCCGTTATAGTTCGATAAAACAAGTTAGACTTTTGCTCAAAAGTGATTGAGGCTCAGCTAAGTTTGAGTCGCACAAAGCCAGAGCTACAACACTGACCGGAAAATGTTATGGGAAATTCTTTATTCACGATCGAGGAGAATAAGTCAAAAGGCGAGAAGTTCAAGGCTTTCTGCACCACGTGTAAGACCGACACGAACCATATTGTGGCCCAATCCGTGGATACAAAAGGTAGTGAGGTTATTCACTATGGACCGGACGAGAACGACCAAGATAGTATCGATTGGAGCGATCGGTATCAGATTATTCAATGCTTGGGCTGCGATACGTTTTCATTTCGGCATAAGAATTGGTTCTCTGAAGCCCAGGAATACTATGGACCAAACGACTACAACGACGGGACCACGACTGTACTATACCCTCAGCGCAGCAAAGACATCCTAACCGTGAAGGATTTCTATAACGCACCTAAGAATTTAAGGGCAATCTACAGGGAGGTGGTGAACTGCTTCAACGGTGATTCGCCCGTTTTGTGTGCAGCCGGACTGCGCGCGACCATTGAGGGCCTGTGTGCGGAGAACGGTGTCACTGATGGCCCGGTGAAGGTCACAAAAGCGGATGGAACCGTCGAGGTCAAGCGTAAGGATAATCTCGAAGGGAAGATCAGTGGTCTACACGAGAAAAGCATCTTGACGGAGAAGAGCGCTGAGATCCTCCACGAACACCGGTACCTTGGAAACAGCGCCGTTCACGAACTGTCGCGTCCCGCAGAGGACGACCTTCGCCTTGCGATCGAAATTGTCGAACACGTTTTGGAAACCCTCTATGAAATTCCTGAGAAAGCCGACCTGTTGAGGGCCAATCGTGCCAAGAGAAAGAAGCCTTAATCAGCGTAACATTTCGGTTGACTCGGCCGCCTTGCAGCGTACGGTCGCTTCGCTTTTCCCTGACGCCCGTCACCTTTACGTTAGATGCAGATAATGAACGATTTAGCGATAGTTCTAGCAGGCATCGTTGTTGGATGGCTTCTCAAGTCGATGTCCGATTACGTTTCTGCGCGGGTATCTAGTTCTCGTATATATAATCAGGCAATATTTCAAATTTTAAAAATATGGAAGCATCTAAAAGATTATGATCGGGCAACCGAACATTTCAGAAAAGACCGCCCTAGTATTGAAGAATTTGAACCCTGGCGCGCAATATTATCAAGCCAACTTAGTCGAGATATAGATGCGAGTCGCCAATCTTCGTCCGAAGCCGCTTTAACACTTTCAAAAGTCGACCCAGCGTTTGCTACAGAGTTAGATAATTCTCTACGTCGAGTCGTTTTTTCGCTCCAGAATGTAAAATTAGAAGACGTTGCAGAAACCGACCCTGAGAGATATGTACAACTCGTTTACAACCAAGATCGGCTCATCGATCTAGCATTACTTGAATACAAGCAAGCTGCTTGTAAACTTGCCCATCGGGTCGGTTTGCTGCAGCTCTACAGAGTTAAGAAGTATATTAATTATGTAGAAAAAGGTGTCGAGTATTTTGAAGGTATGGAGCAGCAGAAAGAATCGCTTGATAAGGCCGCTGGCCTTTAACAAGTCAATCAACTACACGACTACGGCGCCGAACGTAATAAAGCTGCGCCGGTTATTAATGCGTTAGACAAAGGAGTAATCAGTGGACGTTGAGATACTTCTTCCAATACTCGCGGCCACCCTCAGCATGTTGGCCGGTGGCCTCACCAACTCTGAGGTGGTAAGAAAACTTGTTGATAAACACCTTGGTAAATCGAGTAAGTCATCGAAAACATACAGCGAGCGCCTTTCAGAGTTAACGGAAAGCCTTGCTCACTCAACCAAGCAGGTTGATGCGATCCTCGCTGAACTTGCTCATGTGGCAAAGGAGCGGGAAGCAACCGTTCAAGCCCTAGAAGCAAATCTCTCAAATCTTGAAGGGCGGGAAAAAGATATGCAAGAACGAATTAGTGCTTTACAACAAGTCCCGCTACCCGCCGTTGATCACTTTGCAAAGCTACTTGAGACAGGAGAGAAACGTAGTGCTTGGCGAGACTACAAGCTCTTTGGCGCTGGCGTTATTGTAAGTACTTTAATAGCCATTGGTCTCAAGTTCACAGGCCTTGGGTGAGCACTTTGTACAACCTTTCGAGCAAGCGGGACTGCGGAACCGGCGGGGTTTCTCCGGCCGGCAATATTCTCGCTGCAGCCCCTTATATTCAACGTTAAACCCCTATGTCACTCATCCACGACATTCAAGCCGCCGCGATCTCGCAGACGACGGACATTCCCACGCTTCTGAGGATGTGCAAGCTGCTTGCTGCGCGGATATCTCACGAACAGTTCGCTCAATGGGTGGATAAGGAACTGAACGGCTACCCAAATGTTGATTCACTACCGGACTATCGAGTGGTGCAGGTCGAGTCATATGGCCAGTTTATTGGGGCATTCTCAAGAGCAGACAGGATGCAAATTCCTGTTTCGGTTCTCCCAAAAGAGATCCAGAAGCGCTATTGCCATGCGTACATGGGAAGCAGCATAAGTGCGTACTCCGCCCTAATTGAAGGAGACAAGACAGGAAGCCTCCAAGAACAGTGGCCGCTAAACCTTGCTATTCACTACGCTTCAAAGATCATGCACGACATGCAGTGCGTATCCGCCTGGAAAGAGATTCCAATTGGCGCTGTAGTGCGGTTGCTCGATTCTGTGAAAACAAGAATCCTTGGATTTGCAATCGATCTCGAGCGAGAAGCCCCAAACGCTGGAGATACTCCTATTGGCGGCCTTCCTCCACTAAGCAGCGAAAAGATGACACAGATCTTCAACACGAACATTCACGGCAACGTTGGCAATGTCTCCAACTCAGGCGAGAACTTCATGCAGACCGCTACTGTTCAAGTGCAAGCTGGCAACTGGGATTCGCTTGAGGAAAAGCTTGCTGATTTCGGGATCAAGCCTGAAGACATCACAGATATGCGAACTGAACTCGATTTGGCTGCCACCTCGAACAGCGATGAAGAGAAATCAAAAGTAGCGGGAAATTGGATTGGACGTTTAGCAGCACGGGCGGGTTCAGGTGCAGCCGGTATTGGAATCGAAATCGCTGCCTCAGGCATCGCAAAGGCCATAGCAAGCTACCTTGGACTACCAGGGGCCTAAACTCTTCCATCGAGAGGACATGCCCTAATAAGCCGGGTCATGTCCTCTGATTCCAAAGGTTATGCATGGAGGGACCCACGTGCGATTGAAATCAGATTTTGTAAATGATTGGCTCGGTATTTTGAGAGACATCCTAAGCAACCACTGGGGCTATGACACTTCAGGCATAAACAATGAAGATTTACCGTTGCTCTACTTCAACGCCGAAAAACGTAGGCCTGATGCGAGGCCAAGATCGGTGGAGGAATCGGATGCTTTCTCATGCCCGCCTAATCTTCAAAATGGCTGGGAAAACCTTAGATATCAAGTGGAATCTGGAGCGGACTTAACGGCATACCTGAGTAAGCTGGTAGGTAAGTTGAGTAATAAAGATTCAATGCTCAACGATTGGGGCGTTCACCATTTCCATCTTGGTACAACGATGGAGGGGGATTACGTAAAGAGGACAGGGCCGTTGCTTTTTGCGATGATCACTGAAAAGTACTTTTATGTAATTGGGGTATACAAACACGGCTCTTGGGCTGACTCCGATATTGTGGAAACGCTGCATAGAAATTGGCCTGAGGTGATCCAGAAGTATGAAATACAAAACATGCATTCTATTGATCGGGACCGCTCTCAAAGCGAACGGATGGCTTTAAGAAAGAAGAACATAAATAGTTTCGTCACCGTGGCGGACGGCACAGTTTACGGTCCCTTGGGTGGCGGAATGCTTAGTAACGGATATAACCTCCAAGCCAGAACGCAAATTGATCGTCAAATGACTTACCTACAAACACTAGAAAAGGCGCTTGAGTTAAAGCTTCCTAAAGTAAAGGAAGAGTTGATCAAGCGTGGCTATACCAATCAGTCCGAAGTTGAAGTCAAGCTAGAAATAACAGAAAGTCAATACATCGCAAATTTTCCTGAATTCGGATTGGCAGTTGAGTTAGTTATCAAAAAATAACAGTTCGCGACACTCGGACGCACTAAAGGCGCCGGCGCGCTCCTGAGATATTCAACGTCGGCTCAAGACCACTTTGGAGACGTTCTAAACCTAAGGGCTTGAGTCAGCTCTGGCCGAATTTCGGCCATAGCGGACTTCTGTCCCGGCCAACTAAGCGACCACTTACAAGTCCAAGGTAAGAGTCTGATTTACCAGTCTTGTTACCAAAATAAAAATACAATAATTGTGTGAAAGATCCTTCGTTTCGGTCTTGATATCTGCCTGAACGGCGTGGCCTTAAGCGATATGACTAAGCACGCGAATCAGTCATTCTGTATGGCGTTTCAGTTTGAAGTATCTCAGTTGTCTTTATCTGGCTCGTCCGACATTATGCGAAGTGCGTACGGGATAGATCGAGGTCGAGTGACGCCAGCAAACATAACGAGCAACCGCTGTACCTCTTGACGGGCAAACCCCTCTGGTGGCGCGTATAGCTCCAGACGTGCGGGGAGCAATGTATTGTCGGATGCTCGCCTCCACATCTTCTCCACCTTACCTCGCGCTTGGCGTATTTGTGAGGCTAACTTGATTTGATAAGCTCCGTCAGTAGACGCAGAGGCTAACTTAGCCAGCCGCAGCAGTAGCGACGATACCGGAGGCCGGTCCCCATTATCGATTCGTTCCGCAACTCTTTGCCCATTAAGGTCCACCGGAAACCTGATCTCGTTGAGGGCTTGGCGCACGGGCTCCCATATTGACTGCGACGAGGTATGCCCTAGTTGAGCATGATTTATAAGTTGCGCCCAGTGTGCTTCGGTATCGCAATGAATAATCGAACCGGTCAACGACGCCAAATATAATGACGCTTCTAAATTAAGTCCTTTGAGGATCTGGAACTGCGCACCTTCCTTGCCAACGGGAAGCGGTTGCAGAAGTGTGTAGGGATCGATTTCAGCTTGGCGCTTGAAATATGCAATTATGCCGTCTCTTTTTACTGTGTCTGCATTTGGCATAAATTCATTGATGTACTGCCGCTGAGATGCTTCCGGCAGCATCCAGATGATGCGTTGTGTATCCTCTTCTGCGAGTTTCATAAAGCGACGCAGATCACTACCCTCAGGACGCTCCCATTCATTAATACGCTGCGTGAGCACTTCCCTCACATGATGTCCGAGAGGAGCATTAACTTCACCGGGTTCTGGTACCAAGTGAACCACTCCAGCGCGGATAAATGGCTCTAGTTTCAAAAGTAGTATGACGTTCTTAAGCGTTTGCATCTTGTGACCAGTAGGCGACTCGATGGGGCTAAACTCCGGCTTCATGCGCGTGCTTAAGAAGAATGGATTTACCAGCACAATCTCTTCGATAAACGGTAGCCAGCCTAGGACTGTTGCCTCTACGGTACGTGGATCGCTAATTCCCATATAAACCGAGCGCAGCACTTTTGGATTGGGCCGCGGAAGTAAGGAAGCTAGATCAGTATCTTCGGGCCAAAGGCTCGCGAACGTCAAATGTATGTGTTTGACTTGCTCGTCGCTCAGATTGCGGCGTACATCCTCCCATGAACCGCCATCGGATAACCCCAAGATACCTTTAACTGCTTTACAGAACATTAGGTTTCGCTCGCGAATTCCGTAGGTCTTCCACGAGGGACGCTCTGCTAAGGGCAATCGTTGACAGCAATCTTTGAAGGCGTAAGCGCTGCCGCAGCCGCAGAAATCGCCGGCACTGATGTTCTTGCGGTGGGTCTTGCGGGTAAGAATCTCATGCGCCTTAGAAGTGCGTCCATGCTCGTCCCAATAACCAGAAGTACCATCTTTATAGCCGACGTAGATCTCCCCACCAAACCGCCACAGATCAGCCTTGGGTAACAGTACCTCGGCAATTTGTGCCCAAGACCCGTTGAACTCCCTCTCCGGATAAAGCCAATTTTCATCAGTTGCTGCTATATAACGCTTGGCCCGCGACTTAAGTAAATGATTAATCGCGATCACATCGTCACGGCTAAGTCTTCGATCTCTGAGGAAGTTATCGGTACGCGTCATGCTTGCACCCACGTGCCTAGCGTTCGTGCGTAATCTTGTCAGGTCTGTTTCTTTTGGGCTCTTTGCATACTCCAAGTGAGTTAGGATCAGGCAGTGATCGGCATTCAGCGCAAATACGGTCTGAGATCCAGTGGATGCAACAAGTGGATCCTGAGGGTACTCACACTGCTTGGAGGAGGGCTCCAGCGCGGCGTTATAGATCGTTACTGGATGGTCTGTCAAGATGAACTTTACGTCTGAATCTCTCGCCGATACGATCTCCCGCACACCCTCGGCCCACATGGTGCAATGCATTCGGCGTAGAGCTTGCATCTCAACCATCAGACCGACTTGATCGAGAGTGCCGTAGCACGAGCGAATCCAGTCAAGGCCCTTAATGGTACGCAGTTTTTGTACTGCGATGTATTCGAAAAAATCTTGGAACGACTCATGCATTTCGGTTCGATTTTCACCTGTGAAGGCACGTAGCGCCTTTGCTCCTGAGTCGTCAATTACACCAAAGAGATATTTTTCAACCTCATCATTAATGATCGGACCAAAATGTGTGGTGTAAAGGTCGTACTCAACAAAACAGTTCTTCGTGCCCCATTTATGAAGCGCCTTCCGCGGCATTTGTTGGCCGTCGGGTAGAACAATGTGATCTGGGGCTAAATTGAGGTAGAAGAGTTGAGACTGACCAGGCCGTAGAAAGCCGCGTTGGTACCACTGTGGAACGTAATGATTATTCCTTGTGTGCTGGTCGCTCATTGGCTCAATCAATTTTGGTTTGTAGGAATTATCACTTACGAGCCAGAGGCTTGAAAGAGGTCGTGACTTGCAGCCATCATATGAATCTTAAGCAACGAATCTTGATGACTTATAAGTACTCATAGCAGCGGGCCTAACTCATCAGATCGGCCGTACATTGTGCGGCACTACAACTCGCGCATGAGTAGCTCGGATATATCTAAGTCTGTTATTGCCTATACTTTGTCTGCAGCCTTGGCCGCCTTCTTTACAAGCTTTTTTTCCTTGGCTTCCTTTAACACTTTTTGCCTCGCAAACTCACGTACGCCATTAGCCACGACCTTTGGGATGTGAACATATTTAATCACTTCATCGATGATCTCGGGGTGTAGGAAGAACGGTGAGTTACCTGCTTCCCAGCCTGATGTCATCTTCAAGCTCTTACGTCGTGATGGACCAAAAAAAAGATTATTCCAAATTAGGGGCTCGCGTGCGGGGTGGTCCTTTCCCTCGATTATCTTTTCCAAGGTGCCACCCATGACGCATGTCCCCTTCTCGTTTTTAGCCTTGGCCCGATGAATTCGTTGAAGTTCAAGCGTTAGCAAGTTTACGGTTTTGCCGCTTACATCACGGATGTCGTAGTCCAGTGGTTGACAGTACCTGCGTAGCTCCCAAACCGCGCGGTCGAGTCGAATAATGTCGAATGGCTGACTGTCATAAGAAACCTCATAATATCTATACTCTGCCCCATAGTCTTCGAGTTTCTTAATGAACCTGACAGTATCGGGACTCAGATCGAGTTCGAACTTGCCGTGTTGCCTCATCCTATCAATTCCGGGTAAAACGCTGTGCCCCTTATGAGCCTTTACTCGATTTAGTACAAGTATACCTTTGACGTATTTTTCTAGGCAGTGCAGGGCTGCCCACAGAAACGGCTGAAAAAGCCGCGCTCGATAGGCCATCCTTGCAGCAATGTAGTCCTTGTCGGCTGTTTCACGGAAGCTTCTGATCGCAAAGTCGTTGACCAAAACATGCATCGGGATCGACATAGTCATTCTCGAAAGTGGTGATTGATGATCTTATCAACAAGTGCTCAAAGCACCAAAAGCATCGTCAAATAAGATGTCCGTAAGTGATACGTGATGCAATTCGAAGAATTCGATAGTGCCGTGTTAAAGGCGATCTCATCAGATTACGCCCCTGCAAAACGAAAATCATTGATCTGCTTCTATTGGCCGATTGTTGACAAAATATCTTAAAGCTTGAAATGTCTGCTCCGGCCGAATAGTCGCTATTCATCTATTCGGATAGCGTTGGATCCCGTGGCTCTATCAGTGCCTTGGAGTCGACTCTATTCCTTCCGGCTCCACTCACGCCAAATCCTACAGCGTGAAAGTTCACTGCATCATCACTCAAAACAAATTGCCTTAGCAAAGTCAAATCCTGATTTTTTGGATCTAACCACTCAGCCCAATCCCCTTTAGGAATCATTACTGGCATACGGTCATGAACCTGCTTCAGCTTCTCGCATGGTTCGGTGGTGATAATCGCAGTGCTCATGACAAGCTCACCACTCATCTTATCGATCCAGTGATCACACACGCCAGCCATTGCGAAGTAGGGTGTTTCATTTGGATAAATGTAAAAGGGCTGTTTACGCCTACCGCTACCCTCTGGTGGTGTTTGCCATTCGTAGTAGCCGCTTGCTGGAATTAAGCAACGGAATTTTCTGAAAGCTGCTCGAAATGATGGTTTTTCATGAACAGTTTCTCCGCGAGCGTTGTTCAACTTCGCGCTAACGGTTTTGTCTTTCGACCAGTGGGGTATTAATCCCCAAACATGATTCAGAATCACTCGTTCGCCTTCGCGATTAATTCTTACTACAGGCACCTGTGTGGTGGGAGCAATGTTGTAGCTGTTCTTGAAAAGACTCTCGTCTTTGGTATAGCGCGCATCGAAGTATGTAGTCAATCGCGATACTGGCCCTTCAAGGACATATCGGCCGCACATTCGATTAGTCCTTTGTCCTTTCTAGTAGAACATCCACCTCGCAATCGAAGTAGTCGCACAACTGCTGTAGCACCTCAAGATCAATTCTCTCGGCGGTCTCGTGATACAGCCTGGTCAACGTACCTCTGTTGATACCAGTGTCCCTTGCTACATCAGTAATTTTCTTTTTGTGCTCGCCTAAAAGTCGCGCGAAATGTATGCGCATGATACTCCTTGAATACAAAATGATCTGCAGAAGATCAAAAAGACTTGCAAAAGATCATAATTTGTGCATAATGATCTACAGGAGATCAAAATAATCTCTTGAAGGTCTAAATGGTCTCCTATTTTAACCACTAAAGGAGCAATCATGGCAACTTATTTGACGACGGAAGAGCTATCGGCTCGCATCAAGTACGACATTCGAACCATCCGCGATCGCTTGAAGGATTCGGTTTTGATCGAGGGGCGTCATTATTTTCGACCCTTCGGAGGGAGGAAGATTTTGTTCATCTGGGAGCAGATTGAGCAAGATATGTTTTCAGCAGCCTCCCTGGCTTCGGCAATTCCGATGACCGCTTCAAGGAGCATGTGATGTCACATATTCGAGTACGGCCCGAGACTGGACTTCTTTACTTCGACTTTCAGTATTTGAAAGTACGTTGTCGTGAGCAGTCTAATTTGAAAGATACACCTGAGAATCGCAAGCTCATGGAGCGCGTGATGGCTGGAATCGTTACTGAGATCAAAAAAGGTACTTTCCGGTATAGATCAGCCTTTCCCTCCAGCAGGAATCTGGAAAAAATCGAAGCCCTCGAGGTTCAGCAATTTCAACCTGCATCTCCGATGGTTTCCATTCCCATGGCCAACCAGTCAGTGCGCCAAGCAGTGGAAAACATCTCCTCAGCAGGGCATCCAACCTTTGCTGAATTCGCGCAAAAGTTCATTACGGAAAACGAGTCGCTTTGGAAGCGCTCGAACATTCGCACCAAGCGCGACATTTTGGAAAAATGGTTGATCCCGCAGTTTGGAAACAAGGTGATCAGCAGTATCACCAAACAGGACCTTCTGGAATTTCGCTCAGTTCTCGCCAAAGCCCCGGGCAAAAAACCAGGAACAACAATGTCAGCCTCACGGATCAATCATGTGATGACGTCTGTGAAGCAGGTCTTAGATGAAGCCGCTGATCGCTTCAACTTTACCACTCCGTACCAGAATATCAAACGGATGCGGATCAAAAAGACCGATGTCACACCCTTCACGATTGAAGAGGTGGAGATGATCATCAAGTATTGCCGCGAGGATTTTCGGGATTACTTCACGGTGAAGTTTTTCACGGGCATGCGCCCAGGAGAAATTCATGGGCTGAAGTGGAATTACGTTGATTTCGAAAAGCGCTTGATCACCATTCGCGAAACCATTGTGGATGACTACGAGGAAACGCCCAAAACCGCGGATTCCAACCGGGATATTCAAATGGCCCCGCAGGTGTATGAGGCCTTAAAAACCCAGTGGGGAGTCACAGGCAAGAAATCTGTCTATGTGTTTGCCAACGGCAATGGTGGTGCGCTGACCAACCGCAACATGAGCAATCGGGTCTGGTATCCCATGCTGCGGTCCTTGGGGCTGAAACTTCGCACGCCCTATCAAACCAGGCATACGTTTGCCACGCTGATGCTGGCAGCAGGGGAGTCCCCTGAGTGGATTGCATTTCAGATGGGGCATTCCTCCACAGAAATGCTCTTCAAGGTGTATTCACGGTATGTGCCCAACTTGACCCGTCGAGACGGCTCTGCATTTGAGCGCATGTTGGCTGCCAACTTGGGGCCTGCTGTATTGCCACCTGTTGCTATGACTCCAGAGGGGGTGGAGGAAAAGCCTTCTGTTTCGCAGGCGCCAAAGCAACCCCAGCAACCACGAGTAGGCAAAGCGGCGGCTGAATCATCGGTCCCTCTGGCTGATGTGAATCCAGCTTCCAGACCTGTTATTCAAAGCCCATGGCTGCAAATGTTTGAAAGCTACCAAAACAAGAACACACAGGGAGAATAACGATGATTAATCCTAAATCTGAACTCGGTACCGACTCCCGTAGTTCCCAAGGCAATAAACACTCGGTAAGTTTGGCCCAAGATCTTTATACGAACCAAGGGTGTAGCCAGAGAATGGTTCGCATCAATCCAGATGCTAACCAGCTTTTTACAGGTGCCTTTTCAGGTTTGAATATGCCCCAGTTTACAAAATTAGGTTCTGGTATTTGCGTCGCCAAGTGCGGTTACGTTGTGCAAAGGCAGCAGCGTGGTGGAGCATTTTATGTGAGGCTTGCTGTACCCGTTTACTCTGCAGCTGATCAGGTCTACCAAGGAATGCTGTTTGTAAACCTCGCCTGCTGCGGTCCAGATAGCCTAGAATATCATTCGATAGTAAAGGTTCTTCCTTCGTTGTGGGCCCATGCCGTAGATGATGGAAAGAACTGCTGGGTTTCGGGATTGATTCCTGCTGAGGGTGAGCCAGAATACAATCCTTTCGACTACGCAATAGCGCAATTGCCTTCCATTTTGAATCAAGCTGGAGGCACTGCAATCTGCGCTTTAAGTCTGTGCGAGTTCCTGAGTGAGGCATTTCGATTGCTATCCCCCGAGGATCGTTCCCTTTATTTGGGAATCATCCTGCAGAGTAACCGCTTCCCCAGATTCCTAAAGTACGCGGCTTCAACACGCAGTCATCACAATTGCGATCACGGCCTTTTACTGCATACGGCAGAAACTGTGGCCAATGTTTTGCTTAGCTTTTTAGCAGCGTCGCCGTGGCAACGAAGCATAGGTAAACCCGCTTTTGACCTAAGTCTTACCCTTCTTGCGGCGCTTTTACATGATGCCGCCAAGGTAGACGATTACTACCGCCTTGCGCCCGATGTCTATTCGACCAATCTGAATTGCAAATTGCTTGGTCATGAGCAAACCATGCTCAAGTGGATTAGTGCAGTCTGTGCGGTATCTGGCGGGTATCCGATTGAGCGCGAACTACAGCTTGAACATGCCATTTGTGCCGTTAAGCGACAACACGACCAATCTGGCGCTCGAAAGCGTAAAACTCCCGAGAGCTTCGTGTTGCACGATGCCGACTGCGCCAGCGCTCGAGCATTTGATAAGGGTGAGAAAAGTGTCTTGCTGGCCCATCATTTCGTACGAGGAGAATCTGTATGAATAAACAAGGGCAAAGTGGCAAACATCCTTTTGGTGAGATGCCTTTCGCACGGAGACCAACCCTACACCAAGACCCTGTGGTTTGCAGCGAGTATAACTACAGTCACTTATGTGAAATTCTTGTTCCTAGAAATTTGCAACAAGAGCTCGAGAGCAGGATGCAGATGTTCTCTAAAGATAAGTTTATTAGGCAGCTTAACAGTCTAGATTTTCACAATGAACTTCATGACTTTTTCGATTCTCAGCGATTTGAAGAATTAAAGAAGAAGTGGTCTGACAGTCTGACTGAACACCCCAGTTGGGTATTTCAAGATGATGGGGAGAAGAAGACACACTCTCAGAAGACTTTGAAAAAGCCTGAGAATCTTAAAGTTCCAGATTCCACAGCCCAGTTTCTGAAGTACTTGAAGGAGTGCATGAGTGACAGCAAGCCATATTTGAAAACATATAAAGGTATGGCTCGGATCTTTACAGCCAGAGCCGCATCCGAATTTGTCGAGCAAATTGGAGAGGACCGTGAACGTATTGCTCGGTCTTGGCGTCTGTTCATTTCAATGTCTCAAAATAACGGCTTTAGAAGAATCATTACGCCTGGCACGCGAGTTGAAAGGCGTCTTCAAAACTTACGAGCTAATTTTCCAAACTTCGCACATGTCGTAGATCATGTACTCAGACAGATGCGAATCTGGTCGTTAAAAAATTATCGTGAGCGCCGACTCAAGCCAATTTTGCTGGATGGACCAAAGGGGACGGGTAAGAGTGCATTTGCCCGCGAATTGGCAGAGGCTCTGGGGACCCGATACACTTACATAAACATATCGGCGACGTCAATGGGTGGAGTGCTGACAGGCATGTCCAACAAATGGGGAAATGGTCAGGCGGGTTTGATTTTCTCTGAATTGGCTAGAAGTGAAACGGCTTCGCCCCTAATTTTGCTTGATGAGATCGATAAGATGTCCTCATTTCAGCAGCACCCTGTTGAGGGGCCGTTGCTGGCAGCCCTGGAGCCACAAACCGCCCGCGAATTGCGAGATGAATATGGATCCATTGAGTTTGATGCTTCAAGGGTGATCTATGTGGCGACTTCGAATAATTTAAGTTCGGTTTCAGCCCCTCTCAGATCCCGGTTTGACGTATTTGATATCTCTTACCCTGATCGCAGTCAGAGATTGATCATTATTCGCAGCATGCTGGCGAAGGCCTATCGCAACGTCGATTTCGCGCCGCAGGCTTTGAATTTTCTGGCAAGACAAGAAAGTGATCTTCGATCGCTTCAGTCGATTTTGGATCGTGTGGTTGCCTGCCATGTGGATTTAACTCTCGCTCAGATGGGGTTGGGTCGAGGTACAACGCTTCGTGGAAAACAGTTAATTCAGGAGCTCACAGTGAGGATCGCTTTGGAACAGATGGGGGCCAAGGTCAGATTCTTTGATCACATTGAGGTGTGAAAGCCAAGTGATCTTAGTGATGATTCGCGTTCGATATATCAAAAAAACTGTCCTCCCCTGATGCTCTGAAAAACGGAAGAGCTAGGGGGAGGGCTCAGTTCAATCAGGAAGATTACGGTGAACAAGAAAACCAATTCATCTGATAAATCTAGTAATGAAAAGTCTGCACCGGAAACCCAAAAGTTGTCTACGCAAATTAAACAGGCGTACGAGTGGGGAGTCATTAAATATATCGACAAAGAAGGAGTGCTTTATCGATTGGTTTCGGCGCCTCATGATGGTGAAGATGCTGTCTGGAGTCTGAACTCCGGCATTCGTAGCTTCGAAATTCAGGATGGCTACGTGGACTTTCACGGGTTTTCAGGGTCGATTTATCGTTGCAAATTTCAGGATCAAGGCTTCAGTCAACAGATGTTAATAACGATCTTGGGGTGGAGGGCGACGGAGCTCGAACTAGGGAATGACCTTGATTTGATGCCTTTTGCATTGTTCTTGAGAGAGTGGGAGGCAAATAAACCAAGGTTAATTTGAGACCGAATGAATAAATCACTCACTCATAGCAATCGATTTCCTTGTCAATACCATTCTTACTGAAGGTGGGGGTCAAGCACTCAGACCGATGATGCAGACGTTTTCAAATCTTCTGTCGACTTTGGCTGGTTATCCAAAAAATGGATAGCCGATATAGGCTACTTGGATTACCTGTGTCCCAGAAATCAACACTACTATAAATAAAAATTAAATATTACAAACCTCAGAGGCGCTTATCCATAGCGTAGCTTCGAATTCAAATTCGGAGTCATGAGGTAAAACCAGCTAGGAGACATAATGAACAAGATGCGTGCCGCGCGCTTGCATGAAATTGGGTCCAATTTTCAGGTCGATGAAATTGAGATCCCTGAGCCTCGCCCAAATGATGTATTAGTTCGTATCAAGTCTTGCGGGGTTGTGCCTAATTTGCGCAACGTCGTGACTAAATATCCAGAATGGTTTCCCTTCCTTCCCTTGCCCAAGTTACCTGCCATATTTGGTTTGGATTCCGCAGGTGTGGTGGAGAAGGTGGGTTCTAATGTCCATAACATCAAACAAGGTGATCGGGTTTACATTAACCCTGGGCTTTCCTGCGGTAGCTGCGAAGCTTGTAGGAAAAGAGATAACACCAATTGTGAAGCGTATACCTTCCAAGGGTATTTTGGCTTCGGCCCAGGTTCACAGCGGATTTATGAAGACTATCCCTACGGTGGATTTGCAGAGTATTCGATAGCTCCTGCTTCTAATCTGGTGAAATTGACTGACTCTGTCAGTTTTGATCAAGCGGCCCGTCTGGGATATATCGGAACTGCATATGCAGGTCTCAAGCGAGCAAATTTCCAGGCAGGGCAAACCATTTTGATCGATGGTGCGACTGGCACCCTTGGTTTGGGCGGGGTACTTGTAGCGTTGGCGATGGGAGCAAGAAAGATTTTTGCAACAGGTCGTAATCGAGAGCTGTTGGCCAAGTTGGCAAAGCTTGACCCCAAGCGTATTCAGGTTGTTCCTTTGGATGATGGTCCATCAGGCGAGGTTGCAAAACGAGAAACGAATGGGATGGGTGTCGATGTTGTCCTAGAGTCCCTTGGTCCCAACGCTCCAGTTCAGACTGTGTTGCAAGCGCTTCATGGGCTGAAACGAGGTGGAAAGATTGTGTCTGTCGGGGGTGTGGCAGATCCAATTCCCATCGAGCCTTTCCCGCTTATGTGCAATCAATGGACCTTGATCGGCTCCCTTTGGTTTACTCCTGGGGAGGGAGAGGAGTTGATAGCAATGGCGGACAGTGGTGCCATGGATTTGTCTGTATATGAGCACCATCATTTTGCCCTTGAGCAGTTGAATGAGGCATTGAGTGATGTCGAGTCCCGGACGGGTGGATTTACCAATGTGGTTATCAACCCCTGACTGAGGAATCTGCCATGACCCGAAGACTGGTTGTTTCAAGCCGACCAAACGGTAGTTCATTCATTGAAAGCGACGGTAAACCAGAGCATGTCTCTGAGTTCGTTTCTGTTCCAGGATTTTCCCTGACACTGCTTTGGGCCACTGATGACTCAAGCAAAATGTTGCATCCTACCGAGTGGGCAAACAAGAATATTTCCACTTGGGTTCCTCCTGCGGGTGGCCATCGATTCATGTTGGTGACCTTCCCGCCTGATGCGGTCATGATGTCTCCCGAATTTGATATGAATGCAGCAGGTTTGGAGTACTTTGAGAAAATACCAGGGCTTGCAGAGAAGTTTGAGCCCAATTGCCCAGGCATGCACACCACCGACACACTCGATTACAGCATCGTGTTGAGTGGCTCTATCTCTTTGGATATCGGAGATGGAAGTTTGAATGTGCTGCATCAACACGATATCACTGTGTTAAAAGGTGCCCGACATGCGTGGCGAAATCACACCAACGAGCCTACACAAATGATGTTCGTCCTCAACGGCGCTGAGCGACCGCGGTAGGTCTCTAGCCACTTAATTTCCCATTTTGGTTGTTTTCAGTGCTGATGCTGTCAGCACTGACGGGGAAGTTTTGCCTGTGAAAAATGGAAAACAGATGAAACCTAATGAATTTAACGACATGAGCAAGACACCGAATACTGAAATCAAGTCAGGGGCGAATGCGATAAGGGCATATTCAACACTCATCGGCTTTTTAACTGCACTTGCACCTTGGGTGATTATTGGTGTGTTGTTGTGGGCTGGGTTGTTCATCAAGCCGGTTGCCACAACACAGCCAGTTGAGCCTCCCGTGATTGACAGGAGAGATCACTTTTACGGAGTTTCCTATCAGGACTCGGATTATGTCTGGGCGGTAGGTAGCAAGGGAAAAATTATCCGAACTGATGCCAAGAATGAAAACTGGTCACAGCAATCCAGCGGAACAAGTTCACATCTTCAGTCGATCGCGACATGGGACTCACGAAGTGCTGTTGTGGTGGGAAATTCTGGAACAGTTCTAGTGACAGCGGATCAGGGTGAAACATGGAGATCTGTTGACGCTCCTAAATCTGAAATTTCAAACAAATTTTTACGTGTACGAATTTTCAATGACAACTCAGCCTGGATCGTGGGTGAGCTCGGGGCAATTCTGCAATCCACAGACAAAGGTTTGACATGGAACCGAATGCGTCCCGAGGAGGACATCGGATGGAACGATGTCGCTTCTAAAAATGGTCAGCGGATTCTAGTAGTTGGCGAGCGCGGTCGCATTCTGCTTTCTGAGGATCAAGGCTCGTCATGGCTTGAAATGGATAGTCAAGTCACCTCAAGCCTTACGGCAGTGAAGTTTGGTGAGGGAGATCAAGCTGTAGCAGTTGGCCTCGAGGGAGTAGTAATCACCTCTGACGATGGTGGACGAACTTGGCGCAGAGCCGAAACCAATGTTCTGGAATCTGACCAAGAACATCTGTTCGATGTGGCCTGGCTCAAAGAGGAAAACTCATGGGTTGCCGTTGGAAATCAAGGCATGTTTCTTAAAGCCGCTGGTGATGCAAACAAGTGGCAATTCAATGATGTTTTCAAAGGCACAGGAATGTGGATGACACATATAGACGGCTCAGGTAGCCAAGCCTATGTGTCAGGCAGGGGCCTTGCCAAGTTGGACTTGCAAGCGATGACCTTGAAATTCTCTGACCGTACAAATTGAGAGATTAAAAATGATTGAAGGTGGATTGATCAATAAATTTTGCACATTCTGTATTCAGAAGAGATTGTGGGTTGTGATGCTGTTGGCTATCTCGACGCTGGCACTAAGTTACTCGGCTTTGAACGTTCAGGTTAGAACCGTTTTCAGTGACATGCTTCCAAGTTCACATCCATATGTGAAAACGCACGAGGAGTTCAAGGACACCTTCGGTGGATCCAATATGGTCACCATCATGCTTGAGGTGAAAGAGGGTGATATTTTCCAAGTTGAGTTTTTGAAGAAAGTTCAAAAGCTGACCTTAGAGCTTCGACAAGTGACTGGGGTCAACGATTTTCAAATTACATCAATTGCTTCCAAGAAGCTGAAAGAAATTTCGGCCTCAACGGATGGGATAGATACCAATCCTTTGATGTGGCCTGAAGTTCCAACCAGTCAAGATGCTATCGACAATCTGAGAAAGTCTGTCGTTAAGAATGGATTGGTCTACGGAAATTATGTATCTACCGATTTGAAATCAACTTTAGTCACAGTTGATTTCATTGATCGCTTGGTCGATTACGACAAAATCGCTGTCGAAATCAACGAGATCATCGACTCATTAAAAGATGATTCCTTTAATGTTCACATGGTCGGAGAGCCGATTCTGTTTGGTTGGGTCAACCATTATTTGCCGGAAACAGTACATCTTATTCTTCTCGCTGTTGCTGTGATGGTGATTCTTCTTTTCCTGTTTATGAGGTCCTGGCACGGAATGCTTTTACCTCTGTTGGCGGGTCTGATTAGTGCGATCTGGGCATTGGGAATTATCAATTTATTAGGCATCAACTTTGAGCCGCTGGTCGTCGTCGTGGCTATGTTGATTTCAGCAAGAGCTGTGTCTCACTCGGTTCAAATTATTAATCGATTTGACGAGGAGGTCGGTTCAAATCCTGAAACAAGAGAGACTGCTCTTAGATCTGGACAGATTGCTCTGACAGACATGTTTAGGCCTGGCATGTTGGGAATATTGTCCGACGCAGGCTGCATCGCTGTGGTGGCGCTTAGTCCAATTCCTTTGCTACAAAAGCTGACTGTTCTCGCTGTAGTGTGGGTGGGAACTTTATCTGTCAGTGCTGTGATTTTGACTCCGGTTTTATTATCTTGGGGGCTTCATCCAAAAGGAAGTGCACACAGATTTGATCTTGCTCCTCTCGTTAACAGATTCCTTGGATTTTGTTCGGCTGTAGTTTTGTCGAAAGGCCGCTTTTGGATACTGGGTGGTTCCTTTGTTCTGTTTTGTTTCGCCGCGTACTTCTCCTTCAATCTGAAAGTTGGTGATGCTAATCCTGGCTCCCCTATATTGTGGCCAGATGCGCAGTACAACGTTGATTCCCGCGTAATCAATGAGCGCTATCAGGGTTCAGACCGAATGTTTGTTGTTGTTGAAGGTGACGGTGCTGATTACCTGAAGAAGACGGAAGTACTTACAAACATCGAGAACTTTCAGCGATACATGGAGGCACAGCCAGAGGTTGGCGGATCCATTTCGCTATCTGATGTTGTCCCAGCAATCAACCGAATTCTTCATGAGGGGAACCCTCGATATCAGGAGGTCGGTGAGAACGAGTTGGTCAATGGGTCTCTGATGTATCTATTTCAGACTGTGTCTGATCCAGGTGATTTGGATCAATTCACTGACAACAGATATGAGCACGGCGCAGTGACTTTATTTTTCCGAGATCGTCAAGGTGAAACCATTCACTCCGCGATCTCCAGGATAAAAGAGTACACCTCAGAGAACCCGCTAGAAGATGGAGAGTATCGTCTTGCCGGCGGAGTTGTGGGAGTGCTGGCTGCCGTGAATGAAATCATTTTTTCAAGCCAGGTAGAAGCGATCGCCTTGGCCCTGGTTGTTCTGGTGGCGTTGTGCTCATTGACTTATCGCTCAATGAGTGCAGGCATGCTTTTCATGGTGCCGGTCATTCTTTCCAACGCAGTCACATTCAGTGCAATGTCATTTTTGGGTATCGGCATGAATATCAACACAGTGCCTATCGCCGCCCTGGGTATTGGATTGGGGGTTGATTACGGACTTTACATCGCCGATCGAATGAAAGAAGAGCACCTTCTTGGTCGTACTCCCGAGCAATGCGTAACAAGCGCTTTGTCGAGCAGTGGTTATGGGGTCGTAGTGACCGCTGTCGTGTTAGTTGCTTGTGTCCTTATTTGGGGACTTTCCTCTCTAAGGTTTCAGGCGGAGATGGGCATCTTGATGGCTATCTGGCTTGGCTTCTCTGCTTTGTCGGCTCTGCTTCTTGTGCCATCAATGATCTATGTATTCAAACCAAAATTTATCTTCGGAAACACGAAGAAGCCTGTGCTTACAAGCAGTGTCATTTAATCACCATATAACAAAATGAGGAACGATATGGCTGGAGACAATCACAGACGTTCACTTGACCACAAGTCAGTGAAACTGAAAGAAGCAGTATCAATTATTTCGTTGGGAATTCTCATAGCATTTGCACCAAAGAGCGCCTTAGCTGAAGGCATAAGTTTTACCGGATCGGTACAGCATGCACTGTCATTCAATATGGCTAACCCAGTTGAAACGGCTGAGGATGACAGATATGACCTATCGATGTCTCGCACCACTTTTCGATTGGATGCTGAGGCAAAGACTGAGCACTTCACTTTTGTGACTAAGGCGCGAGTGGTTCAGGAACAGAACACTCCCTATTTAAAACGTTTGCAGGCTTTGGGTGCTAACTCTTTTGAACAGGAGTCGCTGGTTGATAAATACAGTGAGTCTACGCTGAGGGAAGCCTACCTAGAAACGGATTTGGGTGAGCGAACAACTCTGCGCTTGGGTAAACAACAAGTGGCGTGGGGAGAAACTGATTTCTTTCAGGCATTGGATTTGGTTCACGGCTTTGATTACACATGGCGCAGTTTTCTAGAGCCAGCAAACGAGGATCTACGTAAGCCCGTTTTCCTCGCGAACTTCAATATCCAGGTTCCAGAGGCGGATGGTGCACTTCAAGTAATTTTGCGCCCAGGTTGGGATCGGGATGATTCGATAGGTAATACATATGACATCTTTGGTGGACGTTGGGCGAATCAACCATACAAAGGTTTTGATTTCAGGAATCTCACGCCTTATAACTACGATCACCCCGAGGGGTCCTCTGATGATTTCACCGGAGGTTTTCGTTGGACAGGCCTGCTGAATGATGTGAATTATTCTCTGGTTTATTTGAAAACATTCAATCCGGATCCTGTAATCAGTCCCGCCAATTTGGGACCTGGATCCAATATGACGCCTTTCCAGACAGCAACCACGAAAGGCGTACTTGGAGAGGTCATTTACCCGAAGATTGATGTGTTCGGGGCAACCTTAAGCGCCTATGCAGAAAGTGTTGATGCAGTGTTCAGCACCGAAGTGGCTCTTCTGAAAGACTACGCATATAACTTCGGCTACACGAATGCCGTCGGTTTGCCAGGCTTTAATGGTGTGGTTCAAAAGGATGTTGTTCGAACCATGGTGCGCATGGACAAAACCCTTCCGATCATGCAGGAATGGTTTGGCGCTGAAAAACCTTCCTTCTTCTCGGTGCAGGTCTTCGATAACTGGATTCAAGATTTTGATGAATCAGAAAATATCGTAAATCTTGTCGGTCAAGGACAGGCACGAAAGGAGCATTCAACACTTGCTACCGGAATTTTGAGCATGAGTTACATGAACGGCCGAATCGTACCTGAATTTGTTGTGGGTACAGATTTGAGTTATGGCGGTGGCTTCTTCGTACCAAGTGTTACCTGGACTCCCTCTACCTCGTGGAAGTTCAAGGCTGAGTTGGATCTTTTCTGGAACTCCGGAAGCAGGGAGCCTTCGAATGCAGCCACAGAGAGAAATTCCGCATTGTTTGGGTATTTCGACAACAACGATCAGTTGTATGTCAGTGCGACTTATCAGTTTTAATTAAGGGGAGACGAAATGTATAAAAGCTTGATCAGAGGAAGTGCATTTGCAGCTATTCTGAGTTGCGGATTTGGACTTAATTTTGCTAACGCAGAGGAGGTTGCTCCAGGTACGGTAATTTCAGCAGCAAACCTGGATGCAATGAAAAGCAAAACTTTTGAGGGTAAGACAATCGGTAGCATGCTGACCGAAAAGATGGAATTCCGAATCAAGAATTCTGGAATGAAAATTACGCTTGCGAAGTCAAAAGAGGTCCCGCTTGATCCAGCATGGGTTAAGGCATCCAAGGAGAATGTTGGCCGTACCAAGTTAAATCCACAAACGCGACAGGTCGAGGGCTGGAAGGCAGGTGCCCCTTTCCCTGATGTAAAAATGGACGACCCACAGGCAGCAGAAAAGCTGGTATGGAATTGGTACTACGGCCAAAACGTTGGCGATGTATCTGCAGTGCCATTTTTCACCTATCTACTCGTTGATGGAGAGAAGGGGATACACAGCGAACAGGTAGCCGAATATACGCGTTACCGTTTGAAAGGCCGATTGTCGGGGGGACCAGCAGTTGAAGGTGATGGATCAAAGTTTGCCAAGCAACTTTTGTTCTTCAAAGAACCAAAAGATATCAAGGGACTTGGAACCTTTACCATTCGCAATGACACGGCTCAAGTTGATGACGTTTGGGCTTATATTCCAGCGGTTCGTCGCGTTCGTCGTTTGTCAGGCGGTGCCTGGATGGATCCTATTGGTGGAACGGATCAACTCAATGATGATCTGGAGGCATTCAATGCGAGACCGTCTTGGTACAGCGGATATAAGTTACTCGGCAAGAGGTGGATTCTGGCCGTGGCCAACGGTAAAGAGCAGCCATGGAACCGAAACGGAAAATCTAAGGAAGAGCAGTATGCTTTGATGGATTTCTCCGCGAAACCACACTGGAATTTGAATCGCGACGCTTATGAGCCACGTGAGGTTTATGTTATTGAAGCGATCACTCCGCCAGAGCATCCTTACAGCAAGAAAATTCTTTATATGGAAACAAAATACCCCCGCTTTTACTATGCAGAAGCATACGACCGCAAAGGTGAGTTTTGGAAATTCATGCAGTTCAATTCATATGCTGCAAAGGGTGATGATGGTTTTCAAGAGGTAAGAAGTAACGCTGGTTTAATCATTGATTTCAAGAGAAACCACGCCACCGTATTCCTGGTTGATACAAGTACTTGGAAGACAAACCCAAAGGGTGTAAAAGAGTCTGATGTTTCTCTTACGGTTCTTGAGGCTGCAGGGCGTTAATTGTCGCTGGATTGGGTCGCTTCGGCACCCAACCAAAGTGATTGATTGATCTTTTCATTAATCAGTTTCATCACTGTTTCTTTGCCGACCCGTACCGCTTGAATGTGTGTACGGGTTTCCTTTTCGCAAAGCATCCAAGTTAGAAAAACTCCCTTTAATCTGGACCAGCTAAGACCGCGCTGAAGGTTCTTCTCAAAAATGGAGCTTCCGGGGACGACTGTCTCGGCCACACCTTTTCTGGCCAAGGTTAAGCAAAGCATAATAGTGTCGGCTTCTGCTGCGAGATTGAACCGCAGGTTTCGTTGCCACAAGCCGTGTTCAACTTGTAACCTTAACAAACTAGGTCGCGTAGGTAGCACAAGTTTACGGTTGTCGAGGTCTTTTATCGAAATTTCATCATCTGGTTTGAGCTTGGATGCCTTGTTACCAACCAGTAGAACTTGTTCACGCAGCAAATGTAGCTGTTGATAGCCAGCCATCGGATTTGGTGAAAAAGGAATGATGGCAATGTCGAGTAGACCATTGTTCATCAGGTCTCGCAGGGCATTGCTTGATCCTTCAAAAACGCGCAGTTTTACACCAGGGCATTCACTAACAATAAACTCCACGAAGTCCGCGGTAAAAATGTCGTGCCATGAAGGCGGTAAACCGATAGTTAACTGGCCTGAGGCTTGCTCACCGACTTCTTCTTTTAGAACGTAAAGTTGTCGGAGAATGGGCCTGACCCGGTTGGCAAGTAGCACGCCAGCTTCTGTCGGAGTTACCCCACTACTTGTTCGATTAAAAAGTGATGTGCCAAGTTCATGTTCTAGCAGTGAGATGTGGCGTGACAACGCAGGTTGTGACAAGTGCAATTCATGGGCTGCCTTGCTGATACTCCCAAGTTCGGAAACTCTCAAAAAATATTCTAGTAATGAAGAGTCCATAACCTGTGATGTCAGTTGGCGGTTGTAACAAGAACTTCACGACCTTCGTACATCAAGCTTAGTCTTTCAAGCAGATGTTCCGCAACGCTTTCAATGTGTGCTCTAGCCTCTTTGCCCGCAGCAATACCATCTTGGCTCTCGATAGCATTGATGATTCGATTGTGCTCTTCATAGACAAAATCAAGATGTACGTCAAAACCACCTGTCTGCACAAGATAAAAATCTGACAATTCAAAGTTGGCGAGTTGCCTGCTACAAACAATTGGTGAACGGGCAATTTTGTGAAGTTGCTTGTGAAACGACACATTCAACTGTCTGTACAAGGTAGACGCGTTTTTCCCGACTTTTTCAATTGCACCGATTTGGGCATTGATGATGCGAAGTTCGTCGATGTCCTTTGCCGTTGCCCTTTGTGATGCCAATTCTCCGATCAGCCCTTCGATGCTGGCGAACATTCGGAAAAAGTCACTGACTTCAGTCATGGTTGGGGTTACCACTTGGCAACCAACCTGCGCAGTGATCTTTACGAATCCGTTGTCTTGCAGCCTATATAACGCAGTCATGATGGGCTGCCTGCTTGCTCCAGTCTCTTCGCTGATTTCTTTGACCGAGATTGATTCGCCAAAGCGGTATCTTCCGTTGAACAGTCGATCGAGAATTTCTTCGTAAATCAATGCCTTCTTCGTTGACATGTGTCGCTCGATTCAAATTTTTAATTGGAACTGAATATTACCAAAAGAATTTTTTCTCAATTGATAATTGCATTCTTTATAACTTGCATGCTAGCATGCAAGTTATAAAGAATCAAAAAATAATCTCATAGCAAATTTGATGTTTCGGAGGAGATCTATGGACTCTGCAAAAGAATTGGAAACGGATGTATTGATCATCGGTGGTGGTCCAACTGGTCTAACGGCGGCTTTGGCCTTAGCTTCCTACGGTGTTCGTTGTCATATGGTTTCCCGTTGGAACTGGATGGCAGATACCCCGCGTGCCCACATTACCAACCAGAGAACAATGGAAGTTTTTAGGGATCTTGGGGTTGAAAAGGAGTGCTACAAGTACGCAACGCCTTGGGATCTGATGGGTGACAGTCTATTCACGACGAGCCTCGCAGGTGATGAGTTACTTCGCATACGTGCGTGGGGCACTGCTGAAGACCGGAAGGGTGATTATTTAACCGGTAGCCCTTGTGAGTTGATCGATTTGCCTCAGCATTTGTTAGAACCAATTTTGTTCAAGAACGCAGCGGAGCGTGGTGCCAGTTTTTCTTGTAACACAGAGTATTTATCTCACAGCCAGGATGAGCAAGGTGTTACTGCGCTTTTGGAAGACCGTTTAACGGGCCGGCAATTCACGTGCAGATCCAAGTATTTGATTGGTGCAGATGGTGCTCGTTCCAAGGTTTTTGAGGACTTGGGCCTTGAGCTTGAGGGTCAGCTAGCTCGTGCCGCCACGGCCTACGTTATTTTTAAAGCGGATCTTTCGAAATACGTTGCTCATCGTCCAAGTATCCTGCATTGGATTGTGTCACCTCATGCGGCTTTTGGCGAAATCGGTTTTGGTTTGCTACGTGCGATTGCTCCTTGGGATCAGTGGATTGCCGGTTGGGGTTTTGACATGTCCAAAGGCGAGCCAGACCTCTCTGATGAGACGGTACTTGATCGGATTCGAATGCTTGTGGGTGACCCCTATTTGAACGTTGAAATCCAGCGGAAAACCACTTGGTATGTCAATCAAGCTTACGCACCTGTTTATTCAAAGGGTAAGGTGTTTTGCGCTGGTGATGCCTGTCACCGTCATCCACCATCAAGCGGCCTGGGACTCAATACCTGTGTTCAAGATGCATTCAATCTCGCATGGAAGCTTTCGTATGTCTTGAAGGGTTACGCCTCAGAGTCCTTACTTGAGAGTTTTTCTCTCGAGCGAGCTCCGGTTGGCAAGCAGGTCGTCAAGCGTGCGAATCAGTCCCGACTCGACTATGCACCGCTGAAAGCTATTTTCCGAATTGAAGGTGAAGGTAATCCAGTTGAAGCCGCAATAAATCGCTTCCGTGATCCAGGCGCGGATGGTGTTAAAGCTCGCGCTGCTGCACGTGAAGCCCTTGAACTCAAGAATCGGGAGTTTAATGCTCAGGGGGTTGAATTGAATCAACGATACTTTTCCAATGCTGTTCTGAATGAGTCCGCCGAGCTTCCTGCTTGGAGTAAAGACCCAGAGTTGTACTTGGTCCCTTCGACAGTACCTGGAGCAAAGATTCCTCACGTTTGGCTGATCGATCGACTTGGCCACAAACTATCTACGCTAGATGTGGTTGGCAAAGGTCGCTTTGTTTTGATCACCGGTCTTTCCGGTCAGCATTGGAAGGGCGCAGCTAAGTCTCTTGATCTTCCTTTCCTTGACATCGTTGTAGTGGGCGAATTGGCCACTCAGGATCCCTATTGCGATTGGCAGCGATATCGTGAGGTGGATGAGGATGGGGCTATTTTAGTGCGACCGGATGGCTATGTTGCCTGGCGACGCATGAATGGTGTTCAGTCAGAGGCTGAAGCAATATCAATGATTAAGCAGGTTCTGTCCTCTTTGTTGGCAAGTGAGTTGAGGTGAGTATGGCCGCTTCATTAATTTGTATTTCCCATTCACCTTTAAAGGGACTTGTTGATCCAGCTTTGGAAGTGATTGATGAGACAAATCGATTAATTCTGTCTTTGTCAAAAGAACTTGAAGAATTTGATCCTGAGCTGATTTTTTTGTTCGCACCAGATCATTACAACGGATTCTTTCTTGATTCGATGCCTCAGATCTGTGTGGGTATTGAAGCGCTTTCAATTGGGGACTATGGCGGACTACAAGGGCCACTTAATGTTCCGTCTTCAATTGCGTTAGAACTTTCTGAGTCGCTCATCGACGACGGGTTTGATATCGCGGTCTCGTTCAAGATGACTGTTGATCATGGCTTCGAGCAACCGTTAAGGGAATTGATCGGGGACCTTACGCGCTTCCCGGTAATCCCGATTTTTATTAACTCAGTTGCACCTCCAATGATTAGCTTTAAACGAGCCAGGTTGTTTGGGGAGGCTTTGGGTAGATTCGCTGCCAAGCTGAATAAACGGATATTGTTTCTTGGATCTGGTGGTCTCTCTCATAATCCGCCAGTCCCCTTGATTCATTCAGCACCTGCTGAGGTCGCTGCTCGAATTATTAACGGTCGCAACCCTTCCCAAGAGGCAGTTCAGGCTCGTAAGGCGAGAACTGTTAGTGCGGCGATTGCTTTTGCGAAGGGTGAAAGTGATTTACATCCGCTGAGTCCCGATTGGGATCTCCAATTTATTGAGAACCTGGTTACTAAGGATTGGAAGCGAATTGACGAATATTCAAACACTCAAGTAACGAATGATGCAGGGGCATCAGCGCACGAATCAAAGACGTGGGTTGTTGCAAGCGCTGCTATGAACGCCTGCTGCGCGAATAGGTATGAACCGTTCAGTCGATATTACAGAGCAATTCCCGAGTGGATTGCTGGTTACGGCGCTTTGACTGCAGTAGACACAACAGAGGGGATTCATCGTGAGTGAGAATAATTTATTGGTTTCAAAGATAGCAGATCAACTTTCACAAGCTCAACTCAATAGAGTTCCCATCGCGCCTGTGGCTCCATTATTTGATCAATACGATTTAACTTCAGCCTATTCAATCCAGGAATTGAATACTGTCAGGCAACTCCAGGAAGGTGCGCGTCTTGTCGGACGAAAGATTGGACTGACCTCTAAAGCTGTTCAAACTCAGCTTGGCGTGGATCAACCAGATTACGGTATGTTGTTTGCACACATGGCTGTCGGAGATGCAGAGGAAATTTCCCTTCGCCGATTAATCCAGCCCAAAGTGGAAGCTGAAATTGCGATTGTTCTCGGGCGAGATTTGAATCTGGAATGTGCCACATATGCAGATTTAATTGGTGCAATTGAATATTGTTTACCTGCTATTGAAGTCGTCGACAGTCGAATTGAAAATTGGAAGATCGGTATCTTTGACACGATCGCGGATAACGCATCTAGCGGTCTTTTTGTGTTGGGGAGTACACCAAAAAGACTCTCCGATTTTGATATTGCATCTTGTACCATGCGGATGACTTCAAATGACACTGTTGTTTCACAGGGTAGCGGCAAAGCTTGTCTTGGTAATCCTCTGAATGCGGCGATTTGGCTTTCAAATCAAATGTACAAGAATGGTCGACCTCTTTCGGCCGGTGATGTGGTGCTTACGGGAGCACTTGGTCCGATGGTTGCTGTGACGAGTTCACAGGCGTTTCGAGCGGAAATCGAAGGTTTGGGTGTAGTCACTTCTTCCTTTGTTCTTTAATCACTGATATCAGCAATCTCAAGGAGTGACTTATGAGTTCCAAGATTAAATGTGCGTTGATTGGTCCCGGCAACATTGGAATGGACCTACTTTACAAGCTAAAGCGAAGTGAATATTTAGAGCCTGTCTGGATGGTAGGAATTGATGAGGGTTCGGAAGGATTGAAGCGAGCTGCTGAGTTGGGTCTAAAGACAACAGCACTGGGAGTTGATGGCCTAGTACCTCATGTGCTGGGTGATGATATCAAAATCGCATTTGATGCGACATCTGCTTACGCGCATGCAGAAAATAGTCGCAAGTTAAATGAGCTAGGCGTGCTAATGATTGACTTGACGCCTGCTGCGATCGGACCGTTTTGTGTTCCCCCTGTGAATCTTCAACAACATGTGGGGAGCAAGAAAGCCAACGTGAATATGGTTACTTGCGGAGGCCAAGCGACGATTCCGATCGTGGCCGCCGTGTCCCAAGTTCAGTCAGTCAAGTATGCGGAGATTGTCGCTACGGTCTCCAGTAAGTCTGCAGGCCCTGGGACTAGAAAAAATATTGACGAATTTACCCGCACAACTTCTGGTGCAGTAGAGACTGTTGGCGGTGCAAGCAAAGGCAAAGCGATCATCATTATTAATCCGGCTGAACCTCCTTTGATTATGCGTGACACGGTTCACTGTCTGACCGATCAGGAACCGAAGAAGGACGAAATCACTGAATCAATTTTGAGCATGATCAAAGAGGTGCAGCAGTATGTGCCTGGTTACAGATTAGTAAATGGCCCCGTATTTGATGAGAATCGGGTTTCCGTTTTTCTTGAGGTACAAGGGTTGGGTGATTTCCTGCCGACCTATGCCGGTAATTTGGACATCATGACAGCCGCCGCCGCTCGGACCGCAGACATGTTTGCGAAGGAAATGTTGAGTGGTCTGTTCAGTCTTGATAGATCAGTCTTGGTCTAACTAAAGCGGGAGAGTTTTATGAATAGCAAAGCTACAAATCTAGTTCTACATGACATGACGCTTCGAGACGGCATGCATCCAAAACGCCATCAGATGAGCATCGAGCAGATGATATCGATCTCGGAGGGTTTAGACGAAGCTGGTATCCCTTTGATCGAGGTCACTCACGGAGATGGTTTGGGCGGATCCTCTGTCAACTATGGTTTTCCGGCTCACTCTGATGAGGAATATCTCTCAGCGGTAATTCCAAGAATGAAGAGAGCGAAGGTGTCTGCTCTTTTACTACCTGGAATCGGAACAGTTGATCACCTCAGAATGGCTAAGGATCTTGGCGTTTCCACAATTAGAGTGGCTACTCATTGTACGGAAGCCGATGTCTCTGAGCAGCACATCTCGTGTTCCCGGAAACTCGGTTTGGATACGGTAGGTTTTTTGATGATGTCTCATATGAATACACCTGAAGGGCTTGTGGCACAGGCTAAGCTGATGGAATCGTATGGTGCCAGCTGTGTATACATTACTGACTCTGCGGGATATATGTTGCCGGATGATGTGACAGTACGAATCGAGGCGGTCAGGCAAGCGTTGAAGTCTGAGACCGAAATAGGATTCCACGGGCATCATAACCTTGCAATGGGAGTTGCTAATTCTATTGCCGCTTATAAAGCGGGTGCTACCCGCGTGGATGCGGCTGCAGCAGGTTTAGGAGCTGGCGCTGGTAATACGCCAATGGAAGTTTTAGTTGCCGTATGTAGTCGGATGGGCATTGAAACCGGTGTTGATGTTCATGCCATCCAAGATGTAGCAGAGGATTTGGTTTTCCCTATTATGGACTTCCCAATTCGTGTGGATCGGGATTCCTTGACACTAGGTTACGCTGGTGTTTATGGGTCATTTTTGCTTTTTGCCAAACGTGCAGAGAAAAAGTATGGTGTGCCTGCTCGCGACATACTTATAGAGTTGGGTCGACGTGGAATGGTCGGAGGTCAAGAGGACATGATCGAAGATACCGCTATGACTATGGCTAAGGCACGTGGAGTAGTGGGGGTCTCATCATGAATGAAGAGCTAACTAGCAGTCGGTTCGCCAAGGTTGAATTACAGTCTCAGTCTTTCACTTTGCATTACCATGATTTGGGTGATGGAGACCGTGTTGTTGTGATGCTTCACGGATCAGGTCCAGGAGCAAGTGGATGGGCAAATTTTAATCGCAATATTTCTCCTTTGATTACTCAAGGTTTTCGGGTAATTCTTCTTGATTGCCCGGGTTGGGGTAAATCCGATTCAATAGTTTGCTCCGGCTCTCGTTCAGAACTAAATGCGGAAGCTTTAAATAGTCTTCTGGAGCATCTTGGAATTCCACAAGTCTCAATTATTGGCAATTCAATGGGTGGTCATTCCGCTGTAGCTTTTGCCTTGAGCCATCCTCTAAAAGTCGAGAGATTGATCTTGATGGGTGGTGGTACAGGAGGAGCTAGCCAGTTCGTACCCATGCCGACAGAAGGGATCAAGCTATTACAAGGTCTATATCGAAATCCAACCATAGATAACTTAAAGAAGATGATGGGGATTTTTGTATTTGATCCATCAAGCCTGACTGAGGAGCTTTATGAAATTCGACTGGAAAACATGCTTTCAAGAAAAGACCATCTCGAGAATTTTGTAAAAAGTCTGGAAATTAATCCTAAGCAGTTCAATGACTTTGGCCCACGTCTACACGAAATCAAAGCGCCCACCTTGGTGATTTGGGGTAAGGACGATCGTTTCGTACCGATGGATATTGGCTTAAAACTAATTTGGGGAATTCCTTACAGCGAATTGCATATCTTTAGCCGTTGTGGCCACTGGTTCCGTGGGAGCATGCAGAGAGGTTTAATAAGCTGGTACAGGATTTTTTGGTACGAGAATGAAACTGCTCTCTATTGATTTCATCCTGCAGTAACTGACCGAGCTGATCGCCTCACTTGGTTGGTCTCCTTGAATCCCCGCTTCATGCGGGGATTTTTTTGCCTATTCCAATAATTCTTCCTTTGCCAAGTTCCAGAAAATCGAAAGTCTAGTCTTAGTCACTAATGTGCCTTCGATAATTAAGTTTTTCATAATTTAGGAGTTTGGTATTGAACAGTATTTCCAAAAGTATTTATTGGTTCAATTTCAAGCGTTAGAAGTTCTTTCCTTGACTCCACAATTCGAAAGGAAATCTCAATTTGACGCTTATAAGATGGGTCGGTGTCATGGTAGTAAAGCTCGTGCTCGGGTGATAGAAAAGAGTTAGCGCTGAAGTGAATTTCATGCTCCTCACCATGCTGATCTTTGAAATCGAGTCGTCCCGAACTGCGATTGAAGTTTTTGACTGTTCCTTTGGCGTTGATAAAACCTTGCGTTATTCCCAGATTTTGCTCATCAATTGATCTGCGAACCCTGACTGTACAGGGCGCTAAATCGTTTGGATTCCTGACACCAGTGAAATTTCTCGACTTGAGTTTGCTGCCAATATGATCATCTAAAAATTCCTGAGTGACCTCTTGAATGATCGACATATATTCCACAGGAGTTTTGTGTTCAAAGCCACTTGCTCTGCATCGATATCTATTGTCGACATTGAGGTAAAAAACGCTGAAGTCCATGGCGTGTTGGACAAGTGTATGCATATTCAGATTCTGCTCATCCGTCAGGCCTTTGATTTCCACATCTACATTCATATTTTGAGTGCCTAGAACAGGCTCTGAGCTTAGATACACGGAGCTGGAGTGTCCGTACTTCGATGGATCTAACTCCGTCGCTTTTTTGATCAAAGCACGAAGCAATGCTATCTGGTCGCTTTCTTGTGCACGCTTGATGGCTTCTGTCGTGTCTGCTGTCTGCTTTAGATCAATCTGTGAGAATTCTTGCAGCGTACAAATTTGATATAAATTAATTTTCATTGAGTTCATGTCGTTTCCTATACGATCAGGGTGTTACAAAATGAGGTCATGAGAGCAAGTGCACTTGCCTCGGCGAGAAGTATCGAGTTCGTCACTGTCATACAGCTTTTTTCTTCCGTGAAAATCTTGGTGTTAGACAGCACCTTGATGCACACAAATTTGTCTCGAGGACTTCGGCCATCGACGCGTTTGGTATGGACGTGTCTAGTTGGGGAACTTAAATCGCGCATGCCCAATTCAAGGCATTTCTCATAAAGAATTGAAGATTGATCTCGACATGGTGCAAAAAAACCTAAATCGGAAATTTCGATTCTGAGGCTCGAGGCGATGAGCGAAAGGATTGAAATATCCTGTTCAAAAGTCTCAGGTAGGCATACGACCACTTGTGATTTTGTCCAAAGGCCAAGGTAGTCCTTGGGCTGAAACCTCGAGATCAATTTCAACTTATCTATCGCGGGGCGTGGACGTTTATTCAGTTGATCCAAATATTTCAGATGAATAATTGCTTGACCGGAATTGCTCGACTTTCCCTTTACGGCAAGTTGCAGTTCTTTTGGCAAACTGCGAATGTATTCAAGGGTTCTACTGACTTCCTGATGGCCAGCTAGAAAGCTGTGTTGGCTTGAACTAACTTGGTTGGCTGCAAGGTCGCCAATAAGTTGAGCGCAAATACGATAAGCATTTTCTTGAAAGACACCTGGGGAGGAAGCCTTCGGTAATATCGGCAATTTCTCTGAACCGTCAATTACTGGAGAAAAGAACACTGGTGCATCTTGGATTTTTGTTTGAAGCTCTAGGCTCTTTGCATAGAATTCATCAATGAGCTCAAAGCCTCTATGGAAATAATGGCTGAGAGATGTCTTGGGCGATGTGTGCCCAAGCAATCGACCTGCAAAATATAAGGTGAAAGAGTCTTGCGGACCACCGTTTAGTTTTTCGAGTCGAGAGGCAGCTTCTGGTGAGTCGAGCCCGAGGGCTTGGCGTAGTATCGGTGTGAACAGTTGGTCTGCAAAGAAATGGCGCAAACAGTAGATCTGCCCCCGTCCGATAAATTTATGAAGCGATTCATTCAATACTTGAAGAGATTGATTGATCGACGAGTCAATCAAGAACGAATCGCCGTTCAGCATCTTCTTCGTTGAAACCTGCTGAATCAATGAGTTTTTCAAGGACTCGTCACAAACATCTAGGGGTAGTATGATCCGATTACTTTTGCTGGTTTTTAGGCGATGACTTGAATTGCCCCGCAAGTAAATTCGGATTTTATCTTGATCACTAATATGCACTCGATTACATTTTATTAGACTTGTTTCAAGCGTTCGAACGCCGAATTCCGCGATCAACTCAAGCAGGTTTAGCGCTTGAATATTTGAGCCATTTTCAAGCTTTCTGCCTAGTAAATTTATTTCCTCTGGGGTGTAAACCGTGACCCGTGGTCGGAACTGTTTTTGAGCGTAGGGAACATAAATTTTTGAAGCGAGTGGTAGAAGTGGTTTTGTATTAAAAAATGCATGCACATGGCGTGCATACTCGCTTGCCTCGTCATTTTTTCTACCCAACATTTCTAAAAAATCGAGTATTTCTTCGTTGATCGAGTCGGTGTCCTCGGCTGCTATTAGATTGAGAACATCGGTACCAGTGAGAAAATGTCGAACCTTTGAGATGTATTTGGATTTGGTGCTTTCTGCGAGCGGGCGGCCTAGGTGGGTTCGGGTGAAAAGGTCGATGAGATACTCTTTCAAGCCGAGTGATGCTGCTTGGTTGGGCTTTAGTTGTCCAATTTGATTGAGAGCTTCATTTGGCTGGCCTGCGTGAGCCGTTGCGATATCAAGTAATTGATTGATGGAATCATCCAGGCGTTTTATAGTGCGTTCCATTGGAATCTCGGGGGCGGTACTTCCAGTAATACTGGAGATTCTGATACCTTTCCGCTCAGACACGAGACTTGCGCGATTCATCGAACGAAGCTGAATTTCCCCACTCGCGATTTGCATCATCGGTGTTGGGAGTTGGTAAATTTGAAGTGCTGTTTCAAGTTCGACCAGTTTTGCAATTACTGAAAATGAATCTTTCCCAATCAGTCCAATTTCCTTAAGTCTTCCTTCCAGCGCATCGCTGGGCCTCTGATTTGCAATGGCTACCTTTCTTTGCCGTCCGCGACCACTGTTCACACGTTGCAGAAGATCTACTGAAAGTACTGTGAGCTGGTGACGACGTGTAGCAGCAAAGTTAGGATCAACGTCTTCATAGGCAAACTCAATGTGTACTTCGTAATCCAAACTAAATGTTCGGTAATCTTCCTGAAGCGCTCTTTTGAGGATTGCCAATTCAGTAATGCCATTGAGCGTGACCAATGAAAAGGCAAAAAGAAGATTCAAGTCAGCGATTGATTTGAACTGTTTGTGGTCGTTGAGCAACTGTGTCAGTTCGTCATCGATAGCCTGTCTTTTGTTAAGATTTATTAGCCACCTGGTGTCAATCGGATTTCGTTCCTCAAGCCCCAGCCATGTTTTGTATTCGACATTGCCAAAGTCGACTCCATCAACACATTTGTAAAAATGAGATGCCAGTGCTCTGAATGAGTCCTGGTATTTCTCTGTTGTTTTAATTGTTGTGAGGATCTCTTGAGCCGCTTTCGCACGTTTTTCCTGCGGAAGTTTGTTGACGTCTGCTGCGAACGATTCAATCTGGTTTTTTAGTCGACCGAATTTAGATATTCGATCTCTTCGGCGTTTTTCTTCTCCAAAAAACTTCGGAAATTTCTTTCCGCTGAAGTGTGTTCCTGCCGGTAGATGAACGGTAGGAAGGTTTACTGGAAAGAAAAGTTCTAAATGCGCTGTTGTGCCGATGCGGATTGCATCAAGGTCATTCTTTCTTATTCGGGTGCTGGTGCTTCCATGAATGGCAAGTTTGAGGTGTTGATGGCCAAGAAGTTGATCAATCAGTTCGCGATCTGGAAGCTGGAGGTGACTAGACGCGAAGTGCCTACAAAAATTGCTGGCCAAGTTTTCATCTAGTACGTAGTTGTAGATCCAGTTTTCACCAATATGTTCGATTCCTTTGTCTGAAAGGTGAAAGAAGAATGGAATTTTTTGTTTGACTTCACTTTTAGGATTGGAAAGTTCAGCGATTGATGCAGCAAGTTTTTTACACTCTGTGTGTTGTGATAATTCTAGGAGTAAGGGAAAGTAAACTTCTTTTAGCCAATTTACAAACTCTCTATTGAGTGGAACCACTCTGGTGGCATTTCGGCTGCCAAGGTCCTTGTCGATGATGATCAAAAGGGCAAGGTCCAGATCGAAATTAGCGATCTCTGCGAACGGGTCTAAAAGCGGCCTGGGTGCTGTTGCAAGACTTAAATACAAAATCGCAAGATCCGTCACCGAATTCCAAAACTCATAGAGATCATTACTTTGGGTTTTCTCAAAAATTGAGTTACAAAGAAAATGAACTTGATTTTGTGCTTTCAATAAATCAGGGCAGTAGATGGACCCTGCGATGTTGGTGCCGCGACTGTCACTTTTCCGATAATAGGCAGTGCTCGCATCGCGTTGCTCGTTTGGCCGCAGATGCAAAAGTTGACCTTCAGTCAAGTTTCTTGTGTCACGATTGTGAATGAGTCGCAGACAATGGCACGGCCAATTTGAATGATCAACCTGTAGAATTTTGTTGAGTAGTTTTAGTCCGATAAATATACGGTCAAGAGTCCTCGAGTAGCTATCAGCCCTGTTTGCCTCCAAGCCCTCAGTGCTCCCAACCTGTCTCTCTACAGGAGCTGCCTGTTGGTTGGCACTCAGTAGTTCGATTATTGGTAATTTGTAATTTTGGTATTTCGATAAAAGCTGGATGATTCGCTTTGGAAGGTCAATGTGCTGAATGGTCTCTACATCACCTGGCAATTCGTCCTCTGACAATTTGTTGTAGGGGTCGAACTGAGGTCTCTGCCGGTGGAGTTTGCTAAGGTCATGACTGAAGTGCCAATCTTCTTGGCTAACAAATGATGGTTCGGTGTAAGCGAGGTTTTTCAACGGTTGGCTGGTTTTTATCTGTAGCCAAATTACCGCTGCGATTACCTCTACATCCTCGCTATCTAAATGCTCATTAGCCAAAAGCGTGAGGCGAACTTGCTCCGGTAATTCTGCATCAGGTTCAAATTTCTGGACAAAAGTTTCGATTTCCTTATTGATAAAAGGATTGGCCGCACACCATACAGATTCTTCCACTGATCTCTGCCACTTCCTATTTTGATCGTCGATTTTCTTTGGTCTATCGATTACCCTTTCTTGGTGTGAGGATTTTCGAATCAGCGTATTTGTTGATTGTTTATCGGCAGATTCTGATTTCAATGACTGTGTTTCGTCATTGAGGGTTGCTCCGACGGCTTCATCATCTGATATTTCGAGTTGTGAGTGAAGAGAGGGTGTCTTGATTGAGTTGTCAATCAGGGTCCAAGGCTTTTCACTTGTACTAAAGAAAATTATCGGTTCTGATCTGAGGTCGTCGATTTTCTTCGAGAGATATCGAATCTTCTGAGAGGTTTTGAAGTTTTCAGATTGACGTTCCTCGTGTTCGTGAAAGATTTGTTGAAGGATTGTTTGTCGGAAGTCCAGGTAATTCTGATCCCATTTTTGACGTTTCAAACGTTCTGATAAGAATGACCAAGTTCCGCTGTTTAGATTGCGAAGTGTGTTCAACAACTCGAACATTTGTCGTGTCAGGATTGTGGTCTTGTTGTTGTGCAGATAAGTTTTATGGCTTCTTTCTATCAGCCATAAAACCAGCTGTGGATAGATGCCTCTGCAGTTCGAGGTACCCGTTTGATTCATCAATTCCAAGAATGGTGCCGAGCCTCGTGAAACCGTCTCACCATTTCCGAATTTCAGCTTTATATCAGTTCTTAGGTGGTAGTAGAAACTGGAGTTTCTAAATGCGTCCAATCGGCTCAAAGCGTCGACAATCTTGGAAAGTTTGTTAAAAAATTGGTCTTGCTTACCCCATTGTTCAATTGCCTGACGGTAACAATCGATGGTTAGCCATCCCATTAGGTAGTGAAGTTGGCCTTCTGAATCTATCGGTACATCGAGAGTTGGGTCTTTCGTTTTGTTTTGAAGGTAATGGTTGAACCAAATAGTTTCATTCGTTTGCAGACTTAGAGCCAAGTCATGCAAAAAGCTCACTGGGACTTCAACATTTTTGGCGATCTGCACTAGTTGCCAGGTAAAACCTGGGGCCCGGATTACAAAATCGGGAACCCATTCTGTTGTGGGGGTAGTTGACATCATGGCATCCAAGAAAATTGACACCATTCTTATTATTTACAACGAAACGCCATATGCAAGCAAATCGCAATTCCATTTTTTGATTGCGAAGAGTTCTTTGAAACTGTTTTTTGGTGATCGCCCGGCTACGTTAGTCCGAATTGGTTAACCCTTTAAAGTGGATGGTGATTTACGATTGGCCGGAGCTTGATTTTTGAGTCCTTCCAAAGTAGACGTATTTGGATTGATAGACGATCTTCTCTTTGCTGAGTCCAGTGCCCGACTTTCGATTAGCGTAATCTCTGGTTGATTTGCGCTTCGGTATCCTCACGGGCGGCTTCCCGTTCATAAGTACTTGTCAGTCTCATAAGTAGTTCGGAGGCAACGTATGGTGATGCTGTACGTATTTGCTGAGCCCAAGTTCTGTACTTTTCGGCCAATTGGCGTTCCTGTTCTCCGCCGTGACCTCTTGTATGCACCCCTCGCGAGTTGTATACGCCAATATGTGCCCCGCGCATCATCGACTCAGATTGAATATCTTCCATCAGGCCCCTTACTGCTTCACAAGGCCAGGCGCCGTCCTTACCGATTTGGGCTGATGCAAATAATTCTCCAATTACATAATCTGCCGTTTCGCCACGTGACAGTTCAGCGCAAGACTTGCGCACTGTTTTAGTCCACCTTGCCAGATGTTCGAAGTCAACATTTCCGTTTTCGTCACTTCCTGGAATTCTTTTCAGCGCTTGTATGAGCTTGTATCCTTTTTCAGCCATAAATTTGACCTTTTCCTCTTCTACTCTGAACTCTGCTGGATCTGCTGCTCCGTCATTGCGTTTGAATGCCCATACGATGGCTTGAACTATCACTTCCGGGTGTTCTTCAATATAGCGTTCGAGGTTCGGGATTGCGGATTTGGAACCTCGGTCCCATGAGCGGTCTAGCACTTCTAAGTATGCGAATTCTAGGCTGGCCTTCTGTTCGAGCGAAAGTTCGCTTGTCTTGTCGATGCATTCAAATGCTTTCTTGACATAATAATGTTCGAGCAGGTATTCCCCAGCTTTGTCATCCCCGTCTTGCGCCATGACAGTGAGAAGTTGAAAGAGTGTGCGAACAGGCAGTTTTTTAGGTTGATCCTTGACGAGTGCGAATGCTGCGCGCGGTCGCCGCGCTTTCATAAGCATATCCACTGCTCTGGTTATCTCTGACGGGGAGTCATGCAGCCATCCGGGAACAACGTCTTTCCAGTATTGCTTTTCAATGTATTCTCCGTAAGATGATGCCAGTACCCACACGGCTTCGCCGAAGGGGGCGAGCGTTAATAATCTAGCTGCGCTCTCTGGTCCTATCGCAGTTATAGCGGATTTAAGAAATACATTAAGTTTCTTGTCGTTGGACATCGCTCCTAAAATTCCCTGAATCATCCATTCCAAGGTGCGGGTCGTATGTTCGTCTTCATTCATTGTGTCGAACGCAAGCATTATCAACGCGATCAATTCTTCCTCATCCAGTACATGCTCTGCCGAAAGAGCACCGATGATTCCTGATGCTCCACTGCGAGTTGCTGTATCGAGTAAGCCTGATATGCCAAACATTCCATGAATTTCTTTCAGCGCATCGGACCGCTGTTTGCTTATTCGTCTATTGCGTTCTTCATAGTCAATATTTTCTATGTCTTCAAGTTCATCCGCTGACTCGTCGATCCATGGACCCTTGAACAGCCAGATATGTCTGTCAATAAGGTTGCTCGGTTCAAGCATGGCATGGATGCGCTTGACTCTAGCGGTTATTTGCAATTGTTTTTTGCTTCTCTTTGAACGAATGGCTGCAAATCGCGATACCGTTGAAACGCGAATCTTCTCGCGTAATGCAATCTTGTCGATGTCGCCTGCAGTCTCTATCCATGCTTCGACAAGTGACCATACTCGGTCCTGATCGCTGTCAGTCAGATCATGGAGACGGTCGATTAAGTCGGATAGCATAGAGGCTGAGTAGTGAGCTTGGGATAGTGCCATCTCTATCATTTTGCTCTTAAATTCGACTACAGGCTCCCATGTCTGGAAAGGTTCTCCATGTCCATATCCGTCTGTGCGCCACTTCGGCTTGTGGCTATAATCTCCGACTTGGTGTGGGTTGCCAAACTGTGCAATGCAAATCGTCCAAGCGATATTCGGAAATCTGTCGAACAGAACTTTCACTAAATCCGCGCGTTCTTTATTATTAGCGGCAGTCTGGGGCATCCAGCATCGGAATATTGCCTCAAGCGAATGTCCTGGCTTATTCACCCAGTTGTCGTTGATTTCGATCTGTGCCAAACGAGCGAGGATCATCACCGTACGTGGAAGGGTCTCTGGGTTCCATGCAAGCCCTTCTAGTGCCCAGAGCAGTCCCGTGCGACTGGGACTTCCGAACATCCCAGAGTCGGCCGGACGAAGCAGGCCGAAAACTGCAGGGCTCTCTGTCTTCAAGTCGCGTTCGATAATTGAGAGAAACTCGATTGGCGCAGCCTCGGCGTACAGAGGAAGGTCCCGATTGTTGGCTTCGAGCACGCGTGTGGTGAGGGGGGACTTAAGTAGGTCGCGTACTACAAGAGCTGCCTCCTCTTCCGTGTCTATGCCTAGGCGTGTTTTGAAAAGGCCCGGGCCGTGAACTGCCAGGAGCACCAGAGTTTCTGATATTCCTTTACGGAACGCAGAAGAGAATTCCCGTTTTTTGCCGTGGATGGATGCTGCCCATCGCCTATCATCTGAGAGATCCAACGATGGATCATCTTCGCCAAGCACTAAGCGCGCCACATCGAAGTACTGCTTTAGATCATCGTGTGTTACATAGCGAGCGACGGCGTACATCAGGTCTATCTTAGAGATGACGCCGCGATAGCTCCCGAGGGACCATAGCGGAGAATCGTTCAGTTGAAGTAAGGCTTGGTAGTCCTTTTCCAGCACTTCGTAAGCGCGGTTCCCCGCCAGAAGGGATAGGCCGATTTTGTCTGTTTCGTTGAACGAGTTCCATGCACCTACTAGCATGAAGGCTATTAAATTCTCCGATGTGTGTTGCTTGGTCGCCCAAAGCGGTATCCGCACCGCCTCGACATTCGCAAGCCTTCGGCGCAAGACAGTAAGTGAGCGTCCAGATTCATTATCCAGACTATTGATCTCATCGCGGTTCTTGCCGATGCTTTTGAGCGCGGAGCGGAATACATCAAAATTGATCGGCTCGAGAACAATGTCTGGCTCCGAGTTGACCGCGTTACGCGGATATACGACGATTGAGTGCATCTGTTTCGTGTAAGGTGCAAGCTCAATTTCTACTTCGCTTGAGTGAACAACGGGAATGAACGGCCTTGTCCCACCCGCCAGTTTTGGTAATACGCCAACTTTGTCGAATACCAAAACCTGGTAGCGATAACGTTCTAGCTCTGTGCTTCCCTCAGTGCTAAAGCACTGAGCCACGAAGGCGAGTGCCTCATCTGTGGAGTCTGCTGCAATTACAATCGGTCCTGTTGGAGATTTTGCAAGGCGAGAGGTGAGCTTCCGCTTTGCTTCATCTATGGCTGAGCTGAATAGTGAGCCGGGTAGCGGTGGGGTTGAGACATTTGCCCAGTCTGCCCAGCATTTATCGAGCGAGCGAACGTCCTGCGCAGGGATGCCAATTTCATTAGCAAACCATGCTTGCCCTGGTAGCGATTGTTCCACCCATTGCTCCAGGTCGCTGGAATCTAAGGCTCTAACATCTAGCCAATCGCCCTCTGCCTTCTTTCCTTCTGCCCAAGTACTTTTGCCGGCCCATCTACGGGGGGTAACAAATATGAACACGATTGATGCCCGATCCTTAGCATCAATCGCATTTAAGCTCTTTTTGTAATCTTTGTTTGCCTTAGTTTTGGGGTCCTCGTTGGTACCAAACTCCCAGCCAGAACGACCTTTTGGTATCCAGGGGTTTCCCTCGTTAGCTACGACTTGGCCGTCCCACCCGGGGCGTTGGGAGTCGTCGTAACCGGGAAAGTTAACTTCAGTCAGACCGCTAGCTGTCGAATGGATCAAAGTTCTAAGGAACACTGCGAACCTGCTACGAGCGCAAATATTGTGCGAAGCCCAATGCTCAATATCGTTGGCTTTAATTACCAGAAACGGAGGTACGTAGGCTTTTGCATTCGTAGGGGCGCTTCTCTGCTTTGCTTTGAATGCGTCGTACTGAGCTTGCATTTCGAGCAAATCCTTTCTCGGGAAGCCGAAAGCCTTCTCGATGCGGGTAGCCATATCAGCGGTGAGCGCAGCTTTTCCGTTAAGAAGGTTGGACAGAGCGGGGCGTCCAACACCAATCAGCCCGGCTGCTTTTGTTACAGACATGTTCGAGGGGAAGACTTCTTTCTTGATACGTTCGCCGGGATGGCTGACTTCGCTCATGTTCATACGCTTTTGAGTGACTCGTTGCTGTTGAGAGATCTTGTTAATTGTATTGTGTAGCGCGACACAATACAATATTATTTTGGTTGACGCTCGGTTTAATCAGCGTCAGGTGGACTCCTTGGCTGCACAAGTCGGCGGGTTCAAAGACACACATTTTGCTCAAGGAGTGTAAATATGGCTATCAAACCTGGACCCAAACCCATTGCAAAGTCGACTGGTAAGCCTGATAGGCGAAGACGTGACAACAAAGAGACGCCCGGCAACACGCCCTCTCTCAAGTCGCATAAACATAAGAAAGGCGGCTAATTTGGCTGGCGTCTAAATGGCGCCGGCCAACTGGGCTACCGGCTGAATTTATTCTTTGGTATCAAATGGATCATTGCCTTAATATCGAAGAGCAAATTCAGCCTGTCGATGAAAGTTTTAATTTTATTTCAGTGCGCCGATGCTCAGGTATGACCGTTTCACAGTGCATATTCCACTGTAACTGCTTGAGCTATGTTGATCTAAAGAGACATAATTCGTACAGATCGTAAGAGTCACTATCTCGCTGAGAGCACGCATTTACGCCATTTGAAAACTAACTGTGTAGTTTTCTACACAGTTACGTGTACCAAACTTCTAAGGGGTCGGGGGTTCGAACCCCTCCGGGCAGGCCAAGAATTCAGTACCGGTTTACGGTGGCGGTGTTAGCTCAGTTGGTAGAGCAATGGATTGTGATTCCATGGGTCGTGGGTTCGAGCCCCATACATCGCCCCAACAATATCAAGGACTTAGCGTGAGTGATCCGCTAGGTCCTTTTTGTTTTCTGTCCACGCTGTGCCCTGCGTCTCATTGAACAAACGGGTTTGACCAGATTGGATGTGCTTCAAAAACAAACCCCCGCCAGGTATACACCGGCAGGGGTCTGAAACCGAAACTAGGAAGCAACGGTTTGAAGCTTGAATTGAGTGTCTTTGTTTATTTCTTTTTCTTGGCAGGCTTTGTGTTTACTTTGGTCTTAAGGCTTTGACCTGGAGTAAATTTCGGTACTACAGCGGCTGCAATCTTGATAGTTTCGCCTGTGCGTGGGTTACGGCCTTCACGTGCTGCGCGAGCGCCAGTTTGGAATGTACCAAACCCAACCAACACCACTTTGTCGCCATCGGCCATTTGTTGGCTTACTGTGTCAATGAAGGCATCCAGCATTTTACCGGCTGCGGCCTTGGAGCATTCGCTTTTTGTGGCGATGGCGTCAATCAATTCAGTTTTGTTCATTGTTTGTAGTTCCAAAGAGTTAATGAGCGTAGACAATATTCCACGGAAAACAGCTTGTATCAAGGGGTTCAGGCCATTTTGATCCTAATTATTTGAATTTTGGCATTATGAATTCGGGAAAATGGGACATTTGTTTACTTTTTATTGGCGAATGAATTCATAAGGTCATCAAGCACTGGTGCCATGCCAGGCAGAAATAAAATGCCCGCGAATACAAAAGCGACCTCAACGCCGATCGAAACAAATCCAAGCGCACCCGTCCCGTTGTGGTCCTGTAAGCCATTTCCAGTAGTTGTCTAGCGGCATGGAAGGAGTCACTTGTTTAGTTCGTTAGGGCACGGGCAATCAATTGTTCAGGGTGGACTATTGTTAGCAGTGTCTTCGGTTTTAACTGCCAGTATCGTGTTGATCCAAAGTGACATTATTGGTTCAGATCATAAGAGTTACAAACTTGCTGAAGCTCAATTTGAACTACGTTTCCCCGGTTTTGTGGTGGCCTGAGCCTTCTCAGGTTGACGATACTCGAGGGGTAGTGAATCTGCCACACACGTTTTCTGAGTGTATTCAGCAGCATAATTTGAGGATGGGACTGCTAGGTGAAATTCAGGATGTGAACGAGTAGGGCGGCAGAATCTGTCGAACCTAGTCTATGATCAATCCATGTCAAAGATAATGGATTGAGCGTGAAAACTATTGTCGTTGCCAATCAAAAAGGTGGTGTGGGTAAAACCACCGTGTGCATCAATCTGGCTGTTCAAGCCCTGCACAATACCAAGAAGAAAATCGCTTTGCTGGATCTGGATCCTCAGCGGTCGTTACAAACATGGTTCGAGTTGCGTGCCGGCAATCAAGTTGGCCGAAGCAAGCGGCTGAGTTTGCTTGAATCCGGCAAGGCTGATTTTGCGCTGGAACTGGAGCGTTTGAAAGACGACGGATACGGTTATGTATTCATCGACACGCCGCCAGTCGATAAATCATGGATGGCCCGTGTATTTGCGTTCAGCGATTTGGTGATTGTTCCAACCAAAGCGGGACCGTTCGACATTGCAGCAGCGCGTCCCACACTGCAAATGGCGCTTGAAAAGGACACCGTTGTTCGTTGGTTTTTCTCGGGCGTAATCCTCCCCAAGCTGGAAGTCAAAGAGATTGCGATGCAGTTATTGGAGACTGCAAAGGTTTGCCCTGGCGTTGTAAAAGAACTGGGCGACGTGGTCAGGGCCACTCAGTTGGGCATGGGGGTTTCAGAGTTCAATCCGGAAAGCGCCGCATCAAAAGCGTATTACCTGAACTGGCTGGACATTCAATATGAATTGACCAAGACTCCGCAGTTCAAGCACAAGATTTGACGGGCAGGTCAAAAGTGACATGTCATGCTGAAGATTTCCTCTTTGAATGGATAAGAATAGCGCCGAGTAGATTCAGTAAAATGGCGGCTTTTAGGGTGATGCCATGGATGATTTAATCAAAGAATTAAAGGGTGTGCGAAAAGCACTGGAACACGCAATTCAGATCGCGGATGACAAGCCGGTGGCAGCGCGCACCTTGAAAGACCTGAAAGAAGCGCAAACCCTTGTTGAGTCCGTGATTCGTCGAAACAAGGCTCAGCTCAACAAAGGCAAATGAACTGCACTGCTAGTCGGAGTGCTGGCTCAGCAACAAGCACCTGGATTGGCTAAATCGCTGCCCTGCTCAAAGGGTAAGGAAGTGCCGCAGCCTTGAAAAATTCCGTAGTGTTTTGAAAAGTCGCCGATGAATTGAAAGTGTTCTTTGAAGCGGGTGTTTTGTAGCATTCGGAAGGTGTTGCCGCACACGGGGAAAACCTTGCCGGTTTCCATGAAGTGGTGTTTGTCCAGCAAGAAGCCGTGTGGCTGGTTTTCGCTGGTGCCTTGGTAAATCACAGCCTGACCGTGGTCTTCACATGCGGTTTCCAGACCGTCCAGCTTGAACAGGCGGTAAGTGGCTGAGTAAAAGCGGGTTTGCCCAACCAGCTGACTTAAACGTTCGTCGGTAATTTCCAGGGGGCGGTCTTCAACCAAACGCGGATCGGTGAAACCGTTTTTTGTAGCCATGCGCAAGAAGTCGTTCCAATACATGGCACCACCCAGGCATTCGCCGTAGAGCACCGGGTCGCTTGCCACGTGTGGAGAAATTCTGCGGTCTGAATACACATCAGAGAAATAAAATTCGCCACCCGGTTTCAGCAGTTCGTAGGCCTGGCGCATGACAGCGTCTTTGTCGGGTGAAAGATTGACCACGCAGTTTGAAACGATCACATCAAAACTGTTTTTCTCGAGACCCAATTCATCGAGTCGTTCAATATAGCCCTGAATGAATGTGACGTTGCTGTGTGAGTATCCAAATTTTTCCCTGTGGTATTCGATGTGCCGGCTGGCAACTGAAAGCTGTTCTTCGGTCATGTCGACACCCACAACATGGCCGGTTTCACCAACCAGTTGTGCAAGGGCGTACACATCGCGCCCTGAGCCGGAGCCCAGGTCGAGGATTCGTTTTCCCTTCAAGTCCGTGGGGCACACCAGACCACATCCGTAGTAGCGGCTTAGCACTTCGTCGTGAATATTAGACAGCAATGGTTTCAGCCATGCAGGCATGGATGAAAAGTCACAACAGGCCGTGGTTTTCAGATCGTTGCTGCTTTGTAGTTCTTTGCCGTAGTAATTCTTGACTGCGTCGTACATGGTTTGATTCCTGTGTTGAAGGCTGTTTGCGTTGAGCACTTGTGTAATTCGCCTGCCAGTGTCGAAAAGTTACTTGTCCCCGGTTACGGGAATACACGGCTGATGAATTGCTGCCTTGTGTTATGTTTTAGGAATTCAAACATAAATTTTTATTGCACATGAACAACAACAGCCACAGCATTGTCATCGGATACATCCTCTGGATCTTCGGCTTCATGGGTGCCCACCGTTTTTACTACGGCAGGCCCATTTCCGGCATCATCTGGTTCTTTACACTGGGCTTGTTCTTGATCGGCTGGATCGTGGATTTGTTCCTGATCCCTGGCATGGACAAAAGCGCTGATCGCCGCTTTCTGCAAGGCCCGATCAACTACAACATTGCCTGGGTTTTGCTCACCTTCCTGGGCGTATTTGGTATTCACCGGTTTTATCAGCGCAAATGGATCACAGGTTTGATCTACCTGCTGACCGTAGGCCTTTTTGGCATCGGTATTATTTACGACTGGTGCACATTGAATGACCAAATTGACGAGTTACACCGGGAAGGCACCTTGAATTAAAAGGGTTTACTTCACGGTACCGAAATGCTTTTCGGTGTCGCGAATAAAGCCGTCGAACAAAGCCAGTTTGGCGGCTGGGCTTATAAGCTTCAGGGGCAAGCCCAGCCCGAAGCGCCCTGCCATGGCAAATTTCCACACAAACCTGCACCCTTGTTCTGTGGGTGTGACTTCATACAGTTCAGCAAACTGTTTGAAGGCTGGGGCATTGGCCTGCTCTACATAGAAGGCATGTCGGCGCTCGGCCTCGTCCCAAATAAAAAAACGTTCTTTCAGCTTGATGGTGTTGAAGTTGGCTGCCACTTCACGAGTGGTGCCCACGCGGAAGGGCCTTTCGCTGGTGTAACGGCCGTTCAGTGCCTTGCACCACGCCAGTGGTTGGTCGGCCACAAGGCCTGCCCACACTTCGTCTGCGGTGGCATCCAAGTGCATTGAGTACTCAAAGCGCAGCGGGGCGGTGTCGAAAAACGATTCGTCAGTGACCTTGTCGAGGTCGAACCAAATGGCCATGTTGTCTCTCCTTGTTTTGTTTTATGATTTTACTTAAAGCAGTTGTAGCAAAGGTAGCACCCATGGCAAAGCGAAGTTCCTTGAAGCAGGTTGAAAGCGCGGACCAATTGAGCAATCTGAATGAATTGGTGGTCGACAAGCGGTATGGCAAGCGGGCTAAAGCCAAGAAAGCACGCCGAAACCGCCATTATGAAAAACAGTTCCTGCGCAATGCAGTCACTTCCGGCATTCTTTCTGAAGACCCTTCCTGAAAAATTTTGTTCATTTTGTATTCATCTTCCCGTGGCGTGTTGTTCATGGAACAGCACGGTTTAGGTTAAGGCGTGGCGGTCAAACTGATTTCCATGCAGACACGTTGCTGCACTTGACCGAGAAACCCCACAGGAGAAATACCATGAAAAAGATTGTTGCACTTTCACTTGCCCTTGGCTTCAGCAGCGCCGCAATGGCCAGCGATCTGTTTTACGGCGACGGTACCTACCATGTTGTGAAGGAGTCCAAGCAGTCCAGCCTGACCCGCGCTGAAGTGGTTTCCAAAACAGACAGTACCAATGTGGCCAATGCGCTTGATGCATCTGTTTCGCCCAACTTCGCCCCCAACCCGATGCTGAGCCGCTCGGATGTAATTCGCAAGATGGAAGGTTTTGAGTATGCAGATTTTGGTGATGCGACCAACCCGACTCCTTGGGTGAAGACGCGAGACGACAACAGCAACTTGGCGCAGGATGACAGCAATACGCCAATATCCAAAACCAACTGATCAGTCGGTTATCGCTTTCTTCATCTCACCCCCTGGGCTGTAAAAAGTCCTTGTTTAGGCCCGAGTAATCGGGCCTTTTTTTATTCATCCAATGTTCATAATTCTGGCTTGATTTGTTCATAAAACTCCTGACTTTGGGTTAAGGCATGAACTGCAAACTACATGTAACGAAAAGAAATGCAGTACTTTTTAAAAACCTTGTAGGAGAAATCCATGAAAAAGATTATCGCTCTGTCACTTGTACTTGGATTCAGCGGCAATGCGCTGGCCGCAAGCGACCTGTTCATGGGTGACGGAACTAACCATGTGCGCATGGACAGCAGCCCGTCTACCCTGACACGTGCTGAGGTACTTTCCAAAACAGACAGCATGAATATTGCCAATTCTTTGGATAGCACAGTGGCACCCAGCTACAAGCCGAGTTCAACGCTTACCCGAGCCGAGGTGATCCGCAAAATGGAAGGCATGCGTAACGTCGAATTTGGTGATGGTACAAGCATGAACCCATGGGAGCGAATCAAGTAAAAACCCGTTCAGCATCCGTTTCACAGTGGGTGTGGCACACACCCCTTTTCAAGCCCGAGAAATCGGGCTTTTTTTGCGAAGAATGATTTATATTACAAAGGCATTTCTGGTCAAAATTCGTTCATTTTGTGTTCATTTCTGTTGATGAAGGACTTCATCCGAAGTTCAGCGACTGTTCATCTTGACCGACAACAATGGGGCTCCACATAAAATCCAGGGAGTACCCCATGAAAACCAGTTCTTGTTCCGTGTTGGCGCTGTTAATGCTCGGCGCAATTTCTACCAGTGCACAAGCAGGCCAGGTTCGCACCGATGGCCAAGACATCATACTTTCCACTAAAGGTGGATTGAAGCTCGAAACTGAAGACAAAAGCGCAAGCTTTAAACTCGGCGGCCGTTTGCATTGGGATTACACCCAGAAGGACACAAACTTTGCACCAGGCAACAGAACAGCTGAGGACTTCGACGCCAGGAGGGCACGGATCAACCTGAGTGGTCACTATGGCGACTTCGAATACGAGGCAGAATATAATCTTTCGGAATCTGACGATACAGGGGATGACATCGGCGGTAGCGCTGAAGACTTGTACATTAAATACACGGGCTTCGGTGACATGGCCAATGTTACGGTTGGTAAGCAGCGCGTGCCTTTTGGCATGAATGAGTTAACCAGTTCAAACAATATTACCTTGCTTGAGCGGGCAGCCATCACGGAGCGCTATACACTTGACCGCTCTGCTGGGGTTAAGTTCAGTGGCAACGGCATGGACAAACGCTTTACTTACGGTGTCGGCTTTTTTGAGGCGGAAGGTAACGGTACAAATGATTTTGAGGACCGTGCATTTGCTGGTCGAGTTACCTTTGCACCTATCATGACCAAGAACCGTCTATTGCATGTAGGTGCAGGTTATCAGACGATCGGCGCAACAGACCCTGCCGATGAAACTGATACCGTGAACCTCGAGTTGGCCGGTGCGTATGGCCCTTTTCATGCACAGGCTGAGTATTTTGACTCAGATGTGGGCCCACAAAACTTCAATGGTTACTATGCGCAAGTAGGCTACATTTTGAATGGCGGCGGTACACGCCCTTATCGCGATGGTGTGTTCAGGCGAGTACAGGCAGTACCCGGCGGTACCTGGGAGGTGGCTGCACGTTATGAAGAAGGTGACGGCCGTTTCAACGACGTTATTTTACGTACAGCAGATAATCGGGATATTTCCCGTTTCGACGGTCAGCAAATTTCGCTGGGCCTGAATTACTACATGAACGATTCGGTGCGAATTGGATTGAGCTACATGGACGCAGAAAGCAATACCAGCGAACTCAACGGCAATGAGCTGCGCATGCGCCTGCAGTTCACTTACTAAGTCGTGTCTTAAAGATGAACGCCAGATTAACAAACCAAAAAATCTGGTGTTTATCACCGATAATCCCTAGCATCTGGATGTTGATTTGATGCCCAAGGGAATGGTGATGTTCAAAACCCGTATTCTGCTGGCCTTTGTGGCTTTGGCGCTGGTGGCCGTTGCCCAAGGGGTAATTGGCTACTTTGCCATGGTCACGGCCAGTCAGAATGTTCAAAAAGGCCGTGTCGCCAACGAACTGTTGGTGGGCTATATGGACCTGCTTTCCAATAAGCAGCTGTTGCGAACACAACTGACCAATGAAATGACCGGGCTGGAGTCTGATTCCCAGCAAAGTCAGGTGTACTACTACAACATGATCCGCGCGCTCGACACCTTGGATCGACTCGCTGCAACGTCGAAAGATTTGAGTCGGGGAGATCAAGAGCTGTTGCCCGAGCATGAAGAGCGCCGTCAAAGCCTGATTATTCTTCGAAAAGGCGTGGATCAGTTGGGTGCGGTCATGACAGCGTCTGAGTGGAAATTTCAGGCGGTTACCCCACAGGCGAAACGACAGAAACTGGATCAGATCTTTGATGTGTCGGATGGGCAGGATCTGCGGGTTGCTTTAACCCAAAGCATTGCCCGCGAACGCCTGATTACCGCGCGTGACCGTGCCGCAGCAGACGTGTCACTGAACTTCATGACCAATGTGGTTGTCATTGCCACCATCGGTCTCGCCTTGTTCATGGTGTTGCTTGCCTTCTATTTCGTGAGGTCTTTGAGCAAGCCGGTTGAGCGCTTGATCAAGGGCGCGGAAACCTTGCAAGCAGGCAATTTGAGTTATCGCATACCTGCCTTTGGGCGCGATGAGTTTTCGCAAGTGGCCCGCAGCATGAATGACATGGCCCGTGAAATTGCACGCTTGCGCACCAACGACCAACAGGCGCGTGAGCAGCTTGAGGTGCAAGTCAGTGAGCGAACCAATGAATTACAAGAGGCCTTGCACCGGCTGGAAAAGATTGAGCTTCGCCGCCGGCAAATGTTTGCAGACATCAGCCATGAGCTGAAAACGCCCACCACTGCCATTCGTGGAGAAGCCGAGATCAGCCTGCGCCACGGTGGCAACAGCACAAGTGAATGCAAGGAAACGCTTGAGCGGATTGTTCAATACACTCAGCAATTGAACTACATTGTGGACGATATGCTGACCTTGGCGCGAAGTGACATTGATGCCCTGGTACTGGATCGCAGGGCAGTGGATGTGTCTACGTTGTGCCACGAGTCGATCGCTTATTTCAGGCCACAGATCAGCCAAAAGGGCTGTGTTGTCGAAGCACAAATTCAGAGTGACAGCCTGGTTCTGGGCGATGCACAACGTTTAAAGCAAGTGTTGAATATTGTTTTGGACAATGCAATTCAATACAGCGGTGCCAAGGCGGTGATACGGATCAGTACTGCTTCAGTGGAAGACGCCGAGAACATGCGCCGATGCGAGGTCACGATTGAAGACAACGGCCCGGGTATTCCTGCGAATGAGTTGGGTCGGGTATTTGAGCGCCACTACCGCGGCACCATGGCGAAGTTGCTGCGGCCGGATGGCAGCGGTTTGGGTTTGCCACTCGCAGCGGCGATTGTGCGGGCACACCATGGAACAATCGACATAAATAGCGAAGAAAACAAGGGGTGCAGGGTGACGATTAATTTACCGGCCTTTGATTCGGTGATTGAGGATGCAGTATGAAAGTATTGATTGTTGAAGACGATGCACGCGTGTCCAGTTTTCTGGAGCGGGGGTTGAAGGCGGAAGGTTATCGACCCCAGGTGGCCCACAATGCCAACACGGGTCTTTCAATGGCCAAGGCCCTGCAAAAAGAGGTGCGTGAAAACTTCGAAAGTGCCGTGGTGATTCTGGATGTGATGCTGCCTGATGGTTCGGGGCTTGATGTGTGCCAAACCTTGAGGGCAGAGGGTTTCTCATTGCCTGTGTTGATGTTGACGGCCTTGAATTCAGTCGAAGACCGGGTGGCAGGCTTGCGCATGGGTGCAGACGACTACCTGGGCAAGCCATTTGCTTTTGATGAAATTCTTGCCCGCCTGGAGGCGCTGGGTCGCCGGGTGGGCAACACTGCGCCCAAGCAGGCCAGAAAAAATCTGGAAGTCGCTGATCTGAATCTTGATCTTGAAAAAATGCGTTTGTCGCGTGCAGGGCGTGAAATTCAATTAACGGCCAAGGAGCTCGCTTTGGTCGAGTTGTTAATGAGTGCACCTGGTCGATTGTTCAGCCGCGAGCGAATTCTTTCAAATGTGTGGGGAGTGAATGAAGATCCTCTGACCAATGTGGTGGATGTGTACATTCGCCGCTTGCGCGCGAAGATTGATCTGGATGGTTTGCAGCCCCTTATCCACACCCAGCGCGGGCTTGGTTACCGACTGGAGTCACTGCAGACCAGCGATTCACAGTAGTGTTCATCTGGCGTTCATCTTCGGTGCCAGTTTGATTCATCAAGCAAGGAAGTTCTGGTTCATTTTGATCTTTGAAAATGATGTTCATGAAAAGCAATGTTTGTTTTTCGAACCTCAAATTCAAGGAGATCGTGATGAAAAAATTCAGTTTTGTTTCTGCAGCTTTGGTGTCCGCCGGTTTGGCTTTTGGTGGTGCGGCCTTCGCCAACACTGCGGTGGTTAGCAGCAATATCACCGAAGCCGAAGTGCTGAAAGCCCAGAAAATGTGGGGCGACGCTGTAGTGCAAATCGCCAAGGATTTTGAATCAGGTGGTTTGAACAAAGCCAAAAACACAGCACAGGCGGCACTGGATGCCGCTTACGCTTACGACATGGGGCCAGTGCTGTTCAAGCCCACACTGGCAGCGATCCCGCAAAATATTCGCAGCACTGAAGAAGGCGCTTTGTCTTACTTCGTGGGTGGCAACAAACAATTCCCCAATGATTCCGGCTTTGCCCTGAAAGGCTGGAGAAGTGTTGAATCCAAGAATTCAGTCATTCACTTGAATGGCAACACCGCCTTGACCATGGGCAACGTCAGCTTCACTGACAAGAATGGCAAGGTGACCACAGTCGACAAAACCTGGGGCTATGTGAAAGACAGCGCCGGTAATGTGAAGATTGTGCTGCACCACTCATCCTTGCCATACACCAACTAAATATCCAGGTGGCCGACGCTGAAGTCGGCCATTCATCCTGTTCTCATGGAAGCATTTGTGATGAACCAACAACAATCAAAATGGATTAAGGCGGCGGTGCTTGGCACTGCAGTTTTTTGTGCCCCAGTTTGGGCTAGCACGGGCAAGCTGGTGTTAACCGGCGGTGTAAGTACCGTGGAAGGTGCGGGCGGTGGCGGTATTACGCCGTGGGCTTTCATTGGCACGCAGGCCACAGAAAATGAATTGGGTTTTGCCACCAATCTGACCCAGGTTGAAACCCAGGATTATTCGCTGACCACCTACGGTGCAACCGTGGGCTGGAATGAACGGGTGGAGTTTTCGCTGGGTGAGCAGGTTCTGGATACAGGTATTACCGGAACTGCACTGACCGGTGCTGGGCTGGATTTGAAGCAGCAAATTGTTGGCGTGAAGGTCCGCGTGTTTGGTGATGGTGTGCTGGACAGCGACACCTGGTACCCACAAGTGGCATTTGGTCTGCAACACAAAACGCTTGATGCAGCGGCCTTGGAGCCAACGCTCACTTCATTGGGTGCTGACGACAGTGGCACCGACTTTTATGTGACTGCGACCAAGCTGTTTTTGAAGCAGGGCGTGTTGGTTAACGGTACATTGCGTGCCACCAAGGCCAACCAGAATGGCTTGTTGGGTTTTGGATCAAATACCGATGACAGTTATGAGCTGATGCCGGAAATTTCCGTGGCGAAACTTCTGAGCCACAACCTGGCCATTGGTGCCGAATATCGAATGATGCCCAATAACCTGGAGGCTGCTGGCCGCAATGCGGGTTTGAACAGTGGTCTGCGCGCAGACGATTGGATGGACCTGTTTGTGGCCTGGGCACCAACCAAGAACCTTTCTTTGACCGCAGCCTATGTGGACCTGGGTCGAATTGTGCCCGCCACTACCGATGGCCGTAGCCAAACCGGCTTTTACCTGTCCGCCCAACTGGCATTCTGAAGGAGACCATGATGATGAAATCAATTCGATCTTTTGCCGCAGCAATTGCCTTTGCAATGTGTTTGCCCATGGCTGCCCACGCCAGTTCCGAGAAGTCACTTTATGAACAACTGGGCGGCAAGGAAAGTATCCGCATGGTGATGGATGACTTTGTGGTTCGGCTTAAAGCGGATCCGCGCATTGGCGATCAGTTTGCCGCCACCAACGCCGATCGCTTGGCTTCTCAGTTGACCGACCAGGTGTGCGAGGCCACGGGTGGCCCATGCAAGTATGTGGGTGCCGACATGAAAACTGCACATGAAGGCATGGTGATTACCAAAGCGCATTTCAATGCACTGGTGGAGGTGTTGCAAACCAGCATGAACGCCTACAGCGTGCCGTTTGATGTTCAGCTTGAGGTGCTGAGCATGTTGGCGCCCATGCACAGGGATGTCATTACCGTGCGTTAGTCGACAGGGTTGATCAGGTCTTCTGAATCAACCCTGTTTTTACCGACTCCACTCACCCCAAAGCCCACCGCGTGGAACGTCACGTTCTCACTGCTCACAATGAAATTGCGCAAGGCTTGAATGTCCTGATTTTTCGGGTCCAGCCAACTGGCCCATTGTTCTTTTGGAATCATCACTGGCATGCGGTCATGAACTTCCTTCAGTGCTTCACAAGGTTCGGTGGTGATGATGGCTGTGCTCATGACAAGCTCACCCGTTGATTTGTCCACCCAGTGGTCACACACGCCAGCCATGGCGAAATAAGGCGCATCACTGGGGTAAATGTAGAAAGGTTGTTTGCGTGCCTTGCTGCCCTCAGGTGCGGCTTGCCATTCGTAATAACCACTGGCCGGAATCAGGCAGCGAAACTTTTTGAAGCCTGTGCGGAATGACGGTTTTTCATGCACGGTTTCACCGCGTGCATTGTTCAGTTTCGCGCTGATGGTTTTGTCTGCTGCCCAGTGCGGAATCAATCCCCAAGTGTGTAACAACATCACGCGTTCTCCTTCGCGGTTGATTCGAACCACGGGCACCTGTGTGGTGGGCGCAATGTTGTAGCTGTTTTGCAGTGCTGATTCATCCCCCGTAAAACGCGTGTTGAAGTGTTCAGTCAAACGAGATAGAGGGCCTTCGAGCACATAGCGTCCGCACATAAATGTTTGCTCCCTGAATGTTCCGCCATCTTGTTGGGGTATATTGAATCCAACAAATAAACTCAAATTGAACCCATTCAATTATTGCCTGCACTCCGCCTCCAATCAACTTTAAATGGAGCTGGAAATGAATACAGAAACAAGACCACCGCTACCCCCGTTCGATCTTGAATCGGCTGCCAAGAAGGCCCGCGCAGCGGAGAACGCGTGGAACACCAGAGACCCTGTGGCAGTGTCCATGGCCTACACTGAAGATTCGAAATGGCGCAATCGCAGCGAGATATTTCAGGGCAGGGCGGCCATTGTTGATTTTCTGACCCGGAAATGGGCGCATGAAAATGGTTACAGATTGATCAAGGAAGTGTGGGCATGTTCGGGTAACCGCATTGCGGTGCGGTTTGCGTATGAATGGCACGACACGGAAGGAAACTGGTTTCGAAGTTATGGCAACGAAAACTGGGAATTCGATTCAAGGGGGCTGATGCAGGCGCGACACGCAAGTATCAATGACATTCCGATTGCCGAATCAGATCGTTTGTTTCACTGGCCACAAGGCCCGCGACCAGCAGACCATCCGGGGCTTAGCGATCTCGGTCTGTAAGGTCGTTCTTGTTCTGGGCGCTTGATGACGGATGACTGTTGAGCGTTTCAGCGACAATTCTCAACGTGTGTTCAATACGTTCATCGCTTAAATTTCCACCCAGAGAAAGTCGCACTGCATTGGGTGTCGCGCCTTCCAGGCAAAACATGTCTGCGCTGGCAATGGCGATGCCGCGATTCAGAAGTCGCCCGCAAAACGCAGACTGATTCCACACCGAGGGAAGATTCAACCACAAGTGAAAGCCCTCGGGGTTGGTCTCAATTTTAAAGTCTCCCAAGATTCGCCTCGCGATGACTTGTCTTCGTTGGCTCATCAGGCGAATGCTGTCCAGACACATTTGCGCGGTGCCATCGAGAATCCACTGAGTGGCCAGTGCTGAACACATCGGGCTCGCCATGATTTGTGTGGCGCGCAGCGAGGAAGCGATGCGTTTTGATTCGAGTTCAGTGGGGCACACCAAAAATGCGATTCGAAGCCCGGCACTGCAGGTTTTAGACAATCCGTTGACGTAATAGGTCAATTCCGGCGCAAGGCTTGCAAATGATGTTGGCGGGTTGCGCATCAATTTGCTGTAGGGGTCGTCTTCAATAATCTTGAGGCCGAAATGTCGGGCCACCTCCACGAGTTCACGTCTGCGGGTTTCACTGATTGTGCGGGTTGTTGGGTTTTGAATGGTCGGGTTCAAATACAAGGCCCGAACTTTATTGATTCTGCAATGCGCTTCAAGGGCGTCTGGCAAAATGCCTTCGCCGTCGCCGGGTATGCCCAATGTTCGAATACCAAGCAAGCCTGCCATGGCTTTCACGCCAGGGTAGGTAATGGCCTCTGCACACAAGGTATTGCCGGAGCCGACCAACGCTGTCATCAGGCCGGCCAGTGTGGCCTGAATGCCCGGTGTTACCAATACCGTGCGCCCTTGGTGGTGTGGGCTGATGCCTTTTAACCAGGTGGCCGCAGCCTGTTGATCGTCCTCGCTTCCGCCGAAATCCTGGTACCGGGTCAGCCGGTGAAAATTGCCTTGTTCGGTCACATGTCGTGCACCGTGGCGCATGCGGGCAAGAATTTCCGGCTCTTGTGGTTCGGGTGCCATGTTCATGGTCATTTCAATCAGCGTAGGCTCTGATTCAAGCTGGTTTGAATTTCGTATTCTGACGTAACTGCCTACGCCTGCCTTGGACGTGATCAAGCCCCTGTGCTGTGCTTCATGATAGGCGCGGGCCACTGTGGTGTAGTCCAGATTCAAGCCTTTGGCCAGTTCACGGATGGGTGGAATTCGGTCGTCAAGCTTCAGAATACCCTGTTGTATTTCCAGTTCTATTGCTTCGGCAATCGCCATGTAGGCGGGTTTGTCGCAGCTGGATAAAAACCTGTTCCAGTCTTCCAAAAGAGTCGTTCTACTTCGCATGTTCACCCACTGTGCCTGTCGGTTTCAAACAGGTGCAAGCAACTTGCGCGCCCGGTGCATTGCACTTTTCAGGTGCGATTTTTCTGCTAGCTATGGCACTTTGAATTGATGGGCGCGAATGCCAAACAGCTTGGAAAGCCGCATGAAATGGATTTGATTGCACATTGATTGGATTTGAATCCAGCGGATTGGTACAGGCATTGCGGATAAGTCAACGTGCGCCGGCACAGTGCAATTCACTTTCACGGTGCCTATTTGTTGATGACTCTGGAGATCATGAAATGCCTAAAGTAAATCACCCCGCTCACGTTGACGGCGATTATTTTGTCGACTACGAAGAAAAAGTATTTGAGGATGTAAAGGCCGAGCCAGGTCAAAAGGCGCTGGTGACTTTTCACACGGTTGCTTTTGAAGGTTCGATTGGTTTTGTGAACCTGTTGCAGGCCACACGCCTGCAGCGCAAGGGCTTCGAGACCTCTGTGTTGTTATACGGCCCAGGCGTTACTTTGGGCGTACAGCGCGGCTTCCCGACATTGGGCAATGAGGCATTCCCGGGTCATTTGAATTTCAACAATCAGATCAAGAAATTCATGGGTGAAGGCGGCAAGGTGTATGCATGCCGCTTTGCCTTGCAGGCGCTATACGGGCATGGCGAGCCCTCCTTGATTGAAGGAATTCGCCCGATCAACCCATTGGATGTGATGGATTTGGTGCTGATTCACAAGCGCGACAGCGCCGTGATTATCGATACCTGGACCTTGTAATTAAGCAGTGGGGGCGCCAACAGGCGACCCCACCAGTTGGTAGTCGAAGTGGAGATTGTCTGTATGACCCAGCCCAGAATAGTTCGTGCAGCAGCGGCGCAAATCGCGCCCGATTTGCAGGATCCAGGCCAAACAATCAAACGGGTTTGTCAAACCATGGAGGAGGCTGCGGCCAAGGGCGTACAAATCATCGTGTTCCCGGAAACATTGGTGCCGTACTACCCTTACTTCTCTTTTGTGTCGCCACCTGTTCAGCAAGGCAAGGACCATCTGCGGCTTTACGAGCATGCGGTGACCGTGCCTGGTACGGAGACCGAGGCAATTTCATCTTTGGCTGCCCAGCACAACATGGTGGTTGTTTTGGGGGTGAACGAACGCGATCACGGTACGCTTTACAACGCGCAAATTATTTTCGACAGCAATGGCGAGATTCTTTTGAAGCGACGAAAAATTACGCCGACCTACCATGAGCGAATGGTGTGGGGGCAGGGCGATGCGTCGGGTTTGAAAGTGGTGGAGTCTGCTGTGGGCCGAGTGGGTGCGCTGGCTTGTTGGGAGCATTACAACCCATTGGCCCGGTATTGTTTGATGGCCCAGCATGAAGAAATTCACTGTGCCCAGTTTCCCGGTTCATTGGTGGGGCAGGTGTTTGCTGATCAAATGGAAGTGACTATTCGCCACCATGCGCTGGAGTCGGGCTGTTTTGTCATCAACAGCACCGCTTGGCTTTCTGAAGAACAAATTCAAAGTATTTCGCAAGACAGTACGTTGCAAAAGGGACTGCGTGGCGGTTGTTTTACCGCCATTGTCAGCCCGGAAGGCAAATTACTGGGCGAGCCGCTGACTGAGGGCGAAGGATTGGTGGTGGCTGATCTTGACATGGCGCTGGTGACCAAGCGCAAACGGATGATGGACTCGGTCGGGCATTATGCACGACCCGAGTTGTTGAGTTTGTTGGTCAGGGATGAGGCCACAAGCCCCATGAGAAAAATTTCAGGAGTGCAGCATGCTGAGTACTGATCTTCAAACTTTTGGCTTGAGGCTGGAAGACCCTTCTGTGGGTGTACAAAGCCGGCGTGGCGGTGCGGGTCCTTCCGATCACAAAGCGGTTGTGGTGGATGGGCAAACAGTGATGATTCCAGTTCATACGCACACTGCGTGGGACTCGCCATTCATTGCCAGCAAACCCGATGCGAATGGGAAAAGTGAGCTTCGCAAAAACGGCATTCCAATTGCCGTGATCGATTTTCCGAAGCAACCCAAATTTTATGGCCTGAAAACAGCAGAGGGTATTCCTTACGAACAGATTGCCACATTGCACAGCAGCGATGTGTTGGCCACCACGGTGTTGCAAACCTGCATTCGCTACCAAAGCAGAAACAAAACATGCAAATTTTGCTCCATTGGACAATCCCTTGCGGCTGGGCGAACAGTTGAGCGGAAAACACCGCAGCAATTGGCCGAGGTGGCGAAGGCTGCGGTTGAACTGGACGGTGTTACACAAATGGTGATGACCACCGGCACCCCAGCCACGCCCGATCGCGGTGCCGCAATCATGGTTGAAAGTGTATTGGCTGTGAAGGCTGCGGTGGATTTGCCCATTCAGGTACAAATTGAACCACCAGACCGGTTCGAGTGGTTTGATGAATTGAAGCGCAGTGGCGCCGACACACTGGGCATGCACCTGGAAGTTGTTTCAGATGCAGCACGGCAGGCCATCATGCCGGGCAAAGCCGCAGTACCTGTGAGTTACTACCTGCAGGCTTTTGATGCAGCAGTGAAGGTGTTTGGGCGCGGGCAGGTCAGCACTTACATTATCGCCGGGCTGGGCGATTCGCAGTCTGAAATCATCGACATGTGCCGCGACTTGATACAGCGCGGCGTTTATCCCTTTGTGGTTCCTTTTGTGCCGATTGGCGGCACGCCGCTGGAAAGCCACCCGGTTCCCAGTTCGGAATTCATGCGTGCAGTGCTTCAGCCTGTTGGCCAAATGTTGCGTGAGGCTGACCTGTTGTCCAAGGACATGAATGCCGGTTGCGGCAAATGTGGTGCGTGTTCAACGCTGAAAAATTTTGAAGCCTGAACCCATGCCTGAGGTGACGCCATGTTTCTGACTGGAATGAATGTTGAGGAGTTTGCCCACAGTGAGTGCCACATCAAAATGGCTGTCGATGACTGGGCGTTGCGAGAGGCGCAGAAACTGCGCAACGATGTATTCGTGGTCGAGCAAGGTATTTTTCAGACCAGCGACCACGATGTTTTTGACAGCAATGCTTACACCTTGGTGGCCACCATCGGTTTGTTGGGTATTCCCGATGCGGTAGTGGGCACAGTACGAATTCACGAGCAGGCACCCGGGGTGTGGGTGGGCTCGCGCCTTGCGGTAGACCAAGCCTATCGATCTGTCAAAGGCTTGGGCAAAGCGCTGATTGCCATGGCGGTGAGTACTGCACGCGCACAAGGCTGCAATGCTTTTTATGCAAATGTTCAACTACAGAATGTGGGTTTGTTTCAAAGGCTGGGTTGGCAGGCTTTGGGTGAGGCCAGTGTGCATGGCGTGCTGCACATGTTCATGCAGGCCAACCTCGACATGTACCCGGTTGAAAACGACCCGGTCCGAGGGTCTGTTCACCTGTTCAGGCAACCCTCAAAAGCACTGATCGAGAGGCGTGTATGAGTCTGCTTCAATCACTGGTGCATACCATTCGGGAAAGCAAGGGGCTTGCGCACAAAAAAGACATTGCGATCGGGATGAGCGCACTGGCTGGCGCGCAACCTTGTGATTCTTCATGCCTGGTGGGTGATGACTGTGCGGTGTTGAAGTCGGCCGATGGTTCATCTCTTCTGTTTGCAATCGAAGGGTTCATGAACGAGTTTGTTCAAGAGGATCCCTGGTTCGCAGGCTATTGCGGTGTCATGGTGAATGTCAGCGACATCGCCGCAATGGGCGGACGCCCCACAGCAGTTGTTGATGCGGTGTGGACAGCCGATACCGTGCAGCTCGAAAAAATTCTTCAGGGCATGGCTGCTGCTTCGGCAAGGTACAAAGTGCCGATTGTTGGTGGACACACCAATGCCAGAAACAAACAAGCTCAACTTGCCGTGTCGATTATCGGCGCTGCAAATGCGGTGCTCAGCAGTTTCGATGCCAAACCTGGCGATGTGTTGATGAGCGTGATTGATTTGAGAGGCAACTTCCAAGGTCCTGGAAACAACTGGAATGCCAGTACCGAAGCGCCGGCAGAACGACTGCAGGCAGACCTTGAACTGCTTCCACAGCTTGCCGAGCGTGGTTTGGCTGTGGCTTGTAAAGACATCAGTATGGCGGGTGCTTTGGGTACTACCTTGATGATGTTGGAGTGTTCAGCTTGTGGTGCGGAAATTTGGCCCACTGCATTTCCCCGCCCGGAAGGGGTGACCGTTGAACGCTGGATGCAGACCTTCCCAAGTTTCGGATTCGTGTTCAGTGTGTCACCCGGTTGTGTTGAAGCAATGAAGCAACTTTTTGACAGCCGAGATCTGCTTTGCAACGAGGTGGGGCAGGTCATTGAGGGCTCAGCAGTTTGGCTGAATCACGACGGTGAGCGTGAACTGCTGTGGGATTTTTCAGGGTCACCACTGTTGGCTTGCGGCCAGTTGAACAAGATCAATGATGGGGTGGGACAAGCGCATGCCTGTGGTTAGATTTGATGTGATGTGGCCAGACTCCACAGTGATGAAATGCCAATCGCCTTCCACTGTGATTCGAAATTTCCTGCATGAAGGGCAGGTGGTTTCTTTGACTGAGTTTTTGCAAATAGCAACGCTTGGTTTGAATCTGGCTAGCGACCGTGTGCGCGAAAAGTATGGATTCGCCTGCTCTGCAGCGGCGGACCAACTCGAGATTATTCAGGTGAAAGCGAGAAAATTTCAAGACTCGCCCGCCGCTGCGGTGCATGTCATCCGAATGGACTGAAGGAGAAAATCGTGAGTACTGAACCCTCTAAATTGAAAGACCATTATTCCGTTGTCGTGATCGGCGGCGGACAGGCTGGGTTGTCAATCAGTTATCACCTGACCCGCAAAGAGATTGACCATGTGGTGCTGGAAAGAAACCAGATTGGCCACAGCTGGCGCAATCAGCGATGGGACAGCTTCTGTTTGGTCACCCCCAACTGGCAATGCAATTTGCCCGGCTTTCCCTATGCCGGGCCAGATCCACAAGGCTTCATGAAAAAGGCTGATATTGTTGCTTACCTGGAGGCCTTTGCTGCTTCGTTTCAGCCCCCTGTGTTTGAAGGCGTTGCCGTGAAACAGTTGCGCAAGTTAGGTGACGGCTTGTTCGAGATTCAAAGCACGCATGGCACATTGACAGCCAAGCAGGTTGTTGTTGCTGTGGGTGGTTACCACAAGCCAAGAATCCCACGATTATCAGAAAAAGTACCTGCGCATATTCAGCAGATCCATTCTTCAGAATACCGAAATCCTGATCAGTTTCCAGAGGGCAATATTTTGGTGATTGGTTCAGGCCAAAGTGGTTGCCAGATCGCCGAAGACTTTCACCTTGCAGGTCGAGGTGTGTGTCTGTCTGTGGGCAGCGCTCCCCGTGTGGCACGCCGGTACCGTGGCCGCGATGTTGTTGAATGGCTTGCTGACATGGGGCATTACGACATGCCTGTGGAGTTGCATCCACAGAAAGAAGCTGTTCGAGGCAAGGCCAACCACTATGTGACAGGGCGCGATGGGGGCCGTGACATTGATTTGCGATTGCGAGCCAAAGAGGGAATGCAACTTCATGGCCGTTTGGCGGACTGCGTGGACGGTGTAATGCATTTCGCAGACGACCTTGCAAAGAATTTGGACAATGCAGATCAGAGCAGCGAGAACATCAAGAAAATGATCGACGGGTACATTGCCCAGAATGAAATTTCCGCACCGGAAGAGGTCCGGTATACGCCTGTGTGGAAGCCTGAGGGTGGAAATACAAGTATCGATTTGAAGGCAGAAGAAATTAGCGGGATCGTATGGTCAGTGGGCTTTGAAAGTTCTTTTGACTGGATTGACTTGCCGATTTTCAATGGCAAAGGCTACCCGAATCATTACCGGGGTGTTAGCCGTGAACCGGGGGTGTATTTCCTTGGCTTGCCCTGGTTGCACACTTGGGGTTCTGGGCGTTTCTCAGGGGTAGCACGTGATTCAGCGTACCTGCTTGAACAAATCGAACTGCAGTTTCAAACGGTACTTGAAGGGGTCAATTAACCGCTCGATAAGCGTCAACAAACTGTGGTGGTTGCTTTTTGGGCCTGCCGGTTTTCATATCGATACACACCCATTGAGTGTGCCCCAGCATTACAGTGGCTTGGTCGCTGGCGCGGACAAACTGGTATTGGCGGGTCATGTCGGCCTTGCCTTCGTTGTGACTGATCCAGGTGGCAATCCACAGCGTGTCGCCTGCAAAGGTTGGGCGCTTGTATTCCATGTGATGCTGGCGTGCCACGCAGCCATATCCCAACTCTACGAAATCCTGAAAAGTCAGGCCCAATTGCCTGGAATGGAGCGCTGCGATGGCCTGCATCCACGCCAGGTAAATGGTGTTGTTGGTGTGCTCGAATTCATCCAGGTGTTCTGTTTGAACGGTGAGTTGCCCCACAAACTGTGGGGTACCGTTCCAAACGCCAGGCGCAGTGTCTGCAATGGAAATGGCTTGAATGTCACTGTCTTTGAAAATATTCGAATTGCTCATTGATACTAGTCTGGTTAGGTTTTAACCCCATTGTGAGGCCAAATAGACTTGCAGCAAAGCAGGGTTATTTCGGCGATTGCCTGGAAAGTTCAAATGCTATGATCAATTCAACTTGATTATTCTGATTGGGTCGCATGAGCAAAACCTACACCATCGCTTTGACAACCATTGTAAAAAACGAGTCGCGTTCCATCACAAATCTGCTGGACTCCGTGCGCCCCTATGTGGACATGTTGTATGTGCTGGACACCGGCTCAACCGACAACACGGTTGAGTTGGCCCGAGAGGCGGGGGCGCAGGTGCATTTTTTTGAATGGTGCAATGATTTTTCTGCAGCGCGCAACACAATTCTTTCCCACTCAACTGCCGACTGGAATTTGGTGCTTGATGCCGATGAGCGTGTGGTGGAAGGCGGTGAATTGTTGTCTGGCCTGAAGTCTGTTGCACCCGACTTCGTGGCGCAAGTGCAGGTACACAGTGTGTTTGGTGAAGCGAACGAACAATTCGACACCGCCTGGTCAAGCCGTTTGCTGCCCAAAGATGTGCGCTACCAGGGCATTGTTCACGAACTGCCGGTGCATGACTATCCGACTCGGCGGTTGAATATTGTGATTGGTCACGACGGTTACACCAAAGACAACTTGACACGAAAAGAAGGTCGAAACTGGGCCTTGATCAACACTGCGCTGCAAGCAAATCCCGACGATGCCTACCTGTGGTTTCAGTTGGGGCAGGAAGCGCAGGTGCGCGACCAGTTCGAGAAGGCTGAAGAAAGTTTCGCACGTGCCTTTGAATTGCTGACAGACACGCCGCCCTGGTTCATTACCTTGGTGTCGTCGCGAATTTACACACTGAAAAAGCTGGGCCAGCACGATGCAGGGCTGAATTTCGGACTGGACCAATTGCCCAAATGTCTGGCCAGCGCCGATGTGAGTTTTGCGATTGGTGACCTGTTGATCGATTGGTCTGCAAGCGACCCCACGCAGGCTGCGCAGTTGGTGCCACATGCCATTGATGCCTTTTTGAATTGCCTGGACATAGGCGAGCATCCTGAAGTGAATCGCGCAGTGGCCGGGCGTGGCAGCCACCTGGCTGCGCACAACCTGGCGCTGTTGTATGAAGTGTCGGGGCGAGACGATGACGCGCGTCTGATTCGGGAGCAGTATGGTTTGCTCAGGCCAGATTGAAACCTGTTTCCGGCAGCGCTCAACACGCTTCGGTCAAGGACAATCAGAATTGATCTTCTTTAATATAGTTCACTTTATGAATTAGTTTTCTCTTCTGTTGCACTAAAAAACTCTGGTAAGGTGGGGACAGTCCCCTTCAAAAAACAGAGGAGCAACGATGAGTGACAGCAAAGATTTGATGGCACCTGATGGTGATGTCAATCCGATCGACACCGATTACAAGGTGGGTCAAGACAATATTGTGATGAAAGTCGGCCCCTTTGGGCTGGACATTCACAACCGTGTTTTTGCGATATCCGGGCTCACGGTGATTGTCTTTGTCATTCTTACCCTTGCTTTTCAAAAAGACATTGCGCCGCTTTTTACATCAACGCGAGACTGGTTGACTTCAAATCTGGACTGGTTTTTCATCAGTGCCAGCAATGTATTTATTCTGGTGTGCATTGGTATTGCTGTCTCTCCGCTGGGTCGGGTGCGTTTGGGTGGCACGCAAGCCAAACCTGATTATTCCTACCTGGGCTGGTTTTCAATGCTGTTTGCCGCCGGCATGGGCATTGGTCTGATGTTCTATGGGGTGTCTGAACCGCTGTCGCATTATTCCAGCGCGATTGGGGGCGTGGTTAGCGAGAATGGTGTTCGAAGCGATTGGGCGCCTTTGGGGGCGGCCGCTGGCAATCAGACCGAGGCGGCAAAGCTGGGCATGGCAGCCACGATTTTTCATTGGGGTTTGCACCCTTGGGGCATATACGCAATCATCGCTTTGGGTTTGGCAATCTTTTCATTTAATAAAGGATTGCCGTTGACCATTCGTTCAATTTTTTATCCTTTGTTGGGCGAAAGGGTGTGGGGATGGCCTGGCCACATCATCGATATTCTGGCCATTTTGGCCACCTTGTTTGGTTTGGCCACCTCTCTTGGATTTGGCGCTTCACAGGCAGCTGCCGGTTTGAACTTTCTGTTTGATTTTCCGGCCAACGACACCAGCAAGGTGTTGTTGATTATCGGCATTACAGCGATTGCCTTGTTGTCGGTGGTGGCAGGCCTGGATGCCGGGGTCAAGCGGCTTTCCGAAATCAACATGGCCTTGGCGGTGACCCTGTTGCTGTTCGTCATTCTGGTGGGCCCCACCTTGTTGATTCTTACCGGGGTGCTGGACAATCTGCTGGCCTACATTCAATACCTGCCGGCTTTGTCTAATCCGGTTGGCCGTGAAGACGTGAACTTCTCGCAGGGCTGGACCGCCTTTTACTGGGCCTGGTGGATTTCCTGGTCGCCTTTTGTGGGCATGTTCATTGCGCGAGTATCGCGTGGCCGCTCGGTGCGTGAATTCATTGTGTCGGTGTTGCTGGTTCCATCATTGGCGTGTGTGTTGTGGATGTCAGTGTTCGGCGGTGTGGCAATCGACCAAGTGGTCAACGAGGGCTACAAGGCCGCTGCAGATGCTGAACTGCCGTTGCAGTTGTTCATGATGCTGGACGCGCTGCCGCTGGCGCAAATCACCTCTTTCGTGGCCATCGTGCTGGTGATTGTGTTTTTTGTCACTTCATCCGATTCTGGTTCCCTGGTGATCGATGTCATTTCTGCTGGCGGGAAAGTCGACGCACCCACACCCCAGCGGGTATTCTGGTGTGTCTTTGAAGGCTTGGTGGCCATTGCGTTGATTCTGGGCGGTGGCCTTGCGGCCTTGCAGGCCATGTCGGTTTCAACCGGATTTCCGTTTGCGATTGTGTTGTTGATCGCAACCGTGGCAGTGGTCAAGGGCTTGGCCAGCGAACCGCGGGCATAACAGGATTGCACATGAACGCTGAACAGCAGGAAGTCGTCGATTTCTTTCAGAAGCATGCGCCTTTGAACAGCTTGACCGAGGCACAGCTTAAGCTGGTGCTCGCCAATCTCGAGATCAGTTATTTCAAGGCGGGTTCGCCGATTTTGAGTTTTGATGAACCGGCGAACTACTGGTTTGTCATTCGAAGTGGTGCAGTTGAAGTGTTCAGGCGCGATGGCCAGTTGTACAACCGCCTGTGTGAAGGCGGCTATTTTGGCGAGTTTGGTTTGTTGCGCGGCAAGAAAGTGCGGTTTCCAGCCAAGGCGCTTGAGGACACCTTGTGTTACATGATTCCCGAGCCCGTGTTCACGACTTTGTTCGAGGAAAGTGAACCCTTCGCAAGCTATGTGGAAATCGAAGACAACACTCGACTGAAGCAGGCGGTTTCCCGTCAGCAGCAAAGCAATGTGCTGTTCACTGCGAATGTGTCCTCGCTGCTCTCCGGTTCATTGCTGCGCCTGACGGGAGACACGCCCCTGCAAGAGGCCGCAGCAACAATGGCCGCAGCCAATCAAACTGCGCTGATTGTACAAGACCAGCCTGGCGGCCCCATCGGCATTGTCACTGACCATGATTTTCGGGACCGTGTGGTGGCACAAGGTTTGCCCTACAGCACGCCCCTGCGGCAGATCATGACTGCAAACCCGCACACGGTGATGCACAACCAGTTGGTGTTTGAAGCCATGATGCGGATGCTTCGCCACAACACGCAACATTTGCCTGTGTTGAAAGATGGTGAAGTGGTGGGTGTAGTGTCGCAATCGGATTTGGTGAAATACCAATCCAGAAACAGCCTGTTCCTGGTGAACAGTATTTTCAATGCCAATTCGGTTGAAGAACTTGCCGCCTTGAAAAAAGATGTGCAGGAAGCTTTTGTACGCATGGTTCAGGAAGATGCCAATTCGCGCATGGTGGGCAGTGCCATGGCGGCGATTGGTCGTAGCTTCAAACAAAAACTGCTGGAGTTGGCGGTTCAGCAACTTGGGCAGCCGCCTGTGCCCTGTTGTTTTCTGGCATTGGGCTCCATGGCGCGTGAAGAGCAATTGATTGTGACGGATCAAGACAACGCCCTTGTGCTGGCAGACAACTTCAGCCCGACCGAGCATGGTGAGTATTTTGAACAACTGGCCCGGTTTGTGTGCGACGGCCTGGACGCCTGTGGCTACGATTACTGCACTGGCCAGATCATGGCGAGCAACCCAAAATGGCGCATGACCTTGTCGGCGTGGAAAGCGACTTTCACCGAGTGGATTGAGAAGCCCAACGCGGAGAGCTTGCTGAACAGCAATGTGTTTTTCGATCTGGACGGTGTGTGGGGTGAACAAGACTTTGCCGCACAATTGAACCAGTTGATCCGTGGTAAAGCGAATACGTCGTACCGGTTTTTGGCATCCATGGCGCGCAACGCCTTGTTGCGCACGCCGCCCTTGGGGTTTTTCAAAGACTTTGTGATGGAAACCGACGGCAGTCAAACCCAGACCATCAACATGAAGCGCCGTGGCACTGCGCCTTTGGCTGACCTGATTCGGGTGCATGCCTTGTCGATTGGCAGCAAGTCGCGTAATTCTTTCGCCCGGTTGGCCGACATTGAAAAATCCGGCATTCTCGCCAAAGGCCAGGCTGCGAATATTCGGGATGCGATGGAGTTGATCGCTTCAGTACGAACACGACACCAGGCTGTTGCTGTGGCGGCAGGCCAAGTTCCCAACAACAATGTTGATCCCAAACAATTGTCTGATTTCGAACGTAAAAACCTGAAAGACGCTTTTCAAATTTTGAGTGATGCCCAAAGTTTTCTGAAGTTTCGCTACCAGTCGAGCCGGGGAAATTAGGGGCGATGATTTCACTTCCCAAGCTGAACGCACAAACCCCAACGGATGCACAAAGACCCTGGCTTGAGTCGATTGAACAGGCTGCCAAACAAGTGCAATACGATGCCCTTCGCGCGTACTACCGGGCATTTGAAATGTATCAAGAAACGCCATTGACTCATGCACCTTTGCTGGCGCTCGATTTTGAAACCACTGGTTTGAATCCCGAGCAGGACGACATCATCAGCATTGGTGCAGTGCCCATGAGCACGCAGCGAATCTTTCTGGGTCAAAGCCGGTACTGGGTGCTTAAGCCAGCCTCGAAATTGCGTGCAGACACCATACCGATTCACGGCATTACCCATTCCGACATTGTAGATGCCCCTGATTTAATCGATGTGCTGCCCGACCTGTTGAACCTGATGAAAAACCGGATTGTGGTGGCGCACTGTGCGTCCATTGAAACGCAGTTTTTTTCTGCCGCGCTGCAATACCGTATCGGTGAGGGCATTGTGTTTCCTGCCGTTGACACCATGGGTATCGAACGCAAGTTTTCCAATCGACAAGCCCCCGGCTTGTTTGCGCGCATGTTTAGAAAAACACAGGGGCAATCGCTTCGCCTGGCCGATGTGCGCGGCCAATACGGGCTGCCGTTTTACAAACCCCACAACGCATTACTGGACGCACTGGCCTGCGCGGAGTTGTTGCAGGCTCAGGTGCAACACCATGCGCTTGAGCAGCACCCATTGAATGATGTTTTAACCTGGAGATAGGCATGAATTTTCGACTCAACCCTGTGTTCTGTGGCGTGGCCTTGTTGTGCCTGTCATTCAGTGCATCGGCTGTTGCACAGGAAAGTGCTGCGGAATTAAAGGCACGCATCAAGCAGCTTGAAGCGCAGCTGGAGGAGAGCAAACGCGCACTGGCCAAAGCCGAGGCTGATGGTGAGACTGCGTCAGCAAGTACTACAGAGAAGCCTGACACTGACATGGCCTTTGATGTGGCCGGAGGGCGCTTGAAAGTAGGGGGTGCTGTGCGTGTGAATTACACGGCGGGCACCTATCCGCAAGACGCGGGTGGCGGAGAAAGTAGCCGGGCATTTCCCGATGGTGGCAATGTGGGCCTGGACACGGCACGCATTAATCTGGATTACGAGAACGGCAATGTGCTGGGGAAATTCGAGTATCGGTTTTACGATGGCTATGGCGGTTTTGGCACGGGTTACCACATGCTGCACACAGCTTGGCTGGGCTACAACTATGCCAATGGCAGTCAGGTTCAAGTGGGTGTGAATCGCGTGCCATTTGGTCCTGGGCCGTATGGTGTGTCACAAAGTTTTTTCTTTGATCAGCACTACTATGTGGGCTTGTCTGATGACATGGATCTTGGTGTGAAATATTCCTGGAGCAGCGGCGATTGGACATGGGACGCCGGTTATTACCTGCAGGACGAAGGTTCATACAAGGGTGGTTCCAAAAAAGCCGACCGTTATTCCTATGACGTGATTACCGACGGCGCTGGCAACGGTTACGAGGAGGAAAACCAGTTCAACCTGAGGGGTATTTACTCAACCAAGCTGGCTGGCATCGATTCAGACCTTGGGTTCTCGGCCCAATATGGTGACATGCGCGGAAAAGGCTTGAATGCCTTGGGCAATCCTACGCAAGACGGTGACATGTCGGCCTATTCCCTGCACATGGTGAACAAGTGGAATAATTTTACCCTGGCTACACAGGGCACCTATTACGATTACGATGTTCAGCAGGCCGGGGTGCCCAATCAAGGCGAGATCCTGATGGGTGCTTTCGCCTTCCCGACTGCAGTGGCGCGCGAGGCGTTCATTCCGGCTGTTTCCCTAAGTTATTACCTGGAGACACCGTCGATTGGCTGGTTGAACTATGTCATTCCCTTTGTGGAATACAGTTCGATCATGAAAGAGGAGGCCGGGTTCAACGACAGTGAGCTGTACACAATTGGTGCTGCGTTCGGCACAGCAGGTGGCTGGTACACCTATGCGGAATATGCCACCAGCAATGGCAATGATTTCATCGGTGGAGACGGTGGCTTCAACAGTCGCTTTGGTGCAAACCCCAACCCGACCCGAAACCACCGGTTCAACATCAATTTTGGCTATTATTTTTGATTGTTGTTAAAACCCCCAGTTGGAGCCAACGCCCAGCAATGTGGCCAGCCCCAGCGCTGCGAACATTGCAGCGGCGATTCGGTGCACCAGCTTCATCGGGATTTTTTCGGCCAGTTTTTCGCCCGCAAACACGGCAGGTACATCGGCGATCAGCATACCCAATGTGGTACCAGCCACGACCATCAGAACGTCATTGTAGTGGGCTGACATGGCGACCGTGGCGATCTGGGTTTTGTCGCCCATTTCAGCCAGAAAGAAGGTGACAAAAGTGGCACCGAACACGCCCAGTTTGGTGGCCAGTTGGGTTTCTTCGTCTTCAATTTTGTCGGGAATCAATGTCCACACGGCCATGGCAATGAAGGACGCGCCAAGTATCCAGCGCAGTGTTTCAGGGGCGATGTTTGCAGTAATCCACCCGCCAACAGCACCAGCGAGGCCGTGATTGATCAGTGTGGCCAGGGTAATGCCGATGATGATGGGAACTGGTTTTTTGAAGCGGGTAGCAAGTAGAAAAGCGAGAAGCTGGGTTTTGTCCCCAATTTCTGCAAGAGCGATTACACCAGTGGATACGAGAAGTGCCGAAGACATTGCATAAGTTCCTGGGCCTGGAAAAACCGAATGACCACGCAGCTTCTCCAGGCCAATCTGGAAGCCGTGTAGTCAAAGGTCTTGCCAAGTTCTAGAACCGCTTACGCCATAGCCTGTAAATGATGATGGGCCAAGTGTGTTGACGTAAGCCTTTCCTTGCGGAAAGAGGCTACTCCCCAATGAGTAGCGCAATGATAGGTCTTGTTTGCCTGAAAATCAAGGTGATTCGAGTACATCCTCAAATATGTATAGCAAGATCTGACAAGGGATGAGCGCCTTGAAATCTTGGTCTCAAGATGTCTGCGATCTCATCTGAAGATACCTCGTTTACACCGACATGTTTCCACTTCGGTGATTTGTCTTTGTCCACCAGCAAGGCGCGTACGCCTTCAGGGAAATCATTGTGCACACAACAGCCAATCGAAGCCTGGTATTCCAGCTTCAGCACGTCGATCAAATCGGCATTCGCATGGCGTTTCATTAGTTCATAAGACAAGGCAGCCGAAGTAGGGGAGCCGTGCGCATAGGCCTGTGCTGCCTTTGCAAGCCATGCCACTTCGCTTTGTTGAAGGGCTCGCAATGATTGGTCAATATCTGCAAGCGAATCGTGATTCATTACTGCATGTATTTCTTCGGCATGTGTATGTAACAGACCGGTGGGGGCTTCCACTTCAAACTGTGTCAGCAATTCGGACAACATGGCCTTGTTTTGGTCGAATTGACCAGTCCAATTGGTTCGTTCCACGGCCTTGAGCACAGCGGCAAATTGATCGTGAGGTACCACTGCATCGGCCCAATTGCCGATCAAGGCATCGCCTGCGTTGATGATTGCGCCAGTCAGTGCCAAAAACAAACCAGTGCGCGCAGGCATGCGGTGCAAAAACCAGGTGCCCGCTACATCCGGGTACAGGCCAATGTGAATTTCCGGCATGGCAATGCGTGCATTTGGGCTGACCACGCGGTGCGAAGCACCCACCATCAGGCCCACACCGCCGCCCATCACAATGCCGTGCGCCCAGCACAGTATGGGTTTGGGGTAAGTGTGTATGCGATAGTCCAAACGATACTCGCGTTCGAAAAATGCTTCAGCTTCGGGTGGCACCACACCTGCACCCACACGTTTGCTGGCATGGTGCAAGCTAACCACGTCGCCCCCCGCACAAAAGGCTTTATCACCTGCCGCACTTAGCACCACACCTGCGATTGAATCGTCTGCAGCCCAACTTTTGAGTTGCGGATCGAGCAGGTCGATCATGGGCAAAGTGAGCGCATTGAGGGCAGCCGGGTTGTTTAAAACTGCATGCCCAAAACTGTGGCCACTGGCGGTGGTGAATGTACTGAAAGTAACAGGTGCTGACATGTGTTGTTTGGAATGTAAGGTTTTCAAAGTGACTGCAAAAGATACACCAATAAAAAAAGCCCGATGCTTTCGCACCGGGCTTTTTGCAACTACCAGATCAAATTAATGGTGCAGATCAAAACGATCGGCATTCATTACTTTGTTCCAGGCAGCCACGAAGTCGTTTACAAACTTCTTCTCGGCGTCTGAACCGGCATACACTTCGCACAAAGCACGCAGCTGCGAGTTTGAACCGAAGCACATGTCAGCCAGTGTGCCTGTCCACTTCACTTCACCAGTCTTGCGGTCGCGACCTTCCAATACGCCGTCGGCGCTGGTTGACTTGCCCCACTTGGTGCTCATGTCGAGCAGGTTGGTGAAGAAGTCAGTGGTCAGTGCTTCTGGACGTTTGGTGAACACACCGTGCTTGGCACCACCCACGTTGGCGTTCATGGCGCGCAGGCCACCGACCAACACAGTCATTTCAGGTGCAGTCAAGCCCAACAGGTTGGCCTTGTCGATCAAACGCTCGGCAGCGGTACCTTCCAGGCCTTTGCGGGCATAGTTGCGGAAACCGTCTGCTGTGGGTTCCAGAACTGCGAAGGACTCCACATCAGTGTGCTCTTGCGTTGCATCTGTACGACCCAGGGCAACAGGTACCTTGATGTCGTGACCCGCTTTCTTGGCCGCAGCCTCAACACCAGCGGCACCTGCAATCACGATCAGGTCAGCAATCGAAATTTTCTTGCCGTTGCCTGCGTCGTTAAACTGCTTCTGAATGCCTTCCAGTTGCTCCAGCACCTTGCTCAATTCAGCAGGGTTGTTGGCTTCCCAGTTTTTCTGGGGGGCCAGGCGAATGCGGGCACCGTTGGCACCACCACGCTTGTCGCTGTTGCGATATGTGGAGGCTGAAGACCAGGCTGTGCGCACCAGTTGAGGAATGCTCAAGCCGCTGGCCAGTACCTTGGCTTTCAGTGCAGCCACATCTGCTTCATCAGCATGCTTGTAGTCCGCTGCGGGCACTGGGTCTTGCCAGATCAAATCTTCGGCAGGTACCAATGGGCCAATGTAACGGGCCTTGGGACCCATGTCTCGGTGAGTCAGCTTGAACCAGGCGCGTGCATACGCATCAGCGAACTCGTCTGGGTTGGCCAGGAAGTGACGAGAAATTTTCTCGTAGTCCGGGTCCATGCGCAGTGCCATGTCAGCCGTGGTCATCATGGGCTGGTGGCTCTTGTTGGGGTCGTGTGCGTCAACCACTGTGCCTGCACCTGCATTGCCTTTTGGCTTCCACTGTTGCGCGCCGGCCGGGCTCTTGGTCAGTTCCCAGTCGTACTTGAACAGGGTTTCCAAATAGCCCATGTCCCACTTGGTGGGGTTGGGTTTCCATGCGCCTTCGATACCACTGGTGGTGGTGTCGCCAGCCTTGCCTGTACCGTGCTTGTTGATCCAGCCCAAGCCTTGTTCTTCAATCGGAGCGCCTTCGGGTTCTGGGCCTACCAATGCGGGGTTGCCTGCACCGTGTGCCTTACCGAATGTGTGGCCGCCTGCAACCAGAGCAACGGTTTCGTAGTCGTTCATCGCCATGCGGCCGAAGGTGGTGCGAATGTCGTGTGCAGAAAGCTTGGGGTCAGGGTTGCCGTTGGGGCCTTCCGGGTTTACATAAATCAAACCCATTTGCACAGCGGCCAATGGATTGTCCAGTTCGCGCTTGCCGGTGTAGCGCTTGTCGCCCAACATTTCTGTCTCAGGGCCCCAGTACACTTCCTCTGGCTCATACACGTCTTTACGGCCGAATGCGAAACCAAAGGTCTTGAAGCCCATGGTGTCCATACAGTACGTACCGGCCAGGGTGATCAGGTCAGCCCATGACAATTGCTTGCCATACTTTTGCTTGATTGGCCACAACAGGCGACGTGCCTTGTCCAGGTTGCCGTTGTCGGGCCAGCTGTTCAGTGGTGCAAAACGCTGCATGCCGGTGCCGGCACCGCCACGGCCATCGGCGATACGGTAAGTACCTGCAGCGTGCCATGTCATGCGAACGAAGAATGGCCCATAGTGACCGTAGTCGGCTGGCCACCACTCTTGTGAATTGGTGTAAAGCGCTTCCAAATCTTTCAGAAGGGCAGGTACGTCGAGTTTCTTGACTTCTTCCACGTAGTCGAAGTCTTCACCCATGGGGTCTGTCAATGGGGAGTTCTGGTTCAACAACTTAATGTTCAACGCGTTGGGCCACCAGCTTGCGTTAGTGGGTGTGCCGGCAATCGCTGTTTTGGGACCGTCGCCCGTGAAGGGGCACTTTGCATCATTTGACATACATCTCTCCTTTGTTGCCGTTAATTATTAACTGCTGAATTCAGTGTAGGGGGCTAAATCCTATCAATCAAGTTGTTTTTATAAATTTGTTCTATAGGCAGGGGCAATTGATATTTTTGACCATGCGTATTTCAACTTGATGTTCACTGATCCTGACTTTTAATAATAAACCCGGGAATGAGCGCAGTCACTCCTCGTCGAAGGAGTCGTACTTCTGGCACCGCGCTGACGAAGTAAGCACAAGGCGTTATGATTTTGCGATGAACAATATCAAACGAATTGAACTTCGAAGCGCTGATTTGGGCGGGGGCATGTTGGTTAAACGTGCCTTGCCCAGTCGCCACCAGCGCATGGTGGGGGCATGGTGTTTTCTGGACCATGCTGGGCCTGTTAATTTTGCACCCGGCAAAGGCATGCATGTGGGGGCACACCCGCACACGGCCTTGCAAACCTTCACCTGGCTGATCGACGGCGAAGTGCTTCACAAAGACAGCTTGGGCAATGAACTGATTATTCGCCCGGGGCAGGTGAACCTGATGACTGCAGGACATGGCATTGTGCACACCGAAGATTCGGTGGTGAATGGTGGCCGCCTGCACGCGGCGCAGTTGTGGATCGCGTTGCCGGAAGAACTGGCTGATTGCGAACCTGATTTTGCACATTATCCGGAATTACCCATTTGGCATGCCGAAGGTGTTCAATACACCTTACTGGCTGGCACTTATGGCGGGCACAGTGCGCCAACCGCCGTGCGTTCGCCCATGCTGGGCATGGATTTGTTCAGTGCGCAGGGTGGTGCGGTAGTACTGAACTTGAACCCCGAGTTCGAGTATGGATTTTTGCCTTTGACCGGACAGGTGAATGTGCAGGGCGAGGCTTACACGCCCGATGAATTCGCCTACCTTGAAAAGGGTTCAGAACGCCTTGTGATGGAGCTTGGCGCCGGTGTGCGACTGTTGTTGCTGGGCGGCGAGCCCTTCGAGAAGCCCGTGCAAATGTGGTGGAATTTTGTGGGTCACAGCAAAGAAGCGATTGCGCAGGCCCAGCAGGCTTGGGAGCAGGGTGATTTACGGTTTGGGGCTGTGAAAGACGAAATTTCAAGCACCGGCGTGGCTGCGCGATTAACAGCACCGGCGCTGCCCTGGAAATAAAGTTTTTCAGCCTTTCAGGGTTATCCATAGGCCAGCCTGTCGGCCCGCGTGTGGGTGGCCGAGGTGAAGTCGATTACAGTAGAAGAATCGACCGACACGGAGTGCCCCATGGATTTTTCCCTCTCCCCTGCATTGCAATCACTTCAAACCGAAGTGCGAACTTTCATTGCGGAACAGATCATTCCGCTGGAGAAAGACCCACGCCAAACTGCGCACGGTCCCTCGGAGGAGTTGCGTGAAGAATTGGTGGGGCTGGCTCGAAACGCAGGTTTGCTGACCCCGCATGCATCGAAAGAACTGGGTGGCCGTGGCTGGAGCCACATTGAAAAAGCAATCGCGTTTGAAGAGGCGGGTTATTCCACCTTGGGTCCCACAGCCATGAACATTCATGCGCCCGACGAAGGCAATATTCACTTGCTGGAAGTGGTGGCCACACCTGAACAAAAAGAACGCTGGCTCAAACCCATGGTGCAGGGAAAAATTCGTTCATGCTTCGCCATGACCGAGCCAGCACCCGGCGCAGGTGCCGACCCTTCCATGATGCAAACCACGGCAGTGAAAGAGGGTGACCATTATGTGATTAACGGCGACAAGTGGTTTATCACTGGCGCTGAAGGGGCGAGCTTCGCGATCATTATGGCGAAAATGGAAGACGGCACCGCCACCATGTTTCTAAGCGACATGAATGCGCCCGGCATTGAGTATGTTCGCACCATGGATGCAATGGATGCGTGTTTCACGGGTGGACATGGTGTGTTGAAGTTCAACAATTTGCGAGTACACGAAAGCAGTGTGTTGGGTGAAATCGGCAAGGGCTTTCGCTACGCCCAAGTGCGCTTGGCACCGGCGCGTTTAACCCACTGCATGCGCTGGCTGGGCCAGGCGCGCCGCACCCATGACATTGCATTGGACTACGCCCGCAAGCGGCAAGCGTTTGGTGTGCAATTGGGGGCACATGAGGGTGTCAGTTTCATGCTGGCCGACAATGAAATGGATTTGCACACGGCGCGCCTGCATATTTGGCACACAGCCTGGATGCTAGACCAGGGCGAGCGTTGCAATTTTGAATCAAGCCGTGCCAAGGTGGTGTGTTCAGAAGCCGAGTGGCGTGTGGTGGACCGCAGTGTGCAAATTCTGGGCGGGCAGGGCGTGACCGGCGAAACGATTGTAAGCCGCATTTTCACCGACATGCGTGCATTCAGAATTTACGATGGCCCCAGTGAAGTGCACCGTTTCAGCATGGGCAAAAAAATGATTGCCGGGTTGGATAAAAAATAAGGAAAAGTCATGAGCAACAATGATCTGTTTTCCATGCACGGCAAACTGGTGCTGGTCACCGGTGCGTCCAGCGGTTTGGGAAAACACTTTGCGCAGATACTTGCGCAAGCGGGTGCCACAGTGTTACTGACCGCACGCAATGTTGAAAAGCTGCAGCACGTGTTGGGTCAAATTCAGGCTTCAGGCGCAGTGGCCCATGCGGTCGCCATGGACGTGAGCAATTCCAGTTCTGTGAAAAATGCAATGGCTCAAATCGTGAATCAATATGGTGTGCCTGATGTGTTGGTAAACAACGCGGGCCAATCAATTGCCAAACCCATGCTGGAGCAAACCGAAGAAGACTGGGACCAAATACTGGACACGAACTTGAAGGGCTGTTGGCTGGTGGGCACCGAGCTTGCGCGTGCCCTGGCTGCTGCGGGCCGGCCGGGGTCGATTGTGAACATTGCTTCCATTTTGGGCGAGCGTGTGGGTGGTTCGGTCGCGCCTTATGCAATTTCGAAGGCGGGTTTGGTGCAGGCCACCAAGGCCATGGCGCTTGAATTGGCCCGTTACAACATTCGCGTGAATGCCATTTTGCCTGGCTACGTGGCCACCGACATGAACAGCGAATTTTTGGCCAGCGAATTGGGCGAAAAATTGCGCAAGCGAATTCCAACACGGCAGTTTTGTGAACTCAGCGATTTGACCGGGCCGCTGTTGCTGTTGGCCTCGAATGCAGGGGCGGGAATGACAGGCGCTTGCGTGGCAGTGGATCGTGGGCATTTGGTCAGCGCGCTTTGATATGAACAGCATTCAACAACAATCGCTTGAAAACTATTTGGCGCAGGCCTTGGCCGCACGCACAGTTGAAATTCTGAAAGCAGCCTTGCTTTCTGGCGGTGCCGTACAGGAAAACTGGGCGCTTGATTTGCGGGTGGTTGGTGGTGCCTTTGATGGTGTGTTGAACACCGTGTTGCGTTGTGATTCACCCACCGCAGGCGTGGCAATCAGCCACGGCCGCGCGCAGGAATTTGCCTTGTTGCAAACCGTGTTCAACGCAGGTGTTACCGTGCCCCAACCCTTGTGTTTGTGTACAGACACCGCCGTGTTTGGTCGCCCGTTTTTTGTGATGCGTCGAATCGCGGGTACGGCCGCAGGCCATGTGCTGGTGAAGAACAGTGCTTACGCTCCTGGCCGTGTTGAACTCGCTCACCGATTGGGTCGGGAACTGGCGCGAATTCATTTGATCAAGCCGCCTGCAGAGGCACTTGATTTTTTGCACACCTACACCGAGTCGCCGGCGCTTTACCGAATCAACACACATCGCAATTATCTGGACCAACACCACACCGCTTACCCCGCGCTGGAGTGGGGTTTGCGTTGGCTTGAACGACATGCGCCAGCGCGTGATCTGATTGCCTTGGCGCATGGCGATTTTCGCACCGGCAACTACATGGTGGATGAAACAGGACTCACCGGAATTCTGGATTGGGAATTCGCGGGGTGGAGTGATCCGCTTGAAGACATTGGCTGGTTCTGCGCGAAATGCTGGCGCTTCGGGCAAGACGACTTACAGGCTGGCGGCATTGGTTTGCGTGAACATTTTTACCAGGGTTACGAGGCTGAATCTGGCCGCACGATTGATCGCGACCAAATTCATTATTGGGAAGTGATGGCGCATGTGCGTTGGGCGGTGGTGGCCATTGAGCAGGCACAGCGCTTTTGTTCCGGTCAGGAAAGATCGCTGCTGCTGGCACTGACTGGCCACATTGTGCCGGAACTGGAATGGGAAATTCTGAACATGACGGAGCACAACTGATGCGTGAACAACCCACAGGAGAGTCGCTGTTGCAGTGCGCACGCGACGTGCTGAAAAACAATGTGCTGCCTTTGTTGCAGGGTGATGCCAAACGCGATGTGTTGATGGTGATGAACGCCATGTCGATTGCACAACGTGAGTTGCAGCAGGGCACAGCGTTGGAGCAAGAAGAACAAAACGGATTGGCCAAACTTTTGGGTGAGCCTGTGTTCGATGTGGCCCAGGCAAATCGTGAATTGGCGGCTCGCATTCGCGCAGGTGTTGCAGACCCAGACACAGCGGAGCGTGCTGCGGTACTCAGCCATTTGCGTGCAGTGGGCGAAAACCGTTTGCTGGCCAGCAACCCGAAGATATTGGCGAGCAACAAAACATGAGTACCTTGATTTTGATGCGGCATGGTCAGGCCTCGTTTGGTGCGGCGCGTTACGATGCCTTGTCGGAACTGGGGCAATCCCAGGCCCGTGCCACCGGGCTGTGGTTGCGCAACCATGGCTTGCAACCCAATGTGGTGCTGCACGGCCCACGCCAGCGACAGGCTGATACGGCTGCCTTGTTACTCAGCGAAAGTGGATTCGACATTTCCAGCCATCAGCACACTGCACTGGACGAGTTTGCTGAAGGTGAAGAAATTTTCAGCGCTGCGGAACAATTGCTGGGTCGATCGATGACGCTGGATGCCGGGCGTTCCAGGCCAGACGTGTTGCGCGATTACGATGCAGCCTGCCGTGCATGGGCCAATGGCGAAGTGTCCATTCCAGGGCGATTGAGCTTGAAGGATTTTCGTGCGCAGCTGAGCGACTGGCTGAGTGCCCACACGCGGGCACAGCAGGCCAGTGGGCAAACTGAACTGGTGGTGACCTCGGCTGGTTCTATTGCTGCGTTAACCTGTGAAGTCATGGGACTTCCCGACTCCAGTTGGTACAGCCTGCTTCGCGTGATCCGAAATGCATCGTTAACGGAAGTGTTGTACTCCAAAGGCAAAGTCAGTTTGTTAAGTTTTAACGGTGTGAACCACCTGCCGCCGCAGTTGAACTCGTCGATGTAAACCTGGCGGCGGCCAGCACAGATCAGCCGGTTTGCTCCCCGCCTGCAGCGTTGCCATGGCTGACAAGTTCCCGCGCCGGCCGCACTTCAATTGAACCGTAGCGGGCAGGTGGAATTTTCTCGGCCAGTGCAATCGCCTCGTTCAGGTCTTTGGCTTCCAGCATGTAAAAACCAGCGAGCTGTTCTTTGGTTTCTGCAAAGGGACCGTCAGTGGTGTGTGTTTTGCCGTTGCGCACTCTCACGGTGGTGGCGGTGTTCACTGGCAACAAAGGGCTACCCGTGATGAAGTGGCCTTTGCGGCTTAAATTTTCCACGCAGGCGATGCATTCCTTGTTCAACGCATCCCATTCCTGTTGCGACATGCCGTTCATGATGTTCTCGTCGTAATACACCAGTGCCAAATATTTCATGCTTAATCTCCGTAGCGACATTCTTCGCGAAGTGATTCTTCAATGGGACGAATTTCAATCGTACCCAATCGTGCTGAAGGCCATTGCGATGCGATTCGCAAGGCCTCGTTGAAGTCGTGGGCCTCGATCAGGAAAAAGCCACCCAGTTGTTCCTTGGTTTCTGCAAAAGGACCATCTGTGGTAATCAGCCTTTGGTTGCGCACCCGCACCAGCACACCATGGTTTGCACTTTGAAGCGCATGGGTGGTGATCAGGTGGCCACTCGCTTTCAACGACTCCACATAGTCCAGGGTTTCCTGCCGCAAAGCCAGCCACTGTTCCTGTGACATGGCTTTGAACAGCGCCTCTTCCTCGTGGGCAAGGCACAGGTATTTCATTGCACATCGCCTTGAAAGTTAATCATCCAGGGTGTGCCAAACCGGTCCGTGAACATGCCAAACCGTTCTGCCCAGAATGTGCGTTCCAGTTTCATGGTGACTGTGCCATCTTGCACCAGTACACCATAAATTCGTTCGGCTTCTTCGGCACTGTCAACAGCCATTTGTACATGCATCCCTTGGGGTTTTGTGTACATGCCGGGTGGCGCGTCGCAGGCCATCAAGGTCCACGGACCCAATTGAATCTGGGCGTGAAGTATTTTTCCGTGCCAGTGTTCAGGTACGTGCTCTTGTGCCGGGCTTCCCTCAAAGCGCATGCAAAAGTCAATTTCACCGCCCAGAAGGTCTGCGTAAAGTTTCAGGGCTTCTTCGCAGTTTCCGTCGAAGTTCAGGTAGGTGCACATCAGTTCAGGGTATTTCATCTTGGGCTCCTTGGCTTAGGGTTGGGCATCGAAAATGGCTTTGCCGCTTTCCGGGTCGAAGGGTGAGGAATAATGCTCATGCACAATTTTCCAGTGTCCTTGTTCAAGTCTCAGGCAGACTGTGGCGCGCATCCAGCCAATGTTTTCCTTGCCGAAGTCTTGCACCGAACCGCAGCGTGACAAGTAATGGCAGAACGCCAGTTCACCGCTGCTTTGAATGTTCAGTTGATGGATTTCAAAAATAATGCCGCCTCCGCAAAGCTGCATGCAGTATTTCCAGTGTTCGGTGTAGTTGGATTTCCCGGTCACTTGCAGTACTTTGACAGCGTCGAAAGACACAATGCTTTCGCTGTAGTGACTCATGATCTTGTCCAGGTCTTCATCCACGACAGCCTGTTGCCAGCTTTCCAATACTGCCTTGATTGCGTTCATGCTTTCTCCTTGAGTTGGGGTCTTCATGAATTAGTCGAACGGCACTTCCTGAATTCGACAGTGTTTGAAAATTTTTTTGGATTATTTTTTCAGGCTACTCAGGCGGCTTTGCAAAAACCGTTGCTCCGGCCCCTGCCGGGTCAGGCGAAGCGCTTCCTGGTATGCATTTCGGGCCTCTTCCAGCCGGTTCATGCGCCTGTACAAGTCAGCGCGCGTGGCGTGGGCCAAGTGGTACTCCGTCAACTGCCCCTGATCAAGCAGTTCATTGACCAGCGCAAGCCCGGCCTCGGGACCGTCCCGCATGGCCACTGCCACAGCCCGGTTCAGTGCAACCACTGGCGAGTGGGTGTGTTCCAGCAAGGCATCGTACAAGCCCACGATTTGTACCCAATCCGTTTCATCGGCGTGGGTGGCTTCTGCATGCACAGCGCTGATCGCGGCTTGAAGCGTGTAGGCACCAAAGCGGCGAGTGGCCAGCGCTTGAAGTACCAATTCGCAGCCTTCGCTGATTTGTGCCTGATTCCACAATTCGCGGTTTTGATCTGCCAGCAAAATCAAATCGCCGTCGGGTGTGCTGCGTGCACTTCGGCGGGAGTCGTTCAACAACATCAGCGCCAGCAAACCGATGGCTTCTGGTTCTGGTAGCAGGTCCACTAGCAAACGCCCCAATCGTATGGCCTCGCTGCAAAGTTCCTGTCGTATCAAGGCTTCGCCAGCCGAGGCGGAATAACCTTCGTTAAACACCAGATAAATAACCTGCAACACCGCGTGCAAGCGCTCCTGTAGTTGGTCAGCCTGTGGCACTTCGTAAGGAATTTTTGCATCACGAATTTTTGTTTTGGCTCGAACAATCCGCTGGGCCATGGTGGGTGTGGTGCTTAGAAATGCGCTGGCGACTTCTTCTGTAGACAGCCCACAAACCTCTCGCAAGGTGAGTGCCAATTGTGCTTCAGGAGACAGGCTTGGGTGGCAGCAGGTGAATATCAGGCGCAAGCGGTCGTCCTCAATGCCTTCGTCGGTGTAGTCAGGCTCATGGTGTAGTTGTTCGGCCAGGTTGTCGGCTACCTCTTCAAACGAGGTGTCAAATTTTGCACGCCGACGAATTTGGTCAATGGCTTTGAAGCGGGCAGTGGACACCATCCAGGCTCGGGGATTATTGGGTATGCCGTCACGCTCCCACTGCGCAATGGCAATCGAAAAAGCCTCGTGCATGGCTTCTTCGGCCAAATCAAAGTCGCCGAGAAGGCGAATAAGCGTGGCCAGAATTCGGCGGGATTCAGCGTGGTAAAACGAGTCGAGCCAGGTGCGCAGTTCAGTATTCATGTTGTTGAAATTAACACTCGTTAATACAAATGATAATAATTATCATTATAATTGGACGATTATTCATTTCTCCCAATCATCTCATGATCGCCCAGAATCCGAAATTAAATGGTTTGCCCCTGGCTGTATTCGCGGCCTTGTGTTCCCCTGTGTTTGCCCAAACCACCGAGTTGCCTTCCGTGCAGGTGAACGCAAGCGCCGATGCTTCTGCCGAGGGCTTGGCACCTGAATACGCAGGTGGCCAGGTCGCTTCAGGCGGGCGTGTGGGTTTGTTGGGCACGCAATCAACCATGGATACGCCCTTTAACCTGACCAGCTATACATCGAAGCTGATTCAAGACCAGCAAGCGGCCAGCGTGGGCGATGTGTTGTTGAACGACCCGGCGGTGCGTGTGGCGCGTGGTTTTGGTAATTTTCAACAAGTCTACCTGGTGCGTGGTTTGCCGATTTTTTCAGATGACATGTCGTACAACGGCTTGTATGGCTTGCTGCCACGCCAGTACCTTGCTGCTGAACTGGTGGAACGTGTGGAGGTGCTGCGCGGTGCCAATGCATTTTTGAATGGTGCTGCGCCCGGTGGTAGTGGTTTGGGTGGTGCCATCAATGTGGTGCCCAAGCGTGCGCCGAATTACAACATCAACCAGGCCACAGTGGGTGTTCAGGATGGTGGCGAAACCTACCTGGCTGGCGACTTTGCACGCCGCTTCAACGAAGGCTCCACCGGTGTACGGGCAACCGTGGCCCAGCGCGATGGTGATAGCAATGTGGATGGCGAGTCCCGTGAGCTGACCCTGTTTGCGGTGGGTGCAGATTTTCGCAGTGACAAGCTGAGAATTTCTGCCGACCTGGGTTACCAGGAGCACAAGCTTCAGGCCTCGCAGCCCAATATCACCATTGGGGCAGGGCTGGCCATTCCAGCAACGCCACGTGCAGACCGCAGCATTGCGCAGCCCTGGACCTTTTCCAATGCAGAAGACACATTTGGTACCGTGCGTGCTGAGTATGATTTCAACGAGGCAGTGACAGGCTGGTTGGCTGGTGGCGTGCGCGAAAGCAATGAAGCGGGTAATTTTTCCAACCCCACCGTGACGAACGAACAGGGCGACACCAATTCATTGCGTTTTGCCAACGTGCGCGAGGATTCAGTTCAAACAGCCGAAGCCGGGCTGCGGTTCAAGTTCGGCACAGGCGATGTAAAACACACCGTGAGTACGTCCGCCTCAGTGTTCGAGTTGGAATCGAAGAACGCATTCGATTTCTCGAACTTTGCCGGTTTCTCCAACAACATTTACAACCCGACGCCCGTTGCGGAACCTGCATTGGGCGCATTCCCGAGTGGCAATTTCAACAACCCCTTGCTGACCGAGAAAACCGAAACATCAAGCCTGGCCATTGCAGACACCATGGCATTTTTGAATGAGCAACTGTTGTTGACCGTGGGTGCACGCCACCAACAAATTGAAGCCACCAGTTTTGATGGCAACACGGGCGCGCAAACAGCCAGTTACTCTGAAAATGCAACAACGCCTGTGGCAGGTGTGGTGTTCAAGTTAAGCCCCCAGTACTCGGTGTACGCCAATTATATTGAAGGCTTGGTGAAAGGCGATACCGCACCAGCCACTGCGAATGGACAAGCGGTGACCAATGCGGGCACGGTGTTCAAACCCTACATCACTGAGCAAGTTGAGCTGGGCGTGAAATATGACGGCGGCAGCGTCGGCGGTTCAGTGTCGGTGTTTCAAAGCGAAAAACCGACTTACGGTGTAGACGGCACAAACACCTTTAGCCAAATTGGTGACCAAACCAATGAAGGCTTGGAGATCATGGCTTTTGGCAAAGCCAGTAAAACAGTCACTGTGCTTGGTGGCTTGAGTATTTTGAACACGGATGCCGATGGCCGCGATGCCATTGGTGCCCCTTCTGCGCAGGCCAACGTCGGTCTGGAATGGAGCCCGGAACAGGTGCGGGGACTTGCGTTCGAGACCCGTGCGATTTACACCAGCAGCCAATACGCAGATGCAGCGAACTCGCAGGAAGTGCCGTCATGGACACGCTTCGATTTGGGTGTGCGTTATGCGATGCCCGTGGGGCAGAATCAGGCGCTGACACTTCGTGCGCGCCTGGACAACGTGACCGATCGAAATTACTGGGCATCTGCCGGTGGCTTTCCGGGTTCTGGTTACCTGACCATTGGTAACCCGCGCACCTTGACCGTGTCGGCTTCGCTGGATTTTTAATCTGATTGGACCATTCGCACGTCGAGCTGCCCTGACCGCACATGCAAGTCGCGTTGCGGGAAGGGTATTTCGATGTTGTGCTTTCGAAGTTCCGTTTCAATTTCCCACAAGAACAGAGAGTGCGTTCGCTTGGGGCGCGACATCAATTCATTGCCAACCCAGATTACAAGTTCAAAGTTAAGGCTGTTGTCGCCAAATTCCACAAGCCAAACCTCGGGTTTGCGTGTCGGGTTATCAATCACAGCGCCCTCAACCCGATCAGCTGCATCCAGTGCAGCTTGCTTGACAAGATCTTTATCGCACCCGTAGGCCACGCCAAACGGTATGTGAATTCGACGAAACTTCTCACTGAAGCTCCAGTTGATGACCTGGCCGTTGATGAATTCAGAATTGGGCACAATGATGTCCACATTGTCGCGTGTGGTAATGCGGGTGAAGCGCAATCCAATTTCATTCACAACCCCGGTCGCACCGGAAGACATTTCAACAAAGTCGCCGATTTTCAGGCTGCGCTCAACAATCAGAATAATGCCCGACATGAAGTTGCTGAAAATATTCTGTAAACCAAAGCCAATGCCCACCCCGATGGCACCGCCTAAAAACGCAAGGCCACTCAAGTTAAAGCCGATGTAGGAGAGTCCCATCAAGGTGCCTACAACCCAGATGGTGTATCGAAGCAGGCGACCCAACAGGTACATGGTGGATTCATCAATCCCCTTGTAGGTTTTGCCTTTGGTGGTGCGTTGGATGATTTTTTCAACGGTGGCTGCTCCCCACCAAGCCAGCACAAGGATTGTCAAAAGGCCAACAATGCTGGCCATTGAAAATGTACTTTCCTCGGAATTGAACAATGGGGTGGTTAGCCACTGGTAGGCCAGTGACAAGAATTCGGACATGGCTTGCATGGCTTTCCTTGTTGTTTTTCAATGCACCTTCTTATTTGTAACATCGATGAGCGTGTGAAGAAACCGCTGGGGATCATATTGCGTTGCAAGATTGACCCTGCCTTGTGATTCATTCAAGATGTAACTGCTCAGTTACATCTGTGTTGCAGTACTTCATTCCTCCCGCCTTACTGGAACAACACAATGCTTACCCGTCTTTTCTCTGTCTTGTTGGCGCTGGCCAGCACCCTTGCGCCCAGCCATGTTTTGTCTCAGGTCAAAGGTCCGGAAATTCCTCCCAACATGATTGGCAATGTGTCGCGCCAGTTGATGAAAGAAATGAAGCCACTGGACAAGCCACTGCACATCAAGATTTGTATATTCGATATTTTGGGCAAGGCAGGGCCCGTGTTCAGCGTTGCGCAAGACATTGCATTGGAGGCACGCAAGTGGAACGTGTTTGCCGAGCTGATTCCGCACACCAATGAAACCGTGGCCACCGAGTCGTTTCGCACCGGCCAGTGCGAGGCTGTAGGCATTACCACATTGCGCGCGCGTTTGTTCAATCAGTTCATGGGCAGCTTCGACGCGGTGGGCGCATTGCCTTCGTATGATCATGTGAAAACAGCCTTGCAAGTGCTGATGGGAACTGATGCCTTGTACGACCTGTCGATTCAAGGCAAGTATCAAGTGGTGGGTATGGCCCCCTTGGGCGCAGCGTATGTGATGGTGAATGACCGCGCTATTGATTCGATCGAAAAGGCTGCCGGGAAAAAAGTGGCTGTAATGGATTGGGACAAAAGCCAGGCCAAAATGATTCAGCAATTGGGTGCACAGGCTGTGCCCAGCGACATTACCAACTTCGCGCAAAAATTCAACAACGGTGTGGTCGATATTGTGGCTGCACCTGCTGTGGCCTTTGCACCGCTGGAGCTTTATCGTGGCCTTGGCACCAAGGGCGGTGTGTACAAAATGCCGCTATTGAATGTAACAGGCTCAGCCATCATCAACCGCACGCGTTTGGAAAAGGAAATTCCGGACCTGGATGATCGCTTGAAAAAAATGCGCAAGTTCGGTTTGGGCTTTATCGACCAGGCACTGGACGCGGTCAGGGTGATCGAAAAGCAGGTGCCCGCCAAATACTGGATGAATGTGACACCCGCTGACCAGGAAAAATACAATGTGATGATGCAGCAGGCGCGCGTGCAATTGACGCAAGAAGGCGTTTACGACAAGCGCATGATGAGCCTGCTAAAAAAAGTACGCTGCCACCACACACCCAGTGCTGCGGAGTGCAGCACGAATGTGGAATAAAAGACCAGCCCTTATCTGCTTAGGTAATTGGTGGCTTGACGCTGCGCAAGCCTTATCAAGTCGCCTTGGGCAATTGACACATCAATCAGGTGAAAGCCCCAGTTGGTGCCTCCAATAAATTCACCTGGATAGTCGTCGGCACGGGGATCATCGGGGTCGGCAACAATGCTGGCCTCCAGATAGCTGACCCCGTTGGGCCCCACCTTGCATTCGCCTTTCACTTGCCCGGGCATGGAATAGTAGGGTGTGGGAATGGTCAGGTTGCTGATCGGGTTGGCATACGGCCCACCGGGGCCGCGCGGAATCAGCAACACACGAAACACTGGCGGCTGCTGGCGCGGCACAATTGGAAACAGGTCGGCTTGTCCGCCCGCCAGTGCGGCCGGATTGGTGCACAGCGCTTGTGTGCCTTCTTCACTGCTTAAGCCGAAACGTGGATCTTCAAGTTGAGGGTCGCCTGCACGGTAGGTGACGTAAGCCACCACACAGCCAAGTTGGTTTGCACTTCGGCAGGCGGGCACTTGTTGAAATGAAGCGCCAACGTCGCGACCAGTAGGCACCAGTACATTGGTGCCAGGAATGTGTGCGGAAATCAATCGGCTCAGCAACTCGGGTCGGGTTTCAATTTCCTCAGCAATCAGCCTGCGCAAAATACCCGATCCCTGCGAGTGCCCCACCAGAATGAAACCACGCCCCGCGCTTTGGTTCGCAATGTATTCCTTGAAGGCATCAAGTACATCGGCGTAGGCAACCTCGCCTGCGTTGGGTGCAATGTCAATGCCACCCAATGCACCGGTGAACGTGGTCAGCCCTAGTGCGGTCAGGGTGCGTTGGCGGTACACCGGTGCAAACTGCCGGCACACTTCGCCATAGCGGCCAAATTGCAAGGCTGTGGTTTGTTGTTCTTGCAGGTCGTCGTTCAAATCCGAATTGCCAGCCAGGTCAATGCTGGTGGTTGGGTACACATAAAAGCAATCCACTTCTGGCGCTGTGGCCGGTGCATAACTCAGCGTGGTGGCAGTGGCATCGCTGGCCACGGCGGTGCTGTCGAAGTTGCCCTTGCACACATTGCTGGTGCCGAACAAATCAGGGTGACACAACCAATTGCTGGTGCCGGTGTACAGGGTACTTTGGTAGCCCGGAAACGGGTTGGTGGTGTTGGCCGCGCTTGCGCCTACACGTGTGCCAGTGCTGTTTGTATTGCTCGAGTCGCCGCCGCATGCGGACAACAACAGCGATGCGGCTGCAAGGCTGGATAAAAATCGGTGAATCACTAAACCCTCCTGTCACTGCGTGTGTCTCCTGTTGTTCTTACTGCATGGAGCGCGGCACAGATTCAGGCAAGCGGCGATGGAAAGTGACAGTGTCGTGTAACCGACACTAGTCACTTTGAATTCAGAACTTGTTGTTCACCAATACTTCATCAAGGCTCAGTTGACCCGGTTTTGGCCAAGGTGCTTTGGTGCCTTTGCCAATGGCCACCATAGGGCCCATCACATGGTCGGCAGGCAAGTTGATCAACTTGGCCACGGCTTCAATGTCAAAGCCGATCATGGGGCAGGAATCCAGGCCAATGCCTTTGGCGGCCAGCATCAGGGTTTGCATGGCCATGCCAATCGATCGCTGGGCTTCATCGCGCTGCAGCCATTCGCGCCCGTCGTGAAATGGGCCCATCCAGCCAACCAGCAGGTCAGCCACTTCCTTGGGGGCCTGTGTCCAATAGCGTGACGGGTCTTTCTGCCACGCTTTCATGTCGGCGGTCATGATGACCAGCAACGAGGAGTCGGTGATCTGGGCCTGGTCGTTGCCCAGCTTGCGTATTTCGGCGCGCAGTGCCTGGTCGCGGACCACTACAAAACGCCAGTGTTGAATGTTGAAACTGGTCGGTGCCTGAATGGCTGCCTCGAACAGTTTTTTCTCATCGTCTGCGGAGATGATGTGTTCTGGATCGAAGGCCTTGATGGCCCGGCGTTGATAAATTGCGTCAAATAATTCCATGTACTGCTCCTTGTGAATTGCTTGTGCACTGTATAAAAAAAGCCGGAACCCTGGAGGGGGAACCGGCCGATAGTGTACAGGCTAAAAGGGGAACGTCGCTTATTTGGCCAAGCGACGCGCCTGTGACACTGCGTAGCTGCCTGCCCGTGCTGCAAGCAAAGGATCATCCGATCCTTCGATACCGGTGGGCAATACCAGTGGGTTGAAATTGATGCTGTCGCATGCGGCTTTGTCAGTCACTGCGCTTACTTTCAGGCGGCCGGCCACCACTTTCTTGCGGTCATCGGGCCAGGCCACTGTGGCGTTGTCGGTGGGGTCTCCAGCCTGCGCCAATTGCAGCACCATGTCGAATTCCACTGGAATTTGCGACACGCGGCCTTTCAGTTCATCTTCAAGAAATACCTTGGCATGGGTGGCCAGTTTGTCCTCAGCAATGAATTCCTGGCCTGTTACAGGCACAAACATCCACTTGGCAAACTGGGTTTTACCGGCTGCGTTGGTGAATTTGAATGCATGGGTGCTCCAGTAGTTCACAGCAGCGTAGCTGGCTGGTACGCCTGTTTTGGCAACCCATTCCATTTGTGGTTTGAAGTCGGGGTACTTGGCTGCCGCCGCTGCAATTTTTGCTGGGTCAGGTTTTTTGGTGGCTGGGTCGGGCTTGCGTGCTTCCAGAAACGCCAGGAAACCATCGGGTGTGGCTGCGGTGAAGAAGGGCGCAGAAATGTTGGCCATCAACCATTGCTCGCCATTGGGCAAATCAAACTGGGCTGCCAGGCCGCGCACGCCTTTGCCGCTTTCAGGAGCATTGGGATTGCCGCCACCCACTGAGAAGCGCAGGGTAACTGGCACGGGTTTGCCGGAAAAAGCGGAGGCTTTGGAAATGGCCGCAGCTGCCTTGTTGCCTGTGAATGTGCCTTCTGCACAAACACCGCGCGCGCCAGATCGGCGGGCTGCATGGGTGCCAAATACACCCTCAAGGCCGTCCACCAGGTTCACTGCATTGGCGGGTTCGCTGGGGATTGCGGTCTGGGCGACCGCTGCTTGTGTACCAAGTGCGGCCAGTGCCGCAACAACTGCCATACCGATTGCTGTTCTCATTTCCTGCATCCTTCTTTTGATGGTCATCAATCACGCAAGCCACCCGGCTGTCCGGGTGGTCTACGCTATAGATCGCTGATGCGGAAAGGAAGTTACAGCGTCACAAAAATATAATTTACTGGGTAGGCAGCAGGTTCTTGATCACTGACTCGGCAACACGTTGATTCATGTAGCGTGGCACCGCATAGGTGAAACGGGCTTCGGCAATGGCAGACTTGGCCACAGCAGGAATATCGGCTGCTTTCAAGGCGGCCAGCTGGGTTGGGATGCCAAACTTTTCATTCATGGCGCGAATACGGGCAATGAAGGCGCGGGCCAGGTGTATGTCGTCGGCACCCTTGTCGCCAATGTCACAGGCACGGGCCAGAATCGCCAGGCGGTCTGCACAATTGGGCAGGGAATAGTCCAGCACATGCGGCATTACAATGGCATTGGCCAGGCCGTGGGGTGTGTGGTACAGGGCACCAAACTTGTGGGCAATGCCGTGTACATAACCCACACCGGCTTGGGTAAATGCAATGCCTGCCAGGTGCGACGCACGTGCCATTTTCTGGCGGGCTTCCAGATTGCCGCCGTCGGCCACAGCAGTTTCCAGATGTTTCATGATCAGCTGGGTGGCTTCCAGTGCTTTTTCATCGGTTTTGCGGGTGGCGTTGCGCGACACGAAGGCCTCTACGGCGTGAGTCAGCGCGTCCATGCCGGTGGCCGAAGTGATGTGTGCCGGCAAGCCTGTCATCAAGGAACCATCGAGCGCTGCAGCGGTGGGCAACAGGCGAAGGTCCATGGCCGCTACTTTGCGTTTGTTCTCCGTGTCGCTAACCACGGCCGCGATGGTCACTTCAGCGCCCGTGCCGGCTGTGGTGGGCACTGCAAACAAGGGGATCATGCCTTTGTGCACTCGCAGCAAACCAGTCAGTTTCAACACGGGTTTGTTGTTTTTTGCGCGTGCGCCAATCATTTTGGCGGCATCAATGGGGCTGCCGCCACCAACGGCCAAAATGGCCTGGCAGCCGTTTTCCATCAAGATACGGTAACCGGCTTCAATCTGTTCAACCGTGGGGTTGGGTTCTACGCCGTCATAGACCACGTATTTCACGCCCTGGGTTTCAAGCTCGGTTTTCATGTTGTCGAGCACACCAAGCTTGACCAACACAGCGTCGGTCACGATCAGTACATTGCGGTGGCCTGCGTTGGCCATGTGCCGAACCAGGTCTAGCGAGGAGCCCGTGCCCTCGAACATGCGGGGCCACTTGAAGGGCATGAGTGCTGTGACCACTTTGAAAATGGCCATGTAAATACGAAGCGCGAGCACTTCCAGTGCATGCAACATGCGGGTGTCTCCTAACTTTTATTGTGGGGTTAACAGTTGTTACTATGATTGTACAAAGAGTCGGCGGTTTTGAAGCAGAGGAAATATTCCACTTTTCATGACGATCGGGAAAATTTCACGAACCCATTCGGTCATGCTTGCCGCACTGTAAATAACAACATTCCAGAGACACCGTTCATGAAGCACCGCAGTACACCACGAAGTAAATCACTTTGGACCGCCTTTGCAACCTTGGGATTGGTCTCCCCCACCTTTGCTCAAACTGACAGCCTGGACAACTTTGTTGTGTCGGCCACCCGCGAAGCGCGAGACCCGTTTGAAGTGCCTGCCTCGGTCGACAAAATCAACCAGAATACTCTGGAGAAGGCCGCCAGCTTTCAAGTGAATTTGTCGGAAACACTAACCCGTGTGCCGGGTTTGGTGATTAACAATCGCAACAACTTTGCGCAAGACCTTCAAATTTCAATTCGTGGCTTCGGTGCCAGGGCTACATCAGGTGTGCGCGGCGTGCGCTTGTTTTCAGACGGCATTCCCGCCACCATGCCTGATGGTTCAGGGCAAATTTCCCACTTTAGTTTAAGTTCGACTGAATCGATTGAAGTGTTGCGCGGGCCGTTTTCATCGTTGTACGGTAATTCTTCGGGCGGCGTTATTTTGCTGACTACCGAGAATCCACGTGTGGGCACCGAGCTTGAAGTGAACCAGATTTTTGGCACTGACAGTACGCGCAGAAGTGGCATCAAACTGAACAAAGGCAATGAAGAAGTGGGCATTGTGATTGATGCGTCTACCTTTCGAACCGATGGTTACCGTGACCACAGCAAGGCACGACGCGACAATTTCAACAGCAAAATGGTGTGGAATTTAAGCAGCGACACGCGGCTAAGCTGGGTGGTTAATTATGTGGACATTCCTCTGGCTCAAGACCCGGCTGGTCTGACAGCCGCGCAACTGGCCAGCAATCGCCGACAGGCTGGTAACAACACTGTGGCCAACAACACCAACAAAACCGTTGAGCAAAGCCAAACCGGGATTGTGTTGGAGCACAAGTTCAGCCCCAGCACCAATGTGACTTTCAGCCCTTTTTACGGTGACCGCAAAATTCGGCAGGTGTTGGCCAGCACAGCTGTTATTGATTTGAAGAATGAATACAGCGGTGCGGACCTTCGATTTGGTCACCAAACCAGTTTGCTTGAAAAGCCCCTGTTTTTGAATGCTGGTTTAACCGTGGGCGAACTCGAGCAGTCGCGCCTGGGGTTCTTTGGTGCCAGCACCACGCCCAACCGGGACGAAGCCAACACCGCGAGCCAGTTCGATCAATACCTGCAGGCAGAATACTTTTTCACCGACAAGTTCAGCGTGCTGGGTGGGGTTCGAAACTCATCCATCGAGATTGAATCGAACGACCAGTTCTTGAGCAACGGCAATGGCAGTGGCAGCAAAAAGTACGATGAAGTCACCAGCAATTTGGGTTTCACTTACCGTTTACAACCCAACATCAATACCTACATTTCCTATGGTGAGGGGTTTGAAACCCCAACTTTGCTGGAAACCGCTTACCTGTCGGTTGCGCCACCCAGCCCCAATTTCAACACGCAACTGGAAGCTGCAAAAAGTGAACAGCTTGAAGTGGGGGTGAAGGCGAAATTTGGTGCCACCAAGGTGAATGCGGCGCTGTACACGGTAGACACCGACAATGAAATTGTGGTGCTGGCTGCCAATGGCGGAGCCACGTCGTTTCAAAACGCAGGTTCTACCAGCCGCGAAGGGGCTGAATTGGCCCTGCAACACGCATTCAATAATCAATGGCAGGCCAATGCTGCGGTGAATTACATTCGTGCCACTTATGACACGTCGGTCAACAGCATTCAAGCAGGCAACAGCCTACCCAGCATCCCGAAGAAAACCTTCTTTGGTGAGTTGGTCTACAAGCCTTCAAGCCTGTATGAAGCTGCCACTGAACTGCGCTATGTGGACAAACTGTTTGCCAACGACGCAAACGATGCCTTCGCGCCTTCTTATTCAGTGGTAAACCTGCGTGCCAGCAAAGACTGGCCACTCGATGGCGGCTGGAATGTACGAACCTATGCCCGAGTGGACAATGTGTTCGACAAGGAATATGTGGGGTCGGTGATTGTGAACCAGGGGGCAGGGCAATTCTTTGAGCCTGCCAGCGAACGCCAGTTCTTGCTGGGTGTGACTGTGGGGTTGAAGTGGAAGTAAACTTTTAAAAACAGTCAGTACAGCCAAACTCGATTTGTGAACCATCGGGGTAAGTAACCCTGGCGGTTCCACCGGCCCTGATTTCCCAAGTCACAGTGTTTTGTTGATGAGTTGATGTGCCCCGTATGAAACAAGGTAGATACTCGAATTCATCGTGGATTTCACGCGGTGTTTTCATATCGGCCTTAAGGAAGAATTGTTCAATTTCTTTTTCTTGCATTGTGAAGTCTTTACAAAACTCCCCGCCAGACTCAAAACCCCGCTCGATTATTTGAATATCAGTGAATGCATTTCTATGTGTATTGGAATTGCAAGCGACAAGCCAGCATGCGCAAATCCAGAAAATACCGGGAAGTTTAGGCATGCGACGGTCATCTCCAGGTTGCAGATTTCGCTTCGGATGGTTTTTTGTATGAAACCTCAGGATGCCGATAGACGTCCTCGTCGTCCATGTGCAATTCATTTTGAAGCAATTCGATTAACCAAGACAATGCAATATTTTGTTGGCGAGACACCATCTCATATTGGTTAAGAGTCAAGTCGAAAGCACCTACGATTTCTATCCCAATGGAGTCTTCATTGGTGGGATAACGCTCAGGATAGGTCTTGCCCGATTCGAGTCGACTTAATTTTTTGACTCGTAAGGCGTACGATTCTCCTTTCTTGAAGAGTACCGCTTGGACTTCGTTAAGACCCTGACAGAGCAGCTTTTAAGTTCATAACATTTACTTCGGATTGCACCGACGTGCCAGCATTTCTGATTGATCCTAGCCGTTTGAACTACAGTGCCATCTTTTTCGATCAAAAAATGCGCACCATTTTGTCCAGATTTGTAGCTTGAATATGCTGATGCAGAACTTGAAGAGCCAGTTTGATGTAGAACAATGGCGTTGACCTTGTTCATGGCTCCTTTTTCAATTTGGGAGTAAATATCCGTTTTAATGGATGTGTTTTTAATAATGCCGTCTTTGATGTCAATGGTCATGACTAGTGTTATTTAACATGAATGCTTCACGCTACTATTGCTTGCTACGAAGTCAAAACCGATAACTCTAATTGATTAATCATTGTTGGTTACCATAAGGTAACATTTAGAACATCTCCACCACTCGCCTGCTTGTGGGCGCTGTTAGAATCTGACACACATAATTTTCACAATCAGGTTTCCCGCCATGTCCACAGCACTCAGTCTTCGTCGCATCAGCCACATGTCCAGCAATGGCTGGGATCGTTTGTTCAAGTCGGAATCCATGGTGCGGGCGGGTTTGCAGCCGTTTGAAATTGTTCATCAAAGCGGTATACACAGCGTTCGCCACTACCTGCCCTTGACCGAAGAAAGCATTGCTGTGGGCGACGAAACCCTGCCAGTGAGCAAAAAGCGCAACAAGATTCCGCTGGTGCTGATCGCCCCACTGGCAGTGAACATGTACGTGTATGATCTGTTGCCCGAGCGCAGTTTTGTTCGCTACCTGATGGCGCAGGGCTTTGATGTTTACTTGATCGACTGGGGCAAACCCACGCGCAAACAGGCGGGTTTGACGCTGGAAAATTACATCAAGGAATTTTTGCCCGCCTGCCTGAATGCAGTGCGCGAGCACAGTGGGTCCAAAAAGCTGAACCTGCAGGGCTGGAGCATGGGCGGTGGCATGGCGCTGGCCTACACCGCCTTGTTCAAGGATGAAAACATCAACAAAGTGGTCACCTTTGGCACGCCGATTGATGGGCATGCCAACGGCGCGATTGGTCAGCAATACAAACGCCTGGCGCACCTGTTGAAGTCGGCCCGAATCAATTTCCGAAAGGTGCCCGCCAAGTTGCTGTACACGCCAGGTTGGGCCAATGTGATCGGCTTTAAATTGCTCGACCCTGTGGGCAGCCTGAAAGGCTACTGGAACCTGGTTTCCCAATTGCACGACCGCGAGTTCGTGGCCCAGCACGCCAACCAGGCTGCTTTCATCGACAGTCTGGAAGCCTATCCAGGCGGTGCGCTGCGCGACTGGTTCGCCAGCATTTGGCTTGAAAATGAAACAGCGCATGGCCATTTCAAGGTGGGCAAGGCGGTTGCGAATTTCAAAGACATTGCCTGCCCGGTGCTGGGCATTGCCGGCAAGTCAGATAACCTGGCCAATGTGGCCTGTTGCAAGCCGATCACCAAGGTGGTTGGCTCTGAAAAGTCGGAATTCTTTATCGGCCCTGGCGGCCACATCGGCATTATGAGCGGCAAGGAATCACCCAATACCATTTGGGCGAAAACAGTAAGCTGGCTCAACAGCTAATACCGTGCAGCCACCTCCGCTTTTGGTTATAGTGAACCCACTCAGCACCAAAAGCCGTCGGAGGTGGCATGCTGAAATTCAGACGAAAAATTCTTAAGGCCAGCGCGGGTTTGTTACTCGCCGGCCCCGTGTTCAGTCAACGCCAAGCATTGGCGCAAACCCCTGCATGTGACGACAGCCCAACGCCTCGCCAAATCGAAGGCCCGTATTACACGCCACAAACACCCCGACGTAGCAATTTGATTGATGGCTTGTCCGGAGAAGTGCTCGTGCTTGAAGGCCGGGTAATAAGCACTTCCTGCCAACCCATTGCCAATGCGATTGTGGATTTGTGGAGTTGTGATTCCAAGGGCGAGTACGACAACACCGGTTTCAAATTGCGCGGTCACCAAATGACCGATTCACAAGGCAGGTTTCGCTTTCAAACCTTGATGCCGGGTTCCTACGGTAATTCAAGTTTCAGGCGCACGCCACACTTGCACGTGAAGGTACAGGCAGCCGCTTCCCCCTTATTGACCACACAACTGTATTTTCCCGATGAACCTTTGAATCAGCGCGACAGCTTTTTCAACCCGGCCTTGTTGGTCAAGCTTCAGCAAAGCGGGCAAGAAGCCAAACTGGCGTCATTCGATTTTGTAGTGCCTGTGCAGGCGAAGGGATAGTTTTCATGGCAGTACCCACTCGAAGTTTGTTTGCCCTGTGCGCCTTGTTGGCCATCTTGGTGACCACGGCCGCTTGCACCTCAGTGCAGCCGGCATCGCAGCCCGCATTACAAGACTCATCCACTGTCTGGCTGATGGGCGAGGTTCACGACAATCCCGAAGCCCACCAGGCCCGCTACGACATCATTGCCAAAAAAGTGAAGGCTGGTTGGCGCCCGGCCATTGCCATGGAGCAGTTTGATCGTGAACACCAAGGCCTGCTGCGCACCGCGCAAGATGAATGCAAAACCGCAGCCTGTATCACTTCCAAACCCTGGGCTGAAAAATGGCAGTGGGAACTTTACGAGCCGCTTATTCAGCTGGCCATTGATCACCAATTGCCCTTGTTGGCGGCCAATGTGTCGCGAGATGATGCAAACCGCATCGTGAAGGGTGGCTATGCGGCTGCCCTGGACCCGGACACCATTGCGCAATATGAGCTGGACAAACCATTGCCAGCGGCACTGGCCAAACAGCACCGCCAAAACATTGTTGAAGGCCATTGCAATATGTTGCCACCCCAGGTTGCAGAGAAAATGATTCCTGCGCAGGTGGCTCGCGATGTGTGGATGGCCAAGGTCATCGAACAACAGGCCATGCAGCGCGATGTTGTTTTGATTGCGGGCAACGGCCATGTACAAAAAGATGTCGGCGTAATGCAGTGGTTGCCCGTTAAACTACAACAAACAACAACCGTGTATGGCTTTATTGAAAACACGCAAACAGGTGGTTCAGCGCAATTTGATGTTCAGGCCGAGGTGCCAGCTCATCCCCGCGAAGACCCTTGCGAGGCTTTCAAAGCCATGATGAAAAAATAAGCCTTATACAGGGCAGGGGGCATGCAATTGGGTGGATCAATACATTGGCGGTGCGCCGGCGCGCTGCTGCTTGGTGCAGTGGCGGTTCATTCACAACCCTTGAAAGCCAACGGCTTTGAGGATTTCGAAGATGCGGAATTGATTGATCACATCGCAGGTAGCGTGGCCCGCGGATATGGTCGCATGCATGGCTACCAGGTCGACTTCAAGCTGATCGGGAAAAACGTGCCCCACCAGTCGCCTTTGATGGTGCAATACAACGCGCCGGCCAAGCGGTGTACTTTTCTGATCAGCACTCGCGACAAAACCTGGCACAGCTTTGAGCAATACCTGGAGTTTTTTGAGGGCTTGCCCAAGCAGGTGGTGTATGAAGCATTCTTTGCACACGAGTCAGGGCACTGTGTGCAAATGAAAGAAAAAATTGACTTTGGGCCACACAAAAGGCGGCATCGAGAAGAGCTGTATGCGGATGTGTTCGCCTTGTCGCATGTCGAGCGTTACTTTCCCAAATATCGCCGCGCATTTCAGGAGTCCCAATTGAAAATGCGCCGTGCTGCGCTTGGCATTCAAAAAGACTATGACTTCTACACTGAATTGCTGAAGTTGCAGTACAGCCCCAACCTTCAATCGGCACTCAAGATAAAAAATCCACAAGATCGTGCCTTTTCAATCGCCAAGGCAGTAGATCTGTTGTAATAATTTGTTATCGTGATAACAAATTAACCAAGACCCCACAACGAAGCAGGAGCAGTGTGCATGGATCAGCTTAAATTTGGACTGGCCAAGAAGATCAACGAGACAACAGTAAGCCGCCGGGGCTTTTTGCTGACCTCGCTGGCTGGTGGTTTTGCAGTGGCCTCCGAGCCTTTGTTTGCGCAGGCCATTAAAACCGACAGCCAGGGAATTACAGCCGGTGAAGTGAAAGTGCCTGTGAAAGACGGGCAAATCCCTGCCTACCGCGCCATGCCTGCCAAAGGCAGCAACTTCCCGGTGATTCTGGTAATTCAGGAAATTTTTGGGGTGCACGAGTACATTCAGGACATTTGCCGTCGATTGGCCAAGCAGGGCTACTACGCAATTGCGCCTGCCATGTTCAGCCGTGAAGCCGATGTGTCCAATATGAGTCTTGATGCGATTTTGAAAGAAGTCGTTCCCGCGGTGCCTGATGCCCAAGTCATGGCCGACATTGATTCCACCGTGGCTTTTGCCAAAGCAAGTGGCAAAGCCAACACCTCGCGTTTGGGAATTGTGGGTTATTGCTGGGGTGGCCGTACCGTGTGGTTGTATGCCAACCACAACCCAGCGGTAAAAGCCGGCGTGTCTTACTACGGTTTGTTGGCTGGTTTGAAGGGCCCCAACAAGCCTGCAGACCCGGTGGATGTGGCTGCAAACCTCAAGGTACCTGTGCTGGGCCTTTATGCCGGTGAGGACAGTTTTGTTCCCGATGAAGTGGTCGACAAGATGCGTAACGAGTTGGGCAAAGGCAGCAGTGCATCTGAAATTGTGGTGTTTCCCGCTGTGAATCACGGTTTCCACGCGGATTACCGCCCCACCTATGACAGACGCGCAGCCACCTACGCCTGGAAACTGACTTTGGACTGGTTTCAAGAGCGCGGGGTGTAAAAACCTGACCAAGCGGAAACGATTTGAGTTGAATTGTCTGCATTTACCCAAGATTGTCTTCGATTGACTTAGACAACCGTGACTCAAATCGCTCAAGCGATTACACTTGAGGCACTGAAACCGTTTGGTCAAAACTCCAAAAACATGAAAATCGAGAATCCTTTAGCTTTAGATAACCAGCTTTGTTTCTCTTTGTATTCTACTTCTCTTGCTATCACGCAAGTTTACAAGCCCTTGTTGCAGCCCCTTGGGCTGACATTTCCACAGTACCTGGTCATGATGATCCTGTGGAAAGAAGACGGCATCAGTCTGATTAATGTGGCTCGCCAGCTTGGCCAACAGCCCGGCGCACTCACGCCGGTCATCAAGCGCATGGCTGAACAGGGGCTGCTGACCCGCAACCGCAGCGCTGATGATGAGCGTCAACTGCAAATTTACCTGACCGAAGAAGGCAAGCGCATTCGCGAAAAAGCGCTGGGTGTTTACGCCTGTGTGTTTGAACAATGCGGCATGAGCATTGAAGAAATGCAGCGCTTGAAAGGTGAGCTTGACGCACTGCGTGATCGCCTGTTAAAGGTGTAATTACTCAAACTGCAATTAATTAGCGCAATAACATTCTAGCGTCGCTCGTGTTCTCGGGCTTTGTCTTTGGTGTATAGTTATTGCAATAACAATTTAATTGCCATCTTCAACCCCTGTCACAGGAGCAAACCATGCAAGTTGTCTATTCCACCAAAGCCACATCCACCGGCGGTCGCGAAGGTCGCTCAGCCACCGAAGACGGTCGCCTCAATGTTCAGCTCAGCACCCCCAAAGAACTGGGCGGCGCGGGCGGTGAGGGCACCAATCCAGAACAGTTGTTCGCGGCTGGTTATTCAGCCTGCTTTATTGGTGCAATCAAGTTTGTTGCCGGTCAGGACAAAATCAGCCTGCCAACCGAGCCGGAAATTACCGCCACTGTCGGGATTGGCGGCAACCCCAAAGGCGTTGGCTTTGCGATCACAGTGGACATGAGCATCAAGCTCGAAGGCATGGAGCATGGTGCCGCTACAGCACTTGTTGAAAAGGCGCATCAGGTTTGCCCCTACTCCAACGCAACCCGTAACAATGTCGATGTAAAGTTGACTGTGGTGTAATCAACCACAGCCATTGAGCCGTTTCAAAGCGGTGGGCTTCAGAAGAGCCCGCCGCTTTTGTTTTTTTAGGTAATACACATGCAAACCAAGTACGCCAAACCCGCACGAATGTTCAATCAACAGGGGGAAGTTCGCCGAGTCGGCTTTGAACTGGAATTTGCAGGGCTGGATCTTCAAACTGCAGCGCAAGCAGTGGCCAATGCCCTTGGGGGTGAGGTTGAACTGGACACGCAGGCTGAATGCAAGGTCAAGCATCCCCAATATGGAAATTTCAAGATCGAGCTGGACTGGAGCTTTGCAAAAAACATGGCACGCCGCCGGCTCGAGGAGCAGGAGGCCAGCGAAGACATGGTCATGAGCCTGATGACTGACCTTGCGCGACAAATTGTTCCACTGGAAATCGTGTGCGCACCTGTTCCTGTCGATTCTCTTTCAGTGCTTGACCCCATGGTCGAGCAGCTGCAACAGGCAGGTGCCTTGGGTACAGCGGACTCCCTGATTTATGCCTTTGGTGTTCACATCAACGCCGAATTGCCTGACTTTGATTCTGAAACCCTGTTGGCTTATTTGCAGGCTTACTGCGTGGCGCAAACCTGGCTGATCAAGGCGCATGGTGTTGACCCTTTGCGTCGCCTGACCCCCTATATCGATTCTTACCCCAAGCGTTATGTACAAAAGGTGATGGCCTACACCGAATCCACGCCTGTGTTGCAGATCATTGACGATTACCTGGAACACAACCCGACCCGAAACCGCGGTCTGGACCTGCTACCGCTGTTCAAGCACATGAACGAGGCGCGTGTGCTGGCTGCAGTCGAAGACGAGCGGGTGAACGCCCGCCCCACCTTCCACTACCGACTGCCCAATTGTGAAATTGAAGACGCACAGTGGAACCTGTCACACAGCTGGAATATCTGGTGTGTGGTGGAACACCTGGCCGCAGACCCGGTCACACTCCAATCCATGTGCAAGCAATGGGTGGATTACAACGACAACTTGATCAATTTGAAGGAAGAACCTTGGCACCAGGAATTGGCGCACATGCACGAAAACCTGTTGTCGGTGTAACCGGCAACGCCAAGTGGTGGTCACCCTCCTGGTTCTGTATTCGGCTTGCTGTCTGGCTGGCTGGTGGCACAGCCAAACGCATCAGCGTGAAACATGTGTGGCCGATTGAAAGAATCGACGCATTGATTGTCAGCGGGGGGGACGACATTCACCCGTCCCTGTATGGCGAAGATGAAATGCCCAAGGCCCACTACGACCCTGCACGCGACGCACTGGAGCAGGTCCACATTGCCTGGGCGCTGGAACACCGTTTGCCCATGCTGGGAATATGCCGTGGCACCCAATTGATCAATGTCAGTTTGGGCGGCAGTTTGCATCAGGACATTCGCACACGCCGGAAAATCACCTCGAATCGCGGCACTGTGTTGCCACGTAAAACGGCAGTACTGCGGGCAAGCAGTTGCCTTGCAGCGGTGTTGAAAAAAAGCCGGCTGCGAATCAACAGTCTGCACCATCAGGCGGTTGACGCGCTTGGGGAGAACATTGCGGTTGTGGCCCGCGACCTCGATGGTTTTGTGCAAGGGATCGAGCCCACCGGGCCATGCCACTGGCTAGGCGTGCAATGGCACCCTGAATACCTGTTTTACCGTTCACACCACCTGCGCCTGTTCAAATGGCTTGTGCAACAATGCAGGCACAACGCTGAAGGCAACTGATTCATGTCGTATTCCTTTCTTTTTCTGTCTGCCTTTTTGGCAGCCACCATTCTGCCGTTTTATTCCGAGGTGGTTTTGTTTGCCATGATTCGAGCAGGCGAACCTGCCGGGTTGTTGTTGGCGGTGGCGGCTGTGGGCAATACCCTGGGTTCTGTCGTGAATTGGGTGCTGGGTCGATACCTGCTGCATTTTCAACACAAAAAATGGTTCTATTTCAAGCCGGAACAAATTGAAAAAATGCAGGCCTGGTTTCAGCGCTATGGGGTGTGGAGTCTTCTTTTGGCCTGGATGCCGATTGGTGGCGATCCCTTGACGCTGGTCGCCGGTATCATGCGTGTGAACCTTTGGTTATTTATTGTGCTGGTCGGCATTGGGAAAACACTGCGCTATGTTGCAGTGATTTATTTTTCGGAAATGTCGGTGGCCTGGTTTTAATCATTCAATGGAATTGAAGTGCGATGACTACTAGTGATGTACCCAATCTGAACGTGAGCTGCTTCAAACAACCCGACCGCGACCTGTTGGGCGACTCGCTAACGCATGCGCCCAGAATCCTGATTTTGTATGGTTCCTTGCGTGCGCGGTCTTTCAGTCGCCTTGCGGCCGAGGAAGCCGGGCGCTTGCTCACCTTGATGGGCGCTGAAGTGAAGTTTTTCAATCCGGAAGGCCTGCCCCTGGTTGATGAGTCCAATGAGCAACACCCCAAGGTACTTGAACTTCGTGAACTCGCAGACTGGTCGGAAGGGCAGGTGTGGAGTTCGCCTGAGCGCCACGGCGCAATGACCGGTGTCATGAAAACCCAGATCGACTGGCTACCGCTAAGCGGCGGCGCCAAACGGCCCACTCAGGGAAAAACCCTGGCGGTGATGCAGGTGTGTGGTGGTTCGCAATCGTTCAATGCGGTGAACCAGTTGCGCGTGTTGGGCCGGTGGATGCGCATGATCACCATTCCCAACCAGTCTTCGATTGCCAAAGCCTTCATGGAATTCGATGAAAACGGGCGAATGAAACCATCGGCTTATTACAATCGGCTGGTCGATGTCATGGAAGAGTTGATGAAATTCACCTGGCTGACACGCGGGCACGCGCAGTACCTGGTCGATCGTTATTCCGAGCGTGTAGAGTCTGAAGAAGAGTTGTCGAAGCGGGTCAATCAACGCAGTATTTGAGCCACAAGGAACAGGGAATGTTCAAAACCATTGCGTGTGTGGTTTTGCTTTTGTGCGGCAGCGCAGTGCATGCGGCCACAGCCAAAGTGGCGGCTGCGGCCACGCTGCGCTATGCACTGGATGAAATCGCACCCGAATTCAAGAAAGCGACTGGCCACGACTTGAAAGTGGCTTATGGATCCTCTGGCAATTTTTACAGCCAGATCATGCATGGTGCACCCTTTGATGTGTTCCTGTCGGCAGACACAGAGTTTCCACAAAAACTGGTCGATGCAAAAAAAGCGCAGCCACCGGTGAGGGTGTATGCAGAGGGGCGACTGGTGTTGTTGGTGCCGCTGCAAAGCCGCCTGAAAGTAGACGGACGTTTGAAAGACATGGCCGCTGCCCTGGGTGATGGCCGCTTGACCAAGCTGGCGATTGCCAACCCGAATGTGGCGCCGTATGGCATGCGTGCCAAAGAGGCCCTGAGTCGTGCGGGCATTTGGGAGCAGGCTGAGTCCAAACTGGTGATTGGAGAAAATGTGGGTCAGGCCACCCAGTTCGCAACCACAGGTGCAGCACAGGCTGGTTTGGTGGCCTTGTCGTTGGCGCTTGCGCCGCAGCTTGCCGCCAACACCCAATATGCGCTGATTCCGCGTGAATGGCATCAACCCCTTGTTCAGGGTGCGGTGCTGCTTGATGAAAAAAATCAGGCGGCGCTTGCATTCATGAATTATCTCGGCACCGACACGGCTCGCAATATTCTGAAAAAATACGGTTACGACGAGGTCTTAAGCCGATGATGGACTGGTCCGCCTTTGCCTTGTCCATGCAGCTGGCCTTGAGCACACTGGCTGTTTTGTTGCCATTGGGTTTGCTGGCTGGGCGCTGGCTGGCCCGCACGCCATTCAAAGGGCGAACCTGGCTGGAAGCGGCAATTCTATTGCCTTTGGTTCTGCCCCCCACGGTCATGGGGTATTACCTGCTGGTGGCTTTGGGCGGTGCGTCACCGGTAGGGCAATGGTTGCAAAACAGCTTCGGCATTTCGCTCACATTCAATTTCACTGGCTTGTTGTTGGCCTCAGTCGTGTTCAATATTCCTTTCATGATTCAACCCATACAACGTGCCTTTGAATCCATTCCCAACAATTTGAATGAAGCTGCGCAAGTCAGCGGGCTGAGCACTTGGGCAATTTTTACCAAGGTGGAATTGCCGCTGGCCTGGCCAGGTATTTTGTCGGCAATTGTGCTGACCTTTGTGCACACGCTGGGTGAATTTGGGGTGGTGTTAATGATAGGCGGCAGTATCCCTGGTGAAACACGCACGCTGGCCATTTCCATTTACGACAGTGTTCAAAGCTTTGATCTGAACGCAGCCAACACCATGTCGCTGGCTTTGCTGGTGTTCTCTCTGGTGGCAGTTGCAAGCTCCCTGTGGTTGTCCGGGCGCAGAAAAAGGCCATTGCAATGAACAAGCGCACTCAGCTTCACATTGAATTCCAGCAACACAAGCCCATGGCCTTGCAAGGAGCGTTCACTTGCGAGGCTGGGCAACTGCTGGCTTTGGTGGGTCCTTCCGGGGCGGGGAAGTCGTCCATTCTGCGCGTGTTGGCCGGGCTGATGAGGCCTGAGAAAGGCCGTATTGTGGTGGGCGAGCAGGTGTGGCTGGACACGGCCAAAGGCGTATTTCAAACACCCCAACAACGCCGGGTTGGATTAGTGTTTCAGAACTACGCCCTGATGCCGCACCTTAGCGCAGCCGCCAATGTGGCCCTGGCCCTGCAACATTTGCCCAAAGGCGAGCAAATCATTGAAGCGGTGCAGTGGTTAAAGCGCGTGCGGTTAAGCAACGATGAGGCCATGCGCAAACCCGCCCAGTTGTCGGGTGGGCAACAGCAACGCGTGGCGTTGGCCCGCGCACTGGCCCGCGAGCCTGAGCTGCTTTTGCTGGATGAGCCTTTCTCGGCCGTGGATCAAATGAACCGTGAAAGCCTGTACCGCTTGCTGGCTGAATTGCGTGCAGACCTGAACATTCCAATTGTGCTGGTCACCCATGACCTGAATGAAGCCCGCATGCTGTGCGACAAACTTGTGGTGCTGGACCAGGGTACCGTGCTGCAGGAAGGGCCGGCATTTGAAGTGCACCGCAGGCCGCGCAATTCACGCGTGGCCGATTTGGTGGGCATTCAAAACCGCTTTCATGGCGCATGGTTGGGTGCAGGGGCGTTGCAATGGACCCGTGCGCTGGACACTGCACAGGCCGATACCACCAACAGTTTTCCATTGCAGGTGAAAGACAAGGGAAAAATTCCACCGGGGTTTCCGGTGAACTGGGTGGTGCACGCCGATGGCCTTGCGCTGAAACCCGAAGGCTACAACCTGCAACGCGAAGGGTTTGTGTGTTTGCCTGTGCGGGTGGATGCGCACCGCGACCTGGGTGAACTCAGCCTGATTGATCTGGCCATGAACGTGCCACCCTTTGAAATCCTGAAAATGGCCGTGTCGGGTGCGCAGCGTTTGGGCTTGAAGAAAGGCGCACCCTGTGTGGTTGAAATGGACATGAGTTTGATCCATATCATGCCGAAAAAACACCGGCAGTAAGTTCTTCGGCCTGCGTAAGCAGGATCGCTTTCGCAGGCAACACAGGTTTTGATACGTCAATGGAATGTGATCTTGCTCATTCAGTCTTTCCAAACCTCTGCTGCTAGCGGCAATTCGTTAAGCTCAGCGCGTGCATCTCGCCAGCTTGGATAATATGTGTCAAGGATTGCGACAAATCGATCATTGTGTGTGGCTTCAATTAAATGTGCCATTTCATGAACGATGACATACTCAAGCAAATCCTTTGGCTTTTTTACTAACTCTGTATTCAGCCTGATATTTCCTGCTTTGTGATTGCAACTACCCCATTTCGTTTTCATCCGCCGCAGGAAATAGCCTGAAACCTTCACCTTGAGTTTCTGCTCCCACTTTTGTATCAGTGGCGGCACAGCCTCATGCAGCAGCAACTTGTGCCACTCATGCATTACCTCGGCACGCTTTTCTGCACTGCTGCCTGGACGAATAGTCAGAATGATCCGTTTGTTGCTGAGGACAACAGAGGGTTTTATATCCTGGTAGCTGACTGTCATCAGGTAGCGCCGCCCCCAAACGTGGTGGCTTTCACGCCCAACGAACTGGCGCGGCGTTTCCCGTGCCTGACCTTCCAGTTTTTTCTGCTGCTCGCGAATCCATAACAACTTGGAAATGGCATAAGCGCGCGCCACTTCCAAGCGTGTATTGGTTGGCGCAGCAAGGGTCACTCGCCCATCAGGTGGATGAACGGTAAGGTGCACGTTTTTGATACCCTTCCTCGTCACCGCTATCGAAATTTCGCCCAGTTGAATCGTCTCGTTCATCACTAAGTTTCTCAATAAGCCGTTTGATTCTTGATGATTTCAAAAATAGCCTGCGTCGCTACCCGGTTACGAGACATGATCGGGAACAGCGCGTTAAGCACATATTTTTCTTTTGCATCATCACCTTTCCAATTTGCAGGTGCATGTTCGCGGATGGCTTTATCAAGTTCTAATGCCAAGCGTAAACGTAACCGATCATCAACGTATACGGCATCAGTAGCTTGAACAAAATGGGATGGATTTCCCTGCGTCAAGATATCTTCTAAATTCCGATAAATAACTGCAACCTCGGGCTTTCCATGCAACTCGGCAGGCAGTTGAGCATCCATGCCACCCATCGCCATCTTTTTCACCAACTCTTCAGCTCTTTTGAGAAAGTCCTCGTAGGCTGCGGTGTCATCACGCTTTTGCTTGATCAGGTCTTCAAGCAGCTTGGAGATTTCGTCATAAAACTTCGGATCAGTTAGTTGATCTCGAATGATCGTCTTACGAACGTTGTTGATGATGCCTTCAGCGATTGCATTTCTCGACAGCTTGCCTTTTTGATTGAGCTTGTTGGCGATAGCATCGTGAATACCGGTTTCGATGATCAGCTCGGTGAGTGAAAGCGTGCTGAGATTTCCCAAATTGTCAGCCGGGTCTGCTTGGATGTAGGTGTTGATGAGGTGACGCATATCCGCTTCATAAGGCTTGATGTCCAACTCTTCGCCTGAATGCTTCTTAATCGCCGTGCGGGTGTCGCTGTAGAACTCGATTTCTTTTTCGATTGTAGCAATATCAACTGTTGAATACCCGGCGTCTTCAAGGTTCTTTGCAGTTGCCGCATAGGCCCGAAGGAGTGTGGCTACCGATTTGTAGAATGAGATGCGCAGCGGCTCAGTCTTGAGCAAAGCTTCCGGATCGTTTGCATCACCGCAGAAGTAGTACAGGTATTGCTCTATCTCACGCACACTATTAGCAGAATAGGCCACCGGCTCGCACAAGTAGCGCAGTGCTTCCCTGGCAGCATCAAGTTGTACTCTGCCTTCTTTTAGCCAGTCTTTCACGGCTACATTGCCGTCATCGCCAGCTTCGTCGATTTCCAACTCGTCCGATGTGTAAACGGCGATGGAGTCTTGGACCTTCTCGAACAGTTCTTTGTAATCGACGATATGGCCGTAGTCCTTGTCGTCGCCATCGAGCCGGTTTGTGCGGCAGATGGCCTGGAACAGGTTGTGATCGCTCAGCTCGTTGTCAAGGTAAATGTAAGTGCAGGAAGGTGCATCGAAACCGGTTAACAACTTACTTACCACAATCAGTAGTTTCAGATTGGCAGGTTCCTTGATGAAGCGCTGCTTGGTTTTTTCTTCGTAGTCCTTGGTGGTCTGATCTTTCTGCAGGACGTGCTGGGTGTAGGTGTCAAACTTATAGCGCTCGTCGCTGTCTTTGGGCTCGCGCGATATAGCGTTATGATTGGGCTCGTAGGACGTAATAATTCCGCAGTACTTACCGAATGAAGTGTTCTGGAATAAACGAAAGTAGTGGCAGGCGTCGTAGATGGAGGCTGCCACAAGAATGGCTGTTCCCCGGTCATTATTCAAGCGTGGCTGCACACCGAAATCGTGGATGATGTCGGCAATTATGCGTTGCTTGCGCTCTCCGGCACTCATCAGCTCTTCAATCGTCGCCCAACGTTTGCGCAGAACCGAACGCTGAAAGTTGTTCAGTCCCTTGGTTTTCTGATTAAACCACGCGTCAATGGCTTTTTTTGAGGTCAGTCGCTGCGGCACATCACGTGCTTCGTATTTCAGGTCGAGCACTACCTTGTCGGCCACTGCTTCGTCAAACTTGTAGGTGTGTATATAGGTGCCGAACACTTCGCGGGTGGTCTGCTTATCTTTGCGTAGCAAAGGCGTGCCGGTGAAACCAATGAAGATGGCGTTCTCCAACCACCGCTTCATCTGCTTATTCATTTCGCCGCCTTGCGTGCGGTGACATTCATCGACGAAAACGTAAAGTCGGCCCTCCACCTTTGGGGACTTACCCTTTAGGTCGGTTGTATCAAACTTGTGGATCAGTGCGCACATCAGGCGCGGCGTAGCCGCCCCCAATTTTTCAATCAATTCCGCGCGGGAAGTAATGCGTGGGGATGTTGAATCCTCGCTGATCACGCCTGCATTACGCATCACACCCACGATCTGCTTGTCCAGCTCATCTCGATCGGTAATAACCAGGACGCGGGCATGCGGATCAAATTCCAGCAGCCACTTAGCAATCAGCACCATCAGAATGCTTTTGCCGCTTCCTTGGGTGTGCCAAATCACACCGCCTTCTTGCTGTTTAACCCGTTCTTGGGCTGCTTTCACACCGTGATACTGGTGAACGCGGGGTACCTTCTTTTGCCCGCCATCGAAGATGATGAAGTTGCGGATCAGGTCCAGCAGGCGTACCTTGTCAAATATTTGTGCCAGTGGTGTATCTAACAAGGCACCTTCCTGAATTTCCGCGCTTTGCGGTTCTAACGTTTTGCGGCTTTTATCCTTGCGCTCCTTCCACTCGACAAAAAACTTCTCCGGGGTGCCTGTGGTACCGTAGCGCAAACCCTGCGAGTCGCTGCCTGCCAATACCAACTGCACAGTGCTGAAAAAGCCCTTGTTGAAAATCTCTTCCTGATTGGTGATGAGCTGGCGAACACCGTCGGCTACTTCCACCGAACTGCGTTTCAGTTCAATGACTGCAATTGCGATGCCGTTGATGTACACAACCAAATCTGGCCGACGCTTGTAGCCGCCGCGCAAGGTGACCTCTTCAGCCAGGCCAAAGTCGTTGTTGCCGGGCCCACCATCTGTAGGCCAATCAATCAGGTGTACAGTTTCATGCGCCTGCCCGGCAGCAATCTGCACTGGTACGCCATAGCGCAGCAGTTGGTAAGTGCGCAGATTGGCCTGATAAAGGGAGATACCGGTAGAGTCGGCGGCGGTTAGGAGCTTTTGCAGCGCCGCGGAAATGTGTGCCTCAGAATAACCTCGCCTCTTGAGGTTGCTGCGTAACATTTCCGCTTCGATGGGCCGATTCCCATCTTTGCCCTCCTTGCGTTCATTCCAATCGCCTAAGTAATCGTAGCCAAGGCAGCAAGGGTGACTTGTATCAGTAAACAGAGTTGTTACACGGTTCTGCGTTTTGCGTTCGGAGCGGGCGATTGGCGAAGTCATGAGATTAAATACCCAGTTGTATACGTTGCCGCAGAACGTGCCTTACGGCAGCGAAGCGGCATCTTCGACGGCGGCTGTGCAGCTCTTCGTCGTCGACCAGTAGGAGTAGACAGTCTGCTTTGGTCATTTCTTTGTATCCTGCTGATCCCCAAGTTGATATGCCATGTTTTTACTTAAGCAATGTCAGAACCGAGTTGGCGAGCCGCTGTTCTTTACTGATGAGCGTGGTGTAAAAGCGCTGTTCGATACCGTAAACAAGCTGCTTCAAGTCATCATCTTTGCAGATGGTGAATTTTCCAGTTGTTGCATCGTAAGTCAGCGTGTTTTTGCAATAGTCATTTATGTAGGGAATCAATGAATTCCTATCCTCCCGTGTCATTGTGCTTAACGTCTTCATTGCCAGACCAATACGTTTACGGTTCGGCTTGGAAACATCATCAACGCCGTAATTTTCTAATTTGATAAATGACTCTGCCAAGAAGTTTATAACTTCTTCTTTTGTGGCTTCCTTGAAAAGTATGTCTATCCCTTTGAAGATGCTTGCTATTCCCGCAAGATCACGGAAAATTAAGGTGTCGGAGTCCTTCAGGTAAATGGCATCAGGCAACGGCTTAACGACCAGGCGATTTTCTGGTTGTTCAATCTTGGCTACTTCACCAAAAATGATGGATTTTCGTTTGATAAATAGCGACGGATAAACTTTTTGAAAATAGAAGTTGCCGCCTTGAATGGAGAGCAAGTAAGCAATCTCCGAGAACCTCTCTTTCTTCAGATCATCGTAGTCTTTAGTATCAAAGTCTTTTTTAAGAATATCCAAACAAAAATCACAGTCTTTAAAGCCCTCAATCTTGAACCAAGAGTCTTCATCCAAATTGTGATCTGGATTGTAGGTAACGCAAGAGGCGATGTTTACGTTCACTCCTTCATACAGTGTGTGGTCTGAGATTAGCTTAAAAAATGGCTTTTTACGCAGATTTTTAACCTTCGCAAAGACGTGATCCATGCCTAATCCTTCTCAATGAACGTGTAGTTGTTGATACGGTACGCCATGGCGATTTCAATATCGCTTGGCTGTTTGTACTGATGTCGGCTAATTAGGAATATCGCTGTTCCGTTTTTGGTTTTGATATTGTAGAACTCATAGCCAAACAGCAGGAACAAGGGATTGAAGTAGAGTGCCTGCGATAGGAATGTAAAAACAAAGAGGACTACATATACAAACCACATAACTTCCCAGTTGCTGATACCAAGTGCGACAAAGAAATACCCAAGATAACTGGGAAGAAAGCTATTGTTGGCGTGTTCAATGCTTTCGATTTCGCCTTTTTTGAACTCGTCCTTGCCAAGGTATGAACTGAAAAAGATGCTAATACCGGTAAGTGCGATAGGAACGCCAAGGTAAGCTGCATACGAAATCAAGATAGGAAGATTGAACTGAGCAAGAGTAGGAATCAATGTTCCTAAGGCCTCGCAATTTTGCACTAGAAAGATGATGAGAAGGAGCGATGTGGCATTGAATGTCAGTAGCAGACGGAAGATAAAATTAACCATTTAGCTCTACCTGAACCAGCCGCGTTTTTCCGGTCAAAAGGTCTTTCATCATGGCATGTTTGATTTCGCGCGTTTTGTCGCGACGGGCTTCAAGAGCAAACAGCTCCGAATCCAAGGCAGCTAAATAATCGGCAATCGCAGTTTGCTCGATAGGGTCCTTCGGAAACTTCAATTTAAAAAGTCCAAGTGCGGTCTTTTGAATATTGGGTAGTCCTGAGCCCACTCGCAGTCCCATAACCGCGCTTTGTTGGCCTTTGAGCGCACTAAACATAAAGCGATTATCTATAGTCTTTGGGACTACTGCATAGCAGTGTCCGCCACACCAGAAGCGCTCAGTGATGAACTGAACAAAACCACATGAGTTTCCACCCTCACTTATCGCAATCGTATTTGCGGGAGTATTAAACCGAACGGTATAAGATGAAGGCTGAACGCCGCCGTTGTAGTGTGGAAAATGGCCATTTGGGTCGATCTCGCTGCTGGGTAGCTGAACACCCTTTGAGATAGTTGCAATTTCCACGAGAGTTCTTTCTGTCCACTCGCCATTGAATCCTGGCAACCGAGTTCTCCCTGTTAGTAATTGCTGCATAACCGCCTGCTTCAGGTATCTTTTCTTAGTGATCAATTGTTCTAGGGCGACGATCAGCGCATCTATCTCACTCAGAGCCGATGTAATGGCATGCTGCTCCTCTGAAGATGGTGGCAGTGCAATTAGGAATTCTTTGAGATTTTGCAGATTTAGCCCCGGCTTGCTTTGCCCTGACTGACTCGCTGCTATTTGAGAATTGCCTGGGGAATTGGGGGTCAAATAGCGGCAAATGTATTCCGCTTGAGTCGGCTCTTTTAGACGAACTAATCCAACGTGCTGGCTGATGTAGGCGTCATCAAACACTTGGTTCACTAACGCCACGTTACCAACGCTGTTTCCAGTGATAGTGATAAGCAGGTCATTCAGCTCGACCTTTGTTCGATTTCCCTCCGCCCCACTCGGGGGGGAAACATATTGAATATCATCAAAACAGAGTTGGTCGTCTCGGATATTTTGGCTTCGAATAAACAGTGCGCCATAGTTTGAATAGAACTGAGCCCATCCTCGAGAACCACTGGTAACAAAATCAGCAAGCTCACCGAGTGATTCAACAGTCCAGTTCCCTGGGATTATACCCACCTCAGTCATTTTGTAACCAGGCCTCACTGCCATACCGTCTCCATCGCCACATACAGAAAATCGCGGTTTATGTGAATAATCACAGCACATCCCCTTTGAGTTCCGATTCGATCTCTTCCACACTGGGCAGGCTGGTTTTCAAGTCTTCGGGCAGTTGCCGTTGTAGCTCTTGCACCCAGCTGGCGATTCCCATCGGCTTGGTGTATCCAGAAAGTGCGTATTCCACCAAGGTTTTATCCTTGTCCTTAACCAGCAACAAACCAATGGTGGGTTTGTCGTCGGGGTGGCGCAGCAAGTCGTCCACAGCTTTTAGATAAATGTTGAGCTGGCTAATGTGGGCTGGTTCAAACTGGCCTGCTTTCAGTTCGATTACTACATAGCAACGCAAGTGCAAGTGATAAAAAAGCAGGTCGAGATAATAATCACGCCCGCCCAATTCTAGATGAACCTGTTTACCCACAAATGCAAAGCCTTGGCCAAGTTCTAGCAAAAATTTTTGTATGTGCTCGATAAGTTTATTTTCCAGCTCTGCTTCACGCCGTACAGGGGCGGTACCCAAAAAATCAAATAGGTAGGGATCTTTGAAAACTTGCGCTGCCATATCGGATTCTGGTGCGGGAATAGACACATCAAAGTTGTTGAGGGCACGGGCTTCCCGCTCATGTGCGCGGGTTTCGATGTGTATTTCCAGCATGTCTTTGCTCAGGCCCAAGCTAAGGGCTCTTTGAGCATACCAAAGGCGCAAGTCGGTGGCGTCTAGCTTTTCGAGCAATGTTAGGTTGGTGCGCCAAGGCAATTGTGCAACGGTGCGTTGCACAATTGCCCGGTCAGGCCAGGCACTGGCGAACAGTCGCATGTACTTCAAATTTCGGGTTGAAAAACCGCTCATCTCTGTAAATGCAGTTTTCAAATCATGCGACAAGCGGTCGATCACGCGCGCGCCCCAACCCTGCTGGGTTTGCCGTTGCAAAATAGCTTGCCCTATATCCCAGTACAGCAGAATCATTGCTGTATTTGCCGACATAACCATACGCAGGCGCTCTTGCGTAATGCGTTGTTTCAGGTCCGCTAAAAGCAACTTGTATCCCTCGGGCATATTAGTAAGGGCATCTTGGCTTGGCATCAATACATCTGTTTTGGCTCGCCCACGGTGCTTGCGTGTTTTTCGGTCAGAATCGTTCATGCCGCCCCCATTTTCTTTAGGTGTTCATCCACCCGCGCTGAAAGTATTTCCAAGTTTTTAATCAGCATGGGTAGGGGGGTAGCGTATCGTTCTGCAAGCTGGCGAATTCGACTAGTTAGGGTTTGTGAAACCCGATCCAGCTCACCTTGCACGGCACTGGCCAAGGTGGCAAACCATTTGTCCTCGACCACAAGCGCTACGATATCCGCCTCGGCCAGTTTGGGGTACTTGGCCTCTAGTTTGGCCTCCAGATCATCCTGGGCTGTTTTCAGCTTGGACTTAATATCAATTTGCTTGTCGAGCAGGGCAGCGTATTTTTGCAGCGCTTTGCGCTCGTCTGCATAGTCGGGGTCATCATTGTGTTCATTCGCAATCTCCTTCAGGCGGGCTTTAATGGCCTTGGGGGTAATCTTCTGTTTTTCCCTGTCACCTTCAATAACCTCGGCCAGCAGTCCTTCCTCTCCGCTGTTTTCTTCCATCATTTCCTGAAGTTGCTGCTCTGTATCGGCTAGCTTGGCCTCAAGGGCTTCAATGGCATCACGCTCAGTGGTGAAGTAACGGGCGATCAGAATGGACGCGGGAAGTAAATCGGACTTGAACCGGCGTTTGCCCTTAGTGTAATCAAAAGCATCTTTCGGCCATACCAGCTTATCATTCGCATCTTTAATTTTGACAACCTCGCGCGGTTGTGCGCCTGCGTACCAGCCTGCATCGGCGATCAGGTAGCAGTCGTCCTGCATCGTCTCGGCCCAGTAATCCATAAGGTGTTGGTATACGTCATAGGCATTGACTAGGGGGGTTGTTTTGAATCGGGCAAGCAAATCTTCAGACAGCGCTTCAATAAGCAACTTGGGGTGGCTGTTTTGCCTAAACCCCTTGAGCATAGGGGTGCTGGCTTGCTTCCAGTCAGCAAAAACTTTGGTGGCAGCCTGGTTGAATGCTGTGAACTCGGGATGCGCAAATATGGTGCCCTTCACCTCGGCAATAGGCAGTTTCAACTGTGCATAGCCAGCGCGCCCGGCTGACGCGAAAAGGGTATTACGCACACCGGGAATCACCTTCCAATAGTTACTGAATGCGTCCAGGTCGCGTTCAGGTATTCCGCCGCGCAGGTGGCCATCAATGTCCTGAATGTCTTCAGGCTCAGTGCTGTCAATGTAGCGTGGCAGGTTGAGGTCGAAGTTGTTCTTGGGGGCTGCAATTTCAGTCAATGGCACCATGCGCGAGTAGTGTGGCAACTCCGCTAATTTTATGAATGCATCGACTATCTTATGAACGTCTTGCTCTCGTAGGCGGTTCTTGGGCCCATCTTTGATGAAGCCCTTGGAGGCGTCGATCATGAAAATGCCTTTGCGTGCTGAAGCGTTTTCCTTATCGAGCACCAAGATGCAGGCGGCAATGTTTGTGCCATAGAACAGATTGCCCGGCAGGCCGATAATGCCTTTCAGGATGCCCGACCGCACCAGTTTCTCGCGGATAACAGCCTCTGCATTCCCCCTGAAAAGGACACCGTGAGGGAGAATACAAGCGCCTTTGCCGGTGCCTTTCATCGAACGAATAATGTGCAGCAGGTAGGCGTAATCGCCTTGCTTTTTGGGCGGTTCGCCCCAAGCAAAACGCTGGTAATTATCGCTGGCTGGGTTCAGCCCGGCAATCCATTTTTTGTCAGAAAACGGCGGGTTCGCAACAACATAATCATAGGTACGAAGGTTTTCGCCATCTTTGAATTTGGGTGAGGCCAGCGTGTTGCCATGCAGAATATTGGCCGTTGGGAAGTCATGAAGAATCATATTCATACGAGCCAGGCCCGCAGTTGTTACATCCTTCTCTTGGCCTTCCAAGGTTATGTGCTTGCCTGCCTCGGCCGCCACTTTGAGCAGTAAAGACCCAGAACCACAGGTGGGGTCATAGGCAGTGGTCGAGGCCACTGTATTGGCTGCAGATATGCCTATGACCTTGGCCATGATTTGACTGACTTCGGAGGGGGTATAAAACTGGCCTTTGCTCTTACCGCTCTGCGAAGCGAAATGCCGCATCAGGTATTCATAGGCGTCACCTAGAATGTCGTCGTTCTCGGCACGGTTGTTCGAGAAATCGAGTTCAGGCTTTTGGAAGATCCCGATCAGGTCGGTGAGGCGGTCCACCATGTCCTTGCCTTCGCCGAGCTTGTTCACGTCATTGAAGTCTGGGAAGTCACTACGAGCAAGGCGCGAGTTTGCCTCGATCAGTGGCTGGATGACCTGTTTATTGATTTTGTCGCCGATATCACTTTTGCCTTTGAGGGCAACCATGTCTTTGAAGCTGGCTCCGGGCGGAATAGTGACAGGCGGGGCAAAGTCGTCAGAGTCACCATATTTGTCCGAGACGTATTTAATGAACAGCATGAACAGGACATAGTCCTTATATTGGCTAGCGTCCATGCCGCCGCGCAGTGCATCGCAAGATGCCCAAAGGGATGAGTAAAGGTCAGATTTTTTGATTGGCATTTGTGATTCTATTTCCGTGTAATGCTGGTCGCCGAAGCACGTATCGAGGCGCAAGGCGAGTAGACAATTTTAGCGCTAAACGATAACAGAGAACCCAGTAAGCGCTTGGTGCTTTTCGCTAGTACGATGTAATTGCATTACTTCATGTGTCACCCGGCGAAAATGCCTATGACTGAACTGGCCAACTGTGCAGGTGTCAGCGGCTACTCCGTGATGCGGTTTTGTAGTTTGCTGTGTGACGAAAGCCCAATAATGATTAGGTAAGTTGGTAAGTAAATTAAGTAGCTGATTTACAAGGTGAATCTGAAAGTGTTGGCCTGTGAGTATGAAGGTTTGGAGACAATTCATACTTATAAGAAAACATGAACAACACACGACAAATTGCATTTGTAATCAGCGCGCTTGCGCTACTCGCTGGTTGCCTGGGTGGCAACGATTCAACGACTGTGGCAGGGGGCGATGGGCCCACCGTAACCAACCCCAATGAAGAAACCCCGGTTGACTTAAAGCCAGGTGACGGCATACGCATTTTGTCGAATCGCGCTGACTTGATCAGCGACGGCAACGCCTTGATTGAGATTACTGCGGAAGATCCGGCCAACCTGCAGAATGTGAAAGTCATGTTGGGCACTGTCGATGTCAGTGACCAGTTTGCGCTGCGCGACAATGGCCGTTACATGGGCCGCATTCAAGGCTTGGCTTTGGGTGAAAACCGCATCATGGCGGTGTTGAAAAACACGGGTCGAATCGTGGCCACGATCACCAATCACCCCAATGGTGGGCCCGTATTTTCTGGCCCGCAGGTACAACCCTGGACTTGCACCAACGAGGCCGCAGTAGATGCGCAGTGCAATCAGCCTGCAGAATTCAGTTTCTCGTATTTGCCTGCCAACAAGCTGCAACATGTCCTGACCAATTCGAATTTTCAGGAACAGGAATTTGCGCCCACTTTCTTGCCTTACGACCCGGAAAACCCGCCGCCTGCCAGTGAAATTGCCATGACCACCACCGACAATGGTGTGACTGTGCCTTTCATCATTCGCACGGAGCAGGGCGTACAAAACCGCGATCGCTATCAAATCCGTACCCTGTTCAATCCGGCTGAAGACTGGCAGCCCTGGAAGCCCCAGGCACAGTGGAATGGCAAGGTGCTGATTCACCATGGCGGCAATGTGGGTGTCACTTACGGCCCGGGTACCCCGCCCAACGGCGACATTTCAGGCACAGCGCCGGATGGTGCTGAGTTTTTGCTTGGCGACAGCATCACCGTGGCCTTGGGTCGCGGCTTTATTGCCACGTCTACAGCCTTGGCCAATTTGGGCCACAACGTAAACCTGGTGACGGCTGCAGAATCGCTGATGATGGTGAAAGAACGCATTGTTGAACAGTACGGCGAAATCCGCTACACCATGGGCACGGGTTGCTCGGGTGGCGCCATTGCCCAGCAGCACATTGCCAACGCTTACCCCGGTATTTACCAGGGCATTATCGTGCAGTGTTCGTACCCTGATGTATGGACCACGGCTTCGCAGTTTGCCGATTACAACCTGTTGAATTCCTACTTTGGCAATCGCTACCCCGGCGTGAACGAGGCTGAAAATTCGCGCCAGTTTCCGCAGTTCGCCACCAACTTCCTGCCCTACGTGCAGTGGAGTGCGGTGTACGGCCATTTGCCTGTTAACCCGGTATTGTCGGACAACGCTTTCTTCCCCAAAGCCTATCCCTATGCACAGAACTGTCGAGGCCTGAATGGTGCGGCCGTGCCTTATGACCCGGTGAACAACCCGGGCGGGCTGCGTTGTGGCTTGATCGATTACATGAGCACCCAGTTTGGCTTTAGAACGCCTGATGTGTGGAGTGCCAACGAGAAACAGATTGGTCGAGGTTTTGGCGGTATTCCGCTGGACAACGTGGGCGTGCAATATGGCCTGGGTGCGCTTCAGCAAGGCACCATCACTGCGGATCAGTTTCTGGATTTGAACCGCAACATTGGTGGTTTTGATGTAGATATTCAGCGTGTGGCCAATCGCACCGTGGCAGACCCCTTGGCTTTGGCCAATTCGTACAAAACAGGCGCGGTCAACACGGCAGAGCATTTAAGCAACATACCGATTATTGACCTGCGTGGTCCCGATCCCGGTATTGCACACGATGCATTTCACAGCTGGCAAATGCGCGCCCGCCTGAATGCCACACAGGGACATTTCGACAACCATGTGATTTGGTTCGGGCAATTGGTGCTTGCGGGCGACTCCACCTACAGCACGGAAGCCTTGCTGGTGATGGACCGTTGGCTAGGCCAGATCGAGGCGGATGACAGCAACAAGCCTTTGCCTGAAAAAGTAGTGGCCAACAAGCCAGCGGCTGCGCGTGACAAATGCCTGTCTGCACAAAGCATTTATGCCGACGACGGGCCCTTTGTACCGCTGACTGGCAATTTGTTTTACCCAGAGCCAATTTTGCCAATGGCCAATTCAAACAGCATTCCGAAGCCACCACCTGAGGCTGGTCAAATTTTTGATCAGCTGAGTAATCAGATGTGCGGTCTTGATTTCTCAGCCGTGGATTCCACTGGCATGTCGGCCCAGTTGACTGGCCCGATTGCTGAATTGCAACACGTGCTGGTGCAAACCCGGTTTGGCACACCCCGCACCGTGGCGGGCGACGACATTCGTACTTTGACCAACAAGTGTGTGTTAAAGCCGGTCGACCCGGCAGACTATGCAGGTGTGGTGTCGATCACCGATGCCGCTGCTTTCATGGCGCAGGTGAAGGAGATTTTCCCGCAAGGCGTGTGCGATTACAGCAAGCCCGGCGTGGGCACCCAGTCAACGCAAACCTGGCTGCGCTACGGCACGGCCACTGAAAAACTGATTGGTGGCACGCCATTGGCGGCCCAGCCTGCGAATTCGCGGCAGGGGTGGTCGGCCGCTGCGTTCAGGTGATCAAAGTTTGCAATTGTTAACTGATTAAAAAATAAAAGTTTTCAATGTGGAAAGAAGAAGGGACTTTACCCCCGTATTGTCCGCTTCTTCTTTTTTTCTTTGGGGCACACTGGCTTTCATTAATCCGCCTGAACAAGTGCCCCTTTTGAACTCTGAAAACCTCCTCCTCGATGTGCTGGAGCACAGCCCCGTGGGCTTGATGCAAGTGGACCATCATGGACACATCCTTCAACTGAACATCCACTGCGCTGAAATATTTGGCTACAGCGTCGCTGATTTACTGCATCGACCCTTTGAGGTGCTGTTACCTCCGGCCCTGCGCGATGGCCATTCGGCGTTGTTCATCGGTTTTGTGAAATCGTCTGAAGGACGAATGATGGGGCAGGGCACAGGTCAAAAGTACTTTCCTGCCATTCACAAGAACGGGCACGAAATCACCGTTCAGATTGGCTTGAATATTAACCGCGATGGCGAGCAACCGATTGTTACCTTGGCGATCGCAGATGTGACCGAGAAGGCTCGCATATTGGCTGAGTTAAGGCAGGGAAATGAACGATTGCGCCACAAAACCAAAGAGTTGATGTTGGTGGTGCGCCAGCAGAACCACTTTCTGAACGTGGTCAGCCACGAACTGAGAACCCCGCTACACAATTCGCTTGAAACATTGAATCAGCTTTCTGCCACGCAACTGGACGAAGACCAGGCAGAGTTGTTTCAAGACCTTGACAAGGCCAACATTGATGTCACTCGCAGTGTGAAAATGTTGATGGATTATGCCGACAGCATGTTGGGCGAACTGCATCTGGAAGAAGAAGAGTTTGATTTGCGCGCCTTGTGGCTGGACCGCTTACGGTTGGTGCAACGCGCTCACCCCGGGCAAATTCATCTTGTTCAGATTCACGAGGAATTCGATTTTGATCCGATGATTCTGGGCGACAAAATGCGCTTGGGTCGAATGATGCACGGTTTGATCGACAACGCATTGAAGTTTGCAGACGCCCATCAAATTGCGGTACAGATTGAGTTTCACGCGCACCCCGAACCTTGCCTCAGATTCGAAGTGTGCGACGACGGAATCGGCATGAACGAGTCCTTGTTGGCCGTGGTGGGCAAGCCTTTTGCCAACCAGTCCGAGCGGCGAAGCCGTGGGGGTGGTGGCATGGGCGTGGGTTTTTACCTGACGCACAAGTACCTGGAATTGATGCGTGGGCGATTCAAACTTGAAAGCGAATTGGGCAAGGGCACTTGCGCAGGTTTCAGTCTGCCACTGAATTTGGTGGGCAAGGCCAGCGCACAATCGACCCTGTTGCGCGGAACGGATGAATGGCCATTGGGCAATTTGAAACTGATGCTGGTTGAGGATGATCCGACTGTTGCGAAAATCAATGCACTTCGATTGCGCAAGTTGGGTGCGCATGTAATTGTGGCTGGCAACGGGCAAGTAGCCGTTGATTTGCTACTGGATAAAACCGTGAATGTGTCAGCGATTCTGATGGACTTGCACATGCCTGTCATGGATGGTTTCAGTGCCACGCGCCACATTCGAGCCATGAATCAGCATGTGAAAACTCCCATCGTGGCAGTGACCGCAGGTTCGCGACTGGCCGAGTATGCAAGGGCCATGGCGTCGGGCATTGATGCCTTTTACTCCAAGCCGTTTGAACCCAATGTGCTGGTGCATTACTTCAAGGCACGTGGTTTGATTCACTAGTACAATGTAATTTTATTACCTCGGGGCGCTTGCCTCGTGTACTCGAATGACCCTTCTGGATCGAATTCAAAAAGAGCTGGAACAGTTCTCGGCCGCTGAACAGTCGGTGGCGCAACTGGTGTTGAAAGACCCTGCCGGATTTCAAAAACTGCCGGTGACCGAGTTGGCCCGGCGCGCCGGGGTCAGCAGCCCCTCGGTGGTTCGTTTTTGTCGATCGCTGGGTTATGAAGGTTTAAGCGACTTCAAATTAAAACTGGCCGCCAGCCTGACCGAAGGTGTGCCCTTTGTTCATCAAACAGTGCAGGCCGGTGATGCCGGCGAGGTCTTGATTCACAAGGTGCTCGACAACGCAATCCACACCCTTCGCACTTTTCGCAATACCGCCCCGGCAAAACCCATCGACAAAGCCACGCAGTTGATTGTGAAAACAATTGGCAGGCAGGGGCGTTTGGTGTTCTACGGTGTTGGCAATTCAGGATTTGTTGCGCTGGACGCCGAGCACAAATTTTTCCGGATGGGTTGCAATGCGCATGCCTATTCCGATGGGCATTTGCAGATCATGGCTGCATCCATGTTGGGGAAAGGCGATTGCCTTGTCATCGTGTCCAATTCAGGTCGAAGTCAGGACCTGCTCGATGCAACCCGAATTGCCAAGCAGGCGGGTGCAGGCACGGTGGCCATTACCGCATCGGGTTCTCCGCTGGCCGAAGAGGTGCAGGTGCATATTCCCGCCAACCACAGGGAGTTGTATGAGCAATACAGCCCCATGGTGTCGCGCCTTTTGCACCTGTGTATCGTCGATGTATTGGCCACACAAGTGGCTTTGCAGTTGGGTGATGCGGCACAGAAAAACATGGCACGTCTGAAGAAAAACCTGATTGAAAGTCGCTACTCGAAGTGATCCTGCGCCTTGCTCAGCCCAGGTGTGCCGGATTGGCGTAGGCTTCCGGCATGCTGCGGAATTCAGTGTTGCAGGCAATTAAGCTGATGTGCTCGAATCCGGGTTTGTTGGGGAAGTGGTCGTCGGCTTTGGCTGAAGTCACCAACAACACATCGCCCTGCTCGCCACCAAAACACGGCATGGTGGGTTTGGCCAGTGGCACCTCAATGCTTTCAATGAAATCACCTTGTTCGGAAAACCGATCCAGCCTGTAGCCTTCAAGAATGGCCACCCAGTAACTGCCGTCGGCGGAAAAGCATGCGCCATCCGGTCGGGCTGTGCCTTCCGAGTACTGCTTGATCAGTCGCTGATTGCTTAGCACGCCGCTGCGCACGTCGAAGTCGAAGCGCCAAATGCATTTGTGGCGTGTGTCACTTAAAAACGCCGCGTCGCCTTTCGGTGAAAATGCCAGGCCGTTACCTACAATCAAGTCGGAAATTTTCACCTGTGAATTTCCGGATTCAATGCAGTACAGTGCGGCGGTGGCCGGGCTGCGCGCATCGACCAGGGTTGAAATCCAGATGCGGCCTGCCGCGTCGGCCCGGCCGTCGTTGAAACGGTGGCGTGTCTGGTCAAAAGGGGCTGGCAGTTTCAGCGTGCAGGTGTTGGTATCAATGCGCCAGCCACCCTGCCGGCCCAAAGCCACCAGGGTGTGGCTGTTTGCAGTGGGCAGCACGCAGCCAATGTCGTCGGGCAGATTTAAACTGTGCAAATTGCCAGCCTTGGGTTCAAACGGATCAGCCTGATTCAGGCGATACAGCACGCGGCTGTTGATGTCGACCCACATCCACATGCCATGGGCATAGCGGGGGCTTTCAGCCAGACTGCATTCTGGAAGTGGCAGTGCCTGCCAGCTTGCGGATTGCAGTGCTGTGCTACCCATCAGTGTTTGTCCGAATTCTGTAGGAATCGATTGATCAAGTGTGCGGTTACCGGGTTTTCCGCAGGGGTGTGTCCGGGTGGCACGCACTGTTCAAGCTGCTCGGCAATGCCTTTGCCCAGTTCAACACCCCATTGATCAAACGGGTTGATGTTCTGCATGGCTGCCAGCGCGGCTGTGCGGTGTTCCCACATGGCCAGCAGTGCACCCAGTGAATACGGTGTGAGTGAATCCATGAACAGCATTTGCACGGGCCTGTTGCCCGGACAGGCCTTGTAGTTGGTGGCGCTGTCCAGCAATTCTTCCGGTGAGTTCAGGCGGCCCACTGAAAACGCTTCAGATTGGGCCAGTGCATGCGACAGCAACACTTGGTGCGAATGAATTTCATGGTGGTCGGGTTGGACAATCGCCATCAATTCAACCGAGCTGGCTATCTTGCTTTGGTGCAGCATTTGAAAGAATGCGTGTTGACCGTTGGTGCCCACGTCGCCCCACAGAATCGGGCAGGCGGGTTTGTTCAGCAATTCGCCCTTGTTGTTCACGCCCTTGCCCAATGACTCCATCCACAATTGTTGCAGGTAGGGTACCAGTTGCGACAGGCGGGAGTCGTAGGGGCTCAGCATCAGCGATGCAATGCCCTGTTCAAGGTTGTACAGGTCGCTCATGGCCAGCAGGGTAGGAATGCATTGCGAGGCTTTGGATTGCAGCATGTGCCCGTCCATCAGCGCAGCGCCTTCCAGCAGTTCATTGAACACCAGGTTGCCGTGCACCATGCGAACGCCGATTGAAACCGGACCCCACAGGGAGTAGCGCCCGCCCACTGTTTCGCTGAATTCGAATACCCGCTCAGCGGCCACGCCCAATGCAATTGCTTTGTTGGGTTTGCAGGTGGCAGCCACCAGTGCTTTGGGGCGGTACTCAGGCCCCGCTGCGTCCAGCCATTGGAAAATATGTTGGGCGTTGTGCAGTGTTTCGCGTGTTGAAAACGATTTGCTGGCAATCACCACCAGTGTGGTGCGCGGGTTCAGCGAAGCCAGTGCAGCTTTCATTTCATGAAAGTCCACGTTGGCTGCGAAACGAATGTTCATCGCCGGTTCGTCACCCAGATCCAGTTTGGCAAACACATCGTTCAGCAAGCGCGGGCCCAGGTCGGAACCACCAATGCCCAGATGCAGCACGCTGTCGTAGCGCTCACCATCGGGTGTGGTGTAGCGGCCCGACCGCACCTGGTCAACAAACACTTCCATGTCGTGTTGAACCTGCCGGGTCAGGGCCAATTCATCGCGGCCATTGACCACCAGCGAAACCGGTGTTGGGTAGGCTTGAGGGTTGCAGGCTGCGCGTAGCACCCAATGCCCGGCGGGGCGTTTTTCGGTAACGTTGACCACCTCGCCGCTGAACATGTTGCGGATGAAGGCAGACAAGCGCTGGTTGGCCTCAGTGTTCTCGAAATTCAACACATAATTCGCGCTGTATTGCTGGCGATCCAGGTTGATGTGGATCGGGCCAATGCTGCGCGAAAGAAAACCGGGGTTCAGAGCCGTAACATGCATGGGTGTTCAGTCGAAAAATAGTCGGAATAAGGTGATCAACCCCAAGTTTCGCATGAGATTAATAAATTATTGCTATGGCTCCCCCAAAATCCAAGGCTTCATTGGCTTGAATCAGGGCGTACTCTGAGGTTCTGTCATAAAGCCAAGTTTTTCCACGCCCGCGCGTTGTGCAGCAGCCATCACTTGAATTACCTTCTCGTACTCCACGGCCTTGTCGCCCTGAATGCGCAACTCGGGTTGTTTTTCCTGTTGCGCCACAGCTTGCAAACGAAGTTCCAGGTTCTCAAAAGTCAGTGATTCGTCGTTCCACATCAGGCTGCCGTCCCGTTGCACAGTCAGTGTGACCACATCGGGTTTTACCTCGGTGGGTTGTTGGCTCGCTTGAGGCAAATCCACTTTCACCGAATGTGTAATCACTGGCACGGTGATGATGAAAATAATCAGCAGCACCAACATCACGTCGACCAGCGGCGTCATGTTGATTTCACTCATTTCCTGCTGGTCGTCGTAAGAATTGAACGACATGGCTTACGCCTCCCGCTTCAATTGCATGGTGCGCACTGCAGAATCCTTCTGCATGGGTGAGCCGGTCAGGAAATAGGCATGCAACTGGCGTGCAAAACGGTTCAGTTTGCTGAGCAAACCTTTGTTGGCACGGGTCAGTGCGTTGTAGCCCAGCACTGCGGGAATGGCCACAGCCAAACCAAATGCGGTCATGATCAAGGCCTCGCCCACAGGGCCAGCCACTTTGTCGATACTGGCCTGACCGGAAACACCGATGCCCACCAGCGCATGGTAAATGCCCCACACCGTGCCGAACAAACCCACGAAAGGCGCTGTAGAACCTACGGAAGCGAGAATCGACAGGCCAGATTGCAGTTTTTCGGCGGCTTCGTCCATCGCGCCACGCAGTGCTTCACTTAGCCAGTCGGCCAGGCTGATTTGTCCGTGCAGGTCGTCTTTGTTGGTGCTGTGGTGGTTCACCGCGGCCTGGCCTTCAATGGCCATGTGGTGAAACGGGTTACCAGTGTCTTTACCCAGCACTTGCAGGCCTTCTGCAAAGCTGTGGGTGTGCCAGAACTTGTCGACCGTTCCGACATTTTTTCGCAGGCGATACAGGCGCACGCTGCGGGTGATGATCACGTACCAGGACGCAATCGACATGATCAACAGCAGCAGTGCCACGCTTTTGATGACCCAGTCACCTTGGGCCCACATGGCGGCCATACCGTAAGGGTTGTTTTCCATTTCAATAAACCTCGCTTGAATTCAATGTTCTCAGTTATTCAGTACAAAAGAAACCGGTTGCACGTACCAAAACGGAATTGGCTTGTCGCCACGTTTGGCGGGCACATACTTCCAGGTTTTCACAGCCTGAAGGGCTGCGTTGTCCAGCCGCGGAAAGCCGCTTGACCGGTTCAATTTGATTTCACCCACGCTGCCATCGGGAAGTATGTACACGTCCAGCATCACACGGCCCTGTTCGCCCAGTCTGCGCGACAAGGCCGGGTATTGGGGAGCAGGGTTGTTCAGGTGTGCGGCATCGGTACGCGGTGGTGTCACGGGTGCCGGTGCCTGAGGTGCCGCCTGTTGCACTGGCGGTGCAGGTGGGGCGGGCGGCGTGGGCGCAGCAGGGGCGGCTTGTTGCACGGGCTCCGGGGCCACTTCACGCACGGGCTCGGGCTTGGGTGTTGGTTTTGGCGTAGGTTTGGCAACAGGTTTTGGTTCAGGCCTGGCCACTGGTTTTGGTTCGGGCTTGGGTGGGGGTGGCACAGGTTTCGGTGGCGGGGGTGCGGGCTCCGGCTCGGGAGCCACCAATACACCCACAACGCTGGGCGGTGTAACCACGGGGTCAGTTATGCTGAGTTGCTGCGCGGCCCAAACCAAACCCAACACGTGCAACAGCACCACAGCCACAAAAGTGAGGGCGTTACTGATTGTTTGCGCGTTGTTGCTCATTGGAGCATTCATGGGTACTGACATGGTGTTCAACGTTGTGTTCTTTGAGTCAATTGTTTTTTGCCTGCTGCCACCACGGCAGTCAAGCAAGTTTCGTGCACCCTGTATTTGTAACAGAAAAGATGCACTGGCTTGCGTTGGCTGGCTGGTGCAGGAGGGTCTTTCCGAGCGAGGAAGGCCTACCGGTGAGGATGCCAACTGTTGCGAAGAAGGAGATTGATCGGTAGACCCACGGCAATCTCACTCGGAAAGATTTAAACGAGAAGTGTTCTCATTATTATTTAGCTTTTTGATTTTTGCAAGTATTTTTTAAAAGGCCCACCAGAAAAGGGTTCTAGCAGCCTTGGCCCACGTTGTACACTGTGGCTTGAGTTGATTTTTGAATGCAAGGGAGAAGAACAATGAAAGGTTCGAGCAAAGTGATTGCGGCTTTGAATGCGCAATTGAAGAATGAATTGACAGCGATTAACCAGTATTTCCTGCATTCGCGAATTTTCGGCAACTGGGGCCTCGATGTTCTGAAGAAAAAGGAATACGAGGAATCAATTGGCGAGATGAAGCACGCCGATTTGCTGATTGAGCGCGTGTTGATGCTGGATGGCTTGCCCAATCTGCAAGATCTGGGCAAGTTGATGATTGGCGAGAACACCCGCGAGATTCTGGAAAGCGATTTGAAAATGGAAAGTGCAGCCCAGGTGACGATCAAGGACGGCATCAAGACGTCTGAAGAAGAATGTGACTATGTTTCACGCGACATTTTGAGAGAAATTCTGGAAGACACCGAAGAACACATCGACTGGCTGGAAACCCAACTGAGCCTGATTGACAGGGTCGGTCTGCAGAATTACGAGCAATCCATGATGGGTGTTTCAGAATAAGGTCGGATTGAGAAAATCCAACGGTTTCAGCATGCGTTGAAAAAACACTTGATTATAGTAATGCGAATCATTATTATTAATATCAAGTTCAACGCATTCTGAGGTCCCGCCGTGATCATCTGCATTTGTGCCAATGTCAGCGACCGTACAATTTCTGAAGCCGTGCGCAGTGGTTGCGGTTCTGTTGACGACATCACCATGAAAACCGGTGCATGTTCAGGTTGCGGCCAATGCCGAATGCACTGTCAAAGTGAAATTGAGGCGCACAACACGCTGATTCAGGTCAGCGAAATGAGCCAGCAAACAGCCTGATTCAGTTTTCAAGTCAAATAGATCACCTCCGGTGCGGGGTGCATCAAAAAGTTTTGGTGCGAAATATTCCATGCATAAGCGCCTGCCAGCGTAAACACCAGGTAATCACCCAAAGCCAATTCCTGAACCGGCAATTGCTGGTGCAGACGGTCTTTCGGGGTACACAGTTGCCCCACCACATTCACGGTTGAATTAACTACAACAGCAGGTTGACCATTGCGGTGCACCCACACCGGGTGGTTGTGGCCTTGCGCCGCCGGGGTTCGAAAGTGGTGTGTGCCACCTTTGCCAATGGCAAACCACTGGCCATGGCTTTGTTTCAGGTCAATCACTTCCATGATGTAGTGCCCACAGAATGCACTCACATAGCGGCCACATTCAAACCGAACCCGCCGTGTTTGCATGTCGTGTTGCAAGATCAAGCGACCAAGCCCGTTGCAGAATTCCGCCCAGTTGAATTGTTCCCCCGGGCTTTGGTAGTTCACCCCAATTCCGCCGCCCACATTGATCACCTTGCAGCGAATGTGCCAGTGCGATTCCCATTGCCGTATTGTTTCGAAATAGCGTGCGATCAGTTTCAAGTGGTTCTCCACACACAGTTGATGCGACATGGAATGAAAATGAAACCCCTCAAATTCAAGGTGTGGCGATTCTTCAAGCAGTGTCAGTGCGGTGCCAAGGTCGCCAGGGTCAAGACCGAAAGGCGTGGCCTGACCGCCCATTTGCAATTTGCTGCTGGCCACACCATCAAGCTCAATATTCATGCGCAGCATGATGGTCTGCCTTTGACCGGTGTGGGCGCACAGCAATGAAAGGCGTTTCAGTTCGGTCAAACTTTCCACATGAATGCAGGCCACTTTCTGGTGTAGCGACTGTTGCAAATCTTCAGTGGTTTTACCCGGCCCGCCAAAAATAAGTGGTTTGCCAAATTGCTGCGCATTCAGGTGCGACAGCTCGCCAGCCGATGCCGCTTCAAAACCGTCCACATGCGGTGCAAGTGTTTTCAGCAAACGCACATCGGGGTTGGCTTTGGCCGCGTAATACAGCTCGCAATTGTGGGGCAGGTGCTGCTTCATGTGCTGCGCATGTGCAGCCAGCACGGGCAGGTCGTACACATAGGCGCACCAGGGTGATGTGCCGGAATTCGCCTGTTCAGCAAGTAACTTGTTCAGTGTGTTTGTCATGGTTGGCAGTCAATGGGTGTGAAAGAAATGTGTAGTCAGACAGGCGATCAGCCTTTTTGAACAAACGTGTTTTGAGGTTGTTTTTCGATGCCAGTGATTGGCCGTTCAGCAAAGCGGAAAGCGCCTGTGGTGTATCCAAGGCGTGGCTGGTTTTGTGTAGCAAGGTGCCCAGCATTTCCCAGGCCTGTTGTTCAAGCCCTGGCGTTTGGTGGCAAGCATGAAAAATCATCTCGGCAATGTTGTTGACCAACAGGCAATAGCTGACCCTTTTCCAGCCTTGGTCTTCGGAATAATGCACAGAATCAATAGCGCGTTTCGAAAAACCTTTCAGGCGATCAGAAGGCCAGTGGTGTGGAATCAGTTTGGTGCCTTCCAGGTCGCGAATCCACACGCGCACAGGCAAACCGTTTTCCAATGCAAGCACGGTGTTTTGCAAATGCGGTTCTAGCACAACACCGTGTTTAAACAACAGGGTTAGCGTGGCAGGTACCAGCAATTTGAAATAGCTGTGTAGCCACTTCAGCGTGAATTCCGCTTTGTTCGCACCCCGCTGTTGGGCCTGCTTTTCAAGCAGTTGCGCCAGTTGGCTTTGGCCCACTGTGTTCCAAGCGGCAAGCGTGCCTGCCATGTGAATGTCGGTGTGCTGGCTTTGCAGTTGTTCCCTGAAAATAATGCCGAAGCTTTCTTGCAGCTTGATCACCTCATCATTGCCGGTTGTTGTATCTGCTTTGGATAAATCAAGTGTGCAGGCCGCCGGTTCGCGCAACATGCGAAAGCCCGGGTGCGCGTGTTCAACCTGTTCAAATGTGTGCGCAAGCAGTTGGGTCATGCCCACCGCACTTTCAAGTTCGTACCATGCATTCTTGCGGATACAATTAGTGAGCCGCACGTGGATGGAGCATTTGAGAAACACATCGAGTTCGGGGTGGTACAGCGTGCGCACAGACGATGTTGGCCACACCACCTTGCCCAAGGGACCCAAGTGCCGAATCAGATTTTTCTTGTTTACCTGCTGGTACATTGTGGACTGTAGAACAAGCTCCGCTTCCCAGGGGTGGCATGGGTACAGGCCGGTGCGCCCTGTTAGCTTTTCAGACACTTTGTTGATCACCGGGCTGCCAAGTTCTTTCAGTAAAACCGGATTGATTTCAAACCAGTGCAACTGGAAGGCGGCCCCCACTTCTGGTGAAAACTGAAGCAGTTGCTCCGCCTGCACACCCGATCGGCTTTTCGGGCTGGGGTGAAACGGATGCCCCCAAAGCAGCGATTGCTCGGTGTGTTGCAGGGCGTTGATGTAGGGCACATTTGCATGTGTCAAAAACTGTTGCATGTTGTGCAGGCTGTTGTGGATTTGAGCCTGAAGTTCGGTGTTCGGTTCGGTTTTCGTTAGCATGGCCATGTGTTCAAGCAGTGCTTCAATGGCGGCATGGGTACCCAGCACTTGCCAGGGCTTGCCCATGGGTTTTCCGAACAGCTTCGAGCCCAGTTTGATCTGGTTCAATGCGCCACGTGCTTGCACTTTGAAGGCGATTTTTAACAGTGGGTAGGCGGTATTGACCCTCACCGTTTCGCCTTCCAGCAAATCGCTTTGCAGGGCTTTGGGCAAGTCGCCTTGTGCGTGCCAGTCCACCAATTGATGGGGCACTGCGAATTCGCGCAGGTAGCAATTCAGCAGGTGGTTCAGGCTGTGGTGTTCGGCCTGGTGTTGTTCAAAGTTGTACATGAATGGGATCCTGTTTTTTGAATGTGGTGAACAAGTGGCATGGCTGCAAGGCTTGCCATGGCGGAGAGCAAGAAAGGCGAAGCAAGATTCATTTGATTGACTGCAAAACCGGCGGAAATGCCCGCAGCCACGCCAGCCAGTTTTCCGACACTGTCGAGTGAGCCAAACCAGGTGCCGGCGCGCGCTTGCTGAAACGACTTTGCGACCAGTTGATGAATACCGTGATAACCCAGCCAAATACCAACACCAAACAAAACACGGGCGGCAGCAAGGGCCAGCCCGCTGTTGAATTGCCACTGCATGCACGCTGCAACTGCAAGGGCCAGCATGCTGGCATGGCAATTGAAAGCCCAGTTCGGCAAGCGCTTTTTCAGTAGCGGTTGAAGTAGCAAATAAACAAGGTGGGGCAGCACGTACAGCAAGGCAATGGCGGTGGTGCTTGCATTGCCCTGTGCTGCATAGGGCAGGAAGTAGGGGAATGTGACCACCATGGCAAAACAGAACAGGGCTTGCAGGCTGCACACGGATACAGCCGATGCATATTGCATTGGGGCGGGCGCGCTCACTGCGTTTGTTTCAGAAAACTTCGACAAGGGTGAATCTTTGGGCAGTGTGCATGCATACAAGGCACCGAACATGGGCAAGGTGGCCAACACAAGGTACAAGTGCTGCAACTTGAAGTATTGAATCCCCACGGCCACCACCAAAGGCGCGGTAAGCAGTGCCATGCGGGCGCTGAACTGCGTCCAGTTCAAGGTGCTGGGCAGTGTTTCACGCGGCATGGTGGTGGCCAGGTAGGAATTGGCGGCTGCCAAAGTGCCGCCCATCAAGCCTTGCAGGGTTAAAGCCAAAACCAGTTCTGGCACTGAACTTGAAACACCCACCCAAAGAAAAGCAACGGCCAAGCCCGCAAGCGCACGGATCAGCGAAAAACGCCTGCCAAAACGGTCGGCCACCTTGCCCCACAAGGGGCTGCTGAGTGCAGTTAACAGCGTGGGCCATGCAAACACAAAACCGATCCATGGGCTGTTGGGTGGCAGCCCCAGGTCAGTGAACAACACCGGCAAGTAAAGTGGCATGCCCAGCACTGTGAATGCCGCCAGAAAATGACAGGCCAGTACAGCAAACAACACGCGGTTCATGGCAGGTCTCGCAGGGGGTTGGGGCCTGTCATGCCGTAAAACTTGTTCACATCGCTTGCTGCACATTCCGGTTTACTCAGCAGGCTTGCGCTTTGCAACAGGTACTTCACGGGGTGCATGCGGGCGTAAAGCAACAGTTCTGAAGCCAGGTCAATGTCGAAGCCTTCCTGCCGCAGTTTTTGCAAAGCGATTTCAATGACGCGGCGCAAGGTGAACAAGGCCTGTTGGCGGTTCAATGCGCCGTTTTGTGCAAGCCCGTCGAGTACGGCCAGCAAGTTCAGTTGCAAGGTAATCGTGATGAACATGTGGGCCAGCGGGGCTTCATCTTCGACCAGAATACGTTTGTCATGCAGCGCGTGAATGCTGTGCGCCCGGCTTGCAGCAGCCGCTTCGAAGCGGCTTGGCCACAAGCGTGCAGCGTCGTTGTCTTTCATCACAAGCGTGGGCGCAAGCCCTGGGCGCAGCGACAACACCGAATTCTGTTGATTCGATTCCAGCGCAATGCCATGTTGAATCCACAAGCGCAGGTGCACGTTGATCATCAATGTGCAATAACTGGCCCACCAGCTTTGCAGGTTTTGTGCGTGTTGATCCAGGTATTCAAGCAGGTACGGTTTACCGCTGGGCATGGGGCTGCACAGGGTGGCCACAGTGGCCAGTGTTTCATCGGGCAATTCTGCCGGGTACTGGCGGTGCAAAAAGCCTGCAATATTCAGGTGCTTGTAGCAGCCGGTGAACGATTCATCCACATGCCGGTACAAACCTTTCATTGCAACGTTGGTGTGTTCGATCGATGCAAGTGCACGCGCAAACCAGTCGCCATCTTTCAAGGTTGAGGGTTTGATGGTGCGAATGTTTTTCTGGCCCAGTGTCGCGATTGGCATGGGCAGTTTGATGTGTGAAGTTGGGTGATCCAGCACGGCCACAGTGCGCACTGACAGCGTGGGTTTTACACGCAAATACGTGTGTGGTGCGTCAATGCTTTCCGGAATTTGCTGTGTAATTGTGGCCCGCATCATGGGGTGAACCGGCAGCAATGTGTGGCTGTTGGCAAGTGCCTGCGGCAAACCCACTTCTTCCAGTGTTGGCCACCATGCAGGTTCAGTGCCGGTGCCTTCAAATTCGCTGGACGGCACTGCAAACCAGGCCAATTCAAATGTAGGGTTGAACTCCGGTGAGTAGGCCTTCAGTTCGCCGGTTTCCATGCCAAATTTCGCACGGGCGGTGGGGTAATAAGGATGATCCAGAAAGCTGGCCATTTGGTCGGCATGCAGCATTCGTTCGGCCCAGTTGCGTGCACTGGAATCAAAGCCAAGCTGGTGCTGCTGTTCAGCGTAGGTTTGATCGCACAGCATGGTTTGATCGATTGCTGCCTGCACCTCGAGTTCATAGTTCTGGTAAAGGGTTTTTGCGTCGTCGGGCAAACCTTGCGCGAGAAAACGGATCCATTGGCGTGCGCCTTGTTGTTCAATCCAGCGGCCGTGCTGCAGTATTTCCCACTGGGGCTTGATGGCCCGGTGGGTTTGCATGCTAGGGCTTTCTTCCACCTCGATCCGGCACACTTCGGGCAGGTGCTCAAACACCAGAAATGTGCGGCCTTCGCTTGCTTTAATGCGCCCCAAGCTGAGTATGTTGCGAACGTTTTCGCGCAGGCAGGCATTGATCAGTCTTAGTTCTATGCGCTGGTCGTGCAGGGCATTCATTGAACACTCCAGGGATGGCGATTTTGTGTTTCGGTTCGCAGGTGTTGTAGTTCGCTGTCGGAATCCGCCTGATAAGTGAACACGCCAATGTAGTCTTTGTTGGAATGGCTGATCTGTATGGTTTCCCCTTCCAGTTTGATGGCTCGGTATTGCACAACTGAATCGTTTTCCAGGCGCGGAGCCACGCGCAAGGTGCCCGAATGCGGGGCAACCAGGTAATCAATTTGCGCGCACTTGGGTTTCACGCGCGGCACTTCGATTTCCTGCCCAAGGTGGGCTTGCAGAATCGATTTGAACCAACCTTGCTCCACCAGTTGATCAAGCAGAAACTCGCGGTTGTCGCCAATGCTCCTGTAATTGATTTCCACCAGCACCGGGCCGCGTGGCGTCACGATGAATTCACTGTGGCAAGCCCCAAGCCCCACACCAAACTGAACCAGGGTATGTGCCATGTGTGTGCGCCACTGCCGCATGTGCGGGCCAATCCAATGCGCTGCAGTTTCAACAAAATAGGGTGGGCTGGACAGGCTGACATCAAACCCGCCGATGGTGTGCAGGTGTTTGCCATCGCCCAATGTTTCAAGGGTAATCAACGGGCCTTCCATGAACTCTTCCAGCAACACGGTTTGCGATTCATCAAGTTCAGCAAGGTGTTGTGACAGTTGCGCGGGCGTGTCGATGCGAACCACGTTCATGGATGCCACACCTTGCGTGGGTTTGGCCACCAGGGGATAAGGCCATTCGCTGCGAAGCGGGTCGGTACTGCGAACAGTTTTGCTCCAGATGCTTGGCAGGCCAAGGGACTCAAGCCGTTTGCGCATCCAGTGTTTGTTCTTCGCGTGGTAGCAAATCGTGGCAGATTTTCCGGGCAAACCCAGCAGGTCGGCCACCATGGCGGTGCAGGTTTGCAGGTGATCGCTGTTGGAGAACACGGCACGCGGTTCAATGTTCAGGGTGGCAATCAAATCGAGCACTGCGATCGGGTTGAATACATCGCATTCATGTACACGCACATCGGCGAGTGCTTGCTGGTGGGCATGGCCGTGGTCGGTCAGCACGATGACTTCGTGGTTCAGTGCGTGGGCGGCGGGAATGAGTCCATCGACGATTGTGTTGTTCAGCACATGGGTCAGAAAAACAAAGGTGGGTTTCAAATCAGGCTCCTTGAAGGATGTTTCGCAATGCTTTGCTGAAGTGGCTGCGGTCTTCGCCGCATAAAAAAAGTTTGCAGCCCAGGTTTTGCCAGTGCTGCAATTGCTCTGGTGTTCGTGGGTTGGGGCAGAAGGGCACATCGGCTTGGCGGCAAATCTGATGCATGTCATTCAAGGCATCAAACACATCGTTGTGCAGCGGGTTGGGCCCAAGACCCATATTGAGTGCAAGGTCCAGCGCGCCCTCCATGACAAAGCTGACATGCCCTGTGGCCAGCATTCGTGGCAACTCATTCAAGCCGGCTTGGCTTTCGATCATGGGCACCAACAGGGTGTTTTCATTGGCCTGTGCAATGTAATCATCCAAGGGCAACCGCCCGTAGCCTGTCACGGTGCCGCCAGTAATGCCGCGCGCACCCAGCGGGGGGAATTTCATGGCTTGCACCAGTGCTTGAATTTGATCCGCGGTTTCTGCACGCGACAACACAATGCCCATGGCCCCTGCATCAAGTACCTTGCCAATGAAGTTGGGGCGAACTTCTGCCACACGGACCAGGGGCATGCAGCTGTGGTGGCGGCAGGTTTGAATGCATTCACGCAGGGTGTTTTCATCGAGCAGCACGTGTTCGGTGTCGATGACAACGAAGTGGTAACCGCACTGGGCAATCATGTCCACAATCAATGGCGAGGGCAGGGAATTCAACAGGCCCAGACAGGGCGATTGGAGTGACGCCGTTTTGGACAGCAGGTTGGATTGAAACATGGTTGTTTTTCACAAATGAGAATGATTTATATTAGCATTAAGAAAAATGAAAGTTCAAACATTTGAACGGGTCATCCCTCGGAATGGGGTGGGCTCTCCTTACTGCGCGTGGAGAAAAATGCAGCGTTTATGAATTCGGGCGTACGAGATTTCAGCAAAACAAACGATAATGAGAACGATTTTTATTAATAATAGGAAAAACAGCAATGTCCTCTTTTGATGTGTGTGCCGACTCACGCCACCACCTTCGTTTGTCCCCCCTTTCACTGGCTGTAGCACTGGTCTGCATGTCGTTCAGCCACGCTGCTTTGTCTGAAAGTCTGGCCCCGGTCACCGTGCAATCCGATTGGTTGGGTCCACCCACGCAGGAAAGCGTTAAAACCTATACGGGTGCTCGCACGGTTCTTGAGAAAGAGGACTTGGAAGAGCGCGGTGCCTTGAATTTGGAAGACGCCTTGCGCCGCGTACCCGGTGTTCAAGTGCTGGATGAAACCGGCACCGGAATTTTGCCCAACATTGGTGTGCGTGGTTTGAACCCTTTGCGCAGTGAACGCCTGCAAATTCTGGTCGATGGTTATCCAATTGCCATTGGCCCCTACACCAACGTGGGCCTGTCGCTTTTCCCCGTTACATTGCCCAGCTTAGAAGCGGTGGATTTGGTGCGTGGTGGTGCTGCCGTGCATTACGGCCCGAATAACGTGGGCGGTGTGCTGAATTTGGTGACCAAGCGTATTCCCGCAAGAACCAGCCAAACCTTTCGCGAGCGCCTTCAAATTTCCGAAGAAACCGGCAATATGCTGACCGATACGTATTACCGAATCGGCGGTTTCGTGCGTGAAGACCTTGGCTTGCAGTTTCAGGCCAACATTGTGGATGGCAACGGTCAGCGTGATCGTTCAGACACTGAAGTGCGCAACTTCATTGTGGATGGTGAGTATTACCTGAACCCCAACAACGATTTCAAAGCGCAGTTGCAGTACTACGAAGTGAAGGCCGAGTTGCCTGGTGCCTTGAGCCCTGCGGCCTATGATCAAAACCCCAACCAGTCGCAAAAGCCATTTGATGCCTATGATGCAGACATGTGGCGTGGCACTTTCACCTGGAATCATTCGTTTTCCGACGATTTCAAGCTGACCTGGCGCAACTTTGCGCACCAGGCCAATCGCACCTTCTTCTTCAGTCAGTCAGCCACTTTCTCGGACGACCCGGCACAAACGCCAGCGTTTGTTCTCGACTCCCCGCGCGTGTTCAGCGTGCACGGCACGGAACCACGCTTTACCAAGCGGATTGCCAACCACACAGTGATTGCAGGTGCGCGATTTGTTGAAGAAGATGTGCGGTTTGACGTGAGCCGCACCACCTTGGCCACGGGTGCGGTGAATCCGTTTCGCCGCTGGGACTTCACCACCAAAGCGATGGCTTATTACATCAGCGACACAATTGCCTTGATGGACGATCGTTTGAAAGTAACACCAGGCATTCGTTATGAAGATGTTGAAACCCGCTATCGCGACTTGAACACTGGCGCTGAATTTCAGAACAACCCGGATGAATGGTTGCCTGGTTTGACTGTGGGTTTCCAGGCCACGAACTATGTATTCGTGTTTGCCAATGCGCAGCGCTCATTGGTGCCGGTGCAAACGGCACAAGTGACACGCGGCGGAGATGTGGGCAATGAAACCGCCGAGAACTACGAAATTGGTTCACGCTGGCAAATCAACCCGCAAGCCAATATTGCAGCAACCCTTTTCCGGGTGGATTACAAAGATCAAATTGTTTTTGACACCGGCGCGTTCCGTAACCTTGGCGAGACACGCCAAGAGGGCGTTGAACTGGAAGGTCGCTGGAACCTGAACAGTCAAACTGAACTGGGCATGAGTTATACCTGGCTGGATACAGAGCAATTGTCGGGCGCTGATCAAGGCAAGGAACTTCGCAATGCACCCACGCACCATTTGGGGTTTGATGCGGTGTACAAGTTTGGCCAGTGGACCGCCAACGCAAATGCGCTGTATGTTTCTGAAAGCTTTAGCGATTCCGCCAATACACTGGCTGAAACCGCTAATGGTGGCGCTGGCGAGTTGCCTGCCTACACCTTGGTGAACATGCGCGTGGGCCGTGATTTTCCGATTGGCCAGGGCAAGAACATGAATCTTGGGTTTGGCATCAACAATCTGTTTGACGAACAGTATTTTTTCCGCGGTGTGGACGTAAGCACCACCGGCCGGGTACCCGCACCGGGGCGAATGTTGCTGGTTGAAATGCAAGTTGATTTCTAATCGTTGAATGTTGTGTTGAAAAGCCGGTGGTGGAGCAATTCGTCACCGGCTTTTTTCTATTGTTGGCCGCGTTGCTTGTCTACTTCAATTGATGCAACACCACTGGCGGTGTTACCCCAGCTTCGGCGAATGTAGGTAACCACCGCTGCAATGTCGTTGTTGTTGAGTTCCACGCGATACGGTGGCATGCCATGTGGGTAGGGTGCACCTTCTGTGCTGGGTGAAAAACCGCCATTGAGCACCATGCGTATGGCATTGACCGGGTTGGGCGCAATTACATTCACATTGCCAGCCAAGGCCGGAAACTGATTGGCTTTGCCTTCGCCTTGCTTGCCATGGCATTCCGCGCAGGTGTTGGTGTAAATGCTTTCGCCACGCTGCATGAGTGGCAGCAAGGTGCGCTGCCCAAGGCCGGTCGATTCTTTTTCGGAAGGACCCTGTGCGGGAAGGCTTTTCAGGTACACCGCCATGGCTTTTGCATCGGCGGGTGTGGCAAATTGCAGGCTGTGTGCAATCACCTCGCTCATGGGGCCATATGTTGCAGCATGACGGTTCACGCCACTTTGCAAATACTGGGCAATGTCGCCTTCAGTCCACTTTCCAAGGCCATGCAGTGGGTGGTTGTTCAGCGCTGGCGCAAACCAGTTCAGCACCGGAATGGTGGCACCGCTCAAGTTCAGTGTTTCTTTCAATCCGCCTAAAGTGTTGCGTGGTGTGTGGCAAGCTGCGCAATGTCCTGGGCCGTTGACCAGGTAGGCCCCTCGATTCCATAGGGCTGTTTGCGTGGTGTCGGGTTTGAATTCGCCTTCTGTGAAATACAGGGCCCGCCACACGGCCAGAAGTGGGCGCTGGTTGAAAGGAAACTGCAAGGAAGGCTTGGGCGTAATTTGAGCAATCGCGGGCAGGCGCTTCAGGTAAGCGAACAAGTCATCAACTTCGGCCCGGCTCATTTTCGTGTAGTCGGTATAAGGGAAGGCCGGGTACAGGTAGTCGCCATTTTTTGAAACACCGCTGTGCATGGCTTTGTAAAAATCATCAGCAGTCCAACTGCCCAATCCGTGTTCTGAATTTGGGGTCAGGTTGGTGCTGTAAATTTTGCCAAAGGGTGTTTCAATTGCGCGGCCACCTGCATAAGGTTTGTTGGGGTTGGCCGTGTGGCAGCCGGCACAATTTCCCATGCGTGCCAGGTACGCGCCGCGTTTTTCCTGTTCACTCAACACATTCAATGCAATCGGCTCGGGCGATACATTGTTGTTGCCGGGCGCTGCCGTGGTGGTGTGTGTGCCGCATTTCAAGGGAAACTGAATGCTGTTGGCCGGTGCAGCTTTCGGATTTTCCGGTACTGGCTGTGCAGCCAGATAAGCAGTTGCTGTATTCAATTGCTCGGGGCTGAGCGCTTTCACCAAAGCATGCATGCAATCGGGGTCAGCGGCCTGGCGCTGCCCATTGCGCCATTTGCCCAGTTGCGCGTTCAGGTAATCGCGTGGCAAACCCAGCAAGCCTGGCGTGTAAGGTTCAACACCTGTTAATGCTTGCCCGTGACAGGCCGCGCAGGCGGGAATTTTTTTCGATGCAACTCCGTCGAACACCAAACGTTTGCCTTGTTCGAGCTCGGCAGCAGACGCCGTACTTTTCGCCGGTGCGGGGTAGGGCGGATTTTGTGCCGCAAAGTACCTGGCCATTTGCTGCAGGTAGTCGTTCGACAGGTGTTGCACAATGCTGTTCATGGCGGCATGTTGGCGACCCCCGTCGCGAAATGCGATCAGTTGGTTGTACAGGTAGCCTTCCGGTTTGCCCGCAATGCGTGGGTAGTAACCTTCGGCGCTTGCTCGACCCTCGGCACCATGACAGGCCACGCAGGCTTGAACACGGCTGGCCATGTCGGGCACAGTTGTTGGCGCGGTAGTTTGGGCGTGGCTTGCGAAACTGGCGAGCAGCAGGAACGCGGCGGTGGCGAGGTGGGTAATCATGAGGAACAGCTTGGTTTGAATTGATGGCTATTATACGCTCAGAGCGGGGTAGCCACTGTAACAAGCTGAAAGCTCGACGGCCCCCTTATTGAACGCCCCGTCTGTTCAACGAGCTTGGCAAAAGGGATCGCCAAGTCTCGTTGGCGGCTTTCTGCCGCACTCAGACTGGTTGTTCAAACGGGCGAGCTTTCTTGAAGCTTGTTCAAGTGACTACCGCCTCCTCTGCGCATATGCACCGTCAATTAAAACCTGTAGTTCGCGCTGAACACCACGTTCCGCTCTACGCCATAGAAGCAATCACCCCGTGCCAGACAGGTGGACACATATTCCCGATTGGCCAGGTTGGTGGCGTTCACTGCGTAGCGCCAGTCGCCTGTTTCATAGGACAACATTGCATCAAGTAGCGTCACGCTGGGGGTGCGCACATTGTCTGCGCCATCCCAGGATTCATCCAGGAAACGCAAGCCCGCGCCCCATTGCCAACCCGGCATGCCGAACATGGAAAACTTCTGGCGGCCCCACAGGCTGACTGTTTGCTTTGGCACGGTGGCCAATCGCTTGCCTTCACTGTTTGGGTCTGTGTGCTTGGTGACCTTCGCGCTGGTGTAGGCATAGGCGGCCAGAATATCGACTGTTGGGCTTAGTCGGTGGTTGGCTTCCAGCTCAATGCCTTTGCTTTCAGCTTCACCCACTTGAATTTGATTGCCGGCCTGAACAGGGTCGGCAACCCGGCGATTGCTTTCCGTAATTTCATACACCGCAGCGGTGAACAAGGATTTTCCATCCGGTGTTTCATATTTCACACCACCTTCAAATTGCTCTGCTTGCTGGGGTTTGAACGGGTTACCAAAGAAGTCGAGGCCACCAATTGGCAAAAATGATTCTGAATAACTGAAATACGGCATGAGACCGAAATTCGTGATGTAACCCAGACTGGCCTTGTAAGTGTTGGTGGATGCATCAAGGCTGGAGGCTGGCGCATTGTCAGTTTCAGATTTCGCCCAGTCGCGGCGCATGCCGACCGTGGCCAGCCAGCGTTTGTCGTATTTCACCTGGTGCTGCGCGTAAATGCCGGTTTGGCGTTGCAGGGTACCTGCAATATCGGCCAGCACTGGGGCTGTGAAATTACCATACACAGGGTTCAGATAATCAATCGGGGCAGCGCTGCCACCGGTACCTCGTGCGCCACCCAGGGCAACACGTTGGTAATCCAGCCCAACAATGCTGGTGTTTTCAAATGCACCTGAATCCCAGTTTGCAATCAGTTGGGAGTCGCTGGTGAAACTGTCGGCCACGTTGTACTGTGAAATTGCAACGCGGTTGATGGTGCGGCCATCCGCATTGATGCGGGGCGTGAAGGCCGAGTAAATCGAGTTGTACGACACGGCACTGTCGCTTTGCCTGATCTTCTGGCTGAATGTGAACACGTCGTTCAAGCGATGATCGAATTCGAGTCCATACGAAGTTTGCTTTGCAAGGTACAAGTCAAAGCCCGGTTCGCTGATGAATGTGTTGGTCGGAATGCGCCCGTTCGGGCCTTCAAATCGAGTGCCTACAATCGGAAAGAAGCCCACTGATGAACCAGACAGATCTCGCTGAATTTGTGCGTAGGCGGTCAGGCTTGTCTCGGCGCTGGGCCTCCAGGTAATTGAAGGTGCAAACAGTTCACGGTCATCGGGCACAAAATCCACTTGCGTGTCGCTTTCGCGGGTCAAGGCGATCATGCGGTAAAGCACCGTGCCTTCGTCATTCAATGGACCTGTCAGGTCGAGTGCCAACTGCTTGCGGCCATATTCGCCCAGTTGAATGCCCACTTCACCTGCTTGTTCGCGCTGCGGGCGCTTGCTGACAATGTTCACCAAACCACCGAAACCGCCTTGCCCGTACAACACAGATGAAGGGCCTTTTACCACTTCAACGCGCTCCAATGTAAAGGGGTCGGGGCGCACATTGTTGTAAAAACCAAAGAGTTGTTTTAAGCCATCTTGGTATTGCACAAAGGAAGTGCCACGAATGAAGGCCCAGTCGCCGCGATTGTCGAAACCATACGAACCCGCGCTGACACCAGCGGTATAACCAAGCGTGTCTTGCAGGGTCAGCGCGCCCTGGTCTTCAATGCGGTCGCGCGTGATCACTGAAATGGATTGCTGGGTTTCAACAATCGGAGTGCCTGTTTTGGTGGCAGAAAAGGTGCTGTTGGCTTTGTAGCCTTGCACGGGCGTTGCAGGAGATTCTTCGGCTTGAACCTGACCTTCCACTTTCACGGAGGGCAGTGTGACAGCTTCTTGTGCGTTAGAAAATTGTGGCCAGAACAGGGTGATTGCGCTGATGGCGCAGGGCAGTATTTTTTTCGAGGTCATGATGCTTGTTTGAAAAAAACGCTGGCTGGCTGAACATGGTTTTGGCTGGCTTGCGGATTGAGGGTGAGAAACTTTATTTGGTCAAAATCAGTTTTCCGAGTGCAGTAATACGCAGGCGATATTCCGTGTTGTCATGAACAATTGTTCTTTCCCGGCTTCCGTTGGGGAACAGATTTTCTGTGTTCAAGGGCGCAGCGTGCGAAAGCTGCTTTTGTGGCAGCGAATTGCGCTCGGTTTTGTCGGATGAAGTGATCGGGCTCATGGCAGGCAAACCAAAAAATGAAAAAACTGTTGTGCGATGGGCGAAGTGTAATGGAGGTTTTTAATAATTGCAAATCATTCTCATTAGCATTAACATAAGGGCCTTGATCGATATTCAACAGGTTTATGCGTCATGAAGTTTTTGCAGTCCACCAAGGCGATTCACAGGTTGGCCGGAGTCGTACTTTTCTCAGTGGCATCTCTGGCTTGGTCAGCCCCGTCCACAAACGATGTGGTGAAAGGGTATGGCGAACTGGTGTATGCGAATTACACCGACGCTGTGAATGCAGCCCGAAAGATGCAGGCAGCGATCGATGGGTTTTTGGAATCACCTTCCCAGGCTGGCCTGGAGGCTGCAAAAAAAGCATGGCTGAATGCCCGCGAGTTTTATGGTCAAACCGAAGCCTTCCGTTTTTACGGTGGCCCGATTGACGATGAAAACGGACCTGAAGGGCAAATCAATGCCTGGCCCATGGATGAATCGTATGTGGATTATGTGCAGGGCAGTTCACGCAGCGGCTTCATCAACAATCCGGAATTCAAAATTTCGCGCGATGCCTTGATTGAAGAGAATGAGCGAGGCGGTGAAGAGAATATTGCTACTGGCTGGCACGCCATCGAGTTCTTGCTGTGGGGTCAGGATTTAAACGAGAACGGGCCGGGCAACAGGCCCTACACCGATTATGTGAAAGGCAAAGGCGCTAACGCAGAACGTCGTGCGGAGTATTTGCGTGAAATAACCGGCTTGCTGATTCATGATCTTCAAACTGTTCAATCGGCCTGGGCACCGAAAAACCCGGACAACTTCCGCGCAAGTTTTGAGGGTGACGGCAAAGAATCCATTCGCAAAATGTTGGTGGGTTTGGGTTCCCTCTCGCGCGGTGAGTTGGCTGGCGAGCGCCTTGAAGTGGCCTTGTTCAGTCAGGATCAGGAAGATGAACATTCCTGTTTTTCAGACAACACGCACCGCGATGCGGTGACCAACGCCCAAGGCATTTTGAATGTGTGGACAGGTACTTACAAACAAGCCGATGGTGCTGTGTTGAAAGTGCCTTCACTGGCCGAACTGGTGGGTGCGCGTGCACCGGAAGTTGCGAAGAAAACCACGCAGCAAATGCAGAATTCGGTGAAGGCCGCAAATGCAATTCAAGCGCCATTTGACCGTGAAATTATCGGTGGTACCAATGCACCCGGCCCCCAACGCATCAAAGCCACAGTGGATAGCCTGGTAGAGCAAAGCACCTTGTTGGTTGAATCGGCCAATGCAATGGGTATTACCCAACTTACCTTGACCTTGCCCTGATGAAAGTCGCTGTTTGTTTGGCAGGGGGAACCCTGTTACTTGCGGGGGCGGCCTGGGCTGCCGTGGAAGGAATGACGCCGCGCACTGCAGGTGATGTCACCGTGTTCGCCGATGGCAGAAATGCCTTTTCATTTCCTGCCGCCAACTTGCCAGATCAGGAACGAACCCGGTTTGCCATTGGCAATTCGTTTTTCAAGCGCAACTGGGTACAGGCCCCAGCATCGACCACCGCCCGCGATGGTTTGGGCCCCCATTTCATTGCGCGTTCGTGCGGCGGTTGCCACGTGCAGGACGGTCGCGGAAAGCCGCCCGAAATTCTTGACCGTTTGAGCACTGAGCAACCGGTGGACCTCTTGTTCCGATTGTCCATTCCAGGCACCGATTCCCGGCATGGTGTGGTGCCCGACCCTGTGTATGGTGACCAGTTCAACAATACGGCTGTTAACGGTGTGAAACCTGAAGGCAAGGTGCACATCCAGATTACCGAAGTACAGGGCAAGTACCCGGACGGCACAACCTATGTATTGAAAAAGCCCAGCTATTCTTTTTCCGACTTGGGCTACGGGCCCATGCACGCCGATGTCATGGTCAGCCCGCGAATCGCCCCGCAGGTGGTGGGCCTGGGTCTGCTTGAAGCCATTGAAGACAGGGACATTTTGAACAATTCGGCACGGCAGGCAGCACAGCCTGGTCCCATCAAGGGTGTGCCCAATCGGGTTTGGGATGCCTATGCACAAAAAGAAATGTTGGGCCGCTTTGGCTGGAAGGCCAATGTCGCCACGCTGGCGCATCAAACCGGTGGTGCTTTTCTGGGCGACATTGGCATTACCAGCAGTTTGTTTCCAACTGAAAATTGCACACCTGCCCAGAAAGACTGTTTACAGGCACCCAATGGTTCTGACAATGGCGAGCCGGAACTGAGCGACAAACTGTTCAATGAAATTGTATTTTATCAAGCCGTGTTGGCACCGCCTGCCCGCCGCAATGTGAATGATGCACAAGTGCTAAAAGGTCAAAAGTTGTTTGAGCAGGCGCAGTGCGCGGTGTGTCATCGCCCTTCCTACACCACAGGCAAAGTGCCTTTTCCGGCCTTGAGCAGCAAGGCACTGGAAGGCCAGGAAATTTGGCCCTACACCGATTTGTTGTTGCACGACATGGGCGAGGGCCTTGCCGACAATCGCCCCGATTTCAAAGCCAATGGCAGGCAGTGGAAAACACCGCCTTTGTGGGGAATTGGCTTGATTCCCGATGTAAACAACCACATGCGTTTGTTGCATGATGGTCGCGCCGAGGGTGTCGAGGAGGCCATTCTTTGGCACGGTGGCGAAGCCGAGCCAAGTAAGAATCGTTTCATGAATTTTTCTGCGCAAGACCGCGCAGCACTGATCCGTTTTGTGGAGTCCTTGTGATGAATCCTCAACACCAGCATGAATTGAAAACCGGCCTGTTACGTGGTCTTGTTTGGGTGGCGCTGTCTTTCGTGTTGCTGTTGGTGCTGAACCTTGCCAATTCCGCCGCTGCTTCGAAACCAGTGGACAGAGGCAGCATGTTGTTTCCCTGTTACGAAACCGAGGATGTTCTTGCAAGCGCAGCCACCCACCATTACGCGAAAGACACCTTCGATTTGCTTGCGCAACTGGAAAGTTTGAATTCCGCCACCGCGCAATACTGCAAGGGCAGTGCGACACGGGAAGAATTGAAAGCGCAATACGCCAAGGCTTACCTGGCTTGGCTGGAATTGTCAGCCGTGGTGGTGGGCCCCATGCTGGACAACAACACGGTACGCCAAATCGACTTTCGACCTGTACGCCTTAATTTACTGGCGCGTACAATTAAAAAACAGCCACAAGGCGCGCAAGCCATGGCCTTGATCGGAAGCCCGGCAAAGGGATTTCCTGTCCTTGAATATTTTGTGACACAAGATGATTTCAAATCAGAAACACCGCAGTGCAATTACGCACAGGAAGTGGTGCTCGACATTTCACGTACCGTCGATGATTTGAAATGGGACAAGTCACAAGCATTGGGCGCAGACATGCAGTTGTATTTCAACCAGTTGATTGGGGCGACGCACAACCTGGCTTGGGAGCGCATGGAAAAGCCGCTTTTGAAAAACAAAGACGAGACAGGTGTTGCCCATTGGCCATTCATGGAATTGCAGCTGACCGAGAAAGCATGGGCCGCACAGTGGCAAGGCATTGAACACTTGCTGCTGGTCAACAGCCAAAGCGTTCCGCAGGCCAATGCACAAGTGATTCCACTAGAGGCCTATTTACGGGGGTTAGGAAAAATTGAATTGGCCGACGCCTTGGTTGAGCACAGCAGTGCCGTGGCTGCAGCAATGCGGAACAATGACATTGCAAAGTCTGCCAGTGTTGAGCGGTCTGTTAAAGCGCTCAAGGTGCTCAAGGTGTTTTTGGAAAGTGAAGTGGCCAGGGGTTTGAAAGTGTCCATTCAGTTTTCATCTTCGGATGGCGATTGAATTGATGTTGAACACACGTCGGCAATTTTTAATTCAAGGCAGTGCGCTGGCCTTGAGCATGGCGTTGCCCCTGTCGGCTGAGTCTTCAATCAATACCCGGCACACCCGTTTGTTGGCCGCCTGGCGGTTGCCCAGCGGTACGTATCAGGTGGGTGTGCTTAATGCGGCCGGGCAAGCTGGCGCGCTTTCTTATGCCGTGCACATGGCTGTCGATTTGCCGACACGTCCACATGGTTTGATGCACCTGCAAGGCGATGACTATTTGGTGATTGCCCGCCGACCCGGCGACTGGTTCATGCGCCTGAATATTCGCTCGGGAAGAACCGCGAGAACCTGGCAAGATGAAGACAGGCATTTGAACGGCCACAGCGCCGTGCATGGTGATCGGCTTTACACCACGGAAACCGAGGTACTTGGCGGCACTGGTGTATTGGCTGCGCGAAACCGCCACACCTTCGAGTTGCAGAATGTGTGGCCTACACACGGGCGCGACCCCCATGAAATGCTGGTGCTGCCCAAAGGTGGGCTTGGAATTGACGAGCCCTTTTTGTTGGTGGCCAATGGTGGAATTCAAACCCACGCCGACATGGGCAGAACCCAGTTGAATCAACTGCCCATGGATTCCTCAGTCGTGGCTCTGCACCCTTGCACGGGCAAAGTTTTGAAGAAATGGACTTTGAACGATTCGCGCCTGAGCTTGCGACACATGGCGGTGCATGCCAGTGGTGTGGTGGGCATTGCCATGCAGGCGCACCACAGCACTGACTCCCTTCAAGCTGCTGCACCGGTGCTTGCATTGATTGATGAAAAGGGACTGCTGCGTGTGGTTCATGATTCAGCGGGTGTGAAGGGGTATGCGGGCGACATTGCCGCCACTGCGCAGGGCTTCGTGATCAGCTGCACCAAAAATGATTCTGCTGCGCAGTTTGACGTACGGGGAAAGTTGACTGCTGTGCTGAAAGCAAAGGCGGCGTGCGCCCTGGCCGCGAAGGGCGAACAGGTTTGGTTGGGGCATCAGGCCAGCCACATGGCCGAGCCGCTGGAACTGGACAACCACTGGCTGATTGTCTAGAGCCAAAACTGTACTGTGTTGTGTCACAAAATTGTCATCCAATGCATGCGTGCATACGTGTATATTTCGCGTACCCGAATTCATTGGTAAATGATCATGAAGCAACAACTCGAATTATTGAAAGAAATCGAGCACAAGCTTGAAGAACTTAGCAAAGACAAAGACCTGAAAGAAAAACGCCCCCTTGAGGTCAAAGAAATCAAGGGTCTGCGTATGGTGGTGTCTTCGATCATTCGCCGCATGGCGAGCTAATACTTATTGATAGACCCGCAAGCTTTTTGCGATCCACAACGCGGTCAGGTTGAATGCGATCGCGATCACACTGCATATCCAGAAATTTTCAATCAAGCCTTCGGCGCTGCGTGAAATCACCATGCCGCCAACCAGCGCGGCCACGCCCATTGCGGCCGACTGCATCGATGAATTCAAGGTCATGAATGTGCCCCGGTTTTTCGGATTGCCTGCAGCACTGACCAGTGCCATGCCCGGAATCATTCGCCCGCTGACAAACACGAAAAAGAATGTGGTGATCACCAGAATGATGGCCATGCTCATGCCTTCGGTCAGCGTGATCAGGGCCATGGGCACTACCGCAACACTGGCGATGATTTGCAGCATTTTCAGTTTGCCGATCCTGTCGCTGAGCTTGCCGATGATTTGCGCGCTAAACAGGGTGGCTGCACCGCCTGCAAGGTAAATCAGCGGAATGTCGGATGGGGTCAACCCGGCATTGATCTGCATGTAAATCGTGATGTACGGAATAATGGAAAACCCCGCGAAAATCATGCAGAACGAAAAGCAGAATGCCCGCAGGTGGTTCGAATCACGAAGCACCTGGGCAATGCCTTCCAGTGGGCCAGTTTCGCCACGGGCATGCAAGTGGCCTTGCAGGGTAGGGATGACATACCAGCCCGCCACAAGCAGCAGGAAGCTGATGCCGGCAATGCCAAAAAACGGGGTGTGCCAGTCTGAATTGGCCGCCACATAAAGCCCCAGCGGCACACCCATGACAGTGGACACCGAGAACGAAGTCATGATGACGCCCATGGCCTTGCCCCTGCGTGCAAAGGGCACCACATCGGCCACAATGGTTTGAATCATCGCGGACAGAATACCGCCGAACAAGCCGGCTGCAATTCGCGCGCCCATCAGGGTTTCGTAGGTGGGGGCCAGCCCACAAGCCAGGGTGGCCAAGGCGAACAGTACATAGAGAATCAACAGCAGGCGGCGACGCTCGAACCGATCAATGTAGAGCGATGCCAGCAATCCCGATGCACCCGCGGCGAAGGTGTAAGCCGACACCAGCAGACCAAATTTCGCATCGGAAATTGTGAATGCTGCGGTGAGCTGAGGCCCCAAGGGCATCATGATCATGAAGTCGAGAATATGGGTGAACTGAATGCCCGCAAGAATGAGCAACAGCGCCCATTCGCGTTGTGGGGTCATTGTCATGCCGCCTGTTGTTTTTGCTTCCATGTACTGCTGCCTGCTGTTTGAATCGCTTTGGCAGTTTAACGTGTGGGTTCAGTGGCCCAAGGTGGTGATTGCATAATTGCATGCGTATCAACAAATAACTCTGAGATTTTTATTTTCAGAAATTAATTCATAGCTTTGTTCTGACAATTTGCTGCATTGGTATAAGTTTAATTGCTTGAGATTTTCAAGTGCAGAAACATGATCAATAAGTATGTTGGGGATTCTACAGTACTGAAAACTCAATTTTTCCAAATTCGTCAAGTTGCTGATCAATGGCATTCCATTTTCTGTAAGTTCGAAGCACAAATCAAGGTTAAGGTTTTTTAGACTTGTTATCTTGGATATGTTCTCCAGGCCGGTGTTAGATAATTTTTGGCATTTGGAAAGAATTAAGTGCTCTAAATGGGCAAAATTTGATGCGTTATCGAAGCCTGTGCCAGTGATGTCCTTACACTGAGTCAAATCAAGGGCGCGTAAATTTTTTAAGGCAGAAAGGGTTTTCAAACCTGTGTCTGTAATATTGTCGCAAAAGTGCAATTTAAGGACTTTTAAGTTCGTCAAAGTTGTTAGGTGGGTTAATCCTTCGTCGGTAAGAGCTCGGCCAAAGCTAAGGTTTAAGACGCGTAGATTACTCAGCGATTCGAGCGCTTTAAGACCTTCGTCGCTCAGTTGTCTGCAATCTGGAAGGTCCAGAACTTCGAGGTTGCTTAGTTTTGAAAGCTGTTCCAGACCTGCATCTGTTATTTCATGTACGTTGTTATACATAAAAAGGCTTCGGAGATTGGCGAGTCCTTTTAAGGATTGCATACCGTCACTGTCTATTTTTGTACAATTCCGTAAATTAAGAACTTTTAGTGATTCAAGGTTCGAGATGTCGCTTATACCTTTATTGGTAATAAAATTACATTTGCTTAAATCAAGGTATTGGAGTTGCCTCCAGTGGTTTTCACCTTGGCTGTTTTTCATCAAGAACAGCGAATTAAGTAGATCGTCGTTTACAGCACCACTTAATTTCAGATTTTCAATATTGGGATATTTGGAAAGACTTTTTATCAAGCGTGGAATATCGAGTTCGAGTGTTTCTTTTGATTTTATGTAATCGTTTACCTCGATGCTGAGACTTCTCGGAACTTCTCGAAAAGCGTCTCTATTCTTTTGGGTCACAAGACCCAGCCCCTTTAATTGATTTAGCGGTATGTCTATTGAGTTTTTCCCTGCCCGATCTTCTTCAACGCGCTCAAGGAGCTTCTTTAGTACAACACCTAACGCTTCAGTACTCGGTGAGCTGCTGTCAAGTGAGTTTGTGATAAGTGCCTTACCAGATGAATCGCTACCGGAACTCAGTGCAGAGGAGACATCCTGCATGGCTGCGCCGATTTTTGAGGGACTCGGAGGGTTGGTGTTTTGAGGCGCATTGTTACCACTATCAGCCACGCCTGTTGATGACTTTTGACTCGCGTCTACATTTGGATTCATTCTTATCACCTGCTTCTTGAACGGTCGATTTACTTAAGATGTCGGTTTATGTGGCTCCTTTTGTCTAAAAAGTTCTTTCTTCGTCGCTAGATGTCCTCGCGACGATTGCCTCATCGTGTCGTCAGCCAAGCTGTTCAATCGGCGGCAGTGCCGCAAATTCATCATCGGAATACAGTCGGGAGCGTGTCAGAAATCGCAAGCCACTGGGCCGCTCCAGGCTGAACATGCCGCCATTGCCTTTCACCACGTCAATGGTCAGGTGGGTGTGTTCCCAATATGCAAACTGCGATTTGCTCATGTAAAACGGCACCCCGCCTATTTCCCCCAGTTTGACGTCTGCGCCGCCCAAGGGGAAATCGCTGCGCGGAAACAACATGGGTGCGCTGCCGTCGCAACAGCCGCCGCTTTGGTGAAATATCACATCACCATGCTGGGCTTTCAAAGCAGCAATCAACTCCAAAGCCTCGGGTGTTGCACTGACTCGGTTCGACATTGATTTTCTCCGGTTCAACCAAAACACCGCCCAACCCGTGTCGGGCTGAGCGGTTCGTACTACTTACCTTTCTTCACGAACTTAGAAAAAGCCCAGTGCGTTGGGGTTGTAACTCACCAGCAGGTTTTTGGTTTGCTGGTAATGGTGCAACATCATTTTGTGGTTTTCGCGACCAATACCCGATTGCTTGTAGCCACCAAATGCGGCATGTGCCGGGTAAAGGTGGTAGCAGTTGGTCCACACGCGGCCTGCCTGAATGGCGCGCCCCATACGGAAAGCGCGTGCGCCGTCACGACTCCACACACCTGCGCCCAAACCGTACAGGGTGTCGTTGGCAATTTGCAGGGCTTCGGCTTCGTCTTTAAAAGTAGTCACTGACAGCACTGGGCCGAAAATTTCTTCCTGAAAAATACGCATTTTGTTGTGGCCCTGAAATACCGTGGGCTTCACGTAGTAACCACCGGCCAGGTCGCCGCCTTGCTTGTGTTGCTCGCCACCGATCAGGCACTTTGCGCCTTCCTGTTTGCCCAGGTCGATGTAGCTCAGGATTTTTTCCAGTTGTTCAGAAGAAGCCTGCGCGCCAATCATGGTGCTCTCATCCAGCGGGTTGCCCTGCTTGATTTTTCCCACACGCTCAATTGCGCGTTCAATGAAGGCCTCGTAGATGTCTTCCTGAATCAGGGCGCGTGAAGGGCAGGTGCACACTTCGCCCTGGTTCAATGCAAACATGGCGAAGCCTTCCAGGGTTTTGTCGAAGAAGGCGTCGTCGGCGTCCATGATGTCGGAGAAGAAGATGTTGGGTGACTTGCCACCCAATTCAAGCGTGACCGGGATCAGGTTTTGCGCAGCGTACTGCATGATCAATCGACCCGTGGATGTTTCACCGGTGAAGGCAATTTTTGAAATGCGCGAATTGCTGGCCAGTGGTTTGCCCGCTTCCAGTCCGAAGCCGTTCACAATATTCAGCACGCCGGGCGGCAACAGGTCGGCAATCAAATCCATCACAACCAACAATGAAGCTGGCGTTTGCTCGGCGGGTTTTAGTACCACGCAATTGCCCGCGGCCAAGGCCGGGGCAAGCTTCCAGGCGGCCATCAGGATCGGAAAATTCCAGGGAATGATTTGCCCAACCACGCCCAGTGGCTCGTTGAAATGGTAAGCATAGGTTTGGTGATCAATTTCACAAATGCTGCCTTCCTCGCCGCGAATGCAGGCCGCAAAGTAACGAAAATGATCAATGGCCAGCGGAATGTCTGCAGCCATGGTTTCGCGCAACGGTTTGCCGTTGTCCAGTGTTTCTGCAACCGCGATCAGGCGCAGGTTTTCTTCCATGCGGTCTGCAATACGGTTCAGAATCATGGAACGTTCGGTGGGTGAGCGTTTGCCCCAGGAATCTTTGGCGGCATGGGCTGCGTCCAGTGCCAGTTCAATGTCCTCGGCTTGAGATCTTGCGACCTGGCAAAGCACCTGACCAGTCACCGGGGTTACGTTGTCAAAGTACTGGCCATTTTTTGGGGCCACCCATTGGCCGCCAATGAAATTGTCGTATTTGGCTTTGAAGGGGAAGGCTACGCCCAGCTTTAATTCGTCAACCATGTTCATGTCCCTAACTCCTTGTTGTGTTGATAGTGGTAGGGCGCATTGCGCAACGGGCATGCCAGTGCCGTTTCATGACAGATTGCGGAAAGTTGTTTCCGCAAGTGTTGATGAATTGGATTTTTATTCGGAATGAAACTGCAGTACTTGAGGCAGGTGAATCAATTCGCGAAATGTGAAATTATGCAAAAGACTGCAGAATTTTGTTGCGTTGCACACATTTGACACACCCGTGTGGGTGTTAATTGGCCTGAATCTCGTTTAAAAACAATTCCAGGGCTTGCGTACGGCCCAGATTCACAGCGCTGTAGCCCGCAGCATTTTCAACTTGCCCCAACACTTCAGCGCTACGCAACCAAGGCAAGAGTATGTCCATGGCCGGGTAGTTCAGGTCGCTGTTGTGCGTGACCAGAAAATACCGTTCTTTGGAGACTGACCTGAATTGCAGGCCATAGTGGTCAGCCGCTGCGCGAATTCCCAAGCCCAAATCGCCGTGCCCGGCTGCAATCGTACACGCCACGGCCAAGTGTGAATTTTCCTCGTGATAGTACCCGGGTAAGGCCTCGGGATTCAGGCAGGCTTTGGTGATCAAGGCATTGAGCTGGTGGTGGGTTGAGGAAGCCGAGTTCCGGTTCACCAGCAAAGCACGCCGCAATGAAACATCTTCCAGCGTGGGTGGTTTGGCGGCTGGGCGACTCATCCAGCCAATTTCACGTTCGAACAATTCAATGACCGACAGGTTCGAGCCGCGCAACCAGCGCCGCATGATCTGGTGGACATGCGAATGTTCTTCTTGCCCCACAGGCAAGTGGCAACCAGCCACACGCACTTCACCGCGATGCAAAGCCGACAGCGCTGCGATGCTGCCCGACCAGCGCAATGACAGTTGCAGCTTTTTGTACAGCGCAGTGTTTTGAAACAGGTTTTGCAACACCGGGTCGTCGCTCAACGCAAGGCTGATCCAAGGCTTGTTGTTGTCAATGTCCAGCCATTCGGCGTTCAGTTGTTCCCCCACGGTGCCCAGGTCGGGCGCTACACGCACATTGCCCTGTTCAACCATCCAGATCAGTTTGTGGCCAAAACGTGTCAGGCACGCGCCGGCGCGACCGTGTGTCGCAACCAGTTCTTCGCCCATCAGTTGGTTGTATTGCTGAATTTGCGACCATAGGGTACGGTAAGAAATTCCCAGCGATTTACAGGCCAGCGAGATAGAGCCAGCCGAGTCGATGGTTTTCAGGGTGACCAACATGCGTTGGTCGATGTCAACGAACTCACCGTCTTCTCTTTTCCAGCGTGCAGATAATTTTAAATTGAGCATTGGCGGTTACAGGCATGTCGATTGCTTGCATTCTGACAGATTACAAAATGCAGGAGACGGTTAATGATTGGAAAAAACACTTTGCGGTGCTGGTTGATGATCGCTGGTATTGCATCAGGCAATTTCTTTGCCATGCCCGCTTTTTCGGCGCCCGCCGAGCTGGGGGCGGTCAAGGGTGACTTGACTGGTGGCGACCCCCTGGGTTCCATGCAGTGGCCCGACATGAAGGAACAGTTTTTCGAGGTCAATGCCAAAACCGTGTTCGATTCACGCATCAAAGTGACTGTTCCATTGTTTGCTGAAGACGCGATGAATGTGCCGGTGTCGTTTGATGCCACGGCCCTGGGCAAAGTTAAAAAAATTGTCGTGCTGGTAGACCGCAACCCGATTCGCAAGGTGCTCGAGTTCATTCCCGAGAAGGCCAAGCCCGCACTGAATTTTCGCTTTAAGCTGGAACAAGCCAGCCCCATTCGTGTGGCTGCGTTGACCGACGACAATGTGTGGCATGTTGGCTATGCATTCATTGAAGCCGCAGGCGGTGGTTGCACTGTGCCTGGCGCAACACGTGCCGATGGAAGCTGGCCCCAAACCCTGAACAAGGTGGCGGGGAAAATGTTCGATGCCAATCAGTTGCGCAACGATGCGCGTTTGCGTGTGCAGGTTTCTCACCCTATGGACACGGGTTTGGTGGCTGGTGTGCCCGCGTTTTACATTGAAGAAATGATTCTGCAGGACCAGAACAAGCAAGTGCTGGCCAAGTTGTATCCGTTTGAACCTGTGTCCGAGAACCCTTTGTTTTCGTTTGATTTCGACAAGAAGCCGGTGGGCCCAATCAGCCTGGTGGGCCGTGACAACAACGGCAACCGGATCGACGCAAAGGTGACGCAATGATCGGTTTCCGAATCAAGGCGCAGGTATTTGCACTGGGCCTTGCCGCCGCACTGCCTTTGAAATCGGCATGGGCTGAATTGCCCAACATTGCCAAACCAACACCGGACAAAACCACGCTGAATTACGGACTGAAGGCCACAAAACTGGCAGGCGGCTGGTACGTGATTGCGGGCGCGAACGACGACTTTTCGCAGGACAACGGCTGCAACATCATCAACACCGGTTTTTATGTCGACAACTCCGGTGTGCTTGTGATCAACACCGGCACATCGCGTATTTATGGCGAGCAACAACGTGCCTTGATCGATTCAATCAGCAAGAACAAACCAGTGAAACAGGTGCTGGCGCTGAATCTTCATCCCGATTATTTCTTGGGCAATCAGGCTTACCCGAAAGAAACGCTGGCTGCCACGAAGCTGACAATCCAGGGCATCAAGGCCGAAGCGGCTTTGTATGAAACCAACTTGTACCGCTTGTGTGGCGACTGGATGAAAGGCACGGAAAGCGTCTTCCCAACGCAAACAGTGTTGCCCGCCAGCCTGAAACGTTTCGGCAACAAAACAATTGAAACGATTGAACTGAAAGGCCACACCGATTCCGATCTAGTGGTGTTTGACCCTGATAGCAGGGTGATGTGGGCCGGTGGTTTGGTGTTCTACAAACGCATTGTGACCACGCCCCATGCGAAGTTGAAGCCCTGGATTGAAAGCCTTAAAAAATTGCAGGCCATGCAGCCGAAGGTTGTGGTGCCCAGCCACGGCCCGGTGAGTTGGGGCAGCGAAGCGATTGACCAAACTTTGGATTACCTGACCTGGCTGGACAAACGCCTGGCAGATGCGGCCAACATGGGCGAGGAAATGAACGATGTGATGAAGAAAGGGGCGCCAGAGCGGTTCCAAAACTTTGCAGCTTACCCGGCTGAGTTTTATCGCAATGTGACCAATCTGTACCCGGTGTACGAGAAGGCTGCGCTGGGCGGTTTCTAAGAAGCGGCCACCCGGGTTTGTACTGTACCAGGTGTACCAAAACGAGACAGTTTGTGTGTCAAAGGGCAGATGTGCTGTTCCAGTGTCACAGAACTGTCTCTTTTTTTGTCTGTCGCACGCCAGAAAATCAATCAAACAAAGCTGAATTTATAAGGCACTGATTTCATTGAATAAAAATTTTATTTAGATGAATTCTTCTACTTGGCATGAAGCTTGCGCTAGGTAGATTCGGGTAGCCCCGACTCTGCAAACGAGGGGCGAGAACCTCAAAGTAACGGATGAAGAGAGGAGAAACAAATAATGCGCAAAACTCTGCTTAGCGCGATGGTAGCAACCGCACTGGCGATTCCAGCAGTGGCTTCTGCCGCTGTGACAGACGCAATGATTCAAAACGATGCCAAATCCACAGGCGACATTCTTTCCTGGGGCATGGGCACAGAGGGTCAGCGTTACAGCCCATTGAAAGACATTAACGTATCGAACGTTGGCAAGCTGGTTCCAGCCTGGTCATTCTCGTTCGGTGGTGAAAAGCAGCGCGGCCAGGAAAGCCAGCCTGTGATTCACAACGGCAAAATGTTCGTGACTGGTTCCTATTCACGCATTTACGCACTGGACGCCACCACAGGTGAAAAACTGTGGAAGTACGAGCACCGCCTGCCAGAAGGCATCATGCCTTGCTGCGACGTGGTGAACCGTGGTGCCGCCCTGTATGACAACCTGGTGATTTTCTCCACGCTCGACGCACAGTTGATCGCTTTGGACCAGAACACCGGCAAGGTGGTGTGGAAAGACAAGATTGACGACTATGCAGCCGGTTATTCCAACACAGCTGCGCCGATCATTGCCAATGGTTTGGTGTTGACTGGTGTGTCTGGCGGTGAATTCGGTGTGGTCGGTCGTGTTGAAGCGCGCAATGCCAAGACTGGTGAAATGGTTTGGTATCGCCCAACCGTTGAAGGCCACATGGGTTACACCTTCGACAAAGACGGCAACAAGAAAGAAGCAGGTATTTCCGGCACCACCAATGCGACCTGGAAAGGCGACATGTGGAAAACCGGTGGCGCAGCCACATGGCTGGGCGGTACATACGACAGCAAAACAGGCCTGGCCTACTTCGGTACTGGTAACCCGGCACCCTGGAACAGCCACCTGCGCCCAGGCGACAACCTGTACTCCACATCCACAGTTGCGATCGATGTAAAAACCGGTCAGATCAAGTGGCACTATCAGTCCACACCCAACGATGGTTGGGACTACGACGGTGTGAACGAGTTCATTACATTTGACATGAATGGCAAGCGCGTAGGCGCCAAAGCCGACCGCAACGGCTTCATGTATGTGAACGACGCCACAACCGGCAAGCTGGAAAACGCCTTCCCATTCGTGAAGAAAATCACATGGGCCAAGGGCATTGACCTGAAGACGGGTCGTCCGATTTTCGACCCGGCCAACCGCCCTGGTGACCCCACCAAGATGGACGGCAAGAAAGGCGAAACCGTGTTCTCGGCACCTTCTTTCCTGGGTGGCAAGAACCAGCAGCCAATGGCTTACAGCCCTGACACAGGTCTGTTCTATGTGCCCGCCAACGAATGGGGCATGGAGATCTGGAACGAGCCAATCACCTACAAAAAAGGTGCAGCTTACCTGGGTGCTGGTTTCACCATCAAGACATTGCCTGGCTTTGACTACATCGGCGCACTGCGCGCGATGAACCCCAAGACCGGCAAGATCGAATGGGAAATCACCAACAACGCGCCTTTGTGGGGTGGTGTTCTGACGACTGGCGGCAACCTGGTGTTCTGGGGTACTCCAGAAGGTTACCTGAAGGCGGCTGATGCCAAAACCGGCAAGGAAGTGTGGAAGTTCCAGACAGGTTCAGGCGTGGTTGCGCCACCCGTAACCTGGAAAGGCAAAGACGGCCAGCAGTACGTGGCGGTTGTGTCTGGTTGGGGCGGTGCTGTACCCCTTTGGGGCGGAGACGTGGCCAGCAAAGTGAACTACCTTGAACAAGGTGGTTCCGTGTGGGTATTCAAACTGTTCGACGCCAAGTGATCAGTTTGTGAAGAACATCAAACTGCCCCGTGTGGGGTGGTTTGATGCGTAGTGAAGTAGTAGAGCGTAGTTTGTAGTGTTGTCATTTCACCCCCGAGTTTACTGCCTGCTCCGCAGCGAACTTATGACGCAGACGGTTGAAACAAATTGCTCCTTGGGACCTTTTTCTGGCATTGATTGGGAGTCGGAAAAAGTTGTGGCGGTTTGTGAGTCTCCTAAACGAATGCGTCTTTTCTGCCCGGCCATGCGCCGGGCATTTTTTCGTACATCATCATTCCGGGTGATCAAAAAAGCCTGTTTTTTGGATTTCACGAACGCAGATTGATAATCGTCGGGTTTCCTTTATTGGCCCCCGACCATGCATTCCAACATCACACCCCAAATTCGCCAAAAAATTCTTCAGTCCACCAATTCAGTCATCGAGCTTCGGCCACTGGGTGTTGTGCTCGCCATTGATGGCAGTTCGGAGGTATTGCGAAAGCCACACACAGCGCCAATTCAAAATCAGTACATTGTGGTGGATGTAAAAACCGGCAAGCCGGAAGTTTCCGGCCGGGAAGTATTGGCCGAGGGTGCCATGACAGCGATCAACTGCACAGCGGCGGTGGTTGCGGGAATTGTGACGCTGGGTGGGGGTGTGGGCGCACCATTTTCAGGCGGCGCAAGCCTTGCGGTATCGACTGTGGCGGGTGCGGCGACATTGGCTACTGCTTTAAGCTGCGGTAATTCCTCCGTCAGAACGATTAATGCTCTGTTTTTCCCTGGGGAGAATCAAGTACTCGATAACATGCCCTCCTACAAAACCACGTTGCAAGTTCTTGATGGTGTGTCGCTTTTGGGCGTGGGTGCATCAGCATTTGCAGCTCGACGCGCTGTCAAGGTGTTGAGCAATGCGGGTGTGAATATTCCAGCGGCTTTAACCGGCAATATCAATAGACAACAGGCGGCTTTATTGACCAAAGAAATGATCAAACTTCGAAGACCGAATGTGTCCAATGGCGAACTGAAAAAACTGATTCGAAGTGGCAGGGAACCCAAACGCTATTCGAGGCAAGAAATTTCACTCGGTGCGCTTAAAAGCTTGAAAGACTCGATTGCTGCGGGACTTTCGTTTCTGTCCAGCACACTTGATGGGAATATAAAAGAAATAAGCATCTACATTGTTGAGTTGGCATCATGAAGTTTCAGCTCACTGTTCCATATGTTTGGTCGTTTTATATCGTTAGCACGATGTTAGCCGTCACACTAAATTTCACTGCAATAAAAGCATTAATTGGTCATCTCCCTTATGAATGGTTTATGGGTGGCATGCTCATGTGTGGTTTGTATTCCGTACTCAGCGCTAGGCAGTGCTACACGTATGGCAGAACTTGGCCGCAGAAAGCAGTTCTATTTTTGTTCCCGATTAGTTTTTTTCATTTCTGGCTGAACGGACCAATCACCTGGATTCTAGGCGTTGTTGTAGTCAATCTGTTTTTCTGGTGGGTAGCGTATCGCCTAGGTGGCCGTTTGGCCGAGGTGAGTCCATATGGTGGGCCATCAGGGTACTTATGAAAAAGTTCAAGGCCGTGAGGGGCGTGGATTCGTATCAGGTGTATATAACCTCATGAAGTTTGAAATTTCGACACCCTATGTTTGGTCTTTTTACATGGTGGCTACCGGCATGTCGTTAACCCTGAATTTTGCTGGCACCCAAGAAATGATTGGCTTGTTGGAATGGAACTGGATGATGACGGGCCTGTTATTGATCTCAGTGTATTCATTATTGACAGCGCGCCAACTTTATACACATGGTCGACTCTGGCCTAAAAAAGCATTGCTTTTTACCTTTCCGTTGTCTTTTGTACATTTGCTATTTGATGCGCCATTGTGGTTGAACGCAGCAATTTGTATCGTGAATCTTTACCTCTGGTGGGCAGCGTATCGCCTAAGCGGTCGCCTGGCGGCGGCTAGCCCATATGGTGGGCCTTCAGGTTATTTATAAAAAAAGCCCGGTGCTGACCGGGCTTTTGTGTATCAGCGAGGCTGATTTAGAACTTGTATGAAACCTGACCTGACAAAATGAATGCGTCACCTTCTGCAGTGCCCAGCACACGGGTTTGTTGGCCAGCCAAAGGATTGCCTTCGGTGCTGTCAATTTTTGCCTTGTCGGGCATCACGTACTGAAAGGCCACGTCGAAGGTGGTGGCTTTGTCGAACTTGTACTGTGAACCCACAGCAAAGGTGATGCGGTCTTCATCGGGCAGGCGCACTTTGCGGCGTTCATCAGGCACTGGGGTGATGTCGTAAGCCACACCAGCTTTCAGGTTGATGCTGTCGCTGTACTTGTAAATACCACCCACGGCAAAGCGCCAGCTGTTCTTCCATTCGTAATCCTGAACGGTCAATGGTGCTGCACCAGCCGGTGCGTTCTGGCGTTGAAAATCCAGCTTTTGAATGGTGCTCCATTCGGTCCAGGTGGCGTCGGTCAACAGTTGCCACTTGGGGTTCAGTTCGGTCACCGATGAAATCGACAGTGATGCAGGCAAGCGGATTTTAGAGCTGAGTTCGCTATTCGCAAATAATGCTGCAGCCACAGGGGCACCTGGACCAATTGTTGGTCTGTTGTCGAAGGTCACATTGCCTTCCAGGTCTTGCTCAATCGCTGAACGGTACGCAACACCCACGCGTGTGGCGGGTGTTAGCTGACCCATCACGCCCAGGTTGAAGCCGTAGCCCCAACCGTCACCAGCAATGGTGGTCAAGCCTTCAGTGCCGCCAAATGGCGCGTAGTTGATCTGTGAACTCAGTTTGGCATCCAGTTTTTGTGCTGACACACCAGCACCCACGGACCATTGCTCATTCACCTTGAACGAGGCAGACGGATTGATGTTCACGGATTTGATGTCAGACGTCACGCCCTGAAAACGGCCAACCCAGTCGGGCTGGAAGTCGGTTTTTAGGCCAAACGGCGTAGCCACTGACAAACCAAAGTTAATGCGCGCATTAAAAGGCACTACAAGGTGAAAGTTGGGAATGTAGCCTTCGTCGCCGAACTCGCCAGTGCTGCTGCCCAATGGGCGGCCCGGGGCAGCGGTGCTGCCTTCATTGTTCACTTCACCGTTCAGGTCGATGTAATGTCCGCCCAACACCACTTGGCGTTCTTTCAGGCGGCTCATGCTGGCTGGGTTGAACCATGCAGCACTGGCGTCTTCGCCGCTTGCTGATTTGCCTGCATAGGCCACACCAGCGCCGCTGGCATTCTGTTCAAGCAGGGCAAAGCCAGCTGCATGGGCTGCGTTGCCCAGGCCAAGTCCAAGCGTTGCAATTGCACAGCTGATGATTCGAATTTGAAAAGGGGATTGTTTCATGTCGTCCTCGATGGTCCGTTTTAAGAATGGAATTTTCGAGGGGTATTGTAAGTAAAAATACGAACGATCGTGCTAATAAAAAGTAGAGAGAATCTCTACAAAAACTATGTATAAATTGTATTTTACTGGTTCAACGGCACAGCAGCACCGCTTTGAGAAAACTTCCAGGTGGCCACAGCCAGCATGGCGATTGTGGCAATTGCCAGCACGCATGCGCTGAACAACAGGCTGAATTCAGCATGGCTGCTGAACGCATGTCGAAGCAAATCGACACAGTAAGAAAACGGGTTCAACAGGGAAACCCAACGGGCCAGGGCTGGCATGGGGTCAATGGGGTACAGGGCTCCACTGAAAAAGAACACTGGAAAAATCACGAAGTTCATCATGACGGCAAAGCCGTCGATCGACTTGGCGAAGGTGCCGCACAATACGCCCAAGGCAGCACAGGCCAAAGCAGCCAATGCAGCACCGGGCAACAGCACATGCAGTTGGGGCCACAAGGTGCGACCAACCCAAGGCAGTACGTCTTGAAGATCAAACCCAAGTGGGAACAACAAGGTATAAAGGCCCTCAAGGGCGAGCAGCAAGGTGATCAACAGACCCATTTGTACCAGCGCGCCGATGGCTGCGCCCAGGGTTTTGGCAATCAGGATGTGATATGTTTTCACAGGCGCGGTGACCAACAAACGCATGGTGCCAGCGTCTTTGTCCAATGCGATGCTCAAGCCACCCACCATGCCACCAAACAACAGGGTCATGCCCACAATGCCAGGCAGCAAGCGTGCGGTGTAGTCGCCGCCAGCCAGTGCTTGCATGCCGCCACCAATAATCCACAACCACAACACCGGGCGAACCATGGCAGCGGCCAGGCGGTCGCGTTGCTTCAACAGTTTCAGGCTTTCACGGCGGACTACGGCCCAATAGAATTGCATCAACATGATCAGTGCGCTCCGCCATTCATTTTCCAGACAAACCAGTCAGCCAGGGTGGCCGTACGCACACTGGTCACGCTTTGGTCGGGTAATTCGTCCAGTGCCTGTGCGGGTGTGCCCAACCAGTTCAGTTCGCCTTTGTTCATAAATCCTACACGGTCGCAGCTGCTGGCTTCGTCCATCAAATGGGTGGCTACAAAAATCGTCAAGCCATCGACAGCTTGCAGGGTTTTCAGCGTTTCCCACACGGTGTTTTTCGACGGCACATCCAGCGCGGTGGTCGGTTCATCAAGAATCAGCACACCAGGCTGGTGAACCATGGCGCGGGCAATATCCACCAGCCGTTTTTGTCCGCCTGACAGGCTTCCCACTGTGCGTTTCAGCCAGCCTTGTATTGGAAAAACGGTGTACAGGTGCGCCAGGTTGGATTTGGCTTGTGCCGTGTTCAAACCTTGCAAGCCTGCGGCAAACAGCAGGTTTTCTTCCACGGTCATGAAGCGGTCCAGCGACACCGATTGAAACACGAAGCCCAGGTTTTTGCGGGCCAGGTCTGCGGCCCTGCGGGTGCTGTAACCCAGCACTGAGAGTTCGCCTTCATCGGGTTTGATCAAGCCGGCGATCAGGCTGATCAGTGTGGTTTTGCCTGCGCCGTTGGGGCCAAGCAGGCCAAACATTTCGCCCGCTTCCAGATCAAGGCTGACCTTGTTCAAGGCCAAGCGATCGCCCCAGGAAAATCGAAGATTCCGGGCGTGCAGTCGTGTGGTGGTGTTGGAGTTCAAGTGCCGTTTTTGCTCAGGTGCAAGCTGTTGTGATCGCTGCGATACCATACCACGGGCACTTCGGCTGTGTCGGCCAGGCTTTGCTGTTCGGGCTTTTGAACTTTCAGGTAGTCGTTGGGGTTGTCACGTCGCTGGGCGGCATCCACGAACGCAACTACTTTGTCGTGTTCGGGTGATTTGTGGCACACCGGGTCGGCATTGGTGGCGTCGCCGGTGATCAGGTAGGCCTGGCACCTGCAACCACCATAATCTTTCGCTTTGTCAGGGCAGGTGCGGCAGGGGTCTTTCATCCAGGCATCGCCACGGTAGCGGGTAAATCCATCGCTTTCAAACCAAATGTGTTCAACCGTACTGGTTTTCACATTTGGAAATTCAAAGCCGGGCAACATGCGTGCAGCCTGACAGGGCAGGGCGGTGCCGTCGGGGCTGATGCTGAGAAATACATTGCCCCATCCGCTCATGCAGGGCTTGGGTGTTTTCTCGAAATAGTCGGGCACCACGAACAGCAGCTTCATGGTGTTGCCCAGCTTTTCCCGCCATGCAGCCACACGTTCCTCGGCGTGTTTCAACTGCTCATGGGTCGGAATCAGGGCGGCCTTGTTCTTGAAGGCCCAGCCGTAATACTGCGTGTTGGCCAGTTCCAGGTATTCAACCCCCAGTTTCACCGCCAGTTCAATGATTGAGTCAATGTGATCCAGATTCAAGCGGTGCAACACCACGTTCAGCACCATGGGCCAACCGGCGGCTTTCACGGCGGTGGCAATTTCCAGTTTCTTGGCAAATGTTTTGGTGTCGCTGAGTGCGTCGTTTGCAGCCTGGGTTGCGTCCTGAAAGCTGACTTGAATGTGGTCAAGGCCAGCGGCCTTCAGTGCATCCAGCCTGGCTGGTTTCAAACCAATGCCCGATGTGATCAGGTTGGTGTAGTAGCCCAGTTCATGTCCGTAGGCCACCAGTTCTTCAAGGTCGTCGCGAAGTAGGGGTTCACCGCCGGAAAAGCCCAATTGCACAGCACCCAATGCACGCGCCTGCTTCATGGTTTCTTTCCATTCGGCGGTGCTCAGTTCATGGGTGTTGGTTTTGTAATCCACAGGGTTGTAGCAAAACACACAATGCAGTGGGCAGCGATAGGTGAGTTCAGCCAGTAGCCACAAAGGACCGGCCGGGCGTGTAGGGGTGTCCTTCACGCCTGTCATAGATCCAGCCAATTACGGCGTGTGGCTTCTTCCAGCATGCTGCGCACATCGGTCTCAAGGCCCGTTGCATTGAATTTCGCTTCAAGTGCAGCGACGATGTCGGTCACTGTTCGGCTGCCATCGCATAGCAACAAGATTTCGCTGGCCGACTGGTTCAGTTTCACCATGCCCTCGGGGTAAAGCAGCACATAGGTTTTTTGCGCCTCTTCGTATTGCAATCGGAACAGGCGATTCAGCTTGGGTTGTGCAGGCAGGGTTGGCTTGGTTTCGGTGTTCATTGTTTTTTCTGTTTTGTTTTGACGGGCTTGTCTGGATACGCCAGTGCAATAGCATCGGACATGCTCCACAGCACGTCCAGTTTGAATTGCAGAATTTCAAGCGCACGTTCCTGTTGGGCACGGGTTTTGAAATAATTCAAGGTCACTTCCAGGCCATGTTCAACATCGCGTTGCGCCAGGCTGATTCGGGAGCGAAAATAATTCAGACCTTCAGGTGCAACCCATTTGTAGTCTTTGGGCCAGTTACTCAGGCGTTGCTTGTGAATTTCGGGTGCGAACATTTCTGTGAGTGATGAACACACCGCTTCTTGCCAGGGCGCGCGGCGGGCAAAATTCACGTAGGCATCCACCGCGAAACGTACGCCCGGAAGCACCAGTTGCTGGCTCCACAGCATGTCTTTGTCAATGCCCACGGCTTCGCCCAGGCGGCTCCAGGCTTCAATTCCACCGGCATTTCCTTCCCATCCGTCGTGGTCAAGAATGCGTTGTACCCAACGGCGACGGGTTTCGCGATCGTCGCAATTGGCCATCACTGCAGCGTCTTTTTGGGGAATACACACTTGGTAATAAAACCTGTTGGCCACCCAGCCGCGCAGTTGTTCTCGACTTAACTTACCTTCGCGCATGGCCACATTGAAAGGGTGGTGAATGTGGTAGCGGTCGCCCTTGGCGCGCAAGCGTTCTTCGAACTCCTTTTTGCTCCAGGCCTTGTTGCTGCTCATGCAAGAATCTCCATGCCGTCAAAGGACACTTCAATTCCATTGTCGGCCAGAATGGCTCGCTCATCGCCATGCTCGTACAAAATCGGGTTGGTGTTGTTGATGTGAATCAGGATTTTGCGTTGGGTTTCAAACTGGCGCAGCTGGCTGATCATGCCCGAGCCGCGTTGGCCCGGTTTGTCGGTTTGCGGCAGGTGTCCCATGTCGGCTGCCATTTTCTGGGAAAACCCTTGCGTGACCATTTCATCTTCGGTCCAGAAAGTGCCGTCTACCATCAGCACATCGGCCGCCTGCATGAACGGCAGAATGTCAGGTGTGATTTCTCCAAGGCCGGGGGCATAAAACACTTTCTTGCCGGTGTTGGTGTCTTCGATCAACAAACCGATGTTGTCGCCACGGCGTTGGGCGTAGCGGCTGGGGGAATAGGGGGGCGCTTTACTGATCAATGGAATTGATTTGATCTTGATGTTGTCCAGCGGGCTGATGGTCAAGGGGTCATCACATTCGGTGCACAGGGGCGTCCATTTCACGCCGCAATAAAATCCCAGAGTGGGCACAAGCGGCAAGCCATTGGTCAGGTCTTCCCACACGGCCGGCGTGGTGAACAGGCGCATGGGTGTTTTGCCCTCACGCATCATCAACAAGCCCGTGGTGTGGTCAATTTGCGCGTCCATCAAAATGACGGCAGCAATGCCGGTGTCACGCGGGCCGCGGTTGGGTTGCAGTTCTGGGGTGTTTTTAATTTGAGTCAGAATATCGGGCGAGGCATTCACCAATATCCAGTTGGCAGACCCATCCGATATCGCAATCGACGACTGGGTGCGCGCGGTGTATCCGGGCGCTTTGGCCCGAACGGACTGGCAGTTGTTGCAGTTGCAGTTCCACTGTGGGAAACCTCCGCCTGCTGCGGAACCCAGAACTTTGATTTTCATGGTTGCTTTTTTCAGGGGTAAAAAAAACCCCGCCAGCCTGAAAGGCTATCCGGGGCTGTGCGAACCGTTAAATCAACGGTTGGCGATGTACATGGTGATTTCGAAACCGAAACGCATGTCAACGAATGATGGTGTAGTCCACTGCATGAAATATCCTCCTTTGCTTTATTAAAATGCACCTTGGCACATGGCTTGGGTGAAGAACTTGGCTCGCGCCGTTTTGTTCGTCCTCAAGGTTTAAAAAGCAATTCCCGTGCCTTGCAGGCCAGTCTGTCGGTATTTTTGTAATGTGGGAAATGATCGTTTTCCAGGATGTTTTGCGTGTTCAAACTGTTGCAGTTTGAAACACAATGCAAAAAGGCGCGAACCTTGTGAGCTCGCGCCTTAGGACAACCGTTAACGGAGGGTAGTTAACGATCAGAAGAACAGGATTGCGCCCACTGCGATGGTGTTGGACTCGCCCTTGGCCGCTGGTGCGCCCAACTGGTAGGTTTGTTCGTTGGTGATGTATTCGCCAGCGATTGTCAGGCTTGGTGTCAGGTTGTGGTACACACCCAGAACCATCTGGTTGGTTTCTTCCAGCATGATTGCGTTTGCGGTGCGATCAGCCGCAGTGGCATCCAGTGTTGATGAGCCGTAGTTGATACCGAACTTGGTATTGCCCACTTTGTAGGTGGCTTGTACCAAATAGCCGTCTGAATCGCGTTCAGCATTGACAGCATCGCGACCACCAAAACCGATCAAGGTTGTGCCCAGGCCTTCGCCCGTGAAGTAGTTGCCGGTCAGGCCCAAAGCGCCAAAGTTCAATGTGCCGCCTAGCTCAAAACCGGTCAGGTCGGCATCGGGTGCGCCAGCAGCGCCTGATTGAGACTGATTGATCAATGCGGCCCACAACTTGCCATTGTCGCCAAGGCTGTAGGATGCCAGACCCTGCATGCCTGGGGAGTCGCTCTCGGCACCGCCAATGTCCTTGGGCTGGAATACGCCGCCTGACAATGTCAAATTACCGAACGCTGGCGCTGTGTAAGTGATCTGTGGCTGGAATTCCGTGTAAATGTAGCCCGATCCGATGCCACCCAATGTTGTGTTCAACGCGCCGTTGTAGCCAGAGCCGCCACCCACTGCCAACAGTGACATGTCGTTCAAGATTGCATTCTGGCCAAACAGGCCAATGTCGCGACCGGCTTTGATCGTGCCCATTGTTTCATTGCCGAACTGCAGAAATACACGGCGTTGATCGCCAACGTTTTGGCCAACACCACCGGCGGCACCATTGTTGTTTGTTGTGCCTGGGTCAATTGAAATGACCGCTTTCAGGTCGTAACCGGCCTGCTTGGTTGAGGCTGTGAAAATAATGAAACCGGGCAACAAGCCGTTCTGAATTGATGTTTGATCTTGCCCCGTGCCTGCGCCACCGCAAAGGCCCAACGCGCCGTCTGCTACTGCACCTGCGTTGTCGCAGCTGGTCGTGTTGTAGTAAGCGTTTACCGAACCAGAAAGATCCATTTCCCACTCGCCAGCCTTGAAGCCGATTGCGTGAGCCGAAGTCCCCATTGCTGCCAAGATGGAAGCTGCTACTAATTTTTTGCTGATCATGAGATCAACCCTCCAGTTTTAGTTTTTAAAGGTGTTGCTTGTTTGTCTTCTAAAGCTCGCCAGCGAACCGCAGAGTCATGCTGGCTTGAGGGGGACTAGGGCAAAAGGCATGCCAGAGCCTAAGTTATTGTTTTTAATGGGAATATTATAAATTCTGGCGTTTTGATGACGGTCAGTTGCGCCGTGTATTGTGCGCATCAGGCGAACCTGTTTGGAGCAGATTTGTTGTGGCCTGAAACAGGTGAATGACAGTTTTGTGACAGGTGTTGGAAAACGTTGTACCAAAAAAAATCACCCGACTTGGCGGGTGATTCTTGTGGCAGATGGGGCAGTAGGAATCAGCCCCAGACTTACTTCGCGTTCAGGCGACGGTATATCGTATTGCGTGAAATGCCCAACATTCTGGCCGCTGCACTGACATTGCCGCGGCATGTTTCCAAAGCCTCCTGAATGGCACGCGATTCAAGGTCGTCCAGGTTGATCGGATTTTCCATTGGCGCGCGCACTGCGGCGGCCTGTCTTGATCCCAAATAACCCTGCGATCTTGCGTCGTAGGCGTGTGTGTCGAATTCATCTTCCTTGAATCGACTGGTTTGTAGATCATCACGAACAACAGGTTTTCCGACCTGAGGCCAGGTGTCAAAACGGCCTTCACGGAACTTGCTGAAAGTCTGGTCCAGTCCGGTCGCTTTGGTACCGCTGCCACCTCGATGCACTTGTACATCAAACAAGTTGGTTTTGGGTTTTGTCATGCCGTGCCCGGCGTTGATCGGGGCTGGGTTCTGCCTTGCGTTGAAGGCTACACCCTTGGCTTGAATTGAAAAATTGCTTCTCACGCTGAATTGCGGGCGAGTGCGGGCTGAATGTGTGGTGGCTTGTGGTGGCTCTTCATGCACCGGTGCCTGTCGGGTTTGGGTTTGCGTTTGCACAGCATCGGGTACCTGTACTTGCCTTGGGTTTTGATCCAGTCGCAATGCATGCCATTCGTCCTGGAAATCATCGGGCAGGTGGTCCCACTCGATGGTTTCAGCTTCATCGGTCATCACGCTGGCGGTGCGCAAAATATTCGTCAACTGGCGAATGTTGCCTGGCCAGGCGTGCGTGGTGAATGCCTTCATCACTTCAGGAGAAACGCGAATGCGCGGGTTGTGCGATTCATTCTCGAGAATGCGCTGAATGATCTTTTGCAGGTCAGTGCGTTCACGCAGTGCCGGAATGCGAACCACCAATCCATGCAGGCGGTAATACAGGTCTTCACGGAACTGGCCGGCTGCGATTTGATCGCGCAGGTTTCGGTGTGTCGCACAAATAACCTGCAAGTTAACGGGAATACTCTTTTGGCTGCCCAACGGTGTGACGACGCGTTCCTGCAAAACACGCAGCAGGCGGGCCTGCAATGAAATTGGCATGTCACCGATTTCATCGAGAAACAGCGTGCCGCCGTTGGCCTGCAAAATACGTCCTTGAGATCCTTTTTTCTTGGCACCTGTGAAGGCACCGTCTTCGTAACCAAACAACTCGGATTCAATCAAGGTTTCTGGAATGGACGCGCAGTTCACCGCCACAAATGGCTTGTCGTGTCGTGGTGAGTCATTGTGAATCGCTTGCGCGAGAATTTCCTTGCCGGTTCCGGTTTCACCAAGAATCAGGATCGGGATGTCCTTGTCGATTACCTTGCACACTTTGTCAATGATCCTGGCAACCTGAGGGTCGCCTGTGTTCAGGTATTTCAGACTGGAAAGGTGGTGGCTTTTCTGGCAAGTGGTGTTCGCTTTGTGCGCCGGGTGTGCCGGGTTTTGAAGCACTGCGGCGTCGGCATTGTTTTTCACCAGGCCGACCGAGTCGAAGATACGCCCGCGCCCCACGCTACCCAGGCTGGCCTTGGCGGTAACCTGGTTGCCGTTGTGCAAACACAGGATCAACGGGATCGGATTGCAGGTGCGGTAATGGTCAATGAGTGCCGACAAAGGCATGCCGAACAAAGAGCTGAAGGTATGACTTTTCAGCGCATTGGCGGACATGCCGAATTGCACCATGGCTGCCCGGTTCGCCGCCAGGAATTTACCGGCAGGCGAGAAGGCTGCAGCGCCTTCAACCACAGAACCCAAGAACTCGCCGCGTTGGTGAAACTGCACAATAATTGCGTCTTGAAACGAGCTGTTGAACAAATGGTTTTCGATCATTTGCGCCGACATGCGCACCAAGCCCATGGTGTGGCGGTGGTAGCTGCGGTAGTCGCCTGTGACATCGAGTACACCAATGGCCACGCCATTGGGGTCGAAAATCGGGGCGGCTGAACAGGTCAGAAAACGGTTCACATCCAGGAAATGGTCCTGGCCATGAACAACGGTTGGCAGTTCTTCAATCAAGGCTGTGCCAATGGCGTTGGTGCCTTTGTGTTCTTCGCTCCAGGTGACGCCGGGGGCCAGCGCGACCTTCTGGGCTTTCACCAGAAAATCATCGTCTCCCAGCGACTCAATGATCGTGCCGCTGGCATCGGTCAGCAACACCATGCTGTGCGTGTTCACCACCTGTTCGTACAGGGTTTCCATGAAGGGCAGGGCACACGACTTCAAGCGGTTGTTTTTTTCAATCAGTTCTTTCAGGGCGCTGGTCGGTGGGGGGGCTATGTCCACTTTTGATGAAGTGTCCAGCCCCGCAGCGGTGGACCTTTGATGGGCGCGACGAATGAATTCCAGGTGCCCTTCAGTACCCGGGTCGATCAGTTCAATCACTTGTGCGTTGGACGCAAGGCTGCCGCCGTCCCGCTCGGATAAGAATGCCATCCATGTCTCCTGCTTCTTGTGGTGCTGCGTTTTATAAGTATGTTTTTGGGTGCAACGTGAAGCGCTGAATGTTTTTGTTTGTCTTGAAATTTCAGCTGCTGTGTTGCCTAATGCAAGCACTGTGCCAACTCAATCCAGTGTGTGTCAAAGTGAAACACCTTTTGATGAAAAGTAGCACAGATCAATCCGCGAGGCCATAGAGTTCGCCATTTGTCACAATTGGTAAAACTAATTCACAAATCCAAATGAATAGGGTGGCATGGGGATTGCAGTAGCTACCCTGTGTTGAATCATTCTTAGAAATACAGGAGTTGTGATGTTAGTTCGTAAAGCCCTTGTGGCAACCTTTTTTTCCCTCGCCGCTGCGATTGCCATGGCCCATGGCGATGTAACTCCCCAGGTGGTCGATGTATCGACTTTGAAACCCTTGGGTGACGACATGCTGGACAACAATCCCTACACTGGCGACAAAGAAGCGATCCGCGTGGGCAGTTCGGCCTACAACCAGAACTGCGCCCGTTGTCATGGTCTGGAAGTCATCAGCGGCGGCATTTCCCCTGACCTGCGCAAGATGAATTCCGAGTGCGATTCATTTGCTGGCAAGAAAGCAAAGCAGGAATGCAAGACTGAGATGGATGTGTATTTCCGCAACTCGGTGTTGGGAGGCAAGGTGCGCGGTGATCGCGTGTACATGCCTGCGTTCGCCGGTATTTTGAGTCAGGAAGCCATTTGGGCCATTAAGGCCTATGTTGAGACTCGTCCTGCCGAGTAAGCGGCTTGATGGTCTGCGTGGAGCCAGGCAGGTGCAACAAAGGTGCTTGCCGACTCCAGCTTCTTCAAATTATAAAAGTGCATCCAAGGCACACATACCCTGCGGGAGACAATACATGACTGCGTCAATTCAAGCGCACCGATTTCCAATTCTCAAAACAATCGGCGCAACCCTTTTGGCTTTTTCTTTTCAGGCCAGTGCAATGGCGCAAGAGTTAAGCGACTGGGCCAAGGTGCAAGCCTCTGGCGTGCTGACCGTCGCTGTCTACAATTATCTGGCGCCTTACTCGCACGAGGGCAAGGGCATTGATGTGGACATTGCCAAAGCCCTTGCGGCCAAATTGGGCTTGGGTTTGCGGGTGCGTGCGTTTACCGAGGACGAAGAATTTTCCGACGATATTCGAAACATGGTGACGCGTGGACACTACCTGGCCGGTGCGCCTGCAGATATTTTGATGCATGCCCCGGTGGATGCCTACATCATGCAGAAAGAGAACCAGGCGCTGTTTTTTTCTCCTTACACGCGTGACGATATTTTCGTAGCGCGTAATGTGAAGAAGTTGCCAACGCTGGACAGCCTGAAGCCGTTCTCGGAAGCGGGCAATAAAATTGGTGCCGAAGCGGCTGCTTTGCCAAGCATTATGTTGGCGGGCGCCGATGGCGCATCGTATGCCGACAATTTGGTGAACTTCAAAACTCCCAAAGAAGCAGTGGATGCCATGGTGAATGGCGAGTTGGTGGCCGTGATGGCCACCCGGGCCGAGCTTGAATGGGCCTTGCACCAGCACCCGGACAAGAAGGCTGACTATTACGTGTCCAAGGTGCCGCACAATTCACTGCCACCCAAAGGCTGGGCTGTGGGCATGGCCACCAAAAAAACCAACAAAGAGTTGGCTGAAAAACTGACTGTGGCCATGAATGAGTTAAAGGAGAGTGGCGAGCTGGAGAAAATCTTTTCCAGTTACGGTGTGAAATACATGAGGCCCTAAGTAGACGGGACTCATTTCAGCTCATTTGTACAAAGAAGCCTCGCAAATCTGCGGGGCTTTTTTATTGCAACAGCTGTTCCATTTTGAAGCAACTGTGTTGCATCGGGAAAACCCCATGTCCAAAAACTCGGAAAAGTGTTGCCGAGAGCCGTTGAAATTTTGTTTTCAAGTTGGCAGGCTTATTGCATAAGAAGGCATGTACGTAGTGCCCAAAACAAATAACCAAAGAAGCGAGGAACAACGGGATGCAAAAATCTCTTCACATCACGCCTGACAAATGCACGGGCTGCCTTCAGTGTGAAATGGCGTGTAGCTATGAAAACTACCAGGTGTTCAACACCTCACTGTCGCGAATCAAAGTATTTGATTTTCACCACACCGGCAAAAAAGTGCCCTACACCTGTACCCAGTGTGATGAGGCCTGGTGTTTACACGCCTGCCCGGTTGAAGCGATCACCATGGACAAAACCAATGGGGTGAAAGTGGTGTCAGAAGACACCTGCGTCGGTTGCAAGGTGTGCACGATTGCCTGCCCGTTCGGCACCGTGAATTACGTTCAGGAAACCGGCAAGGTACAAAAGTGCGACCTGTGTGGTGGTGACCCTGCTTGTGCAACAGCTTGCCCAACCGGCGCGATCACTTTCGTGGATTCCAACTGGACAGGTTTGGACAAGATGAAGCAGTGGGCCGAGAAACTGAGCAACCAGGCTCACGCGTAATTTAGAAGAACAGAGAGAAGGGAGTAATACAAATGGCATGGACCGGTAAAGTACTGCGCGTGAACCTGACAGCAGGCACCTGCACCAGCGAAGACTTGAGAATGGATTGGGCGAAAAGCTACCTTGGCCAGCGTGGTTTGGCCACCAAGTACTTTGTGGAAGAAGTGAGTGCGAAAGTGGATCCGCTTTCGCCCGAGAACAAGATTATTTATGCAACTGGCCCGCTGACAGGCACCATGGCTTCTACAGGTGGCCGTTACTCAGTGATCACCAAGGGCCCGCTGACCGGCGCAATTGCCTGCTCCAATTCAGGTGGTTACTTTGGCAATGAGTTGAAGAGTGCTGGTTGGGACATGGTGATCATGGAAGGCAAATCGCCCAAGCCTGTGTATCTGTTGATTGAAAATGAAAGTGCAAAGTTGATGGACGCCTCTGACCTGTGGGGCAAAAGCGTGTGGGACACAGAACCTGCCATCAAGACCAAGCACCAGGACCCGCTGATGCGTGTGTGTTCCATTGGCAAGGCCGGTGAAAACCAGGTGTTGTACGCCGCCATTGTGAACGATTTGCACCGTGCTGCCGGCCGTTCAGGCGTGGGCGCTGTGATGGGTTCCAAGAATGTGAAAGCCATTGCTGTGCGCGGCACCAAGGGCGTTGGCAATATTTCCAATCCCAAGGAATTCATGAAGGTGACTTACGAGAAGAAAAAAATTCTCGCTGAGAACGCCGTAACCGGCACAGGCTTGCCTACCTATGGCACGCAGGTCTTGATGAACGTGATCAACGAGATGGGCGCCATGCCCACCAACAATCACCGTGACGTGATTTTTGATGGTGCCAAAGACATTTCTGGCGAAAAAATGCACGAACCCCGCAAAACCGACGGCAAGGCCAACCTGGTGACCAACCAGGCCTGCTTTGGCTGCACAATTGCCTGCGGTCGCATTTCCAAGATTGATGAAACCCACTTCACCGTGGAAAACAAACCCCAATACCACGGTGCTTCAGGTGGTCTGGAATACGAAGCCGCTTGGGCCTTGGGTTCATCGAACGGCGTGAACGATCTGGAGGCGCTCACCTACGTGAACTTCCTGTGCAACGAACACGGCATTGACCCGATTTCATTGGGTGCCACGATTTCAGCGGTCATGGAACTGTATGAAATGGGCGTGTTGACTGAAGAACAATTGGGTTGCAAAGCGCCGTTTGGTTCAGCACCCGCCTTGGTCAAGCTCAGCGAAGACACTTGCAACGGCGAAGGTTTTGGCATTGAAATTGGTCAGGGCTCCAAGCGCTTGACTGCGAAGTACGGCCACCCTGAATTGTCGATGAGCGTGAAGGGCCAGGAATTCCCGGCTTACGATTCTCGCGGTATTCAGGGCATGGGCCTGGCCTATGCCACGTCCAACCGTGGTGCCTGCCACTTGCGTGGTTACACGGTTGCTTCTGAAGTGCTGGGCATTCCTGTGAAAACCGATCCACTGGTGACCGATGGAAAGCCCGCCTTGGTGAAAGCGTTTCAAGATGCAACGGCTATTTTTGATTCAGCCGGCATTTGCGTGTTCACCAGCTTTGCATGGACACTGGCCGACGTTCAGCCCCAAGTGGCTGCTGCCTGTGGCGATGAATTCGACATGGCCAATCTGGAAACCATGGGTGAACGCATCTGGAACATGGAGCGTCAGTTCAACCTGGAAGCCGGTTTCACCAAGGCAGACGACGACCTGCCTGCACGTTTGAAGAAAGACGCCGCGAAAGTGGGTCCAGCCAAAGGTTTGGTCAATGGCATCGACAAAATGCTGCCTGAGTACTTTGAGTTGCGTGGCTGGGACACCGAAGGACGCCCAACCTCAGCAACACTGGAGCGCTTGGGGCTATGACTGGAAATACTCCAACACGGCACGTTATCCTGGGTAACGGGCCTGCGGGGGTGGTCGCTGCCGAGCAAATTCGCAAGCAGCGACCACGCGATTCAATCGTGATGGTGGGTGCCGAACCGGAACCCCCATACTCCCGCATGGCCATTCCTTACTTGCTGATTGGCAAGGTGGGCGAGAACGGTACTTACCTTCGCAAAGACCCCGATCATTTCAAGAAGCAGAACATTCAGGAAATTCGCGCACGCGCCACCAGGCTGGACACTGCGGCGAAGAAAGTGATGCTGGACAATGGCGATGTGCTTGAGTACGACAAGCTGCTGATTGCCACCGGCGCACGTCCAATTTCGCCACCCATTCCCGGCGTGAATTTGCCGGGTGTACACCCGTGCTGGACACTTGAGAACGCACGGCAAATCATCGAGCTGGCCAAGCCAGGTTCACGCGTGTTGCAAATGGGTGCGGGCTTTATTGGCTGCATCATTATGGAAGCGCTGGCCCTGCGCGGTGTCAAGCTGACTGTGGTCGAAATGGGCAACCGCATGGTGCCTCGCATGATGACTGAAGGCGCAGGCTCGATGATTCGCGACTGGTGTATCAAGAAAGGCGTGAATGTGCACTGTTCAACGAAAGTTGAGGCCATTGAACTGGGAAGCCAGGCCGAGCAGCAAAGCCTGATCAGCAAGATCGGTTCGGCCATTGGTTTTGGTACCGCAGTGGCCGCGAAAGATGGTGCACCCTTGCGTGCAAAACTTTCGAACGGCGAAGTGCTGGAAGTGGACTTGGTTATTTCCGCCACAGGCGTAAAACCCAACCTTGATTTTCTGGAAGGCAGTGGCTTGCAGGTGGATCAGGGATTGCTGGTGGACGACCACATGCAAACCAACGTCAAAGATGTTTATGCAGCTGGCGACGTGGCCCAGGTTCGCGATTTTTCCACCGGCGAGAAAACCGTGAACATGATTCAACCTGCTGCTGCGGACGATGCCCGAATTGCCGCCCAAAACATGATGGGACAGGGCACGCAAACGCAGGGCAGTTTGGCAATGAACGTGCTGGATACCCTCGGTTTGATTGCTGCCTCGTTCGGGCAGTGGTGGGGTGCTGAAGGTGGGCAAAGCGTTGAGTTGCAAAACAAGGATGAGTTTTCCTACATGCGTTTGGAATTTCTTGACGATGTGCTGATTGGTGCAACCAGTTTGGGGCTAACGAACCATGTTGGCGTCATGCGGGGTCTGATTCAGGGCAAAATCCATTTGGGCGAATGGAAAGACCATTTGCTCGAAGATCCAACCCGATTAATGGAAGCCTATCTGGCTTGCGCTCAGTCACAAAGCACATGGAAATTACCTTCAAGCTCTTTGCAACACTGACCGACTATTTGCCAGCGAACCGTGCGGACAACGCGGTTCGCTTGCAGGTGAATGACGGCAGCACCGTGCAGCAAGTAATCGATCAGTTTCACCTGCCCGAAAAGTTGACCCACCTGGTGTTGGTCAACGGCGTGTACGTGGACCCGGCCGACCGTGCCTCCAAAATATTGACTCCCGATGATGTGTTGGCCATTTGGCCTCCCATCGCGGGTGGTTGATTTCGCATGGCGATTTTCAACACCGACAAGGCGCTGGACATGGCATGCACCGAGCGCGAGTTGCGCCGGTGGGTCCACATGATTGCTGCCTTGTTTCCGATGATTTCGGAACAGGCTGATCATGCAGATTTTGAAGTGCAGGGTGGTACAGCGCGAATTGCCTGGAAGGAAATGCCAGATCGTGTGATTGCCTTGGTGCGATTGAAGCGGATGGAAGTAACACTGGCGTTTTCTGAAGGTGTGCCTGCGGATGCGAGGGCGCATTTTTCGAAGCAGTTTCAGATGCATACACTGCGGGGTGGAGGCTAGGACGGTATTCGCTTTGCAACGCGTCGCTCGTTCTGAGACCGTGTTCGCTTTGTAGCGCGTCACTCATCCTGCCTAGACCAAGTCGAATTCCCCGGTGTTGAATCTTGCTTGGGGCATGCGAAACGCGAACGCGTCTTCGCATCGACCCTGCAGGTCGCCCCTCGCTGCGAATCAAACCGGGCGACTTGATCTTGAATCGGCAGCATGATGCAACGCCGCTGCAAATCTTCACCGCATCAATCACGCCACTAGCGGCATTCGCGAGGTCGCACATCACCGTCCATGTTCAGGCATTTGCATGTTCGCTTTGCAGCGCGTCACTCATCCTGCCTAGACCAAGTCGAATTCCCCTTTTTGAATCTGGCTCAGGGCATGCGAAACGCGAACGCGTCTTCGCATCGACCCTGCAGGTCGCCCCTCGCTGCGAATCAAACCGGGCGACTTGATCTTGAATCGGCAGCATGATGCAACGCTGCTGCAAAGCTTCACCGCACCAATCACGCCACCAGCGGCATTCGCGAGGTCGCACATCACCGTCCATGTTCAGGCATTTGCGAAGTTCGCTTTGCCGTCTCTCCGCCTTCAAGAAAGCCTGCCCGTTTGTTGCATTCCCTGTCCGTTCGGCATCGCCGAAAGCGCAGCCCGCCCGCTTTTTAGCGGGGGCGCTTAGGTCGGGGAATTCAACAAAGAGGGGGTATTCAGGCTTTCTGGTGGAGGAGGGCATGCGACTTTGCGAATGCGTAGAACTAACCGGCATGCGACTTTGCGAATGCGTAGAACTAACCGGCATGCGACTTTGCAAATACCCTAAAACGAATCGGCATGCGACTTCGCAAATGCCTCACAGCCAGCGGAGCAATCGGCTATTCACTCGCCTTGATGGTAAATGACTCAACGCCCCGATCTTCGAACTTCGCAAAATCAATGCACTCGCCTGTTTTGTAAGTCACCGGATCAAGCGCACAAAGCATCCAGTTGTCGGGTGTCAACTCGGAATTCGCCAAGGATATAGCGGGTACACGCACTGGCGTTGCTGGTGTCCAGCGATACCAGCCATTGTCAAGAACAGCGTTGGGTGCCGGGTCAATGCCAGCACCACTGCCTTTCACAAAGGTTTCGTTCAACACCAGTTGTTTATCGTGGAGTTGCCAGTATTCAACCCACTCGGTTTTTTCCACGGAGTGGGTCCAGCTCAGGGAAAAAAGCAAACCCGCCAGGCAGGCCGCTGATTTCCCGGCGATGAATACACACAGGCTCATGCGGGCTGTAATTTGCCCTTTACTGCGCGCATGTTGCGCCAGGCCAGGTAGCCAAACACCACTGCGATGGCAAAACCGATTTCATCGGTGATGGGCAAGGCGGCGATCAGCGTGAACGATCCGATCATGCCCAGTACTCGCAACCATGCAGGCAGCTTCGCGCCCAGGTAACCAATCACTGCCGCACCCCAAAGGCTGATTGCCAGCATGGTTTTCAGCACGATGTAGATGACCGCGGGTATGTAACCGATGTCGCTGGCCATTGGTCCTCCGTCTTGCAGCATCAAGGCGGGGGTATAAACCGCCATGTAGGGTATTACGAAACCCGCCGCTGCAATTTTTACTGCCTCCATGGAGATGGTCAGCCCGCGCTCTTTGGCAATGGGTGCTGCCGCAAAACAGGCCAGTGCGACAGGTGGTGTCAGGTCGGCCAGAATGCCGAAATAGAACACGAACATGTGGCTGACAATTAGCGGCACGCCTAGTTGTTCCAGTGCGGGGCCGGCAATGCTGGAGGTGATGATGTAGTTGGGAATGGTCGGAATGCCCATGCCCAACACAATGCAGGTCAGCATGGTCAACACCAGTGACAGGAACAAACTGTTCTCGCCCACGCTGACCACAAATTGACCGAAAGTGTTGGCTGCGCCGGTCAGGGTCATGGTGCCAATGATAATGCCCACCATGGCACAGGCCACGCCCACAGGCAATGCAGATTTCGCACCGTCAGCCAGGGAGTCGCGGCAAGCCGCCAGTGTTTCGCGGCCACCTTTTTTCATCGCGTTCACGGCGATCAAGGCAATGATCGCGCCTGCAATCACCCAAATGCCAAATTGAAGGAACGCCGCGCACACCACGCCCAAACCGATCCAGAACAGCACACGGATGATCATATTGGGCAAACCAATTGCAATGGATGCGCCAAGGATAAGTACCACGGTGAATGCCAGGCCAACCGTACCTGCGAACAGTGGCGTGTAACCGCCCACCAGTAACCAGACCAGGGCGATTAGCGGGATCACCAGGTACCACTGTTCTTTGACTGCTTTCCAGGGGTTGGGCAGGTCTTTTTTGTCCAGTCCTTTCAGGCCATGCTTGCCAGCTTCCAGGTGCACCATCCAGAAAGCACCAAAGAAATAAAGAATGGCCGGGATAATGGCGGCTTTCACAATTTCGGAATACGCCACACCCAGTGTTTCGGCCATGATAAACGCCACAGCGCCCATCACCGGTGGCATCAACTGGCCACCCATGGATGCTGTGGACTCAACGCCACCAGCAAAGGCCGCACGGTAGCCAAATTTCTTCATCAATGGAATTGTAAATTGCCCGGTGGTGACCACGTTGGCCACGCCTGAGCCTGAAATGGTACCCATCAGCGAGGAAGACACCACAGCCACCTTGGCGGCACCGCCTTGCGCATGACCCACCAGGCCCAGCGCGAAGTCGGTGAACAGTTTGATCATGCCGGCTTTTTCAAGAAATGCGCCAAACAAGATGAACAGGAAAATATACGAAGCCGACACATAGGTCGGAATGCCATAGATACCTTCGGTGCCGTAGGCCATGTGCTCAATCACTTGGTGGAAGTCGTATCCACGGTGGTCAAATGGTGCTGGCAGGTACTGGCCAAACAAACAATAGGCGAAAAATGCGCCACAGATGATTGGCAACGCTGGACCCATCAAAACCCAGGTCGCAATGAATACGGTCGCAATCGCGATAACACCCAGATAAATATCGAGCTCGGTCGGGTCGCCTGCGCGCAACAGCAGTTCCGTGTATTCATACCATTGATAGCCAGCAACACCCACTGCAGACAGGGCCAAAATCCACCCCAGTGCCTTGATCACTTTGTTTTTTTGAATGGCAATCAAAGGGAATGTCAGCAGCAACAAAAAGCCCACGTGGAATGCGCGTTGCACCTGGCTTGGAAAGTCGATCAAATGCGCCGCAGTGGCGATCTGAAAAGCCGAGAAAATGACAGCGATCCAAAATAGAAGACGTCCTTCAATCGAGCGTGTAAAGCCTGCCGATGTGGGGTCGTGAAAGCCAGATGAAGAGTCGTTTGCAGTGGGATTGTGTGTATTGGACATAGACAAAAGGCCCAGAACGGGCCGCAAGAGAACTGGTTTTCAAGCCACACCCCGGCGGGGTGCGGCGACTTCTTGGTCTACTACATGTGCGGCGTGATTACTTGATCAGGCCTTTTTCACGGTAAAACTTCTCTGCACCGGGGTGCAGTGGCACTGGCATGCCTTGCAAGGCATTTTCCAGTTTGATGGCGTTGGCTGCTTTGTGGGCAGAGCGCAGCGCATCGAGGTTTTCCCACATCAACTTGGTCATTTGATAAGCGGTTTCATCGGACACCTCGGAATGGGTGATCAAGAAATTCACCACAGCAGCGGTCGGTACGTCCTGGGTTTGGCCCACGTAAGTGTTGGCCGGGATGATGCCTTCTACATAAGGTGCGCCAAGTTTCTTCACCACATCAGCGGGTACGGCCACCATGTTCACTTCCATGGAGGTCGAGAGGTCCTTCAGAGAAGCCACACCCAAACCGGCAGATTGCAAGGTCGCATCCAATTGACGGTTCTTCATCAATTCAACCGATTCTGCATAAGGCAGGTACTCGGTTTTGCCAAGGTCTTTGTAGGTCATTCCCGCTGCTTCAAGAATCGCACGGGCATTCAATTCGGTACCCGACTTCGGTGCACCCACTGACAGGCCTTTGCCTTTGAGTTGTGCCAGGCTTGTGATGCCTGAAGATTTGGAGGCCACGATTTGAACGTAGTTGGGGTAAATCGCTGCAATACCGCGCAGTTTGTTCAGCGGTGCCTTGAAACCCGCCTCAGCATTGCCTTCCCAGGCCAGCTTCACAGAATCCCCGAGCGAAATGCCCAATTCACCGCGACCCTGTTGCAACAGGTTCAGGTTTTCAACCGACGCTTTGGTCGACTGCACTTGGGTTCGTGCGCCGGGAATGCCATCTGCATACACTTTGGACAAGGCCACGCCAATCGGGTAATAAATACCGGACGTGCCGCCGGTCAGAATGTTGATGAATTCAGCTTTGGCGGGTGTGGCGGCGAAGGCCAAGCCTGTAATGGCGGCTGCCAGAATGGCCGTTTTTGCTTTGCGTAGCATCATGCGTAATTCCTCCTGAGAAAGTGTTGTCGTATTTTGGTTGTGGGTTGAATATCCCCGAGAACGCAATAGGTTGCAAGGCAGACCGGGCTGTTTTTGGCCAAAATACGGGAAAATACGAATGAGGAAAACGTGAGTATCTTTACTCGCCAAAACCGGGAGGTTTTCGACCGAATCCCTGACTCCACGCCCAAAACGCCAACTCAAAGTCAGTTTGTACGCCGACTTTCTGACGGATCTGTGACAGATTGTTGCTAACGGTTTTGCTGCTGATACCCAAGCTGGCTGCCACCTGGTCGATGGTGCTGCCTTCGACCAGCAGTCGAACCACATCCACTTCGCGGGGAGTAAGGCCCGTGCTTTGGCTTTGCACGTCGCTGGAAATGTAGGTCTGCTCACCCAGGGCTTTGCGAATGCCCTGAATCAGTTCTTCCGGGTCGCTTGATTTGGTCACGTAGGCCTTGGCACCCTGTTCCAGCGCCTTGGTGGCGACCACCGGGCTGTCGTGCATGGACAGCACTACCACAGCGAGTTTGGGCCATTTCAGCAGCACACGTTTGATCAACTCCAGACCGCTTTGCCCTGGCATGCTGATGTCTAGCACCAAGGCATCACAGGCAGTGCTTTTAAGCATCGCAAATGCCTGCTCGGCGTTGCCTGCTTCACCTACCACGACCATGTCGCTTTCAGAGTCGATAAAGCGTTTGTAACCCGAACGTACGGCGGAGTGGTCGTCGACCAGAATGATGCGTGACTCAAGCGGCATGGGGTTCCTTGGGCAATGGCAGGTAGCAGGTCAATGCAAAATGCCTGTTTTCAGTGGACCACTTCACGGAGCCGCCCAGGTTGCCGATTCGCTCGCGAATACCCGCGAGCCCAAGCGATGCAACTGCCGGGGCGGTTGTTTCAACGCCGTCGTTGTCCACGATCAGAATGAATTCACGGGTGCCAGGGTTGAAACCGGCCAGTACTTTCACGTTTTTCGCTTGGGCATGCTTGGCGACGTTGGTCAGTGCCTCCTGCAAGGTGCGGTACAGGGCTATGGGGGCCTCTTCGGGCAAGTCCGGTGTATTCGGGTCCCAGGCGAAGTCAACGTACCACCCGTGGCGGCGCGCCCAATTGTCCAGCAGGTCAAGTGCTGCATCACGCAGTGACACTTCAAGCAACAAATGGGGCTTCAATTCACGCAATGAATTTCGAAGCCATCCCATCATTTCCTGGGCTTGGTCATGCACAGCTTTGGCTGCTTCCTGCGTGTGTGAGTCGGTGCTTTTCACCAAAAAGGCAGAGTTCACTGAAATCGAGGTGAGTGACTGGCCGAAATAGTCGTGAAGGTCTTGGGCAATGGTTTGACGCTCGCGCTCCTGCAGGTCCACCACGCGCTTGAGCAAATCGCGGCTTTTCTTTTGTTCCGCTTCCAGCGTGTGGATGAGTTGCGACACACTGTCGTGAATTCTTTTCAGTTCATCCAGCTTGAATGCGTCGCCCGGCTGCAGTGCAGGTAGCGGCCCCTGTGCGCCGCGCTGCGCTTCTTCATAGTTGCGCAACCAGTTCACCAATTGTTGCAGGGGGGTGTTCAGTGCCGGTTTCAGGGAATACCACACCACAGCGCCACTGCCAGCGGCCATCAATAGCAACATGGCGCTAATCAGGAGTAATTCACGTCGGGTTTCACGCCTTTCCTGTTGTGCTTTGCCTTCAGCCAGTTGTTGGCGAAGCAGTTGTAGTTCCAGATTGCCCAGCGGTTCCACCTCGGCGAGGCCACGGTGCAAATCGTCTACCAGCGCCGAGGCGGCCTTGTACTCGGACTTCACATCCAGTTGCCCCATGGCAAAAACCACTGCCACACAAAACAGTGCCCAAATGCCCAGCCAACTGAGCAAACGTCTGACCAACAGCTCACGAAGCCGCATTGTTTGTTTACCTGAGTTCAATTTCAACAATGTGCACCAGAAACAGAATGGATTGAAGGGGGGCAGTTGCTTTCGGGAAAACTTCCCTGTTTGATTTTGGCAGAATAAATGACCATGGACTGAAACAAGTCGCGTGCCTGCCCGGCCAATCTCCATGGCGCGCAGAGCGGGCAGGGTACGTGGCTTGGCCATCAGGGGGGGCCACTGTTATGGGGGGCTGGGTTTGAGCCGTGGTCCGAATCGGCTATCCTTTCACCGTGTCGACAACCCAAGCCTTCAACCTTCCATGTTTTTCAAAACCCGAACCACGCTGTATTTTCTGACTCTTCTTGCATTCACCCCTTTCGCGCATGCTCAGTCCGATGGTTGCTGGCAGCAGCACCGCGCCACTGTGTTTGAGTGGACCTGTGCCTCACAAAGCCTGCCAGTAGAGGGCCAGGCTTTTGCATTGTCGATTGTGGTGGTTGATTCCCCAAAGGCCTTGCTCGTGATTGATTCCGGTGCCACTGCGGCTGTAGGGGAAAGTGCGGCCGCCGCGATTCGTTCGAAATTCGGAACCAAGCCGGTGTGGGTGTTAAACACCCAGCCCAAGCCAGAACATGTGTTGGGCAATGTGGGTTTTCGGTCGGCGTTTGCTGGCACGCTGGCCCAGGGCGAGTCTTTCACAAGCCGCTTGGTGGCAGGCAAGCGCACGGCTGACTTGATGCGTGAACGTTGCCCCAGTTGTATTGAAAATTTTTCAGAGCGCATGGGTAGCAATTCTGTCAAAGGCACCGAGTCGCTGGTGCCTGCGCGCATTCTGAGAAACAGAAAAGGTCATTTGGCCTTGCTGCAGAATGACTGGTTCTCCTGGAAATACCGTTTGTACAACGACCTGGAAACCGAAGAAGCATTGGTGCTGCGCAATCAGGACTTGAAATTGTGGTGGGTGGGTTCTGCGGTTCAAAATCGCGAGATTCCTGATTTGTACGATGGCAATGTCATTGAACGCATCAATTTTCTGGGTCGCCTGAAAACCACCATGGCTGCGGACGATACGCTCTTGACTTCGTTTGGTGCCTTGGGCCCGGATTGGGTGGAGCAAAACCTGAACTACTTTGTGCAAATTCATCAGGCTGTGCTTTACGGTTTGGAGGCCGGAGTAAGCGAGGTGGAGTTGATTCAGCAGATCAGTGCGCGAATTGATGAATTCAAGAATCCCGTTTATGTGCAAACCGATCCGAATGCCAACGCCCTGGCACTGGAAACACATCAGCTGAATATTCAACGAATCTTTCGTCAAACCGAGCCTTTTGCCTTTTAGGGGCTGCTGGAATACGGCTTGCTTACAGTCCCTTGTGGTGCGGAATTAAAACCGCACACCTTTTTCAGGTGTTCCAAACTGAAACAGGCGAACAATAACAAGGGGACTATCCGCGTTGAATACCAACAAAACTCACACCCTGCTTTTGCTGTGGGTGTTGCTGATTACATTGACCGGTTTTGGTTTGTACATGACCTGGCACAAGGGCTTGCTGCAATGGATTGTCCTGACTGACAACACCCGCATTTGCGTAGTCATTCTGATTGCTTTCGCCGTGGGTAGCGGACTGGCTGGATGGCGCAGCATTTACCTGAGTCGACAGGCCCATTATTTCGAGCAAATTCGTGGCGGCTTCCTGGATTTCAAACTGGGGCAGTCGATTTGCCACGATTACCTGACCCACCCCTTGGCGCACCCCAGCGAAGGCCAGTTGATGGCTGAAGTCATGGCTGAGCGCGCACGTGGCACCCACCAAGTGGGTTGGTTCGTCACGGGCCTGATGATCAAGTTGGGATTATTGGGCACCGTGGTGGGCTTCATCATGATGCTCAGTAGCCTGGAAGGGCTTGAGCAACTTGATATATCGGATATCAAAACCTTGATGCAGCAAATGACCCAAGGCATGGGAGTGGCCATGAACACCACGCTGGTGGGTTTGATCGGCAGCATTTTGTTGGGTCTTCAGTTTTTGCTTCTGGACAGGCATGCTGACAGATTGATTGCAGCCACTGTGGATTACGCGCACCGCAATGTGAAGGTGGCCTGAGCACAATGGCCCTTTTCAAACACAAACCAGACTTTGAACTGGACCCGTTCACTGATCTGATTTTCAACGCCTTGTTGATTTTCACCTTTCTGTTTTTGATGGCGCTTTTGCTGCTGAACCCGCCTGCGAAAAGCGGCATTATCGATCCGAAGGCAGAATTTCTGGTCACGGTAAGCTGGCCCGACAACGACCCCAATGACATTGATGTATGGGCTGCTGGCCCGGCGGGTGCACAGGTGTGGTTCATGCGCCCGCAAGATGGTTTGCTGCATCTGGATCGGGACGATCGCGGGCTGGCCAACGACACGCAGGAAATCGAGGGGAAAACTTTCGTGAATCCCCTGAATCAGGAGGTGTTGACCATACGTGGCCGCCCGCCCGGTGAATACATCATCAACCTGCACTATTACAAATCAGAAAACAATTCACCCGTGCCCGTGAATATTTATGTGGCCGAGGTGAACCCGAAATTGAAGGTGTTGCATTACTCCACGGTGAACCTGCAGAACGAAGGCGATGAAGCCACTGCAGTGCGTTTTTCGATCGACGCCGATGGCACTGTAAGCAACATCAACCAGCTTGAAAAATCTTTGGTGAAGGCAGACGGCAAATGAATGAAGTGTTAACGGGTTTGGGCATTGCCTATATTTTTCTGGCGGCATTGTTGCTGCTCGCCCTGGTGTTCGGAAAAATGCACTGGGGCATCAAGCTGCTGTTGATCGTGGTCTCGGTGGGTTTTTACTGGATCAGTTACATCAGTTGGCAAAACGCGCAAGGCTGGCCCAGCCAGGCCGAATTGCCCAAGCGGTTTTTGTTCTACGCCGTGGTGGTTGAAGAGCCGGACAAAACCGAGGGCATTGAAGGGCGTTTGTTCGTGTGGGCCAGTGACCTTGCAGGCGACAGGCCTTCCGACACACCGCGGGCCTATGTGTTTCCCTACGACAAGGACTTGCATGTGAAGCTGGACGCTGCACAGCGCCAGATGCGCAATGGCAATTTACAGATTGGTGAAGTCGGTGGCGAGCTGTTTGACCCACAAGCCACACGCGACAACACACGCATTGCAGACAAAAAAATTGATCTGGAATTCACGGATTTGCCAGACCCCCAGTTGCCGGAGAAGTAAGTCATGTTGAAAATATTTTTACTGGCTTTGACTTCAATGGCGCTGGCGTCGTGTTCCAAAGTGGCTGGCAATGATTACTTCCCATTGATTGAAGGCACGGCCTGGACATACAGGCTGGACTTTGTGATGCCCGATGGCAAAGACAAGAAACAGCTGGCAATCCGAACGCTGGGCGAATCCAGTTTCAAGGTTGAAGATGCAGAAATTGATGGTGTGGTGCGCAGAACATCGGATGGCACCGAATACTATGTGCAGGAACGTGACGACGGTTTTTATCGCGTCGGCAAACGCGTGGTGGTGCAGACCAAACCACAGGCAGACAAAGACGCGCGATTGATTCTTCCCAAAGGCAAAAACCTGCGTGTAGGCTACACCTGGACATTGGAGACCAGCCCGTATGTGATGCACTGGATGCCCCCGTTCATCGAGGCAAATGGCAGCATCAAGCCCTTTGATCTGGTGTTTGAAATTGCGTCGATGGATGAAACGGTGGAAACCCCGGCTGGTGTGTTCGAGAACTGTATTCGTGTGGATGCAGCCGGCAAAATGGTGTTTTATGCCGATGCAAGTTCGGGTTATCAGGAAATCCTGATCAACCACAGTGAATGGTATGCACCTGGTGTGGGCCTGGTGAAACTGGAGCGCGATGAGCCCCTGAATACGGACATCATGAAGGGTGGAAAGGTCACCATGCTGCTGACCCGATTCACGCCCGAATAACGGCCAGGTTTATTTGTTGAACAGGCCTTCGATCACCTGGTCGCAGAAACGCTCGCGCTTTTCGCCATTGCCAGTCACGGTGCAATGTTCAATCAACACCTGGTCGCCCACAATGCTGTGTGATTCCACCCGGTCTGCGTAAAGCAGAATCTCTTCGGTGTCCAGGCTGAATTTCGAATCCAGGTCCATCTGGTTCAAATCGGGCCTGCGCCAGTGCACGGTGAACAAGGGCTGGTTCTGGAACACTTCGCCTTTCTGGTTTTGAAGTTCGGTTACGGCTTGCACGGACAGGGTGGGGTGGCTGTTGAATTCCTGCGGATAGTACTGCTTCATGTCGCGCATGATGTTGTACGCGTCGGTAGCAAACAGGGTCACGATCCGGTTGCGTGTCACGAAGGTCAACTGGTCTGTGTTTAAGCCGCGAACTTCGACAATGTTGCCATTGGCCATTTTGTCCATGGAGTCGGGGGCAGGTGGGCTACAGGCAGCAAGCAGGGCAGCGCAGGCCAGCCCTGTGGCTTGTTTGACAAAGCGCAACTTGGGGAACATTCAGGTGTCTCCGGTTTTTATGATGTGCCAGCAGTATAGGGGGTAAATCTTGTCACCGGGCTTACGCCGTCTGCTTAACCCCTGCAAAGCTTTCTCAAGGCAGATTCCAGTTCAGCAGGTTTGGGCGGCTTGGCCATGATGATGTCTGCATGAGGCACTATTTCCTGGTTCATCGCCATTTGTTTGCCCCAGCCGGTCAGCATGAGTACAGGTGTTTTCGGACTCAGTGACTTGATCAACTCGGCCAGTTCCTTTCCATCCATTTCCGGCATGCCCAGGTCGGTGATCACTGCATCGAAAGCGTTCTGGGATCGGGCGGCTTGGTTGAACAATTGCGCAGCCTGTGCGCCGCTGTTGGCAGGCTGAACCGCATGTCCGGATATTTCCAGAATGGTGGACATGGCGGCAAGCACATTTGGATCGTCGTCGACCAGAAGCAGGCGTAAGGGTTTTGGCGTTCTTGAATCAGATTCGGCGTCGATTGCAGGAATTTCCTCGGTGTCCGAATTGCTTTGAATCGGGAAATACAAATGAACTGTGGTGCCCGAGTTCACCTGACTTTGAATTTCCATGAATCCGTTGGCTCTTTGAACAATGCCGTAGACCATGGACAAACCAAGGCCTGTGCCGCGCTCGCCCTTTGTTGTGAAGAAAGGCTCGAAGCAGCGCGCCTGCTGGTCTTGTGTCATGCCAACGCCGTTGTCTTTCAAGCGAATGAGTACTTGTGGGCCAGAAGCCATTTGCTTCAGGTCGGTACTCAATTCAATTCGACCACCTTTGGGCAATGCATCCACGGCGTTCAGAATCAGATTGGTAAGAATCTCCCGTAGCTCGGTCTCCGACACTGTCAATCTGGGCAAATGGTTGGTGAGCTGATGACTGATTTCAATCGTGATCCCGTTTCGCAAAGCCATGTCGCCCCAGCGTGGCCGGGTTAATTCGATGGCCTCGATACACATGTCGTTGGCGTCACAAACGTTGACTGGTTCAAGCTCATCTTTGGACCGTGCAAAGCGACCCATGCGGTCAACGGTGTTACTGACATCGTCGATTGCAGTTTGAACAATTCGCAGTTGCTTGACACCTTTTTCACTGATGTTTTTTTCATTCTCCAGCAGCGACTCAAGGTAAAGCGTGGCCGGTGAAATTGCATTGTTGATGTCGTGCGCAATGCCGCTGGCCATACCAGCCAACGCGTGTAGTCTTTCTTGTTGCAAGACCATGTTCTGGGTGGTCTGCAATTCGCGATAGGCCTCTTGAAGTTCATTCAGCAACTCGACCTGCGACAGGGCCACAGCCACGTGTTCGCTCAACTGGTCAACAAACTCGATTTCTTCACTTGAAAATGCATCGATTGCCGTACGTGAAATCACAAGGATTCCCAACACCTCATCGCCTTTCATCAACGGGTTGATAATCAGGCTGTGCAAGCCGCCAAGCGTGTGCATGGCTGCACCGATGGGGCCACGCTTGTCGCCCATGTTGGCGTTGTGTACCCGTTTGCCTTGTAATGCAATTTCCAGGTGGACACCGTGTCCAATCACATGCGATCCGACTGCCAGCCCGAGTTTCTCGGCCAAAGCCTGACTTCGCTGTCCAACCGACCTAACCTGGAGTGTGTTGTTTGCGCTGTTGTAGGTGGCCATCAGGCTGAAGTCAGAGGGCAATCGTTCTTCAACATGATTCACAACCACGTTGTAGATGGAGTCCAGACTTTGGCGGTGGCTGATTGCTTTCGTAATTTGATTCAGCAGCTGCATTCGGGCCAGTTGCGCCTGGCTTTCACGTTGGGCCTGCACGATCTGGCTCATGTCGGTAATGCCGCCCACCATGCGAATGGCTTTGCCGATACTGTTCCGAATAATATAGCCCCGGTCCAGCACATCAAGCCAGCGACCATCGGCATGTTTGAACCGGTGCTGACCTTGCCACACCTCAGCCGAACCTTCAATGGCGGCCTGAATGCTGGTGAGCACTTGCGCCAGGTCGGCCGGGTGAATCAGGTTGGTCCAGGAAACCGAGGTTTTTGCCAGCGATTCTGTGGCATGACCGAACAGGTTTTCCATGCCATCGTTCCACCAGATCTCGTCTGTGATCAGGTCCCAGTCCCAAATACAATCAGTGGTGACCTTGGTCAGGGAGCGAAATGTCATCAGGCTTTCTTCAAGGTTGTCCTGGCGCTTTTTCTGTTCCGTGATGTCTCGTTGAATACCGATCCAGTGGGTGCATTTTCCGAGCGGATCGATCATGGGAACGATTTCCGCATCAACCCACATTCGTTCACCAGTCTTGGTGTAAACAATCAATTCTTCTCGAGCTGCTTCCTGTCGTGACATCGCAGCAAGAATCCGTGCCTTTGAATCAGGCTGGGTTTCGTCCCCCGCGAGAATGGCTGGGGTCTGTCCGTAGATCTCTTCACGCGTGAAGCCGGTGCGTTGCAAGAAGGCCTTGTTCACATACTGAATTTTCATGCCGCCGGTTTCATGGGGCTCGGCGTCTGTCACGATCACCATGTCATTGAGCCGCTCAAGACAGGTTTGCAACAGGCGAAGGCTTTCCATGGTTTTCGCTTTCTCGATCCCGTTGACCAGATTGTCCAGCGCCATTGAGCGATTGCGTGAAACTGTTTCCAGCAGATGAACCATGTCGTCACTGAAAAAGTTGCGTTCGTCACCCACGTAGACCAGCCCTGAATGCAGTCGGCCATTCAGGTGCAGGGGAATGACCGCCATGGACTCAAGTCCGCGCGACAAGGCCTCCTCAAGCCAGTGTTTGGCCATGGGCTCTTCGCGCAAATCGTCCACCACATACACCTGCCCCGTGCGTAACTTCTGCAGCAGCGGGGAGTCAGGCCGAATGATCACTTTGGACATGATGGTGGATACAAAGTCGGTGTCGCGCCCACCTTTGGCGGCAACCTTGAATTCAAGCGTTTCCCGTTTGAAATCAACCACCCAAATCAGCGGAATTCTGGCCAATCGCGGAGCTGATTCGCAAATTTCTTCGTACATGGCCTGAGCGCTGACAAAACCTGGCAGACGTTGATTGATGTGGTGTTGTGCCAGCAAGGCCCCATTGATTCGTTCCATCATCACGTCTTTTTTTCGTTGTTCCGTGATGTTTTGAATACAGCCGTGAATGCGCACTGGTTTGTAATTGACGTCCAGAAGTACCTCGCCCACGATGCGCGCCCAAATCCGGTTGTTTTTGAAGGTGATCATTTGCACGGTCACATCAAAGGACTTGCCCTCTTGCTTGGCCTGTGTCAGGGCATCCGAAATTACCTGCTTGTAGCGACCTACGTACAGGCTTAAGCCCTGTTCAAGGGTTGGAATCTGATCCGATTCCAGTTCAAGCAATTTGAATGTTTCCTCCGACCAATACACGGTGTCGTTGTTGCTCAGGTCAATGGCCCAGCCACCCAGTTTGCCAATTTGCCCACCCAGGCGTTGCAGAGCCAGGTTGAATCTCAATGCTTCCAGGGCTTGTTGGTGTTCAAGCAGCTCGTCTGGCCGGCTTTGCAACAGGATTTTGTTCTCGGTGTTCCAGACAGGATTGTTGTCTGGCGGTGTGCCGTCTGTTGTTGCCTGCTGTTCAATGGGCAGGCGAATGTGGAATGTGGCACCGTGCCCTGGCTCGGAACGGGCGTTGATTGTTCCCTGGTGTCGTTCAATGATTCTTTTGACGTTGGCCAGGCCCATGCCATGACCATGGAAGTCGTGTTGACTGTGCAGGCGCTGAAACGGCTTGAACAGGTTTGCAGCCAGTTTGGGGTCGAAGCCCACACCATTGTCTTGAATGCTAAGGTCCAGGATGCCGTCCTGAGTCTGGGCCACGACCTGGATTTCAGGGTGTTCCTTTTTACTACTGAATTTCAGGGCATTCGAAAACAGATTCAGGAAAACCTGTTCAATCAAGGCTTCATCGCACTCGATGTCTGGAATTGGGCTGACATGCCAGGTGGGTCGGGGGCCATCACTTTCGAGCTCTGACAATATCCGGGCCCGTGCAAGTACTTCTCCCAGTTTCACAGTGTCAAATTTCAGCTGGGCATCGCCTAGCCGAGCGAATGCAAGCAGGTCGCCCACCAGTTTGCTGCCCCTTTCACTACTCTCCCTGATGCGTTGAATGTGCAAAGTGTCCCGAGGTGTAAGACTTTGGCTGGATTGATTGCTCAAGCCAATTGCATGGGCCTGAATCAAATGCATGACCGAGTTCAGGTCATGTGCAACACGGCCTGCAAAACTGTCAAGTTCTGAGTTCAGTTCGGTGAGTCGTTGATTGGCCTCGGTCAGGTTTTGGACCAGTGTTGTGTTTTGCTGTTTGAGTTGGCGGTTCTCCAGCGCCCTGCGGATCACAGTCAACACTTCAGCAAACCGGAAGGGTTTCAGGATGTAATCCAGCACGCCCAGCTGAATGGCTTCCATGGCTGTTTCCATGCTGCCGTGCCCGGTCATCAAGATGGCACCCAGGTCGGGAACCATTTTGCGAGCCTGCCGAATCAGATCCGTTCCGCTAAGGCCGGGTAACTTCAAATCGGTCAGCAACAGGTCGCAAGGCAATTCTTCAATGCGCAATAGAGCTTCACGCGGATCAGAGAAATCCGTGACCTCAAAGCCTTCATCTCGAAGTAGGCTGCATAGTGTGTCTCGCTGTAGCTGTTCATCGTCAACCACGTACAGGCGTGCCGACAGGTTCATGGTGGCTCCTGCACTATTTCTCTAAGCTAGTGCATTTTAGCTAATTTAACTATATTTAACGATAGCCATTTTGGAGCCCCTCAGGCTTGCAGTTCCTTTTCCACGTAATGCCCTGCCATGTCAGCCAAACCTTTGGCCAGGTCATCGAACGAAAAACTGGGGTTGGGGTGGTTCAGGTAGCGAATCATGGTGGCAATGCCGCTGTTAATGAAAATGTAAGTCATTGTTTGCAGGTTGTTCAGTCGCAAAATTTCCGGGTGTTTGATGGCGTGCTGAATAAACAGGTCAGCCAGTGCCCGGTACACGGGGCCAAAAGGCACATGCTTTTCCATCAAGGCCGATTCACGGGCGCAACGCAGGTACAGTTCATCGTCTTTTTTCAGGAATTCCGCAGTTTGTGCAATCAGTTCATACACCGCATCGCGTAGCGAAAGCCGAACAACGTTGTGTGTGGCACCTTGGATTACCCCGACCAGCTCCTTGGAAAAGCGTTCGCCCATGGCGCGGAAAATTGCCTCCTTGTTCTCGAAATACTCGTAGATTGAGCCCACACCAACGCCCGCATATTCTGCAATCTGTCGCGTGGTTGCGCCTTCTGCGCCATGTTTGGCCAGTGCAATGAAGGCACCTTGAACTATGGTTTCCACGGTGTTTTGGGAGCGGGTTTGCTTGGGTTTTCTGGTCATGAATAAATCCGAATTGAATCCGAACAAACGTTCGTTTTAAGATGACATTGTTCAATGTCACGGTCGCGCTGTCAAGCGCAATAGGATTTACACATGTTCGGAAAGAAAATTACCAAGGGTGCCAATGCAGTGGTCACCGGTGCTGGCAGCGGTATTGGCCGGGCCTTCGCGCTTGAGTTGGTGCGTAGGGGTGGTCGAGTGGTGTGCGCCGACATCAGTCTGGAGCGGGCACAGGAAACCGTGGACCTGATTATGGACAGCGTCGCTGGCAAGCTGAAGAACGCTGACCTGGTGTTTGTACCGCAGGCCTGGGCAGTGAAATGCGATGTCAGCAAGCTCAAGGATGTGGAAGCGTTGGCCTTGCAAGCCGAAGAAATTTTAGGCGGCACCGAGCAGGACACCGCCATTGATTTGGTAGTGAACAACGCCGGTGTGGGCGCTGGTGGCAAGCCGATTGGTGAAACCACGATCGAAGACTGGAAGTGGACTATCGGTGTGAACCTGTGGGGCGTTATCCATGGTTGCCATGTGTTTGCCCCGCGTTTGCGCAAAAAGGGTGCGACAGCGAAGTGCGGCATCATCAACGTGGCTTCTACGGCCAGCTTTGCAGCAGCCCCTTTGATGAGCGCTTACAACGTGACCAAGGCCGGTGCTTTGGCATTGACCGAAACGCTTGCATCGGAAATGGCGGGTACTGGCGTGAATGTGACCGCACTGTGCCCCACCTTTGTGAAAACCAACATTACGAAAGACGGCCGTATTGATGCGGCATCCAATCAGCTTGCCAACAAGCTGATGGAGTGGACCGGCGTGTCGGCTGATGGTGTGGTGAAAGAAACATTGAATGCATTGGACAAGGGGCAGCTGTATGTGTTGCCTCAGTTGGATGCCCGCATGATTTGGCGCATGAAGCGCCTGATGCCGCGCAGCTACACGCGCGGTGCTGGTTTATTGGCCCGTGTGGCCGCAAAAGCTTTTTAAGGAGTACACAAAATGCCTCAACTCGATCTGGAAAAAACACTGCGCCGCATCAAGGAAAATCAATGGGCCTTGGCCGACATTGATTGGGATGCCCCTGGCCGCGAGATGATCACTGAAGAACAGTGGCCCAAATTGAAAGCCTTCATGGCGGATTTAACCTGGATTGAACACATTGGTGCGCGTGGGTTTGCGGCCATGGCCAAGAAAGCGCCGAATGATACCTTGAAAGAAATCTACACCTGGTTTCATGCCGAAGAGCAGCGCCACGCCAACGCCGAACTGGCTTTGATGCAACGCTGGGGAATGCTGGAAGACGGTGAAATTCCTGAGCCGAACATCAACTTGCGCTTAACGATTGAATGGCTGGACAAGTACAGCGACGACATGCCCTTGAACGTATTGGGCAGTGTTATTCCCATGCTGGAAGTGACGCTGGATGGCGCATTGTGCAAGTTCCTGCTAGATGAAGTGAAAGACCCGGTGTGCCACGAGGTGTTCAAAAAAATCAACGCCGACGAAGCCCGCCATTTGGGTGTGGATTTCCACGTGCTGGAAATGCTGGGCCATGGGCCCATGTATCGCCTTGCACTGGAGTCGTTCGCAGCCGCGATTAACCCGAAACTGTTACTTGGCGTGGCCGTGTACTTCCCCTTGTTGAATCGTATGCGCGACAACATTGTGACCATGGGTTTGAAAGAAGAAAAACTGTATGAGGCCATGGCGAAGTTTGAAAAGTACGGGGGTGAAGCACCTGAGAGTCGTCGCAACCCGTGGTACCAACTCATGCGCATGCATGGCAACTGGGTGATCAATCGCAAAAATCGCTTTTATCACGTGCCAGTGGATGCAGCAGTGAAGGCGTCGAACTACATCCCGAAAAGCTGGTTGCCTGAAGTGCCAAGCTGGGTGAACAAACTGACCTGGCACACCACAGCCTGATTGAACTGGAATTTGAAATGAACAATAGAACTCAAAAGCCCGCGCAAGCTCTGAAAGCTGCGCCAACGTCCCGAACCACGGTGCGCCGCAGTTCAGGCAAAAGCAGTGCTGAAAAAAGCGGCGAGCATGTGTACGACACGCTGATTATTGGCGCTGGTTTTGCCGGCTTGGGTACTGCCATCAAATTGCGTGAAGCCGGTGTGCACAATGTGGCCATTCTGGAGCGCGCCTCGGAGGCGGGCGGCACTTGGCGTGACAACCAATACCCCGGCGCAGCCTGCGACATTCCATCTAACCTGTACAGTTTTTCCTTTGCACCCAACCCCAACTGGTCTCGCAGTTATTCGGGCAGCAAGGAAATTCTGGGCTATGTGCACAGCCTGGTAAATGACTTCGGTTTGGAAAAACTGATTCAGTACCAGCAAAATGTAAGCCGTGTAGAACTGGACGATGCGCTGGGCCTGTGGTTGATTCACACCGACAGTGGGCGCGTGTGGAAAGGCAAAACCGTGATCATGGCCAGCGGGCCTTTGGCCAACGCCAGTTTCCCTAAAATTCGTGGCATCGAGAATTTCAAGGGCAAGAAAATTCACAGCGCGCAGTGGGATCATGAATACGACTTCACTGGCAAGCGGGTGGCTGTGATTGGCACGGGTGCCAGCGCAATTCAAATTATTCCCGAGCTGGTTAAAAAAGTGGACAAGCTCAAGGTGTTTCAGCGCACGCCAGCGTGGGTGATGCCCCGCCCGGATTTCTCAACTTCTGAGTTGAGCAAAAAGCTGTTTGCAAAATTGCCCTTCACACAGAAAGCCATTCGCGAGGCGTTGTACTGGACCCACGAGAGCATGGCTTTGGCTGTGATCTGGAGTTCACCGGTGACCCGCCTTGGTGAGCGTTTGGGCCAAGCGTTTTTGAAATCGCAAGTGCCCGACCCCTGGATGCGCAGGCAATTGAAGCCCGATTACAAACTGGGTTGCAAGCGCATTCTAGTCAGCAACGACTACTACCCGGCCTTGCAAAAAGAAAACTGCGAATTGATTACCTGGCCAATCGCGAACATGGTGGAGAAGGGCATTCGCACTTCGGAAGGCATTGAACACCGGGTCGATTGCATTGTGTTTGCCACCGGTTTTGATGTGCCGAAAAGCGGTACACCGTACCCAGTATTGGGTGTAGGTGGGCGCGAATTGGCCAAGGAATGGCAGCGCGGCGCACAAGCCTACAAAAGCATCAATGTGAGCGGCTACCCCAACTTGTACATCATGTTTGGACCCAACAGTGGCCCCGGCCACAATTCGGCACTGGTGTACATGGAGCAGCAAATTGCCTACGCAGTGAAAGGCATTCGAACCATTCTGGATTCGAATCTGAAAATGCTGGATGTGAAGCCCGACGTACAAGCCAAACACAATGCCAACATACAAAAGCGTTTGGCGAAAACCAACTGGAATTCAGGTTGCAAAAGCTGGTACCTGACCGAAGACGGTTTCAATGCCACCATGTTTCCCGGTTTTGCGACACAGTATGCCGCGCAAATGGGCACCTTTGATGTCAAGGCCTATCGTCAGGTGAAGGCTGATGTGACGGTTTGAGCCCTTGGTAGTTTTGGTATTGGGAGTAGTACGGCCCCCAGCGACTCGTGACGGTCCTGGGGGCTTTTTTATAAGATAAGATTAGCCGTCCTATCAATGACCTGCTTGATCAATGTCCACACCTGCTGCTGAAATGACCGATCCAGACCAAGCCCCGGCACCGGTCAGTCTGATGCAGGCCTTCTGGTTCTGGTTGAAGCTTGGTTTCATCAGCTTTGGCGGGCCCGCAGGGCAAATTGCCATCATGCATGAGGAGTTGGTGGAGCGCCGCCGCTGGATTTCCGAGAAGCGTTTTCTGCATGCCCTGAATTACTGCATGTTGTTGCCGGGCCCGGAGGCCCAACAGTTGGCCACTTACCTGGGTTGGCTCATGCACCGCACTTGGGGTGGCATAGTTGCAGGTGCCTTGTTTGTGCTCCCATCACTGTTCATTCTGATTGCGTTGTCGTGGATCTACATTGCCTATGGCGATGTGCCCGTTGTAGCCGGAATTTTTTACGGCATCAAGCCGGCAGTCGCTGCAATTGTTCTTCATGCTGCGCACCGGATCGGCTCGCGTGCATTGAAAAACAACTGGATGTGGGCAATCGCAGCGGCTTCATTCGTGGCAATTTTCGCGTTGAATGTGCCGTTTCCAGTGATCGTGGCCACCGCGGCATTGATCGGTTTTTTCGGTGGCAGACATTACCCGGAGCGGTTCAATGGAAGCGCTGCGCACTCAAGTGTAAAAAAGTCGTATGGCGTAGCCTTGATCGACGACAACACCCCCACACCTGTGCATGCCCGTTTCAGCAAAATCCGCTTGCTTCAAGTTGTTGTGGCTGGTGCCTTGCTGTGGCTGATTCCCATGGCTTTACTCACTTTCAGCCTGGGCTGGCAAAATACATTCACGCAAATGGGCTGGTTTTTCACCAAGGCAGCGCTGCTCACCTTCGGCGGTGCCTATGCTGTATTGCCCTATGTGTACCAAGGGGCCGTGGGCCACTATGGCTGGCTGACCCCCACGCAAATGATCGACGGTTTGGCCTTGGGCGAAACCACGCCTGGGCCGCTGATCATGGTGGTGGCATTTGTGGGCTTTGTCGGTGCCTATGTGCAGGCCGCCTTTGGACCAGAGAACGCCTTCATGGCAGGTGCACTGGCTGCCGCCTTGGTGACCTGGTTTACTTTCCTGCCTTCATTCCTGTTCATTCTGGCCGGTGGTCCATTGGTTGAAAGCACCCACGACGACTTGAAATTCACGGCGCCTCTGGTTGCCATCACGGCTGCTGTGGTGGGGGTGGTGGTGAACCTAGCCGTATTTTTTGCGTATCACGTGCTGTGGCCTGAAGGCTTGACCGCTTATTTTGACTGGACAGCCCTTGCGATTACCTTGGGTGCAGTGCTGGCACTTTTTTACTTCAAGTGGTCGGTGATGCAGGTGCTGGGTGCTTGCGCGGCGCTGGGTTTGGTACTGAGTTTTTTTGCAGCTTGAGCAGGAGATGGTTTTGATCACCAAAGAAATGATGAATGAATTTATCAACACACAATTTCCACAAAGCAAGATCACGGTTGAACATGTCGATGGCGACAGTGCCACCATTCGGCACAAAATCACGCAGGCTGAGTTGCGGCCCGGAGGCACTGTGGCCGGGCCCGTGATGTTTCTGGTGGCTGACTGCGCCCTGTATGTGGGCATATTGGGTCGAATCGGCATTGTGCCCTTGGCTGTGACCACCAACATGAACATCAATTTTTTGAGAAAACCTTCGGCGGACCATGACATTATCGGTGTGTGCAAACTGATCAAAGTGGGCAAATCCCTGGCGATTGGCGAGGTCAGTGTGTATTCCGAAGGTTTGCCGGATCCTGTGGCCCATGCTGTGGGTACTTACGCCATTCCGCCGAAAAAAGATTGAAGGAGAAATCATGAGCAAAACCATTCGAGTGCTGGGTATTTCCGGAAGCCTGCGCGCCAAGTCGTGCAACACGGGCTTGTTGCGTGCTGCGGCCTCTGTGCAACCAGAAGGTATGGAAATTCACTTTGCCAATGTGATCGATTTGCCGTTTTTCAATGCAGACCTTGCAGAGCGCCCTGCTGCGGTACAGGCATTTTTCGACCAGCTGGAGAAGACAGATGCCCTGTTGCTGGCCTGCCCTGAATACAACTATTCGATTGCACCTGCCCTGAAAAATGCACTGGATTGGGCCTCGCGCTATCCGGACAATGCTTTGCTGGCTGGCAAACCGGTGGCCATTTGCGGTGCAGGTGGTGGCATGGGCACTGCACGTGCGCAATATCATTTGCGCCAGGTGTGTGTGTACCTTGATTTGCACCCCTTGAACAAGCCTGAAGTGTTTGCCAGCGCATTTGCCGGTGGTTTTGATGCCGACGGCAATGTAACAGACGAAAAAATCAAGGCCAATCTGGCTGCGCAAATGCAGGCATTGAAAGTCTGGACCCTGAAATTGGGTACAGCAGCCTGAATATTCAGTTCCTGCTGGTGTTACTACCAATGACATTCGCGTAGTTTCTGCATTAGACTGCATTTATTCCGTAAAAAATGCAGTTTAATGCAAGACTTTTCCCAAGCCTTTGTTCAAGCCTTTGCCCTGATCTGGCAGGCTGATTCCACGCTGGTCGACATCATTGCGCTGTCGCTTCAGGTCACATTCACGGCGGTGTCGATCGCCTGCTTGATCGGCTTCCCCATGGGGGCTGCATTGGCCATCGGCCGTTTTCCTGGCCGCATGATACTGGTTGTGTTCCTGAATTCCCTCATGGGATTACCGCCTGTGGTGGTGGGGCTGGTGATTTACCTATTCCTGTCCGCTGCGGGCCCATTTGGGTTTTTGCAATTGCTGTACACCCCCACTGCCATGGTGATTGCACAGGTGGTGTTGGTCACCCCAATTGTCGCGGCGCTTGCGCGGCAGGTGATTGAAGACCTGTACGGCGAATACGATGACATGCTGCGTGCCATGAATGCAAGTCGCATTCAAACAATCACTACATTGATTGTGGACGCCCGGTATTCCCTCCTGACCAGCGCTTTGGCCGGCCTTGGCCGTGCCTTGGCCGAAGTGGGCGCAGTGATTATTGTAGGCGGCAACATTGCCAACGTAACCCGGGTCATGACCACCACGATTGCGCTGGAAACCTCGAAAGGTGAACTGGCTTTGGCGCTTGGCTTGGGCATCATCCTGATCGTGTTGTCAATTGTCATCAACGCGACACTCTTCCTGCTGAAAACCAGCGCACAGAGAAGGGCCTATGCTTAAGATGAACAGCGACTTTTCCCTGTTTTCGCCGCGCAACTCGTTTGCGCAAAGCATGCCGATCCGCTTTCAGGGCGTGCATCTTGCATTTTCCAAACGACCTATTTACTCCAACCTGAATCTTGAAATCGGCGCGCAAGGCGTGACCGCAATCATGGGTCCCAATGGCGCCGGCAAAAGCCTGGTACTGCGCATGGTGGCGGGGCTGATCAAACCCGATCAAGGGCGAATTCTGTACGGCGCAAATGCAACGTTGCCTGCTGGTCAAATCGGCTTTGTATTTCAGCGCCCGGTGCTGCTGCGCAGAAGCGTTGAAGCGAACCTGGCGCATGCACTTGCTGTAGCGGGTGTCGATCGCACAGCGCGTGCACAGCGTACTCAAGCCTTGCTGGAATTGGGTGGCATGGCGCATTTGGCCAGGTCACCAGCTCGAAAGCTTTCAGGTGGTGAGCAACAAAGGCTGACCCTGTTACGCGCGCTGGCTGCTCGGCCTGGCCTGTTGGTGCTGGATGAGCCCAGTGCCAGTCTGGACCCGCAAAACACAGCCCTGATTGAAAACCTTGTGCTGCGCGCAAGCGCCTGCGGCGTGAAGGTGATTGTGGTCACCCATGACCAGGGACAGGCCGCACGCTTGGCTGATGAAGTGGTTTTCATACACCACGGCCAGGTGTTGGGCACACAGGCGACCAATGAGTTTTTGAAGAATCCGGCAAGCCTTCAGGCCAAGGCCTATCTGGCTGGTGAGTTATTGATCGATTGATGTTGAACTGCAAAAACGGAGACAAAACAATGAAAGTGAAAGCAACTTTACTGGCGGTGTTGATCAGCGGTGCGTTTGTTCAGGCGCAGGCTGCGGACAAGTTCATTGTCCTTCAGTCCACCACTTCGACCCAGAATTCCGGTTTGTTTGACCACCTGTTGCCGGTGTTCAAGGCTGATACCGGTATTGATGTTCGTGTGGTGGCAGTCGGCACTGGCCAGGCCTTGAAGAACGCACAGAATTGCGACGGCGATGTGGTGCTGGTGCATGCCAAGGCTGCGGAAGACAAGTTCGTGGCGGAAGGTTACGGCGTGAAACGCACGGATGTGATGTACAACGACTTTGTGGTGGTTGGGCCAGCCAATGACCCGGCAGGTGTGGCCGGCAGCAAGGAAGTTGTGAAGTCGTTCAAAACAATTGCAGAAAAGCAGGCCTTGTTCGCATCACGCGGTGATGACAGTGGCACGCACAAGAAAGAGCAACAACTGTGGAAGGCTGCCAATGTGGATGTGAAGGCCGCCAGTGGCAAGTGGTATCGCGAGACAGGTTCGGGCATGGGCGCCACCCTGAACACCGGTGTAGGCATGGGTGCGTATGTGCTAGCGGACAGGGCCAGCTGGATTGCGTTTGGCAACAAGGGCAACTTCAAGATTGCTGTTGAAGGCGACGCCACTTTGTTCAATCAGTACGGTGTGATCGCAGTGAATCCGGCCAAATGCCCGAACGTGAAGGCTGACCTTGCGAAGACTTTTGAAAGCTGGATTCTGTCACCCAAGGGGCAGGAAACAATTGCTTCCTACAAAAAGAACGGGGACTCTTTGTTCTTCCCCAATGCACCCAGGTAATCAACTGCGTTGATACTCAGGCATTCCACACCACCGTGCCCAACGCGGTGGTGTCATAGCCTTCAAATTGCTTCGCTTTGCTTTTGAAAGTGGCTGTATTTGTGAATTTCACCAGCGTTTGAAATGGTGCGTCGAACCAGGCTTTCCGGCACACCAGCAAATCAAATTGCTCCCTTCGGGTGGGCACAAAATCAAGGCCGAATTGCAGTGCCAGGGCCTGCAAGCCTGGTGCAGCATCCGCGTTGCCACTGGCTACCGCTGCAATGGTGTCGTTCTCGGTGCGGCAGGTGTCTGTGATGTTTAACTGATCCAGATTCAAACCGTTTTCTGCCAGCAAATGTTCAAACAAAATCATGCCGCCAGCACCAGTTTGCCGTGTGGCGACTTTCAGTTTGGGCAGGTCGGCCACGCCCGTGATTTTCAAGGGATTGCCCCTGGTCACGATCAACCCCTGTTGGCGTGTTGCCCATTTCAGCAGCACCACATTGCTTTTGGAAAAACGCGTCTGTACCTCATGGGTATTCCAGGCTTCTGCATTTGGATTGAGAACGTGCAGTCCGCTGGCCAATGATTTGCATTTCTCGAATACATCCAGCCCGCTCAGGCTTGCGTCAAACTGCATGGCAAGCCCACACCCGGATTCGCGAATGGCCCACTCCAGCAATGGGTCGTGGCTACCTGAAATCACATTCGGCCGTGGCGCTTCACTTGCGCTGACCGATTTGATTTCACCCGTGCGAATCCAGTGCATCAATTCTGTTTTCGGAAACAGCAGTTTGCCGGTGGCTTTCACGCAAGGAATTTCCTGCGCACTGACCAGGTCGTACAGTTTGCGTTCTTTGATGCGCAATAAATCTGCCACTTCTTTGGTGGTCAGGAATTCGGAGTTGTCGGTGTCGACATCAGTCATGTTGCGTGGTGTTCTTCAAGTTTGGTCAGGTCTACCTCATCGGGCTCCGCGCCGGGGCTTGTGCCAAGAAGCCTTCGCAAATCATCCACGATCAGGTACAGGCAAGGCACCAGCAACAGTGTAATTGCTGTTGCAAACAAAATACCGTAGCCCAGCGAAATCGCCATCGGGATCATGAATTTGGCCTGTCGCGAGGTTTCGAAAATCATGGGTGCCAAACCACCAAATGTAGAAATGGTGGTCAGCATGATGGGGCGGAAACGCCGTACACCTGAACTGCATATTGCATCGTAAGGCGACATGCCATCGCGCACTTTTTTGTTGGCATGGTCAACCATCACCAGCGAGTCGTTCACCACCACGCCAGCCAGGGCAAGAATACCCATCATCGACACAATGCTCATGCTGTATCCCATCATGAGGTGACCCAGGATGGCACCGAAGATACCAAACGGAATGGCCAGCATCACAATGAAGGGTTGCAGGTAACTTTTAAACGGCACTGCCAGCAACACATAAATAATCAACAGGGCGACCAGAAAGCCTTTGCCCAATCCAGTCAAGGCTTCCGAGAAGTCTTGCTGCCGGCCTGCAAAGCTGTAACTCAAGCCGGGGTAGTCAGCCATCAGTTTGGGCATCAGTTCCTGAACTGTCGCATTTTGAACCTGTTGGGCCTGATTTCGCGGATTCACGTTGGCAGTCACCGAAATGGTTCTGCGACCATCTCGGCGGGTGATGTTGGCCACTGCACGCGTGTCGTCAAATTCCACCAAAGAGTGCAGGGGCACCAGTGTGTCTTGTGGCGTGCGAATCAGCAGGTCGCGCACATCCGTTTGGGCTTCGCGTTCGGTTTCTGGTCGCATCACCAGCACTTTCACCTCATTGCGGCCACGTTGTTGACGCAGTGCTTCCGCGCCAAAAAACGCAGCGCGAACCTGGCGGCCAATTTCGTTGGAACTCAAACCCAATCTGCGTGCTTCTTCTTTCAATGTGAAGCTGAATTGTTCCTTGCCGTTTTGAAAGCCGTCGTCAATTTCAGACACGATGGGATAGTTCGCCAGCTCACGTGCCAAGGCCTCGCTGGCCTGGCGAAGGGTGTCCACATTGCGGTGGCTGAGTTGCACCGTGAAAGCAGGGCCACTGCCTGGGCCACCGGAATCTGCTGCAAATCGAATGCTTTCTACGCCGGGAATGGCACCTACATCTTTGCGCCATTGGTCGGTGAATTCTGCCGTGGGCACAGGTCGAACACCGGGCGGGGTCAGGTAGGTTTTGACGGTGACCGTGTTTTCATTCACGCTGGCGTAGATACCGGTGCTTTGCTGCTCACCTCCTGTGGCTTGCACCGTTTTCAGGGCGCTTGCCACAATGCGGTCGCGAACCAGATTGACTTGCTCGTTGGTGCTACCCAAGGCAAGGGCGGCGCGCACTTCAGACAGGTCTGATTCCACCTGCGGAAATAACTCGAACCCCATGCGGCCACTGACTGGCCAACTGATCACCAGGATCATCAGGGCAATGCCCACAGCCATGGACAGGTAGCGGAACTCCACACATTTCTTGACAACAGGGCTATAACGTCGATCAATGAAATTGCTGAATCCTTTGGAGAATTTCTGTTGCCAGTTGTGGAATTTGCCCTTGCCTTCCTTGCTGTGCGCAAGGTGCGCAGGAAGAATGAAAATCGCTTCCATCAGGGACACCACAAACACCGTGCACACCACCAGTGGAATGACACCCCATATTTTTCCGAGGAATCCGGGCACGAAAAGCAGGGGTGCAAATGCAGCAATGTTGGTCAAAATACTGAAGGTCACTGGCACAGCCACATCGCGTGCGCCCTGAATCGAAGCGTCGAGCAAGCTCATGCCTTGCTGACGGTATTCGTAAATGTTTTCCCCCGCCACAATGGCGTCATCAACCACAATGCCCAGCGCAATGATGAAGGCGAACATGGAAATCATGTTGAAAGTCACACCAAACAAAGGCAGCAGCAACATGGCGCCCAGGAATGAAATTGGAATGCCCATGGTGACCCAGAAGGCCAATTTCCAGTCCAGGAAAATGGTCAGCAGTACCATCACCAGAATCAGACCCATCACGGCGTTTTTCGCAAGCAGTTCCTGGCGTTGCTTGTACGTATCGGAGCGGTCGCTGACCACCGCGATTTCAACGCCTTCGGGCATCAGCGTGCGGATTTTCTCGAGCGCCTCTTGAGTGGCTTCGGAAATTCCAACGGGTGTTTGATCGCCAATGCGGGAAACAGAAATTTCAATCGAAGGCTTGCCGTTGAAGGTCGCGTATTTGTCGACATCCTGAAAACCATCGCGAACCACCGCAAGATCACCCAGCTTCAGCGGGGTGCCATTGACGGGCGACACGATAGGCAATGCCGCAAATTCATTGGCGAAGTCTCGGCGTTCTGAAACGCGCAACAAAATTTCGCCGCTTTGCGTGGAAATACTGCCACCAGACACTTCGATGACATTGGCGCGAATGCTGTCAGCAATGCCTTGCAATGTCAGGCCATAGGCATTCAGTTTTGCTTCGGGTACCTCGACATGAATTTCCTGTTCCCGGGTTTCTGTCAGGTCAACCTGAGTGATGCCGAGGTTTTGCAGCAAACCGTCGCGTACTTCTTCAGCCAGGTTTCGCAGCGACAATTCATCGGTGTCGCCGTACACCACCAAGGTGACCACACCACGCTTGCGTGCGGTCAGCGAAACATTGGGCACTTCGGCGTCGCCGGGGAAGGTGGTGATTCGGTCCACCTCCTGTTTGATCCGATCGTACACGGCCTGTGCGTCTTCTGACTCTTCAATTTCAACCACCACACTGGCAGCGCCTTCGTTGGCGGTGGAGTTGACTTCCACAATGCCTTCGATGGCTGAAATGGCTTCCTCTACAGCCAGCACAATGCCTTGTTCGACATCTTCGGGGCTTGCGCCCGGGTAGGCCACGCTGATGGTCACCAGGTCCAGTTCAAACTCGGGGAACACTTCCTTGGTCATGTTCATGAAACCGAACACGCCACCGATCAGGCACACCCACATCAAAATGTTGGCGGCCACTGTGTTCTTGGTCATCCAGGCCAGTGGGCCCGAGCGGTCTACACGCCTACGGCTTGCTGCATTCATGGTTTGGCCGCCGCTGGGGTGGTTGGCTCGCTTGTTCGAATGGCCATGCGATTCACGGGCGACCCAAGATTGGACGTCACAATGCTTTCACCGTTGGCAAGCCCGCGATCAATCAGGACATAGTCTGCCGAGCGGAAGGCAATGTTGACTGGCCGAATGTCGAGTTCGCCCTTGTCATCTACCCACACCGTGTTGTCACGCACAGAAGCCGGCGCCAGCTTGAATACATTCTTCAGTTCAATGCCGTCAAAGCGCACTTTTACATACTGGGCAAGCAGCAGTGGCTGCAGGGTTTTGTCGCTGCTGCGAGGTACTTCGACCAGCACCTGCGCCTGTCGACCATTGTCTTGCACACTGGTTTGAAGGTTCAACACGCGGCCCGGGTGGCAGCCTTGATCGTTGCTGCTGGCATCGCTGACACACACGGTTGAACCGGCTTGTTTGCCTTCCGGGAACTTGATCCATTTCAAATCAGCTTGTGGCACCGCCACACTGATCCAGTACGCTTCGCTGCTGGCCAATACACCCAAGGCAGTCGTGGCGCTGACCTGTGCGCCCACGCTGGCTTCACGGCTTACCACCACACCGTCGAACGGTGCGCGAAGTACCGTACGCTCAAGGTTTACTTTGGCGCGTTCCACGCCAGCCTGTGCAGACTGCACCGTGGCTTTGGCGGCTTCCAGTTGGGGTTTTCGCAATATCAGCGCGCGTTCACGTTCATCCACGTTCAAGCCCAGCAAGTCGAAATCGGACTGGGCCACCACCTGGTTGCCCTGCTCTGAAGCCAGTGTGGACTGTGCCTGTGCCAATGCAGCTTGTGCGGTTTGAAGTTCGATTCGGTAATCGGTGTTGTCGAGTTGAACCAGCACATCGCCTTTCTTGAATGCGGCACCCGGAACAAATTTGTTGCCAATATTTTGAACAGTGCCGCTGACGCGCGCTTGCAATGTGATTTGCTGCTCTGCCTGCACCACGCCGTAGCCCAGCAGGCTGACCGTGTAGTCGCCGGTTTGCACAGTCTCGGTTGTGACCAGGCGCGCAGTTTTTTCAGGCGGTTTTCTGCTGGCAGTGGGGGCGGTGGCCACGAGCAATTCAGAGCCGACAATGCCCAGCGCGATCACGGCGATGGCCAGTCCGATTTGAACTGGTTTGCGTTTGAAAAATGTTGGTTTGCTCATGACGGTTCTGCTGCTTTGGGTTGTGGAATGCTGCCGGAAATTGCCCTGTACAAGGCGATCCGAAAGCCCACCAATTGTTGTTGTGCATTCACAAGGTTGCGGCGCAATTGGCTCGTGCTTTGTTGTGCGTCCAGAATGGCAAGGTAGTCCACCGAGCCATTGCGGTAGCCTGCGAACAGGCGTTTAAGGCTTTGCTCAGCCAGGTCAAGCTGACGCTGAAAACTTTCAACGGCCTCGCGCTGCCGTGTTTCCTGAATCAGTGCGTTGTCCACGTCGGCCAGCGCGTTGATGGCGGCCTCCTGATACTGCGCCACGGCTTGGTCCAGCAAAGCCCGCTGGCGTTCCACTTCCGCAGAACGTGCGCCACCGTCAAACAGTGGTGCGACCAAATTCACACTCAGGTTGCGCACCCAGTTGTCGAACAGCAAATCAGAATCGCGAGTTTGATCGCTAAAACTTGCACGCAGGCTTAGTTGTGGAAAGCGGTTGGCAATGGCCGCGGCCACACTGCGATCGGTCGCCAGCACTTGGGACCAGGCCTGTTGAACATCGGGGCGGCGATTCAGCAATTCCGCCGGTATGCCAGTGGCGGGAATCGGGGGCAACATGGGCAGTTGTTCACGGGTCAATTCAAGCTGGTTCGGTGGTTGCCCAACGAGAATGGACAGGTTGTTTTGAATCACGTCGCGGTTGGCCAGTGCGAGCGATAAATTGCCTTGCGCAGATTCCACCAGTTGCCGCTGCTGCAGTACATCGGATGCAACGGCAATGCCCTGGCGAAAGCGCAACTCCACCAGCTTCAAATTGGTTTGAAAGCTTTCCAGTTCCTGCTCGAACAGACGCACAGTTTGGTCCGCCGCCACCCATTGGGTCCAGGTGGTGGCCAGTTGGCCTGCAATTGCAATGCGTGCTGCGTCCAGTTCATAACGGGTGGCCTGTAGCTGGAACTCGGATGCCTTGGCGGTGTTGCGTACACGTGACCACACATCCAGTTCATAACTGGCCGCAAATGAAGCCGAGGTGAACAGGCCACGATTGTTGGTGGCCTGCCCCTGAATACTCGTGCCCTTCACTGTATTTTCCTGCCGGCCAGCATTGAATGTGAGCGTGGGGAAGAACCCTGCTTGTGAAGCATCCAGGCTGGCTTGAGCAGCGCGTAACCGGGCCTCGGTGGCTTCCAGGCTCAGGTTGTCAGCCTGTGCTTGCTCCATTAGCTGGTTGAGCTGTGTGCTGGAAAAGCCTGTCCACCAGTTGCTGGGTGCTTGTACGGCATCTGCGCTAACCAAAGGCTTGAATGTGGCGTTCTGTAAACGTGAATCGATGTCAGGTTTGTTTGATTCAATGCTTGCGCAAGCTGAAAGCAGGCTGAGCAGCACCAGCGGCGCGATCATGCGCCGCAGCTTTGATGCGGGCGTGGTTGCCTGTGTAAAGTTTGGGCAAGGGGCTTTGGGGTGGTGCTTCATGGTGTCGTTTTTCTTATAGATTGCCCATCAGACCACACTCCGAGGGCTTTTGTTCAGCCATTAACTGATCTTTACAAAATTGAGCCCAAAATCAACACTCGCTGGTTTCCAGCAACAAATTTACTTCGATGCCAGGTGCCGCAATGCATACGCATACCCCTGCCAACCCAGACCGCAAATCACGCCTTCGGCCAAGTCTGAGAAGTAACTGTGGTGGCGAAAGCTTTCACGCTTGTGAACATTCGACAAATGCACTTCGATGAAGGGAATGGCCACGCCCGCCAGCGCATCGCGCAGCGCCACGCTGGTGTGTGTGTAGCCTGCGGGGTTGATGACAATACCCGCCACGTCTTCAGTTTTTGCCTTGTGCACGCGGTCGATCAATGCGCCTTCGTGGTTGCTTTGGAAGGTCATCAGCTCGAACCCGTCGGTGAATGCAATGTTTTTCAGCGCCTTCTCGATGTCGGCCAGTGTCATGTGGCCATAGATACCTGGTTCGCGTGTGCCCAACAGGTTCAGGTTGGGGCCATTGATCAACAGCAGTTTTTTCAATTTCTTCTCCGGTGCGGTTGTGTTTGAAAAAATAGTAACAAGCAATGCAGCAGGCTAGGGGGTTTCGTCTACACTGCGGGCAGGTTCGCGCACAAAATAACGACAAATTCCGAGACAAGAGGCTTTCATGAACACCAATATCGAAGCGATTTTCAATTTACTCGCTGGCACAGCCCGTGGCTGGCGCGGCACTGCTGTTACCGCCCGTGCCCGCAAAACCCCCGAAAAACCACTGAAACTGTATGACATCGAGATCAGCCCGTTTTGCCGACTGGTGCGTGAAGCCCTGAGTGAAATGGACCTGGATGTGATGATTTTGCCGTGCCCTGCCGGTGGCAAGCGTTTTCGCGATGAAGCACGCACTTTGCTGCCAGGCACCAAGTTTCCGATGCTGGTGGATGACAACACAGGCGTGGTGATGAATGAATCGGCTGCCATTATCGATTACCTGGCCAAAACTTATGACAGCAAGCTGAAAAGCCAGCAGGGCTTTGGCCGCAAGGTGGCGGTGGGTACTTCGGCATTGGCCAGCACCTTCCAATACCGAATTGGCGGTTTTCAGGGCATGAAGGCCCGTGCTTCCAAAGCGCCTGTTGAGCCTTTGGTGCTGTACAGTTTTGAGAGCAGCCCTTACTCCAAGCCAGTGCGTGCCCGTTTGTGCGAGCTGGAAATTCCGTATCTGTTAAAAAGCACGCCCAAGGGCGCAATGACCGACATGGGCCCACCCCTGTTTCGCGACAAGCTGTTCAAAGGCCCGAAAGGCACCACGCGCAACCGGGCCTGGTTGGCTGAAAACACGGGCAAGGTGCAGGTGCCCTATCTGATTGATCCGAATACGGGTGTGGCAATGTACGAGTCGAACGACATTTTGCGGTATCTGGATAAGACTTATGGTGCGTAATTCAGGAGTCTTGCGAGGCTTGGGTGCCACACCGGCTGGCCTAAGCAAGACTTCTGATCCGGCTTGACGCTTCTGGCTTGGGGCATGCGAAACGCTTAAGCGTCTTCGCATCGACCTTGCAGGTCGCCAGCGCTATTGTCCGTTTGCTCAGATTGCAATGCCCTCGCAGCGCCGATCAAGAAAACCTGCCCGTTTGAATTCACCCGCCACGGTCGGCCAACGGCCGGCACCGAGACTCGACCCGCCCTTTTGCCGAGCGAGGTGAGTCAGGGTGAATCTCAAAAAGGGGAATACAGGTTTTCTGGCGCTAGAGGGTATGCACCTGAGCAAGCAGGCATACAGCCCAGCGACGCAGGGCGCATAACGACTTAGCTCTTCCGAACCACCACGCTGCCAATTGAATAACCAGCACCAAACGAGCAGATCACACCTACATCGCCGCTGCCCAAATCAGCTTTGTGGCGGTGAAATGCAATCACCGAACCCGCAGACGCGGTGTTGGCGAACTCATCAAGAATGACCGGTGCTTTGTCGGCCGTGAATTCGCTGCTGCCCAGCAATTTTTTGGCAATCAACTGGTTCATGGCCAGGTTGGCCTGGTGCAGCCAGTAGCGGCGCACGTCGGTGGCTGAACTCAAGCCCAGGCTTTGCAAGTGGGAGCTCATGTGCTCGGCAGCCATTGGGCACACCTCTTTGAATACTTTGCGGCCTTCCTGCATGAACAGTTTGTCGCGGCTGTCGCTGTCTGCATCTTCCGAGCGGTTCAGAAAACCAAAATTGTTGCGAATGTTGTTCGAGAATTTGGTGGCCAGCTTGGTGCCCAGCACTTCCCAGCTACCGGGTTTGGCGTCTTCAAGGCGTTGCACAATCACGGCGGTACACACATCACCAAAAATAAAGTGGCAATCGCGATCCAGCCACGCCTGGTGGCCTGAAGTAATTTCCGGGTTCACCATCAACACAGCACGGGCAGTGCCGCTGCGCACTGCATTCACCGCTTGTTCAATACCGAAGGTAGCCGAGGAACACGCCACATTCATGTCGTAGCCAAAACCTTCAATGCCCAAGGCTTCCTGAATTTCAATGGCCATGGCCGGGTAGGCGCGTTGCATGTTGGATGCAGAACAAATCACAGCATCAATATCAGAGGCCGTTAGCCCGGCGTCTTCCATGGCTTTGCGACCAGCGTCCACGGCGATTTCAGCCATCATCGACAGTTCGGAATTCGGACGTTCCTTGAAATAGGGGTGCAGGCGATCCGGGTTCAGAATGCCTTCTTTTTCCATCACATAGCGCTGCTTGATGCCCGATGCGCTTTCTATGAATGCCGAGTTGGAAGGCTGCAGCGGCTGTAGTTCTCCGCTGGCAATTTCAGCAGCATGCTCGGTGTTGAACTTTGCCACATAGGCATTGAACGACTCGACCAATTCGTCGTTGGTGATGGTTTGGCTGGGTACGAAAAGCCCCGTGCCGCTGATGGCTACCTTGATCATTGCGCTCGTCCTGGGTGGATGATTGGTTTTGTTATCTCTTGCGCAATGATAAAGGCAATGGCCTTAAATTTTAAGACGCCAGGCGCATTTGTTCTACCGATAAACCCTGATCCGCTGGTTCGGCCCTGCGGCCAATACCCTCATAAATCAAGCCATAATCGGCCAGCAGTGCGGGGTCGTACAGGTTTCGGCCATCGAACACTGCCTTTTGGCGAAGCGTGCGGCTCAGCATCAAAAAGTCGGGGCTTTTGAACATGCGCCATTCGGTACACACAATCAGGGCGTCGGCATTGAACAGGGTTTCTTCCTGGGTTTTTGCGATTTCGAACTCGCCCAGCAAGGGTCCGTCTTGCCTGAAAGTGGCCAGGTCTTCTTCCATGGCGCGGCGGGCTGTTTCGTTGGCCACCGGGTCGAAGGCCTGAACTTTGGCGCCACGCAGCACCAGTTCGGCTGCGATGGTGCGGCTGCTGGCCTCGCGCATGTCATCAGTTTCCGGCTTGAAGGCCAGGCCCCACATGGCAAAAGTCATGTTGCTAAGGTCTTCACCAAAACGCTGAATGATTTTTTCGACCAACACGCGTTTTTGGCGCTGGTTGCTGTGGTTCACCGCCCGCAAAATGGACAGGTTCTCGCCGGCCTCTTCACCGGTCTGGATCAGGGCCCGTACGTCTTTGGGAAAACACGACCCGCCGTAACCGCAGCCTGCATACAAAAAGGAGAAGCCGATGCGGGGATCCGAGCCGATACCGGCGCGAACCTGCTCAATGTCAGCACCAATTTTTTCAGCCAGGTTGGCCAATTCATTCATGAAACTGATGCGTGTGGCCAGCATCGCATTGGCAGCGTACTTGGTCAGCTCGGCAGAGCGAACGTCCATGCACATCAGTCGTTCATGGTGGCGCTGGAAGGGGGCATACAGCGACTTCATCATGCGCAGGGCGCGTTGGCCGGCCGGTGTGTTGTCGGTGCCCAGCACAATGCGATCAGGCCGCAGAAAGTCGTCAATTGCCGCACCTTCCTTCAAAAACTCAGGATTCGACACCACTGTGAAGGCGTGCAAGGCATTGCGCTGCACCAGCACCCGGCGCACTTCATCGGCCACGCGCTCGCCAGTGCCCACGGGCACGGTCGATTTGTTGATGATTACTTTGAAGCCATTCATGTGCGTGGCAACTTGCTGGGCCACTTTAAGTACATGGCGCAGGTCGGCACTGCCGTCTTCACGGGGTGGGGTGCCCACACAGATAAAAATCAGCTCGGCATGGTTAACCGCGTCTTCAATGCGTGTGGTGAAATCCAGGCGTTGTTCCCGAATATTACGCTCCAGCAATTCATCCAGGCCGGGTTCGTAAATCGGGCTTTGTCCATTTTTGAGTTGAGCGATCTTGGCGGAATCAATGTCGCAACACAGAATCTTGTTGCCCACTTCGGCCAAACAGGCGGCTGTAACCAAGCCTACATATCCACTACCAATGATAGAAACGCGCATGTGCTTTGCTTTGATGAGTGATCAATGCGAGCAGTGTGTTGCGGCAGTGTTGCCTGCGTTTGACAAATTTAAGTCTGGAATGTGACAGGGGGGGGGAGGGGGCAGAAGGAGAGGCGATGTTGTGGCGAAGGCGGCAGGGTTGCTTGCTGTGCTTTGACGCAAGAACCCTTACCGCGTGTTCACCAACCGCATTATTGCAAAGTCAGTTTGTTGTCTTGACCGAAACGGCGCATTTGATGAACCACTGCCAAGGCAACCTGACCAACAACCAAACAACCTGCAGCCAACAAATTAGGGCCTTCGAAACCAGTGGCGTTAATGTATTGAACACCTGCGTTGATGGTGAAGCCGGTGGTCAACATGGCCATGAACAAGATGCCAGGTGTGCGAACTACTGAGTCGATAAAGTTTTTCATTTTGGTATCCCTTTTACATTTGATGCGAAATCGGGGCTTTCGCTTTAACCCAGCAAACTTTGTTGTGTTTGCATGAGTTGTATTGTGTACAGTTGTGCACTCAATGTCAATTGACAAAGTGTCAAAATACTCGAATATTTATTCTAAGAAATACAAGTTGTTGTTTTATATGATATTTAAATCGATAAATTTTTGTGAACAATTGATTTTTAAAGTTCTGTTCATCTCGTCCTTGTCGCCCAATCAGCGCGAATCCCAATCGCCAGCCGAAAACCTGTTGATCCCTTTTTGAAGTCACACTGACTCACCAAGCTTGGCAAAAAAGATGGCCAAGCCTTGGTGTCAGCCTGCGGCTGAACGTGGCGTGTGAATTCAAACGGGCAGGTTTTCTTGAAGGCATGGCGATCGCGACATCGCTGCTGAGTGTGCGATTAGCAGGTGACTCGCAGGTGCCGGTGAGTCAGCCAACTCGGCAGTGGGTTTGCCTGTTCCGCACATTCAAGAAAACCGCCCCTTGTGAATTGATTCGCAGCGTTTGGCGAATAGCCAACACCGAGACTCGGCCATGTGTTTTGCCGAGCTCGGTGAGCAAAAATCAATTCAACAAGGGAAACAGCGGTTTTCTGTGCGGAATCGGGCAGCCCCGCCGGGTTGGCTTTATCCAACGGTCAGCCCGCCGAGGTGGCGATAGCGAAGGTAACCCCGCCAATGATTCAAGCCGCGAAATAAGCCTTCAAGCGATCTGCATACCCAAGTTCTTCCGCTTTCACCTTGGCCAGTCCCCGGTAGGTCTTGTTCACCTTGTCGGTCAGCTTGGCCATGCGTTCCTGTGCTTTTGCATCCATTTCAGCAGTGATCAGCCCAACTTCAGTCATCAAGCCCGAGTCGGCAAAGGCTGCGGCAATCAGTTCAATCAACTTCTCGTCGTTCAGCATATTGGCCAACTTGGCAATGCGGTCTTTGCGCTGCGCATAAAACGAAATATGCAGGTTGGCCGCCGGGTCTTTGATCACTTCCATGATTTCGATGGCTTTTTTCTCGGGGATGTAGTCTGTAAAACCGCCCAGCACGTGAAAGTCACCGTGTTCAACCAGTTTGGCGGTCACTTTCTTTAGCTGCTCCACCGGCAATTCAGCCAACATGTCTACTGCACGTTCCGGAATTTGCTCGCGTGCCACTTCAGCCATGAAGTCGGCATCAAACAGTTTGCACAGGCTGACTGCTTTGTTCATCGGGGTGAAGTAAGACATATTGGCCGTAATCGCCGGGCCAAACACCTTGGTGCACAGCGTTGCGCTGATGGAATCGGGTGCCAGCTTGCCGGCACCTGCAATTCGTTCAAACACAGGGCCAAACTTGTTCAAAAGGCTGTTCTGAAAGTTGGTGCGCAGCTTTTGCAGGGCCACAGCGTCAAGTTTGTCCAGGTAAGCCAGGTCATCGGCAGACTTGTGCAGTGCTTGCGCCAGGCGGCGCAGTTCAGTGTTTCTGTCCATGGTTTACAGTCCCAGAATTTTTTTAACAGTGCCGCGCAACAAGCGGGGAATGTGTTCCAGCGCGTTGTCCATGCTTTGCTTCAGGAAAGCATCGTGGGCTTGGTGGGCGGCGGCCAGGTCAGCAGCCAGCTTCTTTTGATTGGTAGCGCTAAGCTGCTCCAGCTCGGGCATGGGTTCTCCCAGTGCTTCGATCAATGCGGCATCCAGTTTGGGCATGCAGGTCTCCGTTTTTGTTAAGTTTTTATGAATGATAAGTTGAAATGTTGAATTCGACAGTTTTTCTTTCCCGTTTAGAGTGCCGGGTCAAATTCAGCACGGGGGCAGATCGCATACACTTCCATTCAGCGCTAACAAACCAAAGATTTTTCATGGCACGCCTGCAACTGGATTTTCCAGACCACAACTTTGTTTACACCACCACATTGACGGTGCGTATTACCGACATCAACGCGGGCAACCATTTGGCCAACGATTCGATGATCTCCATGATCTCGGAAGCGCGCGCCCGGTTTCTGTTTCAAATGGGTGTACCCGAGCTGTCAGAAGACAAAACCGGAATTATCGTGACCGACCTGGCCACCATGTACAAAAGCGAGGCCCATGCGCGGGATCAGCTTTTGTTTGAAGTGGGACTGATGGACTTCAATAAATACGGCTGCGACATTATTTTCAGAATTACACGCCCTGCAGATGGTCGCCTGATCGCGCTGGCCAAGTCAGGGTTCGTGTTTTTCAATTACAACGACAGCAAAGTGGTGCCCATGCCCGCCGACGTTCTTGACACCTTTCAACAAGCCTTGACCGGCAAAGCATCGGTCAGCAAAGTGAGCCAGCAGTGAACAGTTACATTCCGATAAAAACCCACGAATCACATTTCCTTGACCTGCGCGGCTTGCGTACCCACTTGCATTGCTGGGGCCCCGTAGACGCGCCGTTGCTGGTCATGGTGCACGGCTGGATGGACGTGGGCGCGAGCTACCAGTTCGTGGTGGATGCCCTGAAAAAAGATTATCGGGTTATTGCCCCCGACTGGCGTGGCTTTGGTTTGAGTGATTGGCCTGTTGCCAATGGCTCGCCGGGAATACGTTCGTATTGGTTTCCTGACTACCTGGCCGACCTTGATGCCTTGCTGGATCACTTCTCGCCCTCGCAGCCGGTGAACCTTGTGGGGCACAGCATGGGTGGCAACATTTCAATGATGTACGCTGGAATTCGTCCAAATCGCATTCAGACCGTGGTCAATCTGGAGGGCTTCGGGATGCTGGATTCGATCGCCGAGAAAGCACCGAACCGTTATGCCAATTGGCTGGATGCCTTGAAAGAACCCAAGGAGTTGCGCACCTACGGCAGCCTTGAGGCTGTGGCCAAGCGCCTGCAAAAAACAAACTACAGGTTAAGCGACGAGAAGGCCATGTACCTTGCGCAGTTCTGGAGCAAAGCCGAAAGCGGTGGCTATCGTTTGTTGGGTGATGCAGCCCACAAAATCATGAATCCGATTGGTTACCGTTTGGCCGAAGCGCAAGCCTGCTGGAGCAATATTGAAGCTCCGGTGTTGCATGTTGAAGCCAAGCAGACCGAGGCTGGCATTTGGTTAAGCCGCGCCGGCGAACCCGTTGACTTTGATGCGTTTCGTACCCGTTTTCATTGTGTGCCCGATTGGAAGCATGTCGTAGTCGACAACGCAGGGCACATGGTTCACCACGACCAGCCTGAGGAATTGGCGCAGTTGATCGAGGCGCACATTGAGCAGGCTGTAAACGCAGGATAAAAAAAAGCCGACTTCGTGAGAAGCCGGCTTAACCTTTCTCGCTTGCGGAGAAGAGGAGACATGAGGTTGAACACTGTTACAGCGTTCAATGTGAACATTGTCGCGCTAAGCTTTCTGATCGACAAGCAGTTTTGTAGGTAATTTATACTAGACAAAACCATGAACTTTCACGGTTTTGTCACATACACAGGCCCTTTAACATGCCCCACATCACCGTTGAATACACCGACAATCTGAACAGTCTGGACGAGTCCTGGGTACTGCTTCAGGTCAATAAAGCCTTGTTGGGACTGGGTATTTTCATGGACGCCGACATCAAAACCCGAATCCATCGCTTGCATTCTTACCGCATGGGTGTAGCGGCCGCAGAAAGCGAGGGTCATGCGTTTGTGGCTGCAACGGTTGAGTTACTCAGCGGTCGCGAATATTCCGTCAAGGAACTTCTGGGGCAATTGTTGTTAAAAACACTTGAACGAACCTGTCGTGACCCTGAATTTCCACACACGCAAATCAGCGTGCATGTCCGGGAAATTGAATCCGAGTTGTATTTCAAGTCTGCCGAGAAACGGCGTTAGGGCAGTCGTACTTTTTACGCGCCCAACAACTGATGCGGATTGTTGCCCTGCATCTGGCGTTTCAACAATTCAATCAAACGGGTTTCATCAAGCAAAGCCATGTGGCCGGTGCGGTCAATGACATGGTTGGCCGCACCTTCCAGGTGTGCAAATCGGTGGTGAAGAATCAGGGCGTCGGGAATGGCAATCACACTGCTCATTTTGTGTCGGTGTGCGTCGTCTTCCATATTCAATTGGTTCAGGAAGTCGCTGTTGGGCAGCATGTCCATGGCGCAATCGCCTACGCCGAGGTGCGCCATGCGCGTGCCGTTGTTCGGTGAGGCCAGGGTGAACAGGTGCTGCACTTGTGTGTGGGTTTTCCAGCGTGCGCTCATGGCTTTGCGGACAATCAAGCCACCCATGGAATGACCGACCAAATACGTGTTTGCATCTTCACATTCAGTCTGGCTTAAAACCGTGTCCATGTAATGACCGAAGTCGTGCGCCATGTCATGCACCGAGGCCAGCACATACCTTGGCTGATAAAGTGCGACCCGAACACCACTCCACAGCAGTTCCTCGTACAGGGTTGCAAAGCAGCCTGGTTTTTCCATGTAGCCAGGCACCATGAATACGATGGGCAGTTGGCGATTGTGAAAGTTCGGGCTGAATTCGGGAACGATTTGCGGCACACGCTGGCGAAACAGAAAGCTTAAGCCAAACAGATAGCCTTCGCGGGCTGCAAGTTTCGCGACATCGGCCATGCCCAGTTTCGGGTGGCGATTAACAGGTGCTTGAGCGGCCATTTCATATCCCCTTCAACATTGCTTTCAGGTTTGCTGGCTCGTTTTGTTTAAATTACGCTTATATGCGCATTCACTACAATTTAATTAACGGTCAAAAAACCGTCTTGTTGAGTAAATCGAACACGACACAGGGTAAATACCCGTCATGAAAAAAGGCCGGCGATGTGCCGGCCTTTGGTTTGTCAAACTGCTCTCAGCGCAATCACGCCAGGGTGTCTGCCCAAATATTCTGGGCCCAGTTCCAGGCGTAAGTGCCTTCCAGTTCGTTGGGAGCCACAGACACACCACCCGAGCCCTGTACTGTCAGAAAGGTTTTCTTTTCCGCGTTGTACACATGCACACTGGCCACGTGGATCACGTTGTTGGTGGTCACATAGCTGTAGCAGGTGTTGTTGGTCAATGGTGTGGCATTGGGTTCCCAACCGCTAAGCTGGGCAACAATCGCTGCCGCAACCACCTTGGCCTGGCTGTTGGCCATGTGGCCGCTTTTCGGCATCATGGGTGCGCCTTGAACCGAGTCGCCAATCACATGCACATTGGGTGCAACGGTTGATTCAAAGGTCATGTAGTCCACTTCGGCCCAGCGACCATTCAGGTTCGCAATGCCGGAATCAACAGCCAGTTTGCCCGCACGCTGTTCAGGCAAAATGTTCAGCACATCGCCCTTGATGGGTTCTTCAAATTCAAAGCGAACGGTTTTTGTGGCGCCATCAACCCCGGTCACTTTCATGTTGGGGCGATATTCAAGAATGCCTTTGTACTCGCTTTCCCACACGCCTTTGAATAATTTGCCTTTCGATGTCACGTCGGCATTTGCGTCGAGCAGCAACACTTTCGATTTCGGCTTGTACTGCTTGAAATAGTTGGCCACCATGCTGGCGCGCTCATAAGGCCCGGGGGGGCAGCGGTACGGGGCCAGTGGCACGTTCAAAATGTAGGTGCCGCCATCGGGCATGGCTTCCAGTTGCTTGCGCAAGCCCACGGTTTCAGGGCCAGCTTTCCACGCCTGCAAAATTTGTCCGCTGGCGTTGGCTGCTGCCAAACCTTCAATTTTGTCCAGTTGCAAGTCAATGCCGGGCGACAACACCAGTTTGTCGTAAGGCAGGGTTTTGCCGTTTTTCAGTTTCACCGTGCGTTTTTCAACGTCAATGGCGGTGACGTAATCCTTCACCATTTTTACGCCGTGGTTGCGGGTCAGGCCAGTGTAGGGGGTGCTGATTTCATTGATCTTGCGAATACCGCCTACCACCAGGTTGCTCATCGGGCAGGAAACGAAGGTGGAGTTGGGTTCAACCAAGGTGACATCGAGCTGGTTGCCGGAAAGCATGCGCAGGTATTTGGCTGCTGTGGCACCGCCGTAACCGCCACCAATCACCACTACTTTGCCTTTGGCGCTTTTTGCGGTGGCTGACAGGGGCATGCCACCCAACAGGGCTGAGGCCAATGCACTGGTTTGTAGAAATTGTCTTCTTTGCATGGTGCGCTCCTTAGTCTTTCTTGCCGAGGTAATTGGCGATGATGTCGATTTGCTCGTCGGTGTAACCCTTGGCAAGTTGATGCATCACAGTGGCGGGGCGCTGCCCGGTTTTGAACCAGATCATATTGGTTTTGATGTATTCAACACTCAGGTTGGCCAGGCCGGTGACCGCGCTCCCTTCCACGCCTTGACCGTTGGTGCCATGGCAGTTCGCGCAAGTAGCGGCCAGGCTTGCGGCTTGAAGTTTTTTCTCGGGTGTCAGTTCGCTAGCGATTGCGCCAGTACCCAACAGCAGGCCGCTGCCAGCCAGTGCCAGACTCGTCAGCAAGCGAGCGGCGCGTTGTTTTAAGTCAATCATTGATGTCTCTCCGTTTCTTGTATGAGTGAATGCGTTCGCGGGCATTTCGATTCGAATATGAATCATCACACATGCAGTGTCAATTAGACGACACAAAGCGCAATCCACTTTGATTCTAGCGTGGTAACAGGTACAGGCAAGCAGTTTTTTCTCATATGCATATAACAAGATCGAGGTTGGACGTGGCTCACTCCAAACATGCACTGCATGCAGTACTCCTTTCCCTTTCAACCCTGGTGCTGTCTGCTTGTCTTTCTTCTGGAAGCGACGACCCTACAAACACCTCTAGCGGTGGCGGCGGTTCGGTGATCAACCCGGCCGAGTCCAATGGCCGGGTTTTCCTGATTCAGCCTGGCCCCAATGCCACGGAAGACATGGTCAAGGCCATGGTGCAGCTCAAGCCCAAAGATATTTTGCGGTTCGATTGCGGCTTTTTTGATTTGAAAACCGGCATTCAGATAACAACCACCGAGGATGTGATCATTGAAGGCTGCGGCATGGATGAAACCTTCCTGTCGTTTCGCGACAGTACTTCGCAAGAAGGTTTTCTGGCCTCGAACGTGCGCGGCATCACCGTGCGCAACCTGACCATTGGCGACTCGCCCGGCGATGCGTTCAAAATGAAAGGCGTGAACCACGGCACATTGAAAAAAGTACGTGCCATCTGGAGCAGTGGCCGCAAACTGCCCGAAGAACGCCCGATTACCGCAGCCAACTTTCGCGATGAAATAAATGTAGCTTGTACCGACCCCGCGCGCCACAACCCGAACAACCCCAATCCACTGGAAACGGACAATACATCGCCTGATTACACGGTGAGCACGGCTTCGGGCCGCTACGGCATTTACCCGGTTGAAAGCCGCAACATTCTGGTTGAGGAGACCGAAAGTATTGGCGCATCCGACGCCGGTATTTATGTGGGCCAAACCAATATCGCAAAAATTCGCAAAAGCCGTGCGGCATTCAACGTGTTCGGGTTCGAGATTGAAAACGTTCAGGACGGTGAATATTCCGAGAACCTGGCGGAGTGCAATTCCGGCGGTTTTCTGGTCTACGACCTGGACAACCTGACCCAGTATGGTTCGCGCTCCAGGGTGTACAACAATATTTCCCGCAACAACAACACCTACAACTTTGCTGTGCCAGGTTCGATTGTGGCCAACGTACCCCGTGGCTCAGGCCTGATTACACTGGCCTACGACAAAATTGACATTTATGACAACGTGTTCGAGGACAACGGCACAGCTGGCATAATTTTGACCAGCTACGATTTGTTGGGCGAGAACGGCGACCGCCGCATGGATGTGTATTCCGAAGCGGTGAATATTTTTGACAATACATTCATCAACAACGGGAACGATCTTCCCCAGCCTGATTTCGCCAGCATCATTGCCACGCAAGGTGCGCAAATCAGCAGCGCATTTCCGCTGGTCGTGGGTTTGAAAAATGCACTGGGTGGCGGTGGATACCGTGGCGCGCACATTGTGTGGGACGGTTACACCGATACGTTGAACAGCAGTTGCGATTTGCCTGAAGACCGCAACGGCAACCCGGTGCCGGTGGATGCCGATGGCAAACCCATTCAGGGCAACCAAAACCCCAACCCCAGCTGTCGATACAACAAGTACAAATTCGAGACCAATGGCGAGCGCAAGGTGCCAGCCTGGTGGTTTAGCTGTATCAACCCCAGCAACCGATTTGAATCGGACAGCCTGCCGTTTGCCAACTTCAATGGCACACGCGGGCTTGATGCTGTTATTAACCTGAACACCAACGACCCCACAGCTAACTTGTCGCTGGAGTACATTCAGTCAATTGCCACGGGAATCCCGTTGCTGCCGAGCAATTTCGACATTGCACAACACGACTGTGTGGCCCGTTTCGGTGCTGATTTGCCGCGCTTGCCTGATTTTGAGTTTGAGCCTTTTGTGCCCAGTGGCCAGTTTGCGCCCGAGCCCACGGCCGAAGCAGTCAAGGCTTTGTGCGAAGTACCTCTGAAAGCCGGTGTCGTGAATGAAGCTGCAGCCCAGGTGAACTGCCCCGACCTGGCGCAGTACAACCTGTTTGCAAATGACCAAGACCCGGCCAGCAGGCCGAACGGGCAGGGCATGCCCTATGTGTTGAACAGCAAATTGTTCAGCGATTATTCCATCAAGCACCGGGTGATGTTTATTCCGGAGGGCAAGCAGGCCCGCTTCCTGGAAGACGAGGAAAGCCGTGTGAATTCCACCATTGAATTCCCGGTGGGCACCATCATTGCCAAAACCTTCTCGTTCGTGGATCAACCCGCTGCACGCGAAACACCCTATGAAACCCGCTTGTTGATCAAGCGCCAACGCACCGATGGCCAAAACTATTGGGAAGCACTGGAATATATTTGGCAAGACGCTGGCAGTGGCAAACGCAAAGCCGTGCTGACCCAGTTTGGCGGCAGCGCTGCGGCAAGCTGGGATTATGTGGATGTTGATTCTGGCAAGCGCCAAACCGGCAGCACGGCAGCCTACATGTTCCCCAATGCCAGCCAATGCGCCATTTGCCACAGCAATAACGATGTGGACCCAGGCTCAGCACCAATTGGACCCAAGCCGCGCAATTTGAACCGGGCTTATTTGAATGAGTCGCCCATGTTCACCGGGCAGGCCCAGCACCCGGTCAATGGCAAGAACCAGTTGAAATTCATGTGTGAAACCGGCTTGATGAACGGCTGCCCCAGCAGTTTCAATCTGGATCAGCGGCAGGTGGCCACCAATGTGAACCACATTCCAAAGTTCAACAACCCTGGTGATTCCGGCATGCCCGCCAATTCAAAGGGCGATATTGAAGCCCGTGCGCGCGCTTACCTTGAGGTGAATTGTGCGCATTGCCACAACGTGAATGGTCAGGCCTCGAACACCGGTTTTTATGTAGATGTGTTCCGCGCAGTGGACAGCACCTACGGTATTTGTAAAAAGCCGACTGCCAGTGGTTCGGAAGGGCGGGGCACCCGCACCTACGACATTCACCCAGCCATGTCGAGCGACTCCATTGTGCCGTACCGCATGGGGCCAGAGGCCGTTGAACTGGCTGCGAAAATGCCACCATTGGCGCGAAGTGTGGTGCACACCGAGGGCGTGGCCTTGATCAACCAGTGGATTGATCAGGTCATTGATTCAAGCTATGAAAATGCAGATGCCTGCCAAGAGGGCAACACCTCGGGCGGTGGTTTGCCCTTGATCGGAGGCCTTCCCCTGTTACCATAGCGGCATGGAATTACTCAAAGACCCCACCGCTTTGTTCTTGCTCAAATTGGCCATCACCTTCGGGTTGATGGCCAGCGGTTTTTTCGTGAACCGGGCACTGTCCTGGTCGCTTCGCAAACTTCACCCCTATCATCCTGAAAAAGCACGTTCCCAACTGGTTTTCCTGAAAAATCTGGTTCGAATGGCCGTGTTTTTCTTGTTGATTTCGGTGTGGGCTTCGCAAATTACGGGGGCGTTTCTCAGCGTGGTGGCCATTGCCGGTGCGCTGATTATTACCGGCAAGGAAGTGGTGCTCAGCCTGCTGGGTTATGTGAATATTTCACTGTCCAAGCCATTCAGAATAGGTGACTACATTGAAATTGGTGCGCAAAACGGCCGGGTGATTGACATTGATTTGCTCAGCACCAAGCTGTTTGAAATCGGCATGTCTGGCAAATACACCGGCCGCCGCCTTGCGGTACCCAATGCTTTGGTGCTGACACAAACCATCAAACATTTGTCCATGCTGGGCAAGTTCAGCCTGTACACCATTGAAATTATTTTGCCCTTCAAGGCCGACACGGTGCGGGCAGAACAAGTGGCGCTGCAGGTGGCCAATGCGGTTTCTGCCAGTTGGGTGGAAGAGGCTGACCAGTATTTCGATCGCATTGAAGTGTCGGAGTTTGTCGACCTGCCAAGCGCCAAGCCCGAGGTCTTCTGGCAGGCTTACAATGAATTGGCGCATAAAATGATTGTTCGCTTGGCTTGCCCGCTTGAAAAACGTGGCGATGCGGAGCAGGCCATCTACAAAGGCTTTTGGCGAGAGTATGGTCCGGTGTAAACCACACTTTCTGAAAAAGCCAGTGGGAACCTAAGGGCGAGCCAGCCAGTCTATATTTCGTGCTTTCAAGAACAACAAAGGGACATCCATGACAATTTTCGCAGTTCGGCCCTGGTGGGGAAAATTAGGTGCAGCGGCAGTGGCGGCAGTGGTTAGCGCTTCGGCATTGGCGCATGGCAACGATGGCCATTCGCACGACCACGGCAAAGCCAACAGCCGACACGACGATGTAGCCCATGTGCATGGCCAGGGCGAACTGGAAATTGTTCAGGATGGCAATGGCCTGTTCATTAGCCTGTATTCGCCGCTTGAAAATGTGTTGGGGTTTGAGCATGCGCCAAAAACAGACTCAGAACGCGTGAAGGCGCGCCGAGTGGTTTCTCTCCTCAAGGCCAATGGTCTGTTTGCCTTTTCTTCTGATGCGCAATGCAAACGCACCGGCCACAAGCTGTATTCTGAAATTTTGAATCCGCATTCCCATGGCCCTGCTGATGATCATCAGCATCACGACAATGCCGGTGGCCATTCCGACTTTCGCGCAGCCTACGAGTTTGAATGTGAGCAACCCGCCAAACTCAAAATGATTGAGGTGCGTGCATTTCGCCAATTTCCGGGATTTGAGAAAATTGAAGTGCAGGCGCTGTTTCCAAGTGGGCAAATCGGCGCAAGCCTGACCCCTAAGAAGAATTCTTTGGTGATTCAATGACCCTGGCAGTACTTCAGTGCGAAGGCCTCGTATTCAAGTACGGCAGCAGCGGTTTTGAATTGAAGATTTCAGAGTTCTCCATGCAAGCGGGAGACACGGTATTTCTCGAAGGCGACAGCGGCAGTGGCAAAAGCACCTTGCTGAATTTGATGGCTGGCGTGCTGTTGCCACAGCGCGGCCATGTTAGCTTGATGGGTCAAAACCTGAGCACTTTGTCTGCCAGTCAGTGCGACTCACTTCGGGTCGATCACATTGGTTTTCTGTTTCAGCAATTCAATTTGCTCAGTTATTTGAGTGTGCTGGACAACGTCAATTTGCCTTGCAAGTTTTCAAAGCGCCGCAAACAAAACGCAGTGAACACTTTTGGCAATGTTGAAAAAGCTGCAGTGAACTTGCTGGAAGCCTTGGGCATGGGAAGTTACTTGGATCAGCCTGTGTCCACGCTCTCGGTGGGGCAGCAACAGCGCGTTGCGGCTGCGCGCGCGTTGATCGGAAAACCAGATCTGATTATTGCTGACGAACCTACCTCGGCGCTGGATGCTGGTCACAAGGCCCAGTTTGTGAAGCTGTTGTTGTCGCATGCAGCACAACAAAACACCGCAGTGTTGCTGGTCAGTCACGACCCGAGTTTGGCACAGCATTGCGCCCGGCGTGAACACATGGGGCAGTGGCAGGCATGATTCAAACGCTATTTCTGCTGGCCAGTCGCAGCGCCTGGAGCCGCAAGGGCAGCCTGCTGCTGCTTTTGCTCAGCGTGATCACTTCCACATGTCTTTTATTGGGCATTGATTTGGCCCGGCAAAGCGCCAAGGCCAGTTTTTCAAATGCAGTGGCTGGCACAGATTTGATCGTAGGGGCCCAATCAAGCCCGGTTTCCCTGTTGCTTTACAGTGTGTTCCGAATTGGTCAGGCCACGCGCAACGTGCCTTATGCCGAGTTCGAGCGCCTGGAGCAAGACCCCCGAGTGAAGTCGGCTTTGCCGATTGCACTGGGCGATTCTTACCAAGGGTTTGCCGTGGTTGGCACCAAGGCGATTTATTTCGATCAGTTTCTGTACGGCGCGCGGCAAAACCTGCAATTCGCGCAGGGCCGGGCGTTTGAAGATTACAGCGTTGGCAAGCCTGCAGCCGTGTTGTTTGAAGCAGTGCTGGGGGCAGAAGTGGCCAAACGGTTGAACCACACTGTGGGCGACGAAATCGCATTAAGCCACGGCATGCAGATTCAACAGAAAGAACCCGGCCATGCGGACAAGCCTTTCACCGTGGTGGGCGTGTTGCAAGCCACAGGTACGCCGGTGGATCAAAGTGTTCACATCAGCCTGGCGGGTATGGAAGCCATTCATGTGGACTGGGCCGCTGGCGTGCCAGTACCCGGTGCCGATATTCCAGCCGAGTTGGTGACCAAATTCAACTTGCAACCCAAGTCAGTCACCGCTGTGCTGCTGGGCCTGAACAATCGTGCGGGCGTGTTTCGCATGCAGCGTGAACTTGAAAACAGGCCTGATGCTGCACTCAGTGCGATTCTGCCCGGTGTGGCGTTAAGCAGCCTTTGGCAAACCATGGGTGTGGTTGAGCGGGTGTTGTTGTTCGTTGCAGCGCTGGTGGCTTTGGTTAGCGCACTGGGGTTGATCAGCGTGATGCTGGTGACTTTGGGGCAGCGCAGGCGGGAGCTGGCGGTGCTGCGTTCAACAGGTGCCGGGCCGCGTACGGTGTTTGGTTTGTTGTGTCTGGAAAGTGCACTGATCATGTGGATCGGTGTGGGTTTGGGAATTGTCATTCTCGGGTTTGGCGGTGCTGCATTGGCTCCCTGGGTTCAGGCACAATTCGGTTTGCAGCTGGTGGCTTTGCATGAATTGAAAGCAGGCTTGTCAGCGGTCGCGCTGTTTGCAGCGTTTGGAAGTGTTCTCGGTGTGATACCCGCCATTCAGGCCTACCGCAACCAGTTGCAAGATGGCTTGAACCCGAAGATGAATTAGTGGAAATTTGGTCAATGAAAATCAGCAAATTGATTGTGATGGTGGTGGCGGTGGTCTTGATGACAGCCCTCGGTTACGGGCTGGCCTTATGGTTCATCGGCAAACCTGCCGAGACACCAAAGCAGGCCACTGCACTGGAGCAGACCCTTGCCGAGCTTTCCACAAGCAGTGAAGCCGGCAACGAAAACTATTCAGTGGGTGATCGCCTGCCCGGTGGGGAAGCCAAAAAGGCGATCGAGTTCGATCCGGCCTTTCCGGAGTTGCAATGGGACAATCTGATGCCTGCCGACTGGGACCCCATGGCTGCATTTCGCGGCATGAACATTGCCGAGTTACAGGACAACGATCCGAAAGCCCAAGAGGCGCTGGAAAAAATGCGCGAAGCCTGGAACGACGCGCCCGTCAACAAAGACTTCACTGGCAAAAAAGTCCGCATTCCCGGATTCGCCATTCCGATTGAGCAAAGCGAGAAAGGGGTGGATGAATTGCTGCTGGTGCCTTACTTTGGCGCTTGCATTCACACCCCTCCGCCCCCGGCCAATCAAATCATTCATGTGAAACTTAGTGAGCCACAGCCCGCTGTGGGTGCCATGCAGGCTTATTGGGTGTGGGGCGAGCTCACAGCCAGCAAATTCAGTAGCGAACTGGGCGATGCCGCCTATCTGTTGACTGCCACAGGCATTCAGCCCTACGAAGACTGAGTGTTCTGAATTGTCCTGAATTGCCACTAAGGCCGCACCGCACAAGCATTTGCGGCTCGATTAGTAAAAACCCCTCTATTTTTATCGTTGACAGCGGGGCATCATCTCCATACCTTTACATCACCCGATGTTACAGTCGTTAAAACAAACAAACGTTTGATAAGAATAGTGTGCCGCCAAGGCACCAGTCTTCCACCGGAGGTTTAGATCCATGGGCAATGTAAGCACAGGCACGGAATTCGCCGGAATGCATCATCTCGAGCTTGCATTTCTTGACGACGTTGCACCCAAGTACCTCAGCCTGGCCCGACCGCCGCATGGCCTGAAGATTCGTCAATGGAAAAATCGCAGCGCGGTTCCCTTGATCAACAAATTGCATTCTGGCCTGTCGGGCTTGAAGCGCCAGCAAGCCAGCGTGCTGGATCATGATCTGGTGTGGCTGGAAGGCGGCAACCCCGAAGGCACTCCGGTTGTTCTGTTGCATGGTTTCGCGTCCAACAAGGAAAACTGGCTTTCTTTGGTGCCTTTCCTGTTGAAACAGCACCGTTTGTTTGTGCTGGACTTGCCCGGTTGGGGAGAAAGCCAATTCAATGCCAATGTGCCTTATGGCCTGGATGATCAAGTTGCGCGCGTGGCCGCCTGGATGCAGACCCATGTGCCCGGCAAGGCCCATGTGGTGGGCAACTCCGTGGGTGGGCTGGTGTCAGCCCTGCTGGCTGGTCGCCACGGCGATTTGATTCAAACCCTGTGCCTGATGAACCCCGCAGGTGGCAAAGGCAGCGACCACACCCGATTCGAGGCGGGCCTGAAAGAAGGCCGCAACCCCATGATTGTGGAAAGCCTGGCTGGCGCACACACCCTGATGAGCCTTGCCATTCACAATCGCGCGATTGCCTTGGCGCTGGCCCCCGTGATGGCTCAAGACCTGATCAACCGTCGCCATGTGAACCGTCACCTGTTTCACCAGATGTTTGTGAATGCGCCCAACCCCAATGGCCCCGGCATGTCAGCCACCAAGGCACCTACACTCATCATGTGGGGCAAAGAAGATCGTCTTGTACATTACACCGGCGCTTATACCTATCAGGCCATTATTCCCCACGCCGATGTGGTACTTTTTGACGGGGTAGGTCACCTGCCCATGGTTGAAATTCCGATTCGCACGGCGAAGGCCCTGCAGGAATTCTGGTCGGCTTGATTATTCAATAGGGGAACTGAGGCATGAACATTCGTCAAACCTGCATCGTGTTGGGTTTAGTGGGTCTGCTTGCAGCATGCGGTAACAAACTGGAAGGCGTTTACAAAGACGACCTGGGTTTGCAGAAATATGAGTTTCAGGGCAACGGCACGGTGTATGTCTCGACCATGGGTGTGACCCGCGAAGCCGCCTATGAAGTCGAGGACAAAAAGGTGAAAATTACCAGCGATGGCGACACCATTATTTACGACCTCAATGAAGACGGCACCATCAAAGGCCCCCTTGGCATGACCCTAAGGCCAGAAGCCGCGAAATAGTTTTCTTGATTTAAAAAAACCAAAAACCCGCTCTTTAGGCGGGTTTTTTTACATTTGTTGACACAGTTCACCTTTTTTTGCATTCCCCAATTCGCGTTAACCCGATATTGGCCCCTTTTTCCGTTTCTTTTCTCCTTATCAACGTCATGGGTATACGCGCAGAATTAATTCAAGCGTGAAATATTCAAGTTCACTGCGTTTAACAAACAGTCCACTGGAGGACTTGATGCGCAGCACCTTCATTCAAATTCTGCAAGTTCTCCATCGCTGGGTAGCAAGCGCCTACCTGATCGTTCGAAATACCTTGTCCCATGGGTGGTACGAGGCATTCGAACATTCGCCTGTTCAACGTGAAGACGCAGTGTGCCCAGTCAAACAATTGATAGGAATTTCGGTTCATGAGCAAACACAATAAAAAGGCGAGTCAGACCGTGGGCGTGGTGCCAATTGCACTGGGTGCCGCTGCTGTCGGTGTGTTGATTGCTGCAGCATTCTTTGCCGGCAGCGTGTTGCTGTTTGTGGCCGGTTTGGCTGCCCTTGTGTTGGGGGCTGTTGGCATGAATCTGCATCAGCAAGCCTACCGCAATGCCTGGCATGCCAAGCTGGACACATTGAAAGACAGCGTGGCACAGATGAGCAAGGAGTCCGCAGACGATGCGGAATTGAATCGCCTGGCGGACACTTGGGTGCCCACATTGAACAACCAGTTAAGCACGGCCAATTCCCAGATGGAAATGGGCATTGTGAACCTGGCTGAAGCCTTCTCTGAAATTCACAGCAAGCTCAACGAGACGGTCTCTGTGGCCTCTGGCGCAGCCAGTGTGCTGGGCAGTACCTCTGGCGGTGGCAATGGACTGGCTGAACATGTGGCCGAAAGCCTGAACGGCATGCTGAGTAGCATTCGAAATTCGTTTGATGAGAAAGCCACCATCATGCAGGAAGTCAAAGGCTTCATTTCGTCGACAGAAGAGTTGGCCAAGATGGCTGCGTCCGTTGAAACACTGGCCGCACGCACCAATCTGCTGGCACTGAATGCAGCAATTGAAGCCGCCCGTGCAGGTGAAGAAGGTCGGGGCTTTTCGATTGTGGCTGATGAGGTGCGCAAGCTCTCTATGTTGTCTGCAGAAACCGGCGTGAAAATTCGCGAACGCGTTCAACTGATTGCCACTGCCGCCAAGCGCGCAGGCGATGGTGCCGCACGCATGGAAAGCAGCGATGAAAAAGTATTGAGCCGGGCCAGCGAAACCTTGCATGGTGTGGTCGAGCAGTTTGAACAAGTCACGGTGCCCTTGCACCACGCCAGTGAGCAGATCATTTCGAATACCAATCAGGTGTCATCCAGTTTGAACAACGCTGTTGTGCACTTCCAGTTTCAGGATCGTGTATCGCAAATTTTGGGCCATGTGCAAGACAGCCTGAACCAGATGAAGGGCCAGCTCAGTTCAGGCGTGCAAGACCTGAATGTGGCTGCACTGATGCATGAACTCGAACGCAAATACACCATGGCCGAGGAGCGCGTGAACCATGCAGGCCAGACAGGCAGCGCAGCGCCTGCGAAAGCAGCAAGCGCTTCTGATGAATTGACCTTTTTCTAAATTTAACAAAAGAGCACAAGCATGAGCAAAACCGTATTGATTGTGGATGACTCCACCTCCTTGCGCCAAGTTGTGGCAATGACTTTGAAAAGTCAGGGTTTCGAGGTGTTTGAAGGCTGCGATGGCAAGGACGCGTTGACCAAACTCGATGGCCGAAAGATCAACCTGATTGTCAGTGACCTGAACATGCCGAATATGGACGGTTTGACCTTCGTGCGTGAAGTCAAAAAGATGGCGGCCTACAAGTTTGTGCCCATCATCATGTTGACCACGGAATCGGATGACAAGTTGAAAAGTGAAGGACAGGCCGCCGGCCTGAAAGCCTGGATGGTCAAGCCATTCAAGCCTGAACAGATGATTGCAGCAGTGAACAAATTGGTGGCGTAAGGCCACGTGCGCAAGCGCCACATTGGAGAAGAAAAATGCACAGCGAATTGATCATGCAGGAAGACCTTGAAAGCGAAATGGAAAACAGCGTCGCTGCCGGCAAGCACACCCAAGTGGCCTTGGAAACATTGACGATCGCCGACTGTTCGGCCCTGGTGGACGTGATTCGCCAATCATTGAATGCCGGAATTTCGGTGGTGCTTGATTTGAGCAACTGTCAGGAAGTGGACACGGCAGGCATGCAGCTCTTGGTGACCATTCAAAACGATCCGGCTGTGAACCTTCGGGTGCACTGGACAAAACCCTCTGAAGTGGTGGCCATGAAGGCTGCACGGCTGGGTGTGCAGTCCTGGATCAACGCTGGCTTTCTGGAGAACTAAGGCATGGCCTTTGAACTGGATCTTGACGCTTCACGCGGCATATTTTTCACCGAGGCCCGGCAGTTGCTGGCCGAGGTTGAAAGCTATGTGCTGCAACTGGAGCAAAACCCCAACGACACGGAAGTGTTGAATGCCGCATTTCGCGCAGCACACACCATCAAGGGCAGTGCCGGTGTGTTTGGTTTGATGGTGATCACGCACTTTGTGCACGACCTTGAAACCGTGCTGGATCGTGTGCGCAATTCTGAAATTGCGTTCGATGCAAACATGAGCACGCTGGTGCTGGAATGTCGCGATCATATTTCTGAACTGGTGGACTGCATTGAAGCAGGCGGCAGTGCCGAAAAGGTCAGTCCCGACATGGCCGCTTCCCAGGCTGGGTTGACAGCGCGACTGAAAGCCTACCTGTTGCATGAAGATGCCCCTGAGCCTGCAGCACCTGTAATCACACCCGCGGCGGCAATTGCCAATGGCCAGCAAACCTGGCATGTGTCTGTGCGCCTTGGCCGCAGCACCTTGTGCGACGGCTTTGACCCGGCGCCAATTTTTTCCTACATGGACAGCTACGGTGAACTGCAAGCGGTTATTCCCGTGCTGGACGCGCTACCCAGTTTCGCAGATCTGGATTCTGAGTCTTGTTACCTGGGCTTCGAGCTTCGCTTTGTAACCGACAAGGGACAAGCCGGTGTTGAAGATGCCTTCGAGTTCCTGACTGAAGAAAGCAAGGTGCGAATTCTCTCGCACGACTGCACACCCACGCAGTGGGATGATTTGGTCAATGCCTTGCCGGAAGGTGCTGTGCGTGCAGCCGAGTTGTTGCAGGACGCAGGCTTTCCCCGCCCGGTTGAACATGTGGTGGCTGAAGCGGTTGAAACTTCCAGCGGAGTTGTAGCAGCTGCTACCAAGGCAAAAACAACAGGCAAGGCCACGCCGGTCAGTTCCTTCATTCGTGTGCCTTCCGACAAGCTTGATGCATTGATCAATCTCGTGGGCGAGTTGGTGATTGCCAACGCCGGCACCGTGGAACAGGCCAAGCACTTGAACCACACCGCCATGCTGGAATCAACCAGTGCAGTGGCAGGTTTGATCGAAGAAATTCGCGACGGCGCGCTTGGACTGCGCATGGTGCAAATCGGTGAGACATTCCAGCGCTTTCAGCGCGTGGTGCGCGACACCGCCATGGGTTTGGGCAAGCAGATTCAACTTGAAATTTCTGGTGAAGACACGGAACTCGACAAATCGGTTGTTGAAAAAATTGGCGACCCCTTGATGCACCTGGTGCGCAATGCGCTTGATCATGGTCTTGAAACTCCGGAAGAACGCGTTGCCGCTGGCAAGCCTGCAACAGGCAAATTGCAATTGAATGCGTACCACGACAGCGGGCACATTGTGATCGAGGTGAACGACGATGGCCGTGGCCTGGCCCGTGAAAAAATTCTGAAGAAAGCGATTGAGAAAGGCATTGTGTCGCCCGAGCAAGTGCTAAGCGACGCAGAAGTCAACATGCTGATATTCGCACCCGGCTTTTCGACTGCTGACAAGGTGACCGACATTTCCGGTCGCGGCGTGGGCATGGACGTGGTGAAGCGAAACATTGAAGCCCTGCGCGGTTCAGTGCAAGTGCGTTCACGCCCAGGCAATGGTTGCACGTTTGAAATTCGATTGCCGCTGACTTTGGCGATTATCGATGGCTTCATGATCGGTGTGGGCGGATCGGTGTACGTGATCCCGCTTTCCTATGTGCGTGAATGCCTGGAGTTGCCTGTTGATGCCTTGGGCACTGAAGATCGAATGGACATTCATTACGACCTTCGCGGCGAATTCCTGCCTTGTGTACGGTTGCGCAAAGTGTTTCATCCAAATGCCAAGCGTCCCAAGCGCGAGAACATCATTGTGGTGAGTTTTGGTGGCGTGCGGGCAGGCATCGTGGCCGACTACTTGCACGGTGAATCACAAACCGTGATCAAGCCACTGGGCAATCTGTTCGAACAAAACAGGGCAATCAGCGGGGCCACCATCATGGGCAACGGCGACGTGGCCTTGATCATCGACGTACCGAAATTGATCACGGAAGTAAGCAACATTTCAACAAAAACGGCGGAGCTGGAATTTAGCCGGCAGGCCATTGAACAACCGGCAGTTCCAAGCCAAAGCCTTGAGCAGGCCGACGCGTAATTTTACAAAGGAAAACGAACATGGGCGCTTTTGATCTTTTTAATAAAAAACAATTGACTGAGCAGACCGAAGCCGCGGAGGCTTTGCAGAGAAAGTTGAGTGAAGCTGAGTCGGTTCTGACGGCAGTGAGTAAAGTGCAGGCGATGATTGAATTCAAGCTCGACGGCACCATCATTCATGCCAATGAAAACTTCCTGAGAACCATGGGTTACTCGCTGGATGAAATCAAGGGCAAGCACCACAGCATGTTTGCCGAACCCGGTATCAGCAGCACAATTGAGTACCGCCATTTCTGGGACAAACTGGGTCGCGGTGAATACGATGCGGGCCAGTACAAACGCATTGGCAAAGGCGGCAAAGAGGTCTGGATTGAAGCCAGCTACAACCCGATCATGGACCACACAGGCAAGCCGTTCAAAGTGGTGAAGTTTGCAACCGACATCACTCAAGCAACATTGCGTGCCACATTCAACCGGCGTGCCCTGGGCGGCCTGGAGAATGTTGAGGTGAATGTAATGTTGGCAGACGCCGGCTTCAACATTGTGTATGGCAACGCGTCGCTGACCGACATGTTGCGCCGTGCTGAATCGGACATTCGCAAAGATTTGCCCAACTTCAATGCCGGGAAAATCCTGGGTACCAACATTGATGTGTTTCACAAGAATCCTGCGCATCAGCGCGGCATGTTGGGCAACCTGAAAAGTACCCACAAAACACAGTTGAAAGTGGGTGGCCGTACATTTGATTTGATTGTGAACCCGATTGATGACGACAACGGAACACGCCTTGGCTATGTTGTGGAATGGAAGGACCGCACAGCGGAAGTGGCCATCCAGAATGAAATTTCTGAAATCGTGAGCCGCGCCTGTGACGGCGATTTCAGCGAACGCATTCGCGAGAATGACAAGGAAGGTTTCTTCCGGAATCTGGCGCAAAGCATGAATGGCTTGTTGAGCACCACTTCAAGCGGCATGGAAGACGTGGGCCGCGTACTGAAGTTGCTGGCCAATGGCAACATGACCCAGAAGATCACAGCGAATTACAAAGGCCTGTTCGGTGAGTTAAAAGACGATGTGAACATGACAATTGATCGCTTGAGTGACGTGATTCAGGAAGTGCGCGGCAACGCAGACTCTCTGACCAATGCGGCACGCGAGATTTCCAAAACATCGCAAAGTCTTTCGCAAGGCGCAAGCAGCCAGGCAGCCGGTGTTGAAGAAGTGTCAGCCAGCATTGAAGAAATGGCAGGCTCGATCAAGCAGAACAGCGAAAACAGCCGCGTGACGGACCAGATCGCAACCAAGGCCGCCGAGGAAGCGAAAGAGGGTGGCCGTGCAGTAACAGAAACTGTGAATGCAATGAAAGCCATTGCCGACAAAATCGGTATTGTGGATGACATTGCTTACCAAACCAACTTGCTGGCCTTGAACGCCGCGATTGAAGCAGCCCGTGCCGGTGAACATGGCAAAGGCTTTGCAGTGGTGGCAGCGGAAGTGCGCAAACTGGCGGAACGCAGCCAGGTTGCAGCGCAGGAAATTGGTGACCTTGCCAGCAGCAGCGTGAAGCAGGCCGAACGTGCCGGCAGCCTGTTGCAGGAAATGGTGCCCGCGATTAACCGCACATCGGACCTGGTGCAGGAAATTACGGCTGCATCGAACGAGCAGACCAACGGTGTGGCGCAAATCAACCAGGCCATGATGAGCTTGAACCAGCAAACCCAGCAGAATGCAGCGGCGTCTGAAGAGTTGGCTGCAACTGCAGAAGAAATGAGTGGCCAGGCCAGCATGCTGAACAACGCCATGAGCTTCTTTGACACAGGCACAGGTCGCTCCACTGCCAGGGCACCCAGCCATGTCGAGCGCAAGGCGGCACCGGGGAAAGTCAGCGCCCACAGCAAGGTCGATGGCTTTGACAGTTTTGACGAATTCTAAAAGGGGCACTCACCATGAGCAATGTCAATGAACAATTGGCCCAGGCCCTGGAGAGTGACAGCGCCAGCCATCAGTACCTGACTTTTCAGGTGCATGATCAAAAGCTGGCGGTGGAAATTCTCCGGATCAAAGAGATCATCGAGTTTGGACGAATTACCGTGGTGCCCATGATGCAGCAATGCATCAGTGGTGTGATCAACCTGCGCGGCTCTGTGGTGCCGGTAGTGGATTTGAGTGCCCGGTTCGGGCAAGGCAAAACCACCATCAACCGCCGCACCTGTATCGTGATTCTTGAATCGCAAATGGGTGAGGAAACGCAAGTGGTTGGTTTCATGGTGGACGCTGTGAATGCAGTGGTCGACATTGGCGCCGATCTGATTGCACCGCCACCGCAATTTGGTGCGGGTGTTAGAACGGACTTCTTACGCGGTATTGGCAAGGTGGATGAGGAGTTTGTGTTGCTGTTGAATGTTGAGCGCTTGCTTGACTTCGACATCCCCACAGACCTGGAAGAAGTCGCCGCAGCGGTGGCTTGATTCCGGTGCATCTTTGATTGAAAGGGCTCGCTGCCATGCGGGCCTTTTTTATTGAGCGGGGTTGCCTGCTTTTACAGCCACCTCGACGGGGTTGCCCGATACCGCACAGAAAACCGCTATTTCCCTTCTGAATTGATTCTTGCTCACCGAGCTCGGCAAAAAGCACGGCCGAGTCTCGGTGTCGGCTTATAGCCGAACGCAGCGAATCAAGTCACAAGGGGCGGTTTTCTTGAATGTGCGGAACAGGCAAACCCACTGCCGAGTTGGCTAGATTCGCCGCACCGTCGATCCGCTGGCGCTTGCGTTTCACCGGCTCATCGCACACCCGGCAGCGATGTCCCAATCGCTTCGCCTTCAAGAAAACCTGCCCGTTTGAATTCACACGCCACGGTCGGCCAAAGGCCGGCACCGAGACTCGGCCCGCCTTTTTGCCGAGCGAGGTGAGTCAGTGTGACTTCAAAAAGGGATCAACAGGTTTTCTGGCAAGCGATCGGGATTCGCGCTGGGTGGGCGATGAACCCGCACCGAGTTGGCGATGAACCCGCACCGAGTGGGCGATGAACCCGCGCCGACAGGGCTATCGACGACTCTGAAAATGTTTCAGACTGGAACCCAATCAACCGTGATTGCCACCAAGATGAGACACTGACGCGCACCTGTCAGCTTGTTTCCGCAAAACCGGCCTTTTCAGCATCGACAACCATGATCAGAAGCTTGCAATCCGTACTGGACATTTCTGACAGCGCCTCTCGCGCACGTCAGCGCATGGCGTTTTCCGGATTGTCATTTTTGACCATCTTCTTTATTTCCCCGGCCAATGCAATCATTGGCAATCCAAACCTGATGGGTCTCATGATCGCTTTGGGTACGTATTTTCTGCTGGCTATGCTGCACTGGTGGTTGATTTCCAATCAGGCATCTCTGTGGGAACGGGTCGAGATGGTGTGCTATTGCCTGGATCTCCCTGTCATCGGCATTGCACTGTTTCTGGCCGGGCAATATCTTGCCATGGCCTCACCTCTGTTGGCTGTGGTTGCCTTGATCCGGGGCATTCGATATGGCCCATGCATGCTGGCCAGCCACACCGGCCTGAGCATACTGATTATTTTGATGTTGGTGTTCCTGAGTCCGTATTGGCAAAGTCAGGGCGCATTGATTGCAGCAAACCTGTTTCTGCTCACCGTATTGCCATTCCAGTTTTACGGTGTCAGCGTGAAAATTCAGGCCAGTTCGAAGACTCTGCGGCAGGAGAACCTGACCGATCCCCTGACGCGCTGCTTGAATCGCAAAGCACTGGAGGCTGCGATGTGGCGGGTCATCAATGCGAAAGAACCATTTGTGATGTCATTTCTTGATCTCGACAATTTCAAATTGGTGAATGACACATTGGGACATGCTGCGGGCGATAAATTATTAAAACGCGTGTGTTCCAAATTGTCGGTTCGTTTGCGACTCGAAGACAAAGTGTATCGCCTGTCGGGTGATGAATTCGTAGTCCTGAGTTTGGGGCAGGTTCGCGAAGAATTCGCTGAAAGTTTGGGCCAACGTATCAAGTCAGCAATTGCAGAGGCCATTCATTACACATGTCCAGACCTACCCGTTTCAGCCAGTGTGGGTGTGCTGCTGATAAAGCATTTTGAAGGGGCGAGCCTGGAGCAGCTGTTGATCAAAGCCGACCAGCTCATGTATGAAGCCAAAAAAGCGGGCAAAAACCAGGTTTTGGTCGCGCAGGTCTAGCTGCGTTTGGCGCAGTATTTACCCTCGGTGTCTTGGGCCGATACTTGGGCCGACAGTGGGGTCTGAAGTTCCGGAGCTTGGTGCGTGTATGTGCACTCCGCGATTTCGCCGTAATTGGAGTCCAGACTGGCCAGTGCCTTGCTGAGCTGTATGGACACAAAAGTGATTACAAATGCTGCGATGACGAACCAGAATACTTTCTTGTTGCGTCTAAAAAATGCGCTTGAATCAACCATGAAATCTTGCAATACCCCGAAACAGTGATGTTGTAATTTGTTAACGATTATTAAAAATATTAAACATTGTGTCAATTCAAATATGACACCAGTTTGACTGTCAATTCAAACGTTTACTTAACAGGCTTGTCCAATTCGCCCACATCAAGAATTGGCGCAGCGTCGATAGATTCCGCCCCCAGCAGCATGGTGACTCGGCCGAGCACAGAGGCGATCAAATGTTGCTCCCAGCCTTGCAATTGAGCAAACCGATCCGCAAACCGTGTCTGAAGGCTCGATGGCGCATCGTTCACCTCGTGTTTGCCTTTCTCGGTCAGGACCACTTCAAGCCTGCGCTTGTCCACAGTGCTTCGAATTTTCTCGATCAGCCCGCGGCTTTCCAGTTTTTGAAGAATAACCGTGGATGTCACTGGAGAAAGGCTAAGCGACTTGGCCAACTCACCGGGTGAAATACCGGGGTTGTCTGCCACTGCTTGCAATGTCAACAATTCCGACGTGGCCATGTCCGCTTTTTTGGCGAGCTCGCGAGCGCCTGATTCGGTCGCGCGAATGATTCGTCGAAGCGAAATAAGGGAATCCTGAAGGGTGCTGTCCATGCTCGCTGACCTGGTGATTTAATTCAATTTGATGAATTGTAGTGATTAACATGCCGACATAGTGGGAAATCAACGCACTTAGAGCAAACCTCCAAAAATTAAGGCTCGGGCGGCTTTTTCGTGATGAATTCAGCGTGTTTGCATTAGTTTATAAAATAAACTATTATTGAGGCTGTTCTTTCATAAAAACCTGCTAAATCATTGTATTTGTTTAGTGGATTTTTACGAAAGGATGAGAAGTAGTTTATTTTTTAATAGCAAATGGGTCTGCCAATAACAGAGCCATCTCATCCAAATGTCTAAAGATGATGTCGTTTTGCGACATCCCGTGCTTGAAGACGGTACCGCCGTATTCGACCTTGTGGATGCTTGCAAGCCTCTCGACCTGAATTCCCATTATTTGTACCTTCTGCAATGCAGCCATTTTGCGCCCACTTGCGTCGTGGCCACCTTGAATGGCGAGGTGGTGGCATGGGTCTCGGGCTACATTCCACCCAAGCAAACCGACACATTTTTTGTGTGGCAAGTCGCCGTGGGGGAAAAAGCCCGCGGATTGGGCCTGGGCAAACGCCTGATCAATTGGGTAGTGGCGCAGCAAAACGGAATCTCAAAAATTCATACATCCATTACGCCCGACAACGCGGCGTCTTGGGGACTTTTCAAATCACTGGCCCGCGATTGGGGCAGCGATTTGTCTTCACGAGACTGGTTTGAAGAACAGTCTCACTTTGGCGGTCGACACAACACCGAGGTATTGGTGGAAATCGCTTTGCCAACATCGCCACTGGCGACATTCCTACAAACTCAAGGAGTACAACAATGAGTGACTCAAGCAAGTCAATCGACTTTCAAACCCTGAGCAAAATTCGCACATTCCAGAAAAACGAGTCGGAAGCACGCAGCTATTGCCGCAGCTTTCCAACCCTGTTTGTGCGTGCCAAGGGCAGTTACATGACCGACATGAATGGTCAGGATTATCTCGATTTCCTGTCTGGGGCAGGCTCGTTGAACTACGGGCACAACGATCCAGAGATGAAATCGGCATTGCTTGACTACATAGCAGATGACGGTATCGGACACAGCCTGGACATGCACAGCGCCGCCAAGGCCAAGTTCATTGATGCGTTTACGCGCCACATTTTGAAGCCTCGTGGCATGCAATATCGCATCCAGTTCACTGGCCCCACCGGCACCAACTCGGTTGAAGCAGCAATCAAGTTGGCCCGAAAAATCACCGGGCGCAAGCAGGTGATTGCCTTTACCAACGGTTTCCATGGTGTAACCCAGGGCGCGCTGGCCTGCACGGCCAACACCCACCACCGCAGCCCATCGGCCTCCACGCTGTGTGGCGTTGACCGCTATCCCTACGATGGTTACATGGGCGAGGGCGTGGACACCACTGAATACCTTGAAAAAATGCTGACCGACAAGTCGAGTGGCCAAGACGCACCGGCTGCAGTGATTGTTGAAGGTGTGCAGGGTGAAGGTGGTTTGAACCCGGCCTCCATGAAGTGGCTGAAGAACCTTGCCAAGGTCACGCGCAAGGCTGGCGCCATGCTGATTCTCGATGAAATCCAGGCTGGTGTTGGCCGCGCAGGTTCTTTCTTCAGTTTCGAAGAAGCAGGTATTGAGCCCGATTTGATTTGCCTGTCCAAATCACTGTCAGGCATGGGTCTGCCCATGGCCGTTACCCTGATTCGCCCCGACCTTGATTTCTGGAAGCCCGGTGAGCACAACGGCACCTTCCGTGGTAACAACCACGCCTTCATTACCGCAGCAGCATCGCTTGAAAAGTACTGGGCCAACCCGGCATTCGAGCGCGGCATTGCGCAGCGTGCCGATGTGGTGAACCAAAGTTTGAACCGTATTTTGAAGGCAAACGACAACATCACCGTGCAGGTCAAAGGCCGCGGCATGATGCAGGGCATTGAAATGCAAAATGGCGCGCTGGCTGATGAAGTAGTGGCTGAGTGTTTCAAGCACCACATGATCATTGAAACCTGTGGCAACGACGGGCAAGTGGTGAAAGTATTTGCAGCCTTGAACATCGAAATGGAAGACCTGAAAAAAGGGTTGACCATTCTGGAAAAAGCTGTGGCCACCATTAGCGCAAAAGTTGAGAAAGAAGCCAACAGCAAAAAGGTGAAAGCATGATTGTTCGAAAACTCAGCGAAGTACAAGGCACGGAAAAGCACATTCATTCCAAGGGATGGGACAGTGTTCGCATGCTGCTGCGTGACGACAAAATGGGCTTTTCTTTTCACATCACCACCATTCACGCCAAGGCTGAATTGCACATGCACTACAAGAACCACTTGGAGAGCGTGTATTGCGTGAGCGGTCAAGGTGAAATCGAAAGCAAGATTGATGGCAAGGTGTACCCGATTGAAGCGGGCACCATGTATGCCTTGAATTTGCACGACCCGCATATTCTGCGCGCATTCGACGAGCCCATGATCATGGCCTGCGTGTTCAACCCACCAGTGACTGGTGCGGAAGTTCACGACGAAACCGGCGCATACCCTGCGCTGGCCGAATAAAGACAAAGGAGGCAAAACACAATGATTGTTTCAGCCGTAAGAGATCCATACCCCACACGTGACAAGTCTGAAGGTGCCTTGATTCGACGCACTGAGCCGGTGGTTCACGCCGAGTGGACAGAAGACTCGCCCTTAAGCCAGGCGCAGGTCGAGCAGTTTGAACGCGATGGCTATTTGGTGTTGACCGATGTGTTTTCAGCGCATGAACTCGATGAGTTGCGTGCAGCCGCCGAGCGGGTGAGCAAGAACTGCGCTCAAACCCATGCGGGGCAACTCATCAAGGAAGCGGACAGTGAACAACTGCGCACCTTGTTTGGCATACACGGCATGGAAGGTTTGCTGAAAGAAACAGCAAGCAACCCGCGCATGCTGGAAGTGGTGCAGTTTCTGTTGAACGACTCTGTTTACATTCACCAGTCGCGTTTGAACTTCAAGAGCCCGCAATATGGCAGCGGCTTTGAATGGCACAGTGACTTCGAAACCTGGCACGCCGAGGACGGCATGCCCGGCATGCGCGCCATTAGTGCCACTGTGCTGTTGACCGACGAAATTTCTGCCGACGGTTCCTTGAAGTTCATGCCACGTAGCCACAAAACTTTCGTGGCTTGCCCTGGCGAAACGCCCGACAACACAGGCTACCGCGAAGCATTCAAAAAGCAGGCTGTGGGTAAGCCGCCAGCGCTGTTCCTCGATTTGCTGGAAGAAAACGGTGGTGTGCAGGAAGTGGTTGCACCAGCGGGTTCGGTGTTGCTGTTTGATTGCAATGTGATGCACGGTGCCGGCAAAAACACCAGCGACCATTTGCGTGCCAATTTGTTTTATGTGTACAACGCGGTCAGCAACGCGCTGAACTCTCCGTACGCGGCAGGTTCTGCACGGCCTGACTTTCTGGCTGCCCGACACATCGAGCCATTGACCTTGCAGGTGCCCGCTTAATTTGGGCGCAAGTTTCTTCATTTGCCTTGCCCTGGTGTTGCTGATCGGTTTAAGTTCAGCACGTCAGGCCAAGGCAAGCGCGGCCGATTATTTCGTGGCCAGCCGCAGTGTGCCGCCCTGGCTAGTGGGCCTGTCGGCGGTGGCCACCAACAATTCCGGTTACATGTTCATCGGCCTGATTGGCTACACCTATGCGGTGGGCATACAGTCAGTGTGGCTGATGGTGGGCTGGATTGCAGGCGACTTTATCGCTTCCAGAATTGCCCACGAACGCATGCGCGATGAAGCCGATCGCGTCAACGCCAACGGCATTATCAGTTTGCTGGCTCGCTGGGGTGGTACGCACAAGCGCGGCTGGCAAGTTCTTGCTGCATTGGTCAGCGTCGTGTTTCTAAGCACCTACGCAGCCGCTCAAATTTCAGCTGGCGGCAAAGCACTCGAGGGCATGCTGGACATTCCCATGGCCATTGGCATGGGCATGGTTGCCTTGGTCGTGATTGCCTACAGTATTGCCGGGGGCATGCGCGCCTCCATTTGGACCGATGCGGTGCAATCGCTGTTGATGGTGGTGTCAATGGTGGTGTTGTTGTTTGCGGCAGTGAATCATTTGGGTGGTTTGCCAGCTGTAGTTCAACAAGCGAGTGCAATCGACGGATTTTTAAGTCTCACACCAACTGGCCTGGATATTCCGGGCTTCGCCGGTCCTGCTGCTTTTATCGTGGGCTGGATGTTTGCTGGTGCAGCCGCTTTGGGGCAACCCCACATCGTCAGCCGTTTTCTTGCTTTGCAAGACACCAGGCAAATGAACCAGGTGCGGTGGTGGTACTACAGCTATTACCTGCTGTTTTATTGCTTTGCCACGGCGGTGGGTTTGCTTAGTCGTCTTTATTTTGGTGAAAGTACAGGTTTTGACCCTGAAATGGCCTTACCCAATATGGCGCGTGACTTGCTGCCGCCCTGGCTGGCAGGGCTCATGCTCGCGGGTATTTTTGCAGCCACCATGTCTACTGCCGATTCGCTTGTGTTGTCCTGCTCTTCAGCCATCACGCAAGACTTGCCAAAAACGCAGTCGGAAAACCGATGGTTTCTGAAAGCAGCCACAGCCGGCACTACCCTGTTTGCGCTGGCAATTGGCCTGTGGAGTGAGCAAAGCGTGTTCTCGCTGGTTGTGTGGGCATGGGGTACATTGGGTGCAGCATTTGTGCCTGTATTGCTGTGGCAATTGTGGGGCGCAAAGTGGGGCGTTACTTTGGGGTCTGCCGCCATGCTGGCTATTTCAGCAACTGGAGTGGCCGCAACTGTGGCATGGAAGTTTCATGGTTTTCCAGATACGATTTATGAGGGCGCAGTGGGCATGTTGGCCGCACTGACCTTGGGTGCTGTGCTTTCACTAGGTAGTATCCGCGGGAAGTTTTACCCCTGACTAACCCGAATGGGGGTATAGGGTCGGCATGGCTAGTTGATAAATTAGCGTAATAATGATCCGAGGCTCATATTTCAAAAAGAAGAACAATTAAATCAGCATCAAGCTGATAAAAACCATAGCTGGGGCGGTGGAGTGTATGGAATGGCTTGTGAGGGACTTTGCGTTTGCTGTTGAGACGATTTCGCAAGCACATTTGTCAGGTCTGGCATTTGGCTTTTTTGCGTCGCTGCTGGCCATGACCGTCGGGGTTGAGGTTCGAATCAAGAACCCGCCCATGATTGCAAACAGACACTACATCATCCGGCGCGGTACCTTGATCACCCTGTATGTCATCTCGATGTTTTTCGCCTCGGCATTTGTTGGCCTTACCTTGCCGACTGCGAAAACTGCATTGTTCAGTATCAGCGGCACCATGCTCACATTCGCGGTGTGCATTGTGGTGTTCCTGTATGTGGATTATCTGGTGCAGTCCTCGAAGGGCAAAGCTGGCGTATTCATGTTGCTGTTCACCTCACTGGGAATTTTGATCCAGTTTGTCATTCACATGGCGTTTATTTTCATACCCAACAATCAGGAAATTGTTGAGGTGCGCTGGTCCGGTTTGTTGGCCATGTACGTCGTGTTGTTCGTGTGCATGGGGCTTCTCAGTCGGTTTGCACACGAGACATCGGTGGGTCGTGCCAAGCCGCTGCAAAGCCGCATGATTTACATTTTCGGCATTGTGGGCCTGAACCAGATGATCGCATTAAGCCTGATCGGCTTCGTGGACATGAACAAGGGATTTGGCTCGACGCCCTGGTATGGATTGTGGGTGGGCTGGAGCGGTTTCGAGGTGTTTGTCAGCGCTTTCGCCCTGATCCTGATCTCAGTGTTGATGTGCTATGTCTACGTGCTGCTGGAAAGATCTGTGCAGGTTTTGCGGGCAGACAACCAAAAGCTGGAAGTGCTGAAGCAGGATGCGCTAACCCGAGTGGCCAGCGCGTCTGAAGCACTGCAGATGGAGCGTACCCGCATCGAACAGCTGGAGCGCTCCATCGAGCTGGTCCAGTACGACCACGAAATGTCAGTTGACAGCCTGGTGGCTGCGGTCGCCACCCTGGAGGACGGTGTCTTCGAGTGGGACATTGAGCAGGAGACCGTGGCGTTCAGTTTGACCTGGCGCCGCAAGTTCGGCCTGGATGAGGATTACGCCGCAATTTTGCCCGCCAAAGCGTGGCGAGCCGGCATTCTTGATGAAGATGTGAAGATGCTCGACATCGCCTTGCATGATTGCCTGACTGGCAAGTTGAACAGTGCAGTCGTGCAGATTCGCTACGCGACCGTGTATGGCTCGATGTTGAAGCTTGAAATCAGCCTGGTGGCTGTCAAGAATGCCTACGGTTTACCCAGCAAGGCGGTCGGGATCATTCACGACCTTACCGAAGAAATGGACCTTGAATTGTCGATTCGCGAGGAGCTCAATGAGGAGTCATTGCTGTCGTCCCGGAAATCACAGTTTGTGTCCTACCTGTCACATGAAATTCGCACACCAATGACTGTCATAAGCTCTGCAAAGGCTCTTCTGGAAAGTGCCTTGCAGAAAGACTCGGTGAACATCGAAACGGCTTTGCATTACGTGGACCAAATTGGCGGCGCATTGCGAACACTTCGGGCCTTGGTGGATGAAACCCTGATGTTCATGGGTTCAAGTTTTACCCGCAAACATTTGAACTTGACGCGGCTTGACATCTCCAAGCTGTTCAGCCAGTTTTTGTTGTTGGAGCAGCGCCGTCGGCATGGTTTGTCCTGGCTGGAATTTGAGCTGGACCCTGGCGTGGAACAGGTCGATTTTCATTCCGATGAATATGTGTTTACTCAGGCCATGCGACAGATACTGGCTTTCGCCGAGGCCAAGGAGTCCGGTACAGGAAGGTTTACAGTCAAAATGCGCGATGAAGAATGCTTGAATATCTGCATTGACCTGTTGGAGTGGCCTGAGTGGATGGTCAAGGGTGGGCAGCTTGAGCCATGCCACGAGCGGGAAACCATTGTGCCGTTTAAAGACGATTACCTGCCTTTTTCATTGTTGTTGGCCAAGCGTGTGATTCGCTTGATCAATGGCCGGTTGATGATCAAAAACCAGGTCAACCAGCATTGGTTGTGTCTGGACTTTCCATCCATGAAGGAGTGAGCATGCCGCGCGTCATGATTGTAGAAGATGATCAGACCATTCTTGAGAACCTGTCGCAGCTGCTTCAACTCAATGGTTTGAATGTGTCTGAGGCCTACGATGGTCAGATGGCGCTGGATTATCTGAAGCATCCCGACAATCAGGGCGTGGCTGCGCCACGAATCATTGTCAGTGACTTGATGATGCCCAGGATGGACGGATTCGAGTTGCTGCGCGCAGTAAAAAATGATTCCGCTTTAAAGCATTTGCCTTTTATTTTGCTGAGTGCCCGAAGCGATTCAAGTGATTTGCAGCAGGCTTTCCAGCTTGGTGCAAATGATTACCTTATCAAACCTTTCGAGGTTGAACATTTGATGGACGTGATACGTCACCACTTGGCCCGTTCAAGCGCCCCTACCCAGCATTCTGTAGGGCAGGTGGATTCCGGCTTTTTTCTGGAATGATCAGTTGGTGTTCAGCACCGAAATGCTGAGCAGGCGGCCAATTGCCCCATCAATGCCTGCGATGAAATAGGGCAGGCTGACCCAAAGCACCCACAAGCCAGCTCCGATCGTGATCGAAAAACCAATCGACATCACGTTCAATTGGGGCGCGGCGCGCGCCAGAATGCCCAGCACGATGTTGCTGATCAGCACTGCAGCCAGTACCGGCAGGGAAATTTGAAGTGCCAGCATGAACATGATGCTGCCGGCCATGGCAATGTTTTGCGGGTTGACCACGCTAAGGTCTGCGCTGATGGGGATCAATTCGAAACTTTGCACCACGGCTGCAATCACCAGCAAATGCCCGTCGATCACCAGAAAAACCAGGCTGGCCAGCACACCCAGAAAGCTGCCGATCAAGGGGGTTTGCCCACCACGTGCCGGGTCAATGAACTGTGCAAAAGCAAGGCCCATTTGCAAACCCAGTAAATCGCCTGCCATCTCGAAGGCTGCAAACACCAGCCGCATGGAAAAACCCATGGACACTCCAATCAGGATTTGCTGTAGCAACACTGGAATGGCCTGGGCCGAACTGAGTACCGGGGGTGCGGGCAACAGCGGCATCATGAGAATGGCGATCAATGCAGCCAGGCCCACGCGGGTGCGGCGTTGAATGGTTCGGTTGTCGAACACCGGGGCAGTGGCCAGCATGGCCAGTATGCGAATGAAGGGCCACAGGAATGTGGCGATCCATAGTTCCAGTTGCTCGCCGTTGATTGGGACCATTGGCCTGTGCTTAACCGATCACGTTGGGAATGTTCATGAACAGGCGCTGCGTGTAGTCGACCAGTGTGGCCAGCATCCAGGGACCAAGTAGCAACAGGGTTGCGAAGATACCCAGAATTTTTGGAATGAATGACAGGGTCATTTCGTTGATCTGTGTGGCTGCCTGCAAAATACTGACCAGCAGGCCCACGATGAGTGCCACGACCAGCATGGGGCCTGACACCAGCAGCATCACTTCCAGTGCAGATTGACCAAGATTCAAGACGGTTTGGCTGTTCATTTGAATGCGCTCAATTCAGTTCAGGTTTCAAAACTGGCGACCAGCGAGCCGACCAGCAGGGTCCATCCATCGACCAGCACAAACAGCATGATCTTGAACGGCAGTGAAATCAGCATGGGCGAGAGCATCATCATGCCCATGGACATCAAGACGCTGGCCACAATCAGGTCGATCACCAGGAATGGCAAAAAGATCATGAAGCCAATCTGAAATGCAGTTTTCAGTTCACTGGTCACGAATGCGGGAATCAGCACGCGCAGTGGAACATCTTCGGGATTCTGAATGTTCTCCACCTTGCCCAGGCGCATGAACAAGGCCAGGTCGGGTTCGCGGGTTTGCTTGAGCATGAAGTCTTTCATGGGCAGGCTCGCGCGCTCGGTCATTTCCTGAAATTCAATTTCATTGTTGCTAAAGGGCAGGTAAGCGTTTTCATAGACCTTGTCGAACACCGGGGTCATGATGAAAAAGGTCAGGAACATGCTCAGGCCGATGATGACCTGATTGGGTGGCGAGTTTTGTGTACCCAGTGCCATGCGCAGCAGCGACATCACAATCACGATTCGGGTAAAGCCCGTCATCATCAACAGCAACGCGGGCAAGAAACTCAGGAAGGTAAAAAACAGCAGCGTTTGAATGGGCACGCTGTAGTTGGTGGTGCCGTTGGCACCGGGGCTGGCTGTGACGCCGGGCAGCACCTGCTGGGCATGTGCTTCGGGCAAGACCAAAAGTATCAGTAGCGCGAGCAGTGCAAACAGGCTGAGCCGGCCGCGGGGCGATCGAAGGTGTTTCTTCATGTTGTGGTGTTTCCGGTTTTTCCGGTCTTCATGCGATCCAGCATTTTTGCGAAATTGGCTGCCGGGTTCTGGAATTCTTCCAGTTCAATGCTGCCTGCCGGCATGCTGTGCAAGGTGTTGATGCTTTGGCTGGTCATGCCAAGAATCAGCCAGGTCTCGCCCACTTCAACCAGCACAATTTTTTCCCGAGGGCCCAATGCTGATGTCGCCAGCACCTTGTAAAAGCCGCCTCGGCGTTGCTGATTGCCGATGCCCAGTTTTTTCAGTAACCACACAAGGGCGAGCAACAGGCCGATGACAAACAGCAGGCCCAGCGTGGTTTGCAGCAGGTGGCCTGTCATGGGGGAGTCGACATCGACCGCGGCATTGGCAGCATTCTCTTGTGCGTTGGTCAGTCCGTGTGCAAGCAGGGTACCCGACAAGAACAAAAGGCGTAGGCCTTTCGTGAAAGGTTTGCGCCTTGTGATCAATGGTCCCGCCGTTTTAATAGGTTCTTGTGTTGAATGCATGCCTTTGTACTGCAAAGGGGTATCAACGGTTGAGCTTTCTCAATCGCTCCGAGGGCGTAATGATGTCGGTCAAGCGGATACCAAATTTGTCGTTGACTACCACCACTTCGCCTTGCGCTATGAGGTAGCCGTTCACCAATACATCCATCGGCTCGCCAGCCAGTCCATCCAGTTCAATGACGGAACCTTGGGCAAGTTGCAGGATGTGTTTAATCGGTATCTTCGTCCGACCCAGCTCAACAGTCAACTGAACCGGGATGTCCAGAATCATGTCGATGTCGTTCTGAGTGCCCGATGCCACACTTCCTGCAAAAGGCTGGAACAAGCCAGCTGCCGGTTTTGCATCGCTGGCCTGCGCAAACAGATTGTCTGTATCTGATGTGGTGCTGGCCTGTTCGGCCAGTGCGGCAGCCCAATCGTCGGCAGCATCGACTGATGTTTCTACGTGTTGTTCAGACATGATTTTGGTTCCTTCTCTTGATCAGTGATCAAGCCTTTTCAGGCTGTTTGGATTCTTTGTTTGCTTCTTTATTCAGCAGGGCTTCCAGATTCAGTGCGTCTGCATGCGAGTCGTTGCCCACCGCAAGCACCTCTTCTACCTTCAGGGCGTACTGCCCGCTGCTGGTGCCGTAACTGCAATTGAACACGGGTACGTTGTCTACACGCGCTTCAATCACTTTGTCGATTTCAATCGGGATTACATCGCCCACACGCAGTTCCATGATGTCGGCCACGGTCAGTTGCGTGTTTGCAAGGCTGGCCACCAAATCGACCTCGGCCATTTGGACCTGTTTTTTCAGCATGGTGACCCAACGCTTGTCGGGTTCAGCCTGATCGCCCTGCATGCTTGAATACAGCAGGTCGCGAATCGGTTCCATGGTGGAGTAAGGAATGCAAATGTGCAGTGAACCGCCACCAGCCCCCAGTTCAATCGAGAAAGAGGTTGTAACCACAATCTCGGAAGGGGTGGCAATGTTGGCAAACTGGGTGTGCATTTCCGAGCGCAGATAGTCTGGCTTCAATGGAAATACCGGTGCCCAGGCTTTCACGAATTCTTCCCGGATCACTTCCAGCATGCGGGCAATGATTCGTTGTTCGGTTTGCGTGAAGTCGCGGCCTTCCACACGGGTGTGAAAACGACCATCACCGCCAAACAGGTTGTCGATCACCGCAAACACCAAGCTGGGGTCGAAAATGAACAGGGCATTGCCGCGCAATGGCTTCATCGCCATGATGTTCAGGTTGGTCGGCACCACCAGGTTACGAATGAATTCGTTGTACTTAAGTACCTTGACCGGGCCCACGGAAATTTCAGGGCTGCGGCGCATGAAGTTGAACAGACCGATCCGGATCAAACGAGCAAAGCGCTCGTTGATGATTTCCAGTGTGGGCATGCGGCCACGAACAATGCGTTCTTGCGTGGCCAGGTTGTAGGGGCGAACACCTTCTGCGGATTCAGAAGCGTCTTTCGTTTCTTCTTCGCCGTTGACACCCCTTAGCAGGGCATCGACTTCGTCTTGTGAAAGAAATTCTCCGGGCATAATGCGGGGCGTCCTGTTACTGAATCACGAAGCTGGAAAAGTGCACGTCGCGAATGCCGCGCGTGGGGTCTTTGGGGTCGCCTTTGATGGTGACGCGGGCCAGGTCCACCAGCTCATCCATCAATTGCTGTTTGCCTTCGATCGATGTGAGTTGAGACACGTTTTTGCCAGACAACACCAGCAGGATTCGGCTGCGAATCACCGGAGTGAAGTTTTTGATTTCATCGGATTGGGCTGGGCCACTGACTTCATAAGTGATGCCAATTTGCAGGTAGCGAGTGGTGTCTGGTTCAGCCAGGTTCACGACAAACTGGTCCATCACCACAAAAGTGGGTGGGCCGAGTTCTTGAACCACTTCTTCCTCGACCGCGCCGTCGGCCGCTTTGCCGCTCAACATGAAAAATGCAGCTGCACCGCCAGCGGCGAGCACAGTCAATACGATTGCAAGAATCAGGATCAGTTTTTTCTTGGATCCGGTTGCGGGCGCTGCTTCTGGTGCTGCTGCAGCGGGTGCCGGGGCGACTCTGGCCATGCTTGACTCCGTTAGTTCAATTGCTGTTGTGTGTCACTTTCAAACTCTATTGTGTCTGAAAGGTTTCTGAGCAAACCGCCGAAAAGCCGTGTTGTTTCGACCCTATTCGTTCGTAAAGCCTGTTGGTCAGGCGAACAGGTCCAGCTTGCCTTCTGCTTTGCGGGCAGTTGCGGGCTGTGTGTTGGCCAGTGCTGAATCCTGCTCGGAAGTACCGCTGTTTCCGGATTGTTGACCGCCACGGTTCTGTCCATTGCCCTGCTGATCAAACTGGGCCTGGCTTTGGTTGCCTTGGCCGTTCTGGGCATTGGCGTTGCCATGCTGAATTTGAACCTGGTTCAGTTGCAGGCCGTTTTGGGCCAGCACCTCTTTCAAGCCACCCAAGGCCTGGGTCAGCAGGTTGGCGGAGGCTTCGTCTTGCGTACGAATGACCAGCTGAACCTGTTGGCCTTTTTGTACCAGACGCATGTTCATGGGGCCAAAAGATTCCGGATTCACGCGAATGTCGACGGTGGACAAATTCTTGCCAATGGCCCACTGCACGGTCTGGCCTACTTCTTTGGCAAATCCGGGTTGGTTCACGGGTGTTTTGATCAATGCCTGTGATGCATTGCCCAGGGTGCCGTTCAGGCCGTTTGTGCCAGCGGCAATGCCGTTGGTCGTGCCTGCCGCCTGAAGGCTGCCACCTGCCAGAATTTTCTGGCCAACTTTCAAACCTTCCGGTTCAAGGTTGTCGGCCATGTTTTGGGCCTGCTGTGCAATTTGTGGTGCCAGCTGGGCGGCCACAGCGTTGGTATTGCCGACATTGTTGGGTGTTGTTGCCACTTGTTGGTCAGCGCGGGCTGAAGTCACGGTGCTATTGTTCAAGACCGCATCCACTTTGCTGTTGCCGGTGGATTTGACTTCTGCGCGGGCTCCATCGGTATTGGTTTGTGTGGCTTGCTCCATGGCGGCCAGTTCAGTGGGCATTTTGCCAGACACGTCACTATTGGCCGCTGGCTGGGCATTGACTGCTGTGATTTCAGGGGGCACTGCTGCGTCAGCCGTCATGGTTGACGTGCCAGGCGTGGGTGCAACCGTTGCTGCTGTGGTGTTGACAGGGCTTTGCGATGCGGCTGTGTCAGGCACAGCGGTGGCTTCGGTGTTGCCTGATTCTGTGTTGCTTGATTCTGCCGATTCTGTCTTGGGTTTCGCTGCACTGTTGACAGTTTCACTGTTGGGCTTTGACTCGCTCGCTGTGGCGGGTTTGTCAGCCACTGGTTCTTTCACCTTGGCGTTGGCATTGTTGCCTGTGCTGGCAGCGGGCGGGGCGGTCACGTCCACATTGGGTACTTTGGCCTGTTGCATCCAGTCACGCTGGGCCCACACGGCGGCTTGTGCTGCCTCTGCGTTGCTGTTGGATTCATTGCCTTTTTTGTTGGCTTTGCTGTCCTGCTTGAACAGGGATTCGCGCAGTTGCGATTCAATGCTGTTCAGTTGCGCATTGGGTGCCATTTGGCCCATGGCTGAACTAAACAGGTCGTTGAAATTCAACTCGATCTGTTCGTTTGTCTGTTTGGGTTTGCTGGCGTTGTTTTGTGACTGAACCTTGCTCACATTGTTCATGGCTTGGGTGCTCGTGGTCATGTGGCTTCTCCGGCTGTTTGAACCCGGTAAATGCGTGCGGCGAATTCGTCGTTCATTTTCTGGTCGCGTTGGTTTTCAAGTTTGGCCTGCTTCAACTTTTCACGTGCAACCAGCGCTTCGTATTTGCGTTGTTCGGCCAGGGCTTCCTGCCACTGCGTGCGTTGATGGGCCAGTGTGGTGTTCAAAAATTCGATTTCACGGGTTTGCTGAGTCACTGCCTGGGCAATCTTGCCGACAAACGCCAGTTGATTGCGCAGTTGCTGACCTGTCATGCCGCCAACGGCTTTGTTGTGCATGCCGCCCTCGCATTCTTCGCGGTAGGTTTGCAGCATGTTCAGTTTGTCTTGGCCCTGCACCAGTTTTTGCTGGGTGCTGGCCATACTTCTGGCCAATTGCTCAGCTTTTTCGCTGGCTTGTTCGATCAGGATTTGCAGCACATTGCTCATAAACACCCGGGTGTTTTAATGTTTGTCGTTCTTGAATTCATTCGGAAACAGCGATTGAAGACCGGCAAGGGCTTCATCGAAACTCGCACTCTCTAACATTGACTGCTGCAGCAGGTTTTCAATCTTCGGATAAAGGGCCAAAGAATGGTCCAATTGTGGGTCTGCCCCGGGAGAGTAAGCGCCCACGGTGATCAGGTCGCGGTTGCGCTGTACGCGGGAAAATGCTGCTTTCAGGCCTCGAGCCGCATTCAGGTGGCCTGCTGGCACAATGTTGTGCATGGCCCTTGAAATGGACTGTTCAATGTCAATGGCGGGGTAGTGGCCGCTTTCTGCCAGTTGGCGCGACAACACAATGTGGCCATCCAGAATGGCGCGGGCGGAATCTGCGATTGGGTCTTGCTGGTCATCGCCTTCGGTCAGTACCGTGTAAAACGCCGTAATCGAGCCACCCCCTTTTCTGCCATTGCCCGCCCGTTCAACCAGTGTGGGCAGTTTGGCAAACACGCTGGGCGGATAGCCCTTGGTGGCGGGGGGCTCGCCAATGGCCAGGGCGATTTCACGCTGGGCCATGGCATAGCGGGTCAGGGAATCCATGATCATGAGCACGTTGTGGCCTTGATCACGAAAATGTTCGGCCACCACCTGGGTGTAGGCTGCCCCCTGCATGCGAAGCAGGGGGCTGACGTCGGCAGGTGCGGCAATGACCACACTGCGCTTTAGGCCTTCTTCACCCAGAATCTGTTCGATGAATTCTTTCACTTCGCGGCCACGTTCGCCGATCAGGCCTACAACCACGCGGTCGGCTTTGGTGTAACGGGCCATCATGCCCAGCAACACCGATTTACCCACACCGGAACCGGCCATCAGGCCGATTCGCTGGCCGCGACCCACGGTGAGCAGTGCATTGATGGCGCGCACGCCCACATCGAGCGGTTCGGTGATGGGTTCGCGTTCAAGCGGGTTGATCGGGCGCGCGGCCAAGGGGCTGCGTTTTTCGAATTTCAGTTCGCCCAGGGTGTCCAAAGGGCGGCCATTGCTGTCTACTACGCGGCCCAACAGGCTGTCGCCAACGGGCAGGTGTTTGGTTTTGTCCTCGGGCCTGCGCCAGGGGTGGGCTTTCACACCCAGTTTGGGTGCAATGGGCGGGGGTTCTTGAGCGATTACTTTTGCGCCGGGTGTCATGCCGTGTACGTCGGTGGCGGGCATCAGGAACAGCTTGTCGCCGTTAAAGCCAACCACTTCGGCTTCCAGCGACGGTGCGCCTTTCTGGACCACAGTGCACACGCTGCCCACAGGCAACTTCAGGCCCACAGCTTCCATCACCAGGCCTGCCACGCGGGTCAGTTTGCCAGTGGCAACCTGGGGCTGGTTGTGTTCAACCAGAAACTTGCATTCGTCAATCCACTCCAGCAGGTCAGCCATTTAGTCTGCGTCCTTGTCTGAATCGTTGTTCAGATCGTCGGGGGTAATCGGGTTGTTGCGGCCCAGTGCCTCAATGGCGCGCAGCCACCGGGTTTGAAGGGTCATGTCAACTTCGCCTTCCGGGTGTTGCAGCAAAAAACCGCCTTGTAACTGTTTGGCATCTTCAATCATGCGCAGGTTGCCCAGCATTTGCTGGTCACCGAATTGCGCCTCAAGCACGCGAATGGTGTTGGGGTGCGCACGCAAGGTCACGGCTTTGCTGTGCAGTTGCATGGTTTCAAGCACCTGATTCAGCAATTCCCCGGCTTGTTCCGGGTGAAGCGATACGGTGTCGGCAATCACTTTTTTGCTGACCATCACGGCCAGGTCGAGTAATTTCTCTGACAGGTCACTCTTGAAGCGGTCGAATTCTTCTTCCATGGTTTTGGCGGCTTGTACCAGCACCACGCGTTCATTGTGTGCGGCATTCCAGCCTGCTTCATAACCGGTTTGCTGGCCCTTTTCTTCAGCCAGTTTCAGGGTGTCTTTTTCAAGCTCTTCCAGCTGTTTTTCGCGGCGGACCAGCGCCTGCTCCCATTCCTTTAGCCGCAGTTCTTCAGCGGTGGGTGGGGGCGGGGGTGCGGCCTGCTCTTCGCGCTGGCGATCCAGTTCCGACATCATGCGGTCAACCGGATTCTGGTAGCGTGAACCGATCAAATCGACAGACCAGCTTGGCAGGTCAGCGGCGTCCAGGCCGCGAATGATTCGGTTAGACGAACGCATCGTCGCCTCCACCACCCAAGACCAGTTCGCCTGCATCGGCCAGCTTTCGTGCAACCTTCAATACGTCTTTCTGTGCAGCTTCCACTTCGGACAAGCGCACTGGGCCACGGCTTTCCAGGTCGTCTCGCAGGGCCTCTGCAGCGCGGGTGGACATGTTCTTGAACACCTTTTCGCGAATGGCTTCGTCGGCACCTTTCAGGGCGATCACCAGCACATCGCTTTGTACATCGCGCAGAATGCTCTGCATGCCGCGATCGTCGATGTCCAGCAGGTTGTCGAAGGTGAACATTTCGTCTTGAATGCGCTGGCTGAGTTCGTTGTCGTACTCCCGAATTGTGTCGAGCACTGTTTTCTCGGACGTGGTGCCCACGAAGTTCAGGATTTCAGCGGCTGCACGTACGCCGCCCAGCGTGGTTTTCTTCAGTTTCTCGCCACCGGCCAACACCTTGGACAGTACGTCGTTCAGTTCCAGCAGGGCATTGGGTTGAATGCCGTCGATGGTGGCAATGCGCAACACCACATCGCTGCGAAGGCGGTCTACAAACAGGTTCAGAATGGCGGCGGCAAAGTCGCGCTCCAGGTGAACCAGAATGGTGGCGATAATTTGCGGGTGTTCGTTTTTAATCAGTTCGGCCACTGTGCCTGGGTCCATCCACTTCAGGCCTTCAATGCCGGATGTGTCGCTGCCTTGCAAAATGCGGTCGAGTAAAAAGCCTGCTTTGTCTTCACCCAATGCTCTGGTCAGCACGCTGCGAATGTAGGCATCCGAGTCAAGGCCCAATGCACTTTGGCTTTGGGCCATGCTGACCACTTCGCCGGCGATTTCTTCAATGCGGTCGATGGGCACGTCTTTGGTCTTGGACATTTGTTGCCCAAGTTTTTGAACTTCTTTGGGGCCGAGGTATTTGAATACTTCTGCGGCTTCTTCTTCGCCCAAACTGAGCATCAGGATTGCGCCCTTCTGGATTCCGATGTCGGTGTCTGCCATGGTCTTGTTCCTTGTTTCTCTGAAGGTGCGCGTTACGCGTTCTGGCCGTTTTCGCCGTTAACCCAGTTCTTCACGATGCTGGCCACGATTTGCGGATGTTCCTTGGCCAGCTGGCGAAGTCTGTCCAGTTTTTCCTGTCGGTTCATGCCGGGCAGGGTGCCTTCGCGCTGCAATTGTTCGAGCAGTTCAGCGTCGCTTTCGCCGCCAATCTGGTTGGCCAGCAGTGGGGTGCGTTGTCCGGGCAACAGTTCGGGGCCTTCGTCGTACAGTTCAACTTCGGCGGGCTTCATCATGGGGCGGAACAGGCCGAACACCAGAATGGCCGCAATCATGGCAATGCCAATTGGCAAGCCAAGCGACTTGGCCAGGTCCATGGTTTCTTGCTGGGCCCACATCGGGATGGTTTCTTCTTCCGTTTTCGTGAAGGCCTGGTTGACCACATTCACGGCGTCGCCGCGTTGCTCATCAAAGCCAATGGCCTGCTTCACCAAGCTGTCGAGTTGTGTGATTTCTTCCGGTGTCAGGGGCACCTGGCGTGTTTCGCCTTTCGGATCGGTGATTGTCTTGAAGTTCACCACCACGGCGGCAGACAGGCGTTCAATCTTGCCCACTTGGGACTTCGTGTACTGCACAGACTTGTCCACTTCGTAATTCACGGTGGAGTCTTTACGCACACTGTTGTTGGTTTGTACAGGCGCATTGTTGCCATTGGCCAAAGCTTGCTGAGGGTTCTGTCCAATGTTGGCTGCAGCCTCTCCGGGGGGGGTATTGGCCATGACGCCGGGGACACCTTGCGGGTTGTTGCTGCTGCCGTCGTTCGATTCACTGATTTGCTGGCTGCGAATGGTGGCCTGTGTGGCGTCGCCATTGGGCTTGTAGATTTCGTCCGTGCGCTCGGAGGTGGAGTAATCCATGTTTGCGGTCACAGTGGCGCGTACGTTGTCGCTGCCGAACACGGGGGTCAAAATATCGACAATGCGGCTGGTCAGGCTTTGTTCAATCTGGTTGGTGTAAGCCAGTTGGGTTGGGTTCAAACCGCTTTCCAGCTGGGTTTTGCCAGTCAGCAGGCGACCAGACTGGTCGACAATACTGACGTCTTCCGGGTTCATGCTGGGCAGGCTTGACGCAACCAGGTGCACGATGCCGTTGATTTGTGGTTCAGACAGGGTGCGACTGCCGAACAGGTTCAGCACAATCGATGCGCTGGGTGTTTGCTTTTCGCGAATGAAAATGGAAGGCTTTGGAATGGCCAAATGCACACGGGCACTTTGAACCGCTGAAATGGATTGAATGGAGCGAACCAGTTCGCCCTCCAGGGCGCGTTGGTAGTTCACCTGTTCCTGAAACTGGGTAATGCCAAGCTTCTGGTTGTCCATGGCTTCAAAGCCGCTTACGCTGCCTTTGGGCAGGCCCTGGCTGGCCAGCGCCAGGCGTGTGTCATACACCTTGTCAGAAGGCACCAGAATCGATGTGCCTGCCGTGTTGAATTCGTAAGGCACTTTCATTTGGGTCAGTGCTTCCACAATGGCACCGCCGTCCTGATCGTTCAAGCCGCTGAACAACACCCGGTAACTGGTCTGGTTGGCCCACATCATCAGCGAGACCAGCACGGCGATCAGAATTGGCACACCCACCAGAATGCCCATCCTGTTTTTCTGGGGTAGTCTGCTGAAACGTTGCTGCATGTTGGCAAACGGGTTGTTGCCGACCGGTCCGATCACTTCGGGACTGCTGAGAGCTTCTGCCATGTAATACCTGCGTGTGGTTTAAATTGTTCTACCCATGCATTGTGCGGGGTGCGCTACGCAAGCAAATCGGTAAAAAGGGGGGCTTAACGGCACCTATTTCCAAAACTTGAGAGTGCGAAACAAAAATTAAGGGTCTTTTTGCCCTTTGTTTGTTCGAAGGCTTGACCGCTACTGCCTGTACAAAGAGAGGGTAGAAATCAAAATTCCGTGTTGGAGCTTTTCATGATTGATAAATTAGGTTCTGTCAGTGGCCTGTTGAGTAGTGCGGTGACCGATGCACTGAAGGGCTCGCCATTGAACAGCAAACCCCAAGGGGTGGATCAGGCGTCGTTCGCGGATGCAATTTCCAAAGCGCTGGAAGCCGCGAGCCTGTCAGCCGACAAGGCTGCGGATCTTGGCAAACGATTGCAAATGGATGATCCAAGTGCCTCGATCGAAGAAACTGTAATTGCATCCAATATGTCTTCCTTGCAATTCACCGCTGTGGTTCAAACCCGAAACAAGATTCTGCAAGCCTACAACGACATCATGAACATGCCTGTTTAATCTTCTGAATCGCAAACTGGCTGTGGCACAATCCAATTCATTGAACACTTTCATGAATTGGAGCCTGGCCCATGATTGCACCTTTCCCGATTGCCCGAGACAACCGCGCTGAGACAGCCACCGACCTGGTGATGTTGCCGCAGCTGGCCAACCGCCATGGCTTGATCACGGGTGCAACCGGCACAGGCAAAACAGTCACCTTGCAGGTGCTGGCCGAGGCGTTTTCCCGCGTTGGAACCCCGGTGTTCATGGCCGATGTGAAAGGTGACCTGACCGGTATTTCACAGCCCGGGAAAACCTCTCCGAAATTTGAAGAGCGAATGAAGATGACTGGCATACCCGTGCCGGAGTTCGCAGGCAGCCCGGTGACTTTGTGGGATGTGTTTGGTGAGCAGGGCCACCCGGTGCGAGCCACCATTTCCGACATGGGTCCCTTGTTGTTGGGTCGCTTGCTGGGCTTGAATGACACGCAGGAAGGCGTGTTGAACCTGGTGTTCAAAATTGCCGACGACAACGGCATGTTGTTGCTGGACTTGAAAGACTTGCGCGCCATGTTGCAGTACGTGGGTGAAAACGCCAAGCAATTCACCAACGAGTACGGCAATATTTCCTCGGCATCCGTGGGTGCCATTCAGCGCGGTTTATTGGCCCTGGAAGGGCAGGGCGCAGACAAGTTTTTTGGTGAGCCGATGTTGAACATTGATGACCTGATGCAGACCGATTCCAACGGACGCGGCATTATCAATATTCTGGCCGCCAACCAGTTGATGAATTCGCCCAAGCTGTACGCCACGTTTTTGTTGTGGTTGCTTTCCGAGTTGTTTGAAAATTTGCCAGAAATTGGCGATGTTGAAAAACCAAAAATGGTGTTTTTCTTTGACGAAGCGCACCTGTTGTTCAGTGATGCGCCCAAGCCCCTGATCGAGAAAGTCGAGCTGGTGGTTCGCCTGATCCGCTCCAAAGGTGTGGGTGTTTATTTCGTGACACAGAATCCGCTGGATGTGCCTGATTCCGTGTTGGGTCAACTGGGCAACCGGGTGCAGCATGCTTTGCGTGCCTTCACCCCGCGCGATCAAAAGGCTGTGAAGGTTGCCGCTGAAACCATGCGCCCGAACGCGGGTCTGGACATTGAAGCGGCCATCACTGAACTGGGCGTGGGTGAAGCGCTGGTCAGTTTTCTGGATCCGAAAGGCACGCCCAGCCCTACTTGCCGTGCGTGGGTGTATCCACCTGCAAGCAAATTTGGCCCAGCCAGCCCCGAACAGTGCAAGGAATTGATTGCCAATTCGCTGGTGGCGGGTGTGTATGAAAAAACGGTAGACCGTGAATCGGCTTTCGAAATGCTGAAAGCCAGAACCGAGCAAGCCATGGCGGCGCTGGATGCAGCAGAAACACCCGCTGCGAAAGGTACTCAAACCGCCGAGGAAAAAAGTACGCTCAGTGGTTTGGGCGACATGTTGTTCGGTACCAGTTCGGCAGGTGGGCGCAAGCGGCAAAGTGTGGCAGAAACCATGGCAAAAAGTGCTGCGCGCAGCATCGGCTCACAGGTGGGGCGTGAACTGATGCGCGGCATTCTGGGTTCGCTGTTGGGTGGTACCAAGCGCCGTTGATGCAGGTGGCGTTTTAGTCGATCGAATGCAGGTTGGTGCGCTGCCTGCGCTCAGTCGCGAGCAGGAAACGTTGCAGCCGGCGTTCGGATCCTTTTTCCAGCATTTTCATTTCACAGCCCAGTTGAACCATGTCCGGATTGTCGGTCATGGCTTTGATGTTGCGCACTTCAAGCTCCACCAGCATGCTGCCTTCGCCGTCGGCCAGTGTCAGGCGCACGTCTTTCAATAGTTCGCCGCGTTGGTGTTGACTGGCCACAGTTTCGATGGTGAAACCGATGCCAGCCAGGCTGATGTCGATCAGGCTGGCCTGACCCTGTACCACAGGAATTTCGAGTTTGACCTGCGAATTCAATTCCTCATCGGCCACCACACGGAAGTAATTACGACGTTGCAGTCGAACGATGCTCTTCGGAATTGCGATGCGCAGCGCGTCTGCGCCCTGATACTCGCTTTGCAAAATTCCGATGCCAGCGAATTGCACCTTCACGCCGTCGGGGAAACTGACCATGACGTACGCAGTGGATGCATTGCAATGGGCACTCAGTGATTTGTCATAGGGTGTGCCCAGCCACATCAGGCCTGCTTTCCAGTCGATGCTGAGTATTTCAGTCACGAAATGGCTGTGATCTGCTTGCAGGTAAACATACAGTTCATGCTCGTCTTCTTCGATGGTGTTCAGCAGTTTTCGAACGGTGGGTTCAGCGCTCAGGCTGAACTCCTCGAGCAACTTTTGATCGCGTTCCGGCGCGATGCTGGTGTTTTGACTCATGGCTTGTCCTCTGTCTTGAATTCTTTGTTTTCTATTTGATATACCCAGGCTAGCAATTCCGCAATGGCCTGATACAGACCCGGTGGAATTTGTTGGTCAAGGTCAACATTCATCAGCAACGAAACCAGCTCTCGGCTTTCGTGCACGAATACGCCAGAATCCTTGGCTTTCTGAATGATTTGTTCAGCGATCAAGCCCTTGCCTTTGGCCACCACTTTCGGTGCACCCGAATGTTCAAGGTAGGCCAGTGCAACCGCCTGTTGCGGGCTTAGATTATTCGCCAATTTCAATCCCCGATTGAACCATGAACTGACCATGCACCAGTTTCAGACCCTGGTTGTCCATGGCCTGGCGGAACTGCTGCCAGTGCGGGTCAACCGCCTTTTTGCTGTTTTGTGAGCCGGAAATCTGGACGTCACATTGCGAACCTATCATGCGGACCCGAACATGAAGCTCACCCAAATGAGCCATGTCCAGTTTAAGCCTTGCAACCCAGGGGCGAGCGGGTTCACCGTTGGCGTCTTGTTCATCACTGGGCGCGCTGTCGTCGGGGTCGGGCTCAATGTCAATTTGAACGGGTTGACCCAACAAACCACCGAGCGCCAGTGAAATTCGATTGGTGTCGAGTGTCGCCAGTTGGGCGGTGACCAGTTTGACGGATTGATCCACGGCCGCCGGGTTCATGCCCTTTTCGCTAATGACCTGTTCTTGCCCGAAGCGAGCCTGGGGTTCTTTCGTGATTTGATCGGTGCTACGCTGGCCATTGGCCCATTGCTGTAAATGTGATTCGTAGAACAGTCCGCTGTTTTCAATCGCCGCGCTGACTTGTTTGGCCAAGGCTCCAGCCAGTGTGTTATTCGCTGTATTGACGGTGCTCAGCTGGGCATTGGGTTGAACAGCAGGGCGCATTTCGGGTTTGACATTTGTTGCGGCGGTATCTTCCAGCAAGGGTGCAGCCAGCGCTGCTGCGCTGTTTTGCACCTGAATTTGCGTGCTGAGCTGCTTCATGCTGGCCATCACAGTAGTGGAAACCTGGGTGGGGGCGGTTTGCCCCAGGCGCTGCAACAAACCCAACAATCGGGCTGTGCCGGAAAGCCGATCAACAAAACTCGGGGATTCTTGAACTTCTGCGTCGTCAGTGACCGTGGGCAGTGTGGTGACCAGGTTGCGTGCGTCCTGAACCCTTTTGCCACCGCTGGTGCCGCCTGCGGATAGGTCATCGCCTTTGCCCGACAATGCAAAAGACACGGTGACCATTTCACCGGCAGTCAATGAGCGACCCGGTGGCAGTTTCACCTGAATGTTTTGTCCGGCGAATTCCAGCTCGGCGTCGTTGCCGGGACCGCTTTTGTTCACGCGAACGAGAACAGTTTGTCCTGCCAGTTGTTGGGCTTGCGGCAAGGGAAGCTGGCGCGACAGAATTGCGACAACGGGCGCGATTTCGCCCTTGCCGGAACTGACCCGGTCACCCGGGTTTGATTGGAGTACGGTATTGACGTTGGGCGGAGCCGATTTAACCGGGGTTAATGACATGTCTCACACCCGCTGCGTTTAGCGCGATGGCTTAGTTGGACCCATAAGAGCTGCTGAGTTTTTGCGAGTTGTTGGCTGCGCGCAAAAATTCTTCCAACTGCTTAAGGCGTGGTTCAGTAATGTCGCGGATTGCTGCGTCATCGGCCAGAATTTTCTTGAGGTAGCCAATGTGCTGGCTACGCTCTTTGTCATTCAATTCGGTTTGCTGGGCTTGTTTGATTGCTTGTAGCTCGTGAATCAGTTTCGAGCACTGTTCCTCAGCGGCGCAGAGTTCGTCCCAATCGCCAGCCTTGGCGGAATCAAGCATGATCTGGCTTTGATTCGCGATGGCGGCGTACAGTTTCATGATTGCACCGTTGTTGTCTGTCGCAAAAATCATGGTCGAAAGCGGTCCTAGGTAGGTGGTTATGATTTGGCAGTTTGGCCAATTTCTTGCCAGGCGCCACGCAGGTCTTCCAGCAGTTCAATGCAGGTGTCCATGCCGGCGGGGTCGTTTTTTGCGTTGGCTTGAATCAATTGTTTGCTGATGAAGCTGTACAGGGCGCTGAGTCGCTCTGCGATCTCGCCACCGGCTTCCAGGTCAAGTGAGCCATTCAAGCCATCGCTGATGATTTTCAAAGCCTTGTCCACTGACTTGACTTTCAACTCGATGTCTTTGGTCTCCATGTAAATCTTGGCTTTGCGAATGGAGTCGATTGCGCCGTCGTAGAGCAGAACAATCAAGCCGTGCGGTGAAGCACTGTTGATGCCTGTTTCCAGTCCCACTTTTGCGTAAGCTTTTGCGCCGTTCATCATGGTGATTGTCTTGCCAATTCAAATTTGTCTTAAACAAATATTACTGCTGCAGGGCTTGTTTTCAACGCAACAAAAAAGGGGTTTTTATGACACTGTTCACCGCTTGGACAGGTCACCCCGATTCCGGGGTGTTGCCTTGGGTCTGCCTGTGTTAGCTGTTGGCCGACAGTGCTGCCAGCTGTTGGGTCAGGAAACTGCTGGTTTGCTGCATGCTGGCCAACATTGAATCAAGCGCTGTGAACTGGGCACGGTAACGCTTTTCGATTTGTTCCAGACGAAAATCCATGCGCTCTTTCTGGTCGTCAAGGCGGCCCAGCTTGCTGTTCAGGCTGTCTGTCTTGGAGGCCAGTGCGCCGTTTTCTTCATTCAGGGAGTCGATCCAGTCAGAAAGGCGTGAGCCCATGCCTTTGCTGAAGGTCATGGTCCCCAGGTCACCTGAAACTCCGGGGGTGACCGAGATCCGCAGGCCTTCAACCGCGGTGCCCGCATTGCCGGTAAGAACCGTGCTGACGCCGGTTGCTGCAAAGCCACCAATGGTGCCGGCGATGGTACTGGCGTCGCCACCTGGGTTGGTGATGTTGATCGCGTAGGTGCCTTCTTGCGCCAATGAACCCGCGCCAACAAACTTGACATCTGCATTGGTGAATGTGGCGGTGTCGGCGAACAGCTTCTCAAGCGCGCGTGGGTCTGCCGCCAAAGCGGTGTCCAGCTTGGCTTTGTCCAGCGCAAGAACACCATCTTTGTCGAAGCTCATGCCAACGGAATTCAGCGATGCGCCAGAGCCCACAGTTTCCCGCATGATGTTGCGCAACTGGCGCTCTAGCGTGCCAGGTGTGACATCGCGCGACAAAGTCGCATCCTTTTTCTGCTGGTCTTTCAACAGTTTGCGGATGTCGTTGTAGCTTTTGACAAGCTCATCCATGGTTGTTTTCAGCGACTCATTGTCTGTGGCCACGCCCAGTTGGATCGGGCTTGTGGTGACCGCTTTCAAATTCAGTGTCAAACCTTCAATTGCATCGCTCACCGTGTTCGAAGCTTTGGTGATGGTGAGGTTGTTCACCGTGAAAATTGCGTTCTGCGCTTTTTCCAGAAATTCGGCGGTGCTGCCATCGGTCGGTGCCGCAGCAGTTGTGGGGTCGAATGCGATTTTTGAAAGGCCAGTCAGGTCGTTGTTCACGCCATCGCTGTCGGCCACATCAATCTTGAAGCTGTTGGCTTCGCCTGTGGATTTGCTGGTCACAACCAGCCGTGCGCCAGTGCCGTCATTCACAATGCTGGCGGACACATCTGCGTTGGCGTCATTAATGGCGTTTCGTACACCTTCCAGGGTTTGCTGGCCTGCGCCAATCACAATGTTCAAAGGCGTTTTGGCTGCATCGGGAGTGAATGTGTTTGCGCCAGCGGTGTAGGTGCCCATGGTCAGGGTCAGAGTGCCCGTACCAACCACTTCAGTGGCGCTGCCTACACGGGGTGCGGCAACACTTTGGGCCTTGGCCAGTTGTGACACTTCAATGTTGTAGTTGCCGTTGGCTTTTGAGCCTGTGGCTGTTCCAGACACCATGGATTCGTTGGATGAAGTGACCTTGGTGGGATACAGATTGGTCAGTTTCGACAATTTGTCTGCAATCGTGCCCAGGTTCGCGAAGGCGCTTTTAATGCTGCCATAGGTCGAAATTCTGGCGTTGGTCTGCGAGCGTTGCTGGCTGATGGTGTTCAGTGGAATGCGTTCAGCCGCCATCAGCGAACTGATGATGCCTTCGATGTCCAAGCCCGATCCGATGCCTGCTGCTGAAATTGCCATAACTGTTCTCCTTCGTCCTTACACTTCGCGGGACATCAAAATCCCTTGCATTTTTTCAATTGCTTTTGCAATTTTCAGCATTTCAACTGAAGGAATCTGTTTCAACACTTCCTGCGTTTCCTGATCAACAATCTGCACAACAGGTTTGGTGCTGTTGGGGTCCATCATGAACTTCAGGTTGGATTTGTTCAATTCCATGGCCTTGTTGGCCATCTGGACAACCTCTGCCAATTCTTTTGGTGTCAGTTCAGCGCGGCCAGCGTCAACAGCCGGCTGCGGTCGCGCAACAGGCGCGAGCGTTTCCGGTGAGCTGGCTTGGCTGGATTTGCCAAAAGGATTCAATGTTTCGATAGCGTTCGCGATGTTCATTTTTGACACCTTCCCGATCCTATCCGGATCAGCAGTTCTTCAATGACTCAATTAACGGCAGCTTTTGCCCTTAACTTTAGAGTTCACTTTGTTTAAAGATTGCATGGGAATGAAAAAAGCCGATGCGGCGGTGGCTGCATCGGCTTTTACAGGTACCTTGCCGGGTCTTACTGCAACAGGCTCAGCACGTTGTTGGGCAACTGGTTGGCCTGGCTGAGCATGGCGGTACCAGCCTGCTGCAGAATCTGCGTGCGGGTCAGGTTGGCTGTTTCTTTGGCGAAGTCAGCGTCCATGATTCGGCCTCGGGCTGCAGACACGTTGGTGAATGTGGCGTCCAGGTTCGTGATCACAGCGTCCAGGCGGTTAATGCCGGCACCGAGTGTGGCCCGCCCTGTATTCAGCACAGTCAGCTGTGCATCAATGGCGGTCAGTGCCGTGTCGGCGTTGGCCACACTGGTGATGTCCAGTGCTGCAACCGCAGTGTTCACGGCAGCGCCGTTGACCAAAGTAATGTCTGTGGTGTCGCCGCTGTTGGCACCGCTTTGAATGGTCAAAGTGGGCGTGGAGTTGTCCAGCAGATTCACACCGTTGAAGTTTGCACCGCCCACTACTTCAGCGATTTGCGCCTTCAGTTGAACGAATTCAGCATTCAGGTTGGCACGGTCATCGGTAGTCAGTGTGCCGGTGGCCGCTTGCACAGCCAGTTCACGCAGACGCTGCATGTTGTCAGTCACAGAGCCCAGAGCGCCGTCGGCGATCTGCAGTGCGCTGATACCGTCGTTGGCGTTGCGCTTGGCCACTTCAGTGCCACGGATCTCGGAAGTCATGCGGGTGGCAATGGCCAGGCCTGCAGCGTCGTCACGAGAGCTGTTGATGCGAAGACCTGAGGACAGGCGATCGATGGAAGTGGTGATGCTGCGGCCCGAAGCACCCAGGTTTTTCTGAGCGGTCAGTGAGGCGACGTTGGTGTTGATTCCTAGCATGGTAATTCTCCTGAGAGCGTAGCGGCCAGTGGGCTGCTGTTGATCGTTGGGCGCTTGGCAGTAATGCTGCGCCGATGATTGCTTAACGCCATAGGAAAAAGATTCTTTAGGAAAAAAACCTAAAAAATCGCAGAAATCGAAATAAATTGTGCAGACCCTAAAGTCTGTTCTCGCGGTGCCGTAATAGGAGCCCCTTCAGCAGTGGTAGCCGGTACTGAGAGGTTGGTGGGCGGGCCTTGCCGGGCTTGTGGCCGGGTTTGGCGCGCCCACCTTCTCAGGGATACGGACTACTTGTATTAACGCAGCAGGCTCAACACGTTGTTGGGCAGCTGGTTGGCCTGGGCCAACATGGCAGTACCGGCCTGTTGCAGAATCTGTGTACGGGTCAGGTTGGCTGTTTCTTTGGCGAAGTCAGCGTCCATGATCCGGCCACGTGCGGCAGACACGTTGGTCACGGTGGTGTCCAGGTTGGCCACTACGGCGTCCAGTCGGTTGATACCGGCACCCAAAGTGGCGCGGCCAGTGTTCAAGGCTGTCAGTTGTGCATCAATTGTGGTGATGGCTGCAGTGGCAGTTGTCGCGTCAGTCAATACCGCTGCGCTGATTGCGGTTGCGATTGCTTCACCGTCGACGAGGTCCACATCTGTTTTGTCTGTGCTGGCCGAGCCGGTTTGAATCGAGATGCCTGCACCCGCAGCTGCGGTGGTCAGCAGGTCCACACCGTTGAACTTGGTGTTGTCAGTCACGCTGGTCACCTGGGCGGCCAGCTGTGTGAATTCAGCAGACAGGTTGGCGCGGTCGGCCGTTGTCAATGTACCGGTAGCAGCTTGTACAGCCAGTTCACGCATACGCTGAACGTTGTCGGTCACGGTAGACAATGCACCGTCAGCGATCTGCAGGGCGGAAATACCGTCATTGGTGTTGCGCTTGGCCACTTCAGAGCCACGCACTTCAGAGCTCATGCGGGTGGCAATGGCCAGGCCGGCAGCGTCGTCACGGGCACTGTTGATACGCAAGCCAGAGGAAAGGCGGGCAATCGATGTGTTGATGCTTGAGCTCGAAGAGTTCAGGTTCTTCTGTGCGGTAAGCGAGGGTACGTTTGTGTTAATTCCTAACATGGTATTTCTCCTGAGAAAATTTCCGGGCTTTTTTTGCCCACAGTTAATGCCTACAGTTAATGCACGTAATTAATGCACTGTCGATTAAGTCAAGTTCCGCATCTAAAAGCCAATTTGATTAAGTAATTTTCATTGCAAATCATTTCGGCGATTGGTTAAAAAATTATTTTCTTGTTGATTAAAAAATCAAAGCGTTGAGAGTTATTAAAAACTGTTTCCTGATTATGTCATCCGAATTATCTTCAGTTGTTTTCTCAGGGCGAGCGTTTCCATTCCTTCTTCAAGGCTTTGTGCATTCATGTTCAATCCTTACTGCAACAGGCTCAGCACGTTGTTGGGCAACTGGTTGGCCTGGCTGAGCATGGCGGTACCAGCCTGCTGCAGAATCTGCGTGCGGGTCAGGTTGGCTGTTTCTTTGGCGAAGTCAGCGTCCATGATCCGGCCTCGGGCTGCAGACACGTTGGTGAATGTGGCGTCCAGGTTCGTGATCACAGCGTCCAGGCGGTTAATACCGGCACCGAGTGTGGCGCGCCCTGTATTCAGCACAGTCAGCTGTGCATCAATGGCGGTCAGGGCCGTGTCGGCGTTGGCCACACTGGTGATGTCCAGTGCTGCAACCGCAGTGTTCACGGCAGCGCCGTTGACCAGGGTAATGTCTGTGGTGTCGCCGCTGTTGGCACCGCTTTGAATGGTCAAAGTGGGCGTGGAGTTGTCCAGCAGGTTCACACCGTTGAAGTTTGCACCGCCCACTACTTCAGCGATTTGCGCCTTCAGTTGAACGAATTCAGCATTCAGGTTGGCACGGTCATCGGTAGTCAGTGTGCCGGTGGCCGCTTGCACAGCCAGTTCACGCAGACGCTGCATGTTGTCAGTCACAGAGCCCAGAGCGCCGTCGGCGATCTGCAGTGCGCTGATACCGTCGTTGGCGTTGCGCTTGGCCACTTCAGTGCCACGGATCTCGGAAGTCATGCGGGTGGCAATGGCCAGGCCTGCAGCGTCGTCACGAGAGCTGTTGATGCGAAGACCTGAGGACAGGCGATCGATGGAAGTGGTGATGCTTGAGCCAGATGCACCCAGGTTTTTCTGAGCGGTCAGTGAAGCGACGTTTGTGTTGATACCTAACATGTCTTACTCCTCATCGCAGCCTGGTTGTCGGTCTGCGGGGTGTGTTGAGCGCCTGTTTGTGTACTGCTGCGCCTATGATTCTTTAACGCCCTTCCTGTTGCTTTCTTTAGGAGAAAAATGCTTTTTTTTATATTTATTTTTGTTTGTCCAGTTTTTGGAAACCCTTGTCTGCATTGGGTTTCAGGGTGATCTGTTCGATTGAAAAAGTAAAAAAACCCGCATGGCGAAGTACGCCAAACGGGTTGATGCAAGCGGGGTAAAACAGGCGGATCCGGGATCCGCCCAGTAGTTCAAGCCTTGCTGTTTACTGCAACAGGCTCAGCACGTTGTTGGGCAACTGGTTGGCCTGGCTGAGCATGGCGGTACCGGCCTGCTGCAGGATCTGCGTGCGGGTCAGGTTGGCTGTTTCCTTGGCGAAGTCAGCGTCCATGATCCGGCCGCGTGCGGCAGACACGTTGGTGAATGTGGCGTCCAGGTTCGTGATCACAGCGTCCAGGCGGTTAATGCCGGCACCGAGTGTGGCGCGCCCTGTATTCAGCACAGTCAGCTGTGCATCAATGGCGGTCAGTGCCGTGTCGGCGTTGGCCACACTGGTGATGTCCAGTGCTGCAACCGCAGTGTTCACGGCAGCGCCGTTGACCAAAGTAATGTCTGTGGTGTCGCCGCTGTTGGCACCGCTTTGAATGGTCAAAGTGGGCGTGGAGTTGTCCAGCAGATTCACACCGTTGAAGTTTGCACCGCCCACTACTTCAGCGATTTGCGCCTTCAGTTGAACGAATTCAGCATTCAGGTTGGCACGGTCATCGGTAGTCAGTGTGCCGGTGGCCGCTTGCACAGCCAGTTCACGCAGACGCTGCATGTTGTCAGTCACAGAGCCCAGAGCGCCGTCGGCGATCTGCAGTGCGCTGATACCGTCGTTGGCGTTGCGCTTGGCCACTTCAGTGCCACGGATCTCGGAAGTCATGCGGGTGGCAATGGCCAGGCCTGCAGCGTCGTCACGAGAGCTGTTGATGCGAAGACCTGAGGACAGGCGATCGATGGAAGTGGTGATGCTGCGGCCCGAAGCACCCAGGTTTTTCTGAGCGGTCAGTGAGGCGACGTTGGTGTTGATTCCTAGCATGGTAATTCTCCTGAGAGCGTAGCGGCCAGTGGGCTGCTGTTGATCGTTGGGCGCTTGGCAGTAATGCTGCGCCGATGATTGCTTAACGCCATAGGAAAAAGATTCTTTAGGAAAAAAACCTAAAAAATCGCAGAAATCGAAATAAATTGTGCAGACCCTAAAGTCTGTTCTCGCGGTGCCGTAATAGGAGCCCCTTCAGCAGTGGTAGCCGGTACTGAGAGGTTGGTGGGCGGGCCTTGCCGGGCTTGTGGCCGGGTTTGGCGCGCCCACCTTCTCAGGGATACGGACTACTTGTATTAACGCAGCAGGCTCAACACGTTGTTGGGCAGCTGGTTGGCCTGGGCCAACATGGCAGTACCGGCCTGTTGCAGAATCTGTGTACGGGTCAGGTTGGCTGTTTCTTTGGCGAAGTCAGCGTCCATGATCCGGCCACGTGCGGCAGACACGTTGGTCACGGTGGTGTCCAGGTTGGCCACTACGGCGTCCAGTCGGTTGATACCGGCACCCAGAGTGGCGCGGCCAGTGTTCAAGGCTGTCAACTGTGTATCCAGTGTTGCAATGGCAGTGGTTGCAGTGGCCGCGTCAGTCAGCGCTGCGCCTGAAACTGCAGTGGCAATCGCTTGGGCATCAACCAGCTGAACGGTTGTCTTGTCTGCGCCTGCGGAGCCAGTCTGGATCGCCAGGTCGGCCGTGGCCGCAGCAGTCGTCAAAAGGTCCACACCGTTGAACTTGGTGTTGGTGGTGACAGAAGTTACTTGTGCAGCAAGCTGTGTGAATTCAGCAGACAGGTTGGCGCGGTCGTCTGTAGTCAGTGTGCCGGTGGCCGCTTGTACAGCCAGTTCACGCATACGCTGAACGTTGTCGGTCACTGTAGACAATGCACCGTCAGCGATCTGCAGGGCAGAAATACCGTCATTGGTGTTGCGCTTGGCCACTTCAGAGCCACGCACTTCAGAGCTCATGCGGGTGGCAATGGCCAGGCCGGCAGCGTCGTCACGGGCACTGTTGATACGCAAGCCAGAGGACAGGCGGGCAATCGATGTGTTGATGCTTGAGCTTGAAGAGTTCAGGTTCTTCTGTGCGGTAAGCGAGGGTACGTTTGTGTTAATTCCTAACATGGTATTTCTCCTGAGAAAATGGTCGGACTGCTTATGTCCGATGTATTCAAGGATGTGCTGCTTAATTGCTTCACATCTGTGACTGTTTAACGTTGTCAGGAATTAAATCTTTAGGTTTATTTTTTAAATATTTTGATTTAGTTGCCTGGTGGCTTATTTTCTCAATCGCCTATTAACTTCAATTCAAGCCGATCAAAAGGAATTGCTCTATATAGAGGAGGTTCTTTGTCATTTGGCAAAGCGTGCGTCGAATTGTTAAGCAATCCAATTCAAGTTCTGACAAGTTCGGCCGTTACCTAAAGGGTAGACCCTGCGATAACCCGTTGGGGGCTCGGACGAATGGGGGGATCCCCCCAAACTGTGATTCTCTCGTCGCGCTCAATCAACGACATTGAGTGCATGTAAGGCAGTTTCCTACATGTGATCGACCCGGTTGATGACTGAATGAATGGAAGTTGGATGATTCAGGTAAACCGGCAAGAAGCCGAATATACGTATCAGGGAATTGTCTCTGCGATTCAAAACGCAGAACAAATTGAGGATGCAGTAAAACAGAGATTGGAGAATTCAATATGAAAAGTACCCGCTTGCTTGACGAAATTCGCGAAACCAACTTGTCTTATCTGTTGCTGGCCCAGCAATTGATTCGCGAAGACCGCGCCGAAGCCACCTTCCGCCTTGGTATTTCTGAAGAAGTTGCTGACCTGATTGACCAGCTGACCACCGCACAGGTGCTGCGAATTGCTTCCAGCAACATGTTGATGTGCCGCTTCCGTTTTGACGACGAAGTGGTATGGAATCTGTTGACCAGCCACACCAAAGACCGCAGCGTTTCAGGCATGCACGCCGCGATCATCATGTCTGGCAAAGCTGTCAACGCAGCCGCTTAATTAAAAGAAATCCAATTCGGGTGTAACAACAACAATAAACGCACCCAACATTGACAACAGGCAGGGGTCAAGATCATGGCAAAAGTAAAATCAATCATCGATGAAGCAGCGCAAATCCAGTTGGCCACCGAGCTGATTCGTCTGGACGCACGCCTGCAAGTTCTGGAGTCTGAAACACAGTTGTCGCGTGAGCGCTTGCTGAAGCTTTACAAAGAGCTCAAGCACAAGTCGCCACCCAAAGGCATGTTGCCTTTCTCGACCGACTGGTTCATGACCTGGCAGCCAAATATTCACTCTTCATTGTTCATCAACATTTACCAGACTCTGATCAAGAGCACGGACATTGAGGACATTGAAGCAATCATCAAGGCCTACAGAATGTACCTTGAGCAGATTACCCACCTGGGTTTGCCCGAAGTGTTGTCACTGACACGTGCCTGGCGCCTGGTGAAGTTTTTTGACGCTGGCATGTTGACCACCACAGAATGCAAAGACTGTGAAGGCCGCTTCGTGGTTCACACGTACGAATTGGTGAACGACTATGTGTGTGGCTTGTGCCACATGCCATCACGCGCAGGCAAGACACGCCAATCAGCCGCCGATCGATTCTTTAACGAAGAAGCAAGTATCGAGGCCTGATTGTTAACGGTTTACCCCCGCTGCAACTAAAGGTCCGGTTGCATCCTCCCACCCTCTGTCTCTTCCGGGTCTGCAGTGGGGGTTTCTCAATCTCAATGGTCAGCAAGTGTTGCTGGCCATTTTTGTTTTCTGTCCCCTGCAAACTGCATCAGCCAAGGATTGTGAAATTTCGTGGTTCTGCTGCCATGCGTCGAAATCGCCTAGAAAAGCCACTTTATTCGGACAAAAGATTTTACAAATTCTGCCGACAATACATATACAGAAAAACCATTCTTCGACAGAGAACCTAAGCCCATGTTAGTAGCAATTGGATTCGTAATCGTGATCTTCTCCGTGCTGGGGGGCTTTGCCTTCATGGGCGGGCACCTTGTCACACTTTGGCAACCCGTTGAAATTCTGATCATCGGTGGCGGTGCAATTGGCGCGATGGTTGTGAGCAACACGCCCAGCATCTTGAAGGCCACGGGTAAAGCCTTGGGTGGCGCGTTCAAGCCCAGCGCGATCACCAAAGCTTTTTACATGTCGCTGATGGCCTTGATGTATGAAATCCTGACCAAGGTGCGCAAGGAAGGCTTGATGTCGATCGAAGGTGATGTGGAAGAGCCAGAGCAAAGCCCGCTATTTCAGAAATACCCCGAGGTTCTTGCAGATCATCATATTGTTGAATTCCTGACGGACTACCTGCGTTTGATGGTCAGTGGCAATTTGAACCCCATGGAAATTGAAAACCTGATGGACGGCGAACTTGAAACCCACCACCAGGAAGCACACACGCCCCAGGGCGCAGTCCAACAAATGGCTGACGGTTTACCCGCTTTCGGTATTGTGGCTGCGGTGATGGGTGTGGTTCACGTGATGGGATCTGTAGGGCAGGTCAGTAACGCCGAGCTTGGCGTGATGATTGCCGCCGCGCTGGTAGGAACCTTCCTGGGCATTTTGTTGGCCTACGGTTTTGTGGGCCCGCTGGCCAGCATCATCAATCACAAAATTGCTGAATCTTCAAAGCCTTTCGAGTGTGTAAAAACCACCTTGCTGGCCAGTCTGAATGGGTACTCGCCCGCATTGGCCGTGGAGTTTGGTCGCAAGGTGCTGTATTCCACCGAGCGCCCCAGTTTCATTGAGCTGGAAGAGCACGTGAAAAGTACCAAGGGTAAATAAGCACCATGGCGAAGTCTGACGAAGAACGTCCAATTATTGTCATCAAGAAGATCAAGAAAGGTGGTCATGGTCACCATGGCGGCGCCTGGAAGATTGCCTATGCCGACTTCGTGACCGCGATGATGGCCTTCTTTCTCTTGATGTGGTTGCTCGGTTCTACTTCTGAAGGGGACCTTAAAGGCATTTCCGATTACTTCAAATCGCCATTGAAGGTTGCGCTGGTTGGGGGACCTGGGTCTGGCACAGCCACCAATATCATCGATGCAGGTGGCACAGATTTGTCCCGGTCTGTGGGGCAGATCAAGAGTGGCAGTGCAGACAAAGCAACAAATTCTTCCGCCACCGCAAGTAGCGAAGCAGCCGAAAGGGCTGAGTCACAGCGCTTACTTGAATTAAAGGGGGAAATTGAGGGCCTAATCGACGCATCAGATTTGATGAAACAGTTTAAAAATCAAATCATGCTCGACATTACACCGGAAGGGTTGAGGATTCAAATTGTGGATGAGCGTAACCGCCCCATGTTTGATTCAGGCAGTGCGGTGTTGAAAGACTACATGAAGGACATTTTGAGAAGTTTGACCAAGTTGTTGAACCAGGTGCCGAACAAGCTGACCTTGTCAGGCCACACCGATGCAACACCGTATGCACTGGGCAACAGGGGCTACAGCAACTGGGAACTGTCTGCTGACCGTGCGAATGCAAGTCGCCGGGAGATGTACATGGCCGGCATGCCGGACAACAAAATACTGCGCGTGGTGGGCCTGGCTTCCTCGGTGTCGCTGGATGAAAAAGACCCCTACGCAGCGGTAAACAGACGAATCGCGATTGTGGTCATGAACAAGCGCGCAGAAGAAGCGGTCAGGGCGCTGGCCAATCTGGACGAGGGTGAAGACCCCAACCGGATCGAGCTGCCCCCAGTGCCAAAGATTGAAGGACTGCCGTTTCCAAAAGGCAGTGAGTGAGCGAATTGAATATTGAAAGTAACAGTGAATCTGTCAGGAGCAACACAATGCAAAACGATTACCGCTTGATGAACATGATTGATGAGAAAGCCAGGCTGGCAGGTTCCAACAAAATGGAATTGCTCCTGTTCTCGCTCGGATCCACAGAAGTGTTCGGCATCAACGTGTTCAAGGTTCGTGAGGTTTGCGAAACCTTGCCCATCACGCGCACGCCCAATATGCCGGCTGGTGTGGAAGGCATCATTTCCTTGCGCGGCAGTATTTTGCCCGTGATTGACCTGGCCCAGTGCCTGCGCATGGGCAATGGCGAAGCACGCACGAAGTTGATCATCACCGAGTTTTCTTCCCACACGCAGGCCTTCCTGGTGCAAGACGTCGACCGGATTGTGCGCGTGGACTGGGAGCAGGTGAAGTCGCCACAAAGTATCGGCCAATCACAAAGCGCCATGATCACCGCACTGACAGAACTGCCTGATGGCAAGCTGGTTTCCATTCTTGATGTGGAACAGATTCTGGGCGAAGTGATTGGTGAAGGCGATGTACCCAATATGGACAGTCTGCGCCCTGATCACCCGTACCCTGTGTTCTTCGCTGACGATTCAAACATTGCGCGCAAGAAAATCACTGAAGTGCTTGAGAAGTTGCACCTGCCTTACCAAAGCGCGATCAATGGTCGCGAAGCCTGGGAAAAGCTGCGCAACATTGCAGGCCGCGCCGAGCAGGAAAACAAGAACCTGCGCGATGTGGTTTCCCTGATTCTGGTCGATGCAGAAATGCCGGAAATGGACGGCTACGTGTTGACACGCCACATCAAGGAAGACGCCCGTTTCAAAGGCATTCCTGTGGTGATGCATTCATCGCTGTCATCAGTGGCGAACAAGAAGTTGGGTCAACAAGTTGGTGTGGATGCCTATGTCGGCAAGTTCCACCCCGAAGAGTTGGCGCAGATGGTTACCTCAATGCTTCACCCAGCGTAAAGGAGCAAGCATGAATCCCGAAGATCTAAGAATTCTGATTGTGGATGACTTCTCGACCATGCGTCGAATTGTCCGCAACCTGTTGAAAGAAAGTGGCTACAACAACGCCGATGAAGCCGAAGACGGTGCAGTCGCACTGGCCAAGCTGAAGGCTGGCAACTTCAACTTTGTAGTAAGTGACCTCAACATGCCGAACATGAATGGCTTTGAGTTGCTGAGCAACATCCGGGCTGATGCTGACCTGAAACACCTGCCGGTGTTGCTGGTGACTGCTGAAGCGAAAAAGGAAGACATTGTGACTGCAGCACAAATGGGTGCAAACGGTTATATCGTGAAGCCCTTCACCAAGGCCACCTTGGAAGAGAAGCTGGGCAAGATCGTCGCAAAGATGTCCGTGTAAACGTAAGAATCTGCAAGAAGAGAGGTTGCAAGGATGAACCCAGATAATCTAAAAAGTGGTGACAACGACGACTTGGAAGCGCTGTTTGACGAGATCGCAGAACAACGTGTTTGGGACGCAACACCTGCTGAACCCTCAGCCGTTGCAAGTGCTGAACCCGCAGAATCCACTACGGAAGAAACAGCTGGCGATGAGCCACAGGACGTGTTTCATCGCGTCGGCTCACTGACCCGCAAACTGCACGATGCATTGCGCGAACTGGGCTACGACAAAAGCGTTGAAAACGCAGTCAATGCCTTGCCCGATGCCCGTGCCCGCCTGAACTACATTGCGGACCTGACAGGCAAAGCCGCAGAGAAAGTGTTGGGCGCAGTCGAGGCTTCACAAAAACTGAATGATGACGTTTCTGCCCGTGCAGCCGCACTGGACAAGCAATGGGACCGCCTCTACAACAACGAGATGAGTCTGGAAGAATTCAAGTCGCATGCCCGTGAGAACCGCGAGTTCATCAAGGAAATTAGCGGTTGCAGCAGCCAGTTGGGGGGTCACCTGACCGACATCATGATGGCGCAGGACTTCCATGACTTAACCGGTCAGGTGGTCAACCGAATCGGCAACATGGCACAAGGGCTTGAAGAGCAACTGGTTCAGTTGCTGCTCGACACCACACCGCCTGATCAACGCAAGCATGTGGAAGAAACTTTCCTGAATGGCCCGGCCATCAATGCGGAAGGTCGCGCTGATGTGTGCAATAACCAGAGTCAAGTGGATGATCTGCTGGAAAGCCTAGGCTTTTAACAACACAAAATAACCAGGCTGAAGTGGGAGAATACACATGAGCGCATTCAGTGATGTCGAACTGCTACAAGACTTCTTGACCGAAGCAGGCGACTTGTTGGAAGACGTGGACAGTAAATTGGTGGAACTGGAGCAAAGTCCGGAAGACGCCGAGCTTTTGGCCACCGTCTTTCGCGGGTTCCACACCATCAAGGGTGGCGCGGGCTTCTTGGAGGCCACACACCTGGTGGAGTTGTGCCACAAGACTGAAAACCTGTTTGACAAGTTACGTTCCAAGAAACTGGTGCTTGATGCAGAAATGATGGATTCCATCATGGCTGCGACAGGCGAAGTACACCGCATGTTTGGCGAAATGCGCAATGGTCACCAGCCAGGCGCAGCGCCCGGTGAATTACTGGACGCACTGGATGCCGCCATTGAAGGAAAAACTGCTGCCGCAGCTGCGCCAGTGGTTCAGGTCGAAGCAGCCGTTGAGGTTCCAGTCCACGCCGCAGTCATTGAACCCGCCACTGTGGGTGCAGATGACGACCTGGACTGGGCTGGCCTGTATGAGGCCGTGGTGGGTGTACCCCCGCGCGAGCTTGAACAGGCGGCACTGAGCACTGACATGGCCACGGAAGCAATTTCTCGCCAGGCTGCTGCTGCAGTTCGCCCCAAGGCTGCGCCCGCGAAATCCAAGGCGCCTGCAGCTTCGACTGCCCAGCCCAAAGAAAACACCATCCGAGTGGACACCGCGCGATTCGACCAGATCCTGAATTTGAGTGGTGAAATTGGATTGACCAAAAATCGTTTGAGTTGTCTGTTTCAAACAATTGCCAACGGTGCAACCAATGATGATTTAATCAAGTCGCTGGACACGGTTGTGGGGCAACTCGACATGCTGGTTTCCGACTTGCAGTCGGCAGTCATGAAAGCACGCATGCAGCCTGTTGGCCGGGTATTTCAAAAATACAGCCGCTTGGCGCGTGACGTGTCCCGTCAGTTGGGCAAAGACGTTGAACTGGTGATCGAAGGTGCCGAAACCGAGGTCGACAAGTCGATTCTCGAGGAACTGAACGACCCCCTAATTCACCTGGTCCGCAACGCAGTTGACCACGGCATTGAAACCATCGTGGATCGCACTGCCTGTGGAAAGAATCCCAAGGGCATTGTGAACCTTTCTGCGCGCCAGACCGGTGATCACATTGTGATCGAAATCCAGGACGATGGCCGAGGCATGCGTCCTGAAGTGATTCGGGAAAAGGCCGTTGAAAAGGGTTTGATCACTGCTGAAGAAGCAGGGCAGTTGAGTGTGCAGGACAGCCTGCAGCTGATTTTCCTGCCTGGCTTTTCAACCAAGGACCAGATTTCCGACATTTCCGGTCGCGGTGTGGGTATGGATGTGGTGAAAACCAACATCCAGAGATTAAACGGTCGCATCGACATTAATTCCGAACCCGGTCATGGTTCAACCATCGCGATTTCCTTGCCACTGACACTGGCCATTTTGCCGGTGTTGATGCTGAAGCTGGAAGAGCAGATCTATTCGCTGCCTTTGTCCTGTGTTCGGGAAATCATCCCGATCGAAGACGACAAGGTTCAATATGTGGGAAGCAAGCCGACCATGGTTGTGCGTGGCGAAGTCATTCCCTTGCTTGATCTGGCCACTTTGATTGGCCGTGAAAGTGCACCTACGCCAAAAGTGGGCGTGCTCACCATCAGCGGCAACAAGGCCTGCATTTTGGCTGTAGACAGCCTTGTGGGCCAGGACGAAGTGATGATCAAACCGCTCGACGGGATCAAGCCCAAGGGTGTAGCAGGTGCGACACTGTCAGGTGAAGGCCTTTTGGTGCTGGTGCTTGAACTGCGCGAACTGATCGAAGGTCAGCTGTAAAGAAAACAAACGCAAGTCCTTTCCCCAGGGCTTGCGTTTCCCCCGTCGCGGGGATTTTCAATCCGGGTTCAAGCAGGAAGAACTAAGGTGTTTTTCTGCGCTTTCTAACTCAAATGGTTAACTCCTCCCCAACTCATAATTATCACATTGGCGCACGACGCCCTTGTCAATCTACACACCTGGCACACCAAGTCGGGGGGAGGAGTTGGTCTTATGAGTTCCCTTTATCGTTCGATTGAGAAAAGCTTTTTTTTCTCACTCAGTCGAAAGCTGTTCGGCAATGTGGCGGGTATCGCCAGTGTGGTGCTTGTTGGGTACGTTGTTGTTTACAGTTGGGCCATGGGCAAGCTGAGTGCTGAACAAATGGGCGAGTTTCGCCTGATTCTGAGTGTGTCACTCGGCTTTACTTTGCTGGCTTGCGCGGGCGCATTCGTTTATCTGCGTCACCTGATTGTTCGCCCGGTTCATCTGCTGAGTGATCGCATGGATCAACTGGCCAACGGCGAAGGTGATTTGTCGGTGAATCTGCCAACCGTAACCCAGGATGAATTGCGTGATCTGGCAGAAAACTACAACGCCTTCATGGTTCGCCTGCGCGACTTGATTCACGAAATTCGACGAATGACAGCACAGGTTTCCATGGAGTCCGTGCGCGTATCCGGCAGTCTGAAAGACGCCAGTCGAACAGCCGACAAACAGGGCAATATCACCGGCGAAATTTTTCAGGCAGCAGACCTGGCATCTAGCGCCATGGAAAACGTGTCCAACAGCGCCAATTATTTGTCCAAAGCGACCGATGAACATCTTGAAACAGTGAATTCCTCTTACCGTGAATTACTGACAGTGGCTGACGAAATGAACGCCGCTTCCGGAAGTTTGAGCAGCTTTGGCAACACCGTCGAGAAACTTGCACAAACCGGCAAAGGCATTGAAAGCATCGTCAAACTGATCAACGACATTTCCGATCAAACCAATTTGCTGGCCCTGAATGCAGCCATTGAAGCAGCACGTGCTGGTGAACAGGGGCGTGGCTTCGCAGTGGTGGCCGACGAAGTGCGCGGTCTTGCTGAACGGGTAAAGTCTGCAACAGGCGAGATTCGCGGCAATATTTCTTCCATGCTGCATTTGGTCGGTGAAACCCAGAATGAAACCCGTGAAATCAATCAGAGCATCTTGAAGGGGCAGCAAACGGTCAGTACCTCGTCGGCCAAGTTTTCGGGCATGGTGCACAGCTTTGAAGAAATGAGTAAGCAGATCGGTGAAGTGACCCAACAGGTGCAGTCTGTGAAGCAGATCAATCTGGAGGTGTCGGGCAAAGCGTCTGAAATTCGTGACACGGCACAGTCGGTGATCAATCAAACCACCGAGTCGGAAAAATCAAGTTCGGAACTGGCAGCCGCAACCGATCGAATCAAGGAACTGGTTGCGCGCTTCAAAATCGGCAAAGGCGCATACGAGCAAATTGTTGAACAGGCTATTCTGGCTCGCGAACAGTGCAAGAATATTCTGATCGAAGCCATGGACAACGGTCACGATATTTTCGATGAGGCCTACAAACCCATTCCGAATTCAAACCCCCAGAAATACAGTACGCGTTACGACAAGGCAGTTGAGCGCCAGTTACAGGGGGCTTACGACCAGTTGGTGGCCAATGTGCCGGGTTCAGTCTTCTCTTTGTGTGTCGATCGCAAGGGATACGCGCCCACGCACAACAGCAAGTACTCACGACCACTGACAGGTGACTTGAAAATTGATCTGGTTGAAAGCCGCGACAAGCGTATGTTCAGCGACCCGGTGGGTCTGCGCGCGGCGCAAAACCTGTCGCCCTGGTTGTTGCAAACCTACCGACGCGACACCGGCGAGGTATTGAATGATTTGTCGCTACCCATCGAGATCAACGGTCGTCACTGGGGCGGTATTCGCCTGGGCTTTAGCCCGGAGTTGTTGATCAAGGATTAAGTAGTCGTGCATTGAACAACGGATAGGGGTCCGTTTTAAGCCGCGCTTGGTTCGCGGCTTTTTTTATTCACTGGTTGTCGCTGACCCATTTGTTCAAGGGGTCGGCACAATTGTTCAGCACGTCCACCAAATGGGCTGTGCTGTTTTCGAAACTGGCGATGGTTTTTACGCCGGACTGTCGGCAGGCCACTTCCAGTTCTTCAGCCAGTTTGCTGCCCATGTCGAACCCAATCGCTGCGCTGGCACCCTTCACATTGTGTGCAGCATCGCCCAGTGCATTCAGATTTTGCTGCGCGCAAGCGGTTTGCAGGCGTTCAATGTAGTGGGGGCGTTCTTTCAAAAACACCGAAATCAACATGGCCAGAAGTCCGGTGTCGTTGTCGATGCGGGCCAAAGCGTCGGTGGGGTCGTAGTGCATGGTAAAGCCTTCAATTGGGAAGAACACCATGTTACCCGCTCAGATCGGGGTTTTGAATCCAGTCATTCTTTTTCATAATAAGAACATTCCAACACCACAGGTGCTGCTTTGGCAGAAGAAACCGATCAGGAAAAAGACTTACCCGCGTCGGAACAGAAGATCCGTAAAGCGCGAGAGGAAGGCAACCTGCCCAGGTCGAGAGATCTGGGTGGTGGCGTTGTGCTGCTTGCCGGCGTGGGTCTGTTGTACACCATGGGTTCGGAACTGGTCGGGCAAAGCGAGAAACTGTTGCGCCAAGGCCTGACCCTGGACCGCGCTCAAGCTTTTGACACCAAGTACATGGGCTTGAAGTGGGTATCCATGTTGCAGGAAAGCCTGGTGATACTGGTCCCCCTGTTTTTGGCCGTTGTGGTGGCTGCGATCTTGTCGAATGTGATGGTGGGTGGATTTAACTGGTCCACCAAGCCGCTGGAGCCGAAGTTTTCCAAGCTCAATCCAATCAAGGGATTGAAGAATATTTTCTCCGTTAACGGATTGGCTGAACTCGTCAAGGCGATTCTGAAAACAATCGTGTTGGGTGGCGTGGGTTATCTGTTGCTGATGCAGGACCTTGGCGAATTTACCCAGCTTGCGGCCATGCCGCTTGAGCACGGCATGGCAGAGACTGCACGCATTACGATCAAAGACTCGCTGATTCTTGCGATTGCGTTCTTGCTGGTGGTGTCCATCGACGTGCCTTACCAGTTGTGGCGCTACTACAAGGGTCTGCGCATGAACCTTGAAGAGCTCAAGCGTGAATCGAAAGAGTCAGATGGCGACCCCCACCTGAAAGGCAAGATCAAGAGCATGCAGCGTGAAGCGGCTCGCCGACGCATGATGGCCTCTGTACCGAATGCTGACGTGATCGTTACCAACCCGACACACTATTCAGTGGCACTGAAGTACGACAAAGACGGCAAGGGTGCACCGCGTGTGGTGGCCAAGGGAATTGGTCCATTGGCCCTGAAAATTCGCGAAGTGGCCAAAGAGAACAAAGTGCCCTTGGTTGAAGCACCGCCTTTGGCGCGTGCCCTGTATTCGAATGTGGAGTTGGAACAGGAAATTCCGGGAGCCTTGTACACGGCAGTGGCGAAATTGCTGGCCTATGTGTATGCCTTGGCCGAGGGCCGGGCGCATTTGGTTGAAGTACCGGGCGAGGCGGATATTCCGAAAGGCATGGATCCTGGGGCGGTTGCGTGATTGTATCGGCGCGTGTTTATTGCCCAGCCGGCGAGTGTTCATTGCCCATTCGGCGAGTGTTCATTGCCCATTCGGCGCGAGTCCCAATCGCTTCGCCAAAAAACCTGTTGATCCCTTTTTGAAATCACACTGACTCAATCCGCTCGACAAAACTGATGGTCGATCGGATTGTCAGCCTGTGGCTGAACGTGGCGTGTGAATTCAAACGGGCAGGTTTTCTTGAAGGCCAAGCGATCGGGACATCGCTGCCGATTGGGCCATTTAGACTCGCAGGCGCCCGTGGTGCAGCCAACTCGGCAGTGGGTTTGCCTGTTCCGCACATTCAAGAAAACCGCCCCGCGTGAATTGATTCGCGGCGTTCGGCGCAAGCCGACACCGGACTCGGCCATGTTTTTTGCCGAGCTCGGTGAGCAAGAATCCATTCAACAAGGGAAATAGCGGTTTTCTGTGCGGAATCGGGCAACCCCGCCGAGTCGGCGTAACCAACCGGCTGCCTCAAGATCCGCGCCAGCCACCAATCCACAATAGAGCCATAAATCCGCCTCAATTCCCCCATTGAAAAAAACTAAAGTTTTCCATAATTGAACCGTTAACAACTTGATGGGCGGTAAAGTGGCTTCCACCGCATTTTCCCTGAACACGATTAAATCAGGCCTCACCGGCGACAAGGTCAAAACCTTGGGTGCGCCGATTTTCATCATCATGATTCTGGTGATGATGATTTTGCCTGTTCCCCCGTTCGCCCTCGACTTGTTCTTCACCTTCAATATTGCGCTCAGCCTCATGGTGCTGGTCGCAGCCCTGTACACCACTCGCCCGCTTGATTTCGCTGCATTCCCCACCATCCTGTTGGTGACTACACTGTTGCGCCTGAGCTTGAACGTGGCCTCCACCCGTGTTGTGCTCATGAATGGTCATGAAGGCCCTGACGCAGCCGGCAAGGTGATTGAAGCTTTCGGTCACTTTCTGGTCGGTGGCAATCTGGCTGTGGGTATTGTGGTGTTCGTAATCTTGATGTTGATCAACTTTGTGGTGATCACCAAGGGCGCTGGCCGAATTGCCGAAGTGTCCGCCCGTTTCACACTGGACGCCATGCCCGGCAAACAAATGGCGATTGATGCTGACTTGAACGCAGGTTTGATCGGCGAAGACGAAGCCCGCAAGCGCCGGGCCGAAGTCAGTCAGGAAGCGGAATTCTTTGGCTCCATGGACGGTGCCAGCAAATTCGTTCGTGGCGACGCCATGGCCGGTATCATGATTCTGATCATCAACATCATCGGTGGTTTCGCCGTGGGCGTGATGCAACACGACATGACCTTTGCCGACGCAGGTACCAACTACGTACTGCTTGCCATCGGCGACGGTCTGGTTGCCCAGGTGCCCGCACTGGTGATTTCAATCGCCGCAGGTTTGGTGGTGGCCCGTGTGGGTCAGGGCCAAGACATCGGTACGCAACTGGCAAGTCAGTTGTTGAAATCGCCCCAAGCTGTGGGCATTACTGCTGGCATCATGGCCATGCTCGGTGTAATCCCCGGCATGCCTAGCTTTGCATTCTTGTTGCTGGCTGCTGGTTTTGGTTATTTGTCCTATCACCTGGCGACCAAAACCGAGGTCAAGAAAACTGCCACGGCAGGGGAAAGTCAGGAAAAAATCAAGGCCGCTACGGCTGAAGCACAGGAAGCCACTTGGGATGACCTCGTGCCTGTGGACACCATCGCGCTCGAAGTGGGTTATCGCCTGATCGCGCTGGTCGACAACAAGCAGGATGGTGACTTGCTCAAACGCATCAAAGCCATTCGCAAGAAGTTTGCGCAGGAAATTGGTTTTCTGCCACCGGCTGTGCATTTGCGCGACAACCTGGAATTGCGTCCTTCGGTCTACCGTATCTTGTTGAAAGGCGTGTGCATGGGCGAGGGCGAAGTGTTCCCGAACCAGCATCTGGCCATCAACCCCGGTCGCGTAACCATGCAGTTGCCTGGCCCACAAACCACCGACCCAGCCTTTGGTTTGCCTGCGGTCTGGATCTCTGATGAACAGAAAGAAAAGGCCAATGCAGCCGGTTACACCGTGGTGGATGCTTCCACCGTGGTGGCCACACACCTGTCGCATATTCTGCAAACGTCAGCCGCCCAGTTGTTGGGTCGCACTGAAACCCAGCAGTTGCTGGACCATTGCGCCAAAACATCACCCAAGGTGGTTGAAGACCTGACCCCCAAGTTGCTCGATGTGGCCGTGATTCAAAAAGTGTTGCAAAGCCTGCTTGATGAAAGCGTACACATTCGCGACCTGCGCACAATTTTCGAAACATTGCTTGAGAACGGTGGCCGTACCAAGAATCCGCTGGAGCTGACCGCGGCTGTCCGCATTGCCCTGGGTCGCGCCATTGTGCAGGCACTGGCAGGCACCAGCGACGACCTGAACGTGCTGGTCATGGAGCCCAAGCTTGAACAAATGATTACCCATGCGCACAGTGCAGCCGGGCAAGACCAGGTCGGTATCGACCCCAACCTGGCCGAAACACTGGCCCGCCAAACTGCCGATGCAGCCGGTCGTCAGGAACAACTGGGTCAAAGCCCGGTGTTGCTGGTGCCCGATGTGTTGCGTTTGTCCATGGCCCGCTTATTGAAGCGCGCTGCCCCGAACCTTCGGGTGCTGTCGCACAGTGAAATTCCTGAAAACCGTACCATCCGCGTTGCGCAAGTCGTAGGAGCGAAAGCATGAAGCTGAAAAAATTCACAGCCCCCACCACTCGAGAGGCATTACAAAAGCTGCGTGCCGAACTTGGCGAAGATGCAATCATCTTGTCCACCAAGCAGACTGCCGCTGGCACCGAAGTGCTTGCTGCCTCGTCCAGTGACCTGGACCTGGTGACTGAAAAGCCTGCCACTGCAAGTGCAGCAACGGCTGCCCCAGCTTCGTGGACGCGCGCCGACCGCGCGCAATTCGCCGCGCAAGAGCCAGCACGCAAGCCCACGGCAGCAGAAAAAATTGCCCAGCAAGTGGCTGAGCAGCGCGATGTGATTATCAATCGCCAGCCAGCTGCACCCGCGCAGCATGCACTGCCCGTGTCGACACCCCGTGATTTTCCCCAAGACGACATGCTGTCTGAGGTGGCCAAGCGCCGCACACAGGCTGCCAGCGAATCCATGGCCAGCGAGCAAACAGCTGTGTTGGAAGAAATCAAGCAAATGCGCCAGTTGCTGAAAGATCAAATGGCCATGATCACCTGGCGCGACACGCTGGAGAAAAACCCCCAGCGCGGCGAGTTGTGGAATCTGCTGACGCAAGCTGGTTTCTCGCCTTTGTTTGCCCGCACCGTGGTCGACAAGTTACCTGCCAACCTGACTGAAACCCAGATGCAGGACTGGGCCATGAGCGTGATCAACAAGAACCTGAACGTAGTGCCCGCGGACAAAGACATTGTCGAGACTGGCGGCACCTTTGCTTTGGTTGGCCCAACCGGTGTGGGTAAAACCACCACCACAGCCAAGCTGGCTGCGCGTTGCGTGGTGAAGTACGGTGCAGATTCCCTGGGCCTGATTACAACAGACAGCTACAGGATTGGCGCACAAGACCAACTGCGTATTTACGGCAAAATTCTGGGCGTGCAGGTGTACACCGCACAAACCCATGCGGACCTTGCCCAACTGCGCAACAGCATGCAACGCAAGCGCCTGATCTTGATTGACACGGTGGGCATGGGCCAGCGCGATTCCCGCGTGGCCGAGCAAACCAAGATTCTGACTGACAGCCATGTCAAGCGCGTGCTGCTGTTGAACGCCACCAGCCAGCCGGAAACGCTGGACGATGTGGTGCGTCACTACAAGAGCACAGGCTTGAGCGGTGCGATTCTGTCCAAGCTGGACGAGGCCATCAAGATCGGCGGCGTGTTGGACGTGGTCATGCGTCACAAACTGGCTTTGCAATACATTGCCACCGGCCAGCGCGTACCCGAAGACCTGTTCCCGGCTGACCCCAGGGTTTTGGTACACCGTGCACTGCGTTCACGCAGCAGCCAGGCGTTTCAGACCTCGAACGAAGAATTGAAATGGAAAATGGCCCAAGTCTGATCGACTGGTAATCAATATTTCATGGTCAACTGACACTTATGGATCAAGCCAAAACACTTCGACACTTGCTGGGCCAGCGCCACGCCTTGATTCACCCGATTCTGGGTGACATGGCCAGTGATTACGCTGCCTGCCTGGGTCGTTTGGTACTGGAACAGCAGGCACGCCAGAACCGTGTGGCCGTGTTGTTCGATGGCTCAAGCGCGGGTTTGCCGCAGTTGTTACCAGCCACTGCGCGCCACGACCTGATCGAATTTTTCAACGGCAAACACAATCTGGAAGATCAGGTTGTGCAACTGGCCGAAGGCCAATACCTGGTGGTGGCCAAACAAGGCCTGCAAGCCCTGGCCCAAAAACCCGCACAGGCCGCAGCTTTGCTGGGCAAACTACATCGCATGCCTGTGAGTTGCGACCACTTTTACGCCACCATGCCTTACGAGGCCATTACACTGGCCCGCGCATTTTCCCCGCAAGACGAATGGTACTGGGTGGTTCAACCCACGGCCAGATCCGTTACGCGCGCCTTTCAGGCCATTCGTTCTTTGAAAGGGGTAGACGAAAATATTCAGCATCGTGTTATTGTTGCAGGTGTAAAAGACACAGATGAAGCTGATCATGTGTTTGCGAATTTGTTGGAAAGCACGTCGCACCTTCTGGTCAATCCCTTGCAGTATGCAGGGCATTTGCCAGCACTGCTTCCAGGCAAAGCGTTGAACCAGGTCGGTCGGGAGATGATTGCGGCAGGTCGGCGAATCGCAAAAGCGATTTGTTCTTTCGACGAACACGCGCTGGCGTAATAACAAGACAGGAAGCAAAGACTCCATGTACACAGCCCAGGGCACCCTAGACAAATCCAAGCAAATCGACCAGTACATCCCGCTGGTGCGAAGACTTGCGCATCACTTGATTGCCAAGTTGCCCGCTTCTGTACAGATTGACGATTTGATCCAAGCCGGCCTGATTGGCCTGATGGACGCCATTACCCGCTTTGAAGAAGGGCAGGGCGCGCAATTCGAAACTTACGCCAGCCAGCGAATTCGAGGTTCCATGCTGGATGAGTTGCGTTCAGCCGACTGGATGCCGCGCGGTGTGCGCCAGGGACAACGCAAAATTGAAACTGCCACCATGAAGGCCGAGCAAAAGCTTGGGCGGTCAGCCAGTGAGCAGGAAATTGCTGAAGTCATGGGCGTGAGCCTTGAAGAATACCAAAGCATGTTGTTTGAATCTCGCGGTGCCCAACTGGTGTACTACGACGATTACGCCGAAGACGGCGACGGTGAAGGCTACCTGGATCGGCAAATGGATGGTGATGAAGACGCCAATCCGCTTGAAATGTTGGGTGACCAACGATTCAGACAAACCCTGATACAAGCCATTGAAGACCTCCCGGAGCGTGAAAAAATGCTGATGGGACTGTATTATGAGCAAGAGTTAAACTTCCGCGAGATCGCAGCCGTTCTCGGTGTGACTGAGTCCAGGGTTTGCCAACTGCACACCCAGGCAGTCAGCCGCTTGAAAACCAAGCTACGCGAACACTAATCACAATGGCTGATCCCAAAGCCCAGGGAAAACCGAAAACTTTTGAACAGTCCCGCGTGCGAGTCAATCGCTCCCTGATACTGGTCATTTTCACTGCCATTGGTCCACTTGCACTGGCTGGCCTGTACATGGCCCAAAGCACTACGGACAGTGGCAACTGGAAACTTACCGTACTGATCATGGCGGTGCTTGGCGTTCTCGGCGCCTGGTTCATGGGCAACAAACTGTTGTCTGGTCTGCTCGACATCCTTCACGCTTCAGTTCAATCTGAAAACCAGTTGCGTCGCCTCATGGAATTGTCGGGCGACTGGTACTGGCAACAGGATTCTGCTCACACCATTGTCCGCATCATTTACCGTGGCAGAGACCGTCAGAACAATGGCCGATCGCCCAACCACTTGCCTTTTGATGGTCTGGCCCGTTGGGAAGTAGAGGGTTTAAGCTGCATCGATCCACGCTACAACTGGGACACGTTCAAGGCACTGCTGGACAGTCATCAACCATTTGACCGTGTGTTATTTGAATATTGGCCCCCCAATTCCGAACGCATTATTTTTGAGTCCACAGGCAGGCCGCTTCACAATGTGAATGGCGAATTCACAGGCTACATGGGTGTGTCTGCTGACATGACCCAGAAGCGCTTGAACGAGCAGTTGCTCTCCCTTCAGCGTTCGCTGTTGCAAGGCGTATTGCTCTCGGCACCGATTCCCGAACTGGCTGCTTCTTACGCACGAGGCTTGAAAAGCTGCCTGACCGTGCGTGCCGAAGTGGTTTTGGGATACCGCGACAAGTCACACGACAACCACTGGCGTGTTCGTGGCACCAATGCCGCTCTGCGCATGCCTCTGGATAAAGGGCAGGCTTTCTGGGACAGCGCCGAACAGCTTTGCGAACCCTTGGAAGGCCATGATCAGCAAGGCTTGGTCTGGCTGGGTAAAATCAAGACCTGCGATTATTTTGATCAAGACTGGACAAGCAAGCTGGGTATATCGCTGGCCTGGTTTGCCCGGCGCAAGGCAATTGAACCGAATCAACCGGAATACTGGATCATGGTCGCCCAGCAGGGCGTTGACCAAGCCTGTCACGACGATGTAATCCGCGTGCTCACGGCTATTCGCCTGTTGGGTTTGTGTGTCGAGCGTCGCGTGTTTGAAGATGATTTGCAAGGTCTGAACGGTACCCTTGAACAACGCATCAACGACCGCACTGCCGAACTGACTCGCAGCAATTCCGAACTTGAAGCGTTTACCTACACCGTGTCGCACGACCTGCGCGCCCCCCTGCGAGCCATCGACGGTTTTTCCAGCATTCTGAAAGAAGACTTTGCTGAAAGTCTGCCCGAAGACGCTCGCGGACTGCTCGATCGAATCAGCAACAACGCCCGGCAAATGGGCGGCCTGATCGACGGGTTGCTGGATTTTTCAAGACTGCTGCGCACCGACGTGGCGCGCGTAAAAGTAGACCAGCAACAGTTGTTGGACCAAATCCTCGATCAGCTCGATGCGAAGCGCAAGAACATTGTTGAGTTGTGCGACTTGCCCCCGGTCTATGCCGACCCGGTGTTGCTCAAGCAGGTGTGGATGAACCTGATCGACAATGCCCTGAAATTCAGCAGCAAGGCGGCTCAGCCAAAAGTCACGATTCACTGCGAGAAGGTCGGCCATTTTTACCGCTTCAGCGTTCAAGACAATGGCGCGGGTTTTGACATGAAATACGCCGACAAACTGTTCAATGTGTTTGAGCGTTTGCATCACAAAAAAGACTTTGATGGTACTGGCGTTGGCTTGGCCATCGTGAAGCGGATTATTGAACGCCATGGCGGTGAAATCAGTGCCACGGGCGAAATGGGTCAGGGTGCCTGCTTTACTTTTACCTTGCCCGATCAGATTGATCAGGTCGAATAAAGGAATCATCCATGGTTGATGTAGTTCTGGTTGATGACAACTCCAATGACGCGGACCTCGCCTTGCGCGTGGTTCGCAAAACCTCGTCGAGCTCCACCACCGTGTTGCTTGAAGATGGCGAACGCGCAATCGATTATTTCAAGCAGTTGATGCAAGACCATCCCAAAGACAGCGCTGCGCTGAACTTGCCAAAGCTGGTGTTGCTGGATTTAAAATTGCCCAAACTCGATGGTCTGGAAGTGTTGAAGTTTTTGCGTTCGCATGAAGTATTCAAAACCATGCCGATCGTGGTGTTGTCTTCTTCGCGGGAAATCAGTGATGTGAAGCGTGCGTACGAGCTTGGGGTGAACAGCTTTGCAGTCAAGCCAGTGCAATTCGATCAATACCTGACCCGAATTTCTGCACTGGTCGCCTATTGGTTAACGATTAACGAATTACCGCGCGGGGCATAGCGCCACCTGTCACAGTCGATTGGCTCATTCCGCCTTTGGGACCATAGGTGTCGCTGGCGGCGGGTTTCTGGTCAGCCACAGCCGCAGCCGTCAAAATCGAAATGCGTTCCTGCAAACCAGCCAGCTGCTCGGCCACCAGTTCGCCATTGGTGTTGTTCAAGCGTTGCGCATGGCTCAGGGTGGTGCGAAGTGTGGAGTAGGTGCCCAACAAGCGTGGCTCGTGGGCTGACAACACATCAACCCACAGGGCAATGCCGTCCATATTGGCTGGAAAGCCCTCGGCCTTGGCCAACTGAATGTTGGTCACGTAGCGCTTTTCCAGTTCCAGCATCATGGCTTCCTTGCGAAGCGCCAGGCTGTTCAGTTCCGGGGTTTGAAGCTTGACCAGACACGCCTGCTCTTCCAGCAAAATATCCACCAACGCCATGGCCATGTCACATTCATAGGCCAGGTTTCGGTACAGGTTTTTTGCAGAGTCAGCGTGCGACATAATCAATGTTCCTCAGTTATTTCTGGCCCAGCAATTCTTGAGCGCTTTCAATCACCTTGGCTGCAACAGCTTCGGCATTGACTTTAAATTCACCTTTGCTGATGGCTTCCTTGATGTCGGCCACTTTCTCAGCATTGAACGGTGCGCCTACCGCACTCAGTTCACTGGATTGTCCGGACAGCTTTGCAACTGCGCCTTCCGAACCAGCTTTTTCAGCATTGTCCACTGATGCTGATTTGCCGCCACCTTGTGGCTTTGTCAGCTTGTCAACTGGACTACTTCCCGGGTTAATTCGATTGATACTCATAATTTCCTCCGCGTTTGGCAGAGCCTAAGTGGGTTCGTATAGTTTCTTAACGGCTTGGCTGCACCTAACTTTAACGAATTATCAAAAGAATTCCCACTTTTTGAGTAATCCCTTTACAAACTAACCTCGACCAGCAGGGCATCACGGGCGATTCCGTGCAAAATCTTGCCCTGCGCGGTTTTAATCTTCACGACTTCACCCAGCTCTGCTTCGCCCATGGCAACGGCTGTGCCACCGATTGAAAAGCCTGGGCCTTTCATCATCACCTTCACGGTGTCGCCATTTTTGACCATGGCCTGCCCGCGCAGGTAATCGTGTTTCAACAGCGTGCCAGGCCACAATTGCCGGGCTGCAGTCTTGTTGTTCAAGTGGCTCAGATCGCTGACCCAACCGTGGCTTAGCTGGCTCAAGTCCATGGTGCGAAACTCCACATCATTCAATCCCAAGGCCTGGCCGGATTGAACCGTGCCTTTCACCACCAACACTGGCGCGAATACCTTAACGTCAACACCCACGAAAAACGGAGGGGTGTCTGATCCAACACATTGAACTCGAACAAAGGTTCGGCCCCACATTTTGTTGCCTGAACTGTTGGCAAACAGTGCAGCAGGGCACTGGGCGCTGCCAATGCGTTCATCGGCTTTCACAAAATTCACATGCACACTGGCACCCGGCGGAAGCAGGGCAGGATCAACCAGTTCAGCCAATTGCTGCTCGGTCACCCATTTGGATTGTTCTGCATGCACAACAGTGCCTTGCATGGCCAGCAAGCCAAACAGGATTGAAGCAAATCCGGATTTAAAAAAATTGTGAAATTTCATTCAAGTTTTCGCTGCATTTGCCGTAAACGGGTTTGTAACAGATTACTTCCTGCTTCGATGTGAACATCCTAGGCGGGAGTGCCGTGCACCCTAAGCTGAAATAGACGCTCATTTCTGCCCCTTATCCCCACTTTGATTTCACACCAACAATTGAATAATCCTTTCATCCGTCCGTGTATGAAGGATCCAAAACAATGTTGGACAAACTCACCGATTCAATGCAGTTCTCTGCCGAGGCCCTGAAACTCAGAGCGCGTCGTCAGGAAGTATTGACTTCGAACATCTCCAATGTGGACACCCCCAACTACAAAGCTGTTGACTTTGATTTCAAAAGCGCGCTGAAAGCCGCCACAGGTGACAAAGGTGCGATGGGCGTACCCGCCAACCCAAGCCTTGGCAACGGCGCTGGTGCGCTGGCAGTCACCAATCAAGGGCACATCACAGGCAAGGGCAACGCGGGCATGACCACTTCAGAGATGTTGCAGTTTCGCCGTGGTAACAACGCAGCCATCGATGGCAACTCGGTCGACATCGACCGTGAGCGTGCCGCATTCGCAGAAAACACCGTGAGGTACGAAGCCGCATTGCGTGCAATCAACGGAAGAATTTCTTCCTTGAAGCAGGCCATGGGCTCTGGCAATCAATAAGGCGTAGGGGAACATCATGTCGCTATTTAATTCCTTCAAATTGGCCGGTGGCGCAATGCAGGCGCAGACCACGCGCCTGAATACCGTGGCCAGCAACCTGGCCAACGTCGACACAGCTGCCGGCAGCGCGCAAGAGGTTTACCAGGCCCGCAAGGTCGTGTTTGAAGCCGTGCTGCAAAAAGCGGCGCCTGGCAAAGCGGCCTTGGCCGAGAACGTGCAAGTCAAAGACATTGTTGAAGACAAGACCGAAGCCAAAAAAATGTTCGATCCCAAACACCCCATGGCCGATGAAGACGGATATGTCTACATGCCCAACGTGAATGCGGTTGAAGAAATGGTGGATATGCTGGCCGCTTCGCGCAGCTACCAAACCAACGCAGAAGTAATGAACACAGCCAAACAGCTGATGCTGAAAACACTGAACATGGGCAACCAGTAAGGAGCAATGAAACATGACGATTGACGTAACTTCCGCACTGGGCAACAACAGTGGCACCACAGCAGCCAAGAAGAAAACCGACGAGAACAGCCCTGAAGCGATTCAGGAACGATTCATGTCCCTGCTGGTGGCTCAGCTGAAGAACCAGGATCCACTGGCCCCGATGGACAATGCCCAGGTGACCAGCCAGATGGCGCAGTTGAACACCGTGACCGGCATCAACAAACTGAACACCACCATGGAAGGCGTGTCTGCTTCGCTGAATGCCAACCAGACGATTCAAGCCACCAGCATGCTGGGCCGCGCCGTGTTGACTGAAGGCAATGACCTGACACTGGTCGAAGGCAAAGCAATCGGTTCGATGGACCTGCAGCAAAGCGCGGACATTTTGCGCGTCAATGTGTTGGACGCAGGTGCCAATGTGGTTCGTACCATCGACCTGGGCGCACAGGCCAAAGGCACGCATGAATTCGAGTGGGACGGTAAAAGCAACGACGGCAGCACCTTGCCCCCCGGAAATTACAAGTTCGAGATTGAAGCCAAAGCAGCTGGCAAAGACGCAACCGTTACACCATTGACCTTGTCAGTGGTTCAGGGCTTGCGCAATTCAGGCGCAGACGGCACCAAACTGTTGACCAGCAATGGTGGCGAAATTTCCTTCGCCGACATCAAGCAGGTTTTCTAATTTAAAGATTTTTCAAGGAGTCACAAATGGCTTTTTCAGCAGGCGGTAGTTTCCAGCAGGGTTTGAGCGGTCTGAACGCAGCACAGCGCGGTTTGGAAGTGATTGCAAACAACGTGTCCAACGCAAGTGTGGTCGGTTTCAAAGGCTCTGATGCAGAGTTCTCCGACGTATTTGCCCGCGCATTCAACGGCGCACGTTCGACCAATGGCATCGGCTTGGGTACAAGCCTGGCTGCGGTAACCCAGAACTTCAAACAGGGCAATATCAATGTGACCGGCAATCCCTTGGACCTGGCCATTAGTGGCACCGGTTTCTTCAAGGTTCAGGCAGGCAACGGCGACAACATTTACACCCGCAACGGCCAGTTCACCTTGAACAACGAAGGCAAAATTGTGAATTCCCGTGGTGACAGGCTGCAGGGTTTCCCTGTGGACGCCGCAACAGGCCGCCCCTCCGATGTAGCCCAGGAAATTCTGGTGCCACGCGGTAGCATTCCACCTGCCGCCACACGCAGTGGCAGCTTGGAGTTGAACCTGGATGCCCGCGCCACCGCGATCGATCCGGCTTTGACTTTCGATCCGGCCAACCTGAACACCTTCAACAATTCAACTTCGATGACTGTGTACGATGAGCTGGGTGGTTCACACATCATGGCCATTTACATGCGCAAGGAAGCGTCCAACGACTGGTCAGTTTACGCCACAGTCGATGGCACACAAGTGGACATTGGACAGGCGCCAGTGGCTGTGACCACAGCCCCGGCACAATCCACTTCCGCCACCTTGCAGTACGGTGTAGATGGTCTGTTGACCGCGCCAAACCTGGGTAACCTGACCGTGGACATGTCACGCTTCGTGACTGCCAGTGGTGTGCCATTTTCCTCCACAGGTCTGGCCCCCAATCAGTTCACCTTCGACATGAGCAACACCACGCAATATGGCAGCTCATTCATTGTTCAGAACCTGGGTCAGGACGGTTACGAGTCCTCTCCATTTGCCGGTTTTGATGTCGGCGCAGACGGCATGTTGACCATCAGCTACGCCAATGGCCAGTTGGTGAACCATGCGCAGATTGGTCTGTATCGCTTCCCGAATCCGGAAGGCCTGCAGCCAGTTGGCTCCAATGGCTGGTTGGCCACGAATTCATCAGGCCCTGAACTGGTTTCACTGAGCGAAGACACTGCATTTGGCATTATTCAGTCGGGTGCTCTGGAAGATTCCAACATTGACTTGACGGCCGAACTGGTTGCCATGATCTCCGCACAGCGTGTGTATCAGGCCAACTCGCAGACCATCAAGACTCAGGATTCAATTTTCCAGACCATTACCAACCTTCGTTAATGTGAACTGAAGCGGGATTGAAAGAATGGACAAACTGATTTTCCTGGCTGCCCAAGCCGCCAAAGGCACAATGTCTCGCCAAGAGAACATTGCCAACAACCTGGCCAACGTGAACACGCCCGGGTTTCGGCAGCAACTCATGGCGTTTCAAAGCGCACCGATCACAGGCGAGGGCAGTGGTTCGCGCAGCTTTGCTGTAGAAACCAGCGTGGGTTTCGACACCACGCCCGGGCAAATTCAGTCCACAGGTCGTGAGATGGACGTGGCCATTCAGGGCGACGGCTGGTTCTCAGTCAACGACGCCAAAGGCAACGAAGCCTACACCCGCAATGGTTCATTTTCTCTGGACGGTACAGGCAACCTGGTGACTCAGGAAGGCTATGCCGTGGTTGGAACCAATGGCCCGATCAATGTACCGCCCGATCACAGGCTGTCATTTGAAACAGATGGCTCGGTGACTGCAATTCCTTTGAGTGGCGACACCAATGTGGTTCAGTTGGGCAAGTTGAAGCTTGTGAATATTCCCCAGGGCGAGATCAATCGTGGTGATGACGGCTTGTTTCGAGCCGCCAATGGCGACCCTGCACAAGCGGATTTGAATGTGCGCGTGGCTGGTGGATTTATTGAATCGAGCAACGTGAATGCGGTGGACATGATGGTGCAAATGATCACTGCCCAGCGCCACTATGAAACCCAAATGAAAATGATCAGCACGGCCAAGGAAAACGGCCAGGCCGCCAACAGCCTGTTTGGCATGAATTAAGGAGATAACCCATCATGATGCGTTCTTTGTGGATTGCGAAAACAGGTCTGGATGCCCAGCAAACCCAGCTGGATGTCATTTCCAACAACCTTGCCAACACTGCCACCAATGGCTTCAAGCGCTCGCGCGCCGTGTTCGAGGATTTGCTGTACCAAACCCTTCGCCAGCCCGGTGCACAAACCACCGAACAAACCCAGGTGCCTTCAGGCCTGCAAATTGGTACAGGTGTAAAGCCAGTGTCTACGGTGCGAAATTTTGCGCAAGGCAACTTGCAGCAAACCGGAAACACGCTGGATGTGGCCATCAATGGTCAAGGATTTTTCCAGGTTCAAATGCCTGATGGCACCACCAGCTACACCCGCGACGGCAGTGTTCAAATTGACGCCAACGGCACACTGGTGACCTCCAACGGCTACCCCTTGTTAGGCCCGGTTACGATTCCGCAAGGCGTGCAGGAAATCTCGATTTCTCAAGACGGTGTAGTTTCCGCAGTGGTGCAAGGTCAGGTTCAGCCGCAGGAGTTGGGTCAATTGCAATTGGCCAGTTTCGTGAATCCGGCTGGTTTGTTCAGCATGGGCCAAAACCTGTACCAGGAAACGGCTGCATCCGGCGCACCCACACAGGCTGTGGCGGGCACCAACGGCGTGGGCTTTATTTCCCAGGGCTTTGTAGAAACGTCGAACGTGAACGTGGTGGAAGAACTGGTCGGTTTGATTCAGGCCCAGCGCGCTTACGAAATCAACTCCAAGGCAATCTCCACATCAGACCAGATGTTACAGCGCTTATCGCAGCTTTGATTTGTAAAACATTGGGCACACTGGGTGTGTTCTGATGGAGTTTATGGCATGAAAAAACTAGTTCTAATCGGTTTAACGGCAGCTTTCTCGATAACTTTAGGGGCTTGTTCAACTTTCGCACCGAAAGTGGACATGCCCGAGCAAACCAAGGTGCAGCAACCAGCACCACAAGCTGCCCAACTTGCCATGGCCGCACCAACCGGCAGCCTGTACAGCCCGGCCACTTATCGCCCCCTGTTCGAAGACCAGCGCGCCCGTTTTTTGGGTGATGTGCTGACCATTCAGATTCAGGAGCAGATCAATGCGGCACAAACCAACTCCATGAGTGCCTCTCGCAGCGATTCGGCCAGCATCGATGTGCCACTGATTCAAGGCTTCTTTGGTAGCCGCGATTTGCGCGCCATCAATGGCAGCGCCAGCAGCGACAAAGACTTCTCTGGCGAAGGCTCCAGCCGCGCCGCGAATACGTTGACAGGTACCATCACCGTGACAGTGGCCAGCGTGTTGCCCAACGGCAATTTGCAAGTGGTCGGTGAAAAGCAGATTGGCACCAACCGCGAGGTGGAATACCTGAAATTCAGTGGTGTCGTGAATCCGATTACCATTCTTCCCGGCAACGTGGTGCCAAGCACCAAGGTGGCCGATGCCCGAATTGAATACCGTGGAAAAGGCGCGCTTGACTCTGCAACTGCAATGGGTTGGCTAAGCCGCTTCTTCCTGACCGTGTTGCCTTTCTAAAACGAGCACCTGACATGAAACGCATTTCCTTCGCAGTTTTGAAAGACCGAATCCTGAAAGGTGCCGTGCTGGCGCTCACCGCTGCAGCCGTGATGGCCTTTGGCACACAGGCCGAAGCACAAACCCGCATTCGTGACCTGGTCACGGTTTCCGGTGTGCGTTCCAACCCGGTGTATGGCTATGGCATTGTGATCGGTCTGGACGGCACAGGCGACCAAACCACGCAAACCCCATTCACCAGCCAAAGCATTGTGTCCATGCTGCAGCAGTCGGGCATTACCTTGCCACCAGGCGCGAATTTGCAGTTGAAAAACGTTGCCTCAGTCATGGTAACGGCCAACCTGCCAGCCTTTGCGCAGCCGGGCCAGGCCATCGACGTCACTGTGTCATCCATCGGCAATGCCAAAAGCCTGCGTGGCGGCATGCTGCTGATGACCCCGCTGAAAGGTGCTGACGGCCAGGTGTACGCTTTGGCTCAGGGTCAGTTGATTGTGGGCGGTGCCGGTGCTTCTGCTGGTGGCTCCAAAACCGTGATCAACCATTTGTCGGCTGGTCGAATTCCTGCGGGTGCCCTGGTTGAGCGTGAAGTGGCCTCTCCTTTCTTGTTGGGTGAAACCCTGCAGCTTGAGCTGACCACAACCGATTTCTCCAACGCCATTCGCGTGGCTGAAGCGATTAATAACAACATGGGGCCGAATGTGGCCCAGGCACTGGATGGCCGCACCATCAAGGTTCGTGCACCTTCCAACCCCAACGACCGCGTGGCTTTCCTGTCGCGTGTTCAGGAGTTGAGTATCAACAAAGCCATGGGCAGCGCCAAGGTGATTGTGAATGCGCGCACAGGTTCCGTGGTCATGAATCAGGCGGTGATGCTGGAAAGCTGCGCAGTGGCTCACGGCAACCTGACGGTGAAAATTACATCCACTCCCGTCATTTCCCAGCCAGCGCCATTTGGTCAGGGTGAAACAGTGGTGACCGAAGTGGCTGACATCCAAATTTCCGAGGCGGGCGGCGAACTGATTGAAATCAAGGGGGCTGCGCAGTTGTCCGACGTGGTCAAGGCCTTGAACGCCCTGGGTGCTACACCGAGCGATCTGATCTCGATTTTGCAAGCGATGCAAACAGCCGGCAGCCTGAAAGCCGAACTTGAGGTGATCTAAATGACGCCATTGTCGAACAAGCCAGTTGATACGCAACAAATGTTGTCCATGGACTCACGCAGTCTCGAGGGCCTGAAGCGGGGTGCCCGTGCAGACCGTGGCAGCGAAGAATTCAACGCAGCAGTCGACAAGGTGGCCGTACAGTTCGAATCCATTTTCTTGCAGATGGCCTTAAAAAGCATGCGTGATGCAACACCCGAAGGCGGCTTGTTCACCGACTCCACCAGCAAAACCTACCAAGGCATGTACGACCAGGAGCTGGTCCAAAAATTGTCGGGCAAAGGTTTGGGTTTGGCCGGTGAAATTGCACGGCAGTTAAAAGCAGGTGCCGGCGTGGCTGGCGAGCAAACCATTTTCCCGCCGGGGCAGATCAAAAAAGACCTGCCCTCAACTTTCCCAAAAACCGACCGTTAAATCGTTCAAGACACCAAAGGATCCTGAATTATGTCGAACTCGGTCTACGGAATTGCGCTCAGTGGCTTGAATGCCGCGCGGGCCGGTATTTCAACTACATCCAACAACATTGCGAACAGCAACACGGTTGGCTACAACCGCCAGCAGGTGATTCAACAGGCGCGCCCCTCTACGGGCAGCGACATTGGATTCATCGGGCAGGGCGTTGACATTGCTTCCGTGCAGCGCGTGTACTCGGATTTCATCAATTCGCAGGAACAGAAAGCCACATCGGACGCTGCATTCTTTCAGGCCAAGGCACAGCAAATTGCCCGCGTTGATGCCATGATTGCGGACGATTCGTCTGGCTTGTCCAGCGCCATGGGCATTTTCTTTGCCGCGGCACAAACCCTGTCGACCAATCCAGGTGACCTGGCTGCGCGCCAAAACTATTTATCTGCTGCTGAAACCATGAGTTCCCGCTTCAACAGCGTGAACATTGTGATGGACGAGCTGCGCAGCGCTACCAACCTGAAGGTTAAAGACACGGTTGAACAGCTGAACAACACCACGTCTGCCATCGCCAGTTTGAACAATCAGATTGTGACCGCGATGAACCAGACCTCCAATGGCGGTCCCCCCAATGACTTGATGGATCAGCGTGATGCATTGATTCTGAAGCTGGCTGAGCAAGTGCAAGTGACCCGCGTGGATGTTGCCGACGGATCAACCAACCTGTTTCTGGCCAATGGTCAATCGCTGGTGGTGGGCACCACCCAATTCAAGGTTCAAACACAGATCGACCCGTCGGATCCACAAAATTTGCTGGTTGGTACATCGTCGAAAATCAATGGTGAAGACCGTTTGATTCCGTTTGATCCGAAAAGCCTCGGAAATGGTGCACTGGCTGGGTTTTTGAGCTTTCGTGAAAGTGAGTTGACCGAATACCAGAACACCATTGGTTTGCTGGCCGCGCGCATTGGCCAGGCCGTCAATGATGTTCAAACCGCTGGCGTGGACCTGGATGGTAATCCCGGCAACGCCTTGTTCAGTTTTGGCAGCAGTGGAAATTTCATTGACGATATTTCCCGTGTTGTGCCCAACATCAACAACAGCACTGCCAACCCGACCGAGATCACCCTGCGCAGTCTGGACTTGTCCAAGCTCAGCCCTGCAGAGTATGAAGTCACGATTGTAGGCGGACAGCCCCGCTATCGCGAATTCGGAACAGATGGACCTTTCGTGCCTGCCACATTTGTGGCGGATCCTGGCGGCGACTATTACGAAATCAGTGATGCCAAAGGCGCACAGTTATTGAGCTTCCAGTTGAACAACACAGCACCGCAGGAAGGCGATCGATTTGTGTTGATGCCTGTTCGTGACGCGGCATTGAATATGCGCACTGCAATCAACCGCCCGGTTGAAGTCGCAGCGTCTTCCAGCACCAACCCCAGTGTGGGCAACAACGAAAATATTCTGGCGGTAACAGCACTGCAAAACGCGCGCACCATGTTCCAGTCCAATGACTCGGCCGGTGTGTCCATCTCGGATGGTTTCAACCAGCTGGTCAGCCGCGTGGGCAACAAAACCCGCGAATTTCAATTGGCCGCAGAGTCGCGCGAAACTGTGCTGAACCAGGTTAGCGAATCGCGTGATTCACTACAGGGTGTGAACATGGACGAGGAAGCAGCCAACCTGATCAAATTCCAGCAGGCCTATCAGGCTTCAGGTCGGGTTATTTCGCTTTCCAAAGAATTGTTTGATCAAATTTTGAACCTGTTTTAAGAGAAGGTTTAAGGGATACACAACATGGCAATCGGCAGAGTCAGTACCAATCAGTTTTTCAAGCTCAGCACAGACCGCATGAGCCAGCAGCAAGGCGAGTTGATCAAGATTCAAAGTCAATTGTCGTCAGGCCAGCGCGTGTTGAAGCCCTCTGACGACCCTTTGGCCATGTCCGTTGCGCTGGGTGCAACCGCTGGCGTTCGAACCATTGAAAGCTATCAGAGCAATATCACTTACCTGAATAATCAATTGGGTCAGATGGATGTGACATTCCAGTCTGCATCAGACGTGATGGTGTCAATCAAGGAGGCCATGCTTCAGGCTGGGAACTCCACGCTAAGTGTGTCTGATCGCGAGATCATCGCGCAGGATCTGGAAGGCCGCATGCAAGAGCTGCGTGGTCTGGCCAATCAGCGCAACGCCAACGGCGAGTATATTTTTTCAGGCACTTTTCAAGACCGTGAGCCCTTCCAAACACCGGGGGGTGCAATCACTGGGTCGTTTCTTGAAACTGCCAGTGCTGCAGACGCCAATGCAGTACAGGGTCGCGAAATTCAGGTAACCAATGGTCGATTCATCAACTTGAACATCACTGGGCAAGACGCGTTTGTTGATCCAAACACCAATGAAAGTGCATTTGCCATCATGGCGGACGCCATCGCATTGTTGCGCGACCCCGGGTTTCCGGGTGGACAACAAGGTGCCACACCTGCAGACACGTTTCTAAAGGCTTTTAACGAGCGTGCAAACCAGATGGACAAAGTGTTTGATCAAACCCAGATTGCACGGACCAAGGTTGGCGTGCGTTTGCGTGAAATCGAAACGCTGGAACAGATTAACCTGTCGGCACAGCTTGAACTGGAACGCGTTGCTGGCGAGGCGGTGGGGCTTGACTATGCCAAGGCGATCAGCGAACTGTCACAGGGGCAGTTGCAGTTGCAAGCCACGCAGAAGAGCTTTGCGAACACATCGCAGTTGTCTTTGTTCAACTTCTTGAACTGATCGAAGCGGGTTTGCGCTCGGTTGGCACTCAGGGCCCGATCAGCGCGAATCCCAATCGCTGGTTTTGATATAGCCCACTCAGCGCGTTCACTTAGCCCACTCGGCGCGAATCCCAACGCTTCGCCAGAAAACCTGATTTTCCCTTTTTGAAATCACACTGACTCACCGATCGCGGCAAAAAAGATGGCCGCGTCTCGGTGTCGGCCTTTGGCCGAACGTAGCGTGTGAATTCAAACGGGCAGGTTTTCTTGAAGGCAAAGCGATCGGGACATCGCTGCCGATTGGGCCAAAATCAAGTCGGTGAATGATCACGCACCCGCGTACTTTTCAAGAGATTCGGAGATTCGCCAAAGTCGGCCTTTCTAAACCCGGCCACTCCGACTCGCAGGCGCTGGTGAGTCAGCCAACTCGGCAGTGGGTTTGCCTGTTTCGCACATTCAAGAAAACCGCTCCGTTTGAACCAAGGCTTCAATGCTCGCCAATGGCGACACCCAATGCCCGACCATGTGTTTTGTCGGGATTGGGTGAATTGAATGCCTTGCTTCAAAAAGGGATCAAGCGGTTTTCTGTGCGGAATCGGGCAACCCCGCCGAGATGGCGACAGCGCGCCCGCCGAGTTGGCGTAACAAACCGGTAACCCCGCCTCAGATTAGTCCATTCTCCAACGCATATCGCGTCAGTTCACCATTGGTTTTCATGCGCATTTTCTCAAGAATTCGCGCCCTGTAAACACTCACTGTCTTTGGGCTTAACGACAGTTCATCCGCAATTTCGCTCAGCTTTTTACCCGAGGCAATCATGCGTATGGTCTGGAATTCACGGTCACTCAAGGTGGCGTGCAGTGGCTTCTCAGAATCTTCAGTCAAGTGACTGGCCAGTGATTCTGCCAGTTCAGGCGTGATGTATTTGCGACCCGCAGCAATCACCTGTATTGCGTCTACAAGCTTCTCAGGGGCGGTGTTCTTGGTCAGGTAACCCGAAGCACCCGCCTTCAGGCAGCGCACCGCATACTGGTCTTCCGGGTGCATCGACAGCATCAGGATTTTAAGCGTTGGGTATTTGTCTTTCAAAATCTTGACAATGTCCACGCCATTTTTCCCCGGCATGGAAATGTCCAAAATCGCAAGGTCCACAGGGTGTGCATTCATGGCTTTCATGATCTCGGAATATTCCCCGGCCTGCGCCACCACTTCCACAAAACCCGTGTCATCAAGCAACTGCTTCAGGCTTCCCCGAAGTAGCGCATGGTCATCTGCCAGCAGCACCTTAATCATTTCCCGCCTCACCTGTCTGATTGCTTCTTGGAATTGAAACCATGACCGTTGTTCCCGATCCCAGCGAACCACTTACATCCACCCAGCCTTCGAATGCTGCAACCCGTTCTTGCATGCCCCGCAGACCAAACGACGTTTCTTTTAATTTGTCAGTATTTTCGATCCCGCGACCATTGTCACGAATCTCTAAAGATAATTCATTTTCCGCCACAAACAGCTCAACATCAACCCTCGTGGCCTGTGCATGTTTAACAATATTGGTTAATGCCTCTTGCAGAATACGGAATAGCGCCGTACTTTGCTCAGGGTTTAGGTCCAGTTCGTCTACATTGCATTGAAAAGTACCTTCGATCTGGGTGCGTTTCTGGAAGTCTTTCATTTGCCAGTCCAGTGCTGGAATCAAACCATAATCCAGAATGCCAGGCCGCAAGTCTTTGGCAATTCGCTGGCTGCTTGCCAGCAAGTGCTCGATCAGCTCGAGCATGTCGTCCAGCTTTTCCTGCACAGCAGCATCGCGTGTCAAAGTCTTGTTCAACCAGGCCACATCAGCCTTCAGTTTGGTCAGCGAACCGCCCATGTCGTCGTGGATTTCACGGGCAATGGCACCACGTTCCTGCTCTCGCCGTTTTTCGAACTCGGTGGTCACCAGGCGTAATTCAGTTTGCGCTTTTTGAAGTCTTTCCTCCGCTTCCTTGCGGTCAGAAATATCGAGCAACACGCCGTCCCACACAAACACATTGCCGCGTGGTTTGGCGACTGCATTCAAGTACACCCAGCGAAAATCCTGTTTGCCATAGTTTTTAAGGCGGCCTTCCCAGCTCACTGCCACACCCGGGCGGGGCGCATCCATCAACAGCTCAAACAGATTCGCTGCGTCTTCTGGTACCAGCTGGTCGAAAAAATAATGGGGGTTTTCAAGAAACAGCCGACTCGGAACACCAAACATGCGCACCACACCTTCGCTGACGAAAGGCACCGTTGGGCGGGGCATGGATGGGCCAGACTGCATCTGGAAAATAATGCCAGGAATATTCTCCGCAATGGCCGCAAAGCGCCGTTCAGATTCCCGTTGGGCCTGTTCTGCAGCAGCCAGATTTCGACGTTCATTGGCCGCGCGCAACGATCGCTCGATTGCGGGTACCAGCCGGGCCAGCTTGTCCTTCATCAAATAATCATCGGCACCGGCGCGCATGGCCTCCACTGCCACATGTTCACCAATACTGCCCGACACAATAATGAAAGGAATGTCCAGCCCTGAATCGCGCACAATACGCAGGGCTTCTTCAGAGCCAAAGCCGGGCAGGTTGTGATCGGAAATAACAACTTGCCAATCTTCGTGTTCAAGGCATTTCTTCAGGTCTTCGATTCGATCCACCCGCGTTGCGGTGTACTTCAGACCGCCTTGTTTTAAGCGGTAGCACATCAACTCGAAGTCCGAGTCATTGTCTTCAACCACCAGCACTTTCAGGCCACCGTCCGAGAAGTTGCTGATGTCCAACAATGACGGGGGCAGTCCTTTGGAATCACTCATAGTCTTGTCGCTTTGTTATAGGTTTTTATTGTTGTGTACCGCATCAAACCCGGATATAGCCCCCTTTCAAGGTGCTTATCCACGCATGATTTTCTTCATCTTAACGGAACATAAGAGGGTATAGAACTCATTCGCGTCAGGCCACCACCCAAATGAACCGAACACCCTTGAAATTCGAGCTCTCACCCTCTCAATCCGGCACCAGTGCCGTTGCCGGCGCCAAGCAGGCCGCCGCTGCAGTGAACCGAAGCTTGCTCAACGATGACACAGCAGGCCGAGAATTTGAATTCAATGACAAAGACTTTTCGCGAGTCCGTGCACTGATCCTTAAAATCGCAGGCATTTCACTGGCACCGAGCAAACAAAGCATGGTGTACAGCCGCTTGGCCCGCCGCCTGCGCGCCTGCAATCACAACCGCTTTTCAAGTTATCTGGATGCGCTGGAATCGAATCTTTCCAACCCGGAATGGGAACATTTCACGAACTCCTTGACCACCAATCTGACTTCTTTTTATCGCGAGTCACATCACTTTGATTTGCTGAAAAAGCAGTTGCAGTCGCTGTCCAGAAATTCCCGGATTGAATTGTGGTGCAGTGCGGCATCTACTGGCGAGGAACCCTACACCATGGCCATTACGGCCATGGAAGCGTTCAACAGCATGAATCCGCCGGTGCGCATTCTGGCCACCGACATTGACACCAAAGTGCTCGATCACGCCAGACAAGGCGTGTACCGCATGGATCAGGTCGAGAAAATTCCTGACGACATTCTGCGCAAGTACTTTCTGAAGGGCAAAGGCGAAAGCGAAGGCCTGATCCGTGTGCGCCCCGAAGTGCAGGCCTTGCTGACGTTTCGAAAGCTCAACCTGATGGACACTGTGTGGTCCTTGCGTCCGGGTTTTGATGCGATTTTCTGTCGAAATGTCATGATCTATTTTGAAAAAGACGTGCAGCTGCAAATCCTGAAACGCTTTGCGCCGTTGATGAACCCCAATGGCCTGCTGTATGCCGGCCATTCCGAGAATTTCGCCATGGCCCGCGATTATTTCACCTTGCGCGGGAAAACCGTGTACACCGTGAATGCGGACAAATGTGCGAAGACCGGCACGGGTGGCACAACTGCTGCCCAGCAGGCGCTTGCATGAGCACTGTGCTGTTGGCGCCGCCTGTGAACCCTAACCCGCTGCCCTTGATCAAGAAAATGATCATGCCCGGCGAGTATTGTGTGTCATGGGCACCAGCGGAAATCACAACCTTGCTGGGTTCTTGCGTGGCGGCTTGTCTGTGGGACAGTCACCGGAAAATTGGTGGAATGAATCACTTCATGCTGCCCGATTCCCCCAAAGATGCCCACACCCTTGGCGACAAAACCAAGTCCATGCGCTATGGCCTGTATGCCATGGAAGTGCTGATTAATGACCTGCTCGCCATGGGTGCCAAGCGCGAACATTTGCAGGCCAAAGTGTTCGGTGGAGCCAATATTTCCGGCGTGTTGAATACCCAGCACATTGGCAGGCGAAATGCCGAATTCGTTGTTGAATTTTTGTACAAAGACAAAATCAAGGTTGTTGCATCTGACCTGGGCGGGCCACACAGCCGTCGGGTCAGGTTTAACACCCAAAACAGTGCTGTGCGTGTGGAACGAGTGGCCAGCGCGAATTCCGCAGCCCTTCAACAGGAAACACCCTACAGTGAAAAGATCAACAAAGACCCAGTCAATGGCGACATTGTGTTTTTCTAGGGGCCAGTGAAATGAACAAGATCAAAGTGTTGGTAGTCGATGATTCCGCGTTGATTCGAAATCTGATGAGTAAAATCATCAATTCGCAACGCGACATGGAAACTGTGGCCACTGCCCCCGACCCCTTTATCGCGCGTGATCAAATCAAGAAGTTCAGTCCGGATGTGATTACACTGGACATTGAAATGCCGAAAATGGACGGCATTGAGTTTCTTGAAAAAATCATGCGTCTTCGACCGACACCTGTCGTGATGGTGTCAACGTTAACCGAGCGCGGAACCGATGTGACCTTCCGCGCCCTTGAACTGGGAGCTGTTGATTTCGTGACCAAACCCAAACTAGACATCAGCCAGGGCATGATTGATTACGCCAATGAAATCACTGACAAAATTCGTGCGGCTTATGCGGCGCGTTTCCGCTTGAACCGTTTGCCCCCCAAACCTGCGATGGCCCCGGCTGTGCCCAAGCAAGACCCGGTCACCGGCTTGATGCTGCCGGCAGAAGCAGTCAAATCCGTGCCGACCAACAACGCATTGGGCAATCGTTTTGCCGCCACTGAAAAACTGGTGTTGATTGGTTCCTCAACGGGCGGTACGGAAGCGATTCGCGTCATTCTCGAGCAGTTACCCAAGGACAGCCCGGCGATCCTGATTACCCAACACATGCCGGCAGGCTTTACCAAAAGTTTCGCAGACCGTTTGAACCAGGTGTGCAACATCACTGTGAAAGAAGCTGAACATGGTGAACGGGTTTTGCCGGGTCACGCTTACATTGCACCTGGTGACAAACACCTGTTGCTGGGGCGCAGTGGCGCAAACTACATTTGTCAGTTGTCTGATGCCGAGCCTGTGAACCGCCATCGCCCCTCGGTTGAGGTGCTGTTCAAATCGGGCCAGGAAGTGTCGCCGCGCAACATTGTAGGCATCATGCTCACCGGCATGGGCAAAGACGGTGCACAGGCCATGGCCGACATGAAAAAAGCGGGCTCCTACAATATTTGTCAGGACGAAGCCAGTTCCGTGGTGTTTGGCATGCCGCGTGAAGCAATCGCCTTGGGTGCAGCCGATGAAGTGCTGCCCTTGAATCAAATTGCAAAACGCCTGCTCGACTACCTGTCGAAAATTGGTGGGCGTTCAGCCGTTCGCATCTGAAATTTCAGTGGCTGGTTTGTCCAGCCACGCTTTTAATGCATCAATATTCATCGGGCGAGAAAACCAGTAGCCTTGCAGCCTGTCGCAGCCCATTTTGATCAGGCTCTCGCGTTGCTCGGCTGTCTCAATGCCTTCTGCATGAACAATCAGGCCCAGGGCGTGGGCCAAATCAATCACGGCCTTCACGATCATGTGGCTGTTTTTGTCATCCAGCAAATCCATCACAAAGCTTTTGTCGATTTTCAGAATGTCCACAGGCAGTTGTCGCAGGTAATTCAGCGAAGCGTAACCTGTACCGAAGTCATCCATGGCAATTGCAGAGCCCTGTGATTTCAGTTTGTGCAGGGCTTCCACTGTTCTGGCCATGTCATCAATCGCCGCTGACTCTGTCACCTCGAACTCAATCCATTTGGGGTCCAGCCCGGCATTTCGAATGGCTGCCTGGGCTTTGGCAGGAAAGTCAGGGTTCATCAGTTGCCCGGCCGAGCAATTCACCGCACACCACAGCATGTGGCCCGCTTCGTGCAGCTCTAGTACCTTCTGGCTGCTGGATTCAATCACCCAATCACCCAAGGCGTCGATCAGGCCGGAATCTTCTGCCACTCCAATGAACTCGCTGGGCATGATCCGACCCAACTCAGGGTGTGTCCACCTCACCAAGGCCTCCAGGCCGCAAATGCGACCTGTTTTAAGGTCTTCAATGGGTTGAAAGTCGAGTACCAGTTCATTGCTTTCAATGCCCTTGGCCAAACCCAGTTCAATGGTTTTACGGCGTTTGGCCAATTCGTGAATTTCTGGATCCAGCACATTGAGCAACTCAAGACTTTGTGATTCGATCACATGCGCCACCGATTGCGCGTGGGCCACCAGTTCCGCCGCATGTTGCCCATGCAAACCAGGGCGCGCCAAACCAAGTCGCATGTTTGGACGCACTGCAATGCTATCAACCATGAACACTTTGTTGAGTGCCGCTTCAAATCCGCACAGGGTTTCTGCAATCACCGCGCGGTCGCTGGACCACTCCAGTTTGTTGGTGACAACTACCAACACGTTGTCCGACCAGCGGCACAAAATATCCTGTGTGAAGGTGTTGCGGACACGCTCTACAATTTTTTCGAGCATGTTGCGCCGAATGCGTGGATCCACTTCGGGGCGGCGCGCCTGATTGCGTGACACATTCACGCTGAGCAGGCACAGGTCATTGTCTTCGCCCGATGTGGTTCGCAATCCAGACAGGGTTTTCACCAAACCCTGCCGGTTCAGAAAGCCAGTGGCTGCATCGAAATACACAGCCCGGCGGTGTGCCTGTTCAAGCTGCTGTTTCTCTCGATGCAGCCGGTGCGTATGAATCTCGCGGCGCACCGCGGGGATCAATCGCTCGGGTCTGGACTTTTCAACATAGTCGCGCACGCCTTCATGCATGGCCTGAACCCCCAGCGCTTCGCTGGCCAAGCCTGACAACAGAATCATGGGCGTTTCAGGGCGAGTCTCATTGACCATCGCGATGGCTTTCTCGTGTGTCAGGTTTGGCATCGAATAATCGCAAATCACCAGATCCGGCTCAATGTCCTCCAGAGTCTGGCCCAGGGTTTCTTCGCTGTGCGCATGGCGAACAACGGCCGTCGGCCAGGTTTTGATAATCTGACGTTTGATCAAAACAAAGTCATCGTCGCTGTCGTCAACCACGATGATTCTGGGTGCTTCCTGGTCTGTCGTCATGGATGGTTTTATGATGGAGGGATGAGCAAAGAAACAGGCAACTTCCTGTATCCTGCACACTTCTGTAAAGGCTGTCTAGTCGGACAACTATCGAGAAAAGTCATGAGCAAGGCATTCACCAAAGAAAATGATTCCGAATTCGAGGACGATGGTCCCGAGGCAGGAGCCGCATTGCCCCAAGGGTTGAAAAATTACATCACACCCAAGGGCTACCGACGTCTGCGTGATGAATTGACGCATCTTGTAAAAACCGAGCGGCCCGAAGTGGTAGCGGTGGTGTCTTGGGCCGCATCCAACGGCGATCGTTCCGAGAATGGTGATTACCTGTATGGCAAAAAACGGTTGCGCGAGATCGACCGCCGGATTCGCTTTCTGACCAAGCGCACCGAGATTGCTGAAATCGTAGACCCAGCCACGCAACAGCAACTTGAGAACATCTTTTTCGGTGCAACGGTCACCTACATCAATGGCAAGGGTGAAGAACTGACCGTGAAAATTGTGGGTGTAGATGAGGTGGATACCTCGAAAGGACACATTAGCTGGATTTCGCCGGTGGCCCGGGCTTTGTTGAAAGCGAAAGAGGGCGATGTGGTTCAGTTGATGACACCTGCAGGGCGGGATGAGCTTGAGATTGTTGAAGTCAAGTACGTCGACGAGTGATTCATAGCCAACCCGGCGGGGTTGCCAAGTTGTCGCCAACTCTGCGGGGTTGCCCGATTGTCGCCAACTCGGCGGGGATACTCGACTATCGCCAACTCGACGGGGTTGCCCGATTCCGCACAGAAAACCGCTTGATCCCTTATTGAAGCAAGGCATTCAATTCACCCAATCCCGACAAAACACATGGTCGGGCATTGGGAGTCGCCATTGGCGAGCATTGAAGCCTTGGTTCAAACGGAGCGGTTTTCTTGAATGTGCGGAACAGGCAAACCCACAGCCGAGTTGGCTGCATCACGGGTACCTGCGAATTGGAGTAGCTGAGTTTAGAATCACCGACTTTCGCGAATCTCCCAACTTCACAAAAGCGCGCGGGTGCGTGATCATTCGCCGGCCGGTGATGGGTCACCGACTTGATTTTGGCCCAATCGGCAGCGATGTCCCGATCGCTTTGCCTTCAAGAAAACCTGCCCGTTTGAATTCACACGCTACGTTCGGCCAAAGGCCGACAACGAGACGCGGCCATCTTTTTTGCCGCGATCGGTGAGTCAGTGTGATTTCGAAAAGGGAAAATCAGGTTTTCTGGCAAGAGATTGGGATTCGCGCCGAGTGGGCTAAGTGAACGCGCCGAGTGGGCTAAGTGAACGCGCCGAGTGGGCTAAGTGAACGCGCCGAGTGGGCTAAGTGAACGCGCCGAGTGGGCTTCATCAAAACCAGCGATTTCGATCAATGTGCAGTCGTATCCGCCACTGGCAGTCGAACTTTCGCAAAAGCCCGACCTTTCACGCGGGTTACCCGCTCCACGTATTCAAGCCTGCGCAGCGCCATCAAAATACGCGCCAGGTGCACACGGTCCGTGACCTGAATCGTGAAATGCAGCAGCTTGCGGTAAGCAGTTTCATCACTCATTGTCAGGTTGGTAATGTTGGCACCCGCATCTGACAAAGTGGCTGCAATGGTGGCCAATGCGCCTTTCTCGTTCACGGCTTGCAGGTCCACATTCACATCGAAGGGTCGTGTAATTTCAGGTGACCACTGAACGTCGGTCCAGCGCTCAGGTTCCTTGCGGATTTGCTTGCGGGCAGTTTCGCATTCATCGGTGTGAATGATCAACCCCGAGCCCTTGCGCACATAGCCAATGATGTTGTCGCCAGGAATCGGCAAACAACAGGGCGCGCGTTGAACCGACATGCCTTCACCGCCGTGAATCATGATTGGTGCACGTGCCTCGCCGGTGTGTCCAGAGGGTGCGTCTACCCTTGCATCCGCGCGGCCCATGGCAATCAGTACGCGCCGCGCCACAACTGGCGCTACTCGGCGACCTGCGCCAATGTCAGCCAGCAGCTCATCTCGAGTGCTGACTTGCGAGTCTTTCAGCAAGCGGTCCCATACCTCATTGCTCAGGTTTTCCAGCTTGATTTGGTCGGCCTCAAGCGCTTGCTCCAGCAGTCTGCTGCCCAGGCGTACCGTTTCTTCCAGGTTCATGGACTTCAAGTAGTGCCGAATCTCTGAGCGTGCTTTGCCTGACCGAACAAAGCCCAGCCACACCGGGTTGGGGCGGCTGTGCGGGGCGGTAATAATCTCGACCACATCGCCACTTTTCAGAATAGTACGCAGGGGTTCAATCACCTGGTTCACGCGCGCTGCCACACAGTGGTTGCCCACATCGGTGTGCACGGCGTAAGCGAAATCGACCACCGTCGCACCACGAGGCAGGCTCATGATCTTGCCGTTGGGCGTGAACACATAGACCGCATCGGGGAACAGGTCCACCTTGATGTGTTCCAGAAACTCGGCTGAATCGCCGGTTTGATTTTGAATATCCAGCAGGCTTTGCAGCAGGCGGTGGGTTTGGGTTTGAATGTTGTTCAGCGCCTCGCCTTCGCCTTTGTATAACCAATGCGACGCTACGCCTTTCTCGGCCACTTGGTGCATTTCTTCAGTGCGAATTTGAAACTCTACCGGCGTGCCATATGGGCCCAGCAAGGTAGTGTGCAGGCTTTGGTAGCCGTTCAGTTTCGGAATGGCAATGTAGTCCTTGAATTTGCCCGGCACCGGCTTGAACAGCTGGTGCAGCATGCCCATGGCCATGTAACAACCGGGCATGTCTTTGACTACCACGCGGAAACCATACACATCCAACACCTGAGAAAAGCTCAGACGTTTTTCAATCATCTTGCGATAAATGCCGTAAAGGGCCTTTTCACGGCCATAAACCTGGCATTCAATGTTGGCATCATCCAAACACTTTTCAACCGCTTCAAGAATTTTGCCAACCACTTCCCGGCGATTTCCGCGCGCAGCCAGTACAGCTTTTTTAAGCACTTCATAGCGCATGGGGTAAGCATGCTGAAAGCTGAGTTCTTGAAGTTCACGGAAAATTTCATTCAAGCCCAGTCGGTGGGCAATGGGGGCGTAGATTTCGAGGGTTTCAAGTGCAATGCGGCGTTTCTTGGCGGGGCTCATGATGTCGAGCGTTCGCATATTGTGCAAACGGTCGGCCAACTTCACCAGAATCACGCGCAAATCGCGGGCCATGGCCAGCAGCATTTTGCGGAAATTTTCGGCTTGGGCCTCTTCGCGCGAGGAGAACTCCATTTTGTCCAGCTTGGAAAGCCCGTCCACCAGGTCGGCCACTGAGCCGCCAAAGCGCTCAATCAGATCTTCTTTGGTGGTGCCTGAGTCCTCCATCACGTCGTGAAGGAGGGCGGCTTGAATGGCCTGGCTGTCCAGCCGCCAACTGGCGCAAAGTTCAGCCACAGCAATGGGGTGGGTTACGTAGGGCTCACCTGTGGCGCGGAACTGGCCAAGGTGTGCAACGTCAGAAAACTTGTAGGCCTCGCGAACACGACGAATCTCTGCCTCGGGCAGATAGGTCGAGGCGAGTCCAATCAGCTGTGCGATAGAGACCACGTCGGGTCGGTTTGGCTCAGTTTGTAGTTCTCTGGCTTGCATTGCCCCCCGCATTTTGTACCACTGTTACAACTAAAACTACGATCTTCTATTGTGCAGGCTTACTTCTGGTCCGGCAAGACGATATTGACCTCGAGCATCTCCATATTGCCTTGTTTTTGAAGATTAAATTTAATGTCTTCTTGGTCAATTTTGACGTATTTGGCAATCACTTGCATCAATTCGTCCCGCATTTGGGGCAAAAAGTCGGGGCCGTCCTGGTCTACACGCTCGCGCGCGATGATCAAAGAAAGTCGTTCTTTTGCAACATTGGCGGACTTTTTCTTCTCGCCAAACAACATGCTCAGTAGTGACATTGCCTTAACCTCCAAACAAACGCTTCAGCAGACTAGGCTTCTCGTAGTCTACAAAACGCAGTGGTTTGGTTTCGCCCAAAAAGCGTGAAATGCAGTCCTGGTAGGCCAAAGCCGCGTCATTTTCTTCCGCATGAATCACTGGCATGCCTTGGTTGGAAGCCTGCAACACGGTTTCACTTTCAGGAATTACACCCAGCAAAGGCACACGCAGCAGGTCTGCCACATCGGTGTAGCTCAGCATTTCACCGTCAGCCGCGCGCTTGGCTGAGTAGCGGGTAATCAGCAAGTGTTCTTTCACAGGCTCGCCGCCATCTTTGGCGCGCTTGCTTTTGGCTTGCAAAATGCCAATGATCCGGTCGGAATCACGAACCGAAGACACCTCTGGGTTGGTCACCACAATGGCTTCGTCGGCGAAGGTCAGGGCCATCACCGCGCCACGTTCAATACCGGCCGGGCTGTCGCAGACAATGTATTCAAAGCCCATTTCTATCAGGTCTTTGATTACTTTTTCCACGCCTTCCTCAGTTAGCGCGTCTTTGTCGCGTGTTTGTGAGGCGGGAAGGATGGACAGCATAGGGCAGTGCTTGTCCTTAATCAAAGTTTGCTGCAGGCTTGCTTCGCCATTGATCACGTTGACCAGGTCATAGACCACCCGGCGTTCGCAACCCATGATCAGGTCCAGGTTTCGCAGGCCTACGTCAAAGTCGATGACCACTGTTTTAAAACCACGCAAGGCCAAGCCTGCGGAAAAACTTGCGCTGGTGGTAGTTTTACCAACGCCACCCTTACCGGATGTAACAACAATGACTCGACTCACAAATGGTCTCCTAGCGGATGTTGATGGCTTTGAGTCGCAATACTGCCGGCTCAGTGCCATGGTCAAGATGAATTAATGTGGGTTTGGAACGGTTCTCTTCGGGAAAACCGCCCTCGAATGTCAAATAGTAACCAGCCACGGCCACCAGTTCCGCTTCGAAACAGGTGGAGATGATTCTGGCTTGGGTGTCGCCTGCTGCGCCAGCCAGGGCGCGGCCGCGTAACACTCCGTAAACGTGTACATTGCCATCGGCGATGACTTCAGCGCCAGCCGACACTTGGCCCATCACGATCAGGTCTGCCCCTTGGGCATAAATTTTCTGCCCACTGCGAACGGATTGATCAATCACCATGGTTCGGCGGACATTGTCAAAACTGGGCACTGTCGGGTGGCTGGCCTGGGCTGTATCGTGTTCCACTAGTTCGGCCTTTTCAGTTTGCTGATGTGGCTGTGGCTCAAGTTCAATCGGGTCGGCTTGGCCGGTTTCGAAACGGATACCCATTTCCTCGGCTTGTGTCTCGAGGGCTTCACTTTGACCGCGCACCTCAACCAACAGCACGCCAGCAGTCTTGAGTATTGCTGCGTAGCCTTTCAATTCGATGCCATGCTCTGCCAGTTCGGCGTCGTTCCAACTCGAGAAGTCAAGCACAGCAGGCTCGGCCGAGTACACACCGGGCGTTGGACCAAGGCGCTTCTTGAGGGCGTCCAGGCTTTCTTGCAGCGGTGCGGGGCGCAAGGCGAATGTCACTGCCTTGATTTTGGCGAATTTGATGTCCAGCGGTGCTGAGGAAGGTTTGTTCAAGGTAATCGATGTCCGGGAATTCTGAGTTTCAGCCAGCTTGGTTTTCAGTCAATTTTACGAACAAAGCCCGAGCCGTGTGCCGGTCTCGGGCTTTTTTGAATGCGCAGTTGCCCGAATTAGATGGGCACGCGTTTCAGCATTTCGATGCCGATTTCACCTGCTGCGATTTCACGCAGGGCGGTCACGGTGGGCTTGTCTTTGTCGGACTTGACTTTGGGTGTGTGGCCTTGGGCCAGCATGCGAGCGCGGTAAGTGGCGCACAGGGCCATGTCGAAACGGTTAGGGATCTTTTTCAAGCAATCTTCAACGGTGATACGGGCCATCTGGTGTCCTTACAGTCCAATACTTTTGAGTTGCGCCCCGTGGCGCGCCATTTGCTGGTTGAAACGGCAACGGGATGCGAAGACGATCGATTTCAGCTCAAGAAGAGCCTGTGTGAAATCATCGTTAAGGATAACATAATCAAAGCGTCTCGCTTGCTCGATCTCGAGTTGTGCGGCACCCATTCGCTTCAAAATGACCTCTTCGCTGTCTGTGCCACGCCCACGAAGCCTTTTTTCAAGTTCTTCAATGCTGGGCGGAAGAATAAAGATGGACACCACGTTCTCCACCCTCCGTACAATCTGCTCGGCGCCTTGCCAGTCAATTTCCAGCAGAACGTCGCGGTCAATTGCCATTTGCCCTTCAACCCAGGCGCGGGATGTGCCGTAATAGTTGCCATGTACATGGGCCCATTCCAGAAAGCCGTCCTGATCCCGAATCGCTTCGAATTCCGGTTGGGAGATGAAATGATAGTCTTTGCCATTGACCTCGCCAGCCCGTGCATTGCGAGTGGTGTTGGAAATGGAAAGGCCGATGCCCTGAACCTCGGCCAGCAGCGCTTTCACCAGCGATGATTTGCCCGCGCCGGAAGGGGCGCTGACAATGAACAGACTGCCAGAATACTGTGGCGTGTGGCGGGGTTGGGCCAAGGCGGTCATGAAGCGCTCAAACAAAGATCAACAAGCCGTGATTCTAGGTGATTCACCTGGCTTACTCAATGTTTTGAACTTGTTCACGAAACTGTTCTACCAGTACCTTCAGGTCGATGCTTGCCTGGGTTTGCGCAATCGCGTGGGCTTTGCTGCCCAGCGTGTTGGCTTCGCGGTTTAATTCCTGGGTGACGAAATCCAGCCGTTTACCAATCACTCCGCCTTTTTTCAGAATGCGGCGCACTTCAGTAAAGTGTGTTTGTAGCCGCTCCACTTCTTCTTTCACATCAATGCGCACGCTGTGCAGGGCCACTTCGTGTTTGATGCGTTCTTCAAGGTCTTCCACGGTCAAGTGGCTGGCTTTGTCGGAAATGATTTTGTCGAAGGCTTCGGTCATGCGTTCACGAATTTTGCCTTCGTAGTGGGCCAAAAATTGCGGCAACATCGGCAGCAGGCTGTTCACAATCGCTTCCATGCCATCCACTTTCTCCAGCAACACTGCAGCCAGGCCAGCACCCTCACGTTCGCGGCTTTGTTTCATTGCATCAATTGCCTGGTCGCAAAGGGCTGAAATGGTCTCCTGAAGTTCTTCACCGCTCAAGCTGTTGTCTTCCACCACGCCAGGCCAGTTCAATACCTCGGTAATGCGAAAACCGTTGGCTTTGGGCAAGGCGCTTTGAATGCTGGCCTCCAGGGCTGCCAGCTGCTTCACTTGTTCCAGATCAACCTTTGGAATCCGCTTCTCGCCTTCGGCACGCCCCCAGGAAATTCGGCACTCCACTTTGCCGCGACTTAGCGCATTCATCAGCTTTTCGCGAATCAGTGGTTCCACCATGCGCAGATCGTCAGCCATTCTGAAGTTCAGGTCCAGAAAACGGGAATTGACGCTGCGCAACTCCATGCTCAGGGTGCCAGCACGGGTAGTACTTTGTGTATTGGCAAAGCCTGTCATGCTGTGTACTGCGGCGGTGTTTTTACTGTCCTTGCTCATTTGCGGCCTGTGCGTGAATGTCGGTGGTGCATGGATTGTAAACTCTGGGCTGGTGCTTGTTTTCTTTGGGGGTGTTTTTGTCGGGTCGAATCATTGCCCATCTGGACATGGACGCCTTCTATGCCAACGCCGAGTTGGTGCGTAACCCGGCTTTGCGGGGTTTGCCTGTGGCAGTAGGGGGTCGCCGGGGCATGCAACCGATGCCTGGGCAACAGTTTCCAACCCTGGCGCAGTATCAGGGCAGGGGCGTTTTAACCACAGCCAATTACGAAGCCCGCGCGCTGGGTTTGCATTCGGCCATGCCTACCATGAAGGCAGCCAAGCTGGCGCCGCATGCGGTGTTACTCCCTGCAGATTTCGACTGGTATAAAACTCTTTCGAAGCAGTTCAAGACCGCCGTGCGAGACTTGGCCCCCAACGTGGAAGACCGCGGCATCGACGAAATTTACATTGATTTGACCGGTGAAACCGGGGGTGATTTTGACGCAGCCATCGAATTGGCCCGCCGCTTGAAGGCTGCTGTAACCGACGCCACGGGTGGCATGACCTGTTCTGTGGGTCTGTCGGAAAACAAGTTGACCTCAAAAATATGTTCAGACCTTCAAAAGCCAAACGGCTTGAGCGTGGTGCGTCCTGAGCAGTTTCAGGAAATGATCTGGCCGCTTTCCGTGGGCAAAATCAATGGGGTGGGGCCCAAGGCCCAGGAAAAACTGAAGGCGATGGGGGTGCACACCATTGCTGAACTGGCCGCGCAGCCGGTTGAGCTGCTTCGGGAACGTTTCGGTGAAAGCTATGGGCTTTGGATGCACGAAAGTGCGCATGGTATTGATCGCAGAGAAGTGACACTTTATTCCGAACCTAAAAGTATCAGTCGCGAAACCACCTTTGAGCAAGACATGCATGTGCGCAGGCAGCGTGACAACTTGACTCAAGTGCTTGAACACCTTGCTGGCAAGCTTTCTCAAGACCTTGCCCGCAAACAGCGGCTGGCAAAAACCATCGGCGTGAAAGTGCGCTTTGCTGATTTCAAATCGCTGACCCGCGACGCAACCACTGGCTTGACTGCGAGTACAGCCGAAGAAATTCTACAAGCCGCGCGAGCCTGCTTGAAAAAAATTCCTTTTGAGGAAAAAGGAGCATGCTCGACCATTCGCCTGTTGGGGATCAAAGCCAGCCATTTAATTACGCCTGCAGATGCCGCGCTTGAGAAGGCTGCCCAGGAAAGCAGGCGAGCCAAAGGGCAGGCCCAATTGTTTCTCGACCTGGAAGATGCGCCATAATGCGGTCTACCCAAAAAACTACACACATGTACACGCACTGGAGAATTTGAATGAGCACCACTACAGCCCGCCCGGATGGCCGCACTCCACAGAAGCTTCGAACCATTAGCCTGGAGCGCAATTACACCAAGCATGCAGAGGGTTCGGTCATGGTGCGTTTTGGCGATACCCATGTGCTGTGTACTTGCAGTGTTGAAGACAAGGTGCCCGGCTTTTTGAAAGGACAGAACCAGGGTTGGTTGACTGCCGAATACGGCATGTTGCCCCGTTCTACCCATTCCCGAATGGATCGCGAAGCCGCACGTGGCAAACAAAGTGGCCGTACACAGGAAATTCAGCGCTTGATTGGCCGTGCCCTGCGCGCAGCCGTCGATTTGAACAAGCTGGGCGAACGTACCCTGAAAATTGATTGCGATGTGATTCAGGCCGATGGCGGCACACGCACCGCTTCCATTACTGGTGCCATGGTGGCGGTGGCCGATGCGATTGGCAAACTGATGGCAAGCGGTGCATTGTCTGAAAACCCGATCAAGCAGTTCGTGGCCGCAGTGTCAGTGGGCGTGGTCAACGGCCAGGTGGTGCTCGATTTGAATTACGACGAAGACTCCACCTGCGAAACTGACCTGAACGTGGTAATGACCGAGAAGGGCGGCTTTGTCGAAGTGCAGGGCACAGCCGAGGGCGATGCGTTTAGCCGGGACGAATTGAACGGCATGCTTGATTCTGCAGCAGCGGGCATTGCCGAGCTGGTTCGATTACAGAAAGCCGCTTTGCAAGCGTAAAAGTTTAGGTCGGGACAAAGGCAATGGCATTGAACAAGGAATGGGTACTGGCCAGCGGTAACAAGGGCAAACTGCGGGAATTTCAAGACCTGTTTGCCCCTTGGGGCGTGAACTGGGTTGCTCAAGGTGAGTTGGGTGTTCCCGACGCCGAAGAACCCTTTCACACATTTGTTGAGAATGCGCTTACCAAAGCGCGCCACGCCAGCCGGCTTACCGGGCGGCCAGCATTGGCAGATGACTCCGGTTTGTGCGTGCCTGCCATTGCGGGTGCACCGGGTGTGTTGTCGGCCCGTTATGCCACCTTGTTTGGTCAAGAAAAAAGCGATGCCAACAACAACGCTTGCCTGGTTGAAAATCTGAAGGGCATTGAAGACCGACGTGCTTACTTCGTGTGCGCCATGGTGTGGGTGGCCCATGCCGATGACCCCACACCCACGATTGCCCAAAAAATGTGGTGGGGTGAAGTAATCGATGTGCCGCAAGGTGAACATGGTTTTGGTTACGACCCGCACTTCTGGCTGCCTGAACACCAGTGCACAGCGGCACAAATGCCCAAAGAATTGAAAAACAAATTCAGCCACCGGGCGCAAGCCACGCAGGCCTTGTTGCAGGAATTGCAGCAGCGCCTGGATTTGAAGAAGGCTGGTTCATGAACCCCACCACGGCCAACAACCTGGTGGGCCGTGTTTTCATGCCCAGTGAATTGCGCTTTGCTGCCATGCCGCCGTTGGCCCTTTATATTCACCTGCCTTGGTGCGTGCGCAAATGCCCGTATTGCGATTTCAACAGCCACTTGGCCCCAGAAAGCAAGCTGCGTGAAGTGGGTGTGCCGCTTATCAACCAGGCAGCAACTGACGAACGGGGCTTTGCTGAATCCTTGCCACACGATTTACAACGCCGATACCTCAACGCCCTGGTTGCCGACCTTGATCAACAATTACCCAAAATTTGGGGCCGCAAGCTGTATTCCATTTTCATTGGCGGTGGCACACCTTCCTTATTCGCCCCAGAGCTGATTGATGAACTGCTGGCCGCGGTTCGTGCGCGGTTGGGCATGCCGCAAAGCGGTGAAATCACGATGGAAGCCAACCCTGGAACTTTCGAGCAAGCGCGGTTTGAAGGGTTTCGAAAGGCAGGTGTGAACCGCTTGTCAATTGGTGTGCAAAGTTTTTCAGACTCACATTTGAAAGCCCTGGGTCGGGTGCACAACAGTGGTCAGGCTGTGGCCGCCGTACGCAGTGCGGTGGCGCTGTTTGATGAAGTGAATATTGACTTGATGTACGCATTGCCCAATCAAAATGTGGAGCAAGCACTGGCCGATGTGGCACAGGCCGTGGCGTTGAACAGCACTCACCTTAGCCTGTACCAGTTGACGATGGAACCCAACACCCTGTTTGCAGCAAAGCCGCCGCCTGTGCCCGATGACGACACTTTGATCGATATTGAAGAGGCCGTTCACAAGGCTGCGAAGTCTGCAGGCTTTGAGCAATATGAAATTTCAGCGTTTGCCAAACCTGGCCACCGTTGCCAGCACAACCTGAATTACTGGGGTTTCGGTGATTATTTGGGCATAGGTGCGGGTGCGCATGCAAAAATAAGTTACCCCAACCGCATTGAACGGGAAACCCGCCACCGCAACCCCATGGCCTACATGGAAGAAATGGAGGGCGCCACTCAGCCCCTGGATGTAAGAACCCTGAATGTGAAAGAACTGCCGTTTGAGTTCATGTTGAACGCCTTGCGTTTAAGCGATGGCGTACCTGAAAGCTGGTTTGTAGAACGTTGTGGCAGGCCATTAAGCGACCTTCAAAAGCCTTTGAAGCAGGCTTTGGAAAAAGGTTTGATTCAAGCCCAGCCTGGCCTCTTGAAGCCCACTGAATTGGGCTTTCGCTTCCTCAACGACCTACAGGAAATATTTTTGGCTGGCTAAGTGTTGCTGGCCTGCTTAGTTTAAGTGGCGTGTTTCCGGTCGCTCGATAATGCTGGGCACGCTTTTGAAATGCAAACCCCAATCGGCTTGGCCACAAGTTTTAATCAGCAGATCGGCAAACCCGTGCTGCAATTGTTCGGCCATTCGCATCTCAAATCCCTTGCCGCTGCCTGCCACCAGTTTCAACACCAGGTCTGTGTTGTGGGCCTCTCCACTGGGGCGCAGTTCAATTTGTGTAATCAACAGTGGGTCCGCACCCAGCGGGGTGGTGGTATTTTTGTCTTGAAACGGGCTTTTGAAATCAGCTGAATACAGCGACACCTCCCGGCTCATTTCCAACAGTGCCTTGCGGCCCGCTTCGTTCAGTGGCCTGTCGCTGGCCAGCAGTTTCTGCATCATCTCATCCAGGCTGGGTATCAGCATGCGCACCATGCGGCGCGTTAGCCATACCCGAACCTCCTGATTTTCGGCTGAGTTGATCCGCATCAATATACGGTCATGTTCAGGCGCGTAAGCTATCTGGAGTTGTTTGATTTGCATAGTTGCGTGTTTAGAAAATAGTGCATGTCATTTGTGTTGGCGCTATCTTGAAAACAACACGCCCGCCCTCACATACCGTTCATCAGTATTGTGACTCAAAATTGTTAAAAAGGGTTTGCACACATGCGTTTAGATCGACTCACCACCAAGTTTCAGGAAGCTTTGGCCGATGCCCAAAGCCTGGCCGTTGGAAAAGACAATCCCACGGTTGAACCTGCACACGTGCTGTTGGCCATGCTCAAGCAGGGCGAGGGGTCCGTTCGCGGGGTGATCAGCAAAGCTGGCGGTAACCCTCAAGTGTTGGTGAAAGGCGTTGAGGCCGAGGTGAACAACCTGCCTCAAGTGGCGAACAATGCCGGTCAGATCCAGATTGGCAGCAAGTTACAGGCCGCCTTGAACCTGACTGACAAAGAGGCTCAAAAGCGTGGCGACCAGTTTATTGCCAGTGAGCTTTTTTTGCTGGCCTGTCTGCAAGACAGCACGGGTTTGGCCCGGGTCATGAAAGAAGCGGGCTTGAATGCCCAGTCGCTGAACACTGCGATTGAACAGGTTCGTGGCGGTGCCGCTGTTGACAGCGCCGACGGTGAAAGCCAGCGGGAGGCCTTGAAAAAATACACCATTGATTTAACCGAACGTGCCCGCATGGGCAAGCTGGACCCCGTGATTGGTCGCGATGATGAAATTCGCCGTGCCATTCAAATTTTACAGCGCAGAACCAAGAACAACCCGGTGTTGATTGGTGAGCCTGGAGTGGGTAAGACTGCCATTGTTGAGGGCCTTGCGCAGCGTATCGTGAATGGCGAAGTACCCGATACCTTGAAAAACAAGCGTGTGTTGGTATTGGACATGGCGCTGTTGCTGGCTGGTGCAAAGTACCGCGGCGAATTTGAAGAACGCCTTAAAGCCGTGTTGAAAGACGTGGCCGCCGATGAGGGGCAAACCATTGTGTTCATCGACGAAATTCATACCATGGTGGGTGCAGGCAAAGCCGAGGGCGCGATTGACGCCGGAAATATGCTGAAGCCTGCATTGGCCCGTGGTGAATTGCATTGCATTGGTGCCACCACACTCGATGAATACCGCAAGTACATTGAAAAAGACGCGGCACTTGAGCGTCGCTTCCAGAAGGTGTTGGTGGGCGAGCCCAGTGTTGAAAGTACCATCGCCATTTTGCGCGGCTTGCAAGAACGCTATGAGTTGCACCATGGCGTGGACATTACCGACCCAGCGATTGTGGCCGCTGCCGAGTTAAGTCACCGTTACATCACCGACCGTTTCCTGCCCGACAAGGCCATTGACCTGATCGATGAGGCAGCCGCGCGGATCAAGATGGAAATTGATTCCAAGCCTGAGGAAATGGACAAGCTGGATCGTCGGATCATTCAGCTGAAAATTGAACGCGAGGCTGTGAAGCGCGAACAAGACGATGCATCAAAAAAGCGCCTTGCCCTGATCGAGGAGGAAATCGTTCGTCTGGAACGCGATTACGCAGACCTCGATGAAATCTGGAAATCCGAGAAGGCAGCTGTGCAGGGCAGTGCAGCCATTAAGGAAGAGATTGATCACATTCGCGCTGAAATTGAACAATGGAAGCGCAAGGGCGATTGGCAAAAAGTGTCTGAGCTTCAGTATGGCAAATTACCTGATCTGGAGAAAAAGCTGAACGATGTAAAAGACAACGAGGGTGGCGAGAAGAAGCCGAATCGCCTGCTTCGCACCCAGGTTGGCACTGAAGAAATTGCAGAAGTGGTTAGCCGCGCCACGGGTATTCCGGTGAGCAAAATGTTGCAAGGCGAACGCGACAAATTGCTGCAAATGGAAGCTGCCCTACACATGCGCGTGGTTGGGCAAGACGAAGCCGTTACCTTGGTGTCCGATGCAATTCGTCGCTCACGCGCGGGGCTTTCCGATCCCAATAAGCCGCTGGGTTCATTCCTGTTTCTGGGCCCGACTGGTGTGGGTAAAACTGAATTGTGCAAGGCTTTGGCTGGATTCCTGTTCGATTCGGAAGATCACCTGATTCGCATCGACATGAGCGAATTCATGGAAAAGCACACCGTAAGCCGATTGGTGGGTGCGCCCCCTGGCTATGTGGGTTACGACGAGGGCGGTTATTTGACCGAGGCAGTACGCCGCAAGCCCTACAGCGTGATTTTGCTGGACGAAGTCGAGAAAGCTCACCCCGATGTGTTCAATGTGTTGTTGCAAGTGCTGGATGATGGTCGCCTGACCGATGGGCAGGGCCGCACTGTGGACTTTAAAAACACAGTGATCGTGATGACTTCAAACCTGGGCTCGCATGAAATTCAACGCCTGGCAGGTCAAGATGGCGAGGTAATTAAAGCGGCGGTTATGGAAGAAGTGAAGCAGCACTTCCGGCCGGAATTCATTAACCGGGTGGATGAATTGGTTGTGTTCCATGCCTTGGACAATGCGCACATTGCGAACATTGCACGTATTCAGTTGCAGCGTTTGCAGCAGCGTTTGGCCAGTCGCGACATGCGTTTGGAAGTCAGCGAGGCAGCACTACTTGAAATTGTGAAGGCCGGGTTTGATCCGTTGTATGGCGCACGACCTTTGAAGCGCGCCATTCAGCAAATCATTGAAAATCCGGTTTCCAGGATGATTCTGGAAGGTCGGTTTGGGCCGAACGATGTGGTGCCGGTTGATTTCAAGGATGGCGCATTTACCTTTGAGCGGGTGGTGCACTGAACTTCGCTCATCGAAGTCGCTTAACTTCGCGCACGAGAAGGCTCGCCCAACTCACCTTTCTCGACAGCCCCGCCCAACGTGAATGTTGTGGCGGTGGCCGTTCTAATCCCGCTCGGAATGGATGCCACAAACGCTAACGCGTCTTGCGGAGCCGCTTCGCGTCTAATCCATTCCGAACAGGGAACGGCGGGCAGGTCTTGATTGTCGAGAAAGGTGAGTTGGGCGAGCCTTCCCGTGCGCGAGCTGTGTGGCTTGCGTCGGTCAGAGTCTTCGTTCAGATTCGTGCGGACTGGCGGACTGGCGGACTGGCGGACTGGCGGACTAGCGGACTAGCGGACTTCGCGTCGCGCTGGTGTATTTGATTCACCGTGCAGGGTTGCGATCATTCAGCCGATTCAGGTGGGCTTCCCGCTTGATGCGCAGCGAGGGGCGCTTCCGACAGGAAGCGATGCGAAGACGCCATTGCGTCGCGCATGCCCCGAGCAAACAATCAAGAAGGGATCAAAGCCCGCCAAGGCGGGATGACACAACCCGCACGGTGGGTCATGAAGCAACTGCACGAGTCAAAGCCCGCCAAGGCGGGATGACGCAACCCGCACGGTGAGTCATCGACAAGCCGCTTAGTGCGCCGCCGCGTACATCGCCTCGCCAGCTTCAACCGGGTTGCCGGTTTTGTTGAACACTTCAAGCCACACGCCATAGTTGTGCACTGTTGGGTCTTGCCAAGGGTGAAAGCCAGGTTTGAAGTAGTTTAGCAACTTGGGTAGCAGGCTGCTGTACAGCCCCTTGGGGCCCAACAACCACACCAAACCTTTCGAATACATCTTGAACCGGGTCCAGCCTTTGAACCCATCCGTACCCAGAATAATCCAGGTGAACACCAGCGTGTGCAGGGTGAAGTTGAACATGGCGTGGGCCATGGCCAGGCTGCGTTTGAAATAGCCAACCTTGGCCACTTTCTGCATTACATCAAATGCCACTGCCTTGTGTTCCATTTCCTCCACCGCATGCCAAGCTAACATGGCACGAACGCGGTGATCAGCACCCGCCATCACTTCTTTGCGGGCAAAAAACATCTCAGCCATCATCGCGGTAAAGTGCTCCAGTGCAGCGGTCATGGCCAGGTTGTATTCGGGGGACAGCACCTGCAAACGGCGGTTCATGATTTTCGTAATCACATGCAACATTTTGTCCACCGGCACGCCTTGTTCCTTCAGGCGTTTGTTGTAATCGGTGTGCACTTTGCCGTGTTGGCCTTCCTGAAAAGAGAAGTCTTTCACCGCTTTCAGCAACTCGGGGTCAGTAATCTGGTTCTTGAAGTTACGCACGCTCGAAATGAAATAGCGTTCGCCGTCGGGAAAACTCATTTGCACGCCATCAATCACGCGGGTTTTGAATGCGTCGCCGTCCATCCAGTAGCGTGGAATGTCTTTGTCAGTGATTCCAAAGTCAAGATCCTTGCGAACCACGATGTCTTCTTTGAATGATGTAGTAGTCATTGCCGCCTCCTGCTGCTTTGCATGAACAAAGATTACCGAATCAGCTCAGTACACGATATGATTTGAAATGACAAAAAAGGAAGAATTCGCGACAAATTTGGTTTGATCGCGCCACAGGAGGTTTGGTGGAAACCATCAATTTTCAGATGCTTGCGAGCCTGGCCAATGCCGCGCGGCGCTGCGACATCGACTTGAACAGTGTGATGCAGGAACTCAAACTGGAAATTGACATGAGCGGTGATCCACGCCGCCGCATGTCGTTGTCATGCTTCAGTTCCTTGTTCTCGGCGGTTGAGGCACGCAAGCCCAGCCAACATTTCCCACTGGTGTTTGGTGATTCTTTCAATTTTGATGGTTTACCCGAGTTGGCAACCTTTGTGACCAGCGCTTCAACGCCCCAAGAGGCCATGCGCGTGCTGGACTGGTCGCCCAAGCTGTTGCACCCAAACTTGCACTTCATTACGCTGAATCTCGGGTCCGAAGTGGCGCTGGAAGTGAAGGTGCCCGATCCGGAAGGTGTGCACCAAGACCTGCCCGGATTTGTTGAGGCTTCCATGTCGGCGGTTTTGAAGTTTATTCATCTTCTCAGCCCTGGTTCTCATTTGATCAAGCGAATTGAATTTCGCCATGCACCGTTGACCCAAGAATCTGCCTATCAGGAAGTGCTCAAGACCACGGTGCTGTTTCAGCAAAGTCACAACCGCCTGGTGGTTGACTCGTCCGCGCTGGATCTGCCCTTGCCAGGAGGAATTCCTTCAGCGCACCACAAGGCTCAGGCTGTAATTTTGAACCGATTGTTGCCCGATGTAGAAGAGCAAACCCTGGAAAAACAAATCAAGCGCCTGTTGAAGTCGCGCTTAAGCATGCTGAGTGAGCCAATACAGGTGATCGGCGAGGTGCTGCATATTCACCCCCGCACCTTGCAGCGAAGGCTGAAAAGTGAAGGGCAATCGTATGCTGAGATTCTCGGAACTGTTCGTCATGAACTGGCCTGCGAAATGTTGAAAGGCTCGGTTCTCGACATCGAAACCATCGCAGCCAACCTCGGTTATTCAGATCGCCGAAGTTTTACCAGTGCGTTCCTGAAATGGCAGGGCATTTCCCCACGGGAATTCAGAAATCAGCAGTGAAGCCCTTCCGTCAAATTAAAAGCCTTAATTTCATGTTTAAATTTTGGTGACCAATTGATCCACTTAATTTTCGGAGTTTCCCATGACCCCCACCACTGATATTTGCGACGCCAACGAAGACAAAATTGCTGCAGGCACTTTGCGTGTTGTTGAGCCCATGTTTCAAAGCTGGGGCACCAAAGCCAGCTTCATGGGCCAGGCACACACCTTGAAAGTGTTTGAAGACAATTCGCTGGTGCGCAGTGCTTTGGAGCAAGACGGCCAAGGCAAAGTGCTGGTTGTAGACGGCGGTGGCAGCATGCGTTGCGCGCTGGTGGGCGGAAATTTGGGCATGCTGGCCGAGAAAAACAATTGGGCGGGCATTGTGGTGTATGGCTGTGTGCGCGACACCCTTGAGCTGGACGCATGCAATGTCGGTATCCGCGCATTGGCCACGCACCCCATGAAAAGCCAGAAGCGAGGCACAGGTCATGAAAACATCGACATTGCGATCAGCTTCACCACTGTTCACCCGGGCGACTGGATTTATGTGGATGAGGACGGTGTGCTTGTTTCTGATGAGAAATTGGTCTGAATTCCATTGTGCGATTGCATGAATTAGAGGGCTTCCTCTTTTTCATTCTGAGAAAAAGTATTTCATATCGTGATTAATTGAACTTAAACTATTGATTTTAAACAAGACGAAAAAAAGTCTTGTATAAGATATAACTCTTGTTGCTCTGCGAAATGATCTGTAAGATACGGTTCATCACCTGATCGACACCACTTGTTTAAGTGATACCCGCGAAGCGACACACGCAGGGCACGGCAAGTAGGCCATCAAGCGAACCGTTTTCTTTTTCTTTCTATCGCCTCTGAGGACATCACTATGAAATCTTTTGACCAACAGGTTCAAGAACTCAACAAAGACTGGGAAACCAACCCACGCTGGAAGCTGGTAAAGCGTGGCTACAAGGCCGAAGACGTAGTACGTCTGCGTGGTTCACTGCAGCCCGAGTACACACTGGCCAAGCGCGGTGCTGAAAAGCTGTGGGAAAAAGTAAACGGTACAGCCAAGAAAGGCTACGTAAACGCCTTCGGCGCGATCACTGCTGGCCAGGCCATGCAGCAAGCCAAAGCCGGTTTGGAAGCGGTTTACCTGTCAGGCTGGCAAGTTGCTGCTGACGGCAACAGCTCAGAAACCATGTACCCAGACCAGTCTCTGTACGCTTACGACTCAGTGCCAAAAATGGTTCGTCGTATCAACAACACATTCCAGCGTGCTGACGAAATCCAGTGGAAGAACATTTGCGACGGCAAAATGAAGTCCGAAGACGCAATCGATTACTTCCTGCCCATCGTTGCTGACGGTGAAGCCGGTTTCGGTGGTGTATTGAACGCCTACGAACTGATGAAGAACATGATTGCCGCCGGTGCTGCTGGTGTTCACTTCGAAGATCAATTGGCCGCTGTAAAGAAGTGTGGTCACATGGGTGGCAAGGTGTTGGTTCCAACAGCTGAAGCGATCCAGAAGCTGATTTCTGCACGTTTGGCTGCCGACGTCATGGGTGTTCCTTCAATCGTTCTGGCTCGTACAGACGCTGAAGCAGCCAACCTGTTGACTTCCGATTTCGACGAAAACGACAAGCCATTCCTGACTGGCGAGCGCACTCCTGAAGGCTTCTACCGCGTGAAAAACGGTCTGGAACAGGCCATCAGCCGTGGTATCGCCTACGCACCTTATGCTGATTTGGTATGGTGTGAAACTGGTACACCGGACATCGGTTTTGCCCGCGAATTCGCGCAAGCCGTTCTGGAAAAGAACCCAGGCAAGCTGTTGAGCTACAACTGCTCACCATCTTTCAACTGGAAGAAGAACCTGAACGACAGCCAGATCGCTTCCTTCCAGGAAGACCTGTCTGCCTTGGGTTACAAGTACCAGTTCATCACATTGGCCGGTATTCACGTCAACTGGTACAACACATTCAAGTTCGCAAACGCTTACGCTCAAGGCGAAGGCATGAAGCATTATGTCAATATGGTTCAAGAACCTGAGTTTGCAGCACGTGAACAGGGTTATACTTTCGTATCTCACCAGCAGGAAGTTGGCGCAGGTTACTTCGACGATGTAACGACTGTGATCCAGGGTGGCGCTTCTTCAGTAACAGCCTTGAAGGGCTCTACAGAAGAAGAACAGTTCCACTGATCTGCTAGTTTGAACTGAATTTGTCGGCAATCTTGGCAGTCTCCCACCCCAGGAGGGGTGGATAGATTGACCGACGGAGGGGGAGAGGAGACAAGCTCAACAATTAAATCAAGAGTATTTTTCCCCTTGCTGAGCCTTTACAAAAGGCTCAACAGCGAGTGCTGAAGCCCGGTAAGAAACTTGCCGGGCTTTTTTATTGCTTAACTTATCCGTCAACTCAAACGGACTTTGTTGTCAGAATGTCCCGCACCATGGCATCGCTAAGCGTGTCCTCCCAGCGATACACATGCACATCGGGCAAGGCCCCCAGCAGTTCTTTCTCTTCCTTTGAATACGCTTGAACAAACACGCGAATGGCGGGGTTCAGCATTTTTGCGTTTTCAATCATCTGTGTCAGCCCCGGTGTGTCGCCAGTCGCAATCACCAGACAATCTGCATTGGTCGTGTGTGCCTGCACCAAGGTAACCGGGTCTGCATATTCGCCAGACACCGCCGCTTGACCATTCTTTCTGAGTTTGGCCACCACTTCGCGGCTGGTGTCCACAATGACATGGGAAATATCACGCTGCTTGAATGATCTCGACAGGCGTTTGCTTAGCCCGGTATGGCCCACCAGCACCACATGACCACCCAGATATTTGCCATCGGTTTGTTGCGGCAATTCTTCCATGACATGGCTGCGTGCATTCAGGTTGCGAACCCATTGGTATCGCTTGACCATGCCATCGTTCAATTTGGGAATCAGTGAAAAGATCACCGGATTCAGTGCAATGGACAATATTGCACCCGACACCACAAGACTTTGAACCTGCAAGTCAACCAGCCCAAGGTACAAACCCAGCCCAATCAGGATGAATGAGAACTCCCCGATTTGCGCAAGGCTGGCTGCAATCACCAGGGCGCTTTTTAAGGGGTATTTGAAAAGCAGTACCAGTGCACCAGCGGCCAGCGATTTGCCCAACACAATAATGGCCACCACAGCCAGCACGCGCAGCGGGTATTCCAAAATGACATCGAACTGGAAGAGCATGCCCACTGATACAAAGAACAACACGGCAAACGCGTCGCGCAGGGGCAAAGACTCTTCCGCTGCGCGGTGGCTGAGTTCAGATTCCCGCATCACCATGCCCGCAAAGAAGGCACCCAGCGCGAAAGAGACGTCGAACAGGCCTGCAGCGACAAAAGCCAGGCTGATGGCCAAGGCCACCACCGACAGCGTAAACAATTCACGCGACCCGGTTTTGGCAATGTGCCAAAGCATCCATGGAATAACGCGCTTGCCGACCACCAGCATCAGGGCCACGAACACAGCCACTTTGATCAATGTAAAGCCGATCTCGAACACCAGGTTGGTTTCAGGGTCGAGCGTACCGCCCTTCAACAAGCCTGCCAAAGGCGGCAATAAAACCAGAATCAGCACCATGGCCAGGTCTTCAACCACCAACCAGCCCACAGCAATTTGTCCGTTGGCACTGGTCAATATGCCACGCGCTTCCAGTGCTTTCAGCAGTACCACCGTGCTGGCCACCGACAAGGCCAGGCCAAACACAAGGCTCTGCCCCATGGGCCAGTCCCAGAAATAAGCCACGCCCATACCCAGCAGGGTGGCAGTCGCCATTTGCACAATGGCGCCGGGCACTGCGATTTTCTTCACAGCCAGCAAATCGTTCAGTGAGAAGTGCATGCCCACGCCGAACATCAGCAGCATGACGCCCACTTCGGCAAGTTGGTTGGTCAGTGCCGGATCGGCCACGAAGCCGGGTGTGGCTGGACCAATTAAAAAGCCGGCCACCAGATAACCCAACAGGGCAGGCGCTTTCAGTTTTTCAGCAATAAAACCAAAGATGAGTGCAAGGCCGAAACCGAAAGCCAAAGTGGCAATCAGGGAGACGTCATGGGGCATGTGGGGGGTTTTCCTCGAGGTGTTTTTACAATGATAGCAAGCGCATATTGAATGCGCCTGCACCATGGACACTACAAGGTCGAAGAAGTTGCTACTTGAGCGTATTTAGCCCAAACGCTGACGGGATGGTTTGTTTTGAATGTCCATCAGGATCTGGATTAGCGTTTCTTTCTTGAATGGCTTGATCACATGTTCACACATGCCCGCACTCAGAACTTCAACACGATCCTGTTCGCTGGCTGATGCAGTCACTGCGACAATGGGTGGTGCAGCCTCACCAAGTTCGGAAAGAATTCTTGCAGTCGCCTCGAAGCCGTCCATTTCAGGCATTTGCAAATCCATCAAAACGATGTCGAATGGCTCACTCAAACAGGCTTTGACCGCTTCAAGGCCGTTCTCGGCCAGAGTAACTTTGGCCCCCCATTTTTTCAGCATTTCAAGTGCCACCATGCGGTTTAGCTTGTGGTCATCCACCACCAACACACGTTTGTTCAATAACGGTGGGTGAGCGGGTCCTTCCGTGTCTGCGGAAGTCTGCGCCTGCAACCTCAATGTTTTCGCATCCTCTTCACGAATGGTGAATTCCGGGTCGGTGCAGTCAATCGTGAAATGGAATGTGGTGCCTTGCCCCGGAATGCTTTCGACCCAAATTGTGCCGCCCATCAGTTCGACCAGGTTTTTACAAATTGACAGCCCCAGACCCGCTCCACCGTATTTCCGGGAAGAACTTTCATCCACTTGGCTGAAAGGTTTGAACAGATTCAGGCACTGCTCGGCACTCATGCCAATGCCGCTGTCCTTAACACTGAATTGCAATTGCGCGCCATTGTTTACGTTTTGAACCTGCAAGTGAATTCGGCCTTTGTCGGTGAACTTCAGGGCATTGGACAGCAGATTGTTCAAAATTTGGGCAAGACGTAGCCGGTCGCCTTTCAGGCTCACCGGGCAATCTGGCGCTTTTGTGCAATACAGTTGAATGGCTTTTTCTTCTGCATGATAAGCAAACAGACCTGTGGCCTTGTTCAACACCTGGTCGAGCAAAAAGCGATTGGTGCTCAGTTCCAGCTTGTTGGCTTCAACACGCGAAATGTCCAGAATGTCGTTCAGTACATTCAGCAGCACATCGGCAGCAGAACCGATCTTGCTCAGGTAATCGCGCTGCTGCGCCTGCAGTGCCGTGTCTTCAAGCAGCTGCAGCAAACCCATAATCGCATTCATCGGGGTCCGTATTTCATGACTCATGTTGGCCAGGAAAGCGCCTTTGGCCTTGCTGGCCGCTTCGGCCTGCGAAGTTCTTTCAATCAGCTCGTGATTGATTCGTTCAAGTTCGCGTTGCTGCGCTTTGAAATCGGTGATGTTGGTGGAGATCGAGAAAAAGCCTTCGACTTTGCCGTACAGCACATCTGGAATCAAGTGCACCAACAAGTCCGCGTAGCCGCCAGAGGGTAGGGGTTTGCGACGCTCGAATCGCTGTTTCTCACCCTTCAGCACACCTTGCACGTAGTGATTGTCGTGCTGAAACAGTTCATCTCCCAACACTTTGCGCATGTGTTGGCCCCGCATTTTCTCGGCTGAAACGCTAGACCATTTTTCATGATTCCTGTTGGCGAAATGGCAGCGCAGATCGGTGCTCCAGTAGGACACCAAACCAGGCAGGCATTCAGACAGTGTGCGTAAAAAGTGTTCGCGCTCAATCAATGTGGCTTCGTTTCTTTTTCGCTCAGTAATATCCTGAATTTGCGAGATGAAGTAAATCACCCGACCCTTGTCGTTTCGAACCGCCGATACCGACAAATTCACCCACACCACATGACCTTCCTTGTGAATGTAGCGTTTTTCAAGTTGGTAATTGTGGCGGCGACCCTTCAACACATCTTTCACAAGGTGCGTGTGTTGTGTGGTGTCTTGCGGATGGGTGATCGCATCAAAACTGAAACCCAGCAACTCCTCTTCTGTATAACCCAAGATTTCCGACAAGGCCTTGTTCACCTGAATGAATTTGCCTTTGAAATCCAGCATGGCCATGCCAATGGCGGCCCATTCAAACGATGATCTGAATCGTGCTTCAGCCTCGCGCAGGGCATCTTCAAATTGCTTTTGTACGGTGACATCGACATTCACGCCCACCATCCGAAACGGAACACCTTTTGTATTGCGGTGGGTTTTTGCACGGGCTTGAATGTGGCGCACTCGGCCATCGCTGGCGCGCTTGATCCGGAAGTTGATTTGCAAGGTGTCGTCTTTTTTTACAGCTTCAAGCAGTGCAGTACTTAGTTTGTTGACATCTTCAGGCACCACATGGGCCAGCCATTCCCGGGAACTGATTACCTCGAGTTCGTCTTCCACACCGTAAATTTTTCGCATGGCGCTGTCCCAGCGAATCATTTTGTCCAGGAGGTTATATTCCCAAACGCCGATGCCCGCACTCTCGGTGGCCAGCTGGAAACGTTCGTCATTGAATTGTTGGTCTGCTTTTGCTTTTTCTTTGGCTTCAGTTTGTTCTGCCAGGTAATTAGTACAGGTTCGAACCAAGGCGAAAGCAAAAATGCAAAAAGCCAGATAGCCAAAAAACAGCCGAGTAGACTCTTCTTTCCATTGTGCTTTCAATGGGCCTGTGTCGGCCCAGCTGATCCAGTGCAGTGGAATCGAGGTATTGGTTCCCTCTGGGGTGCTTAGGGCCATGCTCGAAAAATACTGACCCCCAAACAAACCTTGCTTCAGGTATTTGGTGCCGCGTATATTGTTTTCAAAGTAGGGCAGCTTTTTTGCCGTCGCTTCTGCAAACTCGGGTTCAAGCAGTAAAACAGTGCCGTCGTCGAACGCCAGGCCGCTTCGCATGTTGTCGCTGAGTTGAAGTGAGGCCAGCTTGTGCTTCAAGTGCACTTCATTGAATCGACCCTGTATCACGCCAATTACACTGCCGCCGGGTGACTTCACCTGATAGTTAATGATAAGTATCAGTTGGCCTGCGCTGTTGAATGACTTCGAAAAAGACACCAAACGTGCGTTGATCGAAGGGTCGGCATTGGCTGTGAATACAGCAGGGTAATTCATCAGGTCGATGTCGTCATTGGTTTTTCCGACAACTTCCCCGCTGATGTTGCGTGCCACGATACTGTTCATTGCAGGCAGTGCAATTTTCAGTAGTTCAAGCCGTTTGTGAATGTAGTCGCTGTTGTTTGTTTCAATCTGGTCCGAAAGCTGGGTGCTTGCCTTGTCAAAGGCATTCACAACAGCACTGAATTCGTCTTGCAAGATGTCGCGAAGCAGCCTTAACTGGGTCTGTGTGCTTTGTTCCGCCGTGATTTTGATTTGGCGGTAATCAGCGACAACCATGGTACCCAGGGCAAGACCAAGCACGCAAAGCAGAATGCTTGCGAGGATCCATTGATAGAGGCTTTTGGTAGTAAACACCGGTTGCGACCTGTGGCGAGTGAAAAACGTAACTGGACTTCGGGGCATATCACCCCACAGGTATTGTTATCCAGCTGCCAATGCATCAATCCGTAGATAAGCGGTGCCTTTTCACGGTTTATTGAACTCAGGTTTTACGAGTTCCAGTAAGAGCCAGTGCTGTAGCGGTGTTTCAGAAAGTCGATCCACAGCCGAACCCGTAGCGGTAGGTGTCTGCGCTGTGGGAAAACGGCATAGATGGCATTGGGTGGGGCCATGAAGTTATCCAGCACAGTGGTCAGTTTTCCACTACGCAAATGTTGTTGAACTTCCCAACGGCTTCGCCAGGCCAGCCCAGCGTCACTCAATACCCAATCCAGAATGGAAGAGCCGTCGTTGCAGGACAGGTTGCCACTGACTCGAACAGGTGTGGCTTGGCCGTCAATCTTGAACACCCAGCCGCCAGGAGCACCAGAACTCGCCAAGTTCAGGCAATTGTGCTGTTGTAAATCCTGAGGGTGTTTGGGTTCGCCGTGGCGCGCCAGGTAAGCGGGTGTCGCCACCACCAAGCGTTGATTGTCAGCCAGCTTGACCCCCACCAAGCTGGAATCGGGCAGCACGCCTATGCGCACGGCACAGTCCATGTTTTCATTCAGAAGATCGACCACCCGGTCGGACAAATCAAGCGACACCGTAACCTCGGGGTGCTCACGCACAAAGTCATGTACCAAGGGGGCGACGTGTTCCCGGCCAAATCCACCGGGTGCGGAAATGCGCAAATGACCGCTGGCCTTGATGCCGCCCAAACTCACACTGGCCTCAGCGTTGTGCAGGTCATTCAGAATGCGTTGGCAATCCTCCAGAAACGCCACGCCCTCGTAGGTCAAGTTCAGCGTACGAGTGGTTCGTAGCAGTAGTTTCACGCCCAAACGTTCTTCCAGTGCATCCAGTCTTCGACTGATCACTGCAGGAGCCACGCCTTCTTCACGGGCGGCGGCAGACAGGCTGCCCCGTGTGGCCACGGCAGCGAAAGTCGCGATTTGTTTGAAATGGTCCATACTTTTGTATAAAAGTTAAAAATAATCACGATTTTTCAGAGAATAGGCTAAACCAGTTCAATAAACTAGACTTCACCTTGTTGTAAACATTCAGGAAACAAATCATGACAGCACCCAAACTGGTACTTTTTGATGCGTACGGCACTTTGTTTGATGTGTATTCCGTTGCCAGCAAGGCGGAGCAGTTGTTCGCAGGGTCCGGTAGTGCCTTGTCAGCCTTGTGGCGCGACAAACAAATCGAATACACCCGGCTACGTGCCATGGCGGGGCAATATAAACCGTTCTGGGGAATTACGATTGATGCCCTGCAGTACGCTTGTGAAGCCCTGAAGCTTGATTTGACCGAGGAAAAACAGTCGGAGTTGCTTCAAGCGTATTCCAGCCTGACTGCTTACCCCGAAAATGCCAGCGTGCTTGAAGCCTTGAGAAACAAAGGCATAAAAACCGGCATTCTTTCAAATGGCAATCCAGACATGTTGAACACGGCGGTGCGCAGCACCAACTTTGAACATTTACTCGATGCTGTGCTTTCAGTCGACAGTCTTAAAACGTTCAAGATTCATTCTTCAGTTTATCAAATGGGGCTTGATCATTTTGGCGTTGGTGCAGCGGAGACTTTGTTTGTGTCCAGCAATTGTTGGGACGCATGCGGTGCGACCTGGTTTGGATTACCCACGTTGTGGGTCAACCGTGCCAATTTGCCGATGGAGCGGCTCGATGTGTCGCCACAGTTTGTCGGGAAGAACCTGAACGATCTTTTGTCCCTAATTTGAGGGATAAAAATGCCTGCTTTTTGCACAATCTTTGATCTCATGTCATCTTCAAAGAAAAACACCTTGTCAATCTTGGTCTTCAAATCAAGAAAAGGGCAGATCTGTGTCAGTTGCATTGCCGATAAACGCCAGCCATGGCGGGCCTTCGTCGAACATTGGAATTCTAAAAGAGGAAACCCACTTTTCCTTGAATGCGTGCGTTAAGCACATTGCTCACAAAGCGGGATTCAAACAACAGGGTCGGTGTGGTCGCTTGGTCAAGTGGGGCTTGGGAACCCAGCTTAAAACCCGGGTAATGGGAGACAACGCGAACGCCCGCTACCACCGGGCTCGCTACGAAAGCAGTCAACGATGCTCTTCAGCCATATGGGCAGAAGCTCGTCGTGCGCAGTTGGCTGGAAATACGCTCGATGAAAACAGCCTGGCTGAAAGCGAACTGCTGCAAAGCCGGTTCACGCGACAGGACAATGTCCGCTTCAATCCCGAGTTAATGAATGAAAAAACACACGGCTTGAGTACACGACATCGTTGGGGTGTCAGGCTTGCTCGCTGGGCGCATTATTTGAATGGAATGACCGAAATAGCCGCTGCACCCACGGGCATGTTGCTAAAAAGTTCCAAAATTGCCGTGACTCCCAACCGCGACGACCGATCTGGCTGGGGGCAGGTCAGGATCATGGCTGCACTGGTTGCCGTTGCCGGCGCGGTTTCAGGATTTTCTGTTGTCGTATTCGACACGAGCATTGGACAAGTGTCCAAAAAAGTGGCTTCTGCGATCGCCAAAGACGTTAAATCATTCGTGGCCGGGTACAGTGCTGTGGTGGCGGTGACAGCGATTGCTTCACTTGTTCTTGCCGCGGCCAGCAATGCGTGTTTATCCCGGTCGAAGCTAAGTCCTAAAGTCATTGACATGCTGGGGAAAAACGAGGAGAAGCACACCAATCGCTTGCACGCCTTGTTAGATGCATTCAAAGACACGCCCGGTGCGGTGACGCTGTTGAGCAAGGCCCTGCAGCCTAAAATTGGCAAGGCCTACCGAGCCCCAGACAATGACGGGCAGCCCGTGCTTTTAACTCGCCTGTTGGATGATGTCAGATCGTCGAACGGGAATGCCGATCTGGCCAAGCAGGCCATTCGTACCACCTTGGGTTCTTACATGGTCGAGAAGGACATTAACGGTGGTGGCGGTTTGTTGTGCAGCAAGCCCGATTCGGCAGAGTTGCTTCGCCGAGAGAATCATGTGATTGGTTTGACGAACCTGATTGAGCACTGCAGGATTCACGACGAACCTGACCCTGGGTACAAGGATCTGCGGCATCAATTCGAAGATGCCGTAAAATCCGCGCGCGAGAAGGTTTTAGGGAGCACTGCCAACGCGCTGAAGGCAGTAGGGCTTCAGAAGCAATCTGAGAAAGTGGCCCACATGAAGACTGAGGAATACATCAATGCCCGGGAGGGTCGAAAAAAAGCCCCAGACCACGCGCGTAAAATGTGCTTTCACACGGATTACATGACTGAGAACCGGCACCAATTTGGCCCGGTGACCAGGGCGTTGCTGAAGACTTCTGAAATTCTCAGAGTTTTCAATCACGGTGTTGTGCTTTCCCTGAATTATCAATTGACCCGCCCAATTACATGGATAGCAGGGCGAGTCAGGGAGTGGTTATTGAACTCGCCTGATTCCAGAACTGTCAGCTTCAGTATTGGGCGGGCATTTGCCGGTTCTATTTGGGCCTCGATCGATGCAGCGTTGATACTTTCTCTTGCCGCGGGCAGGGGAATCGGATTCACCGGCGGGGAGGCCGCAAAAGACGCCAAGACTTTGCCTTGGAAAATTCCTGTCGGTAAAGGAGGGGAATTGGGTATTGGCGCAACCAGTACCGCGGCTCAAATGGTCTTGATCTCGGGCTTTAGTTTCGGGTTCCTGATGTTGGCCAGCGCAGTGGCCCGCTTAGAAGGCTGGAAGGGTGATGTTTCTCATCCTGTTGACAAGCCTGGCAGCAAGCGAGAGTCATTGGATATTGGTAATTTGCTGCTGAAATAGTCGATAAGGCAGAGGCATAAAAAAAGCCGCCCGAGGGCGGCTTTTCCACGTAGACGCAAGTATTACAGCGCTGTTACGTTTTCAGCTTGTGGGCCTTTCTGACCTTGAGTCACAGTGAAAGACACTTTCTGGCCTTCAGCCAAGGTTTTGAAGCCGTTGCCCTGAATGGCGCTGAAGTGTACGAACACGTCAGGACCGTTTTCACGGGAAATGAAGCCAAAGCCTTTGGATTCGTTGAAAAATTTAACTTGACCGGTTACGGTATCAGACATAGCAATATCCTGGATTTCTGAATTGAACAAAATAGCTAAAAAACTGGGTGAAATTCGAGAAACAGAACTATTGCTTAAGCGGTTTGCCTGAATTGAACTGACCTGAAGTAGCGCCAAATTTTTTTTGCTAGAGCCAGTTTAGGCTTTTCCTGAGGCTTGTCAAGCAACATTTTCGGATCAGTCACCTTTTCTTCATATTTCCTTTATTGATCTGTCACATCGATTCCGTACATTTCCTGTCATCGAAATGACAAATGGACCCTTGGATGGAAGCGATCAAACAAGAAGTGACCAAGCAGGACGCCCTGCGCAATGCCTTGTACCTGAGCGCGCCAGCACGAGCACAAGCCCCCTCTTTGGAGGTTTGCCTGGCCAAGAATGCAGCCGAGGTGCTGGAGGCTCAAAAACTACGTTTCAATATATTTTCTGAAGAATATGGTGCAGATCTGGGTAGTAACGGGATTGATCATGATGTGTTTGATGCCTACTGTGATCACCTTCTTGTAAGAAATACCGACACCGGCGAGGTCGTTGGAACCTATCGCATTCTTGCGCCGGAAAACGCGGCACGACTGAAATGCTGGTATTCGGAAACCGAGTTTTTCATGAACCGCATTGAACGTCTGCGCAAAACCACGGTAGAAGTAGGCAGGTCGTGCGTGCACCCCGACTACCGCAACGGTGCAGCGATCATGCTGCTGTGGAGCGGGATTGCCCAATACATGAAATTGGGCGGATACAAGCACCTGATCGGCTGTGCAAGCGTGAGTTTGCGCGACGGCGGGCATCAGGCAGCCAGCCTGTTCAAGCAACTTGAACCTCACCTTGCTGAAGCAAGCTGTCAGGTATTTCCCAAAAACCGCTTGCCGGTTGAACGCTTGCGCTGTGATGTTGAAATTGAACCGCCTCCTCTGGTGAAAGGCTACTTGCGCTTGGGCGCCGTTGTGTGTGGCGAGCCGGCCTGGGATCCAGACTTCAACACGGCTGACTTCATGATGTTGTTGTCGATTGACCGAATGAGCCCAAGGTACGCAAGGCACTTTGGGTTCATTTGAACCGACTTGCTGTCTATATCGCCAACTCAGCAGGGTTGCCCGATTCCGCACAGAAAACCGCTTGATCCCTCTTTGAATTGATACTTGCTCACCGAGACTCGGCAACAAACATGGCCGAGTCTCGGAGTCGGCTTGCAGCCGAACGCCGCGAATCAATTCACGCGGGGCGGTTTTCTTGAATGTGCGAAACAGGCAAACCCACTGCCGAGTTGGCTTGACCAGTGCCGCTGACCTGCCCGGAAATCTTCTTACACCCAACACCCACCGCGTTCGAATTGGCTCGCGGGTTGTTGAGAATCGCCAAGTTTGGCGAATCTCAAAATCTCTTGAAAAGTGCGCGGGTGCGTGATCATTCACCGGCCAATGTTTGGTCACCGTCTTGTGATTGGTCACCGGCATAGTTTGTAGCCCAATCGGCAGCGATGTCCCGATCGCTTTGCCTTCAAGAAAACCTGCCCGTTTGAATTCACACGCCACGTTCAGCCGCAGGCTGACAATCCGATCGACCGTCAGTTTTGTCGAGCGGATTGAGTCAGCGTGTATTCAAAAAGGGAAAATCAGGTTTTCTGGCAAAGCGTTGGGACTCGCGCCGAATGGGCTTTATCAAAGCCAGCGATTGGGACTCGCGCCGAGGGGGGATTAACGAAACCCGCGATCGAAACGACCACCGATTGGGATTTGCGCCAAGTGTGCTGGTTGTTCTACCGTCGCGTCAGCAACTCAAGTTCAAGCCCAATCCGCTGCCACTGCTCCACCTCGGTTTCAAGGCTGTATTGGGTCAACGGGTGGGTCAGCAGCCAGTTCTTGGGTACGCTTAACTGTATGCCTTGTTCCAGCAGTTTCACTTTCAGCTCAGGCAAGGCTTCTACTTCTCGTCGGCGTAAAAACAGTGCGGCCAACCGCAAGCAAATGGGTGCAGCCCATTGCGTGGCGGTGTTGGCAATGTCGCTGACCTTGGCCAGTTTGCCGTTGTGGGCCAACACCCACGTGGCCAGCATGGACTGCTCACGCTTGGAGAACCCTGGCATGTCGGCGTTGCCCAGAATGTAGGCAGCGTGCTTGTGGTGGCCGTTGTGCCCAATCGACAAGCCAATTTCATGCAGTTGTGCCGCCCAGCGCAGCATGGGCAACTGTTCTTTCAGCTGGGGGTGTTGCTTGGCGAGTTGGTTGAACAGCATTTCGGCCAACACCTTGACTTTGCCGGCGTGTCTGCCATCAATTTTGTAACGGTGGGTAAATTGAGCCACCGTGATTTCACGCATGTCGTCGTTGTGCTGGCGCCCCAGCATGTCATACAGCAAGCCTTGGCGCAGCGCGCCGTCGGTAACTTCCATCTGCTCGATTTCAAGCTCTTCAAACACGGCACTCATCACGGCCAGGCCACCGGGCATCATGGGCAAGCGGTCGGCTTTCAAGCCTTCCAGCGTAACTTGATCGAGGTGGCCAGCTGCGCACACGTGCTCGCGAATCAGGCGCAGGCCTTCTGCAGACATGCCGTGTTCAGTAAAGCCGTTTGAAATACAAATTTCAGCCAAAGCGCGCGCAGTGCCCGAAGACCCTATTGCGTGGGTCCAGCCCATGTCCAGAATTTGTCGCCTTAGTACGGCCACTTCCTTGCGGGCCGCCATGATGGCGTTTTTCATCGCACGCGGGCTGATGCTGCCATCGGCAAAGTATTGCTGCGCGGTGCTTACACAGCCGATGTACAGGCTTTCCATGGCTTCGGGTTCATAGTCCTCACCAATGATGAATTCAGTTGAACCGCCACCAATATCAACCACCAGTCTGCGACCCTGGCCAATCGGAAGTTGGTGCGCCACACCGCAATACACTAGGCGTGCTTCTTCAACACCGGAAATGACGTCAATCGGAAATCCGAGCGCGGCTTCGGCCTTGGCAATGAATTCCGACGCATTGCGTGCCACGCGCACGGCGTTGGTAGCCACTGCGCGTACTTCGCCGGGCTTGAACGATCTCAAGCGCTCGCCAAAACGGCTAAGTGCACCCAGGCCACGTTCCTGCGATTCATCATCGAGTCGTTTGTCGGCAGTCAGCCCGGCACCCAATCGAACGGGTTCGCGCAGGGTGTCGATGATGTAAATTTGAGATTGACCGTTGAGTTCTTCCACCCGGGCAACAATCATGCGAAAGCTGCTCGATCCCATGTCAACGGCGGCAATCAATTGGCGGGGTTTGGACATTATTGGTTCTGTGTTTCTGGTCAGGCGCTAGGATGCCACAAATGAGACACCCTGGCTTTGTTTGTCGCCATTTGACGACTTTCAAATGTTTGTCATATTTTTGAAATACCATCAAGGTTAATTGCACAGTCCACTGGAGTTTTGTTTGAAAGTAGCCGCCGTTTCTGATGTTGCACCCAATAAAGAGTTGTACTTGAACCGAGAACTGGGCGTGCTGGCATTCAATCGCCGCGTGCTCGCCATGGCGGAAGATGAAAGTGTGCCCTTGCTGGAGCGCTTGAAATACCTCTGTATTGTGTCGAGCAATATGGACGAGTTTTTTGAAATCCGGGTTTCTGGCCTGCAGGAACAGATTCGGCAGAATCCGGAATTCAAGGACAAAGACGGACTCAGTGCGCTGGAAACACTGCACCGCGTGTCTGCTGCATCCCAAGAAATCGTGGAGCAGCAATATCGCCTGTTGAACGAATCGGTGCTGCCCGCCATGCGCGACCAAGGTATTGCCTTAATGACCTTGGCCACCTGGAATGAAGAGCAGGCGCACTGGGCACGCCAATACTTCCGGCATGAGGTATTGCCCGTGTTGACGCCGATTGGCCTGGACCCCGCACACCCGTTTCCACGTGTGTTGAACAAATCGCTGAATTTCGCGGTGGAGTTGACCGGGCACGATGCCTTCGGGCGTGCCTCGAATGTGGCGATTGTGCAGGCTCCGCGCGCCTTGCCCCGTTTGATTCGCATGCCATCGAACCTCTCAGGGTATGAACACGGTTTTGTGATGTTGACTTCGATTCTTCAGGCGTTTATTCCGGAGCTTTTTCCTGGCATGGAAGTGCACGGTGTGTATCAGTTCCGCGTAACCCGCAACAGCGACTTGTATGTGGATGAAGAAGAAATCACCAACCTGCGCGTGGCATTGCAAGGTGAATTGTCGCAGCGGCATTTTGGTGACGCTGTGCGGTTGGAAGTGTCGGACCAAACCTCGCCAGACATGACAGCACGTTTGCTCAAGGAATTCGGCTTGTCCGAGCAAGCCTTGTATCGAGTGAATGGCCCAGTAAACCTGGTGCGCTTGATGCAGTTGCCGGATTGGGTAGAGCGCCCAGATTTGAAATTTGCGCCGTTTGCGCCGGGGCGCCCCGATGCATTGGTTAAGCAGCCTGACATTTTCAAGGCCATACAGAAGGGCGATGTGTTGTTGCATCACCCCTACCAAAGTTTCAGCCCGGTACTTGAGTTCATCAAAAAGGCGGCGACCGACCCGGATGTGGTGGCGATCAAGCAAACCATTTACCGCACCGGTACTGAATCGGTGTTGATGGAAAGCCTGCTTGCAGCGGCGCGCAGCGGCAAAGAAGTGACCGTGGTGCTTGAATTGATGGCACGGTTCGATGAAGAAGCGAACATCAATTGGGCCTCGAAACTGGAACGTGTGGGCGCACATGTGGTGTATGGCGTGGTGGGGCAGAAAACCCACGCGAAAATGTTGATGGTGGTTCGTCGCGAGAAAACTGAAACGGGCAAAGTGTTGCTTCGCCGCTATGTGCATTTGGGCACAGGCAATTACCACCCGAAGACCGCGCGTTTGTACACCGACTTCGGGCTGTTTTCCTGCGATGAATCGCTGGGGCACGATGTGCACGAGGTATTCAATCACCTGACCGGTTTGGGCCGCGCACGCAAGCTGAACAAGATCTGGAATTCGCCATTTAATTTGCACAGCAACGTGGTGATTGCGGTGCGCAAGGAAGCGGAACTTGCAAAAGCTTGCAAGAAGTGTCGAATCATGGCGCGCATGAATGCCTTGTTGGAGCCGCACCTGATCAACGAATTGTATGCGGCTTCACAGGCGGGTGTAAAAATTGATTTGATTGTGCGTGGCGTGTGTGCCTTGCGTCCCGGTGTGCCGGGGTTAAGCGAGAACATCACCGTGCGCTCAGTGGTTGGGCGTTTGCTTGAGCACAGCCGTGTGTTTTATTTCAGCAATGATGGCGATGAAGAGGTTTACATTTCCAGTGCGGACTGGATGGACCGTAACTTTTTCCGCCGGGTGGAACTGGCCGTGCCCGTGACCGACAAAAAACTGAAAAAACGCGTGATTGACGAGGGTTTGAAGGCCTTGCTGGCTGACAATATTCTTGCCTGGATGATGGACTCCAATGGCAATTATGTACGGCGAAAGCCCACAGGTGCGCGGCGAATGAATTCACAAAATTATTTGCTGAGTAGCCTGGCGGCCAGTTTTGTGGAGCAGAACGAACCCAATTCGCCAGTAGAGCCGTAGTGGCTTGGTTCAGGCGGAACTTCAGCAGTTGGCAGTACCACGGAGGTGTCCTTTTACTCTGATAAGGAACACTTCATGACTGCCATCACCGCTGCAAATGTTTTTAATTCACATTGTGTTGGATCCGCTGGGTCTGTTCACGATCAATCGTCGAGTCGCGGATTCAGCTTGTCCAGACTCGGCAAAACTGTTGGACTATTGGGTTTGGCGCTCTTTGGGGGTGCGCAATCAGCACAGGCTTTTAAGGGCGATCGCAGGTTAATGGATGCTTCAATCGAACCTAAGCCCATTCCCTATGACTATGACTCAGTGTGCGACGATGGGTTGTCTACACCTTATGTGCAGGGAACAAATTATGAAGCCTGCATGGCTGCGGAAAATGCGCAAATCGATGCAATTCGCCAAAATAAAGATGAACGGCTAGGGCAAACCAAGCGCTGTTACACCATAAGCGGCTATTCGGCCGCGGCACTTTTTGGAAACTCAGTCCTTGGAACTGGGGCTGCTCTATTGTTGTCAAGTCAGACAGCTAGTGAACTTCTACTTAGGAGTGTGTCGTCGACTTTTTGTCTAGGAATTGTTGCGTTGGTTCCTACAACTGTCTGCGGGGCGATTCACAGTAATATCAAAGTTCGACTTGAAGACTCACGGGAGAAGGCCAAAGAATGTTGCAAGGTCTTCCCAACACAAGAAGAATTAAAGAAGTTTGCAGCAGCATCAGCCGAAAAAAAATTCGCGGATGCACTAACTCCGGTAAGTACCAACACCACGAGGTAAGTGCAACTCGACTAGCCAAGCAGGTGAGTAAGTGCCCCGCGCAGTTACTCACCACTGTTCACCTGAATGAACGTCCCTCTGCAGCGCCCGTCGAACCTAATTCGCGGTAGCGTCCCATTGACTAGATTCAGACGGAACTTTACTTGTTGGTAGTACCACTGAGTCGTCTTTTTATTTTGACAAGGAACGCTTTGTGAACTCCATCACCGCTGTAAATCATTCAACCTCAACGATTTTTGGATCCTCGGGGGTTACTCGAGAGCATTCGCCGAATCGTGGACCTGGCTTTTCCACACTCGGTAAAGCTGCTGGCGTAGTGGCGCTGCTGCTGTGTGGTGGGGGTGATGCAAGACGTACAAGTACACGTAAATCCTCATTTGAAGGTGGTGTCCCCTCCCCAGCTGAACAACATGACTACAAGACGATTTGTGATGTTCGTCTTCCATTTGCACCCATTGTTACCACCGGCGCCGGCATGAGTCGCGAAGACTGCTTGGCACGGGAAGGTAGCAAGCTTAAGGAATTGGAAGCAGACCACCGCAAAGGGTTACGTGAGCTCAAGTACTGTGCAATAGGAAGCGGAGTAACCGCTGCAGCTTTTTTTGGTCTTTCAGCGCTTTCTGGCGTTGTACTGCATGATAGGCCAATGGCTTTTGGTATCGAAGGACAAAAGGTAGCGAAGTACGCTGGATTGGTTGCGTTCGCTGGTATGGTTCCCACAATTACTTGCGCTGTGGAGCATCAGAAGCTGGTCAAGTTTTTGGAGGCCTCACGCAACGAAGCAGAACAATGTTGCGGAAATTTTCCTCCTCAAAAGGAGCTGGCGGCTTAGGCAATTGTTAACAGCACGAAGCCTCCACCGTTTATTCTAGACACCAGCGTCCGCTTGTCCGCCAATGCCGCAGAGAATTGCGAAAAATTCAGCATTGGTGTCAATTGCACGGCATTGGCCGAAGAAGCGCGCGCTTAAAAACCTTGGTTATCGCCGCCTGACTTCAAACACGCCGTTCACTTCCAGCAGGTGGGTAAGCGCCCCGCGCAGTTGCTCACCGCTATTCACCTCAGCGGTAAACTGCATTTTGGCCACGCCACGCTGGGTTTCTGTTTGTACGCCAATCACATTGATTTTGTCTTTGGAAAATACTTCCGTGATGTCGCGCAACAAACCTTGCCTGTCATTCGCGGTAACAGCGATGTCAACCGGGTAATGCAGTCCCGAGGATTCACCCCAGGTTGTTTCAATTAGTCGTTCGGGCTGGCGACGCATGACTTCGGCCAGGTTGGAGCAACCAAGTCGGTGTATCGAAACGCCTTTGCCGCGGGTAACGAACCCAATAATCGGATCAGGCGGGGCAGGGCGGCAGCAACGTGCCAGGTTGGTCATCAAGGTGCTGACACCCACGACCAATACGCCAGATTCTTTACCCGAAGTGTGGCCCGGGCCACCGGGCCTGCGTTTGTTGAGCAGTTCGACCTGTTCTTCGTCTGACAAAGGGCCGCTGGGCATGTGTTCGCTGCGCAGCGCATTTTCAATGGCGCGCGGGCGTATTTCTTCACGGGCCAAGGCCACAAACAAATCTTCAGGTTTTTCGTAACCCAGTTTCTGCGCCAGTAGTTCAAGGTTTTGTGCAGTGTGGCCAATTCGCTGTAGTTCTCGTTCAGCGATCGCCCGGCCGCGCTCCAGGGTTTCCTTGCGTTCCTGTTGTGCAAACCACTGTTTGACCTTTTGGCGAGCACGGTGGCTGATCAGGTATTTCTGTGTAGGGTTTAGCCAGTCGCGTGAGGGCCCAGTGGCTGCATCGCCTCGCGCACTGACGATTTCCACGGTTTGGCCGTTGTCCAAAGGAGTGTTCAACTGCACCATTTGGCCGTTGACCTTGGCCCCGCGGCAGCGGTGGCCCAGCTCGGTGTGTACATGGTAAGCAAAATCAAGCGGGGTACTGCCAGTGGGCAATTCGACGACTTTGGCTTGGGGCGTGAACACATACACCCTGTCGTTCAGGGCGCTGGTTTTCATTTCCTGAGCCCAGTCGCTGGCCTCGCCCATGGTGTCGGTCACGTCTTTTTGCCAGGCCAGTAGTTGGCGCAGCAGGGCGATGCGTTCCTCAAACTGGCCTTCGGCTCGACTCTCGCCGGTGTAACCGTCTTTGCCCGATTCCTTGTAGCGCCAATGCGCAGCCACACCGTATTCAGCGAACTGGTGCATGGCTTCCGTGCGAATTTGTACTTCCAGCGTTTTGCCGGTTTCGTCCTGCACCACGGTGTGCAGGCTTTGGTAACCGTTGGGCTTGGGCTTGCTGATGTAATCGTCGAATTCATCAGGAATGGGCGTCCACAGATTGTGGACAATGCCCAGGGCGGTGTAGCAGTCGTCGACTGTATCAACAATCACCCGGCAGGCACGCACGTCGTACAGCTTGTCGAAGCTGACGCCTTTGCCACGCATTTTGTTCCAGATGCTGTAAATGTGTTTTGGGCGCCCTGTGATTTCGCAGTGAATGCCTGCAAGCAACAAATTTTCCTTGATGCTGGCCATGGCCGATTCAATGAAGGCTTCGCGCTCAATGCGCTTTTCGTCCAGCATCTTCGCCACGTTTTTGTACGTGTTTGGCTGCAGAATACGAAACGACAAGTCTTCAAGTTCCCACTTCAGCTGCCACAAGCCAAGCCTGTTGGCCAAAGGGGCGTACAGGTCGAGCGTTTCCTGTGCATGCGACACCGCATAGGGCCAGAGCGGCCCTTTCTCGTTTTTGATGTCTTCGTGGCTGGTGAAATGGCGCAGTGTTTGCAAGCGTGAACACAAGCGAATCATGATCACGCGAATGTCAGTTGACATGGCCAACAGCATTTTGCGCAGCGTTTCAATTTGATCAGCCCAACGCAGTGTTTCAATGGTCGAACGTGTGGCACTGGGGCCAACCATGGAACGCATTTTGAACAGTTTGCGCAGGCTGGCCAGCATGCGGCCCACTTCCTCGCCAAACTTCTTCTCCATGTGGCTTTCAAGGTGTTTGTCAAAAAACACCAAGGGCCCCAAGGCACCGGCGATCCGGGTGTTTGCGTCGGCACGTAACTCCGCCAGAAGATCCGCAACTGCAAGCATGTGTTGAATAGCGGATTCCTGAGTGTCCAGAATATGATCTGCGGCATGAAGGCGCGCGTAATTCAATGCCTCTTCAACGCGGGCAGCATCAAATTTGTTCAGCAACACCAAGGCTGGCGCCGAGGCGCTGCCTTTCTTTTCAGAACCCAATGTAGATGAAACTGAAACCATGTGTGCTTGGGTGAATTTGTTAAAGCCAGTTTAAAACAAAAAGTCGCGAACAATATTAATTTGATCGTTCTGCATGAAAGTAGGGGCATGGCCCACACCGGGCACTTCGATAACGCCTGGCTTGGGGCCACGTTGACGCATCTCTTCTACTGTTTTGTGGCTCAATAAGTCGGAGTGTTCCCCCCGAACCACCAATGTGTCAGCTTTGATCGAATCAAATGCCGCCCACAACGCTGCTTCATGAAGCAAGGTGGTGGATTCTGACAGATTCTGGAAGGCCTGCCCGATCGCTGGGTCGTAGTGTGGCTGCCAAAATTCACCATTTTTAATGAGTACCGAGTCAGTCAGTGCATTCCATTGGGCTTCAGTGTGTGGCCCGAATGGCTGGGATATTGTACGAATGTATTGGCGTGCTTCCTCAAGTGATTGAAATTGAACAGGTTTACCGACATAGTCACCAATTCGCTGTAGCGCGGCGAAGTTCAAGCTGGGGCCCACATCGTTCAATATCAACTTTCGGATGGGGTTTTTGGGCAGACTTGCATAACCCATGCCAATCAAGCCGCCCATGGAGGTGCCGAACCAGTCGAGTGTGCCGGGGTTAAGTCTTGCCACAAGCGCCACGCAGGCGCTGACATACGTAGGCACGGCATACAAGGCCGGGTCGGATAGCCAATCAGACTGGCCCCGGCCGGGCATGTCTGCGGCGACCACGCGCATGTGTTTGCTCAAATGCTGCGCGAGGGTTTCAAAGTCCGCGCAGCTGCGGGTCAGGCCGTGCACACACAACAGCACATGTGGGTTGTCGGCTTCTCCCCATTCGCGGTAGGCTAGTTTGTGTAGACCTTGCGGGCTTAGCCATTGCACAGTGTGAAAGCGCGCTGTCAGCATTGTTCACTACCCTCCGAGTCATTGTTGTTGTCTTCAGTATTTCAGAGTTTATTCATTAGAAGAGGTTCATCCGTGGATTTTAAGAGCATGAATGCATTGGTCACAGGTTCGACCAGTGGGATTGGCCTTGGTATTGCCCAACGCCTGGCCGCCAAGGGCGTGAATGTGATGCTCAATGGCTTTGGCACACCTGAACAGATTGAGGCGGCAAAGCGCAGCATTACCGAGCACGGCGTGAAGGTGGGTTACCACGGCGCAGACCTGAGCAAACCAGATCAAGTCGATGATTTGGTGAAAAGCACTGAGGCCTTGTTTGGGCAGGTGGATGTGTTGGTGAACAATGCGGGCATTCAACATGTGGCACCCGTCGAGAGTTTCGACCCAGCGAAATGGGATGCAGTGATCGCCATCAACTTGAGTGCCGCATTCCACACCACCCGCCTGGTTTTGCCTGGCATGCAGAAGCGTAACTGGGGTCGGATTGTGAACATTGCGTCGGCGCATGGTTTGGTGGCTTCGGCCAACAAATCAGCCTATGTGGCTGCCAAGCACGGTATTGTGGGACTGACCAAGGTTGTGGCGCTGGAAAATGCAAAATCTGGCATTACCTGTAACGCGGTTTGTCCGGGGTGGGTACTGACTCCGCTGGTGCAGGTGCAGGTCGACGCGCGTGCAGTACATGAAGGAGTCAGCATTGAACAGGCCAAGGTGGGTTTGCTGAGTGAGAAACAGCCTTCGCAGGAATTTGTGACGCCGGCGCAGTTGGGTGGGCTTGTGGTGTTTTTGTGTTCGGATGATGCGCAGGAAGTTCGAGGCGCGGCGTGGAATATGGATGGCGGTTGGGTGGCGCAGTAAGTGGCCAGTGTCCTGTTGCGAACTCGGCGGGGTTGCCGTGGTTATCGCCAACTCGGCGGGGTTGCCCGATTCCGCACAGAAAACCGCTTGATCCCTTGTTGAATTAATTCTTGCTCACCGAGCTCGGCAAAACACATGGCCGAGTCTCGGTGTTGGCTATTCGCCAAACGCTGCGAATGAATTCACAAGGGGCGGTTTACTTGAATGTGCGGAACAGGCAAACCCACTGCCGAGTTGGCTTACTCTGTAGCGCTCGCATGTCACCGGTTCATCGCCCAATCAGCAGCGATGTCCCGATCGCTATGCCTTCAAGAAAACCTGCCCGTTTGAATTCACACGCCACGTTCAGCCAAAGGCTGACAATCCGATCGACCATCTTTTTTGTCGAGCGGATTGAGTCAGTGTGATTTCAAAAAGGGAAATACAGGTTTTCTGGCAGGCGATTGGGATTCGCGCTGAGTGGGATTTAATAAAACCAGTGATTGGGATTCGCGCTGAGTGGGATTTAATAAAACCAGTGATTGGGATTCGCGCTGAGTGGGATTTAATAAAACCAGTGATTGGGATTCGCGCTGAGTGGGATTTAATAAAACCAGTGATTGGGATTCGCGCTGAGTGGGGGCGATAAAAACGCTGAGTGGGCGAGACCAGCCCCGAGTGGGCCGCTTCAGTCGAGCCGTTCAATCAACACGTGTACATCGAGGCTCTCTTGCCCGCCACCAGTGCGGATTCCCCGAACCGGCGAAGCACCCGTGAAGTCTTTGGCCACAGCCAATCGGCAGTGGTTGCCATCCACAAGTGCCTTGTGGGTTGCGTCCACACCCAGCCATTGGTGGCGGCTTTCGTCGAACACTTCCACCCAAGCGTGGCTGTCATGCTGCTCGACATTCGGGTTGAAGAAATATCCGCTGACATATCGCGCAGGAATATCGTGTGCACGCAGGCAGGCCAACATCACATGTGAATGGTCTTGACACACACCCTGTCCATTTTCAAAAGCCTGCATGGCCGAATCAGCCACGGTGGTGCTGCCTTTGGTGTACACCACCCGATCTGCCACGGCATGGGCCAGTGTCAGCATTCGGTGCGCAAATGGAATGTTTTTGTCCGCGACGAAACTGGCAAAACCGCGCATTTCTTCATTGAAAGTTGTCAGTGGTGTTGTAGGTGAATACACCAAAGGGTTGAGGGTGTTACCTTCAACCGGCAAATAACCATCGTGTAGCGGATCGATTTCAATTCGGCCGCTGGATTGCACAGTCAATTCCCTGTGCTGCAGGTTCACTGAAAACGTCAGCACCGAATTGCCGTAATGGTCCGTGGCTGCGTTTTGTTTCCCAGGGGTTTTTACTTTCCAGTCGAGAATGCGTTGGTTGCCAGTTTGTCGCGGGGTCAAACGCACATGCTGAATGCTGTACAGCACCGGCCAGGTGTAGCGATAAGCGGTGTGGTGCTGAATTCGAAGTTTCATGCCTCAAGTGGAACCAGAAAGTCTTTGCTGATCCGGTTGCCCAGGTCGTTGACACGTTCCAGAAAATTGGTCAAATACGCATGCAGACCCATTTGCAAGATGTCGTCGATCTGGCTGTAAAGCAGTTCAGCACGTAATTTTCCTGCACGGCGTTCTGTGTTTGCAGAGTAATCATTCCGGATCAATTCCAGGTTGGCACACACCTCATTCAATGAAGCCAATAGTGAGCGTGGCATGTCATCACGCAATATCAGCAACTCGGCCACGCGGTCTGGTGTGATCACGTCACGATACACTTTGCGGTAAGTTTCGAATGCCGACACTGAACGTAAAATCGCTGCCCAGTGATAATAATCTGCATGGGGATCGGCTGTGCTCAGGTTGGCCAGGGGGCTAAACGGCATGCTGTGGAATTTCACATCCAGCAAACGCGCTGTGTTGTCGGCACGCTCCAGAAACGTACCCAGTCGAATGAAACGAAATGCGTCGTCTTTCAGCATGGTGCCTATGGTTACGCCGCGCGACAAATGACTGCGAAACTTCACCCACTCAAAAAACTCAGAAGGGTCACGCTCAACGGTGCCTTCGGCCAATACTTTTTTCAGTTCAAGCCAAGTGGTGTTGTTGGTTTCCCAAACTTCAGTGGTCAACGCGCCGCGTACAGCACGCGCATTTTCACGAGCACCCTGCAAGCAACAGTAAATGCTGGATGGGTTGTTGGGGTCTTTCACCATGAAGTCGATCACCGCTTCGGCGCTGACCTCATCGTGTCGCTTTGCAAAGGCTTCTGTCAGTTCACAAATCGACAACATGGCTCGCCAGCCTTGTTCAGCGTTTTCCGGGTCCTGCGGAAGCAGGGCGGTTTGAACGTTGACATCGAGCATGCGCGCGGTGTTCTCGGCGCGTTCAATGTAACGGGCCATCCAGAACAAGTGGTCAGCAGTTCTACTCAGCATGATATTTGCTCCTTATCGTTCCAGTACCCAGGTGTCTTTGGTGCCGCCGCCTTGGCTACTATTCACCACAAGCGAGCCTTCGCGCAGTGCGACACGACTCAGGCCACCCGGTATCAAGCTGACTTTGCTGCCCGACAAAACGAATGGACGAAGGTCGATGTGGCGTGGGGCTAAACCTGATTCAACAAAGGTTGGACATGTGGACAAAGCCAGTGTGGGTTGGGCGATGAATTTTGCGGGGTCCGCAATCAGCTTCTGTCGGAAGTCTTCAATTTGCGCTTTGGTGGATGCAGGGCCCACCAACATGCCGTAACCACCTGCGCCATGCACTTCCTTCACCACCAGTTCTGGCAACTTTGACAGCACCTCTTTCAAGTGGTCAGGTTTGCGGCACTGCCAGGTCGGTACGTTTTGAATGATTGGTTCTTCGCTCAAGTAAAAACGGATCAAGTCGGGCACGTAGGGATAAATTGATTTGTCATCGGCCACGCCCGTACCAATCGCATTGGCCAAAGTCACGTTGCCTGCGCGGTACACCGACAACAGGCCGGGCACGCCCAATTGGGAGTCTTCACGAAAAGCCAGCGGGTCCAGAAAATCGTCGTCCAAACGTCGATAAATTACATCCACGCGCTTGGGGCCCTGAGTGGTGCGCATGTACAGAATCTCTTCGTCCACAAACATGTCTTTGCCCTCGACCAACTCAATACCCATTTGTTGAGCCAGAAATGCATGCTCGAAATAGGCGGAGTTGTACATGCCAGGCGTTAACAAAACAACCGTGGGGTCACTGCTGTTTTGTGGTGAAACCGAACGCAGGTTTTCAAGCAGATTGTCGGGGTAATGCTCTACTGGCGCTACGCGATTGCGTGCGAACAGTTCCGGGAAAAGCCGCATCATCATTTTGCGGTTTTCAAGCATGTAGCTGACACCGGAAGGCACGCGCAGGTTGTCTTCGAGCACATAGAACTCACCTTCACCTGCACGCACCACATCCACGCCAGCAATGTGGGCGTAAATATCGCCGGCCACTTTCACGCCCTGCATTTCAGGGCGGTATTGTTCATTGTTGAAAATCTGTTCAGGCGGAATCAGGCCAGTCGCCAGAATTTTCTGCTCGTTGTATATGTCTTTCAAAAACATGTTCAGCGCTTGCACACGCTGGCGCAAACCGGCTTCGAGAATTTTCCATTCAGCAGCCTTGATCACCCGGGGAACAATGTCGAAGGGAATCAAACGTTCGGTTCCAGACTCTTCGCCGTACACCGCAAAGGTGATTCCTACTCTGCGAAAGATCAGGTCTGCTTCGGCGCGTTTGTTTTGCAAGCGCTCTGGCGCCTGCATCTCGAGCCAGCGGGAAAAATCTTGATAATGCGGGCGTACTTCGCCAGTGGCCGTGTGCATTTCATCGAAAGGTGTTGCTGACATAAGTTGAATATTCCTGTTCTATGTGGTCTGGAAGTATCAAGAAGCATGCCAAGTGCACGCAGGCAGAATGTGTCGCGCTTGACTACAAAGTTAACAGTCTTAGCGGGGTTTTGCACCGCTTTCGTGCATGTGCCAGTAGCTTTGTCGTTCTGTCCTTGCTTCAGCAGCCGATGGATTGGTCTGCGCATGTGGAAACTCCCATCGCATTGCACCAATTTGGGCCGTGTTGCGTACTTCGACATTGAGCAATCGATATCGTTCAAGCACTTGCCCATGCGGGTGGCCGAACTGGTTCCCCCAGCCTGACTGAATCAGCGCAATTTCAGGGCGAACTGCCTGTAAAAACGGCAGGGTCGAAGAAGTTTTGGAGCCATGGTGTGGAACCACCAGCACGCGCGCCTTCAATTTTTCGGCGCCATGTTGCACCAGCAAGTGCATTTCTGAAATGGCTTCAATGTCGCCAGTCAGCAGCACACTGTGCTTGGTGTTGCTGATTTTCAGCACACAACTCTGATTGTTTTTTGCGAACAGCTTTTTGTGAAATGGCCCGTGCTGATGAATTGCCAAAGGTTCAAACAACACACCATCCCACCTCCAGCTTTGCATGGTGTGGCAATTCGCAATCGTGCTCTTTTGCTTCAATGCGAGTGTGTTCAATGCATGGTCCTCGTGCACCGATGACACAAATTCGGCCGGTGGTGATTTCTCGATGTACAGCGGCGCACCGCCGGAATGGTCTGCATCGTCATGTGAAAGCATGAACATGTCGGCTCGCGCATAGCCATGGTGTGCCATCCACGGCAACAACACACGCCGGGCAGAGTTTGAACGCGCGTTGAAGGCTGGCCCGGCATCGTACACAAGCAGATGGTTTTGGGTTTGAATGGCAATCGCGGTGCCTTGCCCCACGTCCATCAGTGTCATCCAGAAATCATTTTCGACAGGTCGATCTGCGGGCCAGGCAATTAGGGCAATCAAGCCTACACCGATCCACCTGCTGATGATTCCTGGTGGAAGAATCAACACGACACAACCCAGACCGACAAGGCTGTTGATCCACCAGGGCTGCATATGAATTGGCATGGTTGCCCAGCCGAGTTCATTCAGGGCACTCAACCAGCCACGTTGAAGGCTCAGACTTTCTGCGGCCAGCAACACTGCCCAGGTTTGTTGCAATAGGCCCCCAAGCAAGGCAAGCGGGGTGCTGATGAAACTCATCCAGGGAATTGAAAGGGCATTGGCCAAGGGGCTGACCAGGGACTGTTGGTTGAAAAGAATTGCACAAGGCAGAATCAAACCCACTGTCACGGTGTATTGCGCTTTGACTGCATTGGCAATGAATTCATGCCTTGGCTTGATGAAGTGATAATGACCCTGCGTGACGAAGATCAGTGTTGCCACTGCACCGAATGAAAGAATGAAGCCCGCATCCAGCACCGCCCAGTTGTCAAAAGCAAGGGTGAGGAACAAGGCGAGAAAAAATGTATCCCAACTGCTTTGCAGGCCGCCACGCATCTGACCGATAAACAAGGCCAGCAGCATGAACACGGTTCGTTGAGCAGGCACCCCCCAGCCTGCAATCAAGCCATACAACACCGCGAAAACCAGACCGAACGCACTGCCAGCCAAAGGCGCGGGAATCCGCAGGCAAAGCCTTGCAGAACGACGCCAGCAGGATCCCATCAATTTTCCAGCCAGCATTGCAAACAGAGTAATGTGCAATCCGGAAATGGCCACCAAATGGGCAATGCCAGTGTTGTTGAACAGGTCCCGGTCTTCCGGGCTGATCAGTCCTTGATCACCTACGACCATGGCCAGGACCAAAGGCTTTTCAGGGTGCGAATCCAGGGAGGTGATGATCCAATTCGCAATGTTTAGCCGTGCACGCTCCATCGCGAATATCGGGTTGATCGGCAATTCAGCTTCGACTTGTTCAATTCCACCTTTAAGCTGGGCAGTCCCGGCGATTCGATTGGCAAACCAGTGGCGATGCACATCAAACCCCTCAAGTTGTAATGCTGCCCTTGGCGGTTTCAGGCGCAGCCTGGTCCGGATTCGCTGACCTGGAAGAATCTGCGTGTAGGTGCCCGATTCCTCAATGAACAATTGAAGCCTTGCACCTGGCAACAAGCAGGCGTTGGGTGGGTCAAGTGTGTGGGGTACATGTTCAATCAGCCATGTTTGCGCATCATTGTCGCGAAAGCCTTTTTCAATCAGCTTGAATGTCGATTCAATGTTTTGTTTGTTGCAAGCCAACGGCACCTGCAAGTTGATGTGGGCAGCCGCTTGAAGGCCTGTGCTGAGTTGTGCAATACCCAAGCCAAGCATCATCCACAGAACTATTCCGGTTTTGCTGCTGCATATGCCGCCTTGGCGAATCAGAAAAGCGAGTACAACAACCCAGGCCAGATACACAGCCAAAAAGCCGCCCCATTGATCGTGAACCTGCTGCCAAAGCCAAGGCAGTTCAGCCTGGCTGTGAAAGAACAGCAGACTGATGAGATAGCTCAGCGTGAATATCGATAGGGTTGGCAAGGCGTGGGTAATTGTGCGGGCGAATCGCAGCCTGCATCAAAGCGAGCTTTTTTGCCAAAGTTGATGGAATACAGGTGAATGAATTTGGGTGACGTGTTTCGTTCAGGGTTGCAAGGTCAGTGCGGGCAGTGCACGTTCCGCATTTCGCTGGCTTTGTGCGGAAACTTCGCTGATCGACACACCCCGCAGTGCGGCAATTGTGTGCGCAATTCTCGGCAGGTGTTCAGGTGCGTTGCGTTGTTTGTTAATCCATTCCGGGGCAATGTCGGGCCCGTCTGTTTCAAGCACCATGGCATTGTCAGGCAGCTCGGCGGCTAATCTACGCAGTTGAAGCGCCCGGGTAAAAGTGCTTGCTCCACCAAATCCAAGGCACATGTTCAAATTCAGAAAATGATCCGCTTGCTGAAAGCTGCCGTTGAATGCGTGGGCAATACCGCTGCGTGGTTTGTAAATTCGAAGGCCCTTTAAAACGGGGTCTTGCGCCTTGCGGACATGCATGACCACTGGCAAATCGAAATCGCGTGCCAATTTAAGTTGGGCATGAAAAAATTGCACTTGCTTGTCCCAGTTCAGGCCCGGCACAAAGCCGTCCAGGCCAATTTCGCCGATGCCCGCAAATTTGGGGTCATCAATTGAAACCTGAATTTTTTGCTTCAAGGTCAGCAGGTCTTCTTCTTTTGAATTGTCAACAAACATGGGGTGTATGCCCAAGCAGTACACCGCGCCTTGAATACTATTGGCCAATGCTTTTACGGTGTCAAAATTGAACGCGCCCACGGCAGGCAGCACAAAGCGGGTAACATGCAGATCACGCGCACGCTGAACCACCGCATGGCGGTCGCTGTCGTATTCAGAAGCATCAAGATGAAGGTGCGTGTCGGTCCACATACTTTAAAGTTTGCCATGTTTCGTCGGAAAATTCGCAAGTACCTGCCAACGGTTGATCATTTCGATCGGCTCGTGTGGGCGCGGCCATTCAAGCGTTTTCTCGGGCACCCCAATATTTGGGCATTGAATCGAAAAAGCATCGCGGGCGGTGTGGCGGCAGGTTTGTTCTGCGGGCTCATTCCCGGACCATTTCAAATTTTTGGTTCTCTTCTTTGGGTGCTGGTCGCGAAGGTGAACATGCCCGTGGCGTTTGCGGTTACCTTGTATACCAACCCGGTCACGATTGTGCCTTTGTATTTGATCGCGGTGGCCTATGGCGATTTCTTGCTGGGTGGTCTTGGGGAAAGTAATTTGCACCCGATTCCGCAATGGGATTGGTCTGCCTGGGGTGATTCTACACACGCCATGCTCGACTGGATGTTGTCCATGGGCCCTTCTCTGGCGGTTGGTTTGCCCGCATTGATGGTGACTTTGTCGGTGTTGGGGTACTTCAGTGTACGTTTGGCCTGGAACATTGGTGTTCGAATCGCAGTGGTGCGCAGGCGCAGGCGGAATTTATCCGCCACTCGTTGAGCAGTGAAGCTTGGCAGTGAACCTATTCTGCTTTCAGTTCACCCTTCTCAAGTCTGAGTACCCTGCTGCATTTGCGAGCCAGTTCCATGGAATGGGTCACGATGATCAAGGCTGATTTGTTGGCCGCCTTGCTGTGAATCAGGCTTTCAAACACCTGGTCGGCAGTGTCCTGGTCCAGATTACCCGTGGGTTCGTCGGCCAAAATGGCTTTCGGATTGGTCACCATGGCGCGCGCAATCGCCACACGTTGGCGTTCGCCACCGGACAATTCCGCAGGGCGGTGATTCAGCCTGTGTTCAAGGCCAAACTGTTTCAGCAGCACCGCACTTTTTTCACGGGCCACCTGTTTGTTCTCACCGCCAATGCGAAGGGCCATGGCCACGTTGTCGAGTGCATGGAATTCGGGCAGCAAATGGTGAAACTGATAAATGAAGCCCAGTGTTTTATTGCGTTCCATGCCCAGTTTGCGAACAGACCATGGCTCGATGGCCTGGCCCGCCCAAAGCACTGAACCACTGTCGGCTTTTTCAAGACCACCCAGCACATGCAGCAAGGTACTTTTACCCGCGCCAGAGGCACCCACAATCGCCACGGTTTCGCCAGCCTGCACTTGAAAGTTCAGGTTTTTGATCACTTGCGTGGCTTGGTCATTCGCCGTGATCCCCTTGAATGCCTTGCTGAGGTTTTTGGTTTCCAGAACAACATTACTCATAACGCAGGGCCTCCGCAGGTTCGGCGCGCGATGCACGCCAGCTTGGGTAAATGGTGCTGAGCACGCTGAGCACCAAGGCCACGGTTACGATGGTGACCACGTCGCTTGCGCGAGGGTCGGAAGGCAACTGGCTGATGAAGTAAATTGATTTTGGCAAAAACTCAACGCTGAGCGCCCGTTCAATGGCGGGCACAATTGTGCCCAAATTAATGGCCAGCAACCAGCCAGCGCTTACGCCCAGGAAAGTACCGATCCAGCCGACCAGTGCACCTTGCAACATGAAAATTCGCTGAATGGCAAACGGACTGGCACCCAAGGTACGCAGAATGGCGATTTCCCCGCGCTTGTCTTTCACGGTCATGACCAGCATCGACACCAGGTTAAACGCGGCGACCGCAATAATCAGGGTCAGGATAATGAACATCATGCGTTTTTCGGTTTGTACCGCAGCAAACCAGGTGCGGTTTTGCACCGACCAATCGCGAACCCAAACAGTGGGTGGCAATTGGCGTTCAATGTCGCGGGCTACAAATGGGGCTGCGTCCATGTCGTTCAGCTTAACGCGTATGCCCGTAGGGCCAAGGCTTCTGTAAAAGCGGGCAGCATCGTCAATGTTCATCAAAACCAGGCCGCTGTCATATTCATAATGCCCCGTGCTTACCAGCGCGGTAATTTCGAAGGCTTTCAGGCGCGGAATCATGCCAGCTGGCGTCATTTGGCCAGAAGGAGCAATCAGCGTAATACGGTCACCCACACTGACCCCAATTTGTTTGGCCAACTCGATCCCCAGCACCACGCGGAATTCGCCTGCCTGCAGGTTGCTCAGGCTGCCAGAAATCACTTCCTTGAAGTCCGACACTTCCCGTTCCTGGGCAGGGTCGATGCCGCGAACAATGGCAGGGCGCAGAAGATCGCCATGCGCCAACATACTTTCGCCAGCGACATAGGGCGCAGCACCAATCACTTTGGGGTTGGCCGTTTTGATTGCACCGACCAAGGCCTCAGGGTTGTCAAAGCCCTCTTGGGGGGCCAGTACCTCGATGTGTGCAATCACCGACAGCATGCGATCGCGCACTTCTTTTTGAAAGCCGTTCATGACGGACAACACCACGATCAGCGCTGCGACACCAAGCCCAATGCCAGCCATGGACAATCCGGAAATAAAGGAAATGAATTTGTCACGGCTTCTATGGCCACCACCGCGCACATAGCGCAGTGCAATCTCAACATCAAAGGGTAAACTAATCACAAATTGTCCCGAATTGTTCAAATGCGCTCTTGAAGTTTCAAGGCGCTCTCATTGTAGTGTGAATAAAACCGTGTCCAAACCTAGCAATGCGCCTTTGTGGGTGTTCGTCCCCAACATTCTTGTGCCTGAAAGGGCCCTTGATCGCCTGTCTTCCGCCGCGCAGGCCCAGTCCTTCGCAGGCCTGCCAGCCGGTTTGTTACAAACCATGGCCCGAAACGCTGCGCCGGAATATCAAAATTCCGATGGGCTGGACCGTATCGAAGCCTGGCTGATGCGCTACTTGGATTCCCAAGCGCAAGCAAAGTTCGACCAGTACCCGGCCTGGGCCATGCTTGAAATGCCCAAGCTTGAGGCCGATGCAGCGCAAGTAACGCCTTTCACCCGGTTTTGGAGCACGGTTGGTTGCCTTGAAATTGAGCGGGATGGTGTGCGTTTTACGCCGCCCGAGGTATTGCAGGTGGGCCAGGCTGACCTAGATGCCTTCTGGCACGTGGTAACGCCCCTGTTGCAGCAACATGGTTGGACATTCAACACACCGGCAGGTTTTCACAGCCTGCTCAGCAACCCGACGCCAGTGCCTATGGAACAGGCATCGCCTTGGTCGGTGCAGGGCATTCGATTGACGGATTACCTGCCCATGAACCATGAATGCAGTGACTGGCGGCGCATGTGGCTGAATATGCAGGTGGAGTTGCACAACGCCGAATTCAACCGGGCCCGCGAAGCCAAGGGTTTGAAGCCCTTGAATGCGCTGTGGTTTTGGGGTGGAGGTGAGGCTTGGCAAACTGATGTCGCCTTGCCGCGTGTGAAATCCGTTTCCGAAGACGGCGTATTTGATGCCGTAAAAATGACCGATGGCGCAGATGAGGCCGTGAATCGATTTGTGTTCTGGACCCAACTGTTAAGTCAGCTTGGTACGGGCACGGATGTAAAACCCGACCATGTCTACTGCGTGAACTTTCAGGGTTGGGGCGGCAATATTGGCGTGTTCAAACTGCTGGAAAGCGAGGTGCTGCAACCCATGCGCCTGGCCGGTTTGGCCTTTAACTGGGTGCTGTTGGGCAACAATGGCTGGAAAACTTTAACAAGCAACTGGATGAACCGATTCAAGTTTTGGCAAAACAAACCCAACTGGGCCGTATTGGGTGAACCTGAAATGCAGGAAGGCCCCACTGAGGAAGAACTGCAAGCGGCTTGGCAACAGGGTCAGCGAGATCAAGACAGCATTCAGGCTGAGTGGGAAGGGCGATGATGAATAACTTGACCAATACTGTTCAGCACCGGGTTAGAACCCCTCGTCCGCAAATAGAGGCTGTGTTGCGCAGCCAAGGCATGCACCCCTTGATGGCACGGCTGATGGCAGCGCGGGGTGTGGATTCTCAGGCCGAAGCTGAAACCCGGTTGGCAGATTTGATTCCACCGAGCGAGCTGAAAGGCATCGACCAGGCGGCAGAAATTCTGGCCGACGCACTGGAAGCCGGTGCGCGCATTGTGATTGTGGGCGATTACGATTGCGATGGCGCCACGGCAACCGCTGTGGGTGTTCGAGGCCTTCGTATGCTGCTTCAAAGCCTGGGTGCTGATGAAGAGGCCGCCAAGTACCACATCGATTTTTTGGTGCCCAACCGGTTTGAATACGGTTACGGCCTAAGCCCTGAAATTGTGCAGCTGGCCGCGCAGCAGTTCGAGCCCGATTTGCTGGTGACCGTGGACAACGGCATTGCCAGTGTGGAAGGCGTTAACGAAGCGAATGAGCTGGGCATTGGTGTCATTGTGACCGATCACCATTTGCCCGGCGACCAGTTGCCCCAAGCACTGGCCATTGTGAACCCCAACCAGCCAGGTTGTGAATTTCCGAGCAAGTCGATTGCCGGGGTGGGGGTGATGTTTTATGTGTTGTTGGCCACTCGTGCAGTGTTGCGCGAGCGTGGCGTGTTTGATGCGGCCACTCAGCCCCGTATCGATTCTCTGCTTGATTTGGTGGCTTTGGGCACTGTGGCTGATGTGGTGAAACTGGACGCCAACAACCGCCGCTTGGTGGCGCATGGTTTGCAGCGCATACGCGCAGGCCGTGCCCAGCCCGGCATGTTGGCACTTTTTCATGAAGCCAGCCGAGACCCACGCAAAGCCACAGCCGCCGACATGGGTTTTGCACTGGGCCCGCGCTTAAATGCAGCTGGCCGCTTGGCCGACATGGCCATTGGTATCCGTACCCTGTTGGCCGACGACGCAGGCGAGGCAAGCGCCTTGGCCGCCCAGCTTGGGAAAATGAACGAAGAACGCAAGCGCATTGAAGCCGACATGAAACGCGATGCCTTGGAAGACATTGAAAAGTTCATCAGCCAAAGCGAACCCGCTGCCGGCATTGTGGTGGCGCACAGCACATGGCACCAGGGGGTAATCGGTATTTTGGCCTCACGAATCAAAGAACGCCTATACCGCCCCACCATTGCCCTGGCTCCAGGCGATGACGGTTTCTGGAAGGGCAGTGGTCGCTCCGTGCAAGGCGTTCATTTGCGCGATGTGCTTGATTTGGTTTGCAAACGCTTGCCTGAAGGAAGCATGCCAAAGTTCGGCGGGCACGCCATGGCGGCTGGATTAACAATTGCGGAAGGCGCCATTGAACAGTTCAAAATTGAATTTGCCCGGGCCATTGTTGATTTAAGCGACCCCAGCGCGCTTACGCAGGTGGTAGAAACCGATGGATCCATTCCTGCCGACTACATTGCCGCCAGTGCTGCTGATCTGTTGGAAACACAGGTGTGGGGGCAAGGCTTCCCTGCACCCTTGTTTTGTGATGAATTTGAAGTGCTTGAGCACCGGTTGCTTAAAAATGCACACAGCAAGTTCACCTTGCGCCGCGATGGCAAAACCTTTGTGGCCTTGCGTTGGCGGGCTGTGGAAGCATTACCGGCCAAGGTAAAGCTGGCTTACCGGTTCGAGCGGGACACGTTCACGGGTGGCGATGCCGTGCAAATCATTGTGGAGCATGTGTTGTAGGGTGGCTTGCGTTACAATATCGGGTTACGCACATTGAATTTGTTAGAGAAACATGGAAGCCGAACGCCTGAATGCCATCATCAACGCCCTGACTGACCTAGCCGACCGTGCAGGCCAGTTGCGGAGGTATCTTTGACGTCGACCGCAAGGCCGAGCGACTCACTGTAGTTGACGCCGAACTGGAAGATCCCAACGTTTGGAACGACCCCAAGCATGCCCAGGAGCTGGGCAAAGAAAAGAAGATGCTCGATGGTGTGGTGGTCACCATGAACACCGTGCAATCAAATATCAGCGATTCCAAAGAATTGGTCGAAATGGCTGAGGCTGAAGGTGATTTCGATACACTCGAAGCCATCGAAAGCGAAGTGGCTGAATACGAGAAAGTAATTGCGGACCTTGAATTCCGGCGCATGTTCAGCAACCCGGCCGACCCGGCCAACTGTTTCATCGACATCACCGCAGGTGCAGGCGGCACCGAAGCCCAGGATTGGGCCAGCATATTGTTGCGCCAGTACCTTCGCTATTGCGAACGCAAGGGCTTCAAAGTTGAAGTGATGGAACAGTCCGACGGTGAAGTGGCCGGTGTTAAATCAGCCACAATCAAGGTTGAGGGCGAATACGCCTTCGGCTATTTGCGCACCGAAACCGGTGTTCACCGCCTGGTTCGCAAATCGCCGTTCGATTCATCTGGTGGGCGCCACACTTCGTTTGCTTCGCTGTTTGTGTACCCGGAAGTGGACGATTCTTTTGAAATCGACATCAACCCTGCTGATGTGCGCACCGACACCTACCGGGCCAGTGGCGCGGGTGGTCAGCACATCAACAAAACCGATTCTGCGGTGCGCTTGACCCACATTCCAACCGGCATTGTGGTGCAGTGCCAGAACGACCGTTCCCAGCACCGCAACCGCGATGAAGCCTGGGGCATGTTGAAGGCCAAGCTGTATGAATTCGAGATGCGCAAGCGCATGGCCGAGCAACAGGCACTGGAAGACACCAAAACCGATGTGGGCTGGGGTCACCAAATTCGCAGCTATGTGTTGGACAACAGCCGAATCAAAGACCTGCGCACTGGTGTTGAAATTTCCAACACCCAGCGCGTACTCGATGGCGACCTAGACCCATTCATTGAAGCCAGCTTGAAGCAAGGTATCTAAACCATGAACGACAAAACACAAGCCGCTGGCGACGAACTGCCCAGCAATGAATTACCGATTGATGAAAACCAGATTATTGCTGAGCGCCGTGGCAAGCTGGCCAAACTGCGCGAGAAAGGCCAGCCTTTCCCCAACAGCTTCAAGCCCGAGCACCGCGCTGCCGATTTGCACGCTCACTATGGCTTGCTCGACAAAGAAACACTCGACCCACAGGGTATTGAGGTGTCTGTTTCTGGCCGCATGATGCTAAAGCGCGTGATGGGCAAGGCCAGTTTTGCAACCGTGCAAGACGGCACCGGCCGCATTCAGTTTTACATCAACAACGAAGGCGTTGGCGAAGACATTCACGGCGAATTCAAGCACTGGGATTTGGGCGACATCATCGCCGCCAAAGGCAAGCTGTTCAAAACCAACAAAGGTGAGTTGAGCGTGCATTGCACGGAAATCCACCTGTTGGCGAAAAGCCTGCGCCCGCTGCCGGATAAATTCCACGGCCTGGCCGATCAGGAAATCAAGTACCGCCAGCGCTATGTGGATTTGATTGTGTCTGAACAAACACGCGACACCTTTGTTGCGCGTTCCAAAGGTATGTCGTCGATTCGCAATTTCATGATCGATCATGGCTTTCTGGAAGTGGAAACGCCTATGTTGCACCCCATTCCAGGCGGTGCATCGGCCAAGCCTTTTACCACGCACCACAATGCGCTGGACATGGAAATGTACCTGCGCATTGCACCTGAACTGTATTTGAAGCGCCTGATTGTGGGTGGTTTCGAGCGTGTATTCGAGATCAACCGAAATTTCCGCAACGAGGGCGTTAGCCCACGCCACAACCCTGAATTCACGATGATGGAATTCTATGCGGCGTACTGGAATTATCGCGACTTGATGGACTTCACAGAGCAGGTGATTCAGCACGCAGCTACCACCGCAACAGGTAGTGCGAAGTTGACTTACCAGGGCCGTGACCTGGATTTGTCCAAGCCCTTCGCACGCTTAACAATTGTTGAAGCCATTCAGAAGTATTTCCCGGAATATGCCACTGAAGATTTGCAGAACATCGACTACCTGAAAAATGCCTTGGCCAAGAAAGGTGTGCATGTGGACAAAGAACCCGCGCTGAAAAATGCGGGCATCGGTGCCTTGCAGTTGGCTCTGTTTGAAGAAACATCCGAAAGCCTGCTGTGGGAGCCTACGTTTATTGTGGACTACCCGGTTGAAGTGTCGCCATTGGCGCGTGCATCGGACGCAAACTCACAGATCACCGAGCGTTTTGAGTTGTTTATTACGGGTCGTGAAATTGCCAACGGTTTCTCGGAATTGAACGATCCGGAAGACCAGGCTGATCGGTTCAAAAAGCAGGTTGAGGCCAAAGAAGCTGGCGATGATGAAGCCATGTTCTTTGATGCGGACTTTATTCGTGCGCTTGAATATGGCATGCCACCCACCGGTGGTTGTGGCATTGGCATCGATCGTTTGATGATGCTGATCACCGACAGCCCGAACATTCGGGACGTGATTCTGTTTCCGCATCTGAGGCGCGAAGACTAACTAAGTCACGTGCGGTGAGAAGTTCACCGCACGTGTCACATCATCCCGCCTTGGCGGGCTTTTATCCCTTCTTGATGCTGGCTCGGTTCATGCGAAACGCAAAAGCGTGTTCGCATCGATTTCTTGCGCAATCGCCCCTCGCTGCGAATCAAGCGGGAAGCCCACCTGAATCGGTGGGATGATTGCAACACCGTGCGGTGAACTTGAATGCCGGTGATGCACAACTGAACATCTGCTTCGCGCACGGTGAGCGCAGTACTACAATGACTTCACAAATTATCCCTCGGCTCACTATGCTTCGTTCTGCCTTGTTTGTATTGGTTGCCGCCTTGCCGATGCTCTCTGGTTGTTTCAAGTCAGATCAATCGCCATCCACACAGTTACTCTTGCATTCAAAAAGCGAATGCGAGTTGACATTCAAATCTCAAAATTCATCAGTGGTAGAAAATTTTTGCAGCACTGAAGGAAAACCTATTCTGATCAGGATGGACGATCAAGAAATCAGGTCTGACTGGGTCGATGAACGGACCAGCCGTTTCCTGTTTCAGGAAGGTTGCGCGAAAGCGAATGAATGTTTCTATGAACTCCGCGCCAACGGATCCAAAGTACACGGCCGCTTCTCGTATCGAATCAATATGACTGAAGGTGAATACAGCTTCGAAGTCGGCGCATCTGGGCAACCGAAGGTGCTGACCGAGTCATCGAACGATATCGCGTCCTGAAAAGCCTATGCGCTTTGTTGCATTCATCTCGCCGATTCAGGTGGGCTTCCCGCTTGATGCACAGCGAGGGGCGCTTCCGCCAGGAAGCGATGCGAACACGCTTTCGCGTGTTGCGCATGAACCGAGCAAGCATCAAGAAGGGATAGAAGCCCGCCAAGGCGGGATGAAGCAACATGCGCAGAGGCCATCAAGAAACCGGCGGGATGAAGCAACATGCGCAGAGGCCATCAAGAAACCGGCGGGATGAAGCAACATGCGCAGAGGCCATCAAGAAACCGGCGGGATGAAGCAACATGCGCAGAGGCCATCAAGAAACCAGCGATATCTAGAACACCGTCACCGCAACCTTCAACGTGTGTTCCCCGCCCCCATGCACAACCCCACGCATCGGTGGCACATCCGCATAGTCACGTCCAATCGCCACAGTCACGTATCGGGTATCCGGCAACTGGTTGTTGGTAGGGTCGAAGTCTACCCAGCCTACATCAGCACCACACCACAGCGAGACCCAGGCGTGGCTGGCATCGGCCCCAAGCAACTTGGGTTGCCCGGGGGGTGGTTCAGTCAGCATGTAGCCACTCACATAGCGGGCTGAAAGCCCAAGTGAACGCAATACCCCCAGCATCACATGCGCGAAATCCTGGCAAACTCCTTCGCGGCTTTGCATCACTTCTTCAACTGTGGTGTGAATGGTGGTTGAGCCACTTTGGTAGCTGAACTCCCGATAAATGCGTTGCATCAAAGCCTGGCCAGCGTGTACCACCTGGCGGCCGGGCCAGAAATCGAGACTGCCGTAATCACGCAGCGAATCGAGCAGGGGCACATGCTTGGACTCGAACCTGAATTGGTAATCGTTGGAAATGGCCTGGCCCGCTTGGTAGCGCAACTGGTCAACCAGCTCATTCCAGCTTGGGCTGATCAAATCGTCAATCGGCCCTGTGTGTAAAAAGCTGCTGACTTCCACTTCGCTTTCGCTGTGCACTTCAAGATGATCGTGCGGATAATTCATCTCGAAATGGTGAACCACATTGCCGAAGGCATCGGTATTGCTTTGCACGGTCGACGGGTTCGGGCGAATTTTCAGCGTGTGCGAAATCAGCTTTTGGCCCTTGCGCAAAGGGCCCGCTTCCATGCCTTCGCCTTCTTGCGGCTGCAAGATGCAAATTTGCTGCGAGCATTCCGCAGGTTGTTGATAGTCGTAGTCGGTGACATGGGTCACCTTTCTTCTTTCCGAGAAGGGCATTGATTTATCTTCCCTGAATGACTTGGTCGGGCAACTCTGCCAGTCTGAAATATTGGGCGCCCACAAGGTCTGAAACTTTGTAGGCCGTGTCGAGTAATTCTTGCAGCCAGGCGCGTAATTTGCGCCCGGTATCGGCCGGGAAGGGGGGTTGAAGTCCTTCCAGGCTCAGGCCGTCTGGCATGTCGCCGTTGCGGTACACACTGTCGAACAGTTGACGAATCTGGCTGGTGTCGCCAGGCAAACGATCAATCACAATGTCCAGCTTATACAGAATTCGGCGAATGGCATAGGGCGCATCTTCGTCAAATATCAACAGGTCAAGCGTGGGCAACCATTCAAAGCGGTGCTGATAGCGCGATCGATAGGTAATCGTGCTGTCGGCCAAGGCAATCGCCAAAGCAAGGCCGTGTTCGCCGGCACGCCCTGGCATGCTGGTCAGCGACAGCAAACAATCGCAGGCACCACACAAGCGTTCAAGCTGGCGGCCCAGTTGCAAAAAGCGCCAACCGTTGTCGCGGGTCATGTGGTCACTTTGCTCGCCATGCATGGCGAGCAAGTACAACTGTACCTGCTCAAGCGAGGCGGTGGGCAAGGTGCGTTGAAAACGAACCCACTCGGGTTCAATCAGCACTTTGGCGCAGTCATTGAGCAATCGCCAGTGACCGCTGCTAAGCCGTTCACGCAATTGGCCAGCCACATTCGCCAAGCCATTCAGTTGCCCCGCCAGTCCCACTGCAGCGGGTGCGTCCAAGCCGGTTTTGTACCAAAGGCGTTCAAGCACATTGGCCTCAAGTTCATCCTGGGTCATTGGTTCAGCCGGGTCAAACTCGGCACTCAACCCCTGCTTTCCACACAATTCATGCAACAAACCCAGCGTGGTTGTGTCCAGGTATTCTTCTTCGTTCAGCAGCAATTGCGCACGCATCAACAGGCGCAATGAAAAACTGGCCCGCTCGGTGTAACGCCCAAGCCAAAACAAATGCTCGGCAGCGCGGCTAGACACCGGTCTGCGCAGCGCCTGCAAATCTTTGGCTTGCAGTTTCTCTTTCAGGTTGGTGGTGCGTTCAACAGGTTCGCCACTGCGCACCCAGGTGTCCAGGCTGGTGCCACCCTTTTGCATGCTCACAATGCCGTGCTGGTCACCAGCCACGCGGGTCAGTCCACCCGGCATCACCGTGTAGTTACCTTGTCCGTCGGTCACTGCGAACAGGCGCAGCATCATCGCGCGTTCTTCAATACCGCCCGCACCGGTCCAAATGGGCACGCGCGAAAGCGGAATCAATTCTTGCAGGGTGTACTGCGAGGGCCGCTGGCTGATTTTGGATAACCAAGCGCGTTTTTCAATTTCATCCAGTTCAGACCCCATGATGGAATCCATGGTGCGCCCGTGGCGGTTTGGCCCGGTCGACTTGATCACCAGGTTGTTCAACCGCTCGCTGGCTTGTGCCCAAGCAGGCGACTCGCCGCACCACCAACTGGGCACGCTGGGCAACAGCAAATCTTCTTGAAGGTAATGCTGTCCCAAACCCGGCATGAAGCCGTGAATGGCCGGGCTTTCCAGCCAGCCCGAGCCCGGCATGTTCGCCATGACAACGCCACCTGTGCGAATGGCCTGCAACAGGCCAGGCACGCCGAGTTGGGAGTCTTCACGCAGTTCAAGCGGGTCAAGCCATTGGTCGTCGGTTCGGCGAATCAAGCCATCGATTGGCTCTAGTCCGTTGACGGTTTTCAGAAACACACTGTTGTTGCGCACGGTGAGGTCGCTGCCTTCAACCAGCGAAATACCCAGATAACGCGCCAGGTAGGTGTGTTCAAAGTAAGTTTCGTTGTAAGGCCCCGGGGTCAGCAGGGCAATGCGCGCGCTGTCTCCCTTGGGTGAAAGCCTGCGGATGCCGTCGATGTAATCGCGGTAAAAACCGGCCAAATGCTGAATGTGCATTTCCCGAAAACCACGCGTGAAACTGCGTGAAATACTCAGGCGGTTTTCAAGTGCGTAGCCAAGGCCAGAAGGCGCCTGCATGCGGTGGGTAATCACCCACCATTTCCCATCGGGGCTGCGCCCAAGGTCGAATGCCACCATGTGCAGCCACACTTTGTTGGGTGGCTCGGTGCCCTGCATTTGCGGCAAGTAGCCTGAATGGCCGTAGACCAGGTCTGCGGGCAACAAGCCTTTGGAAAGCAGTTCGCGCTTGCCGTACACGTCGGCCATCATCGCGTTCAGCAGGCGTGCACGCTGGGCAATGCCGGTTTGCAGCACGGCCCAGTCGGCCTGGTCAATGATGAAGGGCAGCAAGTCGAGCGACCAGGGGCGCGAGGTGCCCTGTGCGTGGTCGGCGTACACATTGTAGGTAATACCATTGTCTCGAATTTGCTTGGCCAGCGCATTGAGTTTGCTGTCCAGGTGATCGCTCAGCCCAGTGCTGGGCAGGCGACCCACAAAGTCAGCCCAGGCCGGGCGAAGCACGCCCTTGACCGCCAGCTCGCTGTAGTACGCGCTGGTGCCTTGAAGGATGCTCTGCTGCCAGGGCACCTCGACGTTTGCAAGGGTGGTGTTCGGGTTCGCGCTCAAAGCGGTCACTGCCAGAAGTTCGGTGCCCTATTGTAAATGCCTAACACCATCTTAGGTCCAGTGTGATGGGGAACTCGGGTCTTCCGCTTGGGCTTTTTACACTAACCTTGCCGTGGGTGTGGCCCATGCGGAAGAAGCGCGTTAAACGCCTGCTTTCCGCTTCAAAGGCATTCACGGGGAAAAGGTCATAATTGCGCCCGCCCGGGTGGGCCACATGGTATTGGCATCCGCCAAGGCTACGACCGTTCCACGTGTCGATCAAGTCGAACACCAAGGGGGCGTGTACGCCAATCGTGGGGTGCAAGGCATTCGGTGGTTGCCATGCCCTGTAGCGCACGCCAGCCACGTATTCGCCTTCAGTGCCGGTGCTGTGCAGGGGCACCTTCACGCCATTGCAGGTCAGGGTATAACGTTCGTCTACAAAGTTTTTCACTTTGACTTCGACGCGTTCAAGCGATGAATCGACGTAGCGAACCGTGCCGCCAGGTGCACCTTCTTCACCCAATACATGCCAGGGTTCCAGCGCATTGAAAATTTCCACTTCAACACCGCGGCTGGAAAAGTCGCCCATCTTCGGAAAGCGGAATGCAAAGTGCGGTGCAAACCAGTCCAGTTGGAATGGAAAGCCTGCGGCCTGCAAATCGGCCACTACATCTGCAATGTCGTTTTTTACGAAGGTCGACAACATGAACTGGTCGTGCAGGCGTGTGCCCCATTTCACAAGGCGTGCCGTGTAGGGCGTTTTCCAGAATTTCGCAATCAAGGCGCGCAGCAGCAGTTGTTGCGCAAGGCTCATTTGCGCATTCGGTGGCATCTCAAAGGCACGCAATTCAAGCAGACCCAGACGGCCGGTTGATGTGTCGGGGCTGTAAAGTTTGTCGATACAGAATTCGCTGCGGTGGGTGTTGCCGGTCGAATCAATCAGAATGTTGCGCAACAAGCGATCGATAATCCACGGCGGTGGGTTGCCGCCGTGTTTGTGCATTTGCTTGTCCAGTTCATTCAAAGCAAGCTCGAGTTCATGCACCTGGTCGCTGCGTGCCTCGTCCACGCGTGGGGCCTGGCTTGTTGGGCCGATGAACAGGCCCGAGAACAGGTACGACAAACCCGGGTGGTTGTGCCAGTACCGCAGCAGGCTGCCCAATACATCGGGCCTGCGTAAAAACGGGCTGTGTTCAGGGGTTTCGCCACCCATCACGAAGTGGTTGCCGCCACCGGTGCCACTGTGCCGGCCATCGAGCATGAACTTCTCAGTGGACAGGCCAATCAAGCGGGCTTCTTCATACAAATTTGTAGTCAGGTGCAGCAGTTCGCCCCATGTTTTGCTGGGTTGTACATTCACTTCAAGCACACCTGGGTCGGGTGTTACCTGCAGCATGGTCATGCGCTTGTCGCGTGGGGGTGGGTAGCCTTCCAGCACAACAGGCTGTTGCATGGCTTCGGCCGTGTCTTCAATTCTGGCCACCAGTTCCAGGTAGTCGTCGAGCACCTCCAGTGGAGGCATGAACACATACAAATGCCCGTTTCGCGCCTGCACACACATGGCAGTGCGCACAACGTGAGTGGCCGATTCTTTCAATAACGGGACTTTGTCATCGGCCACACTGGCCGCACTTGCTGCAGCGCCAGGCTTTTGCAGGGCCATGCGGGAAGGTGCCGCTGGTGCAAACGGGTCGGCCGGGATGGTGTAGGGAAAGTCTTTTTTGGCCACCCAGGGTTGTGAATCGAGTGGCAGGCGGTAACCCATGGCCGAATCGCCAGGAACCAGGTACATGCGTTCGTCGCGTAAAAACCATTGCCCGGTTCGCCACTGGCCTTTTGCAGATTGAATGGGCAGGCAATAGCCTACTTCCTCGGTCAACCCTTGGGTAAACACCTTGTTCAGGCGTTTGCGCTCAAGTGGGTCGTCCAGCCTTGAGTCGAATGGGTCGACGTTCACAGGCAGTTTGCGTTCGCGCCACATGTAATACCAGGCATCTTCGAAACCGGGCATGACATAGCGTGGGTGAAGCCCCAAGCGGCCGCACAACCCTTCGATGAATTGTTTGGCAGTAGCATTGCCAGCTTTGCCATCCGTTTGTTCGTGGCTAAGCAGTGTCGGGTTTTTCCAGACGGCTTCGCCACTTTTCAGCCAATACATCGACAGTGCCCAACGCGGCAGTTGTTCACCTGGATACCATTTGCCTTGCCCAAAATGATAAAAGCCACCTTTACCGTAGTATTTGGCAAGCTTGTTCAGCATCTTGATGCCGTATTCGCGCTTGGTGGGGCCCAGTGCGTCAATATTCCATTCAGCAGCGCCCCTGTCGGTGTTGGCCACAAAGGTGGGTTCGCCACCCATGGTCAGGCGAACGTCCAGCGCGTTCAATGCCTTGTCCACTTCAAAGCCCAACGCTTCAATGCCTTTCCATTGTTCCTCGGTGTAGGGTTTGCTGGTGCGCGGCGATTCATACACGCGCTGCACGCTCATATCATGCTCGAACTGAACTTCACATTCATCCAGCGTGCCGGTAATGGGCGCTGCGCTGCCGGGTTCGGGCGTGCACGCCAAGGGTATGTGGCCTTCGCCAGCCAGCAAACCGGAAGTGGGGTCCAGGCCTATCCAGCCTGCACCGGGCAAATACACTTCGCACCATGCGTGCAGGTCGGTGAAATCTTTTTCCGGGCCATCTGGGCCGTCGATGGCTTTGACATCGCTAGTCAGCTGGATCAAGTAACCTGAAGCGAATCGCGCAGCCATACCCAGTCGTCGGAAAATCTGTACCATCAGCCAGGCTGTGTCTCGACAGGAGCCTGATCCGTTGTTCAGCGTCTCATCGGGAGTCTGCACACCTGGTTCCATGCGGATCAGGTATTTGATTCGCCCGGCCAGGTCCTGATTCAGGGCCACCAGAAAATCTATGGTTTTAACCCGGCTCAAGTTCATTTCTGCCATGTAGGCATTGAAGGCCTTGCCAGTGTGGCAGGGCACCAGGTAGGGTGCCAGCTCCTGGTCCAGTGATTCATCGTATTTGAAGGGGAAAAACTCAGCCGCTTCTTCAAGGAAAAAGTCGAACGGATTCAGCACCGACATTTCTGCCACCAAATCCACCGCAATTTCCAGCGTTTCAGTGCGTTCGGGAAAGATCAAACGCCCCATGTAATTGCTTTGCGGGTCTTGCTGCCAATTGACGAAGTGGGTTTGAGGCAGCACTTTCATGCTGTAACTCAAAATACGCGTGCGGCAATGCGGGGCAGGGCGCAAACGCACCACTTGGGGGCCCAGGTTGATCAGGCGATCGTAGCGGTAGCGTGTAATATGGCGCAGAGCAACGTGAATAGACACTGTGTAATCCCAAAAATGAAGCCGAACAAACAAATAACGTTTACGGCATGGAGGAAAGCATGAACCATGCCGAAGAAATCTGGAAAACTTTGGTGCGCGCCACCGTGGACAAAAAACACCCTTGGCGCGTGGTTGGCTTCGGCACAGCCGGGCCACAAGGCCCGCAGGTACGTTCAGTGATTTTGCGTGGCGCCAATCCAGATGAATGCAAACTCGTTTTTTTCACTGACGGGCGCAGCCAGAAAATCAGCGACCTTGCTCACGACCCGCGTGTAGCGCTGCTGTTCTGGAATGCCAAAAGCAACACCCAGCTCAGAGTATGTGGCATGGCCAGCACAGAGGCCAGTGAATTGATTGTGAATAGTTTTTGGTTGCGTATTCCCGACTACGCGCGCACCGATTACGCCACCCTGAGCGCACCTGGTTCTGCAATTGAAGCATCCATACCTGGCTTGGCGCTTGAAACCGCGAGGAACAATTTTGTGGTGCTGAATGTGCATGTCGAACGCATGGAAATGCTGCGCCTGGACCGGGCGGGCCATGTCCGACAACTCTGGGCACGGAATGTTGAAGGTGAGTGGAGTCGCAAGGACCTGATTCCTTAAGAATGTTGAACCAAACCTGGTGTGGATTTACATAAGTAATAACAGGGCACTGTTTATGGCCGCACTTGTATGGGGGCAATATGCCAATCGATCCTATCAACGGTATTTTGGATTATCCAGACAACAATCAACGGGAGGCCGTCAATCTTGAACAGATTCAGGCAGAAGATCTTCTGCTGGGCTATCTGCTTCAAAATTATGCTCTGGATACCGCTCGCGCACGGCGGGTGGTCTACATGATTACCGCATCGGGTGAAAGCTTGCCCGATCTGGTGTGGGAGCTTCAACGCGAAAGTGTCGCCGCCATGGCTCGAATCCAAGCCTTTGTGGACCAAGTACACTGACACCCGACAAAATCCCCTGCACGGTTTGTTATGCTTACAGCAAGCATTTCACCAATCGAGTAGTGAAGGGGAAGTTCAATGACTACGGACGAAAATAAAGACGACCAGAAGAACCAATACGTTCCGCCCAAAGTCTGGGTTTGGGACAAGGAAAACGGCGGTAAATTCGCCAACATCAACCGCCCAATTGCCGGCGCCACGCACGACAAAGCATTGCCCGTTGGTGAACACCCCTTGCAGCTTTATTCGATGGCCACACCGAATGGCGTGAAGGTCACAGTGATGCTGGAGGAGTTGCTTGCTTTGGGCCACACCGGTGCTGAATACGACGCCTGGCTGATCAACATTTCCAGTGGCGACCAGTTCAGCAGTGGCTTCGTCGAAGTAAACCCCAACAGCAAAATTCCAGCCCTGCTGGACCGCAGTACCAATCCGGCCACGCGCGTGTTTGAGTCGGGTTCGATCCTTTTGTACCTCGCCGAAAAGTTCAAGGCCTTTCTGCCCACTGACCCAGCCAAGCGAACCGAAACCCTTTCATGGCTGTTCTGGCAAATGGGCAGTGCGCCTATGCTAGGTGGTGGTTTTGGCCATTTTTACGCCTATGCGCCCGAGAAGTACGAGTACCCAATCAACCGCTACGCAATGGAAGTAAAGCGTCAACTCGACGTGCTGGACCGCCAGTTGGCCAATCATGAATACATTTCAGGCAGTGAATACACAATCGCTGACATGGCCATTTGGCCCTGGTATGGCGCAGTGGTGACCAACAAAGCATACGATGCCGCCGAGTTTCTGGAGGGGCACACCTACACCAATGTGCTGCGCTGGACTCACCAGATTGCCAAACGACCTGCTGTAATTCGGGGTCGCATGGTCAATCGAGCCTGGGGCGAAGAAAACGAACAGGTTCACGAGCGCCACAGCGCAAGCGATTTCGACGGCAAAGCCGTCTAACAGGAGCTCCAGATTGCACAAGTTTTTATACATGGTCGTAATTGCGGCGCTGGCCGGGTGCGCCTCAACGCATGACCTGAACACAGGCACCAATATGCTGGGTGGTGGTTACAAGCAGGAAGAAATGGGCCCTGGTCTGTTTTATATTTATGCCCGTTCGAACCATGCGCCATGGACCAATCTTGAAGCGGCCCGAAGCACCTGGCGCACCGGCGCGGAGCGGGCTTGTTTGTCGGCTGAGTACGATGAACTCAATATTCGCGAAAATGAAAAAGACACTGGCCTGCAAAATAGCAGTGGCGTGCGTTACTTGGTGACCGAGCGAACCGGGTATGCCAAATGCGATTCATCGACGTTAAGCAGCGCAGAGATCAATCAAATTATCGGAAAGGACTCCGCAGTTCGATAATAAAAGGGGGGAGTAAATGCGCTTGTTCAATGCAGTTTTAATTGCATTCACCATGTTCGCAAACACTGTGCATGCAGCGCCTGCGCCCCCTACATTCGAGCGCCCAGACTGGAAAACCTTTTTTGATCAACACAATGCAGTGGGTACACTGGTAGTGCTGGATCAGCGTAGCCCCAATGCCGTTTTCCAGGTGCACAACCCAAAGCGTGCCAACACACCTTATCTGCCTGCCTCCACTTATAAAATTCCTCACGCCCTGTTTGCCCTTGAACATGGTGTGGTGAAAGACGAGTTCCAGGTGTTTAAATGGGACGGGAAAAGGCGTGATTTCGATGTCTGGAATTCTGATCACAACCTGCGGTCATCCATGCGAGGCTCTGTGGTGTGGGTTTATCAGTGGATAGCCCAACAAATTGGCGAACCAGCTGCCAAAACCTATCTCGAACAAGCAGGCTATGGCAATGCCGACCCCAGTGGCGGAACAGATGGCTATTGGCTGGATGGCAATATACGGATAACCGCATTTGAGCAAATCAGTTTTTTGCAGAAGCTGTATGCGAATAGTTTGCCTTTCAGGCCAGAGCATCAGCGCCTTGTGAAAGACATCATTGTTGTCGAGGCTGGACGGGACTGGATACTGCGCGCCAAAACGGGCTGGGAGGGCAGCTTTGGTTGGTGGGTTGGTTATGTTGAATGGCCGGAGGGCCCCGTATTTTTTGCGTTGAACATCGACACGCCCAATCGCATTGGCGACTTGCCAAAGCGGGAAGCAATTACCCGGGCTGTACTTCAGTCCATGGGCGCGTTGCCCCCCGTGTTGAAATGATTCCTAGGCTAGATCAGACCACTGTATATTGAGTGACTAATCTGGTTGGAGCAAAAGATGGTAATCAAAGCAATAACCACCGTTGTTTTGCTTGTTGCCCTGTTGCAAGGCTGTGCCTTGCCAGTCTTGAGCGATCGAACACAATCAACTGCACTTGGCCCCGAGCTGGCAATACAGACAAGTCTGGGGAAAGCCTTGGCCACGCGTTTGGCACAGAACCGTGGCAAAGCCGGTATCTATCCAGTTCAGGACCCCAAACTGGCTTTTGCAAGCCGGGTGGCGCTGGCCCGTACAGCGGAACGAACCATCGATATTCAGTCGTATTTGTGGCACAACGACACCACAGGCACCTTGATGTTGAATGAACTGTTCGCTGCTGCTGAACGAGGCGTAAGGGTTCGCCTGCTGTTGGATGACAACGGAATCACAGGTTTGGACAATCAATTGAACCGCCTGGATCGCCACCCGAACATCGAGGTGCGCCTGTTCAATCCGTTTGTCATTCGCAATCCAAAGTGGTTGGGCTATTTCACCGACTTTTCCCGTGTAAATCGCCGCATGCACAACAAGTCATTCACCGTGGACAATATGGTGACCATTTCCGGTGGGCGCAATATTGGGGACGAATACTTTGGCGCAAGCCATGCTCAGCTTTTTACTGACCTTGATGTGTTGTGCGTTGGTGCAGTGGTTGATGCGGTGTCTCGTGATTTTGATGTTTACTGGACTAGCGACTCCGCCTACCCGGCCAGCAAAATTCTGCTGCCCACTGAGCCCCTTGTTTTGGATCAACTGGACAGCGAAGAATTGACTCCCGAACAGGAAGAACGGGCCGCTGTTTACACAACTCAGGTTCAGGAGTCGGTTTTTGTCCAGGATTTTTTAAGTGGCAAATTGCAGTTGCAGTGGACCGAAGTGCGCATGGTCAGTGATGACCCTGCCAAAGGACTTGATGAAGCCAGTCGCGAAGATTATCTGGTCAGTGAATTGCGCGATTTCATTGCCGAACCCAAGTTCAGCCTGAGCGTGGTGTCGCCTTATTTTGTACTCACTGAAAGGGGCGTTGCATTCTTTTCACGATTGGCCAAAGCCGGTGTGAATGTGCAGGTTTTGACAAATTCGCTGGAGGCCACCGACGTGGCCGCCGTGCATTCAGGGTATGCGAAAACACGCGTCGAATTGTTGAAAGCCGGTGTAAAGCTGTTTGAACTCAAAGGCAGTGCAGGCGTGCAGAAAACAGGGACAAGGCGAAACCTGATGTTGGGCACCTCGGGTTCAAGCCTGCATACCAAAACCTTTTCAGTCGACAGTTCCAGGGTGTTTGTGGGCTCGTTCAACTTTGACCCGCGTTCGGTCAATCTGAATACCGAAATGGGTTTCTTGATTCAAAGCGAAAGCCTGGCAACCCAAATTGATTTGGCGTTTCAGGCTTTGCCCACCATGGCGTATGAAGTCCGGCTGGATGAAAACGATGCTTTGGTCTGGATCGAGCGGCAGGAAGGAAAAGAAATTGTTCACAACCTGGAGCCCAAGGCCACTGTGTGGAGAAAGGCAGTTGTTTTCTTTTATTCCCTGCTTCCGATCAACGACCTGTTGTAATCAGTCTTGTTCTTCAATCCAGGTCATCTGGATGGCTTCCAGAATTTTTTCATTCGATTTTTCAGGATCATCTTCAAAGCCGGGCAGGGCGCATACCCATGCATGCAAATCCGTGAAGCGAATGTATTGCGGGTCAACATCGGGGTGCGCGTCGATCAGTTCTAGCGCGATGTCCAGTGTGTCGGTCCATTTCATGTTGCTGCCCCCTTGATCAGTGATTTTCGCGTGCGTGGTTGATGGTGTATTTCGGCAATTCAACCACCAGGTCTTTGTCGGCCACTTTCACCTGACAAGACAAGCGGCTTTGTGGTGTCAGGCCCCAGGCCATGTCCAGCAAATCATCTTCGTCGTCATCGCTGTCAGTCAGGCTGTTGAATCCTTCCTTGATGACCACATGGCAAGTGGTGCAGGCACAGCTCATTTCGCAGGCGTGTTCCAATGCAATGCCATTGGCCAGAATGGTTTCACACAGTTGCGAGCCGGTTGGGGCTTCAAAAGTTTTGCCTTCCGGGCACAAACTTTCATGGGGCAAAATTTTAATAATCGGCATTTCTTAATCTCTCGTGTTCTGTTGTGTTGCGTTTATTTCGCAGCGCCACCAAGGGTGTTGCTCACGGTTTCAATCGTTTTGCCCGTCAAGGCTTTGCGTATACCTGCATCCATGCGGCGCGCTGCAAAGTCCTCAGTCAGGTGGCTCAGGTCTTCAATGCCTTTTTCAATGGCACGCAAATCGTCGGTTTGTGTCAGTTCACGCAAGGCTTTTATGCCGGCTTCGATCATTTCACGCTCAGTACTGTCTAGCAGTTCGCCGTCTTTGCCCATGGCCGCTTCAACGGATTCCACCAAGCGCATGGCTTCCACCTGTTGCTCGCGCAGCTGGCGGGCGTTCATGTCTGCTTCTGCAAACTCAAAACTGTTTTTCAGCATGCCGGCAATTTGGTCGTCGTCCAAGCCGTAGGAGGGCTTCACCGTGATGTTGGCTGAAACACCTGAACCAGTTTCCATGGCATTGACTGCCAGCAGGCCGTCGGCATCCACTTGAAAGGTGACTCGAATGCGCGCAGCACCAGCCACCATGGGTGGAATGCCCCGCAATTCGAACCTGGCCAGCGAACGGTTTTCAGAAACAAGTTCACGCTCGCCCTGAACCACGTGAATGGCCATGGCTGTTTGGCCGTCTTTGAAGGTGGTGAATTCTTGCGCACGCGCCACGGGGATGGTGCTGTTGCGGTTGATCACGCGTTCAGTCAATCCACCCATGGTTTCAAGGCCAAGGCTCAAGGGGATTACATCCAGCAACAGCAATTCATCATCGCTGCGGTTGCCTGCAAGCGTGTCGGCCTGAATAGCTGCACCAATGGCCACCACTTCATCCGGGTTTAAATTCACCAACGGGTCTTTGCCAAAGAATGCTTTGACTGCTTTGCGAATGACGGGCATGCGGGTAGAGCCACCCACCATGACCACACCATCAATTTCATCGGTGCCCAAGCCTGCATCACGCAAGGTTTTGCGTGCCGCTTGAATGGTGCGTTTTACCAATGGCTCGACAATGGCTTCAAATTGTTCGGCTGTCACGGTTTCGGCAATGGTTTCGCCACTTTTGAATTCAACGCTGAGGAAGGCGGTGTGTTCATGTGAAATCTGTTCCTTCACACGGCGGCAGGCCATGACCAGACGTGAACGCTGTTGTGGGTTCAGCTCTTCAAAGCCGTGTGTGGCAATGAAGTGGTCCGCCATGGCACGGTCGAAATCGTCGCCACCCAAAGCGGAATCACCACCTGTTGCCAGTACCTCGAACACACCACCTTGCAAGCGCAAAATGGACACGTCGAAGGTGCCGCCACCCAGGTCGAACACCACAAACTGCCCCTGCGCTTTTTGATCAAGACCGTAGGCCACTGCGGCGGCGGTGGGTTCATTGATCAGTCGCAGCACATTAAGCCCGGCGAGTTGAGCGGCGTCTTTCGTGGCCTGGCGTTGGGCATCGTCGAAGTAAGCCGGCACAGTAATAACTGCACCCACCAGTTCACCGCCCAAAGTAGCTTCGGCGCGTTTGCGCAAGGCACGCAGAATATCGGCAGACACTTCAACCGGGCTTTTGGTGCCGTAATCGGTTTCAATTTCTACCATGCCACCTGAATCTTTCACGCGGTAAGGCAGGTTCAAGCCTTGTACGTCTTTATGGCCACGCCCCATCAGGCGCTTGACCGAAAACACGGTGTTGAAAGGGTCGGTGTCGGCACAAGCCAGGGCATCTTCGCCCATGTTCTTCACACCGGTTTCGCCGTAGCGAACCACGCTGGGTAATATGACTCGGCCGGAAGAATCGGGTAAACATTCGGCACTGCCGCTTCGCACGCTGGCCACCAGCGAATGCGTGGTGCCCAGGTCGATGCCCACAGCAAGCCGGTGCTCGTGTGGGGCGGTCGACATGCCGGGTTCGGCAATTTGTAACAAGGCCATTAGCTGGCGTCCTCCAGTTGCTCCAATTTCTTGGTCAACTCAATCATGAATTTGTCGATAAACAGCAATGCCTGCGCAGTGGCATTGGCTGCCTGCGCGTTCTTCTCGCTGTCAATTTGCTGTGCAATCAGCGCAAGGCAACGCTTCTTTTCGGCGGCTACTTCGTCAAGCAAGTCTTCAAGTGCCTCAGCGCCCTCAATTTCTTCAAGCGCTTCCCGCCATTCCATTTGCTGCATCAGCAGTGCCGGCGGTAAATTGCTTTGTTGCCCACGCGGGTTTTCACCGTTCAGTTCGCACCAGTAAATGGCACGCTCCATCGGGTTTTGCAGGCGCTTGTATGCTTCGTTCACCCGTGTGGCCCACTGCACCGCCAAGCGCTTTTCTTGCGCACTGGAATTTGCAAAACGATCCGGGTGGGTTTGGCTTTGAAGTCGCAGATATGAAGCAGAAAGGGCTGCGCTGTCCAGTTCAAACTGGCAGGGCAACCCAAAAATTTCAAAGTCGCTGTCGCTTAATTGTATTGCGGTATTGCCCATTACACAGTGAAGCTTTCACCACAGCCGCAGCGCGCCTTTTCGTTGGGGTTGTTGAATTTGAAACCTTCATTCAGGCCTTCGCGTGCGAAGTCCAGTTCAATGCCCTCAAGGTAGGGCATGCTTTTCGGGTCAACAAACAACTTCACACCATGGGCCTCGAATACATTGTCCTCGTCTGCCACAGAGTCTACGAATTCAAGCTTGTAAGCCATGCCGGAACACCCGGTGGTGCGCACACCAATGCGCAAACCAATCCCCTTGCCGCGTTTGGTCAGGAACTTGCTAATGTGGTCGGCGGCGCGCTCGGTCAATGTAATCGCCATGGTGTTCAATTCCTTTTCAACAACTTTTCAACGATCAGGCATGCTTTTTTTTGTAATCTTCAACCGCGGCCTTGATGGCGTCTTCAGCCAAAATGGAGCAGTGAATTTTTACAGGTGGCAAGGCCAATTCTTCCGCAATCGCGGTGTTCTTGATTTCCAAAGCCTGGTCCAGGGTTTTGCCCTTGACCCACTCGGTTACCAGTGAAGACGACGCAATGGCTGAACCACAGCCGTAAGTTTTAAATTTTGCGTCGGTGATCAAGCCATCGGCCCCAACCTTGATTTGCAGCTTCATCACGTCGCCGCAAGCAGGTGCACCCACCATGCCAGTGCCCACTTCGTCGTCGCCCTTTTCGAACGAGCCTACGTTGCGGGGGTTTTCATAGTGGTCCAAAACTTTTTCGCTGTATGCCATGGTACTTCTCCTCAATCTTTAATCGGTTTAATGCTCTGCCCATTGAACGGTGCTCAAATCAACGCCGTCCAGGTGCATTTCCCACAGGGGCGACAATTCGCGCAACTTCGCCACTTTGGTTTTCATCAGTTCGATGGTGAAATCAATGTCTGCTTCAGTTGTGAAGCGGCCAATCGAGAAACGAATGGAGCTGTGCGCCAGTTCGTCACTTCGACCCAGAGCGCGCAACACATAAGAAGGCTCAAGTGAGGCCGATGTACAGGCGGAACCGGAAGACACTGCAATGTCTTTCACAGCCATGATCAACGACTCGCCTTCCACAAAGTTGAAACTCACGTTCAGGTTGTGTGGCACGCGTTGCTCAAGGTCGCCGTTCACATAAATTTCGTCAATGGCTTTCAGACCATTCAGCAAGCGGTCGCGCAGGGCTTTCATGCGGGGCAGTTCGCTGGCCATTTCCTCCTTGGCAATGCGGAAAGCCTCGCCCATGCCAACCAACTGGTGTGGTGCCAGCGTGCCTGAACGCATGCCGCGCTCATGGCCGCCACCGTGCATTTGCGCATCAATGCGAATGCGGGGCTTGCGGCGTACATACAGGGCACCCACGCCCTTGGGGCCGTAGGTTTTGTGGCCGCAGAAGCTCATCAAATCCACTTTCAGCTTTTGCAGGTCAATTTCGACTTTGCCAGTGGCTTGTGCCGCGTCCACGTGAAAAATAATGCCTTTCTCGCGGCACAGTTCGCCAATGGCGGGAATGTCTTGAATCACACCGATTTCGTTGTTCACAAACATGACTGAAATCAGCACGGTGTCGGGGCGAATGGCCGCTTTCAAGGCGTCCATGCTTACCAAACCGTTTTCCTGAACGTCCAGATAGGTGGCTTCAAAGCCATGGCGCTCCAGGTCGCGGAAGGTGTCCAGCACAGCCTTGTGTTCGGTTTTTACGGTGATGATGTGCTTGCCCTTGGTTTCGCCATAGAACAGCGCTGCGCCTTTGATGGCCAGGTTGTTCGATTCGGTCGCGCCAGAGGTCCATACGATTTCGCGCGGGTCTGCGTTGACCAAGGCGGCAACGTCTTCACGGGCTTTTTCAACGGCTTCCTCGGCAGTCCAGCCATAGGCATGGCTGCGGGATGCCGGGTTGCCAAAGCTTTCACGCAGGAAAGGGATCATGGCGTCGGCTACGCGCGGGTCCACCGGGGTGGTGGCGCTGTAATCGAGGTAAATCGGCATCTTCATAATGTGTGTGCTCCAATCAACTGCTGTTTAATGTGTGTGCTGTGCGTGTGTAACGCCTGCGGCATTGTTGGCCGCTGGCCTTTCGCGAAACTGAATCGTTCGTTCCGCGTCTTTCTGTTTGTGCTTTTCAACCAGGCACTGCAAGCTCACCGAGCCCAGGTATTCAAGCATTTTCGTATTCAGGCTGCTCCACAGGTCGTGCGTCATGCACTGGCCTTGATCGGTGCAGTTTTCTTTGCCACCGCATTGCGTGGCGTCCAGGGGTTCGTCCACTGCCAAAATGACATCGGCCACGCTGACTTCCTTCAGGGCGCGGGCAATATGATAGCCGCCACCTGGGCCACGAACACTTTCAACCAACTCATGGCGGCGCAGCTTGGAAAACAATTGCTCCAGATACGACAGTGAAATGTTCTGGCGCTGGCTGATGCCGGCGAGCGAAACCGGCCCGGTGTCTTGCTGCAAGGCAAGATCAATCATGGCTGTGACGGCAAATCTGCCTTTCGTGGTTAGTCGCATGGCAACCCTTTTTAATTCCTACTATTTTGGTCAAGTATAGCAAAGTTGACCGTTTTACTCAAGTATTCGAGCGATTGGGAAGGTTAGGGGAAACCTCAATATTTGGCATCAAAGCGCGACAAGGCAATGTCGTAAATCTCGTTTCGATCACGTTTGCCCACTGCAATTACGGTCACGGTGATTGTTTGGTCCTCAACTGAATAGACCAAACGGTAACCTTGTTGGCGAAGTTTGATTTTGTAGAAGCCGCGTGCGCCGCTCAGTGCGGCTGAAGGAACATGCGGATTATTCAGGCGTTCTGCAAGTTTCTTTTTGAACTGATCTTTGACCGTGTGCCCTAACTTTTCCCATTCCTTCAGTGCGGATTTTTTGAACTCTAATTCATAGGTCATCCAGTGACACCTTCACAGTCGGCTCGCTCTCCCGTTGTCTGATTGTTTTCAGCAGTTCCATGTCGTCGATCAGTTCCATCATGGCTTCATAGGCGGCCGCTGGTACGCAATAAAATGCGGGTTCATTGCGATTCAGTACGGCGACAGGCATGCCTTCGCCGCTTGCCACAACTTTCATGGGGTTTGCTTTGAGTTCTGAGATGCTTGCAGCGGTGTCTGCGAGAATTTGATGTGTCATTGCACGGATCCGAATATCTGGAATAAGCCCAGATTATAGGTCTTTAATGTGGTCTTGAATAGCTGCTTGAGCAATAAAAAACCGCCAGCCAAGGCCAGCGGTTTCGTGTTCAGTGCCCAGCCAAAGCCGGGCTCTTGGCGTTATGCAGCAGCGAACTGGAACACCCGCTTGCGCAACACTTCCAACAAGCCTGTGCAGCTGTCTTCAATGTAGTTCAGCACGGTGTCAAATCCGTCCGGGCCGCCGTAATAGGGGTCGGGCACGGTGGCTTCGTCGTGTTCAGTGGCGTAGCGCATCATCAACTGAATTTTGTGCGCGTACTGGCGTGGGCACTGCTGTTGAAGCAGGCTCATGTTGTCCCAGTCCATGGCTAAAATCATGTCGCTGTCGCGGAAGTCGTCGGCTGTGACCTGGCGTGAAATCAGATTGGAAATGTCGTAACCACGCTTGGAGGCAGCAGCCACCGCGCGGGGATCGGGCGTTTTGTCCAAATGGTAGGCATGCGTGCCGGCTGACTCAACAGAAATTTCATGGTCAAGACCCGCTTCGCTTACCATCTGCCTGAAAACGCCTTCCGCTGTTGGTGAGCGGCAGATGTTTCCCATGCACACAAACAAAACTTTGCTTTTCATATTGGCTTCCTATTGTCCTGAACCCATTAAAGTAAAACTCTTAAATCTAAGCGCTGCGTTTGGCTTCTAGCGAGGTCACATTCGAATCGCCTTTGCTGCCAAACAACTGTTCTTTCAACAAACCCAACTGGTCGCGGGCCTGGGCTGCTTTTTCAAACTCCAGGTTCTTCGCGTGGTCCAGCATGAGTTTCTCAAGCCGTTTAATTTCCTTGGCCAACTGCTTTTCACCCAACGGCGCAACTTCCATGGCCTTGTCGGCCTTGCGTTGCCTTGAAACGTTTGGATCGAACACGCCGTCAATAAGTTCCTTGATCTGCTTGTTCACGCCCCGTGGGGTAATGCCGTTTTCCGTGTTGAATTCAATTTGCTTGTTGCGGCGGCGGGTGGTTTCGCCAATCGCCAACTCCATGGAGTTGGTAACCCGGTCTGCATACAAAATGGCCTTGCCGTTCAAATTGCGGGCGGCGCGGCCAATGGTTTGAATCAAACTGCGTTCACTGCGCAAAAAGCCTTCTTTGTCAGCGTCCAGTATTGCAACTAGGGACACTTCCGGAATATCCAAGCCCTCGCGCAACAAATTAATTCCAACCAGCACGTCAAATTCACCCAAACGCAGGTCGCGGATAATTTCAACGCGTTCAACAGTGTCGATATCAGAGTGCAAATAGCGCACGCGCACGCCATTGTCGCTGAGGTAATCAGTGAGGTCTTCGGCCATGCGCTTGGTCAACGTTGTGACCAATACTCGATCGCCAGCGCGAGTTCTCTCGTGGATCTCGCTGAGCAGGTCATCGACCTGGGTGGTGGCAGGGCGCACCTCAATCACAGGGTCAATCAGACCCGTGGGGCGCACCACTTGTTCAACCACTTGGCCAGAATGCTCTTTCTCGTAATTCGAGGGCGTGGCTGAAACAAACACTGTTTGCCGCATTTTGGACTCGAATTCCTCGAAACGCAAGGGGCGGTTGTCCATGGCAGATGGTAGACGAAAGCCGAAGTTAACCAAAGTTTCCTTGCGAGACCGGTCTCCGCGGTACATCCCGCCCAGCTGGCCAATGGTCACGTGGCTTTCATCAATGATCATCAGGCCGTCTTTGGGCAGGTAATCGATCAACGTGGGTGGGGGTTCGCCTGGCGCTGCGCCTGACATGTGGCGACTGTAATTCTCAATGCCCTTGCAAAAACCGAGTTCAGCCAGCATTTCCAGGTCAAAGCGGGTGCGCTGCTCCAGGCGCTGGGCCTCGACCAGTTTTCCGGTTTTGACAAAGAAATCAAGCTGTTCGCGCAGTTCTTCCTTGATTGTTTCAATGGCACGTAGCACGGTGGCGCGGGGCGTTACATAGTGGCTGCTTGGGTAAATGGTGAAACGGGGCAACTTTTGGCGAATTTTGCCCGTTAGGGGGTCGAACAGCTGAATGCCGTCAATTTCGTCGTCGAACAGGTCGATGCGAACAGCCAGTTCTGAATGTTCGGCCGGATATACGTCGATGGTGTCGCCCCGAACACGGAAGGTGCCACGGGTGAAGTCCAGGTCGTTGCGCTTGTATTGCATGGCGATCAGGCGCTTGAGAATGTCGCGCTGGCTCAGCTTGTCGCCATGGCGAATGCTCAGAATCATGGCGTGGTAATCGGATGGGTCGCCAATGCCGTAAATGCAGCTGACCGTGCCAACAATAATGGTGTCGCGGCGCTCCAGCAGGCTTTTCGTGGCTGACAGTCGCATTTGTTCAATGTGCTCGTTGATCGAGCTGTCTTTCTCGATGAACAGGTCGCGGCTGGGCACATAAGCCTCGGGCTGGTAGTAGTCGTAATAGCTCACGAAGTATTCAACCGCGTTTTTCGGGAAGAATTCGCGCATTTCAGCATACAACTGGGCAGCCAGGGTTTTGTTGGGGGCGAGTACCAATGCAGGGCGCCCTGTTTGGGCAATGACATTGGCCATGGTGAAGGTTTTACCCGAACCCGTTACACCCAGCAGGGTCTGGAATACTTCGCCGTCGTTAACGCCTTCCACCAGTTTTTCGATCGCAGTCGGTTGGTCTCCAGCCGGGGAATAGGGCTGGTAAAGCTCGAACGGGCTGTTGGGGTAACTGATAAATCCAGGGGCCATGTTAAACTACAAGTCTTGATGCGAGGCAACCACAAAGCACACAGGTTTTAGCCAATGATTAACCCAACGGGTTGAACCTTCTGGCCAATCCCGTAGAATTACGGAGTTGCATCATTGGGCTGATGGCTGCAGAAACTTTGCAGCATTTTGTGATAAGCCAATCCTGCATTATCGTCGGAAATGAGTTTTTTTTCCAGACTTGACTTTTTCTTTTTTCACTCCCAGACAACGGAATCATGCTTTCAAATCGCGCACTTACGATCAAACCTTCCCCTACACTTGCCGTGACAGCCAAGGCGGCCCAACTGAAAGCCGAGGGTAAAGACATTATCGGCTTGGGCGCTGGTGAACCCGACTTCGACACGCCCGATCACATCAAAGAAGCTGCCAAGAAAGCGATTGATGCCGGTTTTACCAAGTACACCGCCGTGGGCGGTACAGTTGGCTTGAAAAACGCGGTCATCGCCAAACTGAAGCGCGACAATGGCCTGGAATACAAGGCCAATGAAGTGGTGGTGGGCGTTGGTGGCAAGCAGTGTATTTTCAACATGATCTTGGCGACCATTAATGATGGCGACGAGGTTGTGATTCCTGCCCCTTACTGGGTGAGCTACGCAGACATCGTGGAAATTGCAGGCGGTGTACCCAAGCTTGTTTTTGCCGGTATTGAGCAGGGTTTCAAAATGACAGCCGCCCAACTGGAAGCTGCCATTACGCCGAAAACCAAAATGTTCATGATCAACAGCCCAAGCAACCCCACGGGTGCTGTGTATACCAAAGAAGAGTTGGCTGCCCTGGGCGAAGTGCTGCTGAAGCACCCCAATATTCTGGTGGCCACTGATGACATGTACGAGCACATCAACCTGACTGGCACGCCATTCGTGAACATCGTGAACGCATGCCCGGCCCTGAAAGACCGCACCATTGTGTTGAACGGTGTTTCCAAGGCCTACAGTATGACGGGCTGGCGAATCGGTTTTGCAGCAGGCCCGGCCAAGCTGATTGATGTAATGACCAACCTGCAAAGCCAGTCCACTTCCAACCCCACTTCAATTTCACAAGTGGCTGCGGAAGCCGCCCTGAACGGCGACCAGGATTGCTTGAAGCCCATGGTGGCTGCATTCCGTGAGCGCAACGAGTTTGTGACCAAAGCGTTGAACGCCGTGCCTACTATTCAGTGCTTGAAAGCGGAAGGTGCTTTCTACGCGTTTGTGGATGCACGCAAGGCGATCGAAAAGCTGGCGGCTGAAGGCAAGATCAAAGCTGCGAACGATCTGGAACTGACAGCTTACTTGTTGGAAGCCGGTGTTGCAGTGGTGCCTGGTTCTGCTTTTGGTGCTGAAGGTTACTTCCGCATTTCATTTGCAACCAGCATGAGCAACCTTGAAAAAGCCTGCGATCGTATTGCGAAAGCATTGGGTTAAACCGGGTTTAAGCCATAAGTTGCCTAAGGTTTAAGCAGGCAGCGGGGTTTTTGTAATTCATTTGTCCAAATTAAGACTTTAGGGTTGCACAAAAAAATTTCGCTGCTATAATCTCGGCTCTTTCCCCGATAGCTCAGTCGGTAGAGCGACGGACTGTTAATCCGCAGGTCCCTGGTTCGAGTCCAGGTCGGGGAGCCAAATACAAAAAGGGCTTAGCAAATGCTAAGCCCTTTTTTATTGTTTGCCGGGTCTGAACGGTGGTGCTTTGGGAAACTGAAATACGCCCGAAGGAATTTCAACCTCGGGCACTTTCTCGCTGGTCCACACATGGGCCATGGGACTGAAGTCGAAAGGCGGTTCCAGCTTGTCTGCCGCCACACCCAACAAGCCGGTCAACACATCTACTGTGGCGTAAACAAACCCGTTGCACTGGCTGCATCGGCGATACTGCTTGGCTTTGCCAGAGCCACCCGTCATGTCAACAGCCTTGAATTCGCCTTGTGTGCATTGCTCTTCGATTTTAAAAAATGCGATGTTTGTGAAGGGCAGGCCGCTAATCTCCTGGCAATCCCGGCAATGGCAAACCAGCTGTGCGACCGGAGCACGGGCGAAGCCGACTGACAATTGGCCACACTGGCATTGTGCGCGGAAAGTGTTGTTCATCGAATCACTCGTCTATTGGGTTTCCATGAAGCATAACAATAAACACTGTGTGCCCGGCATTTTTCAAGATACGCAAAATAATTACGCTTTGATGAAAGGTCCAAAGAAAAAGAGCGACTAATTTTGGGACCTTTACTACAGTAATATTTTCCTTTAGGGTTACAAAAATTAACATTGTAATTATTGCGGTGTAGTAATAACTCATGCACCGAAGCAGTACAAAAAATATAAAAACCAAGCGTTCTTGCCGTTCCAACAGGGTTTGTAAGTAGTTGTATAGCGCCAGTGCCAAGCTGATTTGGCTGCTGGTTACTTTTCTATTACGAAGCAGAGACTTAAAGGATTCTCCCCATGGCGAATGAGCAGGTTCACATTGACCAAATTTTTTCCCTTTCAGCGTTACGTTCAGACAACTGGAGGCACTTGCTGGGCTTAAGCCGCAAGTGGGTTGGCGGCAAAGCCACCATGAATGAGGTCAAGGACAGCTTTCAAAAGCTGGAGCCAATGGAAATGCTGCATGCCTACCCCGGCCCCAAATTAATGGGCAAGCTCTCGCAGGATTTGGTTGAAGAACGGAAAGAGGCTTTTACAGCCCTTGTTGCTCGCCTTTCGTTTTCCATTTTGACGCGTTACTACAAAGAAGACCCCAGCGAATGGAGCCTGAATCCTGATGAAAGCCACGCGGAGTCTTTCAATGCGCAAGGCACACATCGCCCTTATTTCGAAGTATTGATTGTTGCCCCGGACAGGGTGCACAACGTTGACAGGAACGTTCAGGCATTGCTGAACCAGCGTCAGAAAGACGATGATTTCATTTACGAACCACTGGTTGTTCACACCTTCCAGGATGCGTTTTGTGCCGTTGCGGTGAACAACAACATTTGCGCAGTCGCGATTTTTGATGGTTTTGATTTCACCAGTCGTTTGCCGGTGCCACAATTGAACCGCACGATGGATGAGTTGCATATTCACGCCGATGAAGACCACATTGGCTTGCAGTTGGCTTCGGTCATTGCAGATTATCGGCCCGAACTCGACCTGTACTTGATGTCTGACCAGCGCCCGCAGGACATTACTGAAGACCCTCGTTCCGTTTGTTTGAAACGCGTGTTGTACGCAGTCGAAGAACCAACCGAGTTGCACTATGCCATTCTGGAAGGGGTTCGCGATCGCTATGAGACTCCGTTTTTCGACAATCTGAAGAAGTATGCTCACCGCCCGATCAGTACCTTCCATGCGCTACCAATTGCGCGCGGCAAGTCTGTATTCAAGTCGGACTGGATCCGTGACATGGGTGAGTTTTACGGCAAAAATCTGTTCATGGCTGAATCGTCGGCAACCACGGGCGGGCTGGACAGTCTTCTTGAGCCAAAAGGCAATATCAAGAAAGCACAGGACAAAGCCGCCCGAGCTTTTGGCGCTGAACATTGTTTCTTCGTGACAAACGGCACAAGTACCTCTAACAAAATGGTGCTGATGGCGATTGCCAAGCCCGGTGATATTTTTATCGTTGACCGCAATTGCCACAAGTCTCACCACTATGGCGCTGTGCTGGGCGGGCTGTACCCTTATTACGCTGAAGCGTATCCGATGAAAGAGTACTCAATGTACGGTGCGGTGCCTTTGCGTGCGATTAAAAAGGCATTGCTCAATCTGAAGGCAGAAGGAAAGCTTGATCGGGTTCGTGCCGTTGACATGACCAACTGTACATTTGATGGCCACGTGTACAACACCCGCCGAGTCATGGAAGAGTGCCTGGCCATTAAGCCGGATTTGGTGTTTTTGTGGGATGAAGCCTGGTTTGGCTTTGCACATTTTTCCCCTTTCTTGCGACCAAGAACCGCGATGGGCGCAGCCGCGAACATTGAAAAATGGATGAGGACACCCGAGGCCGCTCAGGCTTTCGAGGCTCAGCAGGCTGAGTTGGGTGACAACCCCTCGGAAGATACTTTGCTGGATACGCGCTTGATTCCCGATCCCCGCCAAATTCGATTGCGTGTGTACCAAACCCACTCCACACACAAATCCATGTCGGCCATTCGACAGGGGTCAATGGTGCTGGTGAAAGACGTTGACTTCGTTCAAATTGAGCCCCAACTGCATGAAGCTGTTTTCACGCATGCCACCACCAGCCCCAACCAGCAACTGATTGCATCCATGGATGTGGCCAGGCGACAAATGGAACTGGAAGGATATGCCTTGGTCAGCAATGCAATTCAGATTGCATTGGATATTCGCAATCAGATCAAGACACACCCATTGATCTCGAAGTACTTCAAGGTGCTTGGTGCCGATGACATGATCCCGGCGGAATATCGACAAAGCGGGTTCCAGGACTTTTTAACGCCGGGTACCAACTGGAGCGACGCGGCGGTTTCCATTCGCGACGATGAATTTTTCCTGGACCCAACCCGCATCACCTTGGTGTGCGGCACGGCCGGTTACGACGGCACTCAGTTCAAAACCATTCTGGCTGACGAGTTCAATATTCAGGTCAACAAAACCTCCAGAAACTCGGTGCTGTTTCAATCCAACATCAACAACACGCGAAGTGATGTTGCGCAATTGATGCGTGTGTTGCTGGAGCTGGCCACGCGCACTGAAAACGATCTGGCCCGTGCAGGTGCTGAAGGTGTGAGGCGATTTGAAGAGCGTGTGGTCAGCTTGATGACAGACGTACCAGACCTGCCCAACTTCAGCCACTTCCACGACGAGTATCGCTCGGACGTGGGTGGCAAACCTTCAGTAGAAGGTGACATTCGCACTGCATTCTTCAAGAGCTGGGACGTGTCCAACAACGAGTATGTTGGTTTGTTCAGCGAAGAATGCGACAAACGTTTGAAAGAGGGGCCGCCCATGGTCTCTGCCAAATTGGTGATTCCTTATCCCCCAGGATTTCCGATCATGGTGCCCGGGCAGGTGATCAGTCAGGAGATCATCGACTTCATGAGAAAGCTTGATGTGAAGGAAGTTCACGGCTACGACAGCAGTCTTGGTCTTCAACTTTTGAAGCTGAAATAAGCAGCTGAGTCTCAAATGCCCCGAGGCTTCCAGCATGGCTTGGAAGCCCTTTCAACCTTTTGTTCGGAATTCAGACCATGGTAATTGTTGAATGGATTTTCTCGACCTTACGTTCTAATCCTGAGTTGTCTATTTTTTTGGCGTTGGCAGTTGGGTATTGGGTGGGTGCGGTCAAGCTGGGTAGCTTCAGCTTGGGTACCGTAACAGGCACATTGCTGGCAGGCGTGTTGATTGGTCAGATCGGTATCGAAATTTCACCACAGATCAAGTCGATCTTTTTCATGATGTTTCTGTTCGCAGTTGGTTTCGGTGTGGGTCCGCAATTCGTGCGGGGTATTGCAAGCGATGGCTTGCCACAGGCTATTTTTGCGGTCGTAATTTCAGTACTTTGCCTGATGTCGGTCTATATCGCAGCCGTTATTGGTGGTTACGGGCCTGGCATTGCTGCGGGTCTTCTGGCTGGTTCACACACCATCTCCGCATCCATTGGTTTGGCGACCGATGCGATCAACCGGATGGATGTGACACCTGCTGAAATTCAGCAGCAACTTGATTTGATTCCTGTGGCGTATGCAATCAGCTACCTGTTCGGCACCGTGGGTACCGGGTGGATTGTTGCTTTCCTCGGCCCCAAGATTCTGCGGGTCAATATTGTTGAAGAGTGCAAGCGTTACGAGAAGCAAATGTCGGCTGGTGCCCCGGCAGATGGCATGCACTCGGCCTGGAGCAAGTATGCAGTGCGTGCGTTCAAGCTGAATACGCCAGGATTGATTGCCGGGAAAACCGTGAAGCAGGCCGAAGCGGCTTCAACAGAACGTATTTTTCTGGAAAATTTGCGCAGGGGTGGCCAGATCATCAAGTTCGATGAGGACACAGTTCTAGAGCTTGGCGATATCGTTGCTGTTTCAGGCAAACACGAGGCCTTGATTGAATGGTCCAATCGCGCTGAAGACGTGGCCGATGAAGAGCTGTTGAACATACCCGTTGAGTCTGTGGATGTTTTTGTGACCTCTAAAAAGGCGGATGGTGTTTCGCTGATTGACCTGTCCAAACAATCCAACGCTCGTGGTGTATATGTGACTCGAATTCGTCGCGGATCGATGGGTGTGGACATTCCGGTTTATGCGCAAACACAACTCAACCGTGGTGACATCGTGACCATTAGTGGTTCGAAAAAACATGTGGATGAAATCATCAAGGAATTCGGTTTTGCGGATCGCCCAACCAGCGTGACAGACATGGTACTGGTCGGCGCCGGTATTGTGCTGGGTGGTTTGATTGGCGCGATCACCGTGCCCGTGCATGGCATTCCGATCACGCTTTCAACCTCGGGTGGAGCATTGATTGCGGGCTTGGTGGTTGGTTGGCTTCGCAGTTTTATTCCCAAGATCGGAACCGTGCCTAGCGCTACATTGTGGTTCATGAATTCTGTGGGCTTGAATGTGTTTATTGCCGTGGTGGGGATTACCGCAGGTCCTACTTTCATTGCGGGTCTGAAAACCGTGGGCGTGGAAATTTTCTTTTGGGGACTTTTCGCAACCGCCATGCCCATGTTGCTCGCACCGTTGATCGGTAAATATATTTTCAAGTTCGATCCGGTCATTAATCTGGGTTGTTGTGGGGGTGCTCGAACCAGTACTGCCTCTGTGGCCATGCTGGCGGAAGTTGCAAAAAGCAATGCCCCCATGCTCGGGTACACAGTGCCTTACGCGGTCAGCAACACCTTGTTGACCTTGTGGGGCATGTTCATTGTGATACTGGTCGCATAGGGTTCCAGACACTGTGTGCACACGTCTTGTTTATCTTGGGCCGGACAACACCGTGATCACCGGCCGGAGTATGGATTTTTCAATCGATATTCCGGCCAACCTCTGGATATTTCCCCGAGGCATGCGTCGAAGCGGCATGGTGGGCCCCAACTCAATTCAATGGGTGTCGAAGTATGGCAGCGTGGTTGCCAGTTCATGGGACATTGCAACGCCAGACGGCATGAATGAGAAAGGGCTTGTGGCCAATTTGTTGTGGCTGGTTGCATCCGAGTACAAACAGTTTGATCAAAAGGGCGATCAGCAAGGTTTGACCATCGCCGCATGGGCTCAATACGTTCTGGACAATTTCGCCACGGTGCAGGAAGCGGTTCAAGCCTTGCGAGAAGAGCAGTTCGCAATCGTGACTGATTTCATTCCGGGCACGGACAAGTTCACCACGGTGCATCTTTCTATTTCTGATGCAACAGGGGACAGCGCCATATTCGAGTACCTGGGCGGGCAATTGGTGATTCACCATGGTCGCGACTATCAGGTCATGACGAATGATCCGCCTTTCGAACAACAACAAGCCATACAAGCCTATTGGTCTACCATTCCCGGTACCGTATTTCTACCGGGAACCAACAAGGCCCCGGACCGGTTTTTACGGGCGTCGTTTTATCTGAAAATGATTCCACAAACATCGAACCCCAGAATAGCGGTGGCGAGTGTATTCAGTGTGGTGCGCAATGTTTCAGTGCCCTACGGTATTTCGACTGAAGATCAACCCCACTTGTCGAATACGCGCTGGCGAGTGGTGTCCGACCAGAAAAACCTGGTCTACTACTTTGAAAATGTGTTGACGCCCAATGTTGTGTGGGTGGATTGCAAACGCATTGATTTCAGCGATGCGGCACCCGTGAAAAAGCTGGCTTTGGCCAATGATGAAATTTACGCGGGCGAGGCCAATCAATACTTTGTTGAAGCTGAGCCATTCCAGTTTCAAGGCCTTTGATTTGAACGAGAGAAAAGCATCAGCCCTGCGGTGATGAACAGCAGCGCGAGGACACACAGTGTCAGGAACTCACGACCTACTTCGGTAATGGAAGCGCCCAGCTGGTTTATGCTGATGAATCCGTGAATTCCCGATGTGGTGGGCAGTAACCACCGCAGGTAGTACAGCGTGTCGGGCAAGGATTCGGCGGGCCAGCTGTAACCTGACATGAACAGCATGGGTACAGATGTAATCAGCAGCATTTGCAAACCGCGTTCACGGGTTTTAAATGCCTGGCTAACCAACAAAGCGAAGCTGGATATACACACACAGAAGATGGCCGAGAAGGCCAGCAGGGTGCCCAGGTTTGCAATTTGCGAATACTCCTGAAAGCGAGTGGCCACCAGGAAAAAGTAAAGTGTATTGATCAATGCGATGGTAAAAAACACCAACAACATTCCAAAATAGGCTTGCGAACCGACGGGGGTTTGTCGAAGTTCCGACAAGCGCCCAAGCAACAAGGTGACACCAATCAGCAGGGTTTGTTGAATGATGACCACCATGACTGCAGGCACAATGGAGTGCCCATAGCCGTCGTTGGTGTTGAACAGCGACCTTGAGTTCAACGACAACGGTTGAAGGCTGTCAAAGGCCGCTTGTATCGGTACACCCGCACTTTGAATTTTCTGCAGACTGATGACTGCGCCCATGGTCAGGGTTGCTTGCGAGGCGCTGGCCAAAGCCTTGCTGCCAGCCAACAGGTAGCCGCCATGGCTGGCGAGCTGCACGGTGGGCACTCTGCCTGCCAACAAATCATTGTTGAAGTTTTTTGGAATGATCACCATGGCCATGATGTCGCCTTGCCACAGGCGCTTTGAGATCAAGTTGGTGTCGTTGTCTGTTTGAATCACATCCAGGTTCGGTGCGGCTTTCAGCAAGCGAGTCAATGTGCGGGATGAATAGGAATCATCCTGGTCGATGACCAGGGTGGGAACCGATTGAACCTGTTCGTAGGCGTATGGGTAAGGATAGAAAAACGAATAGACCAGGCCCGCTGCGAACAACAGCAGCATGGCACCTTTGTCTTGAAGAATAAGGCGCCAGGTGGTCATGAAATGCTCAAAAATCCCTTTCATCGACTTCCCCAATTCGAGGGCTCAAAGGCATTGCGTTTGAGCAGCAAGTAAGCCGGTACGATGGAGACCAGAAGCATCAGCAGGATGATGGCAAATGGACGCAGAGCCTCAGTCAGTGGGGCCCCTGCAATCCACATTTGGTTATAAAGTTGAAGCCAGTGTGTCAATGGAAGAATACTGGCCCAGTATTGCGCCGCATCGGGCATTGCAATCAATGGAAATGCCTGCCCTGAGTAGGCAAATGCAGGGGCGCTGTAAAAGCCACCCACACTTAGACCCATTCGGAAATTTTTCGTGGCAGCCACAATCAAAATACCCACAGCCATGGCCGCTGCGGTCATGGCAATTAAGGTCAACCAGATGCTGAAAAGATTCCCGGAGTAACTGTTGGGTGCTTGCATTTGAAAGAATGCAACAAACACCAAAGCGTAAATATTCAGTGCCACGAAATAGGGCAGGATTTTTGCAAGCAGTGCGATGGACAGTGAGCCATTGGCTGAGGCAAGCCATTCGCTGGCGGTGCCGTCTCGCAGTTCACGGCCCACCGCGGTGACAGCCATGATGATCGCGAGAATATGGAACAGCGCCGCTATCAGTGTCGCCCCCAAAAACACTTCATAATCGGGGCCTTCATTGAACAGCGGCATGGCACTGATGGACACGGGCATGGCAACACTGATTGCCGCGTCTGAAAACATGCCGCCCATTTTTAATCGTTCAAGACCAATTCCAACACCCGCTGTTAACACCGCACCGGTGATGTTTCTTTCGATTGTGGATGAATAGGTAGAGTATTGGCTGTTGAGTTGCAGGACCAACTGCCCGGGGTGCCCACTGAGTACGTCTTTTTCCAGGCCTTTCGGGATTACGAGTACTGCGAAGATTTGGCGTGTCCGTATCGCATCGAGTGCAGTTGAAGCGTTTGTGTAGTCGCGTACCATCTTCACGCCTGGGGTGGCTTCAATCAGGCGGCTGATTTGCCTTGATGTGCTGGTGTTGTCGTCATCTACAATTGCAACAGGCAAACCTGTCGGTTGCCCAGCTGAAAAGATCCACCAGACCAAGGCGAACAACACCGGCATCATGCCAAGGGTCAAAAACAAGTCACCCTTGTCATTTTTAAGATGACTCAACTCGCGTTGCAAGCTTGCTCTAAAAGCGCTCATTACTCTTCCATCGATAGCACAACTGTCATTCCGGCTTTCAAGTTCGGATTTGGCTCGGTGGGGCGGGCTTCGATTTGAAATGTTTTCAAATCATAACCAGGCGTGCCTTTCACCTGTTTCCAGTTGGCAAACGATGGCAGGGGGTTCAATTTGCTGACTTTAAAGTTCAGGTCTTTTTTCAACGCTGGAACGTGGGCTGTAAATTCCGTGCCCACGGTGAGTGCATTCAGTTTGTCTTCCCGAATGTTCATTACTACCCAGACATCGGTAGGGTCAATCAGGGTAATGACCGGATAACCCGCAGGTGCCAATTCCCCGGTCTTGATAACAATGCTGGCAACTTGCCCAGCAATTGGGGCCACCGACTGTGCTTCGCTGCGGAATACCTCTACTTCGGAAACAGCCGCTTTGGCGCGTCTGTTCTGTGCTTCGGCTGCCCGCAGTTGCTCCTCCCGTGCGCCTGATGAGGCCATTTGGTAGGCAGCTTGTGCAGCTTTGGTTTTATCTGCGCTTGCAGCTGCCTTTGCGGAAATTTCATCGAGTTGTTGCCGTGACACCAAGCCATCGGCGTACAGATTTTGAATGCGTTTCAGTGTGGCTGCGGTCAGGTCTCTTTCAATGGTCGCGCGTTGCATTTCAAGGCGCGCAATTTCGACCTGTTCACGCCGAAGGCCAGATTTGGCCTCATCTTCAACCGCTTTGGTTGCATCTTGTACGGCTTCAGCCTGCTGAAGTTTCGTGTCCAGTTCTGGGCTGGACAGTTCGAACAACAGTTGACCTGCTTCAACCATGTCCCCTTCGCTCACGGGCAGATTGATTACCCGCCCCGGGATTTTGCTGGCCACCCTGATTTCCCTGACCTCGATATCGCCGTGAATCAATTCACCGCTTTGTTTGGGAAGCAGCCACCAAACAGCCGCAATCAGCAAAATGGCTACAAAGACAAAAATTATTGGCCGCGCTTTCATAATGTTCCCTGGGAATTGCTACAGGCGTTTTGTTGCAATAGCGTTGGAAGAATGACTGGTAGTTGTTCGGGTTGACCACTGAGTTGAGTCAGGTGAGCCAGAGAACTGACATACAGAAACGCGGCATTCAGCGATTTGACTTGAATGGCCGCAAGTTTCAGTTCGGCTTCAGTGACTTCGAGGGACGTTGCAATGCCCTCTTCAAAGGCACGGTTTTGCAGGCGTGCATTTTCTTTGCCCAGGGCAAGGTCTTTTGACAGCAAATCAAACTGTTCCTGATGCTCCAACACGGCGCGGTAGGTGCTTTCGATACCCAATTTAATGTCGGCATCGGCCTGTTCTTTACTGAGCCTGACCTGTTCACGCTTGGCCATTGCGGCCTGAACACTGGCATTTCTACCCACGGGCGTGATGAAGTTGTACTTGAAGCCAAGTCCTACACTCCAGTCGGGTTCGGTCAACGGTGTCGCGTCAGGATTTAATTCATAGGTTCCTGCGAAAAAAAACTCGGGCAGGTTTTTGCCTTTCTCAATGTCAATCAGCCTGTCGGTTTGAGTCATTTTTTCAGCCAGTTTTTTATAGGCAGGGTTGGCATTCCTTGCTTGCTCTACGTACCAGTCTGATGTGTTTGGAAGCGGCACAGGTTGAGGAATGGCAGTCGACAAACAAGCGAGTTGTTCAACCTCCAGCAGGCTCTTCAGCGCAGCTTGTAAATCAGTTTGCTGCCGCTTTGCGAGCAGTAATTCGCGATTGGCCTCTGCCAACGCAACGTCGGCCTGCATTTTATCAAGGGCTGTGATCAGCCCCTCTTGTTGAAATCTCGACGCTTTGTTGACCAATGCTTCAATGGTTTTAACAGCCTGCTGCCTGACCAAAACCACCTGATTGATCATTTGGTTTGAGAAATACAAATCAGAAAGCCGCTTGAGCAATTGAAGCTGGATGATTTCCAGTTCAGTTTGCGCTTCCGAAACTCTGGATTCAGCGATTTGGCGTGTTGCTGTGGTTCTGCCGCCGGTATAAAGCGGCCACACTACATTGACCTGCGACCGAATCCCGCTACGATTGATGTCAATTTCCGCCCTTCTGTTGATGATGGGTATCAGAAATGAAATTTCCTTGTCGTAGGCAATTCCGGCAACGGTAAGGCTCAGTTGTGGAAGGTTCAGGTTGCCCAAGGCCTGGTACTCAAACTCTCTCGCTTGAATATCGGCTTGCTGAACCAGGGTTTGTCTAACTGTGCTGAGTCGCTTTTCTGCGTCACCAAAGCTTAGTGCAGGTTCAGATGCCTGAACCTGCGCGCAAAGCATGGCTGCTACCAGCAAGGTCAGCTTGTTAATACGGGCGGGCATACGACCTCGCTGGTAGGTTACTCATTTTGTGAAGATCCAAGGCGACAGGATTACTCAAGTCCTTGGAATTTCAGTGGTGCAGAGGGTTCAAAGAAAGCGCTACTTTCACCTGCATAGGTTTTGCCTGTGTCCAAAGTTAATTTTCGAACGCCAGCTTTGCTTTCAAAATCCACTTTTTTCAGATCGACCCAAACAACGTTGGGATTCAACACATTTTCAAAGTAGTAGATCAGGTTTCGCTGATCGGCAACCACTCGCCAGCGTGTGTTTGAAAGGTGCGGTTGATCTGCAGTGCCAATTCCGTAGGGCACGGAGACATTACGCACAATGCTGAAAACACTAGCCGCAGCAATTTTTGGGTCGCTGGTTTGCGGAATCATGTTCAGGTAATAAGAGGCGCGAACAAAACGGTCTGATGCTTTGGAGGTGCCTGGCAAAAACACCTGGCCTGGAATGCTTTCCCAGTAACCCTTGATTGCAATTTGCTGATCATAGGGCGGGTCGTTGGTCATGACCCGATGGTCTCGGTCGTGGTGAATGGTTAGTTTGCCGCCGATGTATTCGAAAATTGCGCTGTCACCTGTGGCGTCTGACAGGGAAAGGTGCACGGTGGTGAATTTTTTGGTGCCAGGAATGAAATCCGAAACGATTGCGAATTTTTCCTGTTTGAAAAAGTTAACCGCCTCTTCAACAGTTGCAAAATTGTCCAAAGCATATTGTCCCCACGCGGAAATCGTGAGCCCTTTGGTTTTGCCTTTGATGTCGAATTCTGGGTACTCGGACGCAACAAGCCACAGCATGTTGGCCACCAAGCCTTTTTCATTCATGCCGTCGGGTGTTGAAATATCCCAGGAACTGGCGGCGACACTGCCGTATTTTGAGCGCCAGGTAATTGAATTGGGGCCGACTTCACCGTTGCGTTGCATGCCCCGTGGAAATATCCAGAGGTTCGCCGGGATGTCGATGGAGAAGTCCATGCTGCGGCCAGTTAACACCGTGTTGTCTGGCCCGATATAAACCATTCGGGTGCATGCTTGCGCCGTGGGGGCCAAAGCCGTAGTACCTGCGATACAAGCGCCCAAGACGATGGACAAGATTTTTTTGTTGAACAGCATTACCGCACTCTCCTTCATTCTTTTAGGATGATGACAATGCCCTGAACCATGAATTGTTTTATTTTTATAAAAGTATACGTGAATATTTGTTACAAACTCGACGTAGAAAGAACTCTGTAATCACTTCATCGGACGTCTTTAATCGAGACAGATTCGATGCCCCGGACTAACTAACGGATTGTTTGAATTGCGCCTTGGCATAAATGGCGACAGGCGAACTTGCCCGGTTGCTTAAACTCACAATCGAGATATTCGTGAAAAGCGCAGGGAAGTCGGTGATGTTCAACATCACCAGTTCTTGCCCGTCGATCCACGGTTTGGCTGCAAGGTCGGTGGAGGCAACCACGGTGTCCGTATTCACTGCCAGTTGATGCAACAAATTCACGTCGTCGCATTCCACTGCAAGTTGGGGCAGGCTCCGATTGCTTTGTTGCAGCAGTAAACCCAAACCGGCCTTCAGCGGGTCGGGTAGTTTCACGGACGCAATGCCGTAAGCCCATGCTTCATCAAAGGTGTGTGCTTTTTTGGCCAGTGGGTGCCCGCACCGGGCATACAGGTGGCCGTACTGGCGCATCAAGGGTTCAATTTGCAGGTAGGGCGCTGCATTCAGGTCGCCGGTGTCTGCCACAAAAAATTCAATGTCTTCCCGAATCAACATGGCAAGTAGTTCAGCCGGGCTGGCAATTTCAGCGCGCAGCGCCACCTTTGGATAATCGATGCGAATTTTTTCGATCACTCCGCCAGCCAGCGTGGCACACGGAAATGGGCCTACACCAAAAGCCAGTTCACCGACCTCACCGCGCTGGTACAAATGAAGGTCACGTTGAACGGCGCGTGCCTCCAGCATCAAAGCGCGTGCGCGCTCGATCAGAAACTGACCGGCCGGGGTTGGGCGTATTTCACCGCCTTTGCGTTCAAAAAGAATCAGGCTGGTTTGCCGCTCGAGCGCCTGAATGCTTCGGCTAAACGCTGGTTGGCTTAGGTGGACCTTGTCGGCTGCTTTTGCAAAATGACGGGTTTCATCGAGTGCCAGCAGGTGCTCGAGTTGATTCAGACTCATCATGGCTGATGCACTCAATGCATTGAAAGTGCACTGATTATGCATTGGACGTATGCCCCCCGCAAGTGTAACTTTCAGGCATACCTACTCAAATAGAGACACATTCATGGATGCTGCACAGTTTCAAAACATGCTGATTGGCGTGGCCATTGCGGGCTTCGCGCTGATGGAGTTTGCCACTCGCCGCTACCAGGCCACTGTGCACGCAACTGCGAATGACACCAAACTTGATCTGTTGGTGTTCATCAGTGTGGTGGCCATTTCCCAACCGCTGGCAATTCTGGTGACCCAAAACATCGGGCAAGCCTGGTTTGCCGACCTTCAGGGCATTTGGGCAGATTGGCCCTGGTGGGCCATGTTTGGTGTCTTGTTGTTGGGTGATGACTTGACCCAGTACCTGTGGCACAGGGCTTCACATTCGCCCTTGTTGTGGCCTTTGCACCGCGCGCACCATTCGGCGCAATACATGAGCGTGCGAATGACCTTTCGCAACAATTTCTTTTACTACCTGATGATGCCCGGTTTGTGGATTGCTGGTGTGCTTCTGTTTCTGGGCTTCGGTGGCTGGGTGTATGCACTTTACCTGTCGATCAAACTGACAATTATTTTGGGTGCGCACTGCGCCTGGCGTTGGGATGAACCGCTTTACAAAATCAAGGCCTTGAGCCCGCTGATGTGGGTCATCGAGCGCACCATTTCAACACCTGCCACGCATTGGGCCCACCACGCCTTGACGAACAAAGACGGCATTGGCAATTACACCGGCAACTTTGGCAACATGCTGTTTTTGTGGGACGTGATTTTTGGAACTGCACACATTACGCGCAAGTACCCGGAGCACATCGGCCTGATGGACGACCGTATTCATGGTCAGGAACACTGGGCCCACCAAATGTTTTATCCCGTGGTGCATTCCAAACGTGCAGATTCAGCCTTGCGTTTTGGTGGCACGATTTACGATGAAAACAAACAGTAATTTGTTCGATTGATCAGGCATTCAGATAACTGATCACCATTTCAATCAATTCCAGGGTCAGTTCTTCATCTGTGATAAAAGGGCTTGGCTCGCTGATGGCGCGAATCATCGTGAACACAATTGAATTTGCGATGACAAAGGTTCTAATTTGAAGTCGCTCAGGATTGTTGGCCAGTGGGTTTTTCAACAGGTACATGCGCATGAAATCGAGCAGGGTGTCTTGAAGTAGACGCACCACATTGTGCGTGGGAAGTTTGTACCAGTTGCGCACCAGTTCAATGGCCAGGCCATCGTCGGCCCTTAAAAACGCCATGCCAAAACGGATTGAACGTTCCACCATTTGCCGCAGGTCGGTGGTGGATTCAAGTACCAATGCATTGAGACCTTGTTGAAGGCTAAGCGTGACATTCTCCAGCAAGGCCTCGACCAGATCTTCCCGTGAATCAAAGTATTGATACAGCGACCCCACGCTGACACCAGCCTGTTCAGCCACATGGTGCGTGGTGAATTTGTCCATGCCGTGTTCACGAATGGCTTGCGCAGTGGCTTGAATCAGGCGCGCAACCAGTTCCTTGGAACGCTGTTGCTGCGGAATTTTTCGCATTGAGTCTAGAATTTGCCGATGTAGAAGTCGCGCTGGATTTCATCAATTCTTGCCGGGTTGTTGGCGTATCTGGCGAAGTCTGACACACCGGTTTCGCGCAGCACCTCTTCATCCAGCCAGGACACTTTCGATGCAAATTGCTCGCGTTGGGTGATTAATTCAAACGCTGCATCGGCCATGATTTCGGGCTTGCGAGACACACTCAAACCTTCCTCACCACTGAACATGCCCACAGCAGCGGTCGCGATCAGTGTGGCTGGCCACAATGTTTTGACTGCAATGCCTTTGGCTTTGACTTCCTGCTGAAAACCCATGCTGAGCAGGGTCATTGAATACTTCGTAGAGGTGTAAGGGATGAATGCGCCTAACCAGCCTTCGTCCATGTTCAAAGGCGGGCAAAGATTCAGCACGCTGCCCTTGCTGGCTTGAAGGTGGGGCAGGCATTCACGCATGGTAATCAACGGAGCGCGTGTGTTTAGTGCGTGCATCAAATCGAATTTTTTGGTCTCGGTCAACGCCAATGGAGTAATGCCCAAAAAGCCTGCGTTGTTGACCAGCAAATCAATACCGCCGAACTGTTGCACAGTGGCTTCAATGGCGCGTTTGACTTGTACTTCATCCCGCACGTCGGTTGCAACAGGCAGTGCTTTGCCCCCCGCTTCAATCACTTCTTGGGCCACTGAATGAATGGTGCCTGGCAGTTTGGGATTGGGTTGGTCTGATTTTGCAGCGATGGTGATGTTTGCACCTTCGCGGGCCAGTCGCAGAATGATTTCCCGGCCAATGCCCCTGCTGCCACCCGTGATGAACACCGTTTTGTTTGCCCAGCTACCCATATGCCCGCCCTGTAATTATTTTAATGATCGCTCAGTGTAATACGACTGTTTGTTCGTATTCAACTCGCATTCACTGAAGTGGTGGGTATTGGGGATTGGGCCTGGCGTTGATGCAGCTCGGCCACCGCAACTTCCTGTGCTTTGCGGCCGTTTATCACTTGCAGTTTTGCGGACCATGTCGTGCAACGACATGTGAGATGTTTTGCTGCGCGCCAAGGCACTGCCAGCAATGCGATGAATGGGCCAAGGGGCGAAGTCAGTCCTAGTTTGTTGAACATGTGTGGGCCGAGTAAATACCAGGATGAACTCAGGTGTTTCAGGTGTGCATATTTTCTGCGTACATGCTGAAAGTTGTTGTAATTCCGGCTAAGTGGTTCGCTGGCCAGCGCCGTGGCCAGCCTGAGTGTGGATTCATCTGGCGAAGAATGCGTGAACAGGAATTGGCGCAGTTTGACAAGCGCCTGCTGTTCAGTGTCCACAAGCCATTCGCTTTGCACGCCCATTTGCCAGGCTATCAATTTCCACAGTTGCATGACTGCGCGTGAATTGCGTGGAGTGACCACGATGCCCATTTTTCTCAGGCCCAGCAGCATGACTACGCTAAAACCCAGATAGGTGGCTGCCATGTCCACCTGATTGATTGGCAATCCCCATTGGTTTGAATCCCATTGCTTGCTGTGGCGCAGTTGGTGGCGCACCAAGGCATGCATCCAGCGTACGCGCAGCGTGGATCTGAATCCTGCCTCATTCACATGGTTGGCGTTGTGGGCTACAACCTTTAGCCACCACTGGGCGGTGCTGGCTAGTCGGGGTGCAGCGCCTTTTTCAAGTTCGCCCGTAAGAATCAGGGTTTTGTTGAAAGCCACCATCAGGTAACCACCCATGAGCGCCATGTCCCGCAATACATCGGTTGCGGCACGCCCTGTGCTGTGAATGAAATCCACGCCTTCTTCGATCAGCACCCAGTCTGCCCAGTCAGGGTTCGTACAAATTGAATTCAATAGCGTGCCAAGTGATTCGCTGCCCTGAAAGTGTTGGGGATTGGGCGATTGCAAAGCCTGATGAAATTCCAGCCAATCCGGTTTCTGGGGTGACTCGCTGATTCTTGCTTCAATGTATCGATCCATTTCCGGGTCACCCTGAAACAGGCCCTCGTGCAGGCGGCTGTACTCGGCAGGGCTGGGAGCAAATTCACGGCTCAATATTTTGCGTATCACCCAGGGTGTGTGAATTTGAGTTTGTTCGAATTGCCGAAGTCTGCTGGGTACTGCGGGTTCGCTGGGTGTCATCGTGTGTAAGGGGCGGTGTGGAATCCCTTAGACTAAAGCGAATTTTTATTCGCATTCAAGTCGCATTTGAGTTTGATCAACCCAACACGCGCGAGGTGATTTTTCTTGCAATGGGTGCGAGCAGGTAAATGGCTGGTACGGCGGCCAGGTAGCCGATCAGGTAAGTTTTCCCCCAGCTTGCGAGAAAGTTGCCAGTGAACCCGAAATTGCTGGCGGTGGTCACGAATGTCACGATACCGACCATGAAGAATCCCATGATGAGCGCAAACACCAGTTGAAAACGTTTCGATGGTTGGGGAGGACTTACTGCGGCCATGGTTGAGAATGCTTGTTCGGACAGCCGTCATTTTAGCCACAATTGTTTCGGTGTACCCTCAGGGTTAATACCCTTCAAGGGCTCTACTGGAACATGTCTTGAAGTCAGAAATTGGAGTGCTGCACTAATGCCTTTTCGAGTGACACCAGAAAATCGTAACGCTGCAATGTTCAGCACTGGAAGGCATGTGCTGGTGGATGCTTCGGGTGCAGGGCAAGGCCGCTATTGCATGGCCGCCGTGTGCCTTGAAAACGGGCTCGTGCAGCAATTGCTCAGCAAACCTTGTGAAGCATTCAGTTCGGTGCTTGCCGAGCAGGAAAGCATTGAATGGGCTTTCACCCTATGGCCCCACGCATTGGTCTGGAACGATTGCATACCCGCCATTGAAGCTGTGTTGTTTGACAAGCCTGAATTGATCGGGCAATTGTATTGGCCCACCCCCCGTATGCGAAAACCCTTTCACGACATGGTGCACAGTTTGTCTGTCAGGGCGCGAAATATTTCTATAGAGGGGCGATGGATATTCGAAGAACCATGCAACTTTGTCGATTTGGGGGCCACTGAATAGCGTCTTCAATCAATCGCGGGGTTCAACTTGACCATGCAGCACCAAAAAACTAAACTAAATGAACTTAGTTCAATTGTGGTGGGTGATTTGATGCAGAAAATAAACATTCACGAGGCGAAAACCAATTTGTCACGTTTGGTGGATCAAGCCGCGCAAGGCGAGTCTTTCGTGATTGCGAAATCGGGTAAGCCCATGGTCAAAGTCACTTCGTTAAGCACACCCGAATCAAATCAGGTCAAACGTCTGGGATTCATGAAAGGGGAATTCAAGATCCCTGCGGATTTTGATTCAATGGGCGCGGACACAATCATTAATTTGTTTGGTGCGGGGCAATGAAGTATTTGTTGGATACCCATATTTTGTTATGGTCGGCCTCTGAGCCCGTCAAGTTGAGCAAAGCCGCCCAAAAACTGATTGGGAATCTTGAGAATACCCTTTATTTCAGTGCTGTAAGCCTCTGGGAGATTGCGATCAAGAATGCTTTAGGTCGGGCTGATTTTTCAGTTGACCCTGCTGCGCTTCGACGTGGTTTGCTTGACAACGGGTATGAAGAGTTGAATGTTTCCGGGCAACACGCAGTCGCTGTTAACAATCTGCCCAACCTTCATAAAGACCCTTTTGATCGGATGTTAATCGCGCAGGCTCAACTAGAGGGCATCACACTGCTCACCGCTGACGAGGCGGTGACACAGTACAAAGGCCCAATAAAAAAAATTTAATGCTTCACCACACCAGGATCGGCCCGCTCAATAATCGATTTCACATTCATGCCTTTGGGCAATGCGCCGTAGTTGTGGTGGCCCTGTGCGGCCAGGCGGCTTGCACAAAATGCCTCGCTGACCGCAGTGGGCGCATGGCGCACCAGTAGCGATGCTTCGAAGGCCAGTGCCATTTGATCCACCATGGTTCTGGCGCTGTACTGCAGGCCGTGCATGTCAGCAGGGTTTAATTGCATGAATTGCTGGTTCAGCCTGTCCAGGTATTGGTCCAGAATTGAATTGCCGCCACGCGCCTTGTTCAGTTCTGCATTGAAGGCCATGAGCACCGTGGGTGTTTTCCCGATCGCGCGAAGCACATCAAGACACTGCACATTTCCGCTGCCTTCCCAAATTGGATTGATCACGCTCTCGCGGAACAAGCGTGGGTAAATTGAATTTTCCATCACGCCACTGCCACCAATGCACTCCATGATTTCGTAGCTGTGTTGGGGCGCGCGTTTGCAAATCCAGTATTTGCCTACGGCGGTGGCCAGCCGCGCAAGGTGTGCTTCGTGTTCGTCGTTGTCTTTCAAATCAAGTGCGCGGGCCATGCGCATTGAAAAAGCCATGGCACCTTCATATTCCAGTTGCAAATCGGCCAGTACGTTTTGCATCAGTGGTTGATCAATCAGCTTGGCACCAAATGCCGCACGCTGTTTGCAATGGTGAATGGCGTTGGCCAGGCCGGCACGCATCAGGCCGGCCGATGCACCCATACAGTCAAAACGGGTCAGGCTGACCATCTCAATAATGGTGGGCACACCGCGCCCTTCATCGCCAATCAGCCAGCCTTGCGCACCGCGAAATTCCACTTCACTCGATGCATTGGATTTATTGCCCATTTTGTCTTTCAGACGAATCACATTCAGGGCATTCTTGGTGCCATCAGGCAGCCAGCGAGGCACTGCAAAGCACGACACCCCAGCTGCGGTTTGCGCCAAAATCAAAAACACATCGCACATGGGTGCCGACAAAAACCACTTGTGGCCCACCAGTGAGTACATTTGCCCGGCACCAGGCTGGTTCACTGGCGTGGCCATGGTGCTATTGGCCCGCACATCTGAGCCACCTTGTTTTTCGGTCATGCCCATGCCCACAGTGATGGATTGCTTTTCATCAATAGGCAGGTTGCGGGGGTCGTAACCGCGATGCAGAATTTTTGATTCGAAAATGGCAGCCACTTCAGGCTGCAGGCGGAAACTTGGAATGGACGCAAAGGTCATGGTGACCGGGCAGCCATGACCAGCCTCTACCTGGCTTTGCATGAATGCTTTCGCACCGCGAACCACATGCGCGCCTTCGCGTGGGTTGGTCCATGGCTGGCTGTGCAGGCCTTCTTCCAGGGCTGATTTCATCAGTTCATGGTAAGCACCGTGGTAGCGCACGGAATCGACCCGGTTGCCAAAACGATCATGGGTGTCCAGTTCAGGGGTGTACTTGTTCGCCAGGAAACCCAGTTCAAGGTACTCGGGTTTGCCGCATTTTTCGCCAAATGCGGCGATTTCTGAAATGCCCCAGGCGCCGCCTTCCCGCTTCACACCTTCAAGCAGCGCCGCATCGGTGGTGAACAGGTTGTAGCTGTGCAGTTCGCTGGCCACGTTCTGTACCTGATGGGTTTCGCCCACGATTGGGCTCGCTTGCAGTTCTTTGGCGGTTTTCATGGCATTTATCCCTGTGTGCTTTTGAAGTATTGTTTAATAATTACTCAAAAATGTATTTTTAGCAAATAGTTGTAACTATTTAAGTTTTTCTTCACCATTTTCTGCTGGTTTTCTGTACAGCCCTATGGTAGAACGAAGGTGTGCAAACCACGGAGAAACACCATGGCAACAACGCATCAAATTGAAATTGATTTGAACACCCTCGTGATGTTGGTCAATGAAGTTGCCAAGGAGGATCCGCTTGATTACGGGGACCTGGCCGTGGATGAAATGGCGTTGCGCCATTCGTGTTGTCTTGGGGCGCTGAATATTCTTCAGAATGCCGCCATGTTCAAGGCCGAAGACCTGATCTATGTGCTGCTCAGTTCCATGGCCAAATTAATTGAAGAAAACGTGCTGCTACACACGCAAAATGTGGAGCGTGGTGAACAAATTCGCAGCGAGCTGGTGTTGAATATTCTCGAAAGGGCAAAAAAAGGGTCTTAATTTTTCCAGATTGCTGCCGTTAAATGGCAACAGACATGGAGAAATACAATGGACGTTTCAGCTGCAGCGATGGTGAATGCAACCCTGCAAATGCAGCAGGCACAAACGGTGCAGCAGGGTCAAATTGCGGTGTTCAAGAAGTCGATGGACATTCAGGCGACATCAGTGGCTCAGTTGATTCAGTCCATTCCCCAACCACCCGCTTTGGCCACCAGTGGCAATTTGGGTACTCAGTTGAACGTGTACGCCTGAGTCGAAATCCCCACCAATTTCAGGCTTTCGTGGCCAGCATCAGAAAGCTTTGCCGTGCAGCTTGCTCAAGTTGTTTACGGCTTAAGCTGGGGTCATTGTCTTGCGCAAGCTGGGACACCAAACCGTGGATTTGCACCACAATCATTGCTGCCCGTAATTTGTATTCGGTCTTGCTGATTTTTGGTTCAAGTCCATAAATCAGTTTGAAAATTTCTTTGCGTTCACGTGCATACACACCTTCGACCAAACGCGCTGCAAATGGCAACCTGTTCGACAGTGCATAGATTTCTGCCAGAACACCAAAGGTTTCCGGACGGCGAATTTCAATCAGAATCAAATCAACAATGGTCTTGTATCGCTCAAGCTGACTTTTGTCGCTCATGGCGTTCATGACCTGCGCAACTGCGGCCTGGTAGTTGTCCATCACATAAGTCAACAAGGCTTCAACCAGGGCTTCTTTGTTGGAATAGTAGTGCTGCACCGTGCTTAGCGATATACCCAACTGAGTGGCGACACCGCGCATGCTAAGGCCCGCATAGCCCTCAGCAGCCAGTATGGCTTGGGCAGTCCTCAGTATTTCCTGTGAACGAATTTGACCTTTGTCGGTGGTGGCGTGTGTGCTCATGGGCATTACTGTAACTCAAATATTGACAAACCGGTCATGTGACCTATAATCATCTCACGCAACCGGTCGGTTGACCTATAACTTTGAGAGTGCGAAGAGACAAATGAGATACCCAAAACCAAGCTGGATGAATTCCGACCTTGAACTGTACCGTTCAAACATTCGCCGTTTCGTGGAAACAGAGATCAAGCCCAACCAACACAAGTGGGCCAAGCAGCAGCACGTGGACCGTGAACTGTGGAACAAGGCGGGTGAAATGGGCTTGCTGTCGGCAGACATTCCAGAGGAATACGGCGGTGCGGGCGGCGACTTCACGCACATGGCTGTGTTGTTCGAAGAACTGGCTTACAGTGGCGACCGTTCCTTCGGTGTGCATGTACACGCCATTGCAGCGCAATACATTTTGAACCATGGTACGGAAGAACAAAAACAATACTTCCTGCCCAAAATGGCCAGCGGTGAAATGATTGGCGCGATCGCAATGAGTGAACCCGGTGCCGGTTCCGACTTGCAGGGCATTCGGACCAGTGCAGTAAAAGATGGCAACCATTACGTGGTTAACGGTTCGAAGATTTTCATCTCCAACGGCTACCTGGCCGACATCATTATTCTGGTTGTGAAAACCGACCCTGCAGCAGGTGCGAAGGGCACAACCCTGTTGCTGCTGGAAACCAAAAAGGCAGAGGGTTTCAAGGTTGGTCGCATTCTCGAGAAGCTGGGTCAGAAAGGGCAAGACACCTGCGAACTGTTCTTTGACAATGTGCGCATTCCAACCCAGAACGTATTGGGTGCAGAAGGCATGGGCTTCATGCAGTTGATGGTTGAACTGCCTTACGAGCGTTTGATGCTTGGCGTAGGTGCAATGGCCGCCATTGAAATGGCCATTGAAATTACCCTTGAATATACCAAGGAACGCAAAGCCTTCGGCAAATCAATTTTTGATTTCCAGAACACCCGATTCAAGATGGCGGAACTGAAATCGCAAGCAGTGGTTGCTCGTGCGTTCATTGACAACTCGATTGAAAAACTGGTGGCTGGCAAGCTGGATGCGGCCACCGCGTCGATCGCCAAACTGCACCTGAGCGAATTGGAATGCAAGGTAATCGACGAATGCCTGCAGTTCTTCGGTGGCTATGGCTACATGATGGAATACCCGATCGCTCAAATGTATGCGGATGCCCGCGTGCAGCGTATCTATGGTGGTTCAAGCGAGATCATGAAAGAAATTATTGCGCGTTCGCTGTAATTTTTTCCGATGCAAAAAAACCCGCCCTTGGGCGGGTTTTTTTATTGCTGGGCGCATCGAGCTCGCGCGATTGATTATTGTGTTAAATGCTTTTAACAATTTTAGTGACAATCTTCGAATCTGATACGTGTCGCAGCTTGTATAAGTTGTATCCGAACAATTACAGGTACAGCTCGAATGATCAACAATGCGCCGATTGCAAAAATTCAAACTCCCAATGCCACGCCCACAGTGACTCGCAATGGTCAAGCTGTTGCAGATGCTGAATTGTTCCAGTGGGGCGACGAAATTTCCAACACATCCGCTACACCCATGGAAATTCGCATTCCTGCGCGCGGAGCCGGTCAAGGCGACACCTTGCTGGTGTTGCAGCCCGGCGCTGCAGCGCGTCTGGAGGAAATTGGCTCTGATGTGGCGGGTGCCGCATCCAGAACCAAGGTGGTTGCATTGACCGAAGGCGTAGAACTCTACGACATCGATGACGATATTTCATCTGCAATTCTGGAGCAAGGCACAGGCGAAATGTCTGGCTTGGTCGGTGCCGGCTTGTTGGCTGGTGGTTTGGGTGGTGGTGCGGCAGCAGGCCTGGGTGCAGTGGCAGCAGGCGCCTTCATTTTGAGCGATGACGACGACAACGGTGGCGCTGGCAATGGTGGTAGCGGTGCTGGTGGTTTGGCAGGTGGTCTTGAAGCGATTGGTGATGGCGTTGAGGAAACTCCATTGGCCCCCGTGGCCGGAGCAACCGACGCAATTTCTGATGGCCTGGCCACTGTGGGCGGTGCGATTGGTGATGTGTCCGCGCAAGACCCCACTGGCTTGACCGATGTATTGGCCGGCGTGGTGGGCGATCCCACCAGTGGTGATGGGTCTGATGCCGGCGGCCTGGTGGGTGGCGTGAACGCCATTTCCACAGGCTTGGACAGTGGTACAGAAAACACCCCATTGGCCCCATTGGTTGATCCCTTGACTGAAACTCTGGGTTCCGATTCCGGTGCAGTGGATGGCGTGGCAGAGGGCCTTGCCGATGTGGGCAATACCCTGGCTGGTGACTCAAGTCCGTTGGCCCCGATCACATCCGATATTCTTGCACCTGTGGTGGGTGGCAGTGGTGACACAAGCGACACCAACGGTGTGCCTGGGACACTGAATGAAGTCAGCGAAGGTTTGACTGATTTAACCGCAGAAGACGCAGCATTGGCTCCTTTGGATCCTGTAACCGGGGCGGTTGGCGAAGGTGTAGACACACTGGCTGGCGGCGTTGACACATTGGGCGATGCAGTAACCGACGCCTCTGCCCAAGATCCTTCAGGCTTGATCGGTACTGTGGGCGAACTGCTGGGTGGTGATACCGGAACTTCGGCAGAAGCTGGTGCAAGTCTGGATGCTTTGCCTTTGGACATGTTGACTGGTGCCTTGCCAATTTCCACCGACGGTGGGGGTCTGGATGCCTTGGCTCCAGTGACAGGCGCACTGCCAGTTTAAAACCTGGAACCGTCTCTTGTTAGAAAGCCCCTGGTCTTGAACAGTCAGGGGCTTTTGCATTCCACACGATCGAAGTATTCTTGGGCATCTTAAAAACCCAAAATTTCCACAGTGATTTCTTTGCGCTATTTATTGCCCCTGTTTTTTCTGATCATTCAAGGTTGTGCAAGCATTCAAAAAGCAGAGCCTTTGCCGCCTGATTTGTCGAAGGATCAGGCCGGGCGAACTGTTGATTCATGGAATGGGCTCAGCGATTCTGAAATTCAGGGCAGGGTACTTCGCCTTCTCCCTCCGGGTGTTAAGCAGCCCGATTCCTGGGCACAAGACCTGCAGTCGGTTTACAAAGCCTTGGGAATTCCCAGCGCCGCGTCCACTTATTGCGCAACCATTGCTGTGGTTCAGCAGGAGTCTTCATTCAATGCCCAACCCGTGGTGCCAGGGCTTGCAAAGATTGTTCGAACTGAGCTGAATGCACGTGCGTCCCGATTTTTGATTCCGCAAGCCTTGTTGAACAAGGCACTTGAGCGTGAATCGCCCACAGGGCGCACCTACAACCAACGAATAGACGCACTGCGTACCGAGAAACAATTGAATGATCTGTTTCAAGACATGTTGTCTGAGTTGCCGTTTGGTCAAAGTTGGCTGGAAGACTTTATCCCGGTTCGCACTGCCGGGCCGATGCAGGTCAGCATTGCATTTGCTCAAGCGCATGCCGATGAAAAAGAGTATCCCTACCCGGTGCAGAGAAGCATTCGCGACGAGGTGTTCACACAGCGGGGTGGCTTGTATTTTGGCAGTGCAATTTTGCTGGACTATCCGGTGAATTACACCAAACCGGTATATCGGTTTGCGGACTTCAATGCAGGCCGTTACGCCAGCAGGAATGTTGCATTTCAAGCAGCCATCAATCGTTTAAGCAACAGTGATTTGGCGCTGGACGGTGATCTGCTGATTTACCGCGGCAATCGCCCGGCCTTGTCGGCTAGTCAGGTAGAGCTCAGCCTTCGTGCGCTGGCGCTGGAACTTCGACTTTCCGAGCAGGAAATTCGCGAAGATCTTCTCCTTGAAAAGAGCGCAGAGTTTGCAGACACACGGCTGTACAACAGGCTGTACAGGTTGCTGGAAGAGAAAACTGGTCAAGTTGCGCCACGAGAAAAGCTCCCCGAGATTCGATTGAAGAGCCCGAAAATTACACGAAAGCTGAGCACAGCCTGGTTCGCAAATCGTGTGGATGTGCGTTATCGCGATTGTATGGCCCGTCGTTAGATATTCTTGAACACCATCAAGGCGGCCACTACAACGCACATTGCACCAAACGCTTTTTTCAACTGCGTGCTTGGCATGCGGTTGGACACCAATCGCCCGGCCATCATGCCTGTCAAGGCTGCCGCGGAGAAAGTGATTCCGATTTCATAATTGAATGCGCCCGCAGTCACGCTGTTGATCACACCAAAGGTTGAAACAATGGCAATCACCGCCAGTGAAGTGACCGTGACCGATTGAACAGTCAAATTTGTGAATCGCTGCAGTGCCGGCACCAATACGAATCCGCCGCCCACACCCAGCAAGCCTGATAGAAAACCGGCGATTGCGCCAGACAGCATCAATGCGCGCGCGCAGGGCCAGGTCCAGATGAAGCGCCCGGTTTCCTCGCTGCGGACACAGGGACACTTGCTCCTTTCACCATCGGGCGGTGCATCAATCACATTCATTTCGGTGTTTGCGCTGCCGCGAAATGCATTGTAGGCAACCCAAAGCAGCACGCCTGCAAAAGCCAGCCCCAAAGCCTGTGTATCGACACGCTGGGCAAGCCAGAAACCAATGGGAGAAAAAAGCAGCCCCACAAAACCCATCAGCATGGCTGCCTTGTAGCGTACTTCGCCGGCGCGCAATCCCAGAAAAGCACCAAGGGTGGCAGCCAGACCAACAGCCATCAAACCAATGGGTGAAATTTCCTGAACAGTCAGGCCTGTTGTGAACACCAGCAGTGGCACTGCCAACACGCCTCCACCCGCACCTGTCAGTGCCATGATCAGGCCCACAATCAGGCCCAGTGTGGCTGTGCCGATCATATTTGTGGGCCTGCTTTTTGGACTTCTTCAGGCGAGCAGAAATTGTGGTACAGCACGGCCATCACCGCCAAAGCGGCTTCGCTCTGGATAGCGTAATACACATGTTTGCCGTCTTTGCGTGTATTAACCAATCCTTCCTCGCGCAGCACACCCAATTGCTGGGAGAGCGTGGGTTGTCTTACGCCGGTCATTGCTTCAAGTTCGTTGACGTTTTTCTCGCCCTTGGTGAGTTGGCACATCAACAACAGGCGCGACGGGTTCCCGAGTGCGCGCAAAAAGCGGGCGGCTTTGGTTGAAGCCAACTGCAATCGGATCAGTTCGATATTGGTTTCTTGTTGGGACATGATGTTATTTTCAAAAACAGAGTCGTCAATATATGAAATTATAGAATATTTTTCAATATACTTATTTGCACTGTTTGGGGGGTATTCAATTGAGATGGCGAATGCCTCTGCCAGAAAATGAATTGGCGGATGGAAGAAGAAACTCTATTAATTCATTCAATTAAGGATTGTGAGAATGGTTGTTGCATGAATGGTGTTGTTGATTGAAATTACCTTGTATGCTCACGCTTTGTACTTTTAAACAGACCGACGAATGTTATTGAATCAAGAATCCAGCCAGCTCGTGTTGATTGACTATCAAGAAAAGCTGATGCCAGCCATTCACGAAGCCGATGCAGTTTTTCGCAACGCCATGATTTTGGCGACATTGGCCAAGAAAATGCGTGTGCCGGTATACGGTACTGAACATGTACCAGAAAAGATCGGCAATTTTATCCCCGAACTGGCGAGCCTATGCAAAGCCACCATGCGCAAAACCCAGTTCAGCGCCTGTCCCGAAGGATTGACTGATTTACTGTTGCCCAAAGCCAATTCAGGCAATGCGAGAAGTTTGCCCAAACATTTGCAAAAACCAGCCAGTGAAACAGAGCGTCCCAGCATTGTGATTGCTGGTGTAGAAGCGCATGTGTGTCTATTACAAACCGCTTTGGATTTGCTGAATGACGAAATGGAAGTTTGGGTTGTGACAGATGCATGCGGTTCTCGTACAGAGCGCAATCGCGATGCCGCATTTGACCGCTTGGCCGGCAATGGCGCTGAATTGGTTACCACTGAAATGGTCGTTTTTGAATGGTTGGAAAGTGCAGAAAATGAACATTTCAAGTTTGCACTTGACCTGATTAAGTAATTAATTTAATTTTTGATTTGTGGTTAATACATGAATTAATTACAATCGGGCTTGTTAATAAACTTTACATAAAGCAAAAAATGAAAAAATTGAATTTGTCGGCTTTAAGTGCATCTGAACTTCAGCAATTGAAATCAGATATTGAAAAAGAATTGAGTGATCGCAGTTCCAAATTGCAGGCGATTGAAGAAGTTAAAAAACTTGCTGCATCCAAGGGATTGAAACTCGAGGAATTGTTCGCTGAGTTGGGCACTTCTAAAATGAAAGGTAAGCGTGAGTTGGGCCCAGCGCCAGTGCGTTTTCGCCATCCCCAAGATTCTTCATTGACCTGGTCTGGTCGTGGCAAGCGCCCGAACTGGATGAAAGACGCGATGGCCAAAGGCATGACTGAAGATCAAATGCGCGTTTGATTTGCTGAGTTGATTTACTGAAAAGCCGCTGGTTTCGATCAGCGGCTTTTTTGTTGATGGGTGTGATTTGGCTTTGCAGTGCATCACATCATTTCGCCTTGATCAAGCCGAATTCCCCGTTCTTGATTCTGGTTTGGGGCACGCGAAACGCTTAAGCGTCTTCGCATCGACCTTGCAGGTCGCCCCTCGCTTCGCATCAAACCGGGCGACTTGATCTTGAATCGGCAAAATGATGCAACGCTGCTGCAAAGCTTCACCGCACCAACCTCGCCACTAGCGGCATATTCGAAGTCGCCTATCACTGTCCACGTTCAGGCATTTGCGAAGTTCGCATAGCCGTCTCTCCGCCTTCAAGAAAGCCTGCCCGTTTGAATTCACACGCCATGTTCGGCTGAAAGCCGACACCAAGGCTTGGCCATCTTTTTTGCCAAGCTTGGTGAGTCAGTGTGATTTCAATAAGGGGGCATTCAGGCTTTCAGGCGGAGGAGGGCATGCGATTTTGCGAATGCCAGAGAAAGAACGGGCATGCGACTTTGCGAATGCCGGAAAAAAGCACAACGATTCAACGTCACCGTGTTAGCCCAACCCGCGCGTCAGGTCTTTCTTCAAATCCACCACATCTTCCAGCCCAATCGCCAAACGAATCAACCCCTGCTTGATTCCTGCTGCTTCACGCGCTTCAGGGCTAAGCCTTCCGTGCGTGGTGGTGCCGGGGTGTGTAATCGTGGTGCGCGTGTCGCCCAGGTTTGCAGTAATCGACATTAACTGGCTGCTGTCAATCACATGCCAGGCGTTGGCACGTGCATCGTCCTCGTTTGTTGCTTTCACTTCAAACGACACAATGGCACCACCGGTTTTTTGCTGTTTCATGGCCAGTGCGTGTTGCGGGTGGCTTTCCAAACCGGGGTAGTTCACCTTGCTCACTGCAGGGTGTGCCTCAAGCCAAGTGGCGATTTCAAGTGCCGCAGCAGACTGCGCCAGCATGCGAATGTTTAGTGTTTCAAGGCCCTTGAACAATACCCAAGCGTTGAACGCAGACAGCGTTGGGCCTGCCGTGCGCAACACAGGCAGAATCTTGTCTTTCAGCAGGTCTTTCGGGCCGCAAATGGCACCGCCCAACACACGGCCTTGGCCGTCCAGGTATTTGGTGGCGGAGTGAATAATGATTTCCGTACCAAAATCGACGGGCTTTTGCAGGGCAGGGGTGCAGAAGCAGTTGTCCACCACGTTGTAAATACCGTGCTTTTTGGCCAGGTCGGCCAGTGCCCTCATGTCCAGAATTTCAGTCAAGGGGTTCGAGGGCGTTTCGCTGTAGAACAACTTCGTGTTCGGCTTGATCGCCTTTTCCCAGGCTTCCATGCTGGTGCCATCCACGAATGTAGTTTCAATCCCGAAGCGGGAAAGAATATTCACAAACAATTGCACGGTGGCGCCAAACAGGGCTTTGGACGCAACAATGTGGTCGCCCGCATTCAGCAGGCCCATGCAGGTGGTTGTAATGGCAGCCATGCCGCTGGAAGTTGCCAGGCAATATTCCATGTCTTCCAGCACGGCCAGGCGCTGCTCAAACATTTGCACGCTGGGGTTGGTGAAGCGCGCGTAGACATTGCCTTCTTCGGTGCCAGCAAAGCGGGCAGCAGCTTGTGCAGCATTGTCGAACACGAAGCTGGATGTCAAAAACATCGCTTCCGAATGCTCACCAAATTCTGTGCGGTGGCTGCCCGCACGAATCGCCTTGGTGGCTGTGGCCCAGTCGGCCGGGTTTGCCTTGGGTTTGTTGTTGCTCATGACTGCAGTCCTTGCGCAATTCGAGTTTGTACAGTTTGCTTGCCCAACAGGTTCATCACCTTGTCGATTGAAGGCGTTTGCGTAATGCCAGTCAACATCAAGCGCAGTGGCATTGCAAGCTTTGGCATTTTCAGACCATGGTTTTTGATGGTGGTTTTTACCAAACTGTTCAGTGCCTCTACATGCCATTCCACATTGTTCAAGCCTTCGCTGAATTCAGCCAGCGCTGCGCGCACGCCTGCTTCTTCCAACATGGGCTTCAATTCTTCGGCATTCACTGCCGGAACCTTGTAAAACAAGGCCGCCTCGTCTCGTAATTGCACCAGAGTTGAAGCGCGCTCAAGTACTACATCCAGCACGTCGGTCAGTTTGGGGCCTTCAAATGCATTCACACCTTCCTGTTCAAGGCGGCTTTGCAAATCGGAAAGCAGCATTTCTTTTGGCGCCTGCTTCATGTAATGGGCATTCACCCACTTCAGTTTTTCCGGATCAAATTGCGCAGCCGATTTAGACAGATTGGTTGAATCGAACCATTCGACCAGTTGTTCACGGTTGAACAGTTCATCGTCGCCGTGGCTCCAGCCCAAACGGGCCAGGTAGTTGATCATGGCATCGGGCAAGAAGCCTTCTTCGTGGTACTGCACCACGCTGACTGCGCCATGGCGTTTGGACAGTTTTTCACCATCGTGTCCCAGAATCATCGGCAGGTGTCCGTAAACCGGCTGCTCGCCACCCAATGCTCTCAAAATATTGATTTGGCGCGGGGTATTGTTGATGTGGTCATCACCACGAATGACGTGGGTTATTTCCATTTCCCAATCGTCGACCACCACACAGAAGTTGTAGGTGGGCGTGCCGTCCTGGCGGGCGATGATCAGGTCGTCCATTTCTTCGTTGTTGATCGAAATGGGGCCTTTGACCAAGTCGTCCCAGGTCACCGCGCCACTGAGCGGATTTTTGAATCGCACCACAGGGTTGACACCTGCGGGTGGCGTGGGCAGGGCTTTGCCTGCCTCGGGGCGCCATGTGCCGTCATAACGAATACGTTGGCCATTTTCCCGTTGCTTTTCACGCATTTGATTCAGTTCGTCTTGCGTACAGTAGCAAAGGTAGGCATCGCCCTGTTCAAGCAATTTGTCGATCATGGCCCGGTAACGGTCCATGCGTTGCATTTGGAAAAACGGGCCTTCGTCGTAATCCAGATTTAGCCAAGCCATGCCATCCATGATGGCTTGGACGGCTTGTGGCGTGGATCGCTCAACATCGGTGTCTTCCACGCGAAGAATGAACTGACCCTTGTGGTGGCGTGCAAATGCCCAGCTGTACAAGGCGGTTCTGGCACCACCCAAATGCAAATAGCCGGTGGGGCTGGGTGCAAAACGGGTGCGGATTGTTTGATTTTTGCGATCTGTAGACATGGATTAGTGACTTTTTTTCAAAGAACTCATATTATAAGTTCAAGTAAATTCTTAGGTTACGGCAACAAGTTATGGCAATGCACAAATTCGACCGGCGTTCATTCATCAGGGCAGTAAGTACTTTGGCTGTTATTGGCTCAGTCGAACCCTTCTTGAACCGGGGTGTATTGGCTGCTGGTTCAGACCTGGTGCCGCCACCCGATTTGTTCGATCCTGGCTTGGTAGACCTTACTTTCTGGCTTCAACCGCGCACCCTTGAAATGGTACGCCCACAATCGGGCGAGCGCTTGAACATTACCTACTGGAAAGACGGACATCTTAACCCAATCGCCTACGAACAGATTTGTGGTTTGCTTCGAGACGTGCAGGCAAATCAGATTTTCCGCATGGACACACAAATTATCGACACCTTGTGGGCGGCCCAGGCGTTTGTTCGTCGCTATGGATTCTCTGCTCCAGTCGAAATTACGTCGGGTTACCGCAGCCCCAAAACCAACGCACGACTGATTGAAGCAGGTTTGCCTGCTGCCCGCAATTCACTGCATTTGAAGGGCCAGGCTGTTGATTTCCGTCTGCCAGGCTTGCACCCCAAGGTGTTGGGTGAATTGGTTGAGGGATTCCGCACTGGCGGTGTGGGTTTCTATTTCCGTGTGGGCGCAAAAGGTGGCTGGATTCACGCCGACACCGGTCCGGAGCGCGTTTGGCGTGGTTAAATAAAGCCATCTAAAAAAACAACAGTGCGAGGGTGGTTTTTTGGCAGTTTTCGGTCGCATTACAGGCAGTTTCGCAGTGGCGGTGGCTTTGAGCCTGTCGCTTGCTGCATGTGGCAAAGCGCCCAACAATCCATATGTTGAAACTGCGGAAGACAAAAAGCTCAACACCCTGTACACCGCCTTCACGGCGCGCCCCAAGCATTTGGATCCAGCGCAGTCTTACACCTCCGACGAAGCGGAATTCACCTACCAAATTTACGAACCACTGTTTCAGTATCACTACCTGAAACGGCCCTATCAGCTAGAGCCATTGGCTGCTACAGCCATGCCCACACCTGTTTACCTGGACGAAGCGGGCAATGTACTGCCCGATGATGCGCCGCTAAACGCAGTGAAGACCAGCGTTTACACGATCACGCTTAAGTCCGGCATTCAATTCCAACCGCACCCGGCTTTTGCGAAAGATGCCCAGGGCAATTTTTTGTATCACCAGCTCGGCGACGAGGCCCGAAAATACAGCAGCCCGCTTCAGTTTGAACAACAGGGCACGCGCGAATTGACCGCGCACGACTATGTGTATGAAATCAAGCGGCTTGCAAGCTCCCGAATCGTGTCTCCAATTTTGGGGCACATGGGCGATTACGTGCAGGGCTTGGGCGAGTTGTCAAAAACCCTGCAAGAACACGACAAAGCGCTGAAAGAGAAAATTCAGAAAGAAACCGGCAGTGCCTTTCCGCCTGCCACTGTCGATTTGCCCTGGCTTGATCTACGTGAATTCGATTTGCCCGGCGCCAAAGCACTAGACGACCACACTCTTCAAATTCGAGTGAATGGCAAATACCCCCAGTTTATTTACTGGCTGGCCATGCCTTTTTTTGCACCCATTGCCTGGGAAGCTGATGCGTTCTACAGTCAAAAAGGTTTTATAGAAAACAACCTGGTGCTGGATTGGTGGCCTGTGGGCACGGGTGCTTACATGCTGACCGAGAACGACCCGAATTCCCGAATGGTGTTGTCGCGCAATCCGAACCACCGCGGTGAACCGTATCCATCAGAGGGTGAGCCCGGCGACGCCGCCAAAGGCTTGTTGGCCGATGCAGGCAAAACCATGCCCTTCATTGATCGAGTGGTGTTCACGCGTGAGAAAGAGGGCATTCCTTACTGGAACAAATTCCTGCAAGGTTATTACGACACTTCCGGAGTTAGTGCAGACACCTTTGACCAGGCCATTCGGGCCAGCGCCGATGGCGACGCAGCCCTGACCCCGGACATGGCGGAAAAAGGCATTCGTCTGGAAACTTCACTGTCCACCAGCATGTTTTATCTGGGCTTCAATTGGCTGGATCCCGTGGTGGGGCCGGGCAGTACCGCCGAAGAGGCGCGCCGTGCCAAATTGCTTCGCCAAGCGATTGCAATTGCCATGGATTGGGAAGAGTTCTCGCAAATTTTCACCAACGGTCGGGCTGTGCCCGCACACGGACCAGTGCCACCCGGTTTGTTTGGCTTTGAAGAAGGTGAGGCAGGCTACAACACGCAGGTGTACAACATTGTCGACGGAAAGCCTGTGCGCAAACCGGTTGAAGATGCTTTGGCCTTGTTGAAACAAGCGGGTTACGACAACGGAATCGACCCGAAAACAGGGCAACCTTTAAGCTTGGCGCTTGATACAACAGGCGGTGGCCCGGGTGACAAGGCCCGCTTCGATTGGTATCGCAAGCAGTTCGCCAAATTGAACATCCAACTGGACATTCGTGCCACAGACTGGAACCGTTTTCAGGAAAAAATCCGCAAGGGCAATGCTCAAATTTTCTTCCTGGGGTGGAATGCCGATTACCCCGATCCAGAAAACTTTTTGTTCTTGCTCTATGGCCCTAACAGCCGTGCAAAAACCGCGGGCGAGAATGCCTCGAACTACGCCAATGCCCAATACGACGCCATGTTTGAGCGCATGAAAACCATGCCCAATAACGAAGAGCGGGCCGCAATTATTTCGCAGATGACCGACCTGGTTCAAGACGATGTACCTTGGTTGTTTGCTTTTGTGCCCCAACAGTTTGGTTTGATTCACGAATGGTATGGCAACGTGAAACCCAACGACCTGGCCCGCAACAGCATCAAATACAAAACAATCGACAGCGCCAAACGCGATACTGCCCGAAAGGAATGGAATCAGCCTGAATGGTGGCCAATTCCGGTGTTGTTGCTTGCACTGGCCCTGTTCATATGGCCCGCTTGGGCAGCCTGGAAGCGCCGTGAGCAGGCCATGGGTATTCGCGAAGATTTGGCCGCCACCGTGGCAAGCAGCGCAGGGGGCAAACGCTAATGGGCAATTATCTGGTGCGCCGTGTGTTGTACGGCCTGTTGGTGTTGTTGGGCGTGAACCTGATCACTTTCGTTTTGTTTTTTCAGGTGAACAGCCCCGACGACATGGCCCGTTTGGCCCTTGGCGGCAAGCGGGTTGCACAAGAGTCGGTGGATCAATGGAAACGTGAAAAAGGATACGATTTGCCTTTGTTGATCAACAGCGAAGCGCAAGGCTCTGACAAACTCACTGAAACCATTTTCTTTCAGAAGTCGGTGCCCATGTTCGTGGGTGAATTTGGCAGTTCCGACGATGGCCGCAACATCGCCAATGAAATCGTAAAGCGTGCAGGGCCCAGTCTGGCTTTGGCAGTTCCAGTGTTTGTGCTGGGTCTGTTTCTGAATATTGTGCTGTCATTGCTACTGACATTTTTCCGTGGCACTTACCTTGATTTAACCGGTGTGGTGTTGTGCGTGCTGGCCATGTCCATTTCAGGTTTGTTTTACATCATTGGCGGGCAGTACCTGTTTTCGAAAACGCTGGCGCTGGTACCAATTTCCGGTTACGACGCAGGCGTTGATGCATGGCGCTTTTTGATACTGCCGGTCATCATCGGGGTGGTCAGCGGCCTGGGCGGTGGCACCCGCTGGTATCGCACCATTTTCCTGGAAGAAATCAACAAAGACTATGTACGCACGGCCCGCGCCAAGGGCTTGTCTGAAGTTCAAGTGCTTGGTCGCCATGTATTGCGCAATGGTCTAATTCCAATTCTGACTGGTTCGGTCACAGTCATTCCACTCCTATTCATGGGCTCATTAATCTCTGAGTCTTTCTTCGGTATCCCGGGCTTGGGCAGTTACACCATCGAGGCCATTCAGTCGCAAGATTTTGCAATTGTTCGTGCCATGGTGTTCATTGGCTCGGTGCTTTATTTGGTGGGTTTGATTTTGACTGACATTGCTTACACCATCGCGGACCCTCGGGTTCGTTTGGCATAAGGAGCGCCAGCCACATGATGCCTACCTTATTGCTGACTGATGCGTTGATCTGGCTGCTGGTATTTGGCGTGTTGGCCTATGCCCGTAGCGTGATCAAGAACCCGCTTTCCCGCGCATCATGGGGCTTGGTGTTTCAATCGAAAATTGCCAGTGCCAGTTTGGTGGTGTTGTTGTTGGCGGTGGTCATTACCCTGCTCGACAGCGTGCACCTTCGCCTGAATGCCGAGCAGCAAAGCCGTTATGCCAGCCCGATCATTTCTGTACTCGACGTGGCCTTGGGTCCTTTGGCCTATGAACGAGAAAAGTCCTATTCAGCGCCTTTGGCCACCCGTTCCCTGAGCAAGGAAACCATGGAAGTCGATGGCAAACCTGTGCGTGATTACGCCCGTTTGCAGTTTGGCGGCGCGCATTTGAGCGATGAAAGCATGAAGGGGCAAGATCTGCTCAAGCGCGCTTACCAAGGCGCTTTGGGTGGTGCAGTGCTGTGGGCATTCTTCCTGGCCGCATTGTGGGTAATCCGCCGGGCCATGGTGCCCGTGGATCATCAAAACAGCATCACCGTGTTCACAGGCAGTGGCGCCTATCAAGCCGTTGTGTGGACCTTGTTTGTGCTTTGCATCGTGGGTGGCGTGGTGTGGAAATGGGCCGAGGCCTACCACGTACTGGGCACCGACAAAGTGGGCGTGGACGTGTTTTACATCGCCTTGAAAGGCCTGCGCACCGCCATGTTGATTGGTTTGCTGACCACCTTGCTGACCCTGCCGGTGGGCATTGCCATGGGCCTGGCGGCGGGTTATTTCCGCGGCTGGGTTGATGACATTATTCAGTACATCTACACCACGCTGAATTCAATTCCTTCGGTATTGTTGATTGCCGCCACGGTCTTGATGTTGCAGGTGGCGCTGGATGCCAATCCGGAAGCCTTTGCATCATCAATCGAAAAAGCAGACCTGCGCCTGTTTTTCTTGTGTGCAATTTTGGGGCTCACCAGCTGGACTGGATTGGCCAGATTGATTCGTGGCGAAGTGTTGAAAATGCGCGAGCAAGATTACATTCTGGCTGCGCGCGCCAGTGGCGTATCCAGCGTAAAAATTCTGTTCTCGCATTTGTTGCCCAATTTGATGCACCTGATTTTGATTGCCATGGTGATGGATTTTTCGGGCCTGGTGCTGGCCGAGGCAGTGCTGAGTTATGTGGGTGTGGGCGTAGACCCCAGCACCTTCAGTTACGGCACCATGATCAATGCGGCAAGGCTGGAGCTAAGCCGGGAACCTGTTGTGTGGTGGAGCCTGGTGGCAGCCTTTGTATTCATGTTGTTGTTGGTACTTTCAGCCAACCTGTTTGCCGACGCAGTGCGCGATGCGTTCGATCCGCGCGCACGCCAGTTGAAACAATCTTTGGTAAGGGTGTAAGCGTATGAGTTTGCTCGACATCCACGGACTAACGACCCGATTGGCCAGCGAGGCCGGTTGGGTACATGCACTCGACGACATTTCACTGGCCATTGAGAAGGGCCAAACATTTGCGCTGGTGGGTGAGTCGGGTTGTGGCAAGTCAATGACCGCACTCAGCATTGCGCGCTTGTTACCCGACAGCGGTGCCATTGTGGCCGGGCAGGTGAAGTTAAGCGAGGCCAGTCAGGCTGGCACCGATGTGTTGCGCATCAGTGAAACTGCCATGCGCACCTTGCGCGGCAAGCGGATTGCCATGATTTTTCAGGAACCGGGTACCAGCTTGAATCCGGTGATGACAGTGGGCGATCAACTCAGTGAAATCATCTGTTTGCACACAGGTGCCAGCAAGTCGCAGGCTTTAAGCGAGGCTGAAGAGTGGCTGGGTCGGGTCGGTATTCCAGAACCCAAAAAGCGCTTGCAGCAGTATCCATTCGAAATGTCGGGCGGGCAAAAGCAGCGTGTCATGATTGCCATGGCGCTCAGCGTAAAACCTGACTTGTTGATTGCCGATGAACCCACCACTGCGCTGGACGTGTCCATTCAGGCGCAGGTACTCGATTTGCTGAAAACCCTGCAACGCGAGCAGGGCATGGCCATGCTGCTGATTACGCACGACCTGGCGATTGTAAAACAAATGGCCGACACAGTGGGGCTGATGTACGCTGGTCAACTGGTTGAAAAAGCCAGCACCGCTGAGTTTTTTGCTGCACCACGCCACCCCTATGCACATGCACTGGTGAAGTCGCTGCCCAGCCAAGCCCAACGTGGGCAGGCTTTGTACGCGCTTGAAGGGCGTGTTCCGTCGTTGGTGGATCCCAAACCTGGCTGCCGGTTTGCCGCACGCTGCATGCATGCACAAGACCACTGCACCCAGAACACCCCCGAACTTGATCTGGCCACCACTACGCATGAAGTGCGTTGTTTTTATCACGCCGACCTGTCGTTTCAAAAACCGCAGTCGGGCTCGCAGCCGGGTGGCGATTCCACTCAGTTCGGCCAAGGCAAAGTGGTGTTGCAAACCGTGTCTTTGTCGGTGGCTTATCCTGAAAAAGGTGGGTTGCTGCGCAAGCAATTCAAGTCTGTGTTGAATCGGCTTGATCTCACGCTGCAGCAAGGGCGCACAGTGGCCTTGGTGGGTGAATCAGGTTCGGGCAAAACAACTGCTGCTCGCGCACTGTTGGGTTTGCTTGGCAGCAATGCAAAAGTGGATGGCGATGTACTGATGGACAGCCGGCCGCTTCGCCAGTGGGCAGAGCGCGGCCCTGAAGGCTGGCGGTCAAAAATTCAGTTTGTATTCCAGGATCCTTTTGCCTCGCTGAACCCGCGCCACCGAATCGCAGAAATTCTGGAAGAGCCTTTGCTCAGTTTGCGCCCTGACATGGATGCCGCAGCCCGCAAGGCCCGCGTGTTGAAGGTGATTGAGCAAGTCAGCATGCCCGAGGAAGCCTTGGCTCGTTTTCCGCATGAGTTTTCTGGAGGTCAGCGGCAACGCATCGCAATTGCGCGCGCCCTGGTTTCTGAACCGAAAATTTTGATTTGTGATGAACCTACTTCGGCGCTGGATGTGTCGGTTCAAGCTCAGATTCTGAATTTGCTGAAACGGTTGCAGAATGAAACCGGCGTGGCCATGCTGTTCATTACCCACAACCTGGCTGTGGTTCAATACTTGGCCGATGAGGTGGTGGTGCTAAGGCATGGCGAAGTGGTTGAGCGCGGCTCGGCAGAGCAGTTGTTTGCCAACCCGCAGCATGCTTACACACGCCAGTTGATTAACGCAGCCCCAGTGCTTTGAATCAAGAGGCCCAGTCGGTGGCCTTCGGTGTGTTCGGAATACTCAACTTCATGCCCGGTTTGATCAAGCGCTTGTTGGTCAGGGCGTTCAATCGTTGAATGTCTTTGACCCGAACATCGAATCGACCTGCAATTTCGCTCAGCGTATCGCCTTTTTTAACGGTGTAACTGCGAAGTGATTTTTTCGCTTGATACAGCTTCAGGCTCGCCTGAATTTTTGCAGAGTGCTCCACGGGAACCAACAAAGTGTCCGCGTGTGCTGCATACAACACAGGCTGGTTCAAGCCCGCATTCAGCTTTCTGATTATTTCAAGTTCAACCCCGGCCAGGCGGGCGATTTCACGCAGGTCAACATCTGAACTGCGTTTGATTTCAGCAAAATATGGTTTGTTCGGAAACTTCGGCAGGGTGATGTTGAATCGTTCCGGGGTTTGGATCAGGTTTTTCAGCGCCTGCAATTTCGGAATGTAGTGCCGGGTTTCATTGGGCAGGTCCAGGTTTTGCAGGGTGGGTTCCAGACCCGCTTCTTCTGCCTTGCGGACAGCTTTCAACACCGAACCTTCTCCCCAGTTGTATGAAATCAGGGCCAAATGCCAGTCACCGTGCATGTCGTACAGATAGGTCAGGTAATCAAGCGCGGCTCGGGTGGATGCCACCAGGTCTCGACGCTGATCAACCCATTTGTTTTGCTTCAAGTCAAATTGTCGGCCCGTACTGGGTACAAATTGCCACAACCCCTCTGCTGCAGAGGGCGATCGGGCCAGTGGGTTGAATTGGCTTTCCACAAAGGGAATCAGCGCAAGTTCTGAAGGCATGCCACGCTTTTCACATTCCTGCGCGATGAAGTAGATGTAGGGCTCTGAACGCTGCAGCATGTTGGTGACCATGCGCCTGTTTTTTTGCAGCGCGCGTTCTCGAACCGCCACTGTGTCGGATTCAAGGTCGGGTATTGAAAAACCTTTCCTGATTTCAGCCCAAACGTCATCAGATTCCTGGCTCAGGTCCAGAGTAACCAAGGGTTGCGGCCCTGACATTTTCAATTCGAGTCCCGGATTGGGCGGCACCAGTCCATGAAACTGGACTTCCTCTGTGGTGGTGCCCGCAGGTGCGTTCAGCGCAACCTCTTCTTGCTGAGCGAATGCAAACCCCGCGCACAGGCAGCCAAACAGGCCGAGTGCGCAGATTTTCATTTCTCGAATGAATGACATGGATTTCAAGGCATGGGGTCGCCCAGCGTGGGCGCATTGCGAATTGAAAGGGCATGCTATGTCGAAGTGTCGTCTTGGTCAATCGAGAGTTGACCCATGCCCCCGAACTGGTGATACCCCTTGAATTAATTTCAAATCGCAATTTTGTAAAACACTGTTAATTCAAGCGCCACCTTAAAACCGATCTTTCGCCTCACGAATTTCTTTTAAATCAATGGGGTTGCTTGCGATCATGAATAAGTTGCTGAGTCGTTCCGTGCCCAGGGTGGTCGGAATAGTGCTTAAACCCATTTCACGTATTTTGCGCACTTCAATTTCACGCGCTTCAATATTTTTGGACTGCGGGGCATAAGAGCGGGCAAACCGTATATTGGATTCGGTGTATTCATGGGCGCAGTACACACGGGTGTTGGCCGGGAATTGATTGAGTTTGTGAAGGGATTCATGCATTTGTGCTGCAGTGCCTTCGAACAAACGGCCGCAACCCCCGGAAAACAGGGTGTCGCCGGGAAACATCCAGACTTCCTCGCTGTTCATGGTGTCTTTCAGCTCGATCACGTAGGCCAGGTGGTCCAGGGTGTGGCCGGGCACTTCAAGCACTTTCGCCACCAGGCAATGCACGTCTACCGTGTCGCCTTCCTTGACTGGTCGGTTTACCTGGGGCACGCGTCCAGTGGCGGGGCCGTACACGGGTATGTCTTTTGCCGCTGTTTTCAACAAGGCATCAATGCCGCCCACATGGTCCGGGTGGTGATGGGTCACCAAAATACCGCTAAGATGGTAGCCATGGGCATCCAGAAAACCTTGAACCGACCTTGCGCAACCTGGGTCTACCACCATGCAGGCTTTGCTGGGTTCATGAACAATCGCCCAAAGGTAGTTGTCCTGAAAGGCCGGAATGCCGTAGACCGACCAATTCGAAACTTGAGAAGACTTGAATGATTCCATCTGAACCCCTGAACGACTTGAGTACACAACAAGCCCAAATGTTAGCACTCGACGCGTGGTTAAGAACCCCGGCGGGCCAGTACTTCACCAGTCGTGAACAGACGTGGATTGATTCGGTGGTGCCCGATTTGTTCGGTTTCAGGGCGGTGCAGTTGGGCACCAGGCTGGTTGATGGCCTGAAGGAAAGCCGGATTCCGCACCGCGCCTATGTGCAGCAGGGCCTGGTGGCCAGCAAACCCGATGGGGTCGAAGTAATTTCGCCCGATTGTTTTGCCGAGTTTGAAGAATTGCCGTTCGAGAGCCAGTCGCTGGACATGATCGTACTGCCGCATGTATTGGAGTTTTCACAAGACCCACACCAGTTGCTGCGTGAAGTAGAGCGCGTGTTAATGCCTGAAGGGCGGGTGGTCATCACTGGCTTCAATCCAATGTCGCTTTGGGGCCTGCGCCATGCTGCCTTGAAGCGTTGGGCGCCTGTATGGCCAAAAGGGTGCGAGCCGATTCATTTGAGTCGCCTGAAAGACTGGTTAAAGCTTTTGTCCTGCGAACCCGAATTTGGCCGGTTTGGCTGTTACCGGTTTCCTGCGTTCACTGAGAAAGGCCTTGGCCGCATGGGCTTCATGGAACATGCCGGGGATCGCTGGTGGCCGGTGTGCGGGGGCGTTTACTTTGTGTGCGCCGTAAAACGTGTGCGGGGCATGCGCCTGATTGGCCCGGCATTCAAGGACAAAAAGGTGTCTTCTCGCCAACTCAAACCTGTGGCCAATAAGGCCTTGAATAAAACACCTACAATAGGCGACCGTGGATAAAGCCAACAGGATTGAAAAGTGACAGAACAGAGAATAGCCAGCGTTGTGATGTATGCAGACGGCGCTTGCAAAGGCAACCCGGGCCCGGGTGGCTGGGGGGTATTTCTACAGTCGGGCGACCACATCAAGGAATTGTGTGGCGGTGAATTGAATACCACCAACAACCGCATGGAGCTGACTGCAGTCATTGAAGGATTGAATGCATTGAAGAAGCGCTGCAGCATCGACGTGTACACCGATTCGCAGTACGTGCGTAAAGGAATACTGGAGTGGATGCCCAAGTGGAAAATGAATGGCTGGAAAACTTCGGACAAGAAGCCAGTGAAAAACGCCGATTTGTGGCAAACCCTGGATGAAGCCAGCGTGCGCCACCTGGTGCGTTGGCATTGGGTGAAAGGCCATTCCGGCAACCCCGGCAACGAAAAAGCAGATGCATTGGCAAACATGGGTGTAGAAAAGGCGATGACACAATGAGATATGTAGTTCTGGACACGGAAACAACCGGACTTGAAGTACGGCAGGGTCACCGAATCATCGAAATTGGCTGTATCGAGGTCAATGGCAGACAAGTGACCGACAAGCATTTTCACGAGTATGTGAACCCTGAACGGGCTGTGGACGAAGGCGCGTTCCAGGTACACGGCATTTCAGACGAAATGCTGGCCGACAAGCCAAAGTTCAAGCAAATCGCCAAGAATTTTCTCGATTTTGTTCAGGGCAGCACCTTGATCATTCACAACGCCTCGTTCGACATCGGGTTCCTGGACGGCGAACTGGAACGTTTGGGTTTGGGCAAGACGGCCGACTATGTGGAAGGCGTGATCGATTCGCTGGGCATGGCCCGCGAAATGTTTCCGGGAAAACGCAATAACCTGGATGCCTTGTGCGACCGTTTGGGCGTGAACAATGCACACCGGCAGTTGCACGGCGCGTTGCTGGATTCGCAAATTCTGGCCGAGGTGTACCTGGCCATGACCAGGGGCCAGGACAGTCTGGTGATTGACCTGAATGCCCACCACGATGACGACGGTGTAGAACGAATCAAACTCAGCGCGCTGAATTTGCCCGAGCCCGAGCCCACTGAAGAAGAGTTGGCTTTGCATCAGGCTTATTTGGCAGACATCGAGAAAGCGGCCAAAAGCCCAAGCGTGTGGAGCAAGATCAGTCAGCCATCAGAAGAATCAGCAGCTTAAAGGAGGTTCGCCATGAAAAAGGCGATTGCATGGGGTGTGGGCATTGTTGTCGGTGTGCCGGTGGTATTGGCGGCTACGGCAGCAATTCTGGTGAACACGATTGATCAACAGGCTTTACTGAACAAAGCCAGTGCTGTGGTGAAGGAAAAGCAGCAGCGCGATCTTGCATTTACTGGCCCCGTGCAGTTGAAGTGGTTTCCATCGATTGGCGCCGATTTGAACGGCGTGACCCTGTCTGAATTCCAGAGTACAGACCAGTTTCTGAAAGCCGACAAGGTCAGCATTTCACTGGCCTTGCTGCCACTGCTGAGTTCGGAAATTGTTGTTAATGCGGTACAGGCCACGGGCGTGCAGGTCAATGTGGTGAAAAACGCCGATGGCAAATTCAATTTCGATGACCTGAACAATCCCGAAAAAGCCGCTGAAGTTGAACAGGAAATGGAACAAGCGCCCGCAGAAGGCGAGCAGGCCTTGAATTTCTCGGTGGATTCGATTGCCCTAGATGACCTGAACGTGAATTACGTGGACAAGCAAAGTGGGCTGGCAGCGTCGCTGAACAACTTTGTGCTTCAAAGTGGGCGTATTGAACCAGGCGTACCCACTGACATTGCCTTGAAGGGCAATGTGAAAGCCAACAAGCCTGATGCGGACCTGAACATTGATTTGAACACCCGGCTTGAGTTTGGTTTGGGTGAAAAGCTGTATGCGAATTTCGAGAATTTGACACTGGTTGTGTTGGGCGTACTCGACAAACAGCAGGCAGATGTGAATGTGCAGGCCAGTATTTTGAACCTGAACCCCAACACCCTTGAAATTAAAGCCCAGTCGCTCGACGCAAAGGCCAAAGGTCAGCTGCCTGATATCGGTGCGTTTGATGTCAGCTTGACTGCACCTTCGCTTGAACTGAGTGAAACCGTGGCACGCGGAGAAGAATTCAGATTCAAGGCCGATGTGAAGCAGGCTGCACGAAGTATCAATGCTGATGTGAAGTTGACGGGTCTGGAAGGCAACTTGACACAGGCAATTACTGCTGCCCTGGACAGCACACTGAAACTGGTTGAAGGCAACCGCACGGTGAATCTGAGTCTGGTCAGCCCTTTGGATGTGAATGTCAAAACCCAACTGATTGAGTTGAAAAGGCTGACGGGTCAACTGGATGTCGATGACCCTGCATTGCCCAATAAAAAGGCCAGCTTGCCGCTGGCAGGGCGCCTGGAAGTCAATAACACCGAGAAAACCGCTGAACTGGATTTGAACTCAACGTTTGAAACCACCGCATTTGATTTGAAAGCGGCGGTGAAGGATTTTGCCAAGCCGGAAATTACTGCAGTGCTGAATGCAGACAAACTGGACATTGATGCGCTGTTTCCACCCAAGAAAACACAAACCGCCAGTGGTGGTGGTACGGGCGGGGAAGCCAAAGACACACCTGTGGACCTTAGCCCGCTGCGCAATTTGAATCTGGATGTGACTGCCAGCATTGGTGAACTCAAGGTGTCGAATATTCAGGCACAGCAAGTGAAAACCAAAGCAGTGGCGCGTGGTGGCAAGTTGACCATCTCCCCGCTGGACGCAAAACTGTATGGTGGTTCAACCAGTGGGGTGATTACCGCTGATGCGAATACTCAAACCGTGACCGTGAACCAGAATATGACGGGTGTTCAAATTCAACCGGTGATCAAGGCCCTGCTAGACAAAGACATGGTGCAAGGCAAAGGCAATGTGGGCATTAACCTGCGCACCAAGGGCAACACCGTGAACCAGATGAAGGCTGCGTTGGATGGCAAAGTGTCGGTGAGCTTGCAGGACGGTGCAATCAAGGGCATTAATCTGGCCGAACGATTCCGCAATGCCAAGTCCTTATTGAGCACCGGCACCAATGCCACCCAGAAAACCGACGCCAATCAGCAAACCGATTTCAGTTCGCTGGCAGTCAGTTTCGATGTCCGCAATGGCGTGGCCACTTCAAGTGATTTGAATGTCATGGCCCCTTTGTTCCGCATTGGCGGAAATGGCCAGGTGGATTTGGTGAAAAGCAACATTGACTACCTGGCGCGCGCTTCGATTGTGGCCACCAGCACCGGGCAGGGTGGCAAAACACTTGATTCAGGCTTGAATGGCGTCACAGTGCCGGTGCGTTTGTTTGGTCCATTCACAGGTGTGCAGTGGGAACTGCAGTTCAAGGAACTGGCCAAAGAAGCGGCAAAAGCCCAACTTCAGCCCAAAATAGACGAGAAAAAAGAAGAACTGAAGGGCAAGGCCGAAGAAAAAGTTCGTGACGCGCTGAAAGGATTTCTGAATCGTTAAACATGCATGGGGTAGAACCCCAAATGGTAGTGTTGGCCGCTGGAATAGTTTGTTACCATCAGTACAAATTATTCCTAGAACGGTGGCTCTGTGTCCAATCCAGCCGGATTACCAGTACTTGAATTAAGTCTGGCAATCGAACTGCTGTCTAAAAAACTTGAAATCCAGCCCGACGAAGCTGAACAGCTTATTGGACTGGCCAAAATGGTCCGCCTGGCCCGGGGCGAGGTGCTGTTCAAACAAGGCGAAATCAGTCAGCATTTCTATCTGCTTTTGCAGGGGCAACTCAAAGGTCAGCGCGTTCGTCCCGACGGGCAGGTCGACCTGACCCTTTCCTTTTTTCCCGGTGAAATGATCGGTGAGCTCGGCTTTTTTGACCAGGCCCCCCGAACCCTGAGTATTACTGGCCGACGCGACAGCGTGCTGCTTGAAATTGATCAAAATGCCCTCGAGAAATTCGGCGAATTCAGCCGCTCGGTGTATCACCACCTCATCCGGCTTTTGGTGTCGCGTTTCAAGCGCGAATTGGGTTACAGCGGGCCGGTCAAGCAACACCATTTTGTTCTGTTTCAGTCTTTTGTGCGCCCCGAGGGTTTCAATGCCCAGGCGGTCGAAAGTTTTCAGGCTGCCATGTCCCGGCATTGCGAACTGCGTCGCTGGGCTCATCTACGTGATGTGACAAACCATCAACCCGGCAATGTACAAAGCTGGGTGGTCGAGATGATTGAGTCTGATCCGGTTGAGCCACTGGATGATCGTTTGATTGAAGAACTGGATTGCATGGTCATCATGCTGTGTGCGAGTACCTTACATGACGCACGCAGTTGCGAACTTGTGAAATCAAAGTTGAAGGCCGCAGACAATGACCTGCCGGTGTGGATGGTCCTGGTGCATGAAGCCGCCTGGGTTGAACAATCGGTTGCTGAAAAAATTCGTGATTTGTTCGGCACCGAATTCAAGCTGCTGCACATTCGGCGTGGCCACCATGCTGACAATGCACGGGTCGCCCGCCATATTCTGGGTTTGACGCTGGGTCTGGTGTTGGGCGGCGGCGGTGCGCGCGGTTTTGCGCATGCCGGTTTTTTTCAGGCGCTTGAAGAAGCCGGTGTTGTGGTTGACTCCGTGGGAGGCACTTCAATGGGTGCCTTGGTCGGCGCACTGATTTCATCGGGTCGCTCCGCGGCCGAGGTCAGCAAGGTTTTGGCCACGAGCTTCAAGAAGGGCTTGCCATTCAAGCTGACCGACTACTGGATACCCAAGCATGGTTTTGTCAAAAGCAAAGCGGTTGACGATGTGTACCGCAATGCCTTTGGTGATTTGCGCATTGAAGACCAGCCCATTCCTTTTTTTGCGATCAGTTGCAACCTGACCACCGGCAATCAGTTTCTGTTCGAACATGGTCCGCTCTGGAAGGCCGTTCGGGCCAGCACATCCATTCCGGTGTATTTCGAGCCTTTCATGGCGGGCAAGCATGTCATGGTCGACGGTGCGCTTGTCAACAACGTGCCCGTGGATTGCATGCGAATTCGCGGTGCCCGGAAAATTCTGACCGTGGATGTGGGGCTTGAAGAGGACATCACGGCCCACATGGTCGATGAAGACAATATTCAAATGCCAACCATGATGAAATCGCTGATGCGGGTGATTGAATTGGGTGGTATTGAAAAATCAAGGCAAGCCAGGTTGATCAGTGATGTGTACGTTCAGCCCTCCATCGAAAAAATCGGTTTGATGGAGTTTGAACGGAGAGAAGAAATCGTTGCATTGGGTTATGAGGCGGGTCGCAAGGCAATTCCGGATATACTCGACTTAATACAAAATAAAACATAAGACTGCGTAGTCATTTTCAAGAGGCTTTGATGCAAAAACACTCTACGGTAGAGGTGTTGGGTTGCAGCGGCAGTATCGGAATTCCCAGACAAGGAACCACCTGTTTCCTGATTGACAATGACATTTTGATCGACGCGGGCACCGGCCTGTGTGAACTTGATTTTGCTCGCCTTGAGCAGATCAATCATGTCTTGATCACTCATTCTCACCTTGATCACATTTGTGGTCTGCCTTTCCTGATCGATACAGTCGGTGTGGATCGTGCCCAGCCTTTGAAGGTTTATGGGACCCTCCCCACAATCAGGGCCTTGCAAGAACATATTTTCAATGAGGAAATATGGCCTGACTTCTCGAAAATTCCATCAGCGGAAAATCCCGTTCTTGAATATGTCGAGATCAAGCCCGAACAGGTGCTTGCGTTTGGTGAGCGCCAGTTGCAGACCGTGGAAGTGGATCACACGGTGCCTGCTGTCGGTGTTTTTTTGTTCACACCCACCGGCGGTTGGTGTTTTTCGGGAGACACGCATCAAACAGACCGGTTGTTCACCCTTATCAATCAGTCAAAAAAGGTGGATTATTTCTTCATTGAAGCTGCTTTTCCAGACAAGGAAAAATGGCTTGCAGATTTGGCCAAGCATTTGTGCCCCAGTCTGTTGTTTGGAGAGCTTCAAAAACTCAATGCAGCATGTGAAATCTGGATCAGCCACCTGAAGCCCAGAGAACACGACCAGATACAACAAGAATTACAGCAGTACCCGGGAGCCCAGCGGCTGCAAGTTCTATCGGCCGGAATGATTTTTAACATTTAACGGTTTCACTTTTTTATCTATGAAATTTAAATTGACTGCAGTGACCTTTGGGGTGGTGCTGTCCATGCACGCCCAGTCACAAATCGCGTTCGCCCAAGAGGCAAGCCCCACACCTGCACCCGAGGTTTCGGCAGCGGATGATTATGTGGAGCCCACTTTCAGTATCTCCGGTTTTGTTGTGGACGGTCCCGAGTTGGTGCCACGCGATCAAGTGATGGCGGTGCTGAGCGCCTATGTAGGTCGCGACATCAATTTCTCAGAGTTGCGCGCGGCAACATCGGCGGTGGAACAATTGCATGCGCAAGCCGGTTTTGAAGTGGTTCGCGTGTTGATTCCCGAACAGGAAATCAAGCCTGGCGAACAATTGAAGTTGCAAATCGTGGATGCCCGACTGGACGTGGTCACGGTGGCGGGCAACGATTACTTCACTTCAGAATCGATTCAGCAAAGCCTGGTTGTTTTGCAGCCCGGTGCCCTGATCAATACTGTGGAGATGGACAAGAACTTAAGGCTGGCCAATGACAACCCGGCAAAAATTGTTCGGGTCCGGCTTGAACCTAGCGACAAGCCCGGCCTGGTTGATGCCAAGGTGCAGGTGGCCGACCAAAACCCGATTGCTGCATATTTGACGCTGGACAATTCCGGTACCAATGCCACTGGCGACAATCGTTTGGGTTTGGCTGTTCAACACAACAATGCATTCAACAAAGGCCACATGGCCACGTTTCAGTATGTCACCTCGCCTGGCCGTTGGTCTGATGTTGAAGTGTTTGGTTTGAATTACAAAGTGCCGTTTTACTCGCTTGATTCCATGCTGGAGATGGCCTACAGCGATTCAAATGTAGACGCTGGTAATTTGAGCGTGGGCAACAGTGCTGTGTCGGTGGCTGGTGCAGGTACAACCGCTTCAATTCGATGGACCAAGCTGTTGGATCGCCTGGCCGGTTTTGATCAGCGCATTTCAATTTCACATGAAATCAAGGAATTTGTTAGTCAGGTACAGCTCAATGGTGCAGGTCCAAGCCTGGTGCCTGAACTGGAAAGCCGCCCAGTCGGTGTGATTTATTCAATCACCGAGGCGCAGGACGCGCGCCAGCGTGCACTGCAAGTGGGCTATTACAAGAACTACGTGACGGGTGGAAACAACTCCACCTCGCAATACCGTTTGAGCAACCCTGCGGCAGAGGCAAACTTCGATGTGATTCGAGCCAATGCCAGTTGGTCTGAGCCGGTGTTTGCGGGTTGGCGAATGACTGCACAACTTGATTTTCAACACACCGATTATTCATTGATCCCTGGCGAGCAGTTTGGTGCAGGCGGTGTGTATTCAGTGCGTGGGTTTGAGGAGCGGGTTGTGTCGGCAGACCGGGGCGCGCGACAGTCTCTCGAGTTGATGGGGCCAAATGTGTCGAAGTCGTTTGGCAAGCTGTTCGAGCGGCTGCAGTTCGTGACTTTTGTGGAAGCCGCACAATTGAAATTCAACAACCCTGTGTTCGGTTCGCCGGTTGAGCCGCATTTGATGTCCTATGGCGTGGGTGCGCGATTTGCATTCTCGCCCAAGCACCAATTCCGAGTCGACCTGGCCAGGGTTGTGTCCGGGGTACCCATTCAACCGCATGGTGATGTGATGTTGCATTTCACCTTTGCCACTTCTCTTTGAGGAAAGACATCATGAAACAGACTCGTCTTTCAAGCCATTCAAGCAGCAAACAGTTTCGCCGCAATGCGGTGGCTTTTGGCGTGGCCTTGGCCATTGCCAGTTCTGCTTACGCAAATCCCAATGGCATGTCGGTGGTTGCGGGGCAGGCCACAGCACAGACCATTGGCAACTTGATGCAGATCACGAATACGCCTGGCGCGATTTTGAATTGGCAGCAGTTCAACATTGATGTCGGGCAAACCACGCAGTTCATTCAGCAAAACGCAGCAAGTCAGGTGTTCAACCGGGTCACCGGTGGTGATGTGTCGCAAATTCTGGGCACGCTGCAAAGTAACGGGCAGGTGTTTTTGATCAACCCGGCTGGCGTGTTTTTTGGTCAAGGTGCGGTGGTTGATACCGCCGGTTTTCTGGCCAGCACGCTGGCGGCATCCAACACGGACTTGCTCAATGGGCATTTGAAGTTCAGCGACTCCAGCGGCACCGCGGGCGGCATTGTGAACCAGGGCAGTTTGACTACCCATTCAGGTGGCTCGATTGTATTGCTGGCGCCCAGCATTGAAAACAGCGGAATCATTCACGCCGAGGGCGAAGTGTTGTTGGCTGCGGGTCACAGCGTCACGATTGTGGACATGAATCACCCCACAATCGGTTTGACAGTGGCGGCCAAGGCCGGCGAAAAGGCGGTCAACCTTGGGCAAATCATCAGTAAAAATGCATCGTTGTTTTCCCATTTGGTGAACAACAGCGGTGTGGTCGAGGCCACAGGCGCGCAGGTGGGTGAGGGCGGTGTCATTCGCTTTATTGCCCAAGGCGATGCTTTGATCGGCGGGCAAGTGCTGGCTGAAAACAATAGCGGCCAGGGTGGGCAAATTGATATCACCGGTGATCGCGTTGCGGTGCTGGATGGCGCACGAATTTCTGCCGACGGCGCAACTGGCGGCGGCACGGTTCATATTGGTGGCGGCTGGCAAGGGCAAGATGCGACACTGGCCAATTCACAACAAACCATCGTTCAGGCCAATGCGGCTATTTCTGCAAATGCCATTCAAAACGGCGATGGCGGTGAAGTGGTGGTGTGGGCTGACGGGCACACCACAGTGAATTCCGAAATTCAAGCCAAGGGCGGGGCACTGGGCGGCAATGGCGGGCGCATTGAAACGTCGGGCAAGCAAAGCCTGGCGGCCAATGTGGCGGCCAATACCTCGGCGGCCAACGGTGAAGCAGGGCAGTGGTTGCTGGACCCTGCAAATTTGACGATTGTTGATGAAATTCCTCCAAATGGTTTTGACCTTGCGCAATTCACTGAGGGGCAATCCTTCTTCTCGACAGGGGACATTGATCCGTCGTTTTCACCCACCGAGTCATTCTTGCGCGCCAGCACCGTGGTGGCCGGTCTGGAGTCAAATGGTTCTGTTCAAATTCTAACCACGGGGCAAACTGCAGGTGAAGGTAACTTGACTGTGGCAGCGCCGATATTGGCTGGCGCTGGCTTGACTTCAAGCCAGTTCACCACCTTGAATCTGGATTTGGCTGCCCAAGGCGAGATCAATATTGATGCACCCATTGGTTTGGCCCCAGGGCAAATGGTGTTCAACAGTTTTAATCTGAGTCTGGATTACGATCTTGCGAAACCCGTCTACATTGATGCGCCTTTGTATTTGGGCGCGACTGGTGCGTTGAACCTCTTTCCCTTTGACACGGGTGCGGTAGCCCCCGTGACCTCGGCAGGCGGACTGCCCTTGTCGGGCGTGAATTTTCTGTCCGGTATGAATGAGGGGGTGACAGGTCCTTTGGTGATCCCGCAAATTATTTTGTTCACGCCTTCAAGCACCTTGTCCCAGACCCAGAATCTTGATTTGAATTTCCTGGGCAGCAATCTTCAAGTTGGTACCCTGTTTGCAAACCCGGGTGAATTAACCACCTTCTCGAACATTCGTTTGGGTGTCGATTCAGTCGACCTTCCTGCACCTGTGAACGCCCAATTGAGTTATTCCTTGTTGTCTGCAACATCATTGACTTTGGACTCTGGAAGTTCGCTTGCCCAGATTACCCTGCCCAACAGTTCAGCAAGCACCAGTCTTGAAACAGTGACCATCAACGGCGGTACATTCAATTTGGGCACGGGCTCTGCTGACTTTGGTACGGTAAATTTGAATGCAGGTACATTGAACCTGAATGACACCTTTGCCGTCATCGACAATTTGAATTCAGCCGTGGCAACCACCTTCAATTTGAACGGTGCTTTTGCGCAGATCAACGAAGCCAATCTGGATGGCGCTACCAATCTTCAGACCAGCACAGCGGGATTTGGCGCACTCCTGGCGATTGAAGACCTCGACTTGAACGGCAGCATTGTCAGCACTGGCAATGGTCAACCTTCATCCACCCATTCCATCGACATCCGCGCCTTGGGCATGGGTTCAAATTCCTTGATCCAGTTGGGGCAGGGCGATGTGCTGTCACTGGGTAGAGGCACCAGCTTTTTTGAGGTGCCAACTCAAACCCTTCCGAAGCAGGAGGGCGCTGTAATTTCCAGCACTGGTGGCCAGTTTGTAGCGCAGCAAGGCGCACGCATTGTCATGAACGGTTCCCCAACGCCCTTGCCGGAAGGGCCCATCTTATCTGAGCCGGTGGAGCAGATTGACACTGCCTCTTCTTCCTTTTTTGATGTGGCGACTCTGGATATCACTGGACTGGATGGTGCGATCAACGCACCGGTATCGATTGAAGTGAACGGTTTCGGCCACATCATCCAAACTCAAAGCAGTGTGTTTAGCCCAGTAAGCCAACTCACTACCTTTATCGATTCGCTCAATATCGGCAGTGCTGTGGATATCACTGTTAATGGTGGTGGTGCAGACAAAACCCTGCTGATTGGTGGTGCACAGTTCAGTGAATCCAGTCAGTTTTCTTCTGTTGATGTGAATTTTGAAGGCACTTTGAATGTCAACAGCGGTTTTGTGCGGCTTGAGGGTGGAGTCGTTTCAACAACCAACGGTACCTTGAATGTCAACGGCAGCAATTCCCTGATTGAACTGGCGGGTGATTTCACCTCGGCCGATCTGCTAGCAATCAACCGCACCAATGGTGGCGCCTTGTCAGCCACCGGTTTTTGGGACAACAGCGCAGTGACCTCGCTGAATGTCAACACGGCCTCCCCCTTGTTAAAGGGCGATATCCTGGTTGGAGATGACCTGACCATTGCAGGCGGTCTGTTGAGCAGTGCCGGGACCCCCAATGCATTGAATGTGACTCCGTTTGGTTTTCTTGAACTGCGTGACACAGAGGTCACAACGACAATCAACCTGGCACCCACCAGTGCACTTTTGCTGGCCAGTCAGGACGAACTTGGTGCAGCCACTGCGCCGGTTGTGCTGAACGATGCCAAGATCAACATGGGGGGCGATGCCTTCCTGGTGGTTGAGACCGATGCGCAGGGCAATGCGACTCTGGATGGCACAGCCACGATCAGTTCCGGCACTCAAGGCAACCTGATTTTGGCAGGGCGTCGAGCTTTTGAGTTTATAGATCCTTTGCTGCAACCGCCGCTTATTCCCGATGTGATGAATTTCACAGTGGGTCCGAATATTCGCTTGAATGTCACTGGCAACGCACCCAGCCTGCCAGAGGCATTGTCTTTTTATTACTCCCAACTGGGCATCACGAATATTCCAAGTCGTCCGGTGTTCTTGGTCGGCCAACTGACTCCAGAAGCGGTGGCCATTAATGAGTATGAAAACTTTCTCAGTCCAGCAACAACAGTGCTGACCGGTTTTGCCAATGATTCTTTCATCATTGACGGATTCGCTGACTTCAGCACTGAAAACTCGGCAATTTGCTCAACCATAGATTTTTGTGTGAAGTTTGATGTGGCTCAAAACCTGACCTATTCAGGCATGGTGATGACCACGCTGGGCGCACCCAACCCTACACTGGCCAATAGCGGCGTGGAATTCGTGGCAGGTGCAGACCTAAGTAGCCTGCAGTTTGCCGTGCAAACGCCGGACACGATTCAGTTCATGCAAGGTTTGAATGTCGTGACGGCCACAGATCTGGCCAGTGGAAAAACACTGGTGAATGGTGCAAATTCTGTGGTTCGCCTGGGATCAAACCTTGGCAACGAGACAATTACCAATAACCTGCAAAATGACGGTCTGCTTGAACTTCAAGGTTTTTACACCTTGAGCGGCTTGCTCGGCGGTACAGGAACGATCAGCAACACTGGTACCTTGGTGTTGAGCAATGGCACTGGCAGTTTGGTCACTAACTCGATTTTGAACAACGGCACGATCACCAACACCGGTTCTTATTCACTCACGAATCTGTCCTCGGGCAGTGCGGGCAGTTTCTTCAATGCGGGTTCGCTCAATTTCAACCCTGGCGTTTACCTGTTTGGTTTGAATGGCTACATGCAAACGGCAGGCACCACCACTGTCATGCCTGGCACCACACTGGTGGGCGATGTAAACATCAATGGCGGTGCGTTGCGCGGTTTTGCCAACATTGATGGCAATTTGAATGCGCAAGGTGGTCGGATTGTTCCGGGTGCTTCGCCTGGTTTGACCACAGTCAGCGGAGATTTGAATTTGGACTCAGCAAGCGTGATCGACATTGAAATTCAAAGCGATGGCGGTGTGCAAGGCGTTGATTTCGATTGCATCGTGGTGCAAGGCACGGCGAATCTCGCCGGGCAATTGAACCTGATCGATATTTCCGGCGGCACCTTGGCCACTGGCAGTGAATATGCATTCCTTGAAGCATCTGCCATTAACGGAAGTTTTGCATCAGTGAATGCATCTTCAGCCAGTCTGACTTACAACTTCGCTGCACCCGAACTGAGTACGGCCTCGCAGATTCCCCAGTTGATCACCCGCACAGTGGCGGCCACGTCGACTCCGCTTGTCACCACCACGACCGGCAGTACCGACTCCACAGTGAGCCAGAACTTGAACCAGGCGTTTGTCCCCACCAACACTACAACCACCACGCAGCCTGCCAGCACAACAACCACGACCCAGCAGGAACAGGAAGCAGTGGAAGTGGCCAATCAAAGCACCGGTGGGGCGACTGTGTCGCAGCAGTCCAGCAGTATCGAGTTGCAAAGTACGCCAAGTGATCCACAGCGTGCATCGGCGGTGTGCAAATGAGGACTTACAACATGTACAAATCCGGATTCGCACTTCCCGCGTTCATTGGTTCAGCCCTGTTGTCCATGGTGTTTGCCGGTTCAGTCTCGGCCCAGAACATTCAGCCAAAAGACCTGGCACCCGCCGGCGCGCAATCCAGCAGCGAAGCGGCCAAAGCGGTGGTGGGTACCATCAAAACCATCACCGGCTTGGTGAACCTGCAAACCGCCGAGGGCAAAAACAAATTTGCCAGTGCAGGCACCAAACTGAATGTCGGCGATGTCATCAACACGCAGGCTAAAAGCACTGCGATGCTTGAATTTATCGACACCACCCAGGTTGCCTTGCGACCCAACACCCGGTTTGTGGTCGAGAAGTATGAATATCAGCCAGAGCAGCCCATTGCAGACAAAGCCGAGTTCAAACTGGTGAAAGGGGGTTTGCGCACCCTGACTGGCCTGATTGGCAAACGCGGCAGTGCAGACGCCTTCTCGATGAAAAGTGAAACAGCGACCATTGGTATTCGCGGCACTGACTTCACCGCACGTTTGTGCCAGGGCGATGAATGCGCGCGACTGGCCCGGGGCGAGTCTGAAAAAGCATCTGTGACCAACACATCGAATGCCGATGTGGCTGGGCGCGTGTCTCAGTTGACCGGAACACTGGTCGCCGTGTCCGCAGAGGGAAAGCGCCGTAATCTGGTCAAGGCTTCTGCCGTGTTTGCCAGTGACACCGTGGAGGTGTCGGAAGGTGGATTCGCAGTACTTAGCATGGCCGATTCCACACGCCTGACCTTGCCAGGTGGAAGCAGCATGTTGGTGGCAGCCTACCGCTATGCGCCCGCTTCACCGCAAACGTCGGTGGCCTCGTTCAAGTTGCTCAAAGGTGCAGTTCGCGCTGTGACGGGTGCGATTGCCAAGGCTGATCCCAACAATGTGAAGTTCTTCACTGAAACAGCCACCGTGGGTATTCGGGGCACTGCACTGGACATCGCGTGTACTTCAGTTTCAGGTGGTTTGGTGGTGTGCTCAGGTGGTGCAAACCTGACCGTGGAATTGCGTGATGGTCAAATTGTAGTGACATCCAATGGAGCGACATCGCTTTTGAATGCAGGGCAGTCAGCAATTATTCCGGCGGGCAGCGTGAACATTCAGGTGCAGAATGCCTTGGTGAATGTGTTGGGCAATGTACCGGACTCGGGCCCCTTGCCTGAGAACACCCCTTCGAATTTTGAGTCCTTGTCGTCCACACCAGTCAGTACCCTTCAGCAGGGCACACAGGAAGAGGGGGCGCAACTTTTCGTGGCCGTGAACGATGGCACCATCATCATCACCAATTCCACGCAGCCTCCTCTTGAGGTGAATCGGGGCGAAGGTGCGTTCGTACAAACCCTGACGAATGCACCGCCCCAGTTGCTGACTGCACCGCCTGATGTGTTGGTGCAAGACGCAACCTTGTCTACTCCGCCATTTTCGGCGCCGCAATGTGCGCCGTGATGGGTATTAAGGCATGAGCAAATTGATCAAGTCCTGGCGAAAAATCGCGGGCAAGGCATTCCGTATTGGTGTCGGTTTTTCGTTCACGGCAGTCGCTTTGTTACATGTGTTGGGTTTTGCACCCAGTGAAGTGGTCAAGCGCCTCGACTACCTGGTTTACGATGTGCGCCTTCGGGCAGAGGCACAGCTGCCCGAGCTAGACCCGCGCATTGTGATTGTCGATATTGACGAACAAAGCTTGAGCGAGATAGGGCGTTGGCCATGGTCTCGGGATGTGGTGGCCAAGCTTGTGGTTGAGTTGACTGACAGATTGGGCGCCGCTGCAGTGGGTTTCGATATTGTGTTTGCCGAACCTCAGCAAAGTGATGCCTTGCTGGCTTTTGATTCAATTGTTCAAAACAAACCGGAACTGGAACGTGAGCTTCGAGGCCTGAAATCAGGCATTGCCGAGCAGTTTGATCGCGATGCCCAGTTGGCCCAGGTTCTGGCTGATCGCCCTGTGGTGTTGGGGTACTACCTGAATCAGGATGCGACAGCATTGTCTGGCGCCTTGCCGCCCACCTTGTTCAAGAAAACCCAGCTTGGCGGGCTGACACTGGACAGCACCAGTTGGCAGGGCTATGGCGGCAACATTCCGGTGTTGCAGAAAAATGCAGACGGTGGTTATTTCAACCCGATCGTGGATGAAGACGGCACTGTTCGATCCATTCCCCTGTTGGCAGAATTCAACGACGCGTATTACCAGAGTTTTGCATTGGGCACTCTTAGGCGTGCCTTGGGTAATCCACAGGTCATTCCAGTATTTCCAGAAGGTGTGCCAGACGACTACGGTGCTGTCGAGGTGATCGCCTTGCGCTCGCCAGATGTCGAACTTGATATTCCCGTTGAGCGCGGCATGCTGACCCGCGTGCACTTCAGGGCCAAAGGTGGGCCAAATGGGGGTGGCTATCGTTACGTGTCGGCAGCCGATGCACTTGCGGGTACGTTAAAGCCGGAGGACATTGAAGGCCGAATCGTATTGATTGGCACCACGGCACCCGGTTTGCTCGATTTGCGAAGCACTCCTGTGAACCCAGCCTATCCAGGGGTAGAGGTGCATGCCAACGTGATCAGCGGCATGCTCGACAGTGAATACAAACTTCGGCCGGAGTATTCGCAGGGATTGTTATTCATCACTGTGCTGGCTGTGGGGCTTGTCTTGAGTGTCATGATGCCTATTCTGAGTGCGACCTGGTCCTTGCTGGTTGCGATCGGTGTGTTGGCCGCCAGTGTTGGCATTAATTCGGTGCTGTACTTTCAGGCGGGTTTGGTTTTGCCCGTGGCGGTGGTGTTGCTGCTGGTGCTCGCCATATTCATATTCGACGTGGCCTATGGATACCTGGCAGAGTCGCGTAGCAAGCGACAAATGGTCGATTTGTTCGGAGAGTATGTGGCCCCGGAACTGGTGTCTGAAATGGCCTCAGATCCCACTCGTTATTCCATGGAAGGTGAAAGCCGGGAACTCACGGTGCTGTTTTCGGATGTGCGTGGTTTTACCACTATTTCCGAATCGCTTCAGCCCAATGAATTGCGCGAGTACATCAATGAATACCTCACCGTGATGTCAGAAATCATTCGCTCCCATCGAGGCACCTTGGACAAATACATTGGTGACGCCATCATGGCCTTTTGGGGCGCACCCATTGCCGATGCTGAACATGCCGAGTTGGCCACCAAAGCAGCCATCGCCATGCAGGAGGAGGCTGTGCGTTTGAATGAACGACTTTTGGCGCGCAATTGGCCCACGCTGGCCATTGGGGTGGGTGTCAACACAGGGCAAATGCGAGTGGGCGACATGGGTTCAAAAATTCGCCGGGCTTACACCGTCATGGGCGATGCAGTGAATCTGGGTTCGCGGCTGGAAGGCATCACCAAAACCTACGGTGTGGGCGTTATTGTTGGTCCGCAAACCAAAGCCGCTGTGCCCGAAATGCTGTTTCAAGAGCTGGATGCCGTCAAGGTGAAAGGCAAGAATGAGCCCGTTTCAATTTATGCCCCCTTGGGGGAGCGCACCGTGCTGACCCAAGCCAGTCTAGATCAGTTGGAACAATGGGATGGGTTTTTGAAGGCATTTCGTGCCCAACAATGGCTGCCGGCACGTGAACAGTTGGCAGGTTTGCAGGGCAGCCTGGTTACGAACTCCACTTTGCATGCCCTATACGAAAACCGCATCGCGTATTTTGAATTGAATCCACCACCTGATAACTGGGATGGTGTAACCCAATTCGACACGAAGTAAAACGAATTGACTTGATTGAATCTGGTCGACTTAGATCAATTCGTTTTGCTGGTTCAAATACACCTCAGGTGAAATCCGTATGGCTGCGCCAGTAGGACATGCACGAACACAAGCCGGACCACCGTCTTTGCCGTGGCACAAGTCGCACTTGTAGGCTTTTTTGATGGAATTCGCGTCGTATTTCACTGGGCGTTCACCCAGGGGACCGCCCGAGCCAAACAGCAACCAAGACAACAAGCCAGTTTTTCTGGGGGGTGGTTTTACCCGCAATTCAATGGCGTTGTAGGGGCAATTTTTGGCGCAATTACCGCAACCAATACAGGTGTCCGCAATCATCACCTCGCCCTTTTCATTGCGGCGAATGGCATCGGGCGGGCAGTCTTTCATGCAATGTGGTTGTTCACAGTGTCGACAGGAATGCGCCAAGTGAATGTTCTGGAAGGTGGGGCCAGCGTCTCGATCCAGGCGAGGTATCCCGTCGTGTGTTTCTGCACATGCACGTTCGCAATTGTCACAGTGCACACACAAATTCTCATCGATAATCAAGGCGTTGGTTGCATCTCCCAAGCCTTGCTTCATCAGAAAATGAATCAAATCACTTTCACGTTTCGCTGTACTTTCCCGGAAAATTGCATCATGAACGCGTTTGCCAATCTTGGCTTGCAGGGCTTTTTTCCAGTTGCTATTTTTGCTCAACACGTCGATGACCGCGTCTGCTTGAATCAACAGCACTTCGGTGAGTACCGTCGCGGTACATGTCGTTTGGCGATCCGTACCATTCACCAAATCAATTTCACCCACATAGCTGCCTGCGGATACATACGACAGCACGGAGTCTTGATCATCAATCAACTTGGATACAGACACTGAGCCGCGCCGAATCAGGTGTAGGCCGTCAGTTTTGTCGCCTTCACTGAACAGTTTTTCACCCCGCACGTAGCGGGTCACACTGATGCCGGATGCGATCAGTTGTTCGATTTCCTGGGGTTCCAGCTGCGGGGCAAGGTGCGTAGACAAGGCCCTGCGCACGAACGTTTCATCGATGGTTCGTCGCACTGCATCCACCGAGGCAATCAGCTTCAACATGGCTTTGCGAGGCGTTTCAATCAGTACGCAGTTTTCTCCTGCGTAAACCGTGGCTGTGCGGCGTCGCCCGGAGATTAGACCCATCTCGCCAAAATAATTGCCTTTGACGAGATCAAGAATGAATGGTTTGCCTTCCTTGTTCACCAATTCAATGCCCACGCCACCCTGCACAATCGCAAAGAAAGTGCTGGTGTAGTCACCTTTGTGGAAAATGACAGAACCTTTCTTGGGTTGGTGAAGTGTTGATTCCAGCATGAATTCCCGCAGCTGAAGGCGAGTCATCTGGTTGAACAGAGGGATGTTTTCCAGAATCATGTCCAGCACGGTCGAGACTGAAACATCACCCAAGGGTTTGAATTTCTCAGCCAGCAATGGCTCGTCTGCGGGAACCACCGGCAAGCCCATGATGGAGTCAACGACTTCATGGCCCTGGTTCATCGCCTGCTTGATCAAAGGGTAGCCGCCCAGCGCGCCTACGATGAACAGGCCCGGCACATTGGACTCATAAGTTTCGCTGAGCGCGGGTACTGCGTTTGGATCACTGTTGGGAAATGTCACCCCGAAGCTTTCTACCAGGCCACGGGGTGGTGTCGCCCCCAAACGGGCAATAATTCGGTGCACGGGCATGGCCTGCTCACCTTCCGGGCCTTTATAGCGGTAGTTGAGCGAGGGCTCTCCCTCTTTCGCTTCTGGGATTTCTTCTACTGCACTCGTACTGGTGTTGTAGAAGATACGCAAATCTTCATTCCTGTCTGCTGCAAGAATCTGATTCAGATTGCCTTCTTTACAGCGGGCAAATTCATCTTTGCGATTGATCAATACCACCTTGTTGTTCTTCATCAAGGCGAGCGCATTTTCAATGGCAGCATCACCCGCACCAATCACAATAATCGTTTCATTGTTGAATTCGTCAGGATCGGCCAGGGTGTATTGAACATTCGGAAGGTCGTCACCAGCGGTTCCAATCTTTCGTATATTGCCCTGCAAACCAATCCCCAGAATCACAGTTCGGGCAGTGGTTGTGGTTCCGTCTTCACAGGTCAGCTCAAATGGCCCGGCGCCATCATTGAGTTTGATTATTTTGCTGACTGTTTTCTTGTACTGAATATTGATTTTTTGATTGAGCAACTGGGAATCCCAGGTGCCCAAAATACTTTCCCGTTTTCCGGCTTCGAATGACATGCCACTGCGAAGGGGCAGAAAGCCGGGCTCGGCCATGACGTGCTTGCCCTTTTGGTACTTGTAAATCGTGTCGGATGCATGATTCTCTGATTCAAACAACACATACTTACAACCCAGTTGCTGCGCCCGTGCGGCAGCAGATAAACCTGCTGGTCCGGAACCTACAATGGCGACATCAAGTTCAGCTTGTACGTCGGCGAACATGGGTTTGAGATTGTCTTGCATGGTTTACGCTCCCACCGCGGCTTTCAGGGCCAGCAGTTCGGATTGAAATGCCTCGCGGTCGTAGGCCTCATCATTGCTGAGTAATTTCAGCAAACGGTCCATTTTCGAATTCACGGTTTGCGCAATGCGCGAATTTCCTTTGCGGGCCAGGCCATTGGCCACGCTGCTGATCGACATGTAGGCTTGCTCGGCACCCGCGAAATCAGCGTACTGGTTGTTGGCCGCCATGTTCACCAGGTCTTTCAGGATTTTTTCCAGCACTTGTTCGCTAAATGGAACCGTTGCCACCACTTTGCGCACTGTGTTCAGTTGTGCGTGAAGTACATTTGCGGCGCGTTCAACTTCTGTGAAGTTGGCGGCTGGCGATGTGCTTGCAATGTGTAACTGATTCACTAGTTTGGCAATGTCGCTGCTGTGTTGTGGTGCAGCTGCGCGAATAATTGCCTGAACCATGATCAGGCTGGAGTTGTTGATCCGCGCCTGCCCGGGGCTGCGCGCCAGGTCTTTGGACCAGTCTTTTTTGCTCATGGGTGAATGGCAGGCGTGGCAGTCGAACATCATCAGTTCAGGCATGATGCCCTGGCGGTTCCGCTTGGTATCTGCAATCAATTCCAGCAAATTGGCGCTGCTGGCGAATTGCCCCATCGCCCAAATTTTACCTGCATCGTAAACACCTTTGCGCTGCACCCAATCGTCGTCAATTTTGTAATGCGGTGGCTCTAGGGCCATGAAGGTTTCCACTTCAATGGAAATGCGCGGGTGGCCCGCACCCATGATTTGGTGGGTAATCGGGCGGCTGGAGTCGCCCACGTGGCAACTGGTGCACAGCTTGGCAGCGGCATAGGGGTCGCTGGTAGGGTACAAGCCATTTTCAATGTTCTTTGCGTGGCTGGCCTTCGGCTCCACGTGGGTTTTAATCCACTTCTCAGCCGGGCCGTGGCAGGCTTCGCAGTTCACACCGTCGCTTTTGTCAAAGCGCGGGCCTTGCTTGTTTGCTGGTACGTTGTGGCTGTGGCAATCCAGGCACACCTTGGCTTCATGGGCTGGTTGGGCCAGCCCCAGGTTTTTTGCAATGCGTTGCGATTGAGCATTCTTCAACACTGCATAGGCTTGGGTGTGTGGGTCTTCTCGCAACCAGGTGGTGTATTCGTTTTGCAAAACAGGTGTCGCCGTGCGTTCGGCAATGCTGCCGTGGCAGGTGCTGCTTGCACAGTTCACTGTGCCCACCGATTGGTGTTGTGACTGGTGTGGCATGGTTTGGGCCACAGCCGCAAAATGTACAGTACACAGCACCGCACTTAGCGCAACGGTCAGCCAGTTTTTATTGATCCACTTCAATGTGTTCGCTTGCATGGCTTAATCCTTTCTGAAAGCCACTGAATTCACCTTGGGTTTTGGCAAATAGTTGTTCTTTTCCACTTTGTCGGTCACAGTCCACAATCTGCCATCGGGGCGCAGGTAAAACGCTTCCATTTCCTTGCGGGTAAATGGGCGCGAACCAATGCGGCCAAACACGGCGATTTGCCCGCCTGTTTCATCCACGGCACGATCGCGGTCCAAACCTTTCGACACCGACAAAGCCGGGCTTGGGGTTTTGCGCCATGCAATCAATTCCGGCATGGGCGCAGGTGAGAAGCCATAGAACCTGGGCTGTGTGTCGGGCGACGTCAACTGCAACACCTTCAAGCCATTCACACCGTCGGCCACATAGGCAAACAGCGATGCATTGGTGGAACCCACCACCACATCATGCGCGTCATTCAGTTGCCCGTCTGCAGTAAATTGTTGATACACCGCAGGCGCACGTGGCCGTTCAATGTCTACAATCACCAAGCCTTGTTTTTTGGCTGCCACATAGGCGTAAGTACGCGCCAAATAAACACGTTGCGCATCATCCAGGGGCACCACTGCACCGGTGTGCTCGGGCTTCTCGGGGTGGGTAATGTCGATCACTTCCAGCCCTTTGGCTGTGGTGGCAAACAGGTAGCGGAATTGAACCGCTGTGGCCCGTGCATCCTGCAAGGGCAGGGTGGTAATGTGGCGCGGCTTCAAGGGGTTGTTGATGTCAACAAACACCAGCCCTTTGGGCGTGGTGATGTACGCATAGTGCCCACCCAGCGTGATGTGGCTTGCGCCATTCAACACGCCGTTTTCATTCCAGGTTACAGCGCGCTCGAAAAAGTTATTGCGGGGTTCGCCATCAGCCAGTGTGTTGACATTCACTGCAATCAGGCCTTCTTCACTGTCGGTAATGAAGGCGTAGTTGTAGATGGGGTGGAAGGGCTGTTCCATGTTCGTGATGCGCATCAAATCGCCCTGATTCTTTTCAGGGTTGATGGGCTGGTTGGTGGGCAAGGCCATGCAGGTGGCATTTTTCGTGGCCACATGGGTGTCGTGACCCAGCGGGCTGAACGGTGCGGTTATTACGCGTTGCCCAAAGCCTTTGTTGGCCACACTGGCTGCGTCGTAAGCACGGAAGCCCCCTTTGCCCTCCGCCACAAACACGTACTCGCCGCGCAGTTGCAGGCAGCTGGCGACACCTTTGGTGGTGTGGTCCATCAGCGCGGGTACCACGGTGTCGGCCAATTCCCTGTTGCGGTTCAAGTGGTTCTGGTAGTAATCGGGGTAGGCGTATTTGTGCAGGTAACTGCCCAACACGGCTTGGGGTTCGTCCCACTCTGTCACAGTGACTGCGGCAATGTGTTCGCTGCCACCCAGCCAGGCATTGAAACCAATGAAGTTCACGAAGTTGGTGCCCTGTAACAGCAACTGCGCCATGATGGCGTTGTTGTCATCTTCACGTGACAAATGGCAATCGCTGCAGGTTTTTGTTTCTTCCTTGCGCTCGGTGTGCGGGTAGTGTGGTGCAAACGCTTGAGAGGAAAAACCACTGGCGGAAATCGGTGGTTGCTGAATGTAAATGCGTTCGCGGTTGGCGTTCATGGACGACAGAATCAAGGCCGAGCTTGAACGAATTGGCGCTATGCGATTGCCTTTCACCGGGCCATGCACGCCAAGCTGGAACATGTCGTCGCGCGCCACCTGCGGGTTGTAGGTGGCGTAGTTTCGGGTTTCTCCACCCTCGTAGTGCAAGCGTTCGGTTTTCCAGTTGGCCTGAATGGGCAAGTGGCAACCTGCACAGCTGGTGGTCCAACTTAAGTGGCAGGTAAAGCAGGTCATCTTGTCGTTGTCGTGCGCCAGTTCTTTCACGCCCGGGCCCCATTTGCCATCTTGCCCTTCTGCACCTGCACCCATCAGTTTGGCGCGTGCTGCTTTGGCGTTGTATTCAGGGTGGGCCGGGTTCATGTTGTCTTTGACCAGACTCATTTCCCATTCTTTGTTGGGGTCCAGCGCTGCGCGTTGGTACAGCTTTCCGTCGCGCCATTCAAAACGCTTGCGGCCGTCTTGGGTGCGCAGTTGGGTCAGGTCGGTGCCGCCGGGGGGCGATGCGGGGCCGCTGGTGCGCAAGGTGGGGTATTTGGTGGCGGTGCCGTGGCAGTCGGCGCAATCCACTTCAACGGCGGCGGCCACTTCGCCGTAAATGTGGCCATTGCCATGCATGTCTTGCGCAAAATGGCAGTCTACGCAGTGCATGCCCACATCCAGGTGAATCGAGCTTAGGTGCACTGCCTTGTCGAACTTCTTGGGATCGTCGTCGGCAACAATATTGCCTTCAGCGTCCAGCAATGCACCCTTGCGGTTGCGCTTGAACACGGCACGGAAGTTCCAGCCGTGGCCATGGTAATCGGCAAACTGGGTGTCTTTCAGTTTGCTGTTCAGCGTTGACACATTTTTCAAAAATTCCGGGTCACTCCACTTGCCGCGCACTGCAGCTTCTTCCGGGTTGCGGTCCAGAATTTCACGCATTTCCGAATCAGTGGGGTAGCGTTGTTTTTCCGGCCACATGTGTGGCGCATCGCTTTCGTAGTCCCACATGATGTAGCCGTAATAGCTATTCACAAACACGTTGGGCTGGTGCATGTGGCACACCATGCACTGCGAGCTTGGAATGGCGCGTGTGAATTCATGCTTAACCGGGTGACCACTTTCATTTTTCGCAATTGTTGGGTCGATGGTTTGCGTGGTGCCATCGTGGCCGAACTTGGCGTAGGGGCCTGCGTGCCGGGGGTCGCGGTCGTTGGTGTAAATGGTGTGGCAACCCGTGCAGCCTGATGAGCGGTAGTCGCCCGGTTGTTCGTTAGTGCCCAGAAACCAAAGATGCGGGTCGTTCAAACGGGTTTTGGTCACGTTGATCAAAGGCACTGCAATCCGTTGCCCGGTACCAGGACCGCGGTTCGATTGCTTGATGTCGGGCCGCCCCGGTTCATCCAGGCGTTGAATTTGACCCAGCACATTGGGCAAACCCACTTCCGGGAAAATGCTGTTGATGACTTTTCCGCCACGTTCAAACACACGGAACACATCGCCAGGTGGCGTGGTTTCCCAGGCGGGCAAGGGTGCCAGCTCATTCAAAATGCCTTTGTGTACGAACAACTCGTTGCTCGCTTCCACCGGGTTTTTCAGCAAACCAGGTTTGCCATCTTGCGTGTAAGCCTCGCCAAGAATGTAGCGCTTGTAAGGCAAGATGCCGTTGTTGTACGAGGCACCGCCCCACAGCATGGCCGATGTACTCATCAGGCTGCGTTCCTGCGCCTGAATGATTGGCAAATGGCAGGCTCCACAAGCCTCGCGTGCAACACGCAAATCGCCCGGGTTGATGAAACGAATGTAAGCAGGGTGTTCCTTGTTCAGCTTGGCATAAGAACGTTTTGGGTTGGCTGAAGAAGGGTAGTTCCAGAACTTCTCGTTGCGCGGCGCAATGTGGGCTTTGTCCAGCGCAGCACGGTATTCAGGTGCAAAGCCTTTTTCACGCGCAGCGCGGGTGTGGTCATACGCCAATGAACCTTGCTTTTCTTCTTTGCCATTCCATTTCACGGTGGCATCACCGCCGTGGCAATCGGTACAGCCCAACACCACGCCTGGGTTAGCGTGCATGGTGTGCTCGTCAGTTTGTGTGTGGCAACTCATGCAGCCTTCAGTTTTCGCAAAGGCCTGTTGCGCCGTTTGGCGTTCTGGCGCATTGGGCGCCATGGTGTAGCTTTTTTCAGGCAGCTTGTCGCTGGCGGCATGCACAACACTTGCGCTGCACATCAGCGCAAAACCAAAAGCGTGCAGCCACCCCTGCCAACGATGACGGTTGGCGGGTTTGGCGTGCAATGCATTGGCATTATTCAAATTCATCAACAAACAACCTGCTTTAGAAACTCAAAATCACGTTGAACAAAAACGAGTAAGGGTCTTTGTCTTCCGGAAACAATTCTTTGTAGCCCTTGCCTGGCAACAGCTTGGCAAACGACCCGTTCACCACAATGTTTTGTGAGAAGAAGGGGCGGTACTGAAAACCCACTGATGCATCAATGCCCAAATCAGTGGAGGGTGGGCGCTGCTGCCGCAGTGTGCCCAACACATTGGTGTTGTCGAACTCAAGCTTGTTCAGGTTGGCCACCAAGCGCAACTCGGGCAGTACATCAATATCGGCACCCACACCCACCAACAACAGGCCCGGGTTGATGAAATTCGATTGCCCCTGTTCTTTGCTCGAACGCAGAGAAGGCAGCACACCGTTTCTGCCTGACAAAGCCACACCGCCGCCGCCGACTAAAGGAATATTCTGACGGATGAAGAAGCTGGTGTCGGCCCCTGCAAATTGGGGGTTCTCGAAAATGGCATCGAAACCTTCTGCTTTGCCATCAAAGGGATCTTCATCGCCTGAGGCGTACAGGAAGCTGCCACGCAGGCGGAACCAGTCAAAGTCACGTGACAGTTCCGTGGCATGAAAGAATGCATCAATGTCTTGCTCGCGTTGGGCAAGCGGATGCCGATCCGTTTTGCCCGTGGCGTAGTAAGTAGAAGTGGTAATGTTCATGCGGCCGTAATGGCCGTCACCGCTGAAACCAAAATAGTCTACGTGGTAGCCGAAAGGCTTTTGATCGCCTAACGAAGCCGGGCGAGCCAGAAATCCATTCGCATCAAAGTAACGCTCGCCGTCTTCATCGTTGCGGTTGTGAATGTAGGAAACCTGGCTGGTGAAGCCCAAAAACGGGAAGTCTTGCCGGTACAGGTTGGCCACGAAAAAATCATCGTCGCGCAGGTCTTGGCGAATGTCGTTCAAGCCACTGTTGGTGTCTTTTTCAACGCGCTTGAAGTAACCAATGTTGTACTGGTAAATGTTGTTGTTGCGGTTGCCGAACAGGCGAATGCCCATGGGTAAATCCTGAAACAGGAAACCACGGAAATCGCTGATGAATGGCTGAATACCCACACGCAAGCTGTCGAAATCGTAACGATCGGACACGTTGCGAAGGTGAACATCCACGAATGCTTCTTGAATGCCCACAAACCCTTCACGGCGAACATCGCCGGAGGAAGATGCAATTTTCAGCAAGCGGTCTTCATTCACCCGCACATCGGTGTAATTGAACACCGGGGTCAGGCGGAATTCGTAATCTGGTGGTTTGAATGTGGTGTTGCCCTTGGTCAGGGACAAACTCACGATCAGGTTGTGCGCAAATATGGATTGCTCACCGTCGCCAAAAATATTGGCTTGCCCGGAAACAGTCGATGTTGCGGGTGGCACAGGCACCGGGAAGTTGCGTTGCTCGTAAAGGGTGTCGGCAATAATGCCCAGGTTGAAAAACCAGTCGGGGCCGAGTGTGTTCTGCAACACGGGCAGGTCGCCCTTGATCACGTTCTGGTTGTAGGGGTCGAAAAGCGGAAACTTGAAACCCAGCGATTGCATGATTCGCCAGCGATCTGGCACTGCCACTGTTTCCCGGGGCAGGTTGGGCAATGGCGGAGGAACTTGGCTGGGGTCAATCACCGGTATGGCAATGTCGCGCGGCACGATTGGTGTGTCGCGGCCCGGAATTGCACGTTGTACTTGCGGTGTTTGCGGAACCAAGCCAGGTGTGGCGGTACTCGAAGGGCGTATGCCGGTGCCTGGCTGATCTTGCAGCACATCGGCAGAAAATGCACGTGGCGCGAATACCCCCAGGGATTGCTCGCCGAATTGGCCGGTGCCTTGCTGAATCCAGCCGTCGGTGCTGCCCAAGAGGCTGTCTTGAATGCGAATTCGGTACCAGCCGTTTTTTTCTTCGAACGCGTCCACCAACTGGCCCTTGAAAAACTCGCCGATTGCGCGAGATTCCTTATTGGGCTTTGCATGCACAATGCTTCGGTTGTCGAAAACCTGCAGTAACACCAGTGGGCGTTCAGCGTTTTCAAGTTCTTCAATGTCCGGTATGCCTGCTACTTTACGGCTGACTTTCTCAACGGTTTCTGTCACTTGGGCAACCAGATCGGGCTTTGTTTCACCACGAATGTCTGCCCGAATTTGTGCCATGGCAGGCACCGGCAACAAACCAGCCAAAATCAGCCCCACGGCCAAAGGTTTCAGACGCATGATGTTGTTCTTGTTCATGGTGTTGGGCACACGTTTTGCGCACTGCTGTCGTTGAACGGAGTTTGCGGACATTGCACATACTTCAGGAACTCGCCTGAATTGGACAATTCATTGGCGGTCAGCAAGGTCGAGGGGAACGGTCGCATGGTGCTGCCCACTGCCGAGGCGCCATTGATCACGCCTAAGTAACCCACCATGTCATCCTGGTCCACGCCATCTCCGGATACGCCCACTGCGCCCACCAGTGTGTCGCCCTTGTAAATCGGGAAACCACCCGGGAATATCTGTATCCCGTTGGAGAATCGACTTTGCCGGCCCGCGGGAATGTTTGCGTCGTCAACACAGGTGAGTGCGGCGGGTGGTGAGAACTGGTTTGCTGCACGCGTTGTGGCAGTGAGGGTGCCCAGTACCTTGTTGGTCACAATGTTCAGCTGAAAGCCAACGTTGAACGGACTCCACTGTGCAATCGGCGATGACAGCGGACCTGTGGGGGTACCCACCTCGCCGTCTGGAAAGTAGGGGCGGTGCACGTTACCAATTGCCCTTGCCGAGTACGCGGCCGAGCCGTTCAGGGCTGTTGCCGTTTGCGTGAAAAACGTATTCATTGCATTGGCAAATGCCGCGTGGTTGCCAGCATCAATTGCGGTGAAATCAGTCAGTGCCTCGGCTGAACTGAATGCAAGTGCGGAACGTGCTTTTTGAACCGACACATCAGTACCAAAAATTGGTGCGTCGGATGAACGAACCAAACCCAACACCTGGCCAGTGGTGTCAACCACGCTGACTGTCACTTGCGCGGCAGCACCCAGCGGAATTCGAATTTGTGCACGGGCCCGGTTGGCAATCTTCATGCCCTCAACCAGAATATTCTGAACTTCAGCCTGGGTCAGATTGCCGCCCGCACTTGGCGGAAAACGCACGGCTGTGTTGTCCGCAGGGTTGGTGATCAGGGTAAAGGTGTCAAGGCCATTAAAGGCGGGGGCGGTGGTGGCCACGTAACCCGATTGACTGGTGCCGTAAGAAGTTCCTGCAATAACACCTGCTGCTGTTTTGTAGCCAGCAACCGCTACAAAGTTACCGTTTCCAGCCAACGCTGCGGCGCCGGCCACTGCGGGTGTCGTGTTGGAGAACTGGAAGGTTTGTCCGTTCGCTGTAATACGGTTCGCACGAATTTGGGCGGGTGCCCGGAAAGCCTCGGGCAGCGCGGCGAATGCAATTTCTTCTTCCAGATCGACTTCGTTGGTGAGAATGTCACGGTCCAGTCCGTACACACCTTGCGTGCCGGCATCGGTCGAAGCAATCACGCCAATGCCGCCAATCACCCGACCTTCCTGATAAATCGGGAATCCCCCCGGGTCGGCTGACAGTCCCAGTGGTGAACGTTTCGGTCCAATGGTTGCATTTTGGGAAAGCCATACATTCAGGTCAGAGCAGGGGAGTTGACTGAACTGCACGCCATACAGTGGCCCGCTGGGCTGACCTGTTTCCCCAGGTTGAAAAAATTCCTGAACAATCTGGCTGGCTGTGCGGCTGCTGAATGCATTCCCGGTGGAAGACAGGTAGGCGCCTGTAATTGCTTTGGCAATCGCAGCCAATTCGCTGGGCACGGGTGTGAATCCGTCCAGGCCCATGCCATTGGCACCACTCAATCCACTGGTAATGATGACAGTCGGGCTGGAGTTGGTCATCCGATACACCGCCAACACATTGCCCACCCGGTCGGTGATTGCAATGGTCGATTGAACGCCGCGGGAGATGGATGCTTGTACCGCGCGGGCCACAATGTCGTTCACTTCTGCGATGGACAGGCTTTGGGTTCCAAGCGGTTCTATGTTGAAGCTTGGTGTTGTAGAGGGCGCACTGTCGCTTCCGCCTCCGCCTCCGCAGGAAACGAGAATTAATGGTGCAGCCAGGCAAACCGCCATTCCCATGGCGATTCGTTTAAATTTTATTGCTGTGCCTGTTACGGCATCTGTGCGTTTGCGCATCGACTTCTAACTCGCTCATCTTTGTTTTTCAATTGACTTGCAAAACTGCAAGTCCCCAGTTCACTGCTGGTCTGTCTACTCAAGCTACTGCGTCGAATGGCGATTACTTCGCTGCCACTTCTTTGTTATGGATATGGTATTCGTGGCAAACGCCACAGTCTGATTGCACTTTGTTCAGCACGGGTTTGCTGCCTGCATGGCAGGTTTGGCAACCTTCAATCGCGGGCATCAGAACATCACTGGCTTCCTCGGATTTGCCTGCTTTGTGGCAACTTTCACAGCTCTCAAAGGCGTGTGCCTTGTGATCGAATTCAGCCATGGGCATCCAGGGGTGGGCCGGGTTGATTTCTGCGATTTCGTACTGCGGCATTCTGGAGCCGGAAGTTTTTGTATTGCCCAAGCCATCCACGGCTTTCACCTCGTGACACACCGAACATGCGGTGTTCTCGAACAACTCCACCGTTGCAAAGGCAGCCTGCGCGCGAGGATTGCCGCTCAAGTTTCGCAGGTTGGACCGGTTCGGGTCTTTCTCGCCGGGGCGTGCACGTAAAACTGCTCGCTGTGCATTCACCCTGTTGCGTTCTTCAGGGTGCAGGGCCAGGTAACTGTAAAACTCTTCAACGGTGCTAAGCACTGCGTCAACGGGGCCATGCGGTACTTGGCGATCGGGCAAAGCAGGCTCAAAGCTCAGCTTGTGGCATTCCTGACAGTGGCTTTCCATACTGAGTGTCTTAAACCCTGTGGCTGTGTCCGCCGGTTCATGGCAGTTGGCGCATTCCATCACCACCTTCTTGCTTGGGCTGTCAATTCCCTTGGGGTCCAGGTGCACATCGTGTGGAAACTTCAGGTTTGTTTTTTCAACAATCGGTGTGTTGGCCACCATGCGGATGCGGCGCAAGTCGCTGGGTTCAGGGCCAGTTGCAACGGTGATTCTGAACGCCGGGTGTTTGTCGCCCTCGAAGTCGCTGACAGCAAGTGTTTCAGTGTTGGGAGCCACAGTTTTGATGTCTGTATGGCAGGCCGCACAGTCAGTGCCTACGAAGTGTTTGTTTTGTTCCGCAAGGCTCTCGCGCCCTTTGTGGTCGCGGTGGCAGCTTGCGCAGCGGCCTTCTTCAAATGACGTGTCGGGTAGCGTTTGCTCGGCCACATGCAGGCCCATATTGCTGTGGCAGACCAGGCAACTTTCGTCTTTCACGCGCGAGAAATCTCCCGCGTGACAAGCCTGGCAATCGCCTTCAAGATTTGAGTGCGCTGATGCCAAAGGCCCTGGGTTCCACACCGAATCCAGTGCAAGGGCAGTTGTGTTGCGAACAGGCAATACGGAATTGGTTTGCAGGCTGGGGTGAGCGTTCACGGGAAGGCGGGCCTCACCCACAGTTTGCGGTTTTGCCGCTGCAATCTGTTGAAGCTCACCAAACAAGTTCGGCGCAATCATGGCCGCCAAAGGCAACAGCAGAAATGCAAACAGGATCGGCAAAAAGATGATCCACGACAAGGGACGTTTCAGCCCGAGTGGCTTCTGGAGTGCCTGATGTTCGCGCTGTAGCGGACTTTGTTGTTGTTCAGCCATGTGCGTTACCAGTAAATGAATACAGACAGTACGTGCGCAATCAGTGCAGCCAATAGTCCGAAAGACAAAGGCACGTGCACTGCCAGCCACAACTCTAGCCAGTACCGCATGTGGTAATAGCGCCGGAGCTGTTTCAACGCACGCAAACGCTGAACTTGATTGCGGTACAGATCAGCCAGGTTGTCTGATCGGGTCAACTCATGTTGAAGATAATTCACGGCAGCTTCAGTCGCGCAATTCTTGATCGTGCCTTTGCGCTGATTCCTTCGGGAATTGAACACACCTTGTTTTTGCGAAGCAGTGATGATTCTGGTCAGCATGTCACTTGAATTTTTGCTGAGCTTGGCCGCTTCACGATCCAGTGTCTCGATTTGCGAAACAATCTGGTCCGGGCTTTGGCGATTCAATACATGCGACATTTCAAGCGGGTAGCGCAGGTAAAAACTAAGTCCCCAGACTCCGGACGCGATGGTGGCCATGGTCAGTACATAAGCCAAAGTATGAATATTCCAGCCAACCTGAAAGCCGGTGTGCAGTGTGGCCACCACCGACAAGGCCAGTCCAAGGTAAATGTGGGCGGAAACCCAGCCTCGCAAATTGCCCGACTCGTTGGCGTATTGGCGCTTTCGAACGCCAAACCACATCAGCCACAAAATCAGCAGTGCGCCGAGTGTGCCTAGGCAATAGCCAAGCCAGGTGCCGCCGTTGGCGTTAATGCGTGGTTGATCAAACAGGTAAGCAAATGCGGAAATGAGTACGAGCGACAAAGCCCATTTCAGGAAAACAAATCTTTTGTAGTTAAACAGGTTGTCCTGAATCATTTGTTCAGCGCCTTGGCGAGTAGTCAGAGGGTGTACTGCTCAGGGTTTACGCTGACTTCAGCGATGTCCTCAATGTTACGTCATCATTCGAGATGTTAGTATCCCTACTTCATGTCTGGGGGTGAACAATTGAGTCTTGGCATTGCGTTTGTTGGCCTTATCTTCCTGTTTTTTTTAGTATTTTGTCTATATTTATCTTGGCGGGGTTTTTTTTCGTCTGTTGGGCAGAAAACCACGAATTCAGCAGGGGGTTTGGAAGAAAGTCCGGAATGGCGTGCTTTTTTGAATCGCCGCACCGAAATCGAGCAGGATCCGACGCTGGATGAGCAAAGCAAACGCATCCTGATCGAGAACTGGCAGATCATGGCTGCTGAAAGCAAACCCCACATGGTTGAGCCTGTTACAACAACTCCCGCTTCACTGACATGGGCTAGGCCAGGCGTGTTGCCGTATGTTGTTTTTGGCTCCTTGGCTTTGGCCTTTGCATTTACTTATTCAATTGGCGCCATGAATGCCGGTTCGTTCAAATGGCCTTCGACCAATTCGGGCTCGGGCGATTCGCCCAGTGTGGACCAGGCAATTGTGGCCTCAGAGGGGCACCCCGGAGATGGCGTAAGTCTGGACGAGCGACTGGCCTCCCTGAAAGCGCGATTGGCACAACAACCCGATGACCTTCGTGGATGGGTACTGTTGGCGAGAACCCACGCCTCTATGTCAAATTACACGGAAAGCGCACAAGCGCTTCAACAGGCTTTGGCGCTGACACCGGGTCACCCGGACATTCTTGCCGATCTGGCAGACATGACCGCCATGGCGCAAGGTCGACAACTCGCCGGTGAACCTGAACAGTACATTGCTGCCGCATTGCAGAGCGACCCCCGGCATGAAAAAGCACTTGCACTGGCGGCCAGTGCAGCAGAGCAAGCCGGCGATGCCGACAAAGCGCAGGTGTATTGGCAACTGCTGAGCCAGGTGCAGCAATCGAATCTGAAAAACGCTGCGCCGCAGCCTGCAACACCCGAAAACGTGTTGACCACTGCTGCAATCAATATTCCTGAAAAAGCTTTGAACACCATGAACGAAGGTTCTGCGCTGTTTGTATTCATGAAAGCGCAGAATGGACCCGGCATGCCGTTGGCGGTGGTGCGCGTTCCTGCAACTTCGCTGAAGCCCGGTGAGCAACTGGTGCGAATTGGCCCTGGAGATTTCCTGCAAGAAGGTGCGATCAACAATTTGCCAGAGACCGTGTATGTACAAGCCCGCCTGTCGATTCAAGGCATGGCACAAACCAGCGAAGGCGACATAGAGTCGCCGTGGCTTGCGGTGGCCCGCAACCAGCTTGAATCAGGCTTTAAATTGAGTTTGTCTGACAGTGGCGCACTTTAAATGATTCAAGCCACTTTAAGTGCACCGCATCTGACAATTCAATGTGCAGGCCTGCATGCTGCTGGCATTGAGCTGAGCAAGGCGTTCACTTGTGTTCTGAATTCCGGCTGTGTGACTGTGCTTCGGGGGGCCAATGGCGTCGGCAAATCAACCCTGCTGCGGGCAATTGCCAATTCAATGCCAGAACACGCGGTACTGTTCAAGCCTGAATACGGCTTGCGCGACGACCTGTTGGTTGACCAGCACTTGCGGATAGTTCTGGATCACCTTGGTGTGGAGCAGGCACAGCTTGAATCCCTGTTGGTGCGGGTCGGTTTGGGTGACTGGCAGTTCGAACGAATCGGTACGCTTTCCTCGGGACAACGCGCACGTTTGGGTCTATGCACCCTGTTGGCAGCAAGATTCAAAGTCTGGTTGCTCGATGAGCCCCTGAACGCGCTTGACATGGAAGGCTGCAAGGTACTCGCACAGGCTTTGTGCCTGCATTTGAATTCTGGTGGGTGGGTCTACATGGCCAGCCACATTGATCCACAACAGATGACTCAGTACATGCCCGGTGTGTTGGTGCGTCATCATGAGCTTGCACTTGGCGTGTTGAAAACGGATTCAGATTCAAGCGCAACTTTACATGCCGCAGCTTCAGACCTTGCCGCACCCATCAACCCGTCCAAAAATATCTCCTGGCTGGCCTTGATGAATCGGGAGTGGCTTGTGCTGCGCGCCAGCCCCCAACCAGTGTTGTGGGGTGCCTTGTTTCACTGGATGGTGTTGAGTTTTTTTGGCATTGGTTTGGGCAAACCCAGCATTGAGTTTGCGCAGGTGGCGGTGTGGGTCAGTATTTTGTTGGCAGTGTTGCTAGGCGCGAAAGACTGGTACAGCGAAGACTACCGTGTGGGCTGGCTGCGATTTTTGGCCCATATTCACCCTGGAAATCTCGGTCTTTATTGGCTGTTGCGGGTGTTGTGTACGTCTTTGGCTCAAACACTTGTATTGGTGCCTGTCACGGGTTTACTGGCCATTCAATTTGGATTAAGTGGTGAACAAGCGATTCAGTTGATCGTGGCGCTGGTGGCCGGTGTGTGGGCCATGGCGCCGGTGTTGGGGCTTGTGGCGTTGTTGGTGATGTTGACCCGTGGCGGTGCAGTATTGGTGTACCTGATCGCTTTGCCTTTGCTGGTGCCCGTACTTATTTTTGGACTTGAAGCCAGCAGGGCAGCCGATTTTGGTCGTTCCGCATCTGCGCCTTTGGCTGTATTGTTCAGCATGGGTTTGCTGGCTTGCCTGATCGGACCCGTGCTGGCCCGGCGTTTGATTCAATTAATACAGGAATAAACATGTTTTCGCAGTTGGCTTCACCCCCGAAATTCCACGCATTGGCCAGTTGGTTCTGGGTCTGGTTGTTGCTTGCTGGTGTGTTGTTGCTCGGCCTGGGGCTTTACACCGGTTTGTTCCTGGCCCCCGTGGATGTTCAGCAAGGCGAGGTGTACCGCGCCATTTACGTGCATGTGCCAGCGGCATGGATGTCAATGTTTCTGTACCTGGTCGCATGTGGCTATGCCATGTTGAACTGGATTTACCGCAGCGACGTGTCCGCCGTGATGATGCGTGCACTTTTGCCAACGGGTGCCTGGATGACTGTCTTGGCACTGGTGACCGGCGCATTGTGGGGCAAACCCACTTGGGGCACCTACTGGGTGTGGGACGCACGCATGACCTCGGAATTGTTGTTGCTGTTTATTTATCTGGGTTTGATTGCCCTGGGGCAACTGGCCACAGACCCTGCCAAAGCCGATCGGGTGTTGGCCATCGGCTTGTTGATCGGCGCGGTGAACATTCCCCTGATTTACCTGTCGGTGGTGTTTTGGAACACGCTGCACCAAGGCTACAGTGTGTCGATGAGCGGCAGTCGAATTCACCCCGAAATTGCAACTGGCATGTGGCTTAGCGTATTGGGCTTCTGGCTTATTTGCGCAAGCACCGTGTTGAACCGGGCAAGGCGTTTGCTTGTTCAGCGCCGTTGGCAATAGTTGTACAAACAGTTTTTGAAAACAAGGTGTTGGCAATGAATTTTGATGCATGGGAAACCGTTTGGTTGTGTACAGCGCTCAGTGTGCTGGTGTTGGTACTTGATGCCTGGCTGGCACACAGGGCGGGGCCAGACAAAACCGAGCAGGCCCGAAGTGGCCAGCGTGGCAACCGCATGTCCAATGTTGCCAAGGAGACTGTCCAATGAGCAACGCACGTGCGTACCGCGCTGCCTGGTTGGCAGCCATTGTTGTGGTGGCCTTGGGTTTCGGTATCGCCTTGGTCAAGGTGTTCAACGACAATCTGGTTTTTTTCTACACGCCCACTCAAATACTGGGAGGCGAAGTGCCCAAGGGCGAACAAACCTATCGTTTGGGCGGCATGGTTGAGGTGGGTAGCGTTCAACGCGAGACCGATTCACTGAAGGTTCGTTTTGTTGTCAGTGACATGAATAACAAAGTGCCCGTTGAATTCACTGGCATTGTGCCTGACCTGTTCAAAGAGGGCACTGGTGTGGTGGCCGATGGCCAATGGGACGGCAGTACCTTTGTGGCTTCGGAAGTGTTAGCCAAACACGATGAAGACTACATGCCACCGGGAGTCGAGCAGTGATTGCATTTGTTTCCCAGTTCAGTCTGGCCCTTGCGTTGGTGTTGTCGCTGTTCGGCGCAGTGGCTGGTTTCGCATCGGTGCGCGGTGTGTTTACCCATGAACCTGCAGTGCCCCTGTTGAAAAGCGTTCAACGCAATGTCTCAGTAATTTTTGGATTGGTGTTGATCGCCTTTTTCGGGCTCGCCTATTCATTCCTGATCAGCGATTTCTCGGTGCGTAACGTGGCAGAGAATTCCAACCTGGCTTTGCCGTTTTTCTACAAAATTGCCGCAAGTTGGGGCTCGCACGAAGGATCTTTCCTGCTGTGGGTGTTGATGTTCGCCGGTTGGGCGCAAGCAGTGGCGATGTCCAATTTTGAAGTTTCAGCCTGCTTCAAAGTGCGTGTTCTTGCCACGCTGAAACTGGTGCTGGTCGGTTTTCTGCTGTACCTGCTGATTGCCAGCAACCCCTTTGAATACCTGTACCCCACACCCGTGGACGGGCGAGATTTGAATCCACTGCTGCAAGACATTGGCATGATCATTCATCCGCCCCTGCTGTACATGGGTTACGTGGGGTTCGCCGTGACCTTTGCTTTCGCGGTGGCCGGTTTGCTCGAGGGACGATTCGACATGACCTGGGCGCGCTGGAGCCGACCCTGGACCAACGTGGCCTGGGCTTTCCTGACCATGGGTATTGCCTTGGGCAGTTGGTGGGCCTACCGGGAATTGGGTTGGGGTGGTTGGTGGTTTTGGGACCCGGTCGAGAATGCATCCTTGATGCCTTGGTTGGCAGGTACCGCGCTGATTCATTCCCTGGCCGTTTCTGAAAAAAGGGGGGCCTTGCGCAGTTGGACTTTGCTACTTGCGCTCACCACGTTTGCCTTGTCGCTATTGGGTACATTCCTTGTACGCTCAGGCGTGCTTACGTCAGTACATGCTTTTGCAACCGACCCGGAACGCGGAGTATTCATTCTTGCCTTGTTGTTCATTGTGGTGGGTGCCTCTTATATTCTGTATGCCCTTAAAACAGGCGAGGTCGGGCAGGGTAGTGGCGGTGGCTTCAAAGCCACCGGGCGCGAGTCGCTGCTCTTGTCCAACAATGTGCTGATGAGTGCCGCATTGGTCGCGGTGATGCTGGGCACCCTTTACCCCTTGGTCGTCGAAGTAATTGGCGGGCGAAAAATGTCGGTGGGGCAACCTTATTTTGAAGCCATGTTCGCCCCAATTTTGTTGCCTGCGGTGTTGCTGATGGCGCTGGGTCCTGATTCACGCTGGCGGGAAACACGATTGGCGCAATACATCAAACCAGGGGCGGTGGCTTTGGCTGCGGCTGTGCTGGTGTTAATCGGTGCAGCGCTGTTCAATGGTTATTTCAGCCTGTTGTGGGCTGTCGGTGTGGTGTGTGCCGTTTTCATGGCCGTGGCTACGCTGGCGCATGCTGCTGTGGCCACGCGCAAGGCAGGCTCTGCCATTCCTGAAAGTGGTCTGCTTTATCGCATTCGCCGTTTGTCCCTGTCCTATTGGGGCATGGTGCTTGCGCATTTGGGTGTGGCCGTATTTGTGGTGGGTGTCAGCTGGGTAAAAACCTTTGAGACCGAAACCGATGCCGTTATGAAGCCGGGGGAAATTTCTGAAATTGGACCATGGCGTGTCACCTTCATCGGTGTTGATTCCGTGCAAAGGCAAAACCATGTGGCGGCCTTGGGCGTATTTGAGTTGACCCGTGGCGACGGCACCTTGATTCATTTGCTGGAACCCGAGAAGCGTCGCTATCAAAGTTCAGAACAAATCATGACCGAAGCGGCCATTCACAGCGATTGGTTTTCCGATGTTTACATTGGCCTTGGCGATGCCGTTCAAAGCAGCGAAAACGCGGGTGCATGGGGCGTACGCCTGTATTACAAACCCTTGATCAACCTGATTTGGTGGGGTTGTGCCTTGATGGCACTGGGCGGTTTGCTCACCGTTTTTGATCGCCGTTACCGGCCCAAAAAGAATGCGGTGGCAGCATGATCAAGAAACGCTTGCGCCTGTATCTGCCAATTCTGGTGCTGTTGTTTCTGGGCGTGTTCTTGTTGCGCGGTTTGTGGCTTGATCCCAAAAAGCTGCCTTCGGCCCTGATTGGCAAACCTGCACCCGCAGTGGTATTGCCCGTGCTCAGTTTTACTGGGCCAGAAGCCGGTGCTGTGCAGCTCGTCGACATTCAAACCCTACAAAACATTGATACCTTGCAAGGTCAGCCGTGGGTGCTGAACGTGTTTGCTTCCTGGTGCCAGGCCTGTTTGGTGGAACATCCGCATTTTATTGCTTTGGCGAAACAGAAAAAAATCAAACTCGTGGGTTTGGCCTACAAAGATGACTTGGCCAACACTCGCCGTTGGCTGGCCCAATACGGCAATCCTTATGATTTGATCTTGATTGACCAGCAAGGTCAGTACGGCATTGAATTGGGTGTGTATGGCGTGCCAGAAACTTTTTTGATGAGTGCCAACAACACGATTATTCACAAGCAGGTGGGGCCAATTCCCGCCGATTATTTTGAGAGCATGGCAACGCCTGCCATTGAGGCTTCCCGATGAATGTGAACGACCTGAATGCAGTTGAGAAGGAACAATACAAAGAAGTCGCCAGCGAATTGCGTTGCCTGGTGTGCCAAAACCAGTCTCTGGCCGATTCGCATGCATCCCTTGCTGTTGATTTGAAGCAAAAAGTCGCAGAGCAAATTCGCGCAGGGAAAACCAATGAAGAAATCAAAAGCTTCATGCAAGACCGATACGGCGAGTTCGTGATTTACAAGCCCGCGTACAGCTTGGAAAACGCAGTGCTGTGGCTAGGCCCATTTGTGGTGCTGGTGATTGCGGTGGTGCTGGCCCGCAAGGTGGGCAAGGGCAAAGGTACGGCTGTTCAAGGTGCTGGTGTTGAAAGCGCAGCGCAGGCCCCTGCTGCCAGCGCAGACACACAGTGGGCTGAAAGCCTGTACGTTAAAACAAAAAACAAAACAGACCAATAATTCTCGTCGGCGTTACAGCAACATCAACAGCAACTGCCTGTTGATTTCCTGTTCCTGCACAGTGGGCCGTAAACCCCTGCAAATGTGGGGTGGCACACTTTCACCTGTTAAGTACAACAAGGCTGGGTAAGGGTTTCGGGTATTGCTTGTTTTTCAGGCAATGGCCAGAGCGGAGTATCTCGCTTGCTGTTGAATACTGACTCATTTAACTTTTAAACCATTGCTGGTGCATCTCGAATCACTGTCTGGTTTCCAGTATGGCCTGTGGTAGCCATGCTGGATTAGGACAGTGAATTCAAAAATACCCCCAGTGAACATAGGCTTTTTCTGTTGAACAGGAATAGTGTCTGTACCGAATCGCAATACGTGATCGGTTAAGCAAACGCGGCGAGTTGTTTTCCGCCGCCAACCTGAAGGAGAGATTCCGTGAATCGCACTGATCTGAAGAAGAATGCTGCAAATCTTACTCAACGATTGGATCATATGGTTCCTGAAATAGGGATGACTGCATCGCAGAATCAAAAGGCTGCATCCGATTTGGCTGCTCTCACTGCGAAGCTTTTTTGGCATGTTCCTGACCAGTCGTTGTCTCCATTTGAGCGACTAGAGCGTTTGGCGCGCGCTGCAGAAGACCGTAGGCCCGATATGGTGCAACTGCAATCAGCAGCAAGAAAGCTGGAAGCGCTTAAGTCGCGTATCGATGAGCTTGTTCCAGGGGATATGAGTCACGAAAAGAAAATTGAAACCCTGATACAACAATTGGATAAGAAAGTTGGCGCATCGCAATTGGCGCTGCACACCACGGATAAGTTGGAATTGCTTGGTGACCCCCGTGCCAAAATCGCACCGGAAGTTAAATCTGTATCTTCGAAGAGAAAGAAGACGGGCAAATAATGTTTAGCCGAAAAGAGATTGTCGCGAAGTACAGAGCGCTTTTACAGGAGGAACTGGCGATAGATCATCCAGCCCAAGGCTGGATCGATTTACTTCCACCCACCTTGTGCAGGGCTCTAATCCTCCAACAGGGCATCAAGACAGCCATCGGCTCACTTGAGCATGCCTTTGTCGGCACTTCAAACAGTGACTTAAGGGAAGTATTTGGCATCAAGGTTTCGGTCGGAAACTTCAACTCCAGAATATTCAACTCTCTTGGGCTTGAGGGTCATCTTCCTTTGGAGGTTCCCGGGATGTGCAGCTGGACTGCAGCAGCGCTCGAAACACTGAAAGAGCTAGACCATGAGGCTCTAAGTTTTGTTCAGCAATGGTGCTCTATGATTTTGTGGGTTGCGCCAAACGCTGAGGATAAACCAGAAACTGTTCTGACATCGGTAGCTGTTCCCACGCTCCCACATTGCACAATACTCTCCGTAAAAAGCCTTCGCCATATTCCTGCGGATCACGTCTACGAGGGCGCATCAACGTACGCACTAGCTGAGAACATTTTTCACGAAGCATTGCATCAGCAATTGAGTGCTTGTCTGGTTTTTGGCGCAAAAATAATGAGCGATGCGGAGGATGCAAAACTTCAACCAATCCATATCCCATGGAGAAACGCTTCATGGGAAATAGATCGAGTAATTCATGCTGCGTGGGTCTATACGAATCTGCAAAGGTTGAGAAAGCGCGCGCTTTCAATGCCAGACACCTTCGGTCTTGAATTGGACATTGTCAATAATGCCGAGCAAGAGTCGCAACCTAAGCTTGCGTATTTGCGCTCATCACTTCAGTCCGCGATGAAAAGCCTTCCAAGATCGTCGAGCAATTTAATTGAGCAGATTCTTGCGTGACACGACGCTGAATTCCAACTTTCAATTAGGCCACTTCGTCCAAGCCGCAGGTATGCAAAAAAAAACCGAACCGTGATTCCTCAGGGTTCGGTTTTTTAATTCATCCAACAAGCAGTGGCTTTACTTCAATGGCTTGTAACGCACACGCTTTGGTCGCGCGCCTTCTTCGCCGAGTCGCTTGATTTTGTCGGCTTCGTATTCCTGGAAGTTGCCATCAAAGAACACCCATTGGGAATCGCCTTCACAGGAAAGAATATGTGTGGCAATGCGGTCCAGGAACCAGCGGTCGTGTGAAGTCACTAGCACTGTACCCGCAAATTCCAGCAGTGCGTCCTCCAGCGAACGCAGTGTTTCCACGTCCAGGTCGTTAGATGGTTCGTCCAGCAGCAACACGTTGCCGCCAGAAATCAATGTTTTGGCCAAATGCAAACGGCCACGTTCACCACCCGACAAATTGCCGATCAACTTTTGCTGGTCGCCACCCTTGAAGTTGAAGCGGCCAAGGTAAGCGCGTGAAGGCATCTCGAACTTGCCCACGGTGAGAATGTCTGCACCATCGGACACGCCATCGAATACGGTTTTGTCGTTCGGCAAGGAATCACGCGTTTGGTCAACCACGGCCATGCGCACGGTTGAACCGATTTTGATGTTGCCGCTTGTGGGTTGTTCAGTACCTGCCAGCATTTTGAACAGGGTAGATTTACCCGCGCCGTTGGGGCCGATCACGCCCACAATCGCGCCGGGTGGAATCTTGAAGCTCAGGTTGTCGATCAGCAAGCGATCACCAAAGGCTTTGCTCACATTTTCAAATTCGATGACTTCATTGCCCAAACGCTCGGCCACAGGAATGAAAATTTCCTGTGTCTCATTGCGCTTCTGGTATTCATGGCTCGACAATTCCTCAAACCGTGCAATACGCGCTTTCGATTTGGCTTGTCTGCCTTTCGGGTTCTGGCGTACCCATTCCAATTCTTTCTTCAAGGCCTTCTGGCGGGCGCTCTCGCTGCTTTCTTCCTGCTTCAGGCGATCCTGTTTCTGGTCCAGCCAGGAACTGTAATTGCCTTTCCATGGAATACCGGATCCACGGTCCAGTTCCAGAATCCATTCGGCGGCATTGTCCAGGAAGTAACGGTCGTGGGTTACAGCAACCACGGTGCCGGGGAACTTGTGCAGGAACTGTTCAAGCCAGTGCACAGACTCTGCGTCCAGGTGGTTGGTGGGTTCGTCGAGCAGCAACATGTCGGGCTTGCTCATCAGCAGGCGACACAAAGCCACCCGGCGTTTCTCACCGCCGGACAAATTGGCCACGTTGGCTTCCCAGGGTGGCAGGCGCAATGAATCGGCAGCAATTTCCATCAGATGTTCTGCATCGTTGCCGGCAGCAGAAATAACGGCCTCCCACTTGGCCTGTTCTTCGGCCAGCTTGTCGAAATCGGCTTCAGGGTCGGCATAGGCTGCGTAAATTTCTTCCAGCTTTTGCTGGGCCATACCCAGTTCACCCAGGCCTTCTTCAACAGCCTGACGCACAGTGTGCTCAGGGTTCAGTTCTGGTTCCTGACTCAAATACCCAATGTTCAAATTGGGCATGGGCACTGCTTCGCCTTCAATGTCTTTGTCCACACCCGCCATGATTTTCAGCAGGGTGGATTTGCCAGAGCCGTTCAAGCCCAGCACACCAATTTTCGCACCGGGGAAAAAGCTTAGCGAAATGTTTTTCAAGATCTGGCGCTTGGGGGGAACAATTTTCCCCACGCGGTTCATGCTGTAGACGTACTGGGCCATTCGGTTTCCAATTCAATAGGTTTAACGTTGTCGCAATTTTAAATCATCGCGGGCAGTTGGGGGGTCAATGCCTGGCGTTCTTTGCTGGCCTCACCCAGCAAGGCCATACCGAGCAGGGCGCCGTCCTTGCCCTTGAACAGGGCTTTTACACCGTTTTCGTCTGCTGTAATTTCCCATTCACCTTCATGTTCAGGCAAGGGTGGGTTAACCACTGCCGGGCAATCTGGCGTTTTAATACTGACTGGCATGGCCGGGAACTTGATCTCGGTGGGCTTGCCGGCCAGCGTTTGCGCCATGGCGCGGGCAGCCTGCATCACCGGCATAATGTAAGGCAGCACAAACTTGCCAAGGTATTCTGCGCAATCACCCAAGGCATAAATGTTGTTGTCGCTGGTTTGGCCAAGGCTGTTCACCACGATACCGCGTGCCACATCAAGACCCGCATTTTCGGCAAGTGCAGTGCGTGGCTTCAAGCCGACGGCAGACAACACCAAATCAGCTTGGGTTGTTTCGCCAGTGGAATCCTTCAGGGTGTAGGCTGTACCGGTTTTTGAAACTGAATTTACCGTGCGGCTCAGCTTCCAGCTCACACCTTTTTCAGCCAGTTTGTTTTGCATGAATGCGCTGGCTTGCTCAGGTAACAGGCGAGCCAGGGGGCGGTCGGCCAAGTCAAACACGGTGGTGTGAATGTCTGCCTTCAACAAGTCGTTGGCGAATTCACAACCGATCAAACCAGCACCCAGTACGGCAACTTCTTTTTTGCCTTCAAGCAATTTTCTGAATTCTGCATAATCAGTCAAATCGTTAACGCTGACCACGTCACCCGCGCCATCGCCTTCAATCGGCAGTTTGATGGTGTCTGCACCCAAGGCCAATACCAGGTTGTCATAACTGAATTCGCCGGCACTGCTGCTCAGCTTGCACGCGTCAGCATCTATCGCACTTACGTTTGTATTGGCGATCAGTTCAACTTTCTGTTGTTCTGCGAATTTGGCAGCAGGTGTCATCACCAAACTTTCAGCTGTTTTGCCGCTGGCCAGTGCATTGCTCAGCATGGGCTTGGAATAGAAGTCACCGCTGTCTGCAGTGATCAGGCGAATTTCTGCCTCGGGGTCGGCCTTGCGAAGTTCTCGAACCAAAGTCCACGCGGCCACGCCGCTGCCAATGATGGTGGTGTTCATAGTTTTAATCCTGTGTGTTGCACGTCAATTGCAATAGTCAAAATCTATAATCGATGTCATTCAATCATGGATCGCTATCATAAACATGGGGTACTGGCATTGTATGCCCAATACCACCGTAAACGGGTGTTTACCAAACGGAGTGGCATTGGTTAAGATGCGGCTAGAACCAAGTTTTCGGGCTCTATTCTAATGTAGGCTTTGGTTATTCTTTTTTTATCAAACGACATCACCACAATACACATCAAAGGGAGACAACTTTGAGTACATTTGATCGCACGGGCACTTCCCGATTCTTCAAAACTGCAGCCTTGGCACTGTCAGTCACTGTTCTGGCCGCTTGCGGATCAATGACAGGGCTCAAAGACATTCCTGAATATCTGGATTCTGATTTCGAACATGTAGGCCCGCGTGATTTCATCACCAATATTGACCTGGCCCGAATCAAGCTGGGCATGTCGCCGCTTCAGGTACAGAACCGCTTGGGCATGCCCATGTTGAGCGCAAAAGACCAGGATGACCGTTGGGACTATGTGCTGAAAAAAGGTCAAGGTGCCGATGAAGAGTTCGTACCTTATGCTGTTTATTTCAAAGATCAAAAAGTGGTTCGCCTCGCCCCATTGACTCCGCCGCCCGCACCAGTCGCAGACGCACCGGCAGTTGATGCTTCTGCTGTGGCAGCGCCTGAAGCCAGCGCTGGCGAAGTGATGGCTCCAGAACCCAGTTTGGCGGTTGGCGCTGATGTTGGCGATGCCGCTGCAATCAACGACATGCTCAGCAACTGGGCGGCTGCGTGGTCCTCCAAGGATGCAGATGGATACCTTGGCTTCTACGCGGACACCTTTGAGCACGGCAAGAAATCACGCGAGGCTTGGGAGAAGCAGCGTCGTGCTCGCTTGGCAGACAAGGAAACAATTTCTGTCAGTGTGTCTGATGTTCAAATTGATGTTCAATCTGAAGCATTGGCCAGTGTAAAGTTCAAGCAAGACTACTCATCCAACCGCTTCAACGACTCGGGCACCAAGGTGCTGACCTTGTCAAAAGCCAGCGGTACCTGGAAAATTCAAAGTGAAGAATTCCAGAAGTAAGTCTTGCTGAATCGCCTTTCGGGGTTTTGTTTTGTGGGGGAGTGATACGGGTTGGTATCACTCCACCGACGTGAATTTTGTCACCAGCCCGTCTTTCTCGTAGTGTTTCGAATCCCTCCGATTCCTGTACACACTTCGAGAACTTCCCATGATTAAACGAGATTTTTTAAAGCTGCTTGCATTGGCCAGTGGCATGTCTTCCATTGCACCCACAGCAATGGCGCTGGACTTCGGCAAAATGATGAGCGCTGGCTCTGACCTTGTGAAGTCTGCGAACATTTCCGATGCGGAATTGACCGCCTACTTTGATCAAATGACAGTTCAATACGATCAGCAGAATAAAATTGCCGACGAAAAGTCTGTCTACGGTAAACGCCTTCAAAATCTGGTCAAAGGACTGGAGTCAGAAGATGGCCTGTCCTTGAATTTCAAGGTATATGAAACCCCCGAAGTGAATGCATTCGCCATGGCCAATGGCACGATTCGTGTGTACAGCGGTTTAATGGATTTGATGACAGACGAGGAAATCCGTTACGTGATTGGTCACGAAATTGGTCACGTGAAAGCGGGCCACACCAAAGCCCGTATTCAAACAGCCATGCGCACCAGTGCGCTGCGGCAGGCGGCTTCGGCCACTGGTGGCAATGCGGCCGTGTTGGCCGAATCCCAACTGGGTGATTTGTTCGAGAAGGTTATACGTGCCCAGCATTCACAAGGCAATGAAAACGAGGCCGACGACTATGCAATGGCATTCATGAAGCGTCGAAATTACGATGCAAACGCGTCGGTCAGCGCTTTGGAAAAACTGGCGAAAATGTCCGAGGGTTCCAGTGCAAGTTGGTTGTCAACCCATCCGGCACCTTCCGAGCGCGCGCAGCGAATGAAAAGCCAGCTGGGTTGATTTGGATTCACTGCTCGAATATCTGGATCTTTCCGCAACCGTCGAGCCGTTCAACCAGGTCGCTGCCCATCAGTTTTGATGGTGTGTAAGCACCACCTGCAACATTCTTTTCCATCAGAATGAAGCTGGCCACTGCCAATGAGCCCATGACAGTTAATGAATAGCCATTGGCAGTTTTTACGCGTGCTACCACTTTTTTGCCATCGGCGTTGGTGGCTTCTCCCCACACGTACGCAGGCATCTTCGCGCGTTGTTCTTCGTTGGGACCTTCCACTTTCGCAGCCTGTTTTTTCAGAATGCCCTGAACCAGAGACATGCCCAGAATAGGGCGGGCCAGGTTGGCGGCACGCATCATCCGGACCGATTTTGGCGACGAAGGAATGTACACCTCAATATTCCGAATGCCGGTGCTGTGAAATGCCGTGGACACGTCACCCCAGGGAATTGTGACTGCAAACTTGGTGCCATTGCCAAAATTGATCTCTCGCGTGCTGTAGCCTAGGCCAACCACCTTGATCTCGCCATCTTCGCGCACACGACCACCCAGCTTCATGGCTTCAACCGTTGTTTTGGCCGTGCCAGCCGACAAGCCGCTTCGGGAATCAAAACCCAGGGCCAAATGTGTTGCGTCTGGCATTAGTTCGTGCAAGCGGGACGCCACGCAGTCTGTTGGAATTACGTCGAAACCTACGCCGGGACACAGCACAATTTTTTGCTTGCGTGCCTTGCCACTCAGTGACTGGGCCAGTTCGAACACTGAAATTTCGCCTGTAATGTCAAGGTAATGTGTCTTCGTTTGCAGGCAAGCCATCATCATCGGCTCGGCTGTCTCTGAAAACGGACCCGCACAATGCAACACCAGGTCAACCTCATTCAAGCCTTCAAGTACCGCAGCCTCGTCATCCAGCGAAAATACGCGACTTGGCAGGCTCAACTTATTGGCCAAGTCAGTCACCGCTGCTTCGTTGCGGCCCGCCAGAATGGGGCGCATACCGCGTTTGGCAGCTTCACGAGCAATCATTTCGCCGGTGTAACCATTGGCACCGTAAATCATCCAGGGCATTGCGTCTCCTAAAGCGCTTTAGAGCCCTTGGCAGGGCTCCTTTGTTGTTTTGTTCAAGATTCCAGTTTGGCTTTCACACGATCGAGAAACGTACCGACCTGTGCATCGAATTCAGATTTCACAATGCCTTCTGCAATTCCTTTCATCAGGCGGGGCACTGGCATTTCAAATTCGCCGGTGGAGCGGAACGAGATTGTACATGCCTTGGGGCTGTCTTCCTTGATCACCCAACCACCGGAAACGGTTGCATTGCCTTCACCGGGAACCGGGTTCCAGTCAATTTTTGATGCACCGTCATTGGTGTATTTCACTGCGTACTTCACCTGGTGGGAAATGCCTGCTGCACCAATTTTCGCCATTTCCCAGCGCCACACGGCATCGCCAAGGTCAACAATCTTGTCCAGCTTGGGGAACAAGGCAACCGTGTCTGCAACATCTGCCAACTGGTCAAATGCTTTCTTGGCACTGCATGCCACTTTGAACGATTTTTCGATTTTCACATTCACGTTAACTGCCATATGTCCCTCACTTTTTATTGTGGATGTTGTACTGCATGGGGTGAAGTGTATCGGTTAATTGGCGCGCTTGTTAGCCCGATGAGGCAACTGGGTGGCGCTTGATTGGGGGCTTGTGAAATCTCGTGAAATACCGGGTTCAAGCAAAAACAGCTGTGTTGCGCCGCACTCGATTGGCGATGTTCTCAAACCGTTGTGTGGATTGGGTCTCGCTTTTTGTGTTGCTTAAATATGTTGCGCTGCAATGTAAATCATTGTTTTTTTTCGAACTGAAGCTCTAGAAAAGTCGCTGTTTTTTTGGTGCAATGAGGTTGACAGTTGTTCACTGAAAGCGCATGTTACGCCTAAGTAACTTAGAAGTAACTTTGATGACATTCAAGGGGTATAACCATGTCAAATTCACTTTTCGCCGTTTTTTCAGCCGTTGTGCTGATCGGCCTCGTCTACAGCGGCGCAAGCCTGCTGACCTTCACTGCTGCCATCGGCGCATCTGCTTTGGGCTTCTATGCTTTGGGCGGACTTGGTGAGTTGGGCCTCATTGTATTCGCGGCAATCTACCTGCCCATCGCCGTGGTACTGAATGTATCCAGCCTGCGTCGTGGCGTGCTGACCGCACCCATTTTCAAGGCTTTCAGCAAGGCCCTGCCAGCCATGAGCCCCACTGAAAAGGACGCGCTTGAAGCGGGCGACACATGGTGGGAAGCCGAAATGTTCGGTGGCAAGCCAGATTGGTCCAAGCTGATGAACGTGAAGTACACCGAGCTGACCGCCGATGAGAAGTCGTACCTCGACAACGAGACTGAAGAGCTGTGCAAGATGCTCGACGACTGGAAAATCACTTTCGAATTGAAAGACCTGCCACAGGAAGTGTGGGATTTCATGGGCAAGAAGAAATTCTTCGCCATGTTGATCGCCAAGGAACACGGCGGTTTGGGTTTTTCCCCTTATGCACAAAGCTGCGTGGTCGCCAAGATTGCAACCCGTTCGCTGACAGCGTCAGTGACTGTGATGGTTCCCAACTCCTTGGGCCCAGGCGAGCTGATCATGCACTACGGCACGCAAGAACAGAAAGACTATTGGTTGCCACGCTTGGTGGATGGTCGCGAAATTCCATGTTTCGGTTTGACCGGTCCTGAAGTGGGCTCCGATGCCTCTGCTATTCCTGACACTGGCGTGGTTGTTAAGCGCGTGGTGAATGGCAAAGAAGAACTGGGCATTGTGCTGAACTTCAGCAAGCGCTACATCACCTTGGCCCCTGTGGCCACTGTGGTTGGTTTGGCTTTCAAACTGAAAGATCCGGAAGGTTTGCTGGGCGACAAAAACAAGGTTGACTACGGCATTACCTGTGCCTTGTTGCCTGCCAACACACCCAATGTCCAAATTGGTCGCCGCCACTTCCCGGGCGCCGTGTTCATGAATGGCCCCATCATTGGTAACGATGTATACATCCCGCTGACTTCCATCATTGGTGGCCGTGAAATGGCCGGCAAAGGCTGGAGAATGCTGGTTGAGTGTTTGTCAGCTGGCCGTGGTATTTCCCTGCCAGCTTTGTCTGCAGCTTCAGGCTGGGGCATGTACCTGGCCACTGGCGCTTACGCACGCATTCGTCGCCAGTTCAAAATGCCGATCGGCCGTTTTGAAGGCGTTCAGGAAGCAACCGGTAAAATCGGTGGCTTGACATACAAACTGGAAGCGTCTCGTGTATTGACCGCAACTGCCTGTGCAGAATGCGCACCTTCAGTGGTTACCGCCATGATGAAGTACCACATGACAGAAATGATGCGCGAAATCATTCTGCGCTCCATGGACGTTCACGGTGGCCGCACCGTTATTCTTGGCCCACGCAACTACCTGGGTCAGGCTTATCAGGCCATGCCTGTGGCCATTACCGTTGAAGGCGCGAACATCATGACACGTAACCTGATCGTGTTTGGTCAGGGCGCAATCCGTTGTCATCCTTGGGTCCTGAAAGAAATGCAGGCTGCCCAGAACCCCAACAAAGAAGAAGGTCTGCGCGATTTCGATACTGCATTCTTCGGTCACCTGGGTCATATTTTCAACCGCGCCATGCGTGCCTTGGTGTTGGGTCTGACAGGCAATCGTTTGGCGAAGAGCCCGGTCAGCGGCCCCATGGCTGACTATGCAAAAGCCATTGAACGCCGTTCTGCTGCACTGGCATTCACAGCCGACGTGGCCATGGGCGTACTGGGTGGTGAACTGAAGCGCCGCGAGCGTTTGTCTGCCCGTTTGGGTGACGTACTAAGCCACCTGTACATGGCTACTGCTGTGTTGAAATACTTTGAAACCAACGGTCGTTTGGCCGATGAGTTGCCACACGCACAGTGGGCGATTGAAGACTCTTTGTTCGAAATCGACAAGGCGTTTACCGAGTTCAACCGCAACTTCCCCAACAAGGCTGTTGGCAAGTTGCTGAATTTCGTGGCCTACCCATTGGGCATGGGCAAAACCAAAGGCCCTAGCGACAAGACCAATGCCGAAGTGGCAGAGTTGTTGATGACTCGCAATGCTTTTGCAAATCGCTTGCTCGACAAGGTGTTTGTAGGCGAAGGTTTGTCCGACCCGACAGGTCGCATTCTGGAGGCTGCAGACAAGCTGTTGTCTATCGAGCCTGGTTACAGCAACTTCCTGAAAGCAGTGTCCTCAGGCAAGGTTGTAGGTGAAGGTCTGGAAGCCCAGTTGAAAGACGCTGTGGCCAAAAACCTGATCAGCCCGGATCTGGCACAGGGTATTCGCGAGTACGAGCCAATTCGTTTCGATGCGATCCTGACCGACGACTTCAGCAAAGACTATTTGCGCACCAATGGTCAAATTCCTGACGAGATCATTGAAGCCAAGCCAGTCACCGAGTACAAGGCAGCTGCTTGATTTTAAAGGTAAGTTTTTAACAACATTTTTGTTGTAGTAAAAACGCACAAAAAAGCCCCTCGCGAGAGGGGCTTTTTTATTTCTCGCGCGGAATATTTTGCGCTATGCTCAACGCATGGCAATTCAATTGATTCGTGACAAACGGTTTGGTGCTTTCTTCTGGACGCAGTTTCTTGGTGCGTTCAACGACAATCTTTTGAAGTTCGCAGTCACGCTTGCTGTGACTTACAACGACTCACTTCGCGGCAGCTTTTCTCCCGGTTTGTTGATCAATCTGATTGCAGCGCTCTTCATTCTTCCATTTGCGTTGTTCTCGGCCACCAGCGGTCAACTGGCTGACAAATTCGATAAAACCAAAGTCATGCGTTTGGCCAAGTGGCTAGAGCCGCCCATCGTGGTCGTAACTGCCCTTGGTTTTCTGTTGAACTCAGTCGAACTGCTCATTCTCGGCGTGTTTTTGCTGGGCACGCAATCCGCATTTTTCGGCCCTGCAAAGTATGCCTATTTGCCCGAACAACTCAAATCCAGCGAGCTGGTCATGGCCAATGCCTTGGTCGAGTCCGCGACCTTCATGGCCATTTTGTTGGGCACCATTGCAGCGGGTAGTCTGATGAGCCAGGAAGTTGGCAACGTGGCGGTTTACATCGTTTGTGGCTTTGGTTTTCTGGTGGCATTGATGGGTGTGTATCAGGCCCGGCAAATGCCGCTAACCCCCTCGCATTCACCCGATTTGAAAGTGAACTGGAACCTGTTTACTGAAACCTGGCGCAATGTGCGCTTTGCAGCGAATTTGTCCAAGGTGTGGCCAGCCTTGTTGGGTATATCCTGGCTTTGGTTTGTGGGGGCGACTTATTTAACCCAGTTTCCGCTGCTATCGAAAACCCTGCTCAATGCCAGCCCGGGTGTTGCCACTGTTTTGCTGTTTGCCTTTACGGTGGGGCTGGGTATCGGTGCATTTCTATGCGAAAAATGGTCGCGTAAACGCATTGAAATGGGTCTGGTCCTTTGCGGCCTTGTGGCCATGATCATCGCTGGCGTGTTGTTGCACTTTGTGCTCCATGCCTACCAAACCAGTGCCAGTCAACAAACGGTAGCCGTATTTTTCAGTCAGACCAGCAACCTGGCAGTGTTGGGTCTGTTTGTCCTGATCAGCATTGGCGTGGGGCTTTACAGTGTTCCGCTGTATGCCACCATGCAAGCTTTTGCACCCAAGGAAAGTCGGTCACGCGTGGTGTCGGCCAACAACATCATCAACTCTTTCTTCATGGTGGTGTCTGCAGGTTTTGCGATTGCCATTCTGCTGGCCATGAAGGGGCAGGTCATGTGGGTGTTCTCAGCGGTCACCGCGATCAATGTGGTGGTTCTGTTGCTGTGGGTCATCAAACAACCTTACGTCGTGCTGCGAGCCCAATTGTTGTTCAAGGTGCCGTCCAGGTACTTGCCGCGCATTGAAAACCTGGATCATCTCGGCGAGCCGGGCGGCAATCTGATTGTGTTTCCAACCCTGTTGCATGAAAACTATTTGCTTCGAATGGCGGGTTTGCCGCTTGAAATGACCGTGGTTCTCTCTGGTCGCTTGAAACCATCCCGCTTTGTAAACAGCTTGCGCAAGCATGGCTTTGTGCTCGAGTTCAGTAAACTTTCTGAAATCGACACTCAAAAGGAATTAATTAGGGCGATTGCTGCACATATTCAGCAAGGCAAATCAATTGCCATCGACAAACCGATGTTCGAGTTGCTTCGCAAACAATACCGGCTTGATGAAATGCCCGGCGTATTGGCCAAAAAAGGCGTAGTCATGAACGTGCTCGAATTCATGGAAGAAAAGGCCCAAGAAAATTTTGAATCGGCTGCAATTTCTCAGACCATCTGGCGTCTAAACAAAAGAGATGTTGTAACCGCTTCAGGGGTTTAAAACCCCACCTGTCAGGGAGATAGTGAGAACAACAGAATTAAATCGAGATTGTTGCAAGCACCAAAACGGCACAAAAACGTAAACAAGCAAGCTGGCCTGTTTTTTGCAACTTGATCGATGGATGAAATCGATTGCATTGGGCGCGAAATGTATTCACGGCCGATGCAAAAAGGCAGAAGCGCGTTGTGCAGGAGGACATCATGAACACAGAGCTAGACAAGCGTGATTTGAATTCCGGTGAATCTGATATTTTTGGTCAGTTTCAGTCCCGATTTGCAGCTTTGCAGCAAACCGAGATGAGTCTCGAAGAATACCTCGACCTGTGCAAGGCAGATCCCCTAACTTACGCCAGCGCGGCAGAACGCATGTTGCATGCCATCGGCGAACCCGAAGTCATCAACACACGGCATGACCCCCGACTGTCCCGAATTTTTGCAAACCGCGTGGTACGCCGTTACCCCTCGTTTCAAGAGTTCTACGGCATGGAAGACGTGATCGAAAACATCGTCGCTTACTTCCGCCATGCCGCACAGGGTCTTGAAGAACGCAAACAGGTGCTTTACCTGCTTGGCCCAGTGGGTAGCGCCAAGTCGTCACTGGCCGAGCGCTTGAAGGCCCTGATGGAGCAGCAGCCCATCTACGCCCTGAAAGGCTCTCCAATCAATGAATCGCCCTTGGGTTTGTTCGACCCGGTTCAATTCGGGGCCTCGCTTGAAGACAAATACGGCATCCCGCGCCGCTACCTGACTGGTATTGCCAGTCCTTGGGCCACCAAGCGTCTGGCTGAGTTTGGCGGTGACTTGCGCAAGTTCCGTGTGGTTCGCTTGATGCCTTCTACTTTGAATCAGGTGGCCATTGCCAAAACCGAACCTGGTGATGAAAACAATCAGGACATTTCAGCCCTGGTGGGCAAGGTCGACATTCGCATGTTGAACCAGTTCAGCCAAGATGACCCCGATGCGTACAGCTTCAGTGGCGGTCTGTGCCTGGCCAACCAGGGTTTGCTTGAATTTGTCGAAATGTTCAAGGCACCGATCAAAATGCTTCACCCCTTGCTGACCGCCACGCAAGAACGCAACTTCAAGGGCACCGAAGGTTTCGGATCAATTCCCTTCGACGGCATTATTCTGGCCCACAGCAACGAGTCTGAATGGCAACAGTTCCGAAACAACAAAACCAATGAAGCGTTTCTTGACCGCGTTTACATCGTGAAGGTGCCGTATTGCCTGCGCGTGTCGGAAGAAATCAAGATTTACGAAAAGCTGCTGGAGCATTCCTCCCTGAACAAATCGCCCTGCGCGCCGGGCACTTTGAACATGATGGCGCAGTTCAGCGTGCTGACGCGTTTGAAAGAACCGGCGAACAGCAATTTGTTCAGCAAAATGCGTGTGTACGACGGCGAAAACCTGAAAGATGTCGACCCGCATGCCAAGCCAATTCAAGAGTACCGCGACCAGTCCGGACCCGACGAGGGCATGAACGGTTCGTCTACCCGTTGGGCTTACAAAGTATTGTCCAAAGTGTTCAACTTTGACCATCATGAAGTGGCAGCCAACCCAGTACATTTGTTGTATGTGCTCGAGCAGCAGGTGATCAAAGACAATCTGCCCGAGGAGCAAACCCGCAAGTACCTTGATTTCATCAAGAGCTACTTAACGCCAAAGTACGCTGAGTTTGTCGCCAAGGAAATTCAAACTGCTTACCTTGAAAGCTACAGTGAGTACGGGCAAAACCTGTTTGAACGCTACATTCAGTTCGCTGACAAGTGGATTCAGAACGAGGAATTCCGCGATCCGGCCACTGGGCAAATCTTCGATCGTGATTCGCTGAACGATGAACTTGTTCGCATTGAAAAACCAGCGGGTATTGCCAACCCCAAAGACTTCAGAAACGAAGTGGTGAACTTCGTGTTGCGCGCACAGGCCAGCAATTCCGGCACAATGCCTGCATGGACCAGTTACGAAAAACTGCGGGAAGTGATCGAGCGCAGCATGTTCTCGAAAACCGAAGACCTGTTGCCCGTGATTTCTTTCGATCACAAAGGATCAAAAGAAAGTCAGGAAAAGCACGAGAACTTTGTGGATCGTATGGTCGCCAAGGGTTATACCGAGAAGCAGGTTCGCCTGTTGGTGGAATGGCATTTGCGCGTGAAAAAGGCGTCTTGATCACGCAAAACGCTTAAAGGAGTTTGCCATGGGCGATTCAACCATTATTGATCGCAGGCTCAACGGCAAAAACAGAAGCTTGCCCAATCGCGAGCGCTTTATTCGGCGTTACAAAACGCAGTTGAAAAAAGCGGTCGCGGATGTGGCAGGGGAGTCTTCAATTTCCGATGTCAGCGGCGACGGACGAGTCAAAGTACGCATTCCCACCCGGGAAGTTTCCGAGCCAACCTTCATTTTCGGGCAGGGCGGCAGCACTGAACGCGTGGTTCCGGGCAATCGCGACTTTGTGCCCGGCGACAGGATTCCCCGCCCCAATGGCGGTGGTGAAGGCCAGGGTGGTGGCAAGCCTGGCAAGGGTGAGGGCGAGGACGGATTCACTTTTGTGCTTTCGCGCGAAGAATTCCTGAATCTGTATTTTGACGATCTTGAGCTGCCCGAGTTGCTGAAGCGCGAAATTTCATCGGTCAAGCGAATGAAGAGCCGCAATGCGGGTTATTCCCGCACAGGTGCCCCCACTTCGCTGTCAGTGCTTAGAACCATGAAAGCGTCCCTGATGCGTCGCGTAGCGCTTGAACCGCGAGCTGACGACGAAGAGGACGAGGACGAAGACAAAGGTCAGCTCGACCTGCTTGATGATCCGAAGAAGAAACCCTATGTGCCGTTTCTCGATGAGGTTGACCTGCGTTATCGCAACCGGGTTACTTACCCCGAGCCTTCCACCAACGCAGTTATTTTTTGTTTGATGGACGTGTCGGCTTCCATGGATGAAGCCAAAAAAGATTTGGCCAAACGCTTTTACACCTTGCTTTACCTGTTCCTAACCCGCAAGTACGAAGAAGTGAAGCTGGTGTTCATTCGCCACACCGATGAGGCAGAAGAGGTCACCGAGGAAGACTTTTTTTACGGCAAGAAAAGTGGTGGCACGGAAATCATGCCTGCCATGGAATTGATGCACCACATCATTGAAACCCGTTACCCCGGCAGCGCATGGAACGTCTATGTTGCGCAGGCCTCGGACGGCGATGCCACATCGCGCGACGCGCGAGCCAGCGCGGAGTATCTCTCTTCCAAAATCATGCCGCATGTGCGTTACTACGCGTATGTGGAAACCATGCCCACGCCCATGTTCGGGATGGCTCGCGCATCCGATTTATGGGAAAGCTTCGAACGACTTGAGGACAGTTATGCAGGGCACTTCGCCATGCGCAAGCTGTTCAACCGCCGCGATATCTATCCTGTATTTCGTGGTTTGTTTGAGAAAAAAGAAGTGGCCTTCGGGCGCTAGGAGTAGCAATTATGGCCAAGCAACTGGATGTGGCAGGCAATGAATGGACCTTCGATCTGCTTCGCGAAATCGATACGCAGTTGCATGACATTGCAGCCAACAAATACAAGCTTGACACCTTTCCCAATCAGATCGAAGTAATCACGGCTGAGCAAATGCTCGATGCCTATTCCAGCGGTGCCATGCCGGTGATGTACCCACATTGGAGCTATGGCAAATCCTTCTCGGTGAACGAGCACCTGTATTCCACGGGTCAGCAGAACCTGGCCTACGAAGTCGTCATCAACTCCAACCCTTGCATCTCCTATCTCATGGAAGAAAACACCATGACCATGCAAACGTTGGTGATCGCACACGCTTGCTACGGGCACAACTCCTTCTTCAAGGGCAATTACCTGTTCCGCCAGTGGACCCAGGCCGACGCCATCATTGACTACCTGGTGTTTGCGAAAAAGTACGTCATGGAGTGTGAAGAAAAGTACGGCTTTGAAGCGGTCGAAGAGGTGCTGGATGCCGCCCACGCCTTGCAATATTTCGGTGTTGACCGCTACAAGCGCAGGTATGAATCAGAAGCCTCGCTGAAAGTAAAACGTGATGACCTGGCCGAGGAAAAGCGACGTCAGTACGACGAAATCATGGCCAAAGTGTCGCCGGTGGAGGCCGCACAAATCGAGCGCCGGCAAGACAACTATCCCCGTGAGCCTGTTGAAAACATTCTGTACTTCATTGAGAAGGAAGCCCCGAAATTGCGAGACTGGGAAAGGGAACTGGTGCGCATTGTGCGCAAAATGTCCCAATACTTTTACCCGCAGGGTCAAACCAAGGTCATGAACGAAGGGTGGGCCAGCTTCTGGCATTACACCTTGCTGAACACCTTGTACGATGAAAAGCTGGTGTCCGATGGTTTCATGCTGGAATTTCTGACCTCGCACACCAATGTGGTGTTTCAGCCCGACTCCAGCGATGGGCGTTTTCGCGCCCTGAACCCCTATGCCCTGGGATTCGCCATATTCAGCGACATTCGCCGCATGTGCGAAAAACCCACCGAGGAGGACAAACGCTGGTTCCCCGAACTGGCTGGTGCCGGTAACTGGCTCAAAGCCATCGATTTTGCAATGCGCAACTTCAAGGACGAATCGTTTATCCGGCAATTCCTGTCGCCAAAGGTGATCCGGGACTTCCGCCTGTTCGCGATTGCAGACCACAAAACAGAAAACGAGCTGTTCATCGACAGCATTCACAATGACGAGGGCTATCGCCGAATCCGCACACTGTTGGCGGACCAATATGCCCGCGAGAGCATGGTGCCTGATATTCAGGTCACCTCCTACGCAAGAATGACAGATCGCTCACTCACCTTGACTCACATGAGTCGTCGCGGTCGCCCCCTGAACGACGACGAAGCCGAGAAAACCCTGGCGCAAATCGAGCGACTTTGGGGGTTTCCTGTCCATCTGGAAACCTCTGATGTTTATTGAAACAAGGGTACAACAGCAGGCCAAGCTTGACCTTTCTGGCTCAGTTGCACCTTTTGAGTTGCCATTGCCCGACATGCCTGCCAGCGTGTGGGCCAGTCCGGATTTGTTGCGTTCGCGTTTTCACCTCGAGGCGGCACGGTATTTTGAATGTGAAGCAGTGCTGCCAGTGACAGGTATTGAAAGTGGTATTTCTGCCCTGGCCCGCCTGTTTCAAACCTGGTACGGAGCAATGCGCGTGGTGCTGGCTGAGCCCAGTTTCGATCAGTGGGACAAACGGTTTCGCCGGGCCAGTCATGTGGTTCTGGATTGGCCGGTAGACCTGATCCTTGAAGGTGAAATTCCAGAGTGTGATGTGGTGGTGCTTGGGCGCCCCGTCAACCCCACTTGCCAGATGATGAGCATCAGGCAAATCAAACCATTGGCGCGTAGACTGCGCGAGCAGGGCGGTTGGCTTATTCTGGACGAGGCGTATCTCGATTGGACCGATGAAGAATCCTACACTTCTTTCATCGAAGCCGAGCCGGCCATTGTATTGCGTTCAGTCGCTCCCTTTTCGGGTCTGGCCGGTGCCAATTTGGCATTTGTGTGCGGCCCCAAGTCTGTTTGCACTGCGCTGCTCAATGAAGTGGGTACGCAGGCTGTGTCATCGCCGCAATGGTGGTTGGCTTTGCAGTATTTCGACGCAGAGGGGTGGCGTGCCGAGCAACTGGCCAGGCTTTCAGATGTGTGCGCTCGGCTTGAATCCCTTTGGCGCAACAAGCTTGGCGACAATCTGACCATACACAGCGGCGGTTATTTCATCAGTTTTGAGCACGGCAACTGCGAAGCATGGGCCACGCAACTGGAGGCACAAGGCGTGTTGGTTCGCACTTACTCTTCAGACACCAGTATTCTTCGGTGTGGCATACCCAAAACAGAATCTGATTGGGTAAGGCTGGAAGATGCGATTTCAAGCCTGAATACCCAAAACCGTCAGGTTTAGTCGTGGCGCATCAACTCTTCAATGCCGCGTTCGCGAGGCTTGGTAGAAACCAGCAAGGTTTTGGCCAGTCGGTCCTGGGGAAACTGCCCGTTTTTGTCGAAGAAAGAGTAAATGAACGAGATACCGGTCAAATTGAAAAACCAGCAAAGCACGTAGCGCATCATCGCTTGCAGAATGCCAACTTTTCCGCCGTTTTCGGTGACCAGGCGAATGTGCCAGGTTTTCATGGCCAAAGTCTGGCCGCCATGGCGCCAAAACCACACGAAATACAATCCTAGAACAGCGAAAAACCACCATTGTCTTGCGTCTCTTAAATACAAGGCATGTCGGCTTTGGGTCAACGTATCGAAAAAATAACCGGCAATGAATAAAACGCCGAACAACAGCATGCTTTCGTACAACATGCTGGCGAGTCGGCGCTTTCTGCTTGGGCTGATTAAGCCATTGTCGAGTAGTCGTTCCATTCCCGTATTTTATCGCCGCGAGGGCAACGGAAATGATCAGAACTGATTAATTGAGAGTTTGTTTGTGGCTTTTGTTGACCTTGAATTCGTCACGCTGCTTCGGGTCCAGGCTTTGGTAGCTGTTCCAGCTGGAATTGCGCTCACCCTGGCGTTTTTCTTTCAAGGCTTTGTAGTTTTCGCGGGCCGCCGCTTTGTCTCTTGGGCTCAGTTTGCTCCATGTGCTGACACGTTCCCGCATCACAGCCTGGCGTTCGACTGGTTCGTTTTCATACTTTCGGCCGACCTTCAACCACCGCTCGCGCTGGGCATTGGTCATGTTGTCCCAGTCGTTTTTCAATGGAGCGAGCAATTCCTGTTGCTTGCCAGACAGTTCAGACCAATTCGCAGAAGCCAGCGCCTCTGAACTTTGGATGCCCAGTACAAACACCAGCATGAAAGTCAGCATTCCGGAGTAAAACTTGGTCAAAGGTTTGGTCGCGCTCATGTCCTTTACCCTTCAAAGTACTAGATCGACGTGGTGAAATCTGCGGGCAGGGAATCCATCCACTGCTCGATACCATCTTCAGCCGGTATGGCATTGTTCTTCTGCAATTCGGTGGCGTAATTGATAAAACCGCCGTCCAGGTAAGCATCGGGAGGCAGATCATCGGCCAGAATCGCGGCATCCAGATCGGCTGTTTCCGAAATTCGGGCGTCGTAGTTCTCAAGGCCAAACTGAGCCACACCAAACACGGCACCTGCAATAAACAGGGCGCTTACAGCCATGGACAGCGCTGGGCGATTAAACCAGTCGGAAACCTGCTGGAGCCAGTTCAGGCTTGTCCCCGAAGTCGATGACTGCTTGGAAAGGCGGGATTTCTCGGCGTGATGTTGAACAGATTTGGAAATGGCCAGGTTAAGGCGATCCTGAATATGGGGCGGAACTTGACCTGCCGACTCATCAAGTAGCCTTTTTACTACATTTGCGGTTAGCCGTTCTTCATTCATTCCCGAAACCCCTGTTGCCTCAATACCTGTGCCAATGCCTTTGTCGCTCGTGAACAGTGCGTTTTTACACTACCTTCGGAGCATCCCATGATCTCTGCTGTTTCTGCCAAGTCCATCTCTTCCCAATAACGCAAGATGAATGCCTGGCGTTGACGCTCTGGCAAATTTGCGATGGCTTCTTCGATGGCGGCCATGTTTTGTGATTGTTCAACTTCGTCCTGGGCGCTCGAATTCTGAGATTCGTCTTGTGCGAGAAGGTTCTCAAGCACATCGTAATCTTCTTCATCTTTCTTCTGAAAGCTTGAAAATAGCGTTGTCCAGGTGTTTCTGACTTTCTGGCGGCGGTGATAGTCCAGAATTGTGTTCTGCAAAATGCGTGTAAACAGCATCGGCAGTTCTTCTTTGGGTTTGTCGCCGTATTTGTCAGAAAGCTTCATCATGCTTTCCTGCACCAGGTCCATGGCACTTTCTTCGTTCTTCACGGCAAAAAATGCCTGACGATAAGCCCGGTGCGACACCTCTCTCAAAAAGTCCTCTAATTCTCGCGTGCTGGCCATAAATGTGTTTGTCGAGGTGGTGTCAGAGGGGTTTGGGGTTGAGGCGAGAATGATTCGCAATATTTAACAATACGGCATGATATCAAAGCCACGAGCATTTTTCTTGACCCACGGCGGGCTTCGCACTAAGATCTCGTTCTACCCTGTTTTTGTCTCTAGTTAATCGACATACCCTTGTTGTTTTAGCGAAAGACGCGCTAGGGCGCTGAACTTGGTGTTCAGAAGCCCATGGCCAACCTGCCCGACATAATCGGGTTGTGATCGCCAGCGCTTTGCGACATGTCCACACCCACAAGGTTGTTCATCTTCAAAAAGCCTGTGCCCCACGGCAATGCGATCCAGGACGGCATCCGACCAATGTCCCGTGGATTTTGTCAGGATTTTTTTAAAATGGAATATACCGGCGCGGAAATCGTTGTCAAATGTCTGGAAGAAGAAGGCGTCAAGCACGTTTTCGGTTACCCAGGCGGAGCAGTACTCTACATCTACGATGCCATCTTCAAGCAAGACGGCTTCGAACACATTCTGGTACGTCACGAACAAGCTGCAGTGCATGCGGCCGATGCCTATTCGCGTTCAAGCGACAAGGTGGGTGTTTGTCTGGTGACCTCAGGCCCAGGCCTGACCAATGCCGTAACCGGCATTGCAACTGCCTACATGGATTCTATTCCCATGGTGATCTTGTCTGGTCAGGTGCCCACGCACGCGATCGGCCAGGATGCATTCCAGGAATGCGACACCGTGGGTATTACACGCCCTTGCGTCAAGCACAACTTCCTCGTGAAAGATGTGAAAGACTTGGCGCGTGTCATGAAAGAAGCGTTTTACATCGCCCGCACAGGTCGTCCAGGCCCAGTGTTGGTCGATATCCCCAAAGACATCACCATTCACAAAACCACATTTGATTATTCCGAGCCCGTGAAAATGCGCTCGTACAACCCCGTGGTCAAAGGCCATCAGGGTCAAATCAAGAAAGCTGTGCAAATGATCCTGGAAGCCGAGCGCCCCATGATCTATTCCGGCGGTGGCGTGATTCTGGGCGATGCTTCGGCCGAACTGACCCGCCTGGTTGAATGGGTGGGCGCACCTTGCACCAACACCCTGATGGGCTTGGGCGCATTCAAGGCCAGCGACAAGAAGTTCATGGGCATGCCCGGCATGCACGGCACGTATGAAGCCAACCTGGCCATGCAAAACTGCGACGTTTTGATAGCAGTGGGTGCTCGTTTTGACGACCGGGTGATCGGAAACCCGAAAGATTTCGCGTCCATTCCCCGCAAGATCATTCACATTGATATCGACCCATCCTCAATTTCCAAGCGCGTGAAAGTGGATGTGCCCATTGTTGGCAACATCAAGGACGTACTGGTTGACCTTATCCAACTGCTGGAAGAAAGCGGCAAGCGCGTTGATCAGGGCAAGCTTCAAGGCTGGTGGGAACAGGTTGAGAAATGGCGTGGCCGCAAATGTCTGGATTACGCCAAGTCTGATGAACTTATCAAGCCCCAGTTTGTGGTTGAAAAGTTGTGGGAAGTGACCAACGGTGACGCATTCATTACGTCCGACGTAGGTCAACACCAAATGTGGGCCGCCCAGTACTATCGTTTTGACAAGCCACGCCGTTGGATCAACTCCGGCGGTTTGGGTACCATGGGCGTGGGCTTGCCTTACGCCATGGGCGTTCAAATGGCCAACCCGGATGCGCAAATTGCCTGTATTACGGGCGAGGCGTCTATCCAGATGAACATTCAGGAATTGTCCACCTGTTTCCAGTATCACTTCACACCGAAAGTGGTGAACCTGAACAACCGTTACCTCGGTATGGTTCGCCAGTGGCAACAGCTGGATTACGGCTCACGCTATTCCGAAAGTTACATGGACGCACTGCCTGACTTCGTGAAGCTGGTCGAGGCTTATGGCCACGTTGGCATGCAAATTACCAAGCCTTCTGATGTAGAGCCTGCACTGCGCGAGGCCTTTGGCAAGTACAAAGACCGCTTGGTGTTCATGGACTTCATTACCGACCGCACTGAAAACGTGTGGCCCATGGTGAAAGCTGGCAAGGGATTGTCTGAAATGCTGCTGGGTTCGGAAGAACTGTAAAGGAGATGGCAAATATGAGACACATTATTTCCGTTCTCCTTGAGAACGAACCGGGCGCGTTGTCCCGCGTGGTGGGGCTTTTTTCTGCCCGTGGTTACAACATCGAAACGTTGACAGTGGCCCCCACTGAAGATGAAACCATGTCCCGCATGACCATTGTCACTGTGGGTTCAGATGACATCATCGAGCAAATCACGAAACACCTTAACCGCTTGATTGAAGTGGTGAAAGTGGTTGATCTAAGTGATGGTGCGCATATTGAACGCGAATTGATGCTGGTAAAATTGCGCGCAGTTGGTAAAGAGCGTGAAGAGCTGAAGCGCACTGCGGATATTTTCCGCGGACGTATCATTGATGTCACCGAGAAAAGCTACACCATTGAACTGACTGGCAACAAATCCAAGCTGGATGCATTTCTGGACTCGATTGACCGCACCGCCATTCTGGAAACCGTCCGCACGGGCAGTTCCGGCATTGGTCGCGGCGAGCGTATTCTGCGCGTCTAAAAAGGGCGGGCCCGGTTTGGCGACCGGGTTTCCGAAAATGAATTAAATACCTGAATCAAAAGGAAAATGACATGAAAGTTTATTACGACAAAGACGCGGATCTGTCCCTGATCCAGAAGAAGAAAGTATCCATCATTGGTTACGGTTCACAAGGCCATGCGCATGCGCAGAACCTGCGTGATTCAGGCGTTGAGGTTACTGTTGGCCTGCGCAAGGGCGGTGCATCCTGGTCCAAAGCCGAAGGCGCTGGCCTGAAAGTGAAAGAAGTGGCTGACGCTGTGAAAGAAGCTGACGTGGTCATGATGTTGCTGCCCGACGAAAACATTCCCGACGTGTACAACAAGGAAGTGGCCCCCAACATCAAGGCAGGCACTGCTTTGGCGTTTGCCCACGGCTTTAACGTGCATTACAATCAGGTTGTACCCCGTGCCGACATCGATGTGATCATGATCGCCCCCAAGGGCCCTGGCCACACTGTGCGTTCTGAGTACCTGAAAGGCGGCGGCGTACCTTCACTGATCGCGATTTACCAAGACACAACCGGCAATGCGCACGACATCGCCTTGGCCTATGCTGCTGCAAACGGCGGCACAAAAGGTGGAGTGATCGAGACCAACTTCCGCGAAGAAACAGAAACAGACTTGTTCGGTGAGCAGGCTGTGTTGTGTGGCGGTGCAGTTGAACTGGTAAAAGCCGGTTTCGAAACGCTGGTAGAAGCGGGTTATGCTCCTGAAATGGCTTACTTCGAATGCCTGCACGAGCTGAAGTTGATTGTTGACCTGATGTACGAAGGCGGCATTGCCAACATGAACTACTCCATTTCCAACAACGCGGAATATGGTGAGTATGTAACCGGTCAGCGTGTAATTGCTGATCAGGCCCGTGCAGCAATGAAAGAATGCCTGACCAACATCCAGAACGGTGAGTACGCCAAGCGTTTCATCCTGGAAGGCAAAACCAACTATCCAGAAATGACAGCACGTCGCCGTTTGAACGCACAGCACCCCATTGAAATCGTGGGTGCCCAGCTGCGCGGCATGATGCCCTGGATCAGCAAAAACAAGCTGGTTGATCAGTCCAAGAACTAATCGATTGCTTTGTAGCCATACCAAAAACCCACAGCGCGACAGTGCTGTGGGTTTTTGCTTTCTGCTCAATTGGGCGCACTCTTCGGATTCTTATTGGGCAATTCGCACGAAAGTTACCGCACTTACCCTTTTTGGCTTATAAAATCGGACTCAGAACCATTCACAACAAAGAGCTATGAACTATCCACATCCCATCATTGCCCGCGAGGGTTGGCCTTTCCTGGCAATTGTCGCAATTCTGGCGCTTGCGCTTCAGTCGTTTGGCCTAACATTCTTGTCGGTCCTGGCCTGGATCCTGTTCATTTTTGTATTGCAGTTTTTCCGTGATCCTCCCCGCTATATTCCTGCTCAGAAAAATGCGGTTGTGTCGCCAGCCGACGGCCGTATCGTGGCAGTGGAGCGCGTAGAAGATCCCTATGCCCAGCGTGAAGCGCTAAAAATTTCCGTGTTCATGAACGTGTTCAATGTGCACTCCAATCGAATTCCGATTGGCGGCGAGATCAAATCCGTGGATTATTTCCCAGGCTTGTTTGTGAACGCCGATCTGGACAAAGCCAGCACCCAAAACGAGCGCAATGCGATTGTTATTCACACTGAAAGTGGGGCAACCGTGACTGCTGTGCAGGTGGCAGGTTTGATCGCACGCCGAATTCTTTGTTATGTCAAGCCGAGCGAGACTGTTGAAAAGGGTCAACGCTACGGTTTCATTCGTTTTGGTTCTCGCGTAGACGTGTATCTGCCAACCGATTCGGTTCCCAAAGTTGCCATTGGTGACAAAGTGTCCGCATCTTCAACTGTGTTGGCCGAGCTGGTGTCCTGATCATGCGATTCAAGCGGAACAAGAACCGTTTTGGCGCACCCCGTTCGTTCTCAGGCGGTGCTGCCCGTCCTGCGGGTAAACCGCACAAAGGCGTTTACTTGCTGCCCAACCTGTTTACCACGGCAGCCTTGTTTTGCGGTTTTTACGGCATTGTGATGGCGATGGGGCAGCAGTTCACCACCGCAGCAGTGGCTATTTTTGCTGCCTTGGTGCTTGATAGCCTGGATGGCCGTGTTGCCCGAATGACCAACACCCAAAGTGCTTTTGGTGCCGAGTACGACAGTTTGGCCGACATGGTTTCTTTTGGTGCGGCGCCAGCACTCATCATTTACGAGTGGGCGCTCAGTGGCATGGGTAAACTTGGTTGGGTTGCTGCGTTTGTATACCTGGCAGGAGCGGCCTTGCGCTTGGCGCGATTCAATACCAATGCAGCCGTGGTGGACAAGGCATGGTTTCAGGGCTTGCCCAGTCCTGCGGCGGCAGCCCTGGTGACAGGGTTTGTGTGGGTGATGGATGATGCCAAAATGGCCGGGGCCGAGCTGGACTGGCTGGCGTGGGGCATTACCTTCTACGCCGGAATCACCATGGTGTCCAACGTTCCTTTTTTCAGCGGTAAAGACTTCCATTTTCGCCGCAGCGTCCCCTTCCTTGTGCTCGCTTTGATTCCTTTGGTATTCGCACTGGTCTCTCAAGACCCACCCAAAGTGTTGTTCGGCGTGTTTGTGCTGTACGGGCTTTCGGGTTACGTGGTGTATGTGGTGCGGAAGGTGAAAGGGCAGGGGTTGAAAGGGCTTGATATTGAGCAGGATGAACACTTCTGATTGCTCGCATTTGGGAATTGAAGCGCATTTGAATTTCACCGAATGCATGGCCTAGCTTGAAAAGCGCTGATCCTTTCTTCAGCTTGCAAATTGCTAAAAAAGCCCTGACAAAAAAGAAGGTCAGGGCTTTTTTTCGCCTATGGCGAATGCAATTGACAAGCTGAAGCAGGGCGCTTTTCTTGAATCGCAAGGCATGCATCACGCCGAAATTCATTTCGGCTCGTGGTTCGCGTTGCACCTCATCACAATCGCGGCTGTGGGGTAGAGCCTATTCACGCGAGTCGCCGATTCAAAGCGGGCTTCAGAAGGCGCATCCCTTGTCGACCAGTCAGGAAGCCCGCCCGATTGCGCTCCAGCCGGGCAGGGGCGGTCAATCGGGAAGAAGGGCTTTCGGTCGATCAAGGGATTGCCTCTGAAGGCTGCTTTGAGACTTCCATCATGAAAGTGGTGGTACCCATTGCCCCCTCTCGGGTTCCTCGCAATACCGCTTCCCTCCTGCATTGTTGTATCCTTAGAACATAATCAGGAGAACACCATGTCAGACCGCCTCATCATATTCGACACCACCTTGCGCGACGGCGAGCAAAGCCCTGGCGCATCCATGACCCGCGAAGAAAAAATCCGCATTGCCAAGCAGTTGGAAAAGCTAAAGGTCGACGTGATCGAGGCTGGTTTCGCCGCCTCGAGCAATGGCGATTTTGAGGCCATCAAATCCATTGCGTCGGTTATCAAAGAATCCACTGTGTGCTCACTGGCCCGTGCCAATGACAAAGACATCATGCGAGCCGGTGATGCGTTGGCACCAGCCGAGCGCCGCCGCATTCACACCTTTATTGCCACTTCGCCCCTTCACATGGAAGTCAAGCTTCGCATGACGCCAGATCAGGTTCTGGAGCAGGCCGTTAAGGCCGTGAAGCTGGCTTTGCAGTACACCGACGACGTGGAGTTTTCAGCTGAAGATGGTTATCGCTCTGAATTGCCTTTCCTGGCCAAAGTCTGCGAGGCGGTTATCAAAGCGGGTGCCCGAACAATCAATATTCCCGACACCGTAGGCTATGCCGTGCCGTCGCTGTATGGCGAGTTCATGCGCGACTTGCGCACCCTGACGCCCAACAGTGACAAAGCGGTGTGGTCCGTGCACTGTCACAACGATTTGGGTATGGCTGTGGCCAATTCCCTGGCCGGTGTGGCCATTGGTGGCGCACGCCAGGTGGAGTGCACAATCAACGGGTTGGGTGAACGCGCAGGCAATTGTTCACTTGAAGAGATTGTGATGGCGGTCAAGACCCGTCGGGATTTCTTCGATCTGGATGTCGGCATCGACACCACTCAAATTGTGTCTGCCAGCCGCCTGGTCAGCAACATTACCGGTTTTGTGGTTCAGCCCAACAAAGCCATTGTCGGGGCCAATGCTTTTGCTCATGCCTCTGGAATTCACCAGGACGGTGTGCTCAAGGCGCGTCAAACCTATGAAATCATGACCGCTGAGGATGTGGGTTGGTCAGCCAATAAAATTGTGTTGGGTAAATTATCCGGCCGCAATGCCTTCAAGCAGCGACTTGAGGCCTTGGGTATCGGGATGGAAAGTGAGCAGGCCTTGAACGACACCTTCCAGCGGTTCAAGGATTTGGCGGATCGCAAAGCTGAAATTTTCGATGAAGACATTCATGCCCTGGTATCCGGTGATGGTGCGGGCGGCGAGTCCGAGCACTATCGGTATGTGTCCTTGGTTCAGCATTCAGAAACTGGCGAGCGTCCAAAAGCGCGCGTGGTTTTCTCCATCGACGGCCGCGAGGTGGTCTCTGAAAGCCAGGGGAACGGGCCGGTCGATGCAACCGTCAAGGCGATTGAGGCCGAAGTGCAAAGTGGCGCAGAGTTGCTGTTGTTCTCGGTCAATGGCATTACGTCGGGCACCACGGAATCGCAAGGTGAAGTGACCATGAGGCTGCAAAAAGGCGGGCGAATTGTCAATGGCGTGGGTGCCGACCCCGACATCGTGGTTGCTTCTGCCAAGGCCTATTTGTCAGCCTTGAACAAATTACAGTCAAAACATGAAAAGTTGAATCCACAGGTTTGATTTTTACGAGTTTTCCCCTACAATAGCGGGTTCAGGCGACCACCTTTTTATTTAATCAATTTATCGGGTGGTCTTTTTACACGGAACTGCGGTCTGCAATGAAGGCTGCAAGTTCGCGCAAGTGGAGTATTAAAGATGTCAGAAATCAATAAAGCGGCAATTCTTGCCGAATATCAACGCGCCCAGGGCGACACAGGTTCTCCCGAGGTTCAAGTGGCATTGTTGACAGCCCGAATCAACTCGTTGACCGATCACTTCAAGGCCAACGCCAAAGACCATCACTCACGCCGCGGTTTGCTGCGCATGGTGTCTCGTCGTCGTAAGCTGCTTGATTACCTCAAGCGCAAAAACGCAGATGCCTACCGCAACTTGATCAGCAGCTTGGGTCTACGCAAGTAATTGGTCGCTGCTACAAGCCGTTGATTTGACTCAAATGCCTGCAACCCCGGTTGTGGGCATTTGTGTTTTAAAACTGACGGGCTCTCGCATCCGGGTATTGGCCCGGCGAGATTACTAAAAGGAAAAGACAAAGTGTTTGAAATTCATAAAGAAACCTTCCAGTACGGTCAACACACAGTGACCCTGGAAACCGGTGAAATTGCCCGTCAAGCGGGTGGTTCTGTAATCGTCACTGTAGACGACACCGTTGTATTGGCCACTGTCGTGGCTGCCAAGTCGGCCAAGCCTGGCCAAGACTTTTTTCCATTGACCGTTGATTACGTTGAAAAATTCTATGCTGCCGGCCGTATCCCCGGCGGCTTCTTCAAGCGCGAAGGCAAGGGCACTGAGCAAGAAACCCTGAATGCACGTTTGATCGATCGCCCATTGCGCCCTCTGTTCCCTGAAGGCTTCTTCAATGAAGTGCAGGTTACATTGACCGTCATGTCGATCAACCCGGAAGTCAATCCAGACATTCCAGCCATGCTGGGTGCATCTGCTGCGCTGTCAATCGCTGGCATTCCATTCAATGGCCCTGTGGGCGGTGCGCGCGTGGGTTATATCAATGACCAGTACGTGTTGAACCCCACAGCCACGCAGCTCAAAGACAGCAAAATGGACCTGATTGTTGCAGGTACAGAGGCTGCTGTGTTGATGGTTGAATCAGAAGCGCATGAATTGTCGGAAGAAATCATGTTGGGCGGCATCATGTTCGGCCACGAGCAGATGCAAGCTGCAATCAATGCCATTCACGCCCTGACAGCCAAAGCTGGCAAGCCTGAGTGGGACTGGAAACCAGCCCCGGTGAACGAGCCCCTGTTGGCTGCAGTGACTGAATTGGCGGGCGAAAAGCTTGCCGCTGCTTACAAAATGACCGAAAAGCAAGCCCGTAGTCAGCGCTTGAAGGAAATTTCAGCAGAAGTGGCAGCAGAACTGCCATCCAAATTGACTGAAGAGCAGCGCGCTGGCATTACCAATGCCGATGTTGGCGACATTATGTTTGGTCTGGAGGCGAAAATCGTTCGTGGCCAGATCCTGAATGGCGAGCCACGCATCGACGGTCGCGATACTCGCACGGTACGTCCAATCACGGTTCGCACAGGCGTATTGCCGCGTGCGCACGGTTCCGCTTTGTTCACCCGCGGTGAAACACAGGCTTTGGTAGTTACCACCTTGGGTACTGGCCGTGACGAACAAATGATTGATGCAGTTGCTGGTGAATACCGCGACCGCTTCATGTTCCACTACAACATGCCTCCGTACGCCACTGGTGAATGTGGTCGCATGGGTGCGCCAAAGCGTCGTGAAATCGGTCATGGCCGCTTGGCTCGTCGTGCAGTAGAAATGATGCTGCCAGCGCCGGAAGACTTCCAGTACACCATGCGTGTGGTGTCTGAAATTACCGAATCCAACGGTTCAAGCTCCATGGCCTCAGTTTGCGGCGGCGCATTGTCGCTGATGGATGCTGGTGTTCCCCTGAAGCAACTTGTGGCGGGTATTGCCATGGGTCTGATCAAGGAAGAAAACAAGTTTGCCGTGCTGACCGATATTCTGGGTGATGAAGATCACTTGGGCGACATGGACTTCAAGGTTGCAGGTACTGAAAATGGTGTCACAGCCTTGCAGATGGACATCAAGATTCAGGGCATCACCAAGGAAATCATGCAGGTCGCGCTTGCACAGGCCCGCGATGGTCGCATGCACATTCTTGGCATCATGAAAGAAGCCACAGGTGGCAATGTGGGTGAATTGTCTGCCTACGCGCCACGCATGATCACCATGAAAATCAACCCTGAAAAAATCCGCGACGTAATCGGCAAGGGTGGTGCAACCATTCGCGGCATTACCGAGCAAACCGGTGCAAGCATCGACATCAAGGAAGATGGCTCCATCACCATCGCTTCCGTCGATGGTGATGCTGGTGAACGTGCCAAGAAACTGATCGAAGACATCACCGCTGAGGTGGAAGTGGGTGCGGTTTATGAAGGCACCGTGCTGAAGTTGCTCGATTTCGGCGCAATCGTCAGTGTATTGCCAGGTAAAGACGGCCTGTTGCACATCTCTCAAATTGCCAATGAACGCGTGAATACCGTGGGCGATTTCCTGAAAGAAGGTCAGGTTGTAAAAGTGAAGGTGTTGGAGGCTGATGAAAAAGGTCGCCTGCGCTTGTCCATGAAAGCCCTGTTGGCTCCTGAAGCGCCTGCTGAGCAAGCGTCTGAAGGTTCTAGCGAAGGCTGATGAGTACATCAGCTCCACAGCTGCCCGTCTCCATGAGGGCAGTGGGTGTGAGGGCTCCCGGTGGCGTGGATCAGCTTGAGTTGATTGCGTTGCCGGTCCCGTTGCCCAAGCCGGGTGAGGTGCTTATTCAGGTCAAGGCCGCAGGGGTTAATCGCCCTGATGTCCTTCAGCGCCTGGGTTTGTATCCGCCGCCCCCTGATGCCAATCCCAACCTTGGCTTGGAAGTATCCGGGGTGGTTGTGGCTGTGGGGCAGGGTGTTGCTGAAAGTATGCTGGGCAAATCCGTCATGGCCTTGTGCAATGGCGGTGGTTATGCGGAATATGCGTGTGCGCCCGCCGGGCAATGCATGCAAATACCGGAAGGTTTGAGTTTCACCGAGGCGGCCAGTCTTCCCGAGGTGTACATGACCGTTTGGCAGAACCTTTTTATGAAAGGTGGCGCCAAAGCGGGTCAAACAGTGTTGATTCACGGTGGTAGCAGTGGCATTGGCACCGCCGCGATCCAATTGTGCAAAAAACACGGATTGCGAACGCTGGTCACAGTGGGTAATCAGGAAAAGGCTGACTTTTGTTCGGGATTGGGCGCTGCCAAAGCCTACCTGTACAAAACACAGGATTGGGAGCAGTTGGTACTGCAGGATACGCAGCACGAGGGTGTCGATTTGATCCTCGACATGGTTGCGGGCGAATACCTGAACAAAGACTTAAGTTGTGCGAAGCCACAGAGCATGGTGATTGTCATTGCCCTGCTGGGTGGGCGCTTTGCAAATATTGATGCTGCAAAACTAATGACCAAGCAAGTTGTGCTGACCGGCACCACATTGCGCCCGCGTTCTGCCGAATTCAAGGCGGGGTTGGCAAGTCAGGTTGAGCGGGAATTGAAGGAAGGATTTTCCTCTGGGGTTCTGAAGTCGCTGGTGCAGGCCACCTTCGGGCTCGATGAAGTTGCCAAGGCACACCAGCTGATGGAGTCGGGCAACTCTTTGGGGAAAATTGTGTTGAATGTGAGCGAATAAGGATAGCAATGAGCGAAAACACAGAGCAGCAGATCCGAAAAAAACTGGTCGCTGGCAATTGGAAAATGAACGGTAGTTTCGATGCGAACGAAGCGCTGATCTTGGGCTTCCTTGCCGAAGTCGATGAGCAGGTTGATGTGTCGGTGTTTTGTCCCTTCCCCTATTTGGCTCAGGTGGCTAAGTTGCTGGAAAACCAAAGTGTCGCATTCGGCTCTCAAGATGTGTCGGCAAAGGCCAGTGGCGCATACACCGGTGAAGTGTCTGTTGATATGCTCAAAGAGTTTGGTGTCAAACAGGTTCTGGTGGGCCATTCCGAACGTCGTCAATATCACGCAGAAAGCAGTATGACCGTGGCCGAGAAAGCTGTTGCAGCCATTCAAGGTGGCATTACGCCAATTGTTTGTCTGGGTGAAACACTCGCTGAGCGTGAGGCAGGGCAGGTTGAGGCTGTTATTGCCTCCCAGCTCGATCCCGTTGTGGAGCGTTGTTCAAAGTTTGTCGAGAACGGCACCTGGAACCTCGTGATTGCCTATGAACCTGTTTGGGCAATTGGCACAGGCGTTACCGCCAGCCCGGAACAGGCGCAAGAGGTACATGCCATGATCCGCAACCGATTGAATGCGATGTTGGGAAGTGAAGTAGCCCAAAGCACCCGAATTTTGTACGGCGGCAGTGTGAAGCCGGGCAATGCAAGCGAGATTTTTGCAAAAGTTGACATTGATGGTGGCCTAATTGGTGGTGCCGCTTTGTCTTCTGATGATTTCTCTGGAATAATACGCGCCGCGAGAGGTTAAATAATTTATGAGCATTTTCAATACATTCTTAGTCGTGATGCAGATCGTCTCTGCAATCGCGGTCATCGTCCTGGTTTTGCTGCAACACGGCAAAGGCGCAGACATGGGCGCAGCCTTCGGTAGCGGCTCGTCGGGCAGCCTGTTTGGTGCAACTGGATCGGCGAATTTCTTAAGCCGAGCCACAGGCTTTTGTGCTACAATCTTTCTGCTTTGCACACTGGGTTTGGCCTTTTATTCGAGGGCTGGCGTAGAGGCAGAATCCGGCGGCGTTATGGAGTCTATTCAGGCTAATCCTGTAGAGGGAACGGCAACCCCTGCGGAGACCAAGCCAACCGAGCCGAAAACGCCGGTGCAAGACATTCCAAAATAATTTGTTGCGCAGCTTGATTGCTGGGTAACGATACGCCGACGTGGTGGAATTGGTAGACACGCTATCTTGAGGGGGTAGTGGCCACAGGCTGTACGAGTTCGAGTCTCGTCGTCGGCACCAAGATATAAATCAAAGCCGGTCATCTGCAAAACGACCGGCTTTTTTTCGGGCTAATCGAAAGCTATTAGGGTTTACACGGGAGTCACAGTGAATTTAGAGTCTTATTTTCCAGTGTTGATGTTCATCCTTGTGGGGATCGGTGTAGGCGGTGGCGCCATGTTGGCCGGCCGCGTGCTGGCCCCCCATCGCCCCGACGGTCAAAAACTTTCCCCCTACGAGTGTGGTTTCGAGGCGTTCGAAGACGCCCGCATGCAATTTGACGTGCGCTACTACCTTGTCGCAATCCTTTTTATTTTGTTTGATCTGGAAATCGCGTTCCTTTTTCCATGGGCTGTGGCTTATCGTGAAATCGGTCCGGTGGGTTTCTGGGCCATGATGATTTTCCTGGGCGTACTGGTTGTTGGTTTCATTTACGAATGGACCCGTGGTGCGCTGGACTGGGAATAAGTTGGCCGATAAGCAGGCCAAAGAGCGGGCTATTTATGGGCAAACGTATTGAAATGGTTTGCCCCACTTTCGTGAAGGTAGTAAGCAATGGGTATTGACGGCGTTTTGAACGAAGGCTTTATCACCACCACGGCTGATAAATTGATCAATTGGGGCCGTACCGGCTCGTTGTGGCCAATGACATTCGGCCTGGCGTGTTGCGCGGTGGAAATGATGCATGCAGGTGCCAGTCGTTACGACTTGGATCGATTTGGCATTATTTTCCGACCAAGCCCGCGTCAATCTGACCTAATGATTGTCGCAGGTACGCTGTGCAACAAAATGGCGCCCGCATTGCGCAAGGTCTACGATCAAATGGCTGAACCGCGCTGGGTCTTGTCCATGGGTTCATGCGCCAACGGTGGCGGTTACTACCATTATTCCTACTCGGTCGTTCGTGGTTGCGACCGCATTGTGCCTGTCGATGTGTACGTGCCGGGTTGCCCACCCACTGCTGAAGCGCTGATGTACGGTCTGCTGCAATTGCAGAACAAGATCAAAACCACTTCAACCATTGCGCGATAAGGGGTTCTGGAAATGACTGAGAACCAAACCTTGAGCCTTGAAACATTAAGCGCCGATTTGGCGGCTGCGTTGGGCGATCGCATCGTTGAATGCAAAATTGCTTTCGGTGAAGTAAATCTGACTGTGAAAGCGGATTCCTATTTTGAATCGTGCACCATACTTCGCGACCACGAAAGCCTGCAGTTTGAACAGTTGATTGATCTGTGTGGCCTTGACCGCAGCGAATACGGCAACGAATTGAATGAATCCCAGCGTTTCTGGGTGGTGTGTCAATTGTTGTCGGTGTCCAAAAACATGCGTGTGCGCCTGAAAGTGTGCTGCCCCGACGACGATCTGCCCACTGTTGCCTCAGTCATCGATGTCTGGTCCTCGGCCAACTGGTACGAGCGTGAAGCGTTCGATTTGTATGGCATCGTGTTTGAAGGGCACCCTGATTTGCGTCGTATTTTGACCGACTACGGTTTTGTGGGTCACCCGTTCCGCAAAGACTTCCCCTTGTCTGGTCACGTTGAAATGCGTTACGACCCTGAATTGGGTCGTGTGGTGTACCAGCCGGTCACCATTGAGCCGCGTGAAATTACACCTCGCATCATTCGCGAACCTCAATACGGTGGAGCGAAATAATCATGGCTGAAATTAAAAATTACACCCTGAACTTTGGTCCCCAGCACCCCGCAGCACATGGCGTGTTGCGCTTGGTACTTGAGCTGGATGGTGAAGTGGTACAACGTGCCGACCCACACATCGGCTTGCTGCACCGTGGCACTGAAAAACTGGCTGAGCACAAAACATTCATCCAATCGCTGCCGTACATGGACCGTCTTGATTACGTGTCCATGATGTGCAACGAGCATGCGTACTGCATGGCGATTGAAAAACTGTTGAACATCGAAGTGCCGGTTCGTGCGCAATATATTCGCGTGATGTTCGATGAAATCACTCGAATTCTTAACCACCTGCTGTGGCTGGGCGCACATGGCCTGGACGTGGGTGCGATGGCGGTATTTTTGTACGCCTTCCGTGAACGTGAAGACCTGATGGACTGCTATGAAGCGGTTTCAGGAGCCCGTTTGCACGCGGCCTATTTCCGCCCCGGTGGCGTGTACCGCGACTTGCCAGACCGCATGCCCCAGTACAAGCCCTCCAAGGTTCGTTCTGCCAAGAAGGTCGATGCACTGAACAAAAATCGTCAGGGTTCCTTGCTTGATTTCCTGGACGACTTCACACAGCGTTTCCCAAAGTACGTGGATGAATACGAAACCCTGCTGACCGATAACCGCATCTGGAAGCAGCGCTTGGTGGGTGTTGGTGTGGTCACACCCGAGCGTGCTTTGTCCATGGGTTTCACAGGTCCCATGTTGCGTGGTTCCGGCATTGCCTGGGATTTGCGCAAGAAGCAGCCGTACGAAGTGTACGACCGTCTGGATTTCGATATTCCAGTGGGCAAGAACGGCGACTGCTACGACCGGTATCTGGTACGCGTGGAAGAAATGCGCCAGTCGAACAAAATCATCAAGCAATGTATTGACTGGTTGCGCGTCAACCCGGGTCCAGTGATGAGCGACAACCACAAGGTGTCGCCACCGAAGCGCGTGGACATGAAAACCAATATGGAAGAACTGATCCACCACTTCAAGCTGTTCACAGAAGGCATGCATGTGCCAGAAGGTGAATCGTATGCAGCGGTAGAGCACCCCAAGGGTGAGTTCGGTATTTACCTGGTGGCAGACGGTGCAAACAAACCCTACCGCTTGAAGATTCGTGCGCCCGGTTTCGCGCACCTGCAGGGATTGGACGAAATGTCTCGCGGCCACATGCTGGCCGACGTGGTGACCATTATTGGTACCCAGGACATTGTGTTCGGTGAAATTGATCGCTAAGGATTGAATTGAATCATGAAATTGAGCGAAAACGCCTATCGTTTGATAGACAAAGAATTAACGAAGTACCCCGCCGACCAGAAGATTTCTGCCGTGATGGCGGCCCTTCGCATTGCGCAAGTTGAATTGGGTTGGTTGCCCAGTGAGGCCATCGAAGCTGTGGCCGAATACCTGGAAATCCAACCGATTGCAGCGTATGAAGTGGCCACGTTTTACAACATGTACGACACCAAGAAAGTGGGTAAGTCGAAAATTGTTGTGTGCACAAACCTGCCCTGCGCCTTGTCGGGCGGAACGGACGCGGCCGAATACTTGAAGAGAAAATTGGGTATCGATTACAACGAAACCACCAAGGACGGCCTCTTCACTTTGAAAGAAGGTGAATGCATGGGCGCCTGTGGCGATTCCCCAGTCATGTTGGTGAACAACCACCGCATGTGCAGTTTCATGAGCAACGAGAAAATCGATGCGCTGGTAGAGGAGTTGAAGTCATGACTTGTTTGCACGGACGACATATTAACCCGGTGATTCTGGCTGGTCTCGATGGCAGCAACTGGGACCTGAAAGGTTACGAAGCACGTGGTGGTTACAAAGCCCTGCGCAAAATCCTGACTGAGGGTATTTCTCAGGAAGATGTCATTGCCGAAGTCAAGAAATCCGCGCTGCGCGGTCGCGGTGGTGCAGGTTTTCCAACTGGCTTGAAGTGGAGCTTCATGCCTCGCCAGTTTCCGGGTCAAAAGTATTTGGCCTGTAATTCCGACGAAGGCGAGCCCGGTACATTCAAAGACCGCGACATTCTGCGTTACAACCCGCATTCCGTGATTGAAGGCATGGCCATTGCCGCCTATGCCATGGGCATTTCTGTGGGTTACAACTACATTCACGGCGAGATCTGGGAAACCTATGAACGCTTTGAAGAAGCGCTGGAACAGGCGCGCGCTGCAGGTTACCTGGGCGACAAGATCATGGGTTCGAATTTCAATTTCCAGTTGCATGCACACCAGGGTTATGGCGCTTACATTTGCGGTGAAGAAACTGCGCTGATTGAGTCGATCGAAGGCAAGAAGGGCCAGCCCCGTTTCAAGCCACCGTTTCCGGCTTCCTACGGCATTTACGGCAAGCCCACCACGATCAACAACACCGAGACATTTGCAGCGGTGCCGTTCATTATTCAAAACGGCGGCGACTGGTTCCTGGAATTGGGCAAGCCCAACAACGGCGGCACGAAGATTTTCTCGATTTCCGGCGATGTTGAAAAACCCGGTAACTACGAAATTCCTTTGGGAACGCCTTTTGCAACCTTGCTTGAAATGGCAGGTGGCATGAAAGGCGGCCGCAAGATCAAGGCCGTGATCCCTGGTGGTTCATCCATGCCTGTTTTGCCCGGCGATGTGATGATGGCCACTGACATGGACTACGACTCGATTGCGAAAGCAGGTTCCATGCTGGGCTCGGGCGCGGTGATTGTAATGGATGAAACACGCTGCATGGTGAAAAGCCTGTTGCGTCTGTCTTACTTCTATTACGAAGAAAGCTGTGGTCAATGTACACCGTGCCGCGAAGGCACCGGCTGGTTGTATCGAATCATCAACCGTATTGAACACGGGGAAGGGCGTCCTGAAGATCTGGACATGTTGAATTCAATTGCAGACAACATTCAGGGTCGCACCATTTGTGCGCTGGGTGATGCTGCAGCCATGCCGGTTCGCGCTTTCCTGAAACATTTCCATGAAGAATTTGAGCATCACATCACACACAAGTCGTGCATCGTGCCGGCTTACGTTTGATTCCCTGCGGGTAGATACAAATGGTTGAACTAGAGATTGATGGCGTAAAAGTTGAAGTGGCCGAAGGCAGTATGCTGATGGACGCCGCTGAAAAGGCAGGCAGCTATGTGCCTCACTTTTGCTATCACAAAAAATTGTCGATTGCGGCCAACTGCCGCATGTGTCTGGTCGATGTGGAAAAGGCGCCCAAGCCTTTGCCTGCGTGCGCCACGCCTGTGTCGCCGGGCATGATTGTTCGCACAAAAAGCGAAAAAGCGGTGAACGCCCAAAAAAGCGTGATGGAGTTTTTGCTGATCAACCACCCATTGGATTGCCCAATTTGCGACCAAGGTGGCGAATGCCAGTTGCAGGACATTGCCGTGGGTTATGGCGGTGTCTCTTCGCGCTATCAGGAAGAAAAGCGAGTGGTGTTTTTCAAGGATATTGGCCCGCTGGTTTCCGCCCAGGAAATGAGCCGTTGCATTCATTGCACACGTTGCGTGCGTTTTGGTCAGGAAGTGGCCGGCGTCATGGAACTGGGCATGGCCAATCGCGGTGAGCATTCGGAGATTCTGAGTTTTGTAGGCAATTCTGTGGATTCAGAACTGTCGGGCAACATGATCGATCTGTGCCCAGTTGGCGCACTGACATCCAAGCCATTCCGTTACAACGCCCGAACCTGGGAAATGGCGCGTCGCAAGTCAATTGCTGCACACGACAGCATGGGTTCGAACGTTGTTGTGCAAGTGAAAGCCGACAAGGTGATGCGCATTGTTCCGCAAGAAAACGACAGCGTGAACGAGTGCTGGATTTCTGACCGCGACCGTTTCAGCTATGAAGGTTTGCAGGCTGCTGACCGTTTGACTGAACCGATGATCAAAAAGAATGGTCAGTGGGTCACTACGGATTGGCAAACCGCCCTGAACGTGGCCTTTGAAGGATTGAAAAAGGCCCGCCGTGAATCGACTGACCTGAACAGCATTGCAATGCTGGTTTCACCGAACAGCACCTTCGAGGAAATGGCGCTGGCCAAAGCCTTGATGACAGGCATTGGTTCAACAAGTATTGATGCAGGTTTGCGTCACAGCGCAAACTTGAACCTGAGTGGTGCAACGCCTTGGTTGGGTGCTTCCGTTCAGGAATTGGCTGACGCTGAATCCATCGTTGTAGTCGGTACCGACCCTCGCAATGATCAGCCTTTGCTGACCCAGCGCATTCGCCAGGCCGCAAAGCAGGGCGCCCGCGTGGTGCTTGTGAATGCGGGTGGATTGGATCCTTTGATGCCGAAAGCGGTGTGGCTGAAGGTTGCACCATCAAAATGGGCTGATGCTTTGAGCCACGATGCTGTAGCCAATGCGTTGAGTGCTCCAGAGGGTGGCAAGTTTGTGTTGCTCGGCCAACAAGTGCTGATGAGCCCGTTTGCAGGTCAGGTGTTGGCCAAGGCGGCCGAGTTGGCCAAGTCCACAGGGGCCACCTTGGGCTTCCTGGGTGACGGTGCCAACTGGGTTGGCTCTTTCGTGGCAGGCATTCAAGCCAGTGCCCACGGCGGCAAGAACGCCCAAGCCATGCTGGAAGGCAAGGCCAAAGCAGCGATTGTTTTTGGTGCTGAGCCAGATCTGGACAGCGTGCAGGGGCAAAAAATTGTTCGCGGCTTGATCGATGCCGAGTTCGTGGTGCAAGCCGGTGCATTTGTGGGCAATGCAAAGCAGTATGCCGATGTGTTGCTGCCGATTGCGCCCAGCACAGAAACGTCCGGTACCTTGATCAATATCGCGGGTATGGCACAAACCTTCAAGGCGGCTGTTCGTCCTTTGGGTGAAACCCGTCCTGGTTGGAAAGTGTTGCGTGTATTGGGCAACTTGTTGGGTCTTGATGGGTTTGAGTTCAACAGTTCCGAAGAAGTATTGAAGGCGTTCCTGCCAGCCAATCTGGCTGCTTTGTTGAGCAATGCCATCCCCGAACAAACAGTTGCTGGTGTTGCATTGAATGGGCAACTGGAATTGGCAGCATTTGCGCCAATTTATGACACCGATGCATTGGTTCGCCGCGCGGATTCTCTGCACAAAACAAAGGCAGCCAAACCCGCTCTCGCGCAAATCAGCGTGAATACAGCTGAGTCTTTGGGTGTGAAGTCCGGTGACAAAATCCAATTGACAGATTCCGAGGGCGGCGCCCTGCAGGCCGCAGTGCTAGTGAATAAAAACATTGCCGACAATACCGTACTGGTCCCCATGGGCCGCATTGACACTCAAAGCATGCGCACCGTGTTCGGTGGCGCAACTGTTGAAGCTGTTGTGGCCAACGAGGTGCAGGCATGAGTTCACCGGTTGAAATGATCACCACCTTCGGTTCCGGTTTGCTTGGCCCGGCTTGGGTGCCCGTTTGGACTTTGATCAAGATTTTGTGTATCACCTTGCCCTTGCTTGGCTTGGTCGCTTATCTGACCTACTGGGAACGCAAAATGATTGGTCGCATGCACATCCGCATGGGTCCAAGTTATGTGGGACCCATGGGTTTGCTTCAGCCTATTGCTGATGCGGTCAAAATGATGTTCAAGGAAATCATCGTGCCGATGAACGCCAACAAAGGCTTGTTCATCATTGCGCCGATCATGACCATCATGCCTGCCTTGGCAGCATGGGCTGTGATTCCCTTCGGTCCGGAAACTGTTCTGGCCAATGTGAATGCGGGCTTGCTCTACCTGATGGCGATTACGTCGCTTGAAGTGTATGGCGTGATCATTGCAGGTTGGGCATCCAACTCCAAATACGCTTTCCTGGCGGCCATGCGCGCCTCTGCGCAAATGGTGTCGTACGAACTTGCGATTGGCTTTGTGCTGGTCACGGTGTTGTTGGTGGCAGGCAGCCTGAACATGACCGACATCGTGATGACTCAAACCACCGGCCAGTTTGCCGACATGGGTTTGAACTTCCTGTCCTGGAACTGGTTGCCTCTGTTGCCATTGCTCGTGATTTACATGATTTCCGCAGTGGCTGAAACCAATCGGCATCCGTTCGACGTGGTTGAAGGTGAATCCGAAATTGTGGCTGGTCACATGGTGGAATACTCCGGCATGACCTTTGCCGTGTTCTTCCTGGCTGAATACGCCAACATGATTCTGTTGTCTTGTCTGGCAGCAATCATGTTCTTCGGTGGTTGGGATGCACCCGTGGCATTCCTTAGCTTCATCCCGGGCTGGATCTGGCTGGGTATTAAAACCTTCCTGCTGGTGTCCATGTTCATCTGGTTCCGCGCATCATTCCCGCGTTACCGCTATGACCAAATCATGCGTCTGGGCTGGAAGGTGTTCATTCCGCTGACCTTGGTATGGCTGGTGGTGGTTGCAGCCTGGATGCAGACTCCCTGGAACATCTGGAATTAATTGAGAGCGAACCATGTTTCAAGTTGTTAAAGAGTTTTTGAACAGTTTGTTGTTGCGCGAAATGCTAAAGGGCATGGCATTGACAATGAGCTATATGTTCACTCAGCCGATCACCGTGCTTTATCCCATGGAGAAAACGCCGATGTCGCCGCGTTTTCGTGGTTTGCACGCTTTGCGTCGCTATGAAAATGGTGAAGAGCGCTGTATTGCCTGCAAATTGTGTGAAGCAGTGTGCCCGGCCATGGCAATTACGATTGAGTCGGAGCAGCGTGAAGACGGCACACGTCGCACCAGCCGCTACGACATCGATTTGACCAAATGCATTTTTTGCGGTTTCTGCGAAGAATCGTGTCCGGTCGATTCAATTGTAGAAACCCACATTCACGAATATCACGGTGAGAAGCGTGGTGATTTGTATTTCACCAAAGAAATGCTGCTGGCTGTGGGCGATCGCTATGAGGCTGAAATTGCAGCCAACCGCGAAGCCGATGCGGCCTACCGTTAACTCGATACAAAACTTAAAAGATTAAATGCAATGGATGCAATAACTGGTTTCTTTTATGTGTTCGCCGCCATTCTGGTGTTCGCTGCGGTGCGCGTAATCACTGCTGGCAATGCTGTACACGCAGCGTTGTACCTGGTGCTTTCGTTTTTCTCTGCATCTGCCCTGTGGATGCTGCTGGAAGCAGAATTCCTGGCCATTTCACTGGTGCTGGTCTATGTCGGCGCGGTGATGGTGCTATTCCTGTTCGTCGTGATGATGGTGGACGTGAACATGGACAAGGTACGCGCTGGATTCTGGAAGAACCTGCCAGTGGCTGCCATTGTTGGCTCCTTGATCGCTTTCCAAATGTCAGTGGTGTTGCTGCGCGGTTTCTGGGACCCCAATCTGGAAACGCCCGAACAGGCTGCCAACAACACGGAAGCGCTTGGCAAATTGCTTTACACCGAATACCTGTACCCATTTGAAGTGGCCGCTTTGATTCTGTTGGTGGCGATGGTTGCAGCGATCGCACTTACATTGCGTAAGCGCAAGGACACGAAGGGTCAAGTGCCTTCAGATCAGGTTCGAGTGAAGTCCACCGACCGCGTGAAGCTGGTCAGCATGCCTGCAGATCTTGACCGCAAACAAACAAAAAGCGAGACCCCCAGTGGTCCCAAAGCCTGAACGGGAATAGACAACAATGATTTCACTATCTCACTACCTCGTGCTGGGCGCGATTTTGTTTTCGATCAGCGTGATCGGCATATTTCTGAACCGCAAGAACCTGATCGTGATTCTGATGGCCATTGAACTGATGCTTCTGGCTGTGAACATGAACTTCGTTGCGTTTTCTCACTTTCTGGGCGATTTGTCCGGGCAGTTGTTCGTTTTCTTCATTCTTACAGTGGCCGCCGCCGAGTCTGCAATTGGCCTGGCAATTCTGGTGGTCCTTTTCCGCAACATGAATTCAATCAATGTCGAAGACCTCGACCAACTGAAGGGGTAACAAGCGAATGAATCCCTTGTATTTGATCGTTCCATTCGCCCCGCTGGTTGGAGCCATTCTTGCCGGCTTCTTCGGCAAGCAGATCGGCCGAACCGGTGCTCACACTGTCACGATTGCAGGCGTGGCCATTTCCCTGATTGCCTCCATCATGGTGTTCATGGATGTCATGGAAGGCAACACTTTCAACGGCACCCTGTATGAATGGGCAGCAGTTGGAACATTGGTGTTTGAAGTCGGTTTCCTGATTGACACGCTGACCGCCACCATGATGCTGGTGGTAACCAGTGTTTCCTTGATGGTGCACATCTACACCATTGGTTACATGGAAGAGGACGACGGCTATCAGCGTTTCTTCTCTTATATTTCCCTGTTTACCTTTTCCATGCTGATGCTCGTGATGAGCAACAACTTCTTGCAGCTGTTCTTCGGCTGGGAAGCGGTGGGCTTGGTGTCGTATTTGCTGATCGGTTTTTGGTACAAAAAGCAAAGCGCAATTTATGCAAACCTGAAGGCATTTTTGGTCAACCGGGTGGGCGACTTCGGTTTCATTCTTGGCATTGGCCTTGTGATGGCGGCGACTGGCTCCATGAATTACGCGGAAGTATTCTCGCAAGCCGACAGCCTGGTGGGTCAAACCTTGCCCGGTACGGATTGGCCACTGCTGGCCGTGGCTTGTATCTGCCTGTTCATTGGTGCCATGGGTAAATCGGCACAATTTCCATTGCACGTGTGGCTGCCCGATTCCATGGAAGGTCCAACACCGATTTCTGCCCTGATTCACGCAGCGACCATGGTAACCGCCGGTATTTTCATGGTCAGCCGCATGTCGCCGCTGTTTGAACTCAGCGACATTGCCTTGAACTTCGTTTTGGTGATTGGTTCCATCACCGCCTTGTTCATGGGTTTCCTGGGCATTATTCAAAACGACATCAAACGCGTGGTTGCCTATTCAACCTTGTCACAGCTGGGTTACATGACAGTGGCCCTTGGCGTGTCGGCATACCCGGTGGCAATTTTCCACCTGATGACCCACGCGTTTTTCAAGGCCTTGTTGTTCCTTGGCGCAGGCTCGGTGATTATTGGTATGCACCACAATCAGGACATTCGCCACATGGGCGGCCTGTGGAAATACATGCCCATCACCTGGATTACTTCGTTGCTGGGTTCATTGGCGCTGATCGGCACGCCATTCTTCTCGGGCTTCTACTCGAAAGACAGCATCATTGAGGCTGTACATTTCAGCAATTTGCCTGCGGCCGATTTCGCTTACTTTGCGGTGGTGGCCGGTGTGTTCATCACAGCCTTCTACAGCTTCCGCATGTACTTCCTGGTGTTCCACGGCAAAGAGCGTTTCCACGACATTCAGCACCATGACGATCATGGTGATGATGATCACCACGCGCACCACGGCCCGGTACAGCCGCATGAGTCCCGTTGGGTGGTTACCTTGCCTTTGATCCTGCTGGCAATTCCCTCGGTCATCATTGGCTATATCGCAGTGGAGCCAATGTTGCATGGCACTTTCTTTGACGGTGTAATCACGATCAAGCCCGAGCATGGTGCCATGGCTGGCCTAAGCAGCATCTTTCATGGTGCGGCCGCCATGGGCGTGCATTCACTGCAAACTGCGCCTTTCTGGCTGGCCCTGGCTGGTGTAGTTGCTGCCGCAGTGTGCTACCTGTGGGTGCCTGCCATTCCGGCGGCCTTCATGAAAGTATTGAAGCCCGTGCACACTCTGTTGGACAACAAGTACTACATGGACAAGTTCAACGAAGTGGTTTTTGCGGGTGGTGCGCGCGGCTTGGGTGAAGCGCTTTGGAAGTACGGTGACCGCATGTTGATTGACGGTTTATTGGTCAATGGCAGCGCCAAACTGGTGGGTTTGATCTCGGGTGTGGTTCGATTCGCGCAAAGCGGTTTTATTTACCACTATGCGTTCGCGATGATCCTTGGCGTTTTGGCCATGATCATTACTTTCATCACACTCAAATAAACAGGGCGGAACTTCGGTTCTTACGATTGGAAAATATCAATGTCTAACAATATTCCTTATCTGAGTTTGGCGATCTGGCTGCCAATCGCCTTCGGTGTCTTGATCATGGCCCTGGGCAATGACAAGAACGCTGGCGCAGTTCGGGGTGCGTCCCTGATCGCCGCACTGATCAGTTTTGTCGTGACCCTGCCGCTGTACTTTGGTTTCGATACCAGTACAGCCCAGTTGCAGTTTGTCGAGAATTTGCCTTGGATTGAGGCATTCGGCGCATCTTACGGCTTGGGTGTAGATGGCCTGTCTGTCTGGTTTGTGATTTTGACTGCCTTGATCACTGTTTTCGTAGTGATCGCGGCTTGGGAAGTCATCACTGAAAAAGTGGCACAGTACATGGCGGCCTTCCTGATTCTGTCGGGTTTGATGGTGGGTGTGTTCACTGCCACCGACGGTTTGCTGTTCTATGTGTTTTTTGAAGCGACCTTGATCCCGATGTACATCATTGTGGGTGTGTGGGGCGGGCCGAATCGCATCTACGCGGCGTTCAAGTTTTTCTTGTATACCTTGCTGGGTTCTTTGCTTACGCTGGTTGCGATCATTTACTTGCAGTTTCAATCCGGTACTTTCGAAATTGCGGCGTGGCACAAACTGCCGCTGGACATGACTGAGCAAACATTGATCTTCCTGGCTTTCCTGATGGCGTTTGCTGTGAAGGTGCCAATGTGGCCAGTGCACACCTGGTTGCCCGATGCGCACGTTGAAGCGCCTACGGGTGGTTCTGTGGTGCTGGCTGCAATCATGTTGAAGCTGGGCGCTTATGGTTTCCTGCGATTCAGCATGCCGATTGCGCCCGATGCAAGTCAGGAGTTGGCAGGCTTCATGATCACCCTGTCGCTGATTGCAGTGGTCTACATCGGTGTTGTGGCCCTGGTCCAGAAAGACATGAAAAAGCTGGTGGCTTATTCGTCGATTGCGCACATGGGTTTTGTCACCCTGGGCTTCTTCATGTTCCAGGACCTGGCAGTGCAGGGCGCTATCATCCAGATGATTTCGCACGGCTTTGTATCTGGTGCCATGTTCATCTGTATCGGCGTGCTTTACGACCGCGTTCACAGCCGTGAAATTGCAGCCTATGGTGGAGTGGTCAACACAATGCCCAAGTTTGCTGCTTTCTTCCTGTTGTTCGCCATGGCCAATGCCGGTTTGCCTGCCACCAGCGGTTTCGTGGGCGAATTCATGGTGATTCTGGGCGCTGTGAAGTACAACTTCTGGATTGGTTTGCTGGCAGCGACCACGCTGATTTTCGGCGCGGCGTATTCCCTCTGGATGTACAAGCGCGTGGTTTTTGGTGAAGTGGCCAATGACAACGTGAAAGAGTTGACCGATGTGAACACCCGCGAGTTCATGATGCTGGGCGCCTTGGCAATTCTGGTCATGGCCATGGGCCTGTACCCCAAACCCTTTACTGATGTGTTGCAGGTGTCTGTTGATGCCTTGTTGCAACATGTGGCTCAGTCCAAGCTTTAATTGAGGAATGTTCGTGGATCAGATGAATCTCTCACTCGCTATTCCTGAAATTGCCCTGGCGCTATTCGCCTGTGCTTTTCTGATTGCAGACAGCGTGACCAAGGGCCGCATTTTGCCGATGCTGCACAACATTGTGGTGCTGTTCTGTATTGGCCTTGGTGTGTATTGCCTGGCACAGGTACCCACAGCTGGCACTGAACTGGCTTTCACCAATATGTACATTGCCGACAGCATGGCATTGGTGTTGAAAGGCTTTTCAGCCCTGGCCATCGCATTCACCTTGATTGTGGGTGCGAACTACGCCAAAGACCGCGACATGTTCAAGGGCGAGTTACATGCCCTGGTGTTGTTTGCCTTGCTTGGTCAGATGATCATGATTTCCGCCAACAACCTGTTGCTGGTGTACCTGGGCGTTGAATTGTTGTCGCTGAGCCTGTATGCCGCGGTGGCCATGCAACGTGACAATGTGCGTGCTACCGAAGCTTCCATGAAATACTTCGTATTGGGTGCATTGGCGTCTGGTTTCCTGTTGTACGGCATGTCGATGATTTACGGCGCTACTGGGTCGTTGAATCACTCTGACATCGCGTTTGCGGCAACCGCAGCTGTGTCTGGTCAGAAGTCCATCATCTTCGTATTCGGCATTGTGTTTCTGGTGGCAGGCCTTGCGTTCAAGTTGGGCGTGGTGCCGTTTCACATGTGGGTGCCTGATGTGTATCAGGGATCACCCTCCATTTCCACGTTGCTGATTAGCGGTGCACCCAAGCTGGCTGCGTTTGCAATGATGATGCGCCTGCTGGTCGATGGTCTCTTTGTGATGGCTTTTGATTGGCAAAACATGTTGATGGTATTGGCGATTGCATCGCTGGCCATTGGTAACCTGACCGCCATTGCGCAAACAAGTTTGAAACGCATGTTGGCTTATTCAACCATTGCGCAAATGGGCTTCATGTTGTTGGGTTTCCTTTCCGGAGTCAGTGGTCAAGGCGCAGGACAAGACACCGGCAATGCCGCGCAGGCTTATTCTTCGGCCATGTTCTACAGCATCACGTATGTGCTGACCACTCTGGGTACTTTTGGTGTGATCATGGTGATGTCTCGCAAAGGCTTCGAGGTTGAAAATATTAGCGACCTGAAAGGCTTGAACAAGCGCGCACCTTGGTTGGCCTTGATCATGTTGTTACTCATGTTCTCGCTGGCGGGTATTCCACCCATGGTGGGTTTTGCAGCCAAGCTTTCCGTTTTGAAAGCATTGCTGGCCACGGGCCAGGTCTGGTTGACCGTGTATGCAGTGATGTTCAGTCTGGTGGGCGCGTTCTATTACATTCGCATTGTGAAAACGATGTATTTCGAAGCACCGGCGGATGAAACCGAAATCGTAATGGGCAACGACGCGCGTGCTGTGTTGGGTCTGAACGGTTTGGCTGTGATCGCGCTGGGCTTGTTGCCTGCGCCTTTGATGGCTTATTGCATGACAGCAATTCAGCAGACACTGGCTGGATAATTAACAAATTAGTCAACAAATTCAGTTTATTGAATACTAACAAGGGGTAGGTTTTGACGCAGACGATTGGGCATTGGTTGTTGTTTGGCTTGGCCTTGCTGTTTGCGAACCTGCCTTTTGTAAGCAACCGTATCATGGGCATTTTGCCGGTGGCAAAAAAGGGCGGTTGGACCCGGGTGTTAGAAGTAATCGCAGGTTATTTCATTGTGGGTTTGATTGGCTTTGCCATCGAGGGTAGCTTAAGCCAGGTAACTCCCCAGCGTTGGGAGTTTTATGCCCTAACCGTTTGCCTGTTTTTGGTGTTTGCTTTCCCCGGTTTTGTGTACCGCTTCCTGTGGCGTTCGCCAAAAGGCTAGCGCTACTGATTCCCCTTCTGTTTTGCCTGTACTCCAGCAGCGATCGTGCTGCGTTCAAAGTAAACGTCCTTTCAAGGAAAGCCAGTGATGAAACGTTTGCTGATTGGAGTGATCCTTCCTGCCGTGTTTGTACTCGCCGCCTGTACCAATTCGCCCGAGGCCACCACCCGTAAATTGCAGTTTCTTGCGAAAACTGATTGTGAATTAGTTTATAAATCGGCGGGTGCCCAAGTGATTGAAAACTTCTGTGAAACTGAATGGAAACCTGTCACGGTTTACATTGATGACCAGAAGTACTCAGTGGACTGGATTGACGAGGAAACCAGTCGAGCGTTGTTCGAACAGGGCTGTGGTCAAAGTGCCGGATGTTTTTACGAGTTGACGCTGGATGGCGTGAGCGTGAACGGCAAGTTTACGTATGTGACCAACGTGCTTAAAGGCGAATATATCTTTGAAATTGATGCGAATGAAAACTCGAAACTATTGAACGAAACCACGACTGATCTGGCGTCTTGATCCTTGTTTGAGCGCGTTTCGTGGTTTGTGCCAGTAGCATTGCATTTACCAATAGCGCGTGCCGCATCATTTCGCCTTGGCGGACTTTGATCCCTTATTGATTGCTTGCTTGGGGCATGCGAAACGCAATAGCGTGTTCGCATCAATTCCTTCGGAATCGCCCCTCGCTGCGCATCAAATGGGAAGTCTACCTGAATCGGCAAAACGAACGCGTCATCGCACTATCGGCAAATGTCTTTTTACTCGCCAGTGTCCCGAGCGCGCCCTCCCCAAACAAAAACGCCGACCAAGTGGTCGGCGTTTCAGTTCACTTACATGTTCGGGTAGTTTGGTCCACCACCACCTTCTGGCGTTACCCACACAATGTTCTGCGTGGGGTCTTTGATGTCGCAGGTTTTGCAGTGCACGCAGTTCTGTGCATTGATCTGCAATTGGTCTTTGCCATCTTCCTTCTTCACGTACTCATACACACCGGCTGGGCAGTAGCGTTGTTCCGGACCCGCATACGTGGTCAGGTTGGTAGCCACTGGCACATCGGCATTCTTCAATGTCAGGTGTGCAGGCTGGTTTTCTTCGTGGTTGGTGTTGGAGATGAACACTGAACTCAAACGATCAAACGTGATTTTCCCATCCGGTTTGGGGTAGTTGATCGGCTGAAATTCAGAAGCGGGGCGCAGGCATTCATGGTCTGCGTGCTTGTGGTGCAATGTCCAAGGCACCTTGCCTTTGAACAGTTTTTGTTCAATACCCACCATCATGGTACCGGTGTACAAGCCTTTGCTCATCCACTGCTTGAAGTTGCGAGCACGGTAAAGCTCATCGAACAACCAGGAGTCGTGGAAGGCTTTTGGATAGGCTTCCAGCTCATCGCCAGCGCGGTCTTGGGCCAGAGCATCAGCAATGGCTTCAGCACACAGCATGCCGCTCTTGATTGCGGCATGGGAACCCTTGATTCGCGAAGCGTTCAAAAAGCCGGCATCGCAACCCACCAATGCACCGCCGGGGAATACCAGCTTGGGCAGGCTCATCAAGCCACCCGCTGCGATGGCGCGTGCTCCGTAGGAAATACGCTTTCCACCTTCAAAGTATTTGCGAATTTCAGGGTGAGTTTTGTAACGCTGGAATTCTTCAAATGGCGAGAGATAGGGATTCTCGTAGGCGAGACCCACCACAAAACCCACTGCAACCTGATTGTTTTCCAGGTGGTACAGGAATGAACCGCCGTAAGTGTTTGAATCGAGAGGCCAGCCACCAGAGTGAATCACCAAGCCAGGCTTGTGCTTGGCGGGGTCGATTTCCCACAGCTCCTTCAAACCAATGCCATAAACCTGTGGATCACGGCCTTCGTTCAGATTGAATTTCTCAATGACACGTTTGCCCAAATGGCCGCGTACACCTTCAGCAAAAACAGTGTACTTGGCATGCAGTTCCATGCCGGGCTGATAAGCATGGGTGTGTTCACCATCCTTGCCGATGCCCATGTCGCCGGTTTGAACGCCTTTCACAGCACCTTTCTCGTCGTACAGAATTTCCGCGCCAGCGAAACCGGGGAATACTTCAACGCCCAAGGCCTCGGCTTGTTCTCCAAGCCAGCGCACAACATTGGCCAGGCTGATTACATAATTGCCGTGGTTTTGAAAACATTCAGGCAAGAGGGCGCTGGGTACTTTCTTGGCGGAGGTTTCGGTCAGGAACAAAAACTGGTCTTCCGTCACTTCCGTGTTCAGTGGGGCGCCGCGCTCTTTCCAGTCAGGAAAAAGTTCGGTGATTGCGCGTGGGTCCATGACCGCGCCTGACAAAATATGGGCGCCAACTTCAGAGCCTTTCTCCAAAACGCACACATTGATTTCCTGGCCTTTTTCAGCGGCCACTTGTTTCAGGCGAATGGCTGTTGACAGGCCAGCAGGGCCTCCACCAACTACCAATACGTCGTATTCCATCATGTCTCTTTCAACAGCCGACATTGGGTGCGTCTCCTTAAAGTTTGTCGCGGGTGCTACAGCTAGATGCAGCTTTGATTTTAAGCCGAAAGCTTATTGCATATCGGGAAAAAATAGTTGACTTTGATCTCTAGTCTGAGAAACTTGATTTTGTGCGCTGCAGCAAGAAGTTTGTAAGTGGTAAAACGTTAAACTAGCGGCACAAATTCAAAGCATGAGGAATAAAAATGGGGATGAACAAAGTATCGGCCAATGCCACAGAGGCTTTGGCGGACAAGATCAAGGACGGAATGACGCTTGCTGTGGGTGGTTTTGGCTTGTGCGGCATTCCAGAAGCGTTGATTGAAGCGGTTCGCGCATCCGGCGCGAAAGACCTGACAGTGATTTCTAATAATGCAGGCGTGGACGGCTTCGGCCTGGGTCGCTTGTTGGAAACCAGACAGGTTCGCAAGATGATTTCGTCTTATGTTGGCGAGAACAAGGAATTTGAGCGCCAGTACCTGAGTGGTGAGTTGGAGCTTGAATTCACGCCACAAGGTACTTTGGCAGAGAAATTGCGCGCTGGTGGTGCAGGCATACCCGCCTTCTTCACGAAAACTGGTTTTGGAACTGTAATCGCCGAAGGCAAAGAAACCCGGGTGATCAATGGTGAAAACTATGTGCTGGAGCATAGCCTGAAAGCGGACATTTCCCTGGTGAAGGCCTGGAAGGCAGACACGTCGGGCAACTTGATTTATCGCCTTACTGCGCGCAACTTCAATCCAGAGTGTGCCGCAGCCTCGAAATTCACTGTGGTTGAAGTCGAGGAAATTGTTGAAGTGGGCGCGCTCGATCCAAACTTTATTCATACCCCTGGTATCTACGTGCAGCGCGTTGTGCTGAACGCCAACCCTGAAAAGCGGATTGAGAAACGTACCCTGGCGACCCCGGCACAATAAGGAGAAGAACAAATGGCATGGAATCACGATGAAATGGCAGCACGCGCAGCGCGTGAGTTGCAAGACGGTTTTTATGTGAACCTGGGTATTGGTTTGCCCACCTTGGTCAGCAACCACATTCCCAAGGGTATGGATGTGATGCTGCAAAGTGAGAACGGCTTGTTGGGCATTGGTCCATTTCCGACCGAGGCGCAAGTGGATGCCGATCTGATCAATGCGGGCAAGCAAACCGTGACTACACTGGATGGATCTGCATTCTTTTCAAGTTCGGAATCTTTCGCAATGATACGCGGGGGGCACATCAACTTGGCCATTCTGGGTGCCATGCAGGTGAGTCAGCACGGCGACTTGGCCAACTGGATGATCCCAGGCAAGCTGGTCAAGGGCATGGGCGGCGCCATGGATCTGGTCGCAGGTGTGTCGCGTGTTGTGGTGCTGATGGAGCATGTGGCCCGCAAGAAAGATGGCACCACAGACTTGAAGATACTGCCGGAATGCACCTTGCCGTTGACTGGCAAGGGCGTGGTCAAGCGCATTATTACTGACCTTGCAATCATGGATGTAACTGCGGAAGGTTTGAAGGTACTGGAAATTGCACCTGGTGTTTCTAGAGAAGAACTCCAAGAAAAAACAGGCTGTGAACTGAAGTTTGCTTAAGTTCATTGGCATGGACCAAGCGGGCTCAGTTATAATTCTGCTTTCAAACAGTGCCTGATTCATTCAATCAGGCGCCCAACTGAGCGCCCAACTGAGCGCCGCCTGGCACTATGACCAAATATGTATTTGTTACTGGCGGGGTAGTCTCGTCCCTTGGCAAAGGTATTGCCGCAGCATCTTTGGCCGCGATTCTCGAAAGTCGTGGCCTGAAAGTCACCATGCTCAAACTGGATCCGTACATCAACGTGGATCCAGGCACGATGAGCCCGTTCCAGCACGGCGAGGTATTCGTCACCGAAGACGGTGCAGAAACCGATCTGGACTTGGGCCATTATGAGCGCTTCATTTCCACGAAAATGAAGAAGTCCAACAACTTCACCACGGGCCAGATCTATGAATCTGTACTGCGCAAAGAGCGCCGTGGCGAATACCTTGGCAAAACCGTACAGGTGATTCCTCACATTACCAATGAAATTCAGGCTTTTATCGAGAAGGGCGCACGTGCGGCCTGGGGCGGTGAAACCGATGTGGCAATCGTTGAAATTGGTGGAACAGTAGGTGACATCGAGTCTTTGCCTTTCCTTGAAGCGGTTCGTCAAATGAGCCTGCGCCTTGGTCGCAACAGTGCCTGTTTTGTGCACCTGACATTGGTGCCGTTCATCGCGTCTGCCGGCGAGTTGAAAACCAAGCCCACCCAGCATAGCGTTCAAAAACTGCGCGAAATCGGTATTTTTCCCGATGCACTGCTGTGTCGCGCTGACCGTCGAATTCCTGACGATGAGCGCGCCAAAATTTCCATGTTTTCGAACGTTCAACTGGAAGCGGTCATTTCTGTTTGGGATGCAGACACGATTTACAAAATTCCGGCCATGCTGGAAGCCCAAAAGCTTGACGACATTGTGTTGGAAAAGCTGAACATTGAAGCACCTCGTGCAGATTTGTCGAAGTGGGCTGAAATTGTGTATGCGCAAGAGAACCCTGCACAGAACATCACGATTGGCATGGTGGGCAAGTATGTTGACTTGACAGAGTCCTACAAGTCCTTGATTGAGGCCCTGAATCATGCGGGTTTGCACACCAGAACCAAGGTGAACATCAACTACATTGATTCAGAGGAAATCGAAGCCAATGGCACAGAAAGCCTGAAAAAGCTCGATGCGATTCTGGTTCCTGGTGGCTTTGGCAAGCGCGGCACTGAAGGAAAAATCAAGGCCATTCAGTACGCCCGTGAAAACAAAGTGCCTTATCTGGGCATTTGCCTGGGCATGCAGTTGGCGGTGATTGAATTCGCACGCCATTGTGCGGGCTTGCCCAAAGCAAACTCCACCGAGTTTGACAGTCAGGCCGACACGCCAGTGGTGGCCCTGATTACCGAGTGGAAAGACAGCACAGGCAAAGTCGAATTGCGTACCGACCAAAGCGACTTGGGCGGCACCATGCGTTTGGGCTCGCAGCGCTGCCCGATCAAGCCCGGCACTTTGGCAGAATCCATTTACGGTCCAGAAGTGAACGAGCGCCATCGTCACCGATTTGAAGTGAACAACAATTACGTGCCTCAACTTGAAGAGGCGGGTTTGCGCATTTCGGCACGGACACCGACCGAAGATTTGCCGGAAATCATGGAATTGCCCGATCACCCGTGGTTTTTCGGTGTGCAGTTTCACCCCGAGTTCACCAGCACTCCACGAGACAGCCACCCCTTGTTTTTGGCGTACGTGAAGGCTGCCTTGGCCCACAAATTGGCCAAAGCGTTATAAGCTGAACCCAACAGGAGGACACCTCATGAAACTATGCAATTTCGAAGTGGGTTTGGACAAACCTTTTTTCCTGATCGCCGGCCCATGCGTCATTGAAAGCGAGCAGATGGCCATGGACACCGCAGGTCAGCTCAAGGAAATCTGCGAGTCGCTGGGAGTGCCTTTCATTTACAAAAGCTCGTACGACAAGGCCAACCGCAGTTCAGGCAAAAGCTTCCGCGGTTTGGGTATGGACAAAGGGCTGGATATTCTGGCCAATGTGAAGAAAGCCCTGAACGTCAACATTCTGACTGATGTACACGCGATTGAAGAAATTGCCGCGGTAGCCAGTGTGGTTGACGTTTTGCAAACGCCAGCGTTTTTGTGCCGCCAAACCGATTTCATTGAAGCGGTGGCCACGTGTGGCAAGCCCGTTAACATCAAAAAGGGTCAGTTTCTGGCGCCCGGCGATATGGTCAACGTGGTGGACAAAGCCCGTGCTGCTGCCATTGAGGCAGGCGGTGATGGCAAGAACATCATGGTGTGCGAACGCGGCGTCAGTTTTGGGTACAACAACCTGGTTTCCGACATGCGTAGCCTGGCCATCATGCGTAACACGGGTTGTCCGGTGGTGTTTGATGCCACGCACAGTGTGCAATTGCCTGGGGGGCAGGGCACAGCCAGTGGTGGTCAGCGTGAATTTGTGCCTGTGTTGGCGCGTGCTGCGGTGGCTGTGGGTGTGGCTGGTTTGTTCATGGAAAGTCACCCTGACCCAGCCAAAGCAATGTCTGACGGCCCCAACGCTTGGCCTTTGCCTCGCATGAAGGCCTTGTTGGCCACATTGCAGGAACTGGACCGTTTGGTGAAGTCTGGCCCATTGGCCGAAACAGACCTGATGAAATAAACAGGCCGAATATTCAAAACAGAATTTAATCCATCCAAGAGGAAACTATGAGCGCAATTGTTGACGTGATTGGTCGTGAGGTTATTGATTCTCGCGGCAATCCCACCGTGGAATGTGATGTGTTGCTGGAAAGTGGTGCCATGGGCCGTGCGGCTGTACCCTCTGGCGCGTCCACAGGTACTCGCGAAGCCGTAGAGCTGCGTGACGGTGACAAGTCCCGTTACCTGGGCAAGGGCGTGTTGCGCGCGGTCGAAAACATCAACACCGAGATTTCCGAAGCAATTTTGGGTCTGGATGCGCAAGAGCAGGTGTTTCTGGATCAAAACCTGATCGATCTGGACGGCACTGAAAACAAGAGCCGTTTGGGTGCCAACGCCACTTTGGCGGTTTCCATGGCGGTGGCCCGTGCCGCAGCTGAAGAAACAGGCTTGCCCTTGTACCGTTATTTTGGCGGCATGGGCGGCATGAGCCTGCCAGTGCCCATGATGAACGTGATCAACGGTGGCGCGCATGCCAACAACAATCTGGACCTGCAAGAGTTCATGATTTTGCCCGTGGGCGCACCTTCTTTCCGTGAAGCGATTCGCTACGGCGCCGAAGTGTTCCATGCGCTGAAGAAAATCATTCACGACAAAGGCATGTCGACTGCCGTGGGCGATGAAGGCGGCTTTGCGCCTTCTGTGGCCAATCACGAAGCGGCCATTCAAATGATTATTCAGGCCATTGAAACTGCTGGCTTCGAACCAGGCACCCAAATTGCCTTGGGTCTGGATTGCGCAGCCTCAGAATTCTACAAAGGCGGCAAGTACAAGCTGGCCGGTGAAGGCATGGAGCTAAGCTCACAGGAATTCGCACACCTGCTGGAAAGCTGGTGCAACAAGTACCCAATCATTTCAATCGAAGACGGCATGGCCGAAGACGATTGGGACGGTTGGGCTTATTTGTCCAAAACCATGGGCCGCAAGGTGCAGCTGGTGGGCGACGATTTGTTCGTGACCAACACCAAAATTCTGGCGGAAGGCATTGAGAAGAAAATTGCCAATTCCATTCTGATCAAGATCAACCAGATTGGTACTTTGACCGAAACATTCGCTGCCATTGAAATGGCCAAGCGTGCACGTTACACAGCAGTGATTTCTCACCGTTCAGGCGAGACCGAAGACAGCACTATTGCTGACATTGCGGTGGGCACCAACGCCATGCAAATCAAGACCGGTTCCATGAGCCGTTCAGACCGCATTGCGAAGTACAACCAGCTGTTACGCATTGAAGAAGACTTGGGTGACATCGCTTATTACCCAGGCCGTTCAGCCTTCTACAACCTGGATTAATCGATATTGATCGAAGGTGGCCCCGCAGTGCGGGGCCTTCTTGTATATGAACCCCCGGCTGATTTCACTTGTCCTTTTTGCTTTGCTGATTTTGCTTCAATACCCTTTGTGGTTTGGCAAAGGCGGGATGCTGCGCGTCAGTGATCTTGAAGACCAGCTTGAGCAGCAGAAGCAGGTGAATGAAGCGCTACGACTGCGCAATCAGCAGCTTGAGGGTGATGTTCGGAGTTTGACCGAAGGCGTTGAGGCGATTGAAGAACGTGCCCGAAACGATTTTGGCATGATCAAGAAAGACGAGGTATTCATTCAGCTGATCGAACCCCGGGGCGAGGGGAAGCCGTCAGCTACCGTTCCCCCCGCAGGTCAGACCAATTAATGCAGGGTCGGCGGTGGCTGGGGGTTGTCTGGCGACTCCGCTGCGTCGTCTGAAAACAATTCTGTGCATTCGTCGCGGGTGAATGAATAGTTGGCATTGCAAAAATCGCACTGAATCTCCACGGTCGGATTTTCAGACAATGCATCATCCAATTCGGCCTGCCCGAGAGTTACCAACATTTTTCCCACCTTGTCGCGCGAACATGTGCATTCGAAATGCGCCTGCCGTTCGGCCAGGCCGTCCGGGTCTTCTTCCCAGAACAGGCGTTTGGCCAGCTCATCGGTGTCAGTGGCCAAATGCTCCGCACACTGCACCGTATTGATCAACGCTTTCAGCCTGTCCCAACCGTCTGCATCAAATTCCTTGCTCGAAACCACGCCACCATGTTGTGGCATTTGTTGCAGCATCACGCCTGCTGCGGTACCTGCATCGGCGTTAAGAATAAGGCGGGTTTCCAGTTGTTCGCTGCTGTGCATGTAAGCCTCGAGCGAGTCAGCCACACTGCTGCCTGAAAGCGGCACAATGCCTTGATAGGGGGCCTGGCCGGGAAGGCGGTTGCGCGGGTCGAGAATGATCGCACAAATGCCTTTTCCACCTGCATTGACCAGGTCCTTGAAAGTTGCTGAATCAGGAATTGCTGCGTCCTCAGCCAATTTCACTGTGGCACGTAAACCCAAACGGCTATTGCATTCGGCAACCAATAAGCGAATGGGTCCGTCGCCCTGAATCTGAATGATCAGTGAGCCTTCAAATTTTAGCGAGGCAGACAACATGGTGCTGGCTGCAACCAGTTCACCCAGCACTTTTTGCACGGGAGCCGGGTAGTCGTTGTTGCTCACTACACGTTGCCAGGCATCGGTTAGGTGCACCAAGTGCGCTCTACAGCTGGATTGATTGAAGATCAGGGTGCGTAATGTATCAGTCATGGGTACACAGACAGGGCAAAAAATTAATCGTCAATCCGTTCAAGCGTTTCTTTGAACAGCTTGGCTTTTTGTACGTAGAAAGCTGCGCCAATCAAGCGGGCCACTTCATCGTCGTTCAGGGTTCGGATCACTTTGCCGGGCGAACCCACAACCAATGAACGGTCGGGAATTTCCTTGCCTTCGGTGATCAACGCGCCGGCGCCGATGATACAGTTTTTTCCAATCTTTGCGCCGTTCAACACCACAGAACGTATGCCGATCAGGCTGCCTTCGCCAACCGTACAGCCGTGTAAGCAAGCCTGGTGGCCTACCGTTACATTCTTGCCCACCACCATTGGGTAGCCGATGTCGGTGTGTAGCACGGCACCTTCCTGTACGTTGCTGCCTTCCATGATGTGGATCAGTTCGTTGTCGCCGCGAATGGCTGCGAAATCCCACACCGATGTATTTTCATCGAGTTGTACTTTGCCGATCACGCTGGCCATTTCCGCAACATATGCACTGGGGTGCACCGTGGGTGCTTCGCCGTTGATTTTGTACTTGGCCACATTCGTCTCCTGTTATTGGGTGTTGCCATGATCTGTTTGCCTTAAAATAACATGCATCGAACCCTTATGCAGTGTGGTCATGGGCAGTGAACAGGTACAAACATTAAGGCTTGCAGCCTTGCAGGCGCTTGAGTGCAAAAATTCCGTTGAAAAGGTGAGTTGGGTGCACGCGATTTCTGATGCCCTGCCAATCGGCCAGACTGGTCTGCTTGATTCTCGCGTAGGGCGCCCCGATTTACCTGAACTGGTTCATCCGGCTCGCGTTCCCACGCGCAAGGTCAAGCAGCCCGAAGGGCGGGGCATGCTGCTGCATTCCCTGGCGCACATTGAGTTCAATGCAATTAACCTGGCCCTTGATTTGATTGTCCGTTTTCCTGACATGCCTGACGCCTTTTATTTTGATTGGTTGAAAGTTGCCAAGGAAGAGGCCTACCACCACACCTTGTTGTGTGAACGCCTGGCAGCCTATGGCTTGAAATATGGTGATTACCTGGCGCATGACGGCTTGTGGCAAATGGCTGAGAAAACCAAGGACAGTTTGCTTGCAAGGCTGGCGCTGGTGCCCCGTCTTCTTGAGGCACGCGGACTGGATGTTTCCCCCGCTATTCGTGAAAAGCTGGCAGCAGTTGGTGACATTGAAAGTGCCGGGGTGCTGGACATTATTTTGCGAGACGAAATCGGCCATGTGGCCATAGGGAACCGCTGGTTCAACGAAGTGTGCAACAATGAAAACCGTGACCCGATTGAAGCGTTCGAAGCTTGCCTGCGAGAATACACCGCCCCGTATCCAAGATCGCCCTTCAATTTCAAGGCACGTGAAAAAGCCGGTTTTTCTGAAGCGGAACTGGCCTGGTTGATGCAAGTTGAATTGGAGCAATCGGCCCAATAAGCCAATTGCAAAAGTATGAGTACAGCAGCACAGGTTTTGGCAAAAGATCTTGATTGGAGTGACCCGCATTTGATCAATGCGGATTTGCATTGCCACTCCACCACGTCCGATGGCACCTTGACGCCCGAGGAACTGGCCGCACGCGCTGCGGGCAATGGCGTACAGATCTGGTCATTGACTGACCACGATGAAGTGGGGGGGCTGGCGCGCGCTGCGCAGGCGGCTGCCGATCACAACATGATTTTTGTGCCTGGCGTGGAAATTTCAGTGACCTGGTCCGCGGTGACTTTGCACATTGTGGGTTTGAACGTGGATTACCTTGATTCGCCCCTGGCCAATGGTTTGGCCAGTGTTCGCAGTGGCCGCACCGAGCGGGCCATCGAAATGTCGCGGCAGCTTGAAAAAGTGGGGATCGAAGGCGTTTATGAAGGCGCACTGAAATATGTGGGCAATCCGAATTTGATTAGCCGTACGCACTTTGCCCGTTGTCTTGTCGAGCGGAAAGTATGCACCGATATTCGAGAGGTGTTCGAGCGATTTCTTACGCCGGGCAAGCCGGGCTATGTGCCCCATGAGTGGGCCAGCTTGAAGCAGGCAGTAGACTGGATTCTCGACTCCAACGGATTGCCAGTGATTGCACACCCCGGTCGATATGATTTGAAACCCATGCAAATGGATGAACTGGTCGAACAGTTTGTCAAAATGGGCGGTGTGGGTATCGAGGTCGTGACCGGCAGCCACACCACCGACCAGTACGCAACCTATGCGCGCAAATCCGTTCGGTCTGGCCTGAAGGCCTCTCGTGGATCGGATTTTCACGGGCCCACCGAATCCAGGGTTAATTTGGGTGAATTGCCCCGCCTGCCTGATGGTTGCGTGCCAATCTGGGATAATTGGGGCAAGTTGTTCAGCTAACAGGATCCCCATTGGCGCAGTTATTTAATGTTCACCCCCAGAACCCGCAATCACGCCTGTGTAAGCAGGCTGCTGATTTAATCAACGCCGGTGGTATCGCAGCCATTCCTACTGACAGTTGCTACGCTTTGGTGTGCCACCTGGATGACAAAAATGCAGTGGAGCGCCTTCGCAGGCTAAAAGGAATTTCCGAAAAGCAGCACTTGGCCTTGTTGTGCAAGGATTTAAGTGAACTAGGCAGCTACGCCAAAGTGAACAATGTGCAATATCGCCTGCTGAAGTCGGTGTTTCCTGGCCCTTACACCTTCATTCTTGAAGCCACCAAGGAAGTGCCCAAGCGGGTATCCCACCCCTCGAAAAAGTCCATTGGATTGCGCGTCCCGGCCCATGTGGTAGTGCAGGGCCTGCTTGAGCACATTGAGGGTGCCCTGATTGCAACCACCCTGCAGTTGCCAGGCATGGAAGAGCCGGCGCGCAGTGGCTGGGAGGCCCAGGAGGCTGTGGGCAACGATGTGGACTTGATTGTGGATGATGGCGAATATTGCGGCGCGTTTCCTACCACCGTGATTGACTGGACCGGTGATGAACCTGTGGTAGTGCGAATTGGGGCAGGACCATTGACAGGTCCGCTAGAGCCTGTGAACGTTGAAGAACAGGAAGAGTTGTAATGGATTCAAGCATCATACAAACGATTGCGGTGTACGCGCTGCCAGTATTGTTCGCAATCACCCTTCATGAAGCCGCCCACGGTTATGTTGCCCGAATGTATGGCGACAACACCGCAATGTATGCGGGCCGAATCACCTTGAATCCCATCAAGCACATTGACCCAGTTGGAACCATTCTGGTGCCAATTGCAATTCTGGTGTCTTCAAGCCTGATGGGGATTGGCGCCTTTCTGTTTGGCTGGGCCAAGCCGGTGCCGGTGAATTTTGGCAATTTGCGCGATCCGAAAAAAGACATTCGCTATGTTGCTTTTGCCGGACCTGGTGCGAATTTCATCATGGCCCTGATGTGGGCGCTTAGCCTGAAGTTGCAATTTGCCACGGGTTTGAATGAACCGTTTTTTGCTGAAATGGCCAAAGCGGGGATTGTGGTCAATCTGGTTTTGGCAGCCTTGAACCTTCTGCCGATTTTGCCGCTGGATGGCGGTCGAATTCTGTTCAGCTTCCTGCCCAGTTCTGCAGCCTACAGTTTCAGCCGCACCGAGCCCTATGGCATGATCGTGCTGATTGCACTTTTGATGCTGGGCATTTTGCCCATGTTCATTCAACCCATCGTCAATGTGGGCTTGGGTGCGCTAACCCTCTTGTTTAATTTTTAAGCCACCATGTTTCCTGAACGCGTATTGTCGGGCATGCGCCCCACTGGTTTGTTGCACCTTGGCCATTACCACGGTGTATTGAAAAACTGGGTGAAACTTCAACACGAGTTTCCCTGCCTGTTTTTTGTGGCCGACTGGCACGCACTGACCACGCACTATGAAACGCCAGAAGTCATCAAGGAAAACGTATGGGACATGGTCATAGACTGGTTGGCCGCTGGTGTTGATCCCGAAAAAGCGACGCTGTTTATTCAGTCCAAGGTGCCTGAGCATGCGGAACTGCACTTGCTGCTTTCCATGAACACACCTTTAAGCTGGCTTGAGCGCGTGCCAACCTACAAAGACCAGCAGGAAAAGCTCAGTGACAAAGACTTGGGCACATATGGTTTTCTGGGTTACCCGCTGCTGCAGTCTGCTGACATTCTGATCTACCGTGCCACACGGGTGCCGGTGGGTGAGGACCAGGTACCGCACATTGAACTGACCCGTGAAATTGCACGGCGCTTCAATCACTTTTACAGCAAGGAAAAACTGCTGGATGCGAAGGGCGCTGAAATAGGTCGCAAGCCGATTTTGCTCGAGCCCAAGGCTTTGTTGACCGAGGCCAGCAAGATGCCGGGCCTTGATGGCATGAAGATGTCCAAGAGCTACCAAAACACCTTGGCCCTGCGGGAAACACCGGAAAATATTTCCCAGAAAATTCGCAAAATGCCAACTGATCCGGCACGTGTGCGCCGCACAGACCCCGGCGACCCGGCCAAGTGCCCCGTCTGGCAACTGCATGAGGTTTACTCTGATGACAGCACCAGGCAGTGGGTGCAGGAAGGCTGCAAATCCGCTGGTATTGGTTGTATTCAGTGCAAAGAACCGGTCATTCAGGCTGTTACGGCAGAATTGGCACCCATGCGTGAGCGCGCGGCCATGTACACGGAAAATCCTGCACTGGTGCGCAAAATCATTGACGAGGGCTGCGACCGCGCCCGTGCCATGGCGAACGACACCATGAAAGACGTGCGCAGGCACATGGGTCTGGATTATTCCTGACATGACTGCTGATCACGCTAACCCCGCCATGGCCCCTTCGCCTTGGGTGCGCGAATGCATGCAAAGCCTGCATGCCAGCGTGGCTGTCAGGCCCGGAATGCGCGCGCTTGATCTGGCCTGCGGCGGTGGACGACATGCGCTGTACCTGGCCAGCCTTGGGTACAACGTTCATGCTGTGGATAAAAACAGCCCGGAAACAGTCTGGCCCGCGAATGTGCAATTCGAGCTTATGGACCTGGAGCAATCCGAATGGCCTTTGGCCGGTCAACAGTACGATTTGATCGTGGTGACCAATTATCTGCACCGCCCGCATTTCAAGAACCTTTTGGCCAACTTGAAGTCTGAGAATGCAGTGCTGTTGTATGAAACTTTCATGGACGGCAATGCGCAGTTCGGATCGCCACGAAGCCCGGCATTCCTGCTTCAGCCCAATGAACTGCTGTCATGTATGTCGTCATTGAACATACTGCGTTTTGAACAGGGGCTGCGAAGCATGCCAGCCCCTGCGATGATTCAACGGGCCATGGGCATTACAGGCACTTGGTCTGAGATACAATCTGGATCAATAACACTCACTCAAAGGGATTAAATGATCACTGGCAGCATTGTCGCGATTGTTTCGCCGATGTTTGAAGATGGTTCGCTGGACTATGACAGCTACCGTCAGCTCATTGATTGGCATATTGAACAAGGCACCGACTCCATTGTGGCGGTGGGCACCACTGGCGAATCGCCCACTGTGGATGTCGAAGAGCACGGGGAATTGATTCGTGTGGCCGTTGAACAGGCCGCCGGTCGCATACCGATTATTGCCGGTACGGGTGGTAACTCCACGACCGAGGCAATCGAGCTGACCGAATATGCCCGAAAGGTTGGGGCAGCTGCAAGCCTTCAAGTGGTGCCGTATTACAACAAGCCTACACAGGAAGGCATTTACCTGCACATGCGCAAGGTGGCCGAGGCAGTGGATTTGCCGGTCATTCTGTACAACGTACCGGGCCGTACCGTGGCCGATATGGCGCATTCTACGGTGGTTCGCTTAAGCCAGGTGGATGGCATTGTGGGTATCAAGGAAGCCACTGGCAATCTAGAGCGCGGTGCTTGGTTGATTCGTGACACGGGGGCTGAGTTTGCTGTGTACAGCGGAGACGATCCCACAGCGGTCAACCTGATGTTGATGGGCGGCAAAGGCAATATTTCAGTGACTGCCAACGTGGCCCCAAAGCTAATGCATGAATTGTGTGCTGCGGCGATGGCGGGTGATGCAAAAACCGCGCATGCATTGAATTTGAACTTGCTGGACTTGCACCAGGCCATGTTTGTTCAGGCCAATCCAATTCCCGTGAAGTATGCGCTGAGTAAGATGGGCAAAATGGCACCTGGCGTGCGTTTGCCTTTGACCCGACTGGAATCCAGTTTTCACCAAACCGTGGATGCCGCTCTGCGCGCCCACCGGTTGATCGACTAAAGACGACTTAAGGCTGTGAGACACATGGAATTGAACAAGACCACCCCCTTCAAACTGTTGCTGATCGCTGCTGCAGTATCCACTGCGGCTGGTTGCGCTTCATACAAGGAAGCGGTAGAAGGCCAGAAAACTGCGTACCGCACCGCTGAGAAGCGCGAGCAGGGTCTCGACGTGCCCCCTGATTTGACAGCGCAGTCAGCCGATGAACAGTTTTTGATTCCAGGCGAGTCAAATTCCGGTGCGGTGTCTGCAACCGAGTTTTACAGCGGGGGCAGTGCTCGCCCTGCAGGGACCCGTCAGCAGGCGCAAGTTGAATCTGTGCTGGTTTCCTCGGACGACGTAAAAATCAAGCGGGTTGGTAATTTGCGTTCCCTTGAAGTGAAAATGCCGCCTGAACAGCTTTGGCCGAAACTGCGCGAATTCTGGAAAGAGACTGGTTTCGAGCTTGCAGTGGATGATCCAAAAATCGGCTTAATGGAAACCAACTGGGCTGAAAACCGTGCTGAAATTCCTCTGGATGGTGTGCGTAGAATTATCGGCACAGTGTTCGACGGCATCTATTCAAGCAATATGCGTGACCGTTATCGCACACGGGTCGAACCGATTGAAGGTGGTGTCGAGGTGTTTGTGACCCATCGCGGTATGGAAGAAAACTACACCGATCAATCTGAGTCCAATTTGGTGTGGATGAGTCGTCCCAATGACCCTGAGCTAGAAGCCGAGATGTTGAACCGCATCATGGCCAAATTGACTGGCGATGAAGCTGCCGCGGCAGTAGCGGGTCGCCCGGCAGGTCAGGAGTTGGTCTCTGTTCAGAAAAAGACTGACGGTACTTCGATTGTTCTGGCAGAAGACTTCCCCTTGGCCTGGCGCCGTGTAGGGTTCGGTCTTGACCGGGCCGGATTCATCGTAGAAGACCGCGACCGTTCCAACGGTGTGTATTACGTGAAATACATCCCTGATTCGGCATCTGCCGAGGGTGAAAAGACAGGTTTCTTTGGCAATCTTTTCGGCGGCGCATCGAACGACACCTCATTGAAGGCGGATCAACGTTTCCAGGTTGTGGTGGCGCCCGAAGGGGACAAGTCTACGACTGTGAAGTTCACCTCTGAGCGTGGCGCCGCTGTGGCCGCTGCGATATCCGACGAAGCGGCGAACAAACTTGCCGGAAAACTGCGGTAATTGATGTGCGATTTGCAAGCTTGGGTAGTGGCAGTGAGGGCAATAGTTGGCTGTTTGAATGCACGCTGACTGAGGCCCCCACGCGCCTGATGGTGGACTGTGGTTTCGCGGTGAAAGAAACCGTGGCCAGACTTGAGCGAGTCGGGCTAAAGCCCAGTGACGTGGACGCGATCGTTGTCACCCACGAGCATGGCGATCACATTGGTGGGGTATTCAAGTTCAGCCGAAAATTCGGAACGCCTGTCTACCTGACCCATGGCACCTGGCGCGCCGCGCTGAGAAGCCGGTTGGCCGAGCCAGAATACCTGGAGTCGGGCAGGGTGGTTCTAATCGATAGTCACTCGCCTTTCAGGCTCAAAAGCCTGACACTTCACCCGTTTCCCGTTCCTCACGATGCAGCAGAGCCTATTCAAATGTTGATTGAATCGAGCTCAGGCTTCATTACGGGCATTTTGACCGATTGTGGCAGCGCTACGCCGCATTTGGTGGGCATGTTGAACCGCGCACATGCGCTGATTCTGGAATCGAATCATTGCCCTGAAATGCTCTTGAATTCTCCTTATCCGCCCAGTCTTAAAAAGCGTGTAAGCAGCGATTACGGGCACTTGAGTAATCAGGTGGCCTGCGAAATTCTGCAACAACTGGATGCTGGTAATTTGAGATTCGTGGTGGCCGCTCATTTAAGCAAAACGACGAATTGCCCTGATGTGGTTCACAGAATGTGGAAAGAGGTACTCGAGCCGCGCGGCATCGTGTTTGACATTGCCTGCCAGGCTGAAGGCATGCGTTGGACTAGTTTGAATCCTGACCTGAGTTTGGCTGCCGTAACGCCAGCCTAATCACAAAGACTCAGTAGAGCACCCCAATAAAAAAGCCCCAAGACTTTCGTCTGGGGCTTTTGCATTCAACAGGCGCTTTTGCAAGCGCGTTGAATTTACTTCTTTTCTTCTTCAGCTGGTGCAGCGGCTGGCTCTTCAGTTGCTGCTGGTTCTGCGGCCATTGGCTCAGCAGGTGCTGGCTCTGCTGCCATTGGCTCAGCAGCTGCAGGAGCTTGCTCAGTTACAGCTGGTGCTGCTGGTTCAACAGGTGCTGCTTCTTCTTTCTTGCCACAAGCGGCCAAAGCAACTGCAAACAAAGATGCGATCAAAATTGAGTTTTTCATGTTTTTTCCTTTTGGGGTCACGAACTAGACGCCGATTCAAGCGTCTTTTTTAGAGCAAATAGGCTCACAAGAGAACCCAGAATCACCCATTTTCCTGCCGGGTGTTCAAGCACTCACGCGGAAAACTCTGCAAATTCTATCGAATAGCGTGCCAAATTCAAGTCATTGTTTTGACCATATTTTGGAAGCAAAATTCTATTGACTTTGCCGAGTCGTTTCAAATTCTAAATGAATTTAATCACATTAGGGTTTCTACCCAACCCGCTTTTGCAAAGCCTATCAAAAAATACTGGAATTCAGGATTTCTTAAAGCCTCCGCAGCCTCGGACGGGTCCATTTCACGCTGGTTTGCGAGCATTTGCAGTTGTTTAACGGTGATCTCATCAGTCGGGTTGACAACTTCACCATTGATGTAAAAAACCGAGCCTTTGAATAACATTTTAGTTTTCATGCTTAATGCAATGCCGCGACTGGCCAGCACACTGAGAATTTCAGGTATTTCCTGATCTTCAGTGTTGTTTACAAAATACACATGAGGTTTGGGTTCTGTGAGCAAACAACCCAAGCTGCGCTGTATTTCAGGCGATTTTCTGGAGAATTCGGTAAACAAATTCAAACCAAAGGTCAGCATGTCGTCAGGAATTTCTGCGGGGCTTGACTGTATGCCCCGGCCCGGGTCGGAAAACAGCCGGGACTGCATGTCCGTATCGCTGTCAATCAGATCTGCCATGTCCCTTAAAATACCACTGAGAACTTCAGCTTGCGTGGGGGCCCGAAAGCCAATGCTGAGTGTGCTACAGGTGCCTTGTGCTACACCGTCGTGTCCATAACCGGGCGGCAAATACAGCATGTCGCCAGGTTCAAGCACGTACTCTTCGGTGGGTGTGAAATCCTTGAGAATTTTCAGTGGCACACCTTCTTCAAGATCGCGATTGGCCAAGGGGCCGATTTTCCAATGCCGCTTGCCATGCATTTGAAGCAGGAATACATCGTAAGAATCGTAATGGGGACCCACGCCACCACCGTCGCTCGCAAGGCTCAACATGACGTCGTCTAGCCGTGCGTCGGGAATGAAGCGAAATAGTTGCAACAGGTCATAGGCCTCCGGTAGATGATGGTCAATGCCTTGAACCAGAACGGTCCAGGCTTTTTGCTTCATCGGGGGGAGTTCGTCGAAAGGGCCATGCTCGAGTGTCCAGCCCGCTTTGCTGTGTTGAATCAGGCGACTTTCAATGTCTTCATCAGAAGCCATTTCAGCGATGGTCTCGAGGTCGCAAAGTGGCTCGAAATCAGCGAAGGCTTGGCGGAAAAGCCGTGGTTTGCTGTGCCAGTCTTCTTTCATGAACTGTTCGACTGACACGCCGGCAATGTGGGTAAGGGGCTTGATCATTGGATTCTTTCTGGATTTGGGTGAAATGTGGATTACGGGTATCATAGGCCACCTTAAAAGACTGCCCACTGTTCGGGCGCTGATTTCTGGAGTTATGTACGATGATTGTTGAGCACGGCACGGTGGTTACCCTTGATTTTGAGCTGCGTGATGCGCAGGGTGAACTGATTCAGGAACACGGTGGTGAGCCGATCATTTACTTGCAAGGCAGCGAGAACGAGGTGTTTCCGAAACTGCAGGAAGCTGTCGATGGCAAGACCGTTGGCGACGAGGTATTTGTTCAGCTTGAGCCTGAAGACGCATTCGGTGACTTTGATCCCGAACTGATGCGCGTTGAAGACATTGACATGTTTGCCGAGGACCTTGAAATCGGCATGCAGTTGGAAGAAGTGCCGGTCGACGATGAAAATGAACCTGATGAACAGGCCACAGAGGAAAATACCGGCTTTGGCCGCGTGTGGACGGTGACAGACATCGCTGAGGGCAAGGTTGTACTCGATGGCAACCACCCGTTTGCCGGCATGGCACTGCGCTACCACTTGAAGGTGCTCGACATTCGCGCAGCCAATGAGGAAGAAAAAGCCCAAGGTGCCGCGGCTCAGTCGCTATTCAGCATTGCCCAGAATCCTGATGCTGGTAAGTTGAATTAATTGATCGGTTCAGCGGTTTGAGACATGCTTTCAACTTGAAAGGGTGTGTCAGCCCCCGGGGTTACCTTGATTTTTACCCAAGTGTTGATAAAGGGGTGACCCCAACCCTCAGCCCGGTAAAACAGTGCATCCGTTTGCGCAGTGCCTGCGTATTTTTTCAGACTCGGCCTGTCCCATTTGAAGCGGTGAGTGTCACCGTGTAACAGCAACACAGGGCGTTGAGTGGTGTTGATGTAACCCACCAGCCTTTGCTTGAATGCGGCATACCCATCTTGCTTGCCTAGCCCGGATCCATCAATCGGATTGCCTTGAATGGCTATGATTGATTCCGTGGGCGAGAGCGTTGCGTTTTCAAAGAGTTTCTCGGCCTGGGCAAGCCATGCATCGATGGCTTTTTCACGTTGTCGCAGTGAGTCAGGATTTCGCAGGTCATTGTTGCTGCCCGGTATGTTCAGGCTGATGAACAGCGTGCTGCCTTGTTGCCACATCAGGTGTTCCGGGAAAGGGTGTTCAGTTTGTTGTCTTACAGGGAAGGGCCTGATGCCCATGGAACGGGCTGTGCTGAAGGCATTTGCACGCAGGAATTGCAGCCGTTCCTGGGTATCGTATCCGCCATTGGACGCACGGTGGCAGTCTGTCCATTCATTGTCACCCGGTACATAAACCAGTGGTTTTTCACTGCGTTGTAATTGCGCGAGTCTGCGAATGATCAAGGAGTCAGAACACGGTTCGGCTCCACCTTTGATGTCGCCCAGGTGCAGTATCCAATGCACGTCCGGTTCTTTGCTGATGGTGTTGATCAGGCTATCGGTGGCGGGCTCAAGAAGGTTGTTGTAGGGCTGATCGCCAATGACGGCAAAACTGAATGGCATTGAGGGATTGGCCCGCGCAGGGCATAGCGCGGTACTTGTAATCAAGGCCGCACAGGTCATCCATATTTTCAGTGCTGTGCGGCTAGTCATTAACTTTGCAAGCCCTTGAGCTGAAAGATCAGTTGCAGTGCCTCGCGCGGGCTGAGTTCGTCCGGGTCAATCTCATTGAGTTTTTCCAGAATCAGGTTGACATTCGCTGCATCAACTGGTGCCTCAGCTTCAGCGACCGGCGGCATGTCAAACAAATCAACCTGCGCTGTCATGGCCCGTTTTTCAGATTCAAGCTGATCGAGTCGTTTTTGTGCATTTTTCACCACCAGTGATGGCAAGCCCGCCAGCTTTGCCACTTGCAGGCCGTAACTTTGGCTGGCTGGACCCGCTTCAATTCGGTGTAAAAACACCAGCTTGCCTTGGTGTTCGGTGGCCGACAAGTGCACATTGAACACGCTGTCCAATTCATTGCCCAGTGCTGTAATTTCAAAATAATGCGTGGCGAATAGCGTTAAACATTTGTTGGTGTTGGCCAAGCGTTTTGCGATTTCCCATGCGAGGGACAAACCATCGAAAGTCGAGGTGCCACGGCCGATTTCATCCATGATAACCAAGCTGTGTGGTGTGGCTTGGCGAACAATGGTGGCGGCCTCTGTCATTTCTACCATGAACGTAGAGCGCCCACCTGCCAGGTCGTCGGATGCGCCGATACGGGTGAAAATCCGATCGAGCAAGCCAATTTGAGCACAGGCCGCCGGCACGAAGCTGCCCATGTGCGCCAGTAACGCAATTAGCGCGGTTTGACGCATGTAGGTGCTTTTACCGCCCATGTTCGGGCCGGTAATCAGTGCCATGTGCTTGCCGGGGTGCAAGGCACAATCATTTGGCGTGAATTGTTCCACCTGGACTTCCAGCACCGGGTGACGGCCTTGCTGAATGTTCAGCAGGGCATGGTTTACCATTTGCGGGCGAACCCAGTTTGCCTCGAAAGCCACAATAGCTAGTGCGGCCAGGGCATCAAGTTCAGACAACTCGCGCGCGCAGCGCTGCAGAAACGGGGTGAACTGGCCCAGCCAGGTCATCAGTTTTTCATAAATGACTTTTTCAAGGTTCAGGGCCTTGTCTTTCGCGGACAGTGCTTTTTCCTCGAAGGCCTTTAGTTCCTCAGTGATGTAGCGCTCGGCATTTTTCATGGTTTGCCGACGAATGTAATGCGCTGGCACCTTGTCGGCCTGCGCACTGCTGACCTCGATATAAAAACCATGAACGCGGTTGAACTCGACTTTCAGGTTGGCAATACCTGTGGTCTCTCGTTCTTGTTTTTCCAGTTCAATCAAAAACTGCCCGCTGCCGGTTTGAATATTCCGTAACTCGTCCAGCTCAGCGTGGTAATTGTCAGCAATCACCCCGCCGTCCCGGATCAGCACGGGTGGGTTTTCAGCCAGGGCTTGCATCAATTCAGCCAGTAATTCGGGAGGTGTCTGAAATGCCTGTTGTGCGGTTTCAAAGGTGCTGTCGTCAAAGTGGCTGATCAGTTCGGCCAATTCGGGCAGTGCCTGCAGGCTTTCTCGCAGGGCCAGCAAATCCCGGGGTTTTGCGGTTTGCATGGCCACGCGGCTGCTGATGCGTTCGATGTCAGCCATTGCGCGCAATGTTTTAACCAGATGGAAACAGGCGGGTTCGGGTGCCTGGCCCAAGGTTGAAAGCAGGTGTTGTATTTTGTTTTGCCGGGCTTCAATGGTGGCGATGCTGCGCAGTGGCTCCAATAGCCATTGGCGCAAGCGCCGTGCGCCCATGCCGCTGCCAGTGCGGTTCAAGCGTGAGAAGAGGGTGGGGGCTGGCTCGCCCCGCAGGGTTTCAGTCAACTCCAGATTGCGGCGTGCGGCCTCGTCGAGCACCAAAAAGTCTTGCTCGTGTTCAACCTGAATGTCCGATACATGCTTGAAGGTTTCAATGCTGAGGTGCGTTTCCTTGGCGTATTGCAAGGCTGCACCCATGGCAGGTATGGCCAACTTGGCGTTGTGAAGTTCAAGGCTTTCCAGGTTGGCTGCTTGAAGCACAGTTTGCAAATGCGTTTGGGCAAAGCCTGCGTCGAAGTGCCATGCTGGTCGTTCAATACATTGACCGCTTGAGCCAGTTATTTGGCTTTGACGCGCCCACGTGCGGTTGTTCACCAGCACTTCTGCGGCATTGAAACGACTCAAGTGCGCTGCCAGCGCGCCTGAATCACATTCCAGCAAACGGATTGAACCAGCGGACAGTGCCAAACAGGCCACGCCCCAGTATTTGCCGTCCTCAGAATACAGGCTGAGCAGTGTTTTGTTTTCCTGATCAGGCAGCAGCGTGGATTCAGTCAGTGTGCCTGGTGTAACCACCCGAGCCACTTTGCGTTCCATGGGACCTTTGGTAAGGCCCGGTGTGCCTACTTGTTCGCAAATGGCCACTGAATGGCCCAGTGCAACCAGTTTGGCGAGGTATTGGTCTGCCGCATGGAATGGAATACCCGCCATCGGGATGGGTTGGCCAGCCGACTGTCCACGGTGGGTCAGGGTGATTCTTAACAGTTGTGCCGCCAGTTTCGCATCGTCGAAAAACAGCTCGTAAAAATCGCCCATGCGATAGAAGAGCAGCTTGTCGGGGTATTCGGCCTTCAGGGTAAGGTACTGCTGCATCATCGGCGTGTGGCTTTCAAACGCCTGAGATGCAGCCAGATTGCTTGATTTGACGTGTTGCGTTGTCTGGGTCACTGAATTATTTGAAGCTCAACAAGTATTGGAGGGCTTTGGGGTTGCCGGCCACTGCATCGCCAGTTTCCATGAATGTGTTGTTGCCTTGTGGGTCGGTGATCAAACCACCTGCTTCAGAAACCAGCAGCACGCCAGTGGCCAAATCCCAAGGCTTCAAGCCAAAACACATGTATCCATCCAGGCGACCGCAGGCCACATAAGCCAGGTCGAGCACTGCAGAGCCAGACTTGCGAATGCCCGCCGTGCTCTCGGTCAGCGCCAGCATTTTGCGTTTTACGCCTTGCGAGGCGTCATTCTGACCACTTGGAAACGCAAAACCAACCAGAAATTCATTCGGTTTGCTGCGCTTGGATACTCGAATGCGTCGATTATTCAAAAATGCACCCTCACCTTTTGAGGCGGTGAATAGGTCGTTCGTGGCCGGGTTATACACCACCGCCTGCTGTACATTGCCATGCACGCGCAAGGCAATTGAAATGGCGTAATGCGGGTAGCCGTGAATAAAGTTTGCGGTACCGTCGATCGGGTCGATAACCCACTCGTAGTCGGATTTGCCAGAGGCACCGCTTTCCTCGGCTAGAATGGCGTGGTCGGGAAAGGCTTGCTTCAGTACTTCGATAATGGCACTTTCAGCGGCTTGATCGGTTTCGGTGACGAAATCGTTGGGCCCTTTGACCCCGATTTTTACCTGATCAAGGTCAAGCTCCGCTCGGTTGATGATTTTTCCCGCAGCGCGAGCGGCTTTCACCGCCACGTTCAACATCGGATGCATGGCCTTTCCTTTCAATTTGAATACGTTTAACCCGACAGTATAAATGACAGCAGCCATTTCCCTCGAATCCATTTCAATAGTTCTTGTAAAAACAAGTCACCCAGGCAATGTAGGTTCGGTGGCGCGCGCCATGAAAACCATGGGTTTGAGTGATTTGCGCCTGGTTGAACCAAAAACAAAAGAAATTTGTAGCGCCGAGGAGGCGATTTCCCTGGCCAGCGGGGCAGCAGATGTTCTTGAAAATGCCCGCATTTACGACACCTTGCCCGATGCGCTCGCAGATCGAAGCGTTGCATTTGCCCTGTCTGCGCGATTGCGTGATTTGGGCCCCCGTTTGCAAAGTCCGCAAGAGGCAGCAAAAGAGGCTTTGAGTTTGACGCAAAGCGGCATTGGTGCAGCCTTTGTATTTGGTGCAGAACGTACGGGCTTGAGCAACGACGAATTACTGGTGTGCAACAGGCAGGTGACGATTGCTGCCAACCCGGTTTACAGTTCGCTGAACCTGTCACAGGCTGTTCAGATTGTGGCCTATGCCCTGCGCACTGAATGGGCGGCGGGTGAAGTCACTGTCGCTGCCCAGGGTTCCCTTGCAGACAGTGTGCGGCAAGGTGGCAAATTGGCCTCAGTAAAGGCGGTGGCGGACCTGCAAACACACTGGTTGCAAGCCATGGAAGCAGTGGATTTCATTAACCCGGACAAACCGAAAAAAGTGGTGCAGCGTTTGGCGCGAATGCTGGCCAAAACGCCATTGGAGCAAGAAGAAGTCGACATGCTGCGTGGCTTTTTTTCCGATGTGATTCGTGTTGTGGACAATCGCCTTTATCCGCATGAATTCGAGCGTAAAAAGCCGTGATTCAGCCGTGCTACACTGCGGCGACGAGCGTTTGACGCAACAATAACGATTGACTCAAGGTTTTTGCGCGCATGTGGATCCGACTACAAGAAGACATTGACACCATCCTGAAAAAGGACCCGGCCGCTCGCGGCCGGCTAGAGGTGTTTTTGTGCTATCCAGGTCTGCATGCCTTGATTTGGCACCGGCTGGCGCACAAGTCCTGGCGTGCCGGGCTGACCACACTCGCACGTTTTTTGTCCCACCTCGGGCGTTTTTTCACTGGCATTGAAATTCATCCGGGTGCAAGTATTGGGCGTCGTGTGTTCATCGATCACGGCATGGGCGTGGTTATTGGCGAAACTGCCGAGATTCACGACGATGTGACAATTTACCAAGGCGTGACTTTGGGCGGTACCTCGCTGGCCAAAGGCAAACGACACCCTACGCTGGAGAAAGGCGTGGTAGTGGGTGCTGGTGCCCAGGTTTTGGGTCCGTTTACCGTGGGCGAGGGTGCAAAGATTGGTTCGAATGCCGTGGTTACCAAACCGGTACCTGCTGGCGCGACGGCGGTGGGCAACCCCGCACGCATGATTTTGAAATCTGAAGAACGCGTAGCCGCTGAAGAGTTGACCGGTGCGGCCAAGACCAAGGAAGAGTTTTCTGCCTATGGTGTTTCCAAGAATGGCGATGATCCGTTGATCAAAGCGATGCATGGTTTGATTGACCAGGCCATTGCACAGCAGCAAAGAATTGAACAACTTGAGAAACAGTTAAGCAAAGGAAAAACGGAGCCTGATTGCACAGACTCCGTGGATTGCGAAGAATTGAAGGCCCTGAATAAACTGGTCGACGACTAACTGAACAAATTCAGGCTGAATTCACCAGTTGCCATCAGTTTCAAGAAACCGCCCTTGAGGCGGTTTTTTTCTGGTTCGTCGAAATTCCAGTCGGGCAGTACAATTCGCAGGCCTTTCTCAAGCTGGCCTTGCGTGCTTTCAGGTTTTGTGGGTGCGGCGCTTTCCAGCGTGTGGTGGATTGCGCACCGGTGGGTGTGACCATGCAAAATCACATCGCTTTTGCCGATGTAGTAACCGTCTGGCCATTTTCCCTGGAAAGAGTCTGCCACCGTTTGAATGTTTGCATCCATGATGCTTAGCGCACTGTTGGCCTTGTGTTCCTTGCTTTCGCTGCGAATGGCCTTGGCCATTTCAATTCGTTTTTCCAGGGGCATGGCGAGAAGATCCTGTTGCCATTTTTCATTGCGACTTTGAAGTCTGAATTTTTGGTAGACCTTGTCATCGGTGCACAGCTGGTCTCCGTGCGTGATCAAAACCACCTGGTGATTCACCAGCAGGAACTCCGGGTCGGGCAGTATTTCGAATTCGGCCTGTTCTGCAAATTCGTCGCCCAGTAAAAAATCTCGGTTGCCGTGCATGAAATACACCTTGGCACCCGCTGCCTTTGCGCTTTGAGTGGCTTGAATTACGCGCTCGCTGGTGCTGTCGCTGTAGTCGTCGCCGTACCATACCTCGAAAATATCGCCGAGCAGGAAGACAAGGCTGTCTTCGTGAGCAACGCTGGCGAGCCAGTTCTCGAATGCTTCCAGGGTGCGGGGGGTGTGTTCGGACAGATGCAGGTCAGATGCGAAATATGCTGCACCATGCTTGGGGATTTCAATCAAGGTGTTAAGTCCGGCAAGAATTTTGAGCCACAAAAAAAGCCCTTGAAAAAGGGCTTTTTCAGTCAACGGTAGATCAAAGCACTTCCACGCCCTGGATCACTACGTCTTCAACAGGCACGTCCTGGTGGAAACCTTTCGAGCCAGTCTTTACGCCGACAATCTTGTCGACCACATCCTGGCCTTCAGTGACCTTGCCGAATACGCAGTAGCCCCAGCCTTGAGGAGTCGGGCTTTTGAAGTTCAGAAATTCATTGTTCTCGACGTTGATGAAAAACTGTGCTGTTGCTGAATGGGGGTCGTTGGTGCGTGCCATTGCAACGGTGTATTTTTCATTCTTCAAGCCGTTGTCAGCTTCGTTTTTCACGGGGTCTTTGGTTGGCTTTTGTTTCATGCCAGGCTCGAAACCACCGCCCTGAACCATGAAGCCGCTGATTACGCGATGAAAAATCGTGTTGGTGTAGAAGCCGCTTTTGGCGTATTCCAGAAAGTTCGCCACGGTGGCAGGGGCTTTTTCGGCATCCAGGGTGAGTGTGATGTCACCAAAATTCGTTTTTAGTTTGACCATAGTTCGTTTTTTCGCTTTTGCAAACGCAGATGAGATTGAAGAATTACCGATGCTAACAGCTATTGCCGAGAACATCGACCACTTGAGAAAAACACGTTTGCTTGATCTCACGGACAGGTTCCTTACAGTTTATAAGTGTCTTCTTGAACAATTTGCCAGCGAGTACCGACCTTCATCCAGTACTGCTGTTTGCGGATTTCACCGGACACCTTGTCTTCTTGTCTGAAGGAAATCAGCATCATGTCTTTGTCGCTGGGATAGCGCATCACTGACAGGTCATCGATCTTGATTTTACCGAACGACTTGCTGGCGATCTGATTGTTTTGCTGCCATTCAACCAAGCCCTGACCATCGATTTTTACATTGCTGGCGTAATGATAAATGCCTTTCGAGAATCCTTTCTCCAGGTCCTTTTTCCAGGTGTCTACCATGCGAAGGGCGGCTTTCCGGTGACTTTGCCAAACTTCGACAGGCACGAAATCAAGACGTTCACTGATCACGACCTGTGTATTGCCAATGTCCACAAATTTCTTCAGTGCCAGCAAATCCTGATTGGCCAGTACCACGCACCCGTCGCTGGCTTTGGGTGGCCGACTTACATAGTGCTTGGGCATGCCGTGCAACCAAATGCCATAGCCTGTTTTGCCCAAACGCTTGTCCCAAGAGTTCGGGTAGTCAATTGGCAATGCAATCGGACCGTAAAAGTCAGTCAGTTTTTCTTTGGGCAGTAATTCGGTGATGGTGTACACGCCAATTGGCGTTCGTTTGTCGCCCTCGCGCACTTTCACCGCCCCCATTTTGCCCTGCGACACGTAAAAGTCGGTCACTAGGCGTGGTTGAGGAAATGCGTTTTCATACAGGAAAAGACGTGATCGGGTGGTGTCAACCAGAATGACAAAACGCTGGTCTTCGTGCAGTTGCACCAGTTCAGCAGGCAGCAAATCGCGTTGAGGGCGGTCTTTCACCGCCTTGAATCGGGCCACTGCTTCTTCGCGAAGCTCGGTCAATTCATCTTGCTTGCCTTTGGGCACGTTGGGCATGTCGCCAATTCTTGTCAAAGGGCGACCGGCTTTCAGCGACAGAATATCGCCCTTGAGCATGTGCCCCAAGTAAAAATTGGGAAATTCGCTGAGCAGGCGGTCGTTTAATTCAAGCGCCTTGTTCAACTCATGATTGCTCAAGGCCAGGTAAATTTCCTCGACCGCAGTGTCAATCACGGGTTTGTAACTGGCTTGCTCAAACAGCTTGCCAGCCAGCGACTTGGAATTGCTGCCCTGGCTTGTGTAGGCCGCCAGATCGAAAGACTCGACCCGAGATGATTCTACGAAAGAGGGGGCCGCAGTGAATGTCCAGAACACCAGGGGTGCGGCAAGCCGCAACCCTTTGTAGACAACACGCAGCCTGCTTCTTGCCAACATTTATCCGCCCACCCGCTCGCTTGTGATTTTCCAGGTGCCGCCTTCCTGCTTCATGGTCAGGGTTTTGTTGGACACATTGTTCAGGCGGTTCGAGAAATAACTTTGCTTGAACTTCACAACAGCTTCACTGCCAGTGATGGTAATCAGCGGGTTTTCAACAACCACTCGAATTGTTTCCTTGCCCACAATGCGCTGTTCACGCATTTTTTCCCAGTTGGCACGGCTCATTTTTCCAGGAGTTTCGAATTCCTGGCTGTAAGAGCCAAGGTAGCCTGCCATGTCTTGATCGGTCCAGGCCTTCGCCCATGCTTCTACCGCTGCCAATACCTGGCTGTCCATGCCGATGGTGTTGGGTTTTGGCTCAGGTGCGGCTGGTTTGCTCGGTGCAACTGTGACAGCAGGCGGTGTGACGGCCGGAGGTGTCACCACCGGCGGTGCCACTGCCACCACGGGTGGCGCAGTCGGCTTTGTTTCTGCAGGCTTGGCCGCAGGTTTTGCAGCGACTATTGGCGCTGCTGCTGTCGCCGCTGAGGCCACAGTGTCGGGTTTGCCTGCAATCAGGTTACGCACCAGCGACAACTTGGTTTGCGCAGTTGAATTGCGGCCATCCAGTTGCAGGGCTTTGTCATAAGACTGGCTGGCCAGCTTGGCATAAACGTCACCCAGGTTTTCATGTGCGGTCGCATAGCTTGGGTGGGTGCGAATCGCCATTTCGAGTGATTCCCGTGCCTTTTCATATTCGCCGCGACCCGCATACAGCACTGCCAGGTTGTTGTAAGGCTCTGGCAGTTCGGGGAAGTCTTCGGTCAATTTGGTAAAAATCGTGATTGCCTCAGCAGTTTTATTCCGCTCGGTCAAAATCAGGCCTTTCAGGAAGCGCATTTGTGCGTCATTTGGGCGATTGGCCAGGTAAGCATCGGCACGAGCCTGTGCCTGTTCAAATTGACTGTTCTGAATGAGTTTTGATACTTCATCCGCTTCGTCGGCATGGCTGGGGGCGCCTGCAAAAGCCAGACCCATGAGCGCGAACAACAACGCATATTTGCTTTTTCTGTATTTGCCACTGATTGACGACGTGATTGATTCTTTTGCCTGCATTCGGTTGCGCCTTTGCGGGGTTACCCGTTCATGTGATTGGTAGGGAAAAACTCGATCATGCGTAATGATATACTCGACCGCTATTGTAGCAAGCCCCAGAGCGGGTTGGCTTCTGAACAGGGTTTCCTGACGGATCCTGTTTCAGATTGTACCGTTTTGACTGGCTGAGTCCGCCTTTTATCTGAGTCCAATGAAATCGTCTCTCCAAATTTACAATTCAATTCTAAGGAAAAAGCAGGCTTTTTCGCCCCTTGATCCACAGAACGTTCGCATGTATGTGTGTGGCATGACCGTGTACGACTTCTGTCATTTGGGCCATGCCCGGGTCATGGTGGTGTTCGATTTGCTCAAGCGCTGGTTACGCGCATCAGGTTACACGGTCACTTATGTGCGCAATATCACCGACATCGACGACAAAATCATTCGCCGTGCAGTTGAGAACGCTGAAAGCATTCGTTCGTTGACCGATCGTTTCATTGCCGCCATGCACGAAGACGCTGATGCCTTGGGCATTGAGCGACCTGATCACGAGCCGCGAGCCACAGAGTATGTGGCAGAAATGCAGGAAATGATTCACACCCTGATGAACAAAAGACTCGCTTACCGTGATGATTCCGGTGATGTGAACTTTGCCGTGCGTGCGTTTCCAGAATACGGTCGCCTGTCCGGTAAAAGCCTAGATGAACTCAGGGCGGGCGAGCGCGTGGGTGTTTCAGGCAGCAAGAACGACCCGCTGGACTTTGTTTTGTGGAAAAGCGCGAAGGCCGATGAGCCTGCCGATGCCAAATGGGATTCCGATTTTGGCGTGGGCCGCCCCGGTTGGCACATTGAATGTTCAGCCATGAGTTGCAAATTATTGGGCAACACCTTCGACATTCATGGGGGCGGCGCTGACCTTCAGTTCCCCCACCATGAAAATGAAATCGCACAAAGCGTGGGTGCCACAGGTGAAAGCTTTGCCCAGTACTGGATGCACAATGGTTTTGTCCGCGTAGAAACCAATGGCCAGTCTGAAAAAATGTCGAAGTCCCTGAACAACTTCTTCACAATTCGGGACATCTTGAAGGTGTATGACGCGGAAGTGGTGCGCTTCTTCATTCTGCGCGCGCAGTATCGGAGCCAGTTGACCTATTCCGAAGCACATGTGCAGGACGCAAAAGCCGCGCTGGGGCGTTTGTACACCGCTGTGGGTGATGCACCGGCAGCCGACACAATCGACTGGAGTCTGGAATTCGAAGCGCGCTTTGCAGAGGCCATGAACGACGACATGAACACGCCAATTGCAGTGTCTGTGTTGTTCGAAATGGCCAACGAGGTGAATCGCACCGCAGATACAGCCCTGGCTTCCCGCCTGAAGGCGCTTGCCCAAGTGTTGGGCCTGCTGGGGCGAACCGCCCAGGCCTTCCAGAAGGCCGAGGTAGGTGAACAGACTGGCGGGCTGGATGAGGCCGCAATTCAGGCTTTGATTGACGCCCGTGCCCAGGCGAAAGCAGACCGTGATTTCTCCAAGGCAGACTCAATTCGCCAACAGTTGCTTGAGCAGGGGGTGGTGCTGGAAGACAAACGTGGCGGTGCCACCGAATGGCGGCGAGCCTGAGGCTGAATCACGACCCCAATGCGCCTGCCTATTGGCAGGAGGCGTGCGAGGCCTTGGCTTCGCGTAACCCGGTGTGGGCAGAACTCGTGAACCGACATTCAGACCGTGCCCTGCGTTCTCGGGGGGCACCCTTTGAGACCATGCTGCGCTCGCTGGTTGGTCAACAAATTTCGGTGAAGGCAGCGGATGCGGTGTGGGGCAGGGTTGTCGATGCCCTGAATGGGCAAATCAGCAGTCAGGCGGTGCTCGCTCTAAGTGATGACACCCTGAAGGCCACAGGCCTTTCCCGTCAAAAAATCGCCTACTCCCGCGCTTTAAGTGAATTCGAACAAGGCGGTGGGTTGAAGCTGGAGCTGCTGGCTGCTTTGGATGATGAAGCCTGCACTCGCCACCTGTGCGAAATCAAGGGAGTTGGGCGTTGGACCGCCCAGATGTTTTTGATGTTTTGTTTGCGCAGGCCCGATGTCTGGCCTGTGGATGACATTGGTGTGCAGCGCGGTATCTCGCGCCAATTTTTCGAAGGCGAACCCATCGGACCGAAAGAAGCACTACAATTCGGGGAAAAATTAAAACCGTGGCGGACTGTGGCAGCGTGGTATTTGTGGCGTAGCCTGGACCCAGCTGTGGTCGACTATTAAGAGAACCTCATGAAGCAAACATTTCTGGATTTTGAAGCGCCGATTGCTGAACTGAAAGGCAAGATTGAAGAATTGCGCTTGGTACAAGACGGCTCGGCTGTTGATTTGTCAGAAGAAATTCGTCGGCTGGAAGGCAAGAGCGATGTGCTCACCAAAGAGCTCTACGGCAAACTGACGCCTTGGCAAGTGTCGCAAGTGGCGCGCCACCCGCAACGCCCTTACACCCTGGATTACATTGCCCATGCGTTCACTGACTTTCAGGAATTGCATGGTGATCGTCATTTTGCAGACGACCCATCCATCGTCGGCGGGCTTGCCCGCCTGGATGGTGAAAGTGTGATGGTGATTGGTCACCAAAAAGGCCGTGATGTGAAGGAGCGCACCCTGCGCAACTTCGGCATGCCGCGCCCAGAGGGTTATCGCAAAGCGCTTCGCCTAATGAAAACCGCTGAGAAATTCGGTATTCCAATCGTGACCCTTGTGGACACACCCGGAGCGTACCCAGGCATTGATGCCGAAGAGCGCGGCCAATCCGAGGCAATCGGCCGTAATTTGATTGAAATGGCACAAATCCAGGTGCCCATCGTGAGCGCCATTATTGGTGAGGGCGGTTCGGGTGGAGCACTGGCATTGGCTGTGGCGGATCACGTCATCATGATGGAATACGCCACTTATTCCGTCATTTCGCCGGAAGGCTGCGCATCCATTCTGTGGCGCAGTGCAGAGCGTGCGTCTGATGCAGCCGAGGCGCTAGGCATCACGGCCAAACGCCTGCGTGACCTGGGTCTAATCCAGGAAATCGTGAAAGAAAGCTTTGGTGGTGCGCACCGCGACCATGCGCAAACAGCCAACAATCTGAAAGCATCGATCAAATCAGCCTTGAATTTGCTGGTGTCTTACAAGTCCAAAACTTTGCTCGACGCGCGTCATGATCGATTGATGAGCTACGGTCACTTCAAGGTGAGCAAGTAATTGAGGCAGACGCTTGAAGCCTTCCTAAACAACTTCAAGCGCCAACACCCTGTGCCAAGCCATTTCGTGGTGGGCTACTCGGGTGGGGTCGATTCCACAGTGTTGCTTCATGCCTTGCACACCATGAAGGTACCGGTGCATGCGGTGCATGTGAACCATCAAATTCAAATCGAAGCCAATGCCTGGGAGTCGCACTGTAAAAACCAGTGCGAAGGTTGGGGTGTGCCTTTCACTGCCTTAAGGGTAAAAGTTGAGCCCAGCGATTTGGGTCTTGAAGGCCAGGCCCGTGTGGTGCGTTACCGGGCCATATTCAACTGGATGAATGCCAATCAACACACCACCTTACTGTGTGCCCACCACCGCGATGATCAACTGGAAACAGTGCTGTTGCAATTGCTGCGCGGTTCGGGCTTGCGTGGTGTGGGTGGCATGCGAAGTGTAGGCCCGGTGGGTGTAGACCGACACCTGCACCCGGAATTGGTGTTGGGCAGGCCCTTGTTGAATTGCAGCAAATCTGAGTTGCTGCATTATGCCCGGCAGCATCAACTTGAAACCATCGAAGACCCCAGCAACCAAGACATTGCATTGCGCAGGAATTGGGTTCGCCACGAGTTATTGCCTAGCCTGGAAGAACACTTTCCCCAAAGCCCGAAGGCCTTGCTGCAACTGGCTGAATTTTTTCAGGCACACTATTCACAACAGGATTCTGAGACCGAAACCACGACGTCCGATGTCGTGTCGCCCGCCGGGGCATTGCAGCTTTTGCCTTGGCGAGAACTGGATGAAGCGACACAATTGAATACCCTGCGCCACTGGTTGTCGGCGCAGGGTGTGCGATGCGGCAAACTGAAACTACTGGAACTTGCGCGGCAACTGCAAATCAACAAAGGCGGTCTGCGCGAAGTTACCAAAGGCTGGCAAGTGAAAGTAAGCCGGCAGCTGGCCCACCTGGTGCATTCTGACCCAAAGGAAAAAGCGTTTGAACAACGATGAATTGAACAACAGCATTGGCAATATCGATCCTGAAACCGTGGCCCAATGGCTGGAAAGCAGTGGCAATTACAAGGTGCTGCGCCGTATTCAAATGCGAGACAGTTTTGGCGGGCAAATCAACAGCCCGGTGAAAGTACTGGTTGTTGACACTGAAACCACGGGCCTTGATTTCGCAAGCAGTGAAGTCATTGAAGTCGGTGCACTGCTGATTGAGGTGGACCAGGACACTGGAGAAATTGGTGCAGTGTTGGGCACGTACGGTGGACTTGAAGAACCTAAAATTCCGATTACACCCGAGAATTCGGCCATTCACGGCATTACCAACGAAATGGTGAAGGGCCAGCGGTTTGATGAAGCGGCCTTGAAAGCCCTGTGCAGCGAGTCCGCTTTGTTTGTGGCTCACAATGCCGCGTTTGACAAGCCTTTCATGCTTCGCCGTTTTCCCTGGCTTGAAAAATCGATATGGGCTTGTACGTTTCGTGAATTGCCCTGGACCCAGGAAAATTATTCGGGTCGCAAGCTGGAGTATCTGCTGTCCGATTGCGGATACTTTCACGGCGCACACCGTGCGGTTGAAGATTGCAATGCGCTGACCCATGTGTTGGCCCAGCCTTTGAAAACGTCCCAGCGCATGCCGTTTCAGGTGCTGTTCGACAGCGCCAATGAGTCGATTTACCAAATTGCAGCCTTGAAAGCACCCTTCGAGAAAAAGGATTTCATGAAGTCCAAGGGATTTCGCTGGAATTCGGAAGACCGTGTGTGGGAATACGAGGCAGTCGGCTTTTCAGAAGGCAAGGAAATCATTGAATGGTTGCGTGAGCAGGTTTATTGCACCACAGGCAAGATCATGTTGGGCTTTCGCATTCAGGCTGGTGTAGACCGGTACAGCGGCATGGAATTGAAACAACAGTTCAAAGAGGTTTAAACCGTGACTGCCCGTGTTTATCCGTCAGACACCAGTGAACTTGCCATGGACGGTGCACAGGCTCGCGAGCGCGATGTGTTGTTGCAACTGCAGGGCCAGCTTTCTGATGCTTTCACGATTTACCACGGCATTCATTGGTCTCGCATTGAGCATGGCCTGACTGTGCTTGGGCGTATCCAGTTTCTGGTGTTGGGCCCCAGCGGAATTGTGTACTGCATCCTGATGAAAACCGGCTTGATGAAAGTTGACCAGGGCCGCATGGTGAAGCAGCTTGGCGAGCAGCGGCAAGATGTATTCAACGCCTTGGCGGAGCAGGGTGAATTGCTGGCGCACAAGTATAAACAACACCAGCAAGGCAGCTTGCGGTTGGAACCAATTTTCTACTGCCCCGACTTTACGGTGCCGCAAGCAAGTGGCCTGGCTGTGAATGCCGAGCGAATCGTGGATGCGCGCCGCAAGCATGAATTGGGTGCAGTGATTCAAACCATCGACGCCACGGCCGATCTGCTAAGCCGTAACCCCAATCTCAAAACTATTCATTCATTTCTGTGCAATGAACTGAATTTGGTACCCGAGGTGGGCGCCCTGTCGCAAGCAGCAGAAACACTGGTCACCCGCCTTTCCCACGGATTGGAGCAGTGGGTGAGCCGGCTGAGTTTCGAGCCATTTCGTCTTCGGATCAGTGGCACGGCTGGCAGTGGCAAGTCGCAGTTGGCCTTCAGTGAATTGCAGCGTAATCACGGGCTGAAGGCCCGGACTTTGTATGTGTGCTACAACCGGCCGCTGTCTTCGCACATGGCGCAGCAAGTGCGGGAAGCCGGTTTGGTGGGTGCAGCCGTGTTTAATTTCCACGCGCTTTGCGATCGAATGCTGCGCGACGCAGGCCAGGAAGTGGATTACTCCGCACCCGGTGTGTTTGGCCGTTTGGCTGAACTGGTGTTGAATACACCTACGGATCGGCGTTGGGTGTTCGATTCAATCGTGGTGGACGAAGGCCAGGATTTTGATCAAAGCTGGTTGCCTGTGTTGCAACGTTGTTCACATGCAGCCACTCGCTGGTTGTGGCTTGAAGACCCAATTCAAAACCTGTATGGCAAACCCGAAGTCGATTTGCCGGGTTGGGTCAACTTGCACACGCCCATGAATTACAGAAACCCGAGGCGTGTCGTGCAGGCCTTGCAGTTGGTGCAAGGCGAATTCAGTTTCAATACACCCATGACTCTGGAGATTGAAGCAGCTTGCCCACTCGAGGGACTTCCACTCGAGTTTTTTGATTATGAAAGCGACGACGCTTTGCTATCTCAAACTGCCAAGGCCATCACCGCCTGCCTGAGACACGGGTTCACACGCGAGCACATTGCCGTACTCAGCATGCGTGGTCATGAAAAATCAAAGGTGTTGGCGCAAGCCAGCCTGGGGCCCCACAGCCTTCGGCACTTCACTGGGCGCTACGATGAACATGGCAGCCAGATTTTCACTGAGGGCAATGTCCATGCTGAATCGGTGTATCGATTCAAGGGGCAGTCGGCTCAGGCTGTGGTTGTGACTGAGTTGGCTTTCGAGGACTACAGTGAGTCGGACTTCAGGAAGCTGTTTGTGGCCATGACACGGGCCAAGTTACTGCTGGTGTTGGTGGGGCATTCAGCCACCTTGCAGCGCTTGCGCAAAGCGACCTTCGCTTGATGACTTACTGTTGAACCTGCCAAAGGCCTTTGCTGGGTGAACACACTTCGCCGCGAAACTTCTTTTTCTCGCCGTTCACGATTGTGACGCCCAGGTAGGTGCGGCATGTGTCGGTTTTTGCACCGGGCGACAAGTACACGCCAACACCATTGACCGGATTAAGCCAGCGTACAGCCTGCCCGGAGGGCACCAGTTCCATGGTGTGGCCGAAGCAGTGCGAATCAACCGCATATGCGTCGACCAACTGAGATTCAGGAAATATGACTTTGAAAGCGTCAGTGGTTTCAACATAAGCCATCTGCTCGGGCAAGGTGCCCTTTAATGCCTCCAGCTGCACCAGTTTGGCTTCACACTGGCCGCGTAGTACACCGAAGTCGTTGTTCCAGCCTTTGCCTGTGTAGCCAATGAAGTTTTTCGCACTGATGGCCTGCATGGGCAGCAAGGCTGACAGCAGTGCAAACAGGCAAAGAACAATGTTAAGGCGTACTTTGGCGAGTGGCATGGAGGAATACTTAACTGGGCAGCCTGATGACATTGATAAAAACGGTGCTTACGCATGATTCGTTGACCCAAAGAGTGTATCTTTTTCTGTATAAAAAAACACAAGACAAGCCACAGGAGGCCGCACAAAATGACAGCGCAAGGCAAAACAGTTTCGGCGATAGACATTGCAAAAGGCGCTTTGGGGTTCATTCCTGACATTCCACAAATCATTCCGACATTGGCCAATCTGGCAATGCTGCGCCCGCATGCCAGAAAATCACTGGGTTTGCTTTTTCAGGACACCGCACGCAAGAATGCGAAACAGGTCTTTCTGAGAAGTGGTGAGCAAAGCTGGACCTACGCCCAAGCCAATTCAATTTGCAACCAAATGGCGCGTGGCCTTCTTGCCATGGGCGTGCAATCAGGCGACACGGTTGGTCTGTTGTCCGCCAATCGCCCGGATACTTTGCTGGCCGTGATTGCGTGCGCCAAACTTGGGGCTGTGGCCGCTTTGCTGAACATTAATCAGCAAGGTGCGGTTCAGGCGCACAGCATTCAACTGGTGAAACCCAAACTTGTGCTTGCCTGCGACAAAGGCCTTGAAATTCTGAAGGCATTGGAAGCTGAGCACTGCGAAGCACTGGGTGGTGTGGAATTGCTGTCGTTGGAAACAGGCAGTGCAAACCTTCGCATTAGCGACTTCAAAAGTGCATGGTGCACCCAGCCAACCCACAACCTGGCGCAAACCTCGCAAATCGTGGCCAGTTCGCCATGCTTTTATATTTTTACTTCGGGAACGACTGGTTTGCCCAAGGCTTCTGTAATGAGCCACTATCGCTGGTTGCAGGCCGCCTCGGGCATGAGCACCGCAGTGCGCCTGAGCAAAGACGATGTGTTTTATTGCTGCTTGCCGCTTTACCACAACAACGCGCTGACAGTGTCATTGGGCGTGGTGTTGGCCAGTGGGGCCAGTTTTGCACTGGATGAGAAGTTCAGCGCCAGCAAGTTCTGGCAGAGAATTGCCCATTACAAGGCCACCGCATTTTGTTACATCGGTGAACTGCTGCGTTACCTGTTGAACCAGCCCGGGCACATGGATGATCAAAACCACGAAATTCGACTGATTCTGGGCAACGGATTGCGACCCGAAATCTGGGATGATTTTGAAAGGCGCTTCGGCATTGATCACATTTTTGAATTCTACGGAGCGAGCGAATCCAATTTGGGGTTCATGAATGCATTTGGCTTGAAGGAAACTGTGGGATTTTGTCCCATGCCTTTTGAGGTCGTGGCCTGCGACGCAGACACGGAACAGGTTGTCAGGAACAAGCGCGGCTTTTGTGAACCTGTGGGCAAGGGGCAGGTTGGTTTGTTGATCAGTGAAGTCACAGAACTTCGCCCATTCGATGGTTACACAGACCCCAAGGCCAATGAGAAAAAGCTGCTTCGAAACGTATTCAAGCATGGCGATTGCTGGTTCAACTCGGGTGACCTGGTGCGCAGGCAGGGCTGGCAACACATTCAGTTCGTCGATCGTCTGGGCGACACTTTTCGCTGGAAAGGAGAGAACGTGGCCACTTCTGAAGTGGAAGGTGTGTTGGCCAGGCTGCCGTTTCTGGAACACGCAGTCGTGTATGGCGTGAAGCTGGAAGGGTTTGATGGCCGTGCCGGCATGGCCGCAATCGCTGTCAAGCCAGGCAGTGAGCTCGACCTGTCCGCCTTGGGGCGACACCTGGTGCTTAACCTGCCTGGATACGCAGTACCACAATACATTCGTGTTCTGCAGCAGGTTGAAACCACGGGTACTTTCAAGTATCAAAAAGTACAGTTGAAGAAAGAAGGTGTGGATCGAACTCTCTTCAATGATTCTTTGTACCGGTTCAATACAGCCGCCAAAAGCTATGAACTGATGAACTGACCCGGTTTATTTTGAAGCAGTTTGGGGGGACTCACCTTTCACAAGCCGTGTGATCAGTCCAACTGTTTCGGTGTCATACAACATGCCGCTGTGCGACACGCGTTTTCCAGGAAACTGGTCTTGAACGTAGATATTTTGCACGCCAGGTTCCTTCACGAATTGTTTTTCCACGGGTAAGACCACCTTGTCGTTCTTGGTAACCAGTACGCTGTAGTTGACCCCAGGTACGGTAATTCGGCCTTCCTTAAGTTTGGCCAGCAGTGCCGACCTTGGGTGTTGGTCCGCGCAGGCCACACAATATTCAACCAGTTTGCGGTCAGGCGTTTTCGCAATCACGGTGCCATTCACGCTAGGGGCCAAGGCCACGAAACGGTCCACATGTTGATCGCCATTCAGCATTTTCAAATAGTAAAATCCGATCAGCCCACCTTGAGAGTGGCCCACCAAGGTGACCTTGTCATTGCCTGTGGCAGTTTTAACCGACACCACAAAATCTGCAATCAGTTTGGCCGACTCATCCACCGGACCCACACCTTTGAACCAGTCCCCTGGATTTGCAGCACCGTAGTCCATCGCAAACACACACAGCTTTTCGTTGGCCAGTGCAGGGCCCAGGGCCCCGAAGGAATACATGGTGGACGAGAAGGTACCGTGAATCAGCACAACCGGGTTTTGTCCTTCGCTGGGGCGACAACTCCAATTGTTCACCCCGTCGGGCTGGGTTTGACCGCCGACAACCTGGCTTAGAAATGAGCTGGTCCAGTTCGATGAGGGTGCGTATTGCTGCCCTTGAGTGCTGGTGGTGCTACAGGCACTCAGGCTCAACAAAGCCAGTGTGCTGCCTGCGAGAATTGATTTCAGTATTTTCATGATGGGGTATCGCAATCTCTATTCAGTCTTGATTATGACCAGAATTGAATCAAAGGGTTCTGCAAAGCGCCTGCAAACAAGTAGAGGGTTCCACCAATCTCGCAGAGGACCAGCGCCGCCATGAACACCATCAAGCCCGCACGCGGCATGGGGTGGCGACCAATTTTATGAGGCTGGCGCAACTGGTTGTCGGGTCCATTCAAGGCAGCTTGAATCAAGTACCCGGCAACAGCCAATGCAAAAAACAGAATGACGACCACGACAGCAATCAAATTACTTTGGGGGCTGTAGGTGCTGAAATAAGCCAACAAAGCCAATGTAACGCATGCGAAGCCGTACAGCAGGCTTGCCCTGTGTGCAATGTCTACATACGGGTGGGCAAGGCCTTGCGGGCTTCTCCACATTTGAATGAACTTCCACAGCCCACTGAACAGACCGGTGGCCAGGAATGCGCCTGCTGCAACAATTGCAAATGCGGTGGCTTGAGTGATGACCATTAAGACTCCTTTGGGGTTACCCGATTGTGGTGGCCCTCTTTGTGGGACAGACACCGCCGGTGTTCTGACATTTAATAGATCCATCAACACACGCGTGCATTATGCAACGGGAGAATGGACATGGATGATTTTGCGAACAAAAGTTTTGGCATTCAAATGCTGGGCGAGCTGGAAGCCAAACGTGAATGGTTTGTTGGTGTGCTCGGCGGCAGCTTTTGCTACGGACTTATCTTGTGGCTTTGCTGACAAACAGCGTTACCCATAAAAAAACCCTCGACGAGTCGAGGGTTTTTTTAGTCAAAACACAACTCAAGCTGTGTTTTGTCCATTCATACAGATGCTTTTGGTGTTGCAGCAGCGCGCTTTGCACGTGGAGCAGCTTTCTTGGCAGCTGGCTTCTTGGCAGCTTTCTTGGCAGTCGCTTCACCTTTCACACCGATTTTTTCGAACAGTTGGGCAGCAATTTGCTCAGCTTGTTCAATTGCGGGCTTCAGGGTTTCGTTTTTTTTCGCTTGTTCCAAAGCGCTTACACCCATGGTGATCGCGTTTTCTGTCAAAGACTCAGCTTGTGACAGGGCCAAGGCGGCGTAAGAAAAACCTTTGTCGATTACAACTGGCAGTTGCTGTTCAAACAGTTCAACGCCTTTTTGTGTGTAAACCTGGCTCACGCCAACTACCTTCTCCAAGCCTTGCTTGATCTCGCTGCGTGCGTTAACCACTACAGGCTTGTCGGCCAATGGCAGCTTTTCAGCGGCAGTAAATGCGTTGCCCAAACCCTGTGACAGCAGGCCGAATTGTGCTTGTACCAGGCTGTTCAGGGCCTTGGCAGCAACTTGGTGCTGGTTCTTCAGTTCTGTGTTGGTTTTGGTCAGCAGTTCTGCTGTTTTTTCGAATGCGTACATGTGAGATCTCCTTGGGGTAGCGGGTAGTCAAATTTCGTGACATCTCGAACTATAGGGAAATCGATTACGCAATGAAAGGGTTTGAACCTGAGGCTCTACACTAAAAACGGGTGTAACAGCCTCAGGTAGCGTGGATTTTTAGTCCATTCCGCGCGCTGGAACCATGGGTTCCGGTGCTGGTTTTCCTTTAAATATCTTATTAAGAACAATGGCGATAACTGCCAAAACTGCACCGGCAATGTCAGTGTACAAACCGCCTTCAATCATGCACAGCGCGGCGATCAGCAAGACTGCACGCACCAGCCAGTTGGAGTGTGCGCCCCAGAACCAGCCTTGAATTGCAGAAGCCAGGAAGAACACGCCGATACAGGCAGTGACGAAGGCGCGCAAGATGACAGACCATTCGCCTTCCATCAACAGGGCAGCGTTGTAAAAAAACATGAATGGCACAATGAAAGCGGTCAGACCAATCTTGAAGGAAGTAAACGATGTCGCCATCGGGTTGGCCCCGGAGATACCCGCTGCCGCATAAGACGCCAAGGCCACAGGTGGGGTGATCGCAGAAATGACCGCAAAGTAGAACACGAAGAAGTGCGCGACCAGCGGTTGAATACCAAGTTCAATCAGCCCTGGCGCAACCACAGATGCGGCCACCGCATAAGCGGCCGTGGTGGGCATGCCCATGCCAAGCAGAATGGCAATACACATGGCAAAGAACAGGGCAATCAACTGTGAGTTTTCAGCGATGTCCAGCAAAATGGATGAAAACCGTGCGCCCACACCGGTCAAGGCGATCACACCCACGATGATGCCCGCACAGGCGCATACCGTGATGATTTGAATGGACATGACGCCAGCCAGATCAAAGGCTTTGAATATGCTTTTCGGCCCCATCTTGAACGGCGAAAGCCAACTGACCACAGCCGCTGCTGCGGTGGCCAGGGTACCCGCGCGAATCACGGAGTAACCCATGAACAAGGCAACAATCAAAATAATGATTGGAATGAACAGGTAAACCTGTTTCACCATTTTGGAGAACTGTGGCAATTCGTCGGAGCGCATGCCGCGCATACCCAACTTGGCAGCCTCGAAATCCACCATCAAATAAGTGGACAGGAAATACAAGACTGCAGGAATAATCGCTGCGATCGCGATATCCGAGTAAGGAATGCCGGTGATCTCTGCCATGATGAACGCACCTGCACCCATGATGGGCGGCATGATTTGCCCGCCTGTGGATGCGGCAGCCTCGATCGCACCCGCGGTTTTGCCGTTATAGCCCACTTTCTTCATCAAAGGTATGGTCAGTGAGCCAGTGGCAACCACGTTGCCCGCACTGGTGCCGTTGATCATGCCCATCAGGCCAGACGCAAATACAGCCACCTTGGCTGGGCCTCCACGTGCACGGCCCGCAGCCGCGAATGCGAAGTTCACAAAGTAGTCGCCCACCTTGGAGGCTTGCAGGAAGGCTGCGAACACAATGAATAAAATAATATAGGTCGATGAAACCGCTGTGGTGGCACCCAGAATGCCGGCATCGGTGTAGATGTAGGAGAAGAAGCGGCTGAAATCAAAACCATCGTGTGTCAAAAAGCCTGGCAGGTAAGGGCCGACAAATGAATACACCACGAAAATAACCGAGATGATGACCAGGGCACTGCCTGCAACTCGCCGGGTCAACTCAAGAATCAGTGCCAGGCCCACCATGGCTGCCCAGGCATTACCCGGAGAGGCAAATGGGGTACCCGCCCGCATGCGCAAGGCCGTGCCATCCAGATGCACCATCAAGTAGGCGGTGCTAGCGATGACTGCGAGCACCAAGGTCCCATCAAGCCAGTTGAAGCGGTGCCCTTCCGGGCGCAAGAACCAGGTCGCCACGATTGCACCCAGTGCGGCCACAGCCAGTGGAATTCCAAACTGGTTGACCTCCATTTCGGGGGTGATCATTTCACCATTCGCGATGATCTGGCTCATGTCGAAAACGATGTAGAGCGAGTATAGGGCAGGGAGTGCCAGCAAAATGGCGAGCGCCTTGATCAAGGTTTGATTGCCACGTTGTGGCTGGTCAATGTTTGCCGAAGAGTAGGCAATGAATCCGATGACCAGTGCACCTGCAACGTGCAGAATGCGAAATGCCCAGGTTTCGACTGGTGCAATGTTCAAGGAAAATACATGCCAAAAAGCATAGGCAGCAGAAATGATTGACACGAGCAGCGCCGTTTTTTGCACAAAGTTGCGCTGGTTGCTTGCCATTGGCTCGTCATCGACGCCTTGCGCGATGAGGCGTTCCTCTTCTGCTTGGTTGGGTACGCTGGATGGTGTGGACATGATTAGACCGATTCAAGAAATTAGGAACGAGTGTTGGAGGAAAGCGCTGAATCCGAAAATCGAATTCAGCGCTTTCCTGATCAGCCGACGTGGCTGTGTTTACCGTTTACTTCAGCTTGAGATTCGCAGGAATCTTGATGCCTTTTTCTTCGTAGTACTTCACTGCACCTGGATGGAACGGGATGAAGGTGTTCTTGTCCCAGTTTTCAGCCAGCGTTGTGCGTGCACCTTTGTGGATCGTCAACATTTTCTCGTTGTTGTCGAGCACGGCCTTGGTGGCTTCATATACGAAGCTTTCTGGCAGGTCACAATTGGCGATTGCGTAATTCCACATGGATACGGCACGCGCGTCTTTGGTCAAGGTTTTGTAGGTGCTGGCCTTGATCGGGAATGCAGACACGGGGTAGGTGTCCATGATTTTCTTTTGTTCAGCTTCTGTGAATTCCAGAATGTTGATCTTGGTTTGCACTTCCAGTTGAGTTACGGCTGGAATTGGCACACCGGCTGCAAATGCAACCACATCGATCAATCCATCTTGCAGCTGGCCGCCCAAATCGCTCCAGCCACCATTGCGACGTTCAAACTTCACGCCAAGGGTTTCAAGCATTTTCGGGAAGTAAGTGTCGGAAGTTGAACCGGCCGGACCAAAGCCGATTTTCGAGCCGGGCGGGATGTCTTTGATCGACTTGATGCCGCTCGAAGAGAGTACGGTCACAGAGAACGGCGTTTGATACATGGGGAACATGGCACAGACCTTGTTCATTTTCAAACCCGGGGCCAGCGGGCTTTTGCCGTCCAGCGCTTCGCGGGCAGGGCCCATGGTGGTCATGCCAAATGCCAGCTTGCCAGTGTGGACCAGTGCAAGGTTCTGTGTTGGGCCGCCTGTTACTTCAGCACCACCTGTGATGCCCACTGTTTCTGCCACCAGGTTGGCCCAGCCAGCGCCGTAGGCGTAGTAAGTACCACCTTGGGAGGCTGTACCCACTGTGAAGCTTTTAGGCCATTTGGATTTGTCTGCGTGAGCTGCGCCCATGGCGAGAGCCGCCAGGCTGACTGCAACGGCGGTTTTTGCCAGAATTGCTTTCATTGGTATCCCCTATGTTTTGATGAAACTTGTGCCCTTTGGGTGTTGGGCCTTGTGATTGTTATCATTCTTTTAATGAATGACTTGACTGTGTATAAACACACTCACAATGTCGTATTAATCGTATTTCAGGGCAATACGGGATGTCCGCATGCGGGTTTGCCACAGGTAATTGATTCATGGGGTGATATGAATATCAAAGAAGGTGAATTTAAGTCCATGCGCGTGTAAAATCACGGCTTTTGCGCCAAAGGGCTGCTGTGTCCATCGAATCTGAAGTCAAGCGTCGCCGAACGTTTGCAATTATTTCCCACCCGGATGCCGGTAAAACCACGCTGACCGAGAAGCTATTGCTGTTTGCAGGCGCCATTCAAATTGCGGGCAGTGTCAAGGCGCGCAAGGCGAGCCGCCACGCCACGTCGGACTGGATGGAAATTGAAAAGCAGCGCGGCATTTCTGTGGCCAGTTCGGTGATGCAGATGGAATATCGCGACCAGGTGATCAACCTGCTCGATACGCCGGGCCACCAGGACTTTTCTGAAGACACTTACCGGGTGCTGACTGCAGTAGATGCCGCCTTGATGGTGATCGATGCAGCCAACGGCGTGGAGCCTCAAACCCTGCGCTTGATTGAAGTTTGCCGCGCACGCAACACCCCGATCATCACCTTCGTTAACAAGATGGACCGCGAGGTGCGCGATCCACTCGAGTTGATGGACGAAATTGAAAGCACTTTGGGCATTCCGTGCGTACCGTTTGCCTGGCCAGTGGGGCAGGGCAAGTTGTTTCACGGTATTTTTGACATTCGCAAGAACCACATGCGGGTGTTTACACCGGGCGCGGACCGCCGCCGTGAAGATGATGAAGTTATTGATGGCGATAACCGCGATTTGCTGAGAAGCCGTTTTGGCGCCGAGTTCGCGCAGGCCGAACAGGAAATTGAACTGGTGACGGGTGCTGCGCCAAGCTTTGATGAAAAAGAATTTTTGGCAGGCAAGCAGACTCCCATGTTCTTTGGCTCTGCCGTGAACAACTTTGGCGTGCAGGAAGTGCTGGATGCATTGGTGGATGTGGCGCCGCACCCCGGCCCTCGCAAAGCGATTGAACGTGAAGTGGCGCCAACCGAAAGCAAGTTCAGCGGCGTGGTGTTCAAGATTCAGGCCAACATGGATCCCTCTCACCGGGACCGTATTGCTTTTGTTCGGGTACTGTCCGGGCGCTTCGAGCACGGCATGAAGTTCAAAGTGTTGCGCACCGGCAAGGATTTCCGCCCAACGAGTGTGGTCACATTTTTGTCTCAACGACGAGACCGTGTAGACGAAGCCTATGCCGGTGACATTATTGGCTTGACCACCCATGGCGGCTTGCAGTTGGGTGATTCCCTGAGCGAAGGGGAAGGCCTGCAATTTACAGGCTTGCCGTTTTTTGCGCCCGAGTTGTTTGCCTCAGTTGAATTGAAGGACCCAATGCGCAGTAAACAACTGCAGAAGGGTTTGATGGAGTTGGGCCAAGAAGGCGCGATTCAGGTGTTCAAGCCCCTGTTGGGCTCGGAAATGTTGCTGGGTGCGATTGGTCAGTTGCAGTTTGAAGTGGTGCAGGCGCGCTTGAAAGGCGAGTACGGTGTCGAGGTGCGTTTGGCACCGAGCCGCTACAGCTGCGCGCGCTGGGTGACCAGCAAGAACGCCAACGATCTGCGCCGGTTTATGGATGCCAATGTGGGTCGAATGGTGACTGACGCGGCCGACACACATGCATTTCTGGCCACTTCAAGGTTCGATCTGGATGTGATGCAAAAACGTTGGGAAACCATTGAGTTTCACCCCATGCGTGAACACGCGGGACTGTTGCTGGCCAACCATTGAGCGCTCTCCCCCTTGTGAAAACGGGGGTACAATCATTTCAATACAATAAATACGCGGTCATGCTATGAGTGAACTGGATACCCTGCTGGAACAAGTGTCTGGCTATTTTGCAGTGTTGTCTGAACCAACGCGCCTGAAGATCATTCACGCCTTGTGCAATGGAGAGAAGTCGGTTAACGACATTGTGGACGAGGTGGATTCCACGCAATCCAATATTTCCCGTCACTTGAATTTGATGTACCGCGCAGGGGTGCTGCAGCGTCGAAAAGAGGGCACTCTGGTGCTATACCAGGTAAAGGAGCCCACCGTGGTTGAACTGTGCCGCACAGTGTGTGTGCATGTGGCGGCCAAGCTGGACTCGGCGCCGGTGGATTCGGCCAATTTGCCTGACTTCTTCAAACAACCATAAAAAAACCGGCTGTATTGGGTTGAAGCCCACACGCCGGTTTTCTCCCGAGACTTACTTCAAGGATTCGATCAGGTCGATGTAGTTTTGCATGGCTTGGTCGTTTGTTGTGCCTTCCAGACCTTTCCAGGCATCGAATTTGGCACGGCCCACAATGTCAGTGAAGCCAGGACGCTTGCCGGTGTTGTCACCTTCTGTGGCTTGCTTGAACAAGGCGTAGATTTTCAGCAGGGTTTGGTTGTCGGGGCGGGCGGGCAATGATTTGGATTCGGCCACTGCCTTTTCAAAACGGGCTTTCAAGTCGCTCATAAGTTCTCCTAAGTCTTGTTATGTATTTTCTTCAGTAATAAAAGATTGGGCCAGGCTTTCAAACAGCTCCTTGGCGTTGCCTTGCAAATAGGGGGCAAGCAGGCACATGACTTGATAAACGCCATTGGCCAGTGCGGCGCTCATGGTGGCTTCGTCGTTGAAGTGGCGGGGATCACGCACATATTCAAACGACAGCCAGTAAGTGGCCACTACGACCATGTTGGTGGCCAGCGCATTGATTTGCGGCTGGGAGGCCATCATGTCGCCAGATTCAACAAGGCCCTGACACAAGCGGCGAGCAACATCCACTTTGTGTTTCAGGATGCGTTTGAAATGAATTTCAAGGGTACGGTTGCGCGACAGCAAATCGTTCAGGTCGCGGTACAAAAAGCGATAGCGCCAAATCAATTCGAATGACACCTGAAGGTACAGCCAAGCGTCTTCGATGTTGGCCTGGCGATTACCAGGCACGTCGAGCAAACCGTCAATCTCTTTCTCGAAACTCGCAAAGATGCTATTGACGATGTCGTCTTTGTTGCGGAAGTGATAGTACAAGTTACCGGGGCTGATATTCATTTCATCAGCAATCACCGTGGTCGTAATATTGGGCTCCCCGAATTCGTTGAAAAGTCGAAGTGACAGATCAAGAATTCGTTCTCTTGTTCTTCTTGGAGGCTTGCGTTCCATGTTCTGGTCGTCTCCTGTCTGGTCAAAGTCCTGATTGAACATAAGACTTCTTGCAGCAAGTCTATTTTTGGTTTTTTAGATTTTATTAGTCTACGTTGTTTTGCGCTGTAATTGTGGGTCAGGTAGCCCCGTAACAGGGCTGTAGGACCGCACTTCACGCCGCATTTCGCGTTTTTGCAATACGAATGTAACGATCAAGCTCATTTAACGAGTCTTCAAGTTGATCGAACTTGGAGACCATGGACCCTGTTCGTGCCGGTTTTTTGCTGACCTTGTGGGCCAGGTGCATGGTGGGGTCTTTTAGAACATCCAGATTCAACTCAAGCCCGTGACGTGAAAATTTTTCAGAAAGGTCGTATCGGCGCGCCCACAATTCCTCACGGGTGCGTTGGTAAGCGTGTTCGCACAAACGACGACGGCTGGCGTAGCTGAACGGATTGGTGAAGAAAAATTCACCATCGCCGTGCTGGGGCTCGAACAGTACGATGTCCGAATTGGGGTACAGATGCCCGTAACGTTCCATGCCAATGTCCATGCGTGAATGGATGATGGACCTGAATGTTTGTGACAACACAAGTGGCAGGCCGCCTTCATACAGGCGCGAACCAGGCTGAAAGGCCTTGCCCTTGGCGCGGCGGCGGTGGTTTTTGGGATTCAGCCTGTCATCGTAGGGTACTAGCGGGTTCAGGCAAATCAACAGTTCCACGCCTTCTTTCAGGGCGGTGGATGCATGCAGGGTTTTTTTCAGTGCGCCGTCCACGTAATGGCGGTTGGCGATGCGTGTGGGTGGAAACAGGCCGGGCAACGACGCGGAGGCCTGCACAGCTTTGGAGATCGGCACGTCATCGAATCCGGGCATGCCAAAGGGAATTGATTCGCCTGAATCCAGATCGGTTGCCACCAGAATCAGCCTGTTGCGCAAGCTGCGGAAATCGTTGGTGCCGCCGCCTTTGGCGATCAGGTCTGCCATCCATTCATGCAATTCGTCGCCATTGAACAAACCGGTGGGAATTGCTGCGCCCAATCGTTCGATGCAGCTGACCCAAGTTGCGTCGTCGCGCAGGAAATAATCTGAAATCGCAGTGCCCAGCAGACTTGGGATTTTACGCATCCGAAGCCAGTATTCTTTCCATGCTGGGCGCAACAGAATCGATGGATCGAACGCGAACTCTTCGGGCTCGCCTTCGATGAACAACTTGTAGATTTGAAGTGGGGTTAAATCGTGCGCCAGACCCGTAGCGACAATGCCCCCGGCCGACACACCGACATACACTTTCATGTCGTTCAGGTCCAGCCCTTCCACGGCTTCTGACAAGGCAACGAGTGCGCCGATTTCATAAATGGCGCCCAATGGACCGCCGCCAGCCAAGGCCAAACCAATTTTGGGGCTAGAGTTTTGATTATTCATTCGGATTTTGAGCTCCATCCCAAAAATATGCATGGCAAGACCGCCGTTGGTCTTGCCGCTGATGGATTCAAATTACTCTGCTGATTTTTTCGAGCGGGAAGGCGCACGCTTTGCTGGCGCTGCCTTGGTTTCTACCTTTTTGCCAGTCAGTTCGGCAATTGCGGCTGACAACTGGTCGATGCGCTCAGACAGCAGCTGAACGTCTTTGTTGGTGGGCACGCCCAAGCGGCCCAAGGCGCGCGCTACACGTTCTTCAAATACTTGTTCCAGCTTGTCCCAGTGCTGGGTAGCTTTGCTGGACACAGAACCTGCCAGTTTGCTGACCTTGCCAGTCACTTCAACCACTTTTTGATCTGCAAATTTCACTGTACGCTCCTGAATGTCATGGCCTTCCTTGACCAGGTTTTCCAACACACGGTTGCTTTCCTCTTGCGCTTTGGTAATGGCGCCCACTCCAGCGGTCCACAGCTGTTGCGCGCTGTCTACTGCACCTTTGATGGGCTTTTTCTTGCCGGCCATGATTGTCTCTCCTTGTGATTGGCGACACGCCCCGATAGGCAGCCGCTTTTTTTCATTATTGTAGTAGTTTATCGAGGCCACTCTAGAGAAGGCACACTAAACCCTACCTCGCGTTTTCCCGTAATCACGGTGCTGACAAATACGCCGATGGCTGTGCATTGAGTTTGCGAAAATCAGGCGGGAAGTTATAGTAGCCCTTCGTGAGCCTTACATTTCCAATAAAAACCCCCGCGCGGAGAAGACATACGATGAATTATTTTGTGACCGGAGCCACGGGCTTCATCGGCAAACGATTGGTAAAGCGCTTGGTTGAGCAAAAGCGCAAAGGCACTATTTACTTTCTGATTCGTGAATCAAGCCTGGACAAAGTGCCTGAGCTGCAAAAGTATTGGGGTGCCAAAAAAGGACAGTGCGTGCCTGTGGTCGGTGACCTGACAAAACCCAAGCTGGGTTTGAAAGCCACTGAGATCAAAGAGTTGAGCAAAAACATTGCCCATTTCTTTCACCTGGCCGCGATTTACGATCTGGCTGCCGATGCGGAAAGCCAGCAGGAAACCAATATCAAGGGTACCGAAAATGCCGTGGACCTGGCCAATGCAATTGGCGCGGGCTGCTTTCAGCTAACGTCCTCAATCGCGGCTGCCGGTCTTTATGAAGGCATCTTCCGTGAAGACATGTTTGAGGAAGCGGAAAACCTGGATCATCCCTACTTTCGCACCAAGCACGATTCTGAAGCGATCGTGCGCAAGAAGATCAAGGGTGCGTGGCGTGTGTATAGGCCCGGTTTTGTGGTGGGCGACTCCAAAACCGGCGAGATGGACAAGATTGACGGGCCTTACTACCTGTTCAAGTTGATCCAGAAAATGCGCAAGCTGTTGCCATCATGGGTGCCCACAATTGGCATTGAAGGTGGTCGAATCAATATCGTGCCCGTTGACTTTGTGGTCAACGCCATGGATTACATTGCGCATCAGCCTGATCTGGATGGCAAGGCGTTTCACCTTGTTGACCCGAGTCCAGGCCGAATTGGCGATGTACTGAACACCTTTGCACGTGCAGCCCATGCGCCAAAAATGGAAATGCGTATTAATGCAGCCATGTTTGGTTTCGTACCCGGTGCGGTGAAAAAAGGCTTGATGAGCCTGACACCTGTTCGACGTATTCGCAATGCCTTGCTGAAAGACCTGGCTTTGCCCGAAGAAGTATTCGGCTATATCAACTGGCCAACCCGTTACGATTGCCGCCAAACCTTGGCCGTGCTGGATGGTAGTGGCATTGAGTGCCCGCGTCTTGAAGATTACGCCTGGGCAATTTGGGATTACTGGGAGCGTCACCTGGATCCCGATTTGTTCATTGACCGCAGCTTGAATGGTCAAGTGAAAGACAAGGTAGTGCTGATCACGGGTGGCTCTTCCGGTATTGGTTTGGCCGCAGCACAGAAATTTGCGGCGGCTGGCGCAATTACTGTGATTTGTGGTCGTGATGAAGAGAAGCTGGCCGAGGCCAAAGCCTTGATCAAATCGGAAGGCAATACCTTGCACACGTATTCGGTGGACATTGCAGACATGCAGGATTGCGACCGTTTTGTGGCGCAACTGCTTGCGGATTTCGGCCATGTGGATGTGCTGGTCAACAACGCGGGTCGTTCAATTCGCCGAGGCATTGAAAACAGCTTTGACCGTTTCCACGACCTGGAGCGCACCATGCAGTTGAACTACTTTGGTGCCTTGCGTGTTACCTATGGTTTGTTGCCAAAAATGATGGAACGCCGCAAAGGCCATGTGGTGAATATTTCATCAATCGGTGTGTTGACCAACGCGCCGCGATTCTCGGCGTACGTCGCATCCAAAGGTGCGCTGGATTCCTGGACCCGCTGTGCAGCTTCTGAATTTGCCGACTTGAATATCACCTTCACCACCATCAACATGCCGCTGGTGCGCACACCCATGATTGCGCCTACCAAGCTGTACAACAATGTGCCTACGCTTAGCCCTGAGCAGGCAGCTGATTTGATTGCGCAAGCGGTCATTCACAAGCCGGTTCGTATTGCGACGCGCCTGGGTGTGTTGGGTCAAGTCATGCATGCACTGATCCCCAAACCAGCTCAAATTTTGATGAATACGTCTTTCCGCATGTTCCCGGATTCGGAATCAGCGGCCAAAGGCAAGAAGGGTGGTGGTCCATCTGCAGAACAGGTTGCTTTCTCAACCCTGATGCAAGGTATCCACTTCTAAGCAATCCGCTTAGGCCCGGTTTTCTGCCAAGGGGTAGGCCTGTGCATCTTCTGCAAGCCAGTTGAGAATCAGGTCTTCCGTGGTGGAGTCGTTAAGCAAAGCCACGTGCCCGCAACCGGGCACGGCGGTATTTTTTCCAAACTCCAGTTTGCTCGACATGGGTGGACACACAATGTTGTCTTGCGGACTCCAGAGTGACCAGATTTTTTCCTGAAACTCCCGATCGGTGGGGTGCTCTCGCAGCGTTTTCAAGAAGAAACTCCCCCAGGCCATTTGTTTCACATTCTTGCCAACACCCAAGGTCGACAAGGCCGTGCCGTAATGCGGGCTGCCAATCGTGATCATGCCTGCAATCCGGTGATGGCCGTATTCAGTGGCGTGGTAGCGTACTGCGACTCCGCCCATGCTGTGCGCAATGATTTTCACCTGCGGTGCGCCTGTAGCCACCAGCAATTCGTCGATCGCTTCATGAATTGCTTCCGAATAGCTGCGAATAGAACCAATGGCAGGTTCAAGGGTAATGGCATGTGTGCTTACTTCGGCACGGTCAAGCAGGGCGCGGGTGCCAGCCCACACAGCCGAATTGCACAAATAACCATGCACCAGCAACACAGGCAAAGGCTTTTTCTTGCGCCAGGTTTTACCAGCTAGTTCAATGCCATCGGGGTTGGGGGCCCAAGGTTGCAGCAGCGTGATGAGTTTGAGCGATGCAATACTTTCAACCAACACTGCTTTAACCCAACGTGCCAGGCTGAGTCGGTGAAATCCTTCTCCCTCGGTGCTGTGAAAGTGCAGCCCCTTGTCCCGCACCTGTGGAATTTGGCGAACGCTGTAGGAAAGGGCGAAACCCGAAATGTTAAACCCTACATGTGCCGCAAACAAAACACCCATCACCAGGCAAACGGCTGCCACCGCTGCATTGTCGGCTCTAACGTCAAACCAGTGATGAAGTACCCAATACAGGCCGAACATGACTGAAATGTAGCCAATCCAGTACAGCCGGTTCAGGTGCCGAATCATGGTACTTAAGCCAGCGCTGTGGCCGCTTGGCCAGTCAGTTCTGCGACCAGTTGCTGGCTTAATTTGTTGGTCAGGCCATAAATAGACAGTTGCGGATTGGCACCAATGCTGGTCGGAAATAGCGAACCGTCGTGAATGGACAGGTTCTCAATTTGCCAGTGTTTACCATCTGGCCGGGCAACGCCCAGTTTTTCCTCGCCAGCCATGGCGCACCCACCCATCACGTGGGCGGAAACCACCTTCATGCTCAGCGGTTTCATGTCAAGCGCATTGATTTGCTTCAGTGCTTCATCAATGTTGGCGGCAGGCTTGGCGAACTCATGTACGGGCAGTGTGCTTAGTGCACCCGCAGCGTGTTGCAACTCAGCCATGGCGACCAAGGCCCGGCGTGCCGCATCCCAAATTGTGGGGGTTAGTTTGTAATCCAGAACCGGGCTGCCGTCGCTGTTCAAGCGTACTTGTCCACCCACACTGCCAGAATTGAAACCGTCGCGCAGCAAAGCCAGTTGCATGTGGGTTTTCGAGAAATTTTTCATGATGTCTGCATGCTTTTTTGCAAAGCCAGGCAGGGTCGATGCAAAAATTACCGGGTGCAGGGGTGGTGCCTCAAGTTTGAAGCCCACGGGTCCGTCAATCGGGTCTGTGTGCAAATAATGGTCGCTGTAAATGGTTTGTGGTGCGCCCGCATCTGCGCGAACTTCCTGCTCCATCATGGCGGCTGAAATGACCACGGGGTGTAAAAAGGTACGTTCGCCCAAGCGGTCATAGGGGTCAGTCGCATTTGAGCGTAGCAGCACGGCCGGGCTATTGATTGATCCACCAGCCAGTACGAAATGCCTGGCTGTAATTTCCACCTCTTTGCCTGAAGGCAGTACACCGTCGGCATTCATGACCTGGCAGCGCAGTACGCGGATTCGACCCTGAGAAATCTTGAAAGAATGGGCACGCAAGGAGGCAATCAACTCCGCGCCATGATCAAGCGCAGTGGGAATGGTTGAAACCAGCATGGATTGCTTGGCGTTGGTCGGGCAACCCATTCCGCAGTAGCCCAGGTTCCAGCAGTCTTTCACATTGCGCCGAATTGCACCCCAGGAAATTCCTTTGGCTTCTGCGCCACGGCGCAGAATGTCATTGTTCTCATTCGGTGGCACTTGCCAGTCGGCAATGTTCAAGCGCCTTTCTGCTTCTTCAAACCACGGGGCCATGGCCTCCACGGTCATGTCTTTCAGGGCAAACTGGTTTTGCCAGAATGCCAGCGTGTCGGCCGGTGTCCTGAAGCTCGATGTCCAGTTCACAGTGGTTGAACCACCCACTGTGCGACCTTGCAAAATATTGATGGCCTTGTCAGCTGTTTTGCGGCCAGCGCTTTCCTGGTACAGCGTGGGGTAGGCCACGGATTCCAGCATTTTGAAATCTTTTGAGGTCTTTAGCGGACCTTCCTCGATCAACAATACCTTCAAGCCCGCCTTGGCGCATATTTCAGCGGTAATGCCGCCACCCGCGCCGGTTCCAACGATGACTACATCGGCACTCATTTGCTTGGGCATTTCGCGCTTGTGCGCCTCATAGGCTTTCCAGCCGTTTGCAATGCCTACTGCAAAAAGGTCGGGCACTAAGGAACCCATGGGTTTGATTTCTTGTTCAGTCATTGGTGAAGGTGAAGGTCAGAGAACTTGGAAAGGTGGCCCAGGGTAGCCCATGTCGGCCCACTGCTCGGGTAGTCCATACCAGCCGGCCATCATGAGGTCGTGAAGTGCGTGATAGCCCGGTTGAAGGGCTGGAATGGGGTGGTCCCGGAACGACACCAGGAATGCCTGCACTTGGGCTGGGGTGGCTTGCTCCCAACTACTGCCCAAATCGGCAATCAGTCTTCGACCAACCGGGTTTTCAAGAATATTCAGTAGTTGACCCAACTCGGCTTGGGCACTGGGCGCTAGGGTTTTGGTGGCATCTACGAATGCATTCACGGCCGATTCAATGGATTGGGTTCTTCCCGCTGTGGGCAGTGCGGGGTCCAGCAAACCTTCGGCAATGGCCTTTAGCATCGGTATGTGCTGTTGTTGCACCACAGACTGACCAGCGACCACTTCCACTTTGGCAAAGTGTTTGCCTAACCAACTCAGGCCGCCGGCCAACAGCAGACCGGCAGCACCGAATTTAAAAAATTGACGTCTGTTCATGAAGCTTCTGTTTATACCTTGCGGGTCAGCAGTTTGGTCATGAAGGCAAACATTTTGTTGTCATAGGGTGGCGACAACATTTCCATGACATGGAAACGGCTTTGTTTAAAGATTGGCTTCAATTTGGTCATGGTGTCAAAACCAAATTTGCCGTGGTAATGGCCCATGCCCGAGTCTCCAACGCCGCCAAATGGCAGGTTTTCTTGAGCAATGTGAAACAGCGTCTCATTCAGGCACACGCCACCAGCAATCGTTTGCTTCATCACCATGTCCTGGGTTTTCGATTCATCGTCGAACAAATACAAAGCCAGCGGGCGAGGGCGGTCGTTGATGTAATCAAGTGCTTCGTCCAGGCGTTTGTAAGTGATCACCGGCAACACGGGGCCAAAAATCTCTTCCTGCATCAGCATGGAATCTGGCTTGGCGTTGAACACCAAGGTCATTGGAATTTTACGACCTGGGCTGTCGGCGGTCTTCATGAGTGTCACCACGCGGGCACCTTGTTCCGCGGCTTCATCAATTAAACGCTGCAAGCGGGTGGCATGGCGGTCGGAAACAATACCGGTGAAGTCTTTGGACAAAATCCCGTCGGGGAAACGTCGATCAATAATGGCCTTGGCGTGGGAAATCAATTGCTCTTCGCAACCTTCTGGAACCATCAAGTAGTCGGGTGCAATACAGGTTTGCCCGGCATTGATCGACTTGCCAGACAATGTGCGTGCAATCGCGTTTTCGAAACGACCTGGGTTGGCTGCAGTGGGTGCGGTGATGATTACAGGACTTTTGCCGCCCAGTTCAAGTGTTACAGGCACCAGGTTTTCACTGGCTGCCTTCATGACCATTTTGCCCACAGGTGTTGAGCCGGTGAATAGCAGATGGTCGAATGGCAAGCGGGAAAACTCGGCTGCAACTTCGGGGCCGCCATTGATGACCTGCACTACCTCGCGGCCCAGCGCTTTGGCCAGTAACTCGTCGAGCAGCGCGCTGAAGCGCGGGGTGTACTCACTCATCTTGATAAAAACACGATTGCCTGCGGTCAACGCGGCAATCATGGGGCCGATAGACAAAAACAAAGGGTAGTTCCAAGGCACGATGACACCAACCACGCCCAAAGGCTGTGGCATCAGGCAAGTACTTGCTGGCTTGAACCAAATGCTGGCACCCTGATTTCTCGGCTTCATCCAGCTTTTACCGTGTTTGATGGCGTGGCGTATGCCTTCAAGTGAGGGAAATACTTCAGCCAGCAAAGTGTCATTTTTTGAGCGGTAGCCGAAGTCCTCTGAAATGGCTTCAGCAATCCTCAGCTTGTTGTCGTAAATCATGTCGCTCAACGCCATCAGCCAGGCTTTGCGCTGGCTCCATTCCGGGAAGGGGTTGATGCGGTAAGCTTGCTTCAAAGACTCCAAAGTTGCTTTTAGTTCTGCTGCTGTCAATTCTTGGCCGTGTGCTTTGGATGGGGCGTTCATTGTTGTCTCACTCTCCGGTTTAACATTAACGGATGTAAACATAAATTTTGACTATTTTCCATGTCTGATTTGTGCTGCTGTGCAGCAAACGATGTGGGGCTGCTCCATTTAACTGCAATTGAATCGCCATGATTGACATTCAAAGTTCACCCCTCGAGTTACAAAAAGCCATTGCCGCCCTTCGACAGGGGCAGGGGCGTTCAGTCGAGTTTTTGAGTTTAAAGAAAGAAATAAAAATATTTCAAAACAATAGATTGGAAGGTACATATAAGGATTTGCTGGAAGACAAGGGTATGCACGCAGCCTGTCGCTTTTTCCTGGATCAGCTGTATTGCACGCACGATGTCAGCACACGAGACCATCAGGTGGAAAGGGTGTTGCCCAAACTGGAGAAATTGCTACCCGGTGGGGCGGTGGATACGGTACGTAAAGTGATTTATATGGATTATCTCGCTGAGCTATTGGATGATGAAATAACTTTGTTTATCAATGAGAAAGAATTTAACGCTGATAATTCACTTAAAGAAATTGCCTACATTGAGGCCTTCAGAAAACAGGGGCAATTCGACTTGCGGGAGCAGCAAATCTTGTTGGTTCGAGAGGTGGGAGAATCCTTGCGCAAGTTGATGCGCCTGCCTTTTCTGCGGCCACTGATGAAGATGACGCGTGGTGCAGCGCAAAAGGCGAATTTAGAGGATTTCCACGATTTTCTAAGCCAAGGGCTGGATGCCTTTGCCTCGCTTGAGAAGCCAACCCTGTTTTTCCAGTTGATTCAAGAACGTGAAATGTCCATTCTGGAGGCGATTCGACAAGGAACCTTGTCGAAATTTCCTTGACGGCTCATTCAGTGCAGGTACACATCGTAATCGTAGTGCATTAGAATCCATGCTCTTTGATATTCCGGTATTGTTTTCCATCAATACAAAACAGTTGCGAAGCACGGCAGTGCCCACAAGAAGGAGACATTTGTGACAGATAAAGCCTGGATTCAGAGCTACCCGCCGGGCGTACCCACGTCGGTTGATTTGGATCAGTACCCCTCTATTCGGGATATTTTCGAGGACGCAAGTCGCAAGTTCGCCGATAAAACCGCATTCAGTAATATGGGAACGGCGCTGACCTATGAGCGCCTTGATTCTCTGACCCGTGATTTCGGGGCTTACCTTCAAAGCCTGCCCGGCATGAAAAAAGGCGACCGTGTCGCCTTCATGATGCCCAATCTGCTGCAATACCCGGTGGCTATGCTGGGCGCAATTCGCGCTGGCTTTGTGGCCGTGAATGTGAATCCGCTTTATACGCCTACCGAGCTGGAGCATCAGTTGCGGGATTCTGGCGCCAAGGTGATCGTGGTGTTCGAGAATGTGGCCCACACGCTCGAAAAAGTGATCAAAAACACACCTGTTGAACACATCGTGCTGGCCTCAATGGGTGAAATGCACGGTTTCTTCAAGCGTGTGTTGCTGAATTTTGTAGTGCGATATGTCAAGAAGTTGGTGCCGGCCTTCAACATTGCCGGGGCCATTACCTTCAAGAAAGCACTGGCTCAAGGGCGCAACAACGAGCTACGCAAGGTCAATATTACCCATGATGACCTGGCGTTCTTGCAGTACACCGGCGGTACCACTGGTGTGGCCAAGGGTGCAATGCTGACTCATGGCAATATCGTGGCCAACCTGCAGCAAGCATCAGCCTGGTTGAACCAGGACATCGAAGAGGGCAAGGAAATTGCGATTACCGCGCTGCCGATGTATCACATCTTCTGCCTGACAGCGAATATTCTGGTGTTCATCAAGGTGGGCGGACATTGCTTGCTGATCACCGACCCACGCAACATGAAAACCTTCGTGAAAACACTGGCTGCGGTGCCGTTCACGGCCTTGACTGGCGTAAATACCCTGTTCAACGGCTTATTGAATACACCCGGGTTCGAGCAAGTTGATTTTTCGCATGTGAAGCTTGTGCTGGGTGGCGGAGCTGCAATTGAGCCCGCCGTGGCTGACCGGTGGAAAAAGGTAACAGGCACTCGCCTTTCCGAGGCGTATGGTTTAACCGAGGCTTCGCCTGCTGTGTGTATCAATCCCTTGCACGAGGAGTACAACGGATCAATTGGTTTGCCTGTGCCGTCCACGGAAGTCACGATTCGTGACGACGATTTCAATGAGCTGCCTGTGGGGCAGGAAGGCGAATTGTGTGTGAAAGGCCCGCAGGTAATGCGCGGTTACTGGAACAAGCCACGTGAAACCGCTGAAATTCTGACCCAGGATGGCTGGTTGAAGACCGGCGACATTGCCTACATGGATGAAAACGGCTACTTCCATATCACTGATCGCAAGAAGGACATGATTCTGGTCTCGGGCTTCAATGTGTACCCCAAAGAGATTGAGGCCGTGGCCACCTTGCTGAATGGTATTTTTGAGGCTGCTGCTGTAGGCGTACCGGATAGCAAAACCGGTGAGGCCGTGAAGCTGTTCGTGGTTAAAAAAGACCCGGATTTAACGGCGGAGCAGGTCATCGAACACTGCCGTAAACACATGACTGCTTATAAAATTCCACGTCATGTGGAATTCATGAAAGAGCTGCCCAAAAGCCCGGTTGGCAAAGTGCTGCGCCGAGAGCTTCGCGACATGGAAAAGAAGCGTTTGCAAGAGCAAACCAACTGATTTTCTGCGTTTTTTAGCAGGCAACTACTACCCAGCGTTGCCTGTTTTCTGAAAACCCACTATAATTTCGGGTTACCTGCTGCTGCACCACGGGGGTGTGGCGGCTTTTCCAATTGTGGAAAATCCATAGGAGTTAATCAATGCGTCACTATGAAATTGCTTTCATCGTGCATCCCGACCAAAGCGAGCAAGTGCCTGCCATGGTTGAGAAGTATCGTGGAACCATCGAAGCCAACGGCGGCAAAGTACACCGCCACGAAGATTGGGGTCGCCGCCAATTGGCCTACCCAATCCAGAAACTGGCCAAAGCACACTATGTGTTGTTGAACATTGAATGCAGCCAGGAGGTTCTTGAGGAACTGGAAACTGCATTCAAATTCAACGATGCCGTACTGCGTCACTTGACAGTAAAGATGAAAAAAGCTGAAACCGCTCCTTCTCCAATGATGAAGGAAGTTCAGCGTGAGCAAGAGCGCAAAGCCGCTTCTGCCACTGCGTCTGCAAGCGACGACAGTTCCGATTCAGACGAGGGTGATGACGAGTAATTTCGTCTTTGCACAACACTGAATCAATGAATCAGGAGGAAGCAGCGGAAAATCCAAACAAGTTTGGGGAAGCAGGAAAAGCTGGTGAGAATCAGTTCAACTTAACCGCCGTATTGGTTGCGAAATCAATATTGCGATATACCCCGGCAGGTTTGCCCATTTGCGAATTTGAGCTTGAACACGAAAGTGAGCAACTTGAAGCCAGCAAGCCAAGAATGGTGAAGTGCACAGTTTCAGCGGTCGCGCTGGGTGTTGCAGCCAACCAAGTCAACGGCCTGGAAGTGGGAAGCATGAAAAACTGGTCTGGATTTATAGCACTTCGTTCGCACAAATCAAAAAGTCTTCGATTCCATGTTTGCGCAGTGCGCGAATGTTGAAGGCTTGAAATAGTTGGAGAATATTATGGCTTTTGGTCGTAAAAATGATCGCAAGGGACGTCGTCCACAACAGAACCCCTTGTTCAAGCGCAAGAAGTTTTGCCGCTTCACAGTGGGCAAGGTAGAGCAAATCGATTACAAAGACATCGACACGCTCAAGGATTTCATCAGCGAAAACGGCAAGATCATGCCCGCTCGTATCACTGGTACCAAGGCGAACTATCAGCGCCAGTTGGACACAGCGATCAAGCGCGCACGTTTCCTGGCTTTGCTGCCTTACACCGACAACCACTAAGCAGTACGGGAGAACACCATGCAAGTAATTCTTCTTGAGAAAATGCCCAATTTGGGTCAACTGGGTGACGTGGTTCGCGTAAAAGACGGCTACGCACGTAACTTCCTGATTCCTTATGGCAAAGCCAAGCGCGCCACTGAAGCAGCGATCGCTGAATTCCAGGCTCGCCGCGCCGAACTGGAAAAAGCGGCTGCTGAAAAGCTGACTGCTGCTCAAGCCCTGGGTGCGAAGTTGAGCGCGACAACCGTTCAGCTGAGCGAAAAAGCCGCTGTGGATGGTCGTTTGTTTGGTTCAGTAACCAACCACGACATCGCTGCTGCATTGAATGCTTCAGGCTTGAAAGTTGAAAAAGCACAAGTACGCATGCCCAACGGCGCGCTGAAAATTGCTGGCGAGCACACTGTAACTGTTGCCCTGCACCCCGATGTGGTTGTAGACGTGAAAGTTGTTGTTGCTGGCGAAGCAGCTTAATCAAGCTGCCTAAGGCAAGCAAAAGGTTTTAGGGCGAATTAGACCCAAGGGTTTAACCACATTCGGTTATACTTTTGGTCTGCCTGAACCAACAAAAAGGTCACCTCAGGGTGGCCTTTTTCTATTGCGAAACTATGTCCGAGAATCGACTTACAGAACAAGAAATGACGGGCCTGCGGGTACCGCCTCACTCGCTTGAATCCGAGCAATCGGTGGTGGGCGGTTTGCTGCTCGACAACCAGGCTTGGGACAGAATCGGCGATGTGATACGTGCCGACGACTTCTACCGCTATGATCATCGCGTAATTTTCGAACACATTGCCAAGCTGATTGACGGCTCCAAACCGGCTGACGTCATCACTGTTTATGAATCGCTGCAGTCCTCTGGCAAGGCCGAAGACGTGGGCGGGTTGGCTTACTTGAATACGCTGGCCACCAATACCCCATCTGCAGCCAACATTCGCCGCTACGCTGAAATTGTGCGCGACCGTGCAGTGCTGCGCCGCTTGATTACCATTAGCGACGACATTGCAACCACTGCGCTGAACCCGCAGGGCAAAGACACCAAAACCATTCTTGACGAAGCTGAAAGCAAGATTTTCAAGATTGCCGAAGACGGCGCGCGTGGTGCCGGCGGCTTTCAAGACCTTCAGCCAGTGCTAAGCAAAGTGGTGGAGCGAATTGACGAGCTTTACCACCGCGACAGCACCAGTGACATCACCGGTATTTCAACCGGTTTCGTGGACCTTGATGGCAAAACATCAGGCTTGCAGCCCGGTGACTTGATTATTGTGGCGGGTCGCCCATCGATGGGTAAAGCGCAGCCGCTTGATGCTTTGGTTAAAACGCCGAGTGGCTGGGCAGCCATGGGTGAACTGCGCGTGGGCGACGCTTTGGCGTCACTGGATGGGCGCACGTCGGTAGTCACCGGTGTATTTCCCCAAGGCGACAAGCAGATTTACAAAGTGGTATTTTCCGACGGTCGCAGTGCAGAGTGCTGCGATGAACATTTGTGGCGTGTGATGTATCGCGATTGGTCTGAACCCCGCGTGATCAGCACCAAACGCCTGATTGAAATGCTGGGCTGTGTACGTTACAAAAACCGCTTGTGGATTGATACTGTGACTGGTGATTTCGGCCACAACGATACCTTGCCGGTAGACCCTTGGGTGCTAGGTGCCATGCTGGGCGACGGTACATTGGCCTTCAGCCACAGCAGCGTGATGTTTTCCACCAAGTCGGAAGAGTTGGTGCACAGAATGAATGCGCTGCTTGGGCACGACATGGAATTGGTTCACGCGCAGGCCTACGACTACCGCGTGGTGTGGAAGGGCAGGATGCTGGCCAATGGTGCGCGCACAAGTCAACCCAATTATTTCCGCCACGCCCTGAATGATTTGGGAGTACTTGGTTGTTTAAGTTACAACAAATTTATTCCCGAGCAGTATTTGAAAGCCAACAAGGCTGCGCGATTGGCCCTGTTACAGGGTTTGTTGGACACTGACGGCTGGATAGAGTCTTGGGGTTCGATTCGATTTGCTACGGCAAGCGAGCAACTGGCCAACGATGTAGCCTATCTTGCGCGTTCACTGGGTGGTTTTTGTTCAATTGCGACCAAGAATACGCATTACACCAGCAAGGGCGAACGCAAAGAAGGGCGCTTGTCTTATGTGTTGAACATGAGCTTTGCCAGCGGGCAGCAAGTGTTCACACTTGAAGAAAAAAGGGCGCGGTTGCGTAATGATTGGAAGCGCACGCGCCGAATTACCTTTCAAAGTATTGAACAGGTGCGCACAGCGCAGGCGCAATGTATTTCTGTCAGCCACCCCACGCGCACATACATCACCAACGATTTCGTGGTGACACACAACACGGCATTCAGCCTGAACATTGGCGAACATGTGGCAGTGGAAGAAGGGCATGCGGTTGCCGTGTTCTCCATGGAAATGGGCGCCACCCAGTTGGCCATGCGTTTGCTGGGCTCTGTCGGGCGTTTGGATCAACACCGTTTAAGAACCGGGCGATTGACCGATGAGGACTGGCCGCGGCTGACTTATGCAGTCGAGAAAATGCAGAATGCGCAGTTGTTCATTGATGAAACGCCTGCGCTTTCGTCGATGGAAGTGCGTGCCCGGTGCCGCCGCCTGGCACGCCAGTGTGGTCAGCTCGGCTTGGTGATTATCGACTACATTCAGTTGATGGGTGCATCTTCTCCGGGTGAAAACCGGGCCACTGAAATTTCTGAAATTTCACGTTCATTGAAAGGTTTGGCGAAAGAACTGAATTGCCCCGTGATTGCGCTTTCGCAGTTGAACCGTTCACTTGAGCAGCGTCCCAACAAACGCCCGGTGATGAGTGACTTGCGTGAATCGGGTGCGATTGAGCAGGATGCTGACGTTATTTTGTTCATCTACCGCGATGAGGTTTACAACCCCGATTCGCCCGACAAAGGCACCGCTGAAATCATTATCGGCAAGCAGCGTAACGGACCTATTGGTACGGTGCGCGTGACCTTTCTGGGTATGTACACCAAGTTTGAGAACTACGCAGGCATGCAGCCGGAAGGGGAGTAAGGCTTCTTGTGGCGTAAGCGCTTGGGTCGGTTTGAGTGCCACATGGCTTGCGTAGAGGTTAGCGCTTTGATCGGTTCCTGGCGGAACCGCCCCGCGCTGCGAATCAACCGGGAAGCCTTGCAAATCCGGCAAGTCGATGTGTAACCCAAACCTTCCGCGCGTTATGCCCACTTGCGCCGGAGAATGAAACGGTAGCTTAGTCTGCGTCGACGCAGCAAGTCGCAAGCCGCACGCATTTGCGAATGTGTCTTCGCATCGATCCTCTGGATTGCCCTTCACTGCTTATCAAACCGGGCGACTTGATCTGAATCGGCAGACTGAGCAAAACCAATTTGCATCCCCGGTAAGTCTCGTTTCGTGGCCTATGCAGGGTCGAGCGTGTTTTTGTAACTCCTGGCTGTATGTGTGTAGAGTGCTGGCTTTTAAAGTCGGGAATTTCCCTATGAGATATGCACATGAGATAAGGCGACCAGAAGTGCCCGCTTGCGCAAAATCTGTAATTACCCTTCACTTTGACGGGAAGGTTTTCAAAATACAAACAGCCGTTGGTGTACTGAAAACCTACGCTGCGGTGTCTGGTAGACCAATCAACAGCAAGTTTGATTACTCCACGGAAAGACAGAAGCTTTCCAACTAAGGACCGATTCCTCAAGGGAATTATTGGATCAGTCCTGCTGACATTTGGGAGAATAATTTAATCAAGAGTTTGCTCGTGTCCTCGAGATCTGCATGGGGTGATTATCGAATCACGATTCGCGTTAGCCCGGGAACCCAAACTCATGCTCGAGGAGGTTTCTTCATTCACGGTGGCGACATTCCGGGCAGCGCCGGTTGTATCGATTTGACCACTTCAATGAATCAATTCATCAAGGATTTGAAAAGCTTGCTGGGTAAATCAGTTCATTGTCATATCCCGTTAACAGTGGAATACCCCAATGCTGAATAGAAATTTATTTGTAATGGCTTGCTGTTTGTTGCCGCTCTATGCGCAGGCAGAGGTTTTGGATAAATTACCCCAAGCCCAAGACATGTGGCTCCATGCTGCTTTGGGTATTGCGTTTGCAGGCATTGCATTGCGTATTCACTGGGGATTATTTGCACTGGCGTTTATCTATCCAACATTGTGGTTTGTTGGTCTGTTTATGGACTTGTATTCCTTTGATCTTGGTCCAGCAATTGTTGCTGAAGCAGGGCGATCGTATTTAATAAATGCTCATGCTGCTGCAATTGTTTGGTTGCTTGGGAGTGTAGGTTTAGCTGTATGGAAGAAGATTGGCAATCTCAAGAAAAGAACAGCCTCCAGCGGTGGAAGTTAAACTTGGGTTGGCTGCAGGTATATCGCCAGCTCATTTCGCCACATTCGCAAAGTTCGCCTTGCCCTCGTTCCGCCTTCACGAAAGTCTGCCCGTTTGAATTCACACGCCACGTTCGGCCGCAAGCCGACACCGAGGTTCGGCCATTAGTTTTGCCGAACTCGGTGAGTCAGTGTGAACTTCAAAAAGGGAAATGCAGACTTTCAGGCGGAGGAGGGCATGCGACTTTGCGAATGACAGAAAGGAACGGGCATGCGACTTTGCAAATGGCAAAAAGGAACGGGAATGCAACTTCGCGAATGCATCAAAAGGGCATGCGATTTCTCACATGCCCACCAATACATCAAAGGTTATCCGACGCAAAATCAGCCAACCTTGAGCGCTCACCACGCTGCAGCGTGATATGCCCTGCATGTGGCCAACCCTTGAATCGATCCACCACATACGTCAGGCCTGAAGAGCCCTCGGTCAGGTATGGCGTGTCGATCTGCGCCAGGTTGCCCAGACAAATTACCTTTGTGCCGGGACCCGCCCGGGTAATCAGGGTTTTCATTTGCTTGGGCGACAGGTTTTGCGCTTCATCAATAATCAAAAACTTGTTGATGAATGTGCGGCCACGCATGAAGTTCATGGATTTAATCCGGATCTTTGTGCGGATCAAATCAGTGGTGGCCGAGCGGCCCCAATCTCCACTACTCGGGTCGGGCTTGTTCAGCACTTCCAGGTTGTCTTCAAATGCGCCCATCCAGGGTGCCATTTTCTCTTCTTCGGTACCGGGCAAGAAGCCAATGTCTTCACCCACCGGCACGGTGGCGCGGGTCACGATGATTTCAGAGTACTGCTTGCTTTCAAGCACCTGCGACAAACCTGCAGCCAGGGCCAGCAGGGTTTTGCCGGTACCGGCCTGGCCCAAAAGCGTTACAAAATCGCATTCCGGATTCATCAACAGGTTCAGTGCAAAGTTCTGTTCGCGGTTGCGCGCAGTAATACCCCACACGCTGTTTTTGTTGTGACTGAAATCACGCAGTGTTTTCAGCACCGCAGTGCGGCCGCTTACTTCAAGTACCTGGGCAATTAACGGAATTCCAGTTTCGCAATACACGAACTGGTTCACCATCATGTCTTTCACGGCAGGGCCGCTGATTCGGTAGAAAGTGCTGCCGCCTTGCTGCCAGCTCTCAATGCCTTTGCTGTTCTTTTCCCAGAAGTCCGAGGGCAATTCCATGATGCCCGAATACAGCAAATCACGGTCTTCCAGCACCTGGTCGTTGAAATAATCTTCGGCCAGCAAACCCAAGGCGCGCGCTTTGATGCGCATGTTGATGTCTTTGGACACCAGCGCCACTTCACGTTCAGGGTGTAGTTTGCTCAGCGCGAACACCACGCCTAAAATTTGATTGTCAGCCTTGCCCACCGGCAGTGTTTTGGGTAGTTCAGCCGACAATTCCGTGGTTTGAACCAACAGGCGACCCAAGGCATCGACATTGCCCAAACGGTTCAGCGCCACACCCTTCTCGATGTCCTCGATGTTTTCCATCAAGGCGTCTAGCGAACGGCTTACTTGCCGGGCGTGGCGGGCTACTTCAGACATGCCTTTCTTGTGGTTGTCCAGTTCTTCCAGCGTAATCAACGGCAAAAACACGTCGTGTTCCTCAAAACGGAACAGCGATGTGGGGTCATGCATCAACACGTTGGTGTCGAGCACGAAAATCTTTTTGCCAGTCAAAGAGACCTGGCGCTTGCTTTTTGCGATCGGAGTGGCATTGGGTTTGCGCGCCTTGCCCGAAGCCGCAGCCGGTATATTCCGTGTGCGGTTTGTTTCGGGTGCTTTCGCAGTTACCGTGTTATCGGCGGCCAACGTCAAGGGCGCTTTGCCTGCGGAAAGTGCGCTGTCTGAACCTTCTGTTTTCTTGGTCGGCTTTCTCGGTTTGGGTGCCGTGATTGGAGGAATTTCGTTCAGTGTGGTTGCGGGTTTGCTGGGTTCTTTGGGAAGTGGCATTGTCAACGATCTGAAGTAAGAAGCTCATAAATCGCGCGGGGTCGTCACTCCTGCGCCCGTGGAGATATTAGTCCCCGATTGTGCGTACAAAGTCAAGCACCGCTTGTGCGTGTCCTGGCACCTTCAAGCCGCGCCACTCCTGAGCAAGAATGCCTTTCTTGTTGATTACAAAGGTACTTCTTTCTACGCCACGTACTTGTTTTCCGTACATGTTTTTCATTTTCATGACGTCGAAAATTGTGCACACCTTCTCGTCGGGATCTGAAATCAATTCAAAGGGCATTTCCAGTTTGGCCTTGAAGCTCTCGTGCGACTTCAAGGAATCGCGTGAAACGCCAAAAACAAGGCAGTCGGCTTTTAAAAACTCGGGGTATAGGTCGCGAAAGTTTTCACCTTCTGTGGTGCAGCCTGGGGTGCTGTCTTTGGGATAAAAATAAATGACCAGGTTCTGGCCAGCATGTGCTGACAGGGTAAAATCGGTGCCGCCTGTGCAAGCTGCTGAAAAATCAGGCACTTTGCTGTTGACTTCAAGTGACAAGGTACTGCTCCCCGAGGTGTATTGGTTGTGCGTCTGGGATTCAGTATAACCACAGCTTTTGGCAGCAAAATGCGGGGAGTGTCAGGAACGCGCCAAAAGCGCTACACCCAGTACGATCACTCCGATCGCCACCCAGCGTTGCAGGCTCACGGGTTCGTTCAAAAAGTACTGTGCTGCAAAGGCATTGATCACATAGCCAATCGCCAGCATGGGGTAGGCCAGCGTGACATCAACCCGCGACAGCGCCATTAGCCAAATGAGCAATGAAAATCCGTAGCAAAACAGCCCCAGAATCATTGGCCACTGAAGAAACAGGGCCGACATGGCACCCAGGCTGAGTGCGCTGGAAGCTTCGATCACTCCCACCTTGTTGGTGGCCATTTTCAGCAACAGTTGGGCCAGTGCATTCAAAATTACGCCCGAGAGCACCAGAACTGCAGCGTAGGTGGTCATAGCAGAATCGCGGCAATCACATGCCGGCCTTCACCGATCAAAATATTGTAGGTGCGGCAGGCCGCCTGGCTGTCCATGTATTCAACCGGGCAGCGCTTGTTGGCGAAAAACTTGCGAATGTCCATGCCGGGAAATACCTGCTTGGGGCCGGTGCCAATCAGCAGTACTTCCATGCTTTCAGGGCATTGGCTGTAAAGCCATTCGCAGTGGGCCAATTCCAGTGGGCCCGAGCCGGCATTTTCCCAAATTCTGGGGGGGAAATCGGTGCCAAACACCACGCTTTCAGTTTGAAGCCTGCCGCTGATCACGACACCTTCTTCGTCATACCGCTGAACGACGAATTGATTGTCGAGCGATTCAGGTTGAAATTTCATTCGAAAGATGCTCCAGGATGGGGCCAAAGCCTAGCAGGCAATGGCCTAAACGGTTAAATTATAAGACTTTGCGCGAGCAAAAGAATAAGCACATTAATAACCACCACAACAATCCACACACAGGTCGACATGAAACCCATTCTCAAATCTGCCAAGCTGGCCAATGTTTGCTACGACATCCGCGGACCGGTGATGCAGCGAGCGCGCCAGTTGGAAGAGGAAGGGCACAGAATCCTGAAGCTGAATATCGGTAATCTGGCTCCTTTTGGTTTCGAGGCACCCGACGAGGTTCGGCAAGACGTGATCATGAACCTGGGCGATGCCTCGGGCTACAGTGACAGCAAAGGCCTGTTTGCAGCGCGCAAAGCCATCATGCATTACACCCAGCAAAAGAAAATCAAGGGTGTCACGCTCGACGACATCATTGTGGGCAACGGTGTGTCGGAATTGATCGTGATGAGCATGCAGGGCTTGCTGAACAACGGCGACGAAGTGCTGGTGCCTGCGCCCGATTACCCGCTGTGGACAGCTGCGGTAAGTATTTCAGGTGGCACGCCACGCCATTATTTGTGCGATGAGCAAAGCGACTGGTACCCCGACACCAAGCACCTTCGCAGCCTGATCAATGAAAAAACCAAGGCCATGGTGATCATCAACCCCAACAACCCCACCGGTGCTTTGTATCCCGAGGAGGTGTTGCAGGAGCTGGTGCAAATCGCCCGTGAACACCAACTGATTATTTTTGCGGACGAAATTTACGACAAAATGCTGTACGACGGTGCCGAGCACACGTCCATCGCATCGCTGGCCGACGACGTGCTGTTCATCACCATGAACGGCTTGTCCAAAAACTACCGAGCCTGTGGTTACCGGGCCGGGTGGATGGTTATTTCTGGCGACAAACGCCATGCTACCGATTACATCGACGGATTGGGCATCATGGCCTCCATGCGCCTGTGCGCCAACGTACCTGGGCAGTATGCGATTCAAACCTCGTTGGGTGGCTACCAAAGCATCAACGACCTGGTGGGACCCGGTGGGCGCTTGACGCGCCAGCGCGATCTGGCCTATGACCTGATGACGTCCATCCCCGGCGTTACCTGCGTGAAGCCCAAGGCGGCGCTTTACCTGTTTCCGCGTCTGGATCCCAAAATTTACCCCATCAAGAACGACCAGCGCTTTGTGCTGGAGCTGTTGGAGGCTGAAAAGGTATTGGTGGTGCAGGGCACAGGCTTTAATTGGATCAATCCGGATCATTTCCGGGTGGTTTTCCTACCCAACACCGATGATTTGACGGACGCAGTTGGTAGAATTGCACGCTTCCTGGAAAGTTATCGAAAACAACACCTTGGCTGATTTAAAAATGAACAAACCTCTACGAGTGGCCCTGCTGGGTTTGGGTACTGTCGGTTCCGGCACTTTCAATGTGCTGAAAGACAATGCGAGTGAAATTGAACGCCGAGTGGGGTTTCCCATTCAGATCAAAGTCATTGCCGACCTGAATACAGACAAAGCCCGTGAACTGGCTGGCCCAGGCGTTGAGGTATTGGGCGATGCATTTGAAGCGGTCAAGCGCGACGACATCGACGTGGTAGTCGAACTGATTGGCGGCTACACCATCGCCAAGCAACTGGTGCTGGCTGCGATTAATGCTGGCAAGCATGTGGTAACGGCCAACAAGGCTTTGCTCGCAGTGCATGGCGATGAAATTTTTGCAGCGGCTGAAGCCAACAACGTGATGGTGGCCTTTGAAGCGGCCGTGGCCGGTGGCATCCCGGTGATCAAGGCTGTCAAGGAAGGTTTGGCCGCCAACAAAATCGAATATGTGGCTGGCATTATCAATGGCACTTGCAACTTCATTTTGTCGGAAATGCGTGACAAAGGCCTGCCTTTTGCCGATGTGCTGGCGCAGGCTCAAGCACTCGGCTATGCCGAAGCAGATCCCACGTTTGACATTGAAGGTGTAGATGCCGCCCACAAGATCAGCTTGTTGAGTTCATTGGCTTTTGGCGTGCCTGTCCAGTTCGAGAAAGCCTACATCGAGGGCATTACCAAGCTGACCAAAGAAGACATTCAGTTTGCTGAGCAACTAGGCTACCGCGTGAAATTGTTGGGGATTGCCAAACGTACTGATCAAGGTGTTGAGTTGCGCGTGCACCCAACCTTGATTCCCGGCAAGCGTTTGATCGCCAATGTGGAAGGTGTCATGAACGCGGTGCTGGTGAAAGCCAATGCGGTGGGCCCAACCCTGTATTACGGCGCTGGCGCTGGCAGTTTGCCCACTGCTTCAGCCGTGGTGGCCGACCTGATCGAAATTGCGCGCGCAAGCCAGGCCCCCTTGGCCAGCCGTGTGCCGGTTCTGGCTTTCCAGAAAGCGGGCATTCAAAACCTTGAAGTGTTGCCCATGGAAAAGGTAGTCACAGCGTTCTACCTGCGCTTGGCTGTAGAAGACAAGCCCGGCGTATTGGCCGAAGTCACCCGTTTGCTGGCTGACAATCAAATCTCCATCGAAGCCATGATTCAACGCCAGGCCACCAGCGAAAAAGAAACAGCGGAAATTGTGTTGTTGACCCACCGCTGTGTGGAAGGTGATGTGAACAAGGCGATTGCAAACATTGAGGCCTTGGACAGCGTGCATGGCCCTTTGACCCGAATTCGCGTAGAGGACTTGAGCTGAAATGAAATACTTCAGCAGCCGTGGGGGCATGGAACCCCAAGATTTTTCTGAAATTTTGCTGGAAGGCTTGGCACCCGACGGTGGCTTGGCCGTGCCCGAGTTTTATCCGCAAGTGGCTTTGCATGTATTGGAAAGCTGGAAGAATCTAAGCTATGGTGAATTGGCATTCGAGGTTTTGAAGCCTTATGCCACCGACATTCCAGAAGCCGACCTGAAAGCACTGACCACCAAAACCTACACCAAGGCGGTGTACGGCACCGAAGAAATTACGCCGGTGCGCGAGCTCTTCGATGGCATGAAGGTTTTGGAGCTTTCCAACGGCCCCACGCTGGCCTTTAAAGACATGGCCATGCAATTGCTGGGCAATCTGTTTGAATACCAGTTGGCCCGCACCAACCGTGAATTGAATATTTTGGGTGCGACCAGTGGCGACACGGGTTCGGCTGCTGAATACGCCATGCGTGGCAAGAAGGGCGTGCGCGTGTTCATGCTCAGCCCCCTGGGGAAAATGAGCGTATTTCAGCGTGCGCAAATGTATAGCCTGCAAGACCCGAACATTTTCAACATTGCTGTTGAAGGCTTGTTCGACGACTGCCAGGACATCGTAAAAGCGGTCAGTGAAGACCTCGACTACAAAGCCCGCCAGAAAATTGGCACTGTGAACTCCATTAATTGGGGCCGCATTTCCGCTCAAGTGGTTTATTACTTCAATGCCTACCTTCGCACCGCCGAGAAAATTGGTGATCCGGTTAGTTTTGCAGTGCCATCAGGCAACTTCGGCAACGTATTGGCCGGTCACATTGCCCGCCAAATGGGCCTGCCTATTCGCAAGCTGATTGTGGCCACCAATGAAAACAATGTGCTGGACGAGTTTTTCAAAACCGGTGTGTACCGCCCGCGCAAATCGGCTGAAACCTACATTACTTCCAGCCCGTCCATGGACATTTCCAAAGCCTCGAACTTCGAGCGGTTTGTCTATGACCTGTTGGGCCGAGATCCCAAGGCTTTGAAAGCTTTGTGGCAAGATTTGGCGGCCAACGGCCAATTCGACCTTTCTGGAGACCCACGTTTCAAGCGGGTTGAGGAAGATTTTGGTTTTCAGTCGGGCTCTTCGAATCATCAAAACCGCCTTGACACCATCCGGGAAGTGTATGCCCGAACTGGCACATTGATCGACACCCACACCGCTGACGCCGTAAAAGTGGCACGCGACCTGGTTGAGCCAGGTGTACCCATGGTAATTCTTGAAACAGCGCTGGCTGTGAAGTTTGCGGAAACCATTGAAGAAGCCACTGGCCAGACACCGCCCGTGCCCAAGCAGTTCGAGGGCATTGAAAAGTTGCCACAGCGGGTCGTTGAAATGCCAATTTCCGTCGAGCAAGTCAAAGCCTTTATTGCGGAAAATACTGGCTTGTAAATCAAGGCTGGCCTGCATTGAATAGGGTTTACCTAACTTGCAGGCCCCTGATGTTTGATGAACAATGTTCGGGTTGAGTAACACCCCGTGAAGCCATTGTTTTGACATCGCCATCCAACACTGTAGATTCCCCCAAAATTGTCACAGGACAAGGCACTGATGCCTCGCCCCGGAAAGGTTTGTCTGCGCTCGCCGTGGATGACGAGGCCGGCATGCGCCATTTTCTGGAAAAGGCGCTTGAAAGCCGATTCACCCGTGTGGACACAGCGGGTTCTGTCGAAATGGCACAGGCACTGTTTGAAAATCATGATTACGGCACGATTGTGCTGGATGTCAGCCTTCCCGGCAAAAGTGGCTTGCAATGGCTCAACGAGTTGCGCCAAGGCGGCTACGAGGGTGATGTAATCCTGATTACTGGCTATGCCGATATGGACACCGCCATTGGCGCACTGCGGGCTGGCGCTCAGGATTTTCTGCAAAAACCATTTCGAATTGACCAGCTTTGGTATGCGCTGGATCGTGCCGCTGATCAAAACCGTTTGAAGCGTGAAAACTTTGTATTGAAAAGAGCTGTGTCAAACCTGCAGCAGAACGAGCAGGTGATGGTGGGTGAAAGCCCGATCGTGCGCCAGCTTCGCAAGCTCGTCGCCAAAGTGGCCCCTACTGATTCAACAGTTTTGCTTACCGGTGAGTCAGGTTCAGGCAAGGAAGTGTTGGCGCGCACCCTGCATGGCATGAGCCTGCGCAGTGAACGCCCGTTTGTACCAATCAACTGTGGTGCAATTTCCCCGGAATTGATTGAAAGCGAGTTGTTCGGGCACGCCAAGGGGGCTTTTACGGGTGCCAATGAATCGCATCAGGGTCTTTTTTACTACGCACAAGGTGGCACACTGTTTCTCGATGAAATTGGTGAATTGCCGCTCAGCATGCAAACCAAGTTGCTGCGCGTTCTTGAGGACCGACGAATTCGCCCAGTGGGCAGTACCAAGGAAGTGGACGTGGATGTCCGCATTGTGGCGGCCACCAACGTGAATCTGGATGTTGAAGTAAAACGTGGGCGCTTCAGGCAAGACCTTTATTACCGCTTGCAGGTCATGCCAATTGAAATGCCACCATTGCGTAGCCGACCTGAAGACATTGAGCTGCTGGCCAACTATTTCATCAAGGTGTTTTCCAAAAAGCTGCGTATTGATCCCTTGAAGATCAGCCCTGACATGTTGGCGCGTCTGCAGGCGTATGAATGGCCCGGCAATGTGCGCGAGCTTCGCAATTTCATTGAGCGCTCATTGATTTTGGGTTACTTCCCCAAGGAAGACTTGCCCCTGAACCTGGATCTGGATGAGCGGGAAACCAGCGCGATAGACACCCAGGACGAGTCGCTGGAACAAGTTGAAAAAGCCCATATTCTGCGCGTGTTGAACGCTTGCAGTGGCAACAAGTCCGAGGCGGCGCGTCGTTTGGGCGTGTCCCGAAAAACACTTGAACGAAAGTGCATGGCGTGGAGCCAAGAATAGGTCAGCGGCCATTTCCGCCACGCGGGCACTTCTGGCCTAGCCACTGGACTGTTAAAACCAAACTGGTTGTTACAGCCTGCATCCCTTTGCTGGTGCTGATCCCCGTTGTGGCCATGCTGGTGTGGTCGGCCGGGCAGGCGGCCTACACGAAAATCCTGATTTCGAAAGTGCGCAGTGATTTGGTGCTTGCACAGCAGGAGTTCGCCGATGTGCAGGAAAGCAAATCACAAGCCCTGAAAGCCTGGTCTGAAAGCGCTTTCCTTCGCAATTTGTTGAACCAGCGGGGCGGCAAGCTAAACAGCAAAGACCTGCAGGCGCAGGCCGAGCGGCTTGGTTTTGCTTACCTGCGTTTGATCAACCCAACCGGCATGGTTTTAAATTCGTTTCCATCACGCTTGCCCTACATGCTTGATCCGGAAGTACAAAAGTCGGTGAAGTTTCGCGAATCGGGTAGTTACACTGTGCTGCTCTCGAGCAAAGAGCTGATGGATATTTCTCCTGATCTTGCCTCTCGCGCGGTGCAAGCGGTCATTCCCACATCCAATGCCAGCCCTTCGCCAAAAAGCGCTGAGGATCGGGGTTTGGTTGTGCAGGTGCTCCAGCCAATTTTCAACGAAGGAAACATGTTGGGCTACCTGGAGGGTGGCATGTTGCTCAACGGCAATCTGGATTTGGTCGATGGCATCAATGACTTGATTTATTCTCCCAACACCTTGCTTGAAGGCTCGATCGGCACGACCACGATTTTTCTCGAAGACGTGCGCGTTGCAACTACGGTTCGTCGCGATGCGGAATCCCGTGCATTGGGTACGCGTGTTTCTGATGTGGTTAGACAAAGCGTGCTGGGTCGCGGCGAGGTGTGGCTCGAACGAGCATTTGTGGTGAATGACTGGTATGTGGCGGCCTATGCGCCACTGCTTAGCCCGGAAGGTGCGCGAATCGGCATGTTCTACGTGGGTTTTCTTGAAGCGCCTTATGCGGACATTAAAACCCAGTTGCTGATACTTTTTCTGCTGGCGGTGGGTGCGGCCATGCTGCTGGGCGCTGTCATGGTGGTGCGTTTAACCTCGGGTATTTTTTATCCCCTTCGTCGCATGAATTACATCATGAGCCTGCAGGAGCGAGGCGATTCCGCCGCACGCGTGGGTGATCTTCGCCGTGAAGACGAATTTGCAGATTTGGCCAATCATTTTGATGTGCTGCTGGATCAACTCGATGCAAGGCGAAGTGAATTGCTGGGACTGAATGAACAGCTTGATGAAAGGGTTCGTCAGCGCACAGCAGACCTGCAGGCGGCGAACCAGAAACTTCATCAGGCAGTGGAACAGTTGCTGGCCTCGGAAAAACTGGCGGCTTTGGGGCAATTGACTGCCGGTATTGCGCACGAATTCAACAATCCCCTGGCTATCATGATGGGGCATCTGGATTTGATCCGGATTACCTTGAATGATCCGGAGAGTGGGAAAACGCTGCGCCTGCTGGATGAGCAGGTTCATCGCATGCGCAATATTGTCCAGAAGTTGTTGCAGTTTTGCAGGCCCGACGAATACGCCTCCTACACTGAGGAAGTCAGTGTAGGGGAAGTCATACAAGACAGCATCTTGTTCGTACGCAGTGAAATTGAAGCTGTGCGTGCGCAACTCGAGCTTGATTTCAAAGCAAGCCACACGGTGCAGATCAGTAAAACCGAGTTGCAGCAGGTGATGGTGAATTTATTGATCAACGCAACCCATGCGCTTGAGGGTGTGAAGCAAGCCCCGGCAATTTTTATCGACACCGCAGATGTCACGCTTGGCGATGGCCAGCCTGCTGTCAGAATACGTGTTGAGAACAATGGCGAACCGATTCCTGCGGAACGTTTGCAATTGATATTCAAAATGTTTTACACCAGCAAACAGGCTGGCAAGGGAACCGGGCTGGGTCTGCCGGTTTCCCGAATGCTGGTGCAGCGTTACGGGGGCGACCTGTCGGCGCGAAGTCCTGTGGTGCCCAGTGATGAGCCAAAGGTTGGCGCACGCTTTGAAATTGTACTGCGCTGCAAGGCCAGGCCCTCGGCCGATATTTTGAAAGAAACGGGTCAACAATTGCTGTTGATCGAAAAGCAACTGTCAGAAGGAAATTGAAGTGCCCAAGGTGTTTGGATTTGCCGGCTTTTCCGGCGTGGGTAAAACCACATTGATTGAACAGCTGTTGCCGATTTTGATCGGCGAGGGTGTTCGCGTGTCCGTCATCAAGCATGCGCATCACGACTTCGACATTGATCGCCCTGGCAAGGACTCCTACCGCCACCGCGAAGCGGGTGCCTACGAAGTGCTGATCACCGCAAACAAGCGCTGGGTATTGATGCATGAGTTACGGGACGAAGAAGAGCCGACACTCGAGGAGCAACTCGCCAGGTTATCGCCATGCGATTTGGTCATTGTGGAAGGTTTCAAGCGGGCCGATATTCCCAAAATCGAGATTTGGCGCGAAGCCAACGGCAAGCCAATGTTGTATCCTCAAGACCCCAACATTGTCGCAGTGGCGTGCGATGCGGTCATTGATTGCAAGGGGCTGCCCGTGCTGCCCTTGAATGATCCCGCGTCGATCGCACAGTATATTTTGAAGCGGTTTGTGAATGATTGAATTGAATGACCTGCTTGCGCAGGTATGGCCTCTGGCTGCAAAGCAGGCCGTGCAGCATGAAACGGTTGAACTGAAACTGGCCTTTGGACGCGTGCTTGCTGAAGACGCGTTGTCTGCGCTGAATGTGCCCCAGCACGACAACAGCGGGATGGATGGATACGCGGTGCACTGCGCTGATTTTCTGGCAGCGCACGTATTTCCAGTGTCCCAGCGCGTGCCGGCCGGAACATCTCCTTTGCCGCTGAAGGCGGGCACGGTGGCCCGAATTTTCACCGGTGCTCCGATTCCGCTCGGTGCGGACTCCATCGTGATGCAAGAAGACACGGTACTGAATGCCGATGGCACTGTGGGTTTCAGCGAGACACCGAGAATTGGGCAATGGATACGCCGAGCTGGTGAAGACATTTCGATGGGTCAGGTTGCGGTGCCAAAAGGCACTCGGCTTGATGCCATACACGTGGGTCTGCTTGCTTCGATTGGTATCGACAAGGTCAAGGTGGCCAAGCGGTTGAAGGTGGGCGTAATGGCCACAGGCAGCGAGTTACAGAATCCGGGTAAAGCCCTGGAGCCTGGCCAAATTTACAACTCCAATGAATTTGTGTGGTGTGGGCTGTTGCAGGCCATGAATCTGGATGTGAAATCAGTGGGCATTGTGCCCGATAATTTCGAGGCCACCTGCGCAGCGCTTGAATCGCTGGCCGACTGCGATGCGGTGATCAGTTCCGGGGGTGTTTCGGTGGGCGAGGAAGACCATGTCAAGCCTGCCATCGAAAAGGTTGGGGAGCTTCGCTCATGGAAAGTGGCCATGAAGCCAGGCAAACCCATTGCTTTTGGGCATATCAATCGGACAGGGGGCGGTCACAGCTGGTTCTTCGGCTTGCCGGGCAACCCGGTTTCCAGCGCCGTGGCTTTTCAGTTGATTGTGAAGCCATTTCTGGATGTGTTGCAGGGTCTTTCAATGGATCAAGCGGATTGGCGCACCCGCATGCGGTCTGTTCAGGCCGATTTCAGTTGGCCAAAGCCCGATGAGCGTCGCGAAGAATTTTTACGTGCGGATGTACAATCCGGCAAAGCAAAGTTGTTTGCCAATCAAAGCTCAGGCGTATTGACTTCGCTTGCACAGTCCAGCGGACTTGTGCGCTTGGCCAAGGGTCAGCTTGTGAATGTGGGTGATTGGGTTGATTATGTGTCGTATCAGGATTTGATGAAATGAAAGTAAAGGTGCGCTTTTTTGCCAGTTTGAAGGAGCAGTTCGGTCGCGACAGCCTGGAGGTGACTACCCCCTTTATGCCTGCCACAGTGGCTGGCCTGCGTGCCCACTTGTGCACACAGTACCCTGAATTTGCAAAGGCTGTGTCAGAAGTAGGGCGTTTGCGAGCGGCCGTGAATCAGGACATGGCGGACGACGAAACACCTGTGGCTGAGCTGGCCGAAGTGGCCTTCTTTCCACCCGTCACAGGGGGCTGATTTGAAACGCTCGAAAGTACTGGTGCAGCAAGCCGATTTTGATGTGGCCGAGGAAATTCGCTGGTTGAGGCAAGGCTTGCCCGAAATTGGTGCGGTTGCCACCTTCATTGGTACTGTTCGCGACATCAATGAAAACTGCAAAGTAAGCACCATGACGCTGGAGCATTATCCGGGCATGACGGAAAAAGCGCTTGAGAATATTTTGAAGGTGGCGGATCAGCGATTCGAAATTACTTCGGCCATGATCATTCACCGCATTGGTCCGCTGTTTCCCGAAGATCAAATTGTGTTTGCAGCGGCCACCAGCGAGCACCGTCAACAGGCTTTTCTGGCCTGCGAATTCATCATGGATTACCTGAAAACCGAAGCGCCTTTCTGGAAAAAGGAAGAGACGCCAGCCGGTGCACGTTGGGTTTCTGCGCGCGACAGCGACGATTCTGCCAAAGACCGTTGGGAGCAGGCCAGTTGAATGCCATGAATGCATTGGCGGTATTCTTCGGCGCAGGCTTGGGCGGCGTTGGCCGTTATGGCCTTGGCCTGTTGTTGGTCCAGCCTGGCTGGCTGCCATATGCTGTGGGCACACTGGCTTCGAATTTGATTGGTGGATTCATTGCCGGTGTGCTGTTTGCCGCCTTGGGCCCGGTCTGGCTGAAGGCGAACCCCTTGGGGCTGTTTCTAATGACCGGAGTACTGGGTGGCCTGACCACCTTCTCCGCTTTTACCGCTGAAGGCGCCAATTTGCTATTGGACAAGCCTTTGTTGGCACTGGGTCATGCTGCCGTCCATGTGTTGGGTTGTCTGGCTGCGTTCCTGGTCGCCGGCAAGCTATTCGGCCTGTTCGGGCAGTGAGCCAGTTCAAGCCAATTCAGGTCAGTGCTGCTCCCATGGCAATCCACTGAACCGCCAGCCATTCACGCTGGAGCGCTGGTGGTGGTCATTTTTATCACCTTCAAAACCTTCCAGAACGTTAATTGCCGCTTCAAAGCCATGCTTGGCCGCCAGTGTTGCCGCGTGGTGCGAACGTGCACCACTTCGGCAAATGAAAAGAACGGGTTGATGGGTTTCAACTCGTGCGGCAATTTGAGCAATGAAGTCCGGGTTGCGAACGCCGTCCGGATAGTTGTTCCACTCCACGTGGAATGAACGGTCCTCGGAAAAACTGACCTGACCCACCCAGTCCAGTTCTGCGTCGGTACGCACGTCCACCAACACCGCATTCTCATCGGTGTTCAGAAGCTCCCAGGCTTCCTGTGGGGTAAGGGCACCCAGATAACCCAAGCCCTTTTCAGTGGCGCGTTGTTTGGCCAGTTCAAGTAATTGTTGGTTTGTGCGGGCCATTAGCCGTTCACCTGAAATATGAATTAATGATGAGTGTATTGTAATACAAGCATTCGATCGACTAGGTGAAACACTGAAATGCACAACATTGGTGCGTATTGCACCGATGTTGTGCGTATACCAATTATTAGGTAGGTTGGTGTTGGGCTGCTTGCCTTGATTATGCGTGTTTTTAGGCTTGGTATGGTCTTTGCTTTTAGTGCTCACGTTGCAGATTGAATTCGTGCTGAGCGTCATATATAGCGGTATCGAACGTGCTATTGTTTCGCTTAAATCAAAGAGTTCAACTCCGAATTTTTTTAGATCACTATTCCACCTCACGTACCAGGAGATTTTCAATGGCGACCGCCCAAGACGTAATGAAGATGGTTGCGGAAAACGAAGTGAAGTTCATTGACTTCCGCTTCACCGACACCAAAGGCAAAGAACAGCACGTGTCTGTGCCAGTAAAGATGTTTGACGACGACAAGTTCGAGTCTGGCCATGCATTTGATGGCTCTTCCATTGCTGGCTGGAAAGGTATTGAAGCCTCTGACATGCTGTTGATGCCTGATCCTGACACCGCCCGCATGGATCCATTCCGCGAAGAGCCAACCCTGATTCTGACCTGCGACGTGATCGAGCCAACTGACGGCAAGGGTTACGACCGCGATCCACGTTCCATCGCACGTCGCGCTGAAGCGTACCTGAAGTCCTCTGGCCTGGGCGACACTGCCTACTTCGGTCCAGAACCCGAGTTCTTCATTTTCGACAGCATCACCTGGGGTGATGAAATGTCTGGCTGTTTCTTCAAGATCAAGTCTGAAGAAGCATCATGGTCAACAAGCATCGACTACGAACACGGCAACCTGGGCCACCGCCCAACAGTAAAAGGCGGCTACTTCCCAGTGTCTCCAACTGATTCATTCCAGGACATCCGTTCTGAAATGTGTCTGTTGCTGGAACAGCAGGGCGTGCCCGTTGAAGTGCACCACCACGAAGTGGCTGGCGCAGGCCAAAACGAAATCGGTACCATGTTCTCCACGCTGACCAAGCGCGCTGACTGGACCCAGATCTTGAAGTACACCGTGTGGAACGTGGCTGCCAGCTATGGCAAAACCGCGACATTCATGCCCAAGCCAATGTGGGGCGACAACGGTTCAGGCATGCACGTTCACCAGTCAGTCTGGAAAGACGGCGTGAACCTGTTTGCCGGTAACGGTTATGCCGGTCTGTCTGATTTCGCCCTGTACTACATCGGCGGTATCATCAAGCACGCACGTGCCCTGAACGCGATCACCAACCCATCGACCAACTCCTACAAGCGTTTGGTCCCTGGTTACGAAGCACCGGTAAAGCTGGCTTACTCCGCCAAGAACCGTTCTGCTTCCATTCGCATTCCTCACGTGGCCAACCCGAAGGGTCGCCGCATTGAAGCGCGTTTCCCGGACCCCATGGCCAACCCATACCTGGCATTCTCTGCCTTGTTGATGGCAGGTCTGGACGGTGTTCAGAACAAGATTCACCCAGGCGAAGCGGCAACGAAAAACCTGTATGACCTGCCTCCAGAAGAAGACGCATTGGTACCAACCGTGTGTCACAGCCTGGAACAGGCTTTGGACGCCTTGCAGGCAGACCACGAGTTTCTGACCCGTGGTGGTGTATTCAGCAAGGAAATGATCGATGCATACATCGAGTTGAAGATGGAAGAAGTTCAGCGCATGCGCATGAGCCCACACCCCATCGAATACGACATGTACTACGGCCTGTAATTCAAGCCTGGTGTATTGATGAGCAGTAAAAATGGCCCTGCACTGATCAAGTGCGGGGCCATTTTTCATCTTGCTTGCCGTAAGTTGTTTTACCCCGTTTGGTGTCACTACTAGCCTTCAATGGGGAGGGGCGAAAAGGGGTGTTGGGGTATGATAAAAATTGCCCATTAATTTTCGAGATTCACAGTATGCGCAAGCACACCTTCTTCAAACCCGCTTTGGCCAGTCTGGTTTTCACATTGTTCTTGTGGCCAAGCGCCCATGCCAAGGGCACCGAGATGTTTGTGTGCACAGGCAAGGACGGTGTTCGAACCTACCAAAATTCAGATGGTGGCGATGGCTGTGTACCTTTGAATCTGAACCCGATTACAGTGGTGCCTGCTCCCCGATCAGCATCCAACTCTTCCGGTTTGTCAGGGCAACCTTCAGTTGGTCAATCCAGGCGGTCCAGTGCGGCGTATGACAATCGTTCAGCAGCCGACTTCAACGCCAAAGACGACCGGATGAAAATTCTGCAGGAAGAACTCCGGATTGAAGAAAGCAAACTGAAATCCTTGCAAGATGAATACAAGAATGGTCAGCCTGACCGCCTGGGCAATGAGCGAAATTACCAGAAATATCTGGACCGCGTCGCGCGCCTTGAGCAGGAAATCATGGTGACCACTGACAACATCGAAATACTTAAAGCAGAGCTTGACCGATTGTCGAGATAATGAGGATGAATTGAACAAAGAACGGTTTCAAGGGCTTGAACTGTTGGCCACCGCAGTCGTGGTCAGTAATCCGGAAGGCGTTGTGTTGTATGCCAACCTTGCCGCACAAACTCTGCTAGAAGTCTCCCGTCGTAGTCTGGACGGGCAAGCACTGGCAGCACTGTTCGTGGAGGCACACACTTTCCGCGAGTTTCTGGATAAATCTCATGCGGATCCCTTTGGTGTGAAGCGGCAGGTGTTCGAATTGATTCGACCCAGCGGCTCATCCGAGCATGTTCACGTGACTTTGTCGTGTCCCGATGGTGCAAACGGGGTCACCATCATTGAATTGCGTGAAATTGAGCAGCAATTGAAGGTGGACCGCGAAGCGCGAATGATGGATCAATCATTGGCCAACAAAGAACTGATCCGCAACTTGGCGCATGAAATCAAGAACCCACTGGGTGGTATTCGCGGTGCAGCCCAGTTGCTTGAAATTGAGCTGCCTTCACCTGATTTGAAAGAATACACACAGGTGGTGATTAAAGAATCCGATCGCCTGCAAACCTTGGTTGATCGGCTTTTGGCGCCACATCGAAAACCACACATTGTCTCCATGATGAATATTCATGAAGTGTGTGAGCGGGTGCGTTCCGTGATTTTGGCTGAGCACCCAAAAGGCTTGAAATTCATTAGAGACTACGACATTTCGATCCCCGAGTTTCTTGGAGATCTGGAGCAGCTCATTCAGGCGATCCTGAATATAGTGCGCAATGCTGCACAAGCTTTGGCACCTCAAATCGCGGAAGGCACCGCGCAAATAACGCTATGCACCAGAGTGGTGCGTAGGGTAACCTTAAACCGCAAACAACACAGGCTGGCATTAGACTTGCAAGTGATCGACAACGGACCCGGCATACCCGTAGAAATCATGGAAAGAATTTTCTTCCCCTTGGTTTCGGGGCGTGAGGGCGGCAGTGGTTTGGGTCTAACGCTGGCTCAAACATTCGTGCAACAACACGAAGGCATTATTGAATGCAGCTCCACACCGGGAAGAACACTTTTTAAAGTCACATTGCCGCTGCAGTTTGATCACGCTACCAGCTGAGCGGTTTTAAGGAACCACAATTAATGCGTCCAATTTGGGTTGTTGATGATGACCACTCGATTCGCTGGGTCTTGCAAAAAGCAATTTCCCGCGAAGGAATTCCTTGCGAAATTTTTTCGTCAGCCGCCGAAGTTCTGGAACGACTGGAAACCGAAGTGCCGCAAGTGCTGGTCTCGGACATTCGAATGCCAGGGCAGAGCGGGCTTGCCCTGTTGTCCAAGGTTCGCGAGTTGCAGCCTGATCTGCCCGTGATCATCATGACTGCGTATTCCGACCTGGACAGCGCCGTGTCTGCCTTTCAGGGCGGTGCATTTGAGTATCTGCCCAAGCCGTTCGACATTGAAAAAGCAGTTGAACTGATCATGCGCGCGGTGCGTGAGTCACAAAGTGAAAATTTTGTTGAAGAAGCCGATACCGCCGCACCGGAAATTCTCGGGCAGGCGCCTGCCATGCAGGAAGTATTTCGCGCCATTGGACGCTTGTCACAGTCCAACGTCACGGTGTTGATTACCGGTGAAAGTGGCGCAGGCAAAGAGCTTGTGGCCAGGGCCTTACATCGCCACAGCCCGCGTGCCTCGAAGCCTTTTATTGCGCTGAATACTGCAGCCATTCCCAAAGACCTGCTCGAATCCGAGTTGTTTGGTCATGAGCGTGGCTCCTTCACGGGTGCGCAAGCCCAGCGGCAAGGCCGCTTTGAACAGGCTGAAGGGGGCACTCTGTTTCTCGATGAAATCGGTGACATGCCTTCCGAGCTGCAAACCCGTTTGTTGCGGGTTTTGTCTGACGGGCATTTCTACCGTGTGGGCGGACAGCAGCCCATCAAGGCGAATGTTCGAGTGATCGCGGCCACCCACCAGAATCTTGATGAGCGGGTCAAGCAAGGCCTTTTTCGCGAAGACCTTTACCATCGCTTGAATGTGATTCGCCTGCGTTTGCCGCCACTGCGCGAGCGGCAGGAAGACATCCCGATTCTGGCCAGGCACTTTCTGAATGTGTCAGCACGCGAACTTGGCACCGAAACAAAACGTTTGTCTGAATCGGCCGTTCGCATCATCAGCGAGTTTCCATTTCCAGGCAATGTGCGCCAACTGGAAAACGTGTGCCGGTGGATCACAGTGATGGCACCTGCACAGCTGGTCGAGGCTCGAGACCTTCCGCCTGAACTGAAGGTCTTTCAGGCGGGTGGTGCCGGTGCACTTGAGAAAATGGCCGGTAATTCGCCCAGCCCGAATTTGTGGCTTGCTGAAAGCAGTCCTGCCGCGCCTGTTTCCAACAGTGTGCCGCATTCTCAAGCTGTCGCGCCCGTGGTACAGCCTGCGGGCACGCAAGGCATGTCAGCTGGCAAGTATCCTTACGACTTGCCTGTGGCCGAGGGGGCTGTGCTTCCCGTGCTCAATCACAGTGCAAGTTGGCTTGAATTGTTGTTCATTGAGGCTGAAAAGGCCTTGGAAAGTGGGCAGCCCGATGTGATGGATGCACTAACGGCGCAGTTTGAAACCACCATGATTCAAGCGGCTCTAAAAGCCACCCATGGAAAACGGATTGAAGCTGCACAGCGTTTGGGAATAGGGCGAAACACCATCACCCGGAAAATTCAGGACTTGAAGATTGATGTGAAAGACATCGATTGATTGCCAGAAAACCAGACGAAAAAAAACCTCTGCTTTGCAGAGGTTTTTTTATTGGAACAGTGGCATTCAATTACATGTTTTTGACCTGGAACTTCTTCAAAATATTGGACAAGTCTGTCGCTACGCCCTTCAAGCCAGACACGGCATTGGATGCGCGTCGAGCCATGTCCAAATTGCCTTCCGACAACTGGGCCACCACTTCCACTTGCTGACCAATGCTTTCAGAAGCCTGATTTTGCTCCAGCAGGGCAGCATGAATGTTTTCCACCGAATGGGCCACTGCAGAGGAGTCTGCCGTGATCTGGTTCATGGCTTGGCCAGCCCGGTCTACCAGTTCAACACCCTTTCTTACACTTTCAACGGCCATGTCCATGTTGTTCACTGCCACACCAGAACTGTTCTGGATTGCTGCAATCATGCCATGGATGTCGTCTGTTGATTTGCGTGTACGCTCGGCCAGTTTGCGGACTTCGTCGGCCACAACCGAGAAGCCTCGGCCTTGCTCACCAGCGCGGGCTGCTTCAATCGCTGCGTTCAAGGCCAGCAGGTTGGTCTGTTCAGCGATGCCCTTGATGATCAATGCAATTTCGGAGATTTCACGCGATTGTTCGCCCAGTTGTTGAATGACGTCCGCAGTGCCTTGAACATTCTGGGAAATCTGGTGCATTTGCTGAGTCGCAGAATTGATCGCACCCAAACCGTCGTCAGCCAATTGGCGGGCCTTGTTGCTGACATCTTTGGCTTCGGTGGCAGATTCGCCGACGCTGGAAATTGACGATGACATTTCTTCGACAGCTGCTGCCATGCCCGAGGCAGCGTCGCTTCCAGAACTTGCACCACGGCTTAGTTCTTCACTGGTGTGAACCAGGTCTTCCGACGCTTCCTGCACTTGATCCGTGCTGCGTTTTACTGCGCTCAATGCCTGTTCCATGCTTTCCGCCATGCGGTTCATGCTTCTGGCCAACAGGCTGATTTCGTTTTTGGTGGGCACGCTACCGTTGGTCACTTCTTCATCTGCGCGGGCAGTCATGTCGCCATTGCCCAATTTCAATGCAAGTGCTGTGAGGCCCTTGGTTGATCCAGTCAGGCGGCTGGTCACCCAGTACAACGTCAGTGCGATTACCGCAGTCGCAACCAAACCCATGATGATCATCAACGCAGTCATGGAATAAATGGTGCTGAACATTTCGGATTTCAGTGCGGGTGCAATCACCGTGGCGCCACCCCATTGAGGTACTTTGCTGAACGCCACAAATTCGGTGCGGTGTGCACCAGACTTAGGATCGTCCCAGCTGATCTGTTGAATGCCAGAGTCTGTTGTCGTAATGGTGTTCAGAAGAGCTTGCAGATCGCCCTGGGTAGCAGCCAGTTCCTTGAACTCGTCGCCTTTCAACTGCGAGTGCATCATTACTTTGCCTGCACTGGAGCCTGTGGTGTAAAGCACATAAGGCACACCAGTTTCGCCAATTTTTGTTCCCAGAACCGCGTTCTGAACGTCCGCAAACAGATTGGTCATGTCAAAGCCAATATAAAGCACCAAGTCGTGCTGACCGTCGGTGCTTTTGATCGGCAGGTATTTCGACATGTAACGCTTGCCGAACAGCAAAGCCTCGCCCACATAGGTTTCACCTTTGATGACCTTGGCATAGCTTGGGTGGCTGCGATCCAGTTTAGTACCCACTGCGCGTTCACCGTTCTCCTTTAACAGGCTGGTAGAAATTCGAAGGTAGTCGTCGCCTGTTCGCACGAACACGGTTGCTATGCCACCGGTCATTTGTGTGAAGTTGTCGACCACTCCGAAGTTGCCAGTGATGAAGTTCGAATCCAGCGTCACCATGGGACCTTCAACTTCTGGCGTGACGGAGATCATTTGATCGGGGTCTACCGTCAGTTCGCCTTTGAACTGAAGCTCGAACAGGTCTGCCAGTTGGGTCACTGAACTCTCGGAAAGCTTGTAGGCAATTTCCATGGTCTGTTTCAGTCCTTCAGCCTGCGTGGACACAGCACGCTCAGTGCGTTGTGTTGCGGCATTGAAGGTAAACCAGGCGGTTACACCGACCAGGCTCAATACAATCAGAGCCACCAGGGCGGCACTCGTGAAGCTGATCTGTTTGGAAAGGGGCAAGGTTTTTAGGTTCATGGTGCGATGCAATTGGGTTGATGATGAACAAGGTTAATCATCGCATCGCCTCCCCCAGGCTAATTGCTCAATAAGAGGGGTAATTCGCCTGTTTTACCGAGGTGTTCCCCCTTTTTAAAGGGGGGGCTTGGTTCAGATTCTGACAGTGGCAACCGCTGGTGCGTGGTCGGAAGGCTTTTCCCATTTTCGGGGTGCACGGTCGATCACACTGGCTGTGCAGCGCTCGGCCAAGGGTTTTGAAAGTAAAACATGGTCAATTCTCAGGCCCTTGTTTTTTTGAAAACCCAGCATGCGGTAATCCCACCATGAGAAAGTTTTCTCGGGCTGTTCGAATAAACGGAAGCTGTCGACCAAACCCATGCCCAGCAAGGTATTGAAACGGCCACGCTCGTCGTCCGAGCAGAGCACCTGGCCTGCCCAGGCTTTGGGGTCATGAACGTCCCGGTCGTCAGGGGCAATGTTGTAGTCACCCACCAAGGCCAGTTTCGGGTATTGGGTCAGCCAGGTTTCGCAGTCTTTCAGCAAGGCATCCAGCCATGCTTTCTTGTATTCGAACTTGTCAGACCCCACTTCCGAGCCGTTCACCACGTAGGCGCTGATGAAGCGTAAATCACCAAACGTGGCTGCAATCACCCGTTTTTGCTCATCAGGAAAGCTGGGCAGATTGACCTGTACGTCGACCGGTTCTGGCATGGTGGCCTTTTTGTACAGAATGGCCACGCCGTTGTAGGTTTTCTGGCCTGCATACACGGCGCCGTATCCAGCGGCCTCAAGCTCGGCCACAGGAAAGTTTTCGTCAGTCAACTTCAACTCTTGCAGGCCCAACAGGTCAACCGGGTTGGTCTCGAGCCATTGCAACAGGTGCGGCAGGCGCACCTTGAGCGAATTCACGTTCCAGGTGGCCAGTTCAATGCTTGCTGCGCTGTCTGTCATTACGCTGCCTGCCTGTTGTCGACCATGCCGGTGTGGCGAAGCAGGGCGTCGATGCTGGGCTCGCGGCCACGGAAGGCCTTGAACGACTCAGCCGCAGGGCGGCTGCCACCCACCGACAAAATTTCTTCCAGAAACTTCTTGCCGGTTTCAGGGCTGAGCACACCATTTTCTTCGAACATGGCAAAGGCATCAGCCGACAACACTTCAGCCCACTTGTAGCTGTAGTAGCCCGCCGCATAACCGCCTGCGAAAATATGGCCGAACGAGTTGGGAAAGCGGTTGTAGGCTGGCGGAACCAGCACAGCCACCTCCGTGCGCACTTGGGCCAGCAGATCAAGAATATTGGCTTCGCTGTGTGGGTCAAATTCAGTGTGCACCAGCATGTCGAACAGTGAAAACTCGATTTGGCGAAGGGTTTGCAAGCCGCTCTGGAAGTTCTTGGCAGCCACCATTTTGTCAAACAGGGCCTTGGGCATGGGTTCGCCCGTGGTTTCATGTGCGGTCAGCGATTCAACCACACTCCATTCCCAGGCAAAGTTTTCCATGAACTGAGAGGGCAGTTCTACTGCATCCCATTCCACGCCATTGATGCCAGCAACATCCAGTTCATCGACACGGGTCAACATGTGGTGAATGCCGTGCCCGAATTCATGGAACAGGGTTTGTACATCGTCATGTGACAACTGTGCAGCCTTGCCGGCCGCTGGTTTGGTGTAGTTGCAGGTCAGGTATGCAACCGGTGTTTGAACACCTTGCTCGGTGCGTTTGCGGCCGCGGGCGTCGTCCATCCAGGCACCGGAACGTTTGCTTGCGCGTGCGTAGGGGTCCAGGTAGAAATGCGCGATTGCCTTGCCTTCTTTCTGTACTTCAAAGAAGCGAACGTCCGGGTGCCAGGTGTCGGCCTGGGCTTTCACAATTTGCACGCTGAACAGCTTTTCTGTCAGTTTGAACAGGCCGTCCAGTACACGGTCTTCCTGGAAGTACTGTCGCACTTCCAGATCGCTGAAGGCGTACTTCTTCTCCTTCAGTTTTTCTGAGGCATAGCTCAGGTCCCAGCTTTGCAGATCGCTCATGCCCAATTCGGCTTGCGCAAATGCCTTGATTTCTTCCAGGTCGCGCAGTGCAAACGGTTTCGCTTTCACCGCCAACTCACGCAGGAAGTTCACAACTTCATCGGGCGTGTTGGCCATTTTGGGCACCAGGCTAAGTTCCCCAAAGTTCTTGTAACCCAACATTTGGGCCTCTTCCAGGCGAAGTTGTAGCAACTCGCGAATCAGGGCTGTGTTGTCCAGTTCGGCTGGGCCAAATTCGGAAGCACGTTTGGCATACGCTTCATACAGTGTTTCACGCAATTCACGCTTCTCGGCGTATTGCAGCACTGGAAAATAAGAAGGGAACTGCAAAGTAAATTTGTAGCCTTCCTTGCCTTCCGACTTCGCCAGTTCTTCGGCGGCTTGCACCGCATATTCAGGAATACCAGCCAGCTCAGCTTTGTCGGTCACAATCAATTCAAAGGCATTGGTGGCGTCCAGTACATTTTCGGAAAACTTCGCGGTAATGGCGGCTTGTCTGTCCTGAATTTCTGCATAACGTGGCTTTTTGTCGGCGGGCAGTTCGGCACCACCCAGTTTGAAGCCGCGAATGGAATTGGCCAGCACCTTCAAACGTGCAGGTGTGAATTGTTTGGCTGCATCACTTTGCTCAACAGCTTTGTAAATGGCGTACAGGCGTTCATCTTGCCCAACCATGGTCCAGAACTCGGTGGTTTTTGGCAGACATGCATTGTAGGCTGCACGCAGTTCTTCAGTGTCGGCCACAGAATGCAAGTGCCCAACCACACCCCAGGCGCGGCTCAGTTGCTCGCAAATTACATCAAGGGGTTTCAGGGTTTCGTCCCAGGTGGCCTGCTCAGGCGCGGTCGTGGCTGTGGCCTCCAACTGCTTTTTTGCTGCCGCCAACAGTGTGTCAATGGCGGGTTCAACATGCTCGGTTTTGATGTCCGAAAAACGGGGCAGTCCAGAAAAGTCGAGTAATGGGTTGCTCATGTGTTTGGGGTCCTGCTAAAAAGTCTGCGACAGGTGGTTCGACAGCGTTTTACAGGCTGCGTTCCACCGCTTCGATTGTGTTTTGCAACAGCATGGTGATGGTCATTGGGCCGACACCGCCGGGTACAGGTGTTATCCAGCCAGCCACTTCTTTGGCGGAATCAAAATCAACATCGCCGCATAGCTTGCCATCGGGCAGGCGGTTAATACCCACGTCGATCACCACCGCACCGGGTTTGATCATGTCACCAGTAATCATATTGGGACGACCCACCGCAACCACAAGTACGTCAGCGCGCTGGCAATGCGATTTCAGGTCTTTGGTTTTGCTGTTGCACAGGGTGACTGTCGCACCTTGTTGCAACAACAACATGGCTTGTGGTTTACCCACAATGTTGCTGGCCCCGATCACCACTGCTTCCGCACCGCGCAGTTCGATTCCAGTCAGCTCCAGCATTTTCATGACGCCGTAGGGTGTGCACGGCCGAAACAGGGGTTTACCAGTCATCAACAAGCCAGCGTTGCTGATATGGAAACCATCCACATCTTTTTCCGCGCTGATGGTTTCGATCACCAAATGTGAATCCAGGTGTTTGGGCAGGGGCAACTGCACCAGAATGCCATGAATGGTGGGATCGGCATTCAATTGCTGCACAAGACCTACCAATGCGTCTTGGCTGGTGTTCTCAGGCAGGCGGTGCATGACTGATTTGAAGCCCGCCTTTTCACAGGCCTGCACTTTGTTGCGTACATACACCTGCGATGCCGGGTCTTCACCCACCAGAACCACGGCCAGTCCGGGTTGATGGCCCAGTGCAGTCAATTCCGCGGCGCGTTTGGCAATTGTTTCTCGAATGGAGGCGGCTAGTTCGGTGCCGCTGATGATTTGTGCAGACATGGTGAAGTGGGTTCTAAAAATTAAGAAGGTTCAATGAACAAGGCCCGGTATAGAGTGGGCCTTGTTGGGTGATGTTCAGGGTTGTGCCAGTTCCGGTGATTTGCGCAGTGCGATTTTCAGCAAGTCGGCCACGGTGGTCACCTGCAATTTGTCCATGATATTGGCGCGGTGCGCTTCCACGGTTTTGATACTGATATTCAGGTCGTCGGCAATCTGCTTGTTCAAACGGCCTGACACGATGCGTTCAAGCACCTGCAGTTCACGCGTCGTCAGCTTGGAATAAAGCTTGTTGATTTGCTCATCTACTTTGGATGCCTGTGCCAGCTCGTGGGCCAGGCGCATGTGCTGTTGAATCAGCTCCTTGATCTTTGCCTCGTCGAATGGCTTTTCCAGAAAATCGACGGCACCATTTTTCATGGTTTCCACAGCCAGTGTGACATCACCATGACCGGTAATGAAAACGATCGGAATGGGTATGCCGCGTTCGTTCAACGTTTTCTGAACTTCAAGGCCCGAAAGCTTTGGCATCCGGATGTCCAGAAGCAGCACACACGGTTGTGGCCATTGCAACTGTTCAAGAAACAGCTCGGGGTCTTCATAGGTTCTCACCTGATAACCTTCTGTTTCGATCAGCCATTGAAGCGAATCACGGACCGCTTCATCGTCGTCAACGATAAACACGGTCTCTTGCATTTCTGTGGGGCGTGGCTGAGTGTGAAGCATTGGCTTTATTCCATAACAGGTGGGTTGATGTGCGCAAGCACCGACTCTTCGGCCAAGGGCAACGTGAACTTGAAGACACTGCCTTGACCTTGCGCGGGTTCTACCCACAATTGGCCTTGATGATACTCAATAATAGTACGACAGATGTTCAGGCCCATGCCCATCCCGTCTGATTTGGTCGTGAAAAACGATTCAAACAGTCGCTGCCGGATTTCTTCGGGTACGCCCACCCCATGGTCGCGTACTTCGATCAAGGCGAACTGGGCGGATTGACCCACCTTGATTTCGATGCGTTTTTGGTCGGGCAGCAGGTGGCCCATGGCTTCCAGGCCGTTTTTGATCAGATTCATCAACACCTGTTCAATCAACACCGGGTCTGCCACCACCGACATCAGTGCGTCAGGCAAATCCATTTCAATGCGGGCAGACTGGTGTTTGGCCTCCAGACGCGAAAAGCTGATGGCGTCTTCGATGATTTTACCGATTGGGCAGGGTGAGCGCTTGGGTTCCTGCTGTTTCACGAATTCCCGGATGCGGCGGATCACATCACCGGCGCGTTGAGCCTGAACGTTTACCTTTTCCAGCACAGGTAGCAGTTCCTCCGGGCTGACTTTGCCCGCTTTCAGGCGGGTCACGCTGCCCATGTTGTAGTTGGAAATTGCTGCCAGTGGCTGATTGATTTCATGCGCAAGCGAGGAGGCCAGCTCACCCAGGGTGATCAAGCGAGACGTAAACTGCAATTTCTCCTGCTGTTGGCGCGACATGTCCTCTGCTTCCTTGCGCGACGAAATGTCGGTGGCCACTTGCATGACTACTGTTGCGCCATCGACCCATGAAATTGATCTGCGTCGTACCTCATACCAGCGCTGGGAAACTGGATTCAGCCACTCAAAGGGTTCGTACAGATTGGGTCTGTTTCGCCGATTCTTCGGCATTTTGGGCGGGGTGGCCTTGCCAAACCATTCCCGGTGCAGGCGGTTTACGAAAATGTATTCGTCTTCGCCTGCCTCCGGACCTTGCACACACACGGCAGCGTCCAATTCCTCAAGGATGCGTACAAAGCGCCGGTGAGCCGCAGCCAGTTCGTCGCGGACGCGTCTGGGTTCCGTGATGTCGGTCATCGAGGTCATCCAGCCACTTTGTTGGCCGTCACTGTCGATCAAGGGGGACACATACATGCGTGCATCAAATACGCTGCCGTCGCGCCTGCGCACCTGCACCTCGATGCCTTTCTGCGGGGCATTGCCCGACAAAATCAAGTCGAGATTGGTCTGTTGTTCTTCATAGGACCGGTCTGGCCAATAAGGGAAGGGCGGGGCCATGCCCACTAACTCCGCTTCCTTGTAACCCGTCATCTTGCAAAACGCAGGGTTCACGTAGGAAATACGGCCTTGCATGTCAATGGCGCGCATGCCCGTGATGACTGAGTCTTCCATGGCGCGGCGAAACTTGGTTTCCGCCAACAAACGTTTCTCGGCCTGACTGCGAAGCTTCGCGTGCCGGAAAAGCAAAATGAAGCTCCACACGATGACCAATGAAAGACCGAACACCGCCCAAGCCAGCATGTTGGAAAACAACTCGGTGTTGGTTTTGTAAAGCACGGCGCGCAACTTTAAACCGTGGCCAGGGGGGTCCAAGGGCACCTCGTGGCTTAGTTTTGCGTTGTCGATGGACCGGCTGACATTCGAGGCAACCGGGTTACCGCCGCCGTCCACAATGCTGACCAGGTAAAGCTGAACGAATGAATCGGGCACCGCGTCGTTCAATAGCGAGGCCATTGGCACAGTCGCAGCGACCGTACCCAAGAATTCGCCCTTACCAATAATCGGGCTGTGAATCTCGATGAAAACCTTGCCCGACGGGCCCAAAAAAGGCCGCGAGAATACAGGAAGACGGGTTTCCCGAGCGGTATTGAATGCCCAGTAGCTTTCAGCATCTTCGATGGTTTGGTAGAGCGGGTGCAATACCTCAGAGGAACGCAGCGTGGGCAATTCTTGATTAATTACCCTGCGTTCGTTGTCAATGACCAGCACCCCACTGAGTTCCTGAAATTCATTGAGCAACGCCTGTGCAGAGAAACGGAAGCCTTCTGTGTCAGTGCTGTTTTGCTCGAACCCCCGAGCAATTTGGTTCAGACGCTCCTGTGAAGCCAAAAGACGGGTACGAATGGTCTGCCGGGCCAGTTCCACGTCACGAATCACACGCAACTGCGTTTGATTCTGGTCCTCGGAATGCAAGGTGTAGAAGAACGCGCCCATGGCGAGCAAAAACAGAATGATGCCCACCAGCGGTGTGGCCCAAACCAAAGGGCTTGTACGGGGTTGATCGCTGAGGCGCACGGTCGAATTAAGTCTCGAAATCCAGAAGATGACTGAAGTGTACAAAACAAGCAGCCAAGTGGGTGGACTGGATTCAGGGGGATTCGGGAAAATCCTTAGAAATTCCACAATATGAAAACTCAAATCATAATTTGAAACTTTCTGAATTAGGTGTGATACTCTAATATCAACAGGAATTACAGCCAAAAGCTTGTACTTCTGAAAAAAAACCCAGAGACCCAAGGAGGAAGCAATGTCAGCGCAACTTAATTTCCCCGGATCGGACGATCCCGATTTCCAAGAAACCCAAGAATGGCTAGATGCCTTGGAGGCCGTGCTTGAACGCGAAGGCCCGGAGCGCGCGCATTACTTGCTTGAACAACTGATTGCCAAAGCGCGCCTGAGTGGCGCGTTTATTCCGTTTTCGGCCAACACCGAATATGTCAACACCATCCCTGTGCACCTTGAAACCCGTTGCCCAGGCAACATGGAATACGAGGAACGCCTGCGCAGCTGGATGCGCTGGAACGCAATGGCCATGGTGGTTCGCGCCAACAAGAAAAGCCCGCCCGATGGCGGCGACCTGGGTGGTCACATTGCTTCATTCGCCTCGCTGGCGACCATGTTGGGCGTTGGTTTCAACCACTTTTGGCATGCGGAAGATGAAAGCCACGGTGGTGACCTGTTGTATCTTCAGGGCCATGTGTCTCCCGGTATTTATGCGCGCGCTTTCCTTGAAGGTCGCTTGACTGAAGAGCAGTTGAACAACTTCCGTCAGGAAGTCGATGGCAAGGGTCTTTCCAGCTACCCACATCCCAAATTAATGCCCGATTTCTGGCAGTTCCCGACAGTGTCCATGGGTTTGGGTCCATTGATGGGTATTTATCAAGCCCGCTTCCTGAAGTACCTGCACGCACGCGGTATTTGCGACACATCACAGCGCAAAGTCTGGGTGTTCTGCGGCGACGGTGAAATGGACGAACCCGAATCACTGGGCGCGATCGGAATGGCCGCGCGCGAAAAGCTCGACAACCTGGTCTTTGTGGTGAACTGCAACTTGCAGCGTCTGGATGGCCCGGTTCGCGGCAACGGCAAGATCATTCAGGAACTGGAAGGTGAATTCCGCGGTTCCGGCTGGAACGTATTGAAGGTGATCTGGGGCGGTTATTGGGATGAATTGCTGGCCCGCGACAAAGACGGCCTGATGCGCAAAGTGATGCTGGAAATGGTCGACGGCGAATACCAGAACTGTAAAGCCAACGACGGCGCTTACGTACGCAAGAATTTCTTTGGCAAGCACCCCAAGCTGCTGGAAATGGTTGCCCGAATGACCGATGAAGACATCTGGCGCTTGAACCGCGGCGGCCACGACCCCCACAAAGTGCATGCTGCTTACGATGCGGCCATGAAACACGAGGGGCAGCCCACCGTGATTTTGGCGAAAACCGTGAAAGGTTTTGGCATGGGCAAAGTGGGGCAGGGCAAGAACACCACCCACCAGCAAAAGAAGCTGGACATTCAGTCGATCAAGGAATTCCGTGATCGCTTCAACATTCCAGTCTCAGACGACATCATCGACGACGTGCCTTTTTACAAGCCAGCCGATGACGCGCCGGAAATCAAATACCTGCACGAGCGTCGTCAAGCCTTGGGTGGTTACCTACCCAAGCGCCGCCGCGAGGCCGATGAAAAACTGAAAGTACCTGGCCTGGATGCATTCGAGGCCGTGTTGGAGCCCACCAAGGAAGGCCGTGAAATTTCAACGACCCAGGCCTTCGTGCGCGTGCTGACCGCACTGGTACGTGACAAGGAAATCGGCCAGCGAATTGTGCCTATTGTTCCCGATGAAGCGCGTACCTTCGGCATGGAAGGCATGTTCCGCCAGTTGGGTATTTATTCTTCACAAGGTCAGTTGTACGAACCAGTCGACAAAGACCAGGTGATGTACTACCGCGAAGACAAAGCTGGCCAAATTCTGGAAGAGGGCATTAACGAGGCGGGTGCATTTAGTTCATGGATTGCGGCGGCCACGTCCTATTCCACGAACAACCGCGTGATGATTCCGTTCTACATCTACTACTCCATGTTCGGTTTCCAGCGCGTGGGCGATTTGGCCTGGGCTGCTGGCGACATGCAGGCGCGCGGATTCCTGTTGGGTGGCACTGCAGGCCGTACCACTTTGAACGGCGAAGGTTTGCAGCACGAAGATGGTCACAGCCATATTCTGTCGTCGACCATTCCAAACTGCGTCAGCTACGACCCCACCTTTGCGCATGAGCTGGCTGTGATCATTCAGCACGGCTTAAAGCGCATGGTTGAAGACCAGGAAAATGTGTTCTATTACCTCACCGTGATGAACGAGAATTACGCACAGCCCGGCTTGAAGAAGGGCACCGAAGAAGGCATTTTGAAAGGCATGTATGTGTGCCGCGAATCTGCCCTGAAGAAGGCTGGCAAGAAGCGTGTTCAGCTGTTGGGTTCAGGCACCATTTTGCGTGAATCACTGGAAGCTGCGGAGTTGCTTGAGAAAGACTGGGGCGTTGCTGCCGACGTGTGGTCAGTGACCAGCTTCACAGAACTGCGCCGTGAAGGCCTGGATGTAGAGCGTGAAAACATGCTGCACCCAGAGCAGAAGTCCAAGCAAAGCTACGTTGAAAAAACGCTGGCAAAAACCGAAGGTCCGATTGTCGCTTCAACCGACTACATGAAGTTGTTTGCTGACCAGATTCGCCCATTCATGCCCAAGGGCCGCGAATACAAAGTGTTGGGCACCGATGGTTTTGGTCGTTCCGATTTCCGCTCCAAGTTGCGTGAGCATTTTGAGGTGAACCGTCATTTCGTAACCGTTGCTGCACTGAAGGCCTTGGCCGATCAGGGCGACATTCCACTGAGCACCGTGGGTGAAGCAATCAAGAAATACGGCATCAACCCCAACAAGCCCAACCCAGCCTACGCATAAAAAGGACGATCGACATGACAATCGAAATCAAAGTACCCGACATCGGCGATTTTGACGGGGTGGAAATTATTGAGGTGCTGGTGAAGGCCGGCGACACCGTGGCGGCGGAGCAATCCATCATCACAGTGGAGTCTGACAAAGCCAGTATGGAAATCCCATGCCCCCAAGCTGGCGTGGTCAAGGAAATGAAAGTAAAAATTGGCGACAAGGTGAAAGAAGGCACCTTGATGCTGATTCTGGAACCTGCAGAGGGTGGTGCGGCTGCCCCTGCTGAAGCACCGAAAGCAGAGCAACCGAAGGCCGAAGCACCGAAGGCAGAAGCCCCCAAGGCTGCTGCACCAGCGCCTGTTGCCAGTTCTGCGCCTGCACCTGCCGAGTCACACAACCCAACTGCTGCATCGGTGAACGCACCACACGCCAGCCCTTCCGTGCGCAAGTTCGCGCGTGAACTTGGCGTGAATTTGACCACCGTGCAAGGCACTGGTCCGAAAGGCCGCATTACGCCCGACGACGTTCGCAACTTTGTGAAAGCGGCTGTTGCTGGTGTGGGTTCTGCGTCTGCGGGTGCAAGCAAAGGTGGCAGCGGTGTTGGTCTCGATTTGTTGCCATGGCCCAAAGTAGATTTCACCAAGTTTGGCGAAATTGAGGAGCAGGAACTTTCACGAATCAAGAAATTGTCTGGCCCGAATTTGCACCGCAACTGGGTCATGATTCCGCACGTCACGCAGTTCGATGAGGCCGATATTACTGATCTCGAGCAATTCCGCAAAGACACCAATACCGCGCTGGCCAAGCAGGGTGTGAAGCTGACCATGCTGGCCTTCGTGATGAAGGCCTGTGTGGCTGTGCTGAAAAAGTACCCGGCCTTCAATGCTTCGCTGAACGAAGCTGGCGACAAGTTAATTCTCAAGAAGTACTGGAACATTGGCTTCGCAGCCGACACGCCCAATGGTTTGATGGTGCCAGTCATCAAGGGTGTCGATCAGAAAGGCTTTTCGCAAATCGCCAATGAATTGGGCGAATTGTCTGCTCAAGCTCGTGATGGCAAGCTGAAAGGCGCTGACATGCAAGGAGCCACATTCACTGTGTCTTCACTCGGTGGTGTGGGTGGAACCCTGTTCACACCCATTATCAATGCGCCTGAAGTGGCTATTTTGGGCTTGTCCAAATCGGCCATGAAACCGGTGTGGAATGGCAAGGAATTCGAGCCACGCTTGATGCTGCCGCTTAGCCTGAGTTATGACCACCGAGTGATCGACGGTGCCATGGCTGCCCGATTCACTACAGAGCTTGCCGGCGTGTTGGCCGACATGCGCAAAGTGCTGCTGTAAGGGGGTGAACACATGAAACTGATCGTTCCTGATATTGGTGATTTTGATTCTGTAGAAATTATTGAAGTGTTGGTTAACGTTGGCGACAAGGTGAGCAAGGAGCAATCCTTGATCACGGTTGAATCGGACAAGGCCAGCATGGAAATTCCGTCTTCTGACGATGGCGTGGTCACCAAGCTGCTCGTGAAAGTGGGCGACAAGGTGTCCAAGGGCAGCGAGATTTGTGAAATCAGCGGCGCTGGTGCTTCTTCGTCTGCTCCTGTTGCTGCTGAAAGCAAGCCTGCCACTTCAGCACCTGCAGCCACTCAAGCCGCCACTGAAGCCGCCACTGAAGCCGCCACCCCGCCTGTTGTTGCGGCTGGCCCTGCAAGCAGTTACAGCGGTCAAGTTGACCACACTTGCGACGTGTTGGTGTTGGGCGCTGGCCCCGGTGGTTATTCAGCAGCTTTCCGCAGTGCGGATCTTGGCATGAATACCATTTTGGTTGAACGCTACAGCACCTTGGGCGGCGTGTGTTTGAACGTGGGTTGCATTCCTTCCAAAGCATTGCTACACACCGCACAGGTGTTGGAAGAAGCGCAACACATGGGCGAACATGGCATTGCCTTTGCAAAACCCAAAATTGATCTGGACAAATTGCGCGCGCACAAAGCGGGCGTGGTTGGCAAATTGACTGGCGGTTTGGCCGGCATGGCCAAAGGCCGCGAGGTTAAAACCGTTCAGGGTGTGGGCAGCTTTCTGAGCGCCAATCACCTTGAAGTGGTAGTAGCCGATGGCAGCAAGCAGGTTATCCAGTTCAACAAGGCCATTATTGCTGCAGGTTCTCAGCCTGTGTACTTGCCCTTTGTTCCAGAAGATCCACGCATTGTAGATTCCACCGGCGCGTTGGAATTGCCATTCATTCCCAAACGCATGCTGATTATCGGCGGCGGTATTATCGGCCTTGAAATGGCCACAGTGTATTCCGCACTGGGTGCCCGCCTGGATGTGGTTGAAATGTTGGATGGCTTGATGCAAGGCGCTGATCGCGACTTGGTGAAGGTTTGGCAAAAGCGCAACGCACCGCGTTTTGACAACATCATGCTAAAAACCAAAACTGTTGGAGTTGAAGCCACGAAGAAGGGAATTCTCGTGACCTTCGAAGGCGAGCAAGCACCGAAGGAGCCCCAGCTCTATGACATGGTTTTGGTGTCGGTGGGCCGCACGCCCAATGGTAAAAAGATTGGTGCCGAGAATGCCGGGGTTGCGGTTACTGACCGTGGCTTTATTCCTGTGGACAAGCAAATGCGCACCAACGTGTCCAATATTTTTGCCATTGGCGATGTGGTCGGGCAACCCATGTTGGCGCACAAGGCCGTGCATGAAGCCCACGTCGCTGCTGAGGCAGCAGCCGATGAAAAGGCGTTTTTTGATGCGCGTGTGATACCCAGCGTGGCCTACACCCACCCCGAGGTGGCTTGGGTTGGTCTGACTGAAGATCAAGCCAAAGACCAAGGCATTAAAGTGGGCAAGGCCGTGTTTCCATGGGCTGCTTCCGGCCGTGCCATTGCCAACAACGCGGACGATGGCTTCACCAAACTGCTGTTTGATGAAGAAACCAAACGCGTCGTGGGCGGTGGCATTGTGGGCATGAATGCCGGTGATTTGATCGGTGAAGTGTGCCTGGCAGTTGAAATGGGTGCTGACGCTGTAGACATTGGCAAAACCATTCACCCACACCCCACTTTGTGTGAAAGTGTGGGTATGGCTGCTGAGGTGTACAAAGGCGTTTGTACCGATTTGCCCGCCCAGAAAAAGAAGTAAACACAGCGCCTGCTGTGGTGAAGTCTGGAAAAACCAACTGCATGCAGTTGGTTTTTTCATTGGCGCTTGACTTCTGCCTTTAAAATACAGCGTACAAGCCAGCTCAATCACAATTTTTCTCAGGAATATCAAACCCTTCATGGATGCTTTAACACTCAAGAAAATGGTGGCCAAGGCCGCACTGACCTATGTACAACCCGGCACCGTACTGGGCGTGGGTACGGGTTCCACAGTGGATTGTTTCATTGATGCTTTGGCCGAGTCGGGCATTCAACTCAAGGGGGCCGTGTCTTCTTCGGTACGCTCCGAGAAAAAGCTGCGTGATATCGGTGTACCGATTGTCGACATGAACGATGTAGAAAGCCTGTCGATTTACGTGGACGGTGCCGATGAAGTAGACCCGGCCAATTGCTTGATCAAAGGTGGTGGCGGTGCCAACACACGAGAAAAAATTGTGGCCGACATTTCAGACAAGTTTGTATGTATTGCAGACCAGTCCAAGCTGGTGCAAGTATTGGGGGCGTTTCCTTTGCCAGTTGAAGTGTTGCCCATGGCGCGCAACGCGATTGCCCGCAAACTCTCTGCGCTGGGTGGGCAAGTCAAACTACGCGAAGGTTTTATCACCGACAACGGTAACGTGATTCTGGACGTGGCAGGCTTGAAAATTACCGACCCGGTTGCCATGGAAAAAGAGATTAATCACTGGCCAGGCGTGGTGACCAACGGGCTTTTCGCGATTCGAAAGGCAGATGTGGTGCTAATCGCGACAGCAGACGGCATAAAAACCTTGTAATCACCCAAACAGGCGGGACGAAGACCTGAATAATTGTGCAGAACATGGCAGAATAAAGTGACGGCGGGGTCTGGTTTGACAAATTCCTGTCATGTGCCTGTGCCACATTGCATTGTTACAACAATTATCCGGTTAAGGAAGACAAATGACTGAACACACCTCCAAACAGTACGACGCCGAACTGGAGTCGCTGCGCACCCGCGTTCTACAGATGGGCGGTCTGGTGGAGAATCAGATCGTGTCAGCCATCGAGGGTTTGGGCGCTGCCGATACCCAAATTTTCCAGGAAGTAATTCGTCGCGAAAAAGAAGTCAACGACATCGAACTCGAGATCGATGAACTGTGTAATCACATTCTGGCCCGTCGCCAGCCCGCTGCCGTTGATCTGCGTTCAGTTATCGTCGCCATCAAAATGATTCGCGATCTGGAACGAATTGGTGATGAAGCAGAAAAAGTGGCCCGCATGGGGATGATGATCGCCGACGCAGGCAAGCACTTTGTACCCAAAGTTGATTTGCATCGCATTGCCAGCAATGCCATCGCCATGTTGCGTAAGGTGTTGGATTCATACGCCCGTGTGAACGCAGTTTCTGCTGCGGAAGTGGTGAAAGCCGACATTGAGGTAGACGACGAATTCAAGGCGATTTTGCGTCAGTTGATCACCTTCATGATGGAAGATCCGCGCACGATTTCCCGTTCAATTGAAATTCTGTTCATCGCGAAAGCAATTGAGCGCATTGGTGATCACTCCAAGAACATGTCTGAGCACGTGGTTTACATGGTCAAAGGTCGTGACGTTCGCCATCAAGGCCCGGAAGTTGTTGCCCAGGAAGCCTCAGACAACTGATCGCTTACCCAGGAAAACCCAGACCACGGTGATTTTTGCAATGGTGCAGGTGCACAGTGCTGCGATCGTGTAAAAAAATACACATGCCGTGGTGTTGAATTGTTCAAGCATGATTCCGGCGAAATACATCAGCAGGGTTAATGCGATCCAGCGGCGTAGATAGGCCAGCAAATGGTGTCTGTTGGCCCTGTTGTGGGCAATTGCGGCAGATCGTTGATACAACTCTTTCACACTGGCATCGCGAAACAGCCAGTGAAAGAAAAAGTAACGAAAAAATACGCTGTCTTGGAAGCTGGTCATGCTTAAAACTCCGGTTGACAGCTTCAGTATGCAACGACTTCCACAATAAAAAAAGCCCCTTTGTGAAGGGGCTTTTTTGCACTTGCAGTGGGGGTTTACCGAGCGGCTACTCAGTTACTTGGTGGTACGTAGCCGGTGGCTGCGTCGGCACCGTCGCCAAAAAAGTGCTTTTCCATTTGTTCCATCAGGTACTTTCGTGCTCGGGCGTCGGCCAAGCTTAGGCGGTTTTCGTTCACCAGCATGGTTTGGTGTTTCAGCCAGTCTTGCCAAGCTTGCTTGGACACATTCTCAAAAATTTTCTTGCCCAACTCACCGGGCGCGGGAGGAAAGTCCAAACCTTCTGCTTCTTTGCCCAGTTTGATGCAGTTCACTGTACGTGCCATTTTTTACTCCTTCTAACCCTGTATGGGCTTAATTCTTGGGTTTAATTCTTTGCGGATTAATAATCTACTTTGGCGTATTTTACAAAATCAAAGCCCCATGCGCGTTCCGGGGTGGCGGGATTGGCAATTCGATCCATTTCAATGAAGCGCTCGCTGTCCCAGGCAGGAAAGCTGGCGTCGCCCTCGAATTCCTGTTGAATCTCGGTCAGGATCAGCTCATCGACCAGGTCTTGTTCCAAGGCTTGTTGATATAAATTGCTGCCACCAATCAAAAACACCTGTTCAAAGTTTGAAAGCCAATTCAAGGCGTCGGGCAGGTTCGTGGCTGTCGCGATCTGAGTGCTGCTGCCTTCCGGTAGTGGCTCAGGGTAGGCGATTACACTACGCGGCGTGCCGTCTTTGCCAGGTGCGGGTTTCCAGCCAGTGTTGCCAGACAACACCACATTCAAGCGCCCAGGCAGTGGGCGGTTGATGGACTCGTAGGTTTTTCGGCCCATTAACACGGGGCAGCCCAAAGTGGTTTGCTTGAAAAATGCGAGGTCTTCGGGCAAATGCCAAGGCAGACTGTTGTTGATGCCAATAATGCCGTTTTTGGCCACTGCGGCCACGATGGATACTTTCATGCTTTATACCGCCACTGGCGCTTTGATGTGCGGGTGGCAAGTGTAATTCAGAATTTCGAAGTCTTCGAATTTGTAATCGAAAATACTTTCAGGTTTGCGTTTGATTTGCAAGGTGGGCAAGGGGTGGGGCTTGCGGCTGAGTTGTTCTGCCACTTGTTCCATGTGGTTGCTGTACAAATGGCAATCGCCGCCGGTCCACACGAAATCGCCCACATCCAGGTCGCATTGTTGGGCAACCATGTGAGTGAGCAGGGCGTAACTGGCGATGTTGAAAGGCACACCCAGGAAAATATCGGCACTGCGCTGGTACAGCTGGCAACTCAGCTTGCCGTCTGCCACATAGAACTGGAACAGTGCATGGCAGGGAGGCAGCTTCATGTTGTTGATTTCAGCCACGTTCCAGGCACTCACAATGTGACGGCGCGAATCGGGGTTGCTCTTGATTTGCTGCATCAACTGCGAAATTTGATCGATGTGGCGACCGTCAGCCGTGGGCCAACTGCGCCATTGCACGCCATACACGGGCCCCAGGTTGCCGTTTTCGTCGGCCCATTCGTCCCAAATACTGACTCCGTTTTCTTTGAGGTAACGAATATTGCTGTCGCCCATCAAAAACCACAGCAGTTCGTGAATGATCGAGCGGGTGTGCAGCTTTTTCGTCGTGACCATGGGGAAACCGTCTTGCAGATTGAAGCGCATTTGGTAACCAAACACGGAACGAGTGCCCGTGCCGGTGCGGTCCATTTTGTCGGTGCCGTGGTCCAGCACATGCTGCATCAAGTCGAGGTACTGTTGCATGGTGTAATCGCTGCGGGTTTTAGTGGTCGGTCAATCTTCTAAGTTTACCTCGTTGTCATGTACATTCGGCTGGCACATTGCCCAATCGTCGCGTGTTTACAGCCCCCTCAGCACGAATCCCAATCGCTTGCCGGAAAACCTGTTGATCCCTTGTTGAATTCACACTGATTCAATCCGCTCGACAAAACTGAAGGTCGATCGGATTGTCAACCTTCGGCTGAACGTGGCGTGTGAATTCAAACGGGCAGGTTTTCTTGAAGGCAAAGCGATCGCGACATCGCCGCCGATTGGGCCATAAACATGCCGGTGATCAATCCCAGGCCGGAGACTCATCACGCACCCGCGCGCTTTTGTGAAGTTGGGAGATTCGCCAACGTCGGCGATTCTAAACAAATCCCCGAGCCGGCTCGGCAGTGGGTTTGCTTGTTCCGCACATTCAGGAAAACCGCCCCGTTTGAACCAAGGCTTCAATGCTCGCCAAATGGCGACACCCAAGACCCGACCATGTGTTTTGTCGGGTTTGGGTGAATTGAATGCCTTGCTTCAAAAGGGATGAAGCGGTTTTCTGTGCGGAATCGGGCAACCCCGCTGAGTTGGCGACAATCGGGCAACCCCGTCGAGTTGGATCACTACACCTGCGCCATCACCTTCTGCGCATTTTCATGGATGAACTGAAGCGAGGCCAGCTTGGCATACAAACCCTGCCGCGCCATCAAATCCTTGTGCGTGCCCATCTCCACAATCTTGCCTTCATTCATGACCACAATCCGGTCGGCCGCCATGACCGTGGCCAGCCGGTGGGCAATAATCAGGGTGGTCCGGCCGTGGCGGCTTTTCTCGATCGCTTGTTGCACCAATTGCTCGCTTTCCGCATCCAGGCTGGCGGTGGCTTCATCCAGCAACAACAAACCCGCATCACGAAGCACTGCGCGCGCAATCGATACACGTTGGCGTTCTCCGCCACTCAAGCGCACGCCTTTTTCACCCACGTTGGTGTTCAATCCCTCGGGCATACGGCGCACAAAATTGGTGGCGGCTGCATCGGCCAAGGCCTTGTCAATTTCATCTGCGGTGGCATCAGGCTTGCTGTATCGCACGTTGTCCTGAAGGCTGCCTGAAAAAATCACTGCTTCCTGAGCCACATAAGCGCAATTGGCGCGCCATTGTTCCAGGTGCAGGCTTTCCAATGCCTTGCCTTCGATCAGGATTTGCCCTTGGTTCACGTCATACCATCGCAGCAGCAGGCTGAACAGGGTAGATTTTCCCGCGCCCGAGGGGCCAACCACAGCCAGCGTTTCGCCGCGCTGAATGCTCAGATTGAAGTCTTGCAGAATGAATTTGTCAGGGGCGGAAGGGTAGGCGAAATCAACGTGGCTGAATTCAATCAAAAAGCCCCCTTGTTTGGCTGGCGGGGGAAGACCGTGTTTGTGAATCGTGGTGTCCAGGTTCAGCAATTCAACCAGTCGTTCGGCCGCACCGGCAGCGCGCTGGAATTCGCCCAACACTTCAGACAATGCCGCAAACCCGGCACCAACAAACGCAGCGTACATCACAAATTGTGCCAATTCACCGGCGCTCATCTCCCCGCTGGCCACTGCTTTTGCGCCCATCCACAGCACAGCCACCAAACCCGCAAACGCAAGGCCAATGGCTACAAACAGCAGGGCTGATCGGTTTACTGTGCGCCTGCGTGCGGTTTGGTAGGTTTGCTCGCTTGAAGTGGTGAATTTTGCCGCCTCAGTGTGTTCCTGATTAAAGGCTTGTACGGTGGTGATCTGGTTTAAAACCTCTTGCGCAATCGCGCTGCTGTCGGCCAGTTTGTCTTGGCTGGCGCGCGACAGTTTGCGGACCCGGCGTGCCAAAATTACCACCGGTACCATCACCACGACCACCAATAACAAAACTGCACCGGACAGCAATGGACTGGTCAAAAGCAACATGACCAAGCCGCCCAATGTGGTCAGGCTGTTGCGCAGGAAAAATGACAAACTGCTGCCAATCAGCGTTTGAATCAGCGTGGTGTCGGCAGTCAGGCGTGACAACACTTCACCGACTTTCAGCGTTTCAAAAAATTCCGGGCGTTGCACCAGCAGGTGGGTATATACACGATTGCGAAGGTCTGCAGAAATTCGTTCGCCCAGTGTGGTTACTAAATAGAACCGCACTGCACTGGCCATGGCCAGCACAAACACAAGCACCAGCAAATAGCCGAATGCGGTGTTCAGGCCTTCCGGGTTTTCACCTGCAAGAAAACCACTGTCGATCAGCCAGCGAAACATGACCGGCATGGTCAGCGACATCGCCGAACCCAGCAGCAAAGCACCAAGGGCGGCAAAAGCCCAAGCCTTGTGGGGGCTGACCAAGGAGGCCAGGGTGGAGCCCAGCGTTTGAAGTTTGTTGGTATCGCTCATTCAGTGTGTGGTGCTTGGCTTAAAGTTGCATGGGGCGATCATACCCCGTCATTTCGAGATAGCCACGCCCCCAAGGTGAAGTATTGCTTGAAGGATTGCCGCTTTTCACGCGCACTGCACCTTCCCAGTACAGTGTGCCGGTGCTGGCGCGTGCGTCCAGTTCCTGATCATCAAACAAGGGCTCGAGTTCAAACACCAGGTCGTCTAGCAAAAGTCGCTGAGAAACCGGGTATTCAATGCCGGTTCGGGTTGATTTCCAGCGTTTCAATACCTCGAATTTCACTTCGCTGAAATTGCGTACCGTGCCATCCGACTGCCTTAGGGCGGCGTGGGTCCACACAGGCGGTTTACCCATATCGCGATCGCGAATTTGAAATGCCATCAGGGCCTCGCCCTGGTCGCCATGCAAACCGACCCAGTCCCAGCCCTGGGCGTTCGGTGCCAATACGGTGCTCGACCATTCATGGTCCATCCAGAAGGTGCCTTGCAGGGGCAATGTTTTGCCGTCAACGCGAACAGTGCCGCTGCTGCGCATGTGGGGCAGGGTGATGTAGTAGCTCGATTGCTCAGGCTTTGGGCCTTTTTGTGAATAGCCTTCCTGGCCCTGCATCCAGGGCGCCTGAGTTTGTTCGATAAGCAGGTCCATGGACAATTGCGGGGCCTGGATTTTGCACTCCCACTGTTCGCCTTGAGCGCTTCGCAACTGCCAGCCCGGCATTTGTATGTTCAACACCTGTTGCTTGGTGCTTTGTATCAAGGCACCACCGCTGCCCGCACGGCGAATAATTTGATCGTGCTTCAACTTGCCCACTGAAGGAATTGCCACTGCGGCATGGGCAAACAACAATTGCTTGGCTGAAAAGGCGCTGGGGTTCAGCACATTGACATTGGGCGCAGACCGGAAAAATGTAATTTGTACTCCCAAGGGTTCGGCCAATTCCGGGCTTTCAAACCAGCCTGTGAAATACCACCATTCAGTTCTGAATGCGGGGTGTGCGCCATGGTCTTGGGGCAATGTGGGCAGCATGCTTGCATTGGGTTGGGAATACACGCGCTGCAAGCCAGGTTCGGCCAGCGCCATGCCCGCATGCGAAAACAGCGGCAGGCCAAGGCCCGCTTTCAACAAATCGCGCCGCTTCATGCCCAGTCCTCTTTCAATTGCTCAACCAGGTGCGTGCCGAGTTTGTTGCGCAAGGCCAGTGTGACGGTGGCGCTACTCATGGTGATCAGCACCAGCACCATGACTGCCAAGTCTCGCCAAGGGGTGAACCATTCCATGGTCCAGTGAAACGATTGCGGGTTCACAACGAAAATCAGGATAGCGGCAAATGCCAAGCCAATGATCAAGCCCACCAATGCGGCCACGGCCGATGCAATCAATGCCTCTCGCGCAATCAGTTTCAATATCCAGTTCGGGCTGGCACCCATGGCACCCAGCAAGGCGAATTCGCGTTTTCGTTGCAAGGCCATGGCAGAAAATGTGGTGCCCACACCAAACAGGCCGATCACCACGGCTGCAATTTCCAGCAGGTAAGTAACCGCAAAGCTGCGATCAAAAATGTCCAGGCTCAGCTGTCGAATTTCACCGGGTTCTGCGAAGTCGATTTTTTGCGCAACTGCGGTGGTACTGGCCGCCTGTTCAATGCGGGCCACCATGTCTTTAACCGTCACATTTTCTTGTGGCCACACGGCGCCCTGCGTGTCTTTGAATTGCACATTGAACTGCTTCAAAAGTTCTGCCTTGGGCAGCACAATTGCGCCGTGTTGGCGGGTGTAGTCGCGCCACACGCCCATCACCGTGGTGGGTACGCGCATGCCTTGGTCCAGTTGCAGTTCAAGTGTGCTGCCGGCTTGCAGGCCATACAAATCAGTCATGGGCTCGCTGACCCACACAGGCAGTGTACCGGCCTTGGGTTCGTTGATTGTATTGCCTGTCATGGGCAGACGCTGGGCGGCAGCCTGCGTTGAAATGGGCCGGGCAATCAGTTCCACGGCTGGTCGTTTTGGGTCGAGCACGATCGATTGTTGGCCCCAAAATTCAACCAGTTCAACGCCTTGAAGTTCAGCCACTTTTTGCTGAAAGTCATCGGGAAAAACCGGAATGCTTGCGCTGTTCAGTTTGACATACAGGGGCGCTGGCAATACCTGGGTCAGCCAGTTGTCCAGTGAATGGCGAAAGCTGTAAATCATCACATGCATGGCCACCACCAGGGCAAAACTGGCTACTACGCCCGACAAACCCACAGCCAGTAAATTCGGGGTGCTGGCCAAACGCGACTTGGCAAGATCAGCCAAGCGGGCAAGCTGTGCGGGTTGTTTGATCAGGCCGCGCACCACCACGCCAATCATGGCGATACCACCGAACAAACCAAAGGCGACCGCCAAGTAACCACCCACTGGAATATTACCGTAAGGTGGAATGAACAGGCACGCAGCAGCCACTGCGCAAAGCAGCAAGCCAACCCAGTGTGCCTTGTTGGCAAACTGCAGGCCCGCTTCTTCTGTGCCTGCACGCAGGCGTTGGTGCAAGGCCATTTGGCCGGTTTGCAAGGCAGGCGACAAACCGCCCAGCAAGGTCGCCACCACGCCAAAGCCGGCAAACAACAAGGCATCCAATGGCGGCAGGCCCACAGTGCCTTGGCTGGTTTGAAAATAACCCGCACCCAAATCAACACCCAGATAACGCACCACAGCCAGGGACAAACCCCAGCCCAAGGCCACACCCAGCACGCCACCGACTACGCCGCAGCACATGGATTCAAACAACACTTGCATGCGCAGCGCGCTGGCCCGCGCGCCAAGGGCGGCCAGCAGGGCCCACTGGCGTGAACGTTGCGCCACTGCCAGCATTTGTGTGGAGAAGGTCAAGAAGCCGCCAGTAAGCAAGGCCACCATGGCCAGAATCGACAGGTTGGCGCGGTAGGCCTGCGACACGCTGGCTCCACGTGTGCCTTGTTCACTGGGGGTTTCAAGCCGGCCCAGTTCGGAAAATTCACCACCATACTGCTTTTGAAAACTGGCAGGGGTTACGCCTTCCTGAAGTTTCAAATCGACGCGGGAAATTTGCCCCAACGTGCCCAAGCGCCATTGCACCGCCGCAATGTCTGCCACTGCAAGCAGCTGCCCGCTACCGGCTGCGGGCACTGTGCCCGCCACTTGCCAATTCTGGTTTGAATTGTTGTGCAGTGTGACCAGAGTGTTTTGTTCACTGGGAAGTTGTTCTTTCAGGGCCGGGCTCACAAAAACATTGGCAGTGCTTAGCAAGGGTATTTCGCCCTGTTGTGCTGCGTCGTTTGTTTCATCGCTGCTTTGCCCAATGAAATTGGGCGTGACAGCCGCTGCGGTGAATACATCCAGGCCAAGCCAGCGTACGGGTTTGTCGAAACCCTGAACGGGAATGTTGATGTCGATGACAGGGGAGGCCACAGCCACTTCAGGCAAGGCAGCAAGCTGTTCCAGAATGGTTTCAGGCAATAAAACGCTGTGTGGCAGCAACTGCAAATCGGCCTGCCCGGAAAATTGCCGCACACCGTTGTTGAACTGGTCAAGCGCTTGCTTGTGAATCAGGTGGACTGCAAACCCAAGCCCAACACCCACAGCAATGGATACCGTTGCAATCAACCATTTCACTGGCTGGTCGCGCAAAGCACCAGCAAACAATTGAAGTTTCAAGGCAAGGCCTGGTGATAGCGCCATGGTTCTCAAGCCTTGTTGAATTCAGCCAAGTGATGATCGGCCAAATTCAGACGATGATTCAAATGGCTCGCTGCCTTTGCAGAATGGGTCACCATGACCAAGGCGCAACCTTGCGCTGAACATGCTTGATGCAACACTTGCAGAACGCGCTCGGCATTGTCTTCGTCCAGATTGCCCGTGGGTTCGTCCGCAAGAATTAATGGAGGACTCAAGGCAAGGGCGCGTGCAATCGCCACGCGCTGTTGTTCTCCGCCCGACATTTCTCGCGGAAAGCTTGCGGCCTTGTGGGCCATGCCCACTTGCTCAAGCAGTTGTATGCAACGCGCATGGTTGGGCTGTTCGCCCGCCAGTAAGAACGGCAGCTCAATGTTTTGTTGCGCAGTTAAATGCGGCATCAGGTAGTAGGCTTGAAACACCAGCCCAACGTGCCGAAGCCGCTTGGCAGCAATTTCATTGGTGTTCAGGGTATGAATGGCAGTGCCTGCCCAATACACTTCGCCAGTGTCGGGCTTGTCCAGCCCAGCCATCAAATGCAGCAGGGTGGATTTACCCGAACCCGATTCGCCGATCACGGCCAGGGACTGCCCCTGTTGCAATTGAAGACTGACCTCGGTGAACAGTTTGATGCCACCGAGTGTTTTTGAAACCCCCGCCACTGCGAGGGTCGTTGAGCTTGTGTGCTGTTGGTTCACCCGAATTACCGCCTTGTGGTGAAACGTTCAAGGAATCAGATTCCTTATTCTGCCATGCCGCCCACAACTGTGCTGTAGCCTGCGTCTACATAAGTAATTTCAGCGGTAATACCACGTGCCAAATCGGAAAGCATGAAGGCGGCAGTGTTGCCTACATCGTCAATGGTCACATTGCGGCGCAATGGTGCTGCTTCTTCCACAGCATGCAAAATTTTGCTGAAACCTTTAATGCCTGCCGCAGCCAGGGTTTTGATCGGGCCTGCTGAAATACCGTTGACGCGAATACCCTTGGGGCCCAGTGACTCAGCCAGGTAGCGAACCGAGGCTTCCAGCGATGCCTTGGCCAAGCCCATGGTGTTGTAGTTGGGCACCATGCGAACCGAGCCCAAATAACTCAGCGTTAGCAGTGCGCCTTCGCGGCCTTGCATCATTGGGTAGGCTGCTTTGGCCAGTGCCGGGAAGCTGTAGGCTGAAATGTCGTGCGCAATTCGGAATGCTTCGCGCGAAATACCTTCCAGAAAGTCGCCGGCAATGGCTTCGCGCGGTGCGAAGCCAATCGCGTGCACCAAGCCATCCAGGCCATCCCAATGCTTGGCCAGTTCTGTGAACAGGTTTTCAATTTGGCTGTCTTCGGCTACATCTAGCGGAAATACCAGCTTGGAGTCGAATTCGGCAGCCATGTCCGTAACCCGATCAATGAATCGCTCGGTTTGGTACGTGAATGCCAATTCAGCGCCTTGCGCATGGCAGGCCTTGGCAATGCCGTAGGCGATTGAACGGTTTGACAGAAGGCCCGTGATAAGAATTTTTTTACCGGCTAGGAATCCCAATTTGTATTGCTCCTGAGAATGAGTTGTGAGTTTTCACTTGGTGACTACACTTAGTGCTCATTATAGGCAATTCACAAGGCAATCCACTTCAGGGTCGGTTAGACAAAGGCTTGGGGTTGGCTGACAGCTTCTTGGGTGCGCTGCTGCTCAATCCGATTGGGGCCAAGTAGCCCTGAAACTGCTCAGCACAATTTTCCCAGGTGAAGTTGCTGGCATGCTTCAACGGCACATCGCGTTCAATTTTCAATGCGGCCATGGCGGCTGTTTTCAAATTCCAGTCCAGCACGCCGGCACCGGAATCGCCGACCACATCCAGCGGCCCGTTCACGGGGAATGCAGCCACCGGGCAACCGCTGGCCATGGCTTCCAACAGCACCAAGCCAAAGGTGTCGGTCATGCTGGGAAACACGAATACATCGGCGCGTTTGTACAGCTCTGAAAGCGCTGCATGGTTCAGCATGCCGAACCACTTGGCCTCGGGGTATTGTTTTTCAAGTGCCTTGCGGGCAGGGCCGTCGCCAGCAATCCATTTCTCGCCAGGCAATTCAAGGCTTAAAAATGCTTCCAGATTTTTTTCAACTGCCACGCGGCCGGCATACAAAAAAACTGGTTTCTCGATGCTGCACGCGTTCAAACGGTGCAGCAGTTCAACCTGCTGTGCATCGTCGGTTGGCAGGTCGCGGGGGCTGTAACTCATGTGTTTGCTGGCTGCAGATTGTTCCGGATTGAATCGTTTCAAGTCCACGCCCCGTTGCCATAACACGCAATTGCTCAATCCACGGCCTTGCAAGGTGTTGATGACCGACAAGGTGGGCACCATCACTGCGCGGGAAGGTTTGTGGAACCAGCGCAGCAAGGCTGCAGTAAAGCGAATGGGTATGCCTGAACGTGCTTTCACATACTCGGGAAACTGGGTGTGATAGGCGGTTGTGAATGGCAACTTGCGCCCGTGCGCCAGCAGGCGCATGGCCAAGCCGATAGGCCCTTCGGTCACAATGTGCACCGCCTGTGGTTTGAATCGGTCCAGCTCATTGCGCAAGCGCGAGAATGGCCACAAAGCCAAGCGAATTTCAGGGTAGGTTGGGCAGGGAATGGTTTTAAACAAACCCGGGTGAATAACCCGCACATCGTGACCCTGCGCAGTCAGTTGTGCCACCACTTGGCTTAGCGTTTGCACCACGCCGTTGACTTGCGGTGCCCATGCGTCTGTTGCAATCAGGATTCGCATGCTGGTTTACTCCGCCAAGGTGTGCGCAAGCGCTTTTTGTTTGCGAACCGGCAGGTCACGGTGCGGCCAGTGAACAATGTCCAGCTTCCCGCAAGGGTGCTCAACCAGCGCGGTCAGGCTTTCAACCCAATCGCCGTCGTTGCAGTACAGCAGGCCGTCCACTTCTTTAATCTCTGCTTTGTGAATGTGACCACACACCACGCCGTCGTAGCCGCGGTGTTTGGCTTCATGAATCAGCGCGTGTTCAAACTCGAGAATGAAGTTCACGGCGTTTTTGACCTGCTGTTTCAAGAACTGTGACAGAGACCAATACGGATAACCCAGCTTGATTCGAATGTTGTTCAACACGCGGTTCATGGTCAGCGCAAAGTTGTACAGCGTGTCGCCCAGGTAAGCCAGCCACTTGGCGTAGCGCACAACCTGGTCAAATTCGTCACCGTGCACCACCCACAGGCGCTTGCCATCGGCTGTCACATGCACTGCGTTTTCCATAATCGGAATGTCGCCGAAGGTCATGCCAGCGAACTGGCGTGCGGCTTCGTCGTGGTTGCCCGGAATAAACACCACTTGGGTGCCTTTGCGTGCTTTGCGCAACACCTTTTGAATGACGTCGTTGTGGCTTTGCGGCCAAAACCAGCTTTTGCGCAGCTGCCAACCGTCGATGATGTCGCCCACCAGGTACAGCGTGTCGCTTTCATTGTGTTTCAGGAAGTGGAGCAGGGCGTCAGCCTGGCAGCCGGGTGTGCCCAGGTGAATGTCTGAAATCCAGATGGTCCGGTATTTGTTCGAGCCTTGCTCATCAGCCGTCGGTTCAATGCTGCCCGGCCCTTGCAGGCCCGTGCTTGGCGATGTTTGCTCGTTGGCCGCTTTCGCGAACAGTTGCTCTGCAAATTTTTGTTTGTAGTTCAACTGATTCGAGCGCATTTTGAATGTCCATGTTCTTGTCATGGCACCCATTAAACGCGCTCGATTTGACTACCTTGTGACAGTTATATGACTCTTTTTTGACAAAAAAGCCGCTGCCCCGGAAGTTTTGTGACCTGTTTTATTTTGCTTCCAGGCTTTTCGGAAGCCACCATGTGAAGCCGTACAACAGGGTTTTTGATACCACTTCCATGGTTGGCAAGTTCTTGCCCCTTAGTCGCAAGAAGGCAATTGGCAATTCAAGTGTGTGCGCCACCAACAACAAAGCGGCCAGGACCAACAGGAAAGGCATCACCAGGCTGATTAACAAATAGGCTGGAACCACAATCCAGAAGCCGTTCATGACTTTGCGCATGGATTCAAACGATTGGGGGCTGACTTTAATGGCCATTTGTTTTCCTGTTGGGTGAGGGTGAGGTAAATTTGAATATGACAATAGTTCTTGTCAGAAGCCTTGTCAAGCGCGTTTGGACTTGCCCCCGCTGGCACACTGGTGTATATTTCGCACTCTTCTTTAGGACCGTAGCTCAGCTGGTTAGAGCGCTGCCTTGACATGGCAGAGGTCGCTGGTTCGATTCCAGTCGGTCCTACCATACCCCCCTCCAAAACTAATTCTTCAAGATTGTATTTTCCGTTGCACAATGACCGGATCAGGTTCGCGTTTGCGGCTTGAAACCTTCAGGAGTGTCGGCCATGAGTCATGAGCAGAAAAGCAACAAAATGGACAAAAAGAAAGCGCTGAGTACTCCCAAAGAGAAAAAGGCTGCAAAGAAAGTGAAAAAAGACATCAAGGAAGGCATTCACAAACCCAAATTGGTTTGATTGAATGTTCAGGCGGCATTCAGAAGGCTAAAATAGAGGGTTGCTAAAAGTTTTACCCAAGCCAATCCATTCGTAAGGGAAGTACATATGCCAGTTATCCGCCTGCCTGACGGATCCGAACGTGTTTTCGATCACCCTGTGACAGTCGCCCAAGTGGCGGCCAGCATTGGCCCCGGTTTGGCGAAAGCCGCCTTGGCCGGCACGGTGAACGGCACGCTGGTTGATACTTCCTACACCATCGACAAGGACTCCAGCCTGTCTATCGTCACTGAAAAAGACGAAGAAGGGCTGGACATGATCCGCCATTCCACAGCGCACTTGCTGGCTTACGCCGTGAAGGAACTGTTTCCCACGGCGCAGGTTACTATCGGCCCAGTGATTGAAGACGGTTTTTACTACGACTTTTCCTACGAACGCCCATTCACCCCTGAAGACCTGGAAGCGATCGAAAAGAAAATGGCCGAGCTGGCCAAGCTCGATGAAGTGGTCACCCGTGAAGAATGGGTGCGCGACGACGCTGTGCAGTTCTTCAAAGACCAGGGCGAACACTACAAAGCCGAAATTATTGCCAGCATTCCCAGCAACGAAAACATTTCGCTGTACCGCGAAGGCAAATTCATCGACCTGTGTCGTGGCCCCCACGTGCCCAACACCGGCAAACTGAAGCACTTCAAGCTGATGAAAGTGGCGGGTGCCTACTGGCGCGGCAATTCCAACAATGAAATGCTGCAGCGTATTTACGGCACCGCGTGGACCAAAAAAGAAGACCTGGCCGCCTACCTGCATCGACTTGAAGAAGCCGAGAAGCGCGACCACCGCAAACTGGGCAAGCAGCTGGATTTGTTCCACATGCAAGACGAAGCCCCGGGCCTGGTGTTTTGGCACCCCAAGGGTTGGGCCTTGTGGCAACAGGTCGAGCAGTACATGCGCAAGGTGTACGTGGACGGTGACTACCAGGAAATTCGTTGCCCCCAGATTCTGGACCGCAAGCTGTGGGAGAAGTCAGGCCACTGGGACAACTACAAAGAAAACATGTTCACCACTGAATCGGAAAAGCGTGATTACGCCCTAAAGCCGATGAACTGCCCCGGTCACATCGAAGTGTTCAAGAGCGATCTGCGTTCTTACCGCGACCTGCCCATGCGCTACGGTGAATTCGGTGCCTGCCACCGAAATGAAAGCTCGGGTGCCTTGCACGGCATCATGCGCGTTCGCGGCTTCACGCAAGACGACGGGCATATTTTCTGCACTGAAGACCAGGTGCAAGAAGAAGTCACTCGTTTTAACCAAGTGGCCATGCAGGTGTATGCCGACTTTGGTTTCAATGAAATCAATGTCAAACTGGCCCTGCGTCCTGAAGCCCGTTTGGGCACCGATGAAACCTGGGACAAAGCCGAAGACTCCCTGCGCGCGGCGTTGAAAGCGTGTGGCGTGCAGTGGACCGAGCTGCCAGGCGAGGGCGCTTTTTACGGCCCCAAAATTGAATACCATATGAAAGACTCCATTGGTCGTTCATGGCAGTGCGGCACCATTCAGGTTGACTTCCAGTTGCCCGGTCGCCTGGGCGCCGAATATGTGGCCGAAGACAACAGCCGCCGAGTGCCTGTAATGCTTCACCGTGCCATCGTGGGTTCCATGGAACGCTTCATCGGTATTCTGATTGAAAACCATGCCGGTGCCATGCCCGTGTGGTTGTCGCCCGTGCAGGTGGTGGTTGCCACAATCACCGAGGCACACAATGAATACGCTCACAATGTGGTGCAAATGTTGAAAAAACAAGGCATTAGGGTTGAGGCGGATTTGCGTAATGAAAAGATCAATCGTAAAATCCGTGAGCACACCATGCAGAAAACCCCGTATATCGCCGTAATCGGTGACGCGGAACGTGATGCAAACCAAGTTGCCGTGCGCTTGCGCGGCAATGAAAACCTGGGCTCATTGCCTGTTGATGAATTCATTCAGCGCCTGCTGGGTGAAATCAACAGCAGGGCCTGATTTATTTAACTTGAAGAAAGAGGCTAGACATCGTAGCAGAAAAGAAAAATCGCACGAACGAGGAAATTCGAATCCCTGAAGTGCGCCTCATTGGAATTGAGGGTGAGCAGTTAGGCATCGTTAAAACGTCAGACGCATTGCGGATGGCCGAAGAAGGCGGTGTAGATTTGGTGGAAATTGCGCCGCAGGCCGTGCCCCCGGTCGCCAAGCTGATGGACTACGGCAAGTTCCGTTATCAGGAACAGAAAAAAGCCGCTGAAGCCAAGTCCAAACAAAAGCAAGTTCAAATCAAGGAAATCAAGTTCCGCCCCGGAACAGACGACGGCGATTACAACGTGAAGCTGCGTAATCTGACCCGTTTTCTGGAAGACGGCGACAAGTGCAAGGTCACCTTGCGTTTTCGCGGACGTGAAATGGCTCACCAGGACATTGGTGCTCGCCTTTTGGAGCGTGTTCGTACTGACTTGGAAGAAATTGGTCAGGTTGAACAAATGCCCAAAATGGAAGGCCGCCAAATGGTCATGATGATTGCGCCACGCAAGAAAGCATAATTTCCAAAAAGATTGCCAGCATTCGCAAACCCGCGTTATAATCGCGGGCTTGCTGCATTGTGCGTAAAACCACAGCGCAACAAATTGCCCACCAGGTCAGAAAAGTGCTTCGTCGAAGCCACCTGCAAGCAGGTTCAATACATATTGAACAGTAATAGGAGCACCAAGATGCCCAAGATGAAGACCAAAAAGAGCGCCTCCAAGCGTTTCTTGGTCCGTTCAAGCGGATCGATCAAGCGTGGCCACGCCTTTAAGCGCCACATCCTCACCAAGAAAACGACCAAAAGCAAGCGTCAATTGCGCGGCATGGAAACGATTCACAAATCAGACATCGGTCGCGTGCGCGACATGATGCCTTACGCATAAAGGGAGGAGTGTCAAATGCCTAGAGTAAAACGTGGTGTAACGGCTCGCGCCCGTCACAAAAAAGTAATCGCCCAAGCCAAAGGCTTCCGCGGTCGTCGTAATAATGTATTCCGCGTTGCCAAGCAAGCGGTGATGCGTGCTGGTCAGTACGCATACCGTGACCGTCGCAACAAGAAGCGCGTATTCCGCGCCCTGTGGATCACCCGTATCAACGCAGCAGTGCGTGAACACGGCATGACCTACAGCGTATTCATCAATGGCTTGAAGAAAGCTGCCATTGGCCTGGACCGCAAGGTATTGGCTGACCTGGCAGTGACCGACAAGGCAGCATTTGCTGCCATCGTGGGTCAAGTGCGCGCAGCGCAGGCTTAATTCACCAGCCAAGTCAAATTTTTGTCACAAGTGAAGCCTCTTAGGTTTTTCACTTAAGTTGGCGAAAAGACTAAACAAAACGGAGCTCTCGGGCTCCGTTTTTGTTTTCAGGCGGTACAATTCAGGGCTCTACTCAAAGCCGTTCCAATCTCAAAAAGAATCGACCCAATACCCATGGATGCTTCGCTTTTAGCCATTCTTACCGAGGCCGAACAGGCCATGTCATCGGCAACAGACCCAGCCAGTCTTGAAAACATCAAGGCCCAGTTTCTGGGTAAACAGGGCAAAGTCACCGAGTTGCTCAAAGGCATGGCTGCGCTTTCGCCCGAAGAAAAGAAAACCCGTGGCGCGGAAATCAACCAACTCAAACAAGGTGTGGAGTCTGTGTTGAACGCCAAGCGCCAAGCGTTGGCCGATGCCGCCATGCAAGCCAAGTTGCAGGCACAGGCCATCGACGTGACCAAGCCTGGCCGCATGCGCGGCACGGGCGGTTTGCACCCAGCCATGCGCACACTTGAGCGCATTGAAGAAATTTTCACCACCATTGGTTTTGATTTGGCCGATGGTCCAGAAATTGAAACCGACTTCCACAACTTCACTGCCTTGAATACGCCGGAAAATCACCCCGCGCGTTCCATGCACGACACCTTCTATGTAGAAGGCACTGGTGGCAACTTGTTGCGCACGCACACCTCGCCCATGCAGGTGCGCTACATGCAAACCAACAAGCCGCCCATTCGCATTATTGCGCCGGGCCGTGTGTATCGTGTTGACAGCGACGCCACGCATTCACCGATGTTTCACCAGGTTGAAGGCTTGTGGATCGACGAAGGTGTCAGCTTTGCGGATTTGAAAGCGGTGTTCATGGATTTCCTGAAAACCTTTTTTGAAACCGACGACATCACCATTCGTTTCCGCCCCTCGTTTTTCCCGTTCACTGAACCGTCTGCGGAAATTGACATGGCATTTACCAGCGGCCCCAACAAGGGCAAGTGGCTGGAAATTGCGGGTTGCGGGCAGGTGCATCCCAATGTGTTGCGCCATGTGGGCATCGACCCCGAAACCTACACCGGCTTTGCCTTTGGCGTGGGCCCCGATCGCTTGACCATGCTGCGTTATGGCATCAACGATTTGCGCCTGTTCTACGAAAACGACATTCGTTTTCTGCAGCAATTCAATTAATTAAGCTTAATTAAGTCTAACCAAGCCAGTTTTGGATATTAAAAGATGCAATTCACAGAATCCTGGTTGAAGTCACTCGTCAACACCCCTTTGAACACGCAAGAGTTGGGCGACAAGCTCACTATGGCGGGTTTAGAGGTTGAAGAGCTCGAACCCCTGGCCCCGGAATTTTCCGGCGTGGTGGTGGGTTTGGTGGTGAAAAAAGACAAGCACCCCGATGCTGACCGCCTTAGTGTGTGCCAAGTGCAAGTGGCCGAAGGCGATGTGCGCCAAATTGTGTGCGGCGCCCCCAATGTGGCCGAAGGCTTGAAAGTGCCTTGTGCGTTGCCCGGTGCTGAACTGCCAGGCGGCTTCAAGATCAAGCCCACCAAAATGCGCGGTGTTGAAAGTGGCGGCATGCTGTGTTCTGGCAAAGAACTGGGCGTGCCCAGCGATGTCGACGGCCTGCACATTTTGAACACTGATTTCCCGGTGGGCGGCAATGTGCGCGAGCTTCTCGGGCTGAACGAAATGAAGTTCACCCTAAAAATGACGCCCAATCGCGCTGATTGTTTGAGCGTGTGGGGCGTGGCCCGTGAAGTGGCGGCACTGACCGGTGCCACACTGAATGCACCTTCGTTTGCACCCGTGGTGGCGGCCATTGGCGACACCCTGAATGTGAAAGTAGAAAACACCGACCTGTGCGGCCGTTTTGCCGGGCGTGTCATTCGCGGTGTAAACAACAAGGTAAAAACCCCGCAGTGGATGGTTGATCGCCTTGAAGGCGCGGGCCAGCGTAGCTTGAACGCACTGGTTGATATATCCAACTACGTGATGCTTGAATTGGGCCGCCCCAGCCATGTGTTCGATTTGGACAAAGTGCAGGGCGACCTGACCGTGCGTTGGGCACGCGAAGGCGAAAAGCTGAAGCTGCTGAACGACATGGAAGTGGCCTTGAAGCCGCACATGGGCGTGATTTGCGATACCAATGGCCCGGAAGCACTGGCTGGCATTATGGGTGGCGACCACACGGCTGTGAATGAAGGCACTACCAATATTTTCGTGGAAGCTGCATTTTGGCACCCCGACGCGATTGTTGGCCGTGCGCGTGAATTCAATTTTTCATCTGATGCGTCGCACCGCTTCGAGCGTGGCGTGGACTTCCAAACCATTCCTGAACACATCGAGCGCATTACCGCCTTGATCATTGAAATATGCGGCGGCCAGGCTGGTCCCGTGGTGGACCAGGTATTGAGCCTGCCTGCCCGCAAGCCAGTCACGCTGCGCCATGCGCGCGCTGAAATGGTGATTGGCATGCCATTCACAGTTGAGCAGGTGAAAGACGTATTCACCAAGCTGGGCTTTGAATTCACTGCCGAGGGGCAGGGGGTTGAAACCTGCTACGTGGTCAACCCGCCTAGCTACCGTTTCGACATCAATATCGAAGAAGACCTGATCGAAGAAGTAATTCGTGTGGTGGGCTACGACAGCCTGCCGTTGCGCGCGCCCATGGGCAAGCTGAAAATGTTGCCGGCTGCTGAAGGCAAGATTGGCCGCCATGCCATTCGCCACCAGGTGGCCGCGCTGGGCTACCAGGAAGTGGTTAGCTATAGTTTCACGCCTGAACAATGGGAAGCTGATTTCAATGCCAACACTGACCCGGTTCGCTTGCTGAATCCGATTGCAAGCCACCTTAGCGTAATGCGCTCGACCCTGATCGGCAGCCTGACTGGCGTGTTGAAACATAACCTGGGTCACCGCGTTGATCGTTTGCGCGTGTTTGAAGTGGCGCGCGTATTCGAGAAAAACGACAAAGTGCAAGACGGCGCACAAACCGTGGCTGGCTTCAAGCAAACCTGGAAAGTGGGTGGCTTGGCCTATGGTTTGGCTGACCAGCTGCAATGGGCCGCAGGCAATAACCGCGCACTCGACTTCTTCGACGTGAAAGGCGATGTAGAACAATTGCTGCATGGCCGCAAAGTGGACTTTGAGGTGTTTGATGCCGCAAACCCCCACCCAGCCTTGCACCCAGGCCGCAGCGCCCGTGTACTGGTGAACAAACAGCCAATCGGTTTTATCGGTGAACTACACCCCAAGCTGGCTCAGGAATACGACTTGCCACAGGCACCCATCGTGTTCGAATTGCTGTTGGATGGCTTGAACACCCGCAAATTGCCTGCTTTCAAAGATGTTTCAAAACAGCCTGTGGTGGTTCGGGACCTGGCATTCGTAGTAGAGCAAAGTATTGCTGCTGCGCAGCTAAAAAAAGCATTCACGGAAGTGAAAGATGACAACCTTGGCTGGCTGAAATCGGTTATCCTTTTTGATGAATTCGTACCGAAAGAAGAAGGTAAGGGTCTGAATCTAAATGAGAAAAGTTTGGCATTCAGGCTTACCCTTCAAGCAAGCGACCGCAGCTTGACCGATGCAGACATCGAACCTTTGTTGAAAAAAATGATTGACCAGGCAGGCCAGCGTTGCGCGGCCCGTTTGCGATAAGTATAGATAGGTAGAACTCACTGTGGATCAATTTGTGTTGAACGACGACCGTAGCAATGAAATGACAGCCCGCTCTGACCGCATGGACCTGATTGAAGACGGTCTGGCCTCGGGCTCCCTGACCAAGGCTGAACTGGCTGAAATGTTGTTTGACAGCCTTGGCCTGAACAAGCGCGAAGCCAAAGACTTCGTGGATGCATTTTTCGATGAAATTCGCACCACGCTAGAAGGCGGCGATTCCGTGAAATTGTCAGGTTTTGGCAATTTCCAGCTGCGTGACAAGCCCCAGCGCCCGGGAAGAAACCCAAAAACTGGCGAAGAGATTCCCATTGCGGCGCGTAGAGTGGTAACCTTTCATCCCAGCCAGAAACTTAAAGCTTTGGTTGAATAGGTTTCACTAAATTATTTAAGTATAAGCAAATTACCTAATGCAAAAAACCGTAAACGCAGACGGAACGCCACCCACAGCAAGCTTGCCGCCCATTCCGGCCAAGCGCTACTTCACCATTGGTGAGGTCAGTGAGCTGTGCGGCGTAAAAACCCACGTGCTCCGCTATTGGGAGCAAGAATTTACGCAATTGAAGTCGATTACCCGCCGCGGCAATCGTCGTTATTACCAGCACCATGAAGTGTTGTTCATTCGCAGAATTCGTGAACTGCTGTACGAACACGGCTTCACCATCAACGGTGCCCGCAACCGCTTGGATCAGGAAAAAAATGGCCCCGCTGGCGATGCGCCATTGCCAATTTTGATTGATCGTGAAGTTTTGAAAGAACAATTGCTAAATTTGCGCGAAGCCCTCAAAGCCTAAGCGTTTCTGGGTATAATCCAGCCTTCTCGGAATGTGGCGCAGCCTGGTAGCGCACTTGCATGGGGTGCAAGGGGTCGGAGGTTCGAATCCTCTCATTCCGACCAAAAATTAAAAAAGGCCTGGGTTTAACGACCCGGGCCTTTTTGTTTTTGCACGCTAAATTTACGCAGCGCATATTGCTAAGCAGCCACCCCGAACAAGGCACCCACACCCGCAGTCAGGCCCATTGCCAAGGCGCCCCAGAAGGTCACGCGCACCGCAGCCACACGCATGGAAGAACCGCCCGCCTGCGCGGCCAAGGCACCCAAGGCTGCCAGGAAAAACAGTGCGCTGCCAGCAACACCCCACATCAGCCAATTTGCTGGTAACAGCAAAGCCACCAGCAAAGGCAAAAGGGCACCTGCAGCGAATGTAGCGGCTGAAGCCAAAGCGGCTTGTACGGGTTTGGCAGAAAGTGTGTCAGACAAACCAAGTTCGTCTCGGGCGTGTGCGCCCAGTGCATCATGTGCCATCAATTGAGTGGCCACCTGTTGTGCCAGATTTTCATCAAGCCCACGATCGACATAAATTGATGTCAACTCAGCATGCTCATGGTCAGGATGGTTGGCCAGTTCAGCCCGCTCGCGTGCAAGGTCGGCATTTTCCGTGTCGGCTTGCGAGCTGACCGACACATATTCACCCGCTGCCATGGACATGGCACCAGCCACCAAGCTGGCCACACCTGCAACAAGTATGGCCTTCGAGCCTGCGCCCGTTGCGGCCACACCCAGTATCAGGCTGGCGGTGGATACAATGCCGTCGTTTGCGCCAAGCACTGCGGCGCGCAGCCAGCCGGTGCGGTGGCCTTTGTGTTTTTCAAGGTGTCTCATGCGCAGTTTTACAGGTGAGTTTTTGTTAGGGGTATTGTGGCGCAGTAGTATGGATCTGTAATCAATAATAACAAGGGTGGGGACAGATGGATGAATTCGACTTCGTCATCGTGGGCGCTGGGTCTTCCGGTTGTGTGATGGCCAACAGGCTTACTGCATGCGGGCGGTTCAAGGTGTTGTTGCTTGAAGCCGGCCCTACGGACCAAAAAAATCCATTAATTAAAATGCCGGCTGGTATTGCCGCACTGGTGTACAGCCAAAAGTACACATGGCGATACTGGAGCACGCCGCAAGCGCATTTGGGCAATCGCGAAATGTTTCAGCCCCGGGGTAAAACGCTGGGTGGATCAAGCTCAATCAATGCGTGCGTGAATATTCGCGGCAATGCGGCAGATTTCAATTTGTGGGCTGATTTGGGGTGCGATGGTTGGTCTTACGACGACGTACTGCCTTACTTTAAAAAGTCTGAAAGCTATGCTCCTTTGCAGCAAGGCCACAACAGCGAGCTCTCAAAGTTTCATGGTGCTAGCGGCCCATTGCACATTTCAAGTTCGGCGCATTTGAATCCGGTTTCTGCCGCGTTTGTGCAGGCGGGTATTCAGGCGGGTTGGCCAGAGAACAATGATTTTAACGGTGCAAGCCAAACCGGGTTTGGAATTTACAAGTCGTATCACAAAGATGGTCAGCGGTTCAGCAATGCAAGGGCTTACTTGTGGCCGGTTATGAATCGCCCGAATTTGACCGTGATCACCGACATTCGGGTAAGCCGGGTTGTGTTCGAAGGCAAACGGGCTGTTGGGGTTGAGTATTTGTCCAAGGGTTTAAGAATGCTCGTCAAAGCCAGGCGCGAGGTTATTTTGAGTGCGGGCACATTCAATACCCCCCAAATTTTGATGTTGTCAGGTGTTGGGCCGAAGGCTGAACTGGATCGCCACAACATTGAAGTTCATCACGACTTGCCTGGCGTGGGGAAAAACTTGCAAGATCACCTGGACGTATTTTTGGTGATGAAAGCAAAGCCCGGTGTAACCATTTCACTGAACCCTTTGGCCTTGGGCCGCCGGTTTCTGGAATTGTTCAAGTACCTTTTTTTCAAGAAAGGCGAATTCAGCAGCCACCTGGCTGAGGCAGGTGGTTTTGTGAAGTCGGCTGAAAGTGAGCCGATTGAAGACTTGCAGTTTCACGTGGTGCCTTTGCCTGCCACCAAGCATGGCTTGAATTTGTGGCCCTTGTTTCGCCATTACGCCTACTCGGTGATGGCATACGACCTTCGCCCGCTTTCACGTGGGGAAGTTCGTTTGAAAAGCGCAGACCCGATGCAAGACCCGGAGATTGATCCGAATTATGGCGCACACCAGCGCGACATTGATCGCTTGGTCCGCGCCATTAAAATTCTGCGAAATGTGGTCAAGCAGCCTGCATTGAAAGCGTACAGTCGATCGGAAATTGCCCCCGGTGCGGGTGTGCAAACGGATTCAGAACTGGAGGGCTGGGTTCGCCAAACCGCAGAAACGGCCTATCACCCAGTGGGCACTTGCAAAATGGGTGTTGACGACATGGCCGTGGTGGACACTCGCTTGCGTGTGCGGGGGCTGACAGGTTTGCGAATCGTGGACTGTTCAATCATGCCGACCCTGGTGGGTGGCAATACCAACGCCGCCGCCACCATGATTGCGGAGAAGGCGGCTGACATGGTGTTGCAGGAGTTCACTGGGCACGAGGTTAAGGGGTGTACGGATTCTTCTGAGCAGGCGGTGGGGGGTGTGCCTGCCATGGCTCGGGGTGATTGATCGAAGCTGACCTGATCTGCTTATTCTCACCCTGCAGCAATAGTTGCTAGCCTAAATGTTTAAACATTTAAGGCAAGGTCTAGAATTGGCTCACATTCAGTTTCTAAATGCTTCGACCAGCATGCAGTTTGTATCCGAGTACTCAAAATCGGTGTTGATCGACCTAATGCACAAGGCAGGAGTTGCTTCCATATTGATCACGAGCACCGCACGTACTCCAGCCGATCAAGCGCGCATTATGTACGACAACATTGAAAGGTATGGTGTGGCTCACCAGAAGCTTCTTTATAGCAAGTACGGTGATCGTGTGATTGATGAATACAGCAAACACAAAGCAAAAAATCATCGCAAAGAATTCATTGTTTCGATGATGAAAGCGAAAATTATCGCGCTAGATCCATCCAAAGTGTCGAACCATATTGCTGATCCAACGAAACTTAACGTGATCGATATTGCACCCTCCAGTATTCAGCCAAGTTTGCGCCAGCGATTTGTTGAGGCGGTTAAGGGTGAAGGCAGGGTGTCGAGGTATTTGGGCCCTCCGTCAGATCCTGCTTATCATCTGGAAATTCCTCAACCGGACAAATCATGATGAAAGCAACTTTAGCTGTGTTGATGTTGACGATGTCTGCATTGATGTTTAACCCTGTGTGGGCTGTAACTCCAACTGAGTGCACTTTTGAAAGCAGTGGAGTGGATCTAAAAAAAATCAAAAGTTCGAAGTATGTGCTCGGTTTTGAGGCGGTGGAAAAGAAAGTCCGCTACACCGGAAACCTGAAAGGGGTGGGGGGCTTTTACCTTGAGTTGTTTGGTTGCACCCACTATGGCGCACGGCTGACAGTTTTACTTGGGCCTGATGACGACGCTGCGGTTTTACGCAGAGCTTTAAGTGTGGTGCCTGAATTGTTGTTTGCTGAAGCGGACAAGCAAAAGGTAAAAAAAGCGCTGCTTGATATTCAAGCGGATGGCTTCACAACACCATTGCATTTCGCTGATTTGGCGAAAGAGCTTGGACTGACCGACGTGAATGTTCAGGTGATTGAGGCGGAAGGCATGGGCTTGCTGGTGTTTCAGTTTTATGGCGGGTGAGTGCCTCGAGGTTTGTAGGTCAAAAAGACTGTTTATTGGCCGAAGTGGCCGTAAGATTTTCTAATTACAACGTCTCCAAAGTGGTTTTGAGCCGCTATTGATCCTCCGTTTGAGCGGAGGGGTTAGTCATCACTTCGCTAGCCGCTCGAGGGGCGCCCAATTATTTAGGCTCGATGTGAAATCGCGATCTTTATTGCGATATGTATTGGCCGCAACTGCCTGTTGCTCAATCGTTTTTAATCCTCTTGTTTCCCAGCATTTCGATGATTTTGTTACCCACAGATAGCTCTGTCGCCTATTTTCAGTTGGTCGAATGGATTTCAGGCGCGCCAATAAATCCGATGGTTTGAGCACAACAAAATCATAAGACGGCTTGTCTACCCCGACAATGACAAGTACCCAGAAGTCGGCGGGTGAATTCTCGAGTTTCTTTTCGTCAAAGTTCCACCAACCGCACGACCGTAGATTTCCTCCGAACTTCGCAGAGAAGTTCGGGCTTAGGTAATTTCTTGAGAACTTTACTTGCAACGAGACAGACTTCTTGTTGTTTTGGTTCGTGACAAGCAAGTCTATTCCCGTATCTTTAGCAGGAACCCACAAGTTGAGTGCGCTCTTGAATTTTGATTGAATGTGATTCGCGACAAGAAACTCACCGGCGTGGACAGTAAATATTGGTTGCATGAAACGGTGATTCCTATGAAGTCTAACGTTTGATCAGGGAGGCGCAACCCGACTTGCCGGGTTCCGTCCTTTCGGTAGAAGGGTAGGGCGTTACCGATCCAGTGCCACTGGTCTTATTGAAACAGACAACTCGTACTCGAAAAGCGATACCGCTGGTACCTCTGAGCACGCAAGCAGCAGATCGTCGCTTATATGCTTTGCAACGATCACGCCACGAACTCTTTGGTTGGGTTCCGCGTGGTGCTTTTTGATCCAACTGACGTAGCGTAGAAGTTGTCCAACTACCCGGTCATACCCCTTAGAAACTTTTAGCTCGATAACGACATAGCCTGCACTGTCTGTGGCCAAGATGTCTATAAAGCGACCGCCGGCCGGAAACTCAATTCCGCGAATGCCTTCATCGGTATATAGCCGCAACGTTGGATCAATAAGATGAAGATTACGCGAAAGGTAGTCTCGGAGATCGTGCTCGTAGGCGAACTCCGAGGTCGCCTCCAGCGCGATCTCTGGTGCCTCCTCTGGGGTTGGTGTGGCTTCTGAGATTGGCGTTGGATCTCGACCCGGCTCATACAGCCGAAAGTGGGTACTGTCGATCTTGAAGAACTTGTCATCCGAGCCGTCAGCACGGGCACTGTACTGAAGGCGAGTCGGTGCATTTGTCGACAAACGAATCAAATGCGCAGCCACAGTACCTTGCTTCACGTTCGGGTAGTGCTCAGCGAACCACTGAATAGCTTGTTCTCGGGTAAAGACTTGGCCGGGAGCCAGGCTCATAGATGTCGCCATGTCGTGCATAAGTAAGCGAACTGGCTTTTCGTTCAGTGTTGCCATCGGTGGCCTTTCATTAGTGACGTTCAACTCGATTCATCGAAAATAACGGCGATATCCATCTGACGGAAAATCGCTGATTATTTCTTCGACATAACTATTTCAATTTGTTGCTAAGCATTGCATGAACCGGATGAAAAATAAACCCTGGTTGTTTGCCACAAAATGGTGAGATTGAAATTCGATTCTGGAGGTTTGCTTCCTCAGCGGTGATCGCTCAAGTTCCGATGTTTGCTTTCGCCTGGCTCGGGGTGATTGATCGAAGCGTGTATGGTTTGTGGTGATTTAACGATCAGGATGAAGCGCTTTGGTTGATTTGCTTAGTGCCTTTTTCGAATCAGCGAAAATACCAATAGTGTAGAAAACACCGACGACACAAGCAGTGTGGTGATCAATTCGATGTCGGATGCCAGCCCGGGTTGTTGCCCGCCAAGTAGACCGTTCAGCCATGTCCAATAGCGTTCAGAAAAGGGCGATGCGAACCAACCGCCAGTAAGCAAACAGCTTAGGAGCAGCACCAGAACTATCTTAACTGGTAGTCGTAGTTTGTTCATCGAACTGTTAAATGGCCAATAAGCTGAAGATTTGCCAATAGCCCCCCCAGCTTATCTGACTCTTCATTTATGCAAACCGAACGTGGCTATGGTCACCAAAATGCCTATCGCAATACATACTGAAAATAGATATCCAAGTACGACATAAACAAACAAGCGACTTGCGATATTGAACCAAAGCGGCACATGTACTTGCATATCGCCAAGCCCCCGAACCTTTTCTAAAAATGGGAATTGAAATCGCGAGCGAGAAAAGAAGTGTTCGAATCCAGCTTGAGGGAAAATTTCGGTAGGCGGCGGATTCAAACTCGCTGAAATAAGGCGGGCATACATATTGATCGATCACAGACTGAGGGGTTAGCCAAGTCAGCAACGTTAGACTCAATGGCAATGCAACCGGGATGATGAAAATGCTGAACCCGATGAGCCATATCGTGATTTCGATCATCTGCATAACTGGCCTACACCGCTAGCATTTAACAAATCCATTTGATTTCCAAATTGATCATATAGAAACTTGCCGCCGGTTTTGCCCGCTTCTTGCGCAAAATAGCTCCCCGCAGCAGATGCAACCAAGGCAATTACGTCGACCAGCGAATGCTGGATTCAGGAATATAAATGGCTGGCCTAGGCAACGACAGTTTTCCAAACCTGTAATTGAACATGTGCAGGATTGGGAGTTGTTGAACCTGATATTCAATCCCTGGGCATAGGCACTGTCAAAAAATGCGGTTTTGACTCGCCAGAAGTAGGTAGCTGTGATTTAAGGGTGTCGCATATCTGATGTTCACCTTCTGTTTAAGTTGTAAAAGAATCCTGGGCATTTTCAGTTTTATGGAGGTTAATTTGGTGCCTCGCTAGTCCGGATTCTCCTGCCAACCATAGCGCCCCTGTTGATAGGTCAATACACCTTCTGCGGCTTCGGTTGCCAATTCAACCGCATAGTCGCCATTTGGCAATTCGATGCTTTGCCAAAGAGCATCGCCTTCACGCTGTTGCTGAAAAATCAAAATGCCAGAGTCGCCTGTAGGTCCTTTGTTGCTTAACAAAACACCTGTGTTCAATTGTGGGCCTATCGTACATTCCGTTACAAGCAAGGCGCGTTGGCCATTCTCGATGGCCTGCACAGGCCAATGAAATACCTTTACATCACATTTATTTTGTTGGCAGGCTTGTTTCGCATCGTTGATTTGCACTGCGTACACACAGCGCTCGGCAGAGTCGCCAACCCGCTTGCCGATGAACAACTGTGTGGGTTGTACATTGCTCAATACTGAAAGTGGTGCACCCGTATCGGTTGACGATTTTTGGCAGGCAGTCAATGCGAGAGCGGTGCCTACAAGGCCAATGAAGAATTGTGGTTTTACTTGCATGACTTGTTTCGCAGACACAGTAGTGAGTCGAGCAGTTTGGTACAGTCCTGAAGATCGCTACGCCGCGAGTAGGGCGGGTTCTTTGGATTGGTCATTGCCCCGGCAGCTGCCCCTGTAAAGTGTTCTATATGTAGCATGGGGTGAAGACCTTTCCCAAGGTTACCGATTTTTCCGATTTGTTGTCCCGCCTCTACCAACGAACCAGTTTTTGGAATTCCCTCGGGTGACACTTCGCCATAGCGAACCACGCCGAGTGCTCCGTGGTCAATCGTGACTTGAAAAGTGCCAAGGTAGAAATCACGCGACTCCAATACTCGGCCCGCTGTGATAGCCAACACTGGTGAGTTCAACGGCGCATATAAATCGCAACCAGCGTGTATGCGGCCACCTGCACGTCCGGAGCCAAAGCTTCTCGGAGTTTGTTTATAGGAGTAAGTGGAAATCCACTCAGGAACAGGCCAGAATTTATTCATCGCTAATTTTTGTGTAAAAAAATCGAGCGTAGATGCGGTATCTAGAGATGTCAAAATTGAGTATGGTTGTGAGGGCAGGGGTGTTGCACGAGGGGTTGACTTCTATTACGGACAGCTCAGATGCTATCAGCAGACCCAAGATGAGGTTTCAATTAGCGTGAAGATTTAGCTTTGTTCTGGAGGTGTTCATACGCCTCGACGTGTTGATTGAACAAGCGCAGGTTGAGTTTACGTATTGGAGTTGGCAGGTGGTACTTTATGTAGTCATGGCGCCATTTCATGCGTAAATGATGGTTTCGAAAAGCAAGTGGTTTGCCCAATTCACGTTCTAGTCGAATCACACGGGTCGCTTGTCCCATGAACATGAAGAGGATACCAACCAGCGCAGCTGTGGGTATCATTGCGCCAACCTTGGCCATTAATAGTTTTAGGTCATCTGATTCTGCGGTGATTGTTGGGAAAACAAAAACGTAGATCATGATGACCCCAACCAAAACCCAAGTTGTCACCAATGCAGACAGGCTTTTTTGCTTATCCCTGTCTTCAAAAGAATGATCCGCCAGATAGATGTTAATAGTCCACAGTTCGATGGGCTTCTGAATATCAGCGTTGCTCTTGTTGATTTGTATGTTTGTGTCAATCAAAGCCCAGATGTAACTGATTGCTGCAATAGCAAGTGCGTACCAAAAGTTGAAGTAACGGGATTCGTTACTCAGAAAAATTGGAGCGCCTAGCACCATACCTAAAACCTCAGGAAAAGTTGTCAGGCATGTGGTTGGGAGGATAAAGATTGAAAGCTTGAGAGCGTTTGAAATATTGACTTGTGCAATAAACACGATGTAATAAAAAACTGAAATCACAAGCAAAATAACGGTTGCGAATAATGCGGTTGTGGCCAGTGCTGAAAAGTCGAATAAATAAGACAACGGAATCACAACCCCGTAAGCATAAAAAAAAGCGAGGCAAAAGGAAGAAGTAAAAAAATCATTGAAGGGCAGATAGGATTTGATCATGATTAATTTGCCCCGAAAAAAGCTTTCGCTTTCTGCTCAATATGAGTCGGCGCACTAGACAGGTTGCCGCACCAAACAACTGACCAAGCAGGGCTGCGTTAACTGTGCCCTTTTCAAATGCACTTACCAGCGTGCTGGTTTGCTGTGTGTTCAATTGCGATGTCATCAGCATGATCCCAGCCACTGGGTCTTGCTGAATTACCTCGGGCACCATCGCCAGGCTTACTTGGGCATCGGGCTCGAAGTGGCCTAGAAAATCCATTTCCTGATGCAGATAAAGCGGGGCTGAGCCGTCGTGGCTATTCAACGCGCGGGTGTAAGCAAGTTGTAGCGACTGCGCTTTGCGCTTCAGGTGGTCTTCGTGGAATGTGCGGGTTTGGGCATTCATACAGGCGGGTATCGAAAAACGTAGCAGCGGGCAGTATGCGTGAAAGGTTCGAAGGGGGAGAAATCAGGTTTCTTGTTTGCTCGAGGGGGGGGATAAGCAACTAGATATCAAAGCTGTTAAGCAGAAAAGATGATGTTCTGATCTGTTTTGAGCCTGGTGTATAAACTCCCAACCTAGTAAAAAAGCTGAAAGAACTGAGCGAGAACTTTTCGGCTGCTCGTTTGTTGAACTCTCCATTAGAGGTTGATGAGAAACGCGCAACCAGCAAGCGTACCCCAGGCGAGACCGTACCTTTGCAGTGGGCTGAAAAATGGTTAAGCAGTGCCAGGGCGGTTGATGAGCTGCTCGCCGTACAACAGGTTTTTGAATCGCATTGCCTACTCCAACTGCGCCATTAGCCAAACCCTGTTCAAGTGACAAATCCAAAATAGCGCAGGGCCATACACCACAGTGGACAAACGCTATTTAGAAAGCGCCACCAACGGCTGGCGTTTTCAGTTGTTTGTGCGCGCTTTGAAAGGCGAGCCTTTCAAAGCGCTGGGGCCTGTGAAGTTAAAGAGCGCGGAAGGGTGTGAGCCAATGACCGTAACGTGGCAACTGAACGTGCCCATGGGTGCAAATATTTTCAGGCAGTTCAGTGTGATTGGGGATGTTTGAGGTTGGCTTTGCGCCACAGCTATTTAATATTGTTTCGGAATTGGGTGCGGGGGTTTAGCGGTGATTATTGGCAATGTAGCACATTTGTGATACATTTATAGTTCTTTCGACGGGAGAAATCGCCCCATGTCCACCACCACAATTCGTTTGCCAGAAGATTTAAAAAGCACAGTAACCAAGCTTGCGAAAATGCAAGGTAAAACCCCCCACGCTTACATTCTTGATGCACTGGAAGCCAAGACTGAAATGGATTCAAAAGCGGCTGAATTTGAGGCCGAGGCAATAGCGCGACTTTCGCGAATTAAGTCGGGCGCTAAAACCCTGAAGTTGGACTCAGTAAAGAAATTAGTGCGTACAAAACTGCGGAGCGCCAATGGCAAAAATTGAATTCGCTCCCGAGATACAAAGTGATTTTGAGCGCATTGTGAATCACCTGGCCGAGTATCAGGACAGTAATCTGGATTTGCGAATTGAAGAAATTTTTGCAGCAATTGATGTACTTCAGGGTAGCCCGTACTTGGGACGACCCAGAGGTGATTTACGAGAACTGATTATTGGGAAGAAGGCGCGCGGCTACATTGCACTTTATGACTACAACGAAGTTGAGGATATTGTGTTGGTGTTGGCCATTCGAAGTCAGCGAGAAGCGGGGTATTCTGAATAATAAAAGCGTGTTTTGGCGACTTGTTTAGAGGGCTGTTTCTCGGCCGAAGCAGCCATTAGGACTGATGGTTGGGACGTCTGAATTATTGGCGAAAGCAGACTTCGATACTTAGGCGGTAGTCGATCATGACGCTGACTTTCGGAATCCTATTCCAAACTCATTATGTGGTGGCGAATATCGCTTCTATTGTTTGATAAATTAAATTGGACGTCACAAGAAAATCCTTGCTATGGCAGATATACAACAACTTGTAAGCATCCTCAAGAAGAGCAGCCGCCTCTCCTTCAGCATTCCATTCTTTCGTTACGAGATGGATCTCGGGCAAGCCCTTGATCCGAGGACAGTTGACGAGAGAATTGCACGCCTAGATCAAATTCGAGCGGACTTAAGTGGTGCCATAGATGCTGTCACCGAACTCCAAAAAGAGGCACAGGACAACAAGCATGAAGCGACGCAACTTCGAGCAGCGGTGGATCGCCTTGAACAAGACAAAGTTACTGCAGAAACGCTGCTCAAGGTTCCCGAAGATTCATTTGCTCGCATGCTGGGTAGAGCAAACTCCAAAGCCAGACTGCGCGGACTCTTGGAGGGCTCACTCATAGGCTTCACAACGGGCGCTTTATCAAGCCTACTTGTTTGGTATCTTACGAAATGACGTCTAACACTTCGGTAAAAACCGCTCCCTTCGGTTGCTGTAGGGCGCGAAAGCGCGCCGCCCTTTATCTTGGTCGTTAATGCGAAAAAAGCCCATATTAGAGCAAGCAGCGCTTGGTTGTCCCATCATCGTACAAGGCAGCAACGCTCCTGTATTCCGTGGCCCAACTGATGTCCAACTCCGTTGTGAGTTTTGCGAACACGTCCTTGTAGATGGATATGATCCGCGAAGCTTGATTGCAATCTGTATTGAGTGTTTTAAATGTAGAGGTGTAACGAAAACAGATTTATGGCAAAGTAATGAGCCGCTACCTAATACCCTAGTTACGCTGGGATACACAGGTCGTTTTCTCATTGGCAGTACAGTTGATGTAAAAGATCATGCCGCGTTTTCTACAGATCAGGAAATCGCGCGAGTACGCGGAAACACTTCGCCAAAACAGCAATTACAGTCGGTTATTGAGCTTTCGCCGAGTGCCCTGAGTGCGATGGAGGCAGAGCTAAACATCCTGACCGAAGGTGCATTTGAAAAAAGTAAAGCTTCATGTGTGCGAGCTCAAACTGCTGATAACAAGACCTTCGCTCAAGAGAAGTTTCCAGTGGTGTGGGCGCTCGCTCACTTACGCGAGGCGCTGGTTGCTGGAGAAATTAATGTAGATGGGCCAGATGGTGTCGCGCTTACATACCTGCAAATAGTGCGAGACTGCCTAAGTCGATGGAGGCACCATCCATTGTTCACCTCCGTTGCAAGGTCCATTTGTCACGAGTTTCATCACTCAGTTACGACTTTCACAGTTGCTAGTTACCTTTCAGATCATGGGAATCAGGTTGGCATTACCGACACGGCAAAACAGCAAGGATCGTCTCCAGACTTATTCATCAATGTTAATCGTCAGGAGACGCTTTCGATTGAGGTCAAATGCCCGAGAGCGTTTTTCTGGCCCCAGAACCCACCTACAAATGCTGATGTGCTCAGGAAAATAACTAAGGAGCTTCGCGATGCCTGCAAACAACTAACGGGAAAAGCAGGAGGGGTTGTTGTCATTGGCGCCGGACAAAGCGACCCTAATTTCTCGGCTAGATTTAAGGCTTGTCTGGAACAGGTAATGGGTGAGGGGCGCGTATCTAGACGTATTGCCGCTGTTGTGGGCGTATGGTATTTGGGTGCAGACGTTACCCTAGACGACAGTCACGATATTCGCCTAAAGGCTGGAGGACAGGTGTTTCCTGTTCTTAATCCAAGATATGAAGGAGACAATCCCGTCGTTACTCATCCCTCAACAACAACTCAGACGTGAGCTAGTCGCGGTCCAAATAATCGTTGCGATAGATGTTTGACTAAAGGCCCATTTTTGCAGCCGTAAATGTAGGCGGTGCCTCAAACAGCGCTGAACTTAGGCGTTTTCAAAAATCGGTCCAGAACCTCTTTGAAGACTTTTTAAATCAAAAATCCCATAACCACTTCGGCCGAAAACCAGCCTGTCAACCTTCTACACTCCAACAAAAAATACGAATTTGCATGTACTTGTTTACCTTTTCCGACATTTTCGTAATGCATCATCATGAACTCGAAATCCACAAGACTTTCGCCTCTATGTTCTTGCCCATACCGGAGTGATGTTGGCAAATGCTCAGCCTCTGCAAGCACGCCATGAATCCTTCTCCGCTAAACCACCCTCACAATCACCCACACCAAAAACCCCAGCACACCAACACCCACCAGCCCTGTGAAAATCCCGGCAATAATCGCCAAGCCGTCTCGCGCCATTAGCCCAAGCCCAATCAAGATCAGCGCCACAGCGGGGGTGCCGTTGCCGCCAGGTATGGGCAGAAAAATGATGAAGCCCATCAGGGCGATGAAGGGCACCAGCCAGCCGCGGTGGGTGGGGCTGCTTAGGGATAGCAATCGTGGTTCGCAAATGCGGTCGGCTTTGGTGTAGATCCAGCCCAGAATTTTGATCAAGCGTGTGGCTGTTGCTTTGGATAACTTCACGCGGCACACACGTTCAGGCAGGCCGTGGCCGCTGTCGTTGATCCACATCATGTGGGCCACCGACCAAATTCCAAATGAAAACAGAAAGCCGGAAAACGGGATTGGAAGCAGGGTGAGCACAGCCAGAAAAAGCAGCAGTGCGCCGTGGGCGGATTCGCCGTGCATGTCGGCGAGAAAGCGCACGGAAACATGGTCTTCGTGGGGGTGTTCAACGGCCAGTTTAAGGCGCAGCAGTAATTCGTTCATGCGGCAGTATACCGCTGCACTGTTTCAGCTAGGTGTAGCCTTTCACGCCCAGTTCGCGGCCCATGCCGCCGAATACACGTTCGGTGCCGTCGACCAGTTCGGCCACGGGTTGTTTGAAGTCGGTGGCTATCCAGCTTTGGCACAGGTGAATGATCACGCCCACCGCGCTTTTGGCCATCACGCGCAATACTTTGTCGGGTACTTTGGGGCGGCCTAGAAACGGGCGGGTGAATTGCAGTAGCAGGTCGACAAAGGTGTCGTAACGCTCGCCGTACATTTCGCCGAGTTGGCCACGCACGCTCATGGCTTCAATCAAAATCAAGCGGGCCTTGGCGGGGTTGCGTTCTACAAACCCAAAACTTTCTTGCAGGCCTGCACGCACCAGTTTGCGGGCGTCCGTCAAATAAGGTGCCACCGCGGCCAGAATGGACTGCATGTATTCGCGGGTTGCAGATTCGTAGGCGGCGGTTAAAAGCGCTTCACGGCTGGGGAAGGCTTCGTAAAAGTAGCGCTTGGTCAGCCCGGCCTGCGAACAAATCGCATCAATGCTCACCGCTGCAAAACCTTGTTCACCAAACAAATGCACGGCCGCGTCCACCAGTGCCTGCTTGCGGGCGGCTTGGCGTTCTTCGGCAGATTTGCCGCCATAACTGCGCGGGCTTGCTTGCGGGGGCAGGGTGGTTTTGGGTGCAGTCAAGGGAACATCTCAAAGTATTTGACACTGAATCGTATCACATTTATTCTGGTGCTGAAATTCTGATACGAAGTCGTGTCAAATTAAATAAATTCTCGATCAACCTTTGGCTGTTCGCAATGAAACTTTCTTTTTTGCACGGCGTGGCCTTGGCCAGCGCCTTGTTGTTGACAGCCTGTGGGGGCGACTCATCCAACAACTCCAGTGCCGCAGCTCGGTCAATTCAAGCAAGTGGGGCGGGCTTTTGTACACCCATGCAGGGCACTGCGCAGCAGGGGCGGGTGGTGACTTCCTGGAAGACCGCGCCTGGCGACGCGCTGATTACGCACCCCATCAGTGGGCTGACAGTTCGCCAATCGTTTGCGCCCCACTGGGCAGGCAATGTGGTACGCCTGCGTTTAAGCAATCGGTATTCAAGCCTGCCGGTCACGTTTACCAACATTCATTTGGCCGAGGAAGCCGCACCGGGCAGTGCCAACATGGTGCCCAGTACAGAATGCCTGCTCACCTTCAACGGCCAGCCCAGCGTGACACTGCAAGCGGGTGAAACCGTGGTGAGCGACTGGATTACATACCCGGTACAAGCCTTTCGGCGCGTGGGGGTCAGTTTTTATGCGCCAGGCCTTACGCCCCAGGTTACCCGCCATTTGAATGCGAATGAGGTGCTGTACCTCAGCTTGCCCGGCGACCACACAAGCAGTGCCGATGGCAGCATGTTTATTGCCGCGTCCGAGGGGTACACCGCCAATTTTCTCGTGATTGAAGCGTTGGAGGTATTGGCCCCGAAGAATGTAAGCACGGTTGTGGCGGTGGGCGATTCCATTACCGATGGATCTGATTCAACCACGGCTTTTTTAAGTGGCCAAGGCTCGCCCTTGGTGGCCACTGACCAACGTTACCCCAACCATTTGCAGCGCAGGTTCAACAGTGCGGGCATGCCTTTCACAGTGGCCAATGCGGGCATTGGTGGCAACGAACTGCTGCGCGACGGTTGGTTGCCCCAGTTTGGCAAGGCGCTGCTGACCCGTTTCGATGCCGATGTACTGCAAACCCAGGGCGTAAGCCATGTGTTGGTGATGATAGGCACCAACGACTTCGGGAACCCAAAGCCGGGGCAGGCGCCTACATCTGATGCATTGATTGCCGGGTACAAAGAGTTGATTGCCAAGGCAAAAAATGCAGGGCTGAAAATTATTCTGGGCACCATACCGCCTGCAGAAGGAACAGTGACTGAATTGGTGCCTGTGTTGCACGGTACCGCTTCTGCCCGGCGCGCGCGCGATGAAACCAACGCCTGGATACGCAGCCAAACCTTGAGCGACGGTGTGGTGGATTTTGAGCAATGCCTGGAAGACAAGAACCGCAAAGGTTTTTTGGCGGAAGAATTTAATAGCGGTGACAACCTGCACCCCAACCCTGCAGGCTACGCCGCCATGGCCGACTGCGTGAATTTGAATCTGTTCGAGAGACAACCATGAAATTCCTGTGTTCAAGTAGCGCCTGTGTAGCCTCAATTTTTTTATCCGTAACCTTTTTGTCAGGCTGTTTAAGCAACAGCGAAAACCCTGTTGCCGCCAACACCGCAACAGTTTCCGCCAGTGCTGTGCAGCCCGCGCAAGTCAACATGGGCGAGCAAACCATTGCCATGCGCAATGCCAACGGCCGTGTGGAAGTGTTGAAGAATCCGTTGCGGATTCGGTTTTTTAATGCGGCCGATGAGTTGGTGCTTGAACAGGTCAGCAGCAGCGGTGGACTATTTGAGCCGGGCTTTGCTGTGGACGAACCTTTGGGCAGCGACTACCTGCCACGGCGTTTGTTGAATGCACCTTTCAGCTACATGGTGGGCGCTGAAATTGCACCGCAGTTGCGAGCCACGCCCTGGGTGGGCAACTACATTACACAGGCTTTGGTGGGTGTGCAGTACCACGGCACGGAAGTGCTGCAAGCGAAAAAAACTGCCATGGGTGTTGAACTGACCATTGCCACCAACGACCCCACAGGGCGGGTAATCGATGTCGCAATTAACCCTGCAGACAACAACAGCTTTGAAGTGCGCATGGCTGTGAACCCTGCTGAAGGTGTTGTGATGGTGGCCGACAGTTTTGTGTTGCGCAGTGAGGAATCGTTTCACGGTTTCGGTGGTCGCCACAATGCAATCAACCAGCGTGGCAATTTGCTGACCAATTTTATTCAAGCGCAGAACATTGGTGCCGGGCCGCTGGCACCTGTGGCCAATTTGGCTTCCGGGCAAGGCGAGGGGTACATGTTCCCTTCGGGACCAGACGCAGCCTATTACATTTCAACCGCGTTTGCTTCCACGGGCGGGTATGGTTTCATGCTGGACAGCACGCGGCCTTCGCGTTACGACCTGGGTGCAACAAACGACGATGCATGGCAGGTGAATGTGTCTGGAACCGAGATGACTTATCTGGTTGCACCGGGTGCCGAGAAGGAAGCATTGCAAAGTTTGTCGGGCCTGCAAGGGCGGCACCGTGTGCCTTTGCAAGCCGACCTTGGCCCAACCTTGTCGCGCGCAGTGCGGGTATTGTCTGCCCAAGCAGATGATGCGACCAGCTACGAAGCAAAAATTTGGGATGACATTGCGCAAATTGATGCATTCAAATTGCCCGTGAAAGGCTATGTGTTCGAGGGCTGGGAAATACTGCCGCGCGAAACCAGCAAAACCGTGATCAAGGCTTTGCACGACCGTAACATTCGCGCGTACTTGTACATTCGAAATTACGTGGGCGTTGATGTGGCCAATACTGAGCGGCCTGAAACTTTTACTGAGGCTTTGCAGGAAGGTTATGTGGTGAATGACGCAGCCGGTTTGCCTTATTTGTTCGGCACACCATTCGGTGGTTTGGGTGCAGCCATCGACTTCACCAACCCGAAAGCGATTGCCTGGTGGGAAGGCAGAATTCGGGAAATGCTGGTGGATCTGAAGGCTGATGGATTCATGCAAGACTTCGGTGAACACATTGCATTGGACATGCACTTCTTTGATGGCAGCACGGGTGAAACCATGCACAACCATTACCCCACCGTGTTTCATCAAACCACCCGAAAAATCATTGATGACATTGAGGCCAAAACTGGGCGACATATTTTTTTCTGGACGCGTGCTGGTTATTCCGGGCGGCAGGGCAGTTCGGGTTTTGAGTCGTCGAATTTTCCGGGCGATGAAACCAGCGATTGGTCGCGCGCCTCGGGCATTGCATCGCTAACGACTGACATGCTAAGCCGGGGTGCAACCGGCTCGTATGGCTACAACACCGACATTGGTGGCTACTTTGATTTTCATGTGGGTGCTGCCAATGCCGAGTTGTACACACGGTGGTCGTTCTGGGCTGCGCTGTCGCCCGTATTTCGGGTTCACAATTCTTCCAGCAACGGCGTGCGCATGCCCTGGTTTTACGGTGAAGAAACTTTGGAACACTGGCGCAAGGCGGCTGAACTGCACTTGAAAGCGGCACCCTTGATGATGCGTTTGTGGCAAGAAGCGCAAACAACGGGTGTGCCACCTGTGCGTGGGCTGTGGGTGGAATACCCCAAGGATGAACGCGCCCGGCAGGAAGACCAGCAATGGCTGTTGGGCACCGATGTGTTGGTGGCCCCGGTGGTGGAGCAAGGTGCTACAACCCGAGATGTTTATCTACCCCAAGGTTGCTGGAAGCACGTGGACACAGGCATGCAGTTCGAAGGGCCGCGAGATATCACCGTGCCTGCGCCGATTGATTCACTGCCGTACTTTTTTAAATGCGGAACAAACCCGTTTTAATTTTGCAGTTAATTTTGCGCAAGCAGGTGTTTGCCAATCGCGTCCATTAACTCGTTCAGTGACACTGGTTTGCTGAGAAATCCGTTCATGCCCGCTTCAAAGCAACGGGCGCGTTCTTCGGGAAATGCGGCAGCTGTTAGCGCGATAATGGGAATCGGGTTGAGCGCATGTTGCAACTCAAAGGCGCGAATCTCGCGGGTGGCTTCATAGCCATCGAGTTCGGGCATTTGCAGGTCCATTAGAATCAGGTCGGGTCGATGGCCCGATGTGATTCGTTGCACAGCCAAAGCGCCATTGGCTGCGTTCTCGGACTTCAATCCGAGCTTTCCCAAAAATGCGCGGATTACGGTTTGGTTCACAAGATCGTCTTCAACCACCAACACTTCGCCTGCGAACTGCTGCAAATTGTTTTGAACCTTGGACAAAGGTACTTGGGTTTTGCTGCTGTCTGGTTTCTCCAGATTTTCTGCATGGCCAACACGCACCGTGAACCAGAATCGCGACCCCTGACCGGGCACTGATTCAACGCCCACTTTGCCGCCCATCAGCTCAGTCATGTTTTTGACAATCGACAAACCAAGACCCGAGCCGGCATGCTGGCGTTTATTGGAATCATCCAGTTGTGAAAAAGGCTGGAATAATTGCGCGAGTTTTTCCTGTGTAATTCCGATACCGCTGTCTTGAACTTCAAAGCGCAGTTCAATCTGCCCGGGAATGGGGCAGGGCAATGCATCGGCAATGATGTTCACATGCCCGGTCCGTTCCAGTTGGCCTCCAGTGCGATTTGCTTGTGGTGAGCCTGCGCTTCGTAAAGCCGTTTCACATCGGTCAATATATCTGGCGGCGCAAACGGGTGTGTGTGCAATTCAATTTTGCCAGCTTCAATTTTTGCAATGTCCAGAATGTCGTTAAGCAGGGTGAGCAGCATTTCGCCAGAGGTCAGAATGATCTCGGCTTGCTCTTTCTGTTTGGTGTTGTCTGATTCGAGTTGAATCAGTTTGGCCACGCCCAGAATGCCGTTCATCGGTGTGCGCAATTCATGGCTCATGGTGGCCAGAAAGCGCGACTTGGCCAGGTTTGCCGAATTGGCTTGTGCGCTGGTTATCTCAAGTTGCTGTTTCTGTTCCTGAATGAACCGGGTTTGTTCGCGTACTTTGCGCCCGACCAGTTCGGTGCGGCCAGAAACAGCCATCAGCATGACTTGCAGCAGGGCTGCGAAGAACATGCTGAGCACGCCGACCACCCAGGCAAACACGGGGCGATTGTCTTTCAGGTAACTCACGGTGGGCATCATTTCAAGTTGCCATGATCGGTCGGCAACGGCAATATTGGTTCGCCAGGCGTACTGACTGGTCAATTTTGAGTGTGTCCAGTTACTGGTCTGATAAAACAGGGATTGGCGCTGCTCTGCATCAGTCAATCGCAATGCAAGTGAGTCGTTCAATTTGTTTCTCAGGGCAATGCGTACCATGTCATCAACCTTGATCACAGCGACTGCAAAACCTTGCACGCTGCGATCCTGTTCGCTTTCCCGGTTGAAAATGGGTTGCAAAAGCAGCACGCCAGTGCGGTTCTGATTGTCTTGAATCAATTGAACTGGCGCGGTGACTGTGCCTGCCAGCCTTTCAAGGCTGCGATCAATGGCATGTCTGCGGCTGGGGTCTGAGTAAATGTCATACCCCAAGGCCTGCTGGTTTTCTGGCAATGGCGAAATGTAAATCACAGGCACGTGCAGAGGTGAATTTGCTGCCGGCACCAGGTCGCCCAGGGTGTTTCGTTCGCGAATGACGAAAGCCGGGTCATCAAGCGCCTGGGCCATGCGGGACTCAAATTCGATTCGGTTCTGTTGAAGTATCAGTGGATTAAAGCTGAGCGCTGATACATCGATTTGTTCAGCCAAAGTGATTTTTGTGAACTGATCAAACTGCGCCCGGTTGATTTCCGGATTCACTTCGATCAAGCGAATCAGCGAGGACAACATTGCCTGGTGCGCAGCAACTCTACTTTCAAGAAGTCGCTCAATGTTCTCGCCTTCTTCAGCGACCCTGTCGCTTAGTGCATCGCTTTCCCATCGAGACGCAGCATAGAAGACACCGCCCGCCAGCAAAACTGCACAGCCCAGAGGAAACGCAACCGAGCGAAAGCGCAACCAGTCTCGCTGGTCTTCTGTTTGAAACAGCAGCAGGAAAAGTGGGGTGGCTAAAAATACACCCAGTGCATCGCCTGCGTACCAGGTCCACCAACTGAAAACCACCTCGTCGAAATCGATGATGTTGAGCAGGTACATGCTGCCCACGCCCACAGTGGCACTGCAAAGGCAGGCCAGGACACCGCCGAGCAGCAACAAATGGAATATGGATTGTTCGTTGTCGAGGTATTCCCAGCCAGGCTTTAAAAATCGCCGAACCAAGGCCGCACCGATTGTGCATTGAAGGGCAGATCCACTTGCAATCAGCGTTGAAATGATTGCGGCATCGGCAAAGTCCTGTGCATTCAGCAGTGATTGGCTGTAATTCAGTGCGAACGAACCAATGAACACGGCCACAACGCCGTGCCTTCCAAATCGAATACTCAAGGCCAGTGCAAGCCCGGCCGCAGGAAAGATTGGTGATGAATAGCCAGGGCTGATCGCCAACGACAAACCCAAGGCGCCCAATATGAAATAAAGCGTGGCATGAACCAGTTTGGTGGAATTGCTGGGTTTGGTCATTGTGGGTGATCGAATTTCATGGTCAATCAAGAATACTGCGACTCGATGAAAAGGTGGGCAACATTCATAGGTTTGCAATGTAATTCAATCTCAAAGCGCGGGATTCACCCTGCGGGCCTGATCGCTATTTTTTGTGATGATGTAAGTCGTGCTGCGACCGGCTGACACTTTTTCAAGAATGCCGTGTTGCATCAATTCCTGGATGTCACGCAGGGCGGTATCGGCAGAGCATTTGCCGATGCTGGCCCATTTGCTGGTATTCAGTTTGCCTTCAAAACCATCCAACAAGCGGTTCAGCAGTTTGATTTGCCTGGGGTTCATGGATGTACCAGCCCAGCGCTGCCAGAACTCGGATTTGTAAAGTAGCCGCTGCAAAGTTTGTTCGGCACCCTCGATCGCGCGGAGCATGCAGCCTAGAAACCACTCGAGCCAGTTGGTGATGTCCATGTTCCCCTTCTGGGTTTGTTCCAGCATGGTGTAGTAGGTTTTTCGCTCAAGCTGAATTTGAGCGGACATGCTGTAGAAGCGTTGACTTGAGCTTTCCGCGCGGGCCAAGGCCATGTCGCTGACTGCGCGTGCAATGCGTCCATTGCCGTCATCAAAAGGGTGAATGGTGACAAACCACAAATGTGCAATTCCGGCCTTTAATGCAGCATCGTCGTATTTGTCTTCTTTTAGCCAGTTCAGAAAATCGCTCATTTCAGCATTCACCCACGCTGCAGGTGGAGCTTCATAGTGAATTTTCTGTCGGTGTAGCGGGCCCGAAACAACTTGCATGGCACCATTCGAATCGTCTCGCCAGTTGGCAACCCGAATTTTGTTCAATCCGCTGTAACCGGTCGGAAAAAGCGCTGCATGCCATCCGAAAAGCCGCTTTTTCGTCAATGGCTTGTCATGATTTTGTGTGGCATCCAATACCATGTCGACTACGCCATCGACGTGACGATCCGAAGGAGCCAGGGCTCCGATCTCAAGTCCCAAACGGCGGGCGAGCGAGGAACGTACTTGCTCTGCGTTCAGGTTTTCACCTTCGATTTCACTGGATTTGATTACATCTTGAGTGAGTATTTGAAGGTTGGCGTGCTCACGGGCCTGCATGCCAAGGTTGTGCATGCGACCTTGCAACCGACCTTGTGCCTGGTTTACTTGGGCGAGCAGGGGCGCTAGCTGTGTCAGGTTGTAGGTCCAGAACGGCCAGTTGGATTGCTGCCAAATGTAGGTTTTTTCTCCGCATTTCATGCGGTGATTATCAGGTGCTTTCACCGCAAGGTCAAATGGTGTCAGGGTTAGCCCGGGTCGCTGGCATGGCATATAATCGACCTTTCTTCTTACGACGCTTAATTCGCCTTGCAAGCTGATGAATCCAGACGACCTACAAAAGCTTGTCACCATGAAGATGCCGTTTGGCAAACACCAGGGTAAGTTGCTTGCCGATTTGCCCGGCAATTACCTGAACTGGTTCGCACGTGAAGGCTTTCCGAAAGGCGAAATAGGCCGTTTGCTTGCCTTGATGCAGGAAATTGATCACAACGGTTTAAGCCACTTGCTCAAGCCACTGCGTAACCCCACTTCAAATTAAAGCAAACGTTGCATGCCTGACACCTTGAACAAATCCGTTGCAATTATTGGCGGTGGCCCTGCCGGCTTGATGGCGGCAGAGGTACTCAGCAACGCAGGTGTGCAGGTGGATGTGTTCGATGCCATGCCTTCATTTGGGCGCAAATTTTTGCTGGCGGGCATTGGTGGCTTGAACATTACCCACAGTGAAAACTACGCCAAGTTTTGTACCCGCTATGCGGACAGGCAACCGCATTTACAAACCACACTTGATTTAATGACACCTGACGCCCTTTGCGAATGGGTGCACGGCTTGGGCATTGAAACTTTTGTGGGTACTTCTGGCCGGGTGTTCCCGAAGGAAATGAAAGCAGCGCCCCTGTTGCGGGCCTGGCTGCACCGGTTGCGCAGCAAAGGTGTGCGCATGCATGTGCGCCACAAGTGGCAAGGTTGGGGTGCGCAGGGGCAATTGCAGTTTTCAACACCGAATGGGCTTGTGGATCATGCGCCCACTGCCACAGTGCTGGCCCTGGGCGGGGCCAGTTGGCCCAAGCTGGGTTCCGACGGGGCATGGGTACCCTGGCTGCGTGGTTCGGGTGTGGAAGTGGCTGAACTTGAAAGCGCCAATTGCGGTTTCGATGTGAAGTGGAGCGATTACCTGCGCGAAAAGTTTGCAGGTGCACCCTTGAAGTCAGTTGCCTTGAAGTTCACCAACCTGCACGGCCATGAAAGTGAGCGGCAAGGTGAAATGGTGATTGGCCAGCATGGTGTGGAAGGCAGTCTTGTTTATGCGTTTTCGCGTGAAATTCGCCAACGCTTGAATGCGCAGGGCAGTGCAACTTTCACGCTTGATTTAGTGCCTGGGCGCAACGTTGATCGTGTTCGATCTGAAGTGGCAGGCTTTGCACGCAGTAGCCAGTCTTTGCCTGCTTACTTCAAAAGTAAACTGGGCCTTGCTGGTGTGAAGCTGGCCCTGCTGCATGAAGTGTTGGGCAAAGAGGATTTCAAGAATTCAGAAAAACTGGTGGCGACCATCAAGGCTTTACCGATCACCGTGCATGCAGTTCGACCCATTGCTGAAGCCATTAGTACCGCAGGTGGAGTGCGCTTTGAAAGCATGAACAGCAATTACATGTTGTTGAATAAACCCGGCACATTTGTGGCAGGTGAAATGCTGGACTGGGAAGCACCCACTGGTGGTTATTTGCTCACCGCCTGCTTTGCAACCGGCATGGCTGCCGGGCAGGGTGTGTTGCAGTGGCTGAATGATTCAACTACGGGTTGATGAAGGTAATCATGTTTTGCCAACTCAGGCTTTCCGCTTTCTCGTATTTCAAGCCAAGGTCCTCGGCTTCTTTTTGAACCTGCGCCACGCTCATGGTGTGCAGGGTTTTGATGGGTACGTCGGGATCAAAAGCCCGGTACTCCACAAACACAATCTTCCCGCCTTTTTTCACAGCTTTCATTAGCGATTGAAGTGTTTCGCGCGGGTATTCAAGTTCGTGGTACACATCCACCATAATGGCCACGTCCAGAACGCGGTCGGGCAGATTCAAATCCTTTTCAGTGGATTGGCGAATTTGCAGCCTGCCTTTGGGCAAACCATCGGCCTTCTTTTGCAGCATCTTGATCATTTGCGGCTGAATATCGACCGCCCACACCACCCCGCCAGGGGCAATTCTTTCAGCCATCATTTGTGAGATGTGCCCGGTGCCCGCCCCGATGTCGCCCACCACCATGCCCGGTTTCAGGTTCAGTTTCTGAATCAGCAAATCGGTGCGCTCCTCTTGAAGGCGCTGTGGGCGTTCAAGCCAAGGAGCACCTTGCCAACCCATTACTTTCGAGATTTGACGATCGCAATAGGATTTGCCAATGCCATCGGGGTGTGGGTTGGGTATGGGGGCGTAGGTGCAGGCAGACCATGCTGTAGAGCTGATCATCAAACAAGTAAAACCTATTAACGCTTTCAAGTTTTTGTTCGTCCATTTGTTCATTGGATGATTTCACAAGTCAAAATCGAATTTGCTGTGTTCCAGTACGCTGCTCGGGAAATAGCTAAGCTCCGACTTTCTTAACGGCAAATGCGGAAATTTGGATGCAGTGAGTTCAATGACTGCTTGGGCTTGAAAAGAGTCGCGAGTTCTTTTTTCGGCTTCTCGCCCAGCTTGCGTGGATATCCATTTCTTGTGAACGGCAAATGCTCTTGGGTCTGGGCAAATCATTTTCGCAGGCATGCCTGATGTGTCCAGAACAATCGAATTGAATCGCTGTGAGGAAAGCAGCCATTCAAGATTGGGTATTTCCACGGGACTCAGGTCATTTTCAGGTGCAGTTTGCAATGCATCTTTTTTCCAAGGTGGGTTTAATGCGGGTTTGATCAGATCGACCATAAACCCTTGATCATTGGTGGCCGTGTAGGTTTGAGCGCGAAGCTTTTTGAAAGTTTTGTCTGCTTTGCACAGCACACCAAGAATGCCTGATTCCACGATTGCAGGGTCTGTAATCAGTAGTTTGAGTTGTTTGCGTGAATCGATCAGCAAATCGATATCTGCAGTGGCCAGCATTTCAGAATCGAACTGCGCACCAGCGGAGGCCTCGTATGCGTAAAGCGCATGCGTGCCCACCACCATGATGTGTTCGCCCAGCAATTTTTCATCATCTAGTTTTCGCAAAATTTTCCCAACGATTGCTGGCAACCTGCCCAAATCGGCGGCTTTTGCCATGCCCGCCATTCTTGCAAGTGACTTCTTAAGCGTTTCCAAACGCGCTTGCGCCCTGGATTTTCCAGCGTTGAAATTCTCGAAAAGTATTTCTTTCTCGGTGCCTTTTCTTCCTAGTGATTTTTCCGTGCCCCGACTATCCAGCACCCGGATCAAATAGATGCCGGAGTCTGTTGTTTTCCATTTCATGGAGCCTTTAAAACGGTTCAACTCTTCTTTGGCGTCGAGAAAAGCTTGGTAAGTTTGGCGTATATCAGTCAGAAGTCTGAGTTGATTGTTGTCTAACTCTTTGTATTTCATGATTTTTCCTTTGATTTACCGATTTTCATGGTTTTTAAAGGAAAAGTAAAGAAAATCAATTACCTCACGCAAGTGGAACGCCGCATTTCTACCATCTGTTCTGCTAATCTGAACAAAAACAAGGAGACAACAATCAATGAATAACTTCAACGGCAAAACAGCCGTGATCACCGGGGCGGCCAGTGGTATTGGCTTGGCCTTGGCCAAACATGCCGCAGGGCAGGGCATGAACCTGGTGCTGGCTGATATCGATGAAGCCGCACTTCAGGCCGCAGCAGCACAACTGAATCTGCCAGCAAACCGTGTTTTGGCTGTGCGCACCGATGTGCGCCATGCAGCGGAAATCAAGGCACTGGCTGATGCAGCCTATGCCCGGTTCAATGGTGTGCACCTGTTGTTCAACAATGCGGGTGTGGCGTTGGCACGCACCACTTGGGAACACACAGTGGCCGATTGGGAATGGATTCTGCAAGTGAATTTGTGGAGTGTGGTGCACGGTATTTCTGAATTCCTTCCGCGCATGCAGGCGCAAGGTGGCCCAGCGCATATTGTGAATACGGCATCGGTCGCGGGCCTTGTTTCAAACCCTGGTATGGCGGCTTACAACGTCAGCAAGCATGGCGTGGTTACCTTGAGCGAAACCTTGAGCCTTGAGTTGCAAATGATCCAATCACCCGTCGGCGTTTCCTTGTTGTGCCCAGCGTGGGTACCCACCGGCATTGGCAATTCTGAACGCAACCGGCCTGGCGATGTGGCGCACACCAATCCGATTGAAGGATTCTCTGCGCAGTTGAACAAGCGGATTGGCAAAGCCATTGCAAGTGGACAATTGACCGCCGATGACATGGCCGTTGAAACATTCAAAGCGATTACTGAAAAGCGTTTTTACGTGATTCCGCACAGCTACATGTTTCCGGTGATTGAAACCCGAATGAAAGAAATTCTTTCGCAACAAAACCCTACGTTACCCAAATAAAAAGAGGACAAAAATGAAAGCATTGATGTGTAAAACTTTGGGTTTGCCCGACACCTTGGTATTCGAGGAAACTGCCGATCCACAGCCGGGGCCTGGCCAGGTGGTGGTTGATATGAAGGCGGCCGGTGTCAATTTTCCGGATGCGTTGATCATTCAAGGCAAATACCAGTTCAAACCCGCTTTGCCTTTTGCGCCAGGCGCTGAACTGGCCGGTGTGGTCGCCGCACTGGGTGAGGGCGTGAAGAATGTGAAAGTGGGCGACCGCGTGATTGCCATGTGCACGCATGGCGCTTTCGCCGAGAAAGTGCTGGTGCAGGCCAAACAGATTATTCCGATGCCACCGGCCATCAGTTTCGAGACTGCTGCATCGTTCACCTTGGCCTATGGCACTTCTTACCACGCACTAAAAGGCCGTGCCCAATTGAAAGAAGGCGAAACCCTGTTGGTGTTGGGCGCTGCCGGTGGTGTAGGCCTGGCGGCCATTCAAATCGCGAAAGCCTTGGGTGCCAAGGTAATTGCCGCTGCTTCCAGTGCGGAAAAGCTGGCCATCTGCAAGGAAAACGGCGCAGATGAATTGATTAATTACAGCAATGAGGATTTGCGTGAACGCGTGAAAGAACTCACCGGTGGCAAAGGGCCGAACGTGATTTTTGATCCTGTGGGTGGCAAGTTTGCAGAGCCCGCATTTCGCAGCATTGGCTGGAATGGACGCTACCTGGTCGTCGGTTTTGCAGACGGTGAAATTCCAAGCATTCCACTGAATTTGCCCTTGCTGAAAGGTGCTTCTATCGTGGGTGTGTTCTGGGGCGATTTTGTGAATCGGCAGTTGTTTGACTTCATCAAAGACCTGGGTGAAATGTTCATGCTGATCGAACAAGGCAAATTGAAACCACTGGTGTCCAAAGTGTATCCACTCCAACAGGGCGCACAGGCCCTGCAAGATTTGCTCGACCGAAAAGTGGTGGGCAAGGTAGTGATCACTGCTGATTAAATTTACTGCGGTTTGACCAAGCCCTGTTCTTGCAAAATGTCATCGATCAACTCCAGGCGAAGCAGTGGGTTGTCCAGTGCCAGCAATTGCAGCTTGGTCGGCTTGTCCAGCGGCAGCAGTTCACACCAGCGGTTGGCCACCCAGCCGCAGTCCATCAACTTGAAAGGCTTGCGAAAGGGCAGTTGATCCTCGGTAATGCCTTGTTCGTCGATTGTATTGATCAACTTCGCCAAGGCATTGGCGCTGCTTTGCAAATAATTCGGAATTTCTACCACCGGGTCGGCTGGCATGGGTTTAATTTCAGCCATCCACAGGCCGTTTTTTTCTTGCGTGGCAGTTTCCATCTTGAAGCGCTGCGTGCCGATTGTTGACACTTCAATCAAGGTAGGTGTCACAAACTCATGGTGCTCAATGTTGACCAATGTACCAATTTTCGCGAGTTGAATTTTCTCGTCAGGGCGGCGCACTTCATTGCCATCAATCAGGCTGACAACGCCAAACGGCGTCTTGTCGCGCAGGCATCCATTGATCATATTCAGGTAACGAACTTCAAAAATTTGAAGATTCAGCACCCCTTGTGGAAACAGCACAGTGGTAAGTGGGAAGAGGGGCATGGCCGCTTGCGACATGTTCATATCCTTGGGTGAAGCAATTACAACGCTTCACAGCATAACAAGCGGCGGTTTGGAATGCCATCGCTGAAGTTCTCCGTTGATCTTTAATCAGCCGCTCATCGGAATTGTGATCGCAAGAAGCGTGAATGTTGATGCAATGTCAAGTTAATGAATCTAAACTGATCATTATTCAACCCCGAGCCACCTGGAATACTAACCATGAAAATTCACCACCTGAATTGCGGCACCATGTGCCCAATCTGCAAGCGATTGATCAACGGCAGTGGTGGTTTTTTTGAGCGGGCGAACATGGTGTGCCATTGCTTGCTGGTCGAAAGCGAGCAGGGCTTGATTCTGGTCGACACAGGTTTGGGTACCGACGATGTACTGCAGCCCAAGCGGCGTTTGGGTGCTGGCTTTGTCGCCATGTTGGCACCGCAGCTGAACATGGAAGAAACTGCGATTGAGCAAGTGAAGAACCTTGGGTTCAAAGTCAGTGATGTGAAGCACATTGTGCCCACTCACCTTGATCTGGATCATGCTGGGGGCTTGAGTGATTTTCCCGGTGCGCAAGTGCATGTGTTCGAGCCCGAACACCGCCACGCCATCAATCCAAGCCTGCGCGATTCCTTGCGCTTCAGGAAAGCGCAATTCGAACACAAGCCCAAATGGACCATTCACGACAAACCCACAGAAACCTGGTTCGGTTTTCAGGCCATACGCCCCATAGCAGGTATCGAGTTATTGATGGTGCCTTTGATTGGGCACACGCGTGGTCATGTGGGTGTGGCAGTGAAAAAAGCCAGTGGCAACAAGTGGTTGCTACATTGCGGCGATGCTTACTTTCACCGCAGTGAAGTGGCCTTGAAACATGAAGACCCCATGCCTGCAGGCGTGGCCTTTTTTGAAAAACTGGTGCAAACCTTGCCTGCCGAGCGCGTGGCCACACAGGCACGTTTGCGTGAATTGGTCAAAAGCAGTGGAGACGAAGTTGAGCTGATTTGCGCGCACGACCCCGTGGAGTATGCGCGCTACTGTTGAAACAGGTTCAGCCTTTCGTTTTCAGCTTTTCGCTTTCCGTGCTGCTGCCAATTGTGCTTGCAGCGCGTCAATGCGTTGGTGGTTGTCTTCTGAACCAATGTAACTTCTGAACAGCCATTCCTGCGTGCGCATGGACATGTCCAAGTCCTGGTTCAACACCACGTTTGAAAGGCGCTTGGTTTCAGCCAAACAGGCACGGTCGTATTGCGCCATGTCGCGTGCAATTTGTGCAACCGAAGTGAGCAATTCACCTTCAGGAAATACCTTGCTGACATAGCCCATGCGTTCAGCTTCGCCGGCATCGTAAATACGGCCAGTCAGCGCCACTTCCTTGGCGCGACCCATGCCAATGATGCGCCACAGCGGGTCCATGATCGGGGTCAGCGACAGCACAATTTCACGCTGACCAAACTTGGCGCGGGTGGATGCGTAGCGAATGTCACACATCATGGTCAAATCAAAACCACCTGCAATGGCTGCGCCACCCACGGCGCAAATCACGGGTTGTTCGCAAAACAGAATCGCGCGGTAAGCGCGGTGAAACAGGGCGGTGTAGGCCTCGTTGCTCACCTTCTCCAGCTTGCGAATTTCATTCAAATCGAATCCTGCTGAAAAGTAGCGTTCGCCGCCCGTGAATACAATCACGTTCACGTCTTGCCGCGCACCCAGCGCGTTGAACATGTGGGTGACTTCTTCCAGTACATCGGGTGCCAGCGCGTTGCCTTTGTCGGGGCGGTTAATCGTGACAGTGGCCACTCGTTCGGCCACACTCAGTGTCAAATACTCAAAATTCATTTCGCTCATTTTTATTTCCACACGTCATTGGTCACCTTGACCACATAAAAGCCCTGGTAGCCATCGGTGTACCAGATTTCCTTTCGTTCCGGCACGAATGCAGGGCTGGACATGGCCCAGTTGCTGGCCGGTGCGGGCAACGTTAGCACACGTGGCTTTACTGGTGCATTGAAGTAGGCGACTTCAACCGGGTTGGCTGGGTCGCGAATGTCAAAAATCCGAAGGCCTGACAAAATCATGCTGCAAGCCACAATGGTGGGGTCTACGCGGGTGGGAATGTTGCAGTAATGCCCGGCGTATCCTCCAGTTGGGTTTTGTGCGCCAGGGTCGCTGGCAATTTCCTCGCGGTTGGCGATGTTGTGCACATCCAGTCGGAGGTTGGAAATTACTTTGGGCTTTGTTTCATCCGAAATGTCGATAATGCGCGCTGCACCCACGTTGGGGCCATGAATACCCACTGGAAGTGGGCCGCTGTTGCCGCCCGAGTATTCATCAATTTCCATCACATACTGTTTGCCATTGCGCGTGAAGGGAATGGCATTTTGTGGAATGGTGACTGTGTCCCAGGTCAGGCGGGAAATTTCACGCACCTGCGGGTTTGCTTTGCGGGCCTGAATTTCTGAAATGTCCAGAATCAGCATGCCTGCAGGGTCGCCAATACTGGCCACATAGGCGCGGTTGCCATCAGGGCTGATCGACAAGCCATGTGATGAATATTGGCCAGCCCAAAGGGGGCGCGGCAGGCTTGGATTGGAAATATCGAGCGCCACCAAGGTGGAAGTGGAAGGTGAGCCCGAGAAGAATGTTTTGCCGTCGGGAGAAATACCGCTTTCATGCCCAAACAAACCCAGGGGTGTTGATGATTTCAACACCGGGTTGCGGCAGTCCTCGGACACATCGTAAATATCCACAATGCCGGGGCCAAATGCAGGGTTGCCCAACACAGCGGCCAGCACGCCACCTTCCTGGCTCACCACCAGCGATTCATGCGGTGACAGCATGGCGGGTGTAATTAGCCGCGCAGTGCGAACCGGCTTGGTAGGGTCGCTCATGTCGAACACATTCACACCCAGTTCAAGGTCGAGAATGTTGGTGGGAAACAGCAAGGTGCTGTCGGCAAACGCGCAGTCGCGGCCGGCTTTGTCGCGGTAGCGTTCTACCTTGAATCCACCCACAGTGCCAATCACGCGTTCTGGCGCGAATGAACCCACCATCTGCGTGTTACAGGCAAAACCTGCAGCAGCCAAACCCGCGTCGTGATCAGCTTGTGAAACCCGGCCTTGCATGCCAGTTTCAGGACGCGAGCCCGGGCCACACCGGCCTTGGGGCGTTGCAGTGACATTCAACCCATCCACCACCTGATTTGGGTTTGTTCGCGTGCCACTGAAAGAACTGCTGCTGTCGGACCCACCCAGGCAACCTGCAATCAGTGAGGGCAGAAGCAAGGCGGTGAGAAGCAACGGTGTAGGTTGTTTCAACATGATAGTAAATGTCTCCGGTTCAGGATTTTTTGAGTTGTTGTAATTTCAGCTGGATCCAGCCGATCTCCATGCCCTGTTCGCGGATCATGGAACTGGCCAAGGCTTTGACCAGGCTTGACTCACCGTTGCGGTTTGCAAACCAGGCCATGGGAATGGCTGCACGGTGGTGGGCCAGCATCAGTTCAAGAAAAATGATTTCTTTGTCTGTGCCTGTGGCGTTTTTCAGTTCTTCAAGTTGTTCAGGTGTGGCCACGCCAGCCATGGCACCGCCATCGGCCTTGCATTGGGCCTGGTAAAGCTGGTCGTCCAGGTGGCGAACATTGGTGGCGTTTTCAACCCAGGCCATGGGTGGGCCATCCAGCATCACGGGTTCGTTCCAGGCGGTCAGCCAGCCTTCCATCACACCCATTTCACGGGTCTGTTTGATGATGATGGACTGCGCCAAAGCCTGAACTTCAGGCGATGCTGCATCGCGCATCATCATCGCCATTTGAATGGCTTGGGCATGGTGCAACAACATGCTGCGGGCAAAACCCGAGTCGATCGGGCCAATGGCCAGTTTCTCGTCTTGTTTGCTCTGCTGGAAAACAAAAAAACCGGCCACAAGTGCGAATAGGGCCAGTACGACAAAGATCAGGGCGCGTTTGCCCGGATAGGGTGATTGTGGGGACTTTGGGTGTTGCATGTCTCGCGGTGTATTTTTCTAATGTATATACACCTTCTACTTACAAAAACCCCTGTTGGATTCAGTACTTATTGTTCAAATTCAGTGCTGAAAACCTTGTGTCAGCATGTCAGTAATGTCACGGGCACTGGCTGGTACGCAATCACTGGCATTTTGCCCCGCCCACAGCGGCGAGAAGTCGCCTGAGCCCATGCTTTCTGCCTTGGCTCGCAGTGGTGCAATGCCGGGTGTGGCCAAAGGAAATTCAGGCGGGAATTCTGATATCGCACCGAGTTCTCGCATTACCCGGTTCACAATGCCACGCGCTGGCCTGCCGCTGAACAGGTTGGTCAGTGCCGTGTGGCGTGCTGCGTCACTTTGCAAGGCTTTGCGGTGAATGGCACTGGTGCTGCATTCCGGTGCCAACAGGTAGGCTGTACCCACTTGCACTGCGCAGGCACCAAGGGCCATGGCTGCAGCCACACCTTTTGCACTGGAAATACCGCCTGCAGCAATCACGGGTATGTTTACCGCTTTCACGATTTGCGGCAGCAGGGCGAATGTGCCCATTTGCAGATTCAAATCGTGGTTCAGAAAGTGTCCGCGATGCCCGCCAGCCTCCAGCCCTTGGGCAATGATGAAATCGCAGCCATTGGCCTGAAGCCATAGTGCCTCTTGCACAGTGGTGGCCGATGAAATAATTTGCGCACCCATGGCTTTCACGCGTTTCAGCAATTCAGGTTTTGGCAAACCGAAATGAAAGCTGACATAGGGGGGCTTGAACTCCTCAAGCAGTTCAGCCGATTCATCATTGAATGGAGTTCGGCCCTGGCCGCTGGGAAATTCGTCAATGTTTAAACCCAACTCAGCGTAATAGGGTGCCAGTGCGTTTTTCCATTTCTGGTTGCGCGTGGGGTCGATTTCCGGCGAAGTATGAGCAAAAAAGTTGACGTTGTACGGATTCGTTGTGCCCGATTTAATCGCCCGAAGTTCAGTGCGAAGTTGCTCGGCCGTTAACATGGCACAGGGCAAGGAGCCCAGGCCGCCGGCATTGCTGACTGCAATGCACAGCGCACTGGTCTGCACACCCGCCATGGGCGCCTGCACAAGCGGGTATTGCGTGTTAAACAACATATTCAACCTTAATCTTTCAGTTCCAATGCACGGTTCAGGCTAAGCGCAGCCAGCGAACCAACAGCGCCCGAAAGCAGATACAGGCTTACATACTCCAGACCGAAATGTGCAGCCAGACCCAAAGCAACCAGCGGTGCGAAGCCGGCACCCACCAGCCAGGCCAGGTCAGATGTCAGCGCAGCACCCATGTAACGGTACTTGGCTTTGAAGTTGGCGGTCACCGCACCAGCGGCTTGCCCGTAGGAAAGCCCCAGCAGCACGAAACCGATCAGGATAAAAACGGTTTGGCCGGTGTCTCCACCGTCCATCATGGAAGGCACAAAGAAGCTGAATAGAGCAATCAGGATCGCGAAGAAACCCAAGGTGTTACGGCGCCCCAGCTTGTCAGCGATCAGGCCACTCAACACCACCGAGCCAGCTGCAAGCACTGCGCCTGCGATTTGAATCACCAGGAATTCTGATATGGACCGTTCGGAATGCAGCACAATCCAGGACAACGGAAACACTGTGACCACGTGAAATAGCGCATAGCTGGCCAAGGCAGCCAAAGCACCCACCAAAATGTTGTGGCCTTGCGAGCCCACAATTTCAGTGACCTTCACGGGTTGAAGTTCGCGTTCCTCTAGCAGGCGGGCGTATTCGGTTGTGGCCACCAAACGCAGGCGGGCAAACAAGGCCACCACGTTAATGGCAAAAGCCACATAGAAGGGATAGCGCCAGCCCCAGTCCAGGAAGTCAGCGCTGGACAAAGCAGACAACAGGTAGGCGAACAAGCCTGCTGCAATCACGAATCCCAAGGGGGCACCCAACTGGCCCAGCATGGCGTACCAGCCACGTTTGTTTTCAGGCGCATTCAAGGCCAAAAGCGATGGCAGGCCATCCCAGGAACCGCCGAAAGCCAGACCTTGGCCAATTCGCAGTACCGATAGCAACACGATGGAAGCCACACCCAACGATGCGTACGTGGGCAGGAAAGCGATGCCGGCCGTAGAAATACCCAGCATGAACAGGGCCACAGTCAGTTTTGTTTCCCGTCCGAACTTTTGCTGCACCATCATTAGGGCGACAGTGCCGATTGGTCGTGCAATGAAAGCGAACGAGAAAATAATGAATGAGTACAGAGTTGCAGTCAGCGGGTCTTCAAAAGGAAAAAACACCTTTGGGAACACCAGCACTGAGGCAATTGCGTACACAAAAAAGTCGAAATATTCGGACGCGCGTCCGATGACCACCCCGATGGCGATCTCGCCCGGGGACACATTGCTGTTGCTGCCGTGATGGCCCGGTGTGACGCCTTGTTCCGCGTGAATTGTACTTGTGCCGGACATTTGAACTTCTCCTCGAATCTTTGCTTGCTTGAATATTATTTTTATTTTCAATGGGTTGAAAGTGATATTTGCCAACTGGGACAATATGTCCACTGCCCAGTGGCCACCCATGTCAGTAAATTAGCATGAAATCAATTCCTAACCATGCTGGGTATTATGTTCAAGCCACTGAAACGAAGTCTTTTGTTGGTGCCGCTTCTCCTGCTTGCAGGGTGTAACACCATTGTGATGAATCCCAAGGGAGATATCGCTTCTCAACAGGCCGATTTGATCGTGTTGTCGACAGTGTTGATGTTGATCATCATCGTGCCGGTGATTTTCCTGACCTGTTTTTTCGCGTGGAAGTATCGCCAGGCCAACACACAGGCTGAGTACGATCCTGAATGGGACCACTCCACCAAGCTGGAACTGGTGATTTGGGGCGCACCGCTGCTGATCATTATTGTGTTGGGTTTGGTGACCTGGGTCAGCACCCACAAGCTCGACCCCTATCGCCCACTTGACCGCATCGACGCAAGCACGCCCTTGCCCGCAGATCACGAGCCTTTGGTGGTACAGGTGGTGTCACTGGACTGGAAGTGGTTGTTCATTTACCCCGAGCAAGGCATTGCGACCGTGAATGAACTGGTCACGCCTGTGAATGTGCCTGTGCGCTTCAAAATCACCTCCAGCACTGTGATGAATTCTTTTTACATTCCTGCGCTTGCCGGCCAAATTTATTCCATGGCTGGCATGGAAACGACTTTGAACGCAGTAATCAACGAGAAGGGCAGTTGGGAAGGTTTCTCAGCCAACTACAGTGGCGCCGGGTTTTCCCACATGCGCTTCAAGTACAACGGTGTAAGCCAGGAAGAGTTTGATGACTGGGTTGCACGCAACAAGTCGTATGGCAAGCAACTGGACCGCGCTGCTTACCTTGAACTGGAAAAGCCCAGCACAAAGCACCCTGTCGAGCGTTTCGCCACAGTAGAACCTGAACTGTTCCACGCCATCGTCAACCGCTGCGTGGTTGAAGGCACCGTGTGTATGGACACCCAAATGATGGCGGACTCCATGCGCAACAGAACCGATCTGTCTGCCGACGAATTGGCAGCATTGATCGAAGAAGCCATGTGCCGCATTCCGACCGACGACGCAAATCCACTCATCACTTCATCAAAGAAGAATGGCTATGACTCAGTATCCAATTGAAACAAGCCCGATATTCGGGCGGCTAACACTGAACGCAATCCCATACTACGACCCAATCATCATGGGCACGTTGGCTGTGGCGATGATTCTGGGTATCGGGCTGCTGGCCATGATTCACAAATATCGCCTGTGGGGTACTTTGTGGAACGACTGGTTCACCAGCATTGACCACAAGAAGATCGGCATTATGTACATGGTGCTGGGTCTTGTCATGATGATGCGTGGCTTTGCCGATGCCATCATGATGCGTGCCCAGCAAGCCATTGCCTTTAACGGCAATGAAGGTTTCTTGCCGCCGCACCACTACGATCAAATTTTTACGGCCCACGGCGTGATCATGATTTTCTTCGTGGCCATGCCTTTGATCACCGGCCTGATGAACTACCTGATTCCTTTGCAAATTGGCGCACGCGACGTGGCGTTTCCGTTCCTGAACAACTTCAGCTTCTGGATGACAGCCATGGGTGCAGCGCTGATTATGGCGTCCCTGTTCGTAGGTGAATTTGCCATGACCGGCTGGCTGGCGTACCCACCGCTGTCGGGTGCCTTGCAAAGTCCGTATGTGGGGGTTGATTACTACATCTGGGCGCTACAAATCGCCGGGGTGGGTACGCTGCTCTCGGGTGTGAACTTGATCGTGACCGTGATCAAGATGCGCGCCCCCGGCATGACCATGATGAAAATGCCGATTTTCACCTGGACTTCCCTGTGTGCCAACGTGTTGATCGTTGCCGCTTTCCCCGTGCTGACTGCCGTGTTGGGCATGTTGACCATGGACCGTTACTTGGGCACCAACTTCTTCACGAACGACCTGGGTGGTAACTCCATGATGTACGTGAACCTGATCTGGATTTGGGGTCACCCCGAGGTTTACATCCTGATCCTGCCGCTGTTTGGTGTGTTCTCTGAGGTGGTATCTACCTTCAGCCGCAAGCGTTTGTTTGGCTACAGCTCCATGGTGTACGCCACCGTGGTTATTACCATTCTTTCCTACCTGGTTTGGTTGCACCACTTCTTCACCATGGGTAGCGGGGCCAGTGTGAATGCCTTCTTCGGCATTACCACAATGATTATTTCCATCCCGACGGGTGCGAAAATATTCAACTGGCTGTTCACCATGTACAAGGGCAAGATCAGTTTTGAGCTGCCCATGATGTGGACCATCGCCTTTATGATCACCTTCGTGATCGGCGGCATGACCGGCGTGTTGCTGGCCGTACCTCCCGCAGACTTTGTGTTGCACAACAGCCTGTTCCTGATTGCGCACTTCCACAACGTGATTATCGGTGGCGTGTTGTTCGGCTTGTTTGCAGCCATTAACTTCTGGGCACCCAAGGCCATTGGTGTGAAACTGGATGAGTTCTGGGGCAAGGTGTCGTTCTGGTTCTGGGTCGTTGGTTTCTACTTCGCCTTCATGCCGCTTTATGTACTGGGCCTGATGGGTGTAACCCGCCGCATGAGCCAGTTTGAAGATCCTTCACTGCAAATCTGGTTCCAGATCGCAGCGCTGGGCGCAGCCATGATCGCAGTGGGCATTGCCGCCATGTTGATGCAGTTCTATGTCACTTTCCGTGACCGTGCCAAGTTGCGCGACACCACCGGTGACCCTTGGGGTGGCCGCACATTGGAGTGGGCCACTTCAAGCCCACCCGCCGACTACAACTTTGCATTCACCCCGGTGGTGTATGACACCGATGCCTGGGCCGACATGAAAAAGAACGGCTACAAGCGCCCACAGGAAGGTTTCGTGGACATTCACATGCCCAAGAACACCGCAGCAGGCGTGGTCATTGCCGGCATTAGTGCAGTGATCGGTTTTGCCCTGGTGTGGCACATCTGGTGGCTGGCCGCAGGCGGTTCCGTGGCCCTGGTGGTTGCCGTGATTGCACACACATTCAATTACAAACGCGACTTCTACATCAAGGCCGATGAAGTGGCCCGTACGGAAGCCGCGCGCACGAAACTGGAGCAAGCCCATGTCTGACTTAGTGATGAACCCGGCCATGAATACAGCCATGAATGCACCCACTGATCCAAGCGCACGTTATTACGTAAAAGACCACCATCCCAAAAATGGTTCTTCGCTGGGTTTCTGGATTTACCTGATGAGCGACTGTTTGATCTTCGCTTGTCTGTTCGCAACCTATGCTGTCATTGGTCGCAACTACGCCGGTGGCCCTACCGGTGCAGAAATTTTTGACCTGAACCTGGTGGCCTTGAACACAGCGTTTTTGTTGCTGAGTTCAATCACCTACGGCGTGGCCATGGTGGGCATGCAAAACCGCAATGTGAAGAAAACCATTCAGTGGCTGGCCATAACAGGTGTGCTTGGTTTGGCGTTTCTGGCCGTTGAAATTTACGAGTTCTGGCACTTCATCAGCATTGGTGCCACACCGCAAACGAGCGGTTTCCTGACCGCATTTTTCGCGTTGGTGGGCACGCACGGTTTGCACGTGTTCTTCGGCATCATCTGGCTGGTGGTGTTGTTGTTCCAGTTGAAAAAGCACGGGTTGATTGTTGAAAACCGCCGCCGCGTGATGTGCCTGTCCATGTTCTGGCACTTCCTCGATGTGATCTGGATCGGCGTGTTTACCTTTGTCTATTTGATGGGAGTATTGCCATGAGCGCGCATCCAAATAACGTGAACGACCATCACGACCACCACGATGATGAGGATGAAGTGCATGTCAGCATGCGCGATTACACCATTGGCTTCGTGCTGGCAGTCATTCTGACAGTCATCCCGTTTGCATTGGTCATGGGCGGTGTGTTTGAAAGTTCAACCACCACGGCCTTGGTGATTTTAGGCTTGGGTGCTGTTCAAATGGTGGTGCACATGATTTACTTCTTGCACATGAACAGCAAATCGGAAGGTGGCTGGAGCATGTTGGCCATGATGTTTACACTCATTATTGTGGTGATTACGCTGGTGGGTTCAATTTGGGTGATGTACCACCTGAACACCAACATGATGCCGGGCATGAATCACGAGGCCATTGAGTCGATTCAACAACTGAAATAAAGGAGTTCGGTGCACCATGAATGATGTGTCAAAGCCCCATTCAGCCCGTGCACCCAGATCAATCAAAAGGCTGCTGGGCTTTGCCCTGGCGGCCTTTTTTTTCAGCGTATTTTTGGCACTTGGCACCTGGCAGGTGTATAGGCTTGATTACAAACTCGATTTGATTGAGCGCGTTGAAAACCGTGTGGATGCGCCAGCCGTGAATGCGCCAGCCGCCGCCGAATGGCCTGCTGTTGCCCGTGACACCCATGAATACTTGAATGTGAAAGTGCAGGGCGAGTTGTTGCCCCAGCACACCACCCGCGTTCAAGCCATCACGGTGTTAGGGGCAGGGCACTGGCTGCTTACGCCGCTGCGCCAGGCCAACGGGGAAATTGTGTGGATTAATCGCGGGTACATTCCTGTGAACGAGGCAGACCCCATGACGGCCGAGAATACCCAAGGCCTGTTTGAGGTGCGTGGCTTGTTGCGAATCAGTGAAGCGGGTGGTGCATTTTTGCGCGAGAACGACCCTGCAGGTAATCGCTGGTATTCCCGGGACATTGAAGCGCTTTCGCAGCACTACAATTTGCAAACAGCTGCGCCTTACTTTATCGATGCGGGTACCCCTAGAAATCTGGGTGAAGAAATCACGGGGTTTACCCCGAAAACCTACCCGGTCGATGGATTAACCGTAATCAAGTTTCACAACAGCCACTTGGTGTATGCCTTCACTTGGTATGCTTTGGCCTTGATGGTGGCTGGTGTTACTGTGTGGCTGAACAGAAAACAGGTCGGCGGAAAATAAACCGGCACCATAGACACCGGCATTTTTTTACACACGCAGCAGGACCCCCATTCACATGGACATCAACACCGACATTGTTTCGATTCGCAAGGGTGCGCCCGAACTGGATGAAACCAATGTACTGAACGAAACTGGCCACAAAAACATGCTGCATCTGATTCACCTGCGCTGGTTGGCGGTGGGCGGTCAAATTGCAACCATCTTGGTGGCCACCTGGGGTTTTGGCATTCAGCTGCCCATGTTCAACATGTTGACCGTGATGGTGTGTCTGATCGCATTCAACATCGGCAGCCACCTGCGCTGGCATGAAGAAAGAGTGGTCAGCAATCGGGAGTTGTTTCTGGCGATGTTGATAGACATTGCCAGTTTGACTGCGCAACTGTATTTCACTGGCGGCATCAACAATCCATTCGTTTTCCTGTTTTTGCTGCAGGTTATTTTAAGCGCGGTGTTGTTGCGTGCCGAAACCACTTGGTTGGTGGTTGGCATCACCACGCTTTGCCTTGCCTTCCTTTCGGTGTTCAACCATCCCCTGGTGCTGCCCTTGAACAGCACTTACAAACTGGCTGATTTGTACGCCACAGGGCTGGTCATTTGTTTTGTGCTCAATGCCGCCTTGCTTGTGATTTTCATTACCCGAATCGGGCGCAACCTGCGAGCAGGCGACGCCACATTGGCTGCACTTCGCCAGCGCGCCGCCGAGGAAGAGCACATTGTGCGCATGGGCCTGCTGGCCAGCGGTGCGGCGCACGAATTGGGTACACCCCTGGCCACCATGTCTGTGGTGTTAAGTGACTGGAAGCGCATGCCGCAATTTGCCAGCAACGCTGACATGCTTGAAGAGATTGAAGAAATCGAGGGGCAACTGCTGCGTTGCAAAAGCATTGTTAGCGGTATTTTGCTGTCGGCAGGTGAAACCCGCGGTGAATCTTCTTCAAGAACCACGCTCGATGCATTTTTTGAAAACTTGGTGGAAGAGTGGGAAAGCACCCGCGCGGCGCACCACTTTGAATACGAAAATACCATCGAGGAGGAATTCTCTGTCGCCTTTGACTCAACCGTGAAACAGATGATATTCAACGTGTTGGACAATGCACTGGAAGTTTCCCCGAACTGGTTGCGATTTGAGGTGTCGAAGAACAGTGAGCATTTGTTGTTGACTGTCACAGACCAAGGCCCCGGGTTTCGCCAAGACATTCTGGACCAGCTGGGTACCCCTTACAATTCCAGCAAGGGCAAGCCTGGTGGTGGTTTGGGACTGTTTCTGGTCATGAATGTGGCGAGAACTCTGGGTGGCACCTTGCAGGCGCGCAATCGCGCCGGTGGTGGCGCTCAGGTTGTCGTCACATTGCCTTTGACTTCGCTGGTGCTGCAAACACCAACACAGGAGAGCGTGTCTGAATGAGCCAAAGTAGCAGTATGGAAAGGCTTTTGTTGCTGGTCGAAGACGACGAAGCATTTGCGCGCGTGTTGAAGCGTTCCTTCGAGCGCCGCGAATACACAGTGTTGCACGCCAGCAGTCAAGATGAAATGGAAGCCCTGTTGCTCAAGCAGACACCCACACATGCCGTGGTGGACTTGAAACTGAGCGGCAATTCGTCTGGCCTGAATTGTGTACAGGCTTTGCATGCGCACAACCCGGCCATGCTGATTGTGGTGTTGACCGGTTTTGCCAGCATCAACACTGCGGTTGAGGCCATCAAGCTGGGTGCTTGCCAATACCTGGCCAAGCCGTCGAACACAGACGACATTGAAGCGGCCTTTGGCCATGTTGCCGGCAGTGAGCCGGTCGAACTCACCAACCGGACCACATCCATCAAGAACCTGGAATGGGAACGCATTCACGAGGTACTGGTAGAAACCGATTTCAATATTTCAGAAACTGCGCGAAGGCTGGGCATGCACCGCCGAACATTGGCCCGCAAGCTCGAAAAGCGTCGCGTCAAATAACAAAGGATCCACACCATGAGCCAAAAACCACACGACGGATTTGTTTTCAACCACACCATGCTTCGCATCAAAGACCCTGCGGTGTCGCTGGGTTTCTATGAAAAAGTGTTTGGCATGACTTTGCTGCGCAAGCTTGATTTTCCGGAAATGTCCTTCTCGCTGTATTTCCTGGCCAAACTGGGTGAAGGCGAAACGCCACCGGCCGATGAGGGCGAGCGCACACAGTGGACCTTTTCCCAGCGTGGTGTTCTGGAGTTGACCCACAACTGGGGAACCGAGCAAGACGCTGATTTCAAATATCACGATGGCAATGCACAGCCCCAGGGGTTTGGCCACATTTGCTTTGCAGTGCCTGATTTGACCAAAGCCGTGGCCTGGTTTGATGAAAACAATCTGGATTATGTAAAGCGGCCGGAGCAGGGCAAGATGAAAAACGTGGCCTTTGTCAAAGACCCCGACGGCTACTGGATTGAAATTGTGCAGCCCAACTTGCTGGCCGGGCTAGGCAGGTAAAAGCCTGTTTAGTTCAGTTCTTCTTCGCTGGGGAGTATGGGCAGGGCAATGATCTCGATGCCCTCGTCGCGCAACTCTTCAAACTCCTCGGGGCTGGCCTGGCCCCGAATCGCGCGAATTGGCGCTTCTTCATAGTGAATTTTTCTGGCCTCTTCGGCAAAGCGATCGCCCACATCTTCCGAATGGTTGATCAAGGCCTGAATGGCCTGCCTGGCCATGACAAAGGCCGTGGCCACATCCACGGAATTCGCTTTGTGCGCGACCGCGGCCGTTGGTTCAGCAGTTTTTGGTTCCGCTTGCGAAGGCTGCTCGGTGGCCTTGCTGCCAATGTTGATCTTCGAGGGCACTTTGCGGATCGCCGATGTGCCACACTCAGGGCATGTCAACAGTTTTTGCTCGCGTTGATTGTCGAAATCGTCGTTTGAACGAAACCAGCCTTCGAAGCGATGGGAGTATTCACACTCCAGGTCGTAAATGATGATTGCCACAATGTTTGAATCTGTCTCTGAATTTGGGTATTTTACAGTGGAATGGTTTGCCTACCGCTGTAAATGAATCTCTTCTAGAATTCGATCAACAATAATCAAGGCCCAAAGAGGTTTGTATGTCCCGAAAAAAGTCACTTGAACCGCATTTGCGCGGCATCGTTGACTTGGTCTCCGCCACCCTGGATGAAGGAACACGTCAGGTTGAAGGAGTACATCGCCGTATTGCTGACATTCCATTCGCAGTATTGAAGAAAATTCGCCCCATCGCGCCAATTTCATCGGCTGTGCACATGGTTGAAAAGAAGATCACACATTCCGCATACGACACAGTCAGGTTGGTGGCCAAGGTAGGCGCGCAGGCCGTGCACAATGTGTTGCCGACTGATCCCGCCAGTCAGGGTATTGCCAAACCCGAGTACAAAATCGACCACGACAGCTTGCGAAAAACCAAAACAGAGCTGAAAACTAAGAAGAAACCCTAAGTGCAAACCACTTGCACAACTTGATTTTAGAGCGTAAATTCTAGATATGAGCATATGCGCATATAGTGCGGTGCAGCAGGAAATTGCAGATCTAGGAGAACCTCGTGTCATTGGACATACCCTCAGACACCCCCTTGGGCCAAATTCGGCGTGCCCCGGAAAATTTTGTCAGCCGCAATGACATCGCTTTCGTCAATCGTGCCAGTGAAACAGATCGCCGCAGCTTTTTCAAAAAAGCGTTTGCAGCCGCTGCTGTTGGTGCAGTGGCTACCACACCGGGATTGGCCGGCGCGGCCAAAGGTGACCCCGCAATTCTGAATTTGCCAGCGCATAGCAAGGGTCTGGGCCAGCCAGTTGCGACCATGCCCTACGGCATGCCTTCACAATATGAAAAGAACCTGCAGCGCAGGGAATCGCCGGGCTTGACCCGCGTGGGTGGTTCGTCCGTCTCGTTTTGCCCTTTGCAGGGTTTGTTTGGCGTTATCACGCCGTCGGGCTTGCACTTCGAGCGCCACCACCAGGGTTGGTGGGACATTGACCCCACCCAGCACCGCTTGATGATCAACGGCCTGGTGAAAAAGGAAATGGTGTTCACCGTAGACGAACTCATGCGCATGGAATCTGTTTCCCGCGTGCATTTCATTGAGTGTGGTGCCAATTCCGGCATGGAATGGGCCAATGTGGCTGTGCCCACAGTTCAATACACCCATGGCATGCTGAGTTGCTCCGAGTTCACGGGTGTGCCTTTAATCAAAGTGCTTGAATACTGTGGTGTTGATTTGAAAAAAGGGCGCTTCATTCTGGCCGAAGGTGCCGATGGTTCATCCATGACCCGCACCATTCCCATGGAGTTAGTAGAAAGCGGCGAAGTGCTGTTGGCCTACGGTCAAAATGGCGAAATGCTGCGACCCGAAAATGGCTACCCCTTGCGTTTGGTGGTGCCGGGTGTGCAAGGCGTAAGCTGGGTAAAGTACCTTCGCCGAATTGAGGTGGGTGACAAACCCTACGGCACCAAAGACGAAGCCATTCATTACGTCGACTTGATGCCCGACGGCACACACCGTCAGTACACCTCCATTCAAGAATGCAAATCAGTGATCACCACGCCATCGGGTGGTCAAAAGTTACTCAGTCCTGGGTTTTACAACATCACAGGGCTGGCCTGGAGTGGCAGAGGGAAAATTACAGCTGTCGATGTATCGACTGACGGCGGCAAGAGCTGGAAAACAGCCAAACTACAAGGCCCCGTACATGACAAATCGCTAACCCGTTTCAACCTGCCATGGGTGTGGGACGGCAAAAGCGAGGTGCTGCTGCAAAGCAGGGCCGTCGACAGTACCGCTTATGTGCAACCCAGTTACCGAACCTTGCGAGAAAAGCGCGACGACAAAAGCATCTACCACAACAATGCAATTCAGAGCTGGCGCGTGGATGCCGCTGGTGAAGTGCACAACGTGCATGTGGGGTAGGGCATGAAATCCAATTCGAAATTACTGATTTCTGTTTTTGCTGGTTTGTTGTTCAGCGCGAATGCCCTGGCGTTTCAAGGCTTGGGGCGTGTGGCCACACCCGAAGAGGTCAAGGCTTGGGACATTGATGTTCGCCCTGATTTTGTGGGTTTGCCCAAAGGCAGCGGTAGCGTGGCCAAGGGCATGGATGTGTGGGAAGCCCAGTGTGCCTCGTGCCATGGCGTGTTTGGCGAAAGCAATGAAGTGTTCACGCCGATTGTGGGTGGCACCACCGCGGCGGACATTAAAAATGGCCGCGTGCAATCGTTGAAAGACGGTTCTTCACCCCAGCGCACCACCTTGATGAAAGTACCCACATTGTCGACCTTGTGGGACTACATTAACCGTGCCATGCCATGGACTGCACCGAAAAGTCTAAGCACAGAAGAAGTGTATGCAGTAACCGCCTATATTTTGAACATGGGCGGCGTGGTGGGTGACGACTTTGTGCTCAGTGACAAAAACATGGCTGAAACCCAAGCCAGGTTGCCCAACCGCAACGGCATGCAAACCAATCACGGCATGTGGTTGCCATCGGGTAAACCCGATGTGAAAGAGCCTCGTTGCATGTCAAACTGCAAACCTGACGCGAAAGTCATTTCTTTCTTGCCAGAGTATGCACGCGATGCACATGGCAATTTGAAAGACCAGAACCGTTTGGTGGGCCCTGTGCGTGGTGTGGTTACCGTGGCACAAGCCAACGACAAATCCGCTGCGCCCAAGCTCAGCATGAACAGTGGTGAATCGCTGTTCAGTGCAAACGGGTGTGTGGCTTGTCACGGTGTTGACAACAAAAAGTTGGGTCCATCGGTGGTGGCGGTGGCCAACAAGTACGCTGGCAAGCCAGATGCCAAAGCGTATCTTGCCGGCAAGATCAAGGCAGGTAGCAGCGGTGTTTGGGGCGACATGCCCATGCCCGCGCAAGCGCATCTGGCTGATGAAGATATAAATGCACTTTCTGAATGGTTTTTGTCCAAGCAGAAGTGATCTGATTGAATTTTAAGGAGGAGTTACTCAATGAACCAAAACAGACGCACCATGCTGAAAGCCTCGTCAGGCCTTACAGTACTGGGCTTGGCAGTTGCTGCGGGCTTGATCAAGCCCAATGAAGTGTTTGCAGCAGCTGGCTATCCAGAAAAAGCGTTCAACGCGAAGTCAATGGATGACCTCATGAAAGCGCTGGGTGGCAACATGCCTACCGAGAGCAAAGACATCACTGTTGTCGCTCCCGACATTGCGGAAAACGGCGCAGTGGTTCCTGTAGGTGCTGACAGCAAGATTCAGAACACCAGCGAAATTTCACTGCTGGTTGCCAACAACCCATCCATGATGTCGGCCCAGTTCATGATTCCAGCCGGAACAGATGCGAAAGTGAACACCCGCGTAAAAATGGGCAAGTCCAGCGATGTGTACGCACTCGTGAAAGCCGATGGCAAGTATTACTTTGCCAAGAAAGAGGTCAAGGTGACTCTCGGTGGTTGCGGCGGTTAATTAAAAATTCAGGAGAAAAACATGGGTGATCCAATGAAAATTCGCGCCAAAGCAAATGGCGACGAAGTGGAAGTAAAAGTATTGATGGCGCACGAAATGGAAACTGGTCAGCGCAAGGCCTCTGACGGCAGCTTGGTGCCCGCCTGGTTTATCCAGAATGTGTCTGCCAAGTGCAACGACAAAGTGGTGTTGCAAGCCAATTGGGGCCCGGCAGTGTCCAAGAATCCCTTCCTGTCTTTCTCGTTCAAGGGCGGCAAGGCTGGTGATACAGTCGAAATAACATGGACTGACAACAAGGGTGATTCCCGCACCGACAAAACGAAAGTGGCGTAATCTCCAATTAATACATAACCATAAGAAGGGGTGTGAGATGAGGCAAACAGCAAAAACAGCGGCCAAGCTAGCCGCTGTGACTCTCGCGGGTGCCGGTGTACTGGCATCCATCTCCATGAATGCACACGCTCAGAAAACCACCGAGCAGGGCATTCAGGAATACCGTGACATGTTGGCCGACGGCAACCCGGCTGAGTTGGTCGAGTTGCGCGGCGAAGACATTTGGAAAAAGCCGCAAGGCCCAAAAAACGCATCGCTTGAGCAATGTGACCTGGGCATAGGTGCTGGCAAACTTGAAGGTGCCGTGGCCATCATGCCGCGCTTTTTCAGCGACGCAGGTAAGGTAATGGACGTTGAAACCCGGCTGGTGCACTGCATGGTGACCTTGCAAGGGCGAGACATTGCAGAAGTAACGAAGAAGCCTTATTCAAGTGCCGGCGAAAAGCCCACTGAACTTGAGTCACTGGTGGCTTATGTTTATGCGCAATCGCGTGGTGCCACCATCAAGGTGCCGCAAGGTCACCCTGAAGAAAAAGCATCGGCTGCTCGCGGTGAAAAAATATTCTTCTACCGCGCAGGTCCTTATGATTTTTCATGTGCCAGTTGCCACGCCACAGACGATCAACGAATTCGACTGCAAGGTTTGCCCAACCTGACCAAGCCTGAGCCTGCTCAAGCAGCATTCGCAGCTTGGCCCGCTTATCGTGTTTCGCAGGGTGCTGTTCGTTCCATGCAATGGCGCATGTACGACTGTTTCCGCCAGCAACGTTTTCCCGAGTTGAAGTATGGCTCGCAAGCGTCGATCGACCTGATTACTTTCCTGGGCGTGAAAGCCGAGGGCGGTACCATGCAGGCCACTTCGCTTAAGCGCTAACAACAAGGAGAACAAACATGCTTCGCACCATTAAAAATTCAACCGGTCTGTTACTGGTCGCTCTGTTGGCCGCCTGTGCAAACACGGACAGCAAGCCTGTGGTGGCTGAACCCACCAATGAAGAGATCAACCAAGTGCTTTTGGCATCCTTTAAAACCAAAGGGCAGGCCAATGTCGAGCGGGTGAATCAGACTGACCTCCAGAAAGCGTGTTCAATCGCTGCCACTGCGCCTGGTGGACTGAACGACGCAAAGCGCACTGAACTTCAAGATGCGGCCATGGCGGAAGTCAAGTTCCCCGCCGATGGCAAGTACCTGGGTGACTGGAAGGCTGGAGAAAAACTTGCACAAAGCGGCAAAGGATTCCAGTTCAATGACAAGGCCGGTAGTACAGCGGGTGGTAACTGTTATGCCTGTCATCAGTTGGCACCACAGGAATTGTCGTACGGTAACCTTGGTCCATCGTTGTACCAATACGGTAAATTGCGTGGCAATTCCGAGGAAATCATGAAGTACACCTGGGTGAAGATCTGGAATTCCCATGCTTACAACGCGTGTTCCAACATGCCACGTTTCGGCGCTGAAGGCATTCTGACTGAAACCCAGATTAAAGACGCCATGGCCTTGCTGTTGTCACCCGACTCGCCGGTCAACAAGTAATACAAACGTTCTCATCACCTGTGCCTTTGAAGGCGCAGGTGTTAACTCTCTGAAAAGCGAACTATCCAAATGCAGATGAATCGACGCGAATTCATGGGCATGCTTGCGGCCGCCTCGGCTGCGGGCATGGCGATCAACTCACCGCAGGTGTTGGCGGGTGGTCACGGCGAAAAACTGTATGACCTGAAACCCTTTGGCAATGCAAGCTTGCTGCACATGACTGATTGCCATGCGCAGTTGGTGCCCATTTATTTCCGCGAGCCCAATGTGAATTTGGGTGTGGCAGCTGCATTTGGCAAGGCCCCGCACCTGGTGGGCGAATCGCTGTTAAAGGCATTCAATATCAAACCAGGCTCAGCGCAGGCGCATGCCTTTACCTATCTGAATTTTGAAGAAGCCGCGAAGCACTACGGCAAGGTGGGCGGTTTCGCGCACTTGTCTACTTTGGTCAAAATGATGAAGGCCAACCGGCCCGGCGCGCTGTTGCTCGATGGCGGCGACACCTGGCAAGGTTCGGCCACCAGCCTGTGGACCAATGCGCAAGACATGGTTGATGCTGCAAAAATGTTGGGTGTTGATGTCATGACCCTGCATTGGGAATGTACCTACGGTTCAGACCGAATTCTTGAGGTGGCCGAGAAAGACTTCAAAGGCAAAATCGACATCATTGCCCAGAATATCAAAACTGCCGATTTTGGAGACCCCGTGTTTCCAAGCCATGTGATGAAAACAATCAATGGTTGCAAGGTCGCAATTATTGGCCAAGCTTTCCCGTATAGCCCAATCGCCAATCCACGTTACTTCGTGAAGGACTGGTCCTATGGCATTCAGGAAGAAAGCATGCAGGAAGTGGTCGACGAAGTGCGTTCAAAAGGTGCACAGGCGGTGGTTCTGCTTTCACACAACGGCATGGATGTTGACTTGAAAATGGCCAGCCGAGTCACCGGCATTGATTTTATTCTTGGGGGGCACACGCACGATGGAATACCCAATGCCATTCCTGTAAAAAACTCATCGGGCACTACCTATGTGACCAATGCAGGCAGTAACAGCAAGTTTTTGGGTGTTCTCGACATGGACATACAAGGCGGCAAGTTGCGCGATTTCAAGTACCGCCTGCTGCCCGTGTTCTCCAACATGTTGCCAGCCGACCCTGAGATGGAAACTTTTGTGCGCAACGTACGCAAGCCCTACCTTGAAAAACTCAGCGAACCGCTGGCCGTCAGTGAAGGTTTGTTGTACCGCCGTGGCAACTTCAATGGCAGTTGGGATCAACTGATTGTGGATGCCTTGATGGAAGTGAAGGGCGCAGAAATTGCGTTCTCTCCCGGGTTTCGCTGGGGCACTTCTTTGCTACCGGGCCAAACCATCACGCGTGAACACTTGATGGATCAAACTGCGATTACCTACCCCAACACCACGCTGACCGACATGAAAGGCGAGTTCATCAAAACCGTGCTCGAAGATGTGTGTGACAACCTGTTCAACCCCGACCCCTACTACCAGCAAGGCGGTGACATGGTGCGCGTGGGCGGCTTGACCTACACTTGCAACCCCAACGGCGAAGCGGGGCAGCGTATTTCGGACATGCGCTTGAATGGCAAACCCATTGAGGCCTCGAAAACCTACAAGGTGGCTGGTTGGGCGCCTGTGGCCGAGGAAGCCCGCAACAATGGCGAACCGCCAATTTGGGATGTGGTGGAAACTTACCTGAAAGACAGGAAAACAGTGGCCACCAAGGTGCCCTACACACCCAAGCTGATCGGAATGAACGACAACCCGGGGTTGGTGGTCTAAATTGCATGAAAGCAATTTTTAGCCTGGTTTTGTTGCTCTGCCTTTCACCTGCATTCAGTGCGGGTGGGGCAGCGCTTGAATTTCCCGTCAACCTGCACAAGAAAAATGCGCAAGCGGTGGTGATTCTGTTTTCTGTGCCTGATTGTGCCTACTGCGAGAAGGTGCGACAGCAGTCTTTGCGGCACATTCACACTGATCCAAATTACAAGGGCAGGGTGCGTGTATTTGAAATCGACTTCACCGACGACAAAAGAACCTTTGTCTGGTTTGACGGCAAACGTTACACCGGCAAGGCGTTGTCTGCACCCTTGAATGTGAAGTTTTCACCCACGGTGATGGTGTTCAATGCAAAAGGTGCAGTGGCGGGCAAGCCGCTGTTGGGCGCAAGTCTGCCCGAGTTTTATGGTGCGTATCTGGACGAGTTGATTCAAAGCGCCTGGGCGCTCTAAATACTATTCGTCTTCTTCTTTCTGTGCATTGCCACCCTTGAAATCTGAAATCGCAGTGCGAATTCGGTCCAGCATGGCTTTCGATGGTTTGTGCTTTGTAATCTGGCTGGCCAGGGCGTAACCCTTGTTGTCCATGTTCACAGAGAAGCACAACTCCAGCAAACTGGTCAGTGTCTCAGGTTCAAAGTTTGGCAAGTCTTCAGCGTACGTTTCAAAAAACGCACTCAATTTTTCGCTGGCTTTGGTTCCACGTCCGTCTGCAATTTCCTTCTGTATGGCCATCATGGCGCGGGCCAGATCCAGTTCGCTGGAATTCACAGTGCTGCGCATTTTGGCAGTCAGTTTTTCCGCTTCCTCATGGCGACCTTCTTTCACGTAGATTTTGGACAGTTGCAGGTAGTCGTGAATTTGTGAAAGTGAGGTGTTGCGAGACCGGTCGATCACCTTGGTCAGGTAATTCTTGGAACGGGTGTTGTCCCCAATACGCACTGCCAGGTCAGCAAGTTTGCGCAAGCGGGTGGTCGAGGCCAGGGCCTTCGCTCCCATTTTTTCGAGAATCTCCAGTGCTTCAGCGGGGCGGTTTTGCTCCCACAGCACTTCCGCGAACAAATCGCTGGCAGCCAGATACTCCGGATTGCTTTTGACGACCTCAGCCAGCATTTCGTTGGCTTCATCAAACTGCTTTTTCTCAAGATTGACCTTGGCCAACAGCAGGTGCATCCATGGTTTTGGTGCCTGATTGATTTTTGCTTGTAGTTCTTTTTCAGTTTTGTCGTACTGGGCTGATCTGAAGAACGACTCAATGCGCATGCGTTCAAGTTCGTTCAAATATTGCGGGAATTGCTGTTCAAGTTCGTCGCAGATCCTTGGCATTTCCTGATATTCGCCCTGGAACATCGCACTGTAGGCGTCGGACAGTCGAATTTTGCGATTGAATACGCGCACCACCCGGTCGGAAAGTGTCGAGGCAGTAAATGGTTTGATCAGATAATCATCAGGCTCGAATTCAGCCACCGATACCACATTGCCGTAACTGCGCTCACCAGTCACCATCATGAATGCGGTGGACCAGGCCAGTTTGTTGTTCACGCGCAGGTCTTCCAGCAACTGCTGCCCGTTGCGTTCGCCTTCCAGCTGGTATTCACACACAATCAATGCGAAATCGCGTGAAGCAAGATGTTGTTCGACCTCGGCCACTGTATTGGCAAAGATCACTGTTTTTGCACCCAGTTGGGAAAGCTGTTCTTGCAAGGCTCGGCGCGTTGCCAAGGCGGAATCGACCACCAAGGCAGTTTTGCCTTTCAGGGGGGTCATGTCCTTGACCGCCTGTTTCATGCGGTCTGGCTGGCCGGTGTGTTCTGCGGGCAGTTCAATCTGGTTCATGGAACATGGTCATGCAGCAAATGATGATTAACCATTCTCTTTGGTTTTTTGTGAATTGGCCCCTCAAATAGAGGGTGTTTTGACCGCGTTCTCTCGGTTTGGCGCATCAAATAGAATCACGCTTCTATTAACAACTGTTTACTTTCCCTTGGATGGGTGAATTTTTCATGGTTTAATAACGTGCGAAAACCCTTGTTACTCAAAGGTCAAATCCAAATATTGACTAGGCAAGGTATAAAAGAAAAATCAACGGAGACATCAATGATCAAAGCTGGCGTGTGGCGCGTATTGGCCATTTCGGGAGTGGTTGCCTTTGCAGCCGGTTGTGCGAGTGTGGAAAGAGGGGCGACCAACCTGGCGATTAACCTGATTGAACGCCGAATTATTCCGCCACAGCTTGAAATTGATGATGTCGACATGGCTTGCCGCTTTGCGACAGGCAACTACCCCCTGATTTCCGGCGGTACACGCGCCTTTGGTGGCGACCCCCAGTTGCTTGAATCTCTCTTGCTGGTGTCTTCCGCAGCCTGTTCCGAACAGCGTGCAGTGGAAGAAGAGCTGCGCTACCTGCGCGCTTCCAAGCAAAACAACATTGAAGAAGCGCAAGATGCGCGTATCGGTCAGAAGCGTTTGCTGGAAATCACCGCACGCCGCCAACTGCGTGCGTTTGAAGCCATGCGCAACAAGCTGGAAGACAAGTACAACTTTGAATACGGCGAAGGCTGCCCAGAGTTTGAACGTGACTTTGACGAGTTGACCTACCTGCTGGGTACAGTGGCCGGTCTTCAGGCTGTTGTGAATGACATTGCTTCCCAACAAATGGTGGGCGTGCCCACCGACATCGCGCCGAAATCCGAGCGTGCGCTCACCTGCATATCGAACGCCAAGTGGTGGGGTGCACCAAACGCAGCCCGTGCAGTGGTGTGGAGCATTTTGCCAGGCGCATCTGATGGCAAAGACGTGTGGGGCACCTTCCGCCTGTCCATGCTGATTGGCGAGCGCCAAGGTGTGCGTCTTTCGCACGTCATGTATGGCCTGTCTGCACTGGCAGTGGGCGACACCATGCGTTTCCGCGACGCAACCAAGCGTTTTGCCAATGTCAAAGATTTCAAACCAAGCGAACAATACGCTTTGGTTGAAGGAATTTCCGTTGCTGTGATGACCAACCTTTCCGACCGCTACTGGTCCGAAAACGTGGGTACTCGCACCCCAGTGGGCAGCATGGGAAAATATTGGGATGAAGAAGCCGCGATGCCTGAAGGCATGAACGTGGACGACTTGTTGAACTAAGTTTTTGCTCACAGCAGGCCTTGGCCACACTCTAGCGACTGGCACAAGGCGCAGAAACACAATTTTGGGAGACCAGACAATGAAATTGAAAATCAAAGCAATCACCGCCGGCTTGGGCTTGGCACTGATGGCATCCGCATCACCGGCCCTGGCCAAACAGAAAGTGTGCGTATTCGACATTTTGGGCGCAGGTGGTGATGTATTCAACTTGAGCAAAGACTACGTTCTTGCCGCCAAAGGCTTCGGTGCCGACCTGCACCTGGAAGCGTTTACAGACGAGAAAATCGCGTCTGAAAACTTCAAGACCGGTCAGTGCGACATGCTGGTTGCTACTTCTTTCCGTACTCGCGCCTACAACTCAGTGGCAGGTTCCATCGACGCTTTGGGTGCAGCATCTGTGGTGAAAGACGGCAAAGTAGACATGCCTTTGAGCTACGAAGTGGTCAAGCGCACCATTCAGTTGTTTGCTGGCGAAAAGGCCGATGCGCTGATGACACAGGGCAACTATCAGGTTGCCGGCATTATTCCTTTCGGTGCCGCCTATCTGTACGTGAAAAGCCGTGACATCAATTCGGTTGAAAAACTGGCTGGCAAGAAAATCGCATCATTCGACTACGATTCAGCCCAGAAAGAAATGATCTCCAAAGTGGGTGCATCTCCAGTGTCTGCTGACATTTCCAACTTTGGTGCCAAGTTCAACAATGGTTCTGTAGACATTATTGCTGCCCCAGCCGCAGCCTACAAGCCACTGGAACTGTACAAGGGACTGGGCAATGCAGGTGCAATTGTTCGTTTCCCGGTTGCCGTATTGACCTATCAAGTCATTGTGAACAAGAGCAAGTTCCCAGACGGATTTGCCCAGAAGTCACGTGACTACTGGTTCAAAAAATTCTCTGCGGGCATGCAGATTATCACCAACGCCGAGAAGGGTATTCCCAACAGCGCATGGATGGACATTCCTGCTGCGGACTCAGTGAAGTACACGATTTTGTTGCGTGAGTCTCGTGTTTCACTGGCCAAAAGCGGTTCATACGACCCCAAGGCCTTGAACATCATGAAACAGATTCGTTGCGGTGTGAACCGAGCCGATTCCGAGTGCACAACAAAAACTGAGCTGTAACAGAACATGGCGGGGCTTATTCCCGCCAGTTTGCCTTTGCAGTAAAGGGGGCTTGCCGTTGCCCCCTTTTTATTACACTTAATTCGCTATTTGATCAGTCAACTCATTGAGTTGGCGATGATAAGGATCCGTTATGCAGAGTTCCGCCGGCAAAAAATGGTTCGGTCGCACACCATCCGAGTGGCTATCCAGCCTTCCAATCTTCTCTCTGTTGTTGCTCACCCTGATTATTGGTACGGGTGAAATGGTACATGGCCAGCTTTTGCGGCTAGGCGAACGCATGTTTGGCGATCCTGAAAACCAGGTTCAATATTTTCTGTTGCGTGCCGACCCCGCACAGCCCACCTGTGATGCCAATCCCGACATTGATGCCCTGGTGGCCAAGCAGGTTGCAGACGCCGAGTCTGCACCCAAGTCTGACCTGGACATGCTGTTTGGTGACGTTGCCATTGACCCCAACGAGATCCGCATGTCGCTGGAAGCAGCGCGTGACCAATGTCGCGAGCGCTATGCTGTTTACGAGCGTGTCAGCAAGGCGATTACGCCTGAGGTTGAAGTGTTCCGTGAAGTTGAAACCGGCTTTTTCGGTATCTTCAAGTTCGGTACTGAAAACCGCCCCCTGATTTTGTTGATCATGGTTGCCATTGCTGCCATTTCAACCACCAAGCATTTCCATCACATTAGCCTGCGCCCACCGCGCACCAAGAAAGACTTCCAGGTCTATTCATTGGCCATGCTGGGCGCCAACCTGCTGATGACGATTTCAGCCAGCTACTACCTGAAGCTTCAGTACGATTCAGGCGTGGCAGTTGAAAATCCGCTGATCAGTATTATTGCGATTGCCCTGTTCGCTGCGCTTTCTTTCATCAGTTTGAAAGACGTGTTGAAAATTCCTGCTCAGGCCGAGGAGGGCGGAAGCTACGGCATGGGACTGTTGAGCATCCCCTTGTATGCCTTCATGGCATTGAACGCGGGTATCAACTTCTTCATGGACGACTACATCGCTGGTTTGGCAATTTACTTTGGCCAGATTACCGAACTGTCGAGCATTTTCCTGAACCTGGCCCTGTACCTGTGGGCGGGTATGTTGCTCAAGCAAACCCGTGTGGTCTCGCTGTTCATGGACATTTTGCGCCCCTGGAAACTACCGCCAGAAGTGTTCACCTACATTGTTTTGCTGGCCGCTGCAGTGCCCACGGCTTACACAGGCGCATCTGGCGTGTTCGTGATTGCCGCCGGTGCCATTGTGTACCGTGAAGTATTGGCAGTGGGTGCGCGTCGCCACTTTGCCTTGGCCGCTACAGCCATGTCAGGTTCACTGGGTGTTGTACTTCGACCCTGTTTGTTGATTGTGGTGATTGCAGCGCTGAACAAAGAAGTGACCACCAGCGAACTGTACGGCTGGGGCTTGTTCGTGTTCATTCTGACCTCGACCATCTTCATGCTGATCGCCCTGCTCAAAGCAGAAGGTCGGGTCACAGAGCGTGCCAAAGCCAAGGAGGCCTTGCCGCAATCGCTGCGTGCATTGGTACCGGTATCGCCTTACATCGTGATCGTGATGTTGGTTATTTTCGGCTACGAGTACCTGCTGGACACGAAACTCGATGAGTTCACAGCACCCGTGATGTTGCCCGTGATCATGCTGTTCGTGATCATTTTCGACAAGTTGCGTGGCGGCCCCACCAAGGTCGGTGGCGACACACCCGCAGAAAAGAAAAAGAATCAAGGTCTGGAAATGGCGGTGCGTAGCGCCACAACAGAAACAATTGGCCACATTGGTGCCCTGATCATGTTGATGGCCCTGTCCATTAGCGTGGGTGGCATGATCGAGCGTTCCGGCTTGATGAGCATCGTGCCCGCTGAAATGGGCAGTATCTGGATGGCATTGACCATTTTCATGTTCATGATGGTGTTCATCGGCATGGTCATGGACCCGTTTGGTGCGGTTATTCTGGTTTCTGCCACGGTGGCGCCGATTGCCTACAGCAACGGCATTCATCCAGTTCACTTCTGGATGATTGTGATCACCGCGTTTGAATTGGGTTACCTGTCCCCGCCTGTTGCGTTGAACCAGTTGCTTGCAAGGCAGGTGGTTGGCGAAGCGGAAATGGACAAGGCTGCTGAAGAAACCAAGCACAAAGCCTTCTACTACCGCTATGAGCGTTGGTTGCTGCCGGTGTACACCTTGTTCATTGGCTTGCTGATCGTGACCTACGGTGGCCAAGCCTTGATCAACAATGCAGACAATCTGAAGCCAGTCAGCCATTTCTTGGGATTGGATCAGTTAAGGCCACAGGTTCTGGACCAAACGCCTGCTGCGCCCGCGTCCGAGCCAGTTGTTGAGCCTGCGCCCGAGGCCACTGAAGCAGTGCCAGCCGATGATGCAGCCATGCTTGATCCGGCTGCAGCACCTGCAGACGACCTGCTTGGTGCAGCAGCGCCAGCAGCCGACATCCCGGCGGCTGTGCCTGAAACGATGGCCGTACCCGCAGCACCGGATCCCGCCATGGCACAAGCCGAGGTCACGGAAGCGGTCAGCAACTGGGCTGCGGCATGGAGCGCGCGCGACGTGGAAGGCTACCTGAGCTTCTATTCGGCCAACTTTGAATTGCCTGGTGCACTGAGCCGAGCTCAATGGGAAAGCCAGCGTCGTTCACGAATTGCCAACAAGTCCAACATTGAAGTGGACATCAGCAATCTGAATGTTCAAGTCGACGGTGATCAAGCCACAGCGGAATTTGATCAGGCCTACAAGGCTGACAAATATTCTGACAATGTGAGAAAAACATTGCGATTGGTCAAAGAAGACGGTCGCTGGAAAATCGTGACCGAGCAAGCCAACTGATTGTTGACGCACCAAATAAAAAGCCCCTGACCAGTCAGGGGCTTTTTTTATGCCTGGTCTCCCGGACAGGAATCGAACCTATATTTGCCCCTTAGGAGGGGGCTGTATTATCCATTATACGACCGGGAGGCAAACGCATTTTACACTGCAAGTCGACCTGGCTTGCCACCTGCCTGGATGGCTATCTGAAAAATTGTTTGGAATTTTTTGTGAATTACAGCATTACATTTTGGAAAAAATCGAAAAGCAGACAGGAGTTAATCAAAAAATAATCCATGAAATCAGTCGTTTGAAAATTCGTTCATGCTGGCATGCACACTGCACATCGCTTGGTACCACACACAAGCAAAACGAGGCAGACCATGACGCAGCAAAACACAGCACAGCAGACCAATCTCACCATTCAAATCGCAGAAGAATCCTGTGAGCCCTTGAGTGCGTCTCAACTTCAGGCCCTTGAAACACTGTTGAAGGCACAACAGTCCCGCTTGACCCATTTCATTCGCAAGCACCTGCGCCGTGAAGACTACATCGACGACATTATTCAACAAACACACATGGCTGCATTTCGCAACTGGGCCACGTTTCGCGGCGAATCAAAACCTGAAACCTGGCTGTTTGGCATCGCCCTGAATCTGGTGAGGAATTTCAGGTACCGCGACACCAGTTTTCGCTTTCAAGAAGATGATTTTGATGAGCAGGTCAGCACGATTGCAGCCGATTCGAGTTTGGAGCCCGAAGAAAGCTTGATGCGTCAGGAGCGCATGGAATGCCTGAAGTCAGCCATCGACAACTTGCCGGGCAAAATGCAAACAGTGGTGCAATTGGTGCTGCTGGAGGGTTTTACCTATCAGGATGCTGCTCTAGAGCTGGATCTGCCAATTGGCACCGTGCGCTCACGCCTGTCCCGCGCCCGCGACATGTTGCGCCTTGAAGTCATGAATCGTTCAGACACCACCCACTAATTCTGGTGGTGCAACAGGGGGCTAATTCGAAGGGGTGATTCGAAGGGCTCGGCACCGCTTCACAATGGCGGTGTGACTTATCCACTGCCCCTGGCTTGCAAATGACTGAACTGACACTGTGTATTGAATCGCCTGAACTGAAAAGCCGGCTGCGTGCCGCTGCTTTGCTGATGCAGGCCACTGTTCACGATTTGTCCTTGCCCGAGTTGATGGGTAAACGAAGCCTGCCTGCCCATTGGGTGTTGGTGGATCACGGTCTGAATGACCTGGGTTCGTTGATTGAACATTTCAAGGCACAGGGCAGGCGGCCAGACTGGCAAATCATTCGCTTCATCGACAAGCCATGGCAAGACTATGTGTATCACGACATCCCGATTTTCGCCTCCATCGTTCGGCCAGCAGATCCATTGGCAGCAGTTCATGTACTGGAAAAACTGATCAAGGCCAAACCCCTTGAATTTGGCAGAAAGGTCCAGAGCGAGCACGTAGGCGGGCCTTATGCGTGTGAGTTTGTACGTTCTGAACCCATGAAGTTTGCAGTGTCTCAGTTGCAGCGGCTAAAAGCGTTGCCGGTGGACACGGTGTTGATTGGGCAAACCGGAGCAGGCAAGGACACGGCGGCACGGTGGCTGCATCAGCAATCAGGTGTAAAAGGCGAGTTTGTCCACGTGAACTGTGCGGCCATGCCCGAGCAATTGTTTGAGGCCGAGTTGTTTGGCGTAATGGCAGGCGCCTTCACCGGCGCGCAAAAAGATCGCCCAGGCAAGCTTGAACTTGCCAACAACGGCACCTTGTATCTGGACGAGATGGACAGCCTGCCACTGCCATGTCAGGCCAAGTTGTTGAATGCACTTCAATACCGCGGTGCCACTCGCCTGGGTGGGCAGTCGTTCTACACGTCCAGCTTTCGGGTGATCGCCTCGACCAAGGCCAGTCTGCCCGACCTGGTTGCCCAACAAAAATTTCGCGAAGATTTGCATTTTCGATTAAGTGTGTCGCAAGTGCGAATTCCCAGCCTTGGCGAGCGCCTGGAAGACATTCTGCCCCTGTACCGCCACTTTCTGGCTGAAGTGGCAGCCCAGTTTCGCATGCAGGTTCCGGGTTTGAGTAATGAGGAGTGCGATGAATTGTTGAGTAATCCATGGGCAGGCAATGTACGCGAGCTGCATGCCGTGGCGCAACGCCACGTGATCGGCTTGGGTTCGCCATTGGGCTTTTCGGAAGGTTTGTCGAGCTCGGCAGGTTTGAAGTCAAGGTTGCTCGCATTCGAAAAAGCAGTACTTGAGCAGGCTTTGTTGACCCATCAGGGCTGTGCGCGGCGTGCCAGTGAAAGCCTGGGTATCCCGCTGCATTCGATGTACTACCGCATGAAGCGCTTCGATTTACTTGAAAAGCAGGGGAACTCTTTGGAAAACAGTGCCACTCAAACTTAACTAACAGGCGCTTTTATTCAAATGATTCATTCAAATTCCAATCCTATTCATGGCCCAAATGGGGCATCTGGAACAGTCGGCCAATCCAGTGCTTCAATGTCTCCCGTTCTTTCAACATTCAAGGGCCTGATTGCCGGCTTGAACCAACGTCCGTTAAAGCCCTTGGCTGTTCAGCCTTTCGCAGCTGCGGCCAGCCGTGGTCTTGAACTGCAGGTTCGCAGCGACACCGCTGTGCTCAACTAAGTTCGAAGCGTGCAGGGCAACACTGTGTCGTCAGCCAACAGCAAATGGATCGTTAGCGCAAATCAAACTGTACCGGGCTTGGGCCGCGGTGAGTTACTTCAGTCCCAGTTTGCACAGTCCAGCTTCCTTGCCAGAATCGTGTTGAATCGTTATGAAAGTAATTGCCTTCGTGACTGGTTGGCTCAGCGTTGGAAATCTCCTTCGCTCACCTACACCTCAATTACTTATTCTGAATGCAGCAGTTTGTCGATCAATCGACCATTTCTGGCTAAAGATCTGGTCGAATCAAAAGCAGACTTCGAGGCTTGGTTGAAACATATGCTCGAAGATCGCGCCGTTCTCGAGAAATGCCGAAAGTAATCGAAGCTGGTGTTATGGGCTACAAGCCCTTGTGCTTGAAGTAGGTGTGTTTGTAGGCAAACGCAATTTGAGCGAAGTCATTGAATTGCCCCATGACCGTTTCAAGTGTGTTGTTTGCGATTTCAAGGCAAATACGAACGCAATTGTCGTGGTCGGAAATACTCAGTGAAATGCCTTGTGGAATGTCCTGCTGCAATTCAGCGAAAATATGCATCGCCTGTCCAAGCTGGGTGTCTTGAACCTGTAGTGATTTACCCAGGCTGAATATGCGGGCGCTGACCCGACAAGTGCATTCGGTCAGTTGTTGAATTTCCACCGTGAAGTTTTGTTCGAACTCGATTCTGAAGGCATCTGACTCTGCAGCCTTTTCAACATTGCTGGTGTTAAGGCCCAAAGAATCCAGAATTTGATAAACAGTCTGAATTGTTGACTCTAGGGGTTTTGTTGGCAAGTCAATCATTAGTCCATGTACAAATCATAAATTGACTTCAATTGGGCCCGTGAACGTGAAATCCTTGAGCGCACTGTACCAATCGGAATGCCCAGAATGTCTGCGGCTTCCTGATAAGAATTACCGTGTTGAACCACCAGAATCAGTGTTTCGCGCAGGTCTGGGGGTAAGTTTCCAATAGCCGACTCCAGTTTGATGCTGAATTCGTTTTTCATGCAATTTTGCATGGGGTCCGAACCTTCAGCCTGCTCAAGTTCCAGGTCTTCGTCGGAGGTAAAGTGAAACTTGTATTGCGGCGAACGGCGTGCCGTGTTTCGAATGATATTCAGTGCGATGCCGAATAGCCAGGTAGCACGTTTTGCATCACCCCGAAAACTGTCCCAGCAGCAGTAGGCCTCGATCAGGGTTTGTTGAAAAATGTCTTCAACGGCATTTTCATCCCGAAAGTGTTTCACGATGAAGTTTCTCAAACGTTTTTCCTGCTTGGCCACCAGCAATTCAAACTCGGACCGGGTGGTGTCCATGTCGACTCGCGCACACCGCTGTATGGCGGTCACCTTGAGCTTGGGAACAACTGGTTTCATGTCGAGCCTCTGTACTTGAATCGGTAGTGGGATCATGGTCGGCCTCGGTGAAATTTTCATTGAACGGCACAGGGTAGCAAGGCTGCTCAAATTTCAGGCTGAGGTGTCACTAGAGATGGGGGTGGGCCGAATTGCTACTTTGAATTCAAGTAAAAGCATGCTAATCGGGGTTCCTTGAATCTCCCATCTTGGTGATGAGTGCTTGACCGGTTACAGATGGTTCCAGTGCCTGCCTAAAAGCCGGTTATTTGTTGGTATCATCAAGCGGTCATTGAATTTTCAGGTTGTCATGAGCCAGTATCAAGAATCGTCCATTCGAGTCCTTAAAGGACTGGAACCAGTCAAGCAACGCCCCGGCATGTACACCCGCACCGACTGTCCCTTGCATATCATTCAAGAGGTGATCGACAACGCCGCTGATGAGGCCTTGGGTGGTTTTGGTTCACGAATTACAGTAACCATTCACACAGATGGCAGCGTGTCGGTGCAGGATGAAGGGCGGGGCATCCCGATTGGCCTTCACCCAGAGGAAAAGGTAGCTGTTATTGAACTGGTGTTCACCCGTTTGCACGCAGGTGGCAAGTTCAACAAGGCCGATGGCGGTGCTTATCGTTTTTCGGGTGGCTTGCATGGCGTGGGTGTGTCGGTGACCAATGCCTTGTCCACCCGGCTAGAAGTCAGTGCAGTGCGCGATAAACAGGTAGGCACCTTGGTGTTCAGTGGCGGCGATGTGATCGAGCCCTTGAAAGTTCGCCCCCAAACCAGCGCTGACCCCAAAAAAGGCACCACCGTGCGTGTGTGGCCCGACCCCCAGTACTTTGATTCGGCGGTGTTGCCACTGAATGAAATGGATCGCCTGTTGCGCAGCAAAGCCGTGTTGCTCAAGGGCGTTGAAGTGGTGTTGGTGACCGAGAAAACGGGTGAGGCCAAACGCTGGAAATTTGACGATGGGTTGCGCGGATTTCTAAAAGAGGAATTGTTGGACCGTGAACTGGTGGCCCCCATGTTCAGCGGTGACCTGAGTGTCGATGTACTTCGCGATGAAGGATTCGCAGAAGGCGAGGGCGCAGCCTGGGCCTTGGCGTTTGTGGCAGAGGGTGCGCCAGTTCGGGAAAGTTATGTGAACCTGATTCCGACTTCCGCGGGTGGCACGCATGAATCGGGTTTGCGCGAAGCCGTGTTTCAAGCCATCAAGGCATTTTGTGAAATGCATTCACTGATGCCCAAGGGTATCAAGTTGATGCCAGATGACATTTTTTCAAAAGCCAGTTTTGTGCTGTCAGCCAAGGTGCTTGATCCGCAGTTTCAGGGGCAAATCAAGGAACGCTTGAACAGCCGCGACGCGGTGCGTTTGGTGTCGTCGCTTGTTAAGCCTGCGTTTGAATTGTGGTTGAACCAGCATGTGGAAGACGGCAAAAAAATTGCTGAACTGGCGATTAAACAGGCGCAGGCCCGTTCGCGTGCCGCGCAGAAAGTCGAGAAACGAAAAAGCTCGTCAGTGGCTATTTTGCCGGGCAAGTTGACCGACTGTGAAAGCACCGACATTACGCTGAACGAGGTGTTTCTGGTTGAGGGTGATTCTGCGGGTGGATCGGCCAAGATGGGCCGTGACAAAGAGTTTCAGGCAGTGTTGCCGCTGCGTGGCAAGGTACTGAATGCTTGGGAAACCGACAAAGATCGCCTGTTTGCCAACCAGGAAATCCACGACATTGCAGTGGCGATTGGCGTGGACCCACATGGTGTGAACGACAGCCCCGACTTAAGCGGTTTGCGTTACGGCAAAATTTGTATTCTTTCAGACGCCGATGTGGATGGTTCACACATTCAGGTGTTGTTGCTCACCTTGTTCTACAAGCATTTTCCCGCGCTGATTCGAAGCCAGAATCTGTATGTGGCCAGGCCACCGCTATTCCGTGTGGATGTGCCTGCACAGGGCAAAAAGCCTGCGCGCAAATTGTATTGCCTGGACGAGGCCGAGCTTTACGCGGTGCAAGACAAGCTGGGCAAGGAAGGCGTCAAAGAGGCAAACATCAAGATTTCCCGCTTCAAGGGCTTGGGCGAAATGAACGCCGAGCAACTTTGGGAAACCACATTGAACCCAGACACACGCCGTTTGTTGCCAGTGACTTTGGGTAGCATGGACGTGAACGAAACCAACGCCATGATGCACATGCTGATGGGGCGCACGGAAAGCGGCGCACGCCGTACCTGGCTGGAGGACAAAGGCAATTTGGTGGAAGTGGATATTTAATCCCTTCACCGTCTATTTGAAATCGCGCGAAGGTGTTTGCAGTTGCGCAAGCAGGTAGGTGTAGTCCACCAGCCTGCGCGCTACCAAATTGCACACCTCACCTTCGCGTTGCCAAACACCAAACACGCCCATAATTTGCGCATTGCGCAGCACCTGTCGCTGTTCCTCGGCCAAGCTGTTCCACACAATCACATTCACATTGCCTGTCTCATCTTCAAGATTTAAAAACACGGTGCCGTGCGCAGTGGCTGGGCGTTGTCGGTGCGTCACAATGCCACAGGCCCGCGCCAGTCTGCCGTTTGGGTAAGTACGCAATTCTTCAACCTGTTTTATTTTGTATGGAGCCAGTTGCTGGCGTAAAAATGAAACAGGGTGGTGCTGAAGGCTTGCACCTGTGGCGCGATAATCGGCCAACATGTCTTCCAGTTCGCCGGCTTTGGGCAAATCAAGAGGCGTTTCATTGCTGCGGGTGTGTGCCAGCAGGTCTGTATTGTTGGCACTACGCCGAATGCCCTTTGTTTCTGTTGCTGCGGTTTGCCACACGGCTTGGCGGCGGTGCCCAGCCAGTTGTTCCAGCGCATTTGCATCGGCCAGTGCAAGCAAGTCGCCGCGATCAAGTTGGGCGCGTTTGGTCAAGTCTTCCACACTTTCAAACAGCCCTTGCTTGCGGGTTGTGACTATGCGCAACGCCGCATCGTGTTTTAACCCGTTCACCCGGTTTAAACCCAAACGAACTGGCAGCAAATCACCTGTGCCACTTTCCAGTCGGGTTTCAAAGGCACTGTGCTGCACATCCACGGGCAGTACGGTCACGCCGTGTCTTTGCGCATCTTGAATCAGCTGGGAAGGTGCATAGAAACCCATAGGTTGCGCGTTGAGCAAACCGCACAAAAACGCATCCGGGTTGTGGCATTTCAACCAGGCCGATGCATACACCAGCATGGCGAAACTGGCAGCATGGCTTTCCGGAAAACCGTATTCACCAAAGCCCTCCATTTGTTTGAAAATACTTTCAGCAAACTCCCGGGTGTAGCCACGCTCCAGCATGCCATTCACCACCCGTTCGTAAAAATGGTGCAGGCCACCTTTGCGTTTCCAGGCGGCCATGCCTCGGCGCAATTCGTCAGCCTCGCCCGGCGTAAAGCCGGCAGCCAGAATGGCAACCTGCATCACTTGCTCCTGAAAAATAGGAACACCCTGGGTGCGGCCCAGCGCCTCTTTCAAGGCATCAGAAGGATAGTCCACTGCTTCAAAGCCCTGCCTGCGTTTTAAAAACGGATGCACCATGCCGCCTTGAATTGGACCGGGGCGAACAATGGCCACCTGAATCACCAGGTCGTAGTACTCACGGGGTTTCAGGCGGGGAAGCATACCCATTTGCGCACGGCTTTCAATTTGAAATACACCCACAGTGTCGGCTTTGCAAATCATGTCGTATGTTGCACTGTCTTCAGCTGGTATGGTGTGCAGGGTTCGGGGGGCATCTGGTTTTCTGTGCAGTTCGTCCAGTGTCATTCGAATGGCGCTCAACATACCCAGCGCCAGTACGTCGACCTTCATCAAACCCATGGCATCCAGGTCGTCTTTGTCCCACTGAATTACGCTGCGATCTTGCATGGAGGCATTTTCTACCGGCACCAGTTCAGTCAGGCTGTCGCGGGCAATCACAAAGCCACCTGTGTGTTGCGACAAGTGCCGAGGAAAACCAAGCAGCTCATCGGCCAAATGCACGCAGTGCTGCACGGCACTTTGGCGCACATCAATGCCTGCTTGAACCATGTGGTCGACGCTCATGCTGCGGCTGTAACCACCGTCTTGAGACTTGGCCAACTGTTCAATCAAATCCGTATTCAGTCCCAGGGCTTTGCCTACATCTCGCAATGCAGATCGGGGTCTGTACACCACCACGCTTGCGGCCAATGCAGCCCGGTCACGACCATATTTTTGGTAAATATATTGAATCACTTCTTCGCGGCGTGTGTGTTCAAAGTCCACGTCAATGTCGGGTGGCTCGTTGCGCTCCCGGCTGATAAAACGCTCGAACAGTACGGCCATTTTGTCGGGATTGACTTCGGTAATGTGCAGGCAATAACACACCACCGAATTGGCTGCAGAACCTCGACCCTGACACAAAATATTGCGCGACCGCGCAAAGCGGACAATGTCGTAAACCGTTAAAAAGTAGGCCTCAAATTTCAGTTCTTCAATCAGTTCTAGTTCATGTTCAATTTGTTTTCGAACTTTGGCAGGTACTTTGCTGCTATAGCGCAGGGCTGCGCCTTCTTCAACAAGTTGACGCAAGTATTGCCTGGGTTCCAGGCCTTCGGGGCTGATCTCCCGGGGGTATTGGTAACGCAACTCATCCAAGGAAAATGCACATTGCGCGGCCAGTGTTGAAGTTTCTTCCAGCAAACGGTGTGGGTAAGTTTGGGCAAGTACCGGCAAAGGTTGCAGGCAGCGCTGCGCATTCTTTTCCAGAAATGGTTTTGCATCGTTCAGCTTGCAGTTCAGTCGAATGGCAGTTAGCACGTCGTGCAGGTTTTTTCGTTCACTTGAATGCATCGCCGGCAAGTTGCTGGCCATGAGTTCAACGCCGTGCAAGTGGGCCAATGCCTGCAAGTACAGCAGCCACGCCTTGTCGAAACCCCGGTGCTGCAAATTGCACACCACATGCATGCGGCCAGTGAAACGTTTGGCACACCAACTTAAAAGCGCAGGAAAATTTTCCTTGTTGCGTTCATCGGGCAGCAGCAGCAATTGCAATCCGGGTGGAATGTCAGCAAGATCGTCGCGGGTGAACAGGTAGTCACCTTTGGCGGCACGGCTACGGGCCTGTGTAATCAGGCGGCACAAGTGGGTGTAGCCGGTTTTGTTTTTTACAATCAGGGCAATGCGTTGGCCAGCAAACACGCTGCTGTGTGCAAATACAAATTGGGCCCCCAGCAGCAGTTGAATGCCGCATTCTTTGGCAGCCTGGTGTGCACGAACAATGCCCGCAAGCGAGCATTCATCAGTGATGCCAATGGCGCTGTAACCTAACAATTTGGCTTGTTGCACCAGTTCTTCCGCGTGCGACGCACTTTTTAAAAAACTGAAGTTGCTCAACGCCAGTGCTTCAGCAAAAGGCGGCAAGGCTTGCAATGATGCATTCATGTTCAGCAAGCCTTATGCAAAGTAGCCGTGCAAAAACCAGCGTGCGTTTTCTTCAAGCAGGTCTTGATACAGCCACACCAAACTGGAATTGCTGTCGCGTGCGCAGTAGTAATCGCGTTTGCAGGGTTGTGCGTCCCACCAGCCAAACTCAACACGCTCAGGGCCACTGAGCAATTGCCATGGGCCACCCGCTTGCCATTTTGGGGCTTTGCCCTGCAATGGCTTGGGTGTTGGTAATAGCCACAATGGGCGCGGTGTGCTGGCTGCCAATGCCTTATTCTCCAATTCGGGCGTGTGCTGGTTTTCAACTTTCCTGAAGGCGGTGTTGGCAGACTTTTGCACCGGGGTGTGTTGCAGCACAATGCTGAATTCGGGCCTTGGGTCACTGTCTGTGGCTGCAAACAACACGGTTTGTTCGCCCAGGCGCGCGCGAAGGATGTCGCAGGTGTTGTTCCAGTTGCGGCTACCTTCCGCAGGGTCGGGTAAAAAACTGTGATTCACATTCGGTAGCAATTCACTGTGTGTGCATTGCACTCGAAGGTTGCGTATGTCGTCGTCGAATTGCATTCGCCCCAGTTGATGATGCAGCAAGCGCTTCCATGTGTTGATGCAATCGGTGGCTTGTGCACTTCTCAGGCGTAGAACCTCCTCGCCGTGCGTGTGAATAAAGGCCCAGTGCAATTCACGCGTACCGTGTTTTTTCTGCTTTAACCAGTTGCACACCGCATCAAGCAGTGCTTGTGCGTGGTGTTCAATCAGGTCAAGCCTGTCGCTGTGAAAAGGCAGTTCCTTTTCCTGCTCGAATGTGTCTGCAGCTTGGTGGGGTGCCGTACCCATGGCGAGTTTGTTTTGAAGGCCAAAACCTGAATCCAGCTCAGCCAATGCCTGCGCGCCAAAGCGTTTCAAAAATCCGTCGCGTGGCAAGCGCCACAGATCACCAAGGCGGCCAAAGCCACATTGTTGCCAGGTGGTTTGCAGTTTCACATCGCAATCAAGCACAGAAATTGGCAAGGCCAGCAAACTGTTTTCATTGAAATTCAACATGGCCAGAAAATCATCTTGATTGCCAGCTGGCGCGCACTTGCCAAGCCACCATGCGCCAGTTGCTGTGTGGTGGTTGGCCAGTTGCAAGTCACCAGGAAATTCCTCTGCGCTTTGCCACAATTGCGCAAGTAAAGCCTGCGCGCCACCAAACAACCTGAAGCTGCTGTGTACCTCAACAAGCCAACCCACGTATTCATGATGCTGGTCTTGTCGCCAGCACACGATCGGGCTGTAATGTGCTGCCAATTCAAACAGCGAACTGGCATCAAATTGCGATTTGACTTCGCGTGGGTTGCGGGATTGTTTGTAACTCAGGGCGATCCAGCGCACGAACAAGCTCCTGTGAGTGCGGGGTGTCGGGTAAAGCAGCTTGCGGTTTGGGTAAATCAATCAATACTGGCTGCTCAAGCACAGGCCCCCTGCGTTTGATCAAATGCACTCGCAGTGTGTTTGGATTGTGGGCCGTAAGGCACAAGCGCAATGAAGCCGGGGAGGGCTGTAGTTGTGCCCGAATGGGGCGAAACACAAAACTTAGTCCCTGTGAACGTGTGGCTTGGTACTGCAAGCGGCGCAACACAGTGGGGCTGCACAGTGTTTGTTCTTCGGGCAGCCACATGAAAAGCGCACCGAAGGAATCACTTTGCAGCACTTGCTCGATGGCCCAAAGTCGATCTTGGGGTTTGTCGGTTTGAATTAAATGCACCTGGTTCAAAGCCACGCCAAATTGCTCAAACACAGGTGTGAGCGGAATCAATGGTGCACCAATCAACACCAGTTTTTTTTTCTCTAGCGTTAGCTTACGCAGCACCGGCATTAGAAAGCGGAGTTCGCCAATGCCGTGGTGTTTCAACAGCAGTTCAATCAAATTGCGGGTGGGCCAACCACCCCCGGGCAGTTGTTGGTCAAGTGCGGCAAAACCGCTGGGGACGCGAGCACTGCTGTCGCTGGCAAGCTGGTGGGCACGCCACACGCCCGGGTGAATGTTGGAAAGATCAGACGACACAACACAACTCCCCGACATTGCTTTTTAGTGCAATTACTGGTTTTTAATGCAACTGACCTTGGCGAATCAAACCAACAGCCAACCCTTCAATCGCGAAGGTTTCGGTTCGCAGGTCAACTTCGATGGGGGCGCAGTCGCTGTTCTCGGCTTGTAATTCAACCACATGGCCTTTCTGGAAAAAACGTTTCACGGTGACATCGTCGTTCACGCGTGCAACCACAACTTGGCCTGCACGCGCGGTGCTGGCTTTTTTTACGGCCAGCAAATCGCCATCCATAATGCCGATGTCTTTCATGGACATGCCGCGTACTTTCAGCAGGTAATCGGGCTTGTCAGGAAACAATGAAGGATCAACCGGAATCTGTTTCTCAATGTGTTCTTGCGCAAGAATGGGGCTGCCCGCGGCAACGCGACCGATGAGTGGCAGTTGCATGAATTGCTCAATTGCTCGTTCGGCTGCTCTGCTGGCAGTTTCTTCCAGGCCTTCAGCGTATTCGCCCAGCAGGCGAATACCGCGTGAAGTACTGGCATCCAGTGCAATCACATTTTTCTTGGCCAGAGCCTGCAGGTGATCTTCAGCGGCATTGGCTGAACGAAAGCCCAGTTGCCGTGCAATTTCAGCGCGGGTGGGTGGGCGACCAAACTGGGCAATTTGATCGCGGATCAAGTCCAGAATTTCTTGTTGACGAGCGGTTAAACCTTTCATGGCAGCAATCTCGAATTGGCATGCTGTGATTATATACAGTAAATCAAATCTTGCAAACACAATTGCCTGAATCCAATTTGAGTTGTCACGGGTATTACATACATCTTCGGGAGAGACAGCCTTGGGAGACACGGCCAGAAGCGGAGCGACAAAGTCGCATCCGCGGCCAACCTCACCAATCACCAAGCTGCGTACCTTGTATTGGGTATTTTTTCCCGACTTCATACCACCCTGTTCCTGAATCACCTGCCAGATCCTGCGATAATAAACCCGTAGTAACAACCAGGTGATTCATGTCCATGCTTGTAGTTCTTTCCCCCGCGAAGTCGCTCGATTACGAAACACCCTTGTCGGTCCAAACCAGCACACAGCCACAATTCATTGAACAGGCTGCTGGCTTGGTTGATATTTTGCGCCCCATGAGTCCAGCCGATATTTCTGAACTGATGTCTGTTTCAGACAAGCTGGGTGTGCTGAATGCAACGCGTTTTACTGAGTGGTCTCCGAAGTTCACCAAAAAGAATTCACGTCCTGCGCTGCTGGCGTTCAATGGCGATGTGTACGATGGTTTCGATGCCAAAACCCTGGATGAAGAAGGACTGGCTTTTGCACAAAAGCATGTGCGAATTTTGTCGGGCCTGTACGGCATTTTGCGCCCACTCGATTTGATGCAACCCTATCGCCTTGAAATGGGTACCAAGTTGCCCAGCCCGGCTGGCAAAGATTTGTATGCCTACTGGAAGCAAACCGTAGCACCCGCCCTGAACAAGGAGCTTGGCAAGAAAGACCCAATGCTTGTGAATCTGGCTTCCGATGAATATTTCAAGTCGGTTGACACCAAAGCCCTGAATGCGCGCGTGGTTCAACCCGTGTTTCAGGACTACAAAAACGGGCAGTACAAGATCATCAGTTTCTTTGCCAAAAAAGCACGGGGTTTAATGGCCCGCTACATTGTTGATCAGAGAATCACCGATGTAGAGCAACTGAAAAAATTCAAGGTGGCTGGCTATGCTTTTGCTGCCAAGGAATCTTCTGAAAACACCTGGGTATTTCGTCGCAAGGAAGCCTGATCTTGACCATTCCACACATCCTGATCAGCAACGACGACGGCTACAGTGCCCCGGGCATTCTGGCCCTGCATGGGGCTTTGCTTGAGCGCTTTGGCAACACGGTCCACCTGGAGGTGATGGCACCCGAGCAAGACCGCTCCGGTGTTTCAAATGCGCTTACCCTGGATCGACCGCTTACCGTGCGCACCGCAGCCAACGGCTTTCGCTATGTAAACGGCACCCCAACCGATTGCGTGCACGTGGCGGTCACTGGTTTGCTGGAACGCCGGCCCGATCTGGTGGTTTCCGGTATCAACAACGGCGCCAACATGGGCGACGACACCATTTATTCCGGCACTGTGGCCGCTGCCATGGAAGGTTTTCAGTGCGGTTTGCCAGCAATTGCATTTTCATTGGCCGGCAAAGGTTATGCACACCTGGACAGCGCAGCCCGTGTGGCCGCTGAAATCGTGGAGCGTTTCCTGAACAACAAGCTGGGTCTGGAACATTGTTTGCTGAACGTGAATATTCCACCGATCGCCTATGACGACATGCAAGGCTATGAATGCACACGCCTTGGCAAGCGCCACCATGCCGAGCCCGTGATTCCAACCCAGAATCCCAAAGATGAAACCGTGTACTGGATTGGTCCCCCGGGTGGGGCAAAAGATGCTGGCCCCGGTACCGATTTTTATGCGGTCAAGCAAGGTAAAATCTCGATCAGTCCTTTGAAAGCTGATCTTACCCACACCGATCAAATGAAGACCCTGGCCGATTGGCTGTAAAACAACAACATGGAACAAAAGCCCCGCTTCAAGCCAGCACCCGCGCTGATTACCCAGTCTGCGCGCAAGCTGGATCGCATTCCGGAACGCATCGGTGGCTCAAGCCTGACCTCCGAGCGCGCGCGTGGGCATCTGGTTCAGAAGCTGAAAACTTTGGGCATCGTCAACCAGCGCGTGCTGGATGTGATTTCAACCGTGCCTCGCCACTTGTTTGTGGATGAAGCATTTGCTTCGCGCGCTTACGAAGATGCAGCCTTGCCAATTGGGCACCAGCAAACGATTTCCCGGCCATTCACGGTAGCCCGCTTTGCAGAATATGCGCTGGACGGTCGAAAGGATCTCGACAATGTGCTGGAGGTGGGTGCTGGCTGCGGCTATCAAGCCGCGGTGTTTGCGCACATTGCCAATCGCGTGGTCAGCATAGAACGCATTGAGGCGTTGTACGACAAGGCCCAGCGTAATTTGAAACTCGCCGGGTTTCAAAAAGTCCAAGTAATTCATGGCGATGGTTTGGTGGGGTTGCCCGCACGGGCCCCGTTTGATGTCATCATTGTGGCCGCTGCAGGTTTGGAAATTCCCCAAGCCTTGTTGAAACAACTGAAAATTGGTGGTCGCCTGATTGTGCCTGTGGCCGATCAGAACCAGCAGAATCTGGTCATTGTTGATCGTTTGGCGGTCGACAAGTGGCACCGAGAGAAAAAAGACTTGGTAAAATTCGTACCCCTGTTACAAGGAACTCGCATCGTATGAAACGTGGCGTATCAATTCAAACCCCATGGTTGGGGAACACACGTACATTGGCAGTCGGTTTTGCAACATTGGTGTTGCTGGGTGCATGTACAAGCACAGGCAATCAAGCCCCGGTGATCGATCGTTTGCCCTCCCGCACTGCGGATGCAACCGCAACCGATGGCATATACACCGTCAAAGCCGGGGACACCCTGTACAGCATTGCACTGGATTTCGGTCTGGATTGGCGTGAACTTGCGCGTGCCAACAATTTGAGTGATCCCAGCAAACTGAGCATAGGCCAGAAGCTGCGCGTAACAGGTGCGCCTGCTGCCGTCGCTGGTGGCGCCTCGGGATCAACCATTGAGGACACCGGTGTTGAGGTCACGCCGATTACGCCTGCAGGCGGTGCAAAGCCGGTCGAAGCCACGCCGGCACCCGAAATCAAACCACCTGCACCTGTTGCAGTAACCCTTGGGTTTATCTGGCCACATCCCGGTGAAATTATTCAAGGATACAAGTCTGGAGTGAATAAGGGCATCGATCTTGCGGCCAAGGTTGGCGACCCTGTGCTGGCCTCCCAGGCTGGGCGTGTCGTGTATTCGGGCAACGCGCTGCGCGGTTACGGCAACTTGATTATTCTGAAACACGACAACAACTTGTTGACTGCCTATGCGCACAACAAAACCTTGCTGGTGAAAGAAGGCGAGCCTGTCACCAAGGGACAGAAAATTGCCGAAGCAGGGCAGTCCGATGCGGATCGCCCCAAACTGCATTTTGAGGTGCGCAAGCAAGGCAAGCCCGTTGACCCGATGGATTATCTCCCGGCCCGTTAATTTTTATTGAATGTAGCCATGGGCCGCAAAAAGAAAAGAGAAAGAACACCTGTGGTGTTTCCACAGGTGGAAGTTGCCATTGAATCGATTGATCTGGATGCCAATGGCATTGGTCATGTAGATGGCAAAGTGCATTTCATCGATGGCGCCATCACCGGTGAAACCGTGATTGCAGAAATTACGCGCGTAAAACCAAGCTATTCAAAAGGTCGAACGCTGCGAGTGCTGAACACCGCTTCCACCCGTACCACGCCCAAGTGCCCGCATTACGGCGTATGCGGCGGCTGTGCCATGCAGCACATTGAGCCCAATGCCCAAGTGGCCATTAAAAACCGGGCACTGGAAGACCTGCTGGAGCGAATTGGCCGCCAAAAGCCTGAGCAGATGATGCCGCCAATTTACGGTTCCTTCTGGGGTTACCGGCACCGTGCCCGTTTAAGTACCCGTTTCGTGATCAAGAAAGACCGCTTCTTTGTGGGGTTTCACGAGAAGTCTTCTTCGTATGTGGCCGACATGCAGGAATGCCATGTATTGCCCAAACACGTGTCCAACATGATCGTGCCATTGGGCAACATGTTGGTAACGCTGAGTATTTTCATGCGGGTTCCGCAAATTGAGTTGGCCGTAGGCGATGGTGTAACCGCCATGGTGTTGCGCCATCTGGAACCCTTCAGCGAATCAGACCTGGATACGCTTCGATCCTTCGGTCGTGAGTGGGGCATAGACTGGTGGCTGCAACCCGCTGGCCCAGCCACCGCACACCGCCTGGAGGCGGACAAGCCGGTAGATCTTACTTATCGCATTCCCAGCTTTGGTATTCGAATGCGATTCAGGCCCACTGATTTCACGCAAGTGAACCACATGATCAATGACGCCATGATCAGCCGCGCCGTGTCACTGCTGGATTTGAAACCCGAAGACCGAGTGCTTGACCTGTTCTGTGGTTTAGGTAACTTTTCGCTGCCTTTGGCCACAAAAAGCAGTTACGTGAAAGGCTTTGAGGGTTCGCAAGACCTGGTGAGCCGTGCTGGCGAAAATGCCGAATTCAATGGATTGGCCGATAAAACCGAATTCCATGTGCGCAATCTGTTTGAGGTGGAAACACCTGAATGGGAAAGCTGGGGGCAATACGACAAGGTATTGGTTGATCCTCCGCGCGATGGCGCTCTGGAAATTTGCAAAGCCATTGTGGGTGCAAAGGCAGAATTTCAGCCTAAACGCATTGTGTATGTGAGTTGTAATCCAGGCACTTTGGCCCGCGACACAGCGGTGTTGTGCAATGTGGGTTCATACAAATTGATGAAAGCAGGGGTGGTGAACATGTTCCCGCACACCGCCCATGTGGAATCAATTGCAGTGTTTGAGCGGGTTCAATACAGCAACTATTGCGGATAAGCAAACGCAAAAAGCAGACGCACAAATAACAAACGGGGCCGTTGCGGCCCCGTTTTCGTTGGTGCGTTTGCCTCACCAACTCGGCGGTCAGTATAGATACCGACCAACTGAAACTTCATGTTGCGCTTTTGAAATCGACTTTGCAACAACTTTCGATGTTGCAAAGTGTCAAAAAAGTGCTTTTAAATCAGTTACTTTCAGGTAACTTAAAGTCTCTTTGGGCGTCTTTACTCGCGGCTGCCGCCAGCAAACACCATGAGCAGTTGCAGCAAATTCACAAACAAATTGTACAAACTCAGGTAAATGCTCAAGGCTGCGGAAATGTAATTCGTTTCACCACCGCGCATTACGCGCTGCAGGTCGTACAGAATAAACAGCGAGAACAAACCCACACAGATGGTGGAAATGGTCAGCGACAGGGCAGGCATTTGCAGGAAGATGTTGGCTACAGAAGCCACAATCACCATCACCAAACCAATCAACAGGCCTTTGCCCATATTGGTGAAGTCACGTTTGGTCACGGCAGCATAGCTGGCCAGGCCGAAGAAAATACCGGCTGTACCCAAGGCAGCCATCATGATGATGGAGCCGCCGTTGGACAAACTAAGCGCCACCGACAGAATGCCCGAGAGCATCAAGCCCATGAAGAATGTGAAGCCCAGCATGAGCACCACACCAAATGAATTGTTGCGGTTGCGCTGAATACCCCAGATGAAACCGAACATCGCGGCGAGCATGACTACGAATGACAGGATCGGGCTACCAGCAAACAAGCGGAAGAAGCCAAACTGGATGCCTGCAAACGCGCCCAAAGCTGTCGGCACCATGGAAAGGGCGAGCAGGAAATAGGTATTTCGCAGAACGCGGTTGGTTTCAACGCTTGATACACCACCGGCTGTGCGGCCAAATTGTGCGGTTCTTAAGTCAGACATGTGTTCTCACTCCTTTGTAAAACACGAATTTCTATGGATTTAGAGTAATGGTAATGCCGAAAAGTTTCAATTCAAGAGGTGGGTCTGGCCTGTGATTGGGTTTTTTACATAAACCAGCTATAATCGCCGGTTAATTTTCACGCTTTTCTAATCTTTTCGGAGTGGTTACACCATGGCAATCGAGCGCACCCTGTCCATCATCAAGCCTGATGCTGTTGCAAAAAACGTAATTGGTCAAATTTACAGCCGCTTTGAAGCCGCTGGCTTGAAGGTAGTTGCCGCACGCATGGCGCACCTGTCACGCGCTGAAGCTGAAGGCTTCTACGCCGTGCACAAGGCACGTCCTTTCTTCAACGACCTGGTTGAATTCATGATCTCCGGTCCAGTGATGATTCAAGCCCTGGAAGGCGAGAACGCGATCGCCAAGAACCGTGAATTGATGGGTGCCACAAACCCCAAGGAAGCCGCTGCCGGTACAATTCGCGCCGACTTCGCTGAAAGCATTGATGCCAACGCTGTTCATGGCTCTGATGCGCCAGAAACCGCTGCGAACGAGATCGCTTATTTCTTCCCAGCGTCACAAGTATTTTCACGCTAATCTAGTTCGATTGCGTTGAATTCCGGGGGCGCACGTGCGTCCCCGTTTGTTTTGAAAGGACACACCATGAGTGCACAACTCGACAATTTGCTGGACTACTCGGTGCCCGAGTTAATTCAGTGGTGTGGCAATTTGGGTGAAAAGCCATTCAGGGCCAAGCAACTGGCCAAGTGGATTCACCAGTCGGGTGTCGATAATTTCGACGCCATGACCGACCTTGCGAAATCATTTCGCCAGAATTTGAGTACCCGCGCCTGTATCCAGGCCCCCGGCATTATTTCCGACAATGTTTCCAAGGACGGCACCCGCAAGTGGCTCTTTGATGTGGGCAACGGCGATGCTGTTGAAACCGTGTTCATTCCCGAAGAGCGACGCGGCACGCTGTGTGTTAGTTCGCAGGCCGGTTGTGCCGTAAATTGCCGTTTTTGTTCTACGGGCAAGCAAGGCTTTTCCCGTAATTTAAGCACCGCCGAGATTGTGGCCCAATTGTGGAAAGCCAATGTGTTGCTGCGCGAAGCGGGTGACCGGGTTTACGCCCAAGAGCGCCCGGTGACGAACGTGGTCATGATGGGCATGGGCGAGCCACTGTTGAACTACGATGCTTTGGTGCCTGCCTTGCAACTGATGCTGGACGACACGGCATATGGCCTGTCTCGCCGAAGAGTCACTGTGTCCACTTCCGGCGTGGTTCCATTCATGGACAGGCTCGCACAAGACTGCCCGGTGGCCTTGGCAGTGTCGCTGCACGCGCCCAATGACGCGTTGCGCGATCACCTGGTGCCACTGAATAAAAAGTATCCACTGCGGGAGTTGCTGGATGCGTGTTTGCGGTACCTGAAATTTGCGCCCCGAGACTTCATTACTTTTGAGTATGTGATGCTCGATGGTGTGAACGACAAGCCTGAGCATGCACAACAATTGCTGGAAATCGCAAACATTGTGCCTTGCAAATTCAATCTGATTCCATTCAATCCATTTCCGGAATCGGGTTTGCTGAAGTCAACCACGCCGGCCATTAAAACGTTCGTAGAAATACTGTCTGCGGGTGGAGTGGTGACCACTGTTCGCAAAACCCGCGGTGATGACATCGATGCAGCTTGTGGGCAGTTGGCAGGCGAGGTTCGTGATCGCACAAAAGTGAAAGAGCGTTCGGTCAGCACGGTGTCTCTGGAAGAACTGAGGGGTTCCTCCAAACGCAAAGTGTAGGGCAAAGCCATGTGGGCTTTGTCATACAATGACTGCACAATTGCGCGTGTTGAAGCAATCAAAGCGAGTGGTGGAAAGTGGCAATGTTGAAATTTTGATGCCCATCTTGCAGCTTTTTCTCAAAAGATTGCTCAACACCTTGAATTTTCATAGAAAACGCTTGAACCGATCGGCACGCATCGATTATGCTTCGAATGTAGTGGCGGTAAAGTAACTACAATTAATAATCGGGGCCGCAGACGCCACCGAGGCTTGGAAAGACCAAATGAATGAAAATCGTGCCATGAGCAAAACTGAATCATCAGATGCCAGCGCAGGTCCAGAATTGAAATCGGAGCAACACAGTGCATCCGTCACAGAAAAGCACCCCAACTTGACCTTGTTGGAATCCGGGCAGAATCCCGGTGAAATATTGCGGGCAGCCCGTGAGAAAGCCGGGTACTCGCTCAGCGATATTAGTGCGCAGACAAAAATCAATGAAAAACAGCTTGAGGCCATTGAAAGCGGTGATGTAGGCCGTTTGCCCCCTGAAACCTTCGCCAAAGCCTTTATCAAGAGTTATTGCAAGGCCTTGAAGATGGACCCAGCCCCCATCATCATGTCTTTCGGCTTTTCTGAATCCAGTGCCAAGCCCAAAGTGGCTCGTCCCGGTCAAGGTGATGGTACTCGCGCTGAGCCATTTGAGCCGAAAATGCCAAGTAGCTCAAAACGGCTGTCGTCTTTGAATTTTGACCGCAAGTCAGGCAAGAAGTCCTTGAGCTACGGCATCGTGCTGGCAGCCCTGGCCATCATGGCGGTGTTTTATATTCCCGTTTTCATGGCGAATCAGGAAGTTGAAACAGCGGATACCGATGTCATCGAGCCAAATGAGGCACCAGCCACTGCCATCGTGACAGATACCCCGATTGACGCTCAACCTGAAGCGCCTGCTGACGGTTCTGTGGCCCTGCCTTTGGATGGTACCTCTGGTGCCGCTACAGACACGCCTATTTTCCCGGCCTTGCAGCAACCTTCCGCAGTTGAGCCTACACAGCCTGCCGCATCAACCGCACCCGCTGCCCCTGCCGCAGCTGTGGTTCCCCCTGCCGCGGAGGTCCAGTCCGGCAGTCCTGCGCCAGTTGCAGGTCAGGGTGTCTTGAAGTTCAATTTCCAGGAGCAATCTTGGGTGACAGTTAGGGATGCAAATGATCAGGTCCTGATTTCCCAGCTCAATGACAGCGGCAGCAATCTTGAGGTGCGTGGTCAAGGCCCATTCAAGTTGATCGTGGGCAATGCCAAGGCTGTCACCGTATCTAGCAACGGCAAGCCCGTGGATTTGTCCACCTCAATTCGTGGTGAAGTAGCCCGCGTCACGGTACAATAAGGGATCGCAAGCCCGTCGATTCGATTTGTTCGGGGTGGTGGTTCACACCCCCGCGGGTTTTCCTCTCAATCAGACCAAATCCAGAAGTTCATCGTGATTCCAAATACCCCTCTGAATCGTCGCAAAACACACCAAGTGGAAGTGCGCTGGAAAGAACACGTCGTGTCGATCGGCGGTGGTGCGCCAGTACTGGTGCAATCCATGACCAACACCGACACGGCCGACGCCCTGAATACAGCCCTTCAAATCAAAGCCTTGTACCTTGCCGGCAGCGAAATGGTCCGAATTACGGTGAACAACGACGCTTCCGCTGAGGCTGTGCCCTACATTCGTGATCAACTGGACAAAATGAGGATCCCTGTACCCCTGGTGGGCGATTTTCACTACAACGGGCATTTGCTGCTTCAAAAATATCCAGATTGCGCAAAAGCCTTGTCCAAGTACCGCATTAACCCCGGCAATGTGGGTTCATCCCGGTCGCGCGATGACAATTTTGCCGCCATGATTTCAATTGCTGCTGAACATGACAAGCCCGTGCGGATTGGCGTGAACTGGGGCAGCCTGGATCAGAACTTGCTGGCCCGAATGATGGACGAAAACGGCAAAAAAGCCGATCCACTGCCGGCGCAGCAACTAATGTATCAGGCCCTGATCGAGTCTGCTGTCAGCAGCGCGCACAAGGCAGTTGAGCTTGGTTTGCCAGCCAATAAAATTGTGTTGTCGTGCAAGGTAAGCCAGGTTCAGGATTTGATTGCCGTATATCGCGAACTGGCCGGCCGAAGCGAGTTTCCTCTTCATCTTGGCTTGACCGAAGCCGGCATGGGCACTAAAGGCATTGTGGCCTCCACCGCTGCGTTGTCTGTGTTGTTGCAGGAAGGCATTGGTGACACCATTCGTGTGTCGTTGACACCCGAGCCCAATGGTGACCGTTGCAAGGAAGTACTGGTTGGTCAGGAAATATTGCAGTCGCTGGGTTTGCGCGCTTTCACGCCGCAGGTGATTGCCTGCCCAGGTTGTGGCCGCACCACAAGCACCGTGTTCCAGGAACTGGCGGATCAAATCCAAACCTATCTTCGCGACCAAATGCCGATCTGGAAAAATCAGTACGTGGGCGTTGAAGAAATGAAAGTGGCCGTGATGGGCTGCGTAGTCAATGGCCCGGGTGAAAGCAAGCACGCCGACATTGGTATTTCATTGCCTGGTACGGGTGAAGCACCTTCCGCTCCGGTATTTTTGGACGGCAAGCGCACGGTGACCCTGAAAGGCGAGAATATTGCCCAGGAATTTCAGGCTATTGTGCAGCGTTATGTTGAGCAAAGGTACGCTGGCGACAACAAGTAGCCCAAGAATAGGCGACAATACTGGGTTGAGAAATTAAGTTGAATGCGTCAATGAGTCATCCTGAGTCGCCGGAACAATCCAAAGCCAAGAAGCAAACCCGACTTCAATCCGTCAAAGGAATGAACGATGTGCTGCCTGTTGAGGGTATCCATTGGGAAAACCTTGAGGTGATGTTGCGCGAGTGGTTGACTTCATACGGCTATCGCCTGATTAAAACGCCTGTACTGGAACCCACATCGCTGTTTCGTCGGGGTATTGGTGAAGTCACTGATATCGTTGAGAAAGAGATGTTCAGTTTTGTGGATCGCTTGAATGGCGATGAACTTACCTTGCGGCCAGAGTTCACCGCAGGTATAGCGCGCGCTACAATCCAGCACAACCTGACTTACGCAGCACCCCAGCGCGTTTATTCCATGGGGCCAGTGTTCCGCCATGAACGCCCGCAGCGTGGGCGTTACAGGCAGTTTCATCAGCTCGATGTAGAAGCATTGGGCTTTGCCGGCCCCGACATTGATGCTGAACTGATCGTGATGCTTTCGCGCTTGTGGCGTGAGATGGGTCTTGATGATGTGCGGCTTGAAATTAACTGCTTGGGCGAGGCACCGGAACGCCTGGCACACAGGCAAGCGTTGATCACTTATTTTGAATCACACACTGAGTTGCTGGACGAAGATGCCAAGCGCCGCCTGCACAGTAACCCTTTGCGAATTCTGGACACGAAAAACCCAACCATGCAAGACATGGTGAACGGGGCGCCACGCTTGTCTGAATTCCTGGGTGAGCAATCGCTGGCACACTACCAGGGTGTAAAACGACTGCTCGACGACGCTGGTGTGCGTTACATTGAGAATCCACGTCTAGTTCGTGGCCTGGATTATTACAATCTCACTGTATTCGAGTGGATCACCGATGCCTTGGGCACTCAGGGCACCATTTGCGGTGGTGGTCGTTACGACGGTCTGATTGAGATTCTGGGCGGAAAGCCAACGCCTGCGATTGGATTTGCAATTGGCTTGGAACGTTTGCTCGAGTTGTATCTCGAAGTGAATCAACCTGATGACACGGCCGACCTGGATGTGTATGTAGTTCACCAAGGCGAGGGCACAGCGCGCCGAGCTTTCACGCTGGCCGAAGAACTGCGAGATGCAGGCTTTGCCGTGGTGTTGCATGCAGGTGGTGGTGGATTCAAAGGCCAGATGAAACGGGCTGATTCAAGCGGTGCATCCGTTGCGGTTATTCTGGGCGAAAACGAGTTGAATGCAGGCACCGCAGCAGTGAAAGTATTGCGTGGTGAAAGCAAGCAGGAAGAATTCAAACAAGAAGGATTGGCCGAAGCCATTTTCGGTCTGCTTTACAGAGAAGGAGATGAGTCTTGAGTCGATACAGTCTTGAGGAACAAGAACAACTGGCCAGTTTGAAAGCATTCTGGGCCAAGTACGGCAGTTTTATTCTGACCGTTTTGATTCTTGTGTTTGGCGCCTTCGCCTTGAACAATGGCTGGAAATGGTGGCAGGCACGTCAGTCCACCGAAGCTGTGGTGGTCTACGAACGCCTGGAAGCGGCTACCCGCGATGGTGATCTGGAACTGGTTGGCCAAATCAACAAAACCCTGATTGAGGAACATGCTGGTTCCCAATATGCCCAGCGTGGAGCCCTGTTGGCCGCGAAGGCCTTTTTTGACGACGGCAAACTAGACGAAGCCAAGGCTGCACTGCAGTGGGCCTCCGAAGAAGCGAAGTTGGATGAATATGCGGCCACCGCGCGTTTGATGCTGAGCGCCATCCTGATCGAGCAGTCTGATTTTGAGGGTGCCAAGAAAGCGCTGAGTGAAAGTTATCCAGGCTTTGAAGGTCTGTTTCATGACCGCTTGGGTGATTTGGCCTTGGCCCAGAAAGACATCGAGACGGCTCGCAAGGAATATGAACTTGCCCAAAGTACCATTCAAGCTGACAGCCCCTGGAAACAGGTGATTGAGCGCAAGATCAGCGCTTTGCCAAAAACCGGAGAGAAGTCCAATGACTAACTCAGTGAAAAGCACAGTGAACAAGCCATTCATTCGTGCCGTTAAGGTTTCTTCGGCTCTCATGGTGCTTGCTTTGCTGGGTGGCTGTGCAACCATCAGCGATCTGAATCCGTTCGATGGCGGCACGCTGGATCCTGCCGAGCTTCAATCCTTTACGCCGCAAATCAAGGTGGCCAACGCATGGTCTGTCGATGTGGGTGATTCCGAGCAGGGTAATTTTGCACCTGTATTGTTTGAATCAACTGTTTATGCGGCTTCCGAAGAGGGCCAGCTTGTCGCGATTGACAAGGCCACTGGCAAAACCAAGTGGAAAGTCAAGATTGCTAGTGAGTTGAAGGCCGGTGTTGCAGTCACACTTGATACAGTGGCAGTGATTGACGTGAACAACAATCTTTTGGCCTTTGATGCCGCCGGAAAACAAAAATGGCAGGTTGGCGTGGGAAGCGACGTGAGCAGCGTACCCGTTGGCGCATCGGGAACCATTCTGGTTCGTGGAATTGATTTTTCCGTGATTGCATTTTCGGCTTCCAATGGTGCGCAACGCTGGAAATACACACGCCAGCTTCCGCCTTTGACATTGCGTGTAAACAGCCCGGTGGATGTCAACAATGCACGTGTTTATGCTGGTTTTCCAGGCGGTCGCCTTGTTGCTCTTGATTTGAATGCGGGCACAGTTTCCTGGGAAGGCACGCTGGCCACGCCTTCCGGCACCACTGAAATTGAACGAATCACCGACGTGACCGGTACGCCGATTTACAACTTCCGCGAAGTCTGTGCTGCAGCATTTCAGGGCAAACTCGGCTGTCTGGATGCAGTTAGCGCACGCCCCGTGTGGACCGCTGATTTTTCAGCGCCTAACGGTGCTTCCGTGGACGATCGATACATGATTGCACCCAATGAATCGGGTGATCTGTTTGCTTTTTCACGCAGTGGCGGCAAACAGGTGTGGCGCATTGAAACCTTCCAGCGTCGCTTGCCAACCACCCCGACCGTAATTGGTCGGGCAGTCGCGGTCGGTGACTTTGAAGGATATGTTCATTTCATTGAACGAGACACAGGCAAAACCATTGCGCGAACGAAAGTGGGTTCAACCACCTTCACCAGCCAGCCTGTGCCTGTCGAAACCGATGCAGTTATTGTGCAGTCGCGTGGCGGCAGCGTGGCCCTGATCTCTGTCCAGTAAAGTAAAACATGAAACCTGTTATTGCCCTGGTTGGGCGCCCGAACGTGGGCAAGTCCACATTGTTCAATCGCTTGACCCGAACAAGAGACGCCCTGGTGGCCAACCAGCCCGGCTTGACCCGTGATCGCCACTACGGTTTAGGCCGCATTGGCCCACGTGAATACCTTGTTGTTGATACGGGTGGTCTTGAACCCGTGGCCAAGGAAGGCATTTATGCTGAAATGGCCAAGCAAAGCCGGCAAGCCATTGTTGAATCGGATGTTGTGTTGTTTCTGGTGGATGGCCGCCAAGGTGTTACACCTCACGACCACGTGATAGCCGCAGAACTGCGCAAGGCCAAACGCGAAGTGATTCTGGTGGTGAACAAAACCGAGGGCTATACGCACTCGATGGCCGCTGCTGATTTCTTCGAGCTGGGCCTGGGCGAGCCTGAAACCATTTCTGCAAGCCACGGCGATGGTGTGCGCCAGCTGATGGACGTTGCTTGCGAGAAACTGCCGGTTTTGCCTGAAGATGATGAGGGCGGACGGCGAATTAAAGTGGCCATTGCGGGGCGCCCCAATGTGGGCAAATCCACCATGGTGAATACTTTGCTGGGTGAAGAACGCGTAATTGCTTTTGACTTGCCGGGCACCACGCGCGACAGCATTTACATTGATTTCGAACGCAACGACAAGCCTTATACCTTGATCGACACCGCCGGCTTGCGCAAGCGTGGCAAGGTGTTTGAGTCGGTTGAGAAGTTTTCAGTGATTAAAACACTGCAGGCCATTGAGGACGCCAACGTCGTTATTTTAATGCTGGACGCCCAGCAGGACATTTCCGATCAAGACGCATCGATTGCCGGTTTTATTGTGGAAGCAGGGCGCTCTCTGGTCTTGGCTGTGAACAAGTGGGACAGCCTCGATGATTACCGCAAAGAACGGATCAAGGCCGAGGTGGGGCGCAAGCTCACCTTCTTGAACTATGCGAAGTTTCATTATGTGTCTGCCACCAAGCCGTTTGGTATTGCAGCCATGATGAAGTCAGTCGATGAAGCGCATGCTGCGGCATTTGCCAAGTTGTCCACGCCCAAGCTGACGCGCTTGATTCAAGAGTGCGTAGAACACCAACAACCCCCACGCAAGGGCATTTTCCGCCCCAAGTTGCGCTATGCCCACCAAGGTGGACAAAACCCGCCTATCGTGATTGTTCACGGCACAGCACTGGATGCCATTCCTGACAACTACAAGCGTTATCTGGAAACTCGAATTCGCGAGCGTTTCAAGCTGGATGGCACGCCACTTCGGGTTGAATTCCGAAGCAACGTGAACCCGTTTGACAAAAAAGACTAACGCAAGAATTAGAACGGAATTTTGCGGGTCAGGATGTCCTTGTACATCACCCAGTCACCCATGAAGCTATACAGCGGGTATTTGAATGTGGCTGGGCGATTCTTCTCGAAAAAGAAGTGACCCACCCACGCAAATGCATACCCCACCAACAAACCATACAGCAGCCAGATTGGCTGGCCTGTCGTGATCAGCTTGAATAGGCAGATCAAAGCGATTGTCGAACCCACAAAGTGCAGTCTGCGGCAGATCAAATTGTTGTGTTCGGCCAGGTAAAAAGGGTAAAAATCGGCAAAAGTTTGAAATCGGTTTCCTGTTTTTGGCATGCCCTTGTCTCCATATCTTTATTTTTAATCGTTGTAGTTTACATCCCTTGCCGCTTCAGGCTTGAGTTTGAGCAAAATTTGCACTTGAAAGCTGTGGCATTTCGGGTAGGATGAATAAAACGACCATAAGAATATTCTAGGAGGTTTGTGATGCAAGTCAAAGAAGTCCTGCGAGTCAAAGGAAACACGCTTTTCACCGTCACGCCTGAAACCAATCTGTCGGATTGCGTGGTGACCATGGCAGACCACGATGTGGGTTCGCTGGTGGTGATGGACAAGGGTGCTTTGGCGGGCATCGTGACCTTCCGTGAAGTCATCCGTGTATTGGCCAAGCGCCAGAAAGAACACAGAACAGGCCCCACGCCACCTGTCGCTGAAATTGTGGTGCAAGAAGTGATGAACCCATCGCCTACAGTGGCGACCCTCGACATGGAGGTCGATAGTCTGCGTAAGTTGATGCTGGAAAATCACCAGCGTTACCTGCCCGTGATGGACGGCAACACGCTGTGCGGTGTGATTTCCTTCCACGACGTGGCCAAAGCCGTGCTTGAAGAGCAGGGGTTCGAGAACAAAATGCTGAAGGGTTATATTCGCGACTGGCCAATGGAAGAAAGTAACAATTAAGCGATGTTCAAACAAAGCAGTACAGGTGGTACCCAGATGAAGAAAAAAGTGGCAATCATCGGCGCGGGTATGGCGGGTTTGGCCTGCGCCCGAGAGTTGGTTCAGCAAGGCCACACCGTGGTTCTTTTCGAGAAAAGCCGTGGCCCGGGTGGTCGCATGCCCACGCGCTGGCTTGATCGCGAGGCCAGTCCCCCTTTGGGTTTCGATCACGGTACCCAGTATTTCCAAGCATCGTCGCCTGCCTTTGTGGATCTGATCAACCAGGCCCAGCAGGCAGGTGCTGTTGCTCCTTGGGCTGGCAAGGTGGTGAATCTGAGTTACGGCCAATCTTCTCCGCATGTCAGTGCGACGACCCGTTGGGTGGGCACCCCTGGCATGGCAAGTTTGGGGCGTTTCATGGCACATGGTCTTGATGTGCGCTTGCAGTGCAGGGTGGCAGGCGTGATCCGGCAGGATGGTGTGTATCAATTAACCCTTCATTTGGCAGATGGTTCGGTGCGGGTTGAGTCTGGTTTTGATGCGGTGGTCAGCGGCATGCCTGCGGAGCAGGTGGTGCAATTGTTCGAGCAAGCGCAACCAGAGCTGGCCGGTCTGGCCGCCGCCGTGAAGTCGAATGTGACCTGGTCTGTGATGCTGACCCCACGTGAAGCAGTCAAGGTAGATTTTGACGGTGCTTTCGTCGTGGACAGTCCACTTGGCTGGATTTGCCGCGATTCATCAAAACCCGGGCGTGCCATGGGTGATCGCTGGATCTTGCAGGCCACTGCAGACTGGTCCCGCCAGCACCAGGACTATGCCGCCGATGAAGTGGCAAAAATGTTGCTGGATGTGTTTTGCAATGTAACAGGTCAGCTGCTTGATGACCCTTTGGCCGTGACGGCACACCGCTGGCTGTATTCCTTGCCTGGTAATCCGGTCGGAATTCCGTGCTACTTCAGCGAAGAGCACATGTTGGGCGCCTGTGGTGACTGGCTCAACGGTGCACGGGTTGAAGACGCTTTTCTCAGCGGCCACACCTTGGGCCACCAGCTCCTGAATGCCTTTGACAGCACACTGATTCAGTAGCAATTGGCGGCGAGCCGCACCGGTGCTGCTCAGGTGCAGGATATTCCGATAAAATGATGTTTTGCCTATTCGAGTAATTACGCATGTCCGGAAGCAGCCTGGGTCGCCTATTTGTCATCAGTAATTTTGGGGAAAGTCACGGGCCAGCCATCGGCTGTGTCGTTGATGGTTGCCCACCCGGATTGCCCTTGACTGAAGCCGACTTGCAGGCTGATCTGGACCGTCGAAAACCAGGTACATCACGCCATGTCACCCAACGCCAGGAAGCCGATCAGGTAGAAATTCTTTCAGGTGTTTTTGAAGGAATTACAACGGGTGCTCCCATTGGCTTGCTGATTCGCAATCAGGATCAACGCAGCAAAGATTACGGCAACATTGTAGACACGTTTCGTCCTGGTCATGCTGATTACACTTACTGGCACAAATACGGCATCCGCGATTACCGCGGCGGTGGCCGTTCTTCAGCGCGAATGACCGCACCCATGGTGGCTGCCGGGGCCATTGCCAAGAAGTGGCTTGCATTGAATCTCGGCGTTCAGATTCGAGGCTGCATGACACAGATTGGTGAAGTGGAAATTCCTTTTTCCACATGGGACGACGTACACACCAATCCTTTCTTTGCGCCAAACAACGGCACGGTTGCCGAACTTGAAGCCTACATGGACGCTTTGAGAAAATCGGGCGACTCTTGTGGTGCAGGTTTGCGCGTTCAAGCCACGGGTGTGCCTGTGGGCTTGGGTTCCCCTTTGTACGACAAGCTAGATGCCGACATTGCTCACGCCATGATGAGCATCAATGCTGTCAAAGGCGTTGAAATCGGTGCAGGTTTTGCAAGCATCGCGCAAAAGGGTTCAGTGCATGGGGATGAAATGACCCCTGAAGGTTTTGGTTCAAACCATGCTGGCGGTATTCTGGGCGGCATCTCCACCGGGCAAGACATTGAAGTTCGCATGGCGATCAAGCCCACTTCAAGCATTCGTTTGCCCAGAAAATCGATTGACAAAGCCGGCAATCCAATCGATGTGGAAACCTATGGCCGCCACGATCCGTGTGTGGGCATTCGTGCAACGCCAATTGCAGAGGCCATGCTGGCCTTGGTGATCATGGACCACCTGCTTGTTCACCGCGCGCAATGTGCCGATGTGCGGGTCGATACGCCCCAAATTCCATCCGGTATTTCAAATTATTAAAGCTTTTACGGGCATGCGGGTGGGCAATTGCAATTGGGCTGGTTAGCACTTTTTTACGCAGCGTATTTTGCATTCGTCGGCTTGTACTCGCCTTTCCTGGGGCCTTACCTGAAATCGATCGGGCATAGCCTGGATGTGATCGCCCTGGCTTTGGGCATGATGCAACTAATGCGCATCGTTGGTCCGTTTGCATGGGGTTGGCTGGCGGATCACACGGGCAACCGGGTGCGTTGGATTCGCCTGGGTACATTTGCCGGATTTTTCTTTGCAGCGCTCGCATTTTGGTATCAGCAAAGCCCTGCTCATTTGATCGTGTTGGTGCTGTTGTTAAACCTGAGTATCTCGGGTTTGGTGCCAATGTCCGATTCATACGCCATGGAACGCTGTGCCGGGTGCACGGGGCAATATGGCCAGGTGCGACTGTATGGGTCACTCGGCTTCGTTTTGGCAGTGCTTGTTTTTGGCGCTGTGGCCGACCGGTTTGGTTTTGTATCCTATCCTGTTTGGGCTTGCGCCATGCTGTTGCTGGGTTTTGTCGCTGCCCTGAAATTCACACCCGACTCCCCAAGGCCACTTCTGGCTGTCGAAAGCGTTCCCCTGACTGGAAGCGGTTTCAAGCGTTTGTTGTTGCCCGGCCCAATGCCGCTGTTCTGGTTGGCCGCATTTTTCATGATTTTCGCGCACGGTGTGTTTTACGCGTTTTTCTCGTTGTATCTGCTTGAATACAATTATTCGGAAATGAGTATCGGTGGTTTGTGGGCCTTCGGTGTGATGTGTGAAGTGGTGTTTTTTGCGCTTCAAACCCGGTTCTTCAAGCGACTTTCGCTCAACACCTGGCTTTGTATCAGCTTTGCGGCCTGTGCTTTCAGGTTCGCGCTTACAGCAGCCTTTCCCGAATTTGCTTGGGTCATGGTGTTTGCTCAAGGCTTGCATGCGCTCACGTTTGCCGCTCATCATACGGCTACCATTTCCTGGCTTAGAGAGAATTTACCCAGCAAGCTGGTTGTTCGTGGTCAGGCCATGTACGCCACAATTGCCTATGGACTGGGTGGTTCCGCAGGAACGTTGCTGGGGCGTTACGCTTGGGAGTGGGGCGGGCCAAGCAGTGCATTTGCCATGGCATCGATCAGTGGATTGATTGCTTTGGCCTTGGGCTGGCGGTTTGCTTTGGCGAGCCCAACAGCGACAGGGGCACTTTTGCCCAGATAAACTGTCCAAACTGTCAACTTCGAAAGAATGTTTCCCGTTACTATTCAACGGGTTTTTACTCAAAATTACAGGTGAATCAAGATGGTGTTTTCCGGAATCAAACGACGTACGGTCATGGCGCTTTCTCTGGCATTTTCCACAGGGGTGCTGACAGCCTGCCTGACCACCCAAACAACTTCTGGTGGCGCAGTGGGTGTTGATCGCTCCCAGTTTGTGCTGGTTTCTTCAGCCGAGGTGGATGCAGCCGCAGCCAAGGGTTACGCCGACGTGATAGCCAAGGCGCAAAAGGAAGGCAAGTTGAACAGGGACGCCAAGCAAGTGGCGCGAGTGCGTGCGATTGCCAACCGTTTGATTCCGCAAACTGCCGCTTTTCGGCAGGACGCTCCACAGTGGAAGTGGGAAGTGAATGTGATTGAGTCGGATCAAATCAACGCATGGTGCATGGCTGGCGGCAAGATCGCGTTTTATTCTGCCTTGATCGAGAAGCTTTCCCTGACCGACGATGAAATTGCCGCGATCATGGGCCATGAAATCGCCCACGCCTTGCGTGAACACAGTCGCGAACGTATTTCCCAACAACTCGCCACGAATGTCGGTCTGGATTTGGCTTCAGCCGTTTTTGGTTTGTCGCGTGGCGCTTCTGATCTTGCAGGTATGGCGGCCAATGTTGCCATTTCCCTGCCGTATGGGCGTTCTCACGAAGTCGAGTCCGATCGCATTGGAGTCGAGCTCGCAGCACGCGCTGGTTACAACCCACGGGCTGCGATCAGCGTGTGGCAAAAAATGAGCAAGGCTGGTGGTGGTTCACCCCCTGAATTGTTGTCGACTCACCCGTCGCCAGAAAACCGTATTCGTGATCTGGAAGACTATTCCGTTCGGGTTCAGCCTTTGTATGAACAGGCCCGGAAGCGCTGAAACCCGTGATTTGCTGTACCGCCTTACAGGCTGTGCTGTAAGGCTGGTAGCGCTTGTGGCATAATTGGGAGTTATTCCAAAAGCAATTGACTGACTGATTCGGGTGCCCTGGGGCGCCTGGGCGGGTCAACCCCAAGCAGGTCTTTGAAAATGGCAAAAACTCTTTACGACAAACTCTGGGAAAGTCATGTGGTGCGCACCGAAGAGGACGGCACCTCATTGATTTACATCGATCGCCATTTGCTGCACGAGGTCACAAGTCCCCAAGCCTTTGAAGGTCTTGAGCTTGCTGGCCGCGACCTGTGGCGCAACAGTGCCAACTTGGCTGTGGTGGATCACAACGTGCCCACCACGGATCGTTCCAAAGGCATTGCCGACCCCACATCGCGTTTGCAGGTTGAAACCCTGGACAAAAATGCGAAAGCACACGGACTGACTTATTTTGACATCAAGGATTTGCGCCAGGGCATCGTGCACGTGATTGGCCCAGAGCAGGGTGCGACCTTGCCGGGCATGACAGTGGTTTGTGGCGATTCCCACACCAGCACGCATGGTGCAATTGGTGCGCTGGCATTTGGCATTGGTACATCCGAAGTTGAGCATGTGATGGCCACACAGTGTTTGCTGATGAAGAAAGCCAAAAACATGTTGGTGCGCGTCGAAGGAACCTTGGGCAAAGGCGTTTCTGCCAAAGACGTGATTCTGGCCATCATCGGCAAGATCGGTACGGCTGGTGGCACTGGCTACGCCATTGAATTTGCGGGCTCTGCCATTCGTGGCCTGTCTGTGGAAGGTCGCATGACCATGTGCAACATGGCCATCGAAGGCGGCGCACGATCGGGCATGGTGGCTGTGGATGAAAAAACCATTGAATACGTGAAAGGTCGCCCCTTTAGTCCGAAAGGCGAGGCATGGGACGCCGCTGTGGCGTACTGGAAAACCTTGCATTCCGATGAAGGTGCGCAGTTTGACTGCGTAGTTGAACTAAAAGCCGAGGACATTGAGCCGCAGGTGAGCTGGGGTACGTCGCCAGAAATGGTGACTGATGTGCACGGTGTTGTGCCTGACCCAGCCCAGGTGACTGACCCTGTGAAGCGCCAAGGCTATGAACGTGCCTTGCAGTACATGGGTTTGAAGCCTTTGCAAAAGATTGAAGACATCACCGTGGACACCGTGTTTATCGGTTCCTGTACCAATTCGCGCATTGAAGACCTGCGAGATGCGGCTGCAGTGGTGAAGGGCAAGAAAAAAGCCAACTCGGTCAAGTTGGCCATGGTAGTGCCCGGTTCGGGACTGGTCAAAGCCCAAGCTGAACAGGAAGGATTGGACAAAGTCTTTCTGGATGCGGGCTTTGAGTGGCGTGAGCCAGGCTGTTCTATGTGCCTGGCGATGAACGCAGACCGCTTGGGCAGTGGCGAACGCTGTGCATCCACGAGCAACAGGAATTTTGAAGGACGCCAAGGTGCGGGAGGCCGTACCCACCTTGTCAGCCCGGCCATGGCGGCTGCGGCGGCGATTGCAGGCCATTTCACTGATTCCCGTAAGTTTTAAAACCAAGGAGTATTTGACATGAAGATCATTTCCGCATTCTTGCTTGCTTTGTCTGCTCTATCCCTGTCGGCCTGCAACACCATTGAAGGTGTGGGCAAAGACATCAAGGCAGGCGGTGAAGCCATTGAGCGCACTGCTGACGAAAACAAGAGGTAATCTTTTGGCGGGTAAAGCGGATACCAGTTCGCTTTGCCCAGCCTGAATCTTCGGCCATGCCGGACCATTCACGGACTCATTATGGACAAATTTGTAACCCACACTGGCATTGCCGTTGCTTTGAACCGCGCCAATGTGGACACCGACGCCATCATCCCCAAACAGTTCCTGAAAAGCATCAAGCGCACCGGCTTCGGTGAGCACTTGTTCGATGGTTGGCGTTACCTGGACGAAGGCGAGCCTGGCATGGATTGCACCAAGCGAGCGCTGAATCCCGATTTCGAACTGAACAAGCCTGAGTTTCAAGGCGGCACCGTGTTGGTGGCAGGTCCAAACTTCGGTTGTGGCTCATCGCGTGAACATGCACCTTGGGCGCTTCAGCAGTATGGTTTCAAGGCGGTTATCTCCAGCAGTTTTGCGGATATTTTCTTCAATAATTGCTTTAAAAATGGCTTCTTACCCATTGTTTTAAAAGAGGAAGAGGTCAAGGAGATATTTGCGCTGATCAATGCCAAACCCGGCATTGAAATCACGGTAAGCCTTGAGCACCAAACCGTCAGCATCGCTGGAAAAAGCTACGGCTTCAATGTGGATGCATTCCGCAAGCATTGCTTGATGAATGGGTTTGACGACATTGGCCTGACCCTGCAACACCGTGATGAAATTGTTGCGTTCGAGAAAAACCGTTTGGCCAATCAGCCTTGGCTTGCAAACACCATCTAAATAAAAAAGCAGAGAACACGAATGACTTTGAAAATTGCCGTAATGCCCGGTGACGGCATTGGCCCTGAAATTACAGCACAGGCGGTGAAGGTGCTCGAAGCGCTGAAAACCGATGGTTTGAATGTTGAGTTCGAGCATGCGCTGATTGGTGGCGTGGCTTACCGTGAAAAAGGTGTGCCTTTGCCCGAAGAAACCGTGGCTTTGGCCAAGGCATCTGACGCTGTGTTGTTTGGTGCCGTGGGTGATTTCTCGCTCGACACTTTGCCGCGCCACTTGCGCCCTGAGCAAGCCATTCTGGGCATTCGCAAAGCCTTGAACCTGTTTGCCAATTTCCGTCCTGCGATGGTTTACGAAGAGTTGGCCGATGCGTCAACTTTGCGCCCTGAAGTTGTGGCTGGTCTGGACATTCTGATTGTTCGCGAATTGACTGGTGACATTTATTTTGGCACGCCAAGAGGCAACCGCATTGCCGAGGACGGTCCGTTCAAGGGCGAGCGCGAGGCATTCGACACCATGCGCTACGCAGAAACCGAAATTCGCCGTATTGCCCATGTTGCCTTTCAGGCGGCACAAAAGCGTGGCGGCAAACTGTGCTCCGTGGACAAGGCCAACGTGCTTGAAACCACGCAGTTCTGGCGCGACATTGTGACAGAGGTTGGCAAGGAATACAGCGATGTTGAACTAAGCCACATGTATGTCGACAACTGCGCCATGCAGTTGCTGAAAAACCCCAAGCAGTTTGATGTCATCGTGACGGGTAACTTGTTCGGTGATATTTTGTCAGATGAAGCGTCCATGTTGACCGGCTCCATTGGCATGTTGCCTTCGGCCTCGCTGAATGAATCAAACTTTGGTTTGTACGAGCCAATTCATGGTTCAGCACCCGATATCGCCGGAAAGGATTTGGCCAACCCAATGGCCACGGTGTTGTCTGCAGCCATGATGTTGCGTTACACCTTTGGTCTGGAAGATTACGCCACCCGCATTGAAAGTGCGGTGAAAACGGTGTTGGCCACGGGTCCGCGTACAGGCGACATTTGGCGCGACGGCAAAGTGCGCACCGGCACCGCGGGCATGGGCGACGCGATTGTTGCGGCGCTGGCCAAGCAGGGTTAAGTCGCTGTTGCGATTCAAGAATTTAAAAGTACTGGAGTTGTTATGTTGAAAGTTGGTTTGGTTGGATGGCGTGGCATGGTTGGTTCCGTGCTGATGCAACGCATGCAGGAAGAGAATGATTTCGCGCATTTCGAGCCGATTTTCTTCTCGACTTCCAATGCAGGTGGCAAGGCGCCGGCTTTTGCGGGCAATGTTGCACCTTTGCAGGATGCGAACAGCATCGATGCATTGAAGCAAATGGACGTGGTGTTGACTTGCCAGGGCGGCGACTACACCAACGAAGTGTTTCCAAAGCTGCGCGAGGCTGGCTGGAATGGTTACTGGATTGATGCGGCTTCCAGCCTGCGCATGAAAGACGATGCCATCATTGTTCTTGACCCCGTGAACATGAATGTGATCAAGGACGGCCTGACCAAAGGCATCAAGAATTACGTGGGCGGTAATTGCACCGTGTCGCTGATGTTGATGGCCTTGGGTGGTCTTTTGCAGCACGACAAAATTGAATGGATTACGTCCATGACTTACCAGGCCGCTTCTGGCGCTGGTGCGCAGAACATGCGCGAACTGATTTCGCAAATGGGCAGCATTCATGGCTCCGTGAAAGACCTGCTGGCTGATCCCGCTTCTGCAATTCTTGAAATTGACCGCAAAGTGGCTCAGCACATCAATTCCGACGCTTACCCCACAGACAACTTCGGTGTGCCGCTGGGTGGCAGCCTGATTCCCTGGATCGACAAAGACCTGGGCAATGGCCAGTCCAAGGAAGAATGGAAGGGCGGCACTGAAACCAACAAGATTCTTGGCAAGCCCGCCATGGGCACGCCCGGTTGTGTTCCGGTCGATGGTTTGTGCGTGCGCATCGGCGCCATGCGTTGCCATTCGCAGGCCTTGACCATCAAGCTGAAGCAAGACATTCCATTGAATGAGATCAACGACATGCTTGCCGCCGCCAATGATTGGGTTAAAGTGGTGCCCAACGAGCGTGATGCATCCATGCGTGATTTGACACCGGCAGCCGTAACAGGTCGCATGCACGTGCCGGTGGGCCGCTTGCGCAAAATGGCAATGGGTGGTGAATACCTGAGCGCCTTCACCGTGGGTGACCAGTTGCTGTGGGGCGCGGCTGAACCGCTGCGTCGCATGTTGCGCATATTGATTGAACGCTAAGTAGCATCATCATTGACCCAAAAAGCCGCCGGGGGTGGCTTGAACATTCATGGAGTAAACGGGTGAGGCATACCAAAAGAAAGATAGTGCCCTTTGTTTTTGCATCAGGATTGTTGGCAAGTTCCCTCGCGCAGGCGGCGCAGCTCGGAAGGCTTGAAGTGCTCTCCGGTGCGGGCGAGCCTTTCCTTGCTGAAATTCAGGTTGATCTGGTAGCCCCCGAAGAACGCGCCACCCTGCAGGCCAAGCTGGCTTCCTCAGAGGCGTTCAAGGCGGCCCGCCTGACCATGGATCCAAATCTGAAAAATCTTCAGTTCGCGATTCAGGATGGCAATCAGCCTGGCACTGCCTTGGTGAAGGTGACTTCCACGCAGCCGCTGCCTGCTGGTTTCATTGATACCTTGGTGGAATTGACCTGGGCTGGTGGTCGAGTGGCACGTGAATACACGCTGACCATACCCGTTGGGCCAGACACTGCAGCAACACCTTCAACCAGTCTGCCCGAAATTCGCCCACCGATGACACCGCCACCCGTGGCCGATTCAACGGCTCCACGCCAGGAAGCTTCGGTGGCCGAGCCTGCACCTGCAACACCCCCGAAGTCTGTCGATGTGCCCGAGGGTGCCTTGGAAGTGAAGCGGGGTGACACCTTGTCCGAGCTGGCCATGCAACTGGTTGGCGATGGCGTGACCTTGAACCAGGCCATGGCGGCACTCTATGAGGCCAACAAAGATTCTTTCATCAATGGCAGTGTTCACTTGATCCGTGAAGGTGCCCAAATTCAAGTGCCCAATCGCGCAGCATTGCGTGCGCGAAATGCCAACGAAGCGCTGCTGGTTCTAGCCCAGAATGACGACCGCAACGTGTATTCGGCCTACGCAAGACAAATTGGTTTGTTGACAGTAGAAAATCAAGCCACAGCCAATGCGTCGACCAGCACTCAAGGCAACATTGCGCCTCAGCCCAATGCGGATTCGGCAGTTGCGCCCCAGGCCGATCGCTTGCAGATTGCACCTGGTGCAGCTCAAGGGCAGGGCAATGCTGATGCGAACGCCGAAGAGTTACTGGCAAAGAACAAGGCTTTGGCCGAAGCGAATGAACGGATTGCACTGCTCGAGAAAAACGTGAGCGATTTGCAACGTTTGCTGGACATGCAAAAGGACATGGGCGGGGCTCCGGCCGATTCAGCTCCCATTGAGGCTGCCCCTATGCCTTCTGACGCAGGTGCTGCTGATGAGCAGACACCGGCCGCTTCTGAAAGCCCCGCAGAAACTGGTTTGCCCGCGGTGGACGTACCGTCTGAAACCTTGGGTAACACAGCAGAGCCGGTGAGTGAGCCCGTGGAACCGCCCGTGGCGGAAACACCCCTGGAAGAGGCGCCATTTGACTGGTTGCCCTGGATCTTGGCCGGCGCAGGTGGATTGGTTGCCTTGGTGGTTTTGCTGCTTGTGCTGCGTGCTCGACGCAAGGCGGCAGAGCGTGAAGCAGACAATGATTTTGATGCCGATGATGAATCTTCATTCAGTGAGGTTCAAGAGTTCGATGAAGCCGCCGTGGCCGCCAGCGCCAGTGTGGCCGCCGAGCGTACTGGCAATTTGAACCAGGAAGAGAACTCGGATTTTGATCTGGATGAAGTGCTTAATGACAGGTTAACGCCAGCCGAACCCGAAGAACTGAAAAAGACTGTGGAAGCACCAGTACCGGCGCCTGAACCGGAGGAAAGCATTCCAGCTTTGGGCGAAGCCTCAGAGGATTCAAAACAACAGGTGGATTCACTGGACAGTGAAGTGACGTTGGAGTTTCCCGATGAACCCGCTGCTGCCGAGGCCAACTCAATCCTTGATGATCTGGACGAGATCGAAAAGGGCACCCTGGCGGCTCAGGAAGAACTGGACGAGATTCGCAAACAGCCTTCAAAAAGTATGGTTGAGGAGGAGTTCGATGCGTCTGCCGCCTTCGATGAGCTGGCCGAGGAACAATCCAAAGCGGACGATGATCTGAAAGTCGAGGACGAGCCACTTGAGTCAGATGTGGCTGAAGAAATTGTTGAGCTCGATACCGATGTGCCTAGTCCCAAAGTTGATGATGCAACCTGGCAGGAAGTGGCCACCAAGCTGGATTTGGCGGGTGCATATGTTGAGATTGGCGATGCAGACGGTGCCAAGGAATTGCTTAATGAGATCGTGAAGAAAGGCGATGTTGACCAGGTGCGCAAGGCCAAGGCGCTTTTGGCCACGTTGAACTAAATGAACAGGGTGGTGCTGGGGCTGAGCTATGACGGTCAATCCTTTGAAGGCTGGCAAACCCAACCCCATGGCCGCACTGTTCAGGATCAGCTGACCAAGGCAATCGAATCAATTGTGCACGGGCCGGTTAGCCTGACCTGTGCTGGTCGTACCGACACAGGGGTGCATGCCCGCCAACAGGTGGTGCACTTTGACACCGATCAGGAAAGACCCCAGTCGGCATGGGTGAAGGGTGTCAACAATGGATTGCCCGAGACCATATCGGTGCAGGGGGCCAAACTGCTTGATGATCAGTTTCATGCGCGTTTTAGCGCGATCTCCCGAACCTACCGATACTATTTTTACAGTGCCCCGGTTCGTGATCCATTCAAGCGTTTCATGACCTGGGTGCATTACCCGCTTGATCTGGCTGCCATGCGCCGTGCAGCCGCCTGTTTGCTGGGGACCCATGATTTTAGTGCCTTCAGGGCCTCGCAGTGCCAAGCGGCAAGTCCGGTGCGTACCCTTCATGCAATGAACCTGATTGAAGCGGATGATCATTGTTACTTTGAAATACACGGCAATGCGTTTTTGCATCACATGGTTCGTAACCTGATGGGCAGCTTGATGGAGGTGGGTTTGAATAGAAAACCCGCTGATTGGGTACAGGAAGTGCTTGAATCCAGGAATAGAAGCCTTGCAGCGAAAACCTACCCGGCGCAGGGGTTAAGCTTGTGGAATATTGAATATCCGGTGCATTTCGGGATACAGGAATTGTTTGCATGAGAACGCGGATCAAGTTGTGTGGTTTCCAAACCGAGGACACCGTGCGCGCTGCAGTGAATGCGGGTGCCGATGCGGTGGGCTTTGTGTTTTATCCGCCTTCGCCACGCCACATCGAGGTGCAGCAGGCAGGCCGCCTTGCGCGTTGCCTGGGAGCCTGGCAAACCCCGGTGGCCTTGTTTGTGAATCCTCAGGCTGATTTCGTCGGTTCCGTGATCGAGGAAATTCCGAATGTGTTGTTGCAATTTCATGGCGATGAAAGTCCAGAATTTTGCGAAAGCTTCAGGCGGTCTTTTATCAAGGCAATTCGCATGAAAGCAGATGTGAATTTGCTGGAAGAAAGTAAAAAATTCCATGCCGCGCAGGCGCTTCTTGTGGATTCCTGGAGCGAGGCGTATGGTGGAACAGGACATACTTTTGACTGGTCTTTGTTGCCCAAAGCGAGTGAACTGAAGCAGGCTTTGGTATTATCCGGAGGGTTGGATGCAAGCAATGTTGCACAGGCCATCCATGGCTTGCAACCCTATGGCGTCGATGTGTCCAGCGGTATTGAGTCGGCGCGCGGCGTCAAAAGCATCGAGAAAATTGAAATGTTCTGCAAAGCGGTCCAGAAGGCCGATGCAGGACTGTTGTAAGTGAACCCAGACAAGAGCAGCATCATGAACAAACCCTATGAATTCCCAGACGCCACCGGCCATTTTGGTCCCTATGGCGGTACTTTTGTGTCTGAAACCCTGGTTCACGCCTTGGAAGAACTGAAAAGTGTCTATGCACACTATCAAAACGACCCTGAGTTTCTGGCTGAATTTGAAAGTGAGCTGAAGCATTTTGTGGGTCGCCCCAGCCCCATTTACCACGCCAAGCGTTGGTCCGATTTGGTGGGTGGTGCGCAAATTTACTTCAAGCGCGAAGATTTGAACCACACCGGCGCCCACAAGGTGAACAACTGTATTGGGCAGGCCATGTTGGCCAAGCGCATGGGCAAGCCCCGCGTTATTGCTGAAACTGGTGCGGGTCAGCATGGTGTGGCCACCGCTACCGTGGCTGCACGCTATGGCATGAAATGTGTTGTGTACATGGGCCAGGAAGACGTGGCCCGCCAGGCGCAAAACGTGTTCCGTATGAAGTTGCTGGGCGCTGAAGTGATTCCGGTTACTTCAGGTTCAAAAACACTGAAAGATGCGCTGAATGAAGCCATGCGCGACTGGGTTACCAACGTAGAAGACACGTTTTACATCATTGGTACTGTGGCTGGCCCACACCCTTATCCCATGTTGGTTCGCGACTTCCAAAGTGTGATTGGCCGCGAATGCATTGAGCAAATGCCGGGCATGGTGGGCAAGCAGCCTGATTACGTACTGGCTTGTGTGGGCGGCGGTTCAAACGCCATGGGTATTTTTCATCCTTACCTGAATGTGGATGGTGTGAAGTTGGTGGGTGTAGAAGCTGCAGGCGAGGGCATTGAAACTGGCAAGCATGCTGCGTCGTTGAGCGCAGGCACACCTGGCGTGTTGCACGGTAACCGAACCTACTTGCTACAAAGCGAAGACGGACAAATTATTGAAACCCATTCGGTTTCTGCAGGTCTGGATTATCCCGGTGTTGGTCCGGAGCATGCATGGTTGAAAGATTCTGGTCGGGCAGAGTACGTGGGCATTACCGATACAGAAGCGCTTGAAGCATTCCACCAGTGCTGCCGCATTGAAGGCATTATTCCCGCCCTGGAAACCAGCCACGCCCTGGCTCATGCCGCGAAGCTTGCCAAAACATTGCCGAAAGACAAAGTTATTTTGGTGAACGTGTCTGGCCGCGGTGATAAAGACATGCACACCGTGGCGCGCTTAAGTGGTGCCGAGTTTTATTGTCACCCCGACTGCAAAACAGGCGCAGAAATGGCCTGCAACAAGAAATAAATTTCAATCTTAACCATGTCAAGAATCAAAGCAGTATTTGCAAAATTAAAAGAAGAGGGCCGCAAAGGCCTGATTCCTTTCGTCACCGGTGGTGATCCCGACCCGGACCAAACTGTAGCCATGTTACATGCCTTGGCCAATGCGGGTTCCGATGTCATTGAGTTGGGCGTGCCGTTTTCCGACCCCATGGCCGACGGCCCGGTCATACAGCGTTCAAGTGAACGTGCGCTCGAGAAAGGCGTGACTTCACGCAAAATTCTCGACTATGTGGCTGAATTTCGCCTGACCAACCAGCATACGCCGATCGTACTCATGGGTTATGCCAATCCGATTGAACGCATGGGCGTGGAAAAGTATGTTGCAGAGGCGAAAAAGGCCGGTGTGGATGGTGTGCTGGTGGTGGATTACCCGCCCGAGGAATCACTGGAGTTTTCCAAGTACTTGCGCGCTGCTGAACTGGATCCTATTTTTTTGCTGGCACCAACTTCTTCAGATGAACGCATTGAAAAAGTGGCAAAAGCAGCCAGTGGCTATGTGTATTACGTCTCATTGAAAGGTGTGACCGGTGCACAAAACCTGAATGCAGCCGAAGTGAGCTCCAAGTTGCCCACCATTCGCAAATTCACTGACGTGCCGGTGGGTGTGGGTTTTGGTATTCGCGACGCTGAATCTGCATGTCGAGTGGCCGAGTCTGCAGACGCAGTCGTCATCGGTTCGGCCTTGATTCAAACTCTGGAAGCAGGCAGCCCACAAGAGGCCGCCGCTTTGGCGGGCAAGTTCATTGCCCCGATTCGCGCCGCGCTTGATGCAAAGTTTGGCGCACGATAAAAACACCTCAGCAAGGGAAAGTGAATGAGCTGGTTTGACAAAATAATTCCACCACGCATTTCATCAAAAACTCCGGGTGATGCGGCCAAGAAAAGCGTTCCTGAAGGCATTTGGGCGAAATGTAAAAGTTGTGACGCCGTGCTTTATCAAAACGATTTGGTCAGCAATGCAATGGTGTGCCCGTCGTGCACTTATCACATGCGCATCGGGTCACGTGAGCGTTTGAATCTGCTGTTCGACAACGATGAGCGCGTGGAAATCGGGCAAGAGATTCTGCCCATGGACACCTTGAAGTTCAAGGACAGCAAAAGCTACACCGCGCGTTTGAATGAAGCCAAAGAAGCCACAGGTGAAACCGACGCTTTGGTGGTTCAGAAAGGCACGATGAATGGCATTGAAGTGGTGATCGCCTGTTTTGAATTTGAATTCATGGGTGGTTCCATGGGTTCGGTGGTCGGCGAGCGTTTTTGCCGCGGTGTGCAGGCCGCTCTGGATGCCAATGTCCCGTTCATCAGCATTGCAGCCTCTGGCGGTGCGCGCATGCAGGAAGGTTTGGGATCGCTGATGCAAATGGCCAAAACTTCGGCCATGCTGGCCAAGTTAAGCCAGGCTAAACTTCCTTATATCTCTGTGTTGACTGACCCAACAATGGGCGGTGTTTCCGCCAGTTTCGCGTTCTTGGGCGATGTGGTTGTTGCAGAACCCAAAGCCTTGATCGGTTTTGCCGGTCCACGCGTGATTGAACAAACTGTGCGTCAAACCCTGCCCGAAGGTTTTCAGCGTGCCGAGTTTTTAATGGAAAAGGGTGCTTTGGATTGCATCGTGGACCGCCGTGAAATGAAAACCACTTTGGCAAGGCTGTTGGCTTTGCTCATGAAAAAGCCTATTGACCAGGCGGCCTGAACACTTATGACTCAAGCAGTACCCGAACCAAAATCAAGCAAGTCGAGTAAACCCAACGCAGATGCCAGTTTGAATGACTGGCTGGCCTATCTGGAATCAATCCACAGCAAGCCGATTGACATGGGGCTGGATCGCTTGAAAGTGGTTCAGCAACACATGAATTTCGCCCTGAAGGGCGTGGTGTTTACGGTGGCGGGTACGAATGGCAAGGGTTCTACTTGCGCCATGCTGGAAAGCATTCTGACTCAGGCGGGCTATAAGGTGGGCATGTACACGTCGCCGCACCTGATCCGCTTCACTGAACGTGCACGCATTAACGGTGCCGAGGTGACTGAGCCAGAACTGATTTCAGCGTTCGAACAGGTGGAACAGGCCCGCCTTGCAACCGGCATTTCCCTGACTTACTTTGAGTTCACCACGCTGGCGGTGGCCCTGGTGTTTTCTCGCCTGGACCTGGATGCAGTCATCCTGGAAGTGGGTTTGGGTGGACGACTCGATGCAGTCAATATTTTCGATGCCGACTGCGCAGTTTGCACCAGCGTTGACATTGATCACCAAGCCTTTCTTGGTCCCGATCGCGAAAGCATTGGCCGCGAAAAAGCTGGTATTTTCCGCGCGGGCAGGCCTGCAATTGTGGGCGACCCAAAGCCGCCACAAAGCGTGATTGATCATGCGAATTCAATCGGTGCTGACCTGTGGCTGTTTGCGCGCGATTACAACTACAGCGGTGACAAGCAGCAATGGGCATATGGCGGGCGTAGCATGCGCCGTGCAGCATTGGCTTATCCGGCATTGCGCGGAACCAACCAGTTGCTCAATGCATCTGCTGCCTTGGCTGCACTTGAATCAGTGCGAGACAAGTTGCCGGTACCCGCACAGTCGATTCGTCAAGGATTTTTGCTGGTGGAATGGCCTGGGCGTTTTCAGGTGCTGCCGGGTCAACCCACCGTGGTTTTGGACGTTGGACACAATCCCCACGCTGCTGCGCATTTGCGCGAAAGCCTCGACAACATGGGATTTTTTCCCTACACCCATTGTATTTTCGGCATGTTGGCCGATAAAGATGCGGTGGAAGTTGTAAAGGCATTGAAAGACCGTGTTGACCACTGGCACCTGGTGCCACTTGAAGGCGACCGGGGGCGCAGCACAGAACAGTTGAAGCAGCAGCTTGAGCTGGCTGGAGTCGATGCTGGTGCTTTTGACTGGGTCAGTAATTCCCAGGCACTGGCCAAAGGTGGTATTGCCAAGCAGCCGCCAGAAAAAAGTGTGCAGAGTTACGACAGTGTGGGTCAAGCGTATGCAGTGGTCACTTCTGCGGTGCCACCCAATGATAGAATTCTGGTTTTTGGATCCTTCCTGGTTGTGGCGCAGGCCATGCAAGCCAAAGAAGCGCTTCGAAAACGTCCCGGTTAATCAAATACAGGAGTGCAGGTGAGTTCAAATTCGCGTTCTACTGCCAGGAACAAAGTCAACAACGATCCGGTTGACGAGTTAAAACGCAGGTCCAGAAGGCGGTTGGTGGGCTCCATCGCATTGTTTTTAGCGGCCATTATCATTGTGCCCGCTTTGGTTGAAAATGAACCTTCCCAAACGCCCAGTGATGTAGAACTGGTGGTGCCAGACCGCCCTTCAGCCGAAGCACCTGCGGAAGTCACGCCAGTACCCGCCCAACCCAATCTTGAAGTGTCAAAAGCGGATCAGGGCAAAGCCGTGGCAGTGGCGCCGGTTGCTCCACCGCCTGCTCCACCGGTCGAACCCGATCCCAAGCCAGAGCCCCAGCCCGTGCCAAAAGTTGAACCCAAAGTTGAGCCTAAAGTAGAACCCAAGGTTGAACCTAAGGTGGAAGCCAAGCCCGCTGCTGAAGATCCGATTGCTGCGTTTGCAAAAACCGATACGCCTCCAGAAACTTATTGGGTACAAATTGCAGCAGTCAGCGATAAAACCCGGGCCGATGCTTTGAGTAAAGAATTGAGTGGCAAGGGATTTACTTCCCGAGTCGAATCGACCAGCAGCGCGAATGGAACAATTTACCGCGTGCGTGTGGGGCCGTTTGTCGGCCAGCCCAAGGCAGATGATGCCAAAGCCAAGCTTGCAGCGGCGGGTTACACAGCAGGGAGAGTGGTGCAGTGACCATATTTGATTATGTCGTCATTGCCATTGTGGTCTTGTCGGTCATTCTGGGTTTGTTCCGCGGCATGGTGAAAGAGGTCTTGTCACTCGCGAATTGGGTGCTTGCATTCTGGATTGCGAATCGATATGGGGCTGAGTTGGCTGTGTACATGGATTGGGCTGAGTCCTTAACGCCACCCATGAAAGCGCTTATTGGTTGCGCGGCCGCCTTTTTCGCTTCAATGATTGTGGGTGCGATTTTGATTTCCCTGCTTGGCAAGATTGTTGCTGCAGCGGGATTGGGTTTTGCCGATCGGGGTTTGGGTGGAACATTTGGTTTTGCCCGTGGTTTATTTATTGTGTTGGTGCTGGTCACGGCGGCGGGGTTCACTTCGCTTCCGGAGCAGCCATTTTGGCGAGATGCCACTTTGTCCCCTTTGGCTGTGGATGCGATGCGAGAAATCAAGCCGCATTTGCCCGAAAGTGTGGCCAAGTGGGTGCGCTACTAGGAGCTTTCAATGTGCGGGATTGTCGGTATCGCCGGTTTTTCTCCAGTTAATCAAATTCTTTACGACAGCTTGCTGTTGTTGCAACACCGCGGGCAAGACGCCGCCGGCATTGCCACAGCGCACAGCAACTCGTTTTCAATGTCCAAGGGCAACGGGCTGGTGCGAGACGTGTTTCGCACCCGCAATATGCGTTCACTGCCCGGCAATATGGGCATTGGGCATGTGCGTTATCCCACGGCTGGCTCAGCGGCCAGCTCAGACGAAGCACAGCCTTTCTATGTGAATGCGCCTTACGGACTGGTGTTGGCCCACAACGGCAACTTGACCAACAGCGAGCGTTTGAAAGCTGAATTGTTCAAGAATGACCGCCGCCATATCAACACCAATTCTGATTCCGAGGTGTTGCTGAACGTACTGGCTCATGAACTGCAGTCCAATGCGTCGGGCTACTCGCTTGATCCTGTCACGATTTTCCGCGCAGTGGCCGGTGTGCATGCGCGCGCACGTGGCGCTTATGCCTGCGTGGCTCAAATTGCAGGTTATGGCTTGCTGGCGTTTCGTGACCCGTACGGTATTCGCCCCTTGGCCTTGGGCAAGGCTGAAACAGAGCAGGGCACCGAGTACATGTTTGCTTCAGAATCCGTGGCCCTTGTGGGCATGGGCTTTGAGTTCGTGCGCGACATTGAGCCGGGCGAGGCTGTGTTTGTTGACCTTGACGGCAAGCTATTTGCGCAGCAGTGCGCAGAGAAGTCTTCGCTGAACCCCTGTATTTTCGAATACGTATACCTGGCTCGCCCTGATTCTGTGATGGACGGGATCAGCGTGTACGAAGCCCGCGTGAAAATGGGTGAATACCTGGCTGACAAAATTCGTAAAAGCATGCCTGCTGGCGAAATCGATGTGGTCATGCCCATTCCTGATTCAAGTCGCCCGGCTGCATTGGAACTGGCGAACCAATTGGGCGTGCCCTACCGCGAGGGTTTTATCAAGAACCGTTACATTGGCCGCACCTTCATCATGCCTGGGCAGGCGGTACGAAAGAAAAGCGTTCGCCAGAAGTTGAATGCGATTTCTGTTGAATTCAAGGGTAAAACTGTGTTGTTGGTGGATGACTCCATTGTGCGCGGTACAACCAGCCGGGAAATTGTACAAATGGCCCGTGAAGCAGGTGCAAAGAAAGTGATTTTTGCATCGGCAGCGCCACCCGTGCGTTTTCCAAATGTTTACGGCATTGACATGCCCACGCGTGATGAACTGATTGCTTCTGGCCGTACTGATGATGAAATTTGTGCCGAGATTGGTGCAGATGCCTTGTTTTATCAGGACATCGCTGACATGAAGCGCGCTGTGCGTGATTTGAATCCAAAGATTCAAACCTTCGATGCCAGCTGTTTTGATGGGTCGTACATCACTGGCGATGTCACCACTGAATACCTGGATCGTCTGGAATACATGCGCAAACATCCCGAGGTATTGGAGTCGGGCGGATTGCAAATGAATCTGGGTTATTCCGCGAATCAATAAGTGCAGCGAAAATTTCAGGTAAAATGTTCAACTGATTGATTTAAAAGCGCGAAATGGTTCGCGCTTTTTATTTGTGCAGGGCGATCTGACTATGTCACTGATAGTACATAAATACGGTGGCACCTCCATGGGGTCCACAGAACGTATCAAGAATGTAGCCAAGCGTGTCGCCAAGTGGCATCGCGCGGGCTTTCAAATGGTGGTGGTTCCATCGGCCATGTCTGGCGAAACCAACCGCTTGATTGGCCTGGCCAAGGAAATTCAGGCCGAGCCTGATCCCCGTGAACTCGACATGTTGTGTTGCACCGGTGAGCAGGCTTCAGTCGCTTTGCTGGCCATGGCATTGAAGGCTGAGGGGCTGGACGCAATCAGTTTTTCTGGCTGGCAAGTACCCATTAAAACCGACAGCAGCCACACCAAGGCTCGCATCGAGTCGATTGACGACACGCGTGTAAAAGCCGAGTTGAATGCAGGCAAGGTGGTGATCATTACTGGTTTCCAGGGCATTGATGAAGCAGGCAACCAAACCACGCTGGGTCGTGGTGGTTCTGACACCTCAGCTGTGGCGATTGCTGCAGCCATGGGTGCAGCTGAGTGCCTGATTTATACCGATGTGGATGGTGTTTACACCACCGACCCTCGCGTGGTGCCCGAGGCTCGCCGCATGCGTGTTGTAAGTTTCGAAGAAATGCTGGAAATGGCCTCTTTGGGTTCGAAGGTTCTGCAAATTCGCTCTGTTGAATTTGCGGGCAAGTACCGCGTGCCTACTCGTGTGCTTTCTAGCTTGACCGACCCGATGATGTCGCTGGACGAAGAAAAAGTGTCTGGCACGCTGATTACTTTTGAGGAAGATGAACATATGGAACAGGCTGTTGTTTCCGGTATCGCTTTCAACCGTGATGAAGCAAAAGTGACCATTCGTGGCGTGCCCGACAAGCCCGGTGTGGCTTACCAAATTTTGGGCCAGGTTGCTGAGGCAAACATTGACGTGGACATGATCATCCAGAACCAGGGTTCGGATGGCACCACCGATTTCACGTTCACCGTACACCGCAATGAATTCAACAAAACCATGGATCTGTTGAAAAACAAGATTCAGGGCAGCGTGGGTGCACGTGAAGTGGCGGGCGACACCAATGTGTGCAAGGTGTCGATTGTGGGTATTGGCATGCGTTCGCATGTGGGTGTGGCCAGCTTGATGTTCAAAACCTTGTCGGAAGAAGGCATCAACATCCAGATGATTTCTACATCGGAAATCAAGGTGTCTGTGTTGATCGACGACAAGTACATGGAATTGGCAGTTCGTGCGCTGCACAAGGCCTTTGGCCTGGAAAAAGAAGCTGCTTGAACTGACAGGAATGTGGTGCAATTTGCTTGAAAGCGATTTGCGCCTGCATTCAACATTTTGGTCGAAACCGTGTATAATTCGGCCTTCTGGAGACGTGGCCGAGTGGTCGAAGGCACTCCCCTGCTAAGGGAGCATACCCCAAAAGGGTATCGGAGGTTCAAATCCTCTCGTCTCCGCCAGAATGAAAAAGGGATCCCAATCGGGATCCCTTTTTTTATTTCCCCGCCTGCTTGCAGAATTAGCTCGCTCGAATCGGATCGTCAACGAAATCATTTTTCGGGAGTTGATCATTGTGCGTGATCCGATTGCATTTTTTGTGGGAAAAATTGAAAGACTCAGGCAAGTATTCTGTCAAAGGCACACCGGGCCGCATTCGTCAAAGTCGGCCTTATTGGCTTTTTGCATTTGGATGCGTGATGGTGCTTGCGCTTTTGGCCATCACTTACACCCATTCGCGCATGAATGCCCAGGTGGTGGCCATGTCAGACATCAACCAGAAGCGGATTGATCGACTCGATCAGTTGTGGGTTTTGCTGGTGGATTCCGAGGCCAGTGTGATGTCTTACCTGTTGATGCGCAGCGATTCCTATCTGAGGCCGTACCGCGCGGGTGTTGAGCGGCGGGACTCCCTGATGGCTTCCATGAGTTTTGATATTCCCCCTGATTCCGAGGACTATGCCGATTTACAAATTCTGAAGCGCTTGGTAGAAGCTCGTTTTTCACATTTGGCTGGATTGCTGAGTCAGCAAGATCCCCCGCTTGTTGTGGCCGCGGAGCAGGGCGAGGTCGGCAAGCAGTTAATGGATGAGATCCGTGTGCGCCTTTCTGTGTTGAAGGCGCGTCGAGAAGCCGCACACAAGTCGTTGGAGGAAAGCTACCTGCATCGGGCCGACAACATTCAATATGTGGGCTATGCGCTGGGTTTCGCTTCCCTTGCGCTGATTGTGAGTCTGTTTGCTTTTCAGCAGCGCCAAGTGGCCCTTCGCGCGCGAATTCATGAGTTGTTGAAAACTGAAAATCAACGACTTGAAGCCAAGGTGAGCAGGCGCACGCAGGAATTGAGCAATCTGGCCAGTCACCTGACCAATGCACGCGAGCAGGAACGCCAACATATTGCAAGGGAATTGCACGACCAGATGGGGGCTTGCCTGACCGCGGCCAGAATGGACGCAAGTTGGCTTCGCCGTACTCTGGGTACACAGGTGGGCGATGGCATCCAGGAGCGTTTGCTGCGACTGATTGAAAGCATTGGCAGCACAATCAACATGACGCGCAGGCTTGTTGATGATTTACAGCCACCCTTGTTGAAAGGTTTGGGGTTGGAAGAGGCCTTGCGTGCACTCGTTGAGCAGTTTCAGATTGATGTGCCAGTGGAGCTGGATTTGCCGAAAAGGCCGCTGGTATTGTCGGCTGAACAATCTTTGGCTTTGTTCAGGATTGCTCAGGAATCGTTGACTAATATACGCAAGTACGCAGGGGCGACTCAAGTCAAATTGGCTTTGTTCGATCAGGAAAGTAATGTGGTTTTGGCTATTCAGGACAATGGTCAAGGCTTTGAGACCCAGAACGTCGAGATGCAGGGCCACGGCATTGCGGGCATGAAGCACCGCACCCAGATGTTTGATGGGACCTTGACATTGAATTCTGCGCAGGGCAAGGGTACGCACATCGAAGTGCGTTTACCCTTGAGTTCAAAGTAAGACTTCAGTTAAGTACCAGGCCTTGCTGATGCGCATAAGTGGCCAACTCTGCGTTGCTTTGCACATCCAGTTTTTCAAGAAGGCGCGACCTGTAGGTGCTGACAGTTTTTACGCTCAAGTGCAGTGCCTGGGCAATCACGGAAACGCTTTCACCTTTTACCAGGCGCATGAAGACCTGCATTTCCCGGTCCGACAATTGTTCGTGGGGCAGTTTCTCGCTGTCGCCGGCGAAATCGCGTGCGAGCAATTCTGCGGTATTGGCCGATACATAGCGGCGCCCCTGTGCAACTGTGTGAATTGCGTTGATCAAATCGGTTCGGTCGCAGTCTTTGCACAAATAACCGCTCGCGCCACTCCTGATCATGGGCAGTGCATACCGCTCTTCAGAAAAGCCGCTGATGATGAGCACCTGTGTCTCATCGTGGCGTTGTTTAACCGCTCTGAGCAAGTCAACACCATTTTGGTCGGGCAGGGAAAGGTCCAGCATCAGCACATCGCAATTGTGCTGGCGCAGTAAGGTTTTCGCCTCTGCGGCGGTGCCCGCTTCAAACTCGATCGACATATCCAGTTCGTCACACAGCATTTCCCGAAAACCTGCTCTAACAATTGCATGGTCGTCCACTATCGCCAATCGGATCATGTGTTCATTCCTTGTGTTGTGGGTTCTTCATGCCGGGGACAGACAAGTCCTACACGGAAATCGGCTTTGTCGGACAGATAGAAAATTTGCCTGTCCGTACTATTGAACGCATGAAACCTGATCAATACATACCTTGATCTTGATTTCGTGCAAGCAACACAATTTGATAACTTTTCAGGAGTAAAACCATGAATAAATTCATCGCTCAAACTTTGATCGCTTCCGGTGTTGCCCTGTCAGCTTTAGCACCAGCCCATGCCGCCGAGCCAGCCACAGAACAGAAAAGGACTGTTGGCCAATTCGTGGATGACAGCACAATCACCGCCAAGGTAAAAGCCAAACACGCTGAGGACAAGATGGTTAGCGCTTTGCGGGTCAGCGTGGAAACAAAGCAGGGCGTTGTTGTGTTGTCGGGTGAGGCCAGAACCGAGGGTGAAATTCAGCGGGCTGAAGTTTTGGCCAAACAGGTCGAAGGTGTGAAGGCCGTGACCAATATGATTGAGCTTAAGCCCAAGTCATGATGATCTAGAAACGAGGTTTGCCCCTGCCTGATTTGCTCCGGGCAGGGGGTTTTGATTTGAGGTGTGATATGAACGCACAAAAATCATCGGTATCACCATTGAAGGTGCTCGTGGTTGAGGATTCGGCAGAGATTCAGACGCTGTTGCGGGCCATGCTCAGCGAGATCTCCAGTGTCGAAGTGGTCGCGGTGGTCGAGACTGAGGCCGCGGCCCTGGACGCTTTGGACAATGGCTGCGCAGACTTGGCGATTGTTGATCTGGAATTGCACACTGGAACAGGATTGGGCTTACTGAAGACGCTTTCCGACCCCGACCAGTTGAATGGTCAAATCAAGACCATTGTTTTCTCGAATTATTCAAACCTGGTTATTCGCCACAGGTGCTTGAGCCTGGGTGCCAAGGCCTTTTTTGACAAGTCGTTTCAGGTCGATGAATTGCTTGAATTCGTGCAGGCAGAGGCTCGCGGTAAATCCGCAAGCCTGTCTGCCTGATTAAATGGCTTCGGCAGGACCGAAGAATTCAAAGTGCTGGCGTTCTGCCGGTACACCTAGTTTCCCAAGCGCGGTTTTGACCGCACTCATGAAGCCGACGGGACCCAGAAAGTAAACCTGAGCATTGTTGGGTAGGTTGCTTTCAATGTGTTGTGGCTTGATCAATCCGTCCACGTTTTCATAGATGAAATGAGTCTTGATGTTGCTGTGCTGTTCGCTAAGTTGTTCGGTCAGTGCCTTGAACGAATGCTGGCCTGCATTTTTGCAGGCGTGTACGAACCGCACTTCACGTTGTCCGGCGGCGGCTTTCAGCATGGCAATGGCGGGCGTCAGGCCCACCCCTGCAGTGATCAGGACCAAGGGGTCTTTGCTGTTGTCGAGCACGAACTCGCCGCAAGGCGGGCTTAGCATGAGGGTGTCGCCCACATTCAGCTGCTTGTGCAGGTGATTCGACACCACACCACCTTCTTCACGTTTCACGGAAATCCGGTAATGCTCACCATTGGGCGAATCAGACAGCGAATAATTTCGCATCACAGGTTTGCCGTCGATGATCAGGTGCAAGGTAATGTACTGACCGGGTTTGAACGACATGATTTCCTTGCCGTCTGCCGGTTTCAGATAAAACGATGTCACCAGTTCGCTTTCTTGCTCTTTTTTGGCAATTTTGAAAGCGCGTTGCCCCTCCCACCCTCCGGAAGTGTTGGCTTGTTTCGCATACAGGTTGGCTTCTGCATTGATCAAAATGTCTGCAAGTTGTCCGTAGGCTGCAGCCCAGGCGTCAATAATCTCGGGGGTGGCAGCCGCACCCAGTACTTCCTTCATGGCCTGCAGCAAACACTCGCCAACGATTGGGTAGTGTTCGGCCTTCACGCCAAGTGCCACGTGTTTGTTCACGATCAGGGTGACTGCGTCCATCAGCACGGCGGGGTTGTCAATGTGGCGGGCATAGGCCAGTACTGCATTGGCCAGCGCACGTGGTTGTGTGCCTTTCTGTTGGTGAGCCGGGTTAAAAAAGGTGGCAGTGACCGGGTATTTGCTGAACATCAATTTGTAGAAATGCGTGGTCAGTGCTTCGCCACCCTGTTCAAGCGCGGGGATGGTTGCTTTGATCCATTGTTTTTGTTCGGTGCTGACAGCCATGGTGATTTCCTTTTTCTCGATCGGTGTTAACAGGTGTTCAATTCATTCCTTACACTTGTTATCAAGATTTGTGCCAGGGCATTGATTTATAAAAATATCGTTTATAAACAATTGGTTGAAATTGATTTAACTTTGTTTTTCAAACCTTTATATTGTTTTTTATACAATTTTTGATTATTGTTATTTATACAAATAATTGTGGATATAACAATTCATGGAAATGTCCAGTTTTGTGTTGGCTGTGATCGAAGACCTGGGCGCAGACCTGGATCCGGCCACCCGTTACACCCGTTATGTGAACTCAATGGCAGCAGCGCTGCCCGGGCATGCGTGTGCCTTGCTTAAAAAAGAAGGCAACGCATTAAAACCACTTGCTGTGCGCGGATTGGTGCCTGAAAGTTTGGGCCGGCGGTTCGAGCTGAATGAACACCCGCGCCTAAATGCAATCATGAATTATCGGGGTGTGACCCATTTTCCCAACAAATCAACATTGCCTGATCCCTACGATGGCCTGTTGGTGGGTGTGCATGCAGGCGACCTAAATGTGCATGATTGCATGGGTTGTCCCTTGCACGTGAATGGCAAGTTGTGGGGCGCAATCACGCTGGACTCCCTTCAGTCGGGGGTGTTTGATGCACGTGTTGAGCGGGCCATGGCCATGTTCGGGCGTTTGGGTGAGGCGGTGGTGCATGTGGCCGCATTGTCAGAAAAGTCGGCTGCGTGGAAATTCAATGCCGAAGACACAGGCGGTTTGAGTGCACTTGAAGGGGTGCAGGTGGCCCGGCGTGAAATGATCGGCGACAGCCCGGCCATGTTGACCTTGAAACAAGAGGTGCTGACCGTGGCCGGCAGTCAGTTGCCTGTATTGGTTCATGGTGAAACAGGCGTGGGCAAGGAGTTGGTGGCGCAGGCCTTGCACGCCTTGTCAGCCAGGTCGAATTTGCCAATGGTGGTGATCAATTGCGCGGCCTTGCCTGACCAGTTGATTGAAAGTGAGCTGTTTGGCCATGTGAAGGGCGCGTTTTCAGGGGCTGATCGTGATCGCCTGGGCAAGTTTGAATTGGCCAACGGCGGCACCCTGTTTCTTGACGAGGTCGGTGAGTTAAGTGCCTCGGCACAGGCGAAGCTGCTACGCGTGCTCCAAAGCGGCCAGGTACAGCGAGTGGGTAGCGACCGTGAACACCGTGTGGATGTGCGAATCGTGGCGGCCAGTAACCGGGACTTGTCGGCCGAGGTGAAAGCAGGGCGCTTCAGGGCAGACCTTTATCACCGCTTGTGCGCCTACCCTGTGCACATTGCGCCACTTCGCGAACGCGAAGACGACGTGGTGCTGTTGGCAGGTTATTTTCTGGAACAAAACCGCAGCCGCCTGGGTTTGAGAAACCTGCGATTGGGCCGTGGTTGCGAGGCGGCCTTGAAGCACTACAGTTGGCCAGGCAATGTGCGTGAACTGGAGCACACCCTGGGCCGCGCTGCCTTGAAGGCGAGAAGGGACGAAGCCGGACCCATGGTGACCATTGAACTGGAGCACCTGGATTTGGTGAAGGACGAACCCTTGCAAATTTCAGCGCGGCGATCTGCTGGCAGCGCACTTCAAGAGCTTGATGGATTGAATTATCGCGAAGCAGTGGATGAGTTTTCAAAAAAGCTGGTGCAACGCACGCTGCAGCAAACACAAGGCAATCGAGCCGCAGCAGCTAGGCAACTGGGGCTCGATTCGGGCAACTTTCACCGCATGGTCAAGCGGCTGGGTTTATAGGGCTGCGCTTGCGGCTTCGCCTGTGGTGTTTTCCTGCAGGTACTGCAAGGCCTCGTTCACTTGGTCAATCAACACCAAGACCAGGTGGTCAGTGCCTGTTTGATCCAGCGCCATTTGCATGGCCTTGAATTCACCGCGCACCTCAACCACGGTTGGTCTTTTGCCCGCGTTGGCCTGTGCAATGCCTTGCTGTAGCAACGCAAGGGTTTCGCCGTCGGGGCGGCCGCGCTGGCACGCGTCTTCATACAAAATAATGTCGTCGAAGAAGCCGCCCACCAAGCGGCCTTGTTCGATGATGTCTTGATCCCGACGATCTCCCGCGGCGCTGATGACCACTGTGCGTTTCGCTGCCGGAATATTTTTCAGCGTGTTCACCAGTGTCGCCACTGCGTCGGGATTGTGACCATAGTCTGCAATCACCGAGCCACCCTTGTGTTTGAAAAAGTTAAATCGCCCAGGCACGGTGTCGGGTGTGGACTGGAAACTGCCCAATGCCGCACGAATTGTACTGAAGGGCACATTCACACCCAATGCGGCAGCCACGGCACACATCACGTTTTGAACCTGGAAGGTGAACAGGCCGTTGTTGGTCAGTGGCACATCCACCAGATCAATTGTTTTTTCAATGTCATCGAAACTGATATTGATGACCCGGCCATCATGAATGATCACGGGGCGGCCTTTTGCCTTGTGGGCGGCCACAATCGGATTGTCGGGGTTGCTGGTGAAAAACAGCACGCGGCCCGGGGTCAGCTTGGCCATGGCTGCGGCGTGTTTGTCATCGGCATTCAGCACGGCAATGCCATTGGGTGCCACGTTTTGCACCAGCACGCTTTTCAGCAGAGCCAGGTCTTCGACGCTGTCAATGAAGTTCAGGCCAAGGTGGTCACCTTCGCCAATGTTGGTAACAATGCCCACGTCACACATGTCAAAGCCAAGGCCTTCGCGCAGCATACCGCCACGTGCACATTCAAGCACGGCTGCATCCGTTTCCGGGTGCACCAATACTTTGTGTGCACTCTTTGGTCCGCTGCAATCGCCCGTGTCGATCAGGTGGCCATTGACCACAACGCCTTCGGTGCCGGTGAAACCAACACGCATGTTGTTATAGCGCAAGATCTGTTCAATCAATCGCACAGTGGTTGTTTTGCCATTGGTACCGGTCACCGCCACCACCGGAATTCGTCCGTTCTCTTCTTTCTTGAACATCAGGTCGATGACGGCTGCGCCAACATCCCGGCCTTTGCCGATAGACGGTTCAAGGTGCATGCGCAGGCCCGGTGCTGCGTTCAGTTCAACAATGCCACCGCCTTGTGCTTCCAGTGACTCATCCACGCGTTCGCACACTACATCCACGCCGCACACCTCAATGCCGATCTGCTGGGCGGCCTGAATCACCATTTCGGCCATGGCAGGGTGTACGTTGTCAGTTACATCAGTGGCGCTACCGCCTGTGCTCAGGTTGGCATTGTTGCGCAGCACCACCCGCACGCCCTGTTCAGGAACGGAGTCGGCCGTGAAGCCCTGTTTCTTGATCCGGGCAATTGCAATTTCATCCAGGCGAAGTTTGCTTAAGGCACTGCCATGGCCCTCGCCGCGTAGTGGATTGCGGTTTTCAATGTCCACCAGTTCAGTGATGGTGTGCACGCCATCGCCAACAACCGATGGGGGTTCACGGCGGGCTGCTGCCACCAGTTTGTCGCCCACCACCAGAAACCGATAATCGTGACCGGGGATGAATTCCTCAACGATTGGCACGCCACTGCCGTATTTCTTGGCCGCGTCGAAGGCAACCCGCAGGTGCTCTTCATCCACAATGTTGACGGTGACGCCTTTGCCCTGGTTGCCGTCGCTTGGCTTGATCACCACGCCTTTTTTGGTGGTTTGAGTCAATTCGCGAAATGCGTCCAGCGCTTCCTCAAAGGTTTTGACCAGCTTGCCTTTTGGGGTGGGGATGCCTGCGGCTGACAAAATGGTTTTGGTCAGATCTTTGTCCTGTGCGATTTCTTCAGAAATTGCACAGGTGGTGTCTGTTTCAGCAGCCTGAATTCGCCGTGCCTTGGAGCCCCAGCCCAATTGCACAAGACTTCCCTGTGTCAGGCGTCGAATCGGGATGCCTCGGCGAAGCGCAGCGTTCACGATCGAGCCGGTGCTGGGCCCAAGCTTGCAGTCTTCAAAAATATCCTTGAGCCGTTCAATCGCAGACCTGGAATCAAAGTCTTCGCCGGCCAGCGCAGCAAGAATCAGTTTGTGGGCTTCATCGAAAGCGGCACGCGCCAGCTCTTCCTCTTCGTATTGAACCACTACCCTAAAATAGCCCGTGGTGATGTTGTCGGAAACATGGGCAAATGTAACCTGCGAACCAGCCTCTACCTGAAAGCGCAAAGCTACGCGGCTGAGAATATGCGCAAGCGCAATGTTGTTTTGTTCAAAGCCGGTGGCCCGAAGTGAGCCAATGCCGGGCAGGGCGCTTCGAGCGCGCATTTCAATGGTTGCAAACCTGTCGTACAGGCGCTCGTCTTCTTCGCAATAAACCAGCGCTTCAATGCTGGTGTTTTTGCTCCACAGATTGGGGCCACGAAGGGCACGAATTCTTTCAATTTTCATATTTTTATCTACCTCGGGGGTGCGTCGGCATGTGTATTCAATAGCGCTGGCGAATGTCGGCGCGCAGCAGATTGTGGGGCACGTCCATTGCCCAACCCGCTGCGGCCAGTGCCAGCGCCTTGACCGGATTGGAAGCAGATTGTTTCAGCGGTATCGGCAAGCGGTTTTCCTGCTCAGCGCGATTGCCCAGGAAGCGAAGCTCGTCCTGTGTTTTCACAACTGCCATGCCTCCGGTTTTCAGGTGCTCGAGCACAATCGGGTTGTCGGCCGAGGCACTGATCCAGATCACTTTGCCATCGCAAAGGTCTTTCAGTGGCAGCAAACTGACTTCGTCGGCATTGATCACGGCGTAGCCACTGCTCAGTACAAGATCAATCACGGTGCGCATCACGTTGAAATGTTGTTCCTTGGTCAGAATGTCCCATTCATCCAGACCGTCCATACTTCCAAGGCTGGTAATGATGGCAAGGCTCGAGCGGTCAAAGGGCAAACCTTCCGACAAAATTGTGCTGGCTTTGACCTGCATCACCAAGGTGTCGAGGTTCTTGTTGATCAGACAATTGCGACCCGATTGCCAGTTGGCCGACGGTGTTTTCTGGATTGTGCGCCCGTTCATGAGCAAACCCTGATCGCAGGCCAAACCCACCTTGTGTCCCTGATCCTGAAGAATTTCCGTCAGTTCGGGTCCAAAACCGTCAATCTCGGCGCCGCCCGAATAGGAAATGGTGGGGATTCTGCCATTTGCATCGCCAGGAAACAGGGATTCGATAATGGGTTTGCCCACATTGCGCGCCTGCCCCTTGGCGGGTTTGATGTGCATCAGCAAGCCGGGGCCTGCGTTGACTTCGACCACGGCCAGAGATTGCGCCTTGGGTGGCTGGTCGATGTGTTCACACACCAGGTCAATGCCGGCTACGTCCAGCCCCACAACACGGGCTGCCATGCAGCACAGTCGGGCAATTTCAGGGTGAATCAAATCGGTGACGTCTTCTGAAGCGTTGCTGTTGCGTTCAATCAGCACTTTCACGCCTTCAGAAATAACGGTTTGTGAGTCGTATCCTTGCCGTTGTACTTCCAGTTTTACTGTCGGGTTTTTTTCTACATCCACAGGGCGCAGCGGGAACAATTCAGAGGTGCCACGTCTAGGGTCTGTGTTGATCTGCTGGTTACACAGTTCCTGCAAGGTGGATTTGCCATCGCCGACGGCGTAGATGAATTCACCGCGAGAAACCGCCGCGACTTGATAGTTGATGACCAGCACGCGATGCTCGACACCGCGAATGAATTTTTCAACAATGACACCGGAATAGCTTTCTTCGTAAGCCAGGGGCCAGGCATTTTTGACGTCCTCTTCCTTGCTCAGTTCAAGCGACACGCCTCGGCCCCAGTTGCCATCGACTGGTTTTACAACCACCGGTAGTCCTATTTCCTGTGCAATGTCCCAGGCATGCTCCGGGCTTTTGGCCATCTCGCCTTCTGGCACGGGCACGCCGCACTGGCCGAGCAGTTCTTTGCACAGGTCTTTGTCGGCGGCAATGCCTTCAGCAATTGCAGATGTTTTGGAAGTTTCAGCAGTCCAGATTCGCTGCTGTTGGTTGCCGTGGCCAAGTTGAACCAGGTTGCCATCGTTCAGGCGAACAATCGGGATCCGGCGATCGTAGGCAGCATCCAGAATGTGTTGGGTGCTGGGGCCCAAACCATGCATGTCGCAATGGTGCTTGATTACTTTCAGCTCGGCTTGCAGATCATATTCGGTGTCTTCAATTGCGGCGTGCAACAGACGCACACCGGCCTCAAGACATGCCATACCCACCACCGGGTCGGGCGTGCGAAACACCATTTTGTAAACGCCTTCCTTGCTTGTCATGCGGGCTTTGCCAAACCCCACTTCAAGACCAGCCTGGGTGTGCAGTTCAATCACGATGTGTTCAAGCATGTGCGCAGCGTATGTGCCTTCGCGCACCCGCAAGAGAAACCCGCCTGGCTCGCCAATTCCGCAACGGTGGTCAACCAAACCGGGGAGTAAAGCCGTTAATCGCTCGTAAAAACCTGGCAGCAGGTTGGAAGGAAACTGCTCCAGTTCCTGAATGTCCACCAACGCTTCAATGCAACTTCGATAGGTCCAAATGTTCGGGCCGTCCAGCCACATGGTTCGGAGTATTACAAGGCGTTTTTGCGTCATATGCTGGGCGTTGGCAGGTTTGTTTTTTAGGATTGGATTTTCGATCAATGTTAACTCCGTGTCGCTGGAAATAGTGGTGTAACATCAGCGAATTCGCGAACTGAGGGGGTAATCTTCTTGAAAATCGTTGGATTTTCACCGTCTGAAAACGAAGTACAGCGCCTTTCAGAGGTTTGGGCCACCAATTCACCAATTCATACGGTGTTTGTGGCTGACATGAATACTCGGCGTGAGTTTTCTCGCAGCCTTGTAGCCTTTAACGCAAATGAATTAATTGTGGTAGACAAGGATTTACAGGTGCCTGTTTTCAAAGCACCTTTCTCGGCAATAGAGAAGATTTCCATGTCAGATCATTCGGGTCTTTCTACGGTTTTGGTGCAGGTGTCCTCTGGCCAAGTCTTCCGTTTTTACGCCAGTTTCAGTCTGCACCGAGCGCTCGAAGAGTTCGTCGATTTGCTGGAAACTGCGGTGCGTGAATTCGAGCATGGCTCGTCGCATGTCGCTGATATTCAACACCCGGTGCCGAGGTTGCTGGCCGATGAAGACCTTGATGAAACAGGCTTTGAAGAACCAGTTTCTTCACGGGCACTGTTGCGTTTGTGGCGCTTCGCGCACCCCTATCGTTGGCGCCTGTTTGCCGGCATGATTCTAACCTTGTTGTCTACCGCAGCCACGCTTGTTGCGCCGTACTTGTCCATGCCTTTGATGGATGAGGTGCTGATTCCATTCCAGAACGGCGAGCCAATGAACACCGAACTGGCCACGTTTTACCTGAGTGGTTTGCTGATTTCAGCAGTGGTGGCAGCTGGCCTGAGTTGGGCAAGAACTTACTTGTTGGCTTTGGTGTCCGAGCGAATTGGCTCGGATTTACGAACCACCACCTTCAACCATTTGATGAGCTTGTCGCTTGATTACTTCAGTGCCAAACGTACGGGCGATCTGATTGCGCGTGTCAGCGCTGAAACGGACCGGATCAATTTGTTCCTTTCCTTGCATGCGCTTGATTTCATCACCGATGTGATCATGATCGTGATGACGGCTGTCATCCTGATGAACATTGACTTTGAGTTGGCTTTGCTGACCTTGCTGCCTTTGCCTGTGATCGCCTGGATGATTCACATGGTTCGCGAGAAGTTGCGCACAGGTTTCGAGAAGGTCGACCGTGTGTGGGGCGAAGTCACCAACATTCTGACTGACACCATTCCGGGCATTCGCGTGGTGAAGGCCTTCGCCCAAGAGCGCCGTGAGTCGGACCGCTTTTTGAATGCCAACTTGCGCAATCTGGAGGTGAACGATCGAATCAACAAAACCTGGTCATTGTTTGCGCCCACGGTCAGCTTTCTGACTGAACTCGGTATCTTGGTAATTTGGGCCTCTGGCATCTGGATGATCATGAACAATGACATCACGGTGGGTGTGCTCACCGCATTCCTGGCGTACATTGGCCGCTTTTACACACGGCTTGATTCCATGAGCCGAATTGTGTCTGTGACCCAAAAAGCGGCTGCCGGATCCAAGCGGATTTTCGATATTCTCGATTACAAGTCGTCGGTGCCAGAAGCTACAAACCCGGTGAAAATTGATCAGTTGAAAGGCGAACTAGAACTGCGCAATGTGTCGTTCCGCTATGGAAGCCGACAGGTGCTTGATGGTGTGAACCTGAAAGTGAAGCAGGGCGAAATGGTGGGTTTGGTGGGCCACAGTGGTTCCGGCAAATCAACCTTGGTGAATTTGCTGTGCCGTTTTTACGATGTCAGCGATGGCGAAGTGTTGGCCGATGGCATTGACATTCGACAAATCGAGATGGCCAGCTACCGAAGAAATATTGGCCTGGTGTTGCAGGAACCCTATCTGTTTTTTGGCACCATTGCCGAAAACATTGCGTATGGACGCCCAGATGCGACTCGTGATGAAATCATCGCAGCGGCGCGGCTTGCCCATGCGCATGAATTCATTTTACGCCTGCAGCACGGCTACGACTCACTGGTGGGTGAGCGTGGTCAAAGCCTGTCGGGTGGCGAGCGCCAGCGAATTTCAATTGCGCGAGCCTTGTTGATCGATCCCAAAATTCTGATTCTCGACGAGGCCACAAGTTCTGTTGATTCTCAAACCGAAAAGGAAATTCAGAAGGCCTTGGACAACCTGGTGCAGGGAAGAACCACGATTGCAATTGCACACCGGCTATCGACCTTGCGCAAAGCCGACCGAATTGTGGTGATGGACCGTGGCAAGGTTGTAGAAGAAGGGCCGCACGATGAACTGCTGGCGGCGAAATCTCACTTCTGGCATTTGCACCAGGCCCAGGAAAAACTGAAGCAGGAGCAAGCTCAATATGACTGACTGGCGATTGCGTGAATCAACACATGGCAAGCTGGCCTTGTTCAAAGGCGAAGCGCTGATTGCGGACCAGGTCATGCCAGTGCTGGCATTTCCGTTTTCAGCGCCCAATGAAAGCATTTCAATTGTGGATGAGTACAGCAAGGAAATGGCCTGGCTGGATCGGCTTGATCAATTGGATGCTGATTCGCAAGCGGTGGTGAAAAATTACCTGGCCGTTCGTGAGTTCAGGCCCACTGTATATCGAATCACCTCGGTGTCTACCTATTCAACACCAAGTATCTGGACCCTGGAAACCGACAAAGGACCCTGCAAGTTTGAGTTGCCAAGCGACGAGAGCATTCGCAGGCTCGGTGGCAACCGGCTGGTGCTGACCCATGCCAACGGCATGCAATTCATCATTGAAGACTTATTGGCGCTTGATGCCCGAAGCCGACAAATTCTTGCACGTTTCATGGCTTAAAAAAAACGCCTGTGTGGTTGAACCGCACAGGCGCTTGAAGTGTCCTTTGAACTACGGACAGAGGAGAGAGAGACAAAAACAAGATGCTACTGGGTACTACGGCACTGCACTTCAAATCTTTAAGCGGTTTCCAGCATGCTTTCTTCGTTGAAGAAGCGGGTTGCTGCGTCTTGCTTGGTTTTGCCAGCCCTTGAGGGCATGTTGCACAAACCGCATTCATAGTTATTCACTAAGTCATAGGTGTGCACCACAAAGTTCCCTTCGCAGGTTTTGCATGCCGTGCTTGTTAGCATGCCGGCATCAAAGAACTTCACCAATCTCCAGGCGCGGGTTAGTGACAACACCTCGGGCAAGCCCAGTGTGGTGATCTGTTCGCGATACAGCTTGTAGGCTTTCACGAGACATTCGCCATCGTCCAGGTCGGTGTGCTTGATGCAAGCCGAGTAAAAATTCATGAACAGCGAGCAGTGAATATTGGGCTGCCAGGTCATGAACCAGTCTGTGGAGAAAGGCAGCATGCCCTTGGGTGGTGATTTGTGCTTGATTTCCTTGTAAAGGCGGATCAGGCGTTCCCGTGACAACTGGGTTTCGCTTTCCAGAACTTGCAAGCGGGCATCCAGCTTGATCAGGTCAGAGGCGAGTTTGATCTGGGCGGCTTCAACCACCAATGATTTAATCTTGGACATGTTGTTCTCCGATGCACCCGCAGGTGCGTTTAACGACGGTGATTGATCAAGCGTTAATCTGTGCGCTGCGGCCTGCCATCAGGATGGCGGCGTGCATGCCAGAAATGGCGCGTTCTTTTCCGTGGTCGGAGAGCAGTTTCCACACAGTCGGGTCTTCGAACCGAATGCTGCACATGGGCACATTGCTGCCAGCAACACGCAAAACCTGTGCGGTTGTCAGCTGGTCGAGCAGGTCGGCGGTGTTTTCATCAATGCCCAGGCGAATGATGGCCTCGGCTTTGTCCTCATTGATGAGTTGTTTGGCCAGAAGCAGGTAAGATAAATTGGCTTCGCGAATTTGTTCCAGTAGTTCATTTGCTTTCATTTTGAACATCCTCCTATTCAAATCAAGCAATCTTTTTAAGGCTGTTTCGACGCTTCCCACAGACATCGAATCCAGTGAATGTATTGTTGAACAAACGCGAAAAAAACTAAGCCATCCAATTGCTGTAAGCGAGATCAGCGCTCAGCCCTTGATGATGTAAGAAGAAACCAGACAACGAGACAGGTGAACAAACAATGATCAACACATTCATGAACTGGCTATGCCGCAAATTGATTGATTCAAAATGCAAGCAAATGGGCCTGAACAAAGCGTTTATCAACACGGTAGACGGGCGCACCGTGTATTTCAAAGGCGGAAAAGGACCCGACATGGTGTTGGTGCACGGCTTTGGCGCCAACAAGGAAAACTGGCTGGCGCTTGCGCCGCGCCTGATGCGCCATTACACCGTTTGGATTCCTGACCTGATTGGTTTTGGGGAATCCGACCGCCCAAGCAACGCTCGATTTGGTGTTGCTGAACAGGCAGATCGGGTTGTGCGCTGGCTAGATGCTGTTGGCGTGAAGAATTTCCATGTAATGGGTAACTCCATGGGTGGCTACATGGCAGGCGCCTTGGCTGCGAATTACCCAGCACGTGTACTCAGTGCATGCCTGTTGAACCCCGCAGGCGTGACAGGTACCGAGCACACCACCATTGGGCGCGCCTTTGCGGACGAGGGAAAAATTATTCTCGCTCCCAACAATTTTGAAGAATATGAAAAGGTGGTAGACCTGTGTTTCAACGGCAAAGCACCGCCCATGCCCGGCTTCATGCGCAAATACTTTGGTCGCATGTCGATCAACAACAAGGCCTTGCTTGATCGGGTCTTCATGGAATTCGTGAACCCGGAAACCAACGTCAGTCTGAACGAGATGGTAGAGAAAACCACCGTGCCATTGATGGTGGTCTGGGGCGATTCCGACCTGTTGGTGCACCCAAGCGGGCTGGCTGTGTTGAAACAGGCCAAACCCGCGATTGTCGATTTAATGCTTGAAAACACAGGCCATTGCCCCATGGTGGACAGGGCCTCACTGGTTTACAAAGCGCACCTGGAATTCATGCCAGCATCTTGAACGGTTGGGCTTGTTCAATTTCCAGAGCAAGCTCAATTAACCTGAATTCATGCCCCATGGCGGCGGCGAAATGAACCCCCACGGGGATGCCGTCAGCGGTGTGGTGCATCGGCAAGCTAATTGCTGGTGCACCTGCTACGTTTTGAGCCGCTGTGAATGAAGCAAAATTAACCAGCCTTTCCCGCGCCTGCTCAAAAGGCAGGTCGAGTGCCAGATAGCCCAAAGGCGGTGCTGGCTGACCCAGGGTGGGGCTTAGCAGCACATCCAGGTCGGCAAAGGCCGTGGCGTATTGCGCTTCAAACTGATGAAGCCTGCGCAACGCGAATGGAAACTTCAACAGATTGCGGGTGAAATGTTTGGCCAAACCGTGGGTGAGTGGTTCGAGTTTTCCGGTGTCCATGTGCCGGTCAACTGCCAGCTTGCCCAAGTGTGAAATGGATGCGGCCAGCATGCCCCAGTACAGCAAAAAATCATCCGCAAACTGGGCGCTGATCGGTACCTGTATTTCCTGCACCTCATGGCCCAGTTCCTCACACAAGGCAGCGGCCTTGTGCACGGCTTCCACGCAGGCGGAATCTGTTTCATGGCCAGAAATTTTCTGGGTGAACATGCCAATTTTCAAGCGTTTGCGCCCCGGCGCTGTAATGTGCCCCAAAGGAGGAAGCGTCGGGTTTTTGTAGTGCTCTTCAGCCAAAGCGAAAAATGCAGCGGTGTCGCGCACGCTGCGTGACACAATCCCGTCGCTCACGATGTTGATGGGCAAACTTTTCGCCATTTCATTCATGGCCAGTCGGCCACGGCTTGGTTTCAAGCCCACCAGCCCGCAACAGGCGGCAGGAATGCGAATGGAGCCGCCGCCGTCGTTTGCATGGGCAATTGGAACCACACCTGCAGCCACCAAGGCCGCTGAACCGCCCGACGAACCACCCGTGCTGTGCCCGGTGTTCCATGGGTTGTGGGCTGGCTCGGCCTTGCTGTATTCGGTGGTGGCTGTTAGGCCGAATTCAGGCAATTTGGTTTTCCCCAGCAGCACGACACCCGTGTCGATGATTTGTTGTGCCACAGCGCTTGTGTGCTTTTTTGCAGTGCTCGGCATGGCCGCTGAACCATGCCGAGTGGGCAAGCCTTGCAAATCCAGGTTGTCTTTCAAAAATCCCGGTATGCCCTGAAAGGCCCTGAAGTTGCCCAGTTCGTCGTAATAACGGGCTTGTGCCAATGCGGTTTCTTCTTGCAGGCACACTGTGGCGTGAAGCGCAGGGTTCACCAGTTCAAGTCGCTGGTAGGCCGCTTGTACCAGCGCAGTGGCGCTGGTTTCTCCGCGTTGAAGTTGACCGGCCAGGGCCACTGCATCGTGATGGTCCAAAGCATCGGCCTGGTTAAACGCATGCACTTGTGTAGGCTTAATTGTCATTGTTGGCGGTCATTGTTGTTGGTCTGGGGTTGGCTGTCTCTGGCTTCAGTCTAAAATGAAAAATCTGCCCAGTTCATTGGCTTTGTCCACATGGTTCAAAAAAATAAATTACAGCCTTCAGGCTCATGTCCTTGCGGCAAGGGTGTCTATCAAAGCTGCTGCCAACCGTTTCACCTTCTCACCGAGTTGGCACCCACAGCCGAGGCGCTCATGCGCTCACGCTACAGTGCGTATGCCCTGGGTTTAAGTGATTACGTGTTGTCGACCTGGCATGCCAGCACACGGCCCAAGCAGCTTGATTTACAAGAGGAGTTAGCACAAGGCAAATGGTTGGGTTTGAGTGTGAAAGGGCACTGGCCACAAGGTGACAAAGCCGAGGTGGAGTTTGTGGCACGTTACAAGCCCAGCATTGGGCCTGCCAGTCGTCTTCATGAGCGCAGCCGTTTTGTGCTGGAAAACGGGCAGTGGTTCTATGTGGATGGCGATTTGTTTTCGACCTAAAAAATTTTAAAAAAGCGCTTGAAATTTTCCGGGCGGCACATAAATCAGGAATGTGGGAAATGTCTCCAAGAGAGTTTCCGCACATTTTGAACAACTGATTTTTTGCTTCTCAGGAGAATGAATCATGGCAACAATCGACCTTACCCCTTTGTACCGCAGCACCATTGGATTTGACCGCATGGCCAGTATTCTGGATGCTGCAATGCGTGCAGACACCTCAACCGGTTATCCCCCCTACAACATTGAAGCACTTGAAGAGAACCGTTACCAAATCAGCGTTGCTGTGGCGGGCTTTGATGAAAAAGAGCTTGATCTCGAAGTAGAGCGTGGTGTGCTGACCGTGCGTGGTCGCAAGGCCGACGAAGAGGGTAAACAGTACCTGCACAAAGGCATTGCATTTCGCAGTTTCGAGCGTAAATTCAACCTGGCTGACTATGTGCAAGTGGAAGGAGCCAACCTGAAAAATGGTTTGCTGGTGGTCGAGTTGCGAAAAGTCATTCCCGAACAAATGAAGGCACGCCGAATTCCGATTGGTGAGGCGGGGCTGCGGACTATCGAAGCCGGCGAGTCGCCGGAGCAAAAGCAAGCCGCGGCCTGATCTTTGTCACTTCACGCTCAAAAAAAGCAGCCTATGGCTGCTTTTTTTGTGTTTAAACTAGGGGGTGTGAACGACTAATAACAAGCCCATGGCACAAATACTTCGAGCCGTACTCTCCCTGTTGGTATTTGTCTCGATGTGCCTGCCGCTGCTGGCTTCAGCCCAGCCCGCCAGCCTGCAATCAGCAAACACACTCGCCTTGAAAGCCAGCCTTGCCTTTCAGGACGGGAAATATCCAACAGCCATTCGATTGGGCCAACAAGCAGCTCAAATCGCAATACGGCGTGAATCTCCCGATTTGATCTGGCGCATGCAGGTGTTGTTGGGCGAGTCTTATCTGAAGCTGGGTCAAATGGCGCCTGCTGAGCAGGCATTCAGAAGTGCGCAGGCAGCAGTGGACCTGGTCAATGGCAGCTTGTCCAGCGACTCAGCCAAACAGCAATTCGGAGTGGGTAAAGGTTTGATCACTGCACGCTTGATTGATTTCGACATTGTGGCAAACAAGCCGGCCCAGTTGTTCGAAGACTCCGAGCGTGGCCGTGCCCGCGCATTTGTGGACTTGCTGACCGACACTGAGCTGAGTTTGAGTGACGACAGGCAGACCAATCTCTTGGTGCGAACGCTGGATGAAAATATTCGAGCCCTGCGTCTTCAATTCAGCCTGCAGCGCACCGGAAGCACCCGAAGCATCGCGATTAAACGTGAAATCGATGAGCTGATGCAGCAGCGCTCAGCACTGATGGACAAGCTTGCTGCCATCAACATCGAGTGGGCTGCGGCCTACAGTGTGCGGTACGCCACATTGGCACAGGTTCAGGCCCGGTTGGCCGACAACGAAATGCTGGTGTATGCCGTGTCGGGTAGCAAGGTCAATGACATTTATTTGCTTCTAGTTCGGCCTAATTCAACTGAAATAAAGCACATTCCAAATGGTCATTTGATTTTGAATAGTGCATTGATAGCACTAACCGATGCGGTGGCTTTGGCAGACAAGTTCATGCAGGAAGCATCGCTTGTCCGCATTGCCCAGGCGCTTGAAACACAGTCATGGCCCAAAGCGGAAGTCATTTACATGGTGCCCAACAAGCAACTGCATTTTGTGCCATGGTCTGCACTGGATTTGGGGCAATGGGTTTCTGTGTTGCCCAATGGAAGCTGGTTGCTAAGAACCGTAAAAAACAGTGCCTTGAACCCGACGCAACTGATCGTCGGTGATCCGGACTTTGCTGGAAAATTGCCCCAATTGCCAGGTGCACGCGCTGAAGCTGAACTGATTTCACGCCAATACAATGTCCAGCCTTTGGTAGGCAAACAGGCCACTGCATCCGCAGTAGTTGCACGGGCCCAAAAGAAGTTGCAGGTGTTGCACCTGGCCACCCATGGTGTATTTGATTATCAACAGCCACTGAAATCAGCCTTGTATTTCAGCGATGAAGCGGGCGGGGTCCAATCCATGAGCGCAGAAGACATATTTCGCCGCCCCATGCGTGCGGATCTGGTTGTGCTTTCCGCCTGTGAAACCGGGGTGGGGCAGGTGCTTGAAGACAACGACATTGTTGGCCTGTTGCGCAGTTTTTACATGAATGGGGCCAGCCAGGCGGTCAATACCCTTTGGCCCGTGTCTGATCAAGGTGCGCAGCAATTCATGGCCGTGTTTCATCAACACTTGAACCAAGGCAGTGGCGTGGCGTTGCACAGGGCAGTGCAAGCCAGCAAATTGGCGGGGCATGCGCCATCGGTGTATGCCGCGTTCGTGCTAAATGGATATACACCTTACTCGGTGGCACCTTGATCAAATCCAGATTGCATGCGGTTGGCCTGCTGGTACTTTCTTTGCTGATCAGCTTGGTGTGCTGGTTTGCGTCGCTTTATTTTTCACCGTTGGCCCAGGTTGAAAACTGGTTGTTAGACCTGCGCGTTGGCTTGTTTGCGCCTGTGAATGTGAATCCCAACAACATCGTGATTGTCGGGATCACTGAGGAAACCCTGGAAGGACTCACCTATCGTCAGCCTGTTGATCGAGATTTACTGGCCAATGTGCTTGAAAGGGTTGACCGTGCCGGAGCCAGTGTGATCGGACTGGATGTGTTGTTGGACCAGGCCACCGAGCCAGCGAAAGACCGTCGTTTGATGGAAGTGTTACGTACCATTGACACACCCTTGTTTGCAGCTTACGCCCGGTCACAAGATAATTTGACAGAACGGCAGGTGGATTACTTGAACCTGTTTGTTCCAGTGGGCAAGCGTGCCTTGGTCAATTTGCGACGTGATGCGGTAGACGGCGTTGTTCGTGGCGTACTGGCACAAGACACATCAGGCCTGCCCGGTTTGGCCAATGCAATTGCCAACAGCAAACGCCACATTGAAATTCTTGCTTTGCAGCGTGGCGCTGGCGAATCGCTTGCAGCTTTTCCTGTGTATCCAGCCCACATTGTGGACAGTCTTCCAGACAGCTGGTTTGCCGGAAAGCAGGTGCTGATTGGGGCAAACCTTCCCATGCAGGATCGCTACCCGACCTCGTTTCAAGCCTTGCATGGTCTGCAAGAGGGCGCCAGGCCTGGCGTAGAAATTCATGCGCACGCGATCTCGAATTTGACCACACAAACCGATTACAAGCGGCTGGGCGTGGTTGGGCATCTGCCGGCTTTTTTGTTGCTTTCACTGCTTGCCCTTTTGGCAGGGAAAAGCGATTGGCACTGGGCTGTGAAGGCTTTGAGCATCACCGGGCTAAGTTTTGTTTTCTGGGCGGCGGCCAATTGGTTGATGCTGCATTTTCAATGGGTGCCGTTGGTGCTTACACCTTTGTTGTGTTTGCTACTGGCGGCCAGTGCTGGTGTAGTGCTGGCCAGCCGTTCCCACCGATCGCAAAAGCTTTTTATTCGTAAGGCCATGTCGCATTATGTCGCGCCTGAAATTGTTGCTGATTTGCAAAAGCACCCTGAGAAACTGAGCCTGGGTGGGCAGCGCAAAGAGTTGTCGATGGTGTTTACCGACATTGCCGGGTTCACGGGTTTGTCTGAACAGGTCGAGCCAGCGGTGCTGCTGAATACGCTGAACCAGTACCTGCATGGCATGAGCGAAATTATTGCCAATCATCGAGGTATTGTGGACAAGTACATTGGTGATGCAGTGGTTGCCTTGTTCAACGCACCGCTGGATGTGGCTGATCATGCCTTGAATGCTGTGGCGTGTGCTGCCGAACTTGATCGCTTTGCCCAGGAATTCAAGCAGACCGCAAACGCGCAGGGCTTGCAGTGGGGTGAAACACGAATTGGCGTGCACACAGGTGAGGTGATTGTGGGCAATATGGGCGGCCAGAAGCGGTTTGATTACACTGCGGTGGGCGATGCAATGAACATTGCATCTCGCCTGGAGGGCGCAAACAAATACCTTTCCACCCGCGTTTGCATTGGTGAGGATACAGTGATGAAAATAGATGAAATCAAACGCAAGGAACTGGGTATTTGTGAGGTGGCTCAAGTGGTGCTGAAAGGCAGATCTGGCGCGCTGCGTGTGTTTACCTTTCAGTCGAATTCAAGCCCGGAAAGTGCAAGCCGGGCCTTGCCCGATACGCCAATCGTTCTCGAAGGCAAATGAACATGTTCAAAACCTTTCTTGCCATGTTTTTGATGCTGATTTCTTTCAATGGTCACGCGCGGCAGTTTGTTGTGATTGAGTCGACAGCAACAAAGATAAACGTGGGTGCCATGCTGAGTCCGGAGTTCAATCTTGAGTTGAACAATCAGGAAAAACTCACCCTGATTTCGGAAGCCGGTGAAGTCCATGTCATGAAAGGCCCATTTCGCGGCAGTTTGGGCAAGTTGCAGTCGCAACAGGCGGACCCGGCAAGCATTGGTATGGTGCTGGGCCGAATTTTAAATGCGCGAAGTGATGACCTTCGCACCCTGGGCACAGTGCGGCGTTTGGGGAGCTCAATCAATGTATTTTTGGCTCAGGACAACCAGGCTATGAATCTGGTTTCTGCCGAGCACGATGGCGTGCAGTGCGTTGTCTCCGGTCAGCCCATTCAGTTGGTCCGTGAACAGCCCGAAGTGGGTGAGCAGGCGCAGTTGCGCGTGGCCGATGGTGCCTATCAGCCCTTAGGCTGGCCTGCTGGGCAAACCCTTGCGCAATGGCCTGCACAAATTCCAGTTGAGGACGGTCGGGTTTACCTGCTTAGGCGAAGCACAGGCAGCATTCCCTATCGCCTGCAGTTCCGAACGTTCGATGCCAGCTTTGTGCAAGCCTCGCCGGCATTTCAAATGGCCACATTGATTAGCCGTAACTGTGTGGTGCAGGCCAAATGGATTCAAAATGCTTCAGGTTTATAGTGTGTCGGATCGGGCGATCCAGATTGATTGCCCAGACTGTTCAGTGCCAGCATTATCGGCTTTGTCCAATGCCTTGAGCTTGAAGTTGGAGCTGTTGAAATGGCCTGCTTTTCAATTGATTCAGGCCGATCAATCCGTGTCGCTGTTGTTTGCAAAACCACCCCTTGGTGAATTCTCCATTTCGGCCATGCTGCCTGTGCTCAATGAATTGATTGTCAAACTGCAGAAATCTGTTCGCGCGCCTGAACACCCTTCGAGCCACCACACCATAGTTGTGAATTACGGTGGTAGCGCGGGTCAGGACCTGGACTGGATCGCCAGCCAAACAGGATTAAGCACCAGTGAGTTGATTAATTTGCACAGCAGTGCCATTTACACGGTCGATTTTCTGGGTTTCTTACCGGGATTTGCGTATTTAAGCGGTTTGCCTGAAGTGCTTCATTTGCCACGGCGAAGCAGCCCGCGTGCGCGCGTACCTGCCGGAACTTTGGCGATCGGGGCACGGTACTGCGCTGTGTATCCATGGGAAAGCCCGGGGGGGTGGCATTTGCTGGGTCATGTAGAACAGGTACTTTTCGATCCCGAATCGGACACCGCAAATGGTCGTTGTCTTTTCCATGCCGGTGACACGGTTCAATTCATTCGGGCTGACCATGCTTAAAGTCGTTCGGGCTCAAGGGCAGGGTTTGGTGAGCGATTCTGGCCGCTGGGGCCATCTGCACGAGGGCGTGCCTGTGGGCGGGGTACTGGATCATTTTTCTTTCGAAGTGGGCAATCTGGCCCTGGGGAACCCTGCTGATTCAGCTTGTCTTGAATTGATGGGCCAATTTGATTTTGTCTGTGCCAAACCCTGCCGCATATTCATGGCCAACCGTGGTGCACAGGCCTTGTTGAACAACAAACCGGTTCGATGTGGCCAGGTTTTCGCTTTGCAGGAAGGCGATGTGTTGCGCACTCAGCCCCCGGGGCTGGGGTTCTGGAACCTGATCTTTTTGCAAGGTGGCGTGGATGTTCCCATGGTGATGGGGTCCCGTAGCACCTGCTTGGCAGCCGGTTTTGGCGGTTTTCAGGGCAGGGCCTTGCAGGTGGGTGATGAAATTCACGCCGGGCCTGTTCACGCTGCGGCCATTGGTGATCAGTCTCGCGTTGCCTTGCCTATGGCCCCAGTTGATTCTGCGGGTAACTTGGTGGTGCATTGTTTAGCGGGCCCTGAGTTCGAGTGGCTCACCGACGAATCCCGACACGTATTTGCCAGCCAGAATTATCGACTGGGCAATCAGAGCAGCCGCATGGCTTATCGTCTTGAGGGCGAGCAGGCTCCGCTTGCCTTGAGGCAGCCCCTGACTTTGCGATCGCATGCCGTTCACCCCGGTGTGGTTCAATTGCCCCCAAGTGGCCAGCCAGTCGTGTTGCTTAGCGAATGCCAGGTCACTGGCGGTTATCCAAGAATTGCTGCCGTGTTGAATTGCGAGTTGTGGAAGTTTTCGCAGCTTGCCAGCGGGCAGGGCATACGTTGGGTTCTGCTTGAATTTGCGCAGGCCCAAGGCCTGCAAATGCAACATGAGAAGGAATTGAAGCGCTACCATCATGTCATTGAGTCAAGCAAACAGGCGTGTCATGTGGATTAATGCCGATTTGGGCGAAGGCTGCGCCCATGATGAAGAACTCTTCAAAATTGTTGACTGGGCCAACATTGCCTGTGGCGGGCATGCAGGCGATGAAACCAGCATGCGCAAGGCCTGCGAACTGGCACTTGAACACGGCGTGCAGCCCGGCGCGCACCCCAGTTACCCGGACAAGGCAGGCTTTGGCCGAACCAAGCCGAATACAGACACGGCCGGCTTGCTGGGCGAGCTGTTGCGGCAAATGGATTGCTTCGAAAACCTCGCAGCGAGGGCAGGTTGCACCACAGCGCACTTCAAACCACATGGTCAGCTTTACAACGATGCGGCATTTGACGAAGCCAGTGCCATGCTTTTAATTGAAGTGGCCAAACGCTATCCCCATTTGAAACTACTTGCTTTGGCCGGAAGTCCACAGGTGGCTTGGTCTCGAAACGCAGGCATTGTGGTGGTAGAAGAAGCGTTTCCAGACCGTGCCTATTTGGGTTCGGGTGCGCTTGCGCCCCGAAATCAGCCCGGTGCAGTGCTTGGAGACCCGGAACGGGTCCGTGCGCAGGCGGCCTCGATTATCCGGCAGGGGCCGCTTGTGTGTCTGGATGGATCAAACCTTGTGGTGCGCGCGCAAACGCTGTGCGTGCATGGCGACACCCAACAGGCCTTGGCTAACGCAAAAGCCGTGCGAGAGGCCTTGATCGACCATGATCGCGACACTTTTGGTGGGGCGGATTGATTTATACAGCCGGCACGTATCGAACATTCAACGGTTCAAGGCCGTGTTTGGCGCGGGCCTGATTGCAGCGGGGATTCAGTTCGCCCTGTGCATCGAACACCTCGTATTCCCTGCAAGGGGAAGGGCGGTTCTCATAAATCGTGCAAGTCACTGATTCGCCCAAATGGCCAGCCAGGGCAATGCACCTTGGTTTGGTTTGCGAACTGCCTTTCATGCAGCTGCGGTACAGGTTCATTTGTTCGGTCATTTCAACCGGCACAATCCCGCCTTCGGCCGCGGTGGTCTCTCCCCAGTAAAAACTGATCCGGAAGGTTGAGCAGCACACGCCGCAGCTTTGGCACAGGGCTTCAACGCCGGCGCCATCAACAATGATTGTGGTGGGATTTGACTGCAATTTAACCTCGGGAAAAAACAGCCACAGGGAGAGTTGCGCGAATATATTCCTTGCTCAGGCGCAAGGCAAGGACTATTTACACACCACGTCGTCTGGAAGAAACAAGCTTTTTGTAAGGTGCTGAGGCTACAATAGGGAAAACCATTATAAAAACCATTGACGCCAAGGAAATGGAGAGACTGTGAATCGACCGAATGCCGCTTCTGTGGCTGATTCGGGGGTAAATGCTCCTGAAAACAGCACATCCAACACCAGCCCTTCGGGCCAAATGCTTGACTACATCAAGCAAAGGCTCATCAAACATGCCCCATTCAGTGAAATCCCGCTACGGGATCTCGATTGCCTGCTCGAAGGTTGTGCCGAAACCTATTTTGCGCCCAACGAGGTGATTGTTCGTCCGGAAGACGGCCCACCTCCATTTTTGTACTACGTCGAAAAAGGGTCGACTGTAGGGCGCAAAGGCCTGGCTGATTTGTCCTCCACCGGCTTTCAATACGAGGCGGGTGAAATGTTCCCGGTCAATGCTTTTCTGGCCAAAAGGGCGGTGACTGCGACCTACAGCGCCCGCGAGGACACCTTTTGCCTGATGTTCACGTTTGATGGCGTGCAGGCCCTTGCGCGCAAAAGCCCGGTGTTTTCTGATTACCTGACCCGGCGCACCATGCAGTTTCTCGACCTGTCCCGAAAAGCCATTCAGGTCGCTTATTCATCGCAAACACTGGCCGAGCAAACCCTTGAAAAACCACTTCGGGAAGTTTGTCGTCACGAACCGTTTTCCTGTAGCCCCAACACCCCCCTGAAACAAGTGCTGGAAGTGATGCACGAACACCGCATCGGCTCCATGATTGTGGTCAATGAAGCCATGACAGTTGAAGGTATTCTGACCCGGCAAGATGTGCTCTCGCGAGTGGCGATGGCAGAAAAGCCATTGAGCTCGCTGATTTCCGAAGTCATGAACACGCCCGTACACACGCTGGACGAAAGCTGCTCTGCGCAAGATGCAGCCCTGTTGATGTCCAGGTTTGGTATTCGCCATGTGCCAGTGACCCGACACGGCAAGCTCAGCGGCATTGTTTCTGAGCGTGATATTTTTGCCATGCAGCGCTTGTCGCTGAAACAAATCAGCAGCAACATTCGTTCTGCGCAAGACGCGGACATGTTGCGTGCTTGTGCCAATGACATTCGAAGTTTCGCCAAAAACCTGTTGGGCCAGGGCATTGCCGCCAAGCAGCTTACCGAGCTGATCAGCCATTTGAACGATGTGCTTACCGAGCGAATTCTGGAAGTGGTGGGCAACCGAATGGGCATTGATCCGAAAATGTACTGCTGGCTCAGTTTCGGTTCCGAAGGCAGGTCCGAACAAACCATTGCCACCGATCAGGACAACGGCCTGTTATTCATCAGCGAACAGCCCGACGTGGACCGCCCCCGCTGGCTGGCTTTCGGCAAGGAAGTGAATCAGACCCTGGACCAATGCGGATACCCGCTTTGCAAAGGCAATATCATGGCCAGCAACCCGGAGTGCTGCATGACCGCAGCAGAATGGCTGCGCAAATTTGCCAAATGGATCGACGTGGCCACGCCTGAGAACCTGCTGCGCGTGAACATCTTTTTTGATCTTCGCGCCCTGGCGGGCAACAAAGAGCTTGCGCAACCGCTTCGGGATTACATTGTGACCCGTGCCAAAGAGTCCACGATTTTCCTGCGCCTGCTTGCTGAAAACATCATGCGTTTTCGCCCGCCATTGAACTGGCATGGCAGCATTGACACCACGGAAATCGAAGACGTTCGCACCCTGGATTTAAAGCGGCAGGGCACAGCGGTGTTTGTGGATGCGGCGCGCTTTTTCTCACTGGTATTCGGAATTGACGAAGTCAACACCCGCCGTCGATTTGAAGCGGTGGCCAAACGATTGAGTGTGGAAGAACAACGTCGCGATGCCTGGGTCAGTGCCTTCGAGTTTTTACAAATGATGCGTTTGCGCATTCAGCTTGACGAAGGCGTGGCTGTGCCCAACTTGCCCGACCAGCCCAACGTGGTGAATTACGATGTACTCGACAACATTGACCGGCGCATATTGAAGGAATGTTTCAGGGTAGGGCGGCGCTTGCAACAGCGCATTGAAACGGAGCACATGCGTTGAGCGCGCCAGCAACTGGCCAAATGTTGCCAGCCCAGGGCTGGGCTTCTTACATCAGGCAGCGATTGGTGCAAACGCTCGACTTTTCCAGCCCCAACCCCGATCGCTGGGTGGTGCTGGATGTTGAGTCTTCTGGTTTGAACCCGAAGAAAGACCGGCTGATTTCGATTGCGGCCACCGCGATTGTGTTCGATGCCCAACGCCGCCCGCGAATTTCCTTGACCGACACCTTCGAGGTGGTCATCAAGCAGCCGCCCGAAATTGTGGACATGATTGAATTCGAGGCGATCGACAAAAGCAATATCCTGATCCACGGTATTGGCATTGGTGCGCAGCAAAAAGGGGTAAAGGCTGAAGTGGCCTTGTCTGAATTCCTGCGCTATGTGGACAACTCCCCCTTGATTGCTTTTCACAGCTGGTTCGACGAAATCCTGATCAACAAGGCACTGCGCAAAGTGCTTGGGCGCACAACCCACAGGCATTGGCTGGATCTGGAACATTTGGCGGCTGTGCTGCACAAGGAAAACCACCAGCTTCCGCTGGATGTGTGGATGCAGCGCTACGGCATTGAATGTGAACAGCGCCACCAAGCCGCGGCCGATGTACTGGCTACAGCGCAATTGCTCATGAAACTGTGGCCAATGCTGCAAAAGCGCAAAGCCACCGACTGGAAAGGCGTTAAAACAATCGCGGGTGGCCTAAAAACCCTGCCGGGCCGGAATTTGCCAACCTAGTTGCAATACCCGCGCCCTGTTTTGCGTTATTCTGCCCGGCTGAACATTTGTTTTGAAATTGGCCTTCTTCATGCATGATTTTTCCGCTTACGACCTGATTATTGACGCACGCTCGCCCCGCGAGTACGGGGAGGATCACATTCCCGGTGCCGTTAACATGCCGGTGGTCAACAACGATGAATATGCAGAGGTGGGCACACTTCACCGCACCGACAAAATGGGTGCGTACAGCATTGGTGTGCGTTACTCGCTGGCCAATATTGCCCGGCATTTGACAGAAGACCTGCCCAAATACCCCAAAGACGGCAAGGTGCTGGTGTACTGCTTCCGGGGTGGAAAACGCAGCAAGCTGTGGTTCGATGCACTTGAAACAATTGGTTACGACGTTCAAAAATTACCGGGTGGCTGGAAAGCCTACAGGCGCTGGGTGAATGAACAGCTGGAAATTGCACCCACGAAGTTCAATTACTACGTGCTGAGCGGCCCCACAGGTTGCGGCAAAACCCGCCTGTTGTATGCCCTGCGTGAAGCAGGCTGCCAGGTTGTTGATCTTGAGGCGATTGCCCGCCACAGGGGGTCAATCATTGGTGCGCTGCCGGGCACCCCCCAGCCGTCCCAGAAGTATTTTGACACCCTGTTGCTGCAGGAACTCGCGCAATGCGATCCAGCTCGACCTCTGTTTGTTGAGGCGGAGAGCAAGAAAATCGGCAATGTTCAACTACCCACGTCCATGTTGGATTCCATGCGCAGAAGCAAAACCATTCGCGTGCATGCCGACATGCAACAGCGGGTTGAGTTGTGGCGGCAGGATTACAAACACTTTGAAGAAGATCCGGAAGGCATGCTTGAACGACTGCGTTTTATTCGCAGCCTTGTCGGTGGCGCTGAATTCGAAGAATGGGAACAGTTGGCTGCAGCCCGCCGAATGCCCGAGTTGTTTGAACGCTTGATGACCCACCATTACGACCCGGCCTACCGACGTTCCATTTTGCGCGAGTATCCGAATATTGACGAATCTCCCTTGATCGAACTGCGGGATTTGTCACCAGCAGGTTTGTTGGAAGTGGCGAAAAAAATTCGGGAACAATACGAACCTTGATTAAACCACCAGCAAGGCCAGCTTGCTTCGAAGGCCTTCGGGTATCGGTGTGGGGGTGTTGCTGGCCTTGGTCACAAACACATGAACTAAATAACCTTCCGCACACAATTCGCCTGCGGCGTTGAACAAGCCCAGTTCATAGCGCACTGAACTGTTGCCCAGTTTGCCCACGCGCAGGCCCGCGGTAACCGGTTCCGGGTAGGCCAGTGGTTTCAGGTATTTGCACTGGCTTTCCACCACAAAACCCACCACCTCGCCGTTGTGAATATCGAGTCCGCCTTCTTCGATCAGGTAGCGGTTCACCACGCTGTCGAAGTAGCTGTAATACACCACATTGTTCACATGACCGTAAATGTCATTGTCGTGCCAACGGGTTTGAACTGTTTGGTGCAGGGGGTAATCAGCCAGTGTAGTCATGATTCGAAATGGATTGTTTTAGTACGCGGCCTGATAAATCGCCAATGCTTCAGCCTCGCTCACATCGCGTGGGTTATTGCTCAGCAGGCGGGTTTGAAGCATGGCAGCGCTGGCCATCACCGGCAAATCTTTCTCGGCAATGCCTACTTCGCGCAAGCCAACCGGCAAACCGGTGGAAGGCGACAAAGTGGCTGTGTAGTCGATGAAGGCTTGTGCCAATTGAGCCGCGTTGTCTCCGTGGTGGCCCAGTTTCAATACCTGGGCCAGTTCCGCATATTGCTGTTCTGCTGCAGGCAGGTTAAACCGCAATACATGTGGCAATACCAGTGAATTGCTCAAGCCGTGCGGCACGTGAAAAATACCGCCGATGGGATAAGCCAGTGCGTGCACAGCGCCTACTGGCGCGTTGGCAAAAGCCTGGCCTGCCATGCAGGAACCCAGCATCATCGCCTGGCGTGCTTCGCGGTTGGCTGGTTCCTTGCACACGGTGTGCAAGTTGGCAGCAAGTAGTTTTAGTGCTTCGCAGGCCAAAAAATCCGCATACACATTTTTCAGGCGTTTGCTGGTGTAAGCCTCTATGGCGTGCACCATGGCATCAATGCCGGTGGCTGCTGTTACATGCTGGGGCAGGCTGAGTGTCCAGTCGGCATCCAGAATGGCCAGGTCGCCATACAACACTGGCGACACCACACCCATTTTTGTATCCACGCCCGTGGTCACAATTGAAATCGGGGTCACTTCACTGCCGGTGCCCGCTGTGGTGGGCACCAACACCAAGGGCAGCCTGTCGCTGCTCACATTGCCCACGCCGTACATGGTTTTCAGTTCTTGTTTGCCGCGCGCCAACACGGCAATCAGTTTGGCCACATCGAGTGTTGAGCCCCCACCAATGGCCACTACCACATCGGCTTTGAAATCCTTGGCCAGTGCGGTTACGCGGTGCACCAAAGCTTCGGGCGGGTCGGGCTCTACATCGTTGCAAATGTGCACGGCGTGCCCCGCTGCAGTCAGGTTCTCGCAAATGGTTTTGAAGGCTTGAGTACCCGCAATAAAGGGATCAACCAGCATGAACACTCTTGCCGCTTGCAGCCCGTGTTGGGTCAGCAAGGGAAGCAGCATGTCCGCCATTCGAAGCGAACTGCCCGATTCGCACACCATGCGGTTCACTGTCCTGAATTCAAATGGCGCCATGCCGCTGTCTCCTTTTTTATGCTTTGCGTTTCGGGGTCCAGGCCCAAATGGCACGAACAAAGATCGGTTCTTTGCTTTCGCTGTCGGTTATCGTTACCGCAACATCCACCTCGCCGCGTTCTTCAGTTTGCATCATGGTGATTTGTTCCTGTGTCAGCATGGCTTCGGCTTTCATGTCGCCCACAGCGCGTTTGCGGTAATCCACTTCCATGCGCTTGATCACAGGTATAGCGTTGGCGGGTACATTCAAACCCACCAATGCACCAGTGGCCGATTCAGCAATCATGATCATGGCCACTGCATGTACAGTGCCAATGTGGTTTTGTACATAGGGGCGATTTTTGATCAGCACAATTGAATGGTTCGGCTCAATCCATTCAAATTTCAGGCCGCTGGTTCTGAAGTATTTCACAGCACGCCCAAACAGCATGGTAAAGGCACGGGTTTTCAACGGCGTGGGCAGTTTGTCCACTTGCGCATACACCTTTTGCAGCATCGATTTTTCGGTCATTTTTTGTTCTGCCTTTACAGGGTTACAGCCAGTCGAGTGGCTTGGTTAATTGCGCGTTTGGCGTCCAGTTCAGCAGCCACGGATGAACCACCCACCAAATGCACGGGCACGCCCAGTGCCTCTATCGGTTCAACCAGTTCACGCAAGGGGTCTTGGCCAGCGCACACAATAATGTTGTCCACTTCCAGAATTTGCGGGCCGTGCGCGCTCATCACATGCAAACCACGGTCGTCAATTTTCAGGTATTCAACGCCTTGCATGAAGTGAACACGGCGGCTCTTCAAACTGGCCTTGTGCACCCAGCCTGATGTTTTGCCCAGGCGTTTGCCCAGTGGTTCGTCTTTGCGCTGGCACAACCACACCTCACGCGCTGGTTTGGGTGGCTCGGCTTGTACGCCATCAATGCCGCCCGCATTGTTCGGGTCGAAAGTAATGCCCCATTCCTTTTTCCAGCTTTCCAGGTCCAGTGTTGGGGAAGGGTGGGCAAAGTCGTGCGTCAGGTATTCCGACACATCAAAGCCAATGCCGCCAGCGCCAATCACAGCCACTTTTCGCCCCACTTCTTTCTTGTGCAGCAGTACATCGATGTAGCTCATCACCTTGGGGTGATCAATGCCTTCGATACCAGGCGTACGTGGTTTGATGCCTGTGGCGAGAATTACTTCTTCAAATTTTTCTTTGGACACCAGCGCGGCATCCACCACGGTGTTCAGGCGCACATCCACTTTCTTCAATTCCAGTTGGCGTTTGAAGTAGCTGATGGTTTCATGAAACTCTTCCTTGCCCGGAATCTGTTTGGCCATATTGAACTGGCCGCCAATTTCACTGGCCTTGTCGAACAGCGTTACATGGTGACCACGGCGTGCCAGTTCAGTGGCGGCTGCCAGGCCTGCGGGGCCTGCGCCCACCACTGCAATTTTCTTTTTGCGCTCCAGGGGTTTGTCCACAATTTCAAGTTCATGGCAGGCGCGCGGGTTCACCAGGCAAGAAGCACGCTTCAAGCTGAACGTGTGGTCCAGGCAAGCCTGGTTACAGGCAATGCACACATTGATTTCATCAGCGCGGCCTTCTTTGGCCTTGATTGCAAATTCCGGATCTGCCAACAAGGGGCGAGCCATCGACACCATGTCGCAAGCACCATCTGCCAGCAATTGCTCGGCCACATCGGGTTTGTTGATCCGGTTCGATGCAATCACAGGAATCTTGATTTCCTTGCGCAAGCGGGCAGTCAGTTCAGCAAAGGCTGCACGGGGCACGGAGGTCACAATGGTAGGTACACGCGCTTCATGCCAACCAATGCCGGTGTTGATCATTGTGGCGCCAGCTTTCTCAATTTCCTTGGCGATGTAGCTGACTTCATCCCAGGTGTTGCCACCCTCGACCAAATCCAGCAGGGAATGGCGGTATATGATGATGAACTTTTCACCCACGGTCTCGCGGATTCGGCGAACAATTTCAACCGACAAACGCGCACGGTTTTCAACTGAACCACCCCAGCGATCCGTGCGGTGGTTGGTGCGTTTGCAAATGAACTGGTTCAGAAAGTAGCCTTCCGAGCCCATCACTTCAACACCGTCGTAACCGGCTTCCTGGGCAATTTTTGCGGATCGGGCAAATGCCGCAATGGTGCGGCGAATGCCGAAATCACCAATTTCCCGAGGCTTGAACGGGTTGATCGATGACTTCACATTGGATGCCGACACGCTGAGCGGATGGTAGGCATAGCGGCCTGCGTGCAACAACTGCATCACGATTTTGCCGTCGTGTTTGTGCACGGCTTCGGTTACTTTCTTGTGGTGTTTGATGGCACCACTGCTGCTCAACTTGGATGCAAACGGGTATAGCCAGCCTTCCAGGTTGGGTGAAAAGCCACCCGTCACAATCAGGGCTGTGCCACCTTTTGCACGCGCCTCAAAATAGGCGGCGAATTTGTCAAATTCCTTGTACTTGTCCTCAAGGCCGGTGTGCATCGAACCCATCATGATGCGGTTGCGCAGGGTAGTGAAGCCGAGATCAAGCGGAGAATTCAAATGGGGGAATGCGTCAGACACGTTACCGTCTCCTTAAAAATCGGTAGTTTTTTGTAATGTATTTACTTATGTTACTGAAAAGTAATCTTTGTTGTTGGAGTCTGCGTTCAAAATAGCACGATCGGTCGATTTTTTGCGTGTTTTATTCGTGAAGAAATTACTGCGCCGCAATAAACAGGGGAACCTGTACCCCCACGCTTTGTCCTAAACTGGTGTTTTACCCAGCAAGCGCTTCCTTCATGCAGTCTTTTCAGTATTGGGCGCGGCAGTCTCGCCGTGCATCGTTCCGTATTTTGTTCGTGGCTTTGGTCCTGGCCGTGGCTGCCATTTCGTCTGTAGGGGTGTTCTCAGCTCGAATCGAGGCCGCCTTGGTGCGCGATGCCAGCCAGATGCTGGGCGGCGATCTGGTCATTGAATCCAAGCGGAACACCGACAATGCGCCCTGGCTTTCAATTCTCGACAAGCCGGAATACGCAAATCTCAAGAAAGCAGAAAGCGTTGTATTTCCCAGTGTCGTGCCTTCTGAGCGCGTTGATTTGCTGGTTTCATTGAAGGCGGTGAACAACACCTATCCTCTTCGTGGGCAGATGACAGTGCGCAACGCGCAGGGCCAGGATGAAAAAGTGGCCAGTGGCCCGCCTCAAGGCGAGTTGTGGGTAGACCAAGGCGTACTGGGTTCGCTGGATGTGCAGCTCGGCGATTCAATACAGGTGGGCGAAATAACCCGCCCTGTGACCCGGGTTATTTTGGTCGAGCCCGACCGTGGCGGTGGCTTTGTGAACTTCGCCCCCCGCGTGATGATGAACACAGCCGACCTGGAAGAATCCAGGTTGTTGGGCTTGGGGTCTCGTGCAACCTGGCGCATTTATTTCACGGGCGCACAGCCCGTGGTGGATCAATTGATCAGTGAACTCACGCCCGTGCTCTCGCCAGTGGAAGAAATTGAAACGCTGGAAAATGGGCGCCCCGAGGTGAGCAATACTTTGGAACGTGCCAACGACTTTTTGGCCATGGCCGCCTTGATCGGCACCATGGTGGCTTGCGTGGGCATTGCACTGGTGGCGCATTTGTTTGCCAAAGAGCAAGCCAGCGAACTGGCCGTGCTGAAAAGCCTGGGCTATACACCCAAACGTTTGTTGCGCATGTGGGCTATTGGTATGGGCATGTTGACCCTGGGTGCAGGCGCGTTGGGTGTTGCCTTGGGTTGGGCCGCACATTGGGGGCTGTTGGCCTTGCTGGCTGAACTGGTGGGTGTTGATTTGCCTTTGGCTGGCTTGCATTACCTGCCCATGGGCATGTTGTTGTCGGCTTTGTTGCTGCTGGGTTTTGCGACCGTGCCTACCTGGTACGCCTTGCGTGCCCCTGCTGTGGCCGTGATTCGGCATCAAACCCTGAAAAGCAGCCGCGGGCAACTGGTGTTGTCGATTCTGTTTGGTGTGTTGACTGCAATCGCGGTGTGTCTGCTGATTGTGAACAATGTGGTGCTGGCCCTGTTGTTGTTTGCAGGTTTTGTGGGCACCTCGCTGGTGTTTGCCGTGTTGTTCTGGGGCCTTTTAAAGGCGCTGGCTTATTTGGGCAAGGGCAGGAAAAGTGCCGGCACCAACATTGCTGTATTCCAAAGCATGTCCAAGCGCGCCAGCACTTTGGTGCTGCAGGGCGTAAGCCTTGCCTTGGGTTTGGCCGCACTGTTAATGCTGGCCGTGGTGCAGGGCGATTTGATCGACCGCTGGCAGGAAGCCGTGCCGGAAGACGCACCCAATCGTTTTGTGTTCAACATTCAGCCTGATCAGGTTGAAGGGGTTCAACAAACCCTGAATACGGCCAGCCAAAGCCCGGTGAACCTGTATCCCATGGTGCGCGGGCGCTTAAGTGCCATCAATGGCGAAATAATCACCGCTGAAACATTCACCGATGAACGCGCGCGCAACACCGTTGAACGTGAATTGAATTTGAGCTTTGCGGACACTTTGCCCACGCACAACACCATTGCGGCCGGCGACTGGTTTGATGAAACACCAGTGAAGGCCGAGGTATCCGTTGAAGACGGCGTGGCCGAGCGTTTGGGTATAGGCATGGGTGACAAGCTCACCTTCGACATCGCAGGCACCCCGCTGACCGCGGAAATCACCAGCATTCGCGAGTTGCGTTGGGATTCCATGGAAGTGAATTTCTTCATGGTGTTTCCAACCGAGGTGCTGCAAAGCTTTCCGCAAACCTGGATCACTTCTGTGAGCCTGCAAAAAGACAAGGCCATTCCGGTCTCGCGAGAATTGGTGCGCGATTATCCAAACCTTACCGTGCTGGACACGGAACTGGTGATCACCCAACTGCGTAAAATTTTGGGGCAGGTGGGCCAGGCGGTTCAGTTCGTATTTTTGTTCACTGTAGCCGCCGGCGGTTTGGTGGTGGTGGCTTGTGTCATGACAGGCGCGCGAGTGCGCACTCGCGAGGCTGCAATTTACCGTGCCATGGGTGCATCGACAGCCCAATTACAGCGTGCGGCATGGCTCGAGCTATCCGTGTTGGGCGCCCTGGCGGGCCTGGTCGCAGCCATTGCTGCGCAGGGCTTGGGGTGGGGAGTGGCGCATTTTGTGTTCGAGTTTGAATACTTTCTGTCGCCTTTGCACATTGTCGCTGGCGTGGTAGCAGGTGCTGTTGTGTCGGTGCTGTTTGGTGCCTGGTCGGTCAACAAGGTGTGCCGTGCCCCTGTAATGCAAACCTTAAGGCAAGCCACCGCTTAAACCCGTTGCATGCCGGTACAATGTGAATTACAAACTTTCAGTAATCCACACACCGGCATTTTCATGAGCAACAACGATTCAAGCAGCAGCGACAGCGCCCAACCCAAACCACCGATTGTTTACTTTGGCAGCACGCCCGAGGAACAACAGGTGGGCGTGCGCAAGCTGGTCGATCTGTTCTACGACGAGATGGATCAAAACCCCAGTTTTGAGCGCATTCGCAAGTTGCACCCCATGCATTTGGATCATTCGCGCGAAAAGTTTTACCTGTTTTTGTCGGGCTGGTTGGGTGGCCCCGACTTGTACTCACCGCAGTTTGGCCATCCGCGTTTGCGCATGCGCCACATGCCATTTCCAATTTCAAGTGAAGACCGCGACCAATGGTTGCTGTGCATGGTGAACGCCCTGCGCGCCATGAAACTGCCCGAGAAAGTGATCGAGGGGCTGATGCTGTCATTCTTCCGTACGGCAGACTGGATGCGCAACAAACCCGATCCCGAAGGCAGCGCCAAGGGCTTGAACACCATTTCGATCAAGGGCGAATAGGTTGATGGACACACAACTGATTTGGGCCGTGGTGGGCTTGCTGGTACTGGTGTTGATTGGTTTGGTGTTGGTCTACCGGAAAATGACGGTCGACAACTCCGCTGAATTGGCTCAGTTTCAGCAGCAGGTTCTTGCAAATCTGGATGAGCTCATGGATGCCCAGGCGCAGCAGCGTTTTGCATCTGAGGAATTGGGCAAGCAACTTCGCCTGCTCAACCAGGACATCGAAGCGCGCCAAAGCAAGCAATCTGAATTGTTGACGCAAACTTTTGCGCAAGCCCGCACAGAAAGCCAACAGGCCGCCCATGGTTTGCAGCAGGTGATCGTGGGGCAATTTACTCAAGGCAACCAGCTGCAATCTGAAAAGCTGAACCAGTTTTCTGAAACCCTGCATCGCACCAACACGCTGATTCAAGATCAGCTCACGCAAATCCGTTTGTCAGTTGAACAGAAGCTGAAGGACATGCAGGAAGACAACGCCAGCAAGCTGGAGTTGATGCGCAAAACCGTGGATGAGAAACTTCACGCCACGCTTGAAACCCGGTTGGGAGAATCGTTCAAACAAGTCAGCGAGCGACTGGAACAGGTGTACAAGGGGCTGGGTGAAATGCAAACACTGGCCACCGGTGTTGGTGATTTGAAGCGCGTGCTGACCAACGTAAAAAGCCGGGGCACCTGGGGCGAAGTTCAGCTGCAGGCCTTGCTTGAACAAATGCTGACCCCCTCGCAGTTTGGCCGGAACATCAAGCCCGTACCTGGCAGCCACAATATTGTTGAGTTTGCAGTTCGCCTGCCTGGCAAAGAAGATGATCAACCCGTGTGGTTGCCCATCGATTCAAAATTTCCCAAAGAACAATACGAGCGCCTTCAGGAATGCTTTGACAGGGCTGATGCCGATGGCGTTGCGGTCGCCTCCAAAGCCCTTGAAATGGCCATTCGCGCCGAAGCAAAAACCATTGCCGAGAAATACTTGGCGCCGCCGTACACCACCGACTTCGGTATTCTGTTCTTGCCCACTGAAGGCCTGTACGCCGAGGTAGTGAAGCGCCCCGGTTTGGTCGACGACTTGCAGCGCATACACCGCGTAACCGTTGCGGGTCCAATCACTTTAACCACCCTGTTGAATGCCCTGCAATTGGGCTTTAAAACACTGGCACTTGAAAAGCGTTCCAGCGAGGTATGGACCGTGCTCAGCGCAGTAAAAACCGAGTTCGGCAAGTTTGGTGACATACTCGCCAAAACACGCGACACACTGGAACGCGCAGCAAAGAATATTGAGCAGGCCGAAACGCGTTCACGGGTCATGCAGCGAAAACTGAAGGGTGTCGATGAACTGCCCGAGAAAGATGCGATTGAGTTGCTCGGTTTAAATGACAGCAAGGTGGACCCGCTTGATGACGACGACACACCAGCAACAAACACCTGATTCATTACCGCGCGTGGCCTTGGTGGCCACCGGTGGCACCATTGCAGGCACGCTAACAGCGGGGTCTGACACCTGGGCCTACGAATCTGCACAGCGCAGCGGTGAAAGCCTGGTGATGGGTATTCCGGGTTTGCTGCGCCGTGCACAGTGGCATTTTGAGCAGCCCTATAGCATTGGTAGCCAAAATCTTGAATTGGCCCACATGCTGCAATTGCGTGCCGCTTTAATTCGTTTGCTTCAGTCTGCTGATATCGATGGCATTGTTGTAACCCACGGCACAGACACCATGGAAGACATGCTGTATTTCCTGTACCTGACTTTGCCAGCCGAGTATTTGACCAAGCCATTGCTGTTCACAGGCGCCATGTTGCCTTCCGATCATGAAGCCGCTGATGGGCCAGGCAATATATTGGCCACGCTTGATTTTCTGATCGAGTCCCTTGATCGAACACCGCCGTTTGGTTTGCTCATGCAAGGCTTGTTTACGCCCGCCCAGTGTGTGGCAAAACAGAGCACTGCAGGTCTTGATGCTTTTGATGGACCGTATTCCGTGTTGCCAAATCCGGATTGGCAGACCAGTTGGGAAGCGTTAAGCCCGCCTGAAGATTTGGGGCTACCAGGTCAGTTTTCAAAGCTGTTCGACAAGCGAGCGAGTCACCACCCCTTGTTTGAAGCCATGGAAGTCCCGGTTGTGTTTTGCATTCCGGGAAATGGACCTCTGCGACAGCTTGGTGATCTGTTAAATCGCAAGCCCGCAGCCATCGTGGTGGCCGCGCCCGGGCATGGAAATATTCCCGATGCATGCGTGCCAGTGTTGCGCCGTTTGTTGTTGAGTGGTGTCAGCGTGGTTCGGGCAAGTCGAGTAGCTGATGGTGGCGTGGAGCAGGGTGGCGAGTTCGATGCACTCGATGATTTCAGGGAAGGCGGTGTGCACTCACGAGAAGCTGGAATTTTTTCGGAATCCGGCAGCCTGAGCCTGGCCAAGACAGTGGTATATGAAAGGCTACGGGTGTTGGCCCACAGCCTTTCGTCTTAGATATTTAATCTTCTGTATCTGCTTCGGCAAGGTTCAAGTTTTTCTTGCCGGGCCCAGTCATTGCGCTGATCGGCATGTTCTGTTCGCGAATGATTTGCCAAATCCCTTTGTTGTCCTTCCAGGTGAGTACTTTTCTGGATCGTTCCTGGTAGTACCTTGATTTGTAATCCTGCACGAAGCTGATCTCGTACTCATCGGGATTGTCGAAACTCGGTATCACCTGGAGGTCGGAAATGTCGATGTCAATGCCCTGGGCTTTTGAAATTCGCTCCCGGCGACTGCTGACCCAGGCTTCGTAACTGCCTTCCTCAGGCTTGAAATTTGGCGCATAGAAGGCGATGTAGCTGTTCAGGTCTTTGCTTTCCCAGGCTCTGGCCCATGCATTGGTTTTGTCGATCAAGCTTTTCGACACTTCCGCTGGGTCGCCCAATGCACCCAGTTGTTGGCCATTTGAATCAAGCCCCGCTTGAGCGAGTTGAATTGGCGCGAGTGTTATTGAGGCATCCACAGACTTCAATGCTTCATCAAATCCAATATTCGGCAAATCAAAGTCTTCCAGATTGATCAGGCTTGTCGGGCAGCCCTCAGCTTCGGCGCCACTTTGGGTTTGTTCTTTGTAAAACAACACATTGCGCTTGGTGGGTTCATCGGCATTGACCAATTCGTCCACTGAAAAAAGTGTGATCAATTGTCCGGTGGCTGCCAATAGTTTCAGCTTCGAAATGCTTAGATCGGCTTCAATATTGATCAGGGCGCGCTGGGCTTGAAAGTATTCGTTTTCAGCGCTTAGCAAATCAAGCAGACTACGGCGGCCTACAGCGAATTGCTGCTCGTAGGCTGCGCGCGCCTTCGTAATTGCAGCGGCTTGTTCACGAAAGTAATTCAGCTTTTTCTGTGAACTGACCACATCGTATAAGGCCGTTTGTGAAGACTGGCGAATTGAGCGGCAAACCACCAGTTTGTCATCCATGCTGCGCAGTCGGCGCTTGATGGCGGAATTGCGCGCAGCGCTGTCAGAGCCACCACGGTACAGGTTGATTGTAGCGAGCAGATCGATCGAGGAAATTTGTCGTTCATCGAATGTGGACAGGTAGTTACTGTACACATCGGTTTTCGCGCGCAGATCGATTCGTGGGTGAAAGCCTTCGCTTGCGGCAGTGATGTCTTGTTTGGCCTCATTGATGGATGCGTTCGCGGCTTTCAGCAATGGGTGGTTGTTCAAGGCGAACACCAGCCGCTCGCGGTTCTCGACTTCAAAGTTGGCACTGATGACATATTCACCTGCCTGGTTCACTGGCCACACGGTGTCTGTGATTCGCTGATAGTTGGCCATGGCTGAAAACGTGTTTGCTTTCTCTGTGGCCAGATTCCCCAAAGCAAGTGTGTAGCGGCTGCGTGCCTGCTCCAGATCAGACTGGCGGGTCACGCCACTTTTCACCTTTTCTTCGATGCGGTTCATCAAGTCCTGGTGATATTTCAAATTGTCTTCCGCCAGCTTGGTAAGCGCCTGAAAACGAGAAACATCCAGATGTGAACTTGCCGATTCAAAAGCGACCTGATTGGCTTTGTTCAAGTAGCGGAAGTAACTTTGCATGGCACCTGAATGTGCGCCCAGGTAACGTGCCTGCGATGCAAACCCGTTGTACAGGTTCTGACGGGCCTCAATGCCATAGGAGTTTGCGTTGTAGGTTCGGGTGTCAGCGTCTTCGATACGGGTGCGCTCACGGCCCGCAGAGCCTCGGGCGTCGACAGTGGGCAACATGGTGCCAAACACAACATTGGCCTGTTCCATTTGGGCTTCCAGCGCGTGTACGTCAGCATCCAGCGAGGGGCTGTTCTGAAGGCCCTTCATGACACTTTGCTGCAATGGATTGGGTTCAGTGTTCTCGACTGGAGCAGCTTGCTCAACTGGTGCAAGAGACTGTACTTCAGGAATTGCCTGGGCCTCTTGTGCCCACGCGGCAGATACACCGAATGCAGACATGGCGAGAATTATCGCGCAGGGCAGGGTTTTTAATGTGGTGTGTGGCATGTGGGTTTTGTTCATGTTTGCTCAATTGAATATGGGGTTCAACATGCGACCGCGGCTTCTTCAACGGGTGCGCACGCGGCACTGTCGAAACCGCTGGAACCAAAGCTCGAGCTCCAGCTGGTCTTGCTTTGGATCAATTCCTGTGCGTCGTTCAGCTTGTCTTGCACAATGTCGTCGGCGCGATCAAAAATCGAATCGTCGGGCTTGTAGGGGCTTGATGAGTACTCGTGATCTTTCATGGTGATCTTTTCATCAACATGCGGGGTGTCGTCGCACTTCTCACCTGAGTCGTAGCCATAGTCGCTTTCTGATTCCACGGTCATGTAAACCTGCGCAGTGTCGGTCAGGCAGCCATCGTTGCCGATGGTGTAGGTGATGACATCTTCACCGCAAAAATCTTCATTGGGCGTGTAGTGAAGTTTTCCGTCCTTGATCTCAACAGTGCCGTTTTCGGCCGTGGCCTCAGTGATTTCAATGTCGCTGCAACCCAGTTTGTCGTTGTCGAGCACATCGATCACGACTGGGCAATTCTTGCCGGTTGTCGCGCAATCGTCCACGGCATCGACAGGTTTGTCGCAATCTTCCTGCTCATCCACTGGTGGGCACGTAGGCGGGGGTGGGCACTCGCAGTCTTCTTCCTCCTCGTCTACGGGAGGTGGCTCCACAGGTGGAGGGTTTTCGTTTTCAGTAACTGGGGGAGCAGGGGGTGGATCGTTGCATTCAACTGCAGCAGGCCCTTCTTTTTCAACGACGCGAACCGTGTCTTTTCCGTTCTCGGTGACTTTCTCATCCATGCTGGGCAAGGGGTCCTGATTGACCCTTTCAACCACATAACCTTCGCTGATTTTGGGCAAGTCTTCGGGTACATCGGTGTCTTGAGCACCCACGGTGATGTATTTGCGAATGACATCTTTTTCAGGAGGTGTGCCATCCTCGAATGGAACGATCTCGCCCGTTTTCGGTTTGATCAACCATTCAGTCGGACCTTCCAGAGGCCTGACCATTTCTGGTGCGGTGATCTGTCCGTCTGTGAACGGGCCAAGCTGCACCACCACTTCAGTTTGCGGCTTGCGCTTCAGGGCTGGACGCGGCTTTCTGGCCAGTCCGAGCGTGCTTGGGTCACATTCCTGGGTATTGACAACGGGCTTCTCGCTCATACTGTTCCTCTGGTTCGACTTCATTCATAAGTGATCGAGCCGGGAGTTTGGTTCCAAATCAGCTGTCTGCCAAACAGGTGATTCGGTCAGTGGAGGTGAGAGTTAACTCTTTGTGATTATTTGGCGCACAGCCTGATTGGATTAACGCTCGGTGAACGTTTCAATGGAACCGCGAAGCAGCGGTTTCGTGAGGTAGGAAAGCACGGTTCGTTCTTCTGTTTCAATGCTGACATTGGCCACCATACCGGGCATGAGTCGCACCTCTTCATTCACCTCAAGGCGTGGCACCGTGACCTTCACGCTGAAATAAGGGCGACCAAATTCATCGATCAGACTGTCTGCGGAAATGCTCTCAACCGTGCCCAAGAGTGCGCCGTACATGGAATAGTCGTAGGCTGTGACCCGCACGTTGGCGCGCTGGGCCGGGCGTATGAATGCAATGTCTTTGGGGTTGATTCGGGTCTCAAACACCAGTTGCTCGTCGATCGGTACGATTTCTATGACCTCTTTGCCGGCCGGTACCACCGCACCCATGGTGTTGTACAAAATCCGTTGCACCAAACCGTCCACTGGCGTTCTCAACGTGGCCTGATTCACCCTGTCGCTCAATTCAATCTGGTTTTGTTCCAGGCTGGCCAGTCGCGCTTTCACTTCTGACAATTCGGTACGGGCTTCGTTGATTTGCTTTAGTCGAATTTCTTCGATTTTCTGGCGAGCCTCTCGAATGGCTGAGAACAGCCGGTTCGTTTGAGCGCTGGCTCCTTGAAAGTCGCCTCTGGCCTTTGCCACGTCGCGTTCCAGTCTTAACACTTCGACTGGCGAAACTGCACCACTTTTCAGCAATGGGCGCATGCTGGCCAGCTCCTGCTCGGAAATTTCAAGGTTGCGCTTGGCTGCCGTGGCGTTACTTCGAGCTTCGTCCAATTCACGTTGGCGCTGAGAAAGTTGTTGCTCATAGATTTCGGTTTGAGCAGCCCATTCCTGTAATTTGGTTTGCAGCAGTTTTGATTCCTGTAAATAAAGATCAGGGTATTGTTTGATCAGTGGTTCGGGCAATTTCAATTCAGTGTTGTTTAGCTGGGCCAGCAGTCTGGCTTCGCGAAACTGGAAAGAGGCATCGATTGCTTCTTTTTCCCGAAGGCTGGATGAAAACCGCGTGATGTCGATTTGCACCAGTTTGTCACCGGCTTTTACCTGCTGGCCCTCGCGCACGTAAACGGCGTTGATTACACCGCCATCGACGGCTTGAATCACCTGCAGGCGCTGCGCGGGCACCACGCGCGCTTCCCCGTGTGCAGCCTGTGGCACTGTGGCAATTGCAGACCACGCAAGCAGGGCAAGCAACGTGAAGGCGCAGCCCTGTACAAGTCGTTTGGTAAGCCGTTGTTGTTCTGTCCACAAACGGGCCTGGTCCAACGGTGCTTCAGTGGGCATTGAGCTGGAATTGCTCTGGGTATAAAACCGGTTTTTCAGGCGGTTGAACAACACATCAAACTTCATGATTTATCTCCGGCGGTTTTTTCACGAAGCCTTGCAAGCGCGTTGGCCGCATGTAGAACCTCGGTCTTCGCGCCCTGAGCATGCACCTGCCCGTTGTTCATCAAGACCAGTTGCTGTGCGCAGGCCAGCAGCCCAAGCTTGTGGGTGGTAAATACCAGCATGGTGTTGCCTTCGAGTTGCTGAAGAACCTGGATCAGTCGGTTTTCCATGAACTGGTCAAGGCAAACGGTAGGTTCGTCCAGTAAAAGCAATGGTGGTTGCCCAACCAGTGCCCGGCACAGTGAAACCGCCTGTTTCTGACCCGACGACAAGTTGTTGCCCTGACTTTCAATGGCCATGTGTAAACCATCCGGATGCTGTTCTACCCATTGTTTCAGGCCAAGTTGATCTAGCACCTTCCAGCAGGCGGCGGTATCGATGTGCGGGCGCATGAATCGAATATTGTCGAGCAGGCTACCCTTGATCAACACCGGTGGTTGGGTGGCATAGCCCACTTTGCTGCTCAGTTCGGATGGGTGGTAGTGATTGACCGACAAATGGTTGACCGCATAGTGTCCTTGGTCGCACTTCAGTTGTTGTGCGAGCAGTCTAAGCACGGATGTTTTGCCTGAACCTGTCGGCCCGATGATTCCAATGCGCGAACCTGCGGCCATGTCCAGATTGACATTGCGCACAATGAAATGCGAGTCCTTTGCTGTGTCGATGCTGTGACCGGGTTTTAATACACTTGCTGATGCCAATTCAATGTGCTGAATTTCCGCCAATGCAGACCGGGCCTGCTCAGTCAAGTTCTGTTGGCCCAGAAACTGGTCAAGCTCTTCAAAACTTGCTTGTGCGGAATGGGTTTGTACCAAGTGACTTTGTAATTTCTGTATGGGTGCGAAGCAGCGCATGGTCAACATGGATACTGCAATCAGCCCGCCCACAGTCATTTGCTTTTCAACGATCAAATACACACCCAAGGCAATGGTGAATACCCAACTGCTTTGCTGCAGCAAATGAATTTTTTGATTGATTTGAAACATTTGGTCGCGCACTGCATTGCCGCCAAGTCGCGCTTTCAGTTGCAGTTGGTTCAGTAGTTTTCCATGGGCATGCTGTACGCCGTGGGCCTGAATGTTGTCGAGGTTGGCCAGTGAATCAAGCCACTGGCTTTGTGTTTCCCTGGTTTGTCTCATTTGGGTTTGCCCCAGGCGCGACAAGCTGTAATGCGAGCTTGCAACCACCAGCAGGGTGAGCGCAATCACGCTGCCTGCAATCGCGAGGAATAGTGGGTGAATCAGTGCAATGACAAGCAGAAATAGCAACAGGAAGGGCAGGTCTATCAAGGCCAGCAGAAATACACCTGTGATCAGTTCACGCAGGTGCTCAAATGACCGCAAGTGCTGCAATAGCACAGTGGGTTCGGTTTTGTGGATGGGGACATTGAGCAGCGATTGCGACAGTTTGTCCGTGCAACGGGTGTCAATCGATGTCGCGGCAATTTCCATCAAACGGTGCCTGGCGTGCTTCAAGACATGCTCAAAACCCAGGCATAGAGCCACGCCCAGCAGCAGTGCCACCATCGACGCATAGGCTTGATTGGGAATGATCCTGTCGTAGACCTGCAGCGAGAAAAGTGGACCGGCCAGCGCAAGAATATTGATCAGCAGCGATGCATAAATCACTGGTTTGAAGCTGCCTTTATCGAACTGAAGCGCCTTGCGAAGCCAAACACTGTCTCGAAGTTTGCGCCAGAAAGTCAGCAGGCTTGCCGGTGCATCGCCATGTTGATCCTGTGTTGCATTGGGCTTGATCGCCTCCAGCTGCACAGCCCATGTCAAGGGCTGTGGTGTGTTGGAATCCGGATTCAATCCGCTGAGCAAACCTGTTCTGCCATCGCTTGTCATGACCAGGGTATTGGGCGCGAGGTGTGTCAGTTCTTGTGTTCGAATGTTGTGAAATACCCGATGCGCAATGTCGCATGCATGAAGGTAGGCCTGCAGGTGTCGCAGTTCATGGTTGTGCCCTGGCTCTGTCAGGGATTCCTGAACCTGCCATTGGCTATTCAAAAATTCAATGCCGAGTTGTTCCAGCACCTCGCACAAGGCGTGTTGAAGTGGCTTGATGGGGCGCGGGTCTTGCAGCATGGAAAGGGCCAGAATTCAAGAGCGCCCATGGTAGCGCCTGAAATCGACCCTGAAAATCACTCACTTGGTTCACTCCACCTGGTTGGGGGTGTCACCCGAAAAACAAGATTTTCTCTTAAATGAGTCCCTCAAAGGGCATGGCAAACACGGTGTCGCCGGCCTTCAGGTCGCCCTGATCGTGTGCCAGCACCAGCAGGCCATCTGATTCCGACATGCTGCGCAAAATACCTGAACCTTGCGCGCCTGTCAGGTGCGCCATCACAACACCGTTCGTGAGCACCAGCCGCGCGCGTTGGTATTCGGTTCGGCCAGGGCGCTTGCGCACATTCTGTGCCAGCCTTGCTGAAACCATGGGCACTGGCAAGGTGTTGGCACTGGCGAGTTTGAACAAGGCATCGCGTACAAATGCATAGAAAGTCACCATGACTGCAACCGGGTTTCCGGGCAAGCCGAATAAATAAGCCGAATCACCAGTGGCCTTGTTGTGGACCTGACCAAATGCCATTGGGCGACCGGGACGCATGGCAATTTTCCAGAAATTCACGCTGCCCAGTTTTTCCATGACGTGTTTGGTGAAGTCTGCTTCGCCCACGGAAACACCACCGGAAGTAATAATCACGTCAGCTTGTTCCATGCCCTGCAACAGGGCTTTTTCCAACGCTTCGGGGGAGTCGTGAACCACGCCCATGTCAAGCAGTTCAACAAATCGAAGGCGGGTCAACATGCCGTACAAAGTGTATCGATTGCTGTCGTACACGCACCCTTCATCCAAAGCTTGGCCCAGTGAACGCAATTCATCACCGGTGGAAAAAAATGCGACGCGAAGTTTTCTACGCACTGTAATTTCAGCAATACCCAGTGAGGCCAGCAAACCCAAATCAGCAGGGCGCAGCACCTTGCCAGCGGGCAGGGCGGGTTTGCCCACAGTCAAGTCTTCACCCGCCAACCGTCGATTGTCACCGGCCTTCACAGCACCAGGCGGGAAGCTGACGGTTTCGCCGTTGACTGTTGCGTTTTCCTGCACAAGCACCGTGTCACAGCCTGCAGGCATGACTGCACCAGTCATGATTCGCACGCACTCGCCCGCATTGCATTGGCCAGCATAGGCTTTACCTGCATAGGCAGTACCCACCAAAGTCAGTGAGGTAATGCCGGCTGGATCAATGGCGGCACTGTTGAAAGCGTAGCCGTCCATCGCGGAATTGTCGTGTGCAGGTACATTAATTGGCGAAAGAATATCGATTGCCAGAACCTGGTCGAGTGCTTCACGAATGGCCACGGTTCGCGTGCCAGAAATTGGCTTGAGCAGTTCTAGTATTTGTTCTCTGGCCTGGTCTACTGTCTGGAAATCAGTTTGCATTCTTTACTTCACCACTCAGGATTTCTGTTCAAGTTCTTTGAGTTCTTCAATTGTGTTGACGTTGTGAAACGCCGCCTCGTCGTCGAACTCCACAGCCTGGTGCGGAATGTTGGCATACCAGGCATCAATTTTCCGGCCACCTTTGCGCAGAAATTCTTCCATACTGGGCAACAGTTCGGTTCGCATCATGCAAAACACCGGGTGGTGGCGGCCTTTGGTGGCGGCTACAGTGAGCATTAAGCCCACATTTTTTTCAAATGGCTCGCTGAGTTTTTCAACCAGGTTTGTTGGATATAAGGGCACGTCGCACGGCACCGTGACCAAGAAGGGCACATTCGTGTGAGCCAGCGCCGCTTGCATGCCAGCCAAGGGCCCTGCGTAGTCAGGCTGAATGTCGCACACCACCCCGACGCCAAAGCCTTCATAAACGCCAATGTTGCGGTTTGCATTGATGCAAATGCTTCCGACCTGTCCGTTCAGGCGCATCATGGCGTGCAGCGCCAGGGGCGCATTTTTGAAGTTGCGCAGACCTTTGTCAACGCCGCCCATGCGGCGACCCATGCCACCGGCAAGGATTACGCCAGTGATGTCATCCAGTGAAATACTCATGCGAATTGTGTGTTGGTTAATGTGTTGAATCGGTGTGTGCCCGTGTAGAGCAAGTAATGTTTTCCCTGGCATCTGCCCAGCATGGTGATGTTCAGTTTCTGGGCAATTTCATAGCCCATCTGGGTCAGGCCGGAACGTGACACCAGAACCGGTATGCCCATCTGGGCGCATTTGATCACCATCTCAGAGGTAAGCCTGCCGGTGGTGTAAAAAATTTTGTCTTCACCTGTCATGCCGTGCAACCACATTTGACCGGCGATGGCATCCACGGCATTGTGGCGCCCCACATCTTCTACAAACAGCAGAATTTCTCCGCGATTCTCGCCACTGTTTGAACACAGTGCGCACCCGTGAACGGCGCCTGCCTGTTTGTAAATCGATTCATGCTTGCGAACATGATCCATCACGCCGTACAACACATCTTGCGAAAGATTGTAGGCATTGCTGAGTTGAACCTTGTCGAGGTCTTCCATCAGGTCGCCAAATACAGTGCCTTGTCCACAACCAGAGGTGGTTGTTTTCTTCTCCAGCTTCTGGGCTTTTTCCGTGGTTTCCCAAATGGTTTGGCCTGTGTTTTTCAACACAGTTGAAGTGACCGCAACACTCTCTGTTTCCCAGTCCACGTGAATGGCTGCAATTTCAGAGGGGTCGGAAACCAAACGCTGATTGCGCAGCCAGCCGAGCGCCAGGGCCTCGGGCTGTGCGCCCAGGGTCATGATGGTCAGAAGCTCTTTTTTATCGAAGTACAAGGTGAGCGGGTGCTCGCCAGAGATTTGAACCGGCACCTGTTCGCCGTGTTCATTCATCGCGGTAATTTCAACGGTGCTCGGAATGCTTGCGTTGGTGGTTTGAATTTGTGCTGCCATTAAAAACCTTCAGCCCCCGATGTAAGACATTTCGATTCGATCTTTGGGTTGCGTGGTGTTCTCGGTGCGGATTTCGCTGTACTTGTCTGCACGAACAGCCCAAAGATTCCGGATTGCGTGGTTCAGTTGCTCGTCGATTTGTTTGGATGGTGAATTTGAACGAATCAGTGGTTTCAAATCATGTCCCTTGCTGGCAAACAGGCAGGTGTAAAGTTTGCCCTCTGTGGACAAACGAATACGTGTGCAATCTTTGCAAAATGCCTGCGTGACCGAAGAGATGACCCCGATTTCACCGGTGCCATCGCTGTATTTCCAGCGCTCTGCCACTTCACCCGTGTAATTGGCGTCCATCATTTGCAGTTGAGACACCTGTTGGGAAATCATGTTGACAATGCGGGCCGAGGGTACCACTTCGTCCATTTTCCATCCATTGCTGCTGCCTACATCCATGTACTCAATGAAGCGCAAAATGTGCGGTGTGCCCTTGAAGTGTTTGGCCATGGGCAACACTTGGTCGTCATTCATGCCGCCCTTGACCACCATGTTCACTTTGATGGGGCCAAGGCCTGCCTCACGGGCTGCTTCAATTCCATCTAGAACCTGGTCGACTGAGAAGTCGACATCATTCATGGCCTTGAAAACCGCATCGTCGATTGCATCCAGGCTCACCGTGACACGGCTCAAACCGGCTTCTTTCAGAATTCTGGATTTCTTGCGCAGCAAAGTGCCATTGGTCGTCAGTGTAATTTCAACGGGTTTTCCGCCGGGCGTGCGCAAGCGCGCCAGTTGCTCGATCAGAATTTCAATGTTTTTCCGAAGCAGGGGTTCTCCGCCTGTGAGACGAATTTTTTCCACACCCAACGCAACGAATTCGCGGGCGACCTGTTCGATTTCCTCGAAGCTGAGCAAGTCTTTGTGCGGCAGGAACTGGTAGTCCTTGTCGAAGATCGACTTGGGCATGCAGTACACGCAGCGGAAGTTGCAGCGGTCAGTGACAGAAATCCGCAAGTCATGAAGCCTGCGATTGAAATGATCTTTTGCGGGTACTTCACTGCTGTGCGGTGCGCTGAAATTCAGGGGAATTACGCGCGAATTGTCCTGGACCAGTTGAATAACTCGGTCTGTCATTGTTCAATCCCTCGCCCCATGGGGCAAACTCCTATTGTGATACTTGTGTTGTATCTTCTAATCTAATCACCATGAATTGTGCCCTTAGTGACGGGCACCGGCAACTCACAGAGGTGTTTTTTGAGCGCAAAATTTTTGGTGCTGGGTGAACTGGCCTTGAACGTGAAAATCGGAAAAGTGGCGCAAAACTCGCCATGGCAGCCCTTCCGCTGGCAAGTCCTTGAGATGGGGCCCGTCAATGTTCCCATGTCGCAGGGTGAAGATGAGCGGGTGCAATCAATCACTGTCGAGGTTTATCAGGATCAGTTGCAGGGGTATTTCCTGAATCTTGACACCGAAACGCCCTTTGTTTTCTTTGGTGTTCGATACCCCGAGGACAACAAGTCCTTGATGCCTTCAATTTTCGAGGCTACTTTCAGCTATGACGAGGCTGCACGCTGGATGGATTCCAATGAAGAGGTACAAACCCTTCCGTTGCCAGATCCAGTAGCGAGCTGGCTCGCCGAATTGGTACAGGCCAAATATCAGCCTGAACCCAAGCAGCGCAGGCGGCCGCAGTCTTTCATCAAACCTGAAGAGCGCGGTTGACCTCATGAGCGAGAATTTTTTAAGCCGTTGGTCCAAGCGAAAGCTGGAAGTTAGAGCGCAGGAAAAGCAGGCTGAGTCAGCGCCCGTTGTGGTGGACACAGAAAGTGCCTCAAATGCAGCGTTGGCCGAGACCAAGCCTGCGGAGCCGCCTGTCCCTGAGCCGGAACTTCCTTTGCCCACTGAAGCTGATTTGTTGGCTGTGAAGCAGGGTGGGGACATCAAGGCATTCATGGTTGACAAGGTGTCCACCGAGCTGAAAAACAAGGCGTTCAAGGCCCTGTTTTCCCGCCCGGAATTCAATGTGATGGATGGTTTGGACATCTACATTGATGATTACAGCAAGTTCACGCCGTTGAGCCAGGAAGACATCGGAAAGATGACCTTGTCCAAGCAGTTGCTTAGTCGCCCCGACCTGGAGCTACCGAAAACAGGTGACATTGAAGCAAGCTTGGAAAAGCTCGAGTCAGCACTGGATATTTCAGAAGATTCTGTATCTGATGTACTAGACAAAACAGACGATTCTGAAGTGCTTTCCAAGGAAGAAGGCGAATCCCCTGATCCTGTTAGGGTTATCCCTGATGATCTACAAGATGCTGATTTTGAACGCGATTTAGAAAAACGATCGTTCGAATCGCCTGAGAAAAAATAATCAATACATGGTACATTTTGTCTGTGGCTTGTCCAACTCGATACAGACAAAATGCACCACCCACCACTCTTGTATACAAACGCTTGTCTCTAGACGGCTGATTCTAAATAAGAAAATTCCTTACGCCGACTTGGCACAAGTTTTGCAAATAATTGCCAAATAACCAAAATAGAAGTATCAATAAGATGACCAACTCGGATGTGTTTGTGTGTGGTTGCCAGGGTAGCGGCGAGACAGTCGACAAAGCGTTGCAAAACGTGAAGGTCGAAGGTATTCGGTTTGTGTCTGCCCAGCGCGCTTGCCGCGACGGAATTACCGCAGTACTTGACGCGAAAAACAAAACCAGCGGTGCCCGGTGTTTCGTGGGTTGTACTCAGGAGCAAGCCGTATTTGAATCGCTGGTGGACAGCACGACTTCCCAAACCATTGAATTTTTCAATCTACGCGGTTTGCTGCGCGGCCAGCCAGCGGATCAAAGCTCGCCCGAGGCAGCAGCCACAGTAGCAGCTCTGGCAGCCTACGAAACTGATTTCCAGGTTGAACCCGTGCCGGCTGTGGTGTTCAAGTCGCAAGGCCATGTTGCCATTGTGGCGAACAACGACAAACAGTTACACCATGCGCAAACCCTCGCGAACAACCTGACAGTTGATCTCTTGGTGTCCGATCCATCGGGACTAGTTTTGCCAGCCAAGCGCGACCTGAACGTGCTGGCATTGAGTGTCGATGCTGCCGAGGGTTACCTTGGCGCGTTTACCCTGAATACCTGGAAGACCAACCCGGTGGACATGGAAATGTGCACCCGTTGCGGTGCTTGCGTAGACGCCTGCCCGACACAGTCCATCTCCAAAGAATCGCTGACCATCGACCTGAACAGCTGCGACCAGTCCGGTGCGTGTATCAAGGCATGTGGAGAATTCAAGGCAATTTCATTCGCCGACATGAATACAGTGACTGCCCGCCAGTACGACATGGTGATTGATTGCACCATGCCCGGCCTGTTTGCAGATCGACAAGCGCCATTGGGCTACTGGCATGTGGGCGACAGTGATCAATTGCTGCTCGAAGCGATGCTCGACGCTGTTCAAACTGTGGGTGAGTTTGAAAAGCCCAAGTTCTTCGACTACAAATCAGGCATTTGTGCGCACAGCCGTTCCAACAAAGAAGGCTGTAACAGTTGTATTGATGCCTGTAGCACCAAGGCCATTAAGTCTGCTGGCGAGAAAATCGAAGTCAATCCGCATCTTTGTCTGGGCTGTGGTGCTTGTACTACCGTGTGCCCAACTGGAGCCATTCAGTTTGCTTTGAGTCCCGCGACTGTTCAGGGCCGTTCAATCAAGTCCGCACTCAAGGCCTTCCGTGCCAACGCTGGCAAGAAGGCCGAAGTTGTGTTGCACGGCCCAGACCTTGAGCACAATTGGCTGGAATCGGCCAAGAATGCGGCCAAGCCAGCGTCAAGCAAGGCAGCAATTTCGGACTTCAGCTTGTTGCCAATTGAATTGAATCACAGTGCCAGTGTCGGTCCCGATCTTTGGTTGTCCGCGCTGGCTTTTGGCGCAGACCGCGTCACCATTATGCAGTCCGCAGTTGAAGCCAGCCATTACGGTGAGCCCTTGGCTGCACAGGTGGGTTGGGTCAATGCCTTGCTGGAAGCCATTGGCTTGCAACGCCGTGTTCGGGTGCTGCATGTCGGTCAAACAGATCAGTTGTTTGCTCCCAGCGACCTGCAGGCAAGTGGCGTAGCGCCAGCCAGCTTCGAGTTGTCTTCGAACAAGCGCACCCGCTTGGAGTTTGCAATCGACCACTTGGTCGAATATGCCCAACTGAAAGCAAAAGTGAGCTTTGCGGAACCGATCGCCCTGCCAGCAGCTGCGCCGTTCGGCGCGGTGTTGGTCAACAAAGACAAATGCACCTTGTGCATGAGTTGCACAAGCGCTTGCCCCGCTTCGGCGCTAATCGACAATCCTGAAATGCCACAACTGCGCTTCATTGAACGCAACTGCGTGCAGTGTGGTTTGTGTGTCGAGACGTGTCCCGAAAATGCCATGCAGCTTGTTCCACAATTGCTGCTTGGACCCGCTGCACGTGAAAAGCGCGTGTTGAATGAATCGCAGCCTTTCCATTGCATCAGCTGTGGTAAAGCTTTTGGCACCAAGCACATGATCGACAACATGTTCGCAAAGCTGAGCCAGCACAGCATGTTTGAGCGCAATGCGAATCGCCTGAAAATGTGCGCTGATTGCCGTGTTACCGACATGTACAGCGCCAAGGATGAAATGACAATTTTTGAGGTGAAGAAATGATCGCCCCGCTTCAACAAGACGACAACCTGATCGCCGGTGAAGACTGGGCCCGCGCCGATTTCTACGGACTGCTTTCACAACTGTTTTCCGGTAATCTGACCGACGAATTTTTGGCAAAGTTTCGTGAAATTGACCGCGCAACCCTGGACATTACCACCCCCTTGGGGTTCGAGTTTTCAGAGTTGATCCGTGTGATCGGTCAGTTCGACAGCAAAAGAATCAATCAGGAATTTGTTGACAGCTTCATTGGCGTGGGTCGCCCGGAAGTGATGCTGTATGGCTCGTATTACATGGCAGGTTTTTTGAATGAAAAGCCCTTGATCGCCTTGCGTGATGACCTTGCAAAGTTTGGACTGACCCGCGATAAAAGCTTGATAGAAACAGAGGACCACATTGCGTTTCTGTGCGAAGTGATGCGCTATCTGATTTTAGCAGATGATCCGCCCGTGTCCTTCGCTGAACAGCGCGCCTTTTTCCAGGCCCACCTGGCCAGTTGGTACGGCCGCATGGTCGATGACATAGAGGCAACCAGCAATACTGATTTTTACAAAACTGTGGGTCGTTTGGCCCGCGTATTTTTTGATGTTGAAACACAGTCTTTCGATTTTGAAAGTGCCGTTTGATTGGAGGTGATGAGATGACCAAGAAAATGATAAGTCAAGACAAGCCAAAACTGGCAAGGCGCCAATTTCTGGTGGGTGCCGGTGTGGGTGTCGCTGCTGCCGGTGCTGCACTGGTGGTCAGCAAACAACCTGAAGTGGCTGAGCAGGCCGCTGCCGCAGGCACCGAGAAGAAATCGAAGGGTTATCAGCTCTCTGAGCATGTGAAAACCTATTACAGAACCTTGCTGGTGTAAATCAAGGAGACCAGGATGTTAAAGAGAAGAGACGAAAAGACAGTGGCCAAAGTGATTCCCAATCACAACCACAGCTTGCTCAACAAAATTGGGTCCCGCTTGGGTGCCACCATGGATCGACGTGCTTTCCTGAAGCGCTCCGGTATTGGTGTGGGCGCGGGTGCGGTCGCCGGCAGCCTGCCATTCGGTATGGTACGCAAGGCCGAGGCTGCTGCTGAGGGCGGTACTGCAGGCGGTCCAATCGAGATCAAGCGAACCATTTGTACACACTGTTCAGTGGGTTGTGCCACGGATGCAGTAGTACAGAACGGCGTGTGGATTCGCCAGAATCCTGTATTCGACAGTCCTATCAACCTGGGTGCGCATTGTGCCAAAGGTGCTGCACTGCGTGAACACGGTCACGGTGAATACCGCTTGAAGTACCCCATGAAACTGGTGGACGGCAAGTACCAAAAGATTACCTGGGATGAAGCACTCGACGGCATCACCAAAAAAATGTTGGCGTTGCGGGAAGAAAACGGTCCCGACTCATTGTTTTTCGTGGGTTCATCCAAGCACAACAACGAACAGTCCTACCTGATGAGAAAGTGGGTGTCCATGTGGGGCACCAACAACACCGACCACCAGGCGCGTATTTGCCACTCCACCACAGTGTCGGGCGTTGCAAATACCTGGGGTTATGGTGCGATGACCAACTCCTACAACGACATGCAGAACACCAAGTGTGCCCTGTATATCGGCTCCAACGCTGCTGAAGCCCACCCTGTGTCTGTATTGCACATGCTGCATGCCAAGGAAACCGGCGCGAAGATGATCGTGGTTGACCCACGCTTCACACGCACAGCCGCCCGTGCAGATGAATACGTTCGCATCCGCTCCGGCTCGGACATTCCATTCCTGTTCGGCTTGCTGCATCACATCTTCAAGAACGGCTGGGAAGACAAGAAGTACATCAATGACCGTGTGTACGGCATGGACCAGATCAAGGCCGACGTCATGGCCAACTGGACACCCGACAAAGTCGAAGAGGCTTGCGGCGTTGGCGAAGCGCAGATGTACAAAGTGGCTGAAATGATGGCCAAGAATCGTCCGAGCACACTGGTGTGGTGTATGGGTCAAACCCAGCACTCCATTGGTAACGCCATGGTTCGTGCATCCTGTATCGTGCAGCTTGCATTGGGTAACATTGGCGTGTCAGGTGGCGGTGCAAACATCTTCCGCGGACACGACAACGTACAGGGCGCGACCGACGTTGGTTCAAACCCGGACTCACTGCCAGGTTACTACGGTCTTTCCGAAGGTGCATGGAAGCACTGGGGTCGTGTTTGGGACGTCGATTACGAATGGATCAAGAGCCGCTACTCCGAAGGCATGTCAACCAAAGCGGGTATGACAGTGTCACGCTGGGTGGATGGGGTGCTTGAAAATCCGGAGTTGATCGACCAGAAAGCAGGGAATCTGCGCGGTCTGTTCTTCTGGGGCCATGCACCCAACTCGCAAACCCGTGGTTTGGATATGAAGAAAGCCATGGACAAGCTTGACTTGCTCGTGGTGATCGATCCGTATCCGTCAGCGACAGCTTCCATGGCTGCCATGCCAGGTGACCCTGCCGGTTTGAATCCAAACCGCGAGGTTTACCTCTTGCCTGCTGCAACTCAGTTTGAGTGCTCTGGTTCCTGTACAGCCTCCAACCGCTCTCTGCAGTGGCGCGAAAAAGTGATCGAACCCATGTTCGATAGCCGCACCGACCACATGATCATGTATCAGCTGGCCGAGAAACTGGGCTTTGCAGAAGAGTTCAGCCGCTCACACACCTTGGTGAAAGGCAAGGGCGGCATGATGGAACCCGAAATGGAATCCGTCCTGAAAGAAATCAACCGAGGAAGCTGGACCATTGGCTACACAGGCCAAAGCCCAGAGCGTCTGAAGTTGCATATGAAAAACATGCACACCTTCAACGTTCGCACATTGAAGGCCGAAGGCGGTCCTTGCGACGGTGATTACTTCGGGTTGCCATGGCCTTGCTACGGCACAGCCGACATCAAGCACCCTGGTTCACCCAACCTGTACTCCAATGAAAAACACGTGATGGACGGTGGTGGTAACTTCCGCGCCAACTTTGGTGTTGAGAAAGATGGAGTCAACTTGTTGGCTGAGGCCGGTTCGCACCCGGTTGGCGCTGAAATTACAACGGGTCACCCCGAATTCACCTCTGACATGCTCAAGCAGTTGGGCTGGTGGGACGAACTGACCGAGGCCGAGAAGACCGAAGCCGAAGGCAGGAACTGGAAAACCGACCTTTCAGGCGGTATTCAGCGCGTGGCCATGAAGCACGGTTGCCATCCATTTGGTAACGCCAAAGCGCGTGCCGTGGTGTGGAACTTCCCGGATCCAGTGCCCAAGCACCGCGAACCAATCTACTCGACCAAGCCTGATTTGGTGGCCAAGTATCCCACTCACGACGACAAAGCCTCTTTCTGGCGTTTGCCAACCCTGTACAAGTCTGTTCAGGAAAAGAATGCCGACATCGGCAAGTCATTCCCCTTGATCATGACTTCAGGTCGTTTGGTGGAATACGAAGGTGGTGGTGAAGAAACACGTTCCAACCCATGGCTGGCTGAGCTTCAACAAAACATGTTTGTTGAAATCAACCCGGTTGCGGCGAATGACCGTGGCATCAAGCATGGCGATCAGGTTCGTGTAATGACCCCGACTGGCGCAAAGATCCAGGTGCAAGCCTTGGTCACACGCCGCGTGGGTCCAGACACCGTGTTCCTGCCATTCCACTTCTCCGGACACTGGGAAGGCAAAGACCTTCTGCAGTACTACCCGGAAGGTGCGGCACCTGTTGTCCGTGGTGAGGCAGTGAACACTGCAACCACCTACGGCTATGACGTGGTGACGATGATGCAGGAAACAAAGACCACCGTTTGCCAGATTGAAAAGCTGGTTTAAGCACTAATGCAAAGGAGATAAGAAAATGGCACGTATGAAGTTTCTATGTGATGCCGAGCGTTGCATTGAGTGCAATGGCTGCGTCACCGCATGTAAAAACGAGCACGAGGTAGAGTGGGGCATTAACCGCCGCCGCGTGGTAACCATCAACGACGGCGAACCCGGAGAGCGTTCAATCTCCGTAGCCTGTATGCACTGTTCAGACGCGCCTTGCCAGGCTGTCTGCCCCGTGAACTGCTTCTACAAAACCGACGAAGGTGTTGTATTGCACGACAAAGACCTGTGTATCGGTTGCGGCTACTGTTTCTACGCCTGTCCATTCGGTGCACCACAATTCCCGCAGGAAGGTGCATTTGGTCAGCGCGGCAAAATGGACAAGTGCACATTCTGTGCCGGTGGTCCAGAAGAAGACACTTCCGAAGCCGAATTCGAGAAGTATGGTCGCAACCGTTTGGCCGAAGGCAAGTTGCCACTGTGCGCCGAAATGTGTTCAACCAAAGCCTTGTTGGCGGGTGACGGTGACGTAGTTTCCGACATTTTCCGCAATCGCGTGGTTGTTCGTGGCAAAGGCGCTGAAGTGTGGGGCTGGAGCTCTGCTTATGGTCAACCTGCCAAGGAGGGCGCGTAATATGGCGCTTCGCGGTAAGTTGATTCTTTCCGGGGCCTTTGCGGGCCTCATTCTGGCCACTGGCTGCTCACCCCTGGAAGACGCCAACAACGGCAAGGGCTACGCAGGCAAGGCCGACACCCATGCTTTCGAAACTGGTGGCGGTGAATTCACCGCGGGTGGTTTCAAAGCGGGTGACAAGGAAAGCTGGCAAGAAACCCTGAATGTCCGAGCCAAAGCCCAGAACGAATACGTTCGCACTGGTGATTCGGCAAAGGCCCAATAAGGAGAGTCGATCATGACACATTCAACCATTCGGGCCGCTGCAAAGCCAGGTCTGAACAACGCCCTCGTGGCCTTGTTCATGGCCCTGGTTTTTGCTGTGTGCTCTCTGTGGTCGGTGGGGGCCATGGCGCAAGATGCAACTGAACGCTCACAAGCACAAGTTCAGAAGCAACAAACGCAGCCCCTGAACAATGAACCGGTGTGGTCTGGCGTTGCGTCTGGTGAATCATTCACCACCGTGATCAAGGGCCGCGAAACCGGTGTGTTGATCAACAAGAGCGGTGAAACATGGCGCCAAATGCGCAATGACTGGATTTCTTACTACGGTGGCTGGGCTGTCGCAGTAATTTTCCTGTTAATTGTTGGTGCTCATTTGGTGAAAGGCCCTGTGAAGTTGCCCGAACCACGCACCGGTAAGTTGATTGAGCGTTTCACCTCGGCAGAACGTGTGGCCCACTGGACCATGGCATTCAGTTTTGTCGCGCTGGCCCTTACCGGCTTGTTGTTGATGTTTGGCAAGTACGTGTTGGCACCCTGGATGGGGCTCACGCTCAATTCTTGGCTTGCATCGATCAGCATTGTGATCCACAACTTCGTGGGCCCACTGTTTGCTGTCAGCGTGATTGTGTTCTTTATCATGTATGTGAAAGACAACATGCCTGAGAAGAATGACATTGAATGGCTGAAGAAAGGTGGTGGCATTTTTGGCCACGCGCCAGCGGGTCGTTTCAACATGGGCGAGAAGATCTGGTTCTGGGGTGGTGTCACGGTGCTTGGCATTGTGGTGTCCACAACCGGCCTGATTCTTAACTTCCCCAACTTCGATCAAGAACGCCTGTTGATGCAACAGTCACATGTCATTCACGCAAGTGCTGCGCTGTTGTTCATTATCATGTCCATGGGCCACATTTATATCGGCTCTATCGGTATGGAAGGTGCGCTTGAGGCCATGCGTGACGGCTACGTGGATGAAACATGGGCCAAGGCTCACCACGACGCTTGGTACGACGACATCAAGGCTGGCAAAGTATCGCCAGTGCGCTCAAAAGAGGGCGCAACCGCCATGGGTTCACAAGTGATGGCTCAATAAGGCTTGATCACTTGTTGCTTCATGGCAAAAAGAAAGCCCGCTCAGCAATGAGCGGGTTTTTTTCTGTCTGAATATTGCGGAAAAAACTGTATCGGGATCGTTGTGCTTGACGGGTAGCATCGGGCTCTGGTCATGCCGGCGACATCGGAAGCTTGATTGAAATAAAAAATGCCCGAAGAAACATGGTCTCTTCGGGCATTTGTCGGTAGGCAATTGCTTGCCTCCGAGTTGCTTTAGTTTGAACTGTTTCTGAACTCTGGTTTGGTTTCAACAAGCACCAAGTTCTCTGTCGCGATCTGAACCACCGGCTTGCGTTCACGCGGAATACGCGCAGGCTTTGGTGTTGCTGCCAGGTTTGCCTGAACAACAGACCACTTTTCGTGATCAGTTTCAACCCACAACATGCCTGCACTGCTCAGCATTTGTTCCAAGCCTTCTTTGTTCAGCAGCTTTGGTGCTGGCGCAGCAGCAGTTGCTGCAACAACTGGCGTTGTGCTGGCGACTGTTTCGGGCGTCATTTCAACCACCGCAGGTGCCAGCAGAGCGGGCTCTGTAGGCGGTTGGTCTACAAACACTTCAGGCGCACTCGCTTGCTCAGTAACTTGCTCAGTAACTTGCACAGGTTCGCTTATGGCTTCACCTGTAACATCGTTGTCAGGCTCGGTGACTGGCGTCGATTCGACTTCCTTGGGCTGTGCAAGGGCTGCAATCACCGACTGTACCGCCTGAACTTCCGGCGCACGTACATTAGACTCATCTGGATTGTTTTCAGTTGAACCCATTTGTGTTGGTTCGGCGGGCAAGCCCATTTCAGACACGTTCAGACCGCTTGCAGCAATGGTTTGCTCAGGCGATTCTTCAGCTGAGTCTGAAGCGCTGGTTTCAGTTGCCGCGTTGTCGCGCGCACCGTCGCGATTGCCACCACGACCGCGACGACGGCGACGACGACGTGGCTCATCGCCACCCGCTTCTTCATCACTGCCATACGACATGGTTTCAGCAATCTTGTTGGCAAGTTCTTCCTCGTCCGCTGCATCAGCGGCTTGGAAAGCGTCTTCCGACTGCAATGCAGATTGTTCAAGTGCTGCACCGGACTCACCTTCACCCGCACCACGACCGCCACGGCCACGGCGACGACGACGGCGTCCGCCGCGTTCACTCTGCTCGGCTGCGTCTGCCGCATCAGTGCCCGCTGCTTCAACGGCTGCCAAGGGTTTCACTTCCAGCACTTCAGCGCCTGCAGCTCGTTCTTCACGAGGTTTGCCACGACCGCCGCGATTCTGCTGGCCTGAGCGTGGTTGCTGGGCTTCTGTCGCTTTGACTTCGTCGCCAGTTGTAGTGCCAGTGCCTTCATCTTCGCGACCCCGGCCACCACCACGACGGCGGTTTCTTCCGCCGCGACCGTTGCGTTGATCGTTACGCTCACCTTGCTGACGACCTTGACCACGACCACCACGTTCGCTGGTCTTCTGGTCGATCACCACTGCAGGTACTTCAGCAGTGGTGTCGCGTTTGAACCAGGAAATGATGCGCTGAATCAAGGAAAGACCCGCAGGTGCAGCTGCTGCAACGACTACTTCTGCCTTTGGCTTTCGTTCCTGATGGGGAGGTGCGGGCTGGGTTGGAATAACGCCCTTGATCACAGCTTCCTGGCGTTTTACGGCTTCGCCCTCTACTTTCTTGTCGTAGTAGCTTTGCTCGTCTTTGGATGTGGCCAACTCAAAGCTTTGACGTGGGTCTTCCAGACGTTCATCGTCATGGCGCAGGCGGGTAATCTCGTAATGTGGTGTTTCTAGATGCTTGTTTGGAATCAGCAGCACGTTCACCTTCAAGCGGGCTTCGAGCTTGTAGATTTCAGAACGCTTTTCGTTCAACAAGAATGTGGCCACATCGACCGGCACCTGCGTGTGTACGCTGGCGGTGCCTTCCTTCATGGCTTCTTCCTGCAGAATACGCAGCACATGCAAGGCTGTGCTTTCCGTGTCGCGAATCACACCTGTGCCGTTACAGCGTGGGCAAGTGGTGTGCGAACCTTCGTTCAAGGCAGGGCGAATGCGCTGACGGCTCAACTCCATCAGGCCGAAGCGACTGATCTTGCCCATTTGCACGCGTGCGCGGTCGAAATGTAGGCTGTCTTTAACGCGGTTCTCGACTTCTTTCTGGTTGCTGGCTTTCTCCATGTCGATGAAGTCGATCACGATCAAGCCACCCAGGTCGCGCAAGCGCAACTGTCGGGCAACTTCTTCAGCAGCTTCCAGGTTGGTGCGCAAGGCGGTGTCTTCGATGTCTGTACCACGAGTAGAGCGCGCTGAGTTGACGTCAATCGACACCAGTGCTTCAGTGTGGTCGATCACAATCGCGCCACCCGAGGGCAGGGGAACCATGCGGCTGTAGGCTGTTTCAATCTGGTGTTCAATCTGAAAACGGCTGAACAACGGAATGTCGTCGCGGTAGCGCTTCACCAGATTCATCATGTCAGGCATAACATGCTGCATGAACTGTTTGGCCTGGTCGTAAATTTCATCGGTGTCGATAAGCACTTCGCCGATGTCGGGGCTGAAGTAATCGCGAATGGCGCGAATCACCAGGCTGCTTTCCTGGTAAATCAGGAATGCGCCATTGGCTGATTTGCCGGCACCATCAATGGCAGTCCACAGTTGCAACAGGTAATTCAGGTCCCACTGCAATTCTTCAACAGAGCGGCCAATGCCCGCAGTGCGGGCAATAATGCTCATTCCCTTGGGGTATTCAAGCTTGTCCAGCGCTTCACGCAGCTCTTGGCGTTCTTCACCTTCAATTCGGCGAGAAACGCCACCACCTCGGGGATTGTTGGGCATCAACACCAAATAACGGCCTGCCAGAGAAATGAAGGTGGTCAGGGCTGCGCCCTTGTTTCCACGTTCTTCTTTTTCAACCTGAACAAACAGTTCCTGGCCTTCTTTGACGACGTCTTGAATGCGGGCTTTGCCTGCTTCAACGCCTTCCTTAAAGTATTGACGGGAAATTTCTTTGAATGGCAGAAAACCGTGGCGGTCTTCGCCGTAGTTGACGAAACAGGCTTCAAGACTGGGTTCTACGCGGGTAATTACACCCTTGTAAATGTTGCTTTTCCGTTGTTCACGGCCAGCTGTTTCAATGTCAATGTCGATAAGCTTTTGGCCGTCGACAATCGCGACCCGCAACTCTTCTGAATGAGTTGCGTTAAATAACATGCGCTTCATGCACACTCCAATGGCACCGCAGTGCGAAAAGAGATGCTGAAAAAGCGGAAGGAACAAAGAGAGCCAAAAACGAATACAACAAAGCGCCGCTCGGTTTTAACCAAGAGCGGCGATTATACTAAGGCATTGATATTTAATAATAAATATTGGTTCAAATTTCACCTGCGTAAGGTGGGCCTGCGTCGTTTTTGTTAGTACCCAGCGCTTCTTGTGCGCGCTGGTGCGTAAAAATTCTTTGTTTCCAGCTTAAGGCGGGCATTCAGCCGCGCGCCTCTTTTTCAGCCATCATTGCCGCCATCCAGGGTAGGCGGCACACCCACTAAATAAAACCGCGGTGGGGCGTATCCAGAAGTGAATTCGGACGCTTCCCAAGCGATAATCTGATTATATGCTGAACCCGCCCAATTGGTAAAACAAAGAATTGAAAACACAGGAAAAACCCAATCCCGACAGGGCTGTTCTGATCGAAATTGACGAAAAACATCAAGACCAGCGGCTGGACAATTTTTTGTGCAGCGTGTGCAAAGGTGTACCCAAAAGCCATGTGTTCCGGATTATCCGTTCTGGCGAGGTGCGCATCAACAGAAAACGGGCTGAAGCCAAAACCAAGCTTTGTATTGGCGATGTGGTGCGTATTCCCCCAATACAGGTTATTGAAAAACAATCAATTGACGAATTGTCTTCAAGTGGTACTTTAAGTAAAGCACACTTGTTGAAAACCGCAGCCGATATTCCTGTTCTGTTCGAAGACGAGCATTTGCTGGTGGTCAATAAGCCTTCAGGCATGGCGGTGCATGGTGGCTCCGGCTCAACATTTGGATTAATTGAATGTATTCGAGCACTTAGATCGGAAACCCATCAAGATTTGGAACTTGTGCATCGAATTGATCGCGAGACCTCTGGCATTCTGATTATTTCGAAAAAACGAAGCGCACTCAGAAAGTTACAAGAACAACTTCGAGCTCGATCCTGGAAAAAATACTATAAAACGCTCGTGTTGGGTTATTGGCCAGAATCGCTTAAACAAGTGGATCTGCCTTTGCTGAAAACTCAGGCCGGTGAGAAAGAAGCCCGGGTCTTCGTAGATCCATTGGGTGACAATGCTTGCACAAAAATCAAGCTGATTCAAAAATTTAAATCAGAGTATTCAGTATTTACCTTAATGCAGGCCCAAATTTTGACCGGTCGTACGCATCAAATTCGTGTGCACACCAGCGCCAACAAGTTTCCGATCGCAGGGGATGACCGTTACGGCAACTTTGAAATGAACAAGCAATTGGCCCGGCACGGCTTAAAGCGCATGTTTTTGCACGCGGCTCGCTTGCAGTTGGTTCACCCGGCTACAAATGAAACTATAGTACTAGAGGCGCCCTTGGCCCCTGAATTGGACAGTTTTTTAAAATCGTTACAGGCAGTAAACAGCAAATGACTTACAAAATGGTGGTGTTTGATTGGGATGGCACCATACTTGATTCAACTGGCGCAATAACACGCTCTATTCAACGTGCCTGTCTGGACGCTGGCCTGCCAGATCCAGGCGAAGAAATCGCCTCTTATGTTATCGGCTTGGGCTTAACCGATGCGTTACGTCATGCGGCACCGGGCGCTAGCGAGGCACAAATTGCTTTGCTGGTTGAAAGTTACCGCACTCATTACCTTAGCAAATACCATGAACTTGAGTTGTTTACAGGCGCGGTTCCTTTGCTTAAAACCCTTAATGACATGGGCGTAATTTGCACAGTGGCCACAGGCAAAAGCCGCCAAGGACTGAACCGTGCGATGTCCAATTCGGACACGGCACGATATTTCATGGGTTCCAGGTGTGCAGATGAGTGCCACAGCAAGCCCCATCCCCAAATGATTCTTGAGTTGATGGAAGAATTTGACACTGATCCAGCGCATGTTGTCATGATTGGCGACACAACGCATGACTTGAACATGGCGCAAGCCGCTGGCGTTCATGCCTTGTCGGTGCAAACTGGTGCGCATCCGCCAAAATTGCTGAACCAGGTGCCCCATCTGGAGTCTTTTCGTTCAATCAATGAATTGGCTCCATGGCTGATTCAAACCATTTCCGCCAACAAATGACCATGCAGCAACTACAAGTATGCAAATCCAGTGATCTGGAAGAAGGCGGTACTGGCTATCGCTTCAAAGTGTTGTACAACGGCGAGGAAACCACGGCCTTCGTGGTGCGTGTCGACGCAGCGGTGCGGTGTTTCCTGAATCGCTGTTCGCATGTGCCGGTGGAGCTTGACTGGAACTATGGTGAGTTTCTTGATGATTCGGGTCGAATCGTCGTGTGTGCTACCCATGGCGCAAGCTACGACGCCACCGATGGCAGTTGTCTTGGTGGACCCTGCGATGGTAACCCCCTTGTTAAATTGAATATTGAAGAGAAAGACGGTGCAGTGTACTGGACCCCATCCGAAATTATTACAGTGCCAGCCGATGGCATTGAGGACTGAGCATGAGCGACGAAAACACCCAGTGGGAACGTAAATTACTGGAAAAGCTGGCTTCTGAGGCCTTGGTCGAACAACGTAGAAAACGTCGTTGGGGCATATTCTTCAAGCTGATTGGTCTTGCATACGTGGGTATTCTGCTTGCGTCGCTACTTGGCTTCGCCACTGGCGGCCCGAGTCTTGAAGTGACCCGGCATACTGCTTTGGTGGATCTCGAAGGGGTTATTTCAAGTGATTCACTGGCCAGTGCCGATCGAATCAACGCGGGGCTGCGAGCGGCTTTTGAAAGCGAAGGGTCGGTTGGTGTGGTCCTTCGGATCAACAGCCCGGGTGGTAGCCCAGTTCAAGCGGGCCTGATTAATGACGAGATAAAACGCCTGCGTGGAAAATATCCGCAAAAGCCGTTTTACGCCGTCGTTGAAGAAATCTGTGCCTCTGGTGGCTATTACGTTGCCGCTGCCGCGGACAAGATCTATGTCGACAAAGCCAGTCTGGTGGGTTCAATTGGTGTGGTCATGAACGGTTTTGGTTTCACTGGCACCATGGAAAAGCTCGGAGTTGAGCGTCGATTGATCACGGCTGGGGAAAACAAGGGTTTTCTCGATCCTTTCAGTGCAGAAGATCCTTATCAAACTGAATTTGCCAAGCAAATGGCTGAGGAAATTCACCAGCAGTTCATACAGGTCGTGAAAGAAGGGCGTGGCGAGAAGCTGGCTAACAACCCTGAGTTGTTTACTGGTTTGGTGTGGACCGGCGCCAAGAGTGTTGAGTTAGGGCTGGCAGACGAACTTGGCTCGATCGACACCATTGCGCGCGATGTCTTGAAAGCCGAGGAAATTCTGGACTACACACAGCAGGATTCCCTGGCAGAACGCTTTGCCGAAAGGGTTGGCGTGGTGTTTGGTCAGGGCGTTCGAAGTGTATTTCCGGAGTTTGGCGCAAGCCAGCGACTCGGGTTCCAGTGAATTGGCACGGGTTCATGGCCTGATCGGCGCAGGTTCCTCGCCCAGTCGACGCGAGTCCCAATCGCTTCGCCAAAAAACCTGTTGATCCCTTTTTGAAATCACACTGACTCAATCCGCTCGACAAAACTGATGGTCGATCGGATTGTCAGCCTGCGACTGAACGTGGCGTGTGAATTCAAACGGGCAGGTTTTCTTGAAGGCAAGGCGATTGGGACATCGCTGCCGATTGGGCCATTTAGACTCGCAGGCGCCCGTGGTTCAGCCAACTCGGCAGTGGGTTTGCCTGTTCCGCACATTCAAGAAAACCGCCCCGCGTGAATAGATTCGCGGCGTTCGGCTGCAAGGCGACACCGAGACTCGGCCATGTGTTTTGCCGAGCTCGGTGAGCAAGAATCAATTCAACAAGGGATCAAGCGGTTTTCTGTGCGGAATCGGGCAACCCCGCCGGGTTGGCTTAACGAACCGGCAACCCCGCCGGGTTGGCTTAACGAACCGGCAACCCCGCTGGGTTGGCTGAAATTCAAGCAATCAACTGGCCAGCCACAAGAACAAACAGGGTGCTTTTCCCGGTGCCGGCGGTTGTTTTTTCCACTGCGCAACAGTCCGAGTGTGAATATGCTGCTCATCCCCGGTCAAGTCCCATGCTACGCACAGCAAGGTTTCAGCGGAAAGCTGTTTTAACAGCGCCTCAATCAACTTTTCATTTCGGAATGGTGTTTCGATCACCATCTGGGTGCATTTCTGCGCTTTGGAATCCCGCTCAGTTAGCTTGATCCAGTTATCCCGCTGCGCTGGCTCCAAGGGTGGGTAGCCATAAAACCTGAAATTTTGCCCATTCAGGCCGCTGCCCATTAAAGCCAGCAAGATCGAACTTGGGCCGACAAGTGGGTGTACCGGGCAATTGGTGCGGTGGGCCAGTGCTACGATTTCAGCGCCGGGATCAGCCACGCCGGGGCAGCCCGCGTCGCTCATTACCGCCACTGGCTCGCCTGCTTTGCAGCGTTCGATAATTTCAAGCCGCTGTTGCGGGCTAAGTTGGGCAATTTCATGAATGCTCAGGTCGCGAATGGCCGCAGGCATATTGAAGTGCCCCAAAGCTGCACGTGCAGGCTTGGCATTTTCCACCAACCAGGTTCGGCACTGCTGCACCAAAGGCAGGTCGGAAGCCAAAACAGGAAGTTTGGGTGTTTTTTGACTTAGGGGGCTGGGTACCAGGTAAAGCATGTCAGGGCAGGGTCACTTCAAATTGCCGCAAAGCGTTGGACACTTCGATCAAGGGCAGGCCGATCAAAGCGGTTGGGTCGCTTGACTCAATACGCTTCAGCAGTGAGATCCCCAAGCCTTCACTTTTTGCGGACCCGGCACAGTCATAGGGCTCCTCTGCAATCAAATAACGTTCAATTTCAGCGGCGTTCAATTCACGAAACTCGACCGAAGTAGGAACAGTAAATTCAATGGTCTGACTTGTTTCAACACAACATACACATACAGCGGTGTGGAATACGATGGTTTTTCCACTCATGCTGCGCAATTGCGCACGGGCGCGATCGTGTGTGCCGGGTTTGCTGATGGCTTCACCATCCACATCGGCCACCTGATCTGAACCGATTACAATTGAAGCTGGGTGTTCCGCAGCGATCGCCAATGCTTTTTCCCGCGCAAGACGCTTGCAAGTGTCCAGCGGTGTTTCTTCTGGCTTGGGTGATTCATCAATTTGTGGTGCATTGCACCGAAAGTTGACTTGAAGGCGGCTCAGCAGCTCTCTTCGGTACTTCGAGCTGGATGCTAAATAGATAGATCGGGTCATTGGACTTGTGTGCTGGCTTTGACAGATTACGTTAGGCAGAGTATTATCGCGCGTTTCCTGCTTTTCTTATCTGCATGCGCCACAAAGGCCCATTAAAACAGTTTGATGAATTCGACGCGTGGTCGTTTTCTCGCCTGGGCGAACGCATTCGCAGTGAAGAGGTGAAGTTTGACTTCCCCCGGCTCGCTGCCGACGAAAACCTGTTGTCGTGCAAAGTCGAGCGTTGGGAAGTATCCGGGCGTATCAACGCCAAGTCTGAAAGCGTTATCCGGTTTCAGGGCCGTTTTAACGCAGAGCTTTCATGTGTTGTGTGTGGTTTGGGCGTCGAGCACGCGATCGATTTTGATCGTCATTTGATTCTGATGACTTCTGAAGCGCAGGCAGATGCCTACGACGAAGACACACTCGATGAACAAACAGACGTTGTTGCATGTCCGGGTGCGATAAACTTGAGAGATTGGCTGGAAGACGAAATTTTATTGGCATGCCCCATGTTCCCGAAGCACGACGCCTGCGCTGAGCAAGCCGGTCGTAGTTGGCGAGAAGAGGGGGATGACCTTGAAGAAGATACTGACGACTACCAGGATGACACTGCTGGTGGCCCAACACAGGAAGTACAGCGTCCTTTTGCCAACCTGGGCGATTTGCTCAAGGGAAGCAAGAAGTAACACTTTTATACATGGAGCTTTAAAATGGCCGTTCAACAGAACAAAAAATCACCTTCCAAGCGTGGTATGCACCGCTCACACCAGAATCTGACAGCGCCAACCTTGTCTGCTGACTCATCTTCAGGTGAAACACACTTGCGCCATCACATCAGCCCCAACGGCATGTACCGTGGCAAGAAAGTTGTAAAAACCAAAGCTGACGAGTAATTTATTACTGATCAACAAGGCAACTGCAGTCTGTTGCCATGAAAACCAAAAGGTCTAAGAACGGATGGTTCGCATAGCGATTGATTGCATGGGTGGGGACCACGGGTTGTCGGTCACCGTCCCCGCCTGTTTGCGCTTTCTCAAGCAGCACCCTGACGTGCAGCTTGTGTTGGTCGGAAAGCAGTCGGAAATTGAAGCGGCTCTGGCCAAGAAAAAGGCCTTGGAGCATCCCCAGATCACCATTCGTCACGCCAGTGAAGTGGTTGAGATGGACGAGCCGCCTGCTCAGGCCCTGCGCAATAAAAAAGATTCATCGATTCGCGTGTGTGCCAACCTGGTTAAAGACGGGTTGGCGTCTGCGTTCGTCAGTGCGGGCAATACCGGCGCGCTGATGGCAATTTCCCGATTTGTGTTGAAAACCCTTGACAGCATTGACCGTCCGGCAATTGCGTCGTCTCTGCCGAATATGAAAGGCAAAGGCACGTTGATGCTGGATTTGGGTGCCAATGTGGATTGCGATCCCACCCATCTATTTCAGTTTGCAGTCATGGGCTCAGCCTTTGTGAAAGGCACTGAAGGAATTGAAAAGCCAACTGTGGGTTTGCTCAATATTGGTGAAGAGGTCATTAAAGGCAACGAGGTTGTTAAAAAGGCCTCGGAATTGTTGCGCGCCAGCGAGTTGAACTTCTATGGCAACGTGGAAGGAAACGATATTTACAAAGGCACCACCGACGTAGTGGTGTGCGATGGTTTTGTGGGCAACGTGGCCCTGAAAACCTCGGAGGGCCTGGCGCAAATGCTGGGCGACATTATCAAGACAGAGTTCAAGAGAGGCCTGTGGCCCAAAGTTGCTGCGGTTTTCGCCGCACCTGTGTTGCTTCGATTCAAAAAAAGGGTGGACCACCGCCGCTACAACGGAGCAGCATTGCTTGGGCTTAAAGGGATTGTGATCAAAAGCCACGGCTCGGCAGACGCCTATGCTTTCTTCTACGCGATCAAGCGTGCCTACGACGCTGCGAACGGCAACCTGCTCGACAGTATCAGGCTGACAATGTCGCATTATGTGCCTTTGGCTGCGCCAGAAGCACCGGTAGCTGAAGAAGCGGTATCTGCGCCGGCTGAGGCCAAACCAGACCAAGTGATTTAATGTCTTCATTCAGTGCGATCCTTGGCACCGGCGCAAGCCTGCCAAGGCGTGCGGTTTCAAATCAGGAGTTAACTGAGTTTCTTGCTACGAAAGGCGTGGAAACCAGTGCGGAATGGATTGAAACGCGCACAGGGATTCGGCAAAGGTACCTTTGTGAATCCGATGAAACCAACTGTGACATGGCCAGCAAGGCGGCTTTGCAAGCGCTTGATGCGGCTGGCATGTTGCCCGATCAGGTGGACCTGATCGTTCTTGCCACTTCTACTCCCGACCAGGTCTTCCCGTCCACTGCTTGTGCGGTTCAGGCACAAATTGGTGCGAGCAAAGCCTTTGCCTTCGACATTCAGGCAGTGTGCAGTGGTTTTGTGTACGCCTTGACGGTGGCCGACTCCATGATCCGCGCCGGCCAGGTCAGGAATGCCCTTGTGATCGGCTCTGAAGTGTTCAGCCGACTCATGGACTGGAACGATAGAACCAGCTGCGTACTGTTCGGAGACGGCGCGGGTGCGGTGTTTCTACAAGCCAGCGAGGAACCCGGCGTGCTGGGTTGCAAACTGAGTTCCGATGGCACATTGGGCTGCATTTTGAATACCACAGGGCGTATTGACGGCGGAAAAATTGTGGGTGATCCATTCCTGCGAATGGATGGTCAGGCTGTATTCCGCCAAGCAGTGTCCGTGCTTGGCAACAGTGCCCTTGAGTTGTTTGACAGTCTGGGTTTCAAGCTGGAAGACCTTGATTTTTTGGTGCCCCATCAGGCCAATGTACGAATTCTTCATTCGGTCGCTAAAAAATTGAAGCTGCCAGAAGAGCGCGTCGTAATCACCGTTGGCATGCATGGCAACACCTCTGCAGCCTCTGTGCCTTTGGCTTTGAATCACGCAATCGAACAAAAACAGATCAAAAAAGGCGATAACGTGCTTTTACAAGGCGTCGGGGGTGGTTTTACATGGGGCAGTGTGCTCGTTCGCATGTAAAATAGCGCAAATTGAAAATTAGATGAATTCCTCGAAAATGACAAAACAAATCGCCTTTCTGTTTCCGGGTCAAGGTTCCCAGTCGGTGGGTATGTTGGATTCTTTCAAATCCAATCCGTCGACAGCCAGTTTGTTTGCTACGGCAACTCAGGAAGCAGAGCAGGCGCTTGGTCAAAACCTGGGCGCCCTAATCGAGCAGGGGCCCGCAGAATCCCTGAATTTAACGTCCAATACCCAGCCCGCAATGTTGATGGCGGATGTGTTGGTGTTGCGTGCGTGGCTTGCCGCTGGCGGTGCCATGCCGAATCTGGTTGCAGGGCACTCTCTGGGTGAATATGCCGCCTTGGTTGCTGCCGGTGTATTCAGTTTGTCTGAAGGCTTGGGTTTGGTTCGCATTCGTGCACAGGCCATGCAGGAAGCTGTGCCGGTCGGGCAGGGTGGAATGGCTGCAATCATCGGTTTGAGCGACGAGCAGGTTATTCAAGCCTGTGCCCAAGGCTCAGTCAATGGCGAGGTGGCCGAGGCTGTGAATTTCAATGCGCCGAGCCAGGTGGTTATTGCTGGAAGTGCACAAGGTGTCAAGAACGCGTGCGAGGCGGCAAAGGCCCTGGGTGCAAAGCGCGCACTTGAATTGCCTGTGTCCGCGCCATTTCATTCCAGCCTGATGAAGCCTGCTTCCGTGAAGCTGGCTACAGCGCTTTCCAATACAAATTTCGCCCCTCCCCAGCTGCCTGTGTACAACAACATTGATGTGGCTGTAGAATCCGACCCCGCACGAATTCGAGACGCATTGGTGCGCCAGGCTTATGGTCCAGTGCGCTGGGTGGAAACAATTCAAGCCATGACCGCAGCAGGCACATCGCTGTTTGTTGAATGTGGACCTGGCAAGGTATTGGCTGGTTTGGTCAAGCGTATCAGTGATGTGCCCGTGATTAATATTCATGACCCAGACAGCATTCAGGCCGCACTGGCTGCTGCGCAATAAAAGGAACAGGTCGAATGACATTTTTTGATTTGACTGGAAAAATCGCACTGGTTACTGGCGCCAGCCGTGGCATTGGTCGTGAAATTGCAATGACCTTGGGCAAGGCCGGCGCCACTGTGGTGGGAACTGCCACTTCTGAAGCGGGCGCTGCTGATATTTCCGAAGGTCTGAAAGCCGCCGGGATCAACGGCTTTGGCGCAGTGTTGAACGTAACAGACGCAGCCAGCCTTGAACCCTTGTTTGCGCGAATCGCCGAGGAATTGGGGCAGTTGTCCATTTTGGTCAACAACGCTGGAATTACCAGGGACCAATTGGCCATGCGCATGAAAGACGAAGACTGGGACGCAGTAATTGCCACCAATTTGTCTTCGGTATTCAAGCTGTCCAAGTTGGCCATGAAGCCAATGATGAAAGCGCGCACCGGCCGAATGATCAACATTACCTCGGTGGTAGGCACCAGTGGCAATGCGGGTCAAGCGAATTATGCAGCCGCCAAGGCGGGTGTGGCTGGAATGACAAAAGCGCTTGCGCGTGAACTGGGAAGCCGCAATATCACGGTAAACTGTGTGGCGCCCGGATTTATCCAAACCGACATGACTGATGCCCTGTCTGAAACGCAGGTAGATCAGTTGAAACAACAAATTCCGTTGGGTCGAATGGGGCAGGTTACAGACATTGCTGCGGCAGTGCTGTATCTGGCCAGCGACCAGGCGGGGTATGTAACTGGAACCACATTGCACGTGAATGGTGGAATGTGGATGGGCTAATGGCAAGGCATTAGAATATGATCTGTCATATCGCTTTGCTAATCTCACTCGATTTTTATTAAAAACCCACGGAGGCTCCGTAATGGAAAACATTGAACAGCGCGTTAAGAAGATTGTTGCCGAACAACTCGGTGTTAAAGAAGAAGAAATCAAAAACGAATCTTCTTTCGTAGATGATCTGGGCGCTGATTCCTTGGATACAGTGGAACTGGTTATGGCTTTGGAAGAAGAATTTGAAACAGAAATTCCTGACGAAGAAGCTGAGAAAATCACCACTGTTCAACAAGCGATTGATTTCGTTAAGACAAACTCTAAGTCTTAATGGCTGAATTGCAGGGGAAGCGGGGTGGCCAATGCGGCCAGCCCGCTTCCCCTGCAAGTTCAATTACACATTGGATAAAGGGAGGGCTTGTGAGCCGTAGACGTGTTGTTATTACCGGTTTGGGCATCATCAGCCCTGTGGGTAATTCTGTTACCGAGGCTTGGACAAGCCTGACTCAAGGCAAATCTGGCATTTCGACCATTACCCGCTTTGAAACTGAAGCTTTGACCGCCAAAATTGCCGGCGAAGTCAAAGGTTTTGACGTGTCCGAATACATTCCTGGCAAGGAAGCGGCCCGCATGGATACGTTTATCCATTATGGTTTGGCTGCCGGTATTCAGGCCTTCAAGGATTCCGGTCTGGAAGTGACCGAACAAAATTCCGAGCGAATCGGTGTCAGCATTGGCTCAGGCATTGGCGGTTTGCCAATGATTGAAGACACGCATTCCGATTTGCTGAACAAAGGCTACCGCCGCATTTCCCCGTTTTTCGTTCCGGGCAGCATCATCAACATGATCTCGGGGCACATGTCCATCATGTATGGCTTGAAAGGCCCGAACATCGCGATGGTCACTGCCTGTACTACTGGTACCCATTCGATTGGTGAGGCAGCGCGCATTATTGAATACGGCGATGCCGACGTAATGATTGCGGGTGGTGCAGAGTCCACGGTTTCCCCGCTGGGTATTGGTGGCTTTGCTGCCATGCGTGCTTTGTCGACCCGCAATGATGACCCAACCGCAGCAAGCCGTCCTTGGGACAAGGACCGTGATGGCTTTGTGCTGGGCGAGGGTGCCGGTGTACTGGTACTCGAAGAATATGAGCATGCCAAAAAACGGGGTGCGAAAATTTACGGCGAAGTCATTGGTTACGGCATGAGTGCAGACGCCAGTCACATGACTGCCCCCTGTTCAGACGGCGATGGTGCAGCACGCTGTATGAAAGCAGCCTTGCGCAACGCGGGCATGAATCCGGAAGACGTGGATTATGTGAATGCCCATGGTACATCCACACCACTTGGTGACGTGGCTGAAACCATGGCCGTCAAGCGCGCTTTGGGCGATCACGCCTACAAAACAGTCGTGAACTCCACAAAGAGCATGACCGGGCACCTGTTGGGTGCTGCAGGTGGAATCGAAGCTGTGTTTACCGCACTTGCTGTACACAACCAGGTTTCGCCACCCACCATCAACCTGATTGAAGCAGGTGAGGGCTGTGATTTGGATTACTGTGCCAACACTGCACGGGAAATGAATATCAAGCTTGCACTTTCCAACTCCTTTGGCTTTGGCGGTACCAACGGTACCTTGGCCATCGCAAGGGTGTAACGGGGCGCTCCTTGTTAAACAATCAGCCGGGCAGCATGTTGAATGAATTCACATTTGCTGCCCGTTCTACGTCGGTGTTTTCAGGGTTCGAGTCCGTGTTGGTCAGGTTTAGTCTTGCTGATGCGCTCAATCCGACTGTCAAATTTGATCCCAGGTTCTATCTTTTGAATCTTCAGGATTCAAGTGAGCACGCGTGTGTGCTGCAAATTCAGCGGGCTTGGTTGTCTGCGGTCGGCATTTTCCTGTTTCCTGCGCCTAGCTCAGCACATGCGCCGAAAACTCTGTTTGTGTCTTGCAGTTGTCCGAGTTTTGTCGCGTTAAAGGCTGTGCTGAAACGTTTGCAGACCTGGGAAACGCCGGAAAAGCCCTCACTTTCTACCTATTTCTGGAGGATGAATGTCCTCCGATAAAGACGATGATCTGTTGATCGTGCAGCGCGTGCAGGCTGGCGACAAACTTGCGTTTAACCTGTTGGTGAACAAATACCATCGCAGGGTGGCACGCTTGCTCACGCGCATGGTCCGCAATCAGGAAGACATCGAGGACATTGTTCAGGAAACCTTTATCAAAGCCTATCGGGCGATTGGTAACTTTCGCGGTGACAGCGCGTTTTATACCTGGATCTACCGGATTGCGATCAACACGGCCAAGAACTTGTTGGTGACTCAGGGAAGAAGACCTTCAACCCTGAAAGAGTCAAATGATGGTGACAGTGAAACTTTTGAGGACAATGCCGCTCTTAGTAACATTGACACGCCGGAATCGTTGTACCAGACCAAGCAAATTGGTGAGGCGGTCAATGAGGCCATGTCAGCGTTGCCAGAGGAATTAAGGTCTGCCATCGTGATGCGAGAAATCGACGGCCTGAGTTATGAAGAAATAGCAGCAGCAATGGATTGTCCAATTGGCACGGTTCGATCGCGGATCTTCCGCGCTCGAGAGTCAATTGCTACAAAAATCAAACCATTGTTGGAACCCAAAGGTAGTAAGCGTTGGTAAACCGGTGAGTAAAGTGATGAATAGAAACGAACAAATATCTGCAATGCTGGATGGCGAACTGGATGAAGCCGAAATCAAGGCGATCCTTTCGACCATGGGAGCCGAGGAAATGCAGGCGTGGCAGTGCTACAGCGCGGTGGGCGATTTCATTCGCTCAAGCGAAATGGCATCGTTTCATTCACCGTCGTTGCTGGCTAAAATCGAAGCAAGTCTGGCCGAGGAACCTACGGTGGTTGCCCCTGTTCTGGCGGCAACACTGGCGCGCAAGTCGGCTTATCAACGATTGTTCTCTGCTGAGCGCTCGCGCCGTTTGTTGGCATCAGTGGCCGCAGTCGGGTTTTTCAGTTTCGCCTTGAACCAAGTCATCCCGCCGCTCGACAGCCAAGTCCAGATGGTAAGGACCCAAGCTGTGAACACCACGATTTCCGATCAGGAATTGGCCTTGTGGCAGGAATATTTCATGGCACACCAACAGAATTCTGTTCGCGGTGGACTTTCAGCCGTGTCTCCGATCGCTCGAGTTGAAGCAGATCGCCCCACAATCGAAGGCACGGAAAGGTTGATTGTCAACAATGTCGGCGCTGCTGAGTGGATGAATGTCTGGGAGCCTTCACCCTACAGTTCAGATCCTTCGGTTCAGTTCAATTATGTGTCATCCAGCCGTTGAGCATTGAATCAGTCATGAAGATGTACCGCTCCTCACATTTGGCCAGACAGATCGCAACGGGTGCCTTGTTGGCATCGTTCGCATTGGGAGCGCAAGCTGATTCCGGTTTGTGGAACCTGGTGTGGGGTAGTCATGACCAGGCAAAGTCGCTGAACTATTCAGGATTGTTGATTACCGAGTCCGGCAAGCATTCTCAAACCAGCAAGTTGCTTCACCAGTCTGCCAATGGCAGTGAGTTTGAAGTTCTTGAGCGGCTGGACGGGCAACCTGCCAAGTGGATTCGACACAACGATCAGATCCAGTGTGTGATCCCCGATCGCAAAATGATCCTGACCGAGCGTCGCCATACTTCGATCGCATTTCCGCGTGTGCTTGCTGCGGCTGACGGCACCAACTCCCTTGAGAAGTTGTATTCGATTAGCGAGTTGCCTGGCAAGCGTGTGGCCGGCAGGGCAGCCAGGGTGTTGAAGCTGACGCCCAAAGATGATTTGCGCTATGAGTATCGACTGTATGTGGACCGCGAGAACAAATTGTTAATGCGCTCCGAATTGTATTCACCCAAGGGCGAAGTACTGGAGCAAGTGGGTTTCAAGGAAATTTCGTTTGAGCCACCTTTGATTGAAAATCCTGCCTTGGTGAAAGCTGGCCCTGGCTGGCGTACAAGCAGCACGGAAGTGCGTACCTTGACACCAGCTGAGTTGCCCTACGATTTGCCTGACCTGGCCTTTGGGTTCAAGAAGGCGGACACGGTGTGTCGGGTGAAAAGCACCGATGACCAAATTCATCAGACCGTGTATTCCGATGGCCTGTCGACTGTGTCTGTGTTCATTCAGAAACACATTCCAAGCCATTCGATGCCCCAGGTTCCAATGAGCCATGGTGCCGTGATGTCGAAATCTGAAACACAGGGCCAACACATGGTCACTGTGTTGGGTGAAGTACCCGAAAAAACCTTGGGACTTTTCTTAAAGTCCGTGCGTTGGAAGTCTCAATAACAAGGAAATTTTTAAATGAGATCTGAAGTGTTGAATTCCCGAAACATTGTCTGGATGGCCTTTTTTTTGCTGGCCATGATTGCATCAGTTTGGTCTGTGCCTGCAACGGCTCAAACGAATTCCCGTGGGCTGCCGGATTTTTCTGATCTGGTTGACCGTGTGGGACCCGCTGTTGTGAACATTCGCACCACCCAAAAAATTAGCCAGAACCCGCAGGGCATCCCTGGCTTTCCGGGTATGGATCCCAATGATCCGTTCTTTGAATTTTTCCGCAGATTCATGCCACCCGGTACCCCATTGCCGGGTCAACCCGGACCAACACCGCGTGGCGGTCAGCCTGCGCCAGACCGTGAAGTACCAAGCGGTGTAGGCTCTGGTTTTGTCATTGATTCCGACGGTTATTTGTTGACCAATCACCATGTGGTTGACGGTGCAGAGTCAATTATTGTGACTTTCCCTGACAAGCGCGAGTTCAAGGGCAAGGTTGTTGGGTCAGACCAGCGCACTGATGTCGCCTTGGTTAAAATTGAAGGCAAAAATCTGCCTTCATTAAAGATCGGGAACATCAACAACACCAAGGTCGGTCAGTGGGTTGTGGCGATTGGCTCTCCTTTTGGCCTTGAAAACTCGGTAACCGCCGGTATTGTCAGTGCCAAAGGCCGTGACACGGGCGAATACCTGCCTTTCATTCAAACAGATGTGGCCGTGAACCCGGGCAACTCGGGTGGGCCCTTGCTGAATCTGGATGGCGAGGTGATTGGTATCAATTCCCAAATCTACAGCCGCACGGGCGGCTTCATGGGCATTTCCTTTGCGATTCCAATCGACGAGGCCATGCGCGTGGCCAAACAACTGCGCGAAAATGGCAAGGTCAGTCGTGGTCGAATTGGTGTGGGCATTGGTGAAGTGGACAAAGACGTGGCCAAGGCCTTGGGTCTGGATTCCGCAGTCGGTGCGCTGGTGGGTTCTGTCGGTAAAGACAGCCCAGCCGAAAAGGCAGGTGTGATCGCTGGTGACATCATTTTGCGATTCGATGGCAAGAAGGTGGTGAAAGCGTCTGATTTGCCACGCATTGTAGGCGAAACCAAGCCTGGCTCGAAAGTGAACATGGTGTTGTGGCGCAAGGGCGCAGAGAAAACTGTCTCCATTACTGTGGCTGAATTTGAAACTGAGACCGCCCAAGCAGCTACCCCGGCACCAGTCGAGAAGCCCAAACCTACCGAGGCGGACAAGCTGGGCTTGACAGTGTCCGAGCCCACCGCACAGGAAAAGTCTGCGCTTGGATTGACCGGCGGCGTAGTCGTTCGTAGTTCAACAGGTGTTGCTGCTGCGGCAGGTGTTGCACCGGGTGATGTTGTACTGCGTGTGGGTCGTACCGACGTAACCTCGGCAAAGCAATTTGCAGAGCTGGTCAATGCCATTCCGAAAGGGCAGGCAGCCCCTATGCTGGTACGCCGTGGCGAGAACTCATTCTTTGTTGTCCTTACGCCCTGATCAGCACAAGCCACACCATGGCGAATGGCCTTGCGAAATATGCTGTAAAGCAAGGCCTGATCAGGTAAAATAAGACGTTACCGAAATTTTCAGGGGGCCGAGCAGCCCCCTTTTTAATGATGCAAATGCAGCACATCCGCAATTTTTCAATCATCGCCCACATTGATCACGGGAAATCCACGCTTGCTGACCGCTTGATTCACAAATGCGGTGGCTTGAGCGATCGAGAAATGGAGACCCAGGTACTTGATTCAATGGACATTGAACGAGAGCGTGGCATCACCATCAAGGCTCAAACAGCCGCACTGACTTACAAAGCCAAAGATGGCAATACCTATCTGCTGAATCTGATTGACACACCGGGGCACGTTGACTTCTCGTATGAAGTCAGCCGCTCGCTGTCGGCCTGTGAAGGCGCATTGTTGGTGGTTGATGCTTCACAAGGCGTGGAAGCCCAAACGGTTGCCAATTGCTACACCGCGCTTGATTTGGGTGTCGAAGTACTGCCTGTGCTGAATAAAATTGATTTGCCGCAAGCTGACCCTGAGAACGCGAAGACCGAGATTGAAGACGTGATTGGTATCGATGCGTCTGAAGCGATTGCAATTTCTGCCAAAACCGGTTTTGGTATTGATGAAGTGCTTGAGCTGATTGTGAACAAGGTGCCGCCTGCTCGAGGTAGCCGAGACGCGCCCTTGCAAGCGTTGATCATCGACAGCTGGTTCGACAACTATGTGGGCGTGGTGATGTTGGTTCGCGTAATCAACGGCGTGCTGAATCGCAAAGACAAGATCAAGTTGATGGCCACTGGCGACACTTACATTGCTGATGATGTGGGTGTGTTCACACCGAAATCCATCGCGCGCGATTCACTTTCGGCAGGTGAGGTGGGGTACATCAACGCGGGCATCAAGATGCTGGAAAGCGCCAAGGTGGGCGATACAGTCACCCTGGCCGGCAAGCCTGCTGACAAACCATTACCAGGCTTCAAGGAAGTGCAATCTCAGGTGTTTGCGGGGCTGTTTCCTGTGGAGTCCAATCAATATGAGGCTCTTCGTGAAGCGCTTGATAAATTGCGCTTGAACGACGCCGCCTTGAACTATGAACCCGAGGTGTCGCAGGCCCTTGGTTTTGGTTTCCGCTGCGGTTTCCTTGGCATGTTGCACATGGACATTGTGCAAGAGCGCCTGGAACGTGAATTCGACATGGACCTGATCACCACTGCGCCGACTGTGGTGTACGAAATCATGCAGCGTGACGGAACCCTATTGCGAGTGGACAATCCCTCGAAAATGCCGGATCTGAGCAAGGTTGACGAAATCCGTGAACCCATCGTGACCGTGAACTTGCTGATGCCACAGGAATACGTGGGCTCAGTGATGACACTGTGTACAGGCCGTCGCGGGACGCAGACCAATATGGTTTATCACGGTCGCCAGGTTCGATTGACCTTCGAGATGCCCATGGCTGAAATTGTGCTCGACTTTTTTGACAAGTTGAAATCGACTTCTCGCGGCTACGCCTCAATGGATTATTCCTTCAAGGAATATCGCCCGGCGGACATTGTGAAAGTAGACATGCTGATCAACGGCGAAAAAGTGGATGCCCTGTCCATCATGGTACACCGCAGCAATTCAATTTACCGTGGCCGGGCTGTGGCTGGAAAAATGCGCGAAATTATTTCCCGCCAAATGTTCGATGTGGCTATTCAGGCTGCGATTGGTGCCAACATCATCGCCCGTGAAACCGTGAAGGCCTTGCGCAAGAACGTGTTGGCCAAGTGTTACGGTGGCGATATTTCGCGAAAGAAAAAGCTGCTGGAAAAGCAGAAAGCAGGCAAGAAGCGCATGAAGCAAGTGGGTAATGTGGAAATTCCCCAGGAAGCGTTTTTGGCCATCCTCCAAGTGGAAGACAAATAACAATGAATTTTTCCCTGATTCTGTTTTTGCTGGTGTTGTTCACCGGCTTTTTCTATGTGCTTGATGTATTGGTGTTCAAGCCCAAACGGAAAATGGCTGCCGAAGATGCCTTGGCCAGCTCGGCAGCTGCAATCAACATGAATGGCGAAGCTGAAAAACGCATTCGCAGCCAATACATGAAGCAGCCTTTGTGGCTTGAATACAGTGCCAGTTTCTTTCCGGTCATTTTGTTTGTCTTTGTGCTCCGATCTTTCGTTGTTGAGCCTTTCAAAATCCCGTCCGGATCAATGATTCCAACCCTGTTGATCGGCGATTTGATTCTGGTGAACAAATTCACCTACGGTATTCGTTTGCCGATCATTGACAAGAAAATCATTCCGGTTTCAGACCCACAGCGTGGCGATGTGATGGTGTTTCGCTACCCATTGGACACTTCGCTCGATTACATCAAGCGCGTTGTTGGTGTGGGTGGTGATGTGGTGGAATATCGCAACAAGAAGTTGTCCGTCAACGGCAAGGCATTGCCCGTGACCCAACTGGACAAGTACTACGACCCAAACAGTTTTTCTTATTCCCTGCAATTTCAGGAAACGCTTGGCGGCAAAAAGCATTTGGTGTTGAATGATGAAGATGCGCCGCCCTATGTGATTGGCGCTCAGACATTCAAGAATCGCGACAATTGCAAATACGATGTGAATGGATTTCGGTGTGTAGTGCCCAAGGGGCATTACTTCATGATGGGCGATAACCGCGACAATTCCAGCGACAGCCGGGTGTGGGGTTTTGTGTCCGATGAACAAGTGGTTGGCAAGGCGTTTTTGGTCTGGATGAACTTCAATGACTTTTCCCGAATTGGCCTGTTTCATTAAGGCCAGGCTGGAGGTTACGGATGGAGCATTCTAAATATTCGAAGCTTGAAGATGCCCTGGGCTATCAGTTCAAGGACCAGGGTCTGCTTCGCGTTGCGCTGACTCACCGAAGTTATTCCAGCCAGCACAATGAGCGGCTGGAGTTTCTTGGTGACAGTGTTCTGAACTGTGCCACATCAATTCTGTTGTTTGAAACACATCCGGACATGGACGAAGGCAAGATGTCGCGCGTTCGGTCCCACCTCGTCAAGCAAGACTGCCTGGCCATGATTGGTCGCAATCTGTGCCTTGATCAATATTTGTCCCTTGGCGCTGGTGAACTGCGTAGCGCAAGTACCATCAAAGACAGCATTGTGGCCGATGGGCTTGAAGCCCTGTTCGGTGCGATTTTGCTGGATTCCGGGTTTGAGGCGGCACGTGATTGCGTGATTCGCCTGTTGACGCCTGTGATGCTGGAAACACCCATCGAATCGATGGGCAAAGACCCCAAAACTCGTTTGCAGGAATTGCTGCAGGGCAAGCGCATGAAACTGCCCGCCTACCGTGTTTTGGTCGAGGGCGGAACTTCAGCCAGTCCGGAATTCAGTGTGCAGTGCACGATTGAAGACTTCGAGATTACCAAGGTAGGTCAAGGGCACTCACGCCGCGTTGCCGAACAACATGCCGCGCAAGCGGTGCTTATAGAATTGCTTGAACGGGAGTATTCAGACCCCAACCAAGCCACCAGGAGGCAATGACAATGGCCGAATCAAAGTGCGGCGTCATTGCCGTAGTGGGTCGCCCGAATGTGGGCAAATCCACGCTGATGAATGGCATGATCGGTGAGCATTTGTCGATCACATCGAGCAAACCACAGACCACACGCCACCGTGTGCTTGGTGTCATGACCGAGACCATAAAAGACATGCCCACCCAGTTCATATTTGTGGACACCCCTGGCTTTCAGACCAAGCATTCCAACGCCCTGAACAAAACCATGAATCGTGCTGTGTTGACCGCACTGGCCGATGTGAACGTGATTTTGTGGGTGATTGAACAGGGCAAGCTGACCCCGGCAGACATGAAGGTGCTGGAGTTGTGCCCCAAGGGGGTGCCTTTGGTTGCGGTGGTGAACAAAGTTGATCTGCTTGAAAAGAAGAATGAGGTGCTGCCTTTTCTGCAAAAGGTCAGCGGGCAGCGCAATTTCGATGCCATTGTTCCCCTGAGCGCTCAGAACAACAAAAATCTGGACAGTTTGAAAGAGGCTGTGTCGGCTTTGTTGCCCGAGCAACCTTTCTTCTACGATGAAGACACCCTGACCGACCGACCCGAGAAGTTTCTTGCCGCAGAGCGTATTCGCGAAAAACTGTTCCGCCTGGTGGGCGACGAGTTGCCCTACACCTGCACGGTGGTGATCGACAAGTTCGAGATTGAAGAAAATCGCAGGGTGATCTACGCCTCGATTCTGGTCGACCGTGCTTCACACAAAGCGATGATCATTGGCAAGGGCGGCGAGAAGCTCAAGCGAATCGGCTCGGAAGCCCGTCAAGACATGGAACGGCTTTTTGGTGGCAGCGTACACCTTGAAACCTGGGTCAAGGTCCGCAGTGGCTGGGCCGACAACGCAAGCCTGCTGCAAAGCCTGGGGTATGAATAACACCCGCTCAAACTCTGATTTTGCCTATGTGCTGCACAGCGTGCCGTACAAGGAAACCAGTTTGATTGTTGAGTTGTTCTGTAAGGAATATGGACGACTGCCCGTGGTGGCCAAGGGGGCGAAGCGACCGCACTCGGGTTTGCGAGCGGTGCTGGTCAGTTTTCAGCCGCTCATGGTTCGGTTTACAGGCAAGTCTGATGTAAAAACCCTGACTCAAGCCGAGTGGCAGGGCGGTTTGATGTCGCCCGATGGCAAAGCGCTATTTGCCGCGTACTACCTTAATGAATTGTTGATGCGGGGCTTGAGTCGGGAAGACTCGCACCCGGAGTTGTTCGACCTTTATCAAGACACATTGGTCGGACTTTCCGCTGGCGATGACATGAATGTATGCGTGCGCCAGTTTGAGGTGGGTCTCTTGCAGGCCTTGGGCTATGGGTTTGATTGGCAACACGATGCAAAGGGCAATCAGATCAGTCCGGAGTCTGAGTATCTGTGGCTTGATCAGCAGGGTTGGGTTCATCCCTCGAGCGGGGGATCTGTAAACGAGTTGAGTGGCGGTGCCGTTGATCAGTTGGTCAAGGGGCAATCAATTGTCGAAATTCAGCAGGGGTTGTGGTCCAAGGCGAGCGCCAGCGTGTTCAAGCCAATCACGCGCAAGTTATTGATGACCCATGTTGCGCCGAATGGTTTGATGTCTAGGGTTTGGATGGAGCATTTGTTAAGAACATGATTGAACTAGGTGTAAATATTGATCACGTGGCCACAATTCGCCAAGCGCGGCGTGGCCATGAGCCCGACCCCCTGCAGGCGGCCTTGTTGGCAGAGGAATATGGTGCCGACGCAATCACTGTGCATGTGCGCGAAGATCGGCGACACATGCAGGATGAGGACGTGCGCCGTATTCGCCCCTTGATCACGACACGCATGAATTTTGAGTGTGCAGTGGTTGAAGAAATGATTCGCCTGGTTGAGGAGATCAAGCCGCAAGATGTGTGTTTTGTGCCAGAACGCCGTGAAGAAGTGACCACCGAAGGTGGACTGGATGTAATCGGTGGCTTTCACCTGATCGCGCCAGCTGTGGCGCGTTTGAAAGACCAGGGCATGCGAATTTCGCTGTTTATCGACCCGGACATGGATCAGATTGAAGCGGCGCTGAAATGTGGTGCAGACGCAATTGAACTGCACACTGGTCGTTATGCGCATGCCACAGGTTCAATCCTGGATGTTGAGTTGGCTCGAATTCGGAAAGCTGCCGATTTTGGCGTGGCTGAAGGCCTGCGCGTGAATGCTGGCCATGGTTTGAATTATGAGAATGTGAAGCCTGTTGCTGCGATTGAAACCATTTCAGAGCTGAATATCGGGCACAGCATTGTCGCCAATGCCGTGTTCATGGGCTGGGAAGCCGCCATCAAGAAAATGAAGGAATTGATGATTACAGCCAAACTGGATGCAATCAGACCCCGATAACAATGCAATTAATGTGAGTTGATGAATGATCGACGATGTTCTGGGTTTGGGCTGCGACATTCTTGAAGTGCAAAGGCTTGAAGAGTTGCTGCGCAAAGGTCGTGACAGTTTCATCAAACGGGTTTTAACACCTGCTGAGGTGATTGAGTACGAGCGCAGGGCTGAGAAGTCCGCGCCCCGCGGCGATTTGTACATTGCCACCCGATATTGTGCGAAAGAAGCTTTTTCGAAGGCCATGGGCACCGGTGTTGGGGCAGAGTTCTCGTTTCAGGATTTGTCCGTGCTGAACGCGCCTTCCGGACAGCCTCTTTTGGCGTATTCCGGACAACTGGGGCTTTGGCTAGAATCGAGACGGGCTTTTGCAAAAATTTCGATCAGCGATGAGCGAAATTATGTGATGTCAACAGTGATTTTATATTCAAAACAATAAGTTAATAAAAGGAATTGCTTCGCCATGTTAGGTCCATTTATTGTAGGTTTATCGGGTTTGACCTTGTCTGAAGAGGACATTGCTCGCATTGAAAACCCGGCGGTTGGCGGCTTGATTCTGTTTACAAGAAACTTTGAAAGCAAGGCGCAACTCATTGATTTGGTGGAGTCCATTCGCGCGAATGGCGGAAAAACCAAACCAATATTTGTCGATCACGAGGGTGGGCGAGTTCAGCGGTTCCGTGAAGGTTTCACGGCCATTCCGTCTATGCGTCAAATTGGTCAGCGTGCCGAAGTCGACTTCGATGATGCTGTGTCGCTGGCTCGTGAAGCTGGATTTGTGATGGCTGCAGAGTTGCGGGCCTGTGGCATCGACATGAGTTTTGCCCCGGTGCTGGATCTGGATTGGGGCAATAGCGAGATCATCGGCGACCGTTCCTTCGGCAAGGATGCCCGCTTGGTCGCGCGGCTTTCAGCCGCATTGATGAACGGCATGGCTTTGGCGGGTATGCAGGCTTGCGGTAAACACTTTCCGGGACATGGCTGGGTTCAACTGGATAGTCACCTTGCTTTACCGCATGACACGCGCCCCTTGAACGAAATTTTGCGCGTGGATGCTTTGCCGTACCAACTAAACTCCACCTTGAATATGGCCAGTATCATGCCTGCGCATGTGGTGTACACCGAAGTAGATCCCAAGCCGGCATGTTTCTCGAGTTTCTGGATTCAGGACGTGTTGCGCGTGAAGTTCAGCTTTGATGGGGCTGTGATTAGCGACGATCTGGACATGGTTGGCGCACACGCTGTGGGTGATATTCGTGCCCGCGCCAGTGCGGCATTGCAGGCAGGTTGCGATGCTGTGCTGGTCTGCAACAACTTTGATGACATCGATACATTGTTGAATCACCCAGTGCCGGAAGTGAACCAGCACATGGAGGTGCGAGATCGCAGGCTTAGAAGATTGCTGTCGACTCAATCGCTGGACTGGTCGGGTTTGTGCCAAAGTTATATGTACCAGGCTGCAATTGACCGAATTACCAACGCGTGATCTCGGTTTGAATCTTCCAAACAAAAAAAAGCCGCCAGATTTGTAAAGTCTGGCGGCTTTTTTAATTGTCGATGACTTATTTTACTTTAGCGCCTGACAATAGTTTGCCTTGGTACTCTTCCCACTTGTCGTTGATCATTTTCTGTTCAAGTTGTGGGCGAATTTCTTCAAGCTTGGGTGGTGTGGCTTGGCGTGTGTCGGCCAACAGAATGACGTGGTAACCAAACTGGCTTTTCACCGGGGATTTGGTGAATTCGCCTTTCTTCAGGCCGACCATGGCTTGAGAAAACTCGGGCACGAAGCTGTTGGGGTTCGCCCAGTCCAGGTCACCACCGTTGGGGGCAGAGCCAGGGTCTTTGGACTTGCTCTTGGCCAGTTCGGCAAAATTCCCGCCTTTGCCCAGCTGGTCGATAATGGCTTTTGCTTCGGCTTCCTGTTCAACCAGAATATGGCTGGCGCGGAACTCGCTGCCACCCATCATTTTGGCGATTTCAGCATAAGCTGTTTCAACTTCTTTGTCGGTCAGCTTGGTGTTCTTGTAGAAGTCTTCACGCAAGGCGTTGGCCAAAATGGCCTGATTCATCATTTGCACCTGATATTTCACTTCAGGGCTGCTTCCCAAGCCTTTCTTCACGGCTTCCTGTTTCATCACTTCCTGATTAATCAGTTCCTGGCGAATGGTTGCGCGCATTTCCGGTGAGGCAGCCTGGCCGCGCTTTTCCTGCTCGGCCATGATGAAGTCAACCAGCGCGCTTGGAATGGACTGACCATTCACCACAGCGGCGTTTTGAGCATGCACGGGGGTGCCCAGAACCATTACGGCGGCCAGGCAAGTTGCTTTCAGGGTGGTTTTCAACATAACAAAATAACCTTGTGTCTCAGAGAGTTAATACGGATGACTTTGGCTGCCATTCATTCATGCGTCTTCGGTGGAGTCCTCAGTGGAATCAATAGCCAAGGCGTGGATTTCTTTTTTCATCCATTCTGCCAAAGCATCATACACGAGACGATGGCGCGCTAATGTTCTCAGTCCATTGAAGCGTGCAGACTTCAGCTTGACCCGGTAATGCCGCCCGCCAGACTTCGCACCTTCATGCCCCGCATGTAGGTAAGATTCATCAATCACCTCCACTTCAGCATCGAGTGCAGTTTCAAGACGCTGTTTGATGTCTTCGCTGTTGACCATGATTTACTTGGCCTCGCTGTTTTGTTCATTGGGTTGCTTCATGTGTTTGGACATGTAAAAACCTTGCCCAAACACGAAGATCAGAGTGGCCCCCAAAGAGCCGAACAGTTTGAAGTCCACCCACACCTCGGTTGAGAAAGTGTAGGCAACTACAATGTTTAGAACGGCCATCACTACAAAAAAGCTGACCCAAGCCCACAACAAATTCACCCAGGCATGGGGCGGCAGCTCGACCTGGCCTTTCATCATCAATTCAATCGGATTTCGCTTGAAGGCATACGCAATCAGGAAACCGGCCGCCATGGCCAGGTAAAGAACGGTGGGCTTCCACTTGATGAAGGTTTCATTCTGCAAAATCAATGTGGCCCCGCCAAACACAGCGATCAGGATCAGGCCAATCCACTGCATGTTTTCTACCTTCTTGCCTGTGGTCTTTTGGTAAATGATTTGTAACACCGTGGCCAGAATGGCGACCACCGTGGCAAGCAAAATTGGCAATTGTGCTGTTTGTACTTCTGCATTGGAAATACTGCCCAGAATTGGCTCAAGAAATGATTGGGCCTGTTCCGGGTTGCTGCCAGCCCACTTGAAGCTGACGAAAAACAGAACAATCGGTAGAAAATCGAGTAACAGTTTCATGTTGTGGTTGTAGTGTAGTTAAGCCGATGAGTCTGATGCAAAGGGTTCAAACGCCAAACTGACTGAGTTGATGCAGTAACGCAGTCCTGTTGGCGCGGGTCCATCTTCGAACACGTGCCCCAAATGGGAATCGCATATCTTACAGGTCACTTCGGTGCGAACCATGCCGAAGCTGCGGTCTGTGTGTTCTTCAATGTTGTCAGGGTTCAACGGTGCAAAGTAACTAGGCCACCCGCAGCCAGAGTCAAATTTGGTGTCCGATGCAAACAAAGGTGTGCCGCAGCAAATGCAACGGTATATGCCGGGTTCGTGGTGATCCCAATACTGCCCGGTGAAAGCGCGCTCGGTGCCTTTTTTGCGGGTGACTTCAAAGCTCGTGGGCGTGAGCTCTTCCCGCCATTGCGCCTCTGTTTTCACTACTTTTTCTGTCATGGTCTTGGTCTCCGTAATTCATGACGAACAGCTCAACACCAGCGATTTTGCCCAGTCGGGTGGTTGTGCAACGTACTCGCCGGGCAGTTGTGCCGCATTGTAAGGGTCAGACAACGCTGCAAACAATCGGTTCACCTCGGCAAAATCACCTTTTTGCGCTTGTTCAATGGCGTGTTGTAGCAGGTGGTTGCGCAGCACAAACGCCGGGTTGGTCTGATTCAGATTTGTTCGCCACGCTTCCACGTTGGAAGTTGGCTGGCTTGTTGCTTTTAGCCATTCGTTCAGCCAAAGCTTTGAGTTGTTTACCTGCGCTTCATCGCCCAAAGCCAGCGGGAAAAAGGGGCTTTGCTGCCAGCTGGCGAAGTTTTCTTCAACGGTGAATGCTGGGTTCAATGCTGAAATTGACCGAAAAAACCGGGTGAAATCCAGCGTGTGTTCGTGCATGAATTTCAGGGTGTTTTCGATCAGGGTGTCTACCGCATCGCCCTGCGCATGGGCCAAGCCCAATTTGCGGGCAAACAAGGTGCTGTGCTCTGCATGAAATACATCTGCAAAGCCATCCAGCAGGTTTTGAAGCGTCTCTTTGCTGTCAGGGATCAGTGGGCTCAGGGCCTGCGCCAATGCATACAGATTCCAGTGCGCAATTCTGGGTTGGTTGCGGTAGCTGTATCGACCTTGGTGGTCGGAATGATTGCAAATGTGGTCAATGTCAAACCCATCAATGAAGCCATAGGGACCGTAGTCGATGGTCAAACCCAGCAGGCTCATGTTGTCGGTGTTCATGACACCATGGCAAAACCCCACAGCCTGCCACTGGGCCGCCATGCGTGCTGTACGCGTTATCACCACGCCTAGCCACTGAAGCAAGCCCGTATGGAAGCTGGCTTCAGTGTCGCCCAGGTCAATTTCAGGGTGATGTTGTTCAATGTGCCAGCTCAACAGGTTTCGCAAGGCGTCCAGTTGGTTGGTGTAGCAAAAAAATTCCACATGGCCAAATCGCATGAAGCTTTCACTGACCCGGCAAACCACCGCAGCAGTTTCGGTGGTCTCCCGAAACACGGGGTCAACGCTGGCAGTCAAGCTGAGCGCACGTGTGGTGGGTATGCCGAGCGCGTGCATGGCTTCAGACGCCAAATATTCACGTATAGAAGAGCGAAGCACTGCCCGGCCATCGGCGTGGCGGGAGTAGGGGGTAGGGCCGGCGCCTTTGAGTTGTAGCTGGCGGTAGTGTTTGCCCTTGCGAATTTCTGCAATCAGCAGGGCTCGGCCATCGCCCAGCTGGGGCACAAACTGGCCGAACTGGTGGCCGCAATACACGCTGGCTCGGCTTTCATAACCTGGAAACGGGGTGTTGCCAGAAAGAACGTCAATACCCTGTGCCTGGTTTAATTCTTCCGCATTTAAACCCACCTCATTGGCCAAGGCCGTATTCAGGTGAACCAGGCTGACTTCTGTACGAAGGGGGGTGGTGGGTACCTCAGCAAGATAAGGCGCACCTAAACTTGCGTATTCTTGAACCAAAATAGAATCGTGATTATGAAACAAAGGGCGGTCCTGAAGTATAGTTTCGTTAAACAACCCCACCATTGTAGTCGGGGAAGGCCGCAGAACAAACGTAATACCTGGAGGAGAGAGCGCAAATGCAAGGTTTGATGATGAACATGCCCCTGTTGATTTCATCGGTGATGGAACACGCAGAGCGGCATCACCCGCATGTAGAAGTTGTGTCACGCCGCACGGAAGGCGATATTCATCGGACCACCTACGGCGAAGTGGCCAAACGTACCAAGAAACTGGCCAATACCCTGACCAGCCTGGGCGTTCAACAAGGCGAAAACATTGCCACTTTGGCCTGGAACGGTTATCGCCATGTGGAAATTTACTATGCGGTGTCAGGCATGGGTGCAGTGGTGCACACCTTGAATCCACGCCTGTTTCCCGAGCAACTGGTTTACATCATCAACCATGCGAAAGACACCATGGTGTTTTTCGATAGCACCTTTGCGCCATTGATCAAAGCAATTGCGCCAGCCTGCCCAACCGTGAAGCGCTGGGTACAAATGTGCGATGAAGCTGCCATGCCTGCTGAGCCGGCAGTGGCGGGCTGCCTGAACTACGAAGCCTTGATCAAAGACGCTTCGGATCACTATGTGTGGCCGCAACTGGATGAAAATGCAGCTTCAGGTTTGTGCTACACATCCGGTACAACTGGCAACCCCAAGGGTGCCTTGTATTCACACAGGTCTACCGTACTTCATGCAATGGCGGCCTGCACACCCGATGCCTTGGGCTTGAGCAGCCGCGACACCATTTTGCCCGTGGTGCCCATGTTCCACGTCAATGCTTGGGGCATCCCCTACATTGCCTTGATGACGGGTGCAAAAATGGTGATGCCTGGCGGGGCTTTGGATGGTGCTTCCATTTACGAACTGCTGGAAAGCGAGAAGGTGAATTTCTCGGCCGGCGTACCCACCGTGTGGTTGGGTTTGTTGAACCATGTACAGCAAAACGGGTTGAAGTTTACTTACTTTAACCGCACCGTGATTGGTGGCTCTGCAGCGCCTGCAGCGATGATTAAAACGCTGAACAGTTTGGGTGTTGAGGTTATTCATGCCTGGGGCATGACTGAACTTTCGCCCCTGGGCACCGTATGCCGCTTGAAGGCTCAGCACATGGAGTTGTCGCTTGAAGAAAAGCAAAACATCATGCAAAAGCAGGGCACTGCAATTTTCGGTGTGGACATGAAAATTGTCAGCGACGATGGTGAGGAATTGCCTTGGGATGGTGAGGCCTTCGGTGATTTGCTGGTTCGCGGGCATTGGGTGATTGACAGCTACTACGGCGGAGAAGGTGCAAAGGCATTCACAACCGACAAGGATGGCAAGAAGTGGTTTGCCACCGGTGATGTTTCGAAGATCAATCGCGAAGGCTTCATGCAGATTACGGATCGCAGCAAAGACGTGATCAAGTCTGGCGGTGAATGGATTAGCTCAATCGACCTTGAAAACGTGGCCATGGCGCACCCTGCGGTGCATGAGGCGGCCGTGATTTCCGTTTACCACCCGAAATGGGACGAACGCCCGTTGCTGGTGGTGGTGCGCAAGCCCGGCATGGAGGTTGGCAGGGAAGAACTGCTGAACTTCTATGAAGGCAAGGTAGCGAAGTACTGTTTGCCCAACGATGTGGCGTTTGTGGATGAATTGCCGCACACTGCGACTGGTAAAATACAGAAATTGAAGTTGCGTGAGCAGTTCAAAGACTACAAGCTACCCAACTAAGCACCCAACTAAATTTAGAGAAGTTCAATGATCAAGCACATCGTATTCTGGCAGTTGAAAGACGAAGCCCTTGGCAACAACAAGGCCCGCAACATGGAACTGGTGAAGGAAAAGCTGATGGCTTGCGCCAACATCGTGCCCGGCATTGTGGACTTTGAAGTGGGCTTGGGTGGTACCAGCCTTGAATGCACTTATGACGTTGTGTTGTACTCGACTTTCGAGAACAAAGCCGCGCTGGATGCCTACGCGGTGCACCCCACGCATGAAGCCATCAAAAGCTTTATTGGTGAAGTGCGCACAGCTCGACAGTGCATGGATTACGAAGTCTAAAAACAGCTTAGCCTAAAGCTTGGGCGACAGGGGTATTTCAAACCTTTGTCGCCCAATTTCATTTCCGACCGGGTTGAATGTAATTTCGGTGAAGTGAACGGTGTTGCTGCGGTCCAGCAGAATTACCGCGCTTGAGCGGGTGCCGTACAAAGGCGACACAATTTTCACGGCAGACAGCATTTTCTCCCATTCATAAGGCACACCGGTGCTGGGCAGTTCGGAATCTTCTGCAAGGCCGGTGTGGGCCAACAAATCAAACAAAGCTGATTCAAGTTGGGGGAGTCGATTAGACAATTCAAGCTGTGCCTGAAGTCCTGCTTCAAGTCGGCGGATTTTCGGCCAGTTTGCACCCAAATGCCCGTTTGAAAGGCTGTGGATTCCCTGGGTTAATTGCATTGAAAAGGGCAAGCCATTGTCCAGTTTCAAACCCTGATTGCTAACGCACTGAAAGCCCAGATTGTGCAAATTGCCGCGAATCAAATTGAAGCCTGCGTAGTGCGTCGATTCCAGCTCTGCAGGGCCTGAGCCGGTACGTATCGCGTTGACCACCAGTTCGCCGCGTGTGGGTGCCGTGCCTGGCATGTTCAGAGCGGCATTGCGTACATTGGTCAGCAGGGCAAATTCGCCATTGGTGCCAACGCCCAACCAGGCCCCACCAGATTGCAGGTCTTTTCCGGCAAACAATGTTGCGTCCCAAGCATTTAGTGGGGCAGTGGGGCGGTTGTGAAACTCGTCCCTATTTGCAATGCAGATGAAGGGATATTCAGGGTGGGCGTTCAACGCAAGGGCTGCAAGGCACATGGTTTTCTCAGCCTTTGGGTGGCAGTTTGGTGAAGACCTCGACATGCCTGCTTGGCGGGTTCGGCACTGAGGAAAAGCAGTTTGCAGCAAGTTGCTCGATCTTGCCCGCAAACGTTTCAATGGGTTCGGCCTGTGTTGCAGTGGGCGTGATGACTTCCATCAGGGTGAAGTAGGGTTTGTCGGCCTCTTCGCGCTGAAACAGCTCGCCGCTACCCAAGCCCAGCGCTTTGATCTGGGCCATTAAGTTTTCAGCGCAAGCCAAACCAATGACGATGTCTGCCTTGGGTAGTCGGTAGTAAATAAACAGTTGCCAGGTCATGCTGTCTCGAACAGGCTGCCTCTTTGGTGCACGTCGTAGGGGGGCGCATTTACGTGTAGGCGTACCTCGCCTGAATCACTTTTTACGATGAATTCTGCACCGTCTTGTTCAGCGTCGCCCACTGCCAGTTCGACCAGCAGGTATTGCTTGTCATTAAAAGCAACAGCGGTGGCCACTTGCCCGGCTGGTTCATTGTCCTTGCCAGTCAGCCACACGTCCTGTCCGGGTAATACCGCAACTTCAGGTGCGGCAACGGCTTGGAAAACGCGCCGCTTCACCTTGCCCAGGTAGTGGCTACGTGCCACGATTTCCTGACCTGGGTAGCAACCTTTGCTGAAGCTGACACCACCCACCAGATCGAAATTGACTGCCTGTGGAATGAACATTTCAACGGTGGCTTGCGACACATAGGCAATGCCAAGTTGCTGAAGGGCAAACTCAAAGGCATCGTCTGCTTCGGGGTTTGTTGCCCCATCGGTGCCGGCGATCAGTTGAAACCCGGGAATGACTCCATTCAGGGCGCGAAGGCTGGCGGTGGCCTTGTTGGTGTCAGAAGACTCAGTCCATTGCACACGCATGGGCGCAGCCAAGGCGGAATCAGCCAGATAAGCCAGCTGATATTCATTTGTACAGTCGCGTACTTTGCATTTGCTGCGCAACACAAACATGCTTAAGCGTTTCACCAGGGCTGGAACGGTCTCTTTGCGGCAAATCAGAAAGACCTGCTTGGCCTGGCGAAGCATGAAAAAACTGCCCAGCATGCGACCCTTCGCAGTGCAAAGGGCTGCCATGCGAAGCTGGCTTTCTGCCATGCCGGCGATATCGTTGCTGAGCTGAGATTGAAGAAAGCTCACTGCGTCGTCGCCCTCCACGCCAATGACACCCCAACGCGATAAAAACTGTGCAGACATGCTGATTCCTTCCTGTCGATCAAAACAAACCACGCCCAGACCACGGGGAAAAACTTTCCCGCTATCATGAAGGCCAATCTCCATATTGTAGTGGCTTCTGGTAAGGTCTCGCCTTCCATCAAACCAAGGTGAAGCAAAGTCGTGCGCAAAGGCAAAAAAACTAGGAAAGTCTCCACAAAAAAAAGCTCGAACTGGCTGTGGGTCAAGCGGGCCATATTGCTTGGTGTCGTTCTGTTTTCGGCAGCGATTGTGGGTGTTTATGCGGCATTGAATGCGTCGATTGAGCGCACGCAACCGCGCGTGGATGCGCATGTCAGCACCGGGCAGGGTGCGCGGGCCATTGCGAAAGAACTGAATCAACAAGGTCTGGCTGTGAACGCAGACCTGTTTGTGTTGGCAGCACGACTGACCGGCAGTGCAGGGCAGTTAAAAGCAGGGCGTTATGACCTGCCCGAGGGCATTAGTACCCTGGGCCTGGTGGACTATTTGAGCAAAGGCCAGGGCGTATTGAGCAGTGTGGCTTTGGTGGAAGGGCAAACCGCCCGCGCATTGCTTGCGAAACTGCGCAATCAACCGGACTTGGTCGATGATCTGCCCGGTATGGATCACCATGCGATCGCAGTGAAAATGGGCCTTGAGGGCGATAGCCTGGAAGGCTGGATTTACCCGGACACCTACAAATATTCACCTGGTTCAAAATTGTCTGAACTTCTGGATCGTGCAGTACGCCTGCAAAAGGTTGAGCTTGACAAAGCCTGGGCACAGCGCGACCCGCAAACACCCTTGAAAACGCCGTATGAAGCGTTGAAAATGGCCTCGATTGTGGAAAAAGAAACCGGCTTGGCCAGCGACCGCGGCAAGGTGGCCAGCGTATTCATGAATCGTTTGCGAGTCGGCATGTTGCTGCAGACTGATCCCACCGTGATTTATGGCGTGGGCGAAAGCTTTGATGGCAACCTGACCCGCAAACACCTTCAAACCGACACGCCTTACAACAGTTATACCCGTGCAGGCTTGCCACCAACTCCAATTGCAACGCCGGGCAAAGCGGCCCTGATGGCGACCGTAAACCCCGACAAAACGCCATACTTCTATTTTGTCGCCAAAGGTGACGGTGGCAGTTATTTCAGTAAAAATCTGAATGAACACAACAACGCTGTTCGCAAATATCAATTAAGGCGGTGATTGCTTCATGAAAAAGCAAAAACAGGGGTATCTGATCAGTTTCGAAGGTGTGGATGGTGCGGGCAAGTCCTCGCACATCGCCCGGGTAAAGTCGCGCCTGGAAGAACTCGGCTTTGAATGCCTTCAAACCCGCGAGCCAGGGGGGACACCTGTTGGAGAGGCCATTCGTGAACTGGTTCTGCATCATGAAATGGATGTGAACACCGAGTTGTTGTTGATGTACGCCGCCCGTAGGCAACACATGGTTGAAACTATTCAGCCCGCACTGGATCGCGGTGTGTGGGTGATTACTGACAGGTTCGAGGACAGCAGCTTTGCCTACCAAGCCGGTGCTGGTGGGGCCAGTTGGGAGGACTGCCAACAACTCAGTAAATGGGCTTTGAGGGGGTTCGAACCCACCTTGACATTCCTGTTTGATTTGCCGATTGCCGTGTCGCAAGCACGCATTCAGGGCAGGGCTGCGGCCAGCGACAAATTTGAAGAGAAGCCAGCCATGTATTTCGAGGCCGTTCGGGCTGGCTTTCTGAAACGTTCGCAGTTGAATCCGCGCCGAATTCGCTTGATTGATGCCCAGCCTTCGGAAGATGAGGTTGGTGCAACAGTGCTTGTCGAGCTGGACAAATTCATGCGCACCCAACTGAATTTGGGATTGGTATGAGTACAGCAAGCTGGTTGTTGCGCGCCCGTGAACAACTGGGGCATTTGATGCAGGCAACCACCGCCCCGGTGCTGGTGCACGGTCACCAACCCAAAGGGCTGTACGAGCTGGTGAACGATCACCTGGCGCAGGAATTGTGCGAAGCAAGCACCCGTGAAAAACCGTGCATGCAATGCCCCGGTTGCCACATGCGGCTGGCGGGCAATCATCCTGATTTGCGTTATTTGATGCCACAGGCTGTCGCGCTTGACCTGGGTTTGAATGTTGAAGTGAAAAGTGGTGTGAAGCCCAGCCAGGACATTCGGATTGACGATGTGCGCGACCTGCAAAATTATTTCAATACTGCATCAAGCAGGGGTGCATCACGATATGTGGTGGTTTATCCCTTCGACAACATGAATGCCAACACGGCCAATGCCTTGCTTAAAACACTGGAAGAACCCGCCAACGGTCTTCGTTTTGTGCTGGTGGGCAGCCGGATTGACAAGCTTTTGCCAACCATTCGTTCCCGATGCCAGGAATTGACCATGCCGATGCCAGCCATCACCGAGTGCGTAAGCTGGCTTGAAGGGCAGGGAGTTGTGCAAGCCGAAGTGGCGCTGGGCGTTGCCATGAACGACCCGTTTGAAGCACTTAGCCTGGCCCAAGCCGCGGCCGATCAGATTGAATTGCGAAAAAAGTTTCTGGAATGGCTGGCCAACCCGGATCAGCATGCCAACCCACCTGCAGGCCTTGAGAAAGTGGGTTTGCCCGTGGTACTGGAGCTGGCCATGCGGCTTTGTAACGATTGCGTGGCGCAGGCCCATGGCCTGAAAGGCAGCAATTTTCCCTGGTTACAACCCAAGCTGATGTGGGTGAAAACAGTGGGGCTTGACAGGTTCACACAACTTTACCAAAACCTGCAGAAAGAGTTTCGCTTGGCCAATCATCCAATTAACCCCCGTTTGGCGCTGGAGTATGTTGGGCAACAGTGGCAAACTCTAACAAAATGACTTCAGCGGAATTGAATCGCAATGACCAGTAGCCCGACAACAAACGCCAAGGTTGCCAAAGACACCAGCCGGCCATGGATGCTTTCCTTGACTCTGGGCGATAAAAACACGGCAGCCAACCTGTACATGCCCTTCATCAAAGGCGGTGGCGTGTTTGTTGAGTCGGACAAGGAATACATTTTGGGCGACTCCGTGTTTGTGCTATTGACAGTGGGAGAAGAAGCAAAAAAGTTTCCGATCAATGGCAAGGTGGTGTGGATTTGTGGTGCCAATGCGCGTGGCGACAAAACCCAAGGCATTGGCGTTCAGTTCCCGAAAGACGACAGTGGGGAAGGCGCACGTGTGGCAATTGAGGAAATGATAGGTAAAATGCAAAGTTCCATGAAAAAAACAGCAACCTTGTAGTGTTTACTGATTCACATTGTCATCTTGATTTTCCCGGTCTGGTCGAGCAGCTCCCAGACATTCTGAACCGAATGAAGGAAGCGCAGGTTAGCCGCGCGCTTTGCATTTCAGTTCAGCTTGAAGATTTCCCCAACGTACTTGCCCTGGCCGAGAACCACGATAACTTGTGGGCCACGGCCGGTGTGCACCCCGATTACGAAGACATCACCGAACCCACGGTTGAAAAACTGCTGGAACTGGCCAATCATCCCAAAGTAATTGGCATTGGTGAAACTGGCCTGGATTACTTCCGCCTGAAGGGTGATTTGGAATGGCAGCGCGAGCGCTTTCGGGTGCACCTGCGGGCGGCCAATGTTTGTAATAAGCCGGTGATTGTTCACACCCGCGCAGCGGGTGATGACACATTGAAAATTCTTGCAGAGGAAAATGTGCAGGGTTGCAGCGGCATTATCCACTGCTTCACTGAAACGCTGGATTTCGCGCGCAAGGCGCTTGACCTGGGCATGTACTTGTCGTTTTCGGGCATTGTCAGCTTCAAGAACGCTGCCGATTTGCGCGAGGTTGCGAAGTTTGCACCATTAGACAGAATTCTGATCGAAACCGATTCCCCGTACCTGGCCCCCGTGCCACACCGCGGCAAAACCAATGAACCCAGTTTTGTGCCGCATGTGGCCAAGGTAATTGCGCTGGAAAAAGGTTTAACTGTTGAAGATATTGGAGTGCAAACCTCGGCCAATTTCGATCGCCTATTTTTCAAAGTTACGGCTTGAACCTGGCCTAGGAGTTTCCAGGCAAGGCGCTCACAATCTCTTCGACGATCTCGGGTCGCAGTATATCTAAATATTGTAAGACTCTGAGTTGTGCAGTCTTCAGTTGAGAAATTTGTGAACTGAATCCCTCAATTTTTTTAACTCTTCTATTCGGATCATCCGATTCAGACAATTCAATCTTAACGGAGTCCTTTGTGGGGCTGGAGTCGAGAGAAACATGGATTGCATTAAAACTTGGCAAGTAGGTTGCATAGGCAAAATTTCTGTTGCTCAGTGCTGCCTGTTTCCAAGTGATCTCGCGTCCACAGGATATTAATTCAAATCCCTTATTGCCAAGTACTTCGGAGATTGGTCGGTTCAATATGACGAGTTTGATTGGATCTGATGGGGTCGAGGAATTGGGTATGCCGTTCGCCAAGGGAAGTTCAGAGGACGCATTCACGCCTCTTGGGATAGATGCCTCAGGCGTGTACCTTACTAAATGTGCCGCAGTGCTTCCAGATGCTGCTGCAAGTGCTCCGCGTACGCCATGTTGACCACCTTCCCGAGAATTCGCTGAATCATTTGTCGTTGGGTCAATGGAGCTTGATGAACCTGACGGGGATATATTTGAAGTCTGCATTGGTATCTAGCGTAAGTTTCAGGATTTCTCTGTGGTTTATTCTTGGTTTGAGTTCATTTAAATTTCCTTGGCTGCGATGCAATCACCCCAGCGGCGTGATGATTCATACCGATCGAGGATCTCAGTATTGCCCACGTTCTGTCAGGAAAATCATTGCGGGTAAAAAGCTTGATTTGAAAAACGCCACCACCAAGTTTTAGAGCGCTTGGCTGTCCATTTATTTGTCTAAGTCCAGTTTCGAACTTTGGCTGTTACCGAGCCACTCAAGATTGCCTGCGCACGATGGAGCACATTTTCTTGGACATTACTACCGGACTGTACAAGCCAGAAAATACTGATCACCGTCATTTACCCCACACTGAAAACAGCGAAGGATCCCCTGTGGCTGATGCTGCAAGAGGCCTAGCAGGGCGATTGTTCATTGAAAAACCTGTTACTGGTTCTTCAGGGCAAATAACGCCTCAACTGAAAAATCCAGGTGCCGACGATCAGCTTGGTGTTTCACCAAAAAAACTCAGTCCAAGTAAACACAGCAATTTTGGTCAAACTGATGAAAGGTTGACTTTCTCAGGTACTGCTTTGCAACGCAATATCCTGAATGGTTTAAAGAATCTTAATGCGGACCCCGATATTATTTATGAGACTACGTTCAGGCAGCGTTCGGATTTTGATGCTGTCGATGAAAAAATCACTGAAGCTGTGAACAAGCTAGGCTTTAGCCGCCCTCACCCTGACGAGTACTGGTATGAAGGAAGCAACCCTGCCGAAGGACTTGAAAGTCTTTTAAACGTGCGGCCTTTGGTATTTGACTGCGCATCGTCGCTCCACCTTTTGACATGTCAAGCATTGTTGAAGCAATTGGGCCCGACAAATTTTAATACTTACATTGAAAATGCATATGATGATGGGCAGCTGGCAATCCGCACACGGAATCCACCACGAATACCTGCCAGTACCACCATTTTTTATTGTGCCCGACATGAACAGCAGGAAAACCTTCTGCCCGCTGATCTGCAAACTGGAGACAGGCTGTGGGTGCAAGGTCCGGCAGACGGCTTTGCATTTCATCCTGCCAGTGCAGCCAATGCATTCAATGTGCTGGTGGACATGCAGCAAAACGAAGCGCCTTTGCTTAGAGGATTCGTTTCCCAAGCCACGGCTACACACGGTTGCTGGAAATACGACGAGCTTCGCGAGATGCTACTAAAAGCCTACAATGCACCGCTGACATTGCGGGATGTATCAATTCTGGAAATGCAGTCAAAAGCATACATGCCAGACCAGCCGGCGCCTTACAGTGCGTGGACCTTTAAAAAGGCCTATGCGTGGCTAGACAGTACCCAGCCTGCCGCGCTGGAAGAGGCATTGCAACAGCTAGAAAGTAGTGATGTGAATCTGGACAAGCCCACCGCTTTGTTGCCGCCACAAGCGAACACGATTCGTGGTGTTGCCGAGCACACCCGCCTGCAGGAAGAATTGTCTTTGTATTCCCTAGAGCACCATCCCATCAGTTTGGCCACTGTGGCAGTGAACCCACCTGTATTGCATCTGGATACATCGGATAATTTGATCCCTGGCTTTGAAATCGAGTTGCCGCATCAGCAGCAGATTTACGCCACCTTACAAAGTTTTTACAACGCCTGCATAAACCCGGCTTCAGGTGAAAACGGCCATCTCAACAGCGCAATTTTGTACGGTGACGCTGGAACGGGTAAAACAATGGCCTGCAAAGCAGTTCTAAAGCGGCTTGAGACAGAAGGTAAAACGGTCTGGCAAACTGACTTTAATGAAGGCAAGACTGAGTCCCTGATGTCCAAGGCCGAGGAAAACCAATTCTTGCTGATTTGCCAAAATGAGGGCCGGGATGCCATGAAAGTGGCTTTGCTTGAAAAACTCAGGCCAGAATGGGAAAAGGCCGATATTTTATTTATCGACCATGCAAACAACAGTCGCGACATACTGTCCGATGTCAGTAATTTGGCGCTGCGCCATGCGCGACAAACCGGAAGAAAAATCCTGATTACCTGCAATACCGATCCCATTAAAGCATTTCATTCCAGCATTCAGTTTCCGGTCGATTTCATTTCGATCCGGCATATCACAGGCCCAGATCATCGTGCTGGCAAAGCCTAGTACCACTAAGAGCCCATTTGCCCCCAGCTATCCTGGGTGCGCACCACGCAACGTATCGGGATTCTGATAACGTACAGAAAATGATGATCCGATCAACTATTAGACTTTGACTTAAACTGGTGATTTCAATTTGAACAAACGCACCTTTCTAAAACGACTGGGGTTAGTACCTGCGGTTTGTTGCGCTGTATTTATTTCGCCCCAGCCTGGCGTTGCAGGCACCTTTGAAGACTTTTTTCTCGCGCTCGAGTTCGATGACGAATACCGGCTGCGCAATTTGTTGCTCAAGGGCATGGACCCCAATACCGTCAATGAGCAAGGTTTTCCGGCCATCATTTTCGCGATGATGAAGGACTCGCCCAAAGCAGTGCAGGTGCTGATTTCATCCAACAAACTGAATCCTGATTTGCCCGATATTCGCGGAGAAACCCCCTTGATGGTGGCTAGTTTCCTGAATAAACCCGAATGGGTTTCGGCGCTGCTGGCCAAAGGTGCAAAGCAGGGCGGTGACGGGCAGTGGACAGCGCTGCACAATGCCGCTGCATCGGGCTCGGTCATGTCAATTGAGGCCTTGTTGCAAGCGGGGGGCAACATCAATGTGTTGTCGCCCAATGATTCAACGCCGTTGATGATGGCAGCCAGGCAGGGCAGGGAGGAGGCCGCGCGTGCATTGCTGCAACTTGGCGCAAACCCGGGATTGATTAACCAAGCTGGCTACAACGCCGCGGGTTATGCGATGAAAGCCAATCGGAAGGAGCTCGCCTACGAGATCATGAAGAAAGAAAGGGCGCTTCGAAAAGCGCCCCTGAAGCCTAACAAGACGAATTAAAACTTCTCGCCTGATCGACGGGTGAATCGTTTACAAACTCGCCTCAAAGTGCTTCACCAGCGAGCGTAAATCGCCCGAAGTCGAAGCCAGCTTTTTCGCAGCATTGTCCAGATCATTGATTGCGGCCACATTGCTTTCAGTCAGCGCGCTCATGCGCTCCATGCTGTTGGCCACTTCCAGTGAAGCCTGTGATTGTTGTTCCAACATGGCTGAAATGTCTTTGGCTGATTGGGCCACACCGCGACTGGCCACCTTGATCGCTTGCAGGCTGTCTGCAGCTTCCAGAATCAGCGTGGTGCCCACATTCACTTCATCGACAGCACGGCCCATGGTTTCCAGCCCTTTGTTGGTGCCAGTTTGTACTTCCTGAACGGTGGCTGAAATTTCCGTGGTTGATTGGCGTGTCATTTCAGCCAGCTTGCGTACTTCATCCGCCACCACTGCAAATCCGCGTCCCGATTCACCGGCTCGCGCAGCCTCAATGGCAGCGTTCAATGCCAGCAGGTTTGTTTTCTCGGCAATTTCCGTAATGGTGCGAGTCACGTTACTGATCTTCACCACAGCGCGGTTCAAGTCTTCAATGTTCTGTTTGGCATCTTGAACAACTTCTGACACCTTTTGAGTGGCTTGCGTGGATTTGTCCATGCTTTGCGCACCGGTGTCGACCACATCCATCGCGTTCTTGGCGTGGTTGGAGCTCTTGCCAGTGGCTTCGGAAATTTCAGAGACTGACACCGACAATTCTTCCAGCGCAGCAGCTACACCGTTAATGCCGTCTGATTGTTGCTGTGAGCGACTCATCAAATTGATGGCCAGCTGGCTGAGTTCTTCAGCGTTGGCTTTCACTTCTGAAGATCCGGAAATCACATCGGCAATAATTGCGCGCAAATTCACCTGCATGCTTTTGAACGCAGTGTGCAACTTGTTGAATTCACGCGTGCTGGATTCTGGAATTTCGTGTTTGAAATTGCCTTCGGCCAGCGCTCGCATGGCTGACAGCATGGCCGTGTTGGTGCTTTCCACCCGGTTTTTCAGCCACATCAAACCCAATGCCGCCACTACAAATGATGCAGCAGTGCAGCCATACACTACAGCGGGAATGTCAATGTGCGAGAGTAGGGCTATCAACACCGGCAGGAATGCAACCACAGCCAGGTCAACAATAAATGGTCGGCCCTTGGATGGCTTGGTGAAAGGAAAGTTGGCACTGCCTGCATTCACCGCTTTGTACAAGGTTTCGGCTTCTGCCTTTTGCGCATCGCTGGGCTTGGAGCGCACGGACATGTAACCAATTTTCTCACCGTTTTGCGTCAAGGGTGTCACGTACGCGTCCACCCAATAAAAGCCGCCGTCTTTGCAGCGATTTTTGACCAAACCTTTCCAAGGCTCGTTGCGTTTGCCGGTATCCCAAAGGTCTTTGAATGCATCGCGTGGCATGTCGGGGTGGCGAACGACGTTGTGAGGCTGGCCAATCAATTCTTCAAGCGTGAATCCGGAAATTTCTACGAAGGCTGGGTTCGCATAGGTAATGCGCCCCTTTAAATCTGTTTTGGTCACAATGGGTACCCGTGGATCCAGCAGGCGCTCTACGCCGTTGGTGGGCACTGCCATTCTGGCACTGCGGCCTTTCAATTCGGATTGTGTGGCATTTGACATGGTGGTTCCATAGCATGGTGGTCTAATTACCAGCACATCATACAAATCAACGGTCAGATCGCAGCGCAGCAACAGAGGCCAAAATTGGCCTCAATTTGAGGCATTACATGGTTTGGCTGATCACTGCCACCTTGTCTTGGAACCCGTAAATGATGTCTTGGCCAGCCGCCATTGCTTCAATTGGCCAGTCGGGAAATACCGCGCAAACCACAAACGCGAAAAACATGAATTTATACATAGAACTGCCTCAGTTGAAAGTAAAAGAACCTATGTACTTTTTCGGCTGTTTTGGCGGCCAGAGCATCGTCTGTATTGGTGGGGGTCACTCTGGGTAACCCATTAAACGTGGTGGGATGTATATTGGTGATGCAAATCAAATAACCGATTGATTGGAGCAAGCATGCAGCTATCTTTTCATGGCGCAAATCGTAAGGTGACCGGCTCCTGTACCTTGATAAAATGTGCGGGCAAGAGAATATTGATTGACTGTGGCTTGCATCAGGGTGGACTTGAGGCCAGCGAAGAAAACTCAAGGCCATTCGGCTTTTTGCCATCCCAGATTGATTTCGTGGTGTTGACCCATGCACACCTTGACCACTGCGGACGACTGCCGTTGCTCCAAAAGCAGGGGTTCAAGGGTGAAATCATTTGCACCTCCGCCACACGTGAATTGGCGCGCCTGATCCTGCTGGATTCAGCCCATTTGCAGGAAGAAGAAGCCCGCTATCAAGAACGAAAGGCTGTGCGGCATGGCCACAATCCAGAATACAAACCCTTGTACAACCTGATAGATACCCTGGCTTGTTTCGATCGATTCGGGCGAACAGCGCATTACGAGGAAACTATTGATTTAGCACCCGGCGTTCGAATGACTTTATATAATGCAGGTCATATTTTGGGCTCGGCCAGCGCGTTGTTTGAACTGGAGGAAGAAGGGCGCAAGAAGAGGGTGCTTGTGAGCGGTGATATTGGCACCAAGAATCCGCCTTTGCTGAATCCGCCCAAGCCCCCTACTGGCGTCGATGTTGTCGTGATGGAAACCACCTACGGCAACCGCTTGCACAAGCCTTTAGCGCCTTCCGTTGAAGAGTTTTACCAGGCAATTAACAGCACATTTGAACGCGGTGGAAACGTGATCATTCCAACCTTTGCCTTGGAACGCGCCCAGGAATTGCTGCATTACCTGCGCTTGGGCATTGAACAAAAAATATTGCCCAGCGGCCTGCAAGTGTTTCTTGATTCGCCTATGGCGATTTCGGCCACCGAAATATTCCGCAAACACGTTCGCTCGTTTTCGGTGCGTACGCAGCATCTGTTTCAAAATGGTCGTGATCCTTTCGGTTTCAAAGGGCTTCATTTCATTAAAGAAAGTGCAGACAGCATGGCCTTGAATCGAATCAAAGCCGGTGCGGTAATCATGGCCGGTTCTGGCATGTGCAACGGTGGTCGAATACGACACCACCTGAAGCACAATTTATGGCGCAGTGAATGCAGCGTGGTTTTTGTTGGTTTTGCAGTTGAAGGCTCCTTGGCGCGGCGCGTAATAGACGGTGCTGAGCATGTGCGGCTTTTTCGCGAAGATATCCCTGTGCGGGCAAGCATCCACACCATCAATGGATTCTCTGCTCATGCAGATCAGGAAGAGCTGTTGAACTGGTATCAGCAAACCGGTGAACCATCGCAAACGTTTTTGATTCATGGTGAAGAAGAAGCCATGAATGCCTTTGCAGGCAAGCTGTCGGATACACAAATCCACATGCCGCATTTGCACACCGAATTCCCGATTTAGGCTTTTATCGACACCTTATCAAATTGTCGTATAATTTGTATTATGTAAACTAATGAATTCAAGTAAACAAGCAATGAACAACAGACGCTTCACTCTTGCACTCTTCGCACTCATGGGATTGGTACTCCAAGGCATTGCTCTCGATGCCTGGGTGTCTGAAGTCAGTTGCTATGCATCCAACAAATATTCCCCAGGCGGCTGCTTGTTTGGTCATGATGCAAAAATGGCCGCTTTGTTTATTGCGTGGCTGGGTTTGTTGTTGTTTGTACCTTTGTTGCAGAAGCGAAACCTGGTTAAGGTTGGCTTGATGATCTGGTTTTTCGGCGTGCTGTTGGCACTTTGGTTCTTTGTCTTTCGACCATAGGTGCTGAATCCACGGGGCTTGTTGCGCGGTATATACCTGTATACAAAAACAATGCAGGTAATCCATGTTCATTCGCCCTTCCCTTGTTGCTGCTTTCGCGTTGTCAGGCCTACTGGTTCACGGCCAGGTTTGGTCTGCTGATCGGTGGGTTATTCAATTCAAGGAAACGCCGATTCGCTCGGAACAAATTGTAAGTGGGCAAACACAAGATGCGCATCGCATTGCGCTGCTCGACAAACTTGCGGAGTTATCGAAGGTTCACAAGCAAGGTTTTTCTCTGATTCGTCCTTTTGGCGATCGTGGCGCGGTTGTGTCAGCTGCGGATGGGTCGAGGGAGCAAACACGTCTGCGTCTGCTTTCCGATCCCATGGTGGAATCTGTGGAACTTGATCGCCGTGTTCGTTTGCGTGCACAATCGCCCCTGGTGGGTTTGCTGAATGCGCTCGATCTTTCTCGTCGCAGTCGTTCCTGGTTTCATCAGGACCTTGCTGCGCAGCCAGCTTCGATCAATACCAGTGCAATGTGGGCGAATTTCCACGGTACCGCGCCAACTGTTGTGGCGGTGCTGGACACCGGTGTGTTGCCTTCGCACCCGATGTTGCAAGGGCACTTGTTGTCCGGTTATGACTTTGTTTCTGATTCTGTTATTGCGGCTGATGGTCAGTCCATAGGTGGTGGTGAGCGCGATCCAGATCCCACAGATCCGGGTGACGGTGTAACTGCTGTTGATTTGCTGGCCGACCCGGCGTGCGCGGGTTTATCAGCCTCCAGTTGGCACGGTACTTTCGTTTCAGGGCTTGTTGCGGGCAATCCTATTGCTGCTGAGGGCGTTTTTTCCGTGAACTGGAATGCGGTTGTATTGCCTGTTCGCGTGTTAGGCAAATGTGGCGGGTTTTCAACCGACTTGGCCGATGCCATACGTTGGGCTGCTGGTTTAAGTGTACCGGGAGTGCCAGCCAACCCCTTCCCAGCCAAGGTAATTAATTTGAGTTTGGGTTCTGAGGGTGCGTGTGTCCCTTCTATTGAAGGTGCTGCCATTGCTGCTGCCCGTCAGGCTGGTTCACTTGTGGTGGTTGCTGCGGGCAATGACGGAAACACCGTGGACTCACCGGCCAATTGCCCGGGTGCTTTTGGTGTGGCTGCTGTAGATCAGGAAGGATTGAAGGCTAATTATAGCAACTACGGTTCCAGCATTAAATTGTCTGCACCCGGGGGCGATGGTGCTTTCCCGATCTGGAGTGCCTCCAATACCGGGCTAACCGGGCCACTGACCAATACCTACAACACCAAGATTGGTACCAGTTTTTCGTCTCCCATGGTGGCGGCTGCAGCCTCGCTTTATTGGTCGTTGAATCCTTCGGCCTCAGTGTCGACAGTGGAGGCTGCTCTGCAGTCATCAGCGCGCCCTTTCCTTTCGCTTGGCGGCGCGCCTGTTTGTACCACAGCCACTCAGGGTGTTGAATGCAATTGCACTACTGCACTTTGTGGTGCAGGCATGCTTGATGTTGCAAATTTGGTGAGTTCTCAGGCCGCTGGCGGTTTGACCAATCTTTTTTCAAATACTGGCAATCTGATTCCCCCTGGCCAAACGCGTACGTTCTCCGCTGTGGGTAGTTTCAATTCTTCAGGACAAGAAGTCAGTGCGGTGAGTTTCGATGTGGTCAATGTGATTAAAACCGGCACCGAAGTTCCCAACCCTACCCTTGCGATCAGCGGCCTGAATGTGGATGTGACTGCGCCTGCTGGTGTGCAGGGGTTCGATCTGCGTGCCCAAACGGCCAATGGCCGATCTGCGGTTGCATCAGTGATTGTGGCAAATCCCGGGGCGACCTCCCCTACTTTGCTGGCCAGTCTCTTGTCGCCTTTGATCAACGGTACAAGCTCTGAAATCGGCATTCCCTCTATTGCCACGGGAGATTCACCCACCGACAGTTCGGATTCTGGTGCACCATCGTTATCCGGCGGTTCTGGTGGGGGTGGTGGTGCTTTGAACCTGGTTGGCCTGATTGCATTCCTTTTGCTAATTTATTGTTTTAAAAGGCTTAAGTGAAATTCAGGCTGCGTTTTTCTTTGTTGTATTAAGGATACAAGGTTAGAAGCCACGCTCCAATTCTCGACATTACTCAATGGTAAAGTTCGCTTGTTGACTCAATGGTCAGCAAATTTTGCAGTACTTTTTTGAGAGGTGTCGTATGAAAGCTCTGCGTTCTTACCCAGGCGTTTTGGTGTTGATGTTGATCGCTGCTGCCATGCTGGTCCATGGCTTGGTGGATTACATCAACTACGAAGTAGCTAGCCCCAGCATTCTGGCGGCCTTGGGCTGTGTATTCTCTGCCTTGTTGCTGGTAGCCGTGTATGAATTCAAGTCATTCAAGGCCAACCGCAAGCTGGTGCGTGATACCAAGGCTTAATTTTTTCGCTTCACATCGTCACTCAAGGTGCTGTTCTTCGCTGCGTTCTGCGCAGCGATGACAGCCTGAAGATTCTTCTGGGTGCTCAAGGTGAGTGGATCCTGATTGCCCAAGGCATCATTTCTGATGATATACGCCTTGCTCAGCGCAATTTCCGCACGCCGTAAATCCCCTGCCCTGTACAACACCACGCCCAGGTTATTTAGTGACTGGCTGGTGCGTATGTCGTTCGGCCCAAATGCAGCGTCCCGAACCTCGTAAGCGGTTTGGTAGTTTCGTGCTGCTTCAAGCAACTGATCGTTGCGCATTTGCAGTGTGCCCAAGAATGTCAAAATTTCTGCGCGAATGGGTTCATTCTTGAAATTGGGGGCGGCATTGATGATTTCTGCGAGAACCTGAAAATGTTCCAGGGCCTCAGCCTCTTTGCCCATGTCCAGCAAACCAACTGCATGATTCATGCGTGTTTCAAGCGTGCGTGCATTGGTTTTGCCCAGCCGGATTTCATACACAATGCGTGAACGTTTGAATGCAGCCTCGGCTTGCTCAGGCATGTTTTGCAAGGCGTAGTAAGTGCCCAAGGAATCTTGCACGATTCCGGCAGGCAAAGAATAGCGACCAATCGATTGTTCAACCGTGCTCAATGTTTTCTTGAATTGGTCCTGTGCTTTGTCTTGCATTTCCGCCTGAGCGTAGGTCTGACCAATCAGCACTTGTAGACGAGTCCATGCTTCAGCCGCCACCAAGTCTTCCCGATTGGGGGATGTGTATTGGCTGGCTTCCAGCCATGTTGAAATAGCCAGTTCAGTTTCGTTTTGAGCCAGATAGGCTTTGCCCAGCGTTTCCAGAATAACAATCCGTTTGGGCGTAGTCACCGGTCCCGTCAATTCAAGTCGGCAGGTTTCAACGGTTGTGCCAATGGCTTCCTTGCCAAAGCTGGTTTCACAGCGTGTTGAGCCTGTTTGATTCGTATTGGCAAGGACCGAGTTGCTGAGCATCCCAAGAAGTCCAGCCAAAACCAGAGAGAACCAGCCACTGCGTGTGTGCACCAATGTTGTCATTGTCATTCGATTGTTGTTACTGAGGAATATTACTAAAACCAATTGCTGCTTTTGGCAGTACAAAGATTAATAGCAACATTAGAAGTCATCATGGGCCATCATTCAAGCGTTGAAGTAAATCAGGTAGAAAGTTTGGGAAAGAAGTTTGAAACTCTCGCACTGGTTGACAGACTCATGGAAGAGAACGAAGCTCTTAAACGTGAGCTTAACCTAAAAACAGCCCGTCTTCGCACGCTGCAAAAGGCAGTGCATGCGTTTTTAATGGGTAGCGACGATCAAGACCGCAGCAAAGCCGCATTGATAGAGCAAAGCAAGGAGTAGCCATGACACATTTTGATTTCAAGGAATGGGCTGATCTGTATCAGGTAGACCCGGCTGCATTTGAGCAGCGCCGCGAAGCAGTGCTTGAAGGTTACATTGCCAGCGTGGACCCCGAGGCTCGGCATGCTTTGGAACAAACCCTGTTCCGAATTCGCATGATTCGCCAACGCGCGAAAAGTCCGCTGCAATCTGCGATGGAGTCATCCAAGTTGATGTGGGAATCGTTCGGCAAGCTGCGAGAACAGGTCGAAAAACTTGAGCGGGAACTTAGCCCTGCCCCGTTGAAGCAAAATGGGTTGCGCCTGATCGATTCAGCCTGTGAACACAGTGCAGAGAATCAGCAAGCCGATTCCACACCCAGCGCGGCTGAACCACAAATTGGTTCAGCGCGCATTATTCAGTTCACGGCTTCAAGCAGACGCGCCCATTGACCGAAACGTTCACTGCACTCGAACCTGCAGCTGTAGCGACTTCCATGCCCTTGGCCATTGAATCGGCTGCTGCAGCGTACATTCTCGGGTAGACCGGTGAGCCACGGCTTTCATCGTTCACTGTGACTTCGCCCAAGGTGTAACCGCTTTTACCAAAGCCCTTCGCCACGGTGTTTGCTTTCTCCTGAAATTCTTTCATTGCATTTTGCAGCAAGCGGGTGCGGCTTTCTTCAAGGCGTGCATTGCTCGGAAAATATTCCAGGTTACCCAAGGTCAATCCATCCGCAACATTCAGGCTTTTCTGGTTCTTCAACGCCTGCACTGGCATTTCAAACGACAAAGAGCCCACGCCTTGCCAGGTTTGAATCGTGTTGTTTTTGCCATACTGCGGATAGGTTTGAATGTTGTTGCGCATTTTCGTGATGTCTTTGTTCTTGGCCAAATTGCTGATTGACTTTTCCAGCACTGTGTTCACTGCGGTCATCGCTTCATTGGCAGTACCCGCCTGGATCTGGATCTGCCAATTCAGGCGGACCATGTCGTTGTCGACGTCTTCGCTGCTGACTGCATTCAGGTTCACGGCTGGTGCTTTTTCACAAAGGTCGGCGAATGCCGTCGTTGGCAGGAGAAGGCCAATAGTGGTGCTGAACACAGTTATTTGTAATGAACGGATGAATTTCATGGTTGGTCTCGTAAAAAATTAGAAATCGTGGTGGTGATCGAACAGCGCATTGTTACAATGATTGAACCACAAATTGGCAAGCAAATAACGCGAACACCGCACCACTGGCTGACATGGCAGAACATCTGAAACAACCGAAGTCCCTGATCAGCACCCTGTTCACAGTGCTTATTCTGGTCGGCGCAGCCATTGTGTTGTCGCCTTTTCTGCTGGCAATACTGTGGGCAGGTATTATCGCCACTGCGTTCTGGCCCTTGCACTGCCGCATTCGTGGGCGATTTCCTGGCAAGCCCAATGGTGCTGCATTCTTGACCACGCTGGTTGTCGCATTTTTGTTGGTCGGGCCAATGATCGGCCTGATCGTGTTCATGGTGCAGGACCTTCTTCAGATTACCAATTTTTTGCGGCAGGCCGATGACGCCGGTGTCGCAGTACCTGATTGGCTGCCCCAGATTCCTGTGATTGGAGAATTGCTGGTGGTCAGCTGGCAGGAATATTTGAGCGTGCCCAAGCAGATTTCCGGGTTATTGCGCGACACGCTAACGCAGCGCTTGGGCGATGTTCAGGGCACTGCGTCGGCTATTTTGCTTGAATTGTTGGGACGCGTTGCCACGCTGTTTTTTGCGCTGTGGGTGTTGTTCTTTTTCTATCGTGACGGGTCATCGATCAGTATTCGAATGAACCGGATTGGCAGCGATTGGCTTGGCCAGCGATGGAAGCCCTATGTGTCGCACATGCCCCCTGCCCTGCGTGCAGCAGTTAACGGATTGGTCATTGTCAGTTTTGCTGAAGCAGTTATTTTGTCGTTGTTGTTTGCTGCGTGTGGCGTGTACGCGCCTGTATTGCTGGGCACTGCCACTGCGCTGATTGCCTTCATTCCGATGGCGGCACCCGGTTTATTGGCTGTATTGGGTATGATTCTGTTTTTAAGCGGCAATGGCGCCGAAGCAATCGTGCTGATTTCAGTGGGTATGTCGGTCGTACTGATTGCCGATTATTTGATTCGCCCTCTGTTGATTCAGGGCGGCACTCATCTGCCGTTTCTGGCGGTGTTGTTTGGCGTGTTTGGCGGTGTGATTACCATGGGGATTGTTGGGCTGATCATTGGCCCTGTCTTGCTGGTTTTGCTGGTTGTTTTCTTTGATGAAGCATCACATGCACACCAGCACGACACCCACGAATCCATTAATTGATGTTTGTCTGACTAAGCGAGTATTTCATGAGCAAGATTCATTTCCCAACCCAGATCGGTACCCCCCTGGCCAGCAATGCATTGAAAGTGATGTTGCTTGGTAGTGGTGAATTGGGCAAGGAGGTCATTATTGCTTTTCAGCGCCTTGGTGTGGAAGTCATCGCTGTGGATCGCTACGCGAACGCACCTGGTCATCAGGTTGCGCATCGCTTTCATGTGATCGACATGACGAATCCAAGCACATTGAAAGCGCTGATTACCCAAGAGAAACCACACATTGTGGTGCCTGAAATTGAAGCGATTGCCACTGCTGCATTGAAAGAGCTTGAGGCTGACGGTGTTGTGCGTGTTGTACCCACTGCCAATGCAGCCTGGTTGACAATGAACCGCGAAGGCATTCGAAGACTGGCCGCAGAAGAATTGAAATTGAGTTGTTCGCATTATGCTTTTGCAGATGATTTCGACACCCTGAAGAGAGCAGTTGAAAAAGGCATTCACGGCCACAAGCCTGTGGGCTACCCCTGCATTATCAAGCCTGTGATGTCTTCTTCCGGCAAAGGGCAGTCCAAGGTTGATCACGCTGGCGAACTAGAGGCTGCTTGGGAATATGCAGGCACCGCTGGTCGAGTGAATTCTGGCCGGGTCATTGTGGAATCAGTGGTTGAGTTTGACTATGAAATCACTTTGTTGACTGTGCGCAGCCGCAACCCGAAAACCGGTGCGATCGAAACCAGCTATTGCGAGCCTGTGGGCCACATTCAAGTGAGTGGTGATTATGTGGAAAGCTGGCAACCCCAGCCCATGAGCACCAAAGCCCTGGCTGATGCGAAGCACATGGCCGACAAAGTCACCACCGCATTGGGCGGCACCGGTTTGTTTGGCGTTGAAATGTTTGTGAAGGGCGACGAGGTCTGGTTCTCGGAAGTCAGTCCACGCCCGCATGACACCGGCATGGTGACCATGATCACCCAGTGGCAAAATGAATTTGAATTGCATGCACGTGCCATTTTGGGTTTGCCGGTGGACACCTGCCTGAAAACTCCGGGTGCGAGTGCTGTGATCTATGGCGGCATGGAAAAAGAAGGCATTGCATTTGAAGGCGTTGCTGATGCTTTGGCTGAACCCGGCACTGATATTCGATTGTTTGGCAAACCTGAGTCGTTCATGAAACGACGCATGGGTGTTGCGCTTGCGCGTGACATGAACGTTGATGAAGCGCGGGCGAAGGCCAAGCGGGTAGCGGCGAAGGTAAAGCCGGTTGGGTGAGATTGTTCGCATTTGCGAAGTTGCAAGTTACTCGTTCTTGTTCGGGCATTCGCAAAGTGGAATGCCCTCCTCCGCCAGAAAGCCTGAATGCCCCCTCTTTGTTGAATTCCCCGACCTAAGCGCACCCGCTAAAAGGCGGGCGGGCTGCGCTTTCGGCGTTGCCGAACGGACAGGGAATGCAACAAACGGGCAGGCTTTCTTGAAGGCGGAGAGACGGCAAGGCGAACTTCGCAAATGCCCTGAAGTGAATGGTGATGCGCGACTTTGCGAATGTCGCGGGTGAAGTAAATGGTGCGTTGAAGATTTGCATCAGCGTTGCATCATGCTGCCGATTCAAGATCAAGTCGCCCGGTTTGATTCACAGCGAGGGGCGACCTGCAAGGTCGATGCGAAGACGCCTGTGGCGTTTCGCATGACCCGAGCCAGATTCAATACCGGGGAATTCGACTTGGTCCAGGCGGCATGAGTGACGCGCTGCGAATCGAACACCGTCTCAGAATAAGCCACGCCTGCGAAGTAACGCCAATCAATTCAACCCAAGACTCTCGCGATACTCTTCGTAAGTACCGCGATAATCCGTGATGCCGTTTTCCGTCATCTCGAAAATCCGCGTGGCAATGCCCGACACAAACTGTCGGTCGTGTGACACCACAAACACAGTACCCTCATATTTTTCAATCGCATACTGCAAGGATTCAATCGATTCCATGTCAAGGTGGTTGGTCGGTTCGTCCATCAGCAACACGTTGTGACGGCCCAGCATCAGGCGACCAAATACCAAGCGGTTTTTCTCACCACCTGAACACACTTTTACCTGCTTGCCAATTTCATCGTTGCTGAACAGCAAACGTCCCAGAATGCCGCGGATCACTTGGTCGTCATCACCTTCCTGGGCAAAGCGCTCAGTCCACTCGCGCAAATTCAATTGGGTGTCGAATTCATCGCTTACGTCTTGGGCCATGTAACCCAAGTCAGCATTTTCAGACCACTTCACTTCACCGTAACTGGGCTGCAAAGCTTTGGCCAACAATTTCAGCAAGGTGGTTTTGCCCACGCCGTTGGCACCCACAATGCCCACTTTGTCGCCCGCTTCTACCATGATGGAGAAGTCGCGAATTACCTTGTTGTCACCGTAGGACAAACTGACATTGTCCAGCTCGACCGCCAAACGGTGCATCTTCTTTTTCTGCTCAAAACGAATGAACGGGTTCTGGCGTGACGAAGGTTTCAAAATGACCGTGTCTTGCTTGATTTTTTCAATCTGCTTCTGGCGTGAAGTGGCCTGTCGTGCTTTCGATTTGTTCGCAGCAAAGCGGCGTACAAAGTCTTGCAAATCGGAAATGCGTTCTTTTGCTCGTGCATTGGACGCTTGGGCACGCTCGCGCGCTTGCGCTGCGGCCAGCATGTAGTCGTCGTAATTGCCCGGTACCACTTGCAGCGTGCCGTAATCCAGGTCAGCCATGTGGGTACACACTTCATTCAAAAAATGGCGGTCGTGGCTGATGATGATCATCGTGCTTTCGTACTGGTTCAGCACCGTTTCAAGCCAGGCAATCGTGTTGATGTCCAGGTTGTTGGTTGGTTCATCCAGCAACAAAATATCGGGTTTGGAAAACAAGGCCTGTGCCAACAACACGCGCAGCTTCCAGCCGGGTGCAATTTCGCTCATCAGGCCATTGTGTTGTTCAGTCGGAATGCCCGCACCCAGCAACAATTCACCGGCGCGTGCTTCGGCCTCATAGCCGCCAAATTCGGCATACACGGCTTCCAGGTTGGCTGCGCGCATGTAATCGTCGTCAGTGGCTTCCGGGTTGGCGTACAGCGCATCACGTTCTGTCATGGCAGCCCACATTTCTTTGTGGCCCATCATCACTACATCCAGCACCCGGTGGTCTTCGAATGCAAACTGGTCCTGACTCAACTTGCCCAAACGAACATGGGGATCAATGTCAATGTTGCCACTGCTTGGCTCTAGGTCACCGCCCAGAATTTTCATGAACGTGGACTTTCCGCAGCCGTTCGCACCGATCAGGCCATAGCGGTTGCCGTCGCCGAATTTTGCGTTGATGTTTTCAAATAGCGGCTTGGCGCCGAACTGCATCGTGATGTTGACTGCGGTGAGCATAAGTATTGGAAATTTCAGTGATTTTTAACGAAGGGGGCATTATACATGCCCAGGCTGCGGGTGTATGGGCTGTGGCTTCTAGCGCAGGTTTTGAGTCAGGCTGAAGGTTTGATCGCTGTGCGCGCTCAAACACCCCTGTCCGCCTTGAAACCAGCAGGCTTTGGGGGTGCAGTGGCCGAATGGAAAATTCATGAACACCGGCACTGTTCGCAATTGCTGTTGAATGTATTGGCCTGCACTTTGCAGCGAATAGCCGTTGTCGTGCAGCCCGGGCTTTGGCTCGCAAAAATTGCCCAACACAAGCGCCTGTTGATCAGCCAGAACGCCAGCATGTAATAGCTGAAGCAACATCCTTTCAATCTTGTAGGCAGGTTCGTTCACATCTTCCAGCACCAAAATACCACCTTGTATTTTGGGCATCCAGGGTGTGCCCAGCAGGCTGCACATCAAGGTCAGGTTGCCTCCCCAGACTGGTCCAATCAGGTCAAGCGCTCCGCTTTCAGAATGGGGGTACGCGGGTCCTTCCCATTGAATTTCAGCCCGGTGTTCTAGCACTGCACGCTTGAAATGCGCCAGCGTTTGTTCGTCAACACCCTGCTCTGCTCCGAAATCAAAACAGGCCATTGGGCCATGTAACAAGGTGCGTGGTTCTGCGCCTGCATTCAGTAGAGCAAGTTGCAGGCTCGTGATGTCACTGTGGCCACTCAAAACATGACCATTGGAATTGAGCTGCTCGGCCAGCCCAGCAAAGTTCAGCAAGTGCAATAAACGGCTTAAGCCATAACCGCCGCGGCTGGCCATCAATACAGCGGCCGCACTTGATTGGAACGCCTGTTCAATGCTTCGGGCGCGTGTGGTTTCATCTCCAGCAAACCGTTCAACCCGCATTCTGGTTTCGGGCATTTCCTTGGTCTGAAAGCCCACCGCCTTCAATTGTGCGCAAGCACGGTCCAGCAGCGCCTCATCAATCAGGGCACCGCTTGGTGAAAACACCATTACTTTGTTCAATTCAATTCCATTGTTCACAAATACTGTTTCCACGAACGCACGGGTTCTCCGTTGAAATAGTCGCACAAACTGGCCAGAATTGCCGCTTGTTGCTGTGCCTGGTCATTGGCTTTAATTGCTTTCAATTCACGGCTTCTTAGGGCAAGGTCGCAAGCCACTTGATCAAGGCCGCGGTGCAAGAAGTTTTCCGGTGTGGTGTAACCCAGCTGCGCAAGTTCCTCAATGCTTTTTTTGTTCACATTGGGCAGGTGCATCAGGCTGGCCAGTTCACTGACCACTTGTTCACGCTGTTTTCTGTGTGCCTTGAAAAAACTGCTGAGCAACTGTTCACTTTCATCTGCCATGCATGCTGTTTCAAACCGGCAAGGGTGCCAGGCTTGCGACTTCTCAAATACGGCCAGCGCTTGGCCCAAGTCCCCGTTGTATCGTGATTGTGCGCAGCCCACCACCACGCGACCTATCCGTGCATGAAAAATTGCGCCCAGGCACATCAAACAAGGCTGAAGGGTCACGTAAAGTGTGGCTTGCGAGCCTAGCCTGTAATTGCCAATTGCTTTGCAAGCTTGCTGAATGGTTTGAATTTCCGCATGTGCGCACGCGTCATTTCTTGAAATTGGGGCATTGTGGGCGGCCGCGATTTTCTCGCCGTTCAGCACCAAAACCGCACCGATCGGTACCTCGCCTGATTGTGCAGCCAGTTCTGCCTGCTGCAAAGCCAGTTTCATCCATTGCAAGTCTTCGGCCTGGCCCGTATGGGCGGCAAGGGTAAATTTCACTGACAATGGGTTTGAAGAATTCGTGGCTTGCATGTTGAAAGTGTGCCTGACAATGTCGCAAGTTTGACATAAAAAAACCCGGCACTGGGCCGGGCTTTGAGCTTGGACAATTTCACTGCCCTGCTTTGGCTATTCGTCGCTGGTTCCAGGCAATGATTTCGCCCACTATGCCTTTGCGGAATGCCAGCACTACCACAATGAAAATGAAACCCGTCACGATGGTGACTTGCTCTCCCAAAGAGCGGAACCAGGCAATGTCGGTGGTCACTGCCATCCAGGTGCCAAATTCCCCGATCCGGTTTTCCAGGGCAATGATCACGATGGCACCTACAATTGGACCAGCCAAGGTGCCCAGTCCACCCACAAGTGTCATGAGTACCACCAAGCCTGACATGCTCCAGTGTACGTCGGTCAATGTCTCGAAACCCAGCACGGTGGCCTTGGTGGCACCGGCCAGTCCGGACAAGGCCGCAGACAACACAAACACCAGCAACTTGTATTTGTCGACGTCGTAACCCAGTGAGATTGCGCGGGGCTCGTTTTCCTTGATGGCTTTCAGTACTTGCCCGAAGGGCGAATGCACCGTACGCACAATCAGCGCATAGCCAGCAATACAAATGGCGAGCACCACGAAATAAAGGGTCAGGTCATTGCTTAAATCGATCACACCAAACAGGGTGCCGCGCGGTATGCCCTGCAGGCCATCTTCACCACCCGTGAATGGTGCCTGAAGAAAAATGAAGTAAAGCATTTGCGCCAATGCCAGCGTAATCATGGTGAAGTAAATGCCCTGCCTGCGAATGGCCAGCATGCCCATGATCAAACCGATGAATGCCGCAAATGCTACTCCTGCCACAATACCAATCTCGAATGGCAAGCCCAGATCGCGAATCACATAGCCGGCAGTGTACCCTGCACCACCCAGAAAAGCGGCGTGTCCGAAAGACAGTAAACCCGTGTAGCCAATCAGCAAATTGAATGCGCAGGCGAACAATGCGAAACACAGCAACTTCATCAGCAGCACGGGGTACATCACAAACGGTGCTGCCAGTGCGATCAGTATTGCCACAATGGCGATGATTGTATTTTTGTTCATCTTGATCAAACCCTTATTTCTCGCGACCGAACAAACCGGCCGGGCGAATCATGAGCACAATGGCCATGATGATGAACACAACGGTGGCTGACAGTTCCGGATAAAACACGCGGGTCAAACCTTCCACAATACCCAGGGTCAAGCCGGTGATGATGGATCCAAGAATGGAACCCATGCCGCCAATCACCACCACAGCAAACACAGTGATGATCAGGTTGGAACCCATCAAGGGCGAAATCTGTATCACGGGTGCCGCCAACACGCCGGCAAAGGCGGCCAATGCCACACCAAAGCCGTAGGTAAGTGTGACCATCAAAGGCACGTTCACACCAAATGCTTCCACGAGTCGCGGATTTTCCGTGCCTGCACGCAGCAATGCGCCCAGTTTGGTTTTCTCGATCATCAGCCATGTGGCGAAACACACCACCAGCGAGGCCACCACCACCCAGGCCCGGTAATTCGGCAAAATCATGAAGCCAAGGTTGGTTGCGCCCTGCAGGGCTTCAGGCACTGAATAAGGTTGGCCGGAAACCCCATAGATTGATCTGAAAATGCCTTCCAGCATCAAGGTAATACCAAAGGTCAGCAACAGCCCATACAAGTGATCCAGCTTGTACAGCCAGCGCAGCATGGTCTTTTCAATCAATATTCCGAATGCACCCACCAGCAGCGGCGCCAACAGCAACATGACCCAGTAGTTCAAGTTGAAATAGGCCATGCCCATCCAGGCGAGGAATGCGCCCATCATGTACAGCGCGCCGTGCGCGAAGTTGATGACGTTGAGCAAGCCAAAAATAACGGCCAGCCCCAAGGACAACATGGCGTAGAAAGAGCCATTGACAAGGCCCAGCAGCAGTTGCCCCAAAAAGGCCTGCAGGGGAATTCCAAAAATTTCCATGAACACGAATCCGGAAAGCAGCCCCCGGGTGGCTTGCGCTCACCGGGGGCTTGGTCTTGTTGGTTTTACAGCATCACTTCCACAAAGCGCACTTGGTCTCTGCTTTGGTGGTGAATGCTTGTTCCCCTGGAATGGCTTGAACAACTTTCAGGTAATCCCAAGGCTTTTTGGATTCCTTGGGGTCTTTCACCTGCATCAGGAACATGTCGTGAATCATGCTGCCGTCTGCACGGTAGTAGCCGTTTTTGGCGTACATGTCGTTGACCTTCTGTTTGCGAAGGGCCTCCATCACCTTGGCACCATCGTCTGTGCCCGCAGCTTTCACCGCGTTCAGGTATTGAATGGTTGCAGAATAGTCTGCGGCTTGCAGGCTGCTTGGCATTTTCTTCATTTTGTCAAAGAAACGCTGTGACCACTTGCGTGCCTCGTCGTTCTGGTCCCAGTACCAACTGTCGGTCAGGTACATGCCTTTGGTTTGCCCAAGGCCCAGTGCGTGAACGTCGTTGATGAACATCAGCAAGCCTGCCAGCTTCATCGTGCCGGTCACGCCAAACTCGTTGGCTGCCTTGATGGAGTTTACTGTGTCGCCACCTGCGTTGGCCAGGCCCAGAATTTGTGCGCCAGAGGCCTGAGCCTGCAGCATGAATGACGAGAAATCAGACGCTGACAGGGGATGACGGATTGCACCTTTGACCGATCCACCATTGGCTTTCACCACAGCGGTGGTGTCGGTTTCAAGCGATGTACCGAAAGCGTAGTCGGCCGTCAGGAAGTACCAGGTTTTACCGCCCTGCTTGGTCACAGCCGAGCCAGTGCCCTTGGCCATGGCCACTGTGTCGTAAGCGTAGTGAATGCTGTAGGGATTGCATTCTTCGTTCGTGATTCGAGCCGTACCTGCACCAATCACAAAGTTTGGCTTTTGCTTTTCCTCGGCCACTTTGGCCATGGCCAGTGCCGTGCCCGAGTTGGTACCGGAAATCAGCATGTCCACACCATCACGATCGAACCATTCGCGTGCCTTGCTGGCCGCAATGTCGGCCTTGTTCTGGTGGTCAGCGAACACGAGTTCAATTTTCTTGCCGTTCAGTGTGCCACCGAAATCTGCGATCGCCATTTTCACGGCTTCAACGCCGCCAGGGCCATCGATATCGGCGTACAGGCCAGACATGTCGGTGATTACACCAATCTTGATTGTGTCGTTCGAAAATTGAGCCTGTGCCGAGCCTGTTGCCAGTGCGAACAGTGCCGCCAGTCCAGTTGCGATTGGTTTTAGTTTCATCATCGTCTCCTTTGGTTTGGTTTATACGCCCAGCAGCGAATGCAGCACAGGCATTTTCTCATCGAGTTCTTTTGCTTCGAATGCTTCTACAATTTGACCGTGTTCAACCACGTAGAACCGGTCGGCCAGGGGCGCTGCGAACCTGAAGTTCTGCTCCACCATCACAATGGTGTAGCCCTTGGATTTGAGTGTGGTAATCATTTGGGACAATGCTTGAACAATCACTGGCGCAAGTCCCTCTGAAATTTCATCCAGCAGCAGCAATTTCGCACCAGTTCTCAAAATACGAGCGACCGCCAGCATTTGTTGTTCTCCGCCCGACAAACGCGTGCCCTGGCTTTTTTTACGCTCAGCCAGGTTAGGGAACATCTCGTAAATTTCAGCAACGCTCATGCCCTTGTCTGTTTTGGACACAAAAGGCGGCAGCATCAAATTTTCCTCCGCGGTAAGCGAAGAAAATATGCCACGCTCTTCAGGACAATAACCCACGCCCAGATGCGCAATTTTGTGGGTGGGCATGTTGATGGCTTCTGTGCCATTGATTTTGATGGAACCTTTTCGTGAACCTGTCAAACCCATGATGGCGCGCAATGTACTGGTACGCCCTGCTCCATTTCTTCCCAGCAGGGTGACCACTTCGCCAGTGCGCACGCTCAAGTTCAAGTCATGAAGAATGTGTGACTCGCCGTACCAGGCTTGCAGGCCTTTGATTTCAAGTGCGGGAGTATTCATCAGTGAGCTCCCTCCAACACGCCTGTGCTGGATCCCATATAGGCTTCCATCACTGCCGGGTTCTTCGATACCTCTGCGTAGCTGCCTTCAGCCAACACTGCACCGCGCTGCAATACTGAGATTCGGTCGGAGATACCGGCCACCACATTCATATTGTGTTCAACCATCAGAATGGTTCGGCCCGCAGACACTTTCTTGATCAGTTGGGTGACCCGGTCCACGTCTTCGTGACCCATGCCCTGTGTGGGTTCATCCAGCAACATCAATTCAGGTTCCATGCCCAAGGTGGTCGCGATTTCCAGAGCCCGTTTGCGGCCGTAAGGCAAATCCACAGTCAGGGTGTCTGCGAATTCAGCCAGATCAACCAGGCTGAGCAACTCCATGGCTTTGTCATTCAGGATTGAAAGCTTCTTCTCGCTGCGCCAGAAGTGAAATGAGTTGCCCAATGGACGTTGCAGCCCAATGCGTACATTTTCAAGAACTGTGAGATGTGGAAAAACGGCCGAGATCTGAAACGATCGAATAATGCCTTGCCTTGCAATTTGCGCGGGTTTGGCCTTGGTGATTTCCTTGCCGTTGAATAAAATTTGCCCAGAGGTCGGGGTCAGGAATTTAGTCAGCAGATTGAAGCAGGTGGTTTTACCTGCGCCGTTGGGGCCGATCAACGCGTGGATATGCCCACGCTGCACCTTCAAATTCACATCGCTGACCGCAGTGAATCCTTTGAATTCTTTGGTCAACGCCCTTGTCTCCAACACCACTTCTGCCATGGGTACTCCATGTTGTATTTGTCGTTTTGCCGATCGAGGCCGGGCAGCATCGATGGTTGAATATCATCAACGATGGTGTCATGTGTATTTTCATTCTGGAATTAGGGCAAACCTCAACCCTTGGACGTAAAAAAACCCGCATCTGCGGGCTTTTTTGTAAGCTTGAAGTAAGTCGTCGTGATTTCGGAGTGTCTTATTCCCATTCAATGGTCGCTGGTGGTTTTCCTGACACGTCATACACAACCCGATTCACACCTTTTACTTCATTGATGATGCGGTTTGACACACGCCCAAGCAATGAATATGGGAGGTGTGCCCAATGTGCAGTCATGAAGTCCTGGGTTTGTACAGCGCGAATCGCCACTACGTATTCATAGGTGCGGCCATCACCCATCACGCCGACAGACTTCACTGGCAGGAATACCGCAAAAGCCTGGCTGGTCAGGTCGTACCATGACTTGCCTACCTGATCTTCAGTACACAATTCAGCAGCGGCATCTTTGGCGGTTGCCTTTGTGTTGCGCAATTCTTCAATAAACACGGCATCAGCGCGCTGCAAAATTTCAGCATATTCCGCCTTGACTTCACCCAGAATACGAACACCCAAGCCGGGGCCAGGGAATGGATGGCGGTACACCATTTCAGGATCAAGACCCAGCTCGACACCCAACTTGCGTACTTCGTCCTTGAACAGGTCGCGCAAAGGTTCCAGCAGGCTTAGGTTCAAGGTGTCGGGCAGGCCCCCCACGTTGTGGTGGCTTTTGATGCTGGTGGCTTTGCCGGTTTTCGCGCCAGCCGATTCAATCACATCAGGGTATATCGTGCCCTGCGCCAGCCATTTCGCATTTGCACGCATGCCGGCTTCACGCTGGAACACGTCCACGAATGCCTTGCCTATTATTTTGCGTTTGGCCTCAGGATCAGTCACGCCTTTTAACTGCCCCATGAATTCGTCGGTTGCATTCACATGCACAACACGAACACCAAGGTGCTTTGCAAATGTTTCCATGACTTGTTCGCCTTCTTTGAAGCGCAACAAGCCATGATCAACAAATACGCAGGTCAGCTGGTCGCCAATTGCTTTGTGGATCAAGGCCGCAGCCACTGAGGAATCTACACCGCCGGACAAACCAAGAATTACTTCATCCGTGCCGACTTGGGCGCGAATGCGTTCTACCGCCTCGTCTACAAAACTGGGCATGGACCAATCGCCTTTGCATCCACAGATTTCGCGCACGAACCGCGCCAGTATGTCTTTGCCCTTTTTGGTGTGGGTGACTTCAGGGTGAAACTGCACGGCGTAAAAGCCACGGGTTTCGTCGGCCATGCCCGCTATCGGGCAGGAAGGTGTGGACGCCATCAGCTTGAAGTTGGGCGGCAGTTCAGTGACCTTGTCGCCATGGCTCATCCACACATTCAACAAGCCGTGGCCTTGTTCATTGGTTTCGTCCTGAATGCCGTCAAACAATTTGGTGTGCCCGTGCGCGCGAATTTGCGCATGGCCAAATTCACGAACAGTGCCAGCCTCAACCTTGCCGCCCAATTGCATGGCCATGGTTTGCATGCCATAGCAAATACCAAGCACTGGCACGCCCAGTTCAAAGACAAGCTCAGGCGCCCGGTCGGTGCTTTCTTCATACGCGGATTGATGACTTCCGGACAAAATAATGCCCGATGCGCCGTATTCCTTGATCCGCTGAGGGTCGACATCACAAGGCAGAATTTCACAAAAAACCCCGCATTCGCGCACACGTCGTGCGATGAGTTGAGTCACTTGCGACCCAAAGTCGAGTACCAGTATTTTTTGATGATTCATGAGCGGCTTTCTTGGAAATTCGTAAAATGGTTGAACAGGCAAACTTCTGTTGCACTTTGGTTTTTAACTCAGCATGAGAAGTTGGTCCACGGCTGAGATGGCGTTTTGGCGCAGTTGGTCGCCCTTGAGCAGCAGCGACGTTATTTCAACGTCGACCAAGGCTTTGACGCCATGGGTTTCGAGGGTTGCTTCCGCAAACCGTTGCTTGAGTTGCTCGATGATCCGAGCCGCCTCAGAGGGACTCATTCCTGAGCACACTGCCACAAAAGCGTCTGCACCAAGCGAACCAATGCTCGACCCAGTGGGCAATTGGTCTCGAACAATTGACGCGGTGAATTTGCTGAAATCAATGATTCGGTCGTGGCCGAAACGGTTCAGGATCACATCGAACGAACTCAACTTCACATGGATTAATGTGAGTTCTTCATCGTGTCGCAAGGCATTCTCGATTTCCTTGTCGAGCAAGGCTTCGAAGCCGCGGCGATTCCACGAGCCGACAATCGGGTCGATCAACAAGGATCGCTGGTTTTCATTCAGTGAACGAATAAAACGGGTCAGTACGTTGTCGTCCATGGGTTTGGCCAACTCGGCTTCTACCAGTCTGGCGAAGTCCCGCAGGTCTTGCCGGTCTTCCTGAGAGAATGTGCGCGGCACGCCATCAATCAAGCACAGTGTGCCGATGGTGACGCCAAACTCATCCCTGATCGGTTGACCCGCGTAAAAACGGATGCGAGGGCTGTCCGTAACCAAGGGATTGTCCATGAAGCGCGTGTCAAGCAGGGCATTTTCGACAACCAGTGCCTCGTCACCCAAAATTGCATGTCCGCAAAATGAAACTTCCCGATCGGTTGAGCAGGCATTCAAACCTTGCAGGGATTTAAACCACTGAATTTCTTTATAAACAATGGTGACCAAGGCAGTGTCGATGTCAAAGTGCCGACAAGCCAAACGGGTGATTCGGTCGAACCGCGCCTCAGAGGGGGAGTAAATGATTCCCAAGCTCTGAATGGCGCGTGATCTTTCCTCTTCGTTGTGTGGAATGTCGGGTTTTTGCATGAAGTTCTAGCCTTAATCAACGTGGTAGTTGGGCGCTTCCTTGGTGATTTGCACGTCATGAACATGCGATTCACGAATACCCGCCGAGGAAATTTCTACGAACTCGGCTTTCTCATGCATTTCCGCAATCGAACGGCACCCCACGTAACCCATTGAAGAGCGAACGCCACCCACCAACTGGAAAATAATTGAAAGCACAGAACCCTTGTAGGGCACTCGACCTTCAATGCCTTCAGGCACCAGTTTGTCTGCGTTGTTAGCCGGGTCCTGGAAGTAACGGTCTGCCGAACCCTGTGTCATGGCGCCCAAGGAACCCATTCCGCGGTAAGCCTTGTAGCTGCGGCCCTGGAACAAAACCACTTCGCCTGGCGCTTCTTCAGTGCCGGCAAACATGCCGCCCATCATGGCAGCACTGGCACCAGCAGCCAGTGCTTTGGAAATGTCGCCGGAATAGCGAATACCACCATCGGCAATCACTGGAACACCCGTGCCCTGCAGGGCTTTTGCCACGTTGGCAATGGCGCTAATTTGGGGAACACCCACGCCAGCCACAATGCGAGTAGTACAAATTGAACCGGGGCCGATACCAACTTTGACACCGTCTGCGCCGTGTTCGACCAAGGCCAATGCTGCACTTGCTGTAGCAATGTTGCCGCCGATGACATCCACTTGCGGGAAGTTCTGCTTGACCCAGCGAACCCGGTCCAGAACACCCTTGCTGTGACCGTGTGCGGTATCAACCACAATCACGTCCACGCCGGCAGCGACCAGTTTTTCAACACGTTCCTCGGTGCCATCACCTACGCCCACAGCAGCACCCACGCGCAATTTGCCGTGAATGTCTTTGCTGGCCCAGGGGTGTTCGGTGGCTTTTTGAATGTCTTTGACGGTGATCAAGCCTTTCAGGCTGTTGTCTTCACCCATGACCAGTACGCGTTCCAGGCGGTGCTTGTGCATCAGGGCTTTGGCCTGCTCAAGGCTGTCGTCCTCAGAAACGGTGACCAGGCGTTCGCGCGGGGTCATCACGTTCGAAACCGGTTGGTCCAGATTTGTTTCAAATCGCAGGTCCCGGTTGGTGACAATACCGACTACCTTGCCATTTTTGACCACAGGCAGGCCAGAGATTTTGTGCTGTTGAGTCAGGGCGATCACCTGGCGGACAGTCAATTCTGGTTCAATCGTGATCGGGTCGCGTAGCACGCCTGATTCATGGCGCTTTACCTTGGCTACTTCAGCTGCTTGCTGGGTTGCTGTCAGGTTCTTGTGAACAATACCGATACCGCCTTCCTGAGCCATGGCAATTGCCAATCTAGCCTCTGTGACAGTGTCCATGGCTGCAGAAACCAGTGGAATGTTCAGGCTGATATTTCGGGTCAGTTGGGTAGACAGGGATGTGTCTTTGGGAAGAACGTCTGAAAACGCAGGAACCAGCAATACATCATCAAACGTTAACGCTTTTTGCGTGACACGCATGCAATTTCTCCTTGCGCAAAAGCGAATTATAAAGGATCCCCAGCCTAGCTGATTTGCTTTACAAACAGAAAAACAGGGGAATTTCAGTTTTCTGGGTTTGTTTTGCCCTGCTTGCGACTTCTGCGCTCGTATCGGGCCAATTCTTTCTGGCGCTTGGTCAGGGTTTTGTGTCGCGCACGGCGGCGGCGACTTTCCATGGGGTCGAAGTTCAGCTCGTCCAGAATTTCGAGTCGATCGCCTTCGAAAAGTACAGTATTTTCGTTGGCATACATGCCGTAAACGGCCACAGCGCGATTCGCCAGCAATTCCGTGATGCGGGTCTGGCTGTGTCCCAGCGTGACCAGCGCCTGGTGTACGGTGCAGCCTGATGGAACTTCCATGGTGTCGGGTTCGCGGACCAGCACGCCACCATCAGCGGTTTTCAGTTCGATCCACTGAATACGGATCACTGACCTGCCCCGGTGCTGTGCAAGGATTCTGCACGCCTGATGAATGAATCTACAAAGCTGTTGGCAACCTGGGTAAAAATCGGCCCCACCAACTGCTCCAGAACCTTGCTTGAAAACTCGTATTCGAGTTTGAAATGCACCTTGCAGGCCTCGGGCGTTAATTCAAGAAAATGCCAGGTTCCCTCCAGGTGAGTGAAAGGCCCCTCGATCAAGTTCATGTGAATTTCGCTGCTGGGTGTGAGCCTGTTCATGGTGCAAAAGCTTTGCTTGACGCCCTTGAATGCAATTTCAACGGTTGCTTTCTCCAGGTTGCCTTCGAGTAATTCGACACTGCCTGCCCCGCACCACGGCAAAAACTGTGGGTAATCGGCCACGGCGCGCACCAGATCAAACATTTGATGCGCTGAAAAATGAACTAATACTGACTTCTCTACAATGGCCATGAATGGTGCTGGGTTTGTTTCCCGTGGGGAGAAAGGATTAAACTCTCTATTTTAGCGTTTTTCACGCTGCACCGCACCCAAAGGACGTATTCGCCGAATTCATGAGCATTATTGAGAACAAAAAAGCAGGTTTTGATTACTTCATTGAAGAGAAGTATGAAGCGGGTATTGTGTTGGAAGGCTGGGAGGTCAAAGCCATTCGCGATGGCCGCGTGCAGATCAAGGAAAGTCATATTGTGGTTCGCAACGGTGAGCTTTGGCTGCTGAACTGCCATATTTCACCTTTGACCAGCGCGTCTACCCACGTCAACCCTGTGAACACCCGCACCCGCAAGTTGTTGATGCACAAAAAAGAAATCAGCCGATTGATCGGTAAGGTTGAGCAAAAAGGTTATTCGCTGGTGCCTTTGAATATGCATTACAAAAGTGGGCGTGTGAAAGTGGACATGGCACTGGCCAAAGGCAAGAAGCAGCACGACAAACGCGATACGCTGAAGGACAAGGACTGGAAGCGTGAGCAGGAACGGTTAATGAAAATTCACCGAACGTAAGATTCGGTGATTTGCGAAGTCGCAATGCTGTTAGATTTGATTCAGGCATTTGCAAAGTCGCATGCCCCCCTCCGCCAGAAAGCCTGAATACTCCCTCTTTGTTGAATTCCCCGACCTAAGCGCCCCCGCTTAAAAGCGGGCGGGTTGCGCTTTCGGCGATGCCGAACGGACAGGGAATGCAACAAACGGGCTGGCTTTCTTGAAGGCGGAGAGACGGCAAAGCGAACTTCGCAAACGCTAGGAACAGACAGCGGTGATGCGCGACTTCGCAAATGCCATGAACCGGCTGTTCGCTAAGTCACGAATCTTCTCTACTCACCAGTGGGGGTTGAGGGGGCAGTGAAGGTTTGCAGCAGCGTTGCATCATGCTGCCGATTCAAGATCAAGTCGCCCGGTTTGATTCACAGCGCGGGGCGACCTGCAAGGTCGATGCGAAGACGCCTGTGGCGTTTCGCATGCCCCAAGCCAGATTCAATACCGGGGAATTCGACTTGGTCCAGGCAGCATGAGTGACGCGCCGCAAACTCACCACTAACCGCTCACCCATCATCTCTATCGTCACTTCCCCTGCTTCACCACCTGCATCGCCGCAGCAACCATCGACCCCATATTCGACAAATCACCCGGCAAGATCAAGGTATTTCCAGCCTTGGCAACCCCGGAAAATGCTTCGATGTACTGCTCGGCAACTTTCAGGTTCACCGCTTCCATCCCACCCGGTTCAGCCACGGCAGACGCGACCTTGCGCAACGCTTCGGCGGTGGCATCGGCAATTTCCTTGATTGCACCGGCTTCACCTTGGGCACGGTTGATCGCTGCAATCCGATCACCTTCCGAGCGGGCGATGGCTGACTCTCGTTCACCATTTGCAATGTTGATCTGCTCTTGTTTGCGACCCTCGGAAGCTGCGATCAGGGCACGCTTTTCACGCTCAGCCGTAATCTGTGCCTGCATTGAAAGTAAAATCTCACGAGGTGGTGTCAAGTCCTTGATTTCATAACGAAGAACCTTCACACCCCAGTTCAGTGCAGCCTCGTCCAGGGCATTCACAATGGCAGCATTGATCATGTCGCGTTCTTCAAAGGTCTTGTCCAGTTCCATGCGGCCAATAATGGATCGCAATGTGGTTTGCGCCAGCTGGGTAATCGCGCTGATGTAGTCGCTAGAGCCATAACTGGCCCGCATTGCATCAGTCACTTGGAAATACAAAATGCCATCCACCTGAAGTTGGGTGTTGTCCTTCGTGATACACACCTGGCTGGGCACATCCAGCGGAATTTCCTTCAGGGAATGCTTGTAGGAAACCCGCTCAATGAAGGGCACCAGAAAATTCAAGCCAGCCTGCAAGGTTCGGTCATATTTGCCCAAACGCTCAACCACCCATGCACTTTGCTGCGGCACAATGCGCAGAGACTGGCTAACGAACACAATCGCCAGAATCAATATGACAATTGAAACTTCCATGAATTTTCTCCTTTGATTGACTGTCCCAGGAACAGGGCCAGTCCGATTACGCGTGTGTCGAAACGCTTTTGACTTTCAGGACATTGCCCTGAACATCGACAATTTGATGCAGTCCCGTTACAGGCGTGCTGTCGGTACTCTCTGCTGCCCAAGTGGCACCACGGTATTGCACATTCGCACGTCCACCCGCATTCCAGCTTGTAATGTCGAGTTTGTTGCCTATGTCGAGCAGGTCATGCTGTTTGTCGGTTTTGCTTCGCTTGACCGAGCGGTTGCGAAGAAGAAGGCTGCCAGCCACCGCAAACACGGCGGCTGCGCCAATTTGAATTTCAAGACCATAACCGAGGTAGGCCATCAGTGCACCGATGGCCGCCCCCAAAGACACCATGAGCAGGTAAAACGTGCCCGTGGTGATTTCGGCAATCAATAAAATACCCGCCAATACCAACCACAGTGACAGATTGCTCAATGGTGTAACTCCTTTTACTTTTTGTTGAACTTGTCAGCCAGTTTTTGCCAGGTGTCAATTACGGTATCGGGGTTTAGCGAAATGGATTCAATCCCCTCACCGGCCAGCCACAATGCAAAATCCGGGTGGTCTGAAGGGCCCTGCCCGCAAATTCCCACGTATTTACCTTTGGCCTTGCAAGCCTCAATCGCCTTGCTGAGTAAAGCCCGCACGGCTGGGTCACGTTCGTCGAAATCAGCTGCCAGAATATCCAAACCAGAATCCCGGTCCAGACCCAAGGTGAGTTGGGTCAGATCGTTGGAGCCAATCGAGAAGCCGTCAAAGTATTCCAGGAACTGATCCGCCAGCACTGCGTTGGATGGTACTTCGCACATCATGACCACTTTCAGGCCGTTCTCGCCACGCTTCAATCCGTTGCGGCCCAGCAGGTCAACCACCTTGGCCGCCTGGTTCAAAGTGCGCACGAACGGAATCATGATTTGAACGTTGTCCAGTCCCATTTGCTCACGAACACGTTTCAGGGCCAGGCATTCCATCTCGAAACACTCTGAGAATTCCTCGGAAATGTAACGCGCAGCACCCCGGAAACCCAGCATCGGGTTTTCTTCTTCGGGCTCGTAGCGGCTACCGCCAATCAGCTTGCGGTATTCGTTGGATTTGAAGTCGGACATGCGAACAATGACCGGTTTGGGATAAAACGCTGCTGCAATGGTGGCAACACCTTCGGCCAGTTTGTCCACAAAAAATGCAACCGGGCTGGCATGGCCACGCGCCACGCTTTCCACCGCTTTTTTCAAGTCGGCATCAACATTGGGGTAATCAAGAATGGCTTTCGGGTGAATGCCGATCGCATTGTTGATAATGAACTCCAGCCGGGCCAAGCCAACGCCCTTGTTGGGCAATTGGCAAAACTCAAAGGCCAGTTGTGGATTGCCCACGTTCATCATGATTTTCACTGGGATTTCGGGCAGTGCGCCGCGCTTGACTTCACTGACTTCCGTTTCAAGCAAGCCTTCGTAAATATAGCCCGTGTCACCTTCTGAACAGCTGACTGTGACCAGCATGCCTTCAGTCAGCTTTTCGGTGGCATCACCACAACCCACCACCGCAGGAATACCCAACTCGCGAGCAATAATCGCAGCATGGCAAGTGCGGCCACCGCGGTTTGTCACAATGGCGGCAGCGCGCTTCATGACTGGTTCCCAGTTGGGGTCGGTCATGTCGGTCACCAGGATATCGCCAGCCTGCACACGGTCCATCTCGGAAGAGTCGTTGATCACGCGCACAGAACCTGCACCAATTTTCTGGCCAATGGCTCGGCCAGAACTCAAAATCGCTGAATTGCCCTTGAGCTTGTAACGCAACTGCACGTCATTGTCTTTCTGCGAATTCACGGTCTCGGGGCGGGCCTGCAAAATGTAAAGCTTGCCATCAATGCCGTCTTTGCCCCACTCAATGTCCATTGGGCGACCATAATGCTTCTCGATGATCATGGCGTACTTCGCCAACTCGATGACATCATCATCGTTCAAGGAATAGCGGTTGCGCAGCTCCGCCGGCACATCGACAGTGCGCACGCTTTTCCCGCTTTCCTTCAGCGCATCAAATTCCATCTTGATCAGCTTGGAACCAATTTGACGGCGGATGATGGGGTACTTGCCCTCGGCCAAGGTTGGCTTGAACACGTAAAACTCGTCCGGGTTAACTGCACCCTGCACCACTGTTTCACCCAAGCCATAGCTGGACGTAATAAATACCACCTGATCAAAACCGCTTTCGGTGTCCATCGTGAACATGACACCCGAGGCTGCCTTGTCGGAACGAACCATGCGCTGTACGCCCGCGCTTAGCGCTACATCTGCATGGGCGAAGCCTTTGTGGACACGGTAAGAAATGGCGCGGTCGTTGTACAGGGAAGCGAATACTTCCTTGATTTTCTCAAGTACATCGTCAATGCCGGTCACGTTCAGGAAGGACTCTTGCTGACCCGCAAACGAAGCATCGGGCAGGTCTTCCGCTGTAGCGGAAGAACGAACTGCTACGGAAATTTCACCGCCACTTTGCGCCATCATTGTGGCGTAGGATTCGCGAATTCCTGCTTCAAGGTCTGCTGGCAAGGGGGCATCAATCACCCACTGGCGAATTTCCGCACCGGCCTGGGTCAGTGCGCGGACGTCGTCCACGTTCAGTGCGTCGAGCTTTGCATTAATACGCTCAACCAGGTTGTTGGCTTTCAGGAATTCCCGGAATGCATGGGCCGTTGTGGCAAAACCGCCCGGTACACGAACACCCGTTTCGGCAAGCTGGGAGATCATCTCGCCCAAGGACGAGTTCTTACCGCCGACAGTTTCTACGTCTTCCATTCGAAGTTGTTCGAATGGAGCAACAAGCGCTGTTGGGCTAACTCCTTGATTTGTTGACATTGATTCACCTTGTAGTTCAAAAGAAATAGTGAATGCGGCGATTTGGGTGCACGCGCATCGACTATTTCCCCTGATTTCTTTTTATGATTGTAACTGTAACCCGTCTTTTTGCCACCGATACACACAGGATTGATTCATGTCAGAAAATGTAAGCCAGGAACGCACCGTGGTTTTTGTGTCAGACGGCACAGGCATTACCGCGGAAACCCTCGGCCACTCTGTGTTGTCACAATTCGAAGGCATCCGTTTCAAACAGATTCGAATCCCATTCATTGATTCAGAAGTGAAGGCGATTTCCGCCCGTCAGAAGATCAATGACATTGCCAAATACGATGGCCAGAAACCTCTTGTATTCAGTACTTTGGTGAATTCAATGATCAACGATGTTGTGAAAAAAGCCGACGGCTTTTTCATGGATCTGTTTTTGACGTTCGTCGAACCACTCGAGAAAGAACTGAACATCAAAAGTACTCACCGCATTGGCCGCTCGCACACGATTGCGGACAACGAGCAGTATAAAAACCGCATCGAAGCGATTAATTACACGCTTGCGCATGACGACGGGCAAACTCACAAAGACCTTCAGGCGGCCGATGTCATTTTGGTGGGAGTTTCCCGTTCGGGTAAAACACCGACCAGCCTCTATCTGGCTATGCAATACGGTATCAAGGCGGCCAATTACCCCTTGATTCCAGAAGACTTCGAGCGCGGTGAATTGCCTGCTGCCCTGCCCCCTTTCAAGGAAAAGATTTTCGGACTGTCGATCTCGCCTGAACGCTTGAGCGAAATACGCAACGAGCGCCGCCCGGGTAGCAAATACGCGTCGCTTGAAAATTGCAGGCAGGAAATCAAGGCAGCGGAATTCATGATGCGTCGCGAGGGAATCAGCTGGTTGAGTTCAACGAGTAAATCCATTGAAGAAATTTCAACCACAATTTTGCAGCAACTGAATTTGGGTTCGCCGATCTACTAAAGGTGTTCAAAACAGGCTTTGCTGCGCGTCTTCTTGCACCATGTCTGCCTGCTTTTCCTTTTTGGATTTGCCTCGTTTTGTTTTCACCGTGCCGTTGCGGTTCGGGTTTCGGGAGCCATGCTTTTCATACACCCGCTTTGCTTCTTCTGCAAAACCCTTGCGATGCCGAAACTCGGTGATATTGGCGCGTGCCTGTGAAATTGCAGTGTCCGGGTTCACGATTGGCCACGGGTAGTGTTCACCGATCTTGCAGCCGCATTCTTGCTGGATCAACAATGGCGTGTTCCAGGGTTCGCCAATCCATTCGTTTGGAATATTGCTCAATTCGGGGATCCAGCGTCGAATGAATACACCATGCGGGTCGTGGTCCTTGGCCTGTTTCACTGGGTTGTAAATGCGCAAGGTGTTAATACCTGTAACACCCGACTGCATTTGAAACTGCGGATAATGAATACCTGGTTCATAGTCGAGAAATTCGCGCGCCAGCATGGGGGCTGTGTGTCGCCAGTCCAGCCACAATTGGTAGGAAGAGAACGCCACCAGCATGGCACGCATGCGAAAGTTGACCCAACCGGTCGCCCGCAACATTCGCATGCATGCATCGACCATTGGAAAACCAGTGCGCCCTTCGATCCAGGCCTTGGCCCGAAGTGTTTCTTGCTCAGTCAATTCACCTTGGTTACGCATCGTATTCAAACCCCGGTGGGCTGATCGAAATTCCAGTTCGGGTTCGCTTTCCAGTTTCTGAATGAAGTGACAGTGCCAGTGCAGTCGGCTTTCAAACGATTTAAGGGATTGCTTCCACTGGCTTTGCGCTTTGGCCGGCAATTCTAATTCTGCAAGGTGTTGGCGCGCATGGCTTAGAGTCTGAAGAATTTCCCGAATTGAAATTGCCCCGAACGCTAGATAAGGCGAGATGCGTGAGCAAGCTGACTCGGCACTCAAGGGGCTGGACATTTCGAAGCGGTAGTTCATGCCGCGTTCCTCGAAAAAAGCCTGCAAGCAAGCCTGCGCAGCCATTCTTCCACCGCGTTGGCGAAGCGTTTTGTCAGTGAACTGTTTGGGGTGGAAATGTTCAACACTCGCCCAGGCAGGCCATTGCGACTGATTCAACACCACACAAGGCAAACCATTGTCCTGCAACTGCACATGCAGAGTCTGTGAAAAATCAAACTGTAATGCTTGCGGCAAATCACTGAATTCAGGAATGGGCAGTACCGGTTGTTGCATGGTCTGAAGCCATTGCTTGCCCCAGTTGTCGCGGTCTTTCAGCCTTCTGACCACTGCATTGTTTGGGAATTCATGCCAGTGTACCTTTCGGCTTTTGCACCAGGCCTTGATTTCCCTGTCGCGCTGAAAACTGGCCCAGTTACCGGTTTCTTCGTGGCTGTAAATACTGATTTGCGGGAAACACAAGGCAAGTGTTTGCATGGCTACAGGCGCATTGGCTTTGGCCAACAGCAGGGGAATGTGTTCTGGCAATTGCCCGGCCAGTTCCTGCAGACATTCCCTGGCAAATTCAAAGTGTTGTGGTGCACTGTCTGGCTGCTTGATCAGTTTTGGTTCCAGACAATACAGCAAGGCAACACTGTCGCCGCTGGCGCGAGCAGCTTCACATGCCCGGTGCAATGGAGCATGGTCGCTTAAGCGCAGGTCTTTTTTAAGCCAAACAAGATGCAGGTGCATGCCAGTCACAATTCAATACTACTGTTCAATTGTACAGTGTATTGGATTCTACCGCCGTTGCCTGAATTGTTCAAACAAACACACTGCACTGCTGCTACCCACGTTCAGGCTTTCAATGTGTTGACTCTGCGGAATGCGAATATGTTGGGTCGCGCGATCCAGCCAAGGTTGACTGACGCCCTGGCCTTCACTGCCGAACACCCAAATGCCGGCAGGTTTCAAGTCCGCATCGAATAAATCAATGCTTTTAGGGTGCAGGTTGGTCACTCGCACCGGAGGTTTGCTTTTGGTCAGGGCGCTCAATAGGTCGCTTTCAGTATAAAGCTGTAGGGTAAACTGCGCCCCCATGCCTGCACGTAGAACTTTGTCGCTCCAGACCCATGCGCTGTGGTCACTCAAAGCCACTTGATGAACGCCAGCAGCCGCACAGTTGCGAAGCAAGGTGCCCACATTGCCCGGGTCTTGTATGCCATCCAGCAGGGCCACATCACGATTCGGGTCGATCGGTGAATTCGAGTCCACAGGTTCGAAAAAAATCATCGGCCCTGTGGGCGTTTTCAGTTTGCTCAATTTGGCATACAGGGTATCGGCAAGCACGAAACAGCGTGCATTACCCTGCTCCAGCACATCGCTCAACGCTGACATGGTCAACCACTCTGGCTTGTTCAACAGGCTTTGTGGAATCCACACCGAATCAATGTTCACGCCAGGCAGGTGTAACAGGGTTTGCGCCAGGTGTAAGCCTTCAGCTGCTGCCAAGCCACTTTGCCGCAAGGCGTGGTTCGAGGAAAGCAGCCGGATCGCTGTTTTCAACCGCTCGTTCTGGGCTGACTCAATGGTCAGGAAATTTCGCTCGTAACTCATGCTGGCCTTTAAAACGTCAAGTCTTGTTGAGCGCGTTCCAGAGCCTCACGCACTGGCCTGAATGACTTTCGATGAACCGGTGTCGCACCATGCTGCGCAAGCAGTGCCATGTGGCGCTGTGTCGGGTAGCCCATGTGCACATCGAACTCGTATTGCGGGTATTGCAAGGCATGGGTTTTACACCATTCGTCGCGAGCCACCTTGGCCAAAATGGAGCCAGCAGAAATGGCCGGAATTTTGGTGTCGCCTTTGACCACAGCAATGGCTTGGTACTGCCATTTGGGAAGCTTGTTGCCATCGACTGCAATCAGGCATTGTTCGGCGGTCAGGCCGGCCTGCTCAAGCACTTGATCCACGGCACGCCACATGGCCAGCAAGCTGGCATTAAGAATATTCAGTCGATCAATTTCTTCAACTGTGGCGTAGGCCACTGCACTGGCCCTTGCGGATTGTTCAATACATTGTGCAAGGCGCTCACGTTTTGCCGGGCTCAGGGTCTTTGAGCAAGCCAGCCCTTCAATCGGGTTCGGATCAAACAGCAGGGCAGCACCAGCCACCACCGGGCCACACAATGGGCCACGCCCTGCTTCGTCCACGCCGATCACGTGTAAGGCGTGTTCTGCGGCGTAGGCTTGGATATCGGGCCAGTCTTTACCCATTCATCACCTGCTGAATGACTCTGCCAGCCAATTCGCCAGAAGGTTTCAACAAGCGTTGGTGTTGCTCTGTAAACAGGCGTTCAAGCTTGCTGCGATTGGCGTCATTGTCGAGTTGGAATAACGCTTTCTCCGCCAACGCGTGGCCTGTGGCGTCGTTTTGCAACAATTCGGGCACAGCGAATTCATTCAACAGAATATTCGGCAAACCCACATAGGGCATGTAGCCTTTGCCCTTCATCATTTGATAACTCAGCCATGGCATTTTGTAAGCAATCACCATGGGTTTGCGGTACATCATCGCTTCCAAAGTGGCGGTGCCACTGGCCAGCATCACGGCGTCGGCTGCGGCCATGCATTCGTGCGACTTGCCTTCCACCAAGGTCCACCGTGATAGCAATTCGTTGGGAATCATGGCTTTGAACATATTAAGCAAACTGCTGGCAGGTGGCATTGGGGTTACAAAACGCAAGTCAGGTTTGTGGCGCAACAACTCGATGGCTGCCTGTACGAATGCCGGGCCAATGTGTTTCACCTCTGCGCTTCGGCTACCGGGCAGCACAGCGAGCAACTGGCCGTCGCTTTGAAGATTCAGTTTGGCGCGAAAGGCCAGTGGATCAATGTGCTCGGGCACCAAAGCGGCCATGGGGTGGCCGATATAGGTTGCGGAAATACCTTCCTTTGCCAAAATTTCAGGCTCAAAAGGAAAGATACAGAGCACATGGCTGCACGCCGCTTTAATTTTGTGAATACGCTCCATGCGCCATGCCCAAATGGATGGGCACACCACATGCACTGTGGGCACCCCGCTTTCGCGCAGCGCCAGTTCAAGGTTCAAATTGAAATCGGGTGCATCCACACCAACAAACACTTTGGGGCGATTGACGGCTGACCAGTGCTGGATCAAGTTCTTGCGCATTTTCAGCAGACGCGGCAAATGGCGCAGCACCTCAACATAGCCACGAACCGACAGTTCTTCAGAGCCATGCAAAGCCTTTACCCCCAAATCCCGCAATTTTGGACCTGCGATGCCTTCCATGTGCAGACTTTGGCCTTGTATCAACTGCTCAATGGCCAAGGCACCGATCCAGTCGCCCGAGGCCTCGCCCACCGCAATGGCGAGGTCTACAGGCCTTGTGGGATAGTGTTTGGTTTGCTCGCCCATGAATTATCGGATGATGCCGCGGGTGGCTTCATCCAGAAACTTTTTCAAGTGCGCAAGGTGTGGCTTTGCGTCGTCCGGGGCCGCGGCGGCCAGTGCGTCAATTGCATCTTTTGATTCCGCCACGCTCAGGCCTTGGCGATAAATCGCTTTGTAGGCCCGCTTGATATTCAAGATGGCATCGGGCGAGAACCCCCTGCGCTTCAAGCCTTCCGAATTGATGCCAGCGGGCCCTGCCGGATAACCGGCGGCCATCACGAAGGGCGGCACATCTTGCATGAGTTTGGTTTGAAAGGCTGTCATGGCATGGTCGCCCACGCGAATAAATTGGTGTACGCCGCTCATGCCGCCCAGAATAACCCAGTCGCCAATAATGACGTGGCCTGCAAGTTGTACGCTATTGGCAATAATTGTGTTGCTGCCAATGTGGCAGTCGTGCGCAATGTGAACGTAGGCCATGATCCAGTTGTCATTGGCCATCGTGGTTTTACCGCCGTCCTGAATCGTGCCGGTGTTGAAAGTACAGTACTCACGTACGGTGTTTCTGTCACCAATGATCAGTTCTGTAGGCTCACCCTTGTATTTCTTGTCCTGTGGGTCACCGCCAATAGTGGCAGAACCGTGAAATACATTGTCCTCACCAATGGTGGTGTGACCGCTGATGATCATGTGTGGGCCAATCTTCGTGCGTGCACCAATTTTTACATTGGGTCCAATCACTGAAAACGGACCAACTTCAACCGTACTGTCGAGTTCAGCCTTGGGGTCAACAATTGCAGACGCGTGTATCGGCATTTGAAAGCGTTCCTTAAACTTCGCGGGCCGTGCACATCAAATCTGCAAGCGCGACCACATTGCCATCCACAAGCGCTTTCGCAGCATACTTCCAGATACCGCGCGAAACACGCTCCACCTTTACATCAAGCATCAAGACATCGCCGGGCACCACCGGTTTCTTGAATCGACAGTTGTCGATGCCAACAAAGTAATACACCAGATTTTTATCTGGCGCAGCTTCCATGGATTTGAATGAAAGCAGCCCTGCAGCTTGTGCAAGCGCTTCCATGATCAATACACCCGGCATGACAGGGTGGACAGGAAAGTGGCCTGGAAAATATGGCTCATTGTAGGTGACGTTTTTCTGGGCAAGAATTCGAACGTTTGGTTCAAGTTCAAGCACCCGATCCACGAGTACAAAAGGGTAACGATGCGGCAAGTTTTCCAAAATGCCTTTGATGTCCATAACTGGCGTATTCATAGCTTCTGAGTTCACACTTTTAATTTGGGTTTATTGTTATTTCAACTTATTTCTGATGTCGCGTATATCAGTGCGCAACTTGAGTATCTGTTTGAGAGTGACCGCAGTCTTCTCCCAGTCTTTGTGTTCCTGCAAAGGGAAAATGCCAGTATAGGCACCTGCCTCTTTGATACTGCTCATCACCACCGAGGCCCCGGATACATGGGTTCCGTCTGGTATGTTCAAATGACCGAAGATCATGGCAGCACCACCCACGGTGCAACGCGCGCCGACGTGTGTGCTGCCTGCGATGCCTACGCAGCCCGCCATGGCAGTGTGGTCCCCCACAACCACATTGTGAGCGATCTGAATCTGATTATCCAGTTTTACGCCAAAGCCGATCAGCGTGTCATCTAGCGCACCGCGGTCAATGGTTGTGTTGGCACCAATTTCAACCTGGTCGGCGATGACCACCTTGCCGACCTGAGGAATTTTTATCCAGGCGCCTTTGTCGTTGGCAAAGCCAAAACCATCAGCACCGATCACCACGCCTGAATGAACAATGCAATTCGCACCAATCAAACATTCGTCGTACACCGTCACATTTGGACAGATCCGGGTGTGGGCACCCACTTCAACATGGTTTCCAAGCACGACACCTGCTTCAATCCGGCTGCCCTCGCCCACCTTGGCATGTGCGCCAATGACACAGTTGGCGGCAATGCTGGCAGTCGATGCGATCTGGGCAGAAGGATCAACCACTGCACGTGGATGAATACCTGGCGCCACCTTGAATTCACTTTGCGCCACCCACCATTGTTGTAACTTGGCGTAATACAGGTATGGGTCGTTGACCAGCCAAGCGAGTGCCGCAACTGGTTCAGTTTTATTGTTGATCAGGTATTCGCAAAGGTCGCTGAACTGCGATTCACGCACCAGTACTACGCCCACATTGGACGTTAGCAACTGGTCTCGAAACTTTGGGTTGGCCAGAAAGCCCAAATGGTTTGGGCCTGCCTTCTCAAGTGCTTGAATGCCCTTCAAAAGCAACTCGCTGGACTCAAGCTCAGCCGGGCTGTTGAACGAAGCCAAGCGGCCGCCAAATTGGGCGACCAGATCGCCAAGCTTCGTCTCAATGAAATTCATTGAAGCGCTTTACTTTGTGTTGTCCAAGCTTGTGAGCACTTGGTCTGTGATGTCGATGCGCTTGTTGGCGTACACGGCTTCCTGGAAAATGATGTCGTAATTTTCCTTTTCCGCAATCTGGCGGATGATGCGGTTTGCACGTTCAACCAGCTCACCTACAACCTGGTTTTTGCGCTGAGCCAGATCTTCTTCAAATTCGCGGCGCTTGCGCTGGAAGTCACGATCCATTTCGGCCAGATCACGCTGGCGGCGGACTTTTTCGGCCTCAGGCAAGGTGATGGCATCTTTGTCCAGCTTGGTCGCTTCGGTCTTTACTTTGGTGGCCAGGTCTTCCAGCTCTTTTTGGCGCTTGGAGAAGTCACGTTCCAGTTTTTTCTGTGATTCCACTGCGAACTTTGAGTCACGCAGAATGCGTTCGGTGTTCACAAATCCAATCTTCGTCGCCGCCTGGGCGTGTGTCATGGTTGGAAGAATCACGGCCACGGAAAGCGCGGCACCAATCAGTAATTTTTTTGCACTATTCAAAACTTATCTCCAAAAATACTTGAAATGATTGAGTGTTTAGAAACCCGTGCCAATCGTGAATTGCACGCGCTGGGTTTCATCTTGCGGCTCGCGGTTCAGCGGAACACCCAAACTAAACTTCAATGGACCCACTGGCGAAAGCCAGGAAATACCCAAACCGGTTGAGTAGCGAAGCTCACCAAGTTTCACTTTCTCATTGCTTTGAAACACGTTACCGGCATCCAGGAATGTGAACGCTCGGAACGTGCGGTCTTTGGTCATGCCTGGAATCGGGAAAAAGAATTCGGCATTGGCAATCAAGCGCTTCGAACCACCGATGGGCACATTGTCCAAGTCACGTGGTCCCAACGTTGACGAACGATAGCCCCGGACCGTACCAATACCACCCGCGTATACGTTACGGAAGATCGGGTAAGGTGAATCACCCAAACCAAAGCCACCCGTAATTTCTCCGTTCAAGGCCAGCGTGTATTGCTTGCCAATCGGGAAATAGAATTGTTCCTGATAAGTGGTGCGAATGAATTCCTGATCGCCCAACGGTGTTGCGTATTCCGCAGTCAATCGGGTTACGCGTCCGCGTGTCGGCGCAATGGCAGAATCGCGGGAGTCAAATGAATAACCTGCATTGAGCAATACTGCATAGCTTGAATTGCCGAAGTCGTCGACGTAGCGCTGGAAGCGGTCTGGGCTGAAAGGACCAACCTCAAGGTCGGTACCCTCGTAGCCGCCACCAAACGAAATGCGTTCGAATTCGCTGATCGGGTAGCCAAATCGCAAACCCGCACCGGTGGTCTCAATGATGTAGTCACCCAGGTTCAATTCACTGGGGTCTGTGCGACGGTTGTAAACTTCGAAGCTTCGCGATACACCGTCGATTGTGAAATAAGGGTCTGTTTGCGAGAACGAAATGGTTCGGTTGACCTTGCTTGTGTTCAACTCAAGGCCCACTGTTTTACCGGTACCGAACAGGTTTTGCTGTTGAATGGCCGCTGACAACACAAGGCTGTCAGTACTGGAGATACCCGCGCCCAGCAACAGGTTGCCGGTAGGCTTCTCTTCCACTTGCATGTTCACGTCGATTTGATCGGATGTGCCAGGAACTGGCTGCGTTTCGATGTCGACATTGGAGAAGTAGCCCAAGCGATCTACACGCTCTTTGGACAACTGGATTTTGCGAGAATCGTACCAAGATGATTCAAATTGACGGAATTCGCGCCGAATGACCTCGTCTTTTGTACGTGTGTTGCCGCCCACGTTCATGCGGCGGACGTACACACGCTTGCCGCTGTCGACGGCCACGTTGATGTTGACCACCCGCTTTTCGCGATCCAGTTCAGGGATCACGTTGGCATTGGCGAACGCATAACCATAGTTACCCAAGCGGTCTTGAATGGCCTTCGTGCTGTCGGTGATCAGTTCGCCGTTGAAGGTTTCACCCTTCTTCATTTGAAGCAATGAACGAAGTTCATCATCCCGACCCAGAAGTTGACCGGTCAACTCGATGTCGCCGAAGGTGAATTTCTGACCTTCCTTGATCGTAATTGTGATGAAAATGTCCTGCTTGTTGGGTGCAATCTGAACCTGTGTATTTTCGATGTTGAAATCAGCGTATCCACGGTTCAAATAGAAGGAGCGCAGTTTTTCAATGTCGCCGCTGAGTTTCTGGCGGGAATACTGGTCGTCTTTGCTGTACCAGGACATGAAACCACCGGTGCTCAGCTCGAATTCATCGAGCAAGTCCTCTTCAGAGAAATCCTTGTTGCCAAGAATCTTCAACTGTTTGATTGAGGCAGACTCACCTTCTTCCACATTAAAGGTAATGCCAACACGATTGCGCGCCAATTCGTCCACACGGGTTTGCACCTGTGCACCGTATTTGCTTCGGGACAGATACTGACGCTTCAGTTCTTGCTCGGCCTTGTCCAGCAGGGAGCGGTCAAAGATCAAAGACTCACCGATGCCCACCCCTTTCAAGGCTTCTTTCAAGGTTTCCTTGTCGAACTCCTTGGTGCCATTGATCTCCACTGAAGCAATGGCTGGCCGCTCAACCACGGTAACAACAAGCACGTCACCTTTGGCTGAAATCTTGACGTCTTCAAAGAAACCTGTGGCAAACAGGGAGCGAATCGCCTGAAGGGCTTTTTCATCGGTGAAGGTGTCGCCCACACGAATTGGCAGGTAACTGAATACCGTGCCCGCCTCTGTGCGGCGAAGACCTTCTACTTCGATGTCCTTCACCACAAACTGGTTTGCCTGTGCGTGCACCACGCTCACAGACAATGCGCATGTGGCCACGATTGGATAAACCAGTCGCGCTGGAAACAGAGTACTTCTTATTGTCATTCAGATCGTTCCTACCAGCCTTTTCGGCTGGAACCAATATGTGAAGGCTTCTAGAAAATCAGCCTTTGAATATCATTAAAAAAAGCAACACTGGTCAAAACGCCAATGAGCAAAATACCCAGTTTTTGGCCTCTAATTTGCCACACTTCATCAACTGGCTTACCTCTGACGATTTCGGCCAAATAATACATCAAGTGCCCGCCATCCAAGAGCGGAATTGGCAAAAGATTCAAAATCCCTAGGCTAACAGAAACCATGGCCAGAAATCCGAAAAATGGCAGGATTCCCAGGCTGGAGGATTCCCCGGCAGCACTGGCGATAGACACCGGCCCACTAAGGTGGTTCCAGGACAAATCACCAGTCACCATTTTACCCAACGCGGCCAGTGAAAATACGCTGACCTCGACCATGCGGCCTGCACCTTCCACCGCAGAATCCCATATGCCCAGTTGATTGCTGACCACCACAGACTCGCCACCGATTGAAAGGCCCAGTCGACCGACTGCTGTTCCATCTTCTTGAACCACACGACCTGGCGTGGCGGTCAAAGTGATTTCCTGCCCATCGCGTTCAATCAGGATAGGTAGCTGTTCATCGGGGCGCTGCTTGATCAGGTTGGTGAACTGAGCGGATGTTTGTACTGGCGTTTCAGCAACCCTGATGAGTTTGTCACCTGTCTGAAAACCAGCGGATGCTGCTGCACTGTCTTCACCGACCGCGCGAACCAAGACACTTTTCTCGAATGGTAGAAATCCTAGTTCACGGCCCAGGTTTGGCCCAAGCTCAAACTCCACAGCTTCTGCAAGAATGGGTGTCAGGGCAACTGGGCTGTCATCGCGCTCTACTTCAACAATGACGTCGTCCTTGAACAACTTGGCCTTGATCAAGGCCCAATTCACTTCATTCCAGTTCTTGGTGACATCACCATTCACAGTCGTGATCTCGTCGCCCGCTTTCAGCCCAGCGCTTGCGGCCAATGTAGTGGCGGGCGGTGCAGCAGTTTGAGTGGTCAGCCCCAAAGGCTGCATGTAGGCCAGAAAGCCGTAGATTAATGCGGCCAGGATCAGGTTGGCCATGGGTCCGGCCAGCACGATGGCAATTCGTTGCCCAACCGGTTTGCGGTTGAATGACTCGGCAAGATTGATGTCGTGGCCTTTGAGACTGTCGGGGTCACGCTCGTCGAGCATTCGCACATAGCCGCCCAAAGGGATCCAGGAAATGGTCCATTCAACCTTGGTTTTCCTGTTGATCCATCGAAAAATCGGTTTTCCAAAGCCGACTGAAAAACGAATCACGCGAACGCCATAAAAACGGGCTACGGAATAATGACCGTACTCGTGAATGAACACCAAAATGCCCAAGGCAACCAAGAATGAAATAATCGAATTCAACATGTGTAACCTGCTTTAAAACTGTTCGGCACATTCGGCTGCATAGGCCCGGACCTCAATGTCCAGGGCGAATGCATCATCCAGACTGTTGATGCGCTCTGAGGAATAACGCGACAAACCCATTTCGGTTAGCCGCACAATGTCCATGTAAGCAATCTTTTCATTCAAAAACAAGTCCACGGCGACTTCATTGACCGCATTGAAGACCGGTGCCAGAGTCTCGGGCTTGTTCAGCACCTCAAACGCGAGGCGAAGCATCGGGAATCGGGTCAGGTCTGGTTCTTCAAAATCAAGCCGGCCCAACTGCGCCAGGTTTAGCCGTGGTGAACCTGATTCAATCCGGTCCGGTAAACCCAACACATGGGCAATTGGCGTACGCATGTCAGGGCAACCCAATTGCGCCAACATGCTGCCATCCTTGTATTCAACCATAGAATGCACGATGGATTGGGGGTGCACCAGCACGGAAAGCTGGCTGGCGGGCAAACCAAACAGCCACAAGGCTTCAATCAACTCAAGCCCTTTGTTGGCCATCGTAGCGCTGTCCACGGAGATTTTTCGACCCATGACCCAATTCGGATGAGCAATTGCCTGTGCGGGGGTCACTTCAATCAGTTCGCTCAGGGGCTTGCTGCGAAATGGGCCGCCGGAAGCAGTCAAGACCAGGCGTTCAATGCCAAATTGGTCGGCTTTGCTCAGGTCGTAATTGGATGGCAAACATTGATAAATCGCGTTGTGTTCGGAATCAACCGGCAAAATGGTGGCACTCGAGGCCATGCATGCATCGATCATGAATCGCCCAGCCAGGACTAAAGATTCCTTGTTGGCCAACAGAACCCGCTTTCCTGCTTCAAGCGCACAGAGCGTTGGGCGCAAACCCGCTGACCCAACAATAGCAGCGACAACCGTATCGACATGGCTGCTTCGACACAAGGCCTCCAGATCACCCTGCCCGCCCAGTGAAGGCAAGTAGCCGATCTGCTGCTTCAGTTTGTTGCAATAACCAAGCTCTCGCCAGCGTGCCAGCGACTCGTTGTCGCAAATGATCAAGTATTCCGGGCGATGCGCACAGGCTTGCGCGTACAAAAGATCAATGTTTTTCCCGGCGACAAGGCCAGCCACTTTGAAGCGGTCTGGGTGACGCGCCACAACATCCAGTGTATTCACGCCAATGGTGCCGGTTGCACCCAGAATTAGAAGTTTCTGCAAAGCCATGTGTTCAATTAACCTGCCACTGCACTGACCAGCAAAACAGCCAGTGGAAGCACTGGCAACTGGGCGTCGATCCGGTCAAGAACGCCACCGTGACCTGGCAGCAGGTTGCTGCTGTCTTTCAAACCTGCCTTGCGCTTCAGCATGGACTCGAACAAATCACCAACCACGCTGTAGGCGCTCAAGACGAGAAGCCAGAATGAAAACACCACTGGGTGCCAGCGCTCGAATGCCATCACCTGCCAGGTGCCTTTGAGTTCGGGTATTGAGTCGGACAGTACAACAACCAGCCAGCTAATGGCAAGTACGCTGAATGCGCCCCCAATCGCACCTTCCCAGCTTTTTCCGGGAGAGATTCTGGGCGCCAGTTTGCGCTTGCCAAAAGCTTTACCGAAAAAGTAGGCAAAAATATCAGCAGCAAAACAAATGGCCAGTGCGCTTAGTAAAAAGACAACGCCGTAGGATTTGGAAATCACCAGCGCCAAGCCAGCGGCAGCAATCAAGACAAAGCCGACAGCCGCAAAAAGTGCTGGATTTGCCAAAGCGCCAATTGACACGTTTCGAAGGCACCATGGGGCAAATGCGACCCAGAAAATGCTGGCCAAGGCTAGTATTGGATAGCTGTGCAATTCAATGTTGATCAACATGGCAGCAACAGCACACAAAGCACCACCAACGATTGCGTAAGTTACAGCTTTGGCTGAATCAAACTGGCCCAGACGGGCCCATTCCCAAAACGCACCGAGCAACACCACCAATACGAAAATATTCCAGCCAATAGTACCGCCGTACACCAACACGGCCAGCAGCACGATCAGCAAGATCACCGCCGTGATCACGCGTGTTTTAAGCATTAGTCATGTCTCGAATGTGAACGGGTCACTGCGCAGACTGTCGAACGTTCACCACTGCAGGCTGAATCTGTTCAGATGTCCGACCAAAGCGACGTTCTCTGTTGTTATAGGAATCAATGGCTTCCAGAAGCATTGGCTTGCCGAAGTCTGGCCAAAACTTGTCTGTGAAGTAAAACTCAGTGTACGCCAACTGCCAGAGCAAAAAGTTTGAAACGCGTTGCTCACCGCCAGTGCGGATGAACAAATCAGGTTCAGGACTGCCTTGCAGGCATAGGTACTGCGAAAGCGCGCTTTCGGAGATCTGATCGGGATTGCTCGCCAAATCAGGGTTCGCGCGCAGCATTTTTTTTGTGGCTTGCAGTATGTCCCAGCGACCACCATAATTCGCTGCGATATTCAAATAAAGCCGGGTGTTGTTTTTGGTGAGTTCTTCAGCAGAAGCAATTGCCGCCTGCAGCTCTGGCTCAAACGCAGAAGTGTCGCCGATGATGCGAAGACAAATATTCTCGCGATGCATCGCTTCTACATCCTTGCGCAATACACGGATAAAAAGTCGCATCAGCAGGCTGACTTCTTCAGCCGGCCTGCGCCAGTTCTCGGAAGAAAAAGCAAACAGTGTCAGGTGTTCGACACCAAGCTCAACACAGGCTTGAACAGTACGTTTCACAGCATCTACACCGCGCTTGTGCCCGGCGACCCGAGGCATCAAACGCATTTTAGCCCAGCGGCCGTTCCCATCCATTACGATCGCAACGTGTTTCGGGATGCTGGAAGTTTCAGGTACGTCCAGTGTTGAGCTTGTGAAAACGGCCATGGATGCTTTATACCGTCATGATTTCGGCTTCTTTGGATTGCAAGACCTGATCCACTTCAGTCACGAATTTGTCGGTCAGTTTCTGAATGTCGGCCTGCGCACGACGCTCGTCGTCTTCAGAAATTTCCTTGTCGTTAACAAGGCGTTTCAGTGACTCGTTGGCGTCACGGCGCAGATTGCGAATCGCAACCTTGGTCTGTTCGCCTTCGCCTTTGATGAATTTGGTCAATTCACGGCGACGCTCTTCAGTCAATGCGGGCATTGGCACGCGGATGGTTTCACCCATCGAGGCGGGATTCAATCCCAGGTCTGATTCGCGAATTGCTTTTTCAACAGCATTGGCCATGTTCTTTTCCCAGGGCTGAACCACGATGGTGCGCGCGTCAGCCAGACTCAGGTTGGCCACTTGGGAAATTGGTACCATGGAGCCATAGTAATCAACTTGAACATGGTCCAGAATGCCGGTGTGTGCACGGCCAGTTCTGACCTTTTGCAGGTCAGTTTTCAGGGATTCGATGGATTTCACCATCTTTTCTTCAGTCGTTTTACGAATGTTTGCAACGCTCATGATTGAATTCTCACTGCCTTAGCGGATTAATTAGTCGATTGAATCGTCGAATAGTTACATGTGCACCAAGGTGCCCTCGTTCTCACCCGCAACCGCGCGGTGCAGTGCACCGGGCTTGTTAATGGAGAAAACGCGGATTGGAAGCTTTTGATCACGACACAACGCAAATGCTGTCGCATCCATGACTTCCAGGTTTTTAGAAATTGCTTCGTTAAAGGAAATTCTTTCGTAACGGGTCGCTGTGGGATCCTTGTTGGGGTCAGCGGTGTAAATCCCATCAACTTTGGTGGCCTTCAGAACAACTTCCGCACCGATTTCAGAGCCACGCAGAGCGGCCGCGGTGTCAGTTGTGAAAAACGGGTTGCCAGTGCCAGCTGCGAAAATGACAACCTTGCCTTCTTCAAGGTAACGAATTGCCTTAGGTCGAATGTAAGGCTCAACCACCTGTTCGATGTTGAGTGCCGATTGCACACGTGCCTCGACGCCAGCTCGGCGGAACGCGTCCTGCAAAGCTAAGGCGTTCATGACCGTCGCCATCATGCCCATGTAGTCTGCGGTTGCGCGGTCCATTCCCGCGGCGCCGGGAGCGATTCCCCGGAATATGTTGCCGCCACCGATTACAACTGCCAATTCCACACCCGATGCAGACACCTCTGCAACTTCAGCCACCATTCTTTCAATGGTCTGGCGATTGATGCCGTAGGAGTCTTCACCCATCAGGGCTTCGCCTGACAATTTAAGTAACACACGTTTGTATGCTGCCATTCAAGCCTCTTGTTGGATCATTGTCAGGATTCTATAACGTAAAGCGCATTACTTCGTGCACCCACAAATAAAAAGGGGCTTCCCGCAATGAGAAACCCCTCTTCACTCGAAGAATTAACGGCCAGCGGCAGCGGCTGCAGCTTGTGCGGCAACTTCAGCAGCGAAGTCGTTTACCTTTTTCTCGATACCTTCACCAACAATGAACAGGTCGAAACTGTTGATCACGCTTGCCTTGCTCTTTAGCATGGCTTCAACGGTCAGCTTGTCGTCTTTGACGAAAGGCTGTGACAGCAAAGCCACCTCTTTCATATACTTCTTGATCGAGCCTTCCACCATTTTTTCGGCGATGTCGGCAGGCTTGCCAGATTCAACAGCCTTGGCAATTGCAACTGAGCGCTCGCGGTCGATGTCTTCCTGGGGTACGCCACTTTCATGCAAGGCCTTGGGTTTTGTCGCAGCAATGTGCAGCGCCACGTCTTTGCCCACGTTCTCATCTGAACCAGTGTAGTCAACCAGCACGCCAATTCGGCCGCCGTGGATATATGAACTCAGGCTGCCCTTGGCTTCAACACGCTTGAAGCGACGAACGGACATGTTTTCACCAATCTTGCCGATCAAGGCTGTACGCACTGATTCAACAGTGCCTTCGCCCAAAGGCAAAGCAGACAGTGCTTCCACATCGGCAGGGTTCTTGTCAGCGATCAGTTTCGAGATGTTTGCAACAAATGCCAGGAAGTCGTCGTTCTTGGCCACGAAGTCGGTTTCGCAGTTCACTTCCACAATGGTGCCCAGTTTGCTGCTGTCGTCGATATAAATGCCAACCAGACCTTCTGCAGTTACGCGAGCAGCGGCTTTACCGGCTTTGCTGCCCAGTTTCACACGCAGGATTTCTTCTGCTTTGTCCATGTCGCCACTGGCTTCTGTCAGGGCTTTTTTGCATTCCATCATGGGCGCGTCGGTTTTCTCGCGCAGAACTTTAACCATTGCTGCTGTAATTTCAGCCATTGATCTTCTCCTAACTGTCGGATTCTGAATTAAATAAAAAAAAGGGGCGACTTGTCGCCCCATTGGAAGACAAAGGCTGAATTAGCCTTCAGCTCCCTCTTCAGACACTTCAACGAAGTCGTCGCCGCCTTTGATGGCTTCTACCACGTCGTTTACTGCCTGGTCACGACCAGCCAGAACGGCGTCCGCTACTGAGCGGGCGTACAAGCGAATGGCGCGTGCGGAGTCATCGTTACCAGGAATAATGTAACTAACACCTGCTGGAGAGTGGTTGGTATCCACGATACCAACAACGGGAATGCCCAGCTTTTCAGCTTCGGTAATAGCAATCTTGTGGTAGCCCACGTCGCATACGAAAATTGCATCAGGCAGGGTTGGCATGTCTTTGATGCCGCCGATTGACTGATTCAGCTTTTCAAGTTCACGCGCGAACATCAGTGCTTCTTTCTTGGACATGCGCTCTGTACCGCCGTCGGCGATAATGGCTTCCATGTCTTTCAGACGCTTGATGGATGTTTTAACTGTTTTGAAGTTGGTCAGCATGCCGCCCAACCAGCGCTGATCAACGAAAGGCATGCCGCAACGTGCTGCTTCTTCGGCGATGATTTCCTTGGCTTGACGCTTGGTACATACAAACAGGATGTTGCCGCGGTTGGCTGACAGGCGCTTGACGAACTTCAGCGCGTCGTCGAGCATGACAACGGTTTTTTCCAGGTTGATGATGTGAATCTTGTTGCGATGGCCGTAGATGTAAGGGGCCATTTTGGGGTTCCAGAAGCGAGTTTGGTGGCCAAAGTGGCAACCAGCTTCCAGCATTTCGCGCATTGATGCTGCCATGAATTTCTCCAGTGTAGACAGGGTTGAATGGGTTTGTACTGGGCTAGAAGGTCGAACAAGAAGCCTATTTGCTTAACTTATTCATGAACTCGACTAGCACCCTGTCGCACAAACCATTAAATTTACTCTAGTGCATTAAATAACCGAGCATTAAGTCACCGGGTTACACATGCCCCTAGAGCAGCCCGTGATTATACTCAGTTAAACTACGTTAGCTCAAGCAGGAAACCAACAAAACCATGAATATTGTGATTAAAAACGAGCACGACATCGAAAAAATGCGTGTTGCAGGCCGATTGGCCTCTGAGGTGCTGGATTTTATCGGCCCCCATGTGGTGGCAGGAATTACCACGGATGAACTGGACAAGCTTTGTCATGACTACATGGTGAATGTTCAGGGCACCATTCCGGCGCCACTGAATTATGCGCCCCCCGGGTATAGCCCCTACCCCAAATCCATTTGTACATCTGTGAATCACCAGATCTGCCATGGCGTGCCAGGCGCCAAAAAATTGAAAAATGGCGACATCATCAATATCGACATTACGGTCATCAAAGACGGCTACCACGGCGACACAAGCCGCATGTTCATCGTCGGAGAAGGCTCACTGGCCGCGCGCCGCCTGTGTGAAATCACGTTTGAAGCCATGTGGATTGGCATTGAACAAGTCAAACCCGGTGCGACCTTGGGCGACGTCGGCGCAGCAATCCAGAAGTTTGCGGAAAGTTTTGGGTATTCCGTGGTTCGGGAGTTCTGCGGCCACGGCATTGGCACCAAGTTTCATGAAGAGCCCCAAGTGCTGCACTACGGCCGCCCGGGTACCGGCGTGAAGCTGCTTGAAGGCATGATCTTCACAATCGAGCCCATGTTGAATGCAGGTCGTCGTGAAATCAAGGAAATGCCAGACGGATGGACGATCGTGACCAAAGACCACAGTTTGTCTGCGCAATGGGAACACACAGTACTGGTGACATCCAACGGTTATGAGGTGTTGACCGTGTCTGAAGGCACGCCGGCAAATCCACGTTTGAAAACACAGGCAGCATGAATTTGAGCCTCGACTCTGTAACAAACGAAAATTCACCTGAAACCGACCTGAACACCATTCGAATCGGCATCAAGAGTCAGCTTAAGTCGCATGCCTATCAATGGCTTACGCCTTTCACTGAAGAAACTTCTGCAGATGCGGTGGATCAGGCACTCAAAAAAAGGTGCCAATGCGTCGACGAAGCGTTAATCGCCCTGTGGACCGCGCTGAAAATGCCCGCCAGCTATGCACTGGTTGCTGTGGGTGGGTACGGCCGCGGTGAATTGTTTCCGTTCTCCGATGTTGATGTTCTGATTCTGATTGACGAAGAGCCGAACGCGCAGAACACCGAGAAACTTGAAATGTTTTGTGGTTCGGGGTGGGATATTGGCCTGGAAATTGGTCACAGTGTGCGCACGCTTGACCAATGCGTCGAGGAGGCAGCCAAGGACATCACCGTTCAAACAGCGTTGGTGGAATCGAGGTTGATCTACGGTAATGTCAATAATTTCAATGATCTTTCGAATAAACTTCAATCAAAACTTGAAGTAAAAACCTTTTTCAGAAAGAAAACCCTGGAATTGCGACAGCGGCATGCGAAGTATCAGGAAACACCCTACAGCCTGGAACCCAATTGCAAGGAAAGCCCGGGTGGATTGAGGGATTTACATGTAATTTCCTGGGTTAGTCGAGCAGCCAAGCTGGGCAATAGCTGGGCTGACATGGCCAAACAAGGCTTGATCACCCCGTTTGAAGCAGCCAAGTTGCGCAACAACGAGCGCTTTCTGAAGAAAATCCGATACCAGCTTCATGTCACCACGGGTCGTCGCGAAGACCGACTGGTCTACGACGTTCAAACCCAACTCGCTGAATCGCTTGGGTATCGCGCCACGGCAGCAAAACGTTCCAGTGAACAATTGATGCAGAGGTATTACCTGGCCGCCAAGGCAGTCATGCAGCTGAACACTATTTTGTTGCAAAACATAGAGTTGTCAATTTTTGGCTCAAATGCGCAGGCTGTTGTAATTGATGAAGAGTTCCAGGAAACCGATGGTTTGCTGGACATTCGGGATGACGAAGTGTTTGCAAGAAATCCCTCTTCGATGCTGCGTGCGTTTATTGTCATGCAGCAAAATCCACGTTTGAAAGGCATGAGCGCAAGAACGCTGCGCCAGCTTTGGCACAGCCGGGTGAAGATCAACAGCGAATTTCGCAAGAACCCGGTCAACAAAGCCCTGTTCATTGAGTTTTTCAAGCAGCCCCAAGGCATTGTGCATGAGTTGCGCCGAATGAACGAAACCAGTGTGCTGGGGCGTTATTTGCCCGCATTCCGGAAAATAGTCGGCCAAATGCAGCATGACCTGTTTCATGTCTACACGGTGGATCAGCATATCTTGACGGTGGTGCGCAATTTGCGCCGCTTCACGATGGCTGAGCATGCCCACGAGTATCCCTATTGCAGCCAGCTAATGGCCAACTTTGATGACCATTGGTTGTTGTACATCGCTGCCCTTTTTCACGACGTGGCCAAGGGGCGTGGCGGTGACCACAGTATTTTGGGTGAAGTCGATGCAAGGAAGTTTTGCAAAGAACATGGCCTGAATGACGAAAACACGGATTTGGTGGCATTTTTGGTCAAGCACCACCTGACCATGTCGAATACCGCACAGAAGAAAGATTTGTCTGATGTCGAGGTGGTCAAGGAGTTTGCAAACCTGGTTCAAACGCCCAGAAACCTGACTGCACTTTATTTGCTGACGGTGGCAGATATTCGTGGCACCAGCCCCAAGGTGTGGAATGCATGGAAAGGCAAGCTGCTGGAAGATTTGTATCGCCTTACCCTGAAGCATTTGGGTGGAGAAGCGCCGAATCGCCGCCAAATGCTGGCCGAACAACAAGCAGAAGCCAAACGAATTTTGCGATTGTATGCCCTGTCCGATGATGTGCAGGACAAGCTGTGGGCGCAACTCGACATGTCGTATTTCTTGCGGCAGGGACCTAGCGACATTGCATGGCACACCCGGCACTTGTATTGGCGCGTTGCTTCCGAGCAGCCGATTGTGAAGGCCAGACTTTCCCCGATTGGCGAAGGTTTGGAACTGCTGGTTTACACCCGCGACGAAATGGATCTGTTTGCCCGTATTTGTGGTTACTTTGATTCGAAGAACCTGAGCATTCTGGACGCGAAGATTCACACCACATCACATGGATATGCGCTGGACTCGTTTTTGATCCAGCATGAAAGCAACAATGAGTTTTATCGCGAAACCTTGTCCCTGCTCGAGGCAGAGCTTCAGGACAGGCTATTGAAGCGACTGCCGCTTGAGGCACCGGTATTTGGACGTATGTCGCGGCAATCCCGCCATTTCCCGGTGCGTCCTTCAGTGGACTTGAAACCCGATGAAAAGGGCAACCAATACCTGCTGACCGTGTCGGCGACTGACCGCACTGGATTGTTGTACTCGATTGCGAAATTACTGGCTCAATACAAGGTCAGCATTCAAACCGCCAAAGTGATGACTTTGGGTGAACGCGCGGAAGATTCTTTCCTGTTGTACGGTCAGTCGCTGAATTCGCAAAAACTGCAAATTCAGCTTGAAACAGACCTGTTGGAGTTGTTGTCGATTTAATTGCTTGGTGATGATCAAACTGACACGGCGTTTATTCGTCGTGCAGCTGGACCATTGATTTAATGATTCCCATCACACGGCTCATGCCCTCATTCACAGTCTTGCTGATCTGTGCATGGGAAATTTCCTGGGCACTTTCACCCACGCCCGCCGCCTGGTTAACAACCAGCGCCAGGTGGACATAAGGTATTTCCAGTTCTCGCGCAAGCGCTGCTTCAGGCATACCGGTCATGCCGACAATGTCTGCACCATCGCGCGCAAGTCGCTTTACTTCGGCCGCTGTTTCCAGTCTTGGCCCTTGGGTGCAGGCATAACAACCGCCCTGCACCACTTGTTCCCCAATGGCTTCTGCAGCCAGGCAAAGTGCTGCGCGCAGAGCTGGGTCATAAGGCCAGGTGAAGTCGATGTGCTGAACGGCCTGGTTGTCGCCTTCGAAAAATGTGGCGTCCCGCCCGTGGGTGTAGTCCAGGATTTGATCTGGCACCACCAATTGACCAGGGAGAAGATCCGGACGTATGCCGCCTACCGAGGCCACCGATAAAATTCCATCAATCTCGAGTTGCGACAAGGCCCAAAGGTTGGCCCTGTAATTGATTTGATGCGGGGCAATGGTGTGCCCATAGCCATGGCGAGCCAGAAAAGCAATTTCATGCCCTGCAAGCAGGCCGATGGTCAATGCGCCGGATGGTTCGCCGTAAGGCGTGCGTTGAACCTTGCGCTTGACCACTTCAAAACCGGGCAGTTGACTCAGCCCACTGCCGCCCAACACTGCATACATGGGATTATTTCCTGTTGGTCAAATAGTTGGAAAACTCGGCTGAAACCTCTGGGTGCTTGAGACCAAGTTCAACGGTGGCTTTCAAATAACCGATTTTTGATCCGCAATCAAAACGGGTGCCGTTGAAGCGATAAGCCAGCACTGGCTGGTCTTCCAGCAGCGAGGCAATACCATCAGTCAACTGAATTTCGCCGCCCGCGCCTTTGCCGGTTTTGCGAATGTGGTCAAAAATCTGGGAGTTCAGTACATAGCGTCCAACCACTGCCAGGTTCGTTGGCGCATCTTTCGGGTCAGGCTTCTCAACAATTGCATTCACGCGTTCAGAGCGATTATTCCAAGGTGTGCTGGACACGATACCGTAGCTTTTGGTGTCTTCCATGGGCACTTCCTGCACGGCCAGCACACTGGCGTGTTCCCGCTCGAAAACCTTGACCATCTGATGGGTCACAGAGGGCGTGCCCTTGTCCACATCCATCAAGTCGTCCGCCAACAGCACGGCAAAGGGCTCTGTGCCAACAACCGGCTCTGCACACAACACCGCATGCCCCAAACCCAGGGGTTCCATTTGACGAATGTAAATACAGTTCACGTGACTAGGGACTATGTTCTTCACCAATTCCAGCAAAGCGGTCTTGCCGCGCGCAAGTAACTCGGCTTCCAGTTCATAAGCTTTGTCGAAATGGTCTTCGATGGCTCGCTTGCTTCGGCCGGTGATGAACACCAGTTCAGTCAACCCCGCTTCAAGCGCCTCTTCAACCGCATATTGAATCAGTGGCTTGTCCACCACTGGCATCATTTCTTTGGGGCTGGCTTTGGTGGCCGGCAAAAATCGCGTACCCATACCCGCCACCGGGAAAACTGCTTTTCTGACTCGTGTCATGGCGAAACCCTCTGTATTGTTTGTTTTGTCATTTTCCTAGAGCATACCTTGAAAAGTCGCTTCATCAAGAATTGTGACGCCAAGGCTGGTGGCCTTCTCCAGCTTGCTGCCTGCCGCCTCGCCGGCCAACAGGTAATCTGTTTTTTTGGACACTGAGCCGCTGACTTTGCCACCCCGCTCCATGATCAAGGCGGCTGCCTGGTCACGGCTGTAGTTAGCAAGGCTTCCTGTGAGCACAAAAGTTTTACCGAAAAACGCATGAGTGGTGTCAGCTTCCTGGCTTTGGGTTCCAGGCCATTGAACACCCAGTTCGATCAGCTCATGAACCACGTTTTGATTGGCCGGCTCATCGAAGAACCCGCGAATCGATTGAGCAACCACAGGCCCAACGTCGTTGACTTCAAGTAGCTGGTCCACACTTGCGTTCATCAGAAGGCTGACATCACCAAAATGCAGTGCAAGGTCACGTGCTGTTGCCTCGCCCACGTGCCGAATGCCTAGCCCAAACAGAAATCGTCCAAATGTGGTGTTTTTGGACTTGTTGATGCTTTCCAGCAAGTTGTTGGCAGACTTCTCGCCCATGCGTTCCAGCTGAACCAGGTCTTCGAACTTTAGCCTGAACAAATCAGCAGGGGTTCGAACCCACTCTTTCTCAACCAGTACCTCAACCAATTTACTGCCCAAGCCATCAATGTCGATTGCGCGACGGTGTGCAAAATGAATGATGGATTGAGTCAGCTGGGCTTTGCACACCAAGCCACCCGTGCAGCGAAATGCAGCCTCACCCTCTTCTTTTCGAACCAGGGAGTTGCAGATCGGGCAGTGGGCGGGCATCTCGAATGCCACGCTGCTGGTGCTGCGTTGATTGCCCGAAAACGGAATCACTTCAGGAATGACGTCGCCGGCGCGCCGAACCAGAACTTGATCACCGACTCGCAAATCCTTGCGCTGAATTTCATCCAGATTGTGCAAGGTTGCCGAGGAAACTACCACGCCACCCACTTTGACTGGTTCCAGCTTGGCCACTGGTGTAATGGAGCCGGTACGCCCCACCTGGACTTCAATATTCAAAAGGCGACTGAGTACTTCATCAGGCGGGTATTTGTGGGCAACTGCAAAACGCGGTGCTTTGGCAACAAAACCGAGTTGGTCTTGCAGGTCAAAAGAATCCACCTTGTACACCACACCATCTATTTCAAAAGGCAGGCTACTGCGGCTCTCGCCAACATTTTGGTAATAGGCCAGAAGCCCGTTTGCGCCGCTTGCAGTCCGACTGAGATTCGAGACTGGCAGGCCCATGTCACCTAGCCACTTCATCATCGCCGACTGGCTTTTCAGTTCTCGAAGCTGTTCGCGTTCAAGGGCTGCACCGTAACAGAAAAATCGCAAGGGGCGACTTGCTGCAATTTTCGGGTCTAGCTGGCGTATTGTCCCTGCAGCAGCATTGCGCGGATTGGCAAATACTTTCAAACCGAGCTCGGCTTGGCGCTCATTCATCTGGGCGAAATCCTTTTTGTACATCAGAATTTCACCGCGTACTTCGAGGTGTTCCGGCACCTTGCTGCCTTTCAATTTCAAGGGCAGACTGCGAATGGTTTTCACGTTCGCCGACACGTCTTCACCCACAGTCCCGTCGCCACGCGTAAGCGCTTGCTGAAAGACGCCATTCCTGTAATGAATCGATATGGCAAGGCCGTCGAATTTCGGATCAACCGCGTATTCAACTGTCGCATCGACTGGCAGGTCAGCCAACTCCTTCACACGCCGGTCAAAAGCGATTACATCACTGTCTTCAAACGCATTGCCCAGTGACAACATCGGCACACGGTGTTTGACCTGCTCAAAGCCATCGACAGGCTTTCCACCCACCCGCTGGGTGGGGGAATCACTCTGGATCAATTCGGGGTGCTCGGTCTCGAGTTGCTGTAATTCGCGATACACGCGATCGTATTCAGAATCGGGTACCACGGGTGCATCTAGCACATAGTAGGCATGGTCCCACTGTTCGAGCTGTTCGATCAGGGCGCGCATAGCCACTTCAGGCTTTGACGGCCCCGCGTTCTGGTTCTCGTCGCTGGAGAATAAATCCAGGTTGGTCATGAAAACAGTATGCGCGCGACTGGGGCTCCTGGTTTGAACCCGGAATCGGTGAGATTGCGAACCCGTTCAATCAACTGGTTGTAAATGCCCTCAATGGCTTGCGTGCTGAGTGTTCGTCCGGAGTCGTCCATCAATGGGGCGCCAAACTTTTCATTCATGCCATGGCAAACGGTCACAATATCGCCCAAAGCTTTTACTGGCTCCGCTGAATTGGGCACATCGATGCTGAAGCTCAACAAGCGCTTACCGGGCGCGTTGTGAATGACCATGCTGGCCAAGTGGCCTGATTGATCGTTCAGGAACCATTGGTGACCTTTCTGTACCCAGCCTGCGCTTGCAAGCATATCCATGGCTGTGGCTTCCTGCACAGTTTCGGGCAACAGACAATGCAACCCAAGTAGCGTATCCAAAGCGGCTGCGGCCTGATCGAGTGTTTCCGCTTTGGCCACCACTTCTTTCATTTCGGGGAATTCGATGTCGGCATTGTGATCTTCAGCAAACCGCTTCAGCTTGCCAAGCACCTCGGAAAATTCAATCGAACTTAAAGGGCCTTTTCTATTCGCGATTTGAACACTGGCCTTCAGGCTTTTTGCATCGCCAACGTAAGGGCTGGCCTTGAACCACAGCACTTCAGCCTGTTCCCCACTGTCGGGGCTTGCCGAGTAAATGATGCGCTTGCGGTTGATCTGTTCCAAACCATCAACCAAGGCTTTCCAAGTGTTGGCGTCTTTGCCTTCGTCGAAACGGATGATGAAATCAGCAAACAGGCGCTTGTCGATTGCCACTTGTGTTTCGTTTTGTAAGTGTGCGTCGTCGGCAGTTTCCGAATTGAATTCTGTTGTGGTTTCTTCGCCCGGAGTATTGAAAGCGAAGTCATCAGACACATTCGTGGAGCCTGCAAGGCCAGGTTCGGTTCTTTCAAAGTTCCCCTTGCCCGAGCCACTGTTGAGCAGTGGGTCCTGGTCCGTTGAGCCAAAGCGTTCGCTGGCCTGTTTGCGCAGTCGATAATCTTGCCACCAGTTGTAAGCGATCATGGCAGCAATGCCACCACCCCCAACAATCAGCAGGGTAAGTTGTAGGTCGTTCATACGGTTTCCGTTGCCATTTTTTCTGCAGCCGCCAAATCAACGGCAACAATGCGTGAAACACCTTTTTCCTGCATCGTGACACCGATTAACTGCTGCGCCATTTCCATGGCGATTTTATTGTGGGAAATGAACAAAAACTGGGTTTGTTCAGACATCTGTTTGACCAAGCGCGTAAAGCGCTCAGTGTTTGCATCGTCCAGCGGCGCATCGACTTCGTCGAGCAAGCAGAACGGTGCGGGATTCAATTCGAAAATTGCGAAAACCAGTGCTGTTGCGGTCAGTGCTTTCTCTCCACCCGACAACAAATGGATGGTGCCGTTCTTCTTGCCTGGCGGTTGAGCGAATACCTGTACACCGGCATCCAGAATTTCGTCGCCAGTCATAACCAAGCGTGCCTCGCCACCACCAAACAATTTTGGGAACAGGCGCGAGAAATGTCCGTTAACGACACCGAAAGTTTCAGAAAGAAGGTCGCGAGTTTCTTTGTCAATTTTGCGAATTGCATCCTCAAGGGTTTCCATGGCTTCAATCAGGTCGCCGGCCTGTTGGTCAAGGAATGATTTTCTTTCTGTTGCGGCAGCGAGTTCATCCAGCGCCGCCAAATTCACTGCTCCCAACTCTTGCATGCCGTTGGTAAGACGAGTGACCTCCGCCTGGAGTACCGACGCCTTGGGAGGCACATCCATGGCAACGAATTGCTGGCCCAATTCGTTTACATCGGCTTGCACTTCATCCATCAAGTTTTTGTACTGTTCAATCGTGAGTTCGGCAGCCTGGATTTTCAAGGCAAGGTCCTGAACCGCGTCCCGCAGGGGATCAGCCTGTTTGTCGCTCTCTTTTTCTGCTCGTTCAAGTTCGGAAACCTTGGACATGATCTGTTCAAGCGTATCGCGAGAAACTCCTACTTTTTCTTCGGCAATAACCCGTTCTTCCAGCGCAGCCTGCAAAGCCTCCTGACCTTCGGTTTCAGAAAGGCCTTCAAGTTCCGCCAATGCCAGTTGTTTGCGTTGCTGAATTTGTTGAATTTGACTGTTGGCAAATGCAAGGTCGCGTTCACATTCACGCTGGCGCGATTCCTGATTGCGAATATTGAATTCGGCATCCTGCTTTCTACGCAATGCATTTTGAACTTGCGCCTGTTTGTCGCGCAGTGCCTGCTCTGCTTGCGTTACTTTGTCTTTCTGACTTTCCAGTGCATCGCTGGCCACAGCGAGCTGTTCATCCAACTCAGCGTATTTGTCTTCGGATTCAAGCAAAATGGCCCGCTGTTCTTCCAGTTCACTTTGCAGCAAAGCGAGATCCAAACCAATTTGCTCCCGGCGGCTGTCTGCCCTGCTTTGCTGTTCTTGCAAGCGAATCAGCTGAACCTGGGCTTCATGTAATCGCTTGGTCAAACTTTCAGCCAGGTTACGCGCTTGCACCACATTGGCCTTCATTTCGCCGGTGCGCAATTGCAATTGATCACGCTTGGCCATGGATTCATTTTTCAACATGTCGAGCGCACGCACCTCAGTGCGCAAGGCTTCAATTTGCTGCTGGCGCTCAAGCCGACCACTTTGGGCATTGTCGGCTGCGTAAAAAGACACCCCAGTTGCGCTAACGCAATGTCCTTGCGGTGTGAAGATCCGCTGGCCTGGCTTCAAGCTTTTTCTTTTCGCCAAAGCGGCCTGCAGATCGGGGGCCAGAAGGTAGCCAGCGAGCGATTGAACCAAGGATTGTTGTATGGCGTTGTCTGAACTGCGTACAAGGCTGGCCAAATCTTCCGGGCCAACAGAAATAGTTGGTCCACCGCTGTTACCTGCTGATTCCATGAAGGCAACACGCGCCGGTGGCGGCTGTTTGGCGAATCCTTCAACCATGTCCAGCGTTCGTACCTGAAAACTGTCCAGCGATTCCCGCAAGGCCGATTCAAGCGCTCGTTCCCAGCCACGCTCCACTTGTAACTTGCCCAACAAACGCGGTGTGTCGCCAAGGCCACTACTTTCAACCCAGGGCTTCAATTCGGCGCTTTCAGCAAGCTGTTCATTCAGTTTTTCCAATGCTTGCAGCTGGGCTTGCGCGTTGGCGTGCTTGTCACGTTCGGTATTGAATGCAGCTTGAACATGGTCAAGCTCGGAACTACCAGCCGCCAACCTGCTCTCAACGTCGGCAAGGTTGTTTGTGGCCTCGCCAAGCTCGCGTTCAAGCGACTGAACCCTGGCTTGCACTTCGTCCAACTCATGTACAGACGGGGCAGCGATTTGCTGCTTTTCGCTTTCAAGTCGGTCTAATTTCACTTGAATTGTGTTTTCTGCCCGGCTGGCTGATTCTTGTTGAGAAGACACTTGACTCAGTGCCTGCTGAATCTGCATCACGCCCGCCCGTTTTTGATCAACCGCTGATCGGGCAGCCTGCAAGGCCAATTCCACTGGCTCAACTGCCAGCTCGGCCTCTTCAAGCGCGATGATTCTCTCTTCCAGTTCGGCTTGCTGTTCTTCAGAAGAACCACTGATTTCTTCCAGTCGGGCCTTGGCATCTTCCTCGCGCACGGCCCAGTTCTGAACTTCCAGTTCAAGCTCGGCCACACGAGCACCCAAGCGGGCACGCGATTCTGCCATGACACGCAAATCAGCTTCCAGGCGGCTAACTTGCCGGTTGGCTTCAATCCACTGGGTTTGATCGTTTTCAAGTTGCTGCTGCGCATCCACCTGCTTTTCACGCACTGCAAACAGCTCGGTTTGAGTGCTGATCGATTTGCTTTGAATGGCCTCAAGATCGGCTTTGGCACGCTCAAGCTTGGCCTGGCCGGTGTTTTTCTGTTCCAGCGCCTCAGCATAACGGATGTACCAGAGCAAGCGTTGCTTGGTGTTCTTGGCTTCTTCAAGTTCCTTGAACTGGCGGGCTACGGTGGCTTGTTGTTCCAGTCGCTCAATCTGGCTGGTCAATTCGCGAAGAATGTCTTCGATTCGGGTCAGGTTGTCGCGGGTATCAGCCAAGCGATTGCCAGTTTCCCGGCGGCGTTCCTTGTACTTGGACACACCTGCGGCTTCTTCCAGGAAAATTCGCAGTTCTTCCGGGCGAGCCTCAATGATTCGGGCAATCATGCCCTGCCCAATAATGGCGTAAGCGCGTGGCCCCAGGCCTGTACCCAGGAAAATATCCTGTACATCGCGGCGGCGAACCGCTTGCTGGTTAATGTAATAGGTTGAAGCGCCATCGCGGGTCAGCACGCGCTTCACTGAAATTTCAGAATATTGGTTCCAGCTGCCGCCTGCCCTGCCTTCGGCATTGTCGAATACCAGCTCCACGCTGGCGCGCGATGCAGCCTTACGGTTGGTCGAGCCGTTGAAGATCACATCTTGCATCGACTCACCACGCAGCTCGGACGCCTTGGACTCGCCCAAAACCCAACGCACCGCATCAATGATGTTGGATTTGCCACAGCCGTTCGGCCCCACCACGCCAACCAGATTACTGGGCACGGCAAAGGACGTCGGTTCAACAAATGACTTAAAGCCAGCTAAACGAATGTGAGTTAATCGCACGATGAAGTGGAAATGAGACCAATAGAACGAATAAAAACTTCAACCCACGGGAACTTGAAAACCCGCTGACCTTATAATAGCAAAGCCTTTGCGCTTTACGCCGGGCCCTCGCCCTTAGTTGGCAGGATGATTGAGTTGTTTAACGCCACACTGGCCGAAGGCCCCAACAGGCTCAAGAGGCCCACGAGAGAATTATGAGTAACAAACCCAGCCGCGATTTACAGACTTTCCCGAACCCAAACCCGGATCGGCCTTATCACGTTCACATCGAAGTGCCTGAATTTACATGCCTTTGTCCGTTGACAGGTCAGCCCGATTTCGCCACTTTGGTGATCGACTACCTGCCAAACCAGAAAAACGTTGAGCTGAAAAGCCTGAAAATGTACATGTGGAGCTATCGCGAGGAAGGTGCATTCCACGAAGCAGTTACCAACAAGATTCTGGACGACCTGGTGGCTGCGACCGACCCCCGTTACATGAAACTGACCGCAAAATGGTACGTCCGGGGCGGCGTGTACACCACCGTGGTGGCTGAACACCGCCATGCCAGCTTTCAGCCTTTGCCAAAAGTTGAACTGGACTCCATTTCAACCATGAACCCTACTCGCGGTTAAATGCGAGGGGTTAAAAGCGCGCGGCTAAAACAGCAATTCCGGTGAACCCATTGAAAAATCTCGACAAACTTCAGCCATATCCATTTGAACGCCTTCGGGCATTGTTCGCGGGCAGCCAGCACACCGGTGGCTTGGCCCACGTCAACCTGTCCATTGGTGAGCCCAAGCACCCTACTCCTGAATTGATCAAGCAGGCATTGGTGGACAATCTGGACGGACTATCGGTTTATCCGGGCACGCAAGGTTTGCCGGTGTTGAGGAAAGCAATTTCTGACTGGATATTGCGGCGATTTGATGCCCTGGTAGACCCTGAAACTCAGGTTTTGCCGATTTTAGGCTCGCGTGAGGCTTTGTTTTCTTTCGCTCAGGTTGTTTTGGACGGGTGTGAAGTCGACAGCCATGTCGTTTTTCCAAACCCCTTCTATCAAATTTACGAAGGAGCCACATTTCTTGGCGGCGCAAGCCCGGTATTCGTCAACATCGATCCCGCAACTGGTTTATCGGACTTTCACGCGCTCAGCCCCGACACACTGGCCAAAACAAAGCTGATGTACGTGTGTTCACCCAACAATCCTACAGGTGCAGTCTATTCACTTGAGGATTGGCAAAAGCTGTTTGATTTGGCCGATGAATACAACATTGTCATCGCCTCAGACGAGTGTTATTCAGAAATTTATCTTGATGGCACGGCAGCTCCCATCGGCGGGCTTGAAGCAGCTAGCCGGCTTGGCCGATCGGATTACAACAACCTGATCGTGTTTTCCAGCCTGTCCAAGCGCTCAAATGCACCAGGGCTACGTTCGGGCTATGTGGCAGGCGATGCGGACCTGATCAAGGCATTTCTTCGTTACCGCACCTACCACGGCTCAGCCATGTCGACCACCATTCAAATGGCCAGTGTAGCGGCCTGGAATGATGAAAAACACGTCGCCGAGAATCGTCGCCTGTATACCGAAAAATTCAAAGCGTTCAGCGCCATTCTTGAGGGCAAGCTTGATCTACATATTCCACCTGCCGGCTTTTATTTTTGGGCCGATGTGGGCCAAAGCGACACAGCCTTCGCCAAAAGACTGTTTGAGCAGGCGCATGTTACCCTGTTGCCCGGAAGCTTTTTGGGTCGCGAGGTGAATGGATTTAACCCTGGCAGCAACCATGTACGAATTGCACTGGTGGCCAGCCTGGCCGAATGCAATGAAGCCGCCCATCGAATTGCACAACAAATTAAAAACAATCTCTGACACAGGAAATCACCATGACTACAAATCATCAATCCATTATCGAAACCGCTTGGGAAAACCGTGCAGACATTTCTCCATCCTCAGCGCCAGCCGATGTTCGCGCCGCCGTTGGCGACGTACTGGAAAAACTGAACACAGGTGAGTTGCGTGTTTGCTCCAAAGAAGGTGGTGAGTGGGTTACCCACCAGTGGATCAAAAAAGCGGTGCTGCTTTCTTTCCGACTGGAAGACAACAAGCCCATGGCTGCCGGCGGCTTCACTCAGTTTTACGACAAAGTACCCACCAAATTTGTGGATTACACCGAAGAAGACTTCAAGAAAGGCGGCTTCCGCGTGGTTCCCCCAGCGGTTGCTCGCCGCGGCAGTTTCATTGCCAAGAATGTGGTGTTGATGCCCAGCTACGTCAACATTGGCGCATACGTAGACGAAGGCACGATGGTTGATACATGGGCCACCGTGGGTTCATGCGCACAAATCGGTAAAAACGTTCACCTGAGTGGTGGCGTGGGCATTGGCGGCGTGTTGGAACCCCTGCAGGCCAACCCAACCATCATTGAAGACAACTGCTTCATTGGCGCACGTTCTGAAGTTGTAGAAGGCGTGATTGTGGAAGAAAATTCTGTGATTTCCATGGGCGTTTACATTGGCCAAAGTACAAAAATTTACAACCGCGAAACAGGTGAGGTGACCTACGGCCGAATTCCAGCCGGCTCGGTTGTGGTCAGTGGTTCACTGCCAAGTGCCTGTGGCAAGTACAGCCTGTACTGTGCAGTCATTGTGAAGCGCGTCGATGCGAAAACACGTGCCAAAACCGGCATCAACGAATTGCTGCGCAACGCAGAATAAGGGAGAAACCAACAGGATGACAGCCAAGGTATACGGAATTCCGAATTGCGACAGCGTGAAAAAAGCCATCGCTTCACTGAAAAACAACGATGTTGAAATTGTTTTTCACGATTTCAAGAAGCACGGTGTTCCCGCTCAGTTACTTGACGAATGGATCGGTACCTTCGGCTTGGAAAAGGTCATCAACAAGAAAGGCACCACATGGCGTGGTCTGGATGAAAGCCTTCAAGGCAAAGCCCAGTCACCCGAGGGTGCCAAAGCCCTTCTGTTGGAATATCCCAGCATCATTAAACGCCCGGTCGTCGAACTAAACGGCGAACTTACCATTGGGCAAACCGATTTCAGCAAAGGCAATTCATGAATCAGGATCACACCGCACATATCGCCGTAGACCCCAAAGAACTGCATACAGTTCGCGACTGGGTGCGGTTTTATGTCAGTGAAATGCGCCGTGGCCAGGTATTTTTTGGTCACGGGTCGAGCAATGCATTTGATGAAGCGGTTTACATGGTGCAGTCTGCGCTCAGTTTGCCTGTGGGTGATATCGGCCCCTTCTGGGATGCACGAGTCACCGCGCACGAAACCACTCGATTGATCCGTTTTATCACGCAGCGTGTGGTTGATCGAAAACCTGCGAGTTACATCACTGGTGAAGCCTGGTTGCAGGGACACGCCTTCAAAGTCGATGAAAGGGTCATTATTCCGCGTTCTTTCATCGCTGAACTATTGGCCGACCAGTTAACGCCATGGGTAAATGCCCCAGAAATGCCATTCGAGATTCTGGACATGTGTACAGGCTCGGCTTGCCTTGCGATTCTGGCTGCCTACGTGTTTGAAAATGCGCAGGTCGATGCGGTTGACTTATCGACTGAAGCCTTGAGTATTGCTCGTGAAAACATTCAGCTTCACGACATGAAGCAGCGTGTTCATGCCATTGAATCCGATTTGTTTTCCAATCTGAATGGCAAGCAATACGATTTCATCTTGACCAATCCGCCTTATGTGAATGAGGCGTCCATGAAAAAGCTGCCCCCGGAGTACCTGCACGAGCCGCGGATGGCTTTGGCCGGTGGTGACAGTGGCATGGACTTGATTCAGGACATTCTTGAGCAGGCCCCCAAACACCTGAAAGACGGCGGTTTTCTGGTGGTTGAACTTGGCAATGAAAAACTGCATTTCGAAGCCGCATTTCCGCATTTAAATCCCATTTGGCTTGAAACCTCGGCAGGTGACGAACAAGTGTTTTTGCTTAACAAAGAAGACTTGGTCTAAACCCATTCAATGATTCAAATTAACAATCTCAGCATTGCGCGGGGCAGCAAGCCCATTCTAACCAATGCTGAACTTACCCTGTTCCCTGGCGAAAAAGTTGGCCTGATTGGCCACAACGGTGCTGGCAAATCCAGTTTCCTGAGCGCCCTTCTGGGCGAACTTCACATTGACCAAGGCAGTATTGACTTACCCAAGGTGTGGCGCCTTTCATGGATTGACCAAGAGGTGACAGCCAATCACCTCAGCGTGATTGATTTCGCGCTGGAAGGTGACCGCGCTTTGCATGAAGTTCGCCAAAAAATTCATGCCGTTGAAGAAAGTGGCGACATGGAACAACTGGGCCACCTGTATGAGGAACTCGAGAATCTGGATGGATACACCGCAGAAGCGCGAGTAGCCACCATTCTTCACGGCCTGGGTTTTAAAACAGAAGACCTGCAACGTAAGGTGGGCGAGTTTTCCGGTGGCTGGAAAATGCGTTTGAACCTGGCCAAGGTTTTGGGCTCGAGGGCCGACCTTATCTTGTTGGATGAACCCACCAACCACTTGGACATTGAAGCAGTGGTGTGGCTCGAGCAATGGATTAAACAAGTCAACAGCACGGTTATTCTGGTTTCTCACGATCGGGATTTCCTCGACGAGGTATGTACCCACACCGTGCACCTGAACAATGTAAAACTGACCAAGTACACAGGTGGATACTCGGCGTTTGAACGTGCGTTTGCAGAACGTGCAGACCAGGTCAACCAAGCGAATAAAAAAGCCTCTGGCGAAATGGAAAAACTGCAAAAATTTGTGGACCGTTTCAAGGCCAAAGCCAGCAAAGCGAAGCAGGCCCAAAGCCGGGTTAAACGACTTGAAAAAATCAAGCTGATTGAAACTTTGCAAGTGGAACCCCACGTGGCCATTCCGTTCATGGAACCCCACAAAAGCCCTGACCCACTGGTGGTATTAAACCGCAGCGATTGCGGTTACGAGGGTGCGGCCCCCATTCTGAAAAGCATCAGTCTGGAGCTTCGTCCAGGTGACCGTATCGGGCTGCTCGGGGCCAATGGCAATGGCAAAACCACTTTGGTTAAAACCTTGGTGGGCGAACTCAATATGTTGGGTGGTGACCGGGTTGAAGGCAAAGGGCTGGTGTATGGCTACTTCGCGCAAGACCAGATTGAATCGCTCGACATGAACGCCACGCCTTTGCAGCACATGTCTCGCCTGGAGCGGCAAATTTCCGAACAAAAATCAAGAGAATTTCTGGCCCGCTATCATTTTCGCGATGACAAGGTTCGCCAACTGGTGGGCAGCTTTTCAGGTGGGGAAAAGTCGCGCCTGGCCTTGGCCCTTTTGGCCTACAAACGCCCCAACCTGCTGTTGCTCGATGAGCCCACCAACCACCTGGACATTGCAACCCGCCAAGCCTTGGCAAGCAGCCTGCTGGAATTTGAGGGGGCCTTGGTCATGGTTTCCCACGATCGGCATTTGCTGGAATCAATCACCGATCGCTTCTGGCGCGTCCACCAAGGTGCGGTAACCGAATTTGATGGCGACCTGGATGACTATGCAGAACTGCTACGCAAAGAAACCAATGCCGAAAACCGCACTGCAAAACAGGGCAACTCAAGCAACAAACCCGTTGCAGTGCTTGCTGCACCAGTTGATCGTCAAGCGACCAGCCAACGGATCAAACAGTTGGGCAACCTGATCAAAAAACTGGAAAAACAGATCGAGACCGACAAACCAAAATTGGCGAAACTCGATGAAGCCTTGGCGCAATGCGATTACAGTATTCCAGAGGCGGCAAAAAAAGCATCGCAACAGCATGAGGAACGCAGCAAGCTGGCGGCCAAACTGGAAATTGCCGAGAATGAATTACTAGAGGCCATGGTTGAAATCGAATCTCTGGAAGAATCACTCAGCGCTTAAGGCTGCTTTTTAGCCGAGTAGTCCCTCTTCGCTTAAAAACTCTCGCCAGGCATTGGTGTGAAAACACAGTGCCTGGTGTTCAACCTGTGTATTCAAGCTCAACAGGTTTTCCCGCAACAATTGCCGCTTTTCGGCGCCCTCAACTTCACACAACTTTGCTTTGACGTAGCTCATCAGCACATCAGGTACGCCCATGGTCGTGTTGCTTTCAAGATCGTACACATGCTCGCCCAGAAGCAATTGCAACAGATCGTTGGATGCTTCCCGCTCGACAGCATGGCCCTGCCTCGCTTCCTGATAGGCCAACTCAACCAAACCAATGTGGCAGCGTAAAATTAACGCCTCAGGCGTTCGGTGCATTTCAAGCGACTTGTTGCGCTCACTGACCATTGATTGATACGAGGGTGGTAAATCCCAAGTTCGGACATCTGCACGATTGATCATTTCCAGACAGGTTTTCAAAGCATTGTTGAAACCAGTAACCGGCTCTGCATACAGAGAGTCCGCTTCGCTTAAGGCCAGGTCGGATTCATACAGTGATTCATCACCTCCCATCAAGGACTCCAGTACGCGGTCTGAACCAAAACGTGCAAGTTGCGAATCGGGGTGGCCCGATGGGGTAAATTCCGGTGCGGTGTATTCACTGAACTCGGTGATGGCATTGCGCTGGAGGTCAGGCTCCTGTCCACGCGGGGGAATTCTCACGGCAAAAGCCGAACGGCGCTTCAAACGAATACGTAGCCATGTTCCACCGAGCACGAGCAACGAAGATGCCGCCACAGCCAGAATTATCCAGTTCTCCATGCGAGACACAGGTTCAGCAGATGACCTGCTGTCGAGCACAGTTTTTCCATTGAGTCCCAAGGATATCGCTTCGCTTTCGACCAAGCCATGATTGATCAAGCTTTGGTCAAGTGAAGCAAGTTTGACCGGATCTTCTGCCGTCGTCACCAATACAGGAGCTTTTGCAGATTCGGGTTGTGCCTCACTGATGACTTCCGTAGCGTTTGCCGATGGCATCTGTGGCGTTACTTCAACGGACACTTGGCGAACTTGGGGCACTTTTCTTGGTGCCTTTCTGGATGCCCGCAACAAAGAAGAACTCTCCGGATCAAACAAGCCTGGTGCTGCCTGCCCCGGTCTTGATTCAGTGCTCGCCCGAGGCCCTTCCTCAAACCGATTCATGATCAAAGGCCAGGACTTCTGAAAAACAAGCAACGGACACTCTGAAATCAGCTCGAGTTGCACCAGGGCATGATTCACCGGAACGATCGATGTGAACTCAATCGTGCCGCCTTGTGCGATTGTTGGCTGAAAATTCACCACCACATTACTGGCCGGGGTGAACTGGGAACTGCTCTCCATCGAAACAATTCGCCCACGCAGACACGTGGAGCGCAACTGTGACGACACACCTGGCGGAATGCCACTCACGGTGCTTGTCACAGTGATTCGCTTGCCAATGGTGTGTACACCGACAGGGTCGGACACCCTGACATCGGCCACAGCCGGAATGGCGCATGTTGCAGCCAGGATAAAAGCAAGAATTTTTACAGGCCTGCGGCGATTCGGGGAATTGAAGCTTGGTAATTTCAACATGTTCACTCGCAGATCCATAGTTCCAGCAAAGCTCAGCATACGCAGGTCAATCAAGCTGAGGTATCCTAGAAATGACCTAGTACAAACGTGGTAGACCATCGATTTCGATCAATCTAGAATGAGTGTTCTTATTAATTGGTGAGCAGTTCAGTACACTACGGGCAATTCAAAAAAAACAGAGACTCGGGAGACCACCTTATGGCGAACATCGCCACATTTTTGTTTCAACACGACGATACCCCCAATCGTGTTCTGTACCGACAATTCATTGACAACGAGTGGGTTGATTTCAAAGCCCGGGAAATGCTGGACCTGGCCAGAAGCTGGCAGGCATTTTTCCGTTCCATGGGACTTCAGAAAGGTGATCGGGTCGCGATCTGCCTGAAAAACAGCGTTCACTGGGTGGCTTTTGACCAGGCGGCTGTGGCTATGGGGCTTGTGTGTGTGCCGCTGTACGTAGACGACAACGCGGGCAACATCGCCTACTGCATTCAGGATTCTGGTTCGCGCGCAGTCGTGGTCGAGAACGATCGGATTGCCCGAAACTTGGTGAAGGAAGGTTTGACAGACATCCGCGTGCTGTCTTTGAAATCCGAGATCGAAAAGCCGACCGACGGTGTGGAAAACGCATTGAAGGTACTGAAATCGCTCGACAAGAAACTTGAGGCATTCGACCTGCTTGACCTTGAGCAAGACACACTGGCGACCATTTGTTACACCTCGGGTACTTCAGGACGGCCAAAGGGCGTCATGTTGTCGCACAAAAACGTGATTGCCAACGTGGACAGCTGTTTCCAGCTCGACATCGCGCAACCCGATGACGTTTTCCTGTCCTTCTTGCCAATGTCGCACATGTTTGAACGCATTGGGGGTTACTATCTGCCTCTTCGAGTGGGTGCAAAAGTCATCTATGCACGTGGCATTAACCAGTTGCCTGAGGACCTGGCCACTCAGGCGCCTACCGTGCTGTTTGCAGTTCCCCGAATTTTCGAAAAATTCTATGGACGCATTCAATCTTCCGTAAAAGATTCGCGCTTCAAACGCAAAGCCTTCGAAAAGCTTGTGGATGTTGGTTGGCGAATGGAGCAAGGCAAAGGCGGCATTGTTGACCACTTTCAGTTGCCCCTGCTTCGAGCCAAGGTCGCTCAACCAATTCTTGAGCGCCTCGGCGGGCGCTTGCGTGTGGCGGTTGTGGGTGGCGCCGCACTGGACAGTAATATTGCCAAAGCATTTATCGCCATGGGCCTGACCATTTTGCATGGGTATGGAATGACAGAAGCGTGCCCTGTCATCTCAGTGAATCGCCCTGAAGGCAATGTGCCCGAGTCAGTCGGCCCAGCCTTGCCCAACGTGGAAGTCAAACTTGGTGAAAACGACGAACTTCTGGCGCGTGGCCCCAACATTATGCTGGGCTATTGGCAAAACGAAGAAGCCACCAAGGCAGCGATTGATGAAGATGGTTGGTTACACACCGGCGATGTGGCGGAGATCAAGGACAAACGCGTGTATATTCGCGGCCGCATCAAGGACATCATGGTGTTGTCGAATGGCGAGAAATTTTCTCCCCAAGACGCTGAAACTGCAATCATCGGCGACGATGTGTTCGAGCAGATCGTATTGATTGGAGAAGGTCGCCCCTTCATTGGCATGATTGCTGTCACTGCCAATTCCAATGAGAAAGAGCTGATCAAGCGCGCCAATGAGCGATTGCAACATCTGCCACGTTACATCCGGGTGCGTCGAATCATCACAACGAAAGAACCCTGGACAGTGGACAACGGTTTACTGACACCAACTTTGAAAGTGAAGCGGGTCAAGGTGATCGAAGCATTCAAGGATCGAATCAACGATCTTTACGCTGAGGGTATGGGTGATTGACCCTTCTTGATGTTGCAAACAAAAAGCCCACTTCAAAAGTGGGCTTTTTTTATTCTGCGGGTAGATCGTCGTGGTCGTAATTGTCGGATCCGATTCGAGCCAGAAAATCTGCAGCTCGGTCCGGCGGGGGGCAGGTTGACCGAAGCCCATCAATGTACGAAAACAGGTCTTCTGAAATATTTTGCCACATGGGGTCAAGCACTACATCAACACCTTCATGGCGCAGCAATTCGGCTGCGCTGGAAAAAGCACCGTCACCAGTAAGCAAAACCACTTGCTGCACTTGCCGTTTGTAAGCCAATGAGGCAAGGTCTACTCCCATGCGCAGCTCAATTCCTTTGGGGTGCGAATCTGGTGTGAAGTCCTCATCGGCAAGATCATCTACCGTGATTCGTTTACCCAACAAATCGGCCAAAGCGTCCTCATTCAACTTCCACGTATCTGCCTCGCGGGCCTCACCCAACTTTACAGCCAGTTTTCTTTTCCGCTGAAGCTGCCTTTGGAAGGCGACTCGAAACTGACCTTCCTTCGATTTGGACAAATCAATTTGCTGTTTTGACACAGGCAGGGTTACACGCTGAGTGAACACCGGGGTGTCGTAGAAGAAAATCCGGAACAAATGGCGTTTTGGCTGGTTCCGTTCAAACAAATGCGCTGCCGAGAGTCGCCAAACGAGGTCAGCCATGACTTTTGCGTCGTGGTGAATTGAACTCGGAAATATCTGGCGAATTCGTCGAATGAAAAACGGACCATCCACAAGGATAGCAGTAAGCATATAAGCCTTTGATAAATAAAATAAAAATGTATTTTATGCAAATAAAGTGAATCGAAGGCTGTAGCCCTCCACAACTATATTAACACCTAATAACGGTCAAAAATAGCGATGGCAACACCCATTAAGAGGGATAAATTATTAGCCACCTATAAGTAATGCACATACAATCATTACGTACTTTGCTTACACCTATCTGATTACCCTTAAACCCAGTATCGCGGAGGATGAATTGAGCAAAACCCCGGAGCATGACATGAATGGTAAAGCTGCAAAACAGGAAAAGTACTGGCTTTATATTTTGTCAAACAGCAAACCCAATGGTCCTTTGTATTTGGGGGACACCACTTGCCTGTTCGAGCGCATGGACGAGCATCAGGCCGGTTTGCGAAGGGATTACGCTCATTACCACCGGTTGGATCGCCTGGTTTACTTCGAGGTATGGGCTGATCACGACAAATTTGTAGCCCGGTTGCGCAGAGTACGCAATTGGCCGCGCGACATGCGCCTTCTGTTGATTGAGTCGTTAAATCCTGAATGGCACGACCTGTTGCCACAACTGTATGCAGAATATCCCAAGCGTGGCGCCGAACTGGAAGTAAAGAATCAAGAAAAAGCAGCTTGATTAAAAAAACCGAGACTATTTGTAATCCGTTTTAAGCATGGAGCGTTAACAGTATTTGAACCTTTCTTCGCAGTCGCCACACTAACTCACTATGGGGCGCTTGAGATCGATTGATAGAGCGAACACTCTGAATCTGAATTCGCGATAGTTAGGTACAAATCAACGCGTAGTAATGTTTAATCAGGAGTAGCACATGAGTTCGATTGCAGAGCGTTTAACTAGGTCTTACTGCCTGTTTCATTGGCTGCAAGTTAAACCTATTCCTGAGCAAATCCGTTCCAGTATCGCTTACAGCACTTTAGAGCAAGAATTGCTTTCACTTAAAGTAAAGCCTGAAGATCTTGCTGCAGTAGGTTCAGATGTAACAGATAATTTTGAAGAATCTCGTCTGGCCTTCATGGTGAGATACAGTGGTCTGACCTGGTCTACCTGTTCTATTTTCTGCGACGCGATCGAAAACAACAACTGGTTGCAAACTGGCACCCCCTTGTTGGTGCAATTTAATGGTGTCGATGCGACCGGCCAGCTGGGCCTGCCCAAACTGGCGCTTGGCGATTTTATGTTTCTCAAGCCAAGCAATGTGTGGATTGACAACAACCGAGTGATTTCCCTGACTGTTCGCTGGAACAAACACGAAACCCGCCGCATGGAACGATTTATTCGCCTTGCGTCGGCTCGCCACGGTCTTGAAGCCACTGTCAGCAACATTACCCAGAGCGAGAAGTTCATCGCTGCCATCAAGGCCACAGTGGGCGCACAGTAGAAGATCAATCGGTAAGCATTTGATTGAGAAGGCACCTTAGGGTGCCTTTTTAATTGGTAAAGTATCGCCATGCAAAAATCCAAACCTGCTGCAACGGCCTTGTACGACCTGATTACGGGCGATGAAGACGCGCGTGTTTGCAGGGACATCCCGGATGAATCCTGCAAACACCAGCCTGTCAATTTTTTCCTTCACTTGCTAAGCAACTTTTTCACCAAACTGGCTGATGAGATAGCCAGTGCACGCCTGGTGTTTCCGTGGGTGCTGGGTCTTCTGGGCGCCCCATTGCTGTTGGTGTCTTTGGCAGTACCTATCCGTGAGTCAGGTGTGCTGCTCCCCCAGCTGTTTATTGCCGCCAAGATAAGGGCAAAGGCACTGAGAAAGTATGTGTGGATGTTCGGGGGCTTGCTCAGCGGCTTTGCACTGTGGGCATGCGGGTTTGTATTGTTTCTTGATTTGTCAGCGGAAAATGCAAGCTGGCTGGTGTTCAGTGCCCTGATAGTTTTCAGCTTTGCACGGGGCATATGCTCGGTTGCGGCAAAAGACGTACTCGGAAAAACCGTGTCGAAGTCAAGGCGTGGCACCTTGATGGGTTTGGCGACCAGTGTTTCAGGCGTGTTTACCCTGCTGCTTGGGCTTAATTTGGGTTTCTACAATCAAATTAAAAACAATGAACTGATCTTGGCCAGTCTTTTCGGCATTGCCGGGTTGTGTTGGATAGTCGCCTCCTTGGCCATTTGGGCCATTCGGGAGGAACCTGGCGCAACCGAAGGCGGCGGTAATGCGGGCATAGAGGCCCTGAAATCCCTGCGTTTGTTAAAAGAGGACAAACCTTTTCGCAATTTTGTGATTGTTCGTACCCTGCTGTTGAGTGTGTCGCTGGGTGCACCCATATTGATCATCATTGCCCAGAATGCATTGGGCAATGCCGCACTGATCGGCCTGTTTTTAATTGTTTCCGGCTTGGCCAATACCGTGTCAGGTTATGTGTGGGGGCGTTTGGCCGATTACTCAAGCCGCACTTTGATGGCAATAGCCAGTGGAATCAATGCCTTGGTGGGTGTTGTCGTACTGCTGATGTTGCAAGTGAAAATTGAATTCAATGCGGTGTTGCTGTTTGTGACTGCCTATTTCCTGACCTCCGTTTGCTTGGCAGGTGTGCGTTTGGGCCGAAAAACCTTGCTCGTGGACTTGGCCACTGCCGAAACCCGTTCAGCCTATGTGGCAGTCAGCAACACAGTGATTGGATTCCTGATTTTGATTGTGGGTGCATTAGTAAGCCTGATTGCCGGGCAAAATACACAAGGCATGCTGTGGGCTTTCAGCGGTTTATCAGCACTGGCTTGCGCGCTTTGCCCCCTGCTTCTGCCAGCACAGCGTGCTTAAAACCGCTCCTGGAGCACCAAGATCAAGGCTTGAGCACGGTTTTTCCGCCCATGTAGGGCTGAAGAACTTCAGGCACTTTCACAGAACCATCGGCTTGCTGGTAATTCTCAAGCAACGCCACCAGGGTGCGCCCAACGGCCAAGCCTGAGCCATTCAATGTGTGTACGAATTCGGACTTGCCTGCCTCGTTTTTAAAGCGGGCTTTCATGCGGCGTGCCTGAAAGGTTTCGCAATTCGAGCAAGAGGAAATTTCACGGTAGGTGTTCTGCGCAGGCAACCACACTTCAATGTCGTGCGTGCGGGTCGACCCAAAACCCATGTCGCCTGTACACAGAACAATGACCCTGTAGGGTAAACCCAGTTTTTGCAGAATGTTTTCTGCATGTTGGGTCATTTCATCCAGCGCTGCGTAAGAATTTTCGGGGCTTTCAATACGCACCATTTCAACCTTGTCGAATTGGTGCTGGCGGATCAGGCCGCGAGTGTCTCGGCCATAGCTGCCGGCCTCGGAACGGAAACAGGGTGAATGCGCTGTCATTTTGATGGGCAAGTCGCCTGCCTTCAAAATTTGATCTGACACCAGATTGGTCAAAGTCACTTCGGCGGTTGGGATCAGGTACAAAGGCTCTGAAGTGCCCTCTTCTCCACCTTTCTTCACCGAAAATAGGTCATCTGCAAACTTTGGAAGCTGACCGGTGCCTTTCAGGGTTTCGCCACGCACAATGTAGGGCGTGTAGTGTTCAGTGTAGCCGTGCTGTTCGGTGTGGGTGTCGAGCATGAACTGCGCCAAGGCACGGTGTAGCTTGGCAATTTGCCCCTTGAGTACAGCAAAACGCGAACCTGACAAATTGGCGGCAGTCTCGAAATCGAGCCCAAGCTTCTCGCCCACGTCCACATGGTCTTTGACCTCAAAGTCGAACTGGGCAGGCGTGCCCCACCGGCGCAATTCGACATTGTCTTCTTCCGATTTACCTGTGGGTACCGACTCATGCGGTAAATTGGGAATGTTCAATAAAAATGCGTTGACCTCTTCTTGCAAGGCGGCCAAATCAGTCTCGTTGCGCTTCAGTTCATCGCCCAAACCAGCCACTTCAGCCATGACCGCCGACACATCTTCACCTTTGGCTTTTAACTGCCCAATCTGCTTGGACATGCTGTTTCGCTTGGCCTGCAATTTTTCGGTGCTGGTTTGCAGTTGCTTGCGTTTGCCTTCCAGCGCATTGAATTGCTCAATGTCGAGGCTATAGCCACGTTGAGCCAGTCGTTCTGCCACATTGGTCAGGTCTTTGCGAAGCAATTGAATGTCTAGCATGAAAATTTCTCGAAATGCGGTTGGTGTGAATAGCGGTGATGGTACTAAAACTTCAAGCCCAGTGTGGGCCGATCTGGGCGCTTCTTACTTTTTTTGGCGGGCATCCGCGTTACGTTGTGCGAGCCAGTTCAACTTTTCAGCAATTTTACTCTCCAGCCCCCGGTCGGTCGGCTCATAAAACTTCGGTGCTTGCATGCCTTCGGGCCAATAGTTTTCTCCAGCGGCATGCCCAGCTTCCTCGTCGTGTGCATAGCGATAAGCACTGCCATGCCCCAGTTCCTTCATCAACTTGGTGGGTGCATTGCGCAAGTGCATGGGCACCGGCATGGTACTGCTTTGCTTCACATGCGCCATGGCTTGTTTGTAGGCGTTGTAACCGGCATTGCTTTTTGCAGCAATGGCCAGGTATAGCACGCATTGGGCCAAAGCCAATTCACCCTCGGGGCTGCCCAAGCGTTCATAGGTTTGCGCCGCTTCATTGGCGATAGTAAAAGCACGGGGATCGGCCAGACCAATGTCTTCCCAGGCCATGCGCACAATTCGGCGGGCCATGTAGCGCGGGTCTGCCCCACCATCGAGCATGCGGCAGAACCAGTAAAGCGCTGCATCGGGGTCGGAACCGCGCACCGATTTGTGAAGGGCTGAGATTTGATCATAAAAGGCATCGCCCCCTTTGTCGAAGCGACGAATCTGAGAGGGTGCAATTTGCTTCAAGGCTGGCAAATCGAGCTTGTTCAAGCCCTGCGCCTTGGTTTGAAGCAGTGTAATTTCCACCAGATTCAGAAAACGGCGAGCGTCACCGTCGGCGTAACTACACAGTGCATCGAATGCCTCGTTGTTTACCTCAATTTCAGTGCCCAATTCCGCTTGTGCACGCTTAAGCAAACGCGCAAAGTCGTCTGCATTCAAGCTGTTCAGCACGTAAACCTGCGAGCGCGACAGCAATGCCGAGTTCACTTCAAATGAAGGGTTTTCAGTGGTGGCGCCAATAAAGGTCACCAGCCCCGATTCCACAAACGGCAGCAAGGCATCTTGCTGCGATTTGTTGAAGCGGTGAATTTCATCGATGAACAAAATGGTGGATTTGCCTGCGCGGGCGTACTCACTGGCTTGGTCGATCGCAGCGCGAATTTCCTTCACGCCCGAGAGCACCGCAGACAAAGCGATGAACTGCGCCTTTGCTGCGCCTGCCAACAAGCGTGCCAAGGTAGTTTTCCCCACCCCGGGCGGGCCCCACAATATCAGGGAGTGAACGTGTTGTTGTTCGAACAACAAGGTAAGCGGTTTGCCCGCACCCAACAAGTGGGTTTGTCCCACCACCTCGGCCAGCGTGCTTGGCCGAATACGCTCGGCCAGCGGCACTGAACCTGCAACCCCGCCTTGATTCACGGGTGAAGCAGGTTTATCAGTGCTGTCGCCAAACAGATCGGGGGTCATTGCGTTTTGATCAAGTCCACACCGGCTGGGGCTTTGAAGTCAAAAAAACCGGCAGGTCTTTGTTTGGAGAAATCCCAATTCGTTAACTCAAGCTGAGTGACTTGCCCCAAGGCATCGTGAATTTCCAGATTCACAGGCAAGCCGTCTTTCCAGCCAATACGCGCATAGTCAAACAGGTTGTCTTTGTCTATGGGACGAATAATCAACCATTCCTTGCCGTCTTTCATGCCTTCATCTTTCAGATTAAACAGTTTGTCGACGTCTTTGCTGCCAAATAACAAAGCCACCGGTGTTGAATCCATCGCATTGCCGATCGGCTTCTGTGTGGCATGACCCATGTCTTCGTCGTAAGAAACCACGCTGCTACCGTTGGACAACAGCAGCAAGGGATAAGGTTTCTTGATTTCCCAGCGGAATTTTCCTGGCCGAGAAAAGGTAAATTCACCAGTGCCGCGTTGCTTCACCGCACCGCTGGGGGATATAACGACCTGAGAAAACTGCCCTTCTGCGAAACCCCGGTTTTTGACAAAGTTGTTCAAGGCATCCTGGGCAGAGGCCCAAGCCGAACCCATGGCACCCGTGCTGATCAGTAGTGCCATCAAGGATTGTGAAAAAAACTTGTGAATTCGCATCTTTATGTACTTCCTGTGAGTTGCCCTACCCCGAATAACGCGCGCATGCGCGAGGGGTAAACAGGCTTTACCAAACTTGATATTTCAACAGGCGCGATTTGATTATTCGTCATCCTGGCCAGCTTCTGCGCGCGCCAAAATCTCGCGGTTTCCGTTGGACTGCATGGCCGACACCAGCCCAGCCTGTTCCATGCTTTCAAGCAGGCGTGCTGCGCGGTTGTAACCAATACGCAAATGGCGCTGAACAAATGAAATGGATGCCCTTCGGTGCTTCAGAACAATGCCCACGGCTTGATCATACAAGGCGTCTTTTTCACCATCAAAGCTGCCTGCTGTGGCGTCCATGCTGGCGTTGCCACCATCCTCTGCCGTGCCGCCTTCAAGAATGCCTTCGATGTAGTTGGGCTCGCCACCCTTTTCTTTCAAGTATTCGACCACGCGGTGCACTTCTTCATCCGATACAAAGGCGCCATGCACGCGCTGTGGAACGCCTGAACCGGGCGGCAGGTACAACATGTCACCCTGACCCAGAAGCGCTTCAGCACCCATTTGATCGAGAATGGTGCGTGAATCGATTTTCGACGACACCTGAAACGCGATTCGGGTTGGAATATTGGCCTTGATCAAGCCGGTAATTACATCAACCGAAGGCCGTTGTGTGGCCAAAATCAAATGAATACCGGCGGCTCGGGCCTTCTGGGCCAAACGTGCAATCAACTCTTCAATTTTCTTGCCCACCACCATCATCAGGTCGGCAAGCTCGTCAATTACTATGACCAGCATCGGCAAGGTGTCCAATGGCTCAGGCGCATCGGGTGTCAGGCTGAACGGGTTGGGAATGCTGGTGCCGTTTTTCTTTGCGTCTGCAATTTTCACGTTGTAACCGGCCAGATTGCGCACACCCATTTTGCTCATCAAGCGGTAGCGTTTTTCCATTTCACCCACAGCCCAATTCAGGGCGTTGGCGGCTTGGCGCATGTCGGTGACCACTGGGCACAGCAGGTGCGGAATGCCTTCGTAAACGCTCATTTCAAGCATTTTTGGATCAATCAGAATCAAGCGCACGTCTTCTGCACCGCTTTTGTACAGTAGCGACAGAATCATGGCGTTAATACCCACTGATTTACCCGAGCCGGTGGTACCCGCCACCAACAGGTGTGGCATTTTGGCCAAGTCAGCGACCACGGGCTTGCCGGCGATGTCTTTGCCCAAAGCCATGGTCACTGGCGACTTATTGGTGCTGTATACCTGAGAACCGAGAATTTCAGTGAGCTTCACCACTTGGCGGCGTGGATTTGGCAACTCCAGCCCCATCAGGTTCTTCCCGTAGATGGTTTCAACCACGCGAATGGACACCAAACTTAAAGCGCGGGCCAGGTCTTTGGCCAGGTTCACCACTTGTGAGCCCTTCACGCCTGCTGCGGGTTCCACTTCAAAGCGAGTAATCACAGGGCCAGGCTGTGCTGCCATCACCTGAACTTGCACGCCAAAGTCACTCAACTTCTTCTCAATCAAGCGCGATGTGTATTCCAGCGTATCGGCAGAAACTGTTTCAATGGCCGCAGGTGCATCGTCGAGCAAACCCAGGGGCGGCAACTCGGTTTCAGTCAGCTCGGCAAACAAGGGCTGTTGCTTTTCTTTAATGGCTTGCACCGAAGGCTCGGCTGCCACTGCCACTGGTTCGATTCGAATGGGTTTGTGTTCTTCAAACTTTTCGCGTTTTTGTTCAACTTTCTCAACACGGGCCAAAGCGACTTTTTTGCCTTCCTTGCGGTCGAAATAAGCAGTAACCAATTCTTTGGTTTTGAACAACAGGCCTTCAAGAAAGCCGCCTACGCGCTCGGCCATGACTGCCCAGCTCAAGCCCAGCAAACCGCTCAGGCCTGCTGCGGTGCAAAGCAACAGCAACATGACTGCACCCGACAAACCCAGCAACTGCTGAAAAATACCTGAAATTGTTTGCCCAACAACACCACCTGCGCCTGCGGGTAAGCCCTCGCCTTTGAAAATGGACAAAGACTCAAGCCCCATTAGCCCTACCCACAGCACGATAAAACCGATTGGCCGTACCCAGGCAATCCACTTGGGCAAGGGCTCGCTAAAGCCCGGTAACTCAATGGCATCAACCATTTTCCGGGCACGCCACAACATGAAGAACGACAAGCCCAGTAAAGCGTAAGCGGAATAGCCAGCGATGAAAAACAACAAATCTGACAAATGGGCACCGACAGCCCCGCCAAAATTGCTGACAACGCTGCTGCCCGATTCGTGAGAAAAGCTGTCATCGCTGCTGCTGTGCGACACCAGAATCAGAAACAGGTAGATGGAAAAAACAAGCAGGCATAGCCAGCGGATTTCAAGCAACAACTTGCTGATCCGAAGGGTGCCTGTATTTTGTGTGGTCCTGGAATTCACTGTAATAAGAGTAGCCCGCAATGCAGCATATAATTGAAGTCTGTATTCTGACAAAGTTCGAGAGAAATATCTCGAACAGACACCATTTGAAGCACAAAAGAGGTAGCAATGACCAGTTCTAACACGCCACGCCACGCCAAAGTACTGATTTTGGGGTCTGGCCCCGCCGGATACACTGCTGCAGTGTACGCCGCCCGCGCCAATTTGAACCCAGTTTTGATTACTGGCATGGCCCAGGGCGGCCAACTAATGACCACCACTGACGTGGACAATTGGCCTGCCGACGCAGAAGGCGTGCAAGGCCCCGACCTGATGAGCCGCTTCCTGGCGCATGCCGAACGGTTTAATACTGAAATCATCTTCGACCACATTCACACGGTTGAACTGCAACAACGTCCATTCACGCTAAAAGGTGACTCGGGCGTTTACACCTGCGACGCACTTATTCTGGCCACTGGCGCGAGTGCCATGTATTTGGGGCTGCCTTCTGAGGAAGAGTTTGCAGGCAAAGGCGTGTCCGCCTGTGCCACTTGCGATGGTTTTTTCTATCGCAACCAGGAAGTTTGCGTGGTGGGTGGTGGCAATACCGCCGTTGAAGAAGCCCTGTACCTGAGCAACATTGCCAAGAAGGTCACAGTGATTCACCGCCGCGACAAATTCAAAGCCGAGGCCATTTTGATCGACAAAATGATGGACAAGGTAAAAGAGGGAAAAATCGAACTGAAAACCGATTTCACACTCGATGAAGTGCTGGGCAATGAAATGGGCGTGAACGGTGCTCGCATTAAATCCACCAAAACTGGTGAAACCCAGGATTTGGCTTTGCAAGGCGTGTTTATCGCGATTGGTCACAAGCCCAACACCGACATTTTCGAAGGCCAAGTCGAGATGAAGAACGGCTATATAACGACCCGTAGCGGTTTGAACGGCTTGGCCACCATGACCAGCATTGAAGGCGTATTCGCGGCAGGCGACGTACAAGACCATGTGTACCGCCAAGCCATTACCAGCGCGGGCACTGGCTGTATGGCTGCACTGGACGCACAGCGTTGGCTTGAGGCCCAGGAAGGCTAATCAACCTTCATCTTTTCTGCGGTGGAAATGGATTGAAAAAGCTGACCTCCATGGCCGATCTTGAAGGTGTCAGGCGCTCGCTCAAGGAGCAGCGCCTGGAGACTGAACGTCAAGAGAAAATTAAAGCAGCTGAACTCAAGAAGCTGCAAGACGAAGCGAATCTATTCAAGAAACTGGTTCGCGATGTGACCCCCCTGCCCGACATCAACTTGAAACTGCATGAAGTGCAAAAGCCCGCACCCGTGGCTCGGCAACGCGAACTCGATGATGAGGCGGTGTTGTGGGAAAGTATTTCTGATGAAATGGATGTAGAGCGGTTTCTAGAAACTGACGACAAACTGTCCTATCGCCGCAATGGTGTTGGTGTAGAGGCCCTGAAAAAGCTTCGAAAAGGGCAATGGGTTATTCAAGCCCAAATCGATTTGCATGGGTTGCGCTCGGATGAGGCACGCACTGCCGTGGGGGAATTTCTGCGGTCCAGTGTAAAACATGACATTCGTTGTGTCAGAATCATTCACGGCAAGGGCTTGGGTTCGATTGGCAAAGAACCCGTGCTAAAAGAAAAAGTAAAACGTTGGCTGGTGCAGAAAGAAGAAGTGCTCGCTTTTTGTCAGGCCCCGCCGCGTGATGGCGGTGCAGGTGCCTTGCTGGTCATACTCAAAGCCCGACAATAACAAGACACACCACGGAGACAGCGCACATGAAAGCGGCCAGCACCCAAATTGAATGGCAACAAGGTTTTGCCAAATCCAGTATTACCGGGCTGAATATGGCCTGGGAAAGCGCAGGCCCCGCCGACGGCGAAACCATTTTTATGGTGGCTGGCCTGGGTTGCCAACTAACCATGTGGAACGATGAGTTTTGCGCACCTTTGCTGCAGCATGGCTATCGACTGCTTCGGTTTGACAACCGCGACATTGGCTTGACTGACCAGCACCCAAGCAGCATGAAGGTGAATGTACCAGCCACCTTCATTCGCAACAAACTGGGTTTGCAAACGCCCACTAATTACAAGCTGGACACCATGGCCAACGATGCCATTGGCCTGATTGATGCGCTTGAATTGAAGCGCCCTCACCTGCTCGGTATTTCAATGGGCGGCATGATCTCGCAAATTGTGGCTGCCAAGGCGCCTGAGAAAATCGGAAAGCTGGTCACGCTGATGTCGAGTACCAACAACCCAAAGCTGCCGATGCCCACACCAAATGTGTTGCACAACATGTTCTTGAAAAAACCGAAAAGTCAGAAAATTGACGATGTGGTGGCGCATGTGGAACGGGTGTTTACCGCCATTGGAAGCCCCGGCTACCCACCTGACCCGCTGAAGTTAAGGGAGCGTGCACGCAAATCATACAACCGAGCCTACAAACCGGCAGGTGTGCTGCGGCAAACACATTGTGTAGTGGCCACGGGTTCTATCGAAGATTACACACGGGAAATCAGAGTGCCCACTTGCGTGATTCATGGGCTTGATGACCCACTTTTGAAGAAGGCCTGCTCGGAACGAATCGTCAAGCTGGTGCCCAATTCAAGGCTTCATTTGATTAAGGGACTGGGCCATGATTTGCCTGAACCACTGGCACCCACTTTCGCGGAAATCATTCACAGCCATTTGAGTTAACAATTGCTTAAATCAAACGCTGTAAAAAAAGCCCAAGTGAAAAACCTGGGCTTTTTTCATTAAATGGCTGCTTCGCCTTGTTCACCGGTGCGAATGCGGATAACACGCTCGACATCAGTCACGAAAATTTTACCGTCGCCAATTTTGTTGGTGCGCGCCGCATTTTGAATTGCATCAATGGCTTGATCGACAAGCTTGTCTTCGATCACCAGTTCAATTTTCACCTTGGGCAAGAAATCAACTACATATTCGGCACCACGGTACAGCTCAGTGTGACCACGCTGACGCCCAAAACCTTTCACTTCCGTGACGGTAAGGCCGGTGACACCCACTTCAGACAATGCTTCACGTACTTCATCCAGTTTGAATGGCTTGATAATTGCGCTGACCAGTTTCATTCTTGGAATCCTTCTAGATCGTTGAATTTTGATGTTATGGGATAGCGCCAGTCGCGACCAAATGCTCGGTGCGTGACCCGAATACCCACGGGCGCCTGTCTTCTTTTGTATTCGTTGATACGAAGCAGTTTAACAGCCTTGAACACATCTTCTTTCTGAAAGCCGCTTGCAATGATGTTTTCAACCGATTCGTCTTTTTCCATGTAGCGGGCCAAAATGGCATCGAGTACATCATAGGCTGGCAGACTATCCTGATCGACTTGATCGGGTCGCAACTCGGCTGATGGTGGGCGGGTAATGATTCGGGTCGGGATCACTTCAGAAAGGCTGTTGCGGTATTCGCACAGCTGATAAACCAGCGTTTTGAAAATGTCCTTGATCACCGCGAATCCACCCGCCATGTCGCCATACAGGGTGCAATAGCCAGTGGCCATTTCGCTTTTGTTACCCGTGGTTAGAACAATGCGCCCGGTTTTGTTGGATATGGCCATAAGCATCGTGCCGCGAATACGGGCCTGCAGGTTTTCCTCGGTGGTGTCGGCCGGCAAACCCGTGAACAAAGGAGCAAGGCTTGAATCGAATGCATTCATGCAGTCTTGAATGGATATTTCGTCGTACTGAATGCCAAGGCGCCTGACCATGTCGCGTGAATCATCCAGCGATATATCAGCCGTGTAGGGTGAAGGCATCATAACCGCGCGCACTTTGTCGGCACCCAGCGCATCCACTGCAATGGCCAAAGTGATTGCAGAATCAACGCCGCCGGACAAGCCAATAATCGCGCCAGGAAAGCGGTTCTTTGTCACGTAATCATGTACACCCATTTTCAGGGCTTCATACACTTGTGCCGTCAACTCAAGTTCAGGTACGCAGGGCTGGTGGGCCTCTAAAACAATGGGTTCACCCGGGCGAGCCACCGCATCCAGCATGGCCAAGGCCTCTTGGAACTGCGGCAGGCGCATGGCCACATGCTGTTTGCCATCCATGGCAAATGATGCGCCATCGAAAACCAGTTCGTCTTGCCCACCCAGCATGTTGGCATACACAATCGCCATGCCGGTTTCCTGAACACGCTTGGCCACCATCGACTGGCGAATGGTCTGTTTGCCCATGTGGTAAGGCGACGCATTGGGCACCAGCAGTACTTCAGCCCCCGCCGCCGCCGCGGCCTCGGGTGCATAGCGATTCCAGGTGTCCTCGCAAATATTCAAACCAAAACGGATGCCATCGACTTCAAACACCAAGGGACGATTGTCGGGGGTGAAGTAACGTTGCTCATCGAATACCTCCCGGTTGGGCAAATCGTGCTTGTGGTACATGCCCACAACTTGCCCACGGTAAAGTACGGAGGCTGCATTGAACAGCTCGCCTTCACGGCTTACCGGGTGGCCTACAACCACGTACAAATCGAGTGCAGCCAGTTCTTGGCGCAAGTGCTCAAAAGCCTTGTCTGTTTGACGCTGAAAGGAAGGACGCAACAGCAAGTCTTCAGGCGGGTAACCAGTGATGGAAAGCTCGGGGGTAAGAAGAATTCGCACGCCTTGTGCAGCGGCCTGGTGCGCATAATCAAGTATTTTTGCGCAATTGCCTTTTAAATCGCCCACAGTCAGGTTTAACTGCGCAATGGCCAATCGGACTCGGGATAAACTCACTGGGTACCTGCATAGTAGTTGTCGCCTTTATGAATTATCGCATGCAGATTTGCCAATCCATTGGCGAGATCGCACAAGCTGAATGGAATTCACTTGTGTGCAAATGCAATGGTGGTGTGCTTCACCCTGCCCTACGCCATGAATACCTGCTGGCCTTAGAGGCCAGTGGCAGTGCCACAGCTGAAACTGGCTGGGGGCCGCTGCATTTGGCCATTCACGCAGAAGCTGGCGAACTTTTGGCAGCAATGCCTTTGTATTTGAAGTCCCATTCTTATGGCGAGTATGTGTTTGACTGGGCGTGGGCCCAAGCCTATGAAAGAAGCGGACAACGCTATTACCCCAAGCTGCTGAGCGCAATTCCGTTTACTCCTGTATTGGCGCCCAAAGTACTTCATGCGAATCCCGAGGCGGCTTCGGCACTGGCCAACGGGCTGGCGCAATTGACTTGGCAGGCTGCTGAAAGCACTGAACTGCTGGGCACGCAAGTCTCAACCTTGCATGCTTTGTTCCTGACCCATCAAGATCAACAACTGCTGTTGGGCGAAGCAACCAGTTTGAACAACAGCAGCCGACATGTGGTGCAATTCCACTGGCACAACCAAAACCCTGCAAGGCTAAAAAAATTCCAGGATTTCGATGAATTTCTGGAAAGCCTGAACCAGAAGAAAAGAAAGAATATCCGTGCGGAACGCCGGAAGGCCAATGTTGAGGGCTTGGAGATACGTCGAATTCATGGTTCGCAGGTCAGCGAAGCCGAACTTGAGTTTTTCTATCAGTGCTATTCACGCACATACATGGAGCACTTTTCCAGTCCATATTTGAATCTTGAATTCTTCAAGCAAATTTGCACCACCATGGGCGAGCAAGTGTTACTTGTACAAGCAAGTCTGCAGGGTGTGCCCGTGGCCAGTTCTTTTTTTCTGTACAGCGAAGAACGGTTGTATGGCCGCTATTGGGGTTGTATTGAAAACTTGCCCTGCCTGCATTTTGAGTTGTGCTATTACCAGGCCATTGAATTTGCAATTGAGCAAGGCATTGACTGGTTTGAAGGTGGCGCGCAAGGTGAGCACAAAATGGCGCGGGGGCTGAACCCGCAAACCATGGTGAGTGCGCACTATGTGCACGACAACGGATTCAAACTACCGATTGAAAATTTTCTGCGGCGCGAAAAAGCGCATCTGGACGCATATGCAGTTGAGTTAAGCGAACACACTGCGTTTCGGGAAAGCAGTTCCGAACAACTATAAAAAAAGCCAACCCGCAGGTTGGCTTTTCATTGCGATTTAAACGTGTACTCAACCTTTGTAGTTGGCCACGCCGTCACGAATTTCTTTTTCAACGTCGGTCATGTCGCCCCAACCTTCGATTTTTACCCACTTGCCTTTCTCAAGGTCTTTGTAGTGTTCAAAGAAGTGTTGAATGCGTGCCAGAAATTCTTGGGGCACATCAGAAATGCTTTGATAGTGCTTGTATTGTGGCAACAGCTTTTCAACAGGAACACCCAGCAACTTTGCATCACCGCCTGATTCGTCGGTCATCTTCAACATGCCGATTGGGCGCACACGCACCACGCAACCAGGCTGCAATGGATATGGGGTCATGACCAATACATCCACGGGGTCGCCATCGGCTGCCAGGGTTTGGGGAATGTAGCCGTAGTTACAAGGGTATTGCATGGATGTACCGACGAAACGGTCTACAAACAAGGCACCGCTTTCCTTGTCAATTTCATACTTCACAGGATCTGAATTCGCCGCGATCTCGATGATCACGTTTACATCATTTGGTAGATCCTTACCGGGGGAAATGCTTTCGTAGCCCATGCTGATTAATCCTTAAAATAAAATTTGGTCGTATTGTAACGAATATTGCTTTACGCAAGCTGACGGTCGTTCTGAAGGTGATTATTCAGCTTCTCCCGCCAGGTTTTAGCGCGCTCACTCTGGTTGGCTGCCTCATAGAGGCGCTCCAGTTTTCCAGCCACATGGGCCGAGGGCTGCTTGGCATACACTGCTTCAAATCTTGAAATGGCTTTGCCCCACAATTGTTCGCGCTCGCACACATCTGCAGCCAGCTCCAATAAACGCAAGTCAGCGGGCTGCTGTGCCAGCAAACGCTCTACATTGGCAAGTGCCTGCCTTGGTTCAAGTACGGCAACTTGGTGGTAAATGGGCAAAAGCTCTTTGTTGTATTGTTGGTTCAAGGCGGTTTCAAGCATGGTGCGCGCAGCCGTTACCTGGCCGCTGCGCATCAAGCCAATCGCCAACATGCGCAACACGCTGCCAACTTCAAGTTCAGCCGGCTTGGAGCCAGAAAGTACGTCCTGCATTTTTTCAGGGTCTTGCCCTGCCGAGTCGCACAATCCTGCATAAATTCGGGTCAAGGCTTCGGTTTTTTCACCGTGAGTCAAGCCAGAAACGGCCACGCAAGCACGGTACTGGACCAACGCATCTTGCCAGCGCGCCAGGCCCATCAATGCCAACAGCCTCAAGCGTTGAACTTGAGGCAATTTGGCGGCAAGTGGGTCCATGGCTTCAAGCATGCCCAACGCACCGGAAAAGTCTTGTTTTGACAAAGCCACCTTTCCGCGCAACACCACCAAGGCATGTGAATGCTCTCCAACCTTGGCTTTTTCCTGATTCAGAATTTCTTCGGCAATGTCATAACGGTCGGCCTGAATGGCGGACATGGCCCGAATCAGGTAACTCAAATCAGTTTCAATGCCGGTTTTACTGGCTTGATTCAACGCCTTGTGCGCGCCCTGTTCATCCCCGGTGATCAAGGCAATCAAACCCTGTGTGTTGGCCTTCAGAAGCGCGTTTTGCTTGCGGTTCATCCAGTATTCCTTGAACTTCACCGGCAACTGGCTCGAAGCGCGCCATGCACGCAAGGTCACATACAACAGCAAAAACAACAACAATATGGCAACCACTGCGAAGTTCAGGGACATGTCAATTCGGTACTGCCCAAAGAAGATCAGTACCTTGGACTCATTGCCTTGGGCCATCAAGGTGATAGCCACCGCAACTACCACAACAAGCAACATGCCAATCAATTGCTTCATTGACGCTCCCCTTGCTGGCCTGCCACAGCCAATCTCAATGCTGCTGTGGTCGACTGCAATTCGGGCAAGACCAGATCAAGCTGAACTTCCTTGATTTCGGCGAGAATCGATTGCGCGCGCTGAACCTGAATAGCCTTGGTATCAAAATAAGTATTCAACAGATTACTGGAGCGTTCGAGGTCAGACTTCAACAAACTGCCCTGGCGAGACAGCAGGGAAATTCTGGCATTCAGCAAGGACAAACGCAGTGTATTGCGTAAATCGGTTTCCTGACGATTCGACAGCAGCAGCACCTCGGGACTGTTTACCTTGGTTACTTCCACCAGCGATTTGATGTCGTACCACATGGTTTTGGCCACACTCTGGATTGTCTCCCAGGCACGCGCAAAACCCTGCTGTGTGGCAGCGTCGTCTTGAGCCGCGGCAGTTGCTGCGGTTTGCTCTGCTGCCGTGTTTTCAACTGGCTCCTCAGTCATTTCTGCCAAAGTTTGATCGGTGGTGGCCTGCACACTTGAAAGCAAAGGAAGGCTTTCGACCGAATTCACCACGGAATCAAGAGAAATCGCCAGTCTTAACAAATCGTCACTTGGAAGCGCTTTGATTTCGGACAAGTCTTTTTCCAAAGCGGTACGCAGATTCAGCAGAGAAGGCTTATCTGTGCCCTCCAGCAATTCGATCGCCTGAGACAACGCAATCGAAGCGCCTTTCACATTGCCGAGCAAATAGAGTTGGCGCTTTGCAATGGATATTAACTGCTCCACTTCACTTAGAGACACTTCGGTTCTGCTGGCCAGCAAGCTGTTGTAGACCTCTTCAAGACTTGCGCGCTGACTGGCTTCTTCTTTCTGCGCAGTTTCCAGCAGATCAAAGCGTGTTTTCAAGTCTTTGGCCAAGTCACTGGACTTACCAATGTCCTCTTTGACGAGATCAAGCGTCGTGGACTCTTTCTGGATTCTTTCTCCAAAGGCCATGCGTGTCTTCTCGATCTGGTTCTTGCCTGCGAACGCAATCAAGAGCACAAGTACGAAACTGACTACGGAGATAAAGAATGCCGCCTTGCCCAGCCATTGGCCATTGCTGGCAGAATCGTTGGGTTGTGGGCCTGTTCTGGCGGTTGGAGCCACTTGGGGAGGTGCCACAACCGGGCTTGCTTCTGGAGTTTGGTTTTTATTGTCCATGCTCTTCTTGTTGGATTTAAGCCATGAATTCACTGATTGTATCCCTGTTGCTATCTGCACAACATGGGCATATCCCAATTCATTGCATTTGGCAGTAATACGCGGGTGCGTTGTCAGCACGGTTGCATTCAGGCGCAAGGCAGTCAACCGGGCATCTGCCTTCTGGTCAAGCTGACGGTCTAGCACTTCGATCGTTTCGCTGCTGGTGATCCACATCACCGCCTTGTCACCCAGCTTCAGCAGAGCGTCGGCCTGTGCATCGGTTTGTTCAATCACGCGCCTGTCGTAACATTCAAGCACCTTCACGCCGTGCTGCATTTCCTCGAGCTTCTTTGGAAATTCAACGCGACCGCGGGGGCCTTTGCAAACCAACACCTCACAACTACCGGGTTCAAAATGGCGTGCGATCAGGCGCGCCAAGCCATCGGAGTCCTCTGGCTCATCGTCGCTGCCGCCAGTGGGAGAAATAATCTTGTCTTGAGGAATACCCATTTCACGGGCCAGCTTGGCGCTTTGGCGACCCATGACACCGCAAAACGTGTTTTCTGGCCATGTCCGCACGTGAGTCACAACGATTTCAAGCACCGAAGGGCTGACAAACACGATCAAGCGCTTGGGCCTTTCGCTGCTTGATTCCACCCAGGGCAGGATTTCAGAAATGACAGACAGGTCAGGCACCAACTCAAAAACCGGAAAATAAAGGATGCTCGAGTGGCGGGCCTGTTCAAGCTGCTGTTTTAAATCCAGCCTTTGGGCAAGATATTGTTCCGGCAATCTGGGTTTGCAAACGACCAGTGTCTGGGTCATGTGACTGTTTACCCCTTGAATTGTTGAACTGCATCATCAATCAATGCTTGCGCACCTTCGGCCAACAGATCCTGAATCACCTGTGCTGAAACGCTCTGCCAACCTTGAAGTGAACCACTGGCAGATTTTTCAATCACTGTCTTTCCGTCAGGGCTGGCCACCAACGCACGCAATGTAAAAGTGTCCTGGTCGTTCAATGTGGCGTAACCAGCGATTGGCACCTGGCAACTACCCCCCAAGGCTTTAGACACCGAACGTTCTGCACTCACCAATCCGGTACACACCGGGTCGAGCAGTCGCTTGGCAACGGTAGCCAAGGCGGTGTCCCCACTTCGAATCTCAAGCCCCAGTGCACCCTGCCCCACAGCAGGCAGCATGTCGCTTGAATCAATCACATTGCGAATTCGGGACTGCAACCCCAAACGTTTCAAGCCTGCAGCGGCCAGCACGATTGCCTGATACTGCCCGGAATCAAGCTTGCCAAGTCGCGTATCCAGATTACCGCGCAAAGGCTCCACTTTCAAATGAGGGTAGCGTGCCAACACCTGAGCCTGCCGGCGTAAACTGGAACTGCCCACGACAGCACCAGCCGGCAACTCAGCCAAACTCGCGTAGTCGTTGGAAACAAATGCATCGTGCGGATCTTCACGCGTCATGAAACCCAGCAACTGAAACTCGGGGTCCAGATCCATGGGAATGTCCTTGCCAGAGTGCACTGCAAGGTCAGCCCTGCCTTCCAGCAGAGCATGCTCCAGCTCTTTGATGAACAGCCCTTTGCCGCCGATTTTAGCCAAGGAGCGATCCAGAATCTGATCACCCTTGGTGGTCATGCCCACAATTTCAACTTCGCTCACTTCTGGCATGGCCAGCAAAAGGTCACGAACATGTTCAGCCTGCCACATGGCAAGGCGGCTTTCTCTGGAGGCAATTCTTATTTTCATTCGGTGTAGCAACCCGACAAGTCGCAATTCAAGGGATAATTTCAGTCAATTCCCCACAGCAAGGCCGTGAGAAGGCGTTTACAGCGAAAGTCTAGCACGTCAACCCCTTATAATTAGCCCCTGTCCCAAAGTGCATAAAGGATTCCCCATGTCGAACCAATGGTCCAAAAAACAGGAAGCATGGTCAGCGCGTTTCAATGAACCCATGTCCGAGCTGGTGAAACGCTACACGGCCTCGGTGTTTTTCGACAAACGCCTGGCTGAGTTCGACATTCAGGGATCGCTGGCGCACGCGACCATGCTGGCTGAGCAAGGCGTTATCAACTCCGTCGATTTGCAAGCCATCCAAGACGGAATGAAGCAAATTCTGGGGGAAATCAAGGCTGGCCAGTTTGAGTGGCAGCTAGACCTTGAAGACGTTCACCTGAACATTGAGCGCCGCTTGACTGAATTGGTGGGTGATGCGGGCAAGCGCTTGCACACGGGCCGTTCACGCAACGACCAGGTGGCCACCGACATTCGTCTGTTCATGCGCCACGAAGTCGACCGCATTCAGGGCCTGCTGAAAACGCTCATCAATTCCCTGGTTACGGTTGCCGAGCGCAACCACGCCACTGTGATGCCTGGCTTCACACACTTGCAAGTTGCACAACCAGTGACCTTCGGACACCACTTGCTGGCCTATGCGGAAATGTTCGAGCGCGACCTGGAACGCATGCAGGACTGCCGCAAACGAATTAACCGCTTGCCTTTGGGCGCTGCGGCACTGGCTGGCACCACTTTTCCGATCAACCGCAATCGCACTGCCGAACTGCTTGAATTTGATGCACCCACGCGCAACAGCCTTGATTCTGTCTCCGATCGGGATTTCGCGATCGAATTCTGCGCGGCAAGCAGCATTTTGATGATGCACATTTCGCGTCTGTCTGAAGAATTGATCATCTGGATGAGTCAGCGTTACGCCTTTATCGACCTGCCTGACCGCTTCTGCACTGGGTCATCAATCATGCCGCAGAAGAAGAACCCGGACGTGCCAGAACTTGCTCGCGGTAAAACAGGCCGCGTTTATGGCCATTTGATGGGACTGCTGACCTTGATGAAAGGCCAGCCACTGGCCTACAACAAGGACAACCAGGAAGACAAGGAACCGCTTTTCGACACAGTAGACACCGTTGTGGATACCCTGACCATTTTTGCTGAGATGGTAGAGGGCATTCAAGTGAAGGCCGACAACATGCGCGCAGCCACGCTGGAAGGCTATGCGACAGCCACCGACCTGGCTGACGCCTTGGTGAAACGTGGCATGCCATTTCGCGATGCACATGAAGCTGTAGCCCGCGCGGTTCGGTACTGCGACACCCAGCAATGCGGGCTTGAAGCATTGACAGTGAGTCAATTACAAGAGGCCCTGAAGCTGACTGAATTGGGTTACAGCGACGATTTGGTGGATACGGAATTGTGTGCGGTGCTGACACTTGAAGGATCACTGCAAGCCCGCAACCATTTGGGTGGCACCAACCCGGAGCAAGTGAAAACAGCTGCAGCGGACACCCGCAAGCGACTGGGACTGTAAAAGTTGAAGTCTTTGTTGCGCTTCTCGAGTGGAATCGATTGGCTCAACGCCAGAATAGGCGTGGCTGTGGGTTGGCTGATATTGCTCACCACGCTAATTTCTGCCTACAACGCAGTGGTACGAAAAGCCTTTGACGTCAGCAGCAACGGACTGCTTGAAATTCAGTGGTACTTCTTCGGCGCGGTGTTTTTACTGGGTGCGGCTTACACCCTGCAACAAAACGCACATGTTCGCATCGATATTGTTTCAAATCGTTTTTCGGAAAAAACCCGCGCTTGGGTCGACATCGTAGGGCATGTGTTGTTCACATTGCCTTTGATCGGTTTCATCATTGTTTCAGCGTGGGGCTTTGTTCAAGAGTCTTATCTGATTAATGAGTATTCTCCAGACCCGGGCGGATTAATCCGCTGGCCCGCCAAAGCCTTGATACTTGTCGGCTTTGTGTTGTTGGCATTTCAAGTGTTCTCTGAAATCATCAAGAAAATTAATGTTTTGCATTCGGAACGGGATACAGCAACCCAGGCGCAGGATCCGTCATGCCAATGATCCCGGTCGAGTGGTTACCCCCAATCATGTTCGCGGTGCTTTTGGTGTTCATGCTGACAGGCTTCCCGGTTGCTTTTGCACTGGCCGCCAATGGATTGTTGTTCGCATTCGTTGCGATTGAACAGGGGCTCATGAGCGCCGCACTCTTGGAGGCCTTGCCAGATCGAATTTTTGGCATCATGAGCAACGACACCCTGCTCGCCATTCCTTTCTTCACCTTCATGGGCTTGGTGCTTGAACGCAGTGGAATGGCTGAAGACCTGCTTGAAACAATCGGCCAGTTGTTTGGCCGTATTCAAGGTGGCCTGGCCTACGCGGTTATCTTGGTGGGTGCCTTGTTGGCTGCCACCACGGGTGTGGTCGCCGCTTCAGTGATTTCAATGGGTTTGATTTCACTACCCGTCATGCTGAAATATGGTTACAGCAAATCAGTGTCTACAGGTGTCATAGCGGCATCGGGTACTTTGGCCCAGATCCTACCGCCTTCCTTGGTGCTGATTGTCATGGCTGACCAGTTGGGTGTGTCAGTGGGTGCGATGTATCAAGGGGCGTTGGTGCCCTCGCTGATGCTGGTAGGCCTGTTCATGCTTTACGTGTTCGCCATCACCCGCCTGCAAAAATCAGCCCTGCCCGCTTTACCACCCGAGGCAAGGCACTATGGTGGAAGTGGATCTGGACTGCGTCTTTTCAAAGCAGTGATTTTCGTCTTGCTGCCGCCACTTGCACTTGTTTTTTTGGTGCTGGGAACAATTTTTCTTGGCATTGCCACACCCACGGAAGCAGGCGCCATGGGCGCAGTGGGTGCTTTGCTGATTGCAGCGTCTAAAAAACGTTTGAATATGTCGCTGTTGAAACAGGCTTTGGACTCGAGCACCAAGCTGTCGTGTTTTGTGTTGTTCATCCTGATTGGGTCAACCGTGTTTGGGCTCACCTTCAGGGCGGTGGAAGGCGACTTGTGGGTTGAGCATTTGATGGGCGACTTACCCGGTGGTGAACTCGGGTTTTTGATTGCCGTTCAAATTCTGATTTTTGTACTCGGATTTTTCCTGGACTTCTTTGAAATTGCCTTCATCGTCATCCCCCTACTGGTCCCTGTCGCAGACAAATTGGGGATAGATTTGGTGTGGTTTGGCGTGCTAATCGCAATGAACTTGCAAACCTCATTCTTAACACCGCCGTTTGGTTTTTCACTGTTTTATCTGAAGTCAGTCACGCCGAAAGTGATCAGGACCGTCGAGATTTACAAAGGTGCAGTGCCCTTCATTGCGATGCAGTTATTGATGGTGGTGGTGATCTTCCTGTTTCCGAATGTGGTTATTCAGGAAAAAAAGGTGGTGTATGAAGACAGCCCGCTACAACTTGAAATTCCAACAGAAGGCTACGGAAACAACTTCGGCCCTGCTGGTGATCAGCCGTTTACTCCGCAATTCATCCAGTAAGCGATCGATTAACAATCTCGGTTCGAATCAGCCAAGTTTCTTTACCACAGCTGTTGCCGGCTCGGTTTTCACCGGAATTCGATCGGCCAATTCAAGTACAAAAACCGTTCCGCCTTCCTGCACATTGCACATCGACAAATTCCATTCCATTTCACGACACAGGCGCTTGACCACATACAGTCCAATGCCGGTTTTAGGAAGGTCGCTTCCGAAGCTTGAGTTTCGGGGGGTTGCATCCTGTATCAGGTCCTCTCGAATACCGGGCCCGGAGTCTTTCACTGTGAAGCGGTGAACTCCACCGTGGCGTCGGTAAGTAAACACCACGCCACCCTCGTGTGTGTGTTCTACAGCGTTGAAAACCAGATTACCCATGACGCGCTTCAATCGACGCGCATCGGTGTGGATCAGACATTCTTCGACATCAAGATTAAAGCTTAGTCCTTTGGCTTGAGCCAACTGCCCCATCCAGCTTTCAAGGGATTTGCACACCTCGGTACTTGAAACACTTTCAATTCGTGTTTCTCGCTGCTCGCCCAATTCAAGTCGAGTAGCCTCCAGCATGTTCTCTGCAAGGTCTTGAAGCCAGCGTTGACAACTGATCATTTGCTGAATGACCAGATTCGACTGGGCATGTTGCAAGTAGGTATCGAGCGAAGGATGTCCAACCAACAATCCCAAGGCGTGCAAAGGCTGTCGCATGTCATGTTGGACCCCAGCCAGCCAGCGCAACCGGTCTTTCCATTCGCTGAGTACTGCATGTTTTGCATTGCGCCAGCGAGACTGCTGGGTTCGCCTTTTTTGTACGCGCTGCCTGGCAATGCTGTAGCGATGCTGCCGCTCCAGCAGTACAGCCAGCAAGGTGAAAGGAGAGACCCAGCACAAAACCAAAAAGCTGAGTGCTTGCCAGTTCAATGAAAGTACCCAACCACCAAAAGAGGACGCAAATACCAGGAACCAGAGTTTCTCCGTGGGTGGAAATCGGAAAGCACGCCTGCATGACACCTTGGCATTGAGCAAACAACCGCTGATGAATGCGATATAGGCCAATTGCGCCTGCGCCCCAATTTCAAACCCGACAAGCTGAAAAGACAAAGGCAGCAGGCAAAGCGAAGCCAACAGGCAGGCATCATAATGCTGCTGCACCCAGGCACTGAGCTGGTTTATTTTTCTCATCATGCGAGGCCTAGTCGGAGTAAACCTCATCGGTTTTTTGCTCCTGCCAGGCGCGATAAAGCATGGCTGCTTCCAGGCGGTTTCTCGCATTTAGTCGCGCCAGGATACTTCGAACGTGGGTTTTAACCGTTTCAGGCGACAAGCCCAGATTCTGGGCGATTTCATGATTGGATTCGCCTTTCGCAATCCGGTACAACACTGACACTTGTCGTTCGGTGATTCGTGCCATTCGCTGACCAATTGTGAAACCACTTGCCTGCTGGTTTTTCTGATTGATTTGATCAGTCCAATTGTTGCGGCGCAGGCGAAGTACCATGCTGTCGAGTACGCTGAGTACCCGGTCCTGAGTAATGCCTTTGGACACGAACTCGGTTTCAGGATAATCATCTGCCATGTCGCCCAGAATTTCCTCGTTGCCGGAAATCACCAGGGTTCGGCTGTAATCGAAGGTTTCCAGCGCAGTTTCCAGTACTTTTTCTGGAGACATGTCAGGCAAACCCAAATCGAGCAGTACCAGGTCAGGCTGCTCAAAACGACTGTGTTCCAAGGCCGGGCCGATACGACTGAACAGTTTTACCTCCAGGTCGGTGTAACGCGAGTTCATGATGTCGCGAAGGGCCATTGCAATGATCGGGTGATCGTCAATGATGAAAACGCGTAGCTGGTGAGGAGTCGACATAAATTTGTCCCATACAAGTCAAGTGTCAGAAACTGTCGCGGTGGATTGAATAGTGCCCACGCCATTCATTACGACAGTCAAAAGAAGTGATAGCAACCCCGATAGGGGCGACACTGCGTTGGGTGACTTGTGGCTCGCATTTAGTTCCATTAAAGAAAAAGCGGCCACTTCAGCCGCTTCTTTTTATAACTGACCAGCCATGCGTAGGTCAAAAACTTACTTCGATCTGGGTATGTATGAGGCCATGGAGTTTTCTGCGACCCGGAACCAGTTGTTTTGGTCATTGCGGAACCTGTTCCATGCGTTGAAGATTTTTTTGAACGCAGGATTGTTTCTCGATTCCTCGGCGTACAGCTTTTCCGCTTCCTTGTATGCAGCATCCAGAATATCGCGGGGATAAATTCGCAGCTGAGCGCCACCCTGAATCAAACGGTTCAATGCCGCAGGATTCTTGGCATCATATTCCGCAGTCATGGTGACATTCACTTCGGCTGCGGCCACCTCCAACGCGGCTTGGTAGGTTTTGGGTAGCTTGTTCCAGGCGTCCAGATTGATGTAGAAGCTTAGCGAGGGGCCTGGCTCCCAAAACCCTGGGTAGTAATAAAACTTGGCCACCTTCTGAAAGCCCAATTTTTCATCGTCATACGGACCAACCCATTCGGCGGCATCAATGGTGCCCTTTTCCAAGGCTGGGTAAATATCACCGCCCGCAATGGTTTGTGGCACCGCGCCCAAAGCGGCCATGATCTTTCCGCCGAAACCAGGGATTCGAACCTTCAAACCTTTCAGGTCGTTCAAGTTCTTGACTTCCTTGCGCCACCAGCCGCCCATTTGGGTGCCAGTGTTGCCGCCAGGAAAATTAATGACGTTGTAGCCTTTCAAAAAGTCGCGAGTCATTTGCAGACCGCCACCGTGGTAAAGCCAGGCATTTTGCTGGCGAGCGGTTAAACCAAACGGCAAGCCCGCTTCAAATGCAAAAGCGGCATCTTTGCCCACGTAGTAGTAGCCTGCCGTATGGCCACATTCCACTGTGCCACGCTGCACGGCATCCAACACCTGCAAGCCGGGTACAATTTCGCCGGCTGCAAAAGGCCTGATGTCGAATTTTCCACCAGTTAATTCAGACACCCGCTTAGCCAGTTGCGGTGCAGCGCCCCACAGCGCATCCAGGCTTTTGGGGAAACTGGAGGTGAGCCGCCAGCGAACACTAGGGCCATCGGCCGCGAATGCGGCGGTTCCAGTGGCCGCTGTGGCGGCTGCGCTCAAACCCGCCTTTTTAAGAAAGGAACGACGTTCCATTTCCTTGTCTCCTTTTTTGTTTTAATTCCCTGCAACGGTCATTGATTCAATCAAAATGCTGCCCACATGTTTGCTACCGCGCCAATAGGCGTCATCGCCCACAGCCACGATATTGGCCAGCATGTCTTTCAAATTGCCTGCAATTGTAATTTCCTCAACCGGGTGAACAATAATGCCGTTTTCGACCCAATAGCCAAACGCTCCGCGCGAGTAATCACCGGTTACACCGTTCACACCCTGCCCCATCATTTCGGTGACCAACAGGCCTGTGCCCATGGTTTTCAACAAGGCATCCAGCCCGCCCGTGACTGTTTTGGTGGAGCTGAGAATCAGGTTGTGCGTGCCGCCTGCATTGCCCGTGGTTTCCATGCCCAGCTTGCGGGCGGAGTAGCTTGAAAGGAAGTAACCATTGCACACGCCTTTTTTCACCACTGTACGGGCTTTGACCTTCACGCCTTCTTCATCGAACGGAGAACTGCCATGTGCGCCTTCAATGAACGGGTCTTCCTTGATGGTGATGTGCGGCGCCCAAACGGGCTTGCCCAGTGAATTTAATAAAAAACTGGTTTTGCGATACAAGGAGGAGCCCGACACAGCGCCCACGTAATGGCTTACCAGGCTGGCGGCAATCGGCGCTTCAAAAATAACCGGACAATTGCGGGTTGTAATAGGTTTGGAACCCAAGCGAGCCAAAGCACGTTGCGCCGCATAGGCACCAATTTTTGCAGGCTTGGCCAGGTCTTTGGCTTTGCGCTCGGAGGAATACCAGAAGTCGCGCTGCATGGGGCTGTCTTTTGACTTCTTGGCCTGCGCAATGGGCGAGACCGACAAGGAGTGCCGTGAATACGGATAACCGCCCTTGAAGCCCTTGCTGTTGGCTGCATAAAAATGGCCAGACTCCGTGGACACGTTGGCACCGTCAGAGTTTCGGATGTGCTTGCTGACATCAAATGCAGCCTGCTCCATGACCAAGGCTTTCTCGACTGCTTTCGCAGTACTCAAATTCCAGGGGTGATACAAATCAAGGTCACGGTGCCTTTTGGAAATGCTTTCCTCATCGGGCAAGCCTGCGAACTTGTCCGCCGCCGTGTATTTGGCAATGTCCAAAGCAGCACGAATGGCTGAATCAATGGCTTCCAGCGAGAAATCGGAAGAAGAAGCATTGCCCCGCTTCTTGCCTTTAAAAACGCTGACGCCGAAGCTTTTGTCGCGCGTGTGTTCAATGGTTTCAATTTCACCCATGCGCACGCTGACCGACTGGCCCACCGCTTCACTGATATCGACTGCGCAATCGGTCGCCCCCAGTGATTTGGCTTTTTTCAATGCGTATTCGGTTAATTCCTGAAATGTCTCGGATTTAAAGCTAAAGCCCATATTGCCCTGCGAAAAATGCTGCCAAAAATGGCTAATATACAGGCCATGGAACCAGAAAACGAAAAACAGGGCGAGTTTGAAGAATATGATCGCCCCAGCAAGTCCTCGGTGAAGCGAGACATGCTGGCCCTGCAAGATTTGGGCAAAACCTTGTGCGAAATGCCCTATGACAAAGTCAAACGGGCACCGATCGGTGAACGCCTGCTTCTCGAGATCGCTGAATTTCACAAATGCAAATCATTTGGCGCCAAAAAGCGGCAAATGCAGTTCATCGGCAAACTAATGCGTGACGAAGAGCACGAAGAAGTACAAGCCTGGGTGAATGGTGAAACCGTTGAGCAAAAATTGAAAGTGCTGCACTTGCATGCAGCCGAACAATGGCGCGACCGTTTGATTGAAGAGCCAAGCCTGTTGGCCACTTTCATTGAAAGTTATCCAGCCGCTGCTCGCGAAAACCTGAACCCGATCATTCGGCAAGCTGTTCAGGAACGTGCGGCCAAAAAAGCGCCCCGAAATTTTCGACAGTTGTTTCAGATCATTTATCGTTTGATCGAAGAAAAAGCCGAGGAAGATGACGCATGACTTTTGACGCTGTAAAAATTGGTTTGGTGTCGGTCAGTGACCGTGCATCCGCTGGCGTTTATCAGGATCAAGGCATTCCGAGCCTTAAAACCTGGCTACAACACGCATTGCAGAACCCGATTGAGTTTGTCGAGATTTTGATTCCCGACGAACAGACCGAGATCGAAAACGCCTTGAAAAAACTGGCCGATGAACACCATTGCAATTTGATTTGCACCACGGGTGGCACAGGGCCAGCCAAACGCGATGTAACACCCGAGGCCACACTGGCGGTTGCCCACAAGGAAATGCCTGGTTTTGGCGAGCAAATGCGGCAAATCAGCCTGCATTTTGTACCAACCGCGATATTGTCGCGCCAAGTGGCAGTTGTTCGAGGTGAAAGCCTGATTTTGAACTTGCCAGGCCAACCCAAAGCCATTGCTGAAACCCTGGAAGGTTTGAAAGACAAGGAAGGCAACAGCATGGTGAAAGGTATATTCGCCGCTGTGCCCTATTGCATCGACTTGATCGGTGGCCCATACATGGAAACCAATGAGGCCGTGATCAAGGCGTTTCGGCCCAAGTCGGCCCTGCGAAAGCCCAATGAAGGAAGTACACAATGAGCGAGAATATCGAATGCGTGGTGGTTGAAACCGGACCAAATCCCTCAGGCTGCGTGATTTGGTTGCATGGCTTGGGCGCAGATGGTTACGACTTTGTACCGATTGTCAAAGAGCTCGAACAAATGGGTTTGCCCAACACGCGCTTCGTGTTTCCCCACGCACCGAAAATCCCTGTCAGCATCAATGGGGGTTACGTCATGCGCGCCTGGTACGATATTAAAAATGTCGATTTGCAACGCCAGGAAGATGAAGGCGGAATTCGACAAAGCCAGGCCGCCATTGAACAGTTGATCGAAGACCAGATTGCATTGGGTTTCAAACCCGAGCAAATCGTGTTGGCCGGTTTTTCTCAAGGTGGCGCAATTGCCTACCAGACAGGTTTTAGAAGCAAGCACAAAATGGCTGGTATCGTGACCTTGTCCACCTATTTGCCATGCGAAACCACACTAGACACTGAATTTAATCCAGACAACGTCAGCATTCCGGTACTGGCCGCCCACGGTTCACAAGACAACATTGTGTTGATGGAACGTGGTGAGAAAGCCGTTGAAATACTTCAGAACAAAGGCGTGCAAGTTCGATGGTTCAGCTACCCCATGGCACATTCGGTCTGCGGCGAGGAAGTAGTTGAAATTGCAGGATTTTTAAAGGAAGTGCTGTAGGCAATCAGGGCTTTGAAATGATAAAGCCTGCCAATGTACTGTATAAATAAACAGCTTTTTGGTTTATAATCAATTACAGTGATTCAATCGCAGGTGCACACATGCCAGCCAAACAGACCGAACAAATCAGTATTGTAGAAATTGAACGTGCCATCAATCATTGGCGTGTGCAGTTTCCGTCTTCCCGCGACACCATGACCCTGTGCCCACAAGCGGCGAGCCTGGCCGAGTTGTACGCTCGAATGATTCTGTTTCAAATGAACCAGATTTCATGGTCTGAATTTTCAGCGCAAGCCAAAAAAGCATTCCAAGAGGCGCAAACAATGCCCGATTCAAAGCAACACAAAGCAGCTTGAATCTTTAATTTGTTAACCCAGTCTGCTTAATAGCAAGTGCGCCGCGCTCCACAACTGGCTTGAAACCGGTGCATTGCAAGGTCCTTTCAACTGGCTGATTTGCCATCCGTTTGCACCAACCCGCCGGAACTCCAGAGTGGCGCGCTGTGGCACATACCCCTTGATTTGAAGATGAAATATGCAGACATCGCCCGCCATACAACGGTCGATGTAAGAAGGCACGCAATGGTGCATTTTCTTGGCTTCGCTGAGCAAGGCATTCAACGAGGTCAATTCGATGAAATCAATGTTGTTGCCCAGGCTTCCCATGCCGATAATTTCCGGCCAAAACACATTGGGTCGTCCCATGTCCAGGTCAAGTTCCACCAAATGCCAGTGAGCTTGCCGGGCCATTAGCGTGTCGTAAGTCCAGTGCCTTGAAATGGTCACCCGGTGCTTGCCTGAACCGGCCGCGCTTCCCAGCAACCAATCGGTGATTAAAGGAAATTCTTCCTGCGCAAGTTCCTGGCGATGACTTGCCTTCTCAGTAGTTTCACGCCGCTGCAAAGCCAAACGAACACCGCGTAAAATATTCAACGCCGCATGGGAGTTCAGGTTTTCATGATGACGCCTTAACCAACTGCCCAAACCACCAAAACCATGCAAGGCGGCGGTTTGTTTGTCTACCCATGAAATTGGCAGATTACGCGCCAGTTGAGCGTGAAAATTCACCCAACTCAGATGCGCAAGTTGTGTCCAGTCGATTCTCGCGACATAGCCTTTCTTTTGGTGGGTCAACCATCGCCAGCTTTGCTGGCTCAAGCCTTGGGCCATCATGCGATTTTTCACGACACGCCAATTCGGCAAGTTACTCCACATGCCCCGGTCTTGGGCAAGCAAGGGCGCCAGTGCCGGGTTTTCTGCAAGGCGATCACCTAGTACATGCTGAAATGCAGCAACCTGACTTAGGTCGAACAAAGTTCCCCGACGTGGAACAACACGCAAAGCCAGCTTGAAAATATCGCGACCAAAGCGATGACGAATCGCTGTGCCCCAGGCTCGCTTGATGTCTTGCAAACTCATCGCTTCAATCGGTAAATCCAGGCGGGCTTGTTCAAGACTAGATGGAACTCGAATACTTGGGGGCGCCTGCCAAATTGATCGCATCAAGTCATTTTTAAGACTCCATGCCGCTTCATCACCCAGCAATACCGGGCTTGATTCTGCCACTTTTGCACGCGCACGCAAGCCCCATTCAAAATACAGGCCACTGCGTGTGCTCACAAAGCGTGCAGGCAACCGCATGGATCGAACTCGCGGTATGCTCAAGGCAGTGTTCAATTCAAAATCTAACAAAGGGCGCATGATGGACAAAATTACAGAAGAACCCGTCAACACCGAGATCTTACAGCAAGGTGAGATCTGGAAAATTTCGATTAATCGCCCTGAGGCGCGTAACTGTGTCGACCGGTACACAGCAGACCAACTCGAGAAAGCATTTCAGGCATTCGAAGCCGATGCAACAGCGCGCGTGGCCATACTGACCGGCGAAGGCGGCAATTTCTGCGCAGGGGCTGATTTAAAAGCAGTGGCGTCGGGCGACCCAAGCCGCGTGAATCGCATGGAACGTCACGGTGCCGGCCCTATGGGCATTAGCCGGATGGAATTGAGCAAACCTGTGATTGCCGCGGTGTCGGGTTATTGTGTGGCGGGTGGTCTGGAACTGGCGGCATGGTGCGACATGCGAGTGGCGGACCACACGGCGGTGTTTGGTGTGTTTTGTAGACGTTTTGGTGTGCCATTGATCGACGGGGGCACCGTTCGCCTTCCTCGGTTGATTGGACAAAGCCGTGCCATGGACATGATTTTGACTGGCCGCCCCGTGAATGCGGATGAAGCTTATGTCTGGGGGTTGGCTAATCGTCTGGAAAACGGGCGCAGCGCGCTGGAAGGTGCAATTGAGTTGGCCAATCTATTGTGCAAACACCCGCAGACCTGCATGCGAAACGACCGACAAAGCGTGCTAACCCAGTGGGGTTTTGGTGAACGTGAGGCGCTTGAAGAAGAGTTTGAATTTGGCTTGAACACCCTGACCTCGGGTGAAACAGTGGACGGTGCCACAGCCTTTAAAGAAGGCTCAGGCCGGCACGGCGAGACTGTTTAATCCAGATCCATGATTACACCAAACTGAGCTGTATTCGCAGTGCGTCGAGTATCTGTCGCACTGCCATACGAACGTGACTCAAGGCCCATAAACCAGTTGGCCAGTCCTCCACGATTGGCCAGCAGGTAAAGCCCCTGACTTTCGCTATTCAGATTGTTGCCAGACAAACGCCCCGGCGCGTAAATCAAGCTCAAGTTTTCCTGGAGGGAAATTTGCAGGCCACCATATACAGCACTCAAAGTTGAACGACGATCTTCTTTTGGCTCCAAAGCGCCAGAATTCGATGCGCTGGCATTCGGCTGGCGGACATTCGCATCGATCACCGCAACGCCACGAAACAATGGCACCTTGCCAAGAAGGTTACTGACATCCTTCAGCGCATGCACACGACCCGGCGCTTCGCGACTGGCAGTGCCAATGCCCAGACTAAGTTTTTTCGACACTTTCAAGACAGCGCCTTCGCCAGCTTGCGCAATGCCGGCACCCGTTAAATGTACGGCGCTCAAGGTCAGGATCGCTGCGAAATGTTTGATGACTGGGGTTCTCATGGCTTACACCTGCATGTCAGAAAATTGCTTACAACCATTAACGACGTTTTTTACTTAAAACTCAACCGCATAAATGGAGTAACCCCAACGCGGGTAACTGCCATGAATCGACCAGATATTCAATGCCAGCGTGCCTTTTTAGAGGCACATTTCTACTTGATTACCTGAAAGTAACATTTTTAATCTTTGGTGATACACTGAAATGACTACAAAAAAGTCACTACTTTGAGTTACTTAAAACAAGGTAGTGAACTCACCAAAACACCGGAGACAACACCCATGCATTCTTCTGCCCGAGGAACAGCTTCGCTACTTCCTTTGACTCGCTTATCTGCAATTTTCCTTTTCGCATTCAGTTCATCGACCGCCTTGGCCGGCGGCACAGCTTTTGATGCAACAAGTATCAGCGCCATGGGCAATGCGTCAGCAGGACAGGCCGCAGAGGCAGGCGATGCATCGGTCTTGTTTGCCAACCCGGCCGCACTAACCCGGTTCAAGCGAGCAGAACTTACACAAGGCGCAGCGATCGTTTCAATTGGCACCGATTACACTTCTACTCAGAATAACGACGGAGCGGATTCAGGTGCCCCCCAAGGACAGAACGGACAGGTGTTCAGTCGCAGGGATGGATCCGACGCAGGCGCACTGGCCCCTAACTTGTTTATCGCGGTGCCGATCAATGAAAAACTGGTCATGGGGTTTGGTGCGTCAGCGTCGCATGGCCTGGTGATTCATTACGACGAGAATTTCCCGGGCCGCAATCAGGGCCGCGACATCGACTTCAAGGTCACCCGCTTGAATCTGGGCTTTGGTTACAAACTCAGCCCTACTTTGTCATGGGGTCTGAATGGTTCTTATGAGCGTTACTTCCAGTCAATCAAGCTAAAGTTGAATTACCGCGAAGCGGTCGAAGCACTGGCGCCTGGTTCCGCTGCTTTGCTTGAAAGCCCGGCTGGTGCGCTGATTGGTGCCCCCCCGATTCCAGGCGAAAGCAATGCAGGCCTGCGCATGTTTGGCTGGGCCTTGAATGCTCAAATTGGCGGTCTTTGGGAACCCACGGAAAACACTCGCGTGGGCATTTCCTACCGACCCAAAACTGAATTCAACGGCAATCGTGGAAAATTCAAACTCGATGATTCAGCTGAACAGGCTGCATTCAGAGACTTCCTGAACAGCGACGGCCTGATCAATAGCCTGGCCTTCGGTGCGCTGGGGGTGAACGGTCCGCAGGCTGCGGCTGACCTCGCGCCAGAACAGATCATCAAGCAGGAAATCACCCTGCCCGATGAGTTGCGAGTATCTGTGTTTCATCACGCAACCCCCAAGCTGGACTTGATGGCCACATACACCCGTCAGGATTTTTCCGTGACCACACTGAACTTCCAACGCGAAAGCAATGGTCGAACGCTAGAGAACATTCCACAAAACTTTGTGGCTGCAGAATCTTACCGGCTTGGCATGAATTACAAGCTGTACAAACGCCTGACCCTGCGTGCAGGCTACGCAATTGAAAACAGTGTGATTGACGATGCCACACGCATCACGATATTGCCTGACAGTGATCGCCAGTATTTTGCATTGGGTGGACAGTTTGACTTAAGCCGAGACACCAGTATTCACTTCGCCTACCAGAAGCTGGACACCGATCCTGCGCCTGTGGGCAACAACACAGGCATTACCCCTGCAGAGGTTCGTGGTGGAGATTTTCAGGGCAATGTGCAGTTGGACACCCATTTCTTTGGCGTCGGTTTTACCGAGCGCTTCTGATCAGGATTGCACCCCTAGCGCACGGAACAAACCGGCAATCAACGTGGCATAGTTGGTTTGCTCCGTGGCCAAGGCCTGCTCGGCGTTGGCAAACACGCGCTGTGCATCAACCACATCCAGGAAACTGACCAAACCAAGTTGGTACAAGGCGTCGGCCTGCTCGAAACTTCGCTTGCTCGATACGACCGCTTTTCCCAAGGCAATTTGTCTAGAGGAAGAGGACTGTATTGCGTTCAATGCAAACTCAACTTCTTGAGTAACCACCCTTAGAACCTGTTCATAATCAGCCAGTGCACCCTCAGCGCGTGCCTTTGCAGCATCCAGCTGGGCGGTACGGGCACCACCGTCGTAGACCACCTGATTCAATACTGCGGCCAAAGAACCAATCAAAATGCTGGTAGCGGGGTTTGAATTGACGGCAGTACTGCCAATTTGAATACTGCCAAGCAGTTCAATGCTGGGATAAAAATCGGCTTGAGCCAAACCCACCTCGGCTGCGGCCTGCGCAAAACGGGCTTGTGCCAGTTGAACATCGGGGCGGGCCTGAACAACCTGGAACGGCAGCCGTGCCGGAATACCCAAGCTGTAGGCAGGTAGTTCGCCCTCAGGCTTTAGCAACTGCTCATAAGCCCCTGGAAACTGACCGCTTAAAGTGGCCAGCCGTTGTCGGGAGTCTTGAAGCGCCTGCTCCAGTGGTGCAATGTCGGCGCGCAGATTTTCAACCGAAGTTTCAGCTCGCCGAACGTCCAGTTCAGGCGACAGGCCACTCTCGAAACGCGCCTGCACAATGCCCAGTGTTTTCTCCTGCAATTCTACAGATTCCCGCAGCATGGCCAACTGCTTTTGATTGCCACGGAGCAACAAATATTCCTGCGCGACCGTTGTACTGGTGGCAATAATTCGAGCACGTAAGTTGGCCTGCTCGGCCATTAAATTTGCAGCGGCTGCCCGCACTTGTGAATCCACCCTGCCCGCCAGGTCAATCGGTAGCGTGAAACCCAAACCCAGCAGTGCGTTTCTTTCATTGCGGTTGGCGTTGTTTGATACTGCGCTCGATGTGTTGCCTGAATTGTTTCGATCTGATTTCTGCCCGCTCACCGATGCATCCAGTTCCAGCAACAACGAGTCACCGGCTTCGTTCAAAGCTAGCAAGGCCCGCGCCTCTTTCACACCAGCGGCTGCAGAAGCAATTTCAAAGTTATTCTGCAAGCTGGTTTCTACCAACTCATTCAACATCGGATCACCGAAACCCTCCCACCAACGCGCACTGGCAACACCGGCTTCATCCACAGTCCCAAGACTTTGAAGCACCTCTTGCGCCACAAAACGTTGCGGGGTTATGGTATTCGACTCAGGCACCGCCTGTTGCGTGCTGGCGCAGGCAGACAGCAATCCAGCTGCAACCACAAGCAAGCCACTTGAAAGAATGCGACTCATGGCTTTTCCCTGCTGTTTTGAACAGTGGCCTCGTACGCTTCAATTTCCTTGTCGAGCATTTCGGCAGCATGCGCACGCGGTTTCATGAAAGGCGCCACGAAACTGTAGCCCATGGGCGCAAGGAAAAGCGTAAACAAGGTAGAAAGCCCCAAGCCACCCAACACAACCCAGGCGATTGCCTCGCGAGCCTCTGCGCCGGGGCCCGATGTTAAAACCAATGGCAATACACCCAACAAGGTCGAGAGCACTGTCATCGCGATCGGGCGAAGTCGCATACGAGCACCCTCACGAATGGCAGATTCAATGCTGTGACCTTCATCGCGCATCTGGTCCATCACCTCGACCAGCAAAATTGCATTCTTGGTCATCAGGCCGATCAGCAGCACCAAACCGATTTGACTGAACAGATTCAATGACTGGCCAGTTAACAAAAGGGCGAATACCGCCGCCGCCAAGCCAAACGGTACGGTAAACATAACAACCAAGGCACTGCCCACACTTTCGAACTGGGCAGCCAGCACCAGAAACACAACAACCAGGGCCACTGCGAAAGTAATCAGCATTTCATTGGAGGTTTCTTCAAGTGTTGCGGCCTCCCCCAGAAAAATAAGCGTGGCCGTCGAAGGCAATAACGAATCAGCCACTGCGCGAATTTGCTGCATGGTGGTTCCAAGGTCGGTGCCTGGCGGAATACCGATGTTTAACTCCACGGCGCGCCGCTGAGCATGGCGATCCAGTTCGGCGGCCACACCCCGTTCTTGCACGGTGATCATGGAGGCCAGGGGCACCAGTTGCCCGGTGTCGCTGCTGGTGTAAACATTCAACAGGTCGAACGGTGAATTCAGGGTCCCATTACTCGACCCCAACATTACGGGTACAGCCTGGTCGCCCACACTCAGGTCAAGCAGTTCAAACTCATCGGCCATGATCTGCATGGTTTGAGTAATTCGACTTACAGGCACCTGCAGGTCGTTGGCCTTCTCGCGGTCAATCTGAAACCCGAGTTCAGGTTGAGAAGTGTCATATTGCACCCTTACATCTTGAACGGCGTCAATCTGCTTGAGCAATGCATCTGCAAGTTCATCGGCATGATTGGCCAACACGTCGTAGTCATCACCCAGCAGGGCAATTTGCAGGCCCCCGCCTCCGCCACGAATGTTCAAGCTGCTTTCATTCTGAAAGCGCACCTGCGAGCCAGGAATGCTCGAAAGTTCCTGGCTGAGTTTGGCTGCAAGCTCCTGCTGCGACGTGTCGCGTTCACTCCAATCCGCAAGGTTGGCTTGAATGGCCACTCGATTTTTGTCGTATCGACCCACAATCGTAAACATGTCGGTGATCAGGCCTTGTTCTTGGTAGGGTCGCAGTATCTGCTCCGCAATTTGCCCCTGGCGGCCACTGTATTCCAGTGAAGCGCCGTCTGGTCCAGTGAAATCGACCACCAACCGGCCACGATCCTCAGGCGGCACCAATTCCTGGCTAAGCAAGGTGAATGTCAAGCCACCCGCAACCGCAACACCCAGAAATACCAACAGGAACACCACACGGTGTTTCAGAAATCCATCCAGTGCTTTGAAGTATCCATTTGCAATTCGGTCACCAAATGCCTGCAAGTGGTTCATGAACTGCGCATTGCGGCCTGTTATGGGCGCATCGTCTTTCAACAGTTTCGCAGCCAGCATGGGGCAAAGGCTGAGCGCCACGAAGGTACTGATGACAACAGCCATGGACAGCACCATGCCGAATTCCCGGAACAAGCGCCCTGTTTCTCCGGGCAAAAATGCAATCGGCAGGAATACGGCCACGAGTGAAGCAGTGGTGGCGATGACCGCAAAAAACACTTGCTGGGTACCCAGCACTGAAGCCACGGTAATGGATTCACCCAGCTTTTTACGACGTTGAATATTCTCAAGCACAACAATTGCATCGTCGACAATCAAACCGGTGGCCAACACCAAAGCCAACAATGTCAGCATGTTCACCGAAAAACCTGCAAGCCAGATTGCGGCCAGCGTACCCACCAGCGAAAACGGCATGGTGACTGCGGGAATAAGCACCGCGCGCCACTGACCCAAGAAAAGCGCGATCACCAACAACACAATCAGGATTGCAATGATCAGCGTAAATACCACCTCTTTCAAAGCGCCTTTGATGAAGACCGAATCATCTGCAATCAGGATCACTTGCAGATCTTTGGAATTCGCATTGATCTGTTCGACCCGTTTTTTCACCTCACTCGCAATTGCAATGGTGTTGCCACCGGCCTGACGCAACACCCCCATGCCCACAACCGCTCGACCGTTAAGCAAAGAATACGATTCAGCCGACATGGGGCCATAATAAACTTCGGCCACATCGCCAACCCGCACACCGTTTTTAATCAGGATTGAAGTGATGTCTTCCGTGTCGATTGTCGACGCATTCGCACGCACCAGCAGTTCCTGTTTGCCGGAAAGGTAGCTACCCGCAGGCACATCCAGATTCATGGTTTCCAGGCTGGCCAGTACATCAGTGGCCACCATGCCGTAACGAGCGAGCTTTGCTGGGTCCAACAGCACACGTAGCACGCGCGGCTGGTTACCATTCAAGGGCACATCAGCAACACCATCGACCGACACGATTGCAGGCACCAGATCGCGTTCTACCCGCTCTGCCAAATCCTGCATGGCCAGGGTATTGCTGTACACCGCGAGTTGAACCACAGGCCGCGCATCGTCGTCGGCCTTGATCACCACAAGCTGATCAAGATTTTCCGGCAACTGGTTCGTGATTCGACTCAATGCTTCCCGTACATCGTTGGCGGCGGTGTTTACATCGATGTCTGGTGAAAACTCCATGCGAACACGCATGTTGTTTTCTTCGCTTGAACTTTGAATTCGAAGCACCCCGGAAACCCGCGCAACAGCACCTTCAACTTTGGCTGTTACCTCTGCATCCATGGTGGTCGGTGAGGCGCCTTGATACACTGCGCGCACCAAAACCACAGGGCGATCAATGTCGGGCAGTTCGCGCACTTCCATACCGAACATGCTCACGATACCCGCCAGCATGATCAACAGGTTCAAGACCACAATCAATACAGGGCGTTTCAAGCCCAGCGCGGTCAAACCTTCGGTGGCACGACTCATTTCAGCGGATCCTCAACGAGTTCTACCACTGCGCCTTCAGACAACCTCAGGCCACCTTCCACCACCACGGTTTCGCCTTCCTGAATTTGCCCATCCAGAAAGACCTTGCCCTGGCGGCGGTCTGCCACGCGCACATTCACGCGATCGGCCTTGCCCTCGCGAATCATCCACACATAGGAGCCTTCACGATCCCATTGAAGGGCTATTTCCGGCACCGCAGCAAGCATCTGTCCCTTCACGGCCATTTGAATGGCAAAGGACATGCCGGGGCGCAACACGTCTTCAGGGTTCTTGATGTTTGCGCGAACGCGTAAGGTACGTTTTTCGATGTCCAGGCGGCTGTCCAGTGCCACGACCTCTGCGTTGAACACCTGCCCTGCGATCGCTGGGGTAGTTGCGGTCACTTCAATTTTGCCGAGCGCATTTGAATTCAACTGACCGACAATTGCCTCGGGCACGTCAAAATCCACGTAAATGATTTCACGGGAATCGACCCCGGTGATCAATACACCGGGACCAATCCGTTGACCTGGATCAATGTCGGTTATCCCGACAACGCCGTCGAACGGTGCGCGAATTTGATGGTTTGAAATCGCCAGGCGCGCCTGGTCCACGGCCACCTTGGCTGCGTCAAAATCTGCCTGCGCTGAATCAACCTGCGTTTGTGGTACTGCGCCTTTGCCAACAGCCTGCTGGTAGCGCTCGAGCAGGCTTTGAGTGTTCTTCAGCTGCACTTGCGCAAGGCGCAAGGCTAGCTGCTCTTCGCGATCGTCCTGCTGCACCAGCAATTCACCGCGCTTGACCCTTTGTTGGGGCTTGAACAACACCTTGGTCACTTTTTCGTCGACCACGGCATAAACTTCCGCTGACTTATCGGCCCAGCCTGTAGCCACTGCGTTGAAACTACTTGCTGTGGACTCGAGCCGTACCGTTTCAACCAACACTTTGGGCGCTGCACCTTTGCTGCCTTGACTGGGTTTGGATGAAGAAGAATCACCACGCATGGTTTGCGAGATGGCATAGGCTGCGCCCAAAACCAGGATGACGATCAAGACATAAACAAGACGTTTAAACAAGCCGATGGCTCCACTGCTGCTGCGACGAGAAAGGTTACCACGCGTAATGGCACCTACCGGCAGACACAAGTGAGAGGAATTGGTTCGGATATCCCTTAGAAAACTAGGGTTAACGAGGGGGAAATTTAGTCGTCGATGTCGTCGTCATCGCTGACAGCATCAATACCAGCCTCAACCACTGCGCCGGTGACCTTGATACCAGTTGACACCACCGCACCAGTAATTGAAATTGCAGCGCCAGCAGTTGCACTGGCCACGGCACAGCCTTGAATGAACGGCAAGGCAAAAAGCATGGCTGCCAGTAAAGCCAGATGATTAAGGTGTGTGCGCATGAACAAGAAATGTGAACAGGGTGAACTGGATACTACACAGATTAATGACACAGGGCCAAATTACTACAGGAACAGCTTATTGCCGGAGGAAACGATTTGAGCATTTGATGGCTGAAATAAAAAACGCTTCGGACCCTTTGGATCTGAAGCGTTTTTGCCAAATTTGGCATCCCCAACCGGATTCGAACCGGTGTTACCGCCGTGAAAGGGCGGTGTCCTAGGCCTCTAGACGATGGGGACCTAAAACCGTGTGCTTTGGTGGAGGTAAGCGGGATCGAACCGCTGACCTCTTGCATGCCATGCAAGCGCTCTCCCAGCTGAGCTATACCCCCGAAGCGAAGACCAAGATTATTAATTATTTTATTTAAGCTGTCAACAAGTTGTTGAACGTTTTTAAACAAAACTTTTAAACTTATTTGCCTTCTGCCTGCATTGCCTCAGCAATTTGAGCAGCCCGAATTATACACATATTTGTCGGGTACACTGCAAGTAGTTTTTTACAAAAATAGAAGCAAACAACAAATGAAATACTGCAGCGCATGTAGCACTCCCCTTGAACTACGAATTCCCGAAGGCGACAACCGGCCGCGAAGCTGCTGCCCTGGCTGTAACGCAATTCACTATGTGAATCCAAAAATTGTGGTGGGCAGCATTCCAGTGTTTCAAGGCAAAGTCTTGCTGTGCAAGCGTGCCATCGAGCCACGCTACGGATATTGGACCTTGCCCGCTGGGTTCATGGAGTTAAATGAAACCACGCACCAGGGTGCGGAACGTGAAACCTGGGAAGAAGCTGGTGCGAAGATTGAACTTGGTCCGCTGTTCACCATGTTCGACGTAATACGTGCCGAGCAAGTCCACATTTTTTTCCGGGCAGAAATGCCAAGCGCTGAATTTGCAGCAGGCGAGGAAAGCCTGGACGTGAAACTGTTTGCCGAAGAAGAGATTCCCTGGGATGAACTGGCATTTAAAACCGTATCAAAAACACTGACACTGTTCTTCGCGGATCGAAAGGCCGGGCGCTACACCTTGCACACCGGCGACGTATACGATCACACGGATTGGCCAGAATCACACTTCAAGGCATGACCAGAACCACCATACCCTGGCTGGACTCACCGAACGATTTTCCAACCACCGATCATGCACTGCCCTACCCGCCAGGCCTGCTTGCTGCAAGCCTGGAGATCAACGCAGACTGGCTTCAGGCCAGCTACGCGCGCGGTATATTTCCATGGTATTCCCAAGGCGAACCCGTGCTGTGGTGGAGCACCGCTCCCCGAGCAGTGCTGTACCCTTGCGAGTTCAAGTTACACCGCTCGCTGGCCAAGGCCATTCGAAAGGTGAGGAACGACCCGGACCGATGCATTCGCCTGAACTCGGCCTTCGAACAGGTTATGCGCGCCTGCGCCGCCCCAAGACCAGGACAAGACGGCACCTGGATCACAGAAGAAGTCATTGCAGCCTATTGTGAACTTCACCGCAGGGGTTTGGCCCATTCAGTCGAGCACTGGCATGGCGAAACCCTTGTCGGCGGATTGTATTGCGTGTCCTTGGGCAAAATGGTGTACGGTGAAAGCATGTTTTCTGCCGAAACTGATGCATCGAAAGTGGCATTTGCGCACTTTGTGTATTGGCTAAAAGCGCAGAATGTGCACATAATTGACTGCCAGCAGGCCACCTCGCATTTAATGTCGATGGGAGCCAAAACGGTGAGTCGAAAGGTGTTTGAAACTGAAATGGCGAATTCCATTGTGCAGCCCACCTTGAATTGGGAACCACGCGAACTTATATGGACGTATGACCAGACCTAAGGAACTGCCCTTCTCCACACTGCAGTTTTATTCAACTGCACCTTATCCATGTAGTTACCTGGCCAATCGCCTGGCCAGGTCGCAGGTGGCGACACCCAGCCACCTCATCAATGCCGATGTGTACAGCGAGCTGGTCCGCATGGGTTTTCGCCGCAGCGGGCTATTTACCTACAAACCACATTGTGACGGCTGCAGTTCATGCAAGCCACTGCGCCTGAAAGTCGCAAATTTTCATACCAACCGAAGTCAGCGACGCACCGCCAGGTCTTTTTCAAACCTGAAGCCCAGCGTGCAGCGCCTGCACTTCAATTCCGAGCATTACGCGCTTTACTTAAAGTACCAGTCGGCCAGACACCACGGCGGCGGGATGGATGAAGACAGCCGCGAACAGTATTCCCAGTTTTTACTTCAGACCCGAGTGAATTCACGGCTGGTGGAATTCCGAAACCCTGAAGGCAAGTTGGTCATGGTGTCCATCATCGACATCCTGACCGATGGTTTGTCTTCGGTGTACACCTTTTTTGACCCCGAGGAACGGAGCGGCCTGGGCGTGTATGGCGTGCTTTGGCAGGTTGAACAGTGCCGCGATCTGGAACTCCCATTCCTGTATTTGGGCTACTGGATCAGGGAAAGTGAAAAAATGGCCTACAAGGCGCGTTTTTCAGCCGCTGAAATTCTTCAAGACAACCAGTGGCAGCGATTGCCTGAGCCTGGGCTCGAATAAGCCAGTTCAATCCCCGTTACAATGCGGGCTGACTCTTCACAATTAACTGATGCACCCTGAGCATGCTACTGCCCTATTCCCTGATTCGCCCCGCCCTGTTCGCACTTGATCCTGAAAAGGCGCACCACGTCACATTCAGTAATTTAAAAATGTTGCGCAAACTTGGCCTGCTCAAGCACATGTCGCCCACGGCGGTGTCTGATCCAGTCAAAGTCATGGGCATTGAATTCCCCAACCGCGTGGGTTTGGCTGCAGGTCTGGACAAAGATGCAGCCTACATTAGCGAGCTGGGCCTGATGGGGTTTGGCTTTCTGGAAGTTGGTACGGTAACGCCATTGCCACAACCCGGCAACCCGCAACCACGGCTGTTTCGTCTGCCCAAGGCCAATGCCTTGATTAATCGCATGGGCTTTAACAACGAAGGTGTGGACACCTTGATCAACAACGTGAAGGCCAGCAACTACCCGGGCGTGCTGGGTATCAATATTGGAAAGAATGCAGTAACACCCGTTGAAAACGCTGCGGACGATTACCTGAAAGCGCTGGAGGCGGTGTACCCCTATGCCACCTACATCACAGTGAATATTTCCTCACCAAACACCAAAAACCTGCGCGATCTTCAAGGCGGAGACAGCCTGGACATTTTGCTGGGTGCCCTGAAAGAAAAACAGAAAGAATTGGCCGATGAACATGGCTTGTACAAACCGATGGCCTTGAAGATTGCGCCTGATCTGGATGATGATCAAATTGACGCAATTGCCAGGCGGCTGACCCATTTTGGCTTTGACGGCGTGATCGCAACCAACACCACAATTGACAAAAGCAGTGTGGCCGGCCTTGCGCACGGCGAGGAACAAGGCGGCTTGAGCGGTGCGCCCGTTCTGGAAAAATCAACCCATGTGATCAAGCGTTTGTATGCTGAGCTGGGCGACGACATTCCAATCATCGGTGTGGGTGGAATTTCCAGCGGCGAACACGCGGTTGAGAAAATTCGTGCTGGTGCAAAACTGGTGCAAATGTACACAGGCCTTATTTACAAAGGGCCTGAACTGGTCACTGAATGCGCAGCCACCATACGCGTGAATTGCAAACCGCAGATGCGCAAGAGATAAAAAAAGCGGCTTTATTCACAAGCCGCTTTTTTCACGATCACCCAAACCTGTCACTTCTTCTTGCGCTGCTGGTACAAGCTCGAAAAAGTCTCACCAGTCGGCACCGGAAAATCGCGTTGGTCGGTCCAGCCACTGGCACCAGGCAAGCTGTGAATACCACCCTTGCGCTTGCCCCACCACGCCATTGCTTTGATACCGATGCGAGACAAGAACCGATACAAGGCGGGCCGCTGGGCCACAAAGGCCCACACTTTGAATGCCGCCTTTTCTTGCCATGGGCGCAAGCCACGCGAGAATTGTTGCTCTCGCAGTTTTCGCAACAAATCAGGCAGCGGAATTTTCACCGGGCACACCACATGGCACTCGCCACACAAGGTGGCTGCCTGTGGCAAATCAAGCGCTTTTTCTATGCCTGTGTAACTGGGAGTAAGCACCGAGCCCATGGGGCCAGGGTAGACCCATCCGTAGGCGTGTCCGCCAATTTTTTGGTACACCGGGCAATGGTTCATGCATGCACCACATTTGATACAGCGAAGCATTTCTTCGAACTCGCCGCCTAGCAAACCAGTGCGACCACCATCCAGAATCACGAAGTACATGTGCTCCGGGCCATCCAGGTCACCTTCCCGCTTGGGTCCGGTTAACAGGGACACATAATTCGAAATACTCTGCCCCGTCGCGGAACGCGGCAGCAAACGAATCAGCGTTGAAAAGTCTTCCAGGGTTGGCACCACTTTCTCAACACCTGTAATCGCCACATGCACGCGTGGATTGATCGTGCACATGCCCTCATTTCCCTCGTTGGTCACCAAAGCCACAGACCCGGTGTCGGCAATAATGAAGTTGCCACCTGTCACGCCCATGTCAGCTGCCAAAAACTGCGGGCGCAAAATTTCGCGGGCTTCGCGAGTCATTTCGGCGATGTCTGTTTTGCGCGGCAGGTGGTGGTGCTTCTCGAACAGGTCAGCCACCTGTTCTTTGTCCTTGTGTACCACAGGCGCAATAATGTGGCTCGGCCGTTCGTTGTCGTTGATCTGAAGGATATATTCACCCAGATCGGTTTCCCGCACCTTCACATCCGCTGCCTCAAGCGCCTTGTTCAGTGCCATTTCCTCGGTCACCATCGACTTCGATTTGATCACCGTTTTTACTTCATGCTTTTGGGCAATTTTCACCACAAGTTGCGCTGCTTCTTGCGGCGTACGGGCGAACAATACCTTGGCACCGGTTGCAATGGCTTTCTGTTCAAACAACTCCAGCCAAACATCCAGATTCTGAATGCTGCGATTGCGAATATCGACGGCTGCAGAACGCGTACCCTCGAAGTCTTCCAGTTCCAGAATGCTGGTGGCTCGCGCATTCACAAATTTCGATGAAAGGCGTTTCAAGTTTTCCTGCAAGCGCGGATCGTTCAGTTTCTCACTGGCCTTGCGCTCGAAAAACATGCTTTGTACTTGCATGGTGTTACTGCCCCACTTTAGATTTGACCGGGTTTGCGGCCCGTAAGCAATTCAGCCACATGCAACACCTGCGTGTTGTCGCCCATGCGCCGCAAACGGCCCTCGATATTCAACATACAACCCAAGTCGCCCAGCACCACAGCCTGTGCGCCGGTGGCCTGCACCTGCTCGCATTTGTCGGTACAAATTGCACTGGACACTTCACCGTATTTCAAGGCGAAGGTGCCGCCAAAACCGCAGCACTGGCGGCTGTCTTTCATTTCAATAATCTCTATACCACCCATTTTGCCGATCAATGCTCGGGGCTGCTTTTGCACACCCAGTTCGCGAAGGCCGCTGCAAGAATCATGGTAAGTGATCTGCTTGAGTTCACTGTTACCCAGTTTGACCTTCTCCATGCCCAACACGTTCACCAAAAAATCAGTGAGTTCGTAGGTGCGAGCTGCCAATCGAGCTGCACGCATTTTCAAATCGGGATCATTCTTGAACACTTCGGTGTAATGGGTTTTGGTCATGCCAGCGCATGAACCGGACGGCGCCACCACATAATCAAACTGCTCAAATTCAGTCAGCCATTTTTGGGCCAATCGGTGAGTACTGTCATGGTCGCCTGAATTCCATGCAGGTTGGCCACAACAGGTTTGTGCCTGCGGAACCACCACTTCACAGCCGGCAGATTCAAGCAATTCCAGTGCAGAAAATCCGATCGATGGCCTCATTGAGTCCACCAGGCAGGTTACAAACAAGCCGACGCGCAAGGCAATTCCCCAAAATGTCTAAAAACCTTTCAAGTGTATGCAGCAAGCCGTTTTCCAGCCAGTAGTGATAACCATAACGAGTGACGTATTTCACAATATGGTTTAAACTTCCCACTGGATGAAAAGGAAACACTACGCATGAGTGAAGAGTCGATTGGACGCACCAGTATTCAGGTGATTGAGCGAATGATGCAGTTGCTGGACGCCTTGGCAGAGCACCAAGACCCGGTTGCATTGAAAGATCTCGCCCGAGACACCAAGCTGCACCCATCCACTGCACATCGAATTCTGAATGACCTGGTGGCCTGCCGCTTGGTAGATCGCACTGACCCCGGCTTGTACCGTCTGGGCATGCGCCTGCTTGAACTGGGCAACCTGGTAAAGGCCCGCTTGAACGTGCGAGATGCCGCGCTTGAGTTGATGCGCAAATTGCATCGCCTGACCGGCCAAACTGTGAATTTGTCTGTTCGCCAAGGCGATGAAATTGTGTATGTGGACCGCGCGTACAGCGAACGATCGGGTATGCAGGTAGTACGCGCAATTGGTGGCCGGGCACCGCTACATCTCACGTCCACAGGCAAGCTTTTTCTGGCCAGTGAAACACCCGAAAATTTGAAGCTTTATGCTGAGCGCACTACCCTGCGTGGCACCACCTTGAACAGTTTGACGACGCTTGAAAAACTGGAGAAGGAATTGTTGTTGGTTCGCACAGAAGGATTTGCGCGCGACAATGAAGAATTAGAAATGGGCGTGCGCTGCATGGCAGCCGGCATTTACGACGATTCATCCAAACTGATTGCAGGCTTGTCGATTTCCGCACCAGCCGACAGAATTCAGGAAGACTGGCTACAAGAGTTGATGCACACCGCCCAGCGCATCAGTGCGTCACTGGGCTGGCAAGGCCGCGTGATTCCACCCAGTGGCCGCTTCAGGCTTTGAAGCGTTTTTGCTTTATTTGACCGCGTAAGACGCGGTGCTTGGCTCCACTGCCATGACATATTCGCGAATACGCTCTGCATCTGCAAACCGGGCTTGCGAACCCAAAGCGTCTAGAAGCACGATCACCAAATTGCGATCGCCCACGCGTGCTTTCATCACAAGGCAACGACCTGCTTCGTTAATGAAGCCTGTTTTCTGCACCTGAATGTCCCATTCCTTGTTCTTGATCAAGCGGTTGGTATTGCGAAAATTCAGCTGCCCTTTGCCTGATTGAACAGAAAACTGGGGGTCTGTCGAAAACTGGCGAATCAATGGGAAGCGCTGTGCATGAAGCACCATGCGTGCAAGGTCGTTGGCACTGGACTTGTTTTCCACAGACAACCCAGTGGTTTCAGCAAAATTGGTATTGAACATTCGCAAGGAGGCCGCACGACGATTCATTTGTGCCACACAGGCTGCCAAGCCACCCGGGAAACTGCGCCCCAAGGCCGACGCTGCACGGTTTTCAGAAGCCATCAAGGCCAGATGTATCAGCTCGCGCCGAGTGAATTCGCTGCCGGGCTTCAAGCGCGAGCGTGTGTTCTTGTAATAGTCGATGTCTTCATTCGTGATGGTAATAACCTCGTTCAGGTCCAGTTCTGCTTCCAGGGTTACAACCACAGTCATGATTTTCGTGATTGATGCGATTGGTAACACTACAGAAGGATTTTTGGCGTAGAGCACTTCGAGTGAATCGGCGTCAGCCACCAAAGCAACTGAACTGTTCAATGACAAAGGGTCGTGCGCTTCTTTGAGGTTCGCGCGCTCAATTGCATTTGGAGCCGCCTGCAATCCCGCATGGAACACCATGGAGAAAGCAAATACAAGTTTAATCAGCGACGCTTTGTGAATCATGGTGTTTTGGTCTTCATTGTTTTAACTTTGGATGACTTGAATTCTACGCAGGTTAAGGGTTTGAGCCAAGGCTTTAGATCGAGTAATAACAGGGTTTTAAATCGCCTATTTCGAGCTTTTTCTTAAATATACCCGGTTCATGTAGTGCTGACCGTATTCAGCAAGGCGCTCGACCACACCAAGTTGCAAATTGGTCAGGTGCTCAAGGTCGGGAAAATAGCCTCCCGCCATCACAGTGACCACAGGCAATTCCCTGCTCGCCGCCCAATCCAGAACGATTCTGTCGCGGCGTTCAATGCCGCTGTCCGTCAAGGCCAGCTTGCCCAGGCGGTCTGCCTGATGAACATCCAAACCAGCCACATACAAAATCAGATCGGGTGAAAACAGTGTAGCAATGTGGCTCAGTGCACCATCAAGCTCTGCCAGGTAAGCGTCGTCGTCAATGCCATCGGGCAAAGCAACATCAAGGTCGCTTGCTGATTTGGTAAAGGGGTAATTTTTTGCACCGTGCATTGAGAAAGTAAACACACTGGGATCACCAGCCAGAATTTCGGCTGTTCCATCGCCTTGATGCACGTCCAGATCAATCACAAGCACCTTGGGGCTGTGTCGGCTTGCCCTGGCAATCGAATCAGTCTGGAATACCCGCGCTGCAACGGCGAGATCATTGAATACGCAGAAGCCACCGCCACGATCGCGTTTGGCATGGTGAGTGCCGCCGGCAAGGTTGATCGATGCACCGTGTTGCAATGCACTTCGAACCGCTGCCACTGTTGCACCCACTGAACGAAGTGAACGCTCCACCATGGCTTTGGACCATGGGAAACCGATGTCCCTTTGTTCACTTGCAGAAACTTCGCCTGTTTCTATGCGCTGAACGTAGGCAGGACAATGCGCCAAGGCCAGTTGACCAAGCGTTGCTGCTGGAGGCACGGAAAGCCTTATTCCACGGTCACTTATGGAAACTTTGTCCCGGAGAATCCGGTACTTCTCCATGGGAAATCGATGCCCTTGGGGCAAGGGCAGTACGAATTCATCGGTATAAAAGGCTTCAATCATGATTAATACAACAGAACGAACCTAATTTATTGCATTGCAACATTTTTGTTGACACAGGGATTTATTTTGATAGAATTCAATTTGTGCACCGCATCAAACGGTGTCGAAAAATAACCCTAGTGGTACGAAACCTGACGGAGCAAACTATGATGATGACCCCCGAGCAATTTCTTGACGTTCAAAAAGCCAACCTTGAAAAAATCCTGGGTCTGAGCCAGAAATCATTCGGCAACGTTGAGAAAATCGTTGAACTGAATCTTAACGCGGTTAAAACATACATGGAAGACAGCGCAGAGGCCATGAAAGCCCTGTCATCTGCCAAAGACATTCAAGAATTCATCGCTGTATCCAGCTCAGTTGCACAGCCCATGTCCGAGAAAGCAGCTGCTTACGGCAAGGATTTGTACGCTTTGACTTCAAGCTTCGCTGCAGAAACAAGCAAGCTGGTCGAAGAGCAAGTTGCTGAAAGCAACGAGAAACTGACACAACTGGTTGAAACAGCCAGCAAAAATGCCCCAGCTGGATCTGAAAGCGCAGTTGCTTTCATCAAGTCAGCATTGACCGCCGCAAATACCGCTTACGAAGGTGTGAGCAAGGCCACAAAACAAGCTGTTGAAATGGCGGAAGCCAATGTGGAAGCCGCAACCAAGGCAACCATCAAAGCCACCAACACAGCCACTACCAAGGCCCGCAAAGCAGCTTAAGCCTGTTTTGCCTGTAACGATGTCTCCTCGTTCCTCCTGGAACGAATTCTCAAAGTCTGCCCTTAATTGTGGCAGGCTTTTTTTTATCTTAAATACCTAAACCAGCAACTCGACTTTGCACTGCATGGTTTCAAGAATTTTCAGTAATTCGCCAAAAGCCTGCGACACCACTTCTTTCTTGTCCGCCCCACCCCGCGCTTTCACGCCCAATTCGATGTGCCGTGCCATTTTGTTGTCACCCACACTGGGCAAGCTGTATAGCCTGCAATCCGGGTACGCCGCTTCAAGCTGCTCCATGACCGGTGTGATTCGCGCTTCGGGCGTGTTGAACAGCAACAGGGCTTTCTTGTATTCAAGCTCCTGATGATGAAACTGCGGATATAACGTATCCAGCACCCACTCGATCATGGGCCAGGCCATGACAGGAAAACCTGGCACAAAGTGGTGCTGCCCCACGGTAAAGCCGGCAATCCGGTTGTAGGGGTTGGGTATCAGGCTTGCACCCGCCGGAAAATCAGCCATTCGCAGGCGAAACTCATCCAAAGGCTGTCCGCTCTCCTCACAACGCTGGCGAATCAGGTCCACAGCACCTTCATGGCGCACAATGGGCAGCCCCAAAGCCTGGGCGGCCGCCTGCCGGGTGTGGTCATCGGGTGTGCCGCCAATGCCCCCACAGCTCAATACGATGTGGTCACTGGAAAATGAACGCCTTAAGGTGTCGGTCAGAAACTCTCTGTCATCACCCACCATTTGAACCCAGGACAAATGTAGGCCCCGGGCCGTTAAACGTTCAATGACTGCAGGGATGTGCTTGTCTTGCCGCAAGCCTGACAAAATTTCGTCGCCCACCACAATCAAACCTATTTTCGGTACTGCCATTTTTTGCTCTTTTCTGTTTAGTTGGACTCAATCACGGGCATGTCGATCGTTTTGTCGTTTCGTACCTGCACCAAAGAGCCCATGTAATGGCGGGTGAAAGCCAATGCCGACATCACAGGCATGATCAGCAATATTGGAGGTATAAAACTTAAAAAGGCACACACCAAACCAATCAGCCAGGCCGAGGTACTGTCGCGCTTTTTGATTTCTTTCATTTCAAGTTTGGTGGCGTGCCCGGCAAGCGAATCGAACCGCATCACAGCCATCAACAAATAAGCGGTCAGCAAAATAGGTAATACGAACGCCATGCCGGGGATCAGCCACAGAGGCAGCGTGACAATCCATGCAATCAGAAAGATCACAACCGCTTTCAAAGTGACCCACAGGCTCATGACCATGCCGGAATCACCCTTTTTTTCGATGCCCTGGAATTCACGTTCTGTGAGGTAGTTGACCACGGGTGGCGTGACGTACAAACCTGCCAACAGCACTGCCGAAGTTGCAACTATCGGCCACAACAAACCAAATACAGCCAATGGCACCAAAATGAACTTCAGCCAGCCCATGAATGCGGCGTCTGTGGCCAAGGCCTCAGCAGAAAAATCAAAGCCCAAATACCCCAAGGCCCAAGTGGCTGCACTGACCAAGGGATCAATCGACAACCAGATAATCACCAGCCAAAACACCGATGCAATCGCCACAGACACCAAAGTCAACATCAGCATTTTCGGGCGAAATGAATCAACCAGCGCGTTAAACAGAATGGACATTGCGTTGTTCATATACCTTCCCTTTATTGTTGTCGCCTTGCCATGGTTTCCCATGCTTTTTGTAATCGCTTGACAGACACTGGCATTGGCGTACGAAGTTCTTGGGCAAACAGCGAAACCCGCAGTTCCTGGAGTTGCCAGGCAAACTGGCTCAGGCTTTCATCTTCCTGACCCTTCAATTGTGAGCTGGCACGGACCCAGTGTAATTGAAGATCCATGACATCTTTCATCAACTGCTTGTCTCGATCAATTGAATTGCGCACTCGCTCAAGGCGAATTTGTGCAGCCTTCAAGTAGCGGGGGTAATGGGCCAGCTGCTCCCAGGGCTTTTTAAGCAAGAAGCCTTTCGGTAGCAACCAGTTCAACTGGTTTTGAATATCGGCAACGCACTCGGGGAATGATTTTGACAATGCCTGGAGTTTTTTGCTGAGTGCACTGTATTCATTCAAGACAGTCAACAGAACTTTCCCGATTTCCTGGGCAATCAGGTTCATCCGGCTTCGCGCTTCTTGCGCCTTGGTGTTGAACTCATCTTGCGTTGTGGGCAAACCTGTAGCAAGCGCACTTCGCATCAAGGTTAACTTGATCCACTGCTGCTGAAGTTCTTCCGATGAACCCAAAGGCATGTACAACATGGCCACTTTCTGAAAATCAATCAGATTCTTGGTCAGGTACTTTAAAGGCTCTTTCAAGGCAATGTTGAACAAGCGCAGTACACCGTCAAGATGCACTTTGCGGGCAAGCGCTTCTTCATCGAATACTTCGACAATGCAATGGTCCCCCATGTCTTTAAGGGCTGGATAACCGAAAAACGTTTGGCCTCCACGCTTGATCTCGAGCATATCGGGCAAGCTACCAAAGCTCCAGTCGGTGATCGGCTGATCGTTGAACGCACTGGAGCTGGCTGAATTGGATGGCTTTGTTGTAGAAGCTTGTGAAGCGCCGCCAACAGTGGCCCCCACCTTGGCACGCACCTGCTCCACCACATCGGAGCTTTTAAAACTTTCTTGTGCTTTGCGGCCCCATTCAGCCCTCAAGGCCGACAAGCTGCGTTGCATATCAAGCTGACGCCCGTGCTCGTCCACCAATTTGAAGTTCATGAAATGGTGTGGCGGTAAGGTTTCGATCCGGAAGTCGCTCAAGAGTGGCCGGGCCGGCGTTTCACTGGCCACAAAATCGCGAAGGCGTTCCAGAAGCGGCTTTTCATACAGCGTTGCATCAAAATGCGCTTGGGCAAACTTTTCCGCAAATTGCGGTACTGGTACACAGTGACGGCGAAGCTTCTGCGGCAAACTTTTCAATAACAGAAGGGCTTTCTCTTTCAGCATTCCGGGCACTAGCCATTCTGTACGACCCACATTCACTTGATTCAGCAGCATCAGGGGAATAGTCAAGGTGACGCCATCGCGGGGGCTACCGGGTTCAAAGTGATAACTCAGGTCAAAGGCCAAGCCGCCCATTTCAAGCTTTTTGGGATAGAACTCGGTGGTAATGTCACCGGCCTTCTTGCTCAACAAATCCTGCTTGTTCAGGTGCAGCGCAGCAAGGTCTTCTTTGCTGGCTTGTTTGGCCCAGTTTTCAAGGGTTTGCTGGTTGTAAACTCCTGCAGGCAGTTTGTCATCGTAGAACTGGGCAATCAGCGCCTCGTCCACCAAAATATCCTGGCGGCGGGCCTTGTGCTCCAGCTTTTCAAGGTCTTCGACCAGCTTGCGGTTGTGTACATAAAAAGGCACATTTGTTTTCACCTGCCCAGGCACAAGGCCTTCGTGAATCATCAACCTGCGCGCATCGGCCTGGTTGAACCTGGCCAGGCTCACACGGCGCTGAGAGTAAATCGGCAAACCATAAATGGTGCCTGTTTCCAGGGCGACCGCTTGGCCAGATCCCTTCTCCCAATGCGGATTGTTGTGGTTGCGTTTGACAAGGTGTGCACCCACCTTCTCGATCCAGTCGGGTTGAATTTTGGCCACACTGCGGGCATACAACCTGGTGGTTTCAACCAGTTCAGCAGCCATGATCCACTTGCCGCCTTTCTTGAACAGGTTTGATCCCGGGTGAACTGAAAACTTAATGCTTCGTGCCCCCAGGTAAACCGGATCCGTTTCGTGCTTCAAACCGATGTTGCCCAACAAACCAGCCATCAGGGCCATATGAATTTGATCGTATTCCGCCGCCTTGGTGTTCAAAATCCACTTTTGATCTTTCACCATGGCGGTAAGCTGCTGGTGCACCTCGCCCCACTCGCGCAGGCGGTTGGCGGACAAATATTTGCGTTGTAGCGTGTTCTTAATTTCTCTATTCGTTAAATTTTGTTCTTTTAAATTAATGTAATACTTCCACAACTTAAGAAACGACATGAAATCCGATTCTGTGTCGTCGAACTGCTGCTGGGCGTTGTCTGCAGCTTCTTGCGCGTCAATTGGGCGATCACGCGGATCCTGAATCGACAATGCTGAAGCCAACACCAGCAATTCGTTCAGGCAGCCCCGCTGACTGGCTTCAAACAGCATTCGGGCAATTCTGGGGTCCAGTGGCAATTTGGCCAGCGCCCGGCCTATTTTGGTCAATTGCCCGGCATCGTCCAAGGCATTCAACTCGCTGAGCAATTGATAACCATCGGCAATTGCGCGGCCCATTGGGCGCTGCAAAAATGGAAAGTCCTCCACCTCGGTCAGGTGCAGGCTTTTCATCCGCAAAATGACAGACGCCAACGACGAACGAAGAATCTCAGGATCGGTGTAATCGGTGCGACCCACAAAATCGGCTTCTGCATACAAGCGAATACAGACACCATTGGCCACTCGACCACAACGCCCTGCCCGTTGATTGGCCGACGCCTTTGAAATTCGCTCTACCTGCAACATTTCAACTTTGTTGCGGTAGCTGTAGCGCTTCACTCGAGCCACGCCTGAATCAATTACATAGCGAATGCCAGGAACGGTTAGGGAAGTTTCCGCGACGTTGGTGGACAACACAACGCGCCTGCGACCACTCGGTTTAAAAATACGCTCTTGCTCTTGTGCGGTCAGTCTTGCAAACAAGGGCAAGATTTCCAGCGTTTGCCGCATGTTCTTGCCCAGAAAATTTGCCATGTCGCGAATTTCACGCTCACCAGGCAGGAACATCAATATGTCGCCCTGCCCTTCGCGGCAAAGTTCTTCCACAGCATCGAGTGTGGCGGCCTGAAAAGCATCCTCATCCACCTCATCTGCCGGGTTAACAGGTGCATTTTTTCGCCGGTTGGTGTCGAAATCGTTGGGGTCTTTGTAACGGACTTCGACCGGGTACAGGCGACCAGACACTTCAATCACCGGTGCAGGCTGACCCTGCACATTTTCAAAATGTTTGGAGAAACGCTCGGCGTCGATGGTGGCGGAAGTCACAATCAACTTCAAATCGGGCCGCTTGGTGAGCACGTCTTTCAGATAGCCCAACAAAAAATCGATGTTCAGGCTACGTTCGTGTGCTTCGTCAATAATGATGGTGTCGTACTTCTTGAACAGCGGGTCTGTCTGGCTTTCAGCCAGCAAAATGCCGTCGGTGACCAACTTCACTGCGGTGCTGGCATTGGATTGATCTTGAAAGCGGATTTTAAAACCCACCCATTGCCCAAGTTCGGAATTCAATTCCTGCGCAATCCGCTTGGCCGTGGCGGTTGCTGCCAGGCGACGGGGCTGCGTATGAACAATGCTTTGGCCTTTCAGCCCTCGCCCCAGTTCCAGGCACATTTTTGGCAACTGCGTGGTTTTACCGGAACCAGTTTCGCCGCACACAATGACCACCTGGTTCGAAGCAATCAAGGCCTTGATTTCTTCGCGACGCTGGGAAACCGGCAAATCTTCGGGGTATCGAATCTCGGGTAGGGACTGGAGGGTTTGTTCTTTTGACAACACAAATGACCAATATTGGGTTCAAATTCCGATCAAATCGGGGAAATACAGTGCGAAGGCTGGACTACGCACGATCGGAAATTATAATCAATCGAACGAGCGGCTGCGGCTGCCCACAGTGTATTCCCTTTTTTCAGGACAGCCCCAAAGCCAATGAGTAACGCCCCCAGCAACGACGACCTTTCCATGAACAGCCAAACCTTTGTTCAATGGCTGCGAACTGTTGCGCCTTACATTCATGCCTTTCGAGGCAAAACCTTCGTGGTGGCAGTCGATGGTGAGTTGGCCCACCAAGGCTATCTGAATTCATTGGCTCAGGATTTGTCGCTATTGCACGCCATGGGCATGCGTATTGTCCTGGTGTGTGGTTCTCGCCCACAGGTTGAAGAACAACTGGCTTTGCGCAATATCCAACCCGCCTTTCACAAGGGCTGGCGGATTACCGACAAAGGTGCACTTGAATGCGCGAAAGAAGCCGCTGGTGAACTGCGGTTGGACATTGAAGCTGCATTTTCGCAGGGCTTGCCCAATACACCCATGGCGCATTCATCCATGCGCGTTATTTCGGGCAATTTCATTACTGCTCGCCCCATGGGCATTCTGGATGGCGTGGATTTACAGCATACGGGCCTGGTTAGAAAAATTGATGTCACTGCTATTCAAATGAGCTTGAACAGCAGTGCGATTGTGTTGCTGTCTACCATTGGCTTTTCGCCAACGGGTGAAGCCTTCAACTTGAGCATGGAAGACGTTGCAACCAGCACTGCGCGCGCAATCAAGGCCGACAAGCTGATTTTCGTCAGCCAGATCGAAGGCATATTCGACAAAAGCGACAAGCTGCTTGAAGAACTCGAGCTGGACCGCGCACGTGAAATCATGCTTCAGGATGACCTGCCAGAGCTGACCAAAGACTATCTTGAATGCTGCATTCTGGCAGTACAAGGCGGTGTTGGGCGCGCGCACATTGTGCCGCTGAACCTGGATGGCGGCGTGATGCTGGAATTGTTCTCGCACGACGGCGTAGGCACCATGGTTTCCGAAGAAAACCTGGAAAGTCTGCGCCAGGCGACTCTGGATGATTCAGGCGGTATCAAAACCCTGATCGAACCCCTAGAAATGGCTGGAGTACTGGTGCGCCGTGGTCGTGACCGTATTGAACGCGACATCGACCACTTTATTGTGCTGGAACACGACGGTATTTTGTGGGGCTGCGCTGCCATGTACCCGTACCACGCTGAGGGTGTGGCTGAACTGGCCTGCCTGGTGGTGCATCCTTCGTGGCAAGGCACAGGTGATGGCGAGCGTTTGCTCAAGAAAATTGAACACGATGCACGCAAACAAGGCTTGAAACAGTTGTTTGTGCTGACCACGCAAACGTCGCATTTCTTCTTGAAACGTGGCTTTGTGGTGGGCGACATTGACAAACTGCCCATTGAGCGCAAGCGCCTGTACGACTGGAATAGAAAGTCGCAAATCATGATTAAAACGTTGTGATTGGGCGAACAAGGCCTGCAACATGAGTACCTTCAAACACAAGCCAGCAGCACACGGCCCAAGCACTGAAATCATTCACTCCAAGCCGGTTAGTCACGATGGCTTCTCAGCGCTGCCTGTGCCCGTGTACAGGGGCTCCAGCACGTTTTTTGAAAATACGGCGGCACAACGTGCAACCGTAAACCCGATTGGGCTGGACTACAGCTATGGCTTGCATGGCAACCCTACGCAGTACACGCTTGCCAAGAAACTGGCTGAAATAGAAGGCGCCACACACGCGCTGGTGTGTCCTTCCGGGCTGACCGGTATTGCACTGGTGGCCCAAGCCTGCTTGAAAAGCGGTGACCACTGGTTGATTCCTGAAAATGTATATGGCCCTGTACAAGCGCTGGCCAGAAACCTGCACGCAGACTACGGCGTGGAGTTTTCCGAGTATGACCCCTGCAACGCAACCAGCGTGGCGGCAGGCTTGCGCACCAACACCACCCTGGTATGGACAGAAGCGCCTGGCTCACTAACCTTCGAAGTGCCCGATTTACAAGCCATTGTTGCACTGGCGAAAGCCCATGGAGCACTAACAGGTATCGACAACACCTGGGCCGCTGGCATTGCCTACAAACCTTTCGAACACGGTTTTGACTTCAGTGTTCAGGCCTTGACCAAATACCAGTGTGGTCACGCCGATGTATTGATGGGTGCCGTGTTGAGCAACAACACGAAAGCATTTGCGGATTTGGAACGGAAAAACCGGATATTGGGCCTTGGCGTTTCACCTGCCGATTGCGACCTGGTATTACGTGGCCTGCTCACCCTGCACCTGCGCTACAGGCAACAGGCCGAAAACGGTTTGCAGGTGGCCACTGCCTTAAAGGCACACCCTGCAGTTGCGAGGGTGCTTCACCCTGAGTTTCCGGAGTGCCCAGGCCATACGTTCTACAAACGAGATTTCAATGGATTTGCCAGTATTTTCTCGGTGGTATTGAAATCGGAGTACACCGATGAACAAGCCTGCGCCATCATCGATCAGCTTCAATTATTCAAGATTGCCTATTCATGGGGTGGACCAGAAAGTTTGGGCTTGGTGGTGAACATACCCGACAGCCGCAGGCGCCACCTGGCAGACTCTACGGGCACTTGTGGGCCGATTCTTCGACTGGCAATTGGCCTTGAGGAACCTGCGGATTTGATTGCCGATTTAATGCAGGCGCTTGATACAGTTGGAGGCTGAGTATTCGCGAAGTCGCAAAGCTGTTCTTCCTCTTCAGGCATTCGCAAAGTCGCATGCCGATTCGTTTTAGGGTATTTGCAAAGTCGCATGCCCTCCTCCGCCAGAAAGCCTGAATACACCCTTATTGAAATTCACACTGACTCACCGAGATTCGGCAAAAAAGATGGCCGAACTCGGTGTCGACCCTTGGTCGAACGTGGCGCGTGAATTCAAACGGGCAGGCTTTCTTGAAGGCGGAGAGACGGCTATGCGAACTTCGCAAATGCCTGAACGAGGACAGTGATGTGCGACTTCGCAAGCGCCGCTAGTGGCGTGGTTGGTGCGGTGAAGCTTTGCAGCAGCGTTGCATCATTCTGCCGATTCAAGATCAAGTCGCCCGGTTTGATTCGCAGCGAAGGGCGGTTCCCGCAGGAACCGATGCGAAGACGCGTGAGCGTTTCGCATACCCTGAGCAAGATTCAAAAAGGGGAATTCGACTTGATCACGGCAGAATGAGCGATGCGTTGCAAAGCGAACATCGTCGCAGAATGAGCGATACGCTGCTGAGCCTTACCAACAGGACATCTACGAAGAAGCACAGGGCCACGCACTGCGAAACCCTGTCCATGTTGGCAATTTACGCCTTCACGCAATCCACGAAGTAAGTCACATTGCCCTGCTCGTCTTCAATCTCGACCAAGCCGTGAATATCGGTTTCGAAGCCCGGGAACTGCTTGTTGAAATCGCGTGCGAAGCGTAGGTAATCCACAATCGTGGCATTGAAAATTTCGCCCGGAATCAACAACGGAATACCCGGTGGGTAAGGTGTCAGCAAAGCGGAAGTAATGCGGCCTTCCAGTTCATCGATTGCAACGCGTTCGATTTCACGGTGTGCCACCTTGGCATACGCATCAGCCGGCACCATCGCAGGCTGCATGTCGCTCAAGTACATTTCGGTGGTCAAACGAGCCACGTCTTTCAAGCGGTACATGTTGTGAATGGTGTTGCAAAGATCGCGCAAACCGACCGCTTCGTAACGCGGGTAAGCCTGACAAAACTCGGGAATCACGCGCCACAAAGGCTGGTTTTTGTCGTAATCGTCCTTGAACTGCTGCAGGGCCGTCACCAATGTGTTCCAGCGGCCCTTGGTGATGCCGATGGTGAACATGATGAAGAAAGAATACAAGCCTGTTTTTTCAACGATCACGCCGTGCTCGGCCAGGTATTTGGTCACAATCGACGCAGGAATACCCGCGTCAGAGAACTGTCCGTTCACATCCAGACCCGGGTTCACAATGGTCGCCTTGATCGGGTCGAGCATGTTGAAACCATTGGCCATTTTGCCAAAGCCATGCCAAGTGTCGGTGGTGTGGATCAGCCAGTCATCACGTGGGCTCATGCCCTCTTCGCTCAGTACATCAGGGCCCCAAACCTTGAACCACCAGTCGTCACCAAATTCCTCGGCTACTTTGCGCATGGCACGGCGGAAATCCAGTGCTTCCATAATGCTTTCTTCCACCAAAGCGGTGCCGCCCGGGGGTTCCATCATGGCTGCAGCCACGTCGCAACTGGCAATAATCGCGTATTGCGGGCTGGTGGAGGTGTGCATCAAGTAGGCTTCATTGAAAATGTGCCGATCCAGTTTCCGGTTTTCGCTTTCCTGCACCAGAATTTGTGACGCCTGCGACAAACCTGCGAGCATTTTGTGTGTCGATTGCGTGGCGAAGACCAACGAATCTTTGGTGCGCGGGCGATCACGGCCAATGGCATGCATGTCTTTGTACATGGGGTGGAAGCTGGCATGCGGCAGCCACGCTTCGTCAAAATGCAGCGTGTCAATTTCAGAACCCAGCACTTCCTTGATCATTTCCACGTTGTACAAAACGCCGTCGTAGGTGCTTTGCGTAATCGTCAAAATGCGGGGCTTTTTGTTCTTGGCTTTGCTCGCAAACGGGTGGTTCGCAATTTTCTTGGCAATGCTTTCAGGCTGGAACTCTTCCAGCGGAATTGGACCAATAATGCCCAAGTGGTTACGCGTGGGCGTCAAAAACACAGGAATGGCACCGGTCATGGTGATCGAATGCAAAATCGATTTGTGGCAGTTTCTGTCCACCACCACGATATCGCCTGGCGCCACGTTGGCATGCCAAACCATTTTGTTCGAGGTTGACGTACCGTTGGTCACGAAGAAGCAATGGTCTGCGTTGAAGATTCTGGCAGCGTTGCGCTCGGAAGCAGCAACCGGACCAGTGTGGTCGAGCAACTGCCCCAGTTCGTCCACGGCGTTACACACATCGGCACGCAGCATGTTCTCCCCGAAAAACTGGTGGAACATCTGCCCGACCGGGCTTTTCAGAAATGCAACGCCGCCAGAATGCCCGGGGCAATGCCAGGAGTAAGAACCGTCTTGCGCATAGTGAACCAGCGCGCGGAAAAACGGGGGTGCCAGTGAGTCCAGATAGCTTTTCGCTTCACGGATAATGTGCCGCGCCACGAATTCAGGCGTGTCCTCGAACATGTGGATGAACCCGTGCAACTCTTTCAGAATTGCATTCGGAATGTGGCGCGATGTGCGGGTTTCACCGTAAAGATAAATTGGAATTTCCGCATTTTTGAAGCGAATTTCCTGAACAAAGTTGTTCAAATTCTGCAGCGCGTCTTCGATTTCTTTTTTGCTACCCAAGCCGAATTCTTCATCATCGATGGACAGAATAAAGGCGCTGGCGCGGCTTTGCTGCTGAGCAAACTGGGAAAGGTCGTGATAACTCGTCACACCCAAAATTTCTACGCCCTCTTTCTCAATGGCGTCGGCCAGAGCCCTGATGCCCAAACCGGATGCGTTTTCAGAACGGAAATCTTCGTCAATAATGACTATGGGGAAACGAAATTTCATTGATCTTCCTGTGATCGGGGTTTAAAACCAAGCGTGCATTATCCCCCACGCTCGGGCTAGCTCCAAGCATTCCGAAGAAAAAAAACGCATTCCATGAAAGCCCGACGCAGCGGAAATCTACCTCGAAATAGTTACTTCATCGAATTGTCATTTAATCCAGTTTAAATGGCCGTTTTTCGCCCACGTGCAGCGCATGATCAACACGCAGTTTGCGACCCTTGAAACCTATATTCCGAGGCCCGCGAGCCCACCAATCAGCAAGAACCCACTTCGCCGACTTGATGGATATATTGACAGCGTCAAACCCAGCTTTAAACGAATGGCCGCTGTTCGACAAGCGGTCCGATCCAACGATTCCACAGTGTCGCGGGCAGACCGTATTCTGGCCTGTCCCGAGCGCGTCAATAGCAAGGCTTTGCGGGCGCTGATCTACGCATCCAAATATCTGGAGGAAGTTGGCGAGGCAGTCTCGGATATTTCCGGATGGATTGAGCGAGCCTCTCGCAACATGGTCTCTGGAGGCAATAAAAACGACATTGCCCAGGTGCTGGGGTCAGGTCTGGGGCGCGTTATTTCCGGATATGCCAATGCCCCGGGGTTTTCTGTTCACAAAGCGGCGGGGGCGTGTCTGCTTGGTCTTTCTACAGTCACAGGCGCCCTTGCCGTTCTTGGCGTTAAGGCTTTTGACGAAAAGCACAATTTAATTGCAGAAAACCGCTCCCTTAATGACGGTGGACATTTTGAAACCTCGCTATACCAACAGATCACCGAGAGAACGGTCAAAGTCAAAGCTGGCCTCTTGAACCGCTTCATCACGAAACTCGACAAAGAGGGCTACCCGAGAGACCATGCCATACACAGGTGGTGCAGACATCTCTCCCCCCATCACACCATCCACAACGAGTCTGACAATTGGGCACGGCGTACTCACACCAACTACATCTGGAAGAATTTGCATCAGTACGGCAGGGTGACCAAGGTTCTGATGAACTGCGCCTATGGTGTATTTCAGGGTGTGAACAAAATCTTGGGCTCGTATGACAAATACCTGGGCACCGAACTCGGGAAGCGACTATTCGCCAAGAAGCTTGGCAATTTGCTGGGATTGAAATTGGGTCTGTGTTTGGGTGCTGGCATTGCCGCTGCCGTGTCTGTACCTATGGCACCATTGGTGGTCGGCCTTTCCACGGTGTGTGCATGTGCGTGTGCTTTTGCGCTTATAGCGCTGGTGGCTGCAAAAATGAACGTGAAGCATTGTCACGACTGGCGTGGAAACGTGGCTCCACGCCGACCTACGCCAAGACCTATCTGACTATACTTTTATCAGGTTTTGGGTAGTGTCACACCCACTTGACCTTGATATTTTCCGCCCCGGTCACGATAGGATGTTTCACAGACCTCATCGCTCTCAAAGAACAACACCTGTGCGCATCCTTCGCCCGCGTAAATCTTGGCAGGTAGCGGCGTGGTGTTCGAGAATTCGAGTGTCACATAACCTTCCCACTCGGGTTCGAAGGGTGTCACGTTGACAATAATGCCGCAGCGCGCATAGGTACTTTTACCCAGGCAAATGGTCAATACATTGCGTGGAATGCGGAAATATTCCACCGTACGGGCCAGGGCAAATGAGTTTGGCGGAATAATACAAACATCCCCTTTGAAATCCACAAAACTTTTTTCATCAAAGTTTTTGGGATCAACTATGGTGCTGTTGATATTTGTGAATATTTTGAATTCATTGGCGCAGCGGATATCGTAGCCATAGCTGGACGTGCCATACGACACGATTCGCTTGTCACCCTGGTACCTTACCTGGCCGGGCTCGAAGGGCTCGATCATGCCCGTGCTTTCTGCCATACGGCGAATCCATTTGTCAGACTTGATGCTCATGCTTGATATGCTTTTGAAATTCAATATTTCCGAATGTTACATGAGCAGGAGGGGTTTACTGATTCAGCTCCTCCAGAATCTCGGCTAATTCCTTCATCACGGAATCGGCCAGCGCATCGAAAAACACGCGGATCAATTCAGCAAGTTGCGAGGCGACCACGCCGACCAAAGGCAACTGCATTAAAAACTCGAGGTTTTCGGTTTCCATGTTGATCCCGACCTGATATTGAAAATCAAGCAAATGGATCATTGCATGTGCTTCTGCCAAAAAATGCAGGCAAATTTCAGCCGCACTGGGTTCATTCATGTTGTAAAGCGGGAAGGCCATGACAACCCAGCGGGTGTTTTCCGACTGACCCGCCCGAAATGAGAGCTCGAATTGCCCTTTTTTGGCCATGATCACACCATCACCATCGAACCACTGCATGTCAGATAGTCGAATGGCATCGTGCAACAAATCAGACTCAGGGCCGCTGAATCCGTTGGGGCGCAGTTCGGTCTTGCTAGGTAGTTTGATCGCTTTGGCAGGGGGCGGCGGGATTCTATGACCAGGGCGGTTATTCATGGGCAGACTACTCGATAAATGATGGAACATTTATTAAGTTGGCGAAAATTACAGCTTGGTTCCGAACAAACTCCGTTCAGGCCGAATTTTGGTGCTGTTCGACCGCTTTGGAGATTGCGGTCATCATCGCGCTGGAATCGGCCAAATGCCCCACATCCGGCAACTCGATCAGATTAGAGCGCAACACCATCTCGGAGATCATTCTTGCACCGCCCGGTGGGCAAATTCGATCACTCAGCCCCTGAATCAGGCTGATTGGATAGCTTGCGCAAGCAATGCCTGAGATCAGTGAATTCCAGTCAGCCGGTGAGATAAAACAGTCGTGCTGCAGAAAATGGGCCTGCAAGCGATACTTGCGAACCAAGGCCAGTTCCTGAACATCAGTCAGAAATGGTTTTTTGACATCAAAGCCACGACCGGAACCGGTCAACAAAGCCTGTTCCAGTTTGTTCCAGGCGATTGATAACTCAAGCAGATGCTCGGGCGTGGCCACTGTAAAGCATTCGCACACGGTGTCAGTTCGAGCACCCTGCCCAAAACTGTCGGCAAAGTAGTCTGGCGCGATCTTCTCTAGAGACTCAAAAAAAGCATCAACCCTGGGCCGCAATGGAATAAATGGCGCACGCAGAACAACACTGGCAATTCGATCCGGTCTGTAAGCGGCGATCGCCAATGCAAGCGTTGCTCCCCACGATCCACCTAAAATATGAAATTTTTCAATGTGCAGGCGATCAGCAATCTGCAAAGCATCATCGATGAACAATTGCAGATCAATGGCGCTTGAATCAATGTCTTCACTCAGACCGCTGTTACGTTGATCAAAACCGAACCAAGGCAGGCCTGCGAACCGCAAAGGGGCCACGTGAGCAGCACCGAGACTGCCACCGGGGCCACCATGTAAAACCATCCAGGGAAGTTGGCGAGCACTGGAACGCAGTTGTTTTTTACTGCCCTTCTCGGCCCAGACCGCTAAATTTCCACCCGCATCCAGCAGCAAATGGGGCGCTGCCCAAACGCCAGCCAACCCCGACTTTGGAGCGGGTTTGGCTGTGGTTTCAAATAACAGTTCTTCTTTCAGCACACATGCATTCCAGGAGACGGTCGAATTGAACCGGTCAGGTGTTTTGCACCACAATCGATGGAAACTTCAAGGACATGTCTTTGGATTGCTCCGCAATACGAATTGCCACTTTGCGCGCAATTTCCTTGTAGGTTTTCGCCAAATCGCCATCAGGATCAGCAACCACTGTGGGTTTGCCAGAATCGGCCTGCATGCGAATCCGCATGTCCAGCGGCAAGCCACCCAGGTAATGAATGTTGTAATCCTTGGCCATTTTCTGGCCGCCACCGTCACCGAAAATATGTTCTTTGTGACCACAGTTGGTGCACACATGAATGGCCATGTTTTCAACCAAACCAAGAATCGGCACACCTACTTTTTCGAACATCTTCAAGCCTTTACGTGCGTCGAGCAAGGCAATGTCTTGAGGTGTTGTCACAATGACTGCGCCAGTCACTGGTACTTTCTGTGACAGTGTCAACTGGATATCGCCAGTGCCGGGCGGCATGTCCACAATCAGATAATCGAGGTCTTTCCAGTTGGTTTGCTTCAACAACTGCTCAAGCGCGCTGGTGACCATGGGGCCGCGCCAGACCATGGGGGTGTCTTCATCTATCAGGAAACCAATCGACATGGCCTGTACGCCGTGCCCTTCCATAGGATCGATAATTTGGCCATCGTCCGATTGCGGTCGCCCGGTAATGCCCAGCATGGTGGGCTGGGAAGGACCGTAAATGTCAGCGTCCAGCATACCCACACGTGCACCCTCTGCGACCAGCGCCAAGGCCAGATTCACTGCAGTAGTACTTTTACCCACACCACCCTTGCCAGAGGCAACGGCAATAATGTTCTTCACGTTTGGCATTGGCTTCAAGCCACGTTGCACTGCATGCGTTTGAATCTTGATGGTTGCGTTTACGCTAACGTTTTCAACGCCAGGAACCTGCGCGCGCACGGCAGCAATGGCCGCCTTGCGCAAACCGTCCAGCTGGCTCTTGCCTGGGTAGCTTAGTTCCAATTCAAAACTGACATCGCCGCCGTCTACTTGAATGTTCTTGATCAGTTTGGCGCTGATGAAGTCTTTGTTCAAATTGGGGTCAATGACACTACGCAATGCTTCGCGTACGGTGTCGGTACTCACTGACATACACACTCTCCTCGAATCTTGTCTGGTATGGTCTTTCTCTGTATAGGCGTGAGTCTAGCCTGTTTTTCACACAGCAGGCTTACACCCAATGGAAAGCCCTGCGTTCTAATCATTGGCGTTTACCCTAAAGCTATTAAATTTTGGGCAGCAATCGTTAATTTCTATGACTTGAGGGTCATACCAACTTTTTTTAGACACAACTTGATAGGATTGCGACACAAAAATTCAAATGTTGCTGGAGATCTTGAAATGAAAACTTATGTATGTATCGTTTGTGGCTTGATTTATGACGAAGCGGCAGGCATGCCTTCTGAAGGTATTCCCGCCGGTACGCTGTGGGCCGACGTGCCAGCAGACTGGCTTTGTCCAGACTGTGGTGTGGCTAAAAGCGACTTCGAAATGGTCGAGGTGTGAGCATTGTTGGACACTACCATTTGGCGTAATGGTCTTCGCACCAACCCGTCAAACCATTCAATGCATAGGTGGCGCCTGTTTCTTTCAATGTGACGGTGCCCCTGAACTCACCAAAACACTGGTTAAACCGACTGGCCAACACCAACAGGTTTCGGTGATCATCGATGCTGCCCTTGGGTGTAAATTGCAAATCGACAGCGCCGCACTGCGAATACACTCGCCAGGGCGCATGAACATTGTCCCGGTCATAGTCAAAAAGCACTAGCGGCAACTCGTTCAATTGCCCGTTCACCCAAAGCACATTTTCGTGGGCACTGGTTTCATTCACGCCGCGCGCCACGTTCAGTGACAGCAAGGGCTGCCCGGGTGCAGTGCGACCGCTGGCACATGCCCAATTCCAGAAGGTTTCCCGCCGCAAAAAACCAGCGGTCCAATCGTGGTAGCAACCGTCTTTTTCTGGATTGATCGGGTAGTTAACACCATTTAAATGCACATGGCCACTAACTGCCCCGCCGCTGCTTTTCTGGGCATACGCGAAACCCGTGTTGGCAACGGGCGTGTTCAGTGCCAGGGTTTCAGATCCGCCACAATTAATCGATACCTGGCCGTGAAATGAATCGCCAAAACTGAAGCTCAACGAGCGAGATGTTTCCGTGCGCACTGCCAACACTTGGTGGTCTTTTTTGAACGGATGAGTCCAGGTACTTTGGCCAATCGGCCTGTAGTCGCTTTGAAAGCCCAGATCCAAAGGCAAATCAAATTGAATTCGATGCAAACCCTGTGCGGTGTGCAGATAGGCGAAAGTTGAGTTCAGCAGCCCCAAGCGAACCATGCCGCAACCAAATGTAAAGCCTTCGCCCAGTGCACCATAAAAATCAAAATGCTTGAACAGAAAACGACGTTGCCAAGCCATGCGCCTTGCACCCATGGCATTACGCGCATCGTACTGCTGCCAATTGATATGGCGAGGCAAGGAAGACAATCGTCCCCAGGAAGGCACACCTTTGGCGTTGATGAGATCCATAAAAAAATCGGGCAAGTTAGACTTGCCCGATTTTGTCACGTTTTGCCTCCCGCTAGAAAGGCGAATTCACTGCAAAGCGCTCGCTTAAACCGGCAGACCGCCACCGATTGCATCGGTAATGATGGCGGGGTCCAGCATGCTGGTAATCGGCGCCAAAGGTGAATCAGCGGCCATTCCCAACAAAGGATCAAGTGCTGCATCCAGCGGCGTACCTGTCGTGCCGCCCGTTGAACCACCACCTGCACCACCTGCCGCATCGGCCAATGGGCCGAGTACCGCATCCAACGGTGTGCCTGTGGGGCCTGCTGTATCACCGCCGCCAGCACCACCTGCTGCATCGGCCAATGGGGCTAGCACCGCATCCAACGGTGTGCCTGTGGGGCCTGCTGTATCACCGCCGCCAGCACCACCAGCTGCATCGGCCAATGGGCCAAGTACCGCATCCAACGGTGTGCCTGTGGGGCCTGCTGTATCACCGCCGCCAGCACCTCCTGCTGCATCGGCCAATGGGGCCAGCACCGCATCCAAAGGTGTTCCTGTGGGGCCTGCTGTATCACCGCCGCCAGCACCACCTGCTGCATCGGCCAATGGGGCCAGCACCGCATCCAACGGTGTGCCTGTGGGGCCTGCTGTATCACCGCCGCCAGCACCACCTGCTGCATCGGCCAATGGGCCGAGTACCGCATCCAAAGGTGTGCCTGTGGGGCCTGCTGTGTCACCGCCGCCGCCTGTGGCCCCGCCGATCATACCCAGAGCATCGCCCAGGGGCTCGCTAACTGCGGCCAAAGGCGTACCGGCCAGTGCTTGCAGGATTGGATCCAAGGCTGCATCCAGTGGGGTACCAGTTGTCCCGCCAGTGGTGCCACCGTCAGTGCCACCATCGGTACCGCCGTCTGTACCACCGTCAGTTCCGCCGTCACTGTCACCGACTGTGCCGCCAGGGGTACTTGTAGGTCCAGATCCCTCATCATCGCTGGAGGAAGCAAGCAAACCCAAGCCAACAGCGCCAGCGCCAACTGCCGCCACGGTACCTGTGGAGCCACCCGCCAACAGACCGCCGCCGAACAGGCCAAACATGCCGCCCTCGGCACCTTCCTGGCCTACGCCATTGAGTTGAACCATTTCTGCGAAATCAGGATCCAGGTTGGCGATGGTTACGCCGTCTTCAGACAAGGCCTCGAAAACCAATGCGGTCTGGCCGTCTTTCATGGTTGTGTCGACAATCACGCTACCGGTAGGGGCAATCAGCAAATTCCCGATTGGCTCGCCATAGCTGCTAGACAAGACAATAGAAGCGCGGCCGGAATCGCTGGCTGTGATTACGTCACCAGCCATGATGGAATCGCCGTTGACCAGCGAGCGGGACTCGCCGTCGCGCATGATGCTGACTGGGCCTTCCAATTCATTGACCGAACCAATTACCTGAGTGGACATGTCTTGCCTCCAAATCTGATTGTTTGTGTGATCGAATTTGTAAGTAATACTCTGACTGCACTCAGTCGGATTCAAACTGCACGGTTTTAAAGAAGAATCAGCAAAATACCGGCCAAAATTCCACCCCACACCGCGCCGATCAGGGGCATCATCCACTCGTATCGGGAAAACACTGGACGCAGCGCTTTCTCAAACTCCATCGCAGGTAAACCAGAAAGTCGCTCAACAATCACGTCTTCAATGCGCAAGACATCGTTCAAATAAACCCGGGCTGCCATCAAATGGGCTTCAAGCTTGCTGGCAAATATTTTCGAGGCATCGCGTTTGATCGACACCCATTGCTCAGCGCCCAAGACGGCAACCAACAACGGTTTGATCCCACTGGACTCCAGGTCCATCACGCGCTGCACATGGTAATCAATCAGCGACGACAGGTTTTTGGCATTGGGTCCACGGCAAAGGGACAACACAATATTCTCGGTGGTCAACACCTCGCGTGCAGCTGTTTGCGCAAACAACTCAGAAATGTGCTTTTGATCACGAAAGAAAAACCCGACAAACTTGCCCAAGCGAATGGTGCCGTGGTCAGGATGGAAGAACAGGCTTTCCAGTGCAAGCTCGTTTGCGACGGCACCCAAGGCGATACCCAGCACCACCAGCCAATACCATTGAATACCGAACAGGGAACACACAGCGAGGATCAGTCCAACCACCAAGCCGGCGACCAGCGAGAAGCGAACCAGATAGGCCATTGGGTCTTTGCCAGCGCTTTTAAACAGGTCGACCACAAGAAATGGTTTGCTGGTGACTACATCCAGCACGAGTGTTTTCAAACTGAGGTAATAGGCGGGCTTTTTTTGCAAATCAAGGATGATCTGTTTGGCCACCTCGGGCACGATACCGCGAATTCTGAAAATGATGGAGTTCTGCAAGAAGCTGGGCAAACTTTCCCACAGGGTTGGCTTGTGCTTCAGCATGACCTCCCGGCAAGCCAGGTCGGCAGTCTCCTGCATGGGGGGCGTTAGCCGATCCGACAGCCCTGCTGCCGGAATACGTTTGATCATTTCATCGAGCGGCAATAATTTGTGGGTCATCAGGCGTACGGCGATTTCAGCCATCACCGATTTTTGATGGGGCACCAGGCCCTGCCAACCCAAACCTTCCAGACCAAGTTGGTGCAACCCAAGCTTTCGAAACAGAGGGATTCGCCAACCTTTGAATTCTTTGGGGTTAAACATCAACCACAAGGCGGCGGTCTGGAAAAACCAGGCCAAGGCAAGACCTAAAGTTGCCATCAAGGCAAAAACGGCCCATGTGGGAAGTCCCAAATGAAGAAAAGAAAAATCCAAATCGAGCATCCTGAAGTAATTATTAAAATAATTGATCTAATTTTGGCGCAGCAAGGCACACTTATAGATCGTTATACTGGCGAACGAGACAAGACAGATTAGAGAAAGCCGTCCAATAATATAGAGCGACGACTATATATCTTTATACTTTACCAACAAATAATAAGATTCTAAGGGGACGCCTTTCATGGATTGGGCAACTATTTACGCGGATGTTCAGCAGAACTACCTTTTCTACCTCTCAATCCCTGTAGTTGCCGCCATCCTTGGTTATGTCACCAAGATTGCTGCGGTCAAAATGATGTTCTACCCCATGAAGTTCGTGGGAATTCCGCCCTTCTTCGGCTGGCAAGGCATTGTGCCGCGCAACGCGCTTCGCATGGCATCGATTGCTGTTGACACCATCACCACCAAACTGGTGTCGGTCAATGAAGTGGTTTCCAAACTGGATTCCGAGCGCTTGGGCAAGGAGCTGGAAGGCCCCGCGATGGAGGTGATCGAGACCATCATTCGCGAGGTGATGTCCAAACATCAACCCAAGTTGTGGGAAAGTCTGCCGAACTTCGCCCAGAAAAAACTGATTGACCGTGTCAAGAAAGACGTGCCCGGTGTGATTGCCAGTGTGATGGAAGACATCAAGGGCAACATCGATGAAATTCTCGACCTGAAGGCCTTGGTGATTCGTATCCTGATGAAGGACAAGCACCTGCTGAACCGGATCTTCCAGGAAGTGGGCCGCGAAGAATTCAAGTTTTTTGGCGTGTCGGGCCTTTACTTCGGTTTCATGATCGGTGTGGTGCAGATGATTCTGTGGGTTATTTTGAAAGAGCCTTGGATTTTGCCCGTGTTCGGTTTCCTCGTAGGCTTCATCTCCGACTGGATCGCATTGAACATTCTGTTTGAGCCCAAGAAGCCGATCCCCTTTGGTTCTTACACCATTCAGGGCCTGTTCCTGAAACGCCAGCAGAAAGTTGCTGCTGACTACGCAAAAATTATTGCGCGCGATATTTTGACGCCTCAAACCATCATTGGTGAAATGGTGGCAGGCCCTCTTTCCGAACGTGTTCAGAAAATGGTGGATGAGCGAGTGCGCGAAATGGTGGACAGCAAGGCCAGCATTGTGAAGCCTTTCGTGGTGATGGCCGTGGGTGCGGAATCATTCCAACGCATGAAGCAAGACACTTCAGAAATGCTGATGGCTCGCCTGGCCGATGTGATCATGCATGCTGAAACGTATGTTCAAACTTCACTGGACATTGAAAACGTGGTGGGCAAGAAAATGCAGGCCATGACGCCGCTTGAATTCGAGGGGCTGTTGCGCCCAGTCTTCAAGCAGGAAGAATGGATTTTGATCATGACCGGTGCCATTTTGGGCGGCCTGGTGGGTGAAGGCCAACTGATGGCGATGATCAAGTTGGGGATTATTTAACCCCATCTGCTTTGCGGAAGAAACAAAAAAGCCCGGCAAATCACCGGGCTTTTTCTATTCAGGGCAGTTCAGTTCTGAACGCGAGCCTTGGCCAGTCCAGGATTCTCCCGGCCAGTTTCAGCAAACTCCACAAATTCAGACACACAGTTTGCCACCCACTCCGAATGGCTTTGTACCACCCAGTGCTGGGCATCAATGTCTCGGCGCCAAACATTGTGGGCATAGGGGTAACAAGACTCAACCAGTGCTGTGGTTACAAATTTGTCTTTGGTCGGCACCAGCAATTGCACGGGGACGTCTGTTTGGCGCAAACGCGGGCTGCTGATTCGGGGCAGCATGTTGGCCCGGTAAAGGTTTATGCCGTTTACGCCATCTTTTCGCTGTGTAGGGTTTACTTCATGTTCCACACCTTCCATTTTCTTCACGATACCTGGCCAGGCTTTGTCCAGCCCCATCTTCCAGGCGGCCGGTGCCAGAAATGGCAACTGAAAAGCATACACATACCAGGAATGCATTAACTGCCCCATGACATTGCCCAAGGCTTTTCGATTGTTGGCCGCGAAGCTGTTGCGCATCCACATGCCAATGTGGTCCAGGCACGGTCCGGAGATGCTGGTGTAGCTGGCAATCCTGGCTTTCAGGCGATGGTCAGTTACGCTTTCCCAGGTCTGGATGGAACCCCAGTCGTGAGCCACCAGGTGAACGGGCTGCGTGGGGCACACTGCGCGCATTACAGCTTGCAAGTCTTCAGACAATTTGTTGAGAGAGTAGTCCCAGATCCAGCCCGGCGCCGTGGACTTGCCACAGCCACGCACATCGTATGTGACCACATGGAAATGGTGCTTTAAAATTTCAACAACTGGATCCCACACGGTGCTGGAATCGGGGTAACCGTGAATCAGGATAATGGTCGGATTGTGGGGTTCACCATGGCTGTTCACGGCCAGCTCAACGTCGCTGGAATGAACAACCATCTGGCTCATCTGGCGCTGCTTTTCTTGTGTCTCGGTCATGGGTTTTGCCCTTATTGGATGTTGTATCGAAGTGCGCGTGTAACCACTTTATAACCCCCATTGAACCCCTATTCTTTCAGCCCGGTTAGAGTGGAAACTCCAAATAAGCAAATAACTAAAAAATAGAATGACTTACAGCGTTTTTTGATGCAGTGCGTTATTATTGGCGCGTTTGGAAAACTAACGAGAACTGAAGCCGCAACCATGTCAAACCTGATTCAAGAACAAGTCACCGAAGTCCACCACTGGAACGACACCCTATTCAGCTTCAAAACGACACGAAGCCCGGGCTTGCGCTTTCACAATGGTCATTTCGTGATGATTGGCCTGGAAGTGGAAGGAAAGCCCCTGCTTCGCGCCTACAGTATTGCCAGCGCAAACTACGAAGAACACCTCGAGTTCTTCAGCATCAAAGTGCCCGATGGCAAACTGACCTCGCGCTTGCAACATTTGAAAGTGGGCGACTCCGTGTTGGTTGGCAAAAAGCCAACTGGCACCTTGATTCTGGACGATTTGAAGCCAGGCAAAAACCTGTTCATGTTCGGCACGGGTACAGGTTTGGCCCCTTTCATGAGCCTGATCAAAGACCCAGACGTGTATGAGCGCTTTGAGAAAGTAATTCTGGTGCATGGCGTGCGCTACGTGAACGAACTCGCCTACAGTGAATTCATCACTGAAGAATTGCCCAACAATGAATTCTTCGGCGACATGGTGCGCGAGAAACTGATTTACTACCCCACCGTAACCCGTGAGGAATTCAAAAACGTGGGGCGCATTACAACGCTGATGGAAAATGGTGAACTATGTAAGGATGTAGGCTTGCCACCGCTGAACCCTGAAACCGATCGCGCCATGATCTGTGGCAGCCCCAGCATGCTGGCTGACATCCGTGGCATTCTGGACGCAAAAGGTTTTGTGGTATCGCCCGGCGTGGGTGAACCAGGCGACTATGTATTCGAGCGTGCATTCGTCGAAAAATAATTGCGCATTAGATCAAAAAAAACCGGTGCAAAGATTCAATCCTTGCACCGGTTTTTTTCACCGACCCGCTGACTTTTCCGCTTCGAGCTCTTCCAGCAATGCCTTGGCATGGCGCATGCTGTCCATGGCAGCCGGGAAGCCGCAATACACACTGGCGTGAATAATCAACTCGCGCAACTCGTTGGGTGTTACGCCGTTGTTGATTGCGCCACGCATGTGCAACTTCAATTCATTGGGGCGATTCAAGGCAATCAGCATGGACACAGTTGCGATACTGCGAATCTTCGGTTCCAAGCCTTCACGCGGCCACACAGTGCCCCATGCGTGCGAAGTCACGATGTCTTGCAAGGGTGCTGCAAAATCTTCCGGATTGGACACCGCTTTGGCCACATAGTCTGCGCCAAGTACCTTGGCCCGCATGGCTTTGCCTTTGTCGTAATTGGCTGGTTTCTCACTTGCCATATTTTTCCCCCAACTTTTCGATGAATCGGTCTACCAAACCATCGAACATGGTTTTGATGAAACCGGGTGTGGCCGCTTTCAACAACATGGGCACCTTGATGTCCCGCAACAGTCCATTGATCTCAATCTCTATGTCGACCTTGTTTCCATTGGGCTTGAATTGGAACATGCCGGAAAGATTGGCATTGCCCACACCTTCCTTGGCCTTGAAACTCAAACGACCGTTGGCCTTGTCCACTTCGTATGTGGCAGCATAATGCACGGCATGCGACACGCCCATGGCACCAATTGGTTTGAGTTTCCATTCAAAGGTATTCGGACCGAGTTTGGTCAGGCTTTCCAGTTTCGGGAAAATGGAAATCAAGGGTTCAATCGCTTCAAGATCGGCCATCACGGCATCATAATTCAAGGATGCAGAGGCTGTTTTGTCCAATGAAAGTTTACTGTCCATGTCAATTTCTCCTATGCGCTGCGGCGGGTTCCAGTGTGCTGGAGTACACTGCCGAAACAATATTTTGGTTAAATAATACTCATGAGTAACATACCAGCAGATCCCCTCTTGCGGATCAAGAAACTCTCAGATTCACTCGAAAATAATGAGTTTGAAAACACCTCTGCGCTGATTTTTGCCTTCCGTCAGGAAAAAGACCTGCTACGCGACCTGCCTGCCGTGTTTGAGGGGGCACTGGAAAGCATCCTGGAGCGCCTCGAGAGCACAGCCATGTTCGGCGGCGAAAGTTGTTCATTCAGCCAAAGCGACTTGTTGGCGGCACTCACGGTGTGGCTGGAAAAAGCAAAGTCGTATCTCGAAAAGCAAATGGGACTTCTGTAAACAAAACAGGCTTGATCAGACTTTTTCCAGGGCGAGCCTCTGGCCCAATTCTTCAAGCAATTTGTCAAGTTTGTCGAATGGCACCGGTTTGGTCAGGTGAAGATTCATCCCGGCCTCAATGGAAAGCCCCATGCTTTTGTCGTCCGACAATCCGGACAATGCACAAATATAACTGCTTCGCGACGCAGCGCTGGCAGATGCCCGAATGTGGCGGGTGGCTTCATGGCCATCCATGTCGGGCATGTCGATGTCCATCAAAACCAGGTCAAAATGCGTCGCCTCGCATTGCTTCACCGCATCCAGCCCGCCGGTGGCTTGAGCCACATTGTGCCCACGCTTGGTTAAATAGCGATCCAGCAATTTAATGTTCATGGAGTGGTCATCGACCACCAAAATGTCCAGCGCCTGAATCACTGGCAACACCGGTTGAATCCGTTTTGCAGTGGCCAGTTTCTGGGCGACCGGCAAATTAAGACTGACCGTAAATACAGAACCAACGCCCGGCTCGGAACTGACATCAATTCGACCGCCCATCAGCTCGACCAGGCCTTTGCAAATAGCCAGACCCAAACCCGTGCCGCCGTACTGGCGGTTGATTTCCCGATCGGCCTGGCTGAAGCGCTGAAACAAACGTTGCATGGCCACAGGGCCAATGCCAATGCCACTGTCGGCCACCTCCAGAAACACTTCCATGCGCCCATGTACGGCAGGCGCCGTCAACAGGCGCATTTTTACGTAGCCCTGCTCCGTGAATTTCAAGGCATTGGATACCAGGTTTTGCACCACCTGCCTTAGCCTGTTGGCATCACCATGCAACAGGCAAGGCCCTTCCGAATCACTAACCACCAGAAATTCAATGTTCTTTTTGATGGCAAGGTTCAGGTTTAATGCGTGAACCTGCCGCACCAAGGCATCAAGGTCAAAGGGCGACACGTCCAGTTTCAAACCATTGGCCTGAATGCGGGAATACTCAAGTACATCGCTGAGAATCAAATGCAGGCTGGTCGCTGAACTGGAAATATTGCGCACATCGCCTTGTAGCTCCGGGTCTTGCAATTGTTCTTCAAGCAACCGTGAGAAACCAATGATTGCGTTCAACGGTGTTCGCAGTTCATGGCTGATTGTTGCAAGAAATTCCGACTTCGCTTTGTCGGCACTTTCAGCCTGAACCTTTGCCAGCACCAGGTCGCCTACATCGAGAAACACTGCATACATGGCGATGCCCGCAGGCTTGGCCTGACGCTGCAGGGTTAATTGAAAAAACTGGGGTTCACCGCCAATTCGGCGATGGGTGGAGAACACCACGGACTCACGTACAGGAAAAGCTTCAGGTCGGGTTAAAACGGTTTTGAAAGCCTGATGATATTTGTTGTCGACAAACTTCAACATGGAAGTCCAGTCGGCGATGAAATCAGCGCGGGTCATCGGAAAAAATCGTTCGATGGATGTATCCACTGTGTCGACAGACACTTGCCCTTGTGGGTCCACGGTGAATTCAACGACAAAACCGTTGATACAACTTTCAACGCTGAGCAACCTGCGCTTTTCCTGCTCATACCCCGTCAGCAGGAACTCCTGTTGTTCATTCAGGCGATGAATTTCATCGGCCAAGATCGCGTGCAGGTTGCGACTGGCCAGGGATTGATCCACGAAGCGTTGTTCACCCAGCCTGATCAGATTTTCTTTCAAACGAAAGTCCAGCCAGGCCCGCGTAAGCAAACTGCCCAACACAAAGGCCATGCTTACAGTGACCACCACCAAAAGCAACTGGCCAAACCAAGCCATGCCCCCCAGCTGGGTCCAGAACACCAGTGACGTAATGAATCCCATCACGAACACAAGACTGAGCAGCGGTTGTTTTCGCCATGCTTCTTGCACGGCACCAGCAACGGCTTTGTGCAGGGGCAAAGCCTTGGCATTGGTTGTGGTCAAAAAGACTGCCCCTGTAGTTATTGGAATTATTCGATTATAGGGAAGAAATGGATTTCGACAAAAACTCCAATGAACGCCCCCGTGCCAATGCTGCTGCCTTTTGCTGATACATCGGGCGACCCCAACAGTTGAAACCGTGATCAACATTCGGATAGGTGTGAATTTCCACAGACGAATTGCCTGCAAATGCCGCCTTGATTTGGGTTACGGCATCCATCGGAATGAAACCGTCTTTTTCAGCGAAGTGCATCAACATGGGGACTTTGGCCTGTGGAGCACGATCCAGGGCCGTATGAATTCCACCACCGTAATAACACACAGACGCATCCACAGCACCTTCACTGGTTCCCACAAGATAGGACAACATGCCGCCCATACAAAAACCCAGGCTCGCCACTTTGCCAGTTACTTCTGGTCGGTCTTTTAAAGCCTGCGCTGCGACACAAAGATCTTCTACCGCCTTGGGAAAGTCCATGCCCTGCATCAAGCCGAAACCTTTCTTGAAACCTGCATCGTCGTAGCCAATGTCGACGTTGGGTTCCTGGCGCCAAAACACATCGGGGGCCAGCACCACAAAACCATCGCTGGCGTATTGATCAGCCACATCACGAATGTGCTGGTTCACGCCAAAAATTTCCTGAATCAACAGAATACCGGGACCTGTGCCTGTAGGTGGCAAAGACAAATACGCACCAAATTCACCACCATCTTTTGCATTAATCGAGATACGTTGGGACTGCATCGTGTTCCTCTTGATTGATTTGTTAACAACAGTGCTTCGATTGTAACAGGCTGATTTTGTTCAGTTGCTGACCGTTTGATTTCTTAAAACAACACGACACAAATAATACTGTACAGAGTTACAGTGTTTATTGTACAGTTGTTTTCAGGGCGATATAAAAACAGCAAGAGGAGTAATCAAGATGAGTATCAAGCGTTTCGCATTGTTTTTTGTGGTGTGGGTTCTGGGCTGTGCCTTTGTTCTTGAACCTGCGTTCATTGCACCGTTGTTTGACACCAGCAGCACGATTAACCTGGCCTTCAACGGAGACCCTGCGAATTTGGGTGGCGTGAATGTGGCTCAAAACCACGGGGCTGCGGTAGAATCAATGGACCATTTCAGAGTACTTTGTTTGCTCTACTTCGGCTTGCCTGTTGCTGTTTATTTAGCAACGCAGTGGAAGGAACTCTAATTTGACCCAGTTCGCGCATGAAGTATGTAGTTGCAGGAATATGCAGTGTATTGGCCGGCTTTCTGATCCAGGGCTGTGCGGCATCAAATTCTTACTTTGATTCCAGCAAACCCCACCACCGGCCAGACGGTTTCGTAAATTCAGACGGAACCACGGTTTCAAAACCCATGTCTGATCTGTTGCGCTGGTACCGCGAACGTTTCGGGAAAGACCTGCCACCCCCACCTGGCGAATTCATCGCCGCATACGACGACTTTCCGCAAAAGCCCTTTGACAAAGCGCAGCTTGCTGAATACTCAGAGAAAACAGCCACCTGGCTTGGCCATGCCACGGTCATGGTTCGATCCGATGGATTCACGCTGCTCACAGATCCCCATTTTTCAGTACGTGCGTTTCCAGTGCAATGGGCTGGGCCTTCACGCAAGGTCCGCTCGCCTGCCAGGGTTGAGAATCTTCCAAAAATTGATGTGGTGGTCATTAGCCACAGCCATTACGACCATCTGGATCACAACACGGTTGTCAAACTGGCTGCTCAACAGCCCGAAACGCTTTTTTTGGTGCCACTGGGCCTTGAAGCACTGCTGAAAAGCTGGGGTGTGAAAAACGTGAAAGAAATGGACTGGTGGGAAACCCACCGGATCGGCAAAAACGAAGTGACATTCGTACCGGCCTATCATTGGTCGGCACGCACACTGACCGACAGAAACAAATCCCTGTGGGGTGGCTGGACACTGAAGAATCCGGACATTAGCTTCTACTTCTCGGGCGACACGGGTTACAGCAAGGACTTCGCAGAAATTGGCAAGCGCCTGGGGCCATTTGATTTCAGCGCAATTGCAGTGGGTGCCTACGAGCCTCGCTGGTTCATGAAAGCGCAGCACATCAACCCCGACGAAGCGGTTCAGATCCACAAGGATATTCGCTCAAGCCATTCCATGGGCATTCACTGGGGAACATTTGAACTGACCGATGAGCCGCTGGACCAGCCAATTGGTGACCTGAAAACAGCGCTCGAATCTCAAGGCGTGGCCCCTGCTGACTTCCAGCTTTTGGGCCACGGAGACACCATCAATCTAAGGTAATGTGTTCAAAGCAAACTGGAATGACTTGGAATGTCTGTCTAGGTCAAATCAGTTTGTTCAATTGGGGCATGCAATGGCGCACAAGGGTCATGGTGAGCAAATCACTCAACTGATCGTCGTTTGATTTGTCTGACAGGAAGTGAATGCCTGCCACGCTGGCCCAGGCGGACTCGGCCACACGAAACGGCGTGTCCTGGATAATCAGGATTTGAGTACCCGCAGCATACATGTCCAGCAACGTGCTTTGGATCAGCGGGCTTGAGCGCTGGAAGCTGGCGCGGACAATAACGAGTCCGACATTCAGGTTTTCTGCAGCCAAAGCTAATTCTTTGCCTGTCTGCCGGGGAAGAACCTCTTGCAGCCCCCACACACGCTCTGCTGACGAACACAACTTGTCCAACAACTGCCTGTTGGGCTCCAGAACCACCACTCCGATTGAATCTTGTGCTGATGACATTGTGTTTGCCTTTTTTGTCTAGGACAACTTCGAGTATTTGACCACAAGCCAACTGACTGGGCAATGCAAATTACGCTATATGCTCAATAAAGAAATGTTATAGACGTCGCACTAACCATTAACGCACATTTAGAGATACTGCAGGCAAAAAGGTTCACCCCGTTTCCGGCTGAAAACGGGGTTTTAATTGATATTCCCGGACAAACGGAAAATGGACTAGTCCAAACCCAGGTGGGGCTTGAGCAACTCGTGCAAGCGCAGCTCCGCTCGCAGGGTTTTTAATGTGACCAACACGCCACCTATGCGGCGGTGCAGAAAGATGATTTCCTGTGGGGGAATCTTGAAATGCTTGGACATCATTTTTAAAGCAGCAGTTTGCCCGACCCTTGCCGGCAAGTCGGTGTCGCCAAACCGATAGGCCCCGCCAGGGGTGTACAGACGATCTGGCACCATGGGGTCAAACGGCTTGCGAAATGGCTCAACAATCAATTCAGTCAGATCACCAAAGCCCTCCAGAAAAGATTGCGGCGTGTCTGCATTCATCAAACCAATGTCCAATACACCTTGAGCAATTTCCTTGCGATTCGCTTGCAGCGATCCGCGCACAATTCGCCCATAGCTTTCCACAAAAGCCGGATCAAAAGGTCGGGTTGCGCCGAAATCAAGAGTCACGATCTGGTCATTCTCGCCTTCCGGATCAATCCGGATACGATAATTCCCGAAGTGTGGATCGGTTTGAACCAGGTGCCAGTCGAAAAACTCGGTCACAAACAATTCTGCAAATGATTTGGCCAAGGCATTGCGCCGGCTTTGCGACAAGGCTTGAACTTCCTTGGATGACACGGAATAGCCAGGCTCGTAACGCGTGGTCAGCACGCGCTTGGCACAAAATTCAGGGTAGACCTTGGGCACAATGAACCTGGGGTTGCCGGCCAAGCGCTCGTGAAAGGTCTCGGTGAATGCGCGTTCCTGTACATAGTCACATTCACGCACCAGCATGTCGCGCAATTCATTGAACACATCGGTAAGGTCCAAGGCCTTGGGAGCCAGGCGTGTGGCAGAAATCAATCGAGACAGGGTTCGAATGTCGGTGTCAATCGCATTGGCCACGCCGGGATACTGAATCTTGACTACAACCTGCTCGCCTGTGGACTTGATTGTGGCCAGGTGCGCTTGACCAAGCGAGGCAGCAGCAATTGGCTTGCGGCTGATTTCCAGCTTGGCAATGGTTTGTTCGCCCAAAGCATCGATCAACTGGGGCTCGACAAAAGACCAGCTCACCGCTGGTGTGTTGTCCTGCAGACTGGCCAGCACTTCAACCGCTTCCTCAGGCAGAAAATACTGCCCATACAGGGACAACATCTGCCCTGCTTTCATCACGCTGCCTTTCAGACGACCCAACTCATCGGCCAGCTCCTTGGCCTGGGCGCGGTAAAAATTCCGGTTTGCTTCGTCTTTGGACTCACCGCGACGGAAGAAATTTCGCACTGTGTGGCCGGCAATCTTTGCTCCGGCACCCACACCCATGCGGGTCAACGCCACATTGCGCTCAAACGCACCGGTTTTGATGCGATCCATGGTGCTGTCGTCTGCAGTGCTTTCGGAGTTATCGGGTTTGTCCTGCTCGGCCATTCGGAAAGAGATCCTTGCGTTCACGAAGTAAGTTGGGCGACATTGTAGTGTCTCGTCGCCCCTTGCTGATGAAAAAGCACTCTAAATGGTGTGCGCTAGCGCATCAGTTTACGCAAAGCGGCAGGTGTGAATTCGCCAGGTTTTACAGGCACATTGAATTCCGTGGCGGGCTCTTCATTCTGGAACGCACTGAATACCGATTTTCTGGCATTCAGGTCATGCTGCACTTCGCCAGAGGTATAAAGACCCGGTGCATCATAGGCCTGCATCAGATACAACATTTTGACGCGCCACAGTTCACCCTTGGTGTCGTACTGGTCCATCAGGGCTACATACCAACTGTCTTCATCCACGTACATGGTGCGCTTGGAGTAAATATGTTCAGCACCTGGCTTTAAAGTGCCCTCGATCACCCACACGCGGTGCAATTCAAACCGGGTCAACTCGGGCTTCAAGAAGGCATCGTTGATCATGTTCTCGTAGTTCAGGCTTTTGTCGCTCAACTTGTAATTGTTGTAGGGAATGTACATTTCTCGCTTGCCCAGCAACTTCCAGTCGAAGCGCTCAGGTGAGCCATTGAATCCGTAAATGTCATCCACCGTGCGCAAGGCGTCGCTGTTGCCAGCCGGGGCGGCGTGTACAAGTTCAGGGGCACGCAACACGCGGCGCTGACCAGAATTCACAATCCAGGCGTTGCGTGCATCGTCTTTGAAGTTCAGGGTGTCCAGTACCAGCAAAGCTTCGCCAGACTGCGCCGATGGCTTGGTTGACTCGCCAATCAAGGCGAACAACAGATCACTGCCCGCCTTGCCAATTGCGGGTGCCCAGGCAATGGTCTGGCTGCTCGCAAAAATGACAGGCCTGCTACCATTGCCAGCCACAAAACTGGCAGTGTGTGATCTCAGTGTTTGTGCGGGCCTGCGCAGCAAAGTGTTCCAGACAGCTTCAAGCCCGTTCTTTGGTTCAGGAAACGGCACGCTGGTGGATTTTACACCTTCAAGTGCCAGCCCCCCGTGGGCCAGTTTCACGCCATTGCCCTCCATGTCAACGCTCATCATCATCTCTGGTGCGAATGCAGCGGTGCGATGGGTTTTGTAAACAGGGATTGAGTAATTGGGGTAACGCTTGATTAGGGCTATTTGCCCAGCTGGCAAAAATTTCTCGTGCTGGGCCAGGTTGCTTTGGTTGATGATGAACAAGGGCTTTTCTGACGCAAACGGATCTAAATAACCCTTCTTCGGATCAAAACCCGCCGGGGGCTTTGTCAATCCACCATTCCACTGTGGAATTGTGCCTGCGGCATTGGCCGCCATCTCTGCACCCAATGCATTGATTTTGGGGGATTGTGCCCATGCGCTGGAATTACCCAACACGACACACATCGCCGAGGCAACAAGGCCCCGCAACAACTTCGATTGCATTTTGTCTCCTGCTTCTTTGTTTGTAGTTTTGCTTACTTTACCGCACTGGCGGGCCTGGCAAACAGAACCCGACAAAAGTCGGCGCCTTTGGCGCCACACGCTGGAATTTCACTGGCGTGATCACTGGGTCGCAACACCTGGCAGGCCAAACCAAGTTCTTCCATGGCCAATTGCAAATGGCCTGCGGTTTCAAAGTGCAAATGCACTTTGCCACGCACGAACACACCCAAACCAGCCACAAAAGCCTGTGCAATCGGGTCAGCGTTCTGCGCTTGCAAGTGAATGTCGGATAGATACGCGCCGTGTTTGAAAGTTGCAAGGGTTGCCGAGATACGAGACCACAAATCAAGCACCGACTCCTTGCCGAAATAATTCAGCAGTCCCTCGGTGACAATGGCCAAGCCCTTGCTGCGGTCGAGCTGCATGGTCAGGCCATCGAGGCTGTGCGCCCCATGCTCGGCAAACGCATCGACTACTTTGACATGGTGATTCGGGCAGGCACGCAGGCGTGTTGAAAGCAGTTTTTTCTTCTGTGCCACCATGCCCGGCAGATCTGCCTCGATGTAGGTGATCTTGTCACCGTACTTCTCCACAAATCGGCTTCCGCGCGGCGACAATCCCGCGGCGATTTCAATGATCTGGCTGACTTTCCCGGACTCGATCAAGTCGGTGAGTTGATGATCAATCAAATCATGACGTGCCAGCAGAAAGTCTTCGAGTGTTGGACCACCAAAACTTTTTGACACAAACATGGATGGAGCCAATGCCATGTGCAGCGCACTGGCGGGCATGGATTTAAGTTCAGGAATGGAGCGACCTGTGGTTTGCCAAACCTGCCCCGTGTACAGCGCTGTCGGGCTGATACGGGCTGCGGACAACCACTGCGAGGCAAGTTTTTTAACCATGGCATCAGACCTTTATGTAATTGCGTATTCCAGCAAAGTGCTCAGGGCGATGACTTCGAGAGCAGATTCATTGGTGCCCTCAAGATACACCGGTGGAGCAACGCCCGCATCATGGGCTTCTTTCCAGCGCCCGGCACACACGCACCAGCGATCCCCAGGTTTCAACCCGGCGAATCGGTACTGGGGCATGGGGCTAATCAAATCATTGCCCATGCGCAACTGGAATTCCAGAAACTCTTGAGTGACTTTGGCACATACAACATGGCGACCCAAATCGTTGGGACCAGTGCTGCAACAACCATCGCGTAGAAAGCCAGTCAGAGGGGAATAGGAACAGGCAAGCAAAGGCCCGCCAAGCACGTTTTTATCTTGTTTCACAGTGACTTTCGACATGAATTATTTTGAACCAGGAACAGGCACAACGGCCATGGTGAGTCGGGAAATGCAGCTGAGTTTTCCGCTGTCGTCGTGTAGCTCGATACTCCAGACCTGAGAGCTTTTGCCTGCATGCCACAACTTGGCCGTGCCTGTTACTTTGCCGCTTCGAACGCCACGCAAATGGTTGGCGTTGACTTCTTGCCCGACGCAATAAAATTTGCTGTTGTCGACCAGCAAATTGGCAGCAATGCTGCCCAGTGTTTCAGCCAGCACCACATTGGCCCCCCCGTGAACCAACCCAAACGGCTGGAATGTGCGGGTATCGGCAGGCATGGTGCCGCGAATGTAATCGGGCCCTACTTCGGTGATTTCAATGCCCATGGCCTCACAGGCGGTGTTTTTACACATGGCATTCATGTTTTCCAGATCGGGCGTGGAAAACCAAATGGGTTGTTGATCTTTTTGCATGGCTGCGACGTCTCTATAAGTTTAATTTGTGTCCTATTTTAGGCATGCAATTTAAACTTTTGGACTGGCCTCGATAAGTTTGGCCACTGTATTGGACAAATTCAGGGCAGTTTCTTCTTTCAATCGATTGCAGTTGGCATACAAGTCGGACTCGCTCGAGGAAAAACCGGCGCCCACATGGGCCAATGCAATCACATTGCCGCTGGCGCAGGGCGCCATCGCCATGGCCTGACCATCGAATGCGTCTAAAAGGCGTTGTTTGCTTTGAGTGGAATCTTTCTGATTGCTTAGAAGATTGGCCACAAAATATCCTTGGCCACTTAGCAAGGCTTTGCAATTCAGGTAGAACGCTGTGGAATTCAAGGGGCCTACTTTGGCCTTGCCATCGAAACCATCGACCATGATCAAATCGAATTGACGGGCATCTTTGTTCACTGCACTGGCCATGTAGTCCGCACCGCAATTCACTTCCACCTGAAAATTCGGGGAAAACGGCGGCAGTTTGAAATGCATTTGTGCCGCTGCAACCACTGCATGCGAGATTTCCACCACGGTAATTTTGCAACCGGGCCTGTGCTTGTGTAAAAACTTGGGCAGTGCACCAACCCCCAAACCCACGAACAGGGCATTGCGCGGCCAGTTTGCATCGGGGTTCAAGAGCAAGGGGGCCATCATTTCCCGGGTGTATTCAAGCTCGAGCGCATACGGCCTTGCGATTCGCATGGCCCCTTGTACCCAATCACTGCCAAAATGAAGTTGGCGAACGCCCTTTTCTTCGCTGATCAATATGTCCATAGGGCGCAAGAATAACCGAATTATTCGAACAGGGCTTGCCCCATGAACAAGCGGCTTCCTTCAGTCAGGCCCTGAGCCAAGTTCCAGTGTGGTGGCACAAGCAACACAATGGTCGAACCATGCTCAAACCACCCCAGCTCTTCACCTTTGTGAATGGGCGTGTGAGTACGCACACGTTGAGGTCCACGGTCGTTTTGATTGAACACACGGCCAGTGCAGTGCAAACGAATACCCGCCACCAAAATAGCCGCCACCGGCACAATCGCGAAAGGCTCACCTTGCGCGGTTTTGCCGCTCAACACGGCACGTTCATTTTTACAAAACAGTTTTTCTACCCGCTTCAGTGCCACGGGGTTCACATTCCAGGTGTCACCGTGAATGTAATCCACTTGCTCCACCACGCCATCCAGTGGCGAATGCATTCGGTGATACATGCTGGCGGTAATCCGAATGGTGAGGTATCGATAACCATGAAATTTCATGGCCAGCATGGGGTCTACCAACAGTTCTTCAATCGCGTACGGAAAACCTTTCACCTGAAGCAGACTGCCGTCTTCAACCAGCCCATGAGCGCCCAGAATTCCATCGCATGGGCTGGTGCCCAAAGCCATAGTGGCCACTGGCCGCATGCTTGGCTTAAGCGCCCGGGTAAAACAATCGTGAATGGAGTTGAATTGCTGCTTCTGCGCCTCGTGCAAGCTTAAATCCGCAAACTGGCGCCACACCCACAAAGCCGGCTGTGCAAACCACGGGTGTTTGATTTTGCTGACCTTGCCCATCAACCAGGAACTGAACAAGCGGGGTATTCGATTGGTCAGCATGAAGTTGGCACTTTCCTGCAACTGAATGCGGGACGCTTGAAGCGTAGAAGTTGCCTGTGTGTTTTTTTGCAATTTAATCAGCCTGTCACCGAGTTGGCGTACAACCATACCTGTTGTATTTGACAGAAATGTGTATGAACCTTGACAGCCTGACTTTACTGATTGGCGCCAGCGCCAGCGCATACCTTGTATTGAAAGCACACCGCCGGCTTCAATTGTCGCGTGCAAAACACCCCGGCTTAAGTGGACATGTGCGCATGGCCAAGCGTGTGTCGAAACTGATACCGCATTACAGCCTGGAGGGCGATTTGTTCTTCAATTGCGACGGTGCCGATGATTTGATCGTCGAGAAACGTCGCAAGGGCTTTCAAAGCTTGTCACAAGATTTGCTTGGGCGGGCCCCTGAAGGCAAACGCATGCTGGAACAAGCGATCGGCAGTATTTCCGACGCGCAATTTACACACAAGTACCGTGTGCCCTTCCAATTCAGAAACATGGTCAATGAGAACCTTTTGCCAGCGCTGTTTCTGAGCAAATCGGAAGGGGTTCACCTGTGGGACATCGACGGCAACGAGTATATCGATGTAACCGGTGCCTACGGTACCAACCTGTTGGGCTACGACACCTACAAAGGCTTTATACGCCAGGCGGCCGTAGACATGGATCGGCTTGGCCCGGTGCTGGGCCCCTACCACCCGGTGGTGCTGGACAACACGCGCAGAATCTTGGCCTTGGCTGGTCAGGATGAAATTTCCTATCACATGAGTGGCACGGAGGCAGTCATGCAGGCCGTGCGCCTTGCGCAATACCACACCGGCCGCCAACGCATTGTGCGTTTCGCCGGCGCCTACCATGGTTGGTGGGGCGACGTACAACCTGGTATTGGCAACCCTGTGAGCGCAAACAGAACGTTGACATTGCAGGAAATGAGCCAACGCACATTACATGTACTGGCCACTCGCAAAGACGTAGCCTGCGTGCTGGTGAACCCGCTGCAAGCCTTGCACCCCAACACCAATGCGCCGGGTGATTCAGCCCTGATCAGCAGCGGTCGCAAAGCAGGCTACGACAAAGAAGCCTATACCCAATGGTTGAAGCAACTTCGACAGGTGTGCACAGAAAATGGAATCGTGTTGATTCTTGATGAAGTGTTTTTGGGTTTCCGCCTGGCCAAAGGTGGCGCACAGGATTATTTTGGTGTGCGTGCCGACATGGTGACCTATGGCAAAACACTCGGCGGAGGCTTGCCTGTGGGTGTGCTGTGCGGTAAGGCCGAACTGATGAAACGTTACCGCAACAACAAGCCAGCGGACATCTGCTTTGCGCGGGGCACATTCAATTCGCACCCCTACGTGATGCAAACCATGAACCTGTTTTTGAAACACATTGACAGTGTTGAAATAGAACGGATGTATCAGAATGTGGACACCGCGTGGAATACACGACGCGCTGCATTGAACAAACGATTGGCGGAGCTTGAATTGCCGGTTGAAGTACAGAACATGACTTCAATATTCACGATTTTGTACAACACACCGTCGCGCTTTAACTGGATGTTTCAGTTTTACCTGTTGCAGGCTGGCGTGATGCTGAGTTGGGTGGGTTCGGGGCGAATGATCTTCAGCCACAACTACACCGATGCAGACTTTGATGTGTTTTGTGACCGCTTTATTCAAGCGGCCCGCTGCATGCAGGCCGACGGATGGTGGGACACCAGCGAGGCCTGCAACAGCAACAAGAAGATTCAGCGGCGGGTACTTAAAGAAACCTGGCGTGCCTTGACATCGTCCATGGGATCAATCAACTGACCTTTGAGCAGATAGAACGGCGACTTGTAATAAATTTTTACGTCATGGAATGGGTCGGTGATAATTTTCAGGGCCCAAACCAAACCTGTTTCGATGTCACGAATGAAGAACAGGTGAATGGTTCTGAACACCAAACCACCCAAGCCCAGCCACAACCACGATTCACCCACACTACGCACGAAGCTGGTCATGTCTGCACCGGTGGGAGGCAAGCCAAAAGTAGACGGACTGAACCAGATCAACACCGGCAAGGCACCCCAAATGCTCAGCAAAATAACTTTGCGACGCAGGTTGTAGCCCACTTTGATGTCTTCTTTGTGATCGTGCGTGGCATCGTTCACATAGTCGTAGGTTTTGGGCTCGAAAAAGAAGTGACCAATCTGTCGGCTGGTCATGGCCACCAACCACGCCACGAGGGCTGCGGATACTGGATCGATAAACAACAATACATAGCCAAACAGGAAAGACAGCGCGCTGAGCAAGTGCAGGCTTTGATTGATACGGCTGTGGTGATAATAGCGGTGGTCGTCCCAGCGCTGTTCGTGCAAAGTCTCGAAGATTTTTTTCATTTAGGCGATACAAAGAAGTGTTGAAAAAGTACTAACTTCCCTTTATGCCAGTGTGATGTTGCGGTTTTGTGTCGAATCATTGCAAGGCTGCCACAATCAGCGCGAATCCCAAGCGCTTGCCGGAAAACCTGATTTTCCCTTTTTGAATTCACACTGACTCAATCCTCTCGACAAAACAGAAGGTCGATCGGATTGTCAGCCTTCGACTGAACGTGGCGTGTGAATTCAAACGGGCAGGTTTTCTTGAAGGCAAAGCGATCGGGACATCGCTGCTGATTGGGATACAAGCAACGCCGGTGAATGATCACGCACCCGCGCACTAAAGTGAGGTTCGAAGATTCGCCAGCGTTGGTGGTTCTAAACCCAGCCACTCCGACTCGCAGGCGCCCGTGATGTAGCCAACTCGGCAGTGGGTTTGCCTGTTCCGCACCTTCGAGAAAACCGCCCCTTGTGAATTCATTCGCTGCGTTTGACGGATCGCCAACACCGAGACTCGGCCATGTGTTTTGCCGAGTCTCGGTGAGCAAGAATTAATTCAACAAGGGATGAAGCGGTATTCTGTGCGGAATCGGGCAACCCCGCCGAGTTGGCGATAACTTGGCAGCCCCGGCGAGTTGGCGATAACTTGGCAGCCCCGCCGAGTTGGCGATAATTTGGCAACCCCGCTGCATCACCTCCCCAACTCGCCTCTCGCAATCACTTCCTTCATGATTTCCGACGTGCCCGCATAAATGGTTTGCACTCGCGCATCGGTAAAGAATCGGGAAATTGGGTATTCCTCGGTGTAGCCATAGCCGCCAAACAGCTGCAAACATTCGTGCGTCAATTTCACCTGCAACTCAGTAGACATCAATTTCAAAATGGATGCTTCTTCAGTGGTCATCGCACCCAATTTGAACCGCGCTTCGCACTGCTTCAAGTACGCTTTGGTCAATTCAAGTTGCGCGCGCAGTTCCGCCATTTTGAATCGGGTATTTTGAAACTGGGCAATGGTGCTGCCAAATGCCTTGCGCTGGGTCACATAGTCCGCAGTAATGGCCATGGCACCTTCACAGGCACCCACCGCTTGCGAACCCAAGCCCAGACGCTCGCGTGGCAATTCCTGCATCAGGTAAATAAAGCCTTTGTTTTCTTCGCCCAGCAAGGCGTTGGCAGGCACACGCAGGTTGTCGAAAAACAGCTCGGCCGTGTCGTTGGAATGTTGACCCATTTTCTTGATGCCCTTGCCTTTCTTGAAGCCAGGCAAGCTGCTGTCCACCAAAAACAGGCTGATGCCCTTGGCACCTTTGCTGGTGTCTGTTTTTGCGGCCAGAACAATCAGCCCGCAATGCAGGCCGTTGGTAATAAAGGTTTTCGAGCCATTGATTACCCACTCGTCGCCATCGCGAACTGCATTGGTTCGCATGCCAGCCAGGTCGCTGCCAGCGCCGGGTTCAGTCATGCCGATTGAACCGACGATTTCGCCAGTGACCATGCGCGGCAACCACTGCGCTTTTTGCTCAGCCGTACCCAGGTTATTGATGTAAGGCATCACAATGTTGGCGTGCACGTTCAACGCCGTGCTCAGTGAATGCAAATTCAAACGGCAGGTTTCTTCAAGAATCATCAGAGCCACCTCGAATGGTGCACCCGCAGCACCAAATTCTTCGGGCATGTCGGGGCCCAACATACCGGCGGCACCCAGCATCAGCCAAGTTTCCTTGGGCATCCAGCCTTCTTTCTCCCACTGGTCATAATGCGGAATCACTTCCTTTTCCAGACAACGCAACAGCATGTCCCGAAACAAGGTGATGTCTTCATTTTCAGCCATTTTGAATTGGTCTACTGATTGCTCTGATGCGCCCATGATGATTCCTTTGTTCAGATGCTTCTATTACTTCGCCTGCATGCGGATGCTGCCATCAATGCGGATGGTTTCACCGTTCAGGTAATTGTTTTCTACAATGCTGACGCACAGGCGGCCGTATTCGGCAGGAGCGCCAAAACGCTTGGGATTTTGAACCATGGCGATCAGCGGTTGACGGTATTCTTCGGAAACACCCTGCATCATCGGTGTATCGAAAATGCCCGGGGCAATCGTCATGACCCGAATGCCGTAACGGCCCAAATCGCGGGCCATGGGCAAGGTCATGCCAACCACACCACCCTTGCTGGCTGAGTAGGCAGCTTGACCGGTTTGGCCGTCGAATGCGGCAACTGAAGCGGTGTTGATAATCACACCGCGCTGACCGTCTTCATCGGGTGCGTTCTTGGCCATTGCTTCAGCAGCCAGGCTTGCAACGTTGAAAGTACCAATCAGGTTGATGTTGATGGTTTTTGCGAAAGCTTCCAGTGGCAGTGCCTTGCTGTCGCGGTCCAGGGTTTTGCCAGCGGTGCCCACGCCTGCACAATTCACTGCAATGTGAATAGCGCCAAACGCAGCCATGGTTGCATCAATACCCGCACGGGCGGAAGCGGCATCGGCCACGTTCACTTTCTGGAAAATTACTTTGCCGGGGTGTGCAGCTTCGGCGGCCTTGCCAGCTTCTTCGTTCATGTCGAACACGGCCACTTTCGCGCCTGCGGCCACGAATTGTTCTACTGTTGACAAACCCAAGCCAGACGCACCACCGGTTACCACTGCCACCAAGTTATTCAGATTCATTGCAAAGTCTCCAAAACTGCTGTTTTTATGAAATAAATACTCAATTACCCTGAAGGTTAACGCAGAAAAGACCAGCACGGTGGAGGATGAATTCGAACGAACGTTCGTTTTTCAGAAATCAATGCCCTTTCTTTAAATCCACGTTCAAATAACGCCAGAAATCGGCTGCCACTGGCGAGGGCCGTTTGCCGTTTGGCCGCACCGTGTACCAGTTTGCGTGAATGGGAAAACTTTGCACATTCAAAACTTGAAGACTGCCCGCTGCCGAGCCCGCATTCAAGGCATGCTCCGAGAGCACCGCCAAACCCATGCCGCCTTGCACGGCCTGTTTTATGGCTTCATTGCTGCCCAGTTCAAGCCGCACGGTGGGCTCAAAACTCAGGCTTTCGAAATGAGAATCACACGCCAGGCGAGTACCTGAACCCCTTTCCCGCAAAATGAAGGGGTAACGCGCCAACTCAGTGTGCTTGATCCGCTTGCGCTGGGTTAAGGGGTGACCAGCGGGCGCAACAACCTGCAACGAATTGGTCATGAAAGCCCGGGCCTCCACATCGAGATTGGCGGGCGGTTTGGACATGATGTACAGGTCGTCCAGATTGTGTTCAAGCCGCTGAATAACGCCATTGCGGTTCAACACTTCTAAAGCGATTTCCACCTCAGGGTACTTGATACAAAAGTCGCCCAGCAAACGGGGCACGAAATACTCAGCCGTGCTTACCACTGCCACGGTCAGCTTGCCGCGCCTGAAGCCTTTGATGTCATCAATACGCTGCTGAAAGCCTTCAAGTTCAGCCAGCATGGCGCGCGCGGTGGTTTCCAGTTCCAGCCCGGCGGGTGTCAGGTACACCGCTTTGCCGATGACCTCGTACAAGGGCAAACCCACCGATTCAGCCAACTCTTTCATTTGCATGGACACCGTCGGCTGGGTGACATGAAAATGCCGCGCAACCGCCGTAATGCTTTTAAATCGGGCCAATGCTGTGAACAGGTGAAGTTGTCGAAGGGTCAGGTTCATGTTGATTGCCTTGTTGTATAACTTACGAGTACATAACCTTTTGGTGATGATAATTTATTTTTTTCTGATTTTACATGATTGTTTGTTCTGAATAGCATGGGCGCACTTTCAACATTCCATGCATCATGAACAACTTCACCGACCCCGCCATTCTGTTCTTCCTTTTGGGTATTTTCAGTGGACTGGTCAAGTCCAACCTTGAAATTCCGGCACAGGTCAGTCGATTCCTTTCCCTGTACCTGCTGATGGCCCTTGGCCTGAAAGGCGGCTTTGCCTTGCATGAATCGGGATTCAATACGCAAGTGCTGGGCGGCCTGGGCACGGCGATGGTGTTGGCCGTGTTGGTGCCTTTGGTCAGCTACCCGATTCTGAAACGTTGCGTTTCTGCTTTCGATGCCGCCGCAATTGCCGCGACTTACGGCTCGGTCAGCGCAGTTACTTTCATTACCGCCGTGCAGTTTCTGGAAAAATCCGACATAGCCTACGGAGGGCACATGGCAGCCGCCATGGCCTTGATGGAATCGCCTGCCATTATTCTGGCAGTGCTGTTTGCCAACATGGCACGCAAACAGGGCCAAAGCGCGAATTCAAATCCGGTACCAGGAAAAGGCTTTACCCACCTGTTGCAAGAGTCGTTCACCGAAGGCGCGCAACTGTTGCTGCTTGGGGCCATGCTGATCGGTTACCTGAGCGGTGCTGAAGGCAAACAGGCCATGCAACCCTTCACTGGCGATTTGTTCAAAGGCATGTTGGCTTTCTTCCTGCTCGACATGGGTTTGACCACAGCAAAACACCTTCCCAAATTAAAATCGGTCTCACGCTGGATGATTGCTTACGCTGTCATCGCACCCATTGCACACGCTACCCTGGCCTGGGTTTTGGCCAAGACCACAGGCGCCAGTGTGGGCGACACAGCCCTGTTGATGGTGCTGGCCGCCAGCGCCTCTTACATTGCCGTACCTGCGGTGGTGCGCTACGCCATACCGGAAGCAAATCCAAGCTTGTATGTTGGGCTTTCGCTGGGCATTACATTTCCGCTGAACATTCTTGTGGGAATACCTGTGTATGTTCAGTTGGCGGGGGCGGGTTAATCAGGATGAGGGGATAGCAATCCCTGAATTTGTGGTGGTCAGTCGACCCAGATAGCCTTGCGCGTAAATATGCAAAATCTTCACAATTGGACACCCAAAAAAAGATGTGTACAATACACACTATCACCAGATGAACAGCAAAGAACTGATCAAAAAACTCATAACAGACGGTTGGCTTCTTAGGGCAAGTAAAGGGTCACACCACATTTTTGTTCATCCGGACAAACCCGGCCATATCACCGTGCCTCATCCGAAAGGAGATCTGGGAAAGGGTTTGGTTCATTCAATATTGAAACAAGCGAGGCTGAAATGAGGTATCCAATTGCAATTGAACAAGCCGACAACTACGCATTTGGCGTGGTAGTGCCTGATTTGCCCGGGTGTTTCTCAGCTGGAGACACACTTAATACGGCGATGGACAATGCAAAAGAGGCAATCGAATTGTGGCTTGAAACAGTCATAGACGACGGCGGAAAAGTACCAGAGCCATCGAGCATCGATATTCATCGTGTCAAACGCGAATTTAAAGGATGGATCTGGGCAGTTGTTGAAGTTGATTTGGCGAAGCTTTCGGACAAGGTCGAGCGGGTGAACATTACATTGCCGTCGCGCGTACTCCGGCGAATTGATCAAGCTGCAAGAGCGGCTGGTGAAACTCGCTCAGGATTCATCGCCCATTTAGCGCTTCGCGGATAAGTTTATTTAACCCAACAACTCAATCCCATCGAGTTCACGCGCGCACACTTCCCGCATCACCGCCACAAAATCGGCGGTGTAATGTTTGCCGGCAATGGCTTTGGGTAAAGCTGCATACAAGGTCGAGATCAAACCCTTTCTACCCAACGGCACCTGGGCCACATAACCGCGGTCCACATAGCCTTTGACCGCCCAAGCGGGTAAGGCTGACAACCCGCGTTTGCTGGCCACCAGTTGAAGCAGTGCCACGGTTAGTTCACTGCTGCGGCGCTTTACCTGCACACCGGCGGGAGTGAGAAAATGCTTGATCACGTCCAGCATGTCATCGGGCACCGGGTAGGTCAGCAAGGTTTCACCGGCGAAGTCAGATGGCTTCAAATACGCACGTTTGGCCAGTTTTGAATCCACGGGCACCAGGCCCACCATTTCAAACCTGAATAGTGGGAAGGAAACAATGCCCTCTTCCTCACACAGCTCGGAAACAATCGCCAACTCTGCTTCGCCCCTGTGCAACAGCCCCACCGGGTCGGCATGAAACCCGGAAACAATATCCAGTTCCACTTCAGGCCAGCGATTGCGATACACATCCATCGAAGGCATTAACCAGTCAAAGCAGGTGTGGCATTCCACAGCCACCCGCAAGGGGCCGCCTGCGCCCTGCTTCATTTGAAGAATATCCAGTTCTGCCTGGTCCACCTGCCCCAGCACTTGCCCTGCAAGCTGCAACAGACGTTGCCCTACCACGCTAAATCGGCTTTGCCCGCCCTGCTTGTACACCAATTCCTCGCCGAACCAGTCTTCAAGCGCCTTGATTTGATGCGACACCGCGCTTTGGGTAATACACAGCACATCGGCAGCGCGGCTTAGGCTACCGGTTTGCTCAATGGCTTGTAGTGTGCGCAGGTGGCGCAATTCAAGAATACTTTTTGACATGAATGAAATTCACTATATTCGATAATATTATTCGTTTGAATAATACCTTGTTTGTGCGGAAGATGATGCTTTAAATTGAACACAAGAAGACTCATCATGATCAAAACGCACACACTGGGGTTTCCCAGAATCGGTGAAAACCGTGAATTGAAATTTGCGCTTGAAAGCCACTGGCGCGGCGAAACCACCGAGGAACAATTGCGCGCCACTGCGCATGAATTGCGCCTGAAACACTGGCAAGCGCAAATTGATTCCGGGCTTGATTTCATCACCGTGGGCGACTTTGCTTTTTACGATCAAATGGCTGACCACATTCAATTGCTGGGTTGCGAGCCTGCCCGTTTCGAATTCAATGCAGAACAGTCGAAGCTGCAACGCTACTTCACCATGGTTCGCGGAAAATCAACCGAGAACCACAGCTGCACCCATGTGCATGAAACCTGGGCGCTGGAAATGACCAAGTGGTTTGACACCAACTACCACTACATGGTGCCGGAATTCACTTCAGGCACGGTATTCAATGCGCACACAGCAAGCCTTGTCGAACAAATTGAACAGGCCAAAACCTTGAACCATCCCATCAAGGTCAGCCTAATCGGCCCACTTACTTTCCTGTATCAGGGCAAAAGCAAACAGACTGGTTTTGAGCAGATCGATCTACTTGAAAAACTGCTGCCCGTGTACGGTCAAATTCTGGCTGAACTCAAAGCGCTAGGCATTGAGTGGGTGCAACTGGATGAACCCATATTGGGGCTGGATCTGCCGGGCAACTACCTGGCGGCTTTTGAGCGCAGCTACCTTCAACTAAAAAGTAGCGGTGTAAAAATATTGCTGACCACCTATTTCTCGACCACGCAGGGCCACACCAGTGCAGTGTGTAAATTGCCTGTCGATGGCTTGCATCTGGACTGCGTACGTGCCGAAGAAGACTTGCCCCTGGTGCTGGACTGGCTACCCAATTACAAGGTGTTGTCCTTGGGATTGATCGATGGGCGCAACATCTGGAAAACCGACCTGCAAGCCGCCCTGAACAAAATAGCCAAAGCATTTGATGCCGGCAAAGGCGAGGTGTGGCTTGCACCCAGTTGTTCGCTGTTGCATGTGCCGTACCGTTTCAGCAACGACACCACCGTGAACCCGCTAGTATTGCCCTGGCTGGCCGGCGCGATTGAAAAGCTTGAAGAACTGGAACTTCTGAAGCAGGCCGCCAAAACACAACTACAAGGCAAAATACTTTCCGGCATTTTGGCCACATGGTGGACTGAACACCAAACCATAGTCAAACAACGCACGCAAAGCCCGCTGCTGAACAACCCTGAAGTGAAGGCTCGGCTTTCTGCACTGGAACCCACTGCCGACCAACGCGGCAGCGAGTTTGCAATTCGCCAGCAGTTGCAGCGCGAGCGTTTTGCCCTGCCCGCCTACCCCACCACCACCATTGGTTCTTTTCCACAGACCAAAAACATTCGCAATTTGCGCGCGCGATTCAAGAAAAATGAAATCGACGAAGCCACCTATTGGCAGCACATTAGCCAGGAAATTCGCCAGGCGATCGAGTTTCAGGAACGGATCGGACTGGACGTGCTGGTGCACGGTGAAGCCGAGCGCAACGACATGGTGGAATATTTTGGTGAGCAGCTTGAGGGGTTTACTTTCTCGGCCAATGGTTGGGTGCAAAGCTATGGCTCGCGCTGCGTGAAGCCGCCCATTCTGTTTGGCGACGTGTCCCGCCCAAAAGCCATGACTGTGGAGGTGGCCCGCTTTGCGCAAAGCCTGAGCGAAAAACCCGTGAAGGGCATGCTGACTGGCCCTGTAACCATTTTGCAGTGGAGCTTTGTGCGCAACGACCAGGCCCGCGCAACCACAGCGCTGCAAATTGCACTGGCCATTCGAGATGAAGTAGCCGACCTGGAGCAAGCCGGCATCGGCATGATTCAAATCGACGAACCTGCCTACCGGGAAGGTTTGCCCTTGCGCAAGGCGCGCTGGGCCGATTACCTGGACTGGGCCAGCAAGGCATTCCGCATTTCGGCAAGCCCTGTGAACGACCACACACAAATTCACACGCACATGTGCTATTCCGAATTCAACGACATTCTGCCCGCCATTGCAGCCATGGATGCCGATGTCATTACCATTGAAACCAGCCGTTCCGACATGGAATTGCTGCGCGGCTTTGGCGAATTCCATTACCCCAATGAAATCGGCCCGGGTGTGTACGACATTCATTCACCCCGCGTGCCGAACCAGAATGAAATCGTTCGCCTTATTCGCAAGGCGGCTCAGGTTATTCCAGCTGAAAACCTGTGGGTGAACCCTGACTGTGGGCTGAAAACCCGTGGCTGGGAGGAAACCGAGACCGCTTTGGCCATGATGGTGAAGGCGACCCAAGTATTGCGGGATGAACTTCGCGCAAAAAGGTCTGAAAAAACTGCAGCATAATTGCCGAGCCAGGGTGTAAAAACCCTGTGGGCACGGGAAAATAGAGGCAATAACACCTATTTTCCCGGAGACCCCACACCATGAACCACGACCCCATCGTGATCGTATCCGCCGCCCGCACACCCATGGGCGGCTTTCAGGGCAGTATGTCTGGCTTTACGGCCAGTGAACTGGGCGCCCATGCCATTCAACAAGCCGTTCTGCGAGCCGGGCACCCCACCCTGTCTGAAAAAATCGATGAAGTCATCATGGGTTGCGTGTTACCAGCAGGCCAGGGACAAGCACCCGCCCGCCAGGCCGCGCTCACCGCAGGTTTGCCATTGAGCAGCGCTTGCACCACCATCAATAAAATGTGCGGCTCAGGCATGAAAGCGATCATGATGGCGCACGACAGTCTGCTGGCTGGCAGCACTCAGGTGGCCGTGGCCGGGGGCATGGAGAGTATGAGCAATGCGCCCTACCTGTTGCCCAAAGCACGCGGCGGCATGCGCATGGGCCACGGTCAAGTAATGGACCACATGTTTCTCGATGGCCTGGAAGACGCCTACGAGAAAGGCAGGCTGATGGGCACCTTTGCAGAAGAATGTGCCGACCAGTACAGCTTCACCCGCCAAGCGCAGGACGAATTCGCCATTCGCTCGCTGGCCCGCGCCAAACAAGCCACTGAAGACGGCAGCTTTCAGTGGGAAATTGCCCCGATTGAAGTGGCCAGCCGCAAAGGCACTGAATTGATCAGCACCGATGAGCAACCTTTGAAAGCGGACCCGGCCAAGGTGCCTACCTTAAAGCCCGCCTTTCGGCGCGACGGTGGCACGGTGACCGCGGCCAACAGCTCATCCATTTCCGATGGCGCAGCCGCTGTGGTCATGATGAAGCAAAGCCATGCCGAAAAGCTTGGAATCAAGCCATTGGCGCGCATACTGGGGCACAGCACCCATGCGCAAAAACCGAGCTTGTTTACCACTGCACCCGTTGGTGCGTTACAACGGCTGTTCGAAAAAACCGGCCTGACCGCTGCACAGGTTGATTTATTCGAGATCAATGAAGCCTTTGCCGTGGTCACCATGGCTGCAATGGTTGACTTGAACCTGCCTGCTGACAAAGTAAACATTCACGGTGGTGCCTGCGCCTTGGGCCACCCCATTGGTGCCAGTGGTGCCCGAATAGTGTGTACATTGATTGGCGCGTTGAAGAAAACAAACGGAAAAATCGGCGTGGCCAGTTTGTGCATTGGCGGTGGCGAGGCCACAGCGCTGGCCATTGAACTGATCTAACAAAAATACATCGCGAGACGAGAACATGGAAAGTGTCGTTTACTTTTTACTGGCTGCTGCCCTGGCGGTGCCCCTGTTCAAGAAATTGGGCCTGGGCGCAATTTTGGGCTATCTGGCAGCCGGCGTGGTTATTGGCCCGCAAGTGCTGGGGCTGATCGATGACCCGGAAAAGGTACTGCACTTCTCTGAAATTGGCGTCATCTTGCTGCTGTTCGTGATCGGGCTTGAACTGGAACCCGCAAAGCTGTGGGCCATGCGCGCCCAGGTTCTGTTACTGGGTTCAGGCCAATTGTTCATTACTGCTGGCGTTATTTATGGTGTGCTGGCATTCATGTTTGAAATGAACAGCAACACCGCCTTGGTCATTGCCCTGGCCTTGGGGCTTTCGTCCACGGCATTTGCCATTCAGTTGATGGCCGACAAAGGTATTTTGGGCAATGAAGATGGCAGACGCGGTTTTTCGATTTTGCTGTTTCAAGACCTGGCAGTGGTTCCAATTCTGTTTGCCGTGCAAGCCTTGGCCCCAATCGAGCCCGACACCGATCCAGGCCAATGGTGGCTGGCACCCGCAGCCATCCTCGGGCTGATTGTGTTCGCCCGTTTCCTGATCAACCCCGCACTACACTTTTTATCGCGCTACGGCGGGCGGGAAATCATGACCGTGGTGGCCTTGCTGATTGTGTTGGGCGCGGCCGTGGTGATGGAACATGCCAACCTGTCCATGGGTCTGGGTGCCTTCATGGCAGGCATGATGTTGGCGAACTCGTCTTTTCGACATCAACTTGAGGCCGACGTTGAACCCTTCAAAGGCCTAAGCCTGGGTCTGTTTTTCATCTCGATCGGCATGACACTGAATTTCGGCTTGCTGATTGAATCGCCGCTCACCGTGATATTCGGGACCTTGGGTTTGATGTCGCTGAAGGCACTGGTCATTATTGGCTTGGTCATGTTGGCAGGCGTGCCCTTCCCGCGTGGACTGATGCTTGGCCTGATGTTGTGCCAGGGCGGTGAATTCGGTTTTGTCATCATGGCGCAAGCCATGGATTTGCGCTTGCTCGGTGAAGGCACCGCAGGCATGGTGAATTTGATGATCGGTATTTCAATGGCCCTGACCGCCCCAGCGGTGTTGTGGTTTGAAAAATTCACAGACAAGCAAATCGCCAAAGCACCAGAGAACATGGACAAGTTTGACTCCAGTGAATCAGAAGCACTTATTCTTGGCTTTGGACGATTTGGTCAGGTCACAGGTCGTATTCTTGCAGCCAACCAGATCCATTTCACAGCCTTGGACAAAGACGCGGAGCACATCGAGTTTGTGAAAAAATTCGGCAACCAGGTGTATTACGGTGATGCATCTCGCGGTGAAGTACTGGAAGCCGCCGGTATTGCCCGGGTACGAACCGTGATTGTGGCAATCGATGATCCAAAAATGTCTCAGTCCATTGTTGAATTCATTGTTCACCATTATCCGAAAATCACCATCATTGCGCGCGCGCACAACCGGAACGATTACCTGGCCCTGAAAGCTGCAGGTGCACATTCTGTAGTGCGCGAACTTTTTGCAGGTGCCCTCGAGGCAGCCACCGAAGCACTGCATGCGCTGGGCTATAGCGATGGTCAAGCCATGCAGAAGGCGGAAACCTTCAAGATGCACGATCAGAATTTGCTGGACAAGCAAAGCAAAGTAATCGGTGACACAGACAAAGTCATTGAGATAGGTCGCCAGGGGCGCGAGGAACTGGAAGCAATTTTCCAGCAAGACAAAGGCGTTGCAAGCAGAAGCTGACATGGAAATCATTCAATTTTTCAAAGACCTTGAGCCCGCAGTGGAGCAGGTGTTCACCTTTCTGGAAGGCAGGCTGGGCAAGCTGATTTTGTCTGCGGCCATTTTAATGCTGGCCACCGTAATAAACCGCACCTTGCATTGGCGCCTGCTTCGTGACACCAAAGATTCACCGCCGCAAACCGGCAACGTTCGCGCTACCTGGGTGCGTCGTAAAAACATTGTCTGGGTCACTGCACTGCTGATTGTGCTTGCCCTGTGGTCGGGTCAAATTACAGGCTTTCTGATCTCGCTTGCAGCCATTGGTGGTGCCTTGCTGATTGTCAGCAAGGAATTCATTCTTTGCCTGTGGGGCGCCTTGATCATATCGCTCAACAAAAGCCTGAAGATCGGCAGCACCATTGAGGTAGGTCAATTCACCGGGCAATTGGTCAACACCGGTTTTGTGACATTCGAGCTGGCTGAAATTGGTCCTTCGAAAAAGCAAACTGGTCGCCTGCTTTCCTTGCCAAATAGCGTGGTGTTTACACAGGCCATGAAGAATTTGTCGGTCTATGGTTCCTATGGCATTCACTTGATCGATTTCAACTTTGACAGGTCTGTACAAATCCAGGCAGCCGAAACACTGGCTTTGCGCCTTGCCGATGAAGCTGGCAAACACTGGATTGAGGAAGCCGAGCGCCATTTCTCAGCTGTTGAGCGCGATAATTTTGTCGACTTACCCAAAGCCCGGCCCGAGGTGTTCTGGGCCAGTGTGGATGAGAAATGCCTTCGAATGACCTTGCGCTTTGCCTGCCCGCTGAGCAAACGCGGGCAACTTGAAAAATCAATTGTTAAAAGATTTTGGGTTGAGTATGGTGAAATCGAGCCGCCCCAGCCAGCGGCAACACAGACAAATGATCAACAACCTTCCACTGCGAATGCCACTTCCTGAATCAGTGCAGCCCGCTTGGTGTCGTCAATCAAATCCAATGGACTTTTCAAATTCAGGAAACGGGAACATTCCACCGCTGGCGACACCAGGTAGCCCTGCACGTAATCCATGCCCAATTCCTTGACTTCCCGCAAGGTGTGCAGGTCTTCCACCCACTCGGCCACGCATTTGCAACCCAGATCGTGTGCAAGACCCAATATGGCCGAAGTCACCGCATGGCTTTCTGTGCTGTGGCAAATGTTCTTGATGATAGAACCATCGATCTTGATCACATCGGCGTGAAGGTCAATCGCATAGCGGAAATTGCTGTAACCCGCACCAAAATCATCCAGCGCAATTCGTACACCCAACAGGCGCACCTGTTCGATGAAATTTTGAACCGCTTGCAGATTAATGACCGAGCCCACTTCCGTGATTTCCAGGCAAAGCCTTGATGCTTGGGACTGATGCGCACGAATCAAGGCCAATGTGTCTTGCAAAAAAGTTTCATCATTCAAAGACCCTGGCGATACGTTGATACTGAGTACATTCAGACTGCTTAACTCAGCGGCATGGTCGGTCAGAAAATCAAGACTTTGACTTAGTACCCAATTGTCCAGAAACGCAGTGTGACCACCCCGTTCACAGGCTTCAAGTAAAAAACCCGCAGAACCAAGCTTTCCGTCCTTGCCCTTGATTCTCAATAGCGCCTCCGCGTACAAGGGCATGTCTGCGTGCTCAAGCGACAAGATAGGTTGCCAGGCCAGCGTCAAACCTTCTGGCAATCGGTGATCGCTCAAGCCACGGATGGTTCTGGATTGTTCAAGCAAATGGCGCGTCTGGTTCTGTTCGAATACAACTCGCTCTATTGTGCTGTGTCGTCGCGCTTTCAGCTTGGCCTCCAGCATGGACACCTCAACGGTTTCCATTGCATCAAGCACATTGTCCACGACGCCCTGGAAGACAATGGTCGCCAAAACAGGTGTTTGAATGCTGCGACCTTCCAGTTGAAAAGGTACTTTCTCCAGCCGCTCAAGAAAATCATTGAACAATTCCTCGGCACGCAAGGCGTCATTGTGATGAACCAGAACCACAAAGTGATCCACATGCAATCTGGCCACTTCGCCATGCGAGCTCATGTTGCGATACAACTCGGTGTAAAAAGCGCGCAGCAGTTGATCGGACACAGACAAACCATAGGCACTGATCAATTTGGAGAACTGATGAATATCAACACAGAAGAAAGTGAAACTGCACTTGCCCCGTGCCAGACGATTGTGAATGCAATGTTGCAAGCCACGCCGGTTTAAGGCACCAGTCAGTTCGTCATGTGTGGCCTGGTGCTGAAGCGCAAGTTCCTTGTCCTTGCGCGCGGTGAAGTCACTGACCACGCCCACCAGTTCATGCTGATCACGGCTAACCACCAACTCAAACCAGCGAGTCTGCCCTTCGCCTACCACCACAGGCAGTTCCCTTCTGGATGACTTTCCGGACTGGGCCAAAAAATTGAACACTGCTGCAAGTCGCCCGGGCTGCAAAAAATCAAGTATGGGTTTGCCATCCCGATTCAAAAAAGAGTCTGTGAACTGCTTGTTGAATTGCAGCAATTCGCCATGACGGGAACAGGTAAACATGGCCGAGGGCGCAATATTGAACACACTTTCCAGGCGCTCATGCGCGTGCTTGACCTGCTGGGCCGCCTGTTGTTGTTGAAACTGTGCCTTGCGCAAGAACTCTGCCAAAGCAACCGTGGTCATGACACTGGCCAACACCATGACCGATGCGCTGTTGAAATATTGCAGCAGGAAGGTGTGGTCAAACCAGGCGGCCAGCACTTCTGCCACTGCCCCGGTCAAAGTAATCAGCATGGCTGACAAATAGTAAATAGCCACCCGGTCGCGCTTCTCAAGAAAATACTGCACCACCACCCAGGCCACGACTGACACCGCCACAAGGCTCATGGGCCAAAAAAGTTCAAGAAAGGTTCGGTAGGAAGATGTGAGTGCCAACACCAATAGAAGAATGCATGCAGCCTGTAATGCCCTTAGCACGCCAAGCCAGGATTCTCTGCGCACATTGTCGAACAGAAACCACATCATCATCACTGTGGCGGTGAAATACATGGCCAACGCCATCATTCGCGCGTGAGACAGAACGGCTGCACCCAGTTCCATGCCAAACAGCCAGGAATCCCATCCCTCAGACAGCGCCACCAGGCGAAGGCTGGCAAACAGCCAGACTCCGTAGCAGACAAACACAGCCCTGCGGGTCATGATGGCGGCCACGGCAACCATGCCAATCATGAAATACATTACTCCTTCAAGAAATCCCTGCCGGTGTTCCTGGCTCAACGTGGCTTCATAAAAATCTTTTCGGGTCTGGGCACCAATTTCCAGACTGGCAGGGCCAATGAACTTGAAGTTGCAGAGCACGCCACTGCTGTCTGTCATGCCTTGCATATCGGTGGACAAGACACGCCCCTGATTGGCGTGCAAAACCAGTTCAATCAAGTCACCATTTGAACGCTCGCGCCAACAACTGGACTGGACCAGGTGACGGGACCGGAACACCACCTGGTTGTTTGCGCGTATCAGTCCGGGTTCAAGCTTTGCATACACCCAATATGGCGTTTCATTCAAATGCGTGCGAAGAATCGACTGCACAGGACTGGATTGGGCAATGGATGAAATTTCAAACAACGAGCCACTCAAATCCTCATCGCTCAACACTGAAAATTCAAGCGGCACTTCTTTGACGCGAAACTCATCGAGCACGGTCAGGTTGACAAACAACACACCGAGAAAAAGGATCAAAAGCAGCATCGAAGTCAAATGAACCCAAGGCGCTTTTTGAAAAAATTGCTTCATTTTCACCAATGGGAAGGTAAGCAAAACAGCTCGCATTGAAATCATCCGTTGGCACGCGATTGAGCCGGTGTTTCTTGCAGCAGGGTTCTCGCCTGGATGTCATTCAGGAGATCAGGATGAGAATTTGCGAAATACACCGAGTGAAGCGGGTTCGAGTTAAGCAGCCAGCGCGTTTCTATGTTGAAGACATCAAACCAGAGCACCCGATGCGGAATCATGGCGATGTGTTTCATGGGTACAAACTCTTCTCCTAGCATGACATCGTCCAGATCAAAGCGTCGATACTGGCGATCGACAGGAAACCGAACACACAAAAAACACCGGTCAACCTGATTGGCTCTTGAATACCAGTACGCTGCCTTGATCAACATCAGACGAAGGGCAAGGCCGTTTGATCGGGCGGGTATGGCCAGTCGTGAAATTTCAGCAATTCGCCCGCTGCGCAAAGCCTTCGGAAGCACAAAAGAATCCTCAAGCCGAAGTGGGCGTTCATACCCGATTTGAATTCTCACCGTACCAATGCAACTGCCGTCGAGTTTTGAGTAGGCCAAAAACACTGCGCAATCCGGGTGTTGATCGTCTTCATCCGGTGAGCCCAACTGCCCACCAAACTGTGGCAGATGTTTGGCGTAAGCGATTTTTCTGACTTTTGCAGCCAGTTCGAGTTCTTTACCAGACTGCGCTTGTGCAATCCAGAAAGGCAGTACTTGTGAGCTTGATTCGGACAGCAAATATTCGGCTGAGGCGCACGACATCGGGTTCTCCAGTAAATGGATCTACCTTAAATATTTCACATTCAATTTTCGTCCCCCCGATCGGGTTAATGGTCCGGTCACTTCCCCTACCTCGAAGGGCCTACAAATAATCAGTTTTCTGAATATCGGTACAAGCTTTATTCAGTGTGAGAGAATCTGTGCAAACTCAAATAACCTCTGGAGACACAACCCAATGATCAAAAAAGAATTTGACCTAATCGTATTTGGTGCGACCAGCTTTGTTGGCCAGATTCTGGTCCAGTATTTGTGGAAACGTCATGGACTGAAAGGCGAAGTAAAGTGGGCCATTGCCGGCAGGGATTCAGACAAGCTCAAGGTTTTGAAAAACAAACTTGGCGAACAAGCCCAAGCACTACCCACCCTGGTGGCCAATGCCAGCCAGGAAAGTGACTTGCAGGCGCTATGCGCCAAAACCAAAGTGATCGTGTCAACAGTCGGGCCCTACGCGCTATACGGTTCGAACTTGGTGAAGGTGTGTGCAGAAAGCGGAACTGATTACTGCGACCTGACCGGTGAGGTGCAGTGGATCGCCCGAATGATTGAAGCGCATGAGGCCACAGCCCAGGCCAATGGCGCACGTATTGTGCATTGCTGCGGATTTGATTCCATTCCTTCTGACCTGGGCGTTTTATTCCTGCAAGAATCGGCCAAGGTTCAATACGGCGAGCCTTGCCAACAAATCCGCATGCGCGTTCGAAAATTGAAAGGTGAGTTCTCAGGCGGTACCGTAGCCAGCATGATCAACGTGACGCGCGAAGTCGCAGCGGACCGCTCACTGGCCAAGAAACTGGCCAATCCTTACCTGATTTCACCCAATCGCCTGGCCGCCCGCCAACCAAATGTCAGTTTTGCTGAGTTCGACCCAGTTGCGAAAAGCTGGCTCGCTCCGTTTGTCATGGCAGGCATCAATACCCGAGTGGTTCATCGAAGCAACGCCCTGCAAGATTATAGTTATGGCAAAGACTTCAAATACGATGAAGCCATGATGACCGGCAACGGCTTCAAGGGTCGGCTGACTGCGATGGGACTGGCTGGTGGCATGGCTGGTTTCCTGATTGGCGCGGCTTTACCGCCCACACGCTGGGCGCTGGAAAAATTCGTGGTTCCCAAACCTGGCGAAGGCCCCAGCGAGACGTCACAACAACGTGGATCCTACGACCTGCGCTTCTACGGCACCACCAGCAAAGGCAAAACCCTGGTTGCCAAAGTGACAGGCGACATGGACCCAGGTTACGGATCAACGGCCAAAATGCTGGGTGAGGCAGTGGTTTGCCTGGCCAAAGACATGGATGGCAAATCCGGTGGTTTCTGGACACCCGCCTCGCTGATGGGCGACAAACTGATAAGCCGCTTGCAACAGCAAGCAGGACTTACATTCGAATTGCTTGAAAGCTGAAAACTCAGGGCAATTCGAATCGGGCCAGCATACTGCCCAGCTGATCGTACAGCTCAAGTCGCTGGCCCAGAATATTCCAACTCTTGACCTGCCCCAGGGTGCGCATGAATTCCTGTTCTATATCGCCTTCATGGAAGCAAGCCATACGCGTTGCAGCCAACATGTTGATATCGATTAAACGCTGATTCACGGTGTAAGCACCCACCAACTGGTTACACCCACCTGAACCACTCAGTCGATTGTTTTCTGCATGGAAGGTCAAACCAGGTGCGCGCTGGTTTTCAGGCAACACCACGGGCTTGCCGTTCAACTGAACCAGTGTCCAAAACTGATCGCTCAGTTCCGCTGCAGTCAACAATGGGCCGCAACTGCCGTGCTCAACCGATTCGAAACGCAAGGGCAACAAACTGGGCCGCTCGCGGCTTCCTTCTTCGGCACCTGGGGCCATCTTAATTTGACCATACACGCTTGCCGACACAGGCCGGCCTGGTTCCTGTCGCATGGCCAGGTAAGCACTTTCCAGGCGGGCATTGTCGCCTGCCTGCATCACTGGAAAAACAAGACCGCTTGTACATTCTTTGAACAAACCGGCGTCGGCCAGGTACTGGTACTCGCCGTTCAAGGGAAACAGCTTTAGATCGATGGCATCAGGCTGTGTTGCGCGGCGCAAAGTGTAGTTCAACTTTGAATGGATTGTTCGCCCTTCTATGTCCAGCATATGCAAGGCATCGGGCGCATCCATCCTGAAATAACGAACGTCACCACGCTGGCCTTTCAGCACAGCAATGTTGCCGTATTCAGACATTACCCATCGCCCAAGGTCGTCGGCACGATTTGGTCCCGGCTGCCCCACATAGGTCTGGGTCATGAAGAAAGTATTGTCAGCCTGAAAAGTGATACGGGTTTCAATGCCCTCGCAACTGGCGCAAGGCAAGGTGCCCGTGAAAGTAGCAGGAAGGTTTGCTGACGCAGGCATGGCTGCCGCATGACCAGCAATCATCCACAAGAAGGCAATGCTCAGAAACTTGATCACAATCGGCTCCAGAAAAAAAGTCTTGATCACATTATTACATCCAATGGTTGCAAATCAAAAAAGATCAAACCTCTTGTATTGATAACTATTATCATTTACGATAAGTTCTCATTTGCTTTAAACAGGAGTACTTCATGCAGCAGGAAAACTGCACGGCCCAACTGGGCCAGTGGCTGGCGGGCAGCGAAAACGGTTCGATCTATTACTGTGAGCAGACCAATGTGGTTTCGTTGTGCCTTCACTACATGACCATGCGCTTTGACGCCCCTGCTTTTCGCGACTTGCTGGGCATGATGGGGTTTGCGCAAGCGGAAATTCAGCGAATCAAACAGGCTTTGGATCAACCGTCGCCGCAAGGACATGGCAAGCCGCACGCGGGCAGCTCTGCGCTGCACTAACGAGGATGCTCACCATGAAGGCAGCGAACAGCGTGAACAAATCGATGGATGCCCTGCTTCGTGAAAATGACTCGCTGTGCAGGCAACTGGCCAAGTTGCAACAGCGTGCAAGTGAACTGATTCAGCAGCGTTCAGCCGAGGTGGAGCAATTGACAACGGTCGTGGAGTACCTGAGTTCGGAACTGCACGACCGCGAGATCATGATTCTGTTTCTGCGCACCAAGCTAAGGGAGTTCAGAAAAATTACCGAACACCCAAACTTGGGAATTCAACACAATCAGTTGGTTTGCAAATAACCAAAATCAAACTTGTGGGTGTCTTCGTCCACACGCACAGTCACAGTAATGTTTTGCGCGCTGCTGGCTGACAGTTTGCGCGCCACAATGATTTCACCCTGTGTTTGTTCGCCCGGGCGCACAACCTTCGGCTTCAGGCTGTATTTCTGAATGCGTTCGAAATCGGCGAATGCCTGCTGAACATCAACCCGGTCGTTGAAATCGGTTTGAAACAGGAACCCGCTGCCATGAAAGCCCCGGTGAAAGGGCTGCTGATAAAAGGGGCTGTAGAAAATGGGGGCGCGCATGCCGTAAAAAGACAAGCGGTTTTGCACGTCCTGAATCTGGGCCTCGTAGCTGAGCACGGTGGCAGGCGCATCATTGAAAGTTACGGTGACATTTTCAGTAGAAAACTCGACTGGAAACTTCCCGTTGTTCACGAAGGTGACATTGAAGCGAGGGTTGTCGAACTGCCGCATGGAGTTGTACACAGAGCCCACTTGCACGATATGCTTTTTCTTTGAGCTAAGTGACTCGAAACCCTGATTTTGAACCGGTACCTGATTTTCAGCCACAACAGGGCGAACGCTGTACATGGATACACATGCGCTCAACAGGAACGCAGACCCCAAAACCACACTGGCAGACAAGCTGTACATACGCATTTGAATCACCTTCTACTGCTAGACAAACACATTCATTTTATCGACAAACGATAGACAACAACAATTTATCTTGGTTCAGTGGCACAGCCTTGGCACGATTTCTGCATTGCAACATGCAAGCGGGTGTTTGTGGATTCCAACGACGGAATTCATGCCGCCCCGGTAGTTTTTGCACCTTGCAGGTGCACTGACGCCATCCATGCAGCAAAAACGGGCAAAGGCGCTCACCATTTGAATGAATCCATTAACCGGTTCATTCAAATGGTGGGCGCTTTTTATTTTCATTTCAATAAAGAGCCATTCGTTATGAACGACCACACCAAGCTGAACCTGTTTTCTTTCGCAGGAAAAATGAAAATCCTGCACATGAGCTGGATTGCATTTTTCATTACTTTCTTTGTGTGGTTCAACCACGCTCCAATGCTGGGTGCGATTGCAGAATCGCTGAGCTTGAGCAAAGAACAAGTCAAAACGCTGTTGATTTTGAACGTGGCGCTGACCATTCCTGCGCGCATATTGATCGGCATGCTGACCGACAAGTTCGGGCCGCGCATTGTGTATGCAGCATTGCTGTTTGTTTCGTCGATACCCTGCTTCATGTTCGCTTTTTCAACTGATTTTGCACAGGCTGCACTTTCGCGCTTTTTACTGGGTTTTATAGGCGCTGGTTTTGTCGTGGGCATTCGCATGGTCAGTGAATGGTTTCCGGCGCACCAGTTGGGTACCGCTGAAGGCATTTACGGCGGTTGGGGCAATTTTGGTTCAGCCGGTGCGGCCATGTTGCTGCCTACACTTGCATTGATGTTTGGCGGGCCTGATGGCTGGCGCTATGCAATCGCCCTGACCGGTGCAATCTGTCTGGTGTTCAGCGCAGTGTGGTATTTCAATGTCAGCGACACACCCAAAGGCTCCACCTACTTCAAACCGAAAAAAAGCGGTGGCATGGAAGTGACCAGTGTCAGCGATTTCTACTTCATGCTGTTGATGAAGTTGCCCATGTACGCGGCGCTGGCCTTGTTGACCTGGAAGTTGTCGCCTGAGGGTGTCAGCATGTTGAGCAGCGCTGCTGCAAATTCCATTTACGGCGTTCTGCTGTTGATATTTGTGTACGACTGCTACAGCGCTTACAAGGTGAACAGTGATATTTTCAAAACCCCGGTACCTGAGCTGCACCGCTACAAATTCAAACAAGTGGCAGTGTTGAATGTGTTGTACTTTGCAACCTTTGGATCTGAACTGGCTGTGGTGTCCATGTTGCCGCTGTTCTACTCTGAAACATTTTCGCTGAGCCCGGTGTATGCCGGCCTTGTGGCCTCGATGTACGCTTTCATGAACTTGATGTCGCGGCCCGGTGGCGGCTGGATCAGCGACAAGTTCGGTCGCAAACGCACCTTGCTTATTCTCACCGCTGGCCTTGCCGTGGGTTACGCATTGATGGGCCTGACTGAATCAAACTGGCCCCTGTGGCTGGCCGTAATCACCACCATGGCCTGTTCATTTTTCGTGCAGGCTGGTGAAGGTGCCGTGTTTGCAGCCGTACCATTGATCAAGCGGCGCCTGACTGGTCAAATTGCGGGCATGACTGGCGCTTACGGCAACGTAGGTGCAGTGGTTTACCTCACGGTGCTGTCGTTTGTCAGCTATCAGGCATTCTTCTTCGTGATTGCTTTAACAGCGGTGGCGGGTTTCATTACACTGCTGTTCATGGAAGAACCGAAGGGCCACATGGCTGAAGTGAAAGAAGACGGCACAGTTGAATTGATCCGCGTGGGGTAAGTAAAAAGAACCATGAGCAGCACACTGCAAGTTCGGTTTGGTGGTTATTCCATCGCAGGCCAAAAGCCTGTGAATCAGGACGCCTTTGCCGCCTGGTGTGGGCAGGCTGAATCGAATTTGCTGAAAGGTGCTGCGGCTGCCATTGCGGATGGAGTCAGCAGTTGCGCTGATTCCCATGTGGCCAGCCAAACTGCAGTGACCAGTTTTCTGGACGACTATGCCTCCACGCCCTACACCTGGAGCGTTCACAAATCGGCGCGGCAAATTATTTCCAGCTTGAACGCCTGGATTTATCAGCAAAACACCAACCGAGCCAGCCACAACGACAGCCTGTTGACCACTTTCAGCGCAGTGGTGTTGAAGTCAAACACGCTGCACTGTTTTCATGTGGGCGATTCACGGGTGTACCACGTGCGTGGTGATGCTATTGAGCGCCTGACTCAAGACCATGTGCGAATTGAACGTGGGCAGGAATACCTGTCGCGCGCACTGGGCGCAGACCGACACCTTGAGCTGGATTACAGCACCCATGAATTGCAGGTGGGTGATGTGGTATTGCTGAGCACCGATGGAGTTCATGGCGTAGTCAAGCGCCCGGAAATGCTTGGCTTGATTGCAGAACATGGCACCAACGATTTGGAACGACTTGCTCAAAACTTGGTGCAAGCAGCCTTGAACGCGGGCAGCGACGACAACCTGACTGTGTTGTTGATGGCCATCGACGCCCTGCCCCATGAAACGCTGGACGAAGTACACCGCAAGCTGATGCAATTGCCCATACCCCCGGTGTTGCAGGTGGGCAATAAAATAGATGGCTATGAAGTGCAGGAAATTATTTTCAGCGGCACCCGCAGCCACATGTACCGCGTGCGCGACATGGAAACTGGCGAGCAATTCACGCTAAAAACTCCGTCGCTGAATTTCGCAGAAGACGCGATGTATTTAAGTGGTTTTGTTCGTGAGGAATGGGTGGGGCAAAGCGTGCAGCATGTGAATGTGATGCGAACCCATGTGCCCAAACGCCCCAAACAGTTCTTGTATTATTTGGGTGAGTACATTGACGGCATTAACCTGCGGGAATGGATGTACGACAACCCCAAGCCCGGCATGGATGCGGTGCGGCGCATTGTAAAGCAGGTGGTGGCAGGGCTGCGGGCCTTTCAGCGCGCCGACATGGTGCACCAGGACATCAAGCCCGAGAACATCATGATCGATTCACAAGGCCGCGTGAAAATTCTCGATTTCGGCACGGTGCTGATTGCCGGTGCAGATGAACTGATTTCACCCTTGGACAAATCGGTGCCGCAAGGCAGCGTGAATTATGTGGCCCCTGAATATCTGATGGGTGAAGTGGGTACTTTCAAATCCGATTTGTTTTCACTGGCCGTGGTGGTGTATGAAATGCTGACAGGCAGCTTGCCGTTTGCAGAAAAAACCGTGAAGCAAGTTGAACTGAAAAGCTACAGCGATTTGCGCTACATTCCCGCCAACCACCCGCGCCGTGATTTGCCCCTGTGGGTGGAGGCCTGCCTTCGCAAAGCGCTTCAACCCAATCCGCGTTACCGCTACGATGCGCTGAGCGAATTTCTGCAAGACCTGACTGTACCCAACACCACGCTGGAAGCCAGCCTGGCCAGGCAACCTTTAATTGAAAAAAACCCAGTGGTGCTTTGGCAGGTACTGGCTTTGGTTTTGCTGGTGCTGAACCTGATTCAAGTTTTGATCAACCAATTTTCAAACTAACGCGCCAAAATCTGGGCCGGTGCAGGGGCCAAAGGCGCTGTGCGTGAACTGCTGCTGGCTTGAACAGGCATGCCGTGCAGTGTGACCGAATCGACCTGGTTTTTGAAACGCGGTGTGGGCAAACGGGTGGGCTCATCGTTTGCAAAACTCACCATTTGCACACCCAGTACATCGGGTGCATTGTCTTGCAGCTTGTTTTGCCACCAGCATTCAAACACGGCTTTGTCTTGCTCCAACTGCACAATACCGTAGCCATGTTCCACCCATTCCATGAATTGCACATGCTTGTTACCCAGCATGGTGGCGGTTTCAATGGCGCGGCTTGCGGCCACATGAACAGCAAATGGACTTCCGGGCAAGGCATTCGCTACGATTTCATCCGCCCCACCCCGTCCCATTGAAGAAGGCGCAAATTCGACTGCGGCTGAAGCTGCGCGCAAGTTAATCCCCGGCAAATTGGCCGTGGCTGCGCGCTGAAACCCGGCAGCAATATTTTCTGGAGAGGTGCCCTGCCTCAAGGTGGGCACGGCCGGTGCAACCTGATACTGATTCAGCAAGGCGGTTTGATCGTCTTCTACCACATCAGAAATCCAGTTGCCATGCATGTCTCCAGATACAAACACAGTGCCATTTACAGCGGGAGTTTCTCCACCGCCGCGCAATTGCGAAATCAACAAATTCCGTTCGGTGTTGTAATCGTTCCAGCGCACAGGCAATGGCACCACTGGCGAACCCACCACATTGGGCACCACCCAAGGCGCGATCCAGGTTTGGTTATTCAATACCTTCCACACCACGCCGTCGGCTTCATCTTGGCGCAGTTGTGAAAGCAGCCAGTCAAATTGTGGTTTTCCAAACAAGGTGGGTGTGCCTTCTGGCAAATGGGACGCATCGGCCTCCAAGCCATAACCAGGCAAATAACTTTGCGTGTCCAAGGCGCGAATACTGGCCAGCGGACCGTAGTTCAAACTGCGGTACACCAGCAAAGGATCAACTGGTGCGGGGTATTCCGTGTCGGGATAAAAAATGAATTCGCCACTGCCATCGGCTTTTACTGGTCGGGACGGTGTCCATTCCCAAAAGGCGCGTGTGGTGTCTTGCAAGGTACAAGTTGACTCAACACCTTCGGGTAAGGTGGTGGGCAATTCATTGCCAAAGCCTGGGTCGATGTCGTGGTTGTCCCAGGTGATGAACCAAGGGTGTTGCTGGTGCGCGGCCATCAAGTTGGGATCTGAACGAAACAGCGCATAGCGCCTTCTGCATTCGTCGATGTTCAACCAGTCGCGATAATCCACATACGCGGTGTCTTCAATGTCGCGTCGGGCACGTACCTGTTCATCTTCATCCACAAAATCGTAAATGTAGTCGCCGCAATGAATGACCAAATCCAGGTCTTCTCGTTTTGCAATTGCACCGTAACCACTCCAGGTACTGGACCAATAACTGGAACATGACACCACGGCCAGGCGAATGGCTGAAACCATGTCTGCGGGTGCGGTGCGGGTGCGCCCCACAATGCTGCTGTGCGGACCAGTTTTAAATTGATAGTAGTAGGTGGTGGCGGGTTGCAAACCCTGTGCGTCTACTTTCAAGGTGTGGTCATGCTCTGCCACCACGCGTTGTGTGCCTTGGCGCACTACGTTTTGCATGTCTGCAGTGGTGCTCACCAGCCACCGCACCTGCACACCTTGTGGCGGGTATTCAGGCAAGGTAACTCGTGTCCACAAAATAACGCGGTCGGCCAAGGGGTCGCCACTGGCCACCCCGTGTGCAAACGGCATGGCCAACACCATGGGGAAATCAAAACCTGCAGGTTCGAATCCGGGTTGAGGCAAAGCCTGCTCAAATTCATTGCTGGCAATTGGCGCGCCAGTGCCTGGATCAGAAGGCCCCACAGGCCCAGCCGGGTTGTTGCTTACCAGCGAATCGTCGCCACCGCCGCAGCCCACCAAAGTGCTTGCCGCCATCACTTTCAACACATCACGCCGCTTCATACTGCCACCTTTGCTTTGTTCCTTATTTGCTCTTAAGGCTTGTACTGCCCAAAGCCCGGAAAGGATTGAAAACACAAAAGAGCGGGCGTACTAGATGACTCGTCTTGATTCTGAAATATGTCAAAAGCGTGGCTAGTCACACTGAGTGCTTTACCCAAACCGTGTGCCCATTTGCGCAGTATCAAATCGTGCTGCTTTCTACATTTCTACAGGTTTCACCATGCATCAATCCGCCATTCCCTCATTCAAACGCCGCGCCTTGTTGCGGGCCATGTTTCTTGGGGCTGGTGCTTCGGCCCTGCCATTCTTGAGCGCGTGCGGTTCAGATTCCGATGCATCACCAGCCACGGCCACACCCACAGGGCCCAATGAAACCGGGAACCCGCCTTTGGTCAACCCACCGAACCTGGGGCCTTTGGCCATGGAATTGCCCCTGCAAGCTGGCCCCTTGGCTGGCATTGGCGAACTGGTGGCAACCGATGTGGACAATATTCTTGCGCCAGCTGGTTTTACCGTACGCCCAGTGGCCAGGCATTTGAGCAACCCGGTGTTGGGCATTCCTGATGTGCTGGGTCTGACCGGTTACAACTGGCATATGTTCCCTGATGGTGGCGCGGTATTTCCGACCGAAGATGGCGGTTGGGTTTATGTATCCAACAGCGAAACCGAGGCACCACAGGGTGGCGTGGGTGCTCTTAGGTTCAATGCACAAGGCGACATTGAATCAGCCTATCGAATTTTGACCGGAACAGCCCGCAATTGCGCAGGCGGTGCAACGCCATGGGGAACCTGGCTTAGCTGCGAAGAAACGCAAACCGGCGTGACCTGGGAATGTGACCCATTGGGCAGTACCGCAACTGCGCGCGCTTTGCCAGCGCTCGGTGTGTTCAATCACGAAGCTGTTGCCGTGGACATGGCCACCAAAACCCTGTTCCTGACCGAAGACGCGGGCGATGGCCGCTTGTACCGTTTTGTGTCGGAAGGCGATCTGCGCCCGGCAGTCAATGGGCAAATGGGCTTGAACATGGAGCAAGGCAAGCTGCAAGTTCTGGAAATTGTGGGTTTTGAAGCCGGTGCATACCAGGAAGACATTGCTGTGGCCCAACGTGTTCACCGTGTGCAGTGGGTCGATGTGCTTGAACCAGAAAACCCGCAGGCTCAAGTACGCACAAGAACCAGCAGCGCGGGCCTGCCTGTCCCCGGTACAGTGTTCAGGGGTGGTGAAGGCATCTGGATCCAGGAATTCCCGCAGAGCCAGGCACCCACTATCAGCGGCGTAGCCAAGCCAATGCGCGCAGTCGTATTTTTCGCCTGCAAGGGCGACAACCGGGTTTACGCACTGGATATCGACAATGATTTGATTGAGGTGGTCTTCGACAACAGCCAACTGGCTGAAGGTGCGGGCTTTGACGACGTTGACAATTTGGTAGTGAGCCCGGCTGGCGATGTCATCGTGGCCGAAGATGGCGATGCCATGCGCTTGATGGTGATGATTCCCAACAAGCCCGCAAAAATTCTGCTTCAAATTACCGGTGGTGGCAGTGAACTGGCTGGCCCCGCCTTCTCGCCGGATGGTTCACGGCTTTACTTCAGCAACCAGCGCGGCCCCAACTTGCCAGCCTTGCCCGGCCTGCCTAACTTGCCTGGCACGGGTGCTACCTACGAACTGTTGATACCGGAAGAATTCCGCACTGCAGTTGATTCCGCTGTGTCGCCCACCTGACACAAGCTTGCAAGGACAGTGTAAGCCAGACCCCGAATGATGCAGACAATACCGAACAAAACGATTATTTCGAAGTATGCTTTGGTAATGATGTATCAATACTAAAAACAAAAGGTTCACCTTGGCCAAACCTGTCCGCAAGTCCAAAGGCAAAGAAGTCACACCCATTAGCGAAGGCGCAAAGCTGGTTGATCAGTATTTCGACCACGTGGGTGAAGCCTTTCTTCGCCACGCCCCTGAAATAGATCCGGAAAAACTGAAAGACTGGCGCCCCAAACTGTTCAGTTTCACCCGCTTGAACCCTTGGTATGGCGGCCTGGTTGGCGTACACCGCAAGCGAATTGGTGTGGGCAAAGACAAACTGGTGTGGCTTGAAATTGGCAACGAAAGCAGTCCGGCCCTGTTGTTGATGCACGGCTTTGCGGCTGCCAAAGAACACTGGCTGCCCCTGCTTCCATTCTTCGCAGGTCAATTTCGTATTTTGATTCCTGACCTGCCCGGCTGGGGCGAAAGCGGTTTTAATCCGGACCGCAATTATGGCCTTGAAGATCAAACTGAACGCCTTCATGACTGGCTGACAGAAATCGGCGTTCACAAAGTGAACGTGGTGGGCAACTCCATGGGTGGCGCACTGGCTGGTCTGTTGGCTGCGCGCTTTCCGGAAATGATTACCAGCCTGGTGTTGATGGACGCACTGGGCCTGCCCGGCACTGAAGAAACCGACTTCATTCGCGAAGTGCTGCGCGGCAAAAACCGGCTTGTGCCGCGTGCCCCCATGGATGTCATGAAGTTGACAGACCTGGTATTTCACAACCGGGCGCTGGCTGCATCTGCTGCGTTTTTCTCGGCCACTGAACTGATTCACCGCAAAGATGTGAATGGCTTTCTGTTTCAGGAAATGCTGAGCCGCCGCCCCGACTACACCAAAGCCACGTTTGAAGACATTTCAGCGCCCACCCTGGTGATGTGGGGTAAACAGGACGATGTGCTGCACATTAGTTGCGCATATGAATTCGAGCGCCTGATCAAACGTTCGGAAATGTGCCTGTTTGACGGTGTAGGCCATCTGCCGATGATCGAGACGCCCTACCCTTGTGCGCAGGCAATCAAGCATTTCGTCATGAAACACCTGTAATTGTTTGCAGTCAAAGTTACGAAACCAATTTTGGGGGTACTAATTTAGGGTGCATTCACACCCTAGGGATTAACCCTATAGTTCGATGGAACCGACCACTCTTCCATTGATCAATGATTATACGAACCTCGGCCCTGCTCGTGGCTTTGAGTGTTGTACCTCCAGTGGTTTTGGCCCAATCCGGGCAACCCTTGTTCCAGATTGACCGCTACGAAATCGATGGCAACAGCCTGATCGATGATGAGCGTTTGATGTCACTCATCCAATCGTACACCGGTCCTTCCCAGTCAATTGACAGTATTCGGCGCGCGCAGGCTGCAATCGAACAGCAATACCGCGATGCCGGTTATGACACGGTGCGTGCAATTACACCCGAGCAAGCACTTGATACTGGAGTAATCCGGATTGTGGTGATTGAATCGCGGATCAAACAGGTCAAGGTCGTAGGCAATCAACACTTTGACAACAACAATGTATTGAACAGTCTTCCGGCGCTGAAAGAGGACACGCCACCCAGCCTGCGCCAGCTGTCGGAAAACATTCAACTGGCCAATGAAAACCCGGCCAAGCAAATTGAGGTGCTTCTAAACAGCTTGCCTGTACCCGGAGAAATCGAAGCGCGCGTGCTTGTGAAAGACAGTCAGCCCGTCAAGGTGTCTGCCACACTGGACAACACGGGCAATGCCAGCACTGGTCGACACCGCGCAGGTGTTGCGGTTCAACATGCCAATTTGTTCAACGCAGACCATGTGGCCACAGCGGCCTACATTACCTCGCCCGAGGAGCCTTCAAGGGTAGACATTTTCAGTGTCAGTTATCGATTACCGCTGTACCAACTTGGCGACAGCATCGATGTAATCGTGGGCGATTCCAGCGTGGAGTCTGCAACAACAGAAACTGTAGCAGGCCCACTGAATTTCAACGGCAGTGGCAGGGTGTACGGCCTGCGTTACAACCATTACTTCGCGCGTGAAGGCGAATTCAGCGCTCGAATTACAGTCGGCCTGGACCAAAAGGAATTCGACAACAACTGCAATATTGGCGGCTTGAGCTGCGGATCAGCAGATCAGGATGTCAGCACGCGTGCAGCCACAATCGCCTGGCTTGGACTGTGGCAATCAGCGGGGCGACGCACAGAACTTTTCTATACCTATGCTGCCAACCTTGGTGGTGTGTCCAATGGCGATGACGCCAGCTTTCAGGCCATTCGGAACGGTGCAAACAACAATTTCAAAGTGCTTCGCTACGGCTTTAGTCAAACCAACAGCTACAAAAACAACTGGCAAAGCCGACTGGCCTTGATTGGGCAGTACAGCAAGAACCCCTTGATTCCAGGCGAGCAGTTTGGCCTGGTTGGGTCCACCCTGGTTCGTGGTTTTGAAGAACGCGCCATTAGCACGGATCGGGGTACGGTGGTGAATATTGAGTTGTACAGCCCGAATTTTGGATCTGCATTGGGCCTGCCCGAATCGGTATCGACACGTGCGGTCGGCTTCATCGACTATGGATTCGGGAAAAACAACCCGCCACTGAGCAGCACGGATTTACGCGAGACTGAAGTCATCTCTGCGGGCCTGGGAATGCGCTTCGAACTGACCGGACGCATGACACTGAATACTGATCTGGCCTCAGTGATCAACACCGAAGACCGACTGGATGAAGAACGCGGTGATCTGCGACTTCATTTCCTGTTCACTTACCTGTTCTAAGGAGCGTGCGATGAAAAATACCCGCACATTCAGGCTCAATACGCTGTCATTCATGATCATGATGGCAATGACCTCGCCTGCCCTGCCCAATCCCACACAGGGACAGGTGGTTGCAGGCCAAGCGCAGATCCAGCAAAGCGGCAATGTATTGACCGTGAACACGGGCAGCCAGAAAACAATCATCGACTGGAACTCCTTTTCAATCGCACCAGGCGAAACCACACGATTCAACCAGCCCAGCAGCAGCGCCAGTGTATTGAACAGGGTCTTGTCGAGCGAGCCTTCATCAATACTGGGTTCCTTGCAATCGAATGGCAAGGTGTTCCTGATCAACCCATACGGAATTCTGATCGGCGCAGGTGCAAACATCAATGTCGCTGGTTTTGTAGCATCTACACTGAACATCAGCAATCAGGACTTTTTGCAGGATCGCTTTAATTTTCACGCCAGTGGCTCAACAGCGGCCGTTCGGAATGACGGCGGCATTGAAACCCCAGCTGGTGGCTCGGTTTACCTGCTTGGCAGCGCGGTTGAAAACAAGGGAATGATCACCGCACCCAACGGCGAAGTTTTGCTGGCTGCGGGTGAAACGATCAGCCTGATTGACACTGGTACACCAGGTGTACGAATAGATGTGTCAGCCGCACCCGGCAAGACCTTGAACCTTGGAAAGATTGTTGCGTCGGCAGGCACGATTGGGCTGGCTGGCGCGCTGATTCAGAACGAAGGCGAACTGAACGCTTCGTCTGTGGTTCAGGAAGGCGGAAGGATATTTCTCAAAGCGCAGGCAAACGCAACAGGGCAATCCGCTGCGATTATTCATGCAGGCCAAGTCAAAGCAGATTCAGAATTGGCGAATGGCGGTTCAATTGAATTCCAGGCCGACAATGTATTGCTGGCTGGCAGCACCACAGCAAGCGGCGCAGATGGTGGCCAAATTAATGTTCAAGGTGCACAACAGGTTTTACAGACCCGGGGCAGCACACTACAAACCGATGGCGCAAATACAGGCGGGCGTGTTGTTGTTCAGTCCAGTGACGGTGTGGTTTTTTCATCGGGCGACATTCAATCGAATGGCAACACTGGTGGGCAAATCGACATGCTGGGCAAACATGTGGTGTTAAACGGTGCCCAGTTGAGTGCCACGGGTGCGAACCTGGGCGGCACAGTGCGGGTGGGTGGTGATTACCAGGGCAACAACCCTGACGTTCAAAATGCTGACACGGTTGCGGTGAATGAAACCTCTCGGATCAATACCAGCGCAACCCAGCAAGGCGATGGCGGCAAAACCATTGTGTGGGCTGAAGAACGCACGGAATTTGTGGGTTCAATCAAAGCTGAAGGTGGCGCGCTGAGTGGCAATGGTGGCTTTGTTGAAGTGTCTGCCAAAGAGACTCTGGCCTTTCAAGGCACTGTAAGTACAAACGCTCCGAATGGGGAAAACGGCACCCTGCTGCTTGACCCCAAAAACCTGACCATTGGCGAAGCAGCAAGCGGCGCACCGGTTTTCCTGCGACTGCTTGATGGTCCCGAAGGTGCGGGCGACCTGTTCAATATTCAGGAATTGGCCAACGGCAACATTGCTGTTGGTGCCATCACCAATGATTTCATTGCAGACAATGCCGGCGCTGCCTACCTGTTCGACGGCGTTAGTTATGAATTGATTAGCGCTTTCTATGGTGCCAACATTGGCGACAACATCGGCAGCATCAGGCTGCTGGAGAATGGTAATTACCTGATCACCGGTTTGTCCACCGATCGCGTTGATGGCGTGACAGGCAACTTGATTGCCAATGTGGGCTCTATCACTTGGGCGAGTCAAGCTGCCGGGCGAAGCGGAGTGGTCTCGGAAACAAACTCGCTGTTGGGTGCCAACACCAATGAACAGGCCAGCACACCCGCGAATTTAAGAACCCTGTCGAATGGCAATTTCGTAATTGCCCAACCCAACTGGGACAATGGCACCACCTTGAACGTTGGGGCGGTCACCTGGGGCAACGGACAAGACGGCAGCACAGTTGGGATCGTCGGCGTCAACAATTCGCTGGTGGGCACCAAGGCGGAAGATCAGGTGGGCCGCGGACTGCAGGCATTGCCCAACGGCAACTATGTGATCATCAGCCCCTTCTGGGACGATGGCGCAACTCTGAATACCGGTGCGGTCACCTGGGTGGATGGCACCACCGGCTTGACCGGCACAATTGACATCAACAACTCCCTGTTGGGTCGTTTCGCACAAGACCGCATTGGTTTGGTCAGCACCAATTTTCCTGGTACCAACTCCCGGGCACAGGTTCAAGTACTCAGCAACGGCAACTATGTTCTGTCCAGCCCGTTCTGGGGCAAAACCGGCGAGTCAACACTAGAGGGTGCGGTCACTTTGCTGCAAGCCAATCAACCCTTGAGTGGTCGATTAACCCCTGAAATGTCGTTGACTGGAAATAACATTCAAGACCGCATTGGCCTGCGTGGCATTACGGTTTTGAACAATGGCAACTATGTGGTTGGCAGCGAAACCTGGAATGCGCTTCGGGGTGCCACCACATGGGTGAACGGCACCACAGGCGGTGCTGGCCAGGTGGTGTCAGCTGAAAACTCAATTGTTGGTGGTACTGCGGGTGACCGAATTGGCAGACTGGTTGTACCCTTGACCAACGGCAATTACGTCAGCGTGTCAGTTACCTGGGACTCACCGCAGGTTATCAACGCGGGTGCGCTAACCTGGGGCAGTGGCACAGGGCCCACTGCAATTACAGTCAGTGCGGAAAATTCAATCATCGGCTCAGCCACAGACGACTTCGGCACATTTCTTCCTAGGATTGATCCACTAAGCAACGGGAACTTTGTTTTTAGCAGCACAGTGTGGGATGGCGCTGGAACTGACCGCGGTTTTGCCATGTGGGGCGATGGTGCAAATGGCACCACAGTTGGCGAGGTCAATGCGAGCAATGCACTAATTGGTAGCAACGATTTCGACAACATTGGAAATTCCCGCACAGAAATACTCAGCAACGGGAATTACGTGGTCAGCAGCCCGGATTGGGGCGGCGTACTTCTAAATAATTCGGATGGGCTGGGCGCAGTAACCTGGGGAAACGGACTCGGCGGAACGGTGGGGGAAATCAACGCAAGCAACTCCCTGATCGGCAGCGTACAGGGCGACAGGATCGGCAATAATTATGTGGTAGCTCTTAGTGACGGCGATTACCTTGTACTCAACCCCGACTGGTCTTCCCAGCGTGGCGCAGCCACTTGGGGCAATGGGAACACAGGTGTTTCCGGTGTGGTGTCCAGCGCAAACTCGCTGGTCGGTCAAACTGCAGGCGACCGCGTGGGTGCAGATGGAACAGGTTTGGCCAACGGCAACTACGTGGTGTTTACCTACAACTACAACAACGCGGGCGCTGTCGATGCGGGTGCTGTTACCTGGGGCGATGGCACCATGGGTACGACCGGTGTTATTTCATCGAGTAACTCGCTGGTTGGCACACGCACTGATGACCAGGTTGGCTGGCAATTTCTGGAAACATTCGCCGATGGTTCCAGTTACGCAATTAAAAGCCCAAACTTTAGTTTCGAGGAAAATGGTGTGCTGCTGCCCCAGGCTGGCGCACTGACTATTTCAGATGGCACTGGGCCGATAACAGGCGCAGTCACACGAGAAAACTCACTGATCGGTACCAACAGTCTGGACCGAATAAGCAGTGGAACATTTGAACCACTGCAAGGTGACCGGTTTGCAATTTCCAGCCCGGTGGCTAATAACCTGAATGGTCGCATCGACATTTACACCGGCAATGCAGGCGACAATATTTCAGTGGCCAATGCCAACTTTGGTTTTGACCCCGGCGCAGACTACACCCTGACAGCCGCAACACTCAGCAACCTGCTTTCCGCGGGCAACAATGTCGTGCTGCAGGCCAACAACGATGTGTTGTTCAACACTGCATTGCAATCAAACAATCTGCAAGGCAACGGCGGTAGCCTGACTGTACAGGCTGGTCGCAGCATCGAGTTCAATGCCAATGTGTTCACAGACAACGGAGACCTGAACCTGAGTGCCAACGATGGACAGGCTGACCCACAATTCCGTGACCCAGGCGCAGGCAATATCAATATTGCAGAAGGCGTGACAGTGGACACTGGCACCGGCAGCTTGAATGCCAGCATCAACTCAAGCAGTGGTGAGGCTGGAACTTTCAACAACGCCGGCACCTTGAATGTGGGCGGACAAAGCACGATCAACGCAGTGCTCAATAACTTCGGCACCATCAACCTGGCCAGCAACGGAGCGATTGATTTGATGCAGGGTGGAAGTCAGGCTGGTTTTGTCAATTTGTCTGCAGGCTCAGCCTTGTCCGTTTCAAACGGAATATTGGGTCTTGAAGAAGGCTCCGATATTTCTGGTGAAGGCCAGTTGCGTGTCGAAGGTGGCACGGTGAACGTGAATGCCACAGAAACACACATTGACAATCTGGCGATCAATGGTGGTGTCTTCAATGGCAGCACAAGCAGCATGAACCAGGCAATCATCGACAACACCCTGAGCTGGACCCAAGGCACCCTCACCGGCTTTGGGGCCACCACAGTGGCTGGCAACGCCACCATTGCAAATAGCTCTGGCAATGCCTCGGGTGTGTTGCTTGATTCGCAAACATTGAACATTCTTGGCAACTTGCAAGTGGATGGCCAAAACGGCTTGGTGGTGAACGGGGCCAGCCTGAATATTGCCGCCAATGCGGTTGTGAGCAACAACAGCAGCTTGTCTGTTAACGCAGCAGCCCAATTAAACCTTGCAGGCACGCTGGTCAACAATGGCTCAGTGAACGTGGCCAACGATCTGGTTTTAAATAGTGGCGCCACCTACCAGGGCACGGGCACACTGAACGGCAACCTGGTCAACACAGCGGGCACTGTCGCACCCGGTAACTCACCCGGTGCCATGTTGATCAACGGCGACTATACGCAGGGTACAAATGGCACCTTGCTGATTGAAGTGGGCGGGACCAACGCTGGTGTGGATTACGATCAGCTGCAGGTCACTGGTGCGGTAAATTTGGCAGGTACTTTGGCAAGCAACCTGATCAACGCTTACCTGCCTGCACCAGGCACTGCAGTGCCCGGCATCATTCAAACACCGAACCCGGTCACCGGCCAATTCCAACAGGTAACCGCACCCTCCGGATTTGAAAACAGCAGTACAAGCATTGCAGCCAATGGCATCAACCTGACCTTGGGTCAGGCACCTGTTGTTGTCGAACCGCCAGTAGTTGTTGAGCCTCCGGTCGTGGTTGAGCCACCTGTCATCGTCGAACCGCCCGTGGTGGTCGAGCCACCGCCGGTCGTGGTTGAACCACCACCAGTGACCGTGGAGCCACCGGTAGTTGCAGAACCCCCGCCAGTGCTTGAACCCCAACCCGAGATCGTCAACACAGTCCAGATCAATCCTGAACAGGCGCAGTCTTCAACAGTGAACTCGAGTGAACAGGGAATCGACTCAGTGAACCTGGCTGCCTTCACGCCAAGCAACCTGGGGGATGACTTTTTCAACGACCCGGCCATTGCCGAGTCGATGAACACACTGGAGCCCTCGGCACCATCAGCATTCGCTCAAGCCGAGGAAGAGGAGCAATCCGACCAGGTTCAAATCGCAGGTGAAACCGTGAATCTGAACAATGCCGAAGCGATCCTTCCGCAACCGAACAAACGACTGGGTGGTCGACCTGTCGGCATGTGCACACCCGCAGGAAATATTTGATGATCGGTGCATTGAAAAATCTTTGTACGCTGTTCGTCGTGCTTTTGCTATTGAGCAATGCGCAAGTCTGGGCGGCAGGCGACGTGGTGTATTTGTCGGGCACGGTCATCGGGAATCTGCCTGGGCAGTCCCCTCGCCTGCTGGAAATCAATTCAAAAATTCGGGAAGGTGAAACTGTCAGCACTGCGGAAGGCAGTTTTGCCCGCATTCGGTTCATCGACAATTCAGAGATGGCGTTGCGCCCCAATACGGCAATTCAGGTCAATGCAATTCGCTACAAAGCGGCCGAGCCCAGGGAAGACAACTTTGCGGTCAGTTTGATCAAGGGCGGCCTTCGCAGCGTGACCGGATTGATCGGCAAACGCAACAAGGAAAAAGTAAAGGTCAACACCCCATTGGCCAGCCTTGGCATACGTGGCACGCACTTTGGTTTGCAACTGTGCGAGGGTAACGGTTGCGATGCTTTCACCACGGCCTCTGGCAAACCTTTGAGAAATGGTCTTTACGCCGATGTGGCCGAAGGCATTGTGTATCTTGAGAACGCCAAAGGAACGCTGGACCTTGCCAAAGATGAATTTGGGTATGTCGCCGACGAGCAAACCGCACCGGAAAAACTGGCACCAGAAGACGGCTATCGTGTGCAACTGCCATACAGCGTACTGTTTGAAAGCTCGACCCAGCTTTGGTCTGAAGGAAGTCAGTGCAGTGCCTGTGTGATGCAGTAGCCTGTAAGTTGCCTGATTTGTAGCATTTTGCTACAATCAAAGTGCATTTACCGGGAGTACACCATGACCAAAGCCTCTTCACCCATTCGAATTCAATCCGACTTGATGAGCAACGCCACCGTATTGGGCAAGCTCAACCACCGCAGCGCGGCGGAGCAAATCGAATATTGGGCCAGCATTGGGCAGAAGGTTGAAAGCGTGCTGGATCCGGAAACGTTGCTGCAAATCAAGGCTGGTTTGTTGCGGGTCAAACTGGAACAGGTGAACGCACCACCGGTCAGCGCTGACTGGGTGTTTGGCAACCTGGACATGAAACGCAGTACAGGCGAATTGGCTGCGGAAGTCAGCCAAAGCAAGGTACGCTATCAAGCCAGCGCCACGCACCCTGGCATGCTTGAACAAATTGATGCCAAAGGCAAAACCCGAATCGGTCAGTTTGAAAATGGTGCCTTCAAGCCACTGAAACTGGCATGAAACAGCTTTGGCTGCTGGTGGGTGGCAATGGTGCAGGCAAAACCACCTTTTATCGCACCCAGCTTCAACCCTTGGGCATGCCGTTTGTGAATGCAGACGACATTGCCCGCGACGTATTCCCCCAAGCCCCTGAAGAACACAGCTACGACGCTGCAAAAATTGCCGAGAACCTGCGCAACAGTTTGCTGGAACAGGGCAAGAATTTCTGCTTCGAAACCGTGTTTTCTCACCCCTCCAAAATCGACTTCATCGCCAAGGCCAAGGCACTGGGCTATCAGCTTGTTTTGGTGTTCATTCACCTTGAACAAAGCAGCCTGAACAAAGCACGGGTTCACCAGCGAATTGAATCAGGCGGACATGCGGTACCGGAAGAAAAAATCGAAAGCCGAATACCCCGAACCGTTCAGAATGTGATGAATGCCCTGCCCTTGTGCGACGATGTCTGGGTGCTCGACAATTCCAGCGCGGCCGAACCGTTCAAAAAGGTACTGCGTATTCAGAATAATCAGGTATTGGCCTTTGCAGAACCGCTTCCCGCCTGGGCCACCGCTTTCATGGCACAGTGAACGAATCGGGTACCCGAAGGTCTTAATGCCATTGTTCAAACTCTAAAGACTGGTGTGGATCAACTATGAAATTTCAAATTCGATCCCGAACCTGGTTGATGCTCGGCTCCATGCTGGTGCTAGGCGCATGCAGTGCAATCAAGCTGGGTTACAACAATTCCGCCACCTTCGCGCACACGTATTTAACCAGCAAGGTCGACTTTGACAGCGATCAATCCGCCTTGATGAAAACCAGTCTGCGCGGTCTGGTTGAATGGCACCGCAACAACGAGTTGCCCTTGCTCGCCGAAGAACTTCAAAAAGCCAGACTGGTGCTGGCCCCCCAAGGCCAAACCCTTGAGCCTGTGAATGCCAGCCAGGTGCAGGCCATGAACCAGGCCATTCGCACTTCGCTTCGCAGAACAGCCAATGAAGCTGCACCTGTAATCGCAAAGAACATGCTGGGACTTTGGCCCAATCAAATTGCCGATATTCAGGCTGCACTGGATAAGTCGAATCAGGATTACCGGGAAAAGCGAATGGCGAGCAATCCAGGGGAGCGCATTGAAAAATCAGTTGAACGCATGACCGAACGGTTCGAACGCTGGCTGGGTGACTTGAACCCGAAGCAGCTTGCGCGCATTGAACAATGGGCCAAAAGCAAGGCCAACAATCCGGAAGAAAACTACGAAAAAAGATTGAAGCGCCAGCAAGAGTTCATGCAACTCGTCACCCAGTCTGCCAACCGGCAAATTGATCAGGCCACCCTAAGCCGAAAAGTGGCTGAACTTCTGAATGACTGGCAAACACCCGGCAACACCGCGGAAAGAAAGGATTTCGAACTGCGGCAACAAGCGGTGGTTGAACTGGTAGTCGACGTGCTGAATGCGGGCAATGTCGAGCAGCGCAGAAACGCGGCAGACCGCGCAGCGAGCTGGGCTGAAGACTTCCAGATATTGGCCAGTAAACAATAGTTAATTTGAAAAAATATGTATTTACGAAAAAATAAAGAGGAGTATATTTACTAGGTACTGTCCCGCATAAGACTGCGCTGAAAGTACCGTTTGCTGCAACACAATTTGGGTTCATTCAATCGTTGTTCGTGTATTCACCTTCCGAGGCACACCATGATGCGCGACATTGTAGAACTGCAGCACTTGTTCATATTCCTCCCCCTTTTACTTGCCTGCCCACTGGCTTGGTCCGCAGGCTTGGTTGAATACCAGTTTGGCAAAGTAGTGGCCGAAGCAGAGGGCAAACCGCCCCGCCCATTGAGTATTCAATCCAAAGTCGAGGAAGGCGACACCATCAAGACTGCTGAAGGCAGCTCGGTTCGAATCCGGTTTGATGACAGAACCCAGATCACCCTGAAACACAACTCTGCGCTGACCATCAATGCAGTGCGCTACCAGCAAGACAAGCCCGCCAATGATGCATTCTCTGTCAACTTGCTCAAAGGCGGACTTCGTGCCATCACCGGTCTTGTGGGGCAACGCAATCGTGAACTGGTGAAAGTAGGCGCAGAGGTGGCAACAATCGGTATTCGGGGCACGCATTTCGGACTGCAGCTTTGTGCGAATGGCGACTGCAAACAACTGAAAACACTGAATAACACCCCAATGAACGACGGACTGTACGCCGATGTGGCCACAGGCAAAATATCCCTGAACAATTCAGCCGGAAGTCTGGACCTGGCGGAAGGTGAGTTTGCGTATGTGGCTGGCGAAGGCGTATTGCCGCAAAAACTCGATTCAGTGACAGGTCACAAGGTCACCTTGCCCATGTGTTTTTGCAAAGGAAAACCCGATCAATCAAAGCCCCCCGCTACCACAACACCTAAACCAGCCGATGGCTCTGGCTGAATCCATACAGGCTTTTTGAGGGTATCAGTAGATCGATATCCTTACTGAAGCGCAAAGCCTGTGAATCCATTCAAACGCACCCATTTCAATCTTCTTTTCAGCGCCGCTGTAACCGCACTGCTGGCGGCCTGTGGCAGCGATGACTCCGCGCTGAACAGTTCGTCAAACACCGGCTCGCCCGTGAACCCGCAGGGCGACAATGTGGCCCAGTGCAACGAGCAATCCTGGTTTGGCGGTGTGACAGAGATTTGCGATGGCGTACTGGTGTACCGCGACTATGTGTACGACGACTATGGCGCTGACACAGGTGTTCTTTCCCCCAGCCCAGCCCTGTTAAACCTGGCCAGCCGTGCTGGTCAAGTGGGCAATCCCTTGGCGAATACACCGGGTTTGCTGTCACCCACAGCCGGTGATTCACGTTACCCGGCGGGTGCAGAAAGCACAGCCGACCTGATTGAGCTTCGAATCAGCCGCCAAGGCAACACCTACACCGCCATGTTCGAACTGAACGCGCTGTATGAAGCCGGCCAAACCATTGCCGCGATTGCGGTTGATACCGACAACAACCCTGCCACTGGCAGTGAAACCCTGCTGGGCCTGACCGTGCAGGGTGCAGACATGGTGTATGAATTCAACTCGGGCAACGCCGACACCAACATCATTACCGGCACCTTCCCTGCACCTTCGAACAACACATTCAAAATGTGGGCAGTCACAGCCCAAAGCAGCGGCGAAGTGATGAACGTGGCTTTTCGCGGCCCTGATGAAGAAGCCGATGCGCAAGGCACCATTCCATCGCAGATTCTGCCCAATAAGGGAGACTGGTGGGAGGACAAACAAGCTGCCGCTTTGGGTGCAGGCGACATCAGTCAGTTCTTTGCACTGGTTGACAGCCGCAAGTTAACGCCAGGCACCACGGAAATTGCCCGGGTGGATGCCGGTTTCCGCCAGCGGGTTTATACCTCGAAATACACAGCCCCGAACTCCACAGGCGAAGGCATGGTGTTGCAGGCCGAGGCATCCAGCCCGGCAACCGACAGCATGTTCTGCGGCCAGTACTTCCACTTCGTGGGCAAGTATCAGCCTTATGGTGTCTATATCCCGAAGAATGGCAATTTCGACGACCAGCGCAGCCTGCAAATGATCATGCACGGCTGCGAAGCCAACCACGCCAGCCAGATTAACCAGCCCGGCATGCAAGCCCAGTTTGGCGACCAGCTTGACCGTGTGTTGATTTCACCGCTTGGCCGTGGCCCTTATGGTTTCTATTCCGGCCTGTCTGAACGCGATGTACTCGACGTGCTCGACGACGCCTTGAACACCTTCAACATTGATGAAGATCGCGTGCTGGTGGGTGGCTATTCCATGGGTGGTTACGGATCAACCCGATTGGCCGCTTTGTACCCGGATCGCTTCGCTGGACTAAGCAACTGGGTAGGCTTCACCGGCAGCATATTCAACACACCCTTGATTGGTGACGCATTGATTCAGGGCGAACAGGCCTTGACCGGCGCCCTGCCCTTTGCACTGCCGATCAGCAGCACCATTGGCGGCGTGGGCAATATCAGCAACTACCTGGGCAACCTGCGCCACATTCCCGGCACGCATTCCTACGGCGCACTCGATGAGCTGGTACAAGTCAACACTGGTTTGGACTGGGCCCTGAAATTGGGCGAAGCCGACGGCGTGCTGTACGAGTTCTACATGCACCTGACGGCTGAACATTTAACCTTGATCGCGCTGGACAACTGGGAAAAGGAAGCCGAATTCACCCGCAACCTGACGCGCGTGAAAAACCCGGGCCGAATTACCTTCAAGACCAATGAAGCATTTGCCTTTCCCGAATATGAAATCAAGCACGACAAGGCCTATTGGCTGAGCAACATCAAAGGCCGTGCTGATGGTGATATTTCAATGGATGTGGAAAGCTTTGCGTGCGCCAGAAGCGCCAAGAGTTTTACGACGGGGCAGACCGCTGGCAACGGCCCCGTACCCTTCATTCAAACCTTTCGCAGGCTGTTGGGCGAACCTGTACAAGCGGCTAGTGAAAACCGCTTCACTGCGAACTTGAGCAATGTGGAATCCATGACCATTGACACCGCAGCAAGCTGCCTGCAAAACGGCGCAGCCTACGCGGTGAATTCCGATGGGCCTGTAGTTCTGAACTTCAGCAACGGCAAAGTGTTGAACCTACCCGCAGGCACCAGCACGGGTAACCTGTAGGCGTTGTGAGGATCAAGCGAGAAGGTCTTGCACCTTCTTGCTGCTGTAAAAACGCTGAAGATTGCGTCGCAGGAAGCTTTCTGCCACGCCTTCCTTGATGGCCAGCAAGGCCAGGTCGGGAATGTAGTTGTCGAGTTCATCGATGATCATTTCTCGGCTCACGCCAATGTCGTCCAGCAAGGCCTGAAGCGACTGGTCACCATACTTCTCAAAGAAAAACTCTACACCCAAATCAATGCATGACTTCAGGTATTCCGTGTTGCGGAACTCCAGCCAGAACTCATAGCCCAGCACCATGAACTCTTGAAGGTCCTGCTCAGAAAGATAGTCGCGGTAAGCCGTCAAAGGCCATTCGCGCACCACGTCCCAAAAGGCCAACGCGCTGTTCATTGCGGTTTCCCGGTACTGCTCGTTGTCCAGCGTTTCGTCCACCATTTCCAGCGAACTTTTCACGCCGCTTTCCATCAAGTTGCGCACCCGGTCTTCAAGCCCTTCAGACAAATCTGGTGCCTTGGTGCTCAGCCACTCGCGCACCTTGCGCGTGCTGCTGGCTACTGTAGAAAACTTCATCAAATTGTTTTGCTCAAACACATAGCCCTTGAGCACAGTAAAAATAACGTCCGACAAAAAATGGCGGAACGGTGTGCTGTTGCGAATGTTGGTAACCGCATGATCAAGCACGCCGTCCTGTTCGAATATTTTTTCAATGAATTCGGTGGCAATGGAGTCGGAAACCACTTCGCCAATTTTGGTGGTTCTGCTGGCTGGAAATTCAAAAATCCGATTTGCGATTTCACCAAACAATTCAGGAATTGCACCACCAATTTCCATTTCAACGGCATAGCGCTGTGCGGTGCCCTTCACCTTGTTTTCATCCACGGCATCGCGCAGGCGAATGTGCTCAAGCCGATCGATCAAATACCCCACCTCTTCGGCCAATAAAGCCTGAAACTTTTTGCCTTTGAGGTTTTGCATCCAGAACGCGACTTCAGCCTCCAGCAGTTGGGAAGCCAAATCTTTGGGTGCAGGGGCTGAAGGTTTTGCCATGATGGTTCCGTTGTGGTGTACTGTGGATTGATTCTAACCTGCTGCACCAAAGTTGTTATGTTGAAGAAACTGATTGCATTGCTCTTTATTAGTACCAGCGCTCCAGCCATGGCCCACCTGACCTGGATCGATGCCGGCGAACAAAGCATGGGCCTGTCCACCGGTCACAATTTCCCGGCCAAGGAAATTACAGTGAAAGGCGAATATGTTGAGACTGTAAGATGCATTGGCGCGGACAACACCGTGTTTGATGTGCCCTTCGATGACAACAGCATTCGCTATGTGTACAAGGAACGCCCGGCCAACTGCGTGGCCATTCTGAAAACCAGCCTGATCGAATTGTCACCCCGACAGGGTGCCCAGCACTTTGATGAAAACAAGGTCGACAAGGCCTTGGTGAACAAGGTGCAGAAAAGCGAAAAATTCAGCGAAGAATACTTCAAGGCTGCACAAATAAAGCCGATTGAAAAAGATGCTGCCCTGTACAACCCGGACATTGCGCAGTTCATCACCTTGCCAGGCGACCCAAACACCATTTATGTCTACAAAAACGGTCAGCCCTTGGTGAATCTTCCAATTGGTTTGGAGTACCCGGAAACGCCCCTCACCCTGTGGTCCAAAACCGATTCAACGGGCAAAGTCACCTTGTTGCTACAACCTGGCAGCAAAGCCCTGCTCCGGGCCTTGACCACCGAGGAAGCAGGCGATGCTTACAAAAGCCAGTTCTTGTCGGTCATTCTTGAACCGCGCTAGACGACGCTGAATTCAGAATCGATAGTTTGCTGTCAGGCGAACGTTTCTTGGCAGAGATGGATGAAAGGTTTTTCCAAAAGCCGGACCACCAGCCAGAAAATAATCCTGTGCATATTGAATGTCGCTGTTGTCCCGGTCCAGCAAGTTGAATATCGACAAATTCAGGCTTAGGTCTTTGTTCAACTTCAAGTTGAAATACAAATCTGAATTGATCACTGAATCCGATTCAATGCTTCGGTCTTCAACCAAGGGCGCACTGCCCACGTACTTCAGCTTGTAGCCCACTTTCAAATCGCCCCAGGTTTGCGCCATGGACAAGGCCGCTGACTCCTCGATTGCATTGGGAATGCCGTTGTCTGGTACACCCACAAAGCGGGCGTCAACCAGTGTCACAAAGCCGTCGATTTCAAAGCCGGTTTTGTTGAAGTAGCTGGCAATCAATTCAACGCCATTGCGCTTGGTCGCGCCTTTGGGTTCGGTGTTACCGGCGTCGCCTACAAAAACCAGTTCAGAATCACTTTCAAGCTGGAACAGGGTTGCAGAGGCACTCAGATTCTTGCCGGCATTCGTCGATTTCACGCCAATTTCAGACCCACGCGTGTTCACAATGTAATCCACCGGGGCTGCGGTAAACAAACCCCGTGGGTCATTGCTGTGGAATCCCCGGCCAACTGCAAAAAACAGTTCCGTGTTGTGCTCAAACGGCGTAATGCTTGCGCTGAATTTCGGGCTGATCTGCTGATCACTTCTCGAACCACTACGCGCGACATTGGGCGTAGCCGGGTTTTCATCGTCATCAAACTGACCATTCAAATCAACATCGAACTGGTCATAACGCAAGCCACCCGTCAGCTTCAACCACGATGTGGGCAGCAACTGCTGCGACACATAAACACCCAGATTGCGTTGTTCAAAATTGTCCTCGCTTCGTGTTGCAAGGCGTTCGCGTGCAATGGTGTCGTACAAACCAACCGGGTCCACTTCATCAACCCGATAATCAAGTCCAAGCGCCAGTTGGGACCGCATGAAAGAAAGGTTTTCAAACAGCGTGTGCGTAATTGCGCCACCGTAAGTCACCCGGCTGTCGAACTGGTTGAATTGGTCAGACAACACACCGGGCCGACCAAACGCTGTATTGTCGCGCAACCCGTAAGTGAAGTCGCTGAACAGATTCAGCTTGTAATCGGCCACATAGGCGCGCACCTGCGTGATTGATTGATCCCAAACAGTGGTGAAATTTCCAGATACGGCGTGTCGCTGGGTGAATCCGCCCGCTGTTGGATCCAGACTGCCGAAGCGATTGACCAATCCGGCTGCAACCGCATCAACCGGAATGTGATCGGTCGATGTCCATTCCGACTCATAGCCCGAATACTGCAGTTCAAACCGCTTGCTGGCATCAATTCGATGATTCAGCTTCAACAGCACGTTGTACTTGTACTGATTCTCTTCCACTTCCCATGGCCCGTCATTCTCGGTCAACTCCAGTGCGTACAGCACGGTGGTTTGCCCCTCGTTGAATGATTTTGAATTGGCCAGCAAACCACGGCGGTAACCAAACTCACCAACCGAGATGGATGCCAATCCCCTTTTCAGTTCGTTGACGTAATCAATGTTCAATGCACCGGCAGAACTGAAATCGCCGTCTTGCGCGAAATAAGGACCCTTGCGATATTCCACACGCGACAACAGTTCCGGAATGATCATGTTCGAGTCGGTGTAACCCTGACCATGCGCATGGCCCGGCAGGTTCAACGGTGCGCCCAGAAAGTTAATGGACAAATCTGTGCCGTGATCAAGGCTGAATCCGCGCAGAAAATACTGATTGGCCTTGCCGCCGCCCGAATGCTGCGTCACATTCAAACCGGGCACTGCTTCCAATACATCGGATGATCTGGCCGGGTTCTGGTTGGCCAGGCGTTGCTGACCCAAAATACCTTGAGAGCTCGTGATTCCACCCAAAGTGTGAATAGCCTCGATGTTTTCCGTCACGGAAATTTCGTCCAGCTCCTGACCATCAAAGTGAATCCCATGCGCCCAAATTGCATTGGTAAACGACAGCAGAACAACAACGGCAGCTAACTTTTTTTTCATTCGATTTTTCGTCGCAACAGATTAAATCAATAAACCAGGCAAAAAAAATCCTGCAACCTTGTGAGTTACAGGATCTTCCATACATTATGACTTTGAATTAGTCAGGCAGATCAAATGGCTCTGCAGTTTCAGATGTTGCCAACATCAATCCGCTGACATTGTCTGGTTCCCCGGTTTCAGAGGTGCTGCCCACCAAGGCATTGGCCTCTGCTGCATTGATGGTGCCGTCACTTGAAGCACTACCAATATTGAACGGTGAACCATCGCCCCCACAGGCGGCCAGTGTGAGCAGAAGCGCCCCACCCGCAGCCAGACCAAGTTTGCTTTTCAGTTTCATTTCAAGCTCCTTGATGTGCAGTTAAGGATTCACAGCGCCTGGGATTGGCGTATTCAGGAACGGGAATACCGTCAGGAAAGGTACCTGAGACTGATCAACGCCGTCATGAAGATTTGTTGCCTGAGTATCAGTTAGCGGCACGCTTGCAGTGCTGCAATTCGAGGTCAGACTTGTCCCTGGAACTGAATTCAGTTTCAAACCATCATTAGCCCCATTGAGCACACACAAACCACCCATCACGGCAACCAAAGAAATATCAACAACATCATCAATTGGACGACGTCCATTTGGAAAACCAGCATTGTCCCCACCAGCGACACCCAAAGTATTTTGGTTAGTCAAAGTAGGAGGCGTATCAGTGTTCAAACGCAACATTTCCGATAATGTGACGTTTGCCGGTCTGTTCAAACCGTCAATACCCGCCAAAAACACATTCAAAAGATCTGTGCGCGGAAAATTGGTAGGCGCTGCACTGGTGTTGCCTGCGAGCACTAGGCTAATGAGTTGAGGCAATGTTGGATTCGAGACATAGGTCAGGAACTGGCCATCACCGCTTGGCTTCGATGCATTGAACCGGTCTTTGTCTTTCAAACCGATAACAACCTCGTTCACCAATGGCATGCCAAGACGTGATACTTGAACCCATGCACCACCTACTTTCTCAGCGGTTTGATGTCCTTGTGCCGGTACACCATCGCCAATTTGAACCTGACGAACGCTGGCAGTAGTCCAACCACCGATTACCGGTTCTGACCCAGGGGTCAAACAGTCCTTGTGAATTTCCAGCGCGATACTGGTTACGTTCTTGTCTTGGATAGAGTTAGCAGCACGTGCATTTGCATTTGCACGGTCTGTGATGGTCGGCAATTCCTCGTTCACCAAATCAAAAATCGTACCGAGGTTCACCGCAAAACCTTCCTGGCGCTGTCCTACGAACACTCGCGCTTGATTGGTGGTGCTGGAGCAACCCGGGATGGTTACATTGTGAATATGCAAATTTGCATAGTTGTTGTAAGCGGTAGCGTCACCAAGCGTTTTCTCACCGATATAGTCAACTGGTTTTTCTAGCGTAGAGCTCCCAGTCGTCTTGCTGACCACACTCCGGTTGTTGCTTCGGCGACCGTCCCGCACCACGGTCATGGTGTAGGTTTCGTTCAGATTCAAATTCGGATCATTCAGCATCGAAACACCGCCCTGCTGAATCAATGGGATACTAACTGACTCACTACCGATCGTTTGTTTCAAATCACGCAAAGTGTTTTTGAAATTAAACTGAAAAGTAATTTCTTCCTGCGCATCGCCATCGTTGTCGATGTGGATTTCATAAAGCGCATTGGGGTCCATCGAAAAATAATTCGGACCGCCGTAGCCATCTTGCAATGGTTGATAATTTGCAATCAGGGTGATGAAATTGGACTTGTTGGCCTCATAGCTTCGGAACATGTAAAAGTCTGTTCCATCTGCTTTGGGGGTGGTGGTAATAGAAGGCGCTTCACGGTGGCTAGAAGCCAATGCCGCAACGCTGACAACAGCCAAAAGGCTGCCCGCAATCAAATTCTTGCTAAACTTTTTTTTGTTATTGGGTGAACCTTGCCTCTTCGATGTGTACATCTTTCCATCCTCTGTTTCAATTGGTAGCACCAATAACCACAACGCGGTTACTGCACAACGAGTATAGGATTCGCATACAGTTCGTACAATAATCATTGTTACCGTAATTACTATATAAACGATCTATCTTCGTACTTACTACCCACAGGATAAGTTTTAGATGCGGCAATATAAATATTATGAGTTCGTTCTGGTCGCCTTTGTCGCGGTGTTGCTGTGCTCAAACCTGATCGGCCCTGCAAAAATTGCAGAACTGGACCTGCCCTTGGTAGGCACCGTTACCTTTGCAGCCGGGGTACTGTTCTTTCCCATCTCGTATATTTTCAGTGACATCCTGACCGAGGTGTATGGCTATGGCCGTGACCGCCGCGCCGTATGGGCTGGCTTCGGTGCACTGGCTTTCGCATCCTTCATGGCATTCACTGTGGTGAACTTGCCCTCTGCGCCCTTCTGGGCCGACAAGCAACCTGCCATTGAAAGCGTGTTTGGCAATACCTGGCGAATTGTGCTGGCCTCCCTGATTGCATTCTGGAGCGGCAGTTTCGTGAACAGCTTCGTACTGGCGAAGATGAAAATCTGGACTCAGGGCAAATGGCTTTGGACCCGCACCATAGGCTCGACCGTGGTGGGCGAGTTCATCGATTCAGCCTTGTTCTACACCATTGCGTTTTGGGGAATCATGACAACAGACCAGATCATCACCGTGGCGCTGACCCAATATGTGTTGAAAACAAGCTGGGAAATTCTTGCAACGCCCCTGACTTACTGGATTGTGGCCAAGCTAAAGCGAGCAGAAAACGAGGACTACTACGACACAAACACCAACTTCACACCGTTCAGTTTGAAGGTGTAGAAGCTGGTGTGCTGTTTGACTATTTACTTGTTGGCGAAATATTCATTGGTCAGCTTCACAATCACCGGTGAAAGCAACAGCAATGCAATCAAGTTGGGTACTGCCATGAACGCATTCAAGGTGTCCGCAACCAGCCAGACAAAATCCAGCTGCATGACTGCACCCACCATCACAAAACCGGTCCACAACACACGGTATGGCACTGTGATTGCAGTGCCGGCAATGAACTCCCAGCACTTCTCGCCGAAATACGACCAGCCGATAATGGTGGAAAATGCAAACAGAGCCAGGGAAATGGCCAAAACATATTCACCAATGCCAGGCAAACCAGCCGCATAGGCACTCGAGCTAAGCGCTGCGCCATTCACGCCACTGCTCCACACACCAGTCACGATAATGACCAGGCCTGTCATGGTGCACACGATGATGGTGTCGATGAAGGTACCCATCATGCCCACCAAGCCAGACTCCACCGCATTTTTGCTTTGGCCAGCGGCTTGGGCAATACCGGCTGTACCCAAGCCAGCTTCGTTGGAGAAAATACCGCGCGCCACACCATAACGGATGGCCAACATGATCGCTGCACCGGCGAAACCACCTGTGGCAGCAACCGGGTTGAATGCGCTGTGGAAAATCAGGGCAAACGCAGCGGGGATTTCCTGAATGTAAATGCCCAGAACAATCAAGGAAGTGATGATGTAGGCCACGCACATGAACGGCACAATTTTCTGGGCCACTGCACCAATTCGTTTCACGCCGCCAATCAGTACGAAACCGACCAGAACGGTCATCACGACGCCGGAAATCCACTTCTCGATGCCGAACGTCACATTCAAGACATCAGCCACGCTGTTGGACTGAACCATGTTGCCAATACCAAAACCAGCCAGGCCACCGAACAGGGCAAAGGCAATACCAAGCCACTTCCAGTTCTTGCCCAAGCCATTCTTGATCGCATACATGGGGCCACCGACTTGCTGGCCACGGGCATCGGTTTCACGGTAATGCACAGCCAGCAGCACTTCGGCGTACTTGGTGGCCATACCGACCAAAGCGGTCATCCACATCCAGAACAAGGCACCAGGCCCGCCCAGCGCGATTGCAGTGGCCACACCGGCAATGTTACCGGTACCCACTGTAGCGGCCAGCGCGGTCATTAACGCGGCATAAGGGGTAATGTCGCCCTTCGCACCCGCTTCAGGGTTGCGGCTTTTTAAAACCCATTTGAAACCGAGACCTATTTTCAGAAGAGGCATCAACTTCAAGCGAAGTTGCAAAAACAGACCCGTACCCAGGATGGCAACCAGCATGGGGGGACCCCACACGATGCCGTTGATTGCATTAACAAACTGCGTGAGTGCTTCCATGCATTGTTCTCCTTGTTGTGAAAAGCGATGCGCCAATTTGGTGCTGCAAAGGCGAATTTGCAGTTTAGTACGCAAGCACTGTGCCCGAGACAAGATATTTAACAAATAGCGCAACTTATTGCCATAAAAAAACCCCGAACCAGGTCGGGGTTTTTCAGAAAAAGCATCGCAACTTACTTTTTCTTTTCTGGCTGCTTTTCACCGGCCTTGGGCTGATCGCCCAAAATCGACTTGGCCGGACAAATTTTAAATGCAGGACATTTTTGACAACCAACAGCAATCGCAATCGGGCAAACAGTCATGGCGGTCCTCGTTTCTAGTTAAGGGAAAACTCCCATGCGAAGTATTGCAGATTAATGCAGGGTTCCGGTAGGTGATTTATTCAGTTGGTGGTTCACAAAGTTCTGGGCTGCATTGCGTGCGAAATTTTCTTCTTCGGTTGAAACATCATCCAGCAGTAACTGCAACTGGTCGGGTATGTCAGTTTCCGGGAAAAGCACCTGGTAAATGTAAAGCCAGCTCAAGGCCACGCCACGGTTCTTTTGTACCTCAACTCCATCAAGGTGCAACAAAGCCAGCGACAACATGGACAGGGGTGAACCCAGCTTGGCCGCCTCTGTGAAATAGGCCATGGCCAGCGTGGCGTTTTTCACAACGCCTTTGCCATGCAGGTAATACACGCCCACATTGTGCATGGCCTGCGACAAACCGCCCTGCGCGGCTTTGTCAAAGTATTTGAAAGCCTGAGGAAAATCAGGGCTGGCTGCGCGCTCCAGTTCAAGCGCCAGGTGGTAGGCCGAATTCGGGTCGCCAAGGTCGGCTGCCTGCTGCATGTACTGTCGGGTTAGGTGTGCATCGGCATCCAGGTGGCCTTCAACACCGCCCTTGTAAATTTGAACCAGGGTCAGCACGGCCATCAGCACATTGGCTTTCGCCGCCTGTTCCAGCAAACCCATGCCGCGTGTAAAGTCTTGTACCTGCAACTCACCTGACACCAGCAAACGCCCAAGAATGACCTTGGCATCCACCTCCCCGGCAGCCACGCCCTTTTCAAGCCAATGCATGGCTTGCACGCAATCGTCGGCCGTGCGGTTTTCAGCGTACAGGTAGGTGAATGCAATCAGGTTACAGTGGCCGTCCCATTGATTGCCCAGTGTTTCGAGCAAACGCGCTCGGGCCTGCGGCAATTTCTTTTCGACAAACAATGATTTGATTTCGTCGGTGAATTCGACTGGGGGTTGGGATTGCATGGCGTGTTGAACGTAAACTGGATGAATCGAGATCTTACTGAATAATCATGAACACACCTTACATTGCAGTTCAAATCAAAGAAGATGTTTACACCGAAATGAAGGCTTTGCACGTGCGTGCAGCCAAGCCGATCAGTGATGAAGACAAGGCCTTGGGCGCAGACCTGCTGGCGCAAACCTATGTGCAATTGCTCGATGTCTGCTTCACGCACCTGCTGGATGATTTGAACAAAACGCAGCCCGACAAAATGCTGCAAGACGCATCCAAGGTGATTCACAAAGTTCAAAGCGAAGCCCAACACTACATTGGCTGGCTGATCAAATTCATTGCCAACAAACGTGTGCCCCCGGTGATTCACCACTTCCACGACATGGTTCACCTGTTGAACCTGACCGGAAAAGAACACCCGTATGTTGTGATTCCGGTTACTACAACGTATGCAGAAAAAGCCAGCGATGTAATGATTGCTTTGGCCCAGAAGGACAGCTCACGCATTGAAGAAGGTGTGGAGTTGTTGATTGAAGCGATCGAGACCGCATTGGTGCCCCTGGTGTACACCCCAAAAGACCTGATGGGTTTCAACTTTGTGATCAGCAAAACCATCAACGGTGTCATCAATGTGTTGCACACCCTGTTCAAGCACACCTTGCGCAAACTGCCGCCGCACATCAAGGTGGAAAGCTACCCAGCCGTTGCCGCACACTTTGAAACGTTTCTGATTCGAAAGTAGTTTTCAGTTGGCCTGAATAAAGCGGTGCAGCAGCGGAAACACCTCCGCGCGCGCTGCTTCGCCGCGAATCATCTGGCTGTGTGAAAAGTCTTTGCTGAAGCCTTGCTTCACTGTGCATTCATGCCAGGTTTTCGGGCCACCCAAGGCATCGTAAATTCGACGGCATCCCTTTGGTGGTGCCACATCGTCGCGACCACCCGCAATCACCAGTGAAGGCACGTTCACCTGCTTCAGTGCTTCCAGGTAATCGAAACCATCGGTGCCACTCCAGCGGCCACTCAAATTCCATTTGCACCATTGCACCAGCAACAAAGTAGGCTCGCCTTCAGGGCCAATCGGCACCAGCTTTTGCGGTGTTCTTCCGAACAGGCGGGTGAGCGTTCCCAAGGCGGCAACGCGCATTTTCTCTTTCAGATTGGGCGCAGCATCGGTGACTTGCGCGCCAATCAGGCTCAAGGTTTTGATTTGTGAAATACGGGCAGGTTGGCGGGCCAGCAACATCAAGGCCAGCAGACCACCACCGCTGTGTGAAGTCCAGTGAACTTGCGCATGGCCTGTGTGCTGCGCAATAAAATCAATGGCCGCCGGCAGGTCGTTGAAGGCCGGGTATTCAAAGTTCTGTTTGCGATGCGCAGGCCGTGCGTGGCCATGTCCACCCCATTCCAATAGCCAGGTGTCAAAGCCCTGCGCCACCAGAAAATCAGCCAAATGCTGCACTGCCAGTTTGTTGGACAGGGTGCCATGCGCCACAACCACTGGCTCGCCGGTTGAATTTGCGGGTTTGATGCGGTGCAAGGCCACATGCCCCCCGCCCTGCATGGGAATGCAGTGGGTTTCTTCTTGGAACATGGAATCAGGCCACTGGCTTGGAAATGAATTTCACCACTTTGGTGGCCCAGCTTCGTGGCGTGAAGCGAATGCTTTGCGCCATGGTCCAGTTCAATGCGCCGTGAATGTAAACACGCTGGTTACGCTTCATGGCCGCGTAACCTTTCACGGCCACATCTTCTGAACTGGGCATGCGTTTGCCTTGCACCAAGGCAGACTTCTGCATGTTGGCTTCTGCCTGAAAACCCGATGCGGTCGGGCCGGGGCAAAGGGTGCACACTGCGACACCTTTGTCGGCCACTTCTTCGGCCAAGGCCTCGGAAAAACTCAGCACATACGCTTTGGTGGCGTAATACGCTGCCATGTAAGGGCCTGGCTGGAATGCGGCAGTAGAAGCCACATTCAGAATTTTGCCCCGGGTTTTCAGTAAATCGGGCAGGAATCCGCTGCACAGCACAGTGAGTGCTTCCATGTTCAAACGCAGCATGCTGGTGGTGGCATCCACTGGTGTGTTTTCGAACAAACCGTAAGTGCCCACACCGGCGTTGTTCACCAGATAGGTCAACTCGATGTTGTGCGCCTTCACCTTGGCAACCAGTTCTGCGGCGGCATTTGGCTTGGACAAATCAGAGGCAAGCACGATCACATCGACCTTGTATTTGCCCTTGTAGTCTGCAGCCAGCTCGGAAAGTTTGGCTTCATTGCGTGCGCTTAACACCAGCGAAATCCCGTCTTTCGCAAAACACTCGGCCAGGTGCAAACCGATTCCCGATGATGCACCCGTCACCAATGCCCACTGCTTCATTGCGATTCCCCTCTTCTTACAAAATCAGCGATCGCCCACAGGGCTTTGTCCGCTTTCTCCACAAAGGCACTGAACATCTGAAAGTTGTGCCACATGCCCGGGTACACCGTGCAGCTTACCTGCACACCGGCCTGTTTCGCGCGACTTTCAAGCAATAAGGCGTCATCCAGAAGAATTTCATCGCTGCCAACCTGTATGAACATGGGCGGCAGGTCTTCAAGCTCGGCAAACACGGGCGACACTTTCGGGTCGGCGGGAAGCTCTTCACCACAATAGGCTTGCACGCCGCGCTGTAACGGAACCACACTCAACATTGGGTCGGCCTTGGACTTGGCTTGAATCGACTCGGCAGTCAATGTCATGTCCACGAAAGGAGAAATCATCACCAGGCCCGCAGGCAATGGAATGCCTTCATTGCGGGCGTAAACAGCCATGGCCAGAATATGGGCTGCGCCGGCTGAATCGCCAGCGAATGTGACGTTCTTTGGGTCTACATCCAGATCAAGCAGCGCTTCATAAGCCGCCATGCCGTCTTCCAGCGCGGCTGGGTAAGGGTGCTCGGGTGCAAGCCGGTAATCCAGCAAAAACACCCGGGCATTGCAACGCACCGCAAGCTCGCTGGCCAGCGGCAAATGGGTTTCCAGCGAACCGGCAAAAAATGCACCGCCATGCATGTGCAAAATTACTTGATCGGTGTGGGAATTCTCGGGGCGCACCAAGGCACACATGCAGGTGCCCAGCTCCAGGTGTTCAACACGCGCGTCGGGGCGAATCTTGAACAGGGGCGCACCCGCGTTCATGGTTTTGGCAAGCCAGCTAAGCGGAATCGGCAATTTGCCTGGGGCCTTGAAAGTGCTTCGCAAAGTGGTGCGCACAGCCTTCTCGGCCACAAACTGAATCGGGTTCATGGGTACAGGGTCTCCGAATGTTACAGCGAAATGCAATTTACGCTGTTTTTGTTATTTTCTTCAATATAAGCGTAACCACCCTGCCCCACAACCAGTTAGACTAATGCCTCCAATTTAATAAAAATCATTGTGAAAACAAACGCTTCTCCAAAACAATTAATACTTGGCCTGATGTTGGCCGGCAAAGGTCGCAAGGTGAAGGCCGCGCACATGGTGCTTGCTTGCAGCCTGTTTGGTGTGTCTGAAAACAGCGCACGCGTGGCCATGGCTCGTCTGGTTGCTGAAGGGCAACTGAAATCTGTCGGGCGCGGTGTTTACACCTTGGGCAAAGAAGCGGTTTACACCGGGCAAGACATTCAAAGCTGGAGCAACCGGCTTACAGCCACTTGCGCATGGAATGGCAACTTCTATGCGGTGTTCACGAATCACCTGGGCCGCAGCAATCGCAAACAATTGCAGACTCGGGACAAGGCGCTGACCTTGATGGGTTTTCGGGAATTCGAGCAGGGTTTGTTCCTGCGCCCTGCCAACCTGACCATTGGCCTGAATGGTGTGCTGCAAAAACTGCAGGCACAAGGTGTGGAAAAAGAATGTATTGCTTTTGAAATGCTGCCGGCCAGCGATACGCAAACCAAGGCCATACAAAAACTGTGGGAAATCAGAAAGCTTGAAAAGCATTACGCAAGCCACAGCAAAAAGCTGAACGACTGGATGCAAGGCTACACCCGCATGAAACTGGAAAAAGCCGCACGAGATGCTTACCTTGTAGGTAGCCAGGCCATTTACGAGGTCCGCCGCGACCCCCTGCTTCCCGCGGAATGGATCGACGCTGCTGCACGGCACCAATTCTTTGAAAGCGTGCTGCGCTTTGATGAAACAGGCACCCGCGTGTGGCGCGAGTTGCAACTGCGAATTTTGAAAGACGAAGAAGTGATCTAGAAAAGCATTTCATTACATCGCTTTACTTTTAATGCCTTCTCTGTAATATTACATTGACAACTGTCATCGTCGTTGATGGTAATGACGAACAAGACTCAGTGGAGGCTGTCATGCGTACACCTGTTTCGATTCACCAGAAAGGATCAAGCTTTCCGGTACGCCGTATGGATTTCGATTTCTCGGACTTCAACCGGCACTTTGTGAACAACGACCCGGCCAGTAGCCACGTGTGGACTGCCTTTCAGGCTTACTTTCCGGAAGGCGAGCAGTTTTTCGTGGATTCGGTTCGCGACGCCAGGAAATGGGTGAAGGACGAAGCCCTGCTGCGCGAGATCAGCGCGTTCATTGGTCAGGAAGCCATGCACGGCAAAGAACACCTTGAAGCCAATGCCGAGTTGAAACGCCAGGGCATCAATGTGAACGGCTGGGATGCACGCACACGCTGGGCGCGCAAACGCTTGAATAAGGTGTTGTCGGTGAAAGCCCGTTTGGCTGGTACAACGGCAGTGGAGCATTACACAGCGGTCATGGCAGAACATTTGATGAAAAGCGACAGCTTTCACAAAATGATCACTGACCCTACGATCAAAAACCTGATTTACTGGCATGCCATGGAAGAAAGCGAACACCGCGCCGTGGCCTTCGACACCCACAAAGCCGTGGGTGGAACCTATGCGCAACGGGCAATCGCCATGACCATTGTGTCGATTGGAATCGGGCCAGTGGTACTGGCCGCCATGCTGAGCTGCATGAAGCAAGACGGCGAACTGTACAACTTGAAGTCCTGGCTGAAATTCACTGACCTTTATCTGGGTCGCAAAGGACTGTTTCGGAAAATGATTCCCGATTTGTTGAAGTTCTACAAACCGGGTTTTCACCCGATGCAGGCCAATATGGATGAGCCCATGCGGCTGTGGAAGGAAAGACTGGCGTTGGGCTGATTTAAAAAAAATTTGAACGATTGATTGAATCTGAGTTACATTTTCGGCAGTATCAATGTTAATCGTTGTAAACATAGGGTCATTCCTCACGTATTATTCCGGGGAAGCCAAGTAAATTTTTTTAAAAACAACCAGCACATAACTCACGACACTTTAAAGCGGGGCGCATTGCGACCCCGCACCGTCGGAGCCAGGAGACAGACCAATGGTGTTTTTGCAGCAAAGCTCCCTTCGGAGAGCCTGTGCCGTCGCTTTTTCAATCACGGCTTTTGCCCTTAGCCAGCAAGCCTTTGCGGGCGGTACGGCCAACGACAACCAAAGCACAATGGGCATTGCCACGGCGGGTGCTGGCCAGGCGGCCGAAGCATCTGACGCATCAGTAATATTCTTCAACCCTGCGGCGCTAACCCGCTTCAAGCGCATTGAAGTGTTGAACGTAGCCAGTATTGCCACCTTCGACAACGACTACACATCCCGCCAAGACAATGACGGCCCGCCCACCGATGATGGTCGCCAAGGCTCCAATGGTGAATTCTTTTCCAGGAAAGACGGCACCGATTCAGCCCTGTTCATTCCCGGCCTGTTTGTGGCCATTCCCGTCAGCCCCAAGTTGGTGGTGGGTTTCAGTGCATCGGGCTCTCATGGTTTGCTGACACGTTATCGCGAAGATTTCCCGGGTCGTGGATCTGGTCGTGAAAGTGATTTGAAAGTCACCCGACTCAATCTGGGCTTTGGTTACAAACTCACCCCAACGCTGTCGGTCGGTGCGAACGGTTCTTACGAGCGTTATTTCCAGTCGATCAAGTTGCGGGTAAACTTCCGCGACGCGGTCAGCAAGCTGGGCCCTCCCGGAACAGAAGCTGCGCTTGACGCTGCTGCACTTCTTGACCCCAGGGCCGAGATTCCAGGTGAAACCGATGCAAAGCTGCGAATTTTCGGATGGGCACTGAATGCGCAGGCTGGCTTGCTTTGGGAACCCACAGAGCGCACTCGAATTGGTGCGTCCTATCGTCCTAAAACCCGTTTCAACGGCAACCAGGGCGAGCTGACGATCAACGAAAATGCGAACACGGCCGCGTTCAGGGATTTCCTGACCAACAGCCCATTGATTGGCGTGGGTGGCCCTATTCTAGGTGTGAACGGTCCACAGGCTGCAGGCGATTTGGCACCTCAACAGCAGGCTCGCCAAAGCGTGATTTTCCCGGATGAATTCCGTATTTCCCTGTTCCACCATTACAGCCCGAAACTGGACTTGATGGCGACTTACACCTACCAGGACTACACAGAAACTTTCCTGCGCTATGAGCGGGTCAGCAACGGCCGATTGATTGAGGATGTGCCGCAAAACTTCCAGGTAGCCCACGCATACCGCATTGGCTTGAACTACAAAATGTACAAGCGCCTGACCTTGCATGCGGGCTACGGCATGGAAAACGGCGTGGTGGGCGACGACCTGCGCATTCCAATTCTGCCTGACAACGATCGCCGCTTTTACGGCATTGGTGCCAGCTTGACCCCTAGCCGCGACACCACCATTTCAGTGGCCTACGGCATCATTGATGTGGATGCAGGCGAAGTCGGCAACAACACCCAGGTCACACCCGTTGAGGTGTCTGGCGGTGAGTTCAAGGGCATTGCTGATCTGGACGCCGACTTCGTGTCATTCAGTTTGATTCAAAGATTTTAAGTGTTGATAAAAACACCCTGAAAGCAGTAACTTGAAACGGTCGCTTTAAGCGGCCGTTTTTTTCGCCTGCTCCACTTGCATGCGCAATTCAGTTTCAAGTGCAGGGTCAAGCCGAAGCTGCTTGGCCAGTTCTTGTAAATAACTGCGCTCCATGAAACTTTCTTCGTCCACCACCAGCACGCTGGCCAAAAACATTTCGGCCGCCAACTCAGGTGTAGTCGCATAGCTGGCAATTTCCAACGGGTCCAGTGGCTTGTTCATTTCCTGATCAAACCAGCGCTGAAGCTGCGGGTCGCTGGTCAGCTTGGCAATCTCACCGTCAATCAACTGACGCTCTTTGGCATCAATGTGTCCATCGGCTTTGGCTGCGCCAATCAGTGCACGCAAAATGGCCTGGCTGTGTTGCTCAACTTGGGGTTCTGGCAAACGATCTACGGTTTGCGGGGGCTGTGTTACGCCCACATTGCCCTGTTGCTGCTGCCAGTTGCCGTAGGCCTTGTAAGCCAATACACCCAGTGCAGCAAGGCCACCATAAGTGACTACTTTGCCAGCCATTTTTTTGTGACGTTTGTTGCCCAACAACATGCCCAGGGCAGCCGTGGCTGCAGCACCGCCGCCAGCGCCGATCAACATGTCTTTTGATCGGGAAGATCCGGATGAACCGGGTCGGGTGCCACCGCCCTGCATCATGTCGGTTCCGGCTTTCAAGAGTTGGTCAATCAAACTTTTCGAATTCATTCACAGCTCCAGTTCTTGTTGTTGAAATGGATGGACTACGGGTTTGTGAAAAAATTCAATTCAGGCTTGGTTCAGCAATCTTTTATGCAGCGAAAGCCAATGTGGGCCGTGGTGCTGGCACCAGCCACCCCCATTCGGGCGGCAGGCCGGTAACGCAGGCAGTACTCCGCTGCACACAGGTACGAGCCGCCTTTCATCGTCCACAAACGGATGTTGTCCTGCTTGGGGCTGCATGAACAGCAGGAAGCTGCTTCTGAAAATGAAGTTTGGGTCCACTCCCACACATTGCCGATCATGTCGAACAAACCGGCAGCGTTGGCTGGAAACTGCCCCACAGGCATGGTCGATGGCGCGGCGCCCAAGGCGTAGTACCAAGGGAAAGCACCCTGCCACACATGGGCCATGCGCTGACCACCCGGCGCAAATTCACCGCCCCAGGCAAACTCGGTGTTGTTCATGGCGTTCGCGGTTCCGCCTTTGGCAGCGTATTCCCACTCGGCTTCTGTGGGTAAACGGCCACCACACCAGGCTGCATAGGCTTTGGCATCGGCCAGGGCGATGTGCACCACGGGGTGATTGTCAAAGTCTTCCGGCAGATCAAGCCCCGAGTACGGGTTGCGCCAATTTGCACCCGGTGTAGCCTTCCACCACACGCCAGGATTGTTCAAAGGCACCGGGTTCTGTGTCATGTGGAATACATGGGAATACCCCTGTTGTTCCGCCACTGTTACATACTCGGTTGCTTCTACAAATTCAGCGAAATCGGCATTGCGCACGGGAAATTGCTGAATGGAAAAATCGCCGACATGCTCAATGCGTTCAGGGCGTTCCTCGGGGTAATGCCGCATCGACCCCATCAGGAAACTGCCGCCCTGAACCTTCACCCATTGATTAGACATTCAATCCCATTTGGCTAAGAAAGCGCAACATTTCAACCGGGTTCACTTTACTGGTGTCCACATCGATTGTCACCTTGCCCAGCTTGCCTTGAAACGGATTGGGCCCGGTGTAGTGCGTCGACACCTGATTGCCCAAGTCAGCCCCAACAGTGAAGCCATCGTAGCTGGTTGAAAACAAAACGCGCTCGAAAGTATGCTGCGCCACTTCCTTGCCATTCACGAACAATGCGCCTTCCCCGTCAAAGGGGCGACCTGTCATGCGTTGCCGGTATTGAATGGTCAACTTGCCTTCAGGCAATACAGTGCTGGATTCCATGCGTTCCACATAAGGCACCAGGCTTTGTTCGTAGCACAACTTGCCATCCTTGATGTACAACACCCAACCCGCATACTTGGCGCCTTGGGCCACCAACACACCATCGCCAGCCGCATTGGTTCTTTCGCACTCCAGTTCAATGGTGTGCGACAAGCCACAAACAATTGGCGCAACATCACGCGCCAAACGTTCAACTGGCGGGTGAAAAGTCCAGTTCGCGCGCAATCCTTTTTCCTGTCGGTCCTGCACCAGGCGAAGCACCAGGTTGCGGTCATCCAGCGGCAGCACATTGTATTGCTGTGCTGCGCGTAACCACTTCGATTTCAATCGTTCGACCACTTCAGGAAACTGCTTGGACAGGTCCACACCCTCGGCCGGGTCTTTGCTCAAATCATAGAGCTCCCACGCATCGTCTTCGAACGGTTTGCCGCGTGTGTGTCGGGCCACGGCACGCCAGTTGTCTTCCATGTACGCCCGGTGCCCACCCAACTCGAAATACTGTTCGTTGCGCGTGGGCTGGTCGGCACTGGCAAAGGTCGCCAACACACTTTGACCTTCCACGGGTTTTTGTGGCTGACCTTTAAACACGGGCGGGCGCTCAACACCCGTGGCTTCCAGCAAAGTGGGAAACAGGTCGATCACATGGACGAAGTTAGTTCGCAATTCGCCTTTGGCGGCAATGCCTTTGGGCCAACTCACAATCAAGGGGTCGGCCACACCACCCAGGTGCGCATACTGCTTGTACATTTTGAAAGGCGTGTTCGACGCACTGGCCCAACCCATGGGGTAATGCGGAAAGGTGCCCTCTTCGCCCAGCACGTCGTAAAGTTTTGCGGCCTCTTCAACGGGAATCGGTCGACCAAACGCTGGTGCAAACACATTGGGTGTGCCTGTGGGCGTGCCTTCAGGCGAGCCGCCGTTGTCGGAAAACAAAACCACAATCGTGTTATCGCGCACGCCGATTTCATCCAGGCTTTGAAGCAAACGGGCGATGTTCGAATCCATATTGCTCATCAGGCCTGCATACACTTCCATGTAACGCGCGGTGATTTGCTTGTGGCTCTCTGGCAGTTTGTCCCAACTGTCGGAACCGAAAGACAGCGGTGGAAGTTCAACCGTGTCGGGCATCACGCCCAGCGCTTTCTGGCGCGCCAGGCGCTCTGCGCGAATTGCGTCCCAACCTTTGTCGTACTGCCCTTTGTAAGCATCACGGTCTCGCGCACGGGCCTGCAAGGGCGAGTGCGGTCCTGGAAAAGCAAGGTGCAGGTAAAAAGGTTTGCCAGGTTCCAGCGCCTGCTGGGTGCGAATGTAGGTAATTGCCCGATCAGTCAAATCGTCGCACACGAAATAATCAGGGGTGTCGGGTGGCTCCACTGGCGCAATACCGTCGAACAACTCGGAAGGCTTGAAGTAGTCGGTGGAGTGGCCTTGAAACCAATAGGCGCGATCAAAACCGCGCTGTGTGGGCCAGTTGTCATAGGGACCATTTGCACCCGTGGTGTGTGCATTGTTCAAATGCCATTTGCCGCTCAGGAATGTGGACCATCCTGATGCCTGCAACAGCTCGGCCAGGGTAGCCGCCTCGTGGGTCAAGTCGCCACGATAACCCGGGTAGCCCGCATCAATGTCGGCCAGCCAACCCATGCCAGCCGAATGATGATTCAAACCGGTCAGGAACGAAGCACGTGTTGGCGAACACATGGAACAGGTTCTGAAATTTGTGTACTTCAGGCCCTGGGTGGCCAGGGTATCAATTGCGGGAGTCTTGATTTCGCTGCCATAACAACCCAGGTCTGCAAAACCACAATCGTCCAGCAGAATCACCACTATATTCGGGGCACCGTCTTTCGGTTTGGGTTTACTTGCTGTGGCAGGTCGTGAGTCCTGAAACGACAGGGCCACCTGCGCAGCCTCGCCTTCCGGCAACGCCTTGGGTGTCATCAAAGCCTTGGCTTTGTCGTTTGCAATATGAACGCCTGTGGCTGCAACACCCGCGGTTGCGGCACCAACAGCCATGCCAGATAAAAATGCACGGCGCTTCATGCGCTTTGGCGATAGGCCGTTGGAATCGTCGTCTTGGTTGGACATGTCACCCTCAATAAAAGAATATTTTGTGTCCATTAACTAGTGACACGTTTTGTGTCACTATATAGAAAACAATATTGAATCTCAAGGAGTCAGTCACATGAATTTTCAAACGCCACTCAAAGTCCATGGGCTGGATCTTTCCTACTTCACCGGAAAGCTTGAAGCCTATTTGCGCGGCAAGAAAATTCCCTATGAACTGATCGAAATGGACACGCGTGATTTCAAGCGCTGTGGCAAAGCAACAGGCGTGGCCCAAATGCCGCAAGTGCAATGGACTGACTACACATGGCTTAGTGACACCACATTGATCATTGATTTTATTGAGAAGCAGGCCCCACAAACCAGCATACTACCCACCGACCCGGCTCAGCTTTTTCTGGCGCAGCTGCTTGAAGACTTCGGCGATGAGTGGCTGTGGCGCCCCGCGCTGTATTACCGTTGGGCCAATGTGGCTGATGCCCGGTTGATGAGTTACCGTTTGGCCAAAGGCATGATGCGCGATGTTCCCCTGCCCTTGTTCATGCGCCGTTGGGTCATTCTGAACCGGCAACGCTTTCATTTTTTATGGCTTGACGGTGTGCGCCCAAGCACAGCAAAACGGGTTGAAGCCCATTACCTTGAAACGCTTGCTGCACTGGAAAACGTTCTGCAACACACACCGTTCGTACTGGGCCATCGCCCCACGCTGGCGGATTACGGCCTGTATGGCAGCATGTTTCGCCACTTCTTTTGTGACCCCACGCCCGCAGGCATCATGCGCACTCAAGCACCCGCCGTGCATGAATGGGTGGCACGCATGTGGAACCTGAATCTGGGCGATTTCAATGCCCTGCATTTTCAAAACGATGTACCGGCGCACCTGCATCCACTGTTGAATATTGTGTGTAGTGAATTCTTGAAGTATCAGCAATTGAATGAAACTGCCGTGACACACAATAAAAAATATTTTGAATTCGACAGCCAAGGCACCCTGTTCAAATTGCCAGCGCAACGTTACCGGGCGTGGCGCTTTCAGCGATTGAAAACACGCTACCAAGGGCTGAGCGAGCAGGCGCGAGATACCCTGCTTTCAGCTGCACCTGAACTGTCACGTTTTCTGTCATTGCCGGTAAAATATGAAATCGAGGCGCGCATTGATGCGCTACCCATCTCAAAACCCAAAACAATGAAAAGCAGAGCATGGTGAAAATCGATGGCCGCACAACACGGGGCCAACAAAACAGGCAGCAAATTGTTCAAGCCCTGATTGAATTGATTCGTGAAGGGCACCTTGCACCCACAGCAGAAATGGTTTCAGAACGCGCCGGCGTTGGTCTGCGCACTGTGTTTCGCCATTTCAAAGACATGGAAACACTGTACCGCGAACTGACCAGTGAAGTGGATGCAATCGTAGCGCCAGTGTTGGCCACGCCATTGGCTGGTAATTCAGTGCATGAAAAACTGATTCATGTCATTGAACGCCGGGCCGACATGTTTGAAAAACTTGCGCCATTGCAAGCAGCCAGCTTGATCCACCTGCATGAATCCGAGCACCTTCAAACCAGGCAAGCTGAATCAGTGGAGCTGCAGCGTTATTTGTTGAAAGCATTTTTGCCTGCCACCGTGGTGAAAGACAAACCCTTGTTTGAAGCACTTGACCTGGTGCTTAGCATTGAAAGCTGGATGCGATTGCGGCGCGACCAACAACTCAGCGTGAAGCAGGCGAAGCTGGTGTTGCAACGAAGCGTCGAGCAGCTGCTGAAATAAATCAAAGCAAGCGGTTCAACACCTCGTCAAATTGAGCCACGCCCTGTTCGCGAGTAACCAACTCATCACGAATTAGCTGGCGAACACCCCAAAATGACAAAATCACCATCCAGGTCAGGCTTGTTGCAGCGGGCTTGTCCAGGCCCTTGGCTTTGCGAATTGCGGGTACCCACAAGCTTAGAATTACATCGCGGATGCCCAGGCGTATGGTTTCCAGTTCGGGCGAATTCAAACCAGAGCCTGCAATCAATTGCCACAATGCATCGCCCTTGCCCACAGGCATGTCCAGCGACACCAGTTCGGCAGCGCGAATGGCCTGCTTCAAATCGTTTGGGTGGTTGGCAATTGCCTGTGCCGTGCCTTCCATGGTGTCAGTGAACACTGCCCATGCTGTAGCGCCCAACAGACTTTCAAGGTTCGGGAAATGTTGGTACACCAGCTGTCGGCTTACGCCGGCTCGTTCGGCCAGCGCACTCATGTTCAACACACCCCAGCCGCATTCCTCGACCAGCTCGGCTGCACATTGCAGCAGCGCTTTTTTTCGGTCGTCTTTGCCCAAATAAGGGCGTTTTTCCTGCGCGTTGCCTGTACTCATGCGAATGCCGTATCACTGTGAATTTGCAAATATTGTGGCACACAATCAACAAAATTGACATAGTGTAAATATTAATGTTTTAATGGTTTATTCGAACCCCGCGAAAAGGGTCACCATGAGACAAAACTACACGCTGTACGGTTGGCACCTGTCCTACTTCACGGGCAAGGCGCTTTGCTATTTGCGCTACAAACAAGTGCCCCACACGCTCAAGCCCGTGAACCTGTTCACGCTCACCCGCACCATCAAGCGGAAAACAGGTGCGGCGGTCATGCCCGTGTTGAAAACCGAATCAGGCGAATGGATTCAGGACACCAGCGAAATCATCGATTACATTGAGTCCTTGCATTACGAGAACCCGGTTACACCGAACACGCCTGTGCAGGAATTTGCATCCATGTTGCTGGAGGCCTGGGGCGATGAATGGTGGGTTCCAATTGCCATGCACACCCGCTGGAATTACCCGGAAAATCTCGAACTGTTTGAACACGATGCAGGCACAGCCTTACTGCCCTATGCACCGAAGTTTTTGCAGCGGAAAGCGGCCCAACGCCCGGTAAAAATGCTGCGTGGCATGCTGCCTTTTGTGGGTATTATTCCCGAGCAATACAACACCATGAATGAATGGACCGTGCATATGCTTGATGCACTTGACCATCATTTCCAACACAATCTGTTCTTGCTGGGCAACCGGCCCAGCTTGGGCGACTTCGGCCTGGTGGGCACCATGTATGGTCACTTGGGCCGCGACCCTTGGCCAAAACGTGAACTGGTCGAACCAAGGCAACACTTAAGCGCCTGGCTGGCGCGAATGAAAGACCCGGCTCCATTTGCAGGTAATCCGCTGGTGGCAAATGACTCGATTCCGAAAACCCTCGACCCGGTGTTTCATTCAATCTTCAATGAATTCATTCCCATGGTTGAGCAGGTCGGTCAACTGGCCACGCAATACGCAACGGAACACGGACTAAACACGCGACTGCCCAGAAGAATCGGCGAAGTACACACCACCATGGGCGGTAAACCGTTCAAGCGTGGTGCCCTGCCCTACATGATCTGGATGATGCAACGCGCACTGGACAGCTACGCGCAAATGCCGAGCAGCGACAAGAAAGAAATCCGCCAGTGGCTGCACAGCCACAATGCAGAGCACATTCTGGACATGAAACTGCCTCGCGTAGAACGCAGGGCACTGACCGTGGCAGTCACCCATTTCCCCAAACAACACATGGAGCAAGCAGCTTGAACAAGACTGTCGTAATTACTGGCGCATCTTCCGGTATTGGCAAGGCACTGGCACTGGAATTTGCACAGCGCGGCTACAACCTTGGCCTTGCGGCGCGCCGCATCGACAAACTGGAAGCACTGCGTGCTGAGATTGCATTGATACCCGGCTGCCAGAACCTGCAGGTGGAAACCATTGAACTGGATGTGAACAACATTGAAGCGGTGGGCCCTACGCTGCACACGGTGTTCAGCCACTTGAATCAGGTGGACATCGTGATTGTGAACGCAGGCGTGAACAAGATCACGGGCGTGGGCAAAGGCCAGTTGAATGAGGAACTGGCCTTGATGCAAACCAATTTGCTGGGTGCCATCGCCACGGTGAATGCAGCAGTTGAATGGTTCAAACAAGCTGGTGGCGGCCATGTGGTGGGCATTTCATCATTGGCCTCGCTGACCCCTATCCCGAAGCAGGCGGCTTATTGCGCCACCAAAGCAGGCTTTTCGATGTATCTGGACGCGGCAGCAATCGAGTTGCGCAAATACAAAATTGATTTCACAAAAATTCTGCCGGGCTTTGTTCAAACCGACATTGTTGAAAACATGGAGAAGTATCCCTTCATTGTTTCGGCTGAACAGGCCGCAAAGGAAATGGCCAACCACATCGAGAAGCGCAAGAATGTTGGCGTGGTTCCGGGCTACCCCTGGAAAGTGTTGAAACCCTTGCTTGCCAACATGCCCACCCGCGTGTGGCGTTACATGAAGTAATTGCCGACCATGAACACAACAATTTCCGCACTCGGTTTTCTGGCAGTTGCTGCCGCAATCGGCGTGCTGGAATGGCAAAGTGGTGAACAGGCCGCCAGCAATGAACTGCTGGTCACGCCTGCCCAACGCGCCTTTGTGCGCGAGCAGGTTTTGCAGTCGGGCACAGGTTCTGCCAGCGAATCCAACATTCAACAGGCCATGGACCATTACCTGGACGAAGAAATTCTGTACCGGGAAGGTGTGAAACTTGGGCTTGATCAGGATGACTTGATTATCAAGCGCCGGGTGGTGCAAAAAATGCGATTCCTGCTGGAAGACATGACACCGATTGCGCCGCCCACCACCGAACAACTTCATACCTGGCTTGAGCAAAATCCGCAACGCTATCAAACCGAACAAACCATACGCTTCGAGCATCATTTTTTCAGCCGTGGCAAACGCGGCGATGAAGCGGTTTACCAGGCCCAGGCTGCACGTGAATTGTTGATTGCAAACTCACCTGTGGTTTCTGACCCCTTTCCCTTGCAAGCGCAAACAGCCTTGCTTGGCCAGCAGCAAGTCGCCAAGGAAATAGGAATACCCGCCACCACAACGCTGTTCGAACTGCAGCCCGGGAATTGGTCTCAACCGGTTCAATCAGCACTGGGCGTGCATTTGTTCAAGGTGCTTGAGCGCAACCCGGGCCGCACCATGACACTGGAAGAAGCTGGCAGCCAATTGCGTTCTGATTTGATCGCGGCCCAACGCGAAACCGTGAACAAAGCAGGCATGGACGCTTTGCGCTCAACCTACACCATCAAGGAAGTGCAATGAACGCCCTGCGTTTGTTGCTACGTTTGTTGTTTCTGATAACAACATTGTTTGCAGGCCTTCAAACTGCCATCGCCCATGAAATGGGTACCTCTGCCCTGCTGCTGCACGAAACTGAAACAGGCACAGGCCAACTTGTGTTCAAGCGCACTGTGGGTGCAGACGGCAAAGTGCCGCCCATTGATTTTCAGTTTGAACCCGCCTGCGAACTTCGCGACCTGAGCACGGAATGGGAAGACAACGCCGAAGTCATTCAACGCGGCCAGTTCCATTGCAGCGCAGCCTTGGCCACGCACAGCATTGCAGCAAACGGATTCACAAGGCTGGCCCCCGACCTGATTGTGGTGGCCACGCCGCTGAACGGTGAACGCATTCACAGTGTGTTGAATCCGAAGCAAACCGTCATTCAATTTAAAGGTACTGATTCAGCAAGAACAAACACACCAGCCACTGAATATTTTTTCATTGGCATCGAGCACATTGTGTTCGGTTGGGACCATGTGCTGTTTGTAGCGGGCCTGTACCTGCTCTGGAAAAAACGCAATCAGCGAGTTCGCCAATTGGTGGGGCAATTCACCCTGTTCACCGTTGGCCACAGCATCACGCTGGCGCTGTTGGTGCTGGGCCTGATTGCCGTGCCCACCCGCGCCATCGAGGCCTGGATTGCGCTTAGCGTGCTGTGGCTGGCCTGGGAATTGATTCAGCCTGACAAAACAAACCGTGCACAATGGCCACACCTTGTCTTGATCGCAGCGTTCGGCTTGCTGCACGGCTCGGGTTTTGCATTGTCCATGGAAGAGCGCGGCTTTCCGCAAGATGCGCTGGCGCAAACCCTGTTGCTGTTCAACCTGGGCATTGAAATTGGCCAACTGTGGATTGTCACGGTGCTGGCCACCGCATTTGCAATCATTGAACGGGCCCACTTGGTGGCCTTGGCTCGGCTTGCCCAATATTCGCTGACCTTGTGCATTGGCGGCGCAGCACTGTACTGGACCGTTGAAAGGATTCACAGCTATGTTTGAAACACACACGCCAAGTTTGAAGCATGCAATGGCCGCCCTGCTTTGTTCAGCGCTACTGGTGGGCTGCATGGGTTCAGACCAAACAAACACGACAAATCAAAGCGCTGCAGGCGGCACAGTGACGCCTGCCGAGCGCCCAGAAGACGTAGAATGCCCGGGCAGCAGTGTGCGCAAACAGGCCTTTTTTGGCGACCTGCACATTCACACCAAGCTGTCGTTTGATGCCTATTTTTTCAACTCCATCAACGGGCCGCGAGAGGCTTACCAATTCGCAAAGGGTGAAAATGCATTTTTGCCCTCAGGCGAAGACCCGGATGTTCCCATGCGGCAAATCAACATTGGTCGTCCGCTTGATTTTGCAGCGGTAACCGAACACGCAGAACAACTGGGTACCTTTAGCAATATTTGCGAAGTACAAGGCAATATCCCAGCCGGCACCAACCCGGCTTGCAGTGCGCTGGGCCAGGTGATTCGAGACAATGTGTCGGTGTTCATCACCGGCAACGTGCCTTTGTATTTGCAACTGGTAACCAGCGCTGGCAGCCGCGTACCCAGCACACGAACCTGGGAAGAAATTCAGGCGATTGCGAATGAAGAAAACCAGCCTTGCAAATTCACCACCTTCAATGGCTATGAGTTTTCTTCCAACAAGGGCGGGCAAGTTCTGCACCGAAATGTAATATTCGAAAGCGCCACCGTGCCGGCCGATGTCATCAGTTCGATCGCGCCCATTCCCACCACTGACAACACGAATGACGAATGGGGTTTATTCGACCGTTTGAAAACAGAATGCCTTGATGTGCAAGGGTGCGACGTGGTCACCATTCCCCACAGCACCAATCAAAGCGATGGCCGCTTTGCGCGCGCCCGGCAAGCTGACACCGGTTTGCCACTGGCGCGCAACAACGCAACACTGACCGCTGCCGATGCCACACTGCGCAACACCTTTGACCGCCTGTTTGAAATTGTTCAACACAAGGGCGCCAGCGAATGCATCACCGGGTTCAACAAAGGTTTGACCGGCGGCGAGGAATCGGGCTGCGGATTTGAAGAATGGAAAACCCTGTGCAAAGGCAATGCAGACGACCCCGCCGAATGCGCCAAGGTGTGCACAGGACAAGCCAGCGACCCACTGTTTTGCCAGGTGAACCGCTTGCAAGGCAATGGCAAAAGTATTCACGCGGTTGAACAGTGCACTGGCAGCGACATTGGCGGCTCAACGCCCGCGGACTGCACAGCGCCGCTGGACTATGCCCGCAATGTATTGCCGGAAGGCAGTGCCATTCAACGCAAACTGGGCGTGAACCCTTATCAGTATGGTTTTATTGGTTCAAGCGACACGCACAACGGCATTGCAGGCAACACCGACAAAACAAAGTTCGCCAAAAATTCCGGCCATGGCGGCGTGCTGGACGACGAACCGAATGAAGCCCTTGGCAATTGGGAATGCAAACAGCAAGCTTTGCCCACCGATTCCATCACTGGTTTCAAATTGCCATTCAGCACCGAATCGGCGGCCGACCCCAACAATTGTCAGGAACGTGTGTTCAACCCGGTGGCATCAAACTTCACGCCGGGTGGCCTGGCCGGTGTGTGGGCGCGAGAAAACACGCGCAAGGAAATTTTTGCCGCCTTGAAGCGTCGCGAAACATTTGCCACTTCAGGTTCGCGCATGCGTATTCGCACACTGGCTTCAAGCAAGCCCTTCCCCACCAATATTTGTGAACAACTGGCCTCGGGTGCAAGTCCGATTGAAGAAGGTTTGGTGGACGGTGTTCCCATGGGGGGCACGCTCAATGTCCAAGGCAGTGGCCCTTACATTGTGGCCTATGCCATTCAAGACCCCGGCGGTGAAGAAGCAGGCGTGCCTTTGCAACGGTTGGAGTTGATCAAAACCTGGGCTGACTCCAAAGGCGATCTGAAACAACAGGTGTTGAAGCTGGCCGAAAATTCGAATGCACCACAACCCAATTCCGATTGCAGCATTCAACAGCAAGGCCCGGAACAAATGTGTGCGGTGTTTCACGACACGCAATTCAATACCAATCTTGGTGCCAGTTATTACGCCCGCGCACTGGAAAACAATTCATGCCGCTGGACCACAAAAATGTGCACTGCCAAGGGAGTGCAATGTGAAGCACTGCAACCGGGCAATGGCCTTTTTTCTGCCCAAAGTGGTTTTGCAGGTTTTGAAGGCTGCTGCCGAATCGAAGGCGAGCCAGGATCGTTTCGTGGCGACTTCCGCTTCATTACGCAACAGGAACGCGCCTGGAGTTCGCCAATCTGGGTTGAAGGAAAATTACAGGGTTCTACGCCATGATCAAGAAACTGCTGATCGCATCCATTGCCTTGATCGCAGTGGGTGCATCCATTGCCTATATTCAACGCAGCAACATTGCCCTGGCACTGGTTGAAAAAGTTGCCGCCGAGCGCATGAAAAACCCGCTTGATGGTTTAAGCGATGGCTTGCACGTGGGGTTGTGCGGCACTGGCTCCCCCTTCCCCGACCCACAGCGCGCGGCCCCTTGCACCCTGGTGATCGCGGGCAAAGACATGTTCTTGTTCGACGCTGGCAGTGCCGCCGCCAAACAGATTGCCAACATGAAATTTTCGACCGGGCAATTGAAAGGCGTGTTCATTACCCACTTTCATTCCGACCACATTGACGGCCTTGGCGAAGTGCTGATGACCCGCTGGGCGCAGCACACCGATGGGCAACGCCTGACTGTGCATGGCCCCACTGGCGTTTCCAGTGTGTTGAATGGCTTCAAGATGGCCTACGAAGCCGACAATGGCTTCCGCACTGCACACCATGGCGAGGCCACCATGCCGCCTGAACTGGCTGGTGCCGATGTGAATGAGTTCACCGTGCAAAAAGGCGCTTACACCATTGTGCTACAGCAGCCTGATTTGCTGATTGAAGCTTTTGCGGTGAACCACCAACCCATTAACCCGGCAGTCGGTTATCGAATTTCCTACAAAGGCCGGACCGTGGTTCTTAGTGGCGACACCACCAGCGACGAACAGGTGAAAGACGCGGCCCGCAATGCCGACCTGTTGGTGCATGAAGCCCTGAGCCCCGAACTGGTGGCCAGGCTTCAGGAATCTGCCTTGAACAACAACAGAAGCAAACTGGCCAAGATTTTTTCTGACATACCCAACTACCACGCAAGCCCGCTGGACGTGGCCGTGCTCGCCAGTGAAGCGCAAGTCGGCCATGTGGTGCTAAGCCACATTGTGCCGCCCCTGCCCTTGCCACCCTTGAAGGAAATCTTTCTGGGCAAGGCCCCCGAAGTGTTCAAAGGGCCTTTCCGCATTGGAGAAGACGGCGATTTCATCAGCCTGCCCGCTGGCAGCAAAGAAGTGATTTACGATCGCCGATAAAACTTTTTCCCAATTCGACAAGATTTCTTGTTACATTTGAAAAAAATGAGAATTGGAGACAAAAAATGGCAGTTGCAAGCTATGACGTGATCATCACGGGCGGGCGTTATTTTGATGGCACGGGTGGCCCCTCGGCCATTCGCCACATTGGAATCAAAGACGGCCGCATTGCCGCAGTCAGCGAAACACCGCTTCAATTCGAGGGCAACCCGCGAATTATTGATGCGACTGACCATTGGGTCACCCCCGGTTTTCTGGACACCCACACCCACTACGACGCCGAGATGATTGTGGCCCCCAGCTTGTCGGAATCGGTTCGTCATGGCGTGACCACCGTGTTGGTAGGCAGTTGTTCGCTCAGCATGATTTGCAGCGAAGCCGAAGATGCTTCGGATATTTTCACGCGCGTGGAAACCGTGCCGCGTGAAAAAGTGCTGCCAATTCTGCAAGAGAAGAAAACCTGGAGCACACCACGCCAGTGGGTTGAGTTTGTGCAAAAGCAGCCGCTGGGGCCCAACCTGATTTCATTCTTGGGCCACAGCGATTTGCGCGTGGGCACCATGGGTTTGCTCGACTCCACCGACCGCAAAATCAAGCCTTCTGAGGCACAAATGCAGAAGATGGAAGCCACGCTGACCGAAGCACTGGACGCTGGTTTCTTGGGCCTTTCAACCATGTGCCTGAAATGGGACAAAATTGACGGAGACCGCGCCTGGTCGAAAAGCCTGCCCAGCACTTACGCCCGCTGGAGCGAGCTTCGCCGCCTAAACAAGATTTTGCGAAAGTATCGCCGTGTGCACCAAGGCGCACCCAACGCAGCCAACCCGCTGCAAATTTTTGAGTATCTGATTGAAACCCTGGGCTGGATTCGCAAACCGCTTAAAACCACGCTGATTGCGCTGATCGACTTGAAGGGCAACAAAACCGTTCGGCCCATGGCGCAAATATCAAGCAAGGTGGTGAACTGGCTGGGCGGTGCATTCCGCTGGCAATTGCTGCCCACGCCGTTCACCGTGTATGCAGATGGCATTGATGTGGTGTTTTTCGAAGAATTTGGCGCAGGCGAAATGGCCCTTGATTTGCGCACTCAAATTGAACGCAACAGCCTGCTGCAAAACGAAGACTACCGCCGCCAGTTCCGCAAGTTTTACGGCCAGAAACTCAGCCCACGTGTGTGGCAACGCGACTTTGGCGACGCCATTATTCTGGAATGCCCCGATGCCAATTTGGTTGGCAAGAACTTCGATGAAGTGGCACGCGCTCGCAAAGTGCATGTGGTCGATTTGTTTCTGGACCTGGTGGTGCAGTTTGGCCGCCAACTGCGCTGGTACACCACTGTGGGCAATCACAAGCGCGAAGTAATCCGCGAACTGGTGCAAGACAAAAACACCCTGATCACTTTCAGCGACGCCGGCGCGCACATTCGCAACATGGCGTTTTACAACCTGCCCTTGCGCTTTCTGAAACTGATTCAGGAAACCATCGACGAGCACCAACCCATCATGAGCATGGAACACGCGGTGTGGCGGCTGACCGGCGAACAGGCCGACTGGCTGGGCATTGAAGCCGGCAAGATTCGCGTGGGCGATCGTGCCGACCTGGTAGTGCTGAACCCGGATGCACTGAACCAGAATCTTGAGCAAGTGAGCTGGGGCGAGATGGAGAATTTTGGTTTACAACGATTGGTGAATAGAAACCCGGGCGTTGTGAAACATGTACTGATTAATGGCAAGATAGCAGTCGAGAACGAGGCCGTAGTGCCCGAACTCGGCAAAGAAATGGGCTTCGGGCAATTTCTGCCTGCAAGAACCTGAACAAGTAAGAACCAAAAAATCCACGGAGAAGTACGATGATTGGATATGTAACATTGGGTACCAACGACCTGCCGAAAAGCGGCGAATATTTTGACAAGCTGCTGGCACCCCTGGGCGCAAAACGCGTGCTGGACTTGCCACACGGCATTTTTTGGGGCACCAGCCTGGCCGAACCGTTCCTGGGCATCATGAAACCCGCCAATGGCGAGCCCGCCAGTGTAGGCAACGGCACCATGGTTGCAATTGCCGCCAAGGACCGCGCGCAGGTTGACGCCTTCTATGCCCATTGCAAAGAACATGGTTGCACCTGTGAAGGCGCACCCGGCGAACGCATGCCCGGCTTTTATGCGGCCTACTTCCGTACACCGGAAGGCCACAAGATGAACATTTTCAAAATGGGCTAAAACTTGAATTCAATTGATTCAACCATGGACGAGTTTGCAGGCCTTGAAGAAGTGCCTGCACCCTGGACCTTGACTGGCAAAGGTTTGATTGTGGTCATGCGCAGCAAGGCTGAAAAGCTGATTGCTGACAAACGCATTCCGCTGAACATTCGCGACACACTGAAAACACCCTTGAGTGTGTTGATGTTCGTGGATTACACCCATTCCAACGCCGGGCCCTACAAGGAATTGCTCTACATTCCGGGCACCGCACAGTTCAGTGAGAAGCTCGGCAACAAACGCATGCCCACCATCAGCAATATTGTGGTGAGCAGTGCGAGCAGTGTTAAAAATGGTCGAATCAATTGGGGTATTCCGAAAAACCTGTGCAGCTTCGATGTTGCACAGGGCCCTGAAGATGTGCAGGAAATCAACTTGCACCACGACGGAATTCCGCAGTTTGAACTGGCCTACCGTGGCAAGGGTTTTTCCTTTCCGATCCACACCAGCCTGGTGCCCGGTTTCATGAAAACCCTGGGCCAACGCTGGCAAGGCAAGGAATTCATGTACAGCCCCAGCGCAAAAGGCAAGGCCCGGTTTGCCAATGTGCATGTGCTGCAGAACCTGGGCGACGCCTTTCCAGACCTCGACATCCAGGATGTGGTCACTGCACTTGAAATCACCCAGTTCCAGATGACATTTCCTGTCGCGCACATCGTGTAACCTTTCCCGCACAGTCAACGAATACCCTCCTGAACAAAACGCAGCATGCGGAGGGTTGTATGACAAATCGCTTGAACTTCATGACAGGCACAGGTGCTTTGGCCTTCCTCTGCCTGGGCAGCACGCCCGCATTGGCCCAGCAAGCCAGCTGCAATTGGACAAGTCCCGCCCAGCGCATGATTGTGGCCGAGCTTTACACATCAGAAGGCTGTAGCAGTTGTCCACCCGCCGACCGTTGGCTAAGCAGCCAGCTGACCACGCCTGAGCGCGCGAACAATATTCTGGCACTGTCATTTCATGTGGATTACTGGAATTACATCGGCTGGGAAGACCCCTACTCCAAAAAGCAATTCACTGAACGGCAATACGCCCACAGGCGAGCGGGCAATGTGAGTCAAATTTACACACCGCAATATGTGTTCTCCAACCGCGAGGTTCGGCGTTGGGGCCAGGCGGGGCTGGTTCCTCAGCGACTGGCCGCCATGCAACAAGACAAGGCACCCGTGGGCTTGCAAGTTTCGCTTGAACGAAAGGCAGGCAATCAGGTCGAAGTGAAAGTAAAAACCGAATGGCTGGATGAACGTTATTCTGGAGGGCGCGTGTTCCTTGCCTTTTATGAAGACAATTTGAGCCAACAGGTCAAGGCCGGGGAAAACCGGGGCGAGCTGTTGAAACACGACCGGGTGGTGCGGCACTTAAGCGAAGCGAAAAAAGTGTCCCCCACCGCCAGGGTTCAGGTGTTCAAGCACACCCTGCCCGCGGATTGGAACCAAAGCAATGTAGGGCTTGGCGTGATTGTTGAGAACAATGAATCCAATACCGTTCTTCAGGCATTGAATGCACCAAAGGCCCTGGGCCAGTGCAGTTGAATATTGATTGAGTGATTTAAAACAAGGAAACACCACCATGCAACGTCGTACAGTCATCGCAGGTTTGGCCGCCATCGGCGCAGGCCTTTTTGCAACCAAACCCATGAGTTCAATTGCCAGCATGAACAAGCTGAATAAATCTGAAGCCGAATGGCTGAAAATCATCAAGAAAGACCAGTACAACGTGCTGTTCAAAGAAGCCACCGAGCGCCCGTTCTCAAGCCCTTTGAACGACGAGAAACGCAAAGGCACCTATGTGTGTGCAGCCTGCAATCTGCCCTTGTTTCCTTCCCAGTACAAGTACGACAGTGGCACAGGCTGGCCCAGTTTTTTTGATGCCAACAAAGGCGCACTGAATACCAAAACCGATTACAAACTGATCTTGCCGCGCACGGAATACCACTGCAGCAATTGTGGCGGCCACCAAGGCCATGTGTTCGACGACGGCCCTGCCCCAACTGGCAAGCGCTATTGCAACAATGGCCTGGCGCTGGCGTTCGTTCCTGAAGGCCAAACATTACCCGCAGTGCGAAAGGCTTAAAGAAATGAAGCAAATGAAACACATGAAACTGAAAACAACTCTGGCTGTGGCCCTGGGCTTGTTGGCTGTAACCAGCGCACAGGCTGAAACAAAAACAGCGGTGTTTGGCGGTGGCTGCTTTTGGTGTACCGAAGCTGACTTCGACAAAGTACCCGGCGTGTTGAAAACCATTTCAGGCTACGCAGGTGGCCAGTACAAAGACCCGGATTACAAGGTGGTGAGTGCAGGCCGTACAGACCACACCGAAGTGGTTGAAGTCACGTACGACGACACGAAAGTCAGCTACAGCCAACTGGTAGAGTACTTCTGGAAAACAATCGACCCGACCGTGAAGAACCGCCAGTTCTGCGACGCAGGCACACAATACCGAAGCGGGTTTTACTACCTGAACGAGGAACAAAAGAAGATTGCGGAAGCCAGCAAAGCCAAACTGCAAGCCAGCGGTAAGTTCAGAACCATTTATACCGAGGTAGCGCCTGTGGTGAAGTTTTACCCGGCCGAGGAATACCACCAGGATTACTACACGAAAAATCCGATTCGCTACAGCTACTACCGCAATGGCTGTGGGCGCGACAAGCGACTTGAAGAAGTGTGGGGTGCAAAGGCCAAGCCCTGAGCGACTGGCTTGGCTTTATTCACACGCTGGCCACCGTGAAGTGAAACGTACTGCCCGCGTTCACTTCACTTTCCAGCCACACCGTACCCTGCATTAACTCCACCAACCTGCGGGTAATGCTCAAGCCAAGGCCGGTGCCGCCAAAATTGCGTGTAATCGATGAGTCAGCCTGCTCGAATGGTGTGAAGATCGATTCCATTTTTTCAGGGGCAATGCCAATGCCGGTGTCTCGCACTGAACATATCAATTCAAGCTGACCCAAAGCATTCGTTTGCGCATCGACAAACACATACACCCCGCCCTTGTCCGTGAACTTGATGGCATTGCCTACCATGTTGTTCACCACCTGCAGCAGGCGCACGGGGTCACCAAGAAATTCAGTGGGGCAGCGATCAGAAAACTCGCATGTCAACTCAAGCCCTTTGGCAGTCGCCTTGGGCAGCATTGGCCCAATCGCTTGGTCAAACACTTTCAGCGGGTTGTAGCTGACTTTTTCAAGCGTCATCATGCCGGCTTCGATTTTCGAGAAATCCAGAATTTCATTCACGATGCACAGCAGCGTGTTGGCTGACTCGTTGGCCACTTCAATGAACTCGCGCTGCGCTTTCGAAAGTTTGGTTTCAAGCACCAGTTCGGTCATGCCCAGAATGCCATTCAAAGGCGTGCGGATTTCATGGCTCATGGTGGCCAGGAACTGGCTTTTTGCACGGCTTGCACTCTCGGCCAGTTCCTTGGCGCGCAGTTCATCGTCCAAATGTTCAGTGGTGCGCTTGATCATTTCAAACGCAGGGCGGAATTCACTGGGCAGGTCGGCAACGCTTTCGGCATTCTTAAATGCACCAACCCGTTCAACCGCACCCAGCCAGCGTTTTAGCGGAAACCAGATCACCAGCATGCCGCCTATCAAGCCACCCACAGCGGACAACATGGCCACACGAATCAGGCCCCAGAAGCCTTCTGCAATGGCGTCGACTGCAAAGGTGAAACGCAGCACACCATAATCCAAACCACCCGCATTGATGGTCCAGTTCACGTCGTAAAGTTGCTCGGCCACTTTATCGCGCAGCCAGACTGGTACCGAGCTTTGCGCAAGTTGTGAATTCTGGCTTTGAATCACAGCGCCTGCCAAATCGATGAATCGGGCTGAAGAAAACCGTGAGCCTGGAACCGCCATGTTCAGCGTGCGCTGAATGGTGTCGTAATCGCCAATCACGGCACTGTCAGTAACCGTGTGCGCCACAACGCCAATCATCATGTTGGCAGAGTCTTGGGCTTCTTCAAGCGCGCTGCGGTACTGAAAATTCGAGAACGCCGCAAAACTGATCGTCACAAAGGCGAGCAAAGCCACCGAGTACAGCAAAAATACCCGACCAACCAGCGACGATGGCAACAATCGAATCATCTAACACTCATCGGTGCAGTGGCATAGAATCGACGATAGTTGTCGTACTCTTTGTCCGTTGATGGCAGGAAATGGCTTTCCAGGTCCATGCCAACCGACTCGGAAGCCTGCTTTAAAATCAGCGCGCCTTCCTTGTCTTTGTGCATGTTATTGAATGCCTTGGCCACTGCGCGAATGTCTTTGGTGCGAACTTTCGAAGACGCCATCAAGGCCAAATCCAGATACGACTCTGAAGTCCACAGCACACGGAATTTTGTACCTTGCTTCTCGGCATAACCGTCGATCAGCGCTGAATTACTGCCCACAGCTTTGGCTTTGCCAGCAAGCAGCTGCGCAAAGGCAGCATTTTGATTGCCAGCAAATACAGCATTGATTTCAATGCCTTTGTTCAACAAGTGGCCTTGTGGCAGGCGATAGCCCACAAATGCTTCTTTGCCTGCATAAACAACATTCTCGCCACGCAATTCTTCCAGCGTTTGAATGGGCGAGTCTTCCAGTACCGCAATTTGACCTTGCAAGGTCGGGCCGGTACGGCGACCAAACACTTTCCAGCCCAACCTGTCGCGCTCGGGGCTGAACAGGTGGTTGGAAAACACGAACTCCACTTCCTGTGCCAATACATAGGCAGTGGTGTCGGCAGAAGTGCGGCCAATTTTCAGTTCAAGTTTCACGCCGCTTTTCTGGCTGACGTAGTTGATAATGGGGTTCCAGTAGGCGGCAGTCTTGGGAATGTCCCACTGGTTGACAGGGGAAAAGCGGTATACCGGCTGCTGGGCAAAGGCCGCAGAACAGGTCAAAAGCGCGGCCAGGGCCACAAAAAACGAACGCAGCGTCATCTTGAAATCTCATCGGTGTGTCGGGGATGAGCAAGGATAAACGCTGCGCCTGAATTTTAAACTATTAAATAAGGGGGATTTTACAATTTAACTATTCAATTAAACAGTCAAACTTGTGAACAACTGCCAAACTGCACCCCTTTGAACAACTGCCGCAACTCCGACTTCTGCACCTTGCCGGTGGCTCCAATCGGCATGGCCTCGACAAATTCCACGTCATCCGGAATATGCATCTTGGTGATTTTGCCCTCATAGAACTGAAGCAACTCTTCTTTGCTGACTTCCGCACCGGGACGTTTCACGATAATCAACAGCGGGCGCTCATTCCATTTTTCATGCGGAATCGCAATGACCGCTGACTGAAGCACCGCAGGGTGCGACATCGCAATGTTCTCCAGATCGATCGAGCTGATCCATTCCCCGCCCGACTTGATCACGTCTTTCGTGCGGTCAGTAATCTGCATCAAGCCATCGGGCGCCATGCGGGCCACATCACCTGTGGCAAACCAGCGCTTGCCGGTTTCATCGTGGCTGAAAGCCTTTGCACCATCGCCGCCGTAGTATTCGCTCAGTACCCAGTGGCCGCGCACATGCAATTCACCGCTTTGCTCGAAGTCCCAGGGCAGTTCGGTGCCGTCTTCAGCCAACAGCTTCATGTCCACACCAAAAATTGTACGGCCCTGCTTGGCCACAATTTCATATTGCTCCTGCTTGGGCAAATCACGCTCGTCACCGCTAAGCTTGGACACAGTGCCCAAGGGCGACATTTCCGTGCTGCCCCAGCCCTGCATCAGCTCCACGCCCATTTCATCAAAGGCCTGAATCAGGCTGACTGGCACGGCGGAACCACCCACCAGCGAACGCTTCAGGGTGCTGAATTTCAGGCCATTTTGCTTCATGTGATTGATCAAGCCCAACCAAATGGTAGGCACGCCTGCAGCAACGGTGACCTTCTCGCTTTCCAGCAGGTGGTGAATCGAAGGTCCGTCCAGCTGCGGACCTGGCATTACAAGCTTGCAACCAGTCATCAACGCTGCATACGGCAAGCCCCAAGCATTCACATGGAACATGGGCACCACGGGCAACACGGTGTCCTTTCTAGTCAGAGCAATCGCATCGGCGCAATTGGACATCATGGCGTGCAACATGGTTGAACGGTGCGAATACAAAATGCCTTTGGGGTTACCGGTAGTGCCCGATGTGTAGCAAAGCGTACAGGCCGAGTTTTCATCGAAGTCGGGCCACACGTAGTGGTCGCTTTGCGCATTCAGCAAGGCCTCGTAATTCAGCAAATTGGGCACGGGTGGGTCTGCGGGCATTTTTTCTTCGTCGATCATCAACACCCAGTTCTTCACGGTGGGGCAATGGGGTGCAATCGCCTTGATCAGCGGTGCAAAGGTCAGGTCGAAGAAAATGGTCGTGTCTTGCGCGTGGTTGATGATGTACATCAACTGCTGTGGCGTGTAACGCGGGTTCAAGGTGTGTGTCACCGCACCAATACCCGCCACTGCGTAATATATTTCAATGTGCCGGTGATTGTTCCAGGCGATTGTGGCAATGTTGTCGCCCTGCTCTACGCCCAAGGCATGCAATGCGTTGGCAAGCTGCCGGGTACGGGCTGCCATGGCCTTGAACGTGATTCGGTGAAGGTCGCCTTCCACACGGCGGCTGACCACTTCCTGTGCACCGTAAAAACGTTCGGCATGGACCAAAATTGAAGAAAGCAGCATATTCTGCTTCATCATCAAACCGGGCTTCAACATTGTCTCTGTCTCCTATACTGTTTGGAATGTTTTTTACAAAGTGTAACCCATGAAAGCGTAATCTCGATTCTATTTTTTAGTGGGGTTTCGCATGCCCCGAATGACTTGATTCCACGCACCAAATTATTTTTTAAGCAGCAACAAAATGACTTTACACAGCGCCGCACACTACTGGCAAAACATTGATCAGCCCACCCGCCTGCCCGGCCCACCTGGCCTGCCTTTCGTGGGCTCTGCCTTCCTGATTGGCAACCCCAACCGCTTCTACGCGGTGATGCAGGAATGGATACAGAAATACGGCGATCTTTTTCACGTGAAAATTGGTGCTGACAGCTATGTGGTCACCACCAACATGGCCTTGTCCAAACTGCTGTTTGAAAGCCGGCCCGACGGCGTAGAACGCCCACCCATGATTGCGCGTTCTTTCAGTTCGATCGACCTGTTGAACAATCTGTTTTCAGCAGAAGGTGAGAACTGGCGCAAACAACGCAAGGCAATTGCCAAGTCGCTGAGCGCGCACAACCTGGGCAAAGCCGAAGACATGATTTTTCATGAAGTGCAGCGCAGGCTGGACCGAATGGACATGCAAGTGAAAGCCACTCCAGGAAAGCCGATCAACTTCCTGCCACATTCCAAACAATATTCACTGGGCATTATTACGCGCCTTGTATTTGGCGACGACTTTCGCCAGACCACCGAGAACGACGAATTGTCGTCTGAACTCAGTCTGATTTTCAACACGCTGGCACGCAGAACCGTTGCGCCAGTTGAATACTGGAAATGGATCAAGCTGCCCAAAGACCGCGCATTCGAACGCGTTAAGAACCGCCTGCGCCGCGACATCATGCAACGTGCGGCAAGCGCGCTAGAAGTCCTGCGCAGCAAACCCAAAGACCACCGGCCAGACAACCTGCTCGATGGCTTGCTGATGCACCAACTGGCTGAAGAACCCGCACAGGCGCTGAGTGAAGACGAAGTATTTGCCAACGCAGTGGCGCTGATTGCCGCAGGCATGGACACCACATCGACCACGCTGGCTTGGGCGCTTTACCTGTTGGGAAAGCACACCGACATTCAACAACAGTTGCGCAGTGAATTGATGGCCGCAACACAGGGCACTGGCCGCCTTCCCACCCTGCAAGGTGTGCATGCACAGCCCCTGCTGGAAGCAGTGATTTGGGAAGCCCTGCGACTGTACCCAGCCGCGCCTTTCCTGATTGCACACACCACGCAGGAATTTGAATTTGAAGGCCAGCGCATTCCATCAAACACCAGTTTCTTTTTCATGCACGACCAGGCCGAGCGCATGGCCAATCAACATTCCGGATTCGATCCGCAACGCTGGCTTGATTCTGGCGAGTTGGCCAAGGCCGTGAAAATGCTGCCCTTGCCATTTGGCATTGGCCAGCGTTTGTGCCCAGGGCGCAATTTGTCGCTGATGGAATTGAAGGCTTATCTGGCAGCGCTTCTGTGCCGGTACGAATGGACCTGCACCAGCGAAGGCGAACCCAAGCGTGTGTACAACTTCACGCTTGAACCGGAGAACATGCCGATCAGGTTTTGTGCGCTGCCTTCCAGATCACCCAAATAACCAGGGCTTGAAGCGGCAGGCGCAAGTACAACAACAGTACCGGGATTTCAGCAAACTGGTCCGGGTTCGTGGCCATGTGAATATTGGCGGGCAATACGGCAATGCACAGCGCAATCAGCCCATAGCCTGCCCATTTGCGGGTGCGCTGAACCAGAATGCCAATGCCACCGAGCACTTCAAACACACCGCTTATTTTGACCAAGGCCTCGGGGTTGTTGAAATACGGCGGCACAATGCTGGAGAAAAAATCCAGCAGCACAAAATGCAGAATGCCTGCGCCAATGAAGAAAACTGAAACGATTAAGACAGGGGTTGGAAACATGGGCAACGCTTCTCAATTTGAAGGCTGAAATATAACCCGTTTTACATCACCCCTTTTGAGATACGAGACAGGCATTAAGAAAAGATTTAATATGATTAAATCCTATTGAACTTTGGGAATCCGACATGAGAAGTACGAAGCAAATGAGCATAACTTTGCCTATTGAAATGGCTGAAATTGTGGCATCTAAGGTGAAAGGTGGGGAATACGCCAGTGAGTCCGAAGTTATACGCGATGGAATAAGGGCATTAATTGCGAGAGACAAGGCAGTCGAAACCTGGTTGATGCAAGATGTAGCGGCAACTTACGACGCAATGCAAAAGAATCCGGCAAGTGGAATCGATGCAAAAGAAGTCAGAAAACGGTTTACGAGCAAGGGTAAGAAAGATTGATGTATTCAGTTTCTTTTTCACCTGAAGCCGTAAACAACCTCGACAATCTTTATGAATATCTTTCTTACAAGGCAAGTACGGCTATAGCAGATGGCTACATCGGTTCAATTCTGGATACCTGCGATAAGCTAGGGCAATTTCCTTTTCTCGGAATTTCCAGGGACGACATCAGAACAGGGCTGCGAATAACACATCATCGCGGCAAAACAATGATCGCATTTTCATCCCTCGATGACCGAATCATCATTTTGGGAATTTTTCATGGTGGACAAAACTGGGAATCCAAATTGGAGCGTGCCATTTGTGGCGATGACGATCTGAAATGAAAAAACCCCCGCCTTTTGAGCGGGGGTTTTCTTTAACTGGTGCGGCTGGCAGGAATCGAACCCACGACCCCTTGGTTCGTAGCCAAGTACTCTATCCAGCTGAGCTACAGCCGCAGTGAAGAAGCGAGATTATGCATGAAACATGGGGGCTGTGCAAGTGCAGCACCCCACTTTTTACAAAAAACTTTAAGAAACCGGATCCAAGCCATATTGGGCAACCAGTTTGCGAAACTCTGCTTCCTGTCGATCCAGTTCCTCATCGGGATAACGCAACTCGTTTTGCAGCACAAAACGCACCTCGTTCATGCATTCCAGCGCAGCTGCACTGTCCAGAAACAGCGCCCTGCTTCGGCGTGCCAACACGTCTTCAATCGTAACGGCCATTTCTTCAAGCACGGCCTGTGCAATTTCAGCCTGGTTAATGTCCAGGTTTTCATGCAGGGCCGTACCGGGTTTCTTCATGGGCAAGTCATCTTCAAGGCGCAAGTGGCGCGTACGGGTAGGCTTGTTCAGCCAGCCTTGCTGTTCGCACACCAAATCAACCACTTCTTCAGCCATGCTGCGGTAGGTGGTCCATTTGCCACCGGTAATTGTTACCAAACCACTGGGCGCAGTAATCACTGTGTGCTCGCGTGAAATGCTTTTCGTGTTCTGCTTTTCATCGCCGGCGCTAACCAAGGGGCGCAGGCCCACAAACACACTGCGCACATCGGCGCGGGTGGGTGCATTGGCCAAATACTGCCCGGCGGTTTGCAAAATAAAATCGACTTCTTCCGGCAGCGCATCGGGCTCCCAGGGGGAGTCCTTGCGCGGGGTGTCGGTTGTACCGATCAGTGTTTTGCCCAACCATGGCACCACGAACAGCACACGGCCGTCGCTGGTTTTTGGAACCAGCAGCGCTTCTTTGGAAGGGTAAAAATGTTCATCCACCACCACATGCACGCCTTGGCTGGGGCTCAACATGGGTTTGCTTGAAGCGGAATCCAGCTTGCGAATGTCGTCAACCCACACGCCAGTGGCGTTAATCACAGCCTTGGCCTTGAATGAAAACTCCGCACCCGTGAAAAAGTCGCGTGCAGTCACGCCAGTAATTTGTTCGCCCTGCTTCACAAAGCCGGTTACCGGCAAATAATTCACGGCCATGCCACCCAGCTTGTGCAGGGTTTTCATCAGCGCAATGGCCAGGCGGGCGTCGTCAAACTGCGCATCGAAATACCGAACACCTCCGCCCAGTTTGTGCTGGGAAATGGTGGGCACCGTGCGCAGCACCTCATTTTTTTTCATCATGGTGGTGGGGCCGACACCCAGCTTGCCCGCCAGCATGTCGTACATCTTCAGGCCGAACCAGTAAAACAGTTTCTGGAATACATTTCGAACCGGAATCACAAACGCCAAAGGCTTGACCAAATTGGGTGCATTCAACAACATGCGGCCACGCTCTTCCAGTGCTTCACGCACCAGGCTGAAATTGCCTTGGGCCAAATAACGCACACCGCCATGGGCCAGTTTGGTGGCACGTGAACTGGTGCCCTTTGCAAAGTCATGCCCTTCCAGCAGCAGCACTTTCAAGCCACGGCTGGCTGCGTCTACAGCACTGCCCAAACCGGTGGCACCGCCGCCAATCACGATCACGTCCCACACATATTCTTCTTGCGACCGGGTTGTTAAAACCTCAAGGTGCTTTTTACGACTAAGCATCTGCCCATCCTTTGGAACGTTCTACAGCGCGGTGCCAGCGGTCAAGCAAGGCACCACGTTCATCAATACTCATTGCAGGTTCAAACCGTGCGTCCACTTGCCAGTTGGCCAGCAAACTTTGCTCGCTTTCAAACACGCCCACGGCAAGACCCGCCAAATAGGCAGCACCCAGGGCCGTGGTTTCTGTCACCGTTGGGCGCACCACAGGCGCACCCAACAAATCAGCTTGAATTTGCATCAACAAATTGTTGTTCGAAGCACCGCCATCCACCCGCAGTTCTGTCAATGGTTTTGCGCCATCGCGCTGCATGGCCTGTACCAAATCAACCGTTTGCAAGGCAATGCTTTCCAGTGCAGCGCGTGCAATGTGTGCCTTGGTGGTGCCACGGGTCATGCCCACCAAAGTGCCACGAGCATACGGGTCCCAGTGGGGCGCGCCAAGCCCCGCGAATGCGGGTACTAGGCAAACACCATCGGTGCTGGGCACACTGGCCGCCAGCGCCTGTACATCGGCCGACTTTTCGATAATGCCCAAGCCGTCGCGCAGCCATTGCACCACCGCGCCACCCATGAATACACTGCCTTCCAGCATGTAGCTGGTTTTTCCGTTCACGGTCCAGCCCACGGTGGTCAGCAGCCTGTTGTGGCTTTCAACCACTTCAGTGCCTGTATTCATCAGCATGAAGCAACCTGTGCCATAGGTATTTTTGGCCTCGCCGGCCTTGAAGGCAGTTTGCCCAAATGTGGCCGCTTGCTGGTCGCCAGCCACACCGGCAATTGGAATGGCTGCACCCAGTACTGTTGAATCGCACTTGGCAATCTCACCGCTTGATTCACACACCTGCGGCAGCATGCTGGCGGGTATGTCAAACAACGCCAGTAATTCAGAATCCCATTTCAGCGTGTTGATATTCAACACCATGCTGCGCGATGCATTGCTTACATCAGTTGCATGAACTGCGCCGCCTGTAAGGTTCCAGATCAGCCAGCTGTCGATGGTTCCAAACGCCAGTTCGCCTGCATTGGCCTGTGCGCGTGCCCCTTCCACATTGTTCAATATCCAGTTCACCTTGGTGGCTGAAAAATAGGAATCCAGTTCCAGCCCGGTGCTGCGGCGAATCAGGGTGGCCTTGCCCTGCTCGCGCAGTTTGTCGCAATAGGCGGCAGTGCGTCGGTCTTGCCACACAATGGCGTTGTACACAGGCTTGCCTGTTTTGCGATTCCACACCACGGTGGTTTCACGCTGGTTGGTAATACCAATGCCCGCAATGTCGGAAGGCTTCAGGCCTGCTTTTTCTATCGCGCTACGCGCACATTGCAACTGCGTGTTCCAAATGTCTTCTGGCCGGTGTTCAACCCAACCCGCTTTCGGAAAAATCTGTTCGAATTCCTGCTGGCAACTGGCCACCACTTGCGCGCATTCATTAAACACAATCGCGCGTGAACTGGTCGTGCCCTGGTCAAGAGCCAAAATGAAACCCATAGGTGCTGTCTCCTTCTTTTTATTTTCTTTGGCCGGTGCTGTTCCAGTTGCCCACGTGCTTGTTTAAAAACGCCTGCATGCCTTCGGCTTCAAATTTGCTGACACTCCACAATTCATCCGCCAGCAACTGCGGTGCCAGCCAAATGTAGGTGTCTGCGCGCATGGTTTCACCGCTGGTGTTCAACACCACATCAATTTCCCTGCGTTCATATTCCGGGCCTTCAAATGCATCCAGCCGTTGCAGATCGGCTGGCAACACATTCAGCCACACCAGACCCTGCACTTGCGCAGTTGAATTTTCAACCATGGCCGGGTAAGTTTCACCGGGCACTGCATGGCGCTGAAAATCTTTGGCAACCGCGTTCAGACAGGGGTAAACACCGTTGACCACCTGTGCCCACACGGGCAAGTACATCAAAGATCCGTACACAAAAACAGGTCTTCCGTCTTGCTCAATTTCCGAGCCCATGCGATGTTACCTTCTCAAGTGAAAAACGATTAGAAAAAGCCTGTAAGGAGACGATGTGAAAACAACAACTGATTTGTTCAATTTACAAGATAAGGTGGCTTTGGTCACGGGTGCAACACGCGGAATTGGCCTGGCCTGCGCAGAATTGTTGGCAGCCAAGGGTGCCACGGTGATTATTTCCAGCCGCAAGCAGGAAGCCTGTGAACAAATTGCAGCGCAATTTCAGGCAGATGGCCTGAAAGCCGTGCCCATGGCATGCCACTTGGGCGAAATGGAACAGATTGAAGCGCTGTACCAACAAATCGAAGCCAAATTCGGAAAGCTCGACATTTTGGTGAACAACGGCGCCACCAACCCGCACTTCGGTCCAATTTATGACACCGACCTGGCCGCCTTTCAAAAAACCTGCGACGTGAATATACGCGGCTACTTTTACATGAGCAGCCACGGCTGCAAGCTGATGGCCAAAAATGGCGGCGGCAGCATTATTAATGTGGCATCTGTGAACGGGGTCATTCCCGGCCTGTACCAAGGCATTTATTCAATCACCAAGGCAGCGGTGATTTCCATGACCAAAGCCTTCGCCAAGGAATGCGCGCCCATGAAGGTGCGGGTGAATGCCCTGCTGCCCGGCGCAACAGACACAAAATTTGCCTCGGCCCTGGTGCACAACGACGCCATTCGAACCGCATTGCTTCAGCACGTACCCATGAACCGGGTGGCCCAACCCAGCGAAATGGCAGGCACGGTGTTGTATTTGGCGTCTGAAGCTTCAAGCTACACCACAGGCACATGCATCAACGTGGACGGAGGATATTTGGTCGTCTAAACATGGTTAAGCCCATGTAATTGCTAACTTTTCCCTACAAGAAGTACAGCGCTCCTCCAATGTTGGGAATTCCCCCAAAAAGGGATCCTTTCGTTGTGGGAGCCGCCATTCAGGCGATTCAAAAAGCAGACACAAGAACTGATGCTCCCTTAACGGGAGATCATCATGTTGAAGTTTGTCGCAACCATCGCCACAGCATTTTTCGCAATCACTGCGCAGCCTGTTTTGGCCGCCGATTCCAGCGAATTTCAACTGACCCCAGCCAACGTGAAACAAGCCGAAATGGTTGCACAACGCGTGGCCAAGGAATTGTCGCCACTGTTCGACCGAGAAATTCAAGTGGCCGTGATCGAGCGCCGCGAAGCAACGCCCATGGCATCGACCGTGAGCAAGCTGGGCACCTGCATCATTATCATCAACAAAACTTCCGCCGCCTGGAAAAACTGGGCCCTGTTCTACACCCGTGGCCAGTTGACCGCTGAAGAAATTTACGAGTTCGCAGCTGTGCATGAAGTGGCCCACTGCGTGAACAAGCAATTCACCGACAACGCCCCCATGAAACAGTTGAGCGAAGGCCGCGACAGCGAAACCTACGCCGACCTGTTCGCACTGACCCACATGGGCCAAAGCAAACAAGCTGACGACATGAAGCGAATTGTTGATTCAGTGATCCACATTCGTGAAGGATTCAGCGGCTTTTTTGCAGCAAGCCACTCCACTTCCGGTGCGATCAAAAAAGTGTATGCAGATTTGTTGAGCACAGTGCCTGCTGGCAGAAACCTGCAGCAGACACTGAGTGAATCAATCAACCTGTTCCAGAAAGCCGCTTAAAACAGCAGTTGCTGCAATTCTGAAATGGTTTGCGCCACAGGCGTGGCGCTGTTGCGGCTAAGCTCAAAGTGGTTGCGGGTTAAACGCACAATCGTATTCAGGTATTCTTCACGCGTGCTGAACAAGACCTGCACACTGTTCAACACATCGATACGCGTACGCACACCACCCTTGAAGCTGCGCTCGTTCGCAGTGCGACTTAGTTCAGCGGCTTCAATGGCCTGCAAGCGTGAACCGGATTCATTCAAACCCACTTCCACTTCGCTGTGAAAAAAGCGCACATCGCGTTCCACTTCCTGCATCACGCTTTCGGTCTGGAACTTGCTGCGGCTTACATCAGCCGACGCCGCGCTGCTTTGGTAAAACGAACCTGCACTTAGCGGCACCGACAAACCCACGTTGAAACCCGAGTTGTTGAAGTCACCCGCATCGCTTTTTGAGCGGGTCACGTTGTAGCTGACTTCCGGCACCAGGTTCGACTTCACCTGCACCGCACGCAGTTCGGCCAAACGCTCTTCAGCACGCGCAGAAATAAGGCGGTTGTTGAACGACTTGGCCGAGCCCAGTGCACGGTCCAAAGGCATCAAATCAAACTGACGGGGTTCCTTGCGGAACACAAACTGGGTTTCATCAATCGGGCTTTTGGTCAGCAATTCCAGTGTGCGCTTGGCGTTGTTGCGCTTGGACACAAAGCTGAACGCCTCTGATTTGGCCTGCGCAAGGCGCACTTGAGTGTCGTATAAATCAGTAATGGTGGCCTGCCCCAATTCCATTTCACGCTTGGCGGCTTGCGCCTCGCCTTCCAGCGCTTCAACACGAACGCGGTTGGTTTCAATCTGTTCGTTGGCTTCGGTCAGCGCAATCACGGCTTCCATAACCCGCTCAACCAGTTCGTAACCACGCTGCTGCAAAGTGGCTTCAGCCGCTGCACGGCGGGAATCTTCTTCCTGCAGGGTGGCCAGTTTGCTCAAGCTGAAAATCGGCTGGCTCAAGGTAATTGTGGTGCGCGATGTGCCCTCGTTTTCCAGAAAGCGGTTGCTCAGGTTCAGTGAAGGGGTGTAGGCCAGGCTGGCTGCATCAGCACTCATGATGCCCGATTGATATTCAAACAAAGCCGCCTGGTAAGCCGGGTCGTTCTTGCTGGCCATGGCAAACAATTCCACCATCAGGGTGGGTGCCTTGTTCAAATTGCCTTGTGCCTGCTCAACGGTGTAGGTTTTCACGCCGGGGTCGTTGGCTTCCATCGGGCCAATGCGCTCGGCCTGTTCTTCGTCGCTTTCCAGCAAAGTAGAACTCAATTCAATGAAACCGGGGCCTGCGGGGGGCGGTGTGTCAAGCCCGTTGCCGGAAGATGCACAACCTGTCATGAAAATGGAAGCCACAGCCAAGCTGGTTCCTGTGCGCCACAGTTTGAATGAATTGTTGTTGTTCATGCTTCTTCGCCTCTAGTGGGTAATTAGTATGTCAATAAATGTCGAATATCAGTCTTTAAATGCAAGTGCAAAGCGATCTGCGATAGGCCGAATCAAATAACTCATGAATGTGCGCTCGCCATTGCGAACAATCACATCAACCGGCATACCTGCCTGCACCACCAGGCCTTTCAGCTTGGTTGTTTCCTCGAATGTAGTTTCTACCTGGGCAAGGTAGTATTCCGATTCATCAGAACGGTCTGGCGTAAGCAAATCTGCACCAACCAGCTTTACTTTACCGTCAACCACGGGTGTGGTGTTAAGGTTAAATGCTGTGAAACGCAAGTATGTGGGCATGTCGCGATAAACCTTGTCGATCAACACGGGGGGTACGCGCGCTTCAATGATCAAATTCGTGCCTTCGGGCAACACTTCCATCAACAATGCAGCAGGCTCGATCACACCGCCCACGGTGTTCACTTTCATGCCCACCACAATGCCGGAAACCGGGGCACGAACCTCGGCCAGTGAACGGTCAAACTTCAGCGAACTGACTTTTGAGGACATGGTTTCGCGGCGGCGCTGCACTTCGGTCAAGCGTTCATTCAGTTCCTTGCGAAACACCGCCTGGCGTTGAAGAATTTCAAGTTCAGTGGAAGAAATTTCGGAAGTGACCCGGCTCAGGTCGGACACACTTTCAGAAATGCTGGCCAGCAAATCATTTTTCTGACGCTCGGCGTTGTTGGCCGAGGCCTGCGGCACAAAGCCCTCTGCAGCCAATGCGCGGTTGTTGGTGGCTTCTTCGCTCAAGCTTTTTAGCTGTTCCTGACGCAGACCAATGACAGAACGCATCTGGTTCAACTGACTGCGCAAGGCACCCAAGCGTTGCTGCAAAATACGCACTTCGCCACTGCGTTCATTGTTGCTGGATTCAAAAATATTTTGCTGAACCTTCATGTATTCAGCCATGCGGGGGTCACTTTCTTTCAGTTCCAACACCACGGGCGACCAATCAATTTGCGCCAGGTTGTCGCGCTGGGAAATCAGGCGCGATTCTTCCGCCAGCGAACTTAAGTAATCCAGTTCTGCTTCAGACAAACTGGCTTCCGTGTTCAAGGGGTTCACGCGGACCAGAATGTCGCCTTCGCGAACGCGGGCACCCTCTTCCACCAGAATTTCAGTGATCACGCCGCCAGAAGGATGCTTGATTTCCTTGCGGTTGCCCGACACTTTCACCGTGCCCGGCAAATGCACACCGGCATCAATTGGTGCAATGGCCGACCAACCCAAAAAGATCATCAGGAACACCAACATGCCCTGCATCATTCGCTTGCGCGTATGGGATTCCTGCACCACTGCAGGTTGCACTGGCGACTTCTTCAGCTTGTCCGGGTGGTAGGGGTTCCAGGCATACACCCATTTTTGCCAGGGGCTTTCTTTCGGCTGATTTGGTTTCATACTGCGGCCTCTCCAACAGGTTCAGCAGCAGCGGCGGCCGCTGCAACATTGCTGGCGCGGAAAGCCTCCAGCACTTTGGCGGTTGGCCCAAAACTGGCCATGCGGCCCTGGTTCAATACAAGCATGTAATCGGTCACTGCAATCATTCGTTTCTGGTGCGTTGAAATAACAACCGTGTGGCCCATGGCCTTCAAGCGGTTCAGGGTGCGGATCAGTTCCTGCTCGGCGCGGTCGTCCAGGTTGGAATTCGGTTCGTCCATCACCAACAGTTTGGGGTCGCCGTACAAGGCCCGTGCAATGGCAATGCGCTGCGCCTGCCCGCCAGAAAGCACCAGTTCGCCTGCGCCAATTTGAGTTTCATAACCCTGTGGGAAGGACAACACCATTTCATGAATGCCAGCGCCTTTGGCTGCAGCAATTACCTTGTCGGAATCGACTACGCCCATGCGTGCAATGTTCTGCGCAACGGAACCTTCAAACAAGGAAGGTTCTTGTGCCACGTAGCCCAGAAAATCGCCCACCTCTTCATGCGGCCAATCGGAAATTTCAACACCATCCAGCCGCACAGAACCTTCGGTTGGTTTCCACACGCCCAGCAACAATTTCATGAGTGTGGACTTGCCGCTGCCGTTCGGGCCGACCACAGCCAGCACCGAACCAGGTGACAATTCAAACTGAATGTTTTGAAGGATTTTGCGGTCGCTGTTGGGTGCGTTGAATTGCAATTCAGACACTTGAATTTGACCCACCGGGTCGGGCAACTTCACATGGTCTTTGGTTTCTGTTTTGTCGCGCAACAACTGGTCGATTCGATTGAAGGCCATGCGTGCATTCACGATGTCTTTCCAGCGACCAATCAAACCGGTGATTGGTGAAATTGATTTGCTCATTAGAAAGGATGCGGCAATCACCATACCGGCGGTGATGTCGCCACGCACAGCGAGAATAACCGCCACACCCATTTGCAGCGAAGGCAGCGCCTTGGTCAGCACACCGCTGAACACGCCCACAAAACCGGAAGATTCCGTGCTGTTGACTTGGTGTTGCAAATATTCACGGTGCTTGTCGTGCCACATGTTGCGCAGGCGCGGCAACATGCCCATGGCTTCTGCCGTTTCCACGTTTTTCAGCACAGCACTTGCCACACGGCTGGCTTCCACGTTTTGCTGGTTGGCCGCTTCCAGTGCCGGGGTGGTGATGTATCGCGTGGCCGCACCCATGATCAGCAACAGCGCTGTGGCACCCACAATGAAAATGGCAATCCACGGGTGCATGACGTAAGCAATCAAGATGTACAAAATCGCAAACGGCGCGTCGATCACCGCAATGACCGCAGGGCCGGTCAGGAACTGGCGCAGGGTGAGCAGGTCGTTCATTGTCTGATTCACGTTCACCCGCTGGTGCGTGATGGTTTTGCGAAACGAGGTGTCGAACAAATCAGCGGCCAGATCCCAATCCAGCCGAAGTGAAATTCGAACCATGACCCGGTTGCGCAGCCATTCCAGCCCAGACCAGAACAGGTAAATGACCACAATCAGAAAAGTGAGCGAAGCCAGTGTCAGCAAACTCTGGCTGCTGAGCACGCGATCGAAAATATTGAGTATGTAAAGGATTGGGGCGATGCTAAGTATGTTGATCACGAGGGTCATGCCGACCAACAACTTGAAGGCACCTTTGCACTCTTTGATCACATCCTTCAACCCCGACGCTTTCGCTGCGCTTTTGGACTGAGTATTGGACATGCGCTCGGACTATGTTCAGTTAATTATTCAATATACGGATGTATCCAAAGAGTGTACATCCCTAAAATGAGTCCTGCCAAGCGGATAAGAAAAAAGCCACCTGCTTTGACACAGGTGGCTTGAAGATCACTCTAAAAAATGATCGTGACTTAATTTATTAGGCTGGTGCAAAACCTGCCAAAGCATCAACAACTGGAGTTGGATCCATTGTTGTAATCGCTGTGCCCAAGGCTTCACCCAACGCAATCAGATCTTCTGGACCGGCAGGTAATGGTGATTCAGCACCGGCATCACCCAACAGACCTTGCAACTGTGCTGCGCCATCTTCCAAAGCCGCAACGAATGCGTCTGGGCTTGTTGGGATTGGCAACTCGGGAGCGCCACCACCTGCACCACCCACCAAACCTTGCAGTTGAGCTGCACCATCTTCCAAAGCCGCAACGAATGCATCTGGGCTAGTTGGAATTGGCAACTCAGGAGCACCTCCACCTGCACCACCCAACAGACCTTGCAGCTGAGCCGCGCCGTCTTCCAGAGCGGCAATAAATGCATCTGGGCTTGTTGGAATTGGCAACTCGGGAGCGCCACCACCAGCACCGCCCAACAGACCTTGCAGCTGTGCTGCGCCATCTTCCAGAGCGGCAATAAATGCATCTGGGCTTGTTGGAATTGGCAGTTCGGGAGTTTCACCGCCTGGTGTTGGAATTGGAAGGCCTGTAGTAATGTCTTCAATTAGACCCATAAATGCTGCCGCAGGATCCTCAGGGAACATCAAACCATCCAAACCTGGAATCGCTGGGATTCCATCAGGAGGTGTTGGCAAACCAGGAATCGGGCTATCGCCTTCACCGCCACCACCTTCTTCACCAGCAATCGCACCCAAGAATGCATCTGACAAAGCAGTTGCACCCATCAGGAAGGCGTCGCCGCCTTGTGTAATGCCACCAGCGATTGCTTCGGGCAACATGCCTGACAGGGCTTCAGCACCAGTGTTGTAACCGTCTACCAGAGCGTCCAAACCGGTTTGAATGCCTTCAACAACCATCTCTTCACCGGGAACACCCATGCCACCGTCGCCGCCGCCTGGAGCCATGCCAGCCAGTGCCGCTGCACCTGCAGTGATTGCTGCTGCGCCCAACACTGCTGCGGCCGCGAAGTCATCGCCGGCACCAGCAACTGCGTCGCCGATTGTTTCACCAGCGTATACCAAACCAAATTGGGCATCGCCCTCGCCTGTGCTACCCAGGCTGTCAGCAACTGCTTCGCCCAGATTGTCCAAGCCTGTGGCCAATGCATCGGCTGTGGCCATGCCAGGAGCAGCGCCGCCGCCTTCGCCAGGAACTCCTGGTGGCTCCATTGGAATATTGCCGGCAGCGCTTTCAAACGCTGTTTGGTAGGCTTCAGCAACACCCTGCAGGGTTGCTGCACCGTCAGTCAGGTAACCAGGAACAGTCACAGTCAGGAACTCAGCACCTTCGCCGGCGCTTTCCATCAATGCAGCTTGAGTTTGTCCACCGAATGGCAATTCGGGAGCGCCACCAGTGTCACCACCGGGCATTGGAATTTCTGTCGGAATTGGCAAGCCGCCAAGCGCATCTTGAAACTGTTCAAAAGCACCGGCTGCTGCAGATGGGTCTAGGGGCAAATTTTGCAATTCGTCTAATGGGTTCATAGTCCTGATCTCTCTGTCGTTGGAATTTGTTGATAAAACAACTTCTTCTTGTCCACCTTCGGGGTTTGTAGTCCCCCCTTGAAGGTCAGTGGTGATTGCGTCCACCACCGAGACGGTTGAGCTACTCAATAACTCAATTCCTTCCGCGGCCAGGTCTGGCGTGTTACCAGTCCCGATGTCCGCTGCAGCCAGGTAGGTCACCCGCACTGCTTCCAATAAATCAAGTGAAAGTTCGGCGACCGGATCGTTCACATCCGCATCCGCGTCGGCGTCAGCATCAGCATCAGCATCAGCATCAGCATCAGCATCAGCATCGGCATCGGCATCAGCATAAGCATCGGCATCAGCATCCGCATCGGCATCAGCGTCTGCATCGGCATCAGCGTCTGCATCGGCGTCAGCATCGGCGTCAGCATCGGCATCGGCGTCAGCATCGGCATCCGCGTCGGCATCGGCATCGGCATCGGCATCGGCATCAGCATCAGCATCAGCATCGGCATCAGCATCAGCATCAGCATCGGCATCAGCGTCAGCATCGGCATCAGCGTCAGCATCTGCGTCGGCGTCAGCATCAGCATCCGCGTCGGCGTCAGCATCAGCGTCGGCATCTGCGTCGGCGTCAGCATCGGCGTCGGCATCGGCATCTGCGTCGGCATCAGCATCAGCATCAGCATCAGCGTCGGCATCAGCATCAGCATCAGCATCAGCATCAGCGTCGGCATCAGCATCAGCATCAGCATCAGCATCAGCGTCGGCATCAGCGTCGGCATCAGCATCAGCGTCACCGTCGTTTGGATCTACGTCGTCATCGTCTTCGTTGGGTACCACACGCCCGCCGCCACCACCGCCGCCAAACAGGCCGCTACTGCCACCTGCCAAAATGCCAATGGCAGAAATGGCTGTAATCCAGCCGGCATCATCTGTTGTGGGGGGTGGAAATGCGCCAGCAGCGTCTTGCTGTTCTTCTTCAACTTCAACGTTGTCCAGAACAGGCGCTGTCTCGGTCGCAGCTGTTTCAGTGGGGGGAATTGTTTGCTTGCCATCGGCCACAACGGTTGGAATAGCCGTGACAGCCATGTCAACTTGCGCAAGTTGAATGCGTTGTTCCTTCATTGGCGTGGCCAATGATTCGGGGGCGGCTGTTTTGTCGCCGCCTTCTGGCTTACCTTCAAACTGCTCAGGTCGTTTATCCATAGGGTCTTTAGAAGATATTTAAAGCAATTTGTGATGTAGAAAGTGACATGGATTTTTTTCAAAATCTAGCGTTCACAATGTGCGCGCAAATTTACCTACAAAGGCACATTGGACAGACCCACCGCTTACAAATAAAACTCAATATAATCAATAGACTGCACTATTGTTAAATTGAACCAAAGCAAAAGATTTCACAAAGAGACCCACCCCCCCGCATTTGGAGGAAGACCTCTAAACCCAATTCCAGACTCATTTGTAAACAATTGTTAATTTCCGAACAAATGATGGAAAAAAGCGAAAAATAACAACTTTACTGACAAGAAAACACACCCATTTTTTCTGCAAATCAAGTACGAACGCGCCAAATTCACTCAAATTAATATTTTTTCGTTTATTAATTTGTGTACGAAATTACCTCTCGAGCTAACGGTTCCTTGTTCTTGCCAACACCTTCTTCTAAACTTGGCACGTACAGAGGGGCCAACAAATGCAAGAAGAACTGGCAACAATCATTGATCAGGTATTTGGTGAATTCATTTTCACCACGTCTTCGGCTGCCCAAAATAAAGTGCAAGCTGAATGCGTACCCTGTGCCGACACAACAAATGAAGACAGCGATTGGTACGACGTGCCAGTTGACGACGTACCTGTCGAGGAAGAAATTCTTGCGCTTAACGAAATCCCGGAGCAGCTTGGGCTGGAGTCTTTCCGCCACGTAGACCGTAGCAAAGGCAGCCTGCTTTCAGAAAACGCCACAATTCATGGCAACATCCAGTTCCAGAATCCTGAAGTCGAAATTCATGCTGTGGTCAACGGCAATATCGACATGCCCGGTGATTCGGTTTTACTGATTGGCAAACGCGCGATGATTACCGGCGACATTCGGTGCAACCAAATCAGCATTGCCGGTGTAGTAGTGGGGAATATCTATGCAGACCAGGTGCAAATATTGGAAACCGGGTCGATTCAAGGCAATGTTGTGTATGCCACCGCAATTGGTATTGCAACCGGCGCCGAAATTTGTGGACGCATCCAGAAAGAAGACAAGAACAGTATAAGGAACAGTTGATGCACACCGAAGACGAAGCAAAGTTGATGAAGTGCCCAATGAAGTTGAAAGCAGTGGATTCGAGCCAAGAACAGAATTTAAATTGCGAAGGCTCAAACTGTATGGCCTGGCGTTGGGTGGTTTCTTCTCAAGATGAAACCCACTACCTGGGATTTTGCGGACTGGCCTGCAAACCATTCGACTAGAAGTAACAATTGTTTACAGCGAATGTTTAAAAAGCTTTTCGTAATTTAATACTAATACACATTTTTATAAGGGTTTTACCTAGTATTTGTAAATTTGTGTTTCGGGTGTCACATGTACACGGTATTTCCGTTTGTTCATAAATTAGCGATAGTGGTTTCCTGCATAGGATTACAAGATTATGATCACTCAAAGTTCGCCGATTTCACAAATCTATGCCGAGATGTTGCCCGGTTCCGTTCGTGTTTTGGCTGAAGATTTGGCCATTCACCACTTCCGTGAATCGCACCCGGCCGACTATGCCAACACGCACAATCACGTGGTGTCATCCATGTTTGAAGACCAAAGCATGTTGCACCTTCCGCGCAGCTTTATCGAGCACGCCAGTAAAACCACCAGTGGCGTGTCCAAACACTATTTCACTGGTCTGCTGTTTGCCCACCGCAATGCCAAACAGGTTGTGGAACGCACGATTGCAGATTGCAATTCCGGTGTTTTAACCCAGGAATATGCGCTTGATGTTATTCAGGCCCACCTGGAAGCCATTTGCAAAGCGCGTTACGACACGCTGTACAACAGCAGCTATCAACCAGCGTTGGCGTTTGATTACGCCGTACTGGAAATGGCAACTTTCCTGTTGATCCACACCCACCCTGAACAGGGAAAGATGTGGACCAACCGCCTCTACCACCTCTAATTAATCAGTCATAACCCGGCCGACTTGCGCATGTAATGACAAGTGGCGCGGATGTGGCGCATCTGGAATACGTTTGGCAACTTCGCCAAGCCCAGCTTTTCTTTTGGAATGTGCGCACGCTTGGTGGAATCTTTCGCCTTCGAAACCATCTTCACCATGTCCGCCAGTTCGGGGGGTTCTGCAGCCAGGGTCAGTTCCTGATACAGAGTAATTTTCCAGATACGGCTAATCAATTGCGTATTCGCAGACACCCAATGCTGAACAGCCAAATCAGCTTCTCGAAATTGCACCACCTGCATTTCAAGATCGGAAAGAATCCACTCAATCGCCACCGAGGGCATTTGATAAAACCGCAAAACTTCTACACCGGTCAGCCTGCGTTGCAACCAAAAACTGTTGGCAGGAAATTCATCGGGCAGCTCGCAATTTTTAAGGCAAGGCAATTCGAACCGTTTATTGAGTATTTTTCTGCCATCGGGCAACACCTGTACCTCATGCCGCTCCACCAGCAGGCCAACCTGCGCCAGGCGTTTGGCAGCCTGCTTCTCGAAGGCATTGCAGGCCAACACCCAGCCATCGGCCAGTGCTTGCTTCAACATCGATTGATACAACGGGAAAAGATCCTTCCTGCCCTGCGCCACCTCGAAGGCCAGGAACTTGCGAATTGCAGCGGCATAGCGTTTCTTTATCAATTCCATCGCAGTTTAATAAACCTTTCACTTGAATCTATTTTCTTTCGTAAGTAGTATAACTTTCGAATATACTTAATCCAAACTTTTATTTTTTTATTACTCAATACTAATAAGGCGAGCGCTCATGCAGATTCCGCTACTTATCGCAATCGTTGTAGGCATTACTGCAAACAGCGAAACAACAGCACCACAGCAAGACAATACAGCGCAGCAAACTACCCCTGTGCATGCAGAAATGCCAGTGGTCGAAGCACAGCACACAGCAGCAGCACCTACGCAAGAAGTAGGCCGCTACATCAAGCCGCTGGAACCAATTTTTGCAAGCCAGTTGCTTGAACAGCCCATGCAACCGATTCAAGTTGCATCCATCGAGCCCCTGCCCTTGATGAAAATGCCCCTGTTCACGTATGTAACAGGCGAGCACACCACACAGTTGGTACCCGTTGAGCAAGGCGGTAAAGACGTACCTATTCAACTCGCCCTGCAAACGCTGACGCCTGAAGGCTACCAAGTCGACGTACCCGCCGGCATGGAAAACATCACCGTGGACTGGAAAGCTTCCGCCACGCGCGACGAAGCGTTTGATTCACTGCGAATCAGCAAAGCCGATGTCGGCATTGTGGTGAACACCGACAAAAAACTTGTTCAAGTGATGAGCGAGAAAGACGCGGTGAAAGTGTACGTAGACCCCAAACCCATTCAATGGGAACTGCGCACTGAAGACGTTCGCCTGGACCGCGCCCTGCGCCGCTGGGCCAAAGACGCTGGCTACACCATTCGCTGGGACGCCGACCGCTACGTGCTGATTGCTGCATCGACCACATTCACAGGCACATTCGAAAACGCAGTGGAACAAGTGCTGGACACACCGGGAATCAAGCTTTCCGAATACCCGCTTGAAGCTTGCGTATATGCCAACGAACCCCCACTGCTGCGAATTACACGTTTGGGCGACCAAAAAGAGGAGTGCAAATAAATGAACAACAAAAACTACAAAAACATTGCACTCAGCGCAGTGGCCCTGGCAGTGCTGTCGGCCTGTACCAGCCCGCAAATGCGCGCTGAAATTGAAAACGACACCAGCCGAATTATTTCCAAAGTTGACCAGGTGAACCAAACCCTGCCAACCGACGGCGCAATTCGCGGCGGCAACGTGTATGCCGAACAACAAGCCAAAGAACAACAAAACGCCAAAGTACTGAAGCGCGCCAAGCGCAGCTGGATTGGCAACACCATGGTGCCCGTGAATGCAGACGACAAACTGCCGCCCGTATTCACCAACAACTATGTGATGAATTTTGCAGACCGTGGCAAGCCTGTTGACTTGGCGACCGTGGCTGCAAGGCTTAGCCAATTGGTCGGCATGCCAGTGCGTGTGCAACCCGACGTGTATGCCGTGCCTGTAGTTGACACCGGCCGCCGTGGCGCACGCCAACTGCCACCTGTTAGCGCACCTACAGCAGCGCCGACTGGCAACGCCCCAAGTGGCCCAATTGGTTCTGTAACCAGCAGCCAAAGTATGACCACCGATTCGATTCGCATGAATTGGGACGGCACACTGGTGGACTTTATGAACCACTTGACCGACCGTTTGGACCTTAGCTGGGAATACCGCGACAACGCCATTTCCATCATGAAGTACACCACGGAAATGTACGAACTTGCTGCATTTCCAAATGGCTACGAATACACACTGAACAGTGGCTCTACTGGTTCCACTTCTGGTGAAGGCGTTAGCAACACGTCGAACCTGACAGTGGCCGAAACCGGAAAAATTGATGGTCAGCTCAGCCTGATTGCGGTTGTTGAAAAAATGATCGAATCAGTGCCCGGCAGTGAAGTAATCCAAGCCGAAGGCAGTGGGCGCTTGCTGGTAAAAACCAGCCGTGGCATGCAAAGCCGTGTGCGTGAACTGGTGCGCGCTGAAAACGACAAAATGTTGAAGCAAGTGCATGTGCAGCTGGACATTTATTCAGTCACCAACATGAAAGACGACCAACAGGGTGTGAACTGGTCCGCTTTCTACAACGACCTGGCTGGTCGTTATGGCATTGATATTCTTTCGCCAAACTCGCTAGTGGGCCCTGATGCAGGTGCAGTTATTCTGTCTGTACCCACCGTTGGCAACACCGACACCAACCGCCGTTTTGGTGGCAGTGCCGCCGTGCTTGAAGCCCTTTATCAAATTGGCGACAACGTGCAGCACCGCCCTATTACATTGGTGGCCATGAACCGCCAGTGGGCGCGCAAAGCACGATTGAACAGCACCGGTTATTTGTCTGAAACACGCCCGGCCACCGGCGGTGTATTGGGTGGTGCTTCGGCCATTCCAGGTTTGGAAACCGACACGGTAACAACAGGCGACCAGTTCTCGGTAATGCCGTATGTGCTCGACAACAACACGGTGATGTTGAAAATGGGCATTAGCTTGTCCGACCTGCTGGATTTGTTTGAAGTAACAACCGGTGAAGGCCCGACACTGCAACGTGTTCAAACGCCAAACACCACTGCAATTACTGATCAATACACAATCGCCTTGAAGCCAGGTGAAGTCATGGCCATTACCGGCCTAAGCCGCGAAACCAGCACGTTTGATGAGCGCCGTTTGACTGAGCAAGCACCGCTGCTGGCCGGTGGTTCACGCAACCTGGGCAAACTGCGCGAAAACTTCATTGTGTTTGTACGCGCAATCGTGCTGTAAGCGGGGGCAATGAACCATGCCTGAACAATCCGCAATCGCCTACCAGGAAGGCCGCAAGGCCTTTGTGGCAGGTATAAGCTGGCAACCCATTTCACAAACGGGTTACAGCAAACGCACGGCTGAAATTCGCGAGTTGGCTGATCGAATTGACGCCACCAAACAGATTCAGCTTAAAACAAGCTATGGCGTATACGTTGGCCTGTACAACTACGACCCCGACATTTCCGATGAAGAACGCAAAGGCACCATGCACAGCCTTGCGGCACTTCTGGCCAGGAAGGTGGGTACGCAAAACACGATTCTGTTTTGGCGTATCAAAGAGGGTTACCGCAAAGACGAAGTTGCACTAATCGTAATTGAAGAAGGCGCGCCTTCACTCGACTTCGTAGCCAGTGAAAACGAAGCCATGAGCACACTGCAAAGCTACATTGATGGTTCAGTCAATAGCACTGTATACCAGCTGTTTAGCAATGCACCCGATTTATTGCCGAACGCAATCGTTGTCGACAACACCCTGCTTTCCGGGCAATTCAAAAGTGAATTCGCATTTCAAGGCTTGCCCACCGACTTCATCAAGGCCGGCGGCGTATTGGCACTGGTCATGTTGGCGGCAGGTGGTCTGTATTACGGCAACGAATACATGATCGAGCAGGAAAACAAGGAGCGACTGGCGCGCGCGCAAGCACAAGTGGACACACCACGTTACTTGGCTGCTTTGCGTACGGCGCAAAATGCAATCGGCCTGCCCGCCAGTGAAGTGCAAACTATGTTGAACAAACTGCTGGAACAGCCCTTTGTGGCGAAAGGCTGGGTGCTTGACCGAATAGTTTGCCAAACAAGCAACTGCACCAGCACCTGGAACAGCCAGGGCGGTTACACCAACGAATTGATTGGTTTTTTATACAACCAAACACCCGTTAACAATCCGCGCGCTTTCAACACGCTGAACTTCACATTTGCCTACCAACACCCTATTCAAGGTGTTGCCAACTTGAACAGCTTGGCCATGAAAACCGACATGCAAAAGTTTTTGTACAACGAACAGCAAGCATGGGTCAAAGCCGGTTTTACAAACACAGTAAATGCCAGCGGCGAGCAGTGGCCTGCGGGTTTCAGGAACGTGCCAGAAAGCCAAGCCGTGAACCGCTATCCGGTTTCCATCACTGGCAGCCTGCCAATTGTGCGCGACTTTCTAAGCCGCTACAGCGCTGACATTTTCTGGAACACCATTGAATTGAACATTGATGCAGACAGTGCAGACAAGCCACTGGAAATTAAACTGCAAGGAGCCTTCTATGCGTACTAAACAACTGGCTACACTGGCATTGCTGGGCTGCTTTACCCACGTTGCAATTGCACAAACACCAGCCCCAGCTGCTTCACCCGCCGCGCCCACCGGTATTCCTGGCGCAGCAGCGCCAGCCAAACCAACCGTTGAAACAGCCACAACACCTGTGGAACAAATCAAACTGAACGGCAGAACCTTGCCGTTAAACATCAAAACCTTGGCTGAACTTCAGCGTTTGACCGAAGAAAAAGAACTACGAGAAAAACTGCAGGAAGCACTTCAAACAGGTGGGGCAATCAACATACCGGCTTCTAACTTGCAAGCCGCCACGCCAACGGCACCGGTTGCCACTGCTGCCGCTGAGCAATCCGCCACTGTGGCCGCCCCAAGACGCGCACGCCCTGTTGTACCTGTAAACACACTAATGGCTGTGTATGGCCCCGACAACAATTTGAAAGCCGAAGTGTTTGTTGGCAAGAAAGAAGCACGCCAACTGAAGAAAGGCGATTCATTCGGGAATTTCCGCGTGGCCAGTATTTCCCAAAACGGTATTCAGCTTGAACCGTTGAATGGTTCACGCAGCAGTCGATTTATTCCAGTTGGCCAACGTTTGGCCAACTAACAGTTAGGTAACAATGAATTCAGAAACTCCAGAATCAGCGAAAGCAATTGGCCAGGTGGCCGATGCTTCGCTGCGTGTAGAAAAGCTTAGCGAACTGCCCCCGTTTTCACGGTTGTTAACCGACGGCGGGCCGAATGCCGTGCTGCGCCTGCCCAGCGCGATTGAAAAGCATTTGTGCGCAATTGAAACGGGTGTGAAGCGCGCCATTATTCTTTACGACGTTGACAAGCAAGCACTGGTACGACCGTTCATTTCGCAACTGCGCGGCAAGCTGATTGCTGAAAAGTTCACGTTCGAGCGCAGTGAAATTCCTTGCGCAGTACAAGTAATTGAACAACTGGTCGAGGATGCACGCACAGGCCAAGACATTCAAGACAAAGGCGAAGACCATGGCATTAGCCAAAGTAAAGCCAAAGAAATTTTTGAAAGCTGGGTTGCACTGGCTGTGCAAGAAAAGGCCACCGACATTCACGTGCAGGTGGTCAACAACATTGCCGAAGTAAAACTTCGTGTAGACGGTGAACTTGAATTCATTCGCGACCAACAAGGCGGTGTTTACACCCCACTGCAAGCCGAGCGCGCGGTGGCATGGGCCTATAACAATGCTTCGGGCAAAGGTTCGAACAGCAACAGCCAGTTTTCAACTGGCGAGAATTTGTACTGCATGATCGCCGCCCGTGAAGTGGGCGGCAAACGCGTGGCCATGCGCTACCAAAGTATTAAAGGTTGGGCTGGTATTAAAGTGGTGTGCCGTTTGTTGTATGTGGATATCGATGCACCCACCCTAACCTACGACCAGTTGGGCTACGCACCAAGCCATATCAAGCAATTAAAAAGTGCATCGAACACGCCTTCCGGCACGATTATTTTTTCCGGAGTTACGGGTTCGGGTAAAACCACCACACTCAAAACATTCATTGAAACCCACCCCGACAATGGTCGAGACGCCTTCTATTCAATTGAAGACCCGGTGGAATACCCATTGCGCGGTGTGCACCAAATTCCAATTCAGCGCGACCTGCTGGACCGCAAAGGTTCACAAGCCAAGTACGCTGAAGTAGTAGCGGGCCTAATGCGCGCCGACCCCAGTTGCGTGCTAATGGGTGAAATTCGTGACCCGGCCACGGCCATTTCAGCGCAGCAAATTGTTGAAACAGGCCACATGGCCTGCGGCACGGTACACGCGCACTTGATTTCAGGCATTGTGCCGCGATTGACCAACGAAGAAATTGGCATGAACCGCGACGTGCTAACCAACCCCAACATTTTGACCCTGTTGGTGTACCAGGCACTGGTACCGAAGCTGTGCCCCCACTGCAAAATCAACGGCAGCCAATTCCAACCCAGCATGAGCGACGCTGAACACGTGTTCGAAGTGCTCGACAACCTGGAGCAACGATTCCACTTGGGTCGAGAAAACTTCTTTTTCAAACGAATTGGCGGTTGCACCAAGTGCAAGAAGCGCGGAACCGCAGGCCTTACTGTTGTGGCGGAAATTCTGACTCCAGACCGAAACTGGCTGAATCTGATTCGCGGTTCAATGGACTACGAAGCGATGATGTACTACCGCTCTAAATCAGATGGAAGCTTCACCACACCCGACATGAATGGCAAAACCGTGTTCGAGCACGCCCTTTACAAAAGCTACAGTGGGCTAATCGACCCGCGCAACTGTGAGCGATTTGACAGCTTCGAGCGCTTTGAAATATTGAACGACAAAGAACGTGACGCACTAGATCGTCACATAGTGGGCTAGAACTATGAGCTTCATGCAAAAACTGCAACGCGCCTTTGTGTCACTGAACTTGATGGACTTTCGCGGCAAGCGCGAACAGTTTTACGAGCAACTGGCCAAGTCGATCGAGAACAAAGAACAACTGCGCACATTTCTTGAAGAAGAACTGAAAATTGCACGCCACAAACGCACCCGCAACAGCAGCCGTGAAGCAGCGCTGAAACTGATGATGCGCAAGCTAAGCTTGGGCGACGACTACCGAATCAGCCAAATTTTAGGCGCGGTGATGCCCCAAGGCGACCGCATGATGCTTTCTGCTGTGGATGATGCACGTGACAAACCCGGCACCCTGCGCGCGCTGAGCGATGCAATTAAAGCCCAGAAAGAAGCGAAAGCAGTAATTTGGAAAGCGATATTCCCGCCCATGATCTTGCTACCAGGTGTCGCAGGTTTTAGCTATGTACTGGCCACACAATCAATTCCAATTATTGTGAAAGTGGCACCTCCAGAGGTTTGGACACCATTTAACCAGGCGGTAAGAAGCTTTGCAGAATACATGGCGGACTATGGGTCAATTACGGCGATTGGGGTAGTAGCAGCCATAGCTGCATTTGGATTCGCTTTACCGCGCTGGAAAGGAACAATAAGGGGCAAACTAGAGCAGTTACCACAAGGTCTAGCGTTCTTGCTCTTCCCGATATTCCCATTCATATTGCCGCTATCCATTTACCGCGACTTTCAAGTCAGCATGTTGGTTACTTCCCTTGCAGTTTTGCTAAAAAGCGGTGGAACGTTGAACAATAGCTTGGACACATTGCGCCGAAATTCCGGTCCGTGGATGCGTTGGCATTTAAAGAAGATCATGAACCACTTGAACGTGGCTCCAACTGATTACATTCCAGCGTTCAGTAAGGGTTTAATGAGTCCAACCTTGCTTTCCCGCCTTGCCACCACGATTAGAAACAACCCTCAATTCGACAAAATACTGATTCAACTGGGCACAGAAGGCAGCGTAGAAATTCGCGAAGAAATTCAAGGCACTGCGAAACGCTTGAACGCGATGATTCTTGTGTTTGCAGCCACTGTGGTGGTGTTCTTATACGTTGGTCAGCTTTCGATTAGCCAAAGCATGACTGAAGAACTGGACCCGGTTAAACGCATGCAACGCGTGCGATAACCAATTTGCGGGGGGTTGACATCGCGCAATAACTATCTAAACTATATTTCGTCTGTTGGTATATCGACAAAATACTTTCAGCTTGGCAGTGCACTTACTTGAAAACTTAACGAGGATACAGAAATGCTTACATCTACTACCCTGAACAGCCGTCGCCAACAGCGCGGTATTACGCTGATTGAAGTATCAATCGGTTTGATTATTGCTGCGATTATTGCTGCTGCAGCTTTCATTGCTTTCCAGAACAATAGCCGTCGTGCTGAAGTACGTGACAACGTCCGTCAAATCACTGAAGTGATCGCAGAAACAAAACAAAAAATTGGACTCCCCCTTGGATACGTTGGACTCACCGAAACAGTTGCTATTAACAATGGTATTTTGAGCGAACCAAACAATAGCTACGATGCCGTAAACCCAATCTTGCTGGCCCCAACAGTCGCAACGGATCCTGAACAGGCTGACCTAGTGTGGCCAGGTATCCCTCAAGATCAGTGTTCTGACTTAGTAGTGGCTTCGTTGGAAGGAGTTAACGTTGTTTCAGATGGTACTGATGATGTTGTAGTTACTAATGGTGTTGCAACCGGTGGACTCGCCGCAATCGATGGGCTTTGTGGTGCAGCAACAAACACGATTACCTTTACATTCGGCCGCCGTTAATTTGATTTGAACAAAAAGCCAGCACCTCTTATTGGTGTTGGCTTTTTTTATTGGAAGTACTAACAATGAGCCAGACCATGAAATCAATCCAACAGAAACTTAAGGGTTTCATTAGCCTCGAGATCGCGCTTGTATTGATCATCTCTGCAATCATTGGCTTTGTTTTAATTCAACAGCAAGCTCGCGCTGCCAAGAAAGAAGTTGCGCGCGTGCAAGCGGATCAACTCCAGCAATTTGCTGATGCACTGAATTCATACACAGATCTGTACCGCCGTGAACTCGTTGGTCCTGGCGATCTAAACATCGACATCGACAACAACGGCACTTCAGACGTAACAATTCCTGAAACTCCACCAGCCGGCAGTCCAGAAGGTGGCAAATTTACTCCCACAGTACAAAATTTGATTGACGCTGGTTTACTGCCCCAGGGGTTTCAAAACCGTCCTGCTGCCTCTGAGGGTCAATTCGTAACTCGCCTAAGTGTACTTCCCGCCGGTTGTTCTGTAGTTGCTGACAACTGCCGTGTGGAAGGCTATGTAGCCATTAACCAGCCAGTAACAACTGGCGGCGCGTTTGATGGCGACATTATGGGCGACATGCTCGGCTTCATGGGTGGCAATGGTTTTGCAACTATTACAGCTAACCAACCTGCTGTTAGTTCAGGCGGGAACTTCACTGTTGCACTGGACATTGATGGCAATGGCACGGCAGACGCCGCGTCCGCAGCCGGTATTACCGGCATGCGAGTAGGCGCACTGGCTAGTCGTGCAGACGTTCGCGACCCTATTCCAAACGTTGACTTTTGCACAGGCGACAACATCAATATTTTCTGGGGCACAGGCGCAGCGTCCAACCCGAGTTTGGCAACTTTATCCGCAAATCCCAACGCCCAAGATCCAAAGAGCGTGTGTTACGCAGTCGTAATTAGCGACACACCTGTGGGTTATCGTTTTGTTCAAACTGACGGTAACGTTGGTGGCCCAGCCGGCGGCCCCGGCGGTAGCGCATTGCTACAGTGCGTGTTTAATGAAAACGCAAACCCACCTGCTCAAATTCGAGTGCTCAGCACATGTTGCGACAACGGTAACAGCAGCTGCACACCACCCGCACCCGGAAGCAGCGTACCAGTGGCAAGTTCTACATCGTCAACAACCACGACAAGCGGAACAACCACAACCACTACAACGACGACGAGCGGTAATGGGAACAGCAATGGCAACAGCAACGGCAATCCCAAGCCATAAATCTGACCGCTCGTGAGCAACCTTTCTCGCCGCCGCCTGCTTTCTTTCAGCGCCGCGGCGTTTGCTTTGGAAGTGCCGTTTAAGGCGGCACTGGCCGCCCCTGCCAAATACGAACCCCCCACCCTCCTCGACCTGCAACGCGCAGGCGAGCGTTTTCAAATCGACATTTCCACCCGCGAAGGCTACCAAACCGCAGCCTGGGTGCTGCGCGACATTCGCGCGGGCAACAAAACCGGTTTTCCCAACATAGAAATGCTTCAGCTAGCCGCCTGGGCTCAGGCGGTGTTGGCCGAGCATTATCAGTACACCGTGTTCGAGGTTACTTCTGGCCTTCGAACACCGGGCACCAACAGCGCAATCGAAGGCGCTGCACGCAACTCCCGCCACCTTCCTGATGCAAGTCAGCAGTTTTTCGCCATGGACATCAAACCAATTGGCGCGAAAATAGACCAAGTTACGAACATTTTGAAGCACCCCGCATTTGGGGGGGTCGGAACCTACAATACGCATGTACACTTTGATATACGCGACAAAGCTGTAGTGTGGTCTCGCAAAAAGTAACACATAAACTGAATTGAATATTTTGTAGGTAAAACAGGGGGAAACCCTTGCTCTATCTATATCTACCGGCACTCATATAAAAAATTGTCCGGTACTATTAACTTTATCTATCAGTTTTATGATTAAATAATAAACGAGAAGAATTCTTATGCCCAAAGTACAGAATATTGAACAGCCCCGTTCTGGTGCCTATTTGGCCCGGTTTCGGCAAAAGTACGGTTTAACAGTTTCCAAAATGTGTGCATTATTTGGAATCAGCACGCAGGCGAAATTCAACAGCATGATCAAACCAGCTGTGGAAGGCGAGCCCAACCTGCTAGACCCCACCGTTGCCCTGGTTCTGCGAATGTATGAAACGCATGAGCATTTGATTCCCCTGAACAATGAGTTCACCCTTGAAGACACCTACCGCATGTTGCAACGCGTGTTTGGTGCTGACCAAGTCAATGAAAGCGTGTTTGGAGTATTGCTCGGGCGCAGCGCTGGCTCGGGCTACAGGTGGTTAAGTGGTGCGGGCAATGCCACGCCGCAAGTGGGTATTATTCTTGAGCGCTTTTGCCACATGTTAAATCGTGGTTTTGAAGAGCCTGAAGTATGCCTAATTTGGCTTGACATCGTTCATAGAGAGTATAGGGCAAGGGGAACAACGCCGCCTTTGGCACACATCGATGCCTTGGGTCAGTTGGTGCAAAAATATCCCCTGAAATACAAACACTTGGTAGAGATGGACGCGTAAGCAGATGAGCAGCGCAGAACTGAAATTAACCGCAGTCTGGATTGGTAGCACCCCCCCACCGCCAACCCTGAAGTTGACGGACTACAAACTGCCGATTGTTGGTGACCTGCCAGCGGGCTATTTCAACGCCCTGTACGGCAACCGCGCTGCTTATTCCGCCCTTGGCGAATTGCTGACCGACGCACAAAACAAAGGCCTGTACTTCTCGACCGCTGTGGTTACAGTGGCCCTGAAGAAAGAGCGCAAGCCCGGCGTGGTTCACCTGCAAGACCTGACCGAAAACGCCGGCGGCATGGTGAACCTGACCCGTGTTTCCAAAGAAGTGGTGGCCGAAATTGCCGCCATTTACAAAGACTGCCTGGTCCATTCCGATGGCGGTTGCGGCTTGCCTGAAAAACCCGATGATTCTTTCATCGACAGCATGGATTGGCGCAAACCGTTCCGCTTCATGCCCGATCGCTTGGAACACATTCCCGAAGTGTTTGACCTGCTGCAATGTGAAGTGTTGGTGCACCCTGTGCGCTTTGCAACTTCCGCGGCTGACACGGTGCACCATGTGGCTTCGCTAATGCTGGATGAAGTCACCGTGATTAGCGCCGAGCCCAACAGGTTTGAGGTTGGGCCGCACCCGGACAAGATTGAGTTTTAAGATTGAAGTCTGAAGAAGCAACTAACAAACCTGACCCCTGTAATGGAAATGCGACTGCTTCCCCTGCAGCCGAAGCCCCTTCTCACAAGATGAATACCAAAATAAACATTGCCGATTCTTTGGCAATGCCCCTTGGCGCAGAAATCGATTTCGAGCCTAAAAGACTACGTATCGCGATTAGATGTGTTGATTTCCGCTGAGATGAAGCTGTTTAGCCCAATACAGACCTAGCTATCATGAGGGATTTTCAGAATATATAAATATTTGTATATTTCTCCCCATGAACCAAATAAAACCATTAGAATTTAAGGGGAGTTCTCTCGACAAACTGCGTGCGTTTCCACTAGAAGCTAGAAGAGAAGTCGGACTTCAGCTGGATCGCGTGCAACGCGGTTTGGTTCCTGACGACTGGAAGCCGATGAATACAATCGGACAAGGTGTAAAGGAAATCAGAATTAGAGAGACCTCGGGGATTTTTCGTGTAATTTACGTTGCTAAGTTTGCGGACGCGATATACGTTCTCCATTGTTTTCAAAAGAAAACACAGAAAACAAGTCAAACTGACGTAAACATTGCGTCGAAAAGGTATCGCGATCTGCTTGAGGAGTTACGCCATGAATAAACAACGATTCGATAGTGTTTGGGATGCCATTGAAGACACGGCCGAACAATCTGAAAATATGAAATTGCGTTCGGCCTTACTAATCGCACTCAAGGCACACATGGTTCGGGCAAAACTCAGCCAGGCAGATGCTGCTCAGCTTTTTGGTGTCACCCAACCAAGAGTGTCTGATTTAATGCGTGGGAAAATCAATCTATTCGGGCTGGATACATTAGTAAACATGTCCAGCGCAGCTGGCCTGCAGATTGAAATTAAAATTCTCGAGCCTCAGTAATCTGCGTATTGTTCACTCAGATATCGATGTACTTGTCTTCCTGCCCTGCCCCTGGCCGTACTGGCTTGGGCACAATTTTCAATGTGGGCTCAGACATTCCAAGCGGTTGAAGCGACAGCGCCGGTGGCAGCATGCCTTTCTTGTCTGCGTGCAAAAAGATAACGGTAAACACCGATGCACAAAAGGCTACGGCAAACACGCCGAAAACGGTGGCCAAAACAACCCCAATGCGTTGCTTGATTGTTAACTTCGTGTTGTTCATGATTTGGCTCCCATCCAATACTCCAGACTACTGATTATGTGGAGTATTTTCAAGATAAGAAGTTCACAATTTCAAACTATTTGAGTTGTCGACGAAGAACTTTGCCAAATCAAGATGCAGTAAGAATTCGGAACTCTGTCGCAATTGCAACTGGTCGAACGTGATTCTTCTCACGTTTAAGATCCACAATCCCGTAATTCGACATGGTCTTGAGCGTTCGAGAGAGATTGCTCGATTTACGGCCAGTTGCCTCTGCCAAATCCGAGATGGATTCAGGCTTGATTTGAGTAATAACCTTCAACAATGCCCGGTTATCGTCGCTCAGCACCTCAGCCAAAGACTTCATGGATGTAAACCATACCTTGGGATCACCTGGTTTTGGTTTGTATTCACCACGCGCAATCGCTAAAACTCGCTGGCGAATTTGCTCTTGGGGCATTATCCCAATCACTAAGGCCTTCATCACTTTCAATCCGATAGTGTAGTACTGCGGGGTCGTTTTTCATCCGCGCAATATATCACCAGATGATAATACCCGCTAGTTTCATTTGTCACGCAATTTATTCATTTCATTGTAATTACGATACTTTTTGAATGCCTTGAACAAACCATTCGCATCCACCCAATCTGAATACGCGCGGTATTCCGGATAAGCCAACAGGTGCTTTTCTTCGGTCTTGGCGCGGAAGTAGTAAATAATGTTCACGGCCAGCAGCAATATACAATTTCGAAAGCCTTCCACCGGGTCGTTCAGGTTCAAAAACGGCATGGCCACCATCCACCAAAACAGGTTTTTGCTAAGGTAAGCCGGGTGCTTCACATAGCGGTACGGGCCATTGGTAATCACGCCGCGGTAACTCAAGTTGGCAAAGCGCAAACCAAACGCCACAGTGGACCAGGCGTACACAAACACCAGCGCTGCGATAATGCCGCCCCACAGGGCAAGGAACACGGTGTAGCCTTCAAACCACAGCATCCATTCCTGCGTGCCTATGTGGTAGTTCAAGGGGCCGGCCAGGAACAGCGAATTGAACGGCGGGTAACACACGAAGGCGGCCAGCCAGGCGGCTATGTGGGGGTTGGCCGAGCGAATGTGCGTGTCGATAACCCGGAAGGTGCAGAAGTAGCCAATGGCACCGAACACCACGTCGAACACAAAAAACACTTTCAGCACATACAGCACCAAGGGCACTGGGTTGCTGAACAGGTCGTTGGTGTCGGCTTTCAGCAAAGTGTCGATCACGTTGGGGGTGATCGACATCATGAAGGCCAGGTAAAACCCCTTGATGGCCCACACACGCACATGGTCTTTCACCAGCTCGAAATCAACGCCCTGCTTTTGCAGACTGACTGCTTTGCCAAAATGCCAAAGTGCGTCGCGCGGTTGTTCCATGAACTTGCTGGTGAAGTAAATGTAGAACGGCGACATGGCCAGCAGTGTTAAGCCCCACTCGTCAACCGAGCTTAAGTAGTACTCGTAGCTCGGCTCTTGATAAAACCTGAAGGTGAAGTAATAGAAACCCACCAGACCATAGGTCACGATGGTGGCAATGGTTTTGGTGAAGGTAATCGACAGCACTTCGCGGGTGGGCCGCTGCAGGCTGTAGTTCATGCCGGTGGACGGGTTCAGGTGTACCTTGTCCACCAACACACTGACGACAACCATGACCCACGCTGTGCCAATGAGTAAAACCGGTGTGGCTATTTGCCCGCTCCAGTTTTGCACATGTGCAAAAACAGTAAAGGCCAGCATGGCGATTGCGCCAGCCAGCCCCACCTTCAAGCTTACAGCCGAATGAGGTACCGCCATAAAAAACCCCCAGCCTTACAACTGCAAGGCTGGGTCGACGACAGAGAGACTCGTCTTATTAAACAAGGTCGTTCTGTTCTAACAATGTGTTTTCTACGGTGCCCAGGAAAGTAACTTCGCCAGCGCCGACCATGCCGTCGTTGTTGGTGTCGGTCAGGTGATAAATGCCTGCGCCTACAACTGGAATTGCATCGGCTGTTGTGCCGTTCAGAACAATGATGTTCTGCTCGGGTGCCATGGCCACGTCACCGTTGTCCAGGAAGGCGAAGTTCTCTTGCAGGAATTGCAAGCTGGCATCGCTTTCGAAGTCGGTGAAATCAACATCAACCAGATAAACCTTTCCATCTGTCATGTCGAACTTGTTGACTGGGTCTGTTTCCAGAACGGGTACAGGTGGTGCCACATAAGCAGCCACATCTGTGTTGTCGAACTGAGCCAGGGCACCACCGAAGTCGATCTTGTCCATTTCGGCAGAATCGAAATCGCTTACTACGTCAGCCATGTCCAGATTGTCGAACACGAATGTGTCTGCGCCGTCGCCGCCAACCAGCGTGTCTGCGCCTTCACCGCCGTTGAGCATGTCGTTGCCGGTGCCACCAAGCAGAATGTCGCTGCCAGCGCCGCCGTCGAGCGTGTCGTCGCCACCGCCACCCACCAAGCGATCGTCGCCGCTCAGACCGAAGATCTGGTCATTGCCTTCACGACCGAAGAACTCGTCATTGACGTTTCCACCGGTGAGCACATCGTTGCCGGAACCACCGTACATGGTGTTCGGGTTCAGTGGGTCACCAGAAGCAATGATGTTGTCGTTGCCCAGCGAGTCGGTCGTGAATTCGAAGCGGAAATTACGCGCCTGGTTTGAACCCTGCGTGGTGTCTTCGTAAACAATGGTCCATGCGTCGCCGGCCATCAACGGGTTGGTTACCACGTACTGGGCCAAACTAACCTGCATGCCGCCGATGGTTGCCACAATGTTTGCAAAGTTGATGTCTGCGCGCATCAGGTCGTCTTCAGCGCTGTATTCCCAACGCATTGGGTCTGGATTCGCTGGCAACGGTGCAACCACCGTGAAAGTAATGCCGTCAACAATCAAGGTCACCAACAAATCGGTCTCGAGTAACAGACCGTTCTGTGTCACAGGATTGATGTTGGGGCCACCATCTGCTGGTGAATAGCTGTTGGCCTGGTAATCGGTCAACAGGGTCAATGTTGCATCGGCCACGTTGTCGTTCACGGTGTCAATGAAGTCACCGCTGGTGGCTTCAGAAAACACTATGATTGCTTCGTAGCTCTTGCCGCTGTTCAGTGGCTTGGATTCGCCTTCGGTGATGTCGCCCACTGGGCCGGCGACTGCACCGGGTGGCAGTGCAAACACATTCAGTGTGCCTGTTGACACAGGCATGCCAGAGGCATCCAGATTCTCGTAAATACCGTAGGTGACGCTGTCCAGGAAGGCTTCTTCGCCCACCACAACCGCTGGTGGCAAGTAGAAGAAATCAGGAATGTCTGTGCCCGAGAACACGTCGGTCACATTGACATCAACAGCCATGCCATCGACGTAATACACAATTCGTCCATCCACTTGTGGATCAGCATCTGGAAGAACAGACGTGAACTTGACCGAGAAAATTGTGTCTGGATCGTCAATATTGATGGTGATTGGGTAACCCAATGCGTATTCCGGATTTGTCTGTGTAATGTCCAGCGGAACAAAGTAGTTGCTGACTGCGGCAAAGCGCGGTGTATCGTCAGTACCAGTAATTTCGATGTTGACGGTCACTTCTTCCGATGTACCACCCTGTGGATCGGTAACCTGATATTTGAACGAGCCGGTAGCCAATTGCGCAGCTGGCAGTGCATCCAGATCAAATGCAAGAATTTCGTAGGTGCCGTCAGCAGCAACCTGAACCTGAATGGTCTCCATCATGTCGACGCCGTTGATGTCTTTGAACATCACAACCACATCAACTGGTGTGCCCACGTTGTCGGCAGAACCATTGACCAAACCAATGGTGAGCTCGTTGAATGCGTCGTCCACATCGGTCGCGCCTGTCAACAGGTTACCCATCGGGATTACGCCCATTTCAAGCTGATCTTCGTCGATCATCACTTCAACCGGATTCACACTGATCACGGGCGAATCGTTGGTGCCGTCGATGGTAATGCTGATGGTTTGCTTGGTGCCGTCTTCGGAGAAAATATCGAAGCTGTCCATCAGTGGATCACTGTCAATGTTCAGTGCGTCAACCAGTGGATCGGTGTTGTCGAGCGTGTAAGTCCACAGGCCGCCAGCAGTAATTGTGAAAGTACCGTAGGTGGTCATTGCTGGCATTTCAACGGCTTGGAACACGTTGTCTGCATTGTCAACATCGGCAGCAGTCACCGTGCCGGTGGCTGTGGGCGTACCGGGTACGCCTGCATCGCCCGCTTCAACCACTGTGTCCATGACTTTGCCGTCGATAACTGCGGAGTCGTTGGTGCCGGTGATCGTGATTTCGATGGTCTGCTTGGTGCCGTCTTCGGAGAAGATATCGAAGCTGTCTTCTAACTCGTCATCCACGTTCAGTGCGTCAACCATCAGGTTGTCGTTGTTGAGCGTGTAAGTCCAAAGGCCGCCAGCAGTAATTGTGAAAGTACCGTAGGTGGTCATTGCTGGCATTTCAACGGCCTGGAACACGTTGTCTGCATTGTCAACGTCAGCAGCAGTCACTGTGCCCGTGGCTGTTGGCATGCCAGGTACGCCTGCATCGCCCGCTTCGGTTACGGTGTCCATGACTTTGCCGGCAATAATCGCGGAGTCGTTGGTGCCGGTGATCGTGATCTCGATGGTTTGCTCGGTACCGTCTTCAGAGCGGATCACAAAGCTGTCTTCCAACTCATCGTCAACGTTCAACGCATCAACTTCCATGTTGGTGTTGTCGAGCGTGTAGGTCCACAAGCCGCCAGCAGTAATTGTGAAGGTACCGTAGGTGGTGGTCACTGGATCAGTCACGGGCTGGAACACGTTGTCTGCATTGTCAACATCGGCAGCAGTCACCGTGCCTGTTGCAGTGGGCATGCCGGGTACATCTGCATCGCCCGCTTCGGTTACGGTGTCCATGACTTTGCCGGCAATCATCGCGGAGTCGTTGGTGCCGGTAATCGTGATCTCGATGGTTTGCTTGGTGCCATCTTCCGAGAAGACATCAAAGCTGTCTTCTAACTCGTCGTCCACATTCAACGCATCAACCATTAGGTTGTCGTTGTTGAGCGTGTAGGTCCACAAGCCGCCAGCAGTAATTGTGAAGGTACCGTAGGTGGTCATTGCAGGCATTTCAACGGCCTGGAACACGTTGTCGGCGTTGTCAGGGTCTGCGGCCAACAACTGGCCTGTGGCTGTGGGGTCACCTGGTACTTCGGCATCGCCCGCTTCAATGACGGTGTCCATCAAATTGCCAGTGATCACAGCCGGGTCGTTTACAGCGCCGACATTCACAATCACCGTAACTGGGTCTGAAGCAAGGTCACCATCACCGAGCGTGTAGGTGAAGCTGGCTTCGCCAGTGAAGTTTTCATCAGGGGTGAAGGTGATCACGCCATCAAGCAGACTGACTGTGCCGTTCATTGCACCGCCAACGTTAAGCAGTTCAAGTTCTGCATCTGCTGTATCTACATCGGTGTCGTTGGCCAGCAAGTCTGCTGCGTTGAATATCAGTGCTTCATCTTCATCGGTGTTCAGTTCATCACCCTGACCCATGGGCTTGTCATTGGTGCCGCTGATGGTGATGGTTGCCTCCAATGGTTCAGTCAAACCACCCAGGCCGTCGCCAACCTGGTAGGTGATGGTGCCGGTTGCATCTTGATCCACGGGCAAGGCATCGAAGTCGAAACCTGTAATGAAGTAATTGCCTTCAGGTTGAATGCGAACTTGAACGTCTTGAGTGGCCATGTCGCCATTCTTGTCGAGGTAGTTCAGTGTCACCGTGATGTTCTCATCGATGTTCAATGCAGAACCATTCACTGTGGCAACAAACAGATCGGTCAGCGGATTGTCCACGTCAGTGGCTGTGTCCAGCAAATTGCTGTCCTCGGCATTGACTGCAACACCAGCTTCCAACTGGTCTTCGGTGGCGCTGATACTGCCAGCCATGGCCACTGGAGCGTCGTTTGTGCCTTTGATAATAATGGTTACGTTGGCCGTATTCTTGTCGTTGACCTGGCCCGAATCATCTTGAACCTGAACGGTGTACACAAGGGTCAATTCTTCGTCCACGCCCAGATAATCAAATGTTGTTGTGTCGGAATCAAAAGACCAATTCAATGTGCCGCTGGTTTGCATGTTGTTCAACACTGTGGCGGGTGTCACGCTGAAGAAGCCTTCCAGCTGCTCCATTGTCAAACCGCCAGTGTCGCCATCCACGGTCAGGTTGCTGACTGTGGAATTTACAACGTCGGTTACATCAACATCAGCAACGGTGAAGCTTCCTGCTGCGGTCAGTGGCTCATTGGTTTCATCCAGTTCATCGCCTTGTGCCACTGTAGATGTAATGGTTGGGGCGTCGTTGGTACCAGTAATGGTAATTTCCACCACCTGTGTGACCAATCCACCATTGCCATCATCAACAGTCACTTCGTAGCTTTGCTTCTTGGTTTCACCAGCCGCAAGGAAGTCGATGGCTGAATCTGCCACTTCGAACTTCCATTCAAATGCACGGGTAAAACTCAGGTCACTGAAAATGCCGCCGCCAGGCAAGGTCATGGGCGCTGTGAATTCACCCACGTAGATTTCGCTGACTTCAGCCAACGATTCAACGGTAATGGTGTGCGAATCGGTGAAGTCGCGATCGCTGAATGCAATCTCGCCAGTCGTGCTGCGAAGGGCACCCATCACTTCCAGATTCTCTTCGAGTTCTGTTACTGCGCCTGTTTCATCGGTTTGACCTGCATTGACCACAGGGCCATCGTTGGTGCCAGTGATCACAATGGTGACCGTGTTGGAACCTGTGTTGTTCATCTGACCCGAATCGTCTTGAACTACAACGGTGTATTCCAGCGTAATCGACTCACCGGCTGCCAGCAGGTCGAAAGTGGCCACGCCTGAATTGAAATTCCAAGCCAGGTTGGCGGTGTTGGTGGCGCTGTCCAGAATTGCAGTTGGAGACACGCTCAACATGGCTTGGAAACCTGCCAGCAACTGGGGCGTTACCTCGGGAGCCACTGCAGATTCGTCAGTGCTGTCGAACATTACAGAAACTGATGCCACACTGGCAGTCACTGAATCAGCTGTGTCTACATCCTGAACAATGAAGCTGCCAGCGGCAGTCAACTGCGCATTGGTTTCTGGCAATGTCGCGCCCTGCGCAACTTCGGAGCCAATGGTTGGCGCGTCGTTGGTGCCAGTGATTGTAATGGTCACGGTTTGGTCAATTTGACCGCCACGGCCGTCGCTGATCGACACGGTGTAGGTTTGCTCAATGTCATCACCAGCGCGCAGAAAATCCACCGCGCTGTCTTCAACTTCGAATGTCCAGGTGGCAGTTTTTGTTGCCTGGTCGATCACCGCGGTGAATTCACCCAGGTAGCCAGCAGAGCCATCTTGAGTGGTCACGGTATAGGTGTCGTTTTCATCCAGATCAGCAATCTGGATCGTGCCGCTGTCAGTCAAAGTGGATTCATTCTCGGCGGCGTCGCCGTCTGCGATCTCAGTCACTTCACCGCTGGTTACGGCTGCGACCAAAGTGGGCAGGTCATTGCTGCCCTGAATCGTGACAGTAATTACTTGGTCCACAAACGCACCGAAATTGTCGGTAATGCGTATGGTGTAGGTTTCGGTCACAACATCGGTTTGCGACAACTTGTTCAATGCAGCCTCGTTCACCACGTAGGTGTAGGAAAGCTGACCGGCCGTGTCGGAATCGGTGCTTTGAACCATGCCCAACTGGAACACGCCCAAAGGTTCACCACTCTCGTCGGTGGTCGAGGTGGCGGTTGAAAGCACTTCAGCGTCGTGAATGTCGCTGACATCCACGTCATTGAAATTCACCACGCCTGTGAAGGTTTGAATGCCTTCGGGCGACACCACCACGTCCGCATTCTGCAAAACAGGTTCCGCAGTTTCAATGGGGGTGGAAATCACTTCGCCGCTGTCAGCAGTTGCGCCTTCAACAATCGAAAACTCCAGGTCTGAACCAGCAGCTGTCACCACTGGGGTGTCGTTGGTTCCCACAATACGAATGGTGATCACGGTGCTGCTGGTTGCACCCGCACTGTCAACCAAAGTAATGGGGAATTCTTCAATGATCTCTTCGCCTTCAGCCAGGAATTCCAGGTCGGCAGGGTCAGTGAAGTAAGTGTAGGTAATTACGCCGCCATTGCCAGCGGCATCGGTCTGGCTGGTCACAGCCACTTCCAGGCGACCGGAATCACCATTCAGAACCAACACGCCCTCCTCTGAACCTTGAATACTGTGCGTGTCAGCAGGGTTGCTGTCGTTGAATGTAATCGTGCCAACGGTTTGCAAATCAGGCGCATCTGCTGGGGGGGTGCCTTCAAGTTCAACCACACCTGTACCAGCAACCTCTTCTTCACCTTCGCCATCGCGAATGGTCACACGGGTAACCGGAACCAGTTCAGGCGCAACGTTGGGAACGGGTGGCGGGGGAACGCCGTCGTCGTCATCTGGCAACAGCAGCAAACCACCCAAGGCTGCGCCGCCAAACGGCAGGAAAGGCACCAAACCTTCAATGTCGCCTTGCTGGGCTGCGGCCAACACGTCTTCTTGACCAGCCAGCAACAGGCCGGTGTTACATTCTTCTTCCCACACGGTGGCGCCGTCGCGCATGTTCTGGTAACCATACAGATCGCTTTCAACATATTCGTAGTATTGGGCAGACACTGCCTGTACTTGCTGAATCTGTGCTTCACCCATGCCCACGTCTTGCAGCATCTTGAGCAGTTCTTCTTCGGTCAAACAGGCGTCGATCGCGGCGCGCACCAGGTTGTGGGCCAATGTCTCCATACCGTAAGGCACCAAGGCGCCTGCCTGGGCTTCAGCCAAGGCCGCTTCCAGTTGGGCCAGCACTTCAGCGCCAATTCCCACGCTGGGGCTCAGGTTCAACTGGGCAATCATTTCAGCAGGTTGAATTTCTTCGGCGAACGCCTGCTTCATCAGGCCGGTGCCCAGCAGTGCGGTCAGCAGGTACACACGTGCAGACGGGTTCAACTCCTGGCCGCGCTTGGTCGAGAACTGCTTCAGAAGTGCCAGAATTGTTTGTGTGGATTTCGTTTTCATCGCGTTCTCCGATCAGGTATTGGTTGCCTTACATCATGTAGGTCATTTCCCTACAGGCGGCGTATACCAATAATACGCCCACATTTCGTAAATGGATTCACTTACGAAATAATAAAGACGAGATGAAATAGAGGATTCAGACCAATTTTCCGCGAACGAAATCGATCTAAATTGTTAAAGCAAAAAGGAATTTTATTTAAGAAAAAATAAACCTATAGAAATCATAGGTTTACTTAATTGACTTAAGAGCGGTTCAAATAAGATGAAAAATCAGGAAACAATGACTGCAATAATTACCTACAAAACCCCACCGCATTTTAGGGGGGAGCCTAAAACCGGTGGGGTTTAACCTGCTTTATTTGATTTGAATGCCTTTGTAATCCTCGGCATTCAGGGTTCGGCCCATTTGCTGCCACAAAATATGGCGCATGCGCTTGAATGGCACCAAACGGGAACCCAACCACACACGCGCGGCATTGTTACCGTACACAATGCGGGGCTCGTTTTTCTTGATGCATTTCAACACGTACTCGCAAATCTCGTCGGGCGGCGTGGTCAAAAACTTCTTGGCAAACTTCTCATGTTCAGGCTTGCTGGCAATGTTGGTGTTAATGCCACCTGGGTGAACCAGGTGCACCTGCACCTTGCTGTTGGAAAGCTCAACCATCAGCGACTCGGTAAATCCACGCACTGCAAATTTGCTGGCGCAGTAATCGGAATTGCTGGGTGTACCCACCAATCCAAAAATGCTGGACACATTCACCACTGCGCCTTCACCGTTGGCCAGCAACTGCGGCAAGAATGCGCGCGTGCCGTGCACCACGCCCCAGAAGTTGATACCCATAACGCGTTCATAACTGTCGTCGCTCAGCGCCCACACCGGGCGGCCTTCTCCGCTAACGCCCGCGTTGTTGATGATTACATGGGCATTGCCCAGCTCGGCTTTCACGGCTTGGGCAAAGGCGTAAACACCGGCTTTGTCTGAAACATCCAGTTTCTCGGCATACACGGGCACGTCGGCCAGTTCCATGACCATTTTTTCGGTTTCCCGAAGGCCTTTCTCGTCGTAATCGCAGATTGCAATTTTGCTGCCCAGTTTGGCGAACATCAGCGCATACGATCGACCCATGCCTGAAGCGGCACCGGTAATTACAACCACTTTGTTCTTGAAATTTTTCATGCTGCGGCCCCTTCGGTGAGCATTTCAGATTCATCGGATTGTGCTGCCTTGTTTTGTGCCAACGGGGCCTGCAACACATGGTCGTTCATCTTGAAGTTCCTGGCCATGCGCAGGTAGGTGTAACTAAAGCCGGGGAACATGGCCACCACATGGCCGCTTTTGCTTTTGTACCAGCTGGTGCAGCCACCACGCTTCCAGACGGTTTTTTCCATTTCGCTGTGAATGTGGGTGGTGTAACGCTCTTCAGCCTGGGGCTTGACCTCAATTGCGGCGGCCTTTTTCGCCTTCACTTCAGCAATGGCCCGCATGATGTAGTGCATCTGCGCTTCAATCACGAATATCGCACTGGTGTGGCCAATGCCGGTGTTTGGGCCGGTCACGATGAACAGGTTTGGAAACTGGGGCACTGTGGTGCCCAGGTAAGCGCGCGGGAATTCGTTCCACACATCGGCCAGTTTCGTGCCGCCCTTGCCCACCACGGGGTAGGAAATCACGCCATCCGTTGCATCGTAACCGGTGGAGTACACAATGCAGTCCAGGTCCACTTGCTCGCCACTCAGGGTTTTAATGCCGGTTTCATTGATTTCGGCAATGCCGTCGGCCTTGTCGTGCAGGCTCACGTTCGGGCGGCAGTAGGTCGGGTACAGCGTGTTGCTCAAAATAATGCGTTTGCAGCCAATGGTGAAATCGGGCGTTACTTTTTTACGCAGTTCAGGGTCTTTGATCTGCTTCTTGATGTGGTGCAGTGCTTCACGCTGGGCAATGTTTTTCAGTGCAAAGTCTGAATACTTGAATGCGATCACCCGGCTTTCCAGCCCCCAGTAAATTGCGGCGCGGGCCAGCTTGCGAATTGGCTCTACCTTCAGCAAGGCACGCTGCCAGGGTTTGAACACCCGGTCGGGGCGCGGCAACACCCAGTGGGGCGAGCGCTGGAACACATGCAGGTGCCCCACTTCTGGTGCAATGGCTGGAATAACCTGTGCCGCACTGGCACCGCTGCCGATAATGGCCACTCGCTTGCCCTTGTGGTCGTAACTTTGATCCCAGGCATTGGTGTGAAAGGTTTTGCCCTTGAAGGTGTCGCGGCCTTTGAAGTTCGGAATCACTGGCGTACTAAGCGGGCCAGAGGCATTGATCACAAACTGGGCTTTCAATACATCGCCGCCCTGCAGGTGCACATGCCAACGTTGCTCATTCTCGTGCCATTCGGTGCGCTGCACATTGCTGTTCACGCGGGTTTTTTCCCGCAGGCCATGCTTGGTGATCACATGCTCGGTGTATTGCTGCAACTCTGCGCCTTCGGCGAACATTTGACTCCAGTCGTAGGGCTCGGATTCAATCGAGTACAACAGCGATTGCACATCGACCGCAGCGCCCGGGTAGGCGTTCTGGCACCAGGTGCCGCCCATGAAATCGCGGCGTTCAAGAATGATGAAATCTTCAATGCCGCGCTTTTTCAAATTGATGGCCGCGCACTGGCCGCCAAAGCCACTGCCGATGATGACTACGGAATACTGATTCATGTCTGCGCCCTTCTGTGTGGAATTTGATCTGGCTTGAATGTATATCTGACAAGGAGCGTTGTCAATTGCAAATTGATCAATTGGGGGTAGAACAATCCCCCTAATTGGCGGATTGAAAACCGGTAAACCTTTCAGAATTGACACATTCCCAATTTGAATAATCAAGGAGCAAACACATGGCCGCACCACAAGCGCTGATTAAAGACCTGGAGGGTGAAGTAAGCGTTACCCGCAATGGCGAAGTAGTTGCAGTACAAGCTGGCGACTTCCTGTTGCCAGGCGACGAAGTGGTCACTGGCGGCAATGGCCGTTTGTCACTTGAGTTCCCTGGCACCGAAGGCCAGATTCCCGCCGCAGGCGTGATGACCGCCAACGGCAAACTGACACTGGGCGAGCAGCCCGGCCCGAATGGCCAACAAATTGTTGTGCTGGAAGACGGCGAATGTTTTGAATTCACCACCGAGCTGGCCGAAAATTCTGCTGCCGCAGAAGGCGGTGCAGTTGCTGGCCTGTTTGGCGCCGGTTTGCTGGGCGCAGGCAGTGGCGGCATTGCCGGTGCGGGTGCTGTGGCAGCAGGTGCATTTTTGGCAGGTGGCGGATCTGACGACTCCTCTTCTACAGGCGCAAGCACTGGCAGCGGCACAGGCACCAGCATTGCAGACAGCAGTGGCGGTTTGGGTGGCCTGGGTGGCGTAGGCGCTGGCGAGTTTTCCTCAGAAGACAGCCCACAAAGCCTGGAAGAATTTGCAGGTGAAAACCTGACCCCGGAAAACCTGCAGGAAACCATCGTAGAGCCAATTCAGACTGCGGTAGAAAACAGCCAGGCCAACCCGGAATCAACCCCCGACAACATTGCTGTGGCCGTGGAAGACACCGGCATGGGCGTATTGGAGAACGTGCACGATGCACTGGTGGCCACCACCGGCGAAGGCACCCCCCAGGCCGACCTGATTCAACAACTGGTCGATGGCGTGAACCAGACTCCGCTGGGCGAACCGCTCAGCCCGGTCACCACGCCACTGGTTGAAGCCGTAAACACCGACCTTGGTTTGGACACCCTGATTGCTGCCCTGCCGAACATTGACCCGACCGACGGCGGTTTGGTCACCAGCGTGGTGGACACAGTCGATGGCATTACCCAGCCATTGAGCCAGGAAGTGGAGCCAGTCGACATGCTGATGAGCGAACTTCACAATGCAGCCGTTGAAATCGACAACCTGCTGGAAGGCGCGGTTGAAGGCATTCTGGGCGGAGCAGACACACTGGAAACTGCGCTGCAAGGTGCAGGCGGCACAGGTGGATTGCCAGAAATTCCGGAAGGCGATTTGCTGGGCACACTGAGCACAGGCATTTCTTCCGGTGCAGACGCACTGGGCGAACAACTGGGCGGCGGCGGTTTGCCAACGGACGGTTTGTTGGGCTAATTCAGCCTCAAACCAATGTGAATACCTGATATTTGTCATCAGAATTTCACAATCAACACATAGGCTCGAGTGTTTTGACGTAACTCGGGCCTATTTTCATGAACAAATCAAAAATTCAACTGTTTGCAATTTCCGCAATTGCAGCGGCCACATTGGTAGCCTGTGGTGGCGGCAACGACAGCGCCCCTGCTGTCAGCGCCAGCGAAACCACTTCCATTGCACGTTTGGGCACATACAACTCGGGCGTATTCGACGCGTCTGCTGCTGAAATTCCTGCGTTTGATCCAATCAGCCAACGCCTGTTCGTCGTCAACGCACAAGCTGGCGCAATCGATGTACTGGACCTGAGCGACCCCGAAAACCCGGTGCTTGAACAAACCCTGACTACCGCAGGCATTTTGGCGGGTTCCAAGGTAAACAGCGTGGCAGTGGCCAACGGCATTCTGGCAGTGGCCATTGAAGCCCCAACGAAGACAGACAACGGGCGTGCCGCATTCTTCAACACAGAAACACTGGCATTGATCAGCGATGTGGAAGTGGGTGCACAGCCCGACATGATCGTGTTCACTCCCGATGCCACCAAAGTATTGACCGCCAACGAAGGCGAGCCCAGCGACGACTACCAGGTTGATCCAGTGGGTAGTGTGAGCATTGTCGACATCAGCACACCAGCAACACCCACAGTGCAAACAGCAGGCTTTGGCAGCTTCAACGCCGCCACATTGCGCGCAGCAGGTGTTCGCATTTACGGCCCGACCAACACGGTGGGTGGCAGCGTGCCGAACGGTGCTTCAGTGGCCCAAGACCTTGAGCCGGAATACATCACCGTGTCGCAAGACAATTCCACCGCATTTGTCACCCTGCAGGAAAACAACGCGATTGCAAAAATCGACATTGCCACCGCCACAGTGACTGACATTTTCCCCTTGGGTGAAAAAGACCACGCCGTGGCAGGCAATGAATTTGATGCATCCGACGACGACGGTGTAATCAACATTCGCACCTGGCCAGGTGTTCGCGGCTTGTACTTGCCTGATGCAATGGCCGGTTACACCGTGGGTGGCGTGAACTACCTGGTCACAGCCAACGAAGGCGATGCACGCGCTTGGGGTGAAGACACACCAGCCTATTTTGCCGGCGATGCAACCCTGGGATTTGTTGAAGAATTCCGTGTGCGCAACCTGACCAACACCAGCGGTTGGGCTGGGCGCATTAATGACGATCTACCTCCACAACTGGACCAACTGGTACCCAACCAGCTTGTTGGCGCTGAAACAGATGTTGGCGGCGCTTTGCTGAACCCACTGGTATTTGGCTATTGCGGTGCAACCGCAACCGACCCCGGTGCCTGCCGCGATGTCGATATGCTGGGCCGCCTGAACATTACCTGGACCATGGGTTACCAGAAAGACGTGAATGGCGACCCAGTGCTGTACGACGCAGCAACTGGCCTTGCATCGCCCACAGGCACCCGCTTGATGTACGACAAGCTGTATTCCTACGGTGGCCGTTCATTCTCGATTTTTGATGAAGACGGCAATCTGGTATTCGACTCGGGTTCAGAATTCGAAAAGTTCTTCGCCAGCGACGAGTGCATGGCAGGCAGCGCCCGCAACATTCCGTGTAAAGACTTTTTCAATACCGGCCATGATGAAGGCCCGGCATTTGACAGCCGTAGCGATGCAAAAGGCCCTGAGCCAGAAGGCATTGTGATCGGCACCGTGGGTACGAAAATCTACGCATTCATCGGCCTGGAGCGCTTCGGTGGCGTGTTGATTTATGACATCACCACCCCCACTGCCCCATTCCGTGTGGATTACATCAACACACGCGAAATTTGGGACATGGAACCGGGTGATGCAACAACACCAGAGCAACTGGCCGCATTCGGTGACCTGGGCCCAGAAGGTTTGGTGTTTATTCCAGCAGCCGATTCACCCACAGGTGAAGACATGTTGGTTGTTAGCAGTGAAGTGAGTGGAACCACCACAAGCTATTCATTGGACTTGCCGCGTTAATTTAACCGCGGTCAAACACAGGTGGCACCGCGTGGCAAATCGTGCGCGGTGTCACCCTGAGTCCTGGCGAACGCCAAATATGAATCCAGTCGTTCTTTTGTGTTGGTTGTCAAAGACCGCACCTGCTCAATCACTTTGCCCGGCGGGGTATTGACCCCATTGCTGCCAAACGACACATACACACAATTCACAGCACGAGAAATTTGAAGGGAAATCAACCTGGACTTTTGCGGTTGCTGAGCACCCGCATTGACGGCAGCCTGCACTGCTTTTGCAAACTGCCTTGCGGCGGCCACTTCAGCGGTGCGGGAGTAACTGGACTGGATGAACTGGTCCACATCGTCCCGGATTCCGTCGTTGTCCGAATCAAGCCCGATCAGTTCACTGTACAGGCCCATGTTCGGCGGAACCAGGCCCTCAATTGCAAAAAGCATGGGTGTATGCGCCAGACTGAAGACCAGTCCGGTACGCACCAGCATCTTTGCAATGGTAGCCACCAGTATTACCTCTATGTAAATAGATAGTTATTCTTAACGCATTAAGTAAATGCTGGTTTACTGATTTTGGATAGGACTCAATTTGGGGGAGTCGACAACAAATCCGGCTACTCGAAACAGAACGGAGTAAAACGTTGCATGTAACACCTGCCGACACTTATACTGTTTCATGTAACAAGATTCGGTGCGAGAAAATGGGGATCAACAACGTAAACTCAAGGGTTCAAAAACATCGCAATGCGCTTCGACTTGCGGGGCTTCGGCCTGTACAAATTTGGGTGCCTGACACACGCAGGCCAGAGTTCGCAGAAGAATGCCGCCGTCAATCGCTCGCAGTTGGAAAAACGGATTCAACTGACCATTACACCGATAATTTGCTGAATGAAGCCTTAACAGATGTCGATGGCTGGACAGGTTGATGCGAGGAGACCTTGTCACCATCGCGCTTCAAGGCGACTTCGTAAAGCCACGCCCGGCCTTGATCATTCAATCAGATCTGTTCGGCAATCATTCCAGCGTTACCGTTCTTCCTGTCACCAGTACGATTGTTGAAGCCCCACTACTGCGAATATCGTTGATTCCAGACAAAAACAACGGTCTCAAAACAATTTCACAAATCATGATCGACAAAGCGACCACTGTGAAACCTGACAAGGTGGGAGCCGCATTTGGCCGGATTTCTTCGGAGCAAATGATTCAAGTTGAGCGCTGTCTTGCGGTGTTTCTTGGAATTGCGAAATAGTAATGACTTGCTTAGTACTGGCTTTTAAGAGCGAGTCACTTCGGGGAAAGTTTTCTTTGTAGTTCAGTCAATAAAAGAATGCTGTCCGCAGGTGGATCTTCATCCTCTCGGGCAGGTCCAAGCCATGCAGACGACACAGCAAAAACTTTCGGAGTAATTTGCTGCCATAGGGTGCAGTATCTGCGCTGAGGGCCTGGTGTACTGTCGTTGCAACGATATCCCTCGCGCTCACCATCAACACGAGCCTGGGTAATCAAGCCCGAATTGAACTGTCCTAGCGATGGCAACGTAACGCCTTCGGGCACTGCATAAAACTGTACGATCGTCGGCTTTGTGCGACTAAGAGCATCGCACACCGACTTGCGATCCGCCTCAACAGGTTCACTTGCACACTCCGCTTCAAGTTCACGTCGAAACGCGCTGAAAGATAGCCACACATGGGATACCTGAACAGGCTCGCCTCCACCGCCAGTTACCCAACAAAGGGCTTTTACATGTGGCTTGCCCCCAGGCTCGTTTCCGTAATATCCACTCCACTTCTGTTCAGGCGCACCTTCTACCTCGACAGATCGAAGACCAAATTCGCGCGGAACATTCAGCCAAAGGTCAGCAATGTGAAATTCAACCGCTGTGGCGCAGGGCGCTTCTGGTACTCGCTGCCGCTCAAGAAGGAATGCCGCCCCGGCGAGTGACGGAACGAAAGCCACCAATACTGGCGGGATGACACCTGCGATGCGACGCGCCAAGACTCCCCAAACAAATCCAGCCAGCAACGCCCCCACCGTCCATGCCCCGGCATAAATCGCTGCGCCGATCGTATAACCATCCAGACCAACAATGAACGCCACAGGCCAAGGCCACACAGCCCCTGCGATCAACAGAAGTGCCGCACGCCATCGTGCAGGCCTTCCCCGATGAGCGGTGAACACAGCAGCACAAGCGATTACAACGGCCATTGCCAAAAGTAGCCAGGTACTCTCGTGAAGCGGGAACATGGGAAGCCCGAAATAGAGAAGATCAAGTGAAAGGGTAGCCCAAGCGGAACCGCCAAACAACCGATCGGCGATTGCACACTATTGGCTGTGTCGATTCTCCCGGCTTTTCGCTCGTAGGCGAAAAGCTTCTCACCTAACGCCACACCTGCGTGCCGCTTACGCACCACTGGCTGTGTCGATTCTCCCGGCTTTTCGCTCGTAGGCGAAAAGCTTCTCACCTAACGCCACACCTGCGTGCCGCTTACGCACCACTGGCTGTGTCGATTCTCCCGGCTTTTCGCTCGTAGGCGAAAAGCTTCGAATCCCACACGCAAAGCCCGCAGGGGCTTTGCTCATCTCCGCTGCAAAAACAAAAAGCCCCTTGCGGGGCTTCTTGTTTTTTGGCGGAGAAGGAGGGATTCGAACCCTCGAAGAGGTTGCCCCCTTACCTGATTTCGAGTCAGGCCGATTCAGCCGCTCTCGCACTTCTCCATGGGGCGCAAGTATATAGTATTCGGGTAGTATCCAAAAACACTCAAAACAACAAACGGAGACAACTTTTGAACAAATCAGCAAACAGCCAATTCATTTTTCTGGGCTTCATTGCAGCAGGCCTGACCAACCTGTTCGGCATGCTGGCAGCCAGTGAGTTTTTCACCAACACCATGTTTCACGAACTGTCGCCTGAAGTCTTTTCAAGATTCGGTACATTCATGGTCATGGTATGGGGCTTGGCTTACATTGCAGCAGCTCGGCAGGCTCACCAGTTGCCCGTGCTGTGTTTCGTATTTGCATTTGAGAAAGCCATTTATGTGTACACCTGGGTGCAATGGATGAGCAGCAAATCTGACATGCTGCCCATGCTGCAAGAAGAAGCCCCCCTACTCGCCCTGTTTTATTCAGGCTACGGCCTTATCGATTTGGCATTCGCCTTCTTTTTCTTCTTTGCTGGCGTACGCGCGTTCAAAAAGTAAACACATCAAACCGGTGCATGCACCACTTCAACCGAATCCGGCGCACTGATTTATTTGGTGCGCCGCACCAAACAAGCTCCACGCACCAAAATTAGCGCGAAATCTCGCACTGATTTAACTCAATTTCACACCTGTGCACTTCTTTTTTGCATGGCACACAAACTGCTAAGTGTGTTGTAAGACCTATGCCAACGAAGGACAGGGTCAGATGCTTTTAAGTAATGAAGTAAAGAAGTACCGGACAACGGCGTCCATCCCAAGCTTGCTGTGCAAGTGTGGTGATGTGCGCCGTTTTTTCTTGGCTTGAATTTTCGAGGACGCACACCATGAGCAACAAACCAACTGACAAAAAACCCGAGTTGTCTGAAACACGCCGCACCTTCATTAAACAATCTGCGGCTGTGTGGGGCTCTACCATGCTGGCTGGTTTTGGCGCACCGTCGATCGTGATGGCGCAATCCACCAAGATCGAAACAACCAAAGCAAAGTTGGGTTTCATCGCGTTGACCGACGCTGCACCACTATTCGTCGGCATCGAAAAAGGTTTCTTCAAGAAACACGGCATGCCCGATGTTGAAGTGCTCAAGCAATCTTCCTGGGGTACCACCCGCGACAACCTGGTACTTGGCTCGGCCAATGGCGGTATTGACGGTGGGCACATTCTCACCCCCATGCCTTACCTCATTAGCACTGGCGCAATGACAGCCAACAACATTCCCACACCCATGTACATTCTTGCCCGCCTGAACCTGGGTGGTCAGTGCATCTCTGTGGGTGAAGAATACAAATCCCTGAAAGTAGGCACCGACACGCGCGAATTCAAAAAAGCATTGATGGCCAAAAAAGGTGGCGGCAAGGCGATCAGCGCTGCAATGACCTTCCCGGGCGGCACGCACGATTTGTGGATTCGTTACTGGATGGCCGCTGGCGGCATTGACCCCAACAACGACCTTTCAACCATTGTTGTTCCACCCGCTCAAATGGTGGCCAACATGAAAGTGGGCAGCATGGACACCTTCTGTGTGTGCGAACCCTGGAACAAGCAATTGATCAGCCAGAAAATTGGCTACACCGCACTGACCACCAGCGAACTGTGGCAAAACCACCCCGAGAAAGCACTGGGCATGCGCAAAGACTGGGTAGATGCCAACCCCAACTCTGCAAAAGCCTTGGTCATGGCGGTGATGGAAGCGCAAATGTTCTGTGAAGACCCGGCCAACCGCGAAGAAGTGGCGCGAATCTGTTCGCAGCGCCGCTGGATCAACGCCCCCATGACCGACATCGTAGACCGCATGAAAGGCGATTTCGATTACGGCACAGGCCGCGTGGTCACCAACAGCCCGCAACAAATGCGCTACTGGAAAGACCAGGCTTCATACCCCTTCCAAAGCCACGACTTGTGGTTCCTGACCGAGAACCAGCGCTGGGGCTACCTGCCTAGCAAACTCGACACAGGCAGCCTGATCAAGCAGGTCAACCGCGAAGACATCTGGCGCCAGGCCGCCGCCACTTTGAAGATCGACAAATCAGCTATTCCCGCTGGCACGTCGCGTGGCGTTGAAAAGATGTTCGACGGCAAAGTGTTCGACCCCAAGAACCCCAAGGCATATCTCGACAGTTTGGCCATTAAAGCCATGAAGGCCTGAGTATTTTTTTAAAGGATTCAAATCATGATGACCACTGACTCTTTAGAACGTTTGCAAACTGCCCAAAAGGTGAAAAGCAAACCATTCATCGAAACTGCGGCTTTCAAACAAGTGAAGGAAAGCTTGGGCAAACTGGTTCCGCCCGTTGTAGTCATGACCATTTTGTTGCTGATCTGGGAAATCCTGTGCAGCACTGAAGGTGCGCGATTGCCTGCGCCAAGCAAAGTCATTACCGACACTTGGGAGCTGATCATCAACCCGCTATACGACAACGGCGGCAACGATGTAGGCATGGCCTGGCAAATACTGGCCAGTCTTCAGCGGGTGGCAATCGGCTACAGCCTTGCAGTGGTGGTTGGCGTTGCGCTGGGTGTGTTGGTGGGTCAGTCCACCTGGGCCCTGCGTGGTTTGGATCCTTTGTTTCAGGTGTTGCGCACTGTGCCCCCACTGGCCTGGTTGCCTTTGTCACTGGCGGGCTTTCAGGATGGAAATCCATCAGCGATTTTCGTGATCTTCATCACCGCCATTTGGCCCATCATCATCAACACCTCAGTGGGTATTCGCAATATTCCTGAAGACTACCGAAACGTGTCGCGAGTTATTCAACACAACGGCATTGAGTACTTCTGGAAGATCATGCTGCCCGCCGCTGCGCCCTATATTTTCTCAGGCCTTCGTATTGGTGTAGGCCTTAGCTGGCTGGCCATTGTTGCCGCTGAAATGTTGATTGGTGGCGTGGGCATTGGCTTCTTCATCTGGGACGCATGGAACAGCTCGCTGATCAGCGACATTGTTCTGGCACTGGTCTACGTGGGCATCGTCGGGTTTGTTCTCGACCGTTGCGTGGCCTGGGTGGGCAACAAAATTACACGCGGCACATCCGCAGGTTAAGGAGTAATGACATGAGCGATCGTTTCTTGAGTATTTCCCAGGTTCAAATGCGGTTCGAGCGCAACGGTATCGTGAACCCCGTGTTGAAAGACATCAACCTGGAAGTCAATCGTGGCGAATACATTTCCCTGATCGGCCACTCGGGTTGTGGAAAGTCCACCGTGCTGAACATCATTGCGGGTTTGCTAACAGCAAGTGAAGGCGTGGTGATTGTTGACAACAAGGAAGTGAATGCACCCGGCCCTGACCGCGCATTGGTGTTTCAAAACCATTCCCTGCTGCCCTGGCTTACCGTGTATCAAAACGTGGAAATTGCAGTTGAAAAAATTTTCCGCGGCAAGAAAAGCAAAGCCGAACAACGCGAGTGGATTTTGCACAACCTGGACATGGTGAACATGAGCCACGCACTGGATCGCCTGCCCTCTGAAATATCGGGCGGTATGAAACAGCGTGTGGGCATTGCCCGCGCCTTGGCCATGGAACCCAAGGTGTTGTTGCTCGATGAGCCCTTCGGCGCGCTTGATGCGCTGACACGCGCCCACTTGCAAGACGAAGTCATGCGCATTCAAACGGAGTTGAAAAACACGGTGGTCATGATTACGCACGATGTAGACGAAGCCGTGTTGTTGTCAGATCGTATCGTGATGATGACCAACGGCCCTTCAGCCACCATTGGCCAGATTCTTGACATCGACCTGCCACGCCCCCGCGACCGGCTGGCTTTGGCCGACGACCCCACTTACAACCACTATCGTCACGAAGTGCTCAGCTTCCTGCACGAAAAACAGCGAAAGGTAGAAGCGATCGACAAGCGCCGACAGTTGAAAGCCAAAACGGATTCGAAGGTTAGCGCCAGCGCATAAACACCCTTCAAGCTGATCAAAAAACCGCCAGTTTCGCGACTGGCGGTTTTTTTTCGACCCTAGGGAAAGTACCGATGGGTAAGGGTTTGCTCCTATTTAGTTACCCTTTGTACGCCATCACAATGCAGGTTCGAAAAGTAAAACGAAAAACAACAGTCGATAGCTACATCAATTTAAGGAGGCAAAATGACTGATTCAGTGAACAACCTAAAGCGCCGTGATTTTATCAAGGGCACATCCGTGGCCGCAGTGGGTGCAGGCGCCATGGCGTTCCCCATGATTTCAACTGCCCAGACTGTGAACATGCGCTTCCAGAGCACATGGCCACAGAAGGACATTTTCCACGAATACGCCGTTGACTTTGCTGACAAAGTAAACAGCATGACCGGTGGCCGCCTGAAGATTGAAGTTTTGCCTGCTGGTTCCGTGGTAAAAGCGTTTGACCTGCTGGATGCGGTGAACAAAGGCACACTGGACGGTGGTCATGGCGTTATCGCTTACTGGTACGGCAAGAACCCAGCTGTTGCACTGTGGGGTTCAGGCCCTTCATTCGGCATGGACGCAAACATGCTGCTGGCCTGGCACAAATACGGTGGTGGCAAGGAACTGCAAGAAGAAATCTACAAAGAACTGAACATGGATGTTGTGTCATTCATGACAGGCCCAATGCCAACTCAACCACTGGGCTGGTTCAAGAAGCCAGTAACCAAAGCTGAAGACCTGAAAGGCCTGAAGTTCCGTACCGTTGGCCTGTCTGTAGACATGTTCACGAAAATGGGTGTTGCTGTTAACGCATTGCCAGGCGGCGAAATCGTTCCAGCGATGGACCGTGGCCTGCTGGACGCTGCTGAATTCAACAACGCGTCTTCTGACCGCCTGTTGGGCTTCCCCGACGTGTCCAAAGTGTGCATGTTGCAGTCATTCCACCAGTCTTCCGAACAGTTTGAAGTCATGTTCAACAAGACCAAGTACAACAAACTGCCAGCCGAAATCAAAGCGATTATCGCCAACGCTGCTGAGGCCGCTTCTGCCGACATGAGCTGGAAGGCGATCGATCGTTATTCCAAAGACTATGCTGAAATGCAAAGCAAAGACGGTGTTAAGTTCTTCAAAACACCTGACAGCATTTTGAAAGCTCAGCTGGCTGCATGGGATGCGGTGACCAAAGAAAAGGCCGCCTCAAACCCAATGTTCAAGAAAGTGCTTGATTCGCAGCGCGCATTTGCTGCACGTGCTGCCAAGTGGCAATCCGACACATCAGTCGACTTCAAAATGGCACAAGCGTTCTACGCACAAAAGAAGTAATTTGCTCCACACCAAAAAGCCAGCACCTGCACAACGGGTGTTGGCTTTTTTTTAACCGAACCCGAGGTTCACCCCATGTTAGCTTTCCTTCATTTGGTCGACAAAATTTCCACCAAGATTGGTCACCTGTTTGCCTGGACCATCGTGTTGTTGACTGGAATTATCGTGTTCGAAGTATTCACACGATACGCGCTGAATAGTCCCAACCCTTGGGTATTCGATGCATCCTATATTCTTTACGGCATCCTGTTCATGATGGCAGGGGCTTACACACTGGCCACCAACGGCCATGTACGTGGCGACATTCTGTACGGCTTTCTCGAGCCCAGAACACAAGCCATTCTTGACCTGATTCTCTATTTTGTTTTCTTCTTCCCCGGCATCATCGCATTGACCTACGCAGGTTACACATTCGCTGACGAAGCCTGGGCCATCAAGGAAATGTCGTCCATCACAGCCGACGGCCCGCCCATTTACCCATTCAAGGCCTTCATTCCGCTCGCAGGATTCTTCCTGTTGCTGCAAGGCGTTGTTGAAGTCATTCGCTGCTTGATCTGCATCAAGGACGGCGTTTGGCCCAAACGGGAAGCCGACGTGGAAGAAGTGGACGTAGAGAAGCTGAAAGCTTCACTTGGCAAGAAATAACAGGATCCATCATGAAAAAAGAACTATATTTTGGTATTGCCATCATGGCGATGATCCTGATCGGGGTCGCCATTGCAATGCCCGCACCGTCCGAGATGACCAATGGTCACCTGGGTTTGCTGATGCTCTCACTGGTGGTTGTGGCCATCATGCTGGGCTTCCCTACTGCCTTTACCCTGATGGGCATGGGCGTGATTTTCACGTACTTTGCCTACGACGGAAACATACAGAAAACGCTCGACTTGATGGTTCAGTCCACCTACAAGGTGATGACCAACGACGTATTGATTTCCGTACCCCTGTTCGTGTTCATGGGTTACCTGGTTGAGCGCGCAAACCTGATCGAAAAACTGTTCAAGGCCCTGCACCTGTCCATGGCCCGCTTGCCAGGTGCCTTGGGCGTTGCAACGCTGGTAACCTGCGCAATTTTCGCAACGGCCACCGGCATTGTGGGTGCGGTGGTTACCTTGATGGGTCTGCTGGCCATGCCGAGCATGCTGAAAGCAGGTTACGACACCAAAATGGCTGCCGGTGCAATTACCGCTGGTGGCTGTTTGGGTATTTTGATTCCCCCTTCAGTGCTGTTGATTGTGTACGGCGCAACCGCGGGTGTTTCAGTGGTTCAACTGTATGCCGGCGCGTTTTTCCCAGGTTTGATGTTGGCCAGCTTGTATGTGGCCTACATTATCATTCGCGCCAAACTGAATCCAAAATGTGCACCCCCCCTGTCTGAAGAAGATCGCAAAGTCCCGCTAAGCCCGGTGCTTGATTCATTGAAGCGCACTTACGGCAGCAGCCGCGCCGTATCGGCCTTGCTCAATGGCATGAAAGGTCGCCGCGAAGGTCACCTGAGCGCCGCACAAGTTGCAAATCAGTTTTTCGTGGCCATGCTGCCCGCGCTGTTCGCTGCCTTCATTTTGGGTCTGGTGTATTCGTCGCTGACAGCACCGAAAGAAGCCGAATTCGACACCTCAGGTTTGGTGAGTTTTGGTTCAGGTTACGAAAGCTCCGGCAGCAGCAACTATGACTTTGGTCTGGAAGAGCCTGCTGGCGCAGAAACAACCGAAGCAGCACCAGCACTTGAAGAGCCAGTGGCCGAAGAAGCTGCTGCTGCTGAACCTGAGTCCACACCAGCCCCAATGAACTTCTGGATTTCCTTGCTGGTGGTTGTGGGTATTCTGTTGTACTACTACGCCCGCCTCAGCTTCGAGCGTCTTGAAGTATTCAAGATGCTGTTGACTTCCTTCTTCCCACTGGCCTTTTTGATCATGGCCGTGCTGGGCAGTATCGTGTTCGGTTTCGCCACGCCTTCAGAAGCGGCGGCTGTGGGTGCATTCGGTGGCCTGCTGCTGGCAGCGGGGTACCGCCAGCTCAGCTTCCCGGTGCTGCGTGAATCAGCCTTCCTGACCTCGAAAACCACCGCCATGGTGTGTTGGTTGTTCGTTGGCTCATCGATTTTCTCCGCAGCCTTTGCATTGCTGGGCGGCCAGGAACTGGTTGAAACATGGGTGCTCTCATTGGGCCTTACCCCGATTCAATTCCTGCTGCTGTCACAAGTGATTATTTTCTTGTTGGGCTGGCCTTTGGAATGGACAGAAATCATCGTGATTTTCATGCCGATTTTCATTCCCCTGCTGCCCTACTTTGACATTGACCCGCTGTTCTTCGGCTTGCTAGTTGCCATGAACTTGCAAACTGCATTCCTGTCGCCACCCGTGGCCATGGCTGCGTTCTACCTGAAGGGTGTTTCGCCACCCGGGGTTACCTTGAACCAGATTTTCCTGGGCATGATCCCTTTCATGTTCATCCAGATCTTCGCCATGTTCATTTTGTATGTCTTCCCGGCAATCGGCATGTGGCTGCCAGGCGTGTTGTACAGATAAGCCTGGCGCTGTGTCTCGTACAGCAAAGCAGAAAAGCGTCCTTCGGGACGCTTTTTTGTTGCCAACAGGTCGAACAGGTCGTTTTGACCCATGGTGTACAATGCAACACACTTTGCAGTTTTACAGGATTTATAAATGCCGGGCGATGTAATTACCATTGGCAACAATTTTGGCTGCACGATGGGGCTGGCTGCTTTCGTAGGGATACCAGGCAAAACCGGCGTGCATGCCCACTGGACACACCAAATTGCCATTGACCTGGACGGCGGAGAAATCGCCTGTTTTTGTGATGGGCAGTGGTTCAAGTCACAAGGTGTGTTTGTTCCCTTTGGCCACACACACTCTGTTGAGCCCGGCCGACAGGTCAACCTGTTCTTCGACAAAAGCGTCAACTGGATCGATGAAATCTTCGGTGGCAAACTAGACACAGCCTGTGCCAGAGTGCTGGACCGCGACACCCTGCTGGGCATCCAAAGCTGCTTTTTTCACACCACAGATGTACGTATTGGGGTTTCCCTGTTCGCCAATGCATTCGAGTTGCGCGCACAAACTGCAGAAAATCCGATTGAGCAGAAACGCTGGGAAGCGGTCATGGCCAAGGTCAAGGCGCTAAGCGCAAGCCCGGCAGAGACCGAGCAAGACACTTACAAACAATTGGGCGCGCTGTTTGCACTTTAGTTCGCCGGGTAACCGCGCAATTTCAACCAGGTAAATCCAATCAGGCCGGACAAAACAGAGGCAATCAAAATCGCCATCTTTGAATCGTTGACCAGATCGCCTGCGCCCACAAAAGCAAGGTTGGTAATGAAGATGGACATTGTGAATCCAATACCCGCCAAGGCCCCAGCGCCGAACACATGACGCCAGGCCAAATCGTTTGGTAAACGGCACAAACCAAGCGCCACAGCTGCAAACGCGAACAAGGTCACGCCAATGGGCTTGCCAACAACCAGACCAAGAATAATACCCATGCTGTTGGAGCTCATTAAACTTTCTGCCCAGCCTGCACCAACAATTACCCCAGCATTCACAAAAGCGAAGATCGGTAGGATAAGCAGAGTCACTGGCTTGTGAAGCGCATGCTCAAGCACCTCGGAAGGTGAGTCGGCGTCGTCAACCACTTTGGAAGCTGGAATGGCGAAGGCCAGTAAAACACCGGCAAGGGTCGCATGCACCCCCGACTTCAACATGAAAAACCACATCAAAAGACCCAGAAGAAGGTACGGAACAAGTGTCACGATCTTGAAGAAGCGATTCATGACAAACATCGCAATAAACACCAGCAAGGCCAATCCCAGGAAAGTGAGAGATAACTGGCTTGTGTAAAACACAGCGATCACGATGATGGCCACCAAGTCATCAACTACCGCCACGGCAACCAGAAAAACCTTCAGGGAAGCAGGCACCGATTTTCCAAGCAAACTTAATGCAGCCAAAGCAAAAACAATGTCTGTCGCCATTGGAATGCCGATACCGGCTTGTGTGGGTGTACCGGCATTCAATGCAAAATGAATGCTTGCTGGAATAAGAACCCCACCAGCCGCCGCAAGAACGGGAAACAACGCCTTGTTTAAATTTGAAAGCTCACCACTAACCAGTTCACGCTTTAGCTCTAGGCCAACAAGCAGAAAAAAGATCGCCATCAATCCATCGTTAACCCAGTAAGCCAGGCTCAAACCGGCCACTACGTTTTGCCAAAAGCCGACGAACTCAGTGCCTATTGGCGAGTTGGCCAAGGCAAGAGCAAGCAGCGCAAAGGCTGTCAAAAGTACACTGCCCGCGCGTTCAGATTGGAAAAACTGCTGGAAAGTATTCGACAAAGGATTTTCAACCTGGGCCATTGTTGTGAGTCTCGGTTAGTTTCAGACGGGTGTCAGTCTAACAGCCAATGATGAATCGTTCATAAAATTCGGTATTGACCACTTTTTACGATCCGTTCGTTCGAATCTACTCACAGGTCGCAAAAACAAAAAACCCGCCACAAGGGCGGGTTTTGATGTTTTTGGCGGAAGCTGTGAGATTGTTCTCGCGCCTTGCGGCGCTCCCTCGTTTCGTTCCCTTTCGGGAACTCCACCGAACTATTATTTTTACGATCCGTTCGTTCGAATCTACTCACAGGTCGCAAAAACAAAAAACCCGCCACAAGGGCGGGTTTTGATGTTTTTGGCGGAAGCTGTGAGATTGTTCTCGCGCCTTGCGGCGCTCCCTCGT